>QFCE01002485.1_pt1 | contig 835849 bp, 794 predicted proteins | sample 5346091 | NCBI WGS metagenome assembly QFCE01 (sample SAMN09062252, study PRJNA434731) | Human gut metagenome, whole genome shotgun sequencing project. | isolation source: stool timepoint A chromium assembly | host: Homo sapiens | collected 2015
CATATCAACGTAAAAGTTGAGTTTGGCGAGGGTGAGGGAAAAGTTCCGCTTGATAATATCGCTAAAAGAGCCGAAGAATATAAGCCCAAAGAACGAGTGACCTACAAAATGATAAAGGAGTACATAGAAGCTAAATACGGTTTCAAGGTACATACCGCATATATCGCAGAGGTAAAGAGAGATTTAGGCTTGCCAATGTACGATGCTCCTAATGCGGTAGAGGAATTGAAACAGCCGAGGAAGCATCCGACAGCAGAGAAAGTGGAAGCCATAAAGGATGCGTTGAAGCATTTTGAAGTGATTTAATGAGGATAGGCGTATCATTAGAAATAGTGGTACGCTTATTTTTGTCCCTTTTTGCAGATTTGTCCTTTCCCCTGCTTTCCAATATAATGAAGCTAAAGAAGTGGAGGTGTGCTTATGAGAGAGAAATTTAATCATCTGTATTTGGATAGCCACGAAAGAAAACTTTTAATACATAGCCTTGTAGAGTTAAAAAATCAGCTCATTCAGCAAGGCAGATATACGGATTGTGTTGATGAGCTTGTTTTTAAGGTCATAAATGCACCGACCAAGAGAATGAAAATTGAATATGTCTAGGGCAAATTTCAAAGCCGCTTATTCTTATTGATTTTAAGAGTAGGCGGCTTTTTTGCGTTCTCTGGTACTGTTTACATAGCCACCTTGACAAAGTGGCTAAATCTATGTGAAAGGAGGACGCATCTATGTCAAATTGCAAAGTGATTGCTCTGACTAACCAGAAAGGCGGTGTCGGAAAAACAACCACAGCGGTCAATCTGGGCGTAAGTCTGGTGCAACAGGGTAAAAAAGTCCTGCTGATTGATGCCGATGCACAGGCAAATCTCACGATGGCTCTGGGTTATAACAGACCAGACGATATTCCCATAACGCTCTCTACTGTGATGCAGAACATCATAGACGATAAAACGCTTGATGTTTCACAGGGTATTATCCACCACAGAGAGGGCGTTGACCTGCTTCCGTCAAACATTGAGCTGTCTGGCTTTGAGGTAAGGCTAATCAATGCAATGAGCCGTGAGCGTGTGCTGAAAACCTATGTCAATGAGGTTAAAAAGAATTACGATTATGTGCTTATTGATTGTATGCCGAGCTTAGGTATGATAACCATCAATGCTCTGGCGGCGGCTGACAGCGTGATTATCCCTACACAGCCCCACTATCTCTCGGCTAAAGGTCTGGAGCTTTTACTTCGCTCCGTATCAATGGTCAAGCGGCAAATCAACCCCAGGCTGCGGATAGACGGTATCTTAATGACTATGGTAATGCCCCGTACCAACATTTCTAAGGAAATTACGGCAACGGTCAAAAGTGCATACGGTAAGAAAATCAAGGTATTTGATACCGAGATACCTCATTCTATCCGTGCGGTGGAAGCTACCGCAGAAGGCAAAAGTATCTTTGCCTACGACAAAAGCGGCAAGGTTGCCGCAGCCTATGAGCAGTTCGGAAAGGAGGTGGCAGAGATTGGCGAGAAGCAGAGAAACCAAAATCGAGCTGACCGCATACGATGACCTTTTCCAAACGGACGAAAGCCGTGAGGAAGAAAAGCTCTCTAAGATAAGGGATATTCCCATATCGGAGATTGACGAGTTTCCAGACCACCCGTTCAAGGTTTTAATGGACGAAGATATGGAACAGCTTGTCGAGAGTATCAAGCGAAACGGTGTAATGACCCCTGCGACAGTTCGCTTAAAAGAGGACGGACGGTATGAGCTTATCAGCGGTCACAGGCGAAAAAAGGCTTGTGAACTTGCGGGGCTTGAAACGCTGAAATGCGAGGTTAAAGAGCTTACCCGTGACGAAGCCATTATTGTGATGGTGGAAAGTAATCTCCAACGCTCTGTTATTCTACCGAGTGAAAAAGCCTTTGCGTATAAAATGCGGTTGGAAGCTATGAACAGGCAAGCAGGCAGACCGAGCAAAGATAATTTGACACCAATGGTGTCAGATTTAGATACTACTCGAACAAATGAGAAACTGGGTAAAGAGGTTGGAGAAAGCCGTGAGCAAATCCGCCGCTATATCCGTCTAACGGAGCTTGTACCCGAAATCCTGCAAATGGTAGATGAAAGGCAGATTGCATTCCGTCCTGCGGTTGAAATTTCCTATCTGACCGAGGAACAGCAATACACCCTGCTTGAAGCAATGGAGTACAACGATGCTACCCCGTCATTGGCACAGGCTATCAAAATGAAGAAGTATAACCAAGACGGCAAGCTCACTTCCGAGGTTATCCAGTCCATTATGGAGGAAGAAAAGCCCAACCAGAAGGAAAAACCTGCTTTCCGTGACGAGAGGATAACCAAGCTCATTCCCAAGACTGTTCCAAAAGGGCAGGAAACGGATTTTGTTGTCAAGGCGTTGGAGTTTTATAACCGACACTTGCAGCGGAACAAGGCTCACGAGAGATAGCCACACATCGAGGGCGAGGTCTGCCCATTTGAGTGGATAGCCATTATTTCGGCTTCCCCCTCTCCACACCTCACCCCCTAACTACTGCCAGTAACTATCCGAGAAAAGAAATACTTTAGGCTGTCCATAACGGGCAGCTTTTTTCGGTCAGTAAGGCAAAATATTCAATCCAAATTACAGGAGGTAACTATGAAAATCCCTAAATTGTTCAAAAAGGCTGCGGCTTTTGTAATGGCTGCGGTCACGGCATTATCCATAATGCCTGCGACGGCGTTTGCTGCGGGTGACATCGGGACGATTTCCTTTTCCCACACCTATGACAGCAACGGTAATGCGATGAGGTACAATTCCAGTGCGAATATCGGCGGCTATACCGCAGGCGGAACGGGAAATTACAAGTACCGTATGTTTGTGGACGGAGAGAATGCGTTTTGTATTCAGCCGGGAGTACCGCTGAAAACAGGAAACACCTTGAAAAAGGCTTCCTCTGATACTTGGAACGCCCTTTCAGCCAATCAGAAAAAGGCGGTTGGGCTTGCCCTGCTCTATGGGTATCAGGGCAACCGAAATAATCTGTCGGGAAGTGATGATGAAAAATGGCTTGCCACGCAGACACTCGTTTGGGAGTTTGTCACAGGCTGCCGTGAAGCCACAGGCTCATATAACCAGACAAGCACTACCGTTTACAGCCTGCACTTCGGTTCAAATTATGCCAACAGCGGAGCAAGGGCAGTGTATGACCAGATTGTTGCAATGCTGCGTGAGCATAACACCATTCCGAGCTTTATGTCGGGCGGTAAGAATGACATCACAAAGGAGCTTGCCTACAAGGACGGAAAGTACAGCATCACATTGACGGACAGCAACGGCGTCCTTTCCGATTACAGCTTTTCAAGCTCTGACAGCAATGTGAGTGTATCGAAGTCTGGAAATAAGCTGACAATCAGCTCCACCGTAGCTATCAGCGGTTCTGTCCGCATTACGGCAAAGAGGAACAATGTGCCGACTGTCAGCAACAGTGCAAAGCTCATTGCCTATGGCGACCCGAACTTGCAGGATTTGGTAACAGGTGTGGAGAATGCTGATACCGTGTCTGCATATATCAATATCGAAACGCCGACAGGCACGATTGCCCTCAAAAAGACTTCGGAGGACGGAGTTGTGGAGGGCATCTCTTTTACAATCAAAGGTGATAACTTCAATAAGACAGTTAAGACAGGAAAGGACGGCTCTGTCTCCGTGGAGGGATTATTCCCTGGCACTTATACCGTCACAGAACAGTCCATTGACCGTTATGAGCCGCAGAAAACCCAGACCGTGACCCTTATTGGAGGAAAAACCTCTACTGTGACCTTCAGCAATACTTTGAAGCGTGGCAGTCTGGAAATCGTCAAGACTTCCGAGGACAATCTGGTGGAGGGAATGAAATTCCACCTTTACGGCACATCTTTAAGCGGCTTGCCTGTTGACGAGTATGCCGTGACTGATAAAAACGGTCTGGCTAAGTTTGAAAATGTCCTTATCAGCGGCGATACCCCGTATGTGGTTGAGGAAGTGGATACCGCAGTCCGCTATGTCGTTCCTGCTTCCCAGACAGCTCCGATTGAATGGAACAAGGTCACAAAACGCAGCTTCGACAATGTATTGAAGAAATTCCAAGTGACTGTGACAAAGACCGATGCAGAAACAGGTTCTCCGCAGGGCGACGCTTCCCTTGCAGGTGCGGTTTACGCCATCTATAAGGGTGAGGAACTGATTGACACCTACACGACTGATGAAAACGGTCAGTTTACGACCAAGTATTATATCTGTGACAATGATTGGACTGTCCGTGAAATCAGCCCGTCCGAGGGGTATCTTCTGGATACCGCAATCCACAAGGTAGGTGCAGAACCAGAGCTATACACGGTAGAGCTGAACAGTACCGCAAACGATGTGAATGAACAGGTCATCAAAGGCAATATCGCACTCATCAAGCATACGGATAACGGGGAAACCCAGATTGAAACACCCGAAGAAGGTGCGGTATTTGAAGTGTTCCTCAAATCCGCAGGCAGCTATGAAAATGCAAAGGAAACCGAGCGTGATGTGCTGACATGTGACGAGAACGGTTTTGCCCAGACAAAGGATATGCCGTATGGCATTTATACCGTCCGCCAGACCTCTGGTTGGGAGGGGCGTGAACTGATGAAAGACTTTGATGTGTTTATTAGCAAGGACGGTCAGACCTACCGCTACCTTATCAACAACGCTAACTTTGAGAGCTATATCAAAATCGTAAAGAAAGATGCAGAAACAGGCAATACAATCCCGTATGCAGGTGCAGGCTTCCAGATTTACGACCCGAATGGAAAGCTTGTGACTATGACTTTCACTTATCCCGAAGTGACGACCATTGACACCTTCTATACTACGGCAGACGGCGACCTTATCACACCGCAGACATTGGAATACGGCAAAGGCTATTCCCTTGTGGAAGTACAAGCCCCGTATGGGTATGTCTTAAATTCCGAGCCTGTTTATTTTGATGTGGTGCAGGAAAATTCCGAGGAAGAAAGCGGCATTACCGTTATTGAGGTAGTACGCTCCAATATGGCACAGAAAGGTACAATTACCGTAGAAAAGTCTGGCGAGGTATTCAGCTCCGTGGCAGGCGATAAGGGATTGTATCAGCCGATTTTCTCTGTCAGCGGTCTTGAGGGTGCAGTCTATGAGATTACCGCAGCCGAGGATATTGTCACTCTGGACGGAACGGTCAGAGCCAAAAAGGGCGAGGTTGTGGATACCGTTACGACAGGAAAGGACGGTACAGCAAAATCCAAAGAACTGTATCTCGGAAAATATGAGGTTAAGGAAATTACAGCTCCGTATGGAATGGTGCTGAATGAGGAAGTCCATTCTGTTGAGCTTGTGTATGCAGGACAGAATGTTGATGTAACGGAAACGGCTACTTCTTTCTATAATGAAAGACAGCGTGTTGAAATCGACCTCATCAAGAGCCTTGCCATTGATGAAGCCTACGGCATTGGCAAGAATGGAGAAATCTTTGATGTGACCTTTGGCTTGTATGCGGCGGAGGAACTCACAGCCGCAGATGGAAAGACCATTCCTGCGGACGGTCTGATTGAGGTCATTTCCCTTGATGAAAGCGGTCACGGGAAAGCTATCAGCGACCTGCCGATGGGCAGCTATTATGTGCAGGAAATCTCGACCAACTCCGCATATATTGTCAGCGATGCAAAATACCCTGTTATTTTTGAATACGCAGGACAGGATACCGAAACTGTCCGCATTACAGCCAACGAGGGCGAAGCTATCACAAATGACATTATTTACGGCTCTGTAAGCGGTAAGAAATCTGATGAGGATGGAAAAGCTCTGGGCGGTGCAGTTATCGGTATCTTTAAGACAGGAACTACCGAGTTTACAAAGGAAAATGCGATTGCAGCTACCACATCAAAAGATGATGGTAGTTTTTCTTTTGCCAAAGTGCCGTATGGAACTTGGATAATCTGTGAAATCGAAAGCCCGAAGGGATATGTACTCTCCGAGGAAGAAATCGCCGTGACAATCGGCAAGGTGGACGAAGTTGTGGAAATTGAACTTGTCAACTACTTCATTAAGGGCAATATCGCTTTGACAAAGGTTGATGAGGATTATCCCGACAACAAGCTGTCTGGTGCGGTATTTGAGGTTTACTCCGATACTAATGGCGATGGGAAACTGGATAAAGACGATACGCTGCTTGGCGAAATGAAAGAACTTGACGGCGGCGTTTACCAGATGAGTGAACTCCGCTACGGCAAATATCTGGTAAAGGAAAGCAAAGCTCCGACAGGCTTTGTGCTTGATGAAGATGTTTATGCCGTATCCATCGAAGAGAACGGCAAGACCTACACCGTGGAAAACAAGGCGGGTGTTGGCTTTATCAATGCAGCACAGAAAGGCTCTCTTAAAATCGTAAAGACTTCCTCTGACGGTAAGGTGGAGGACTTCTCTTTCCGTGTGACAGGCGTGGACTATGACAAGACCTTTAAGACAGATAAGAACGGAGAAATCGTGATTGAGGGCTTGCGGATTGGCGACTATACCGTATCCGAAGTAAACGACAAGGCTTCCGCAGGATATATCCTTCCTGCCGATAAACAGGTAACGGTAAAGGTGGACGCTACGGCTATCGTGCAGATGCACAATGAGTTCAGGGATACCCCGAAAACAGGCGATGATTTCAATCTGGGCTTATGGGTAAGCCTTGCGGTTTTGTCTGTTGTCGGTGCGGGCGTTCTCGGATTTGTCGGCTATAAGAACAGAAAGAAGAAAAAGGAGGACTAATTGATGGACGCTAAAACCATTATCGCAATCGTGCTTGTCGTGTTCATTGTGGGTGCGGCGGTATGGCTGAATATCCGTAACAGAAAGAATAAGTAAGTGGTTTGGGCGGCTGAAAGATGCCGCCCTTTCTTTTATGGAGGTAACAATGAGAAACCTTAAAACCATTGAAAAGAAAGTCAGAGCTGTTCTGGAAAAGAATGAAGATGCCAGAAATGACGATATGGTGCTGTATCTTGCACTTTGTAATGCCTGTCTGAAGGATGCAGGGGCAATGCCGCTTGCAGAGATAATGACGCAGCACAAATATCTTGGTCTGCCGAGCTTTGAGAGCGTCAGCAGGACACGCCGCAAGCTGCAGGCACAGCATCCAGAGCTTGCAGGGAGCCGCCCTGTTCAAAAAATGAGAGCCACGGGCGAAAAAGCCTATCGGCGTTATGCCAAAGAATAGAGAGGTGCTTATGGACGAAGAAAAACGCTCCAATCAGAACTATGAAATCATTGAGAGCTGTACTATCGGGAGTACAGAGCTTGTCATCGGTCACAATCCCAACGCACCCAACCCTTATGTGTGTTGGTACTGCAAGGGCGGCTCAAATTATTTCTGGGGTTATTACACGAATGAGCTTGATGCTGCACGGCAAAAGCTGAATGAACGATACCAGTCAGAGTGCCGTATGCCCTATAATCAGCCTGCCCAGAAGCAGAAAAACGGTGATGACCGTGAGCGATAAAATAAAATATGACTGCACGACCTGTCCTTATCCCCGATATAAGGACGGGTCAGTTATTTTCTGCGATGTCTGTATCCGCAAGATTTTAGACGAGCAAAAGGAGAAAAAGGAAAGAAAGGAGCAGCCGAATGAGTAATGAAATAAAGACAAGATCTTTAACCCCGACAGAACAGAAATACACCTATGCCCAAAGTATGCAGCTTGAGGGGCAGACAGGCACTATCGGGCATCTGCGTGGAGACTTTGCCACAACGGGCTATGGCTTTTACACCACTTGGTTTGATACCAGACCCCAATGGAAATCTGACGAATTTAAGGCAGACCTTGATACGGTCATCAATGCTTTACGGGAGGATAAAGGGCTTTTGCATAACCGCTATGATATGAGTGCGTTTGCAAGGCATTTTCCCGAAAGTGCGATAAAGGGCAACTATTGTACTGAGTACGGTTTCCGTGTGGATACGGAGAAACACGCTTTTCTGCTTCGGTGCAATCCCACCAAAGGCGACTATAATTTTTACTGCTATTGTTATGTGAAGGAATGGCTTGATAAGCATATCCAGAAAGCGGAACAAGGTATCCGCTTTATTGACCCTCAATATAAAGAACTGTTCCGTATCCCAGACGGCGGAAAGGTCATTGTCACGACCTCTTGGGGAGAGAAACGGGAGTATCCCTGCCGCTTTATTGATGAATACCATACCGAAGTCGGCAGCAATCTGTACCACATCTGCGAGTTTGCCGAGCGTATGCAGAAAAACGGGGCGACCTATGAGCCGAAACCTGCGGAACAAACGCCGCAGAAAACACCGAAGCACAAGGATTTAGAACGATAAGGAGGATTTAGAATATGGCTGTTAATCAGAAAGCCGTCAAGGTCTTGAATAAAGTCTTGGAAGCAGGCTTTACCGATGAAAAAGCGATTGCCGCTATGACTATGGACGATATTCTTTCTATGCAGGGCATTACGGTTGCGGATATTACCCTCATCAATGACCTGCAAAAGAGCATTAAATCGAACAAGGTCATTTCTTTTCTTGGCGGTGGTGCGGAGTGAGTAAACAGGAATATTTGAAACAGAAACGATAAGGAGGTGTAGGTTGAATGGCTGCGAAGTATCAGCTAATCACAGAGCTGTATCGGCGTACAGGCGTTGCAGTTGCAAAAAATCCGCAGGCGTGGCAGGGCTTTCTGTCCTCTGCCTGCCGCAACTATAAATGCCGTTTTGACGAACAGCTTTTAATATACGCCCAACGCCCCGATGCTGTCGCCGTTGCGAAGCTCGAAACTTGGAACAGGCAGTTCAAGCGTTGGGTCAATAAGGACAGCAAGGGTATTGCCGTATTTGACCCGAAAGGTCGCAGGAATACGCTGAAATACTATTTTGATGTGTCCGACACCCACGAGGGCTATTATGGCAGCCGCCCTGTTCCGATATGGCAGATGGATGAGCGATACGAGCAGACTGTTATGGAAAGGCTCTCGGACAGGTTTGGAGATGTGGGAAGCACTGACCTTGCTTCTGCCTTAATGGAAACGGCAAAGAACGCCGTGGAGGACAATCTGCAAGACTATTTTTCTCAGTTAAAGGACTGCACGAAAGACAGCTTTTTGGAAGAACTGGACGACTTTAATATAGAAGTCATTTACAGGCGGCTGGCAGCAAACAGCGTTGCTTTTATGCTGATCAGCCGCTGCGGTCTGGATACGAATGAGTTTTTTGACCGAGAGGATTTTGCGGATATTGTAAATTTCAATACCCCTGCAACGATAAACGCCATCGGCGTTGCCACGAGCGATATTGCGGAAATGGCGTTACGGGAAATCTCACAGTCTATCCGAAATGTGCAAATGGCGGAAAAAGACCAGAATCGCACCTTTGCACAAAGAACGCAGGCTCAGTATGATAAAGACAGACAACAACCCGAAAGGAGCGAATACAATGAGCGAAATCACTTACAGCAGACAGGGGGATTATCTTATTCCCGACCTAACATTACCGACAGAGCCAGAGCTTCCGCTTGGCAGGTACGCTTTGATGCACAGGGATTATCTGGAGAAGCACAAGCGAGTGACCTATCTCAATCTGCTGACATCGGGCAGGCTGAACGGGCATCTGCACGAGGTAGAGCAGACAGCACTCCAGAGGTTGGAGCTTCTGACGAAGCAGCTCTCAGCCGAGCAGGGCGTGACAGAGGAACTGAAAGAGAAAGCACCGATGCAGTGGGTCGGACTGATGAACAACATCCGCAGCCAAGCGGAGGAAGTGATACTGACCGAACTGATTTACAAGTAAGCGTTGCCAAAGAGGATGAGGTTAGGGTCAATCTTCCAACCGTAGATGAACAAATCGAAATGATAGCAAAAGCAGAGGACGAAAAAGCCTCTGCTTTTGCTATTTCCAAAGAAGATATTGACTCCGTACTTCAGAAAGGCAGCGGTGTTGCGGACGGAAAATACCGCATCTACCGCCAATTCCAAAAGGGCGTGGACAGACAGAAAAATATTGAGTTCCTTAAAAATGAGTATGGAACGGGCGGCGGTACGCACATCTTCCCCGATGGTTTCAGCGGTCATTCTTGGTATGACAGCAAAGGTCTTGCCATTGACCGAAACGGCACTTATACCAATCACGACCTTGTGTTGAAATGGTCACAGGTTGAAAAGCGTCTGCGTGAGCTGATTAAGGATAACCGCTATCTTAATCCGAAAGAAAAAGACCATTATGCCGATTATCTGGAGAGCGTGTCAGCTCCCCAATATGAGATTGACACCCAGAGGAAAATAGCAAGGCAGCGTTTTATTGACGCCCACCGTGACTTGCCGCCTGCCGACAAACGGGATACCCTTGCTTTGCGGCTATCTGACTTTATCCGTGACTTGGACAGGTACGAAAAAGACCTGTTACCTGTTGTGGGACGAGGCGACCTTGCAGATGTTACCGCCGAGCAAATGGAACAGCACTTATCCGACCCCTCAACTGTTCAACAGCTCATAGACTTTCTTGCACAGGTACAATGGAAAACGACCTCAGCTTTCAGCCGTAGTAATGGGTGGAAGTTTACCGAGGAATTAAGGGAGCTGCACCCACTCCGCTACCTCTACAATGAGAGCGATGTGGTGTATATCGGTGCGGATAAATATGAGATTGCAACACTTACCGAGGAAAAGGTCTATCTGCAAAATGCCGAGTTCCCTATCTTGGGGCAGGAATACAGCCGAGCCGACTTTGAAGAAAAGCTAACGGAAAATCCTGCAAACGACCATCTGAAGGTGGTCGTAACTGAGAAACAGAGAACAGAAGCATCGTCCGAGAAAAAGCAGGACGGAATACAGTTTTCTATCGGTTTTTCCGAACACCCTGCCTTTTATGACAGACAGCTTAATGACCGCTATACGGATTTGAGCTTTGCTCTGGGTAATAAGTTGCTTGGTATTTTGGACGAGAAACAGCACCGTGAGCGTGAGGGCGATAAAAATATCGGGTGGTATCACAAAACAGATTTTGTTATCAAGGCTGTTATCGGCGGCGAGGAATTTAACTATGAAGGGCGGTTTGATATTGGCGATGGTGAGGGCGATTTAATTGCCCACATTAAGAATTTTTACGATTATGCCTTATCGCCAAAGGGCGAACAGCTATATGGAGATGACCGAGAAAGCCTGCTCCGTGGCAGAGATGAGTTTATCCCATTCTTGAAACAGCACACCGAGCTGACCCCAGAGGACGAGAAGCTCCTTGATGAGATTATGGCTACCGAAAGTGATTGGTACAGGACAGCCGAGGAAACCGAAGAAAAACCACATGCGTATGCCGATAAACTGAATGGCTCAGAAGCTCCTGCCATTGAAATGGAGCAATCCGCAGATGACCTCATAGGCAGGGAAATCATCATAGATAACCGTAAATATCTTATTGAGAGCATCGGGAAAATCAGCGGCGATGTGTCTCTGCGTGACATCACATTCCAGAACAATGTGGGCTTTCCGATAAACCGAGTGGAGAAAATCGGCTATATCCAAAAGCTATTGGAACAGGAAAAAACCGAATTACCACCCGAAGAAAAAACGGAAACTCCTGCCGTTCTTGTTACTGACCGTCATAATTTCCGTATTACCGATGACGCCATCGGTGTCGGCGGAGCAAAAGAAAAGTTCCGTAACAATATGGCGGCAATCAACCTGCTGCACGAGCTTGAAATCGAAAACCGCCTTGCCACACCCGAAGAACAGGAAGTCCTATCTCGGTATGTCGGTTGGGGCGGTCTTTCTATGGCATTTGATGAACACAATGCGGCGTGGGCGGAGGAATTTAAGGAGCTATATGCCAGCCTTTCCCCAGAGGAATACCGTGCCGCTATGGAGTCAACGCTGACCGCTTTTTATACGCCGCCTGTTGTTATCAAGGCGATGTATGACGCACTTGACCGCCTGGGCTTTTCACAGGGTAATATCTTGGAGCCGTCCTGCGGTACAGGCAATTTCTTTGGTCTGCTTCCCGAAAGTATGCAAAACAGCAAGCTCCACGGCGTGGAAATCGACTCTCTCACAGGCAGGATTGCAAAGCAGCTCTACCAAAAAGCGAACATTGCCATTGAGGGCTTTGAGAAAACAAATCTCCCAGACGACCATTTTGATGTAGTCCTCGGCAATGTGCCTTTTGGGGAGATAAGGGTCAATGACAGCCGATACAACGCTCAGAAATTCCTCATACACGACTACTTTTTTGCAAAGGCTCTGGATAAAGTTCGTGTCGGCGGCGTTGTGATGTTCATTACCTCAAAGGGTACGATGGATAAAGCAAGTCCAGAGGTACGCAAGTATATTGCCCAGAGAGCCGAGCTTTTAGGTGCTATCCGTCTGCCAGACAACACCTTTAAGGCAAACGCAGGCACGGAGGTCACGAGCGATATTCTTATCCTGCAAAAGCGTGACCGAGTGATGGATATAGAGCCAGACTGGGTACACCTTGATACGGACGAAAACGGTGTTACGATGAACAGATATTTTGTCGAACACCCCGAAATGGTGTTGGGCGAGATAAAGATGGAAAGCACACGCTTTGGTACTTTTGAGCCTGTCTGTAAAGCCTGTAAGGATATACCGCTTTCCGAGCTTCTGTCCAATGCAGTTCAGAGGATAAACGGAGAAATCCCAGAGCTTGATAATGGGGTTGATGAAATCTCCGATGAGCAGGAGCTTTCCGTTCATGCTGACCCGAATGTGCGTAACTTCTCTTTTACTCTGGTGGACGGCAGGGTTTACTTCCGAGAGAATGACCGTATGCACCCTGCTTCTGTGTCGATGACCGCAGAAAACCGTATTAAGGGACTTATCCAAATCCGTGACTGTGTGCGTAAGCTCATAGAGTATCAGACCGAGGATTACCCAGAGGAAATGATATGCACCGAGCAGGAAAACCTCAACCGTCTGTATGATGTTTATACCGCAAAATACGGTCTAATCAACAGCCGAGGAAACTATCTTGCTTTTGCTTCAGATGAGAGCTACTTCCTTTTATGTTCTCTGGAGGTGCTTGATGATGAGGGCAACTTCAAACGGAAGGCAGATATGTTCACGAAGCGGACTATCAAACCCCACCGAGAAGTAACTTCGGTTGAAACTGCAAGCGAAGCCCTTGCCCTCTCTATCGGAGAGAAAGCCCGTGTTGATTTGCCTTATATGGAACAGCTCACAGGCAAAACGCAGGTTGAGCTTGTGCAGGATTTACAAGGTGTTATCTTCAAAGTACCGAACTGTGAGCCTGTTTCCTATGCAGCCGCAGACGAGTATCTGTCGGGAAATGTCCGAAACAAGCTGACGGTTGCGGAGCTTGCTGCGAAGAATGACCCAGAGCTTGCAGTCAATGTGGATGCCTTGAAAAAGGTCATTCCCAAAGACCTCTCGGCGGCGGAAATCTCTGTCCGTCTGGGTGCGACTTGGATACCGCAGGACGATATACAGCGGTTTGTGATGGAGCTTTTAACTCCGTCAAGCTATGCCGCAGGCAGATTAAAGGTACGATACACCCCGATAAACGGAGACTGGTTCATAGAAAATAAAAGCTCCGATATGGGGAATGTAAAGGCGGACAGCACTTATGGTACGAAAAGAGCTTCCGCCTATCGCATTATTGAGGACACCTTAAACCTGCGTGACACCCGTATCTTTGATTATGTGTATGACGAACACGGCAATAAAAAAGCAGTATTCAATGCAAAAGAAACTACAGCGGCACAGGCGAAGCAGGAAGTTGTCAAGCAGGCTTTTCAGGATTGGATATGGAAAGACCCAGAACGGCGAAATCGCCTTGTCCGTTATTACAACGACACTTTTAACTCTGTGCGACCCCGTGAGTATGACGGAAGCCATATCACTTTCGGAGGTATCAGCCCAGAAATCACACTAAGACCCCATCAAGTCAATGCCATCGCCCATATCCTTTATGGCGGCAATACACTCCTTGCCCATAAGGTGGGAGCAGGCAAAACCTTTGAAATGGTAGCCGCCGCACAGGAAAGCAAACGGCTCGGCTTATGCCAGAAATCCATGTTTGTTGTGCCAAATCATCTTGTCGGTCAGTGGGCTTCCGAGTATCTGCGGCTCTATCCGAGTGCAAATATACTTGTGACAACAAAGCAGGATTTTGAAACAGGAAACCGCAAGAAGTTCTGCGGCAGGATTGCCACAGGCGACTATGACGCAGTCATTATCGGGCATTCGCAGTTTGAAAAAATCCCGATGAGCATAGAACGCCAGAGGGAGCAGTTGGAAAAGCAGCTTGATGATATTGAGCGTGGCATTGACGATGTGCAGGCTTCCAAAGGCGAGCAGTTCACGGTCAAACAGCTAATGAAAACCCGAAAAGCAATCAAGACGAAGCTCGAAAAACTCAACGACACCAAGCGTAAGGATACGGTTATCGACTTTGAACAGCTCGGCGTTGACAGGCTTTTCATTGATGAGAGCCATTTTTATAAGAATTTGTACCTCTACACCAAGATGCGGAATGTAGGCGGTATCGCCCAGACCGAAGCCCAGAAATCAAGCGACCTCTTTATGAAATGCCGCTATTTGGACGAAATCACGGGCAACCGTGGCACGGTTTTCGCAACGGGTACGCCTGTTAGCAATTCAATGGTTGAGCTGTACTCCGTTCAGAGGTACTTGCAGTATGACACCCTTGCACAGAACGGTTTGCAGCATTTTGACAGTTGGGCTTCTACCTTTGGAGAAACGGTTACAGCTCTGGAATTAGCACCCGAAGGCACGAATTACCGAGCCAAGACGAGGTTTGCCAAGTTCTATAACCTGCCAGAGCTGATGCAGATGTTCCGTGAGGCGGCAGATATACAGACCGCCGATATGCTAAAGCTCCCTGTGCCAAAGGTCAATTACCACAATATTAAGACTAAGCCGAGTGAGATACAGACCGAAATGGTAGCTTCCCTTGCGAAGCGGGCTGAGAAAGTCAGGGCAAGGCTTGTCGAGCCGAACATTGACAATATGCTCAAGATAACCAATGACGGACGGAAACTGGCTCTTGACCAGAGAATGATTGACCCGATGCTGCCAGACGAACCAGACAGTAAAGTCAATGTCTGCGTGGATAATGTGTACCGTATCTGGGAGGAACACGCCGCTACCAAAGCGACACAGCTTGTGTTCTGCGACCTGTCCACCCCGAAAAATGACGGTACTTTCAATGTCTATGACGATATGAGGGAGAAGCTGATAGCCCGTGGTATCCCTGCGGAGCAGATACGCTTTATCCACGAAGCGACCACCGATGCACAGAAAAAAGAGTTGTTCGGCAAGGTAAGAAGCGGCGAAGTCCGTGTGCTGTTCGGTTCTACTCCTAAGATGGGAGCAGGTACGAATGTGCAGGACAGGCTCATAGCAATCCATAACCTTGATTGTCCGTGGCGTCCTTCCGACCTTGAACAAAGGCAGGGGCGTATTGAACGGCAGGGCAATATGTTTCCAGAGGTGGAGGTTTACCGATATGTGACCGAGCAGACTTTTGATGCTTATCTCTATCAGTTAGTGGAGAGCAAGCAGAAATTTATCAGCCAGATAATGACGAGCAAAAGCCCTGTACGCTCTGCCGAAGATGTGGACGAGGTTGCCCTGTCCTTTGCGGAGGTTAAAATGCTTGCCACAGGTGATGCCCGTTTTAAGGAAAAGATGGATTTGGATATACAGGTTTCCAAGCTCCGAGTGTTAAAGCAGAGTTATCTTTCCGAACATTACGACCTTGAGGACAGGGTGCTGAAATACTATCCCCAGACCATTAAGGAGTATGAGGAACGCATTGCAGGCTATGAAAATGATGCAGCTCTTGCCGAGCAGCACAAGCCGCAGGGCGAGGATAAGTTCTGCCCGATGACCCTAAAAGGCGTGACCTACACCGAAAAGGCAGACGCAGGCGAGATGCTCCTTGCAATCTGCAAGGATTATCCGATGTCCGCACCTACCGAAATTGGCAGCTACCGAGGTTTCCGAATGGAGATTTATTATGATACGGTCAACACCCATTACTGTATGAAACTTTGCGGAAAAGCAAAGCATAAGGTTGATTTAGGTGCTGATGCCCTCGGAAATCTGACCCGAATTGAAAACGAGCTGTCAAAGCTCCCTGCCAGACTGGAAGCTGCCAAGACCAAAAAGGCGGAAACTATCGCACAGCTTGAAACCGCAAAGGAGGAAATCAAGAAGCCTTTTGCCTTTGAAGATGAGCTGAAAGAAAAAACAGAACGGCTGAACGCTCTTAACATTGAGCTGAATCTGAATGAAAAAGATACTTCTGTTATGGATACCGAGCCAGAGCAGACAGAAGAACAGCCCGAAAGAAAATGTGCAAGTCGGGAGAGATAATGCGGTTTGCATATTTGTATTGCTGATTTCTGGGAAGTATAATAGGTGTAGATTAGTAAATGTCGGAGGTGAAAGATGTGCTTGATAATTTCAGATTTGAAACCTTTGTTGATGTGCATAGTAACATCTTTGCTGAATATCTAAGCTCCGTTATCGCAAAGCTGTCAAAAGAAAATTCAGAATACCGTTCCATAGAGGAAAGAATAGAGGAACTCTACAAGGAGTATCCAAAAGTGATGGAGGCTCTGGATACGGAGAAGCCGAGCGATTTATCTGAGCAGGAGTGTAAGGTTTTGATAGAAGTTTTGGAGCTTCGGAACAGGCTCAGCGATATGCAGCAGGAAGCAATCTATTTCAGAGGGTGCTATGACAGCGTTGGGTATCTCAAAAAGGCAGGAATTTTATAACCAAGAATGGGCGGCATTAGCGTGGAGCTGATGCCGCTTTTTACATACCATGGAGCTGGAAAAAGACATCTGTATGTGATAAAATGTTTAAAACAGTATTGGAGGAAAAGTATGAATTATACAGAAAAAGAGAAAGAGTATTTTAATAATAAACTTTCTCAAGTAATATATAACCCTAATCGTTTTAAAGTATTGATTGGTGAGGATAGATTTTTGTTCGGTATTGTTTCAGCAGGAGATAGTGAAGCACCATTTGGCAGATTGATGCAGTATAAAACGCTGTATGATACTTTGATAGATTTAGATTGGAAAATCAAATTTTCATTTGATAAAGCAATAGAATATGCTTATTCAGAACCTGTACAGAATAACTTTAGTATATTTAGAGTAGAAACTGAAGAAGAACGAAACGCATATTATTATATTGAAAATGCACTCTTTAGAACCTCAAGCCTGTGGGATTTATTAGCTCAGTTTTATCGACTTTTTTATAAATTGGAAATGCCTAAAGAAAGAGTTTACTATAAGAAAGTATTTGACCCTTCTTTACAGTCCAGTGATAGATTTAAAGTGAAAGCCACGGAAATAAACAATTATTTGGAAGAATCAGATGATACTGATTGTGAGGGAGAATGGAAAGGAAATCATTCATACGTCAATGATATTAGAAACAAAATGACGCACAGGAATTCTCCTAACATAGCTGTTATGAGCGATTATGATATGAATTTTAAGCAGCATCCTACTTTTATTATTAAAAGAATTTTGGAAGATTATGTTACGGCATCAAAATATATGAAAGAAATTTTGGACGAGATAGAGAAAGAAGTTATGGAATCTTTTGATACAGAGCAGTAAACTGATTATATCATTATAAATAAAAGAGGAAGATTGGAATGGCAAATAAACGGGAGTGCGTTTTTTGTGGAAATACAAATTTAAGCAAGGAACATATTTTTGCACAGTGGTTATTAAAAGAGTTAAATATATTTAATAATGATGTTTTAATGACCCACGCAAACATAGCGGGCATGCCCATATCTAACAGGAAGCACGCATTTTCAAAGTTGGTAAACGGATTGGTATGTGAAACATGTAATAATGGTTGGATGAGTCAATTAGAGGGGGATTGCCAAAATCATATTATAAATTTAATGAATATGAACGAGTTAGAAACTGAATTGGCATTTCTGAATGAGCATCACGAAACAGTTGCAAAATGGGCTTTTAAAAATGTAATATTATTGAACTCTGCAACAAATTACAGACACCTTGTTCCAGATGAACACTATAAGGAACTATATTCTGGGAAAATACCCGAAGGAGTATTTATTGATTTGGCATTTTGTAAGAGTAATCCTACGATAGAATGGCGGCAAACTCACGGTGGAATGATTTTGAAAGACAGAAACATTCCTTTTAACCCCAATGCAAAGAGATATCATATTACATTCCAAATCAAGAACTTACTATTAAAAGTAACTTATTATGAGAGCCTTAACAATACATTTTATGAAGATGAAGGAGCTGTTCGGCTTTATCCAAGATTTGGAGTATATGGAACGCCTAAAATTTTTGATAGTATCGATGATTTTGATATTCACGGATTTTTCCATGAATACAAAGAATGATATTTTTATTAAAGAAAAGGAATGAGGTGGAAATTAGCATGAGTTTTATAGAGTGGTTTCTATCAAATTGGTATGCAAATTGCTTTACAATTATAACAGTCGTATTGTCAGGACTTATTTCTTTAATAATATCAGCGGTTTATTATCGCAAAGGGAATAGAAATAATTTGAGGATGGCAGTTATCCATCCAATAATAAGATTATTGCAAGATGCCTATTCAAGAAAGAATTATGATAAATTAAATGAGATAGCAAAAGATTATAGTACCAGATACTTGACAAAAACAGAGGAACAAAAACTTAATTCTCTTTTGATGGCGTATAAGGAAGTCAGTACATACAATGATATAAGTGTCAATGCGGATATTCTATTTTCCTATTTTGAATATACGTTAAAGAAAAATCAGATTAATCCAAAACCTGTTCCTATTGAATATGAGGGTGAGGTTGTTTATGGCAGTTATCCCCCAGACTTATTTTATTTGTCGCAGGATTTAGAAAAAGTTCTTAGGAGATATGACCCCAATTTTGAGCCAGATGAATGTAAGGATGCAATAATTTCTCTATATGAACACTATTGCAAAGAATATTATACTTCTGACAGAATTAAATATTTTGATGATTATACTCTCAGAGAAGTATTAAAGAAATCAGAAATTCGTGCGAAATGGGATAAAAAATTCGATGTTGCAAAAGAAGCGAAGGAACAGTTTTTGAAATTAAAGATTGCTCAATAAAAATATTTATTACATAGCCGAGAGGTTTTCATTTAACGAAATCCCCTCGGCTTTTTCTATTTCTGGAGGTGATTTTATCCATTGAGAACTAACCGACCCTATGTGCAGATTGACCCAGATGTGCTTGAACGGGTACGACAGATTGACCTGTTATCCTATCTGCGTGAGTTTGAGCCGAGCAATCTCGTTAAGGTCAAAGGCACAAGCAATGTGTACTGTACCGCAGAACACGACAGCTTGAAGATTTCCAACGGCAAATGGTATTGGTGGTCGAGGGGTTTCGGCGGCTATTCTGCCCTCGATTATCTCATCAAGGTCAAGGAATATGATTTTGTGGAAGCCGTGGAAATTCTCACGGGACAGACGTTGGCGGACTGGAAGCCGCCCCCTGCTCCCAAGAAAGATGAACCGAAAGTCCTGCTCCTGCCGCCCAAAAATAAGGATTGTAACAGAGTGATACAGTATCTTTTCGGGCGTGGTATTGACTATCAGCTCATACAAGAGTGTATCTCAGACGGAACGCTCTACGAGAGTGCCGATTACCACAATGCTGTTTTTATCGGCAAAGATGAAAGCGGAACACCGAAATATGCCGCTCTGCGAAGCACTCTCGGTAGCACTTTCAAGCAGGACGCATCGGGCAGCGACAAGCGGTATTCGTTCCGACTTCTGGCAAGAGAGCCAACGGATACCGTGCATTTATTTGAAGCCGCCATTGATTTACTGTCCTATGCCACTTATCTGAAATGCGAGGGCAAGGATTACAAATCGGAAAGTCTGCTTTCTCTTTCGGGAGTGTATCAGCCAAAGAAAGAGATGAAGGACAGTAAAATCCCCATAGCCCTCATAACTTTTTTGAGTGCCAATCCACAAATTAAAACCATCGTTCTGCATCTGGATAATGACAAGGTAGGCAGGCTTTGTACTGCCACTTTGAAGGAACTGTTGCAGAAAGACTACAAAATCGTTGATGATCCTCCGCCTGTCGGCAAGGACTTCAACGATTTTTTGCTGTCCTATCTGGAAATTGCAAGACCTATGCCCAAGCGTGAAAGGAGTGATGCCCGTTGATTGTGTAACGCTTTTTTGCTCCGAGAACAACCGAAACTAAATCAAATTTTATTACTGAAAGCGAGGAATGAACCATTGAAAAAGTATGATGTAACCCTTACTGCCCATTACCGAAAGACCGTTTCCGTCTATGCGGAAAGCCCCGAACAGGCAAAGGAAAAGACAAAAATTATCCTGTTCGATACCGACCTTATCAACTTTACCGATGATGATTTTGTCTGCGGCGAAGCCGATATTACCGAGCAGAGCGAGGACGGTCTTGATGGTGCGGGTGAGAATATATTACAGGAAAATGAGGATTGTTCGGACTGTCCGTACTTCTGCCCCGTGTGCGGTGAGTGTATGTATGAGGACGACTGCGAAGAATGAGATGTCTTACCAAGCACTGAATTTGGTTAGCCAAATTCGCTTGTTAGGGGGCAGCCCCTAATACCCCGTGAGAACAGAAAGGAGTTCAAGAATGAGTGAGTTCTTATTTTTCATTATCGGCACAATGCTCGGCGGTCTGTTCGGCGTTGTGTGTATGTGCTGCTTGCAGATAAACAGACTTTCCGAGAGAAAGGAAGAGGACAATGCGAAAAAGAAATGTGCAGATACTTTTCCGTCTGACTGAGGAGGAAGCCGAACACCTTAATGAGCTTGTGCGGAAATCGGGTCGCTCAAAAGAAGCCTTTTTAAGAGAAATGGTAAGGGGCTATCAGCTCTGCGAAAAGCCCGACCCAGAGTTCTATAAAATGATGCGTGAGCTGTCCGCTATTGGCAACCGTATCAATCAGCTTGCGGTTAAGGCAAACGCCCTCGGCTTTGTGGATACCCCGATGCTCCGTGAGGAAGCAAGGAAGTGGCACGAATTTCAGATTGACATTCGCAAAAGGTATCTGCTTCCACGCAGGTCATCGTAATGGCGGTCTGCGAGATATGGGATGTGCGTGGCAGGCTCGACCATCCAATCGACTATGCCGAAAATCCTGCAAAGACCGCCAATCCCAAATACACCGAAGTCGACCTGCAGGCGATGGTCGATGTAATGGAGTACGCTACTAATAAGAATAAGACCGAGCAGCGTTTCTTTGTCACAGGTGTAAATTGTGACCCGACCACCGCCAGAGATGAAATGATGATTACCAAAGCGGGATGGAGCGACACGAGTGAGATTGTCTGCTATCACGGTTTCCAGAGCTTCAAGCACGGTGAGGTTACGCCAGAGCAGGCACACGAGGTCGGCGTTAAACTTGCCGAGCGAATGTGGGGCGACAGGTTTCAGGTCATTGTCGCCACCCACCTAAATACCGACTGCCTGCATAATCACTTTGTCGTGAACTCTGTTTCTTTTGCGGACGGTATGCACTACCACGACAACAAAGCAAATCTGCGGCTGCTCCGTCAGCGTTCCGATGAGCTTTGCCGTGAGTACGCCTTGTCTGTCATCGAACACCCAAGCGGCAAGAAAAAGCCCTACGCCCTTTACCAAGCCGAAAAGCAGGGGCGACCCACGAGGGATAATGTTGCCAGACAAGCGGTGGATGAAGCTATCAGCAAATCATTTACGCTGAAAGACTTTGACCGCCAGTTGGCAGAAATGGGTTACCGCATAAACTTTGACCCCAACCGCAAGTATTGGACGATTATCGGCAAGGGCTGGCAAAGACCCAAGCGGCTTTATAAGCTTGGAGAGGAATACACCAATGACAGGATTATGGAGCGTATCAGCGAAAATTCCTATGCGGTCAAATTCCAGAGCTTTTCAGAGCCACAGCCGCAGGTCAAGGTCTATCGGGTCAAAGGCTCATTGAAGAACGCCAAGAAAATGGGCGGCTTGCGTGGGCTGTATCTCCATTACTGCTACAAGCTCGGTATCCTGCCAAAAGGCAGAAAACAAAATTATGCACGGCTTCATTATCTCCTAAAGGACGACCTTATGAAGATGGAAGCCATCACACTGGAAACAAGGTTGCTTTGCCACAATCACATTGATACGGCGGAGCAGCTTTGTTCATATAAAGGCTCTCTGGAAACGGAGATGTCTGCCCTGCTTCAGAAGCGAAAGGAGCTTTACTCCAAATCCCGCAGGATAAGCGGTGAAGAAAAGGAAGCGGTCAAGGCGGAGCTTTCCGATATTTCGGGACGGCTGAAAATTATCCGAAAGGAGGTCAGAATGTGCGAGGGCATCGCTGCCCGTAGTGATACCCTCAAAGAAAAATTGCAGACGATACGGGCAGACGAAAAAGAACAGCAAAGAAAGGAGCTGATGAAGAATGAACACAGGCGGCGAAGCGGCAGAACAAATCGTCCGAATGAGCTTGGAGGGTTTTGAGGTCGCTGCCAAAATCACAGGTGCAGGTGCGAAGAACATCGCTATCCTGTTGTATTCCATTCTCAAAGAAGAAAAGAAAACCAAAGGCAAAGCAAGGCTGACAAGTATGCTCCGTTCTGGCAAGGAGCTGAAAGTCTTTACCGTCAAAAGTGACGACTTAAAGAAGTTCACGCAGGAAGCAAAAAAATACGGTGTGCTTTACTGTGTCCTCACAGACAGGAAAAACAAAGACCACAATGCGGAGGTCGATGTCATCGCCCGTGCCGAGGACGCATCGAAAATCAGCCGCATCGTGGAACGCTTTAATCTTGCTTCGGTGGATACCGCTTCTATTGTGACGGAAGCCGAGAAATCCAAAGATGCAAAGGACGGTCAGCCAGAGCCAGAGATTGGTGTGCAGGAAAAGGCGGAGAAAGACAAGCTGCTTGACGAGCTTATGGGCAAGCCCGTCCAGAAGGAGGAAAACGCCCCAAACCCCTCGGTGGCAAAGACAGAAAAATCCCCTCAGTCCGAGCCTACCTCAGAGCAGCCAAAGAAGTCCGCAGAGGGGGCTACTATGACTAAGGAGAAACCTTCTGTCAGAGAGGAACTGCGGAAAATCAAGGAGAGCCGCAAGGAGCAGGAAGCAGAGATTGGCACTTCCGCCCTGGACAAAAGCGGAGCTTCCGACAGGGCGAAAAGTGCTAACGGGAAAACGGAGCATAAACAGCCCCAGAGAAAGAAAAAGAAACCAAAATCCAAAGAAACGAGGTAAACAGCTATGAGTATTTATGATGTATTCAGCGGCGGCAACAGACCTTTTGATAAAGAGGAATGGGCTGCCGCAAAGCAGGCACAGCGGAAAGAAGCCTATGAGCTGATTGACAATACCTGCTTTGAAATGATGGCAAGCGGAGACAGCTTCCGTCAGTATCTTGATGTGCAGGGTCGCTTTGACCGTTACTCCGTGGCTAACGCTATTCTGGTGTCAGCACAGATGCCCGAAGCAACGCAGCTTAAAGAGTACAGCAAATGGAAAGCGAGCCGTGTCTATGTGAACAAGGATGCACAAAAAATCATTATTCTTGAGCCGAGCAAGGAATACACCCGTGAGGACGGGACAAAGGGTATCTCCTACAATGCCAAAGTGGTTTATGACATTTCTGAAACCTCGGCAAAGGACAGGCAGCAGGAACAGGAGCCGAAATCCATGCGTGAGCTTGTGTCGGCTCTGATTGATGCAAGCCCTGTACCCTGTGTTCCTGTCGATGAGCTTGAACTGCCTGCCTATTATGACAGCTCTCAGCAGACCATTTTTGTCAAGAAGGGGCTTTCCGAGGAAGTGCTGTTCGTGAGTATGGCAAAAGAAGTGTCGGCGGCGGTCTATGACTTTAAGTACAACGAGAGCCGTGATGTTTCCGATTTCAACTCCTTCTGCGTTGCCTATATGGTAAGCTCTCGTTACGGCGTGGATACCAGAGGTTTTGACTTTTCCAGACTTCCCAGAGAGTATGCGGAAATGGATACGCAGGCGTTCAAAGGAGAGCTTGGCACGATGCGTGATGTTCTGGGCGAAATCCAGAGCGATATGTATAAGAGTATGGAGAAGAACAAGCCTGCAAAGAACAAAGAGCAGGAACGCTAATCGGAGGTGCAGACTATGAGAGAGGAACGATACCATATCGCACTTGATAAGTACGATAAGAATATCGTCATCAACGCCTTAAACACCCTGCGTACAAGGCAGTTACAGGAGGAACGCCCCACCGAGCCTGTTGACGAGCTGATAAGTAAGGTGGCACACGCTCCGACAAAAAAGGTTAAGGTCGTGCATTGCAGGTGTAATGAGGAACGATGACCAGAAAACGAGCCTAATCCTTACTGTTTGCGGCATACTTCCTGTTGTATGGCTTGCCCTGCTGACAGCACCCTATGTCAGCGGCGGTCTTGTAGAGATTATCCGAGGTATACCCGTGGCGATGGGCAATCCGCTTGAAATAACGATGTGTGAGGACAGCGTAAAGACTGTCCTTATTTTTTTGCTTGCCTACGCTATGGGCATCGGCGTTTATTTCTCTACACGCAGGAATTACCGCAGGCGTGAGGAACACGGCTCTGCGAAATGGGGCAACGCAGGTGCTTTGAATAAGAAGTACCGAGATAAAGACCCGTCAGCTAATAAGCTCTTGACCCAGAATGTCCGTATCGGGTTGGACGGGAAAAAACACCGCAGGAATCTGAACATTTTAGTATGTGGTGGCTCTGGTGCGGGTAAAACAAGGTTTTTCTGCAAGCCAAATGCTATGCAGTGCAACACATCTTTTGTAATACTCGATCCAAAGGGCGAAATCGTCCGTGACATCGGCGGTCTGTTGGAAAATAAAGGCTATGAGGTGCGTGTACTTGACCTTATCAATATGCACCGCAGTCATTGTTACAATCCTTTTGTCTATCTGCGGAACGATAACGATGTTCAGAGGTTGGTAACAAATTTGTTTAAAGCGACCACGCCGAAAGGCTCACAGTCGCAAGACCCGTTCTGGGATACGGCGGCAAGTATGCTGCTTCTGGCTCTGGTGTTCTATCTGAAATATGAAGCACCGTCAGACGAGCAGAATTTCCCGATGGTTATGGAGCTGCTCCGTGCAGGCGAAGTCCGAGAGGACGATGACAGCTATGTAAGCCCTCTGGACGAGCTGTTTGACCGTCTGGAAATGGTAAACCCAGAGCATATCGCCCTCAAGTATTACAGGGATTACCACTCTGGTAGTGCAAAGACCTTAAAGAGTATCCAGATAACCCTTGCCGCAAGGCTTGAAAAATTCAATCTGGAGAGCCTTGCAGGGCTTACCGCCACCGATGAGCTTGACCTGCCAAGTCTGGGAGAAAAGAAGGTCGCTCTGTTCGCTCTGATACCAGACAACGACACGAGCTTTAATTTCCTTGTCAGTATCCTTTATACCCAGCTCTTTCAGCAGCTTTTTTATCTTGCAGACCACAAGTACGGCGGAAGCCTGCCTGTGCATTGCCATTTTATAATGGACGAATTTGCGAATGTTTCATTGCCTGATGACTTTGATAAAATCCTGTCTGTTATGCGTTCCAGAGGGGTATCGGTATCCATTATCCTGCAAAATCTGGCACAGCTCAAAGCCCTTTTTGAAAAGCAATGGGAAAGCATTGTCGGCAACTGCGATGAGTTTCTGTATTTGGGCGGCAACGAGCAAAGCACCCACAAATATGTGTCAGAACTTTTGGGCAAGGAAACCATTGATACTAACACCTACGGGAAAAGCTCTGGGCGGAGTGGTAACTATTCAACAAATTATCAGATTTCGGGGCGTGAGCTGATGACCCCAGACGAAGTGCGTATGCTTGATAACCGATACGCACTTCTTTTTGTGCGTGGAGAACGCCCCGTTATGGACTTCAAGTATGACATCTTGAAGCACCCGAATGTGAAGCTGACGGCTGACGGAGGGCAACCGCCGTATATCCACGGAGAGCCTACGCAGGCTGTCGCAACTCTTGTGTTTGACAGTGATATTCCAGATAACGCCGTGAGCGTGACAGCTGTCAGCACTTCCTATGAGCTTCTGTCCGATGAGGACTTGGAAGAAATATTCAATTTATAAGGAGGATTTACCCTATGAAACTTTTTAAGAAGAATGAGAACAAGAAAACCACGAAGCTGCCGATGACTGGAAAGGTTAAGAAAGGCTTCCGCTATTACTGTATGGCTGTTATGGCAATGACATTTGTGCTTGGTACTTCCGTAACCGCCTTTGCTGCCAATGACCCCATTCAGGTAGTCAACAATCTGTCCGATTTCATTTTCGGTCTGGTGAGGGCTGTTGGTATGATTATGCTCGGCTTTGGTATCGTGCAGATTGGTCTTTCCCTCAAATCCCACGACCCGTCCCAGAGGGCTAACGGCTTTTTGACCCTTGCAGGCGGCGTTGTCATTACCTTCGCAAAGGAAATCTTGACTCTTATCACAGGCTAAGATAACAGACTGACACAAAAAGATAACGGGAGCAGATCCGCCGAGTGCGGAACTCGCTCCCGTTATCTAATATCATCAAGGAGGTGGTCAAATGTCTGATAACTGGGTGGTACAGAATTTAGAGAACGCCCTAAACACTTGGAATGAGAAATTAGCCGAGATATGGCAGCTCATTACTCAATCCCCAGAGAATTTTAAGGGCGGCACGATATGGAATGTCATCGTGGATATTCACGGTGCAGTGCAGGCTATCGGACTTGCCCTGCTCGTGCTGTTCTTTGTTGTGGGTGTAATGAGAACCTGTGGAAATTTTGCAGAAGTCAAGCGACCAGAGCAGGCGTTGAAACTGTTTATCCGCTTTGCCATTGCCAAAGGTGCAGTGACCTATGGATTAGAACTGATGATGGCACTGTTTAAGATTGTGCAAGGTATGATTTCCACGATTATGAATGCTGCAGGATTTGGCTCGGCACAGCAGACGGTGTTGCCGCAGGAAATCGTGACAGCCGTTGAAGACTGCGGATTTTTTGAGAGTATCCCGCTATGGGCGGTCACGCTGATAGGCGGGCTGTTTATCACGGTGCTGTCATTCATTATGATTATGTCGGTATACGGCAGGTTTTTCAAGCTGTATATCTATACTGCCATTGCACCCGTACCCCTTTCCGCTTTTGCGGGAGAGCCGAGCCAGAGCGTTGGCAAGAGCTTCATTAAGAGCTATGCCGCCGTGTGTCTTGAAGGTGCGGTTATCGTGCTTGCCTGCATTATCTTTTCCCTGTTTGCTTCTTCTCCGCCTGTGGTCAATCCTGATGCTGCGGCGGTTACAATGGTATGGAGCTATATCGGGGAGCTTGTGTTCAATATGCTCGTCCTTGTCGGTGCGGTCAAAATGGCAGACCGTGTTGTAAGAGAAATGATGGGCTTGTAAGGGAGGTGCTATGATTGGAAGTAAAGATAAATAAGGAAATCCGTAATTATACGGAGAGTATGTTTTTTGGACTGTCCCTCAGACAGTTCATTTTTTCTGTCCTTGCCTGCGGCGTGGCGGTGGGTTTGTATTTCATTCTTCGTCCACGGTTTGGTACGGAAACCCTCAGTTGGGTTTGTATCTTAGGTGCATTCCCCTTTGCGGCTATGGGCTTTATCAAATACAACGGTATGACCGCAGAGCAGTTTGTCTGGGCGTGGATTAAATCGGAATTTCTGATGCCGAAAAAGCTGATGTTCCTGCCAGATAATCTCTATTACGAAACGATGAAGCCGACCATTGAAGCCCATGAAAAAGGGTTGCCGACAGTACGGAAAAAGCAGAAAGGCAGGACACCGAAACCAAAGAAAACGAAAAAGAAAAAAGCGAAACGCAGCAAGGAGGTAAACAATGCTGAGAACTCTTAAAAATCTGTTCAAGCAGGACAGGGAAAAGTTTGTTGTGCCGAAGTCGGTACAGAATGTTATCCCGATTAAGACAATCTGGGATGACGGCATATTCCTTGTCGGCAGGAACAAGTACGCAAAGACCTTTAAATTTGAGGATATAAACTATGCCGTGGCAAGCCGTGAGGATAAGGAAGCAATGTTCCTTGAATACTCGGAGCTTCTTAATTCCCTTGACAGCGGTGCGACCACGAAAATCACTATCAACAACCGTCGCTTGAACAAAGCTGATTTTGAACAGACTATTTTAATCCCAATGGCTGATGACGGTCTGGATAAGTACCGTAAGGAATATAACAAAATGCTTCTGGATAAGGCGACAGGGGCTAATTCCATCGTACAGGATAAGTATGTAACCGTATCCGTCTGCAAGAAGAATATTGAGGAAGCCCGAAACTACTTCGCCCGTGTGGGTGCTGACCTTATCGCCCACTTTAACCGTCTGGGGTCGAAATGTGTGGAACTGGACGCAGGCGACAAGCTGCGTATCTTCCACGACTTCTACCGTACAGGAGAAGAAACAGCGTTCCACTTCGATATTACCCAGACGATGCGGAAAGGTCACGATTTCAAGGATTTTATCTGTCCCGATACCTTTGAATTTGAGAGCGACTGCTTCAGAATGGGTGACAGATATGGGCGTGTGATTTTTCTCAGAGAGTATGCGGCATATATCAAGGACAGTATGGTGGCGGAGCTTTGTGAGCTGAACAGGAATATGATGCTGTCCGTTGACATTATCCCTGTTCCCACAGATGAAGCCGTGCGGGAGGTGGAAAACCGTCTGCTTGGTGTGGAAACCAATATCACGAATTGGCAGAGGAAGCAGAACCAGAACAACAATTTTTCTGCCGTTATTCCTTATGACTTGGAACAGCAACGAAAGGAAAGCAAGGAATTTCTGGACGATTTGACGACCCGTGACCAGAGAATGATGTTTGCTGTGCTGACGATGGTGCATACGGCAGATACCAAAGAGCAGCTCGACAATGATACAGAAGCTCTCTTGACTACCGCAAGAAAGCATTTGTGCCAGTTTGCGGTGCTGAAATATCAGCAGATGGACGGATTGAATACAGCTCTGCCATTTGGTGTACGGAAGATAGATGCCCTGCGTACCCTCACAACAGAGAGCCTTGCAGTGTTTATCCCGTTCCGAGTGCAGGAAATCTACCACGAAAATGGTGTGTATTACGGTCAGAATGTCATCAGCAAAAATATGATTATCGCCAACCGCAGGCAGCTCCTTAACGGCAATTCCTTTATTCTCGGTGTGTCGGGTGCAGGAAAATCCTTTACTGCAAAGGAAGAAATGACGAATATCATTCTGACCGACCCTAATGCCGATATAATCATCATTGACCCAGAGCGTGAATATTCCCCGCTTGTTAAAGCAATGCAGGGAGAGGTTATTCATATCTCTGCGACAAGTGAAAATCACATCAATGCTATGGATATGAACTCCGATTACGGTGACGGTGCAAACCCTGTCATTCTGAAATCGGAGTTTATTTTATCCCTTTGCGAACAGCTCATCGGCGGCACGAACTTGGGAGCAAAGCAGAAATCCATTATTGACCGATGTACGGCAAGCGTGTACCGCTACTATCAGCAGGGCAACTATATGGGAACGCCGCCAACCTTGCAGGACTTCCGTGAGGAACTTCTTAAACAGAACGAACCAGAAGCACAGGAAATCGCCCTTGCTATCGAATTATTTACAGATGGCTCTCTCAACACCTTTGCCAAGCATACCAATGTGGATACCCACAGCCGCCTTATCTGCTATGACATTCTGGATTTGGGTAAGCAGTTACAGCCTATCGGTATGCTTGTGGTGCTTGACAGTATCTTAAACCGTATCACGCAGAACAGAGCCAAAGGCAGAAATACCTTTATTTTCATTGATGAAATCTATTTGCTCTTTCAGCACGAATACTCTGCAAACTTCCTCTTTACCCTCTGGAAGCGTGTGCGTAAATACGGTGCGTACTGTACGGGTATTACGCAGAATGTAGACGACCTTTTGCAGAGCCATACGGCAAGGACGATGCTTGCTAACAGCGAATTTATCATTATGCTTAACCAAGCATCTACGGACAGACTTGAGCTTGCCAAGCTCCTTAATATCTCCGACCTTCAGATGAGTTATATCACGAATGTCGGTGCAGGACAGGGATTACTCAAAGTTGGCAGCTCCCTTGTGCCGTTTGTAAACAAGTTCCCACGCAATACCGAGCTTTACAAGTTGATGACGACCAAGTTCGGTGAGGTCTAAGAAAGGAGGTCTTTTATGGCTGATATTAAATTCCGTGATACGGCTCACCGTGATTTCTTTCTGGAAAATATGATGAAATGCAGAGTGAACGACTGTTATCACAGGGCATTTTTCTATGTGATGGGTATCGCTTCGGAAACGAGGGCGAACATCAACCAGATGTTCAATTTCAAGGAGGACTGCATCGAGCCAGAGGGTATGCACGGCGGCTGGCAGACAAGCGGAACAGTCAAGGTCTGCCATCTTGCTTTTAACCTTTGGAACGGGTATGCAGAGGAAGGGCGGGAACGGTATTTCACGCCAGAGGAGTTGTTTTGCTGTGAGTTTGCTCCCTACTTTATGGAGGGTATCAAGGTCAGATACCCCGAATATTGCAGGGAGCTTCCTGCTCCCAGAAAACAGACGGAAATTTCAAGATAAGAAAGGAAAAGCCTATGAAGAATTATAAATCTATTATCTGTGTTGTAGCCGCCGTGTGCCTGTTAGGTACGGCGGCTTTTTGCGGCTTCCGCATTTATCATTACTATGCAGAGGTGGACGAGCAGACGGAAGCCTTTGAGGAGATTGCCGAGATGGTAGAGCAGGCTCCCACGGATGAAACCGTGCCAGACGATGCCCCTGTCAGCGAGGGGGAAGATGTGCTTGCCAAGTATCAGGAATTGTATTTACAGAATGAGGATATGGTCGGTTGGATTTCCATTGCCGGCACGACAATCAATTATCCTGTGATGCAGAGCAGGAACAATCCGAATTTTTATCTGAAGCACAATTTTGAAAAAGAGTACAGCGATTTAGGAACGCCTTATGTGCAGGAGAATTGCGATATTGCTGAAAGTGACAATCTGGTTATCTACGGTCATCACATTAAGGGCGGCAAGATGTTTGGAGCGTTGGAGGATTACAAGTCCAAGAGCTTTTATGAGGAACACAAGAATATTCAGTTTGATACCCTCACAGAGCAGGCAGAGTATGAAATCGTCGCTGTATTTAAGACTGTGGCGTACAGCTCTGAGGGCTTCCGATACTACGACTTTGTTGATGCGGAGAATGAGGAAGATTTTAATTCCTATATCGGGAAGTGCAAGGAGCTTGCTTTGTATGATACAGGTGTGACCGCTGGATACGGCGACAGGCTCATTACCCTTTCCACCTGCGAATACTCCGCACAGAACGGCAGGCTCGTTGTAGTGGCAAAAAAAGGTCGGCTGATTTGAACGCAAATTCTCTGGGAAAGGAGGTTTTCTATGGCTGATATAAAAACCAGAGATGCGGTCAAAGGTACGATAAAGACCATAGATAAAGCCGCCATAGCCAGTGAGCGTATGAAGTCTGCCTATGTGGGGATAAAGGAAAAAGCGGAACAGGGATATTACGCTGATGAAAACTCTGCCACAGAATATGCTGCGGACAGGATTTCTTTTGCGGCAGACCGTGCAAAGGACGAAGGTGTCCACCAGTTCAATAAGCAGGGGCAAAAGGCAGTCAAGACAACGCAGGAGAATATCGGTAAGGCAAAAGATAAAATAACCGATTTCAAGCAAAGTCGGGCTGTCAAAGCCGCAGAACAGAAAGCAGCACAGAATATGTCAGAACAACACGGCTTGCAGATCCGTCACGGGGCTGCAAGCCGTTCCTCTGCCCCCGATGTTTCTCAGACAGCAAAATCGCAGTTGATAAAGACCCGACAGCAGGGGCAAAAAATGATTAAGAGCACAGCCCGAAATGCAGAAAAAGCGGTGAAAACAACTGCTAAGGGAACAGTCAAGACTACCGAAAAGGGAATTAAAACCGCACAGGCAACTTCTAAGGCGGCAATCAAAACGACGGAAACCTCGGTAAAAACGGCACATGCAGCGGCAAAGGCTTCTGCGAAAACTGCCCAAAAGGCAGCACAGGCGGCAAAAGCCACCGCAAAGGCAACCGCTGAAGCAACAAAAGCTACGGTCAGAGCCACTATAGTTGCGGTCAAGGCGATTATTGCAGGAACAAAGGCTCTGATTTCCGCTTTAATCGCAGGCGGCTGGATTGCCGTCGTGATTATCTTGATTGTTGTCCTACTCGGATGTGCCGTGTCCTTATTTGGGGGAGGAAGCGAAAGCACTTCCTATACCCCCGTCAGTGCGGAGGTGGAAGCCTACACGCCGTTGATACAGAAATACGCTAAGCAGTACGGCATCCCCGAATATGTGGAGCTTATCAAGGCGGTGATGATGCAGGAGTCTGGCGGGCGTGGGCTTGACCCCATGCAGGCGGCGGAGGGCAGCTTTAACACAAGGTATCCCCATGAGCCGAACGGGATACAAGACCCAGAGTATTCCATCCAGTGCGGCGTGCAGGAGCTGAAAGCCGCCCTTATCTCTGCCGAGGTGGAAAACCCGATTGACATGGAGCGTATCAAGCTCGCCTTGCAGGGCTATAACTTCGGCAATGGGTATATCTCATGGGCGAAAACCAACTACGGCGGTTATTCCTACGCCAATGCGGTAGAGTTTTCCACCATGCAGGCACAGCGGTTAGGGTGGGAAAAATACGGCGACACACAGTACCCCGCCCATGTGTTACGCTATTATCCGTATGGACGGGCGTTCACAAGCGGCAGCAACCAAGCCATTGTAGAGGTCGCTTTGACACAGCTCGGAAATGAGGGCGGTCAGCCTTATTGGAGTTGGTATGGCTTTGATGGGCGTGTAGAATGGTGTGCCTGCTTCGTATCGTGGTGTGCCGACCAGTGTGGTTATATCGAAAGCGGGATTATCCCGAAATTCGCAGGCTGCGTGGACGGCTCAAATTGGTTTAAGGGTAACGGACAATGGCAAGACAGAAACTACGAGCCGCAGGCAGGCGATATTATTTTCTTTGATTGGGAAGGCGACGGAGAAACCGACCATGTAGGCATTGTGGAGAAATGCGAAAACGGTGTCGTTTACACCGTGGAGGGTAATTCTGGCGATGCTTGCAGACAAAAGCAATATACGGTTGGAAGCAGCTCCATCTATGGTTACGGTGTTCCTGCCTATTAAAAATGGGCAAAAGAAAAACCAGAGGTTTATTCCTCTGGCTCTTTTGCCTTACATAGTCCGCTGACAGTTGCTTCAACTATGGACAGCTCTTTATCGTTTAGTTTGTCGAGTTCTGCGTCTAAGCGTCTGCGGACGGAACTTCTTTTGACCTCATTATCTGGGAATATGTATTCATCAACCGATACACCGAACATTGTCACAAGCTGAATGAGCAGCTCCAGACTTGGCTTTTGTCCCTCATTTTCAATCGCTTGAAGATGTCTTGGGTCATAATCTACAATACGAGCAAGCTGCTCTCTGGTCATACCTTTTGCTGTCCTTGCTTTCTTGATTGCCTGTCCTATCGGTGTAAAATCGAAGTCAAAATCATTGTTTCTTGTGTCCATAAACTCACCACCTTGTATCTGCAAAATGCTACTATTATATTTTACAGAAATGTGAGTTCTTATAGAACGATTTGAAATCTCTGATATTAGGATATAAAATCTCTTATTACAAGCGGTCAAAGTTCATAATTGCACACTTGATACTGTTCGTTCAAACGGCTATAATATATACAGTACACCTTAGGAGGTCAGATATGTTTGAATATATGACAGCACAGGAAGCCGCTGAAAAGTGGAACGTATCGTTAAGATGGGTACAAAGACTTTGTAAAGGAAACCGTATTGAGGGGGTTATGAATATTAACCGTGTGTGGCTTATTCCGAAAAATGCTGAAAAGCCTGCTGATGCAAGAAAAAAGTTGATGAAAAATTGAAAATTTTTCGTTAGTGTTTATTATGGAGGTGTTATATGTGAGGTACAGGATTTTAATTTCCGATGATGAAGTTGATATAGTTGAAATGCTTACAGGATTTTTTAGAAGCAAGGGCTATGAGGTCTTTTCTGCTTATAATGGAGTAGAAACCCTCAAATTAGCAGAATTACAACCAGATATAATCTTATTAGATATAAATATGCCGAAGCTTGATGGGATGGAAGTCTGCAAGAAAATTAGGGATTATGTTTCTTGCCCTATACTCTTTTTAACTGCCCGTATTGAAGAAAATGATAAGGTACAAGGATTTTCCGTAGGTGGTGATGATTATATTGTTAAGCCGTTTTCTCTTGTTGAACTTGAAGCCAGAGTGCAAGCACATTTAAGAAGAGAAGAACGACATCAAACGAATACAAAAGTTAAGTTTTCAGGAGAACTTTTAATTGACTACTCTGAAAGAACTGTTTATATACAGAACCAACCTATTGGTCTTGTAAAAAAAGAATTTGACATTGTTGAGTTATTATCTCAAAACGCAGGACAAGTTTTTGATAAAGAGAGAATTTATGAAAGAGTTTGGGGATATGACAGTGAGGGAGATAGTAGTGTTGTTGCCGAGCATATTCGCAGAATACGAACAAAAATTGCAGCATACACAAATAAATCTTATATTGAAACAGTTTGGGGGTGTGGATATAAGTGGATAAGATAAAGAAAATGTGGTGTAACCTGTCATTGCGAAAAAGTATAATACTTTATATCTCAGCGTTTGTAATTCTTGCCATTCTATTAAGTGCAGGAACAGCTACTTTGTGCAATAATGCTACAAAAACGATTGAAAGCAAATATCCCCCAACAGGAGAAAAATATTATTTAACAAATGAAAATGGAGAAAGACTCGGTGATGGCAATTATATTGGAGTTGCACCTGTTGCAATGTCTGAAAAAGACCAACGGTTACTTTCAATATGTGAAGTTGCCCCAATAATTGCAACTCCGATTTATTCAGCGTTATGTATTATTACGGCGACCTTGTTATTCTATAGAAACAAGTTAAAAAAACCGCTTACAGAATTAAAAGCCGCTTCTGAAATGATTTCTAATAATAATTTAAACTTCTCAATTAAATATGACAGCAAAGATGAATTAGGAGAATTGTGTTCATCATTTGAAACAATGCGTTTTACCCTTGCTAATAATTTCTCTGAAATGTGGCGGCAAATGGAAGAACGAAAACAACTTAATGCTGCTTTTGCTCACGATTTACGTACTCCACTTACCGTATTAAAAGGGTATAATGAAATTTTACAGTCCAACCATGACCCAATAACCAAAAGCACCGCTGTAACAATGGGAAAACATATTTTCCGTTTGGAAAGATATGTTGATAGTATGAGCCACTTGCGTCGTTTAGAAGATGCTCAACCCATAAGTGACAAGTCTAATATAAGCGGTTATGTGACCGCAATAGCTGATAGTGCAAGAATTTTGTGTGAGCAAAGTGGAAAAACTCTTTCTATTCAAAATAACATTTCCGATATTCCTATTGGCATTGATTATACTTTTGTTTCACAAGTTAATAATAATTTGATTTCAAATGCAATCCGATACGCAACATCAAAGGTAAACATCACTTACACAAGTAATAATGATGGCTTTTATCTCTCTGTTTCAGACAATGGATGTGGCTTTTCAAAAAATATTTTAAGCAAAGCAACCAATCCATATTTTACGGAAGAAGAAAATCACTCTGAGCATTGAACAGCACCCCATTTGTTAGACAGTATGATATAATGTTTAACAGGTGGGGTGATTTTAATGCCAAAGGGAGTACCAAACAAACGATACACGCCGGAATTCAAGAAGCTGGTCGTGGAAACCATGATGAAAGAAAAGATGAGTTACAGAGAAACGGCTCGACAATTTGAAATCAGCAATCATCACAGAGTACAAGACTGGGAACGAATCTATCTGACGGAGGGTCCAGAAGGGTTAGCCATCGAACGGCGTGGCCGCAGCAGTAAGGGCCGTCCGCCAAAGCAGTTGCCGAAGCAGGTGGAAGAAGATCTGCTGGCCGAAGTGCAGCGACTGCGTGCGGAGAACGATTACCTAAAAAACTTGCAAGCCTTGGTTTTGGAAGACGAGCGACGCCAGCGCAGAAAACGCAGGTAGTTCAAAAGCTGAGGCAAAGACATTCTCTGGATATTCTTCTCTCAATCGCTCAACTACCCCGTGCCACTTTCTACTACCATCTGAAGCGGACAAACAGTGCAGATAAGTATAAAGCTGTCAAAGCGGAGATCACGGCCATCTACCATGAAAACAAAGGAAGATACGGCTATCGCCGCATTACAACAGAACTTCACAAGCGCAATTTCCTCCTGAACCATAAGACTGTCCAGCGACTTGTGAAGGAGCTGGGCTTGGTTTGCCGTGTCAGGATGAAGAAGTATCGTTCTTACAAGGGTGAAGTGGGCAAAATCGCACCAAATCTGCTAAATCGAGATTTCCATGCCGAAAAGCCGAATCAGAAATGGGTCACGGATGTGACAGAGTTCAGTTTGTTCGGAGAAAAGCTCTATCTGTCCCCGATTCTCGATCTGCACAGCAGCGATCTGGTCAGTTACACCATCTCGGATCGTCCTGCACTCAGCATGGTAACCACCATGCTGGATAAGGCTTTTGAGAAGATCCCGGCCGAAACAAACCTGATTCTCCATTCTGACCAGGGCTGGCAGTACCAACACAAACAATACCAACAGATGCTCCGGGAGAAAGGTGTTCGCCAGAGCATGAGCCGCAAGGGAAACTGTCTGGACAATGCTGTGATAGAAAATTTCTTCGGGCTGCTCAAAAGTGAGCTGCTGTATTTGCAGGAGTTCCGCTCCATGGAACACTTCAAACTGGAACTGATCGAATATCTAGATTACTACAACAACCGCAGGATCAAGGCAAAGCTAAAGGGCTTGCCGCCTGCAATTCACAGACAGCAAGCCCTTTCGGCTGCTTGAACAATTTTTACTTCAGAATATTGTCTAACTTTTTGGGGTCACTTCACATTTCGGACTTGGGCTGTATATCTGTAAAATTTTATGTGAACATCACGGTGGTTATCTGAAAATTGAAAATTGCTCAATCGGAGCAAAAGTGACTGCTTTTTTCAAATCTCTCGATTAGTAGATAAAAAGTAGAAAATTGCATTCTATACTCTCTATGTAAACACATGGAGAGTATTTTTTTGCTCCCTAAGACGAAAGGAGTTTTTGATATGGAACTTAAAGCAATTCAACTAACAAAGCAATATGGCTCAAAAACAGCCGTAAACCATTTGAACCTCTCATTATCAAATGGCGTTTACGGTTTGCTTGGTGCAAATGGTGCGGGAAAAACTACCCTTATGCGGTTACTCTGCGATATTCAGACACCGACCTCTGGGAAAATTACTTTGGATGGGAAAAACATATCTGTACTCGGAGAGAAGTACCGTAATTTATTGGGATATTTACCGCAACAGTTTGGATATTATCCAGACTTTACAGCTTGGGATTTCCTTATGTATGTTGCGGCATTAAAAGGACTGAGTGAAAAACAAGCTCATAAGAAAGCAACAGAATTGTTGGAAGCTGTTGACTTAGCAGAGAAAAGAAACCTCAAAATCAAAACTTTCTCTGGTGGTATGAAACAACGTTTAGGTATTGCACAGGCGATGTTGAATAATCCACGCATCTTAATTTTAGATGAGCCGACAGCAGGTCTTGACCCAAAAGAGCGTGTCCGTTTTCGTAATCTGATTAGTGCATTTTCTAAAGATAGAATAGTTATTCTCTCTACGCACATTGTTTCTGATGTCGAGTTTATTGCTGAGGACATTATTATGATGAAAGACGGTCAGATTCTCCATTTTGGAAAAACGCAGGAAATTACCACAGAAATTGACGGACAGGTATGGGAATGTACAGTTCCGACCAGTCGTGCGGAGCAATATTCTGAAACTCTGAATATAAGCAATTTGCGAAACATTGAAAATAATTGTACGGTTCTGCGTGTGATTTCTGAACAGTCGCCTATGGAAAATGCGATAAAGGTAGAACCTACATTAGAGGATTTGTATCTATTCTATTTTAAAGGAGTGAACGAATAATGAAAAATCTAATCAAGTTTGAATTACGAAAAATATTGACAAAACGCTTTGCGGTTATTTCTGTTGCTGCCGTATTACTATTGTCCTTGATACTGTCTTTTTCCACGCTTCACAGTATGTACGCATTTGACGGAAACGGTGCAGAGGAAACTGGAAAAGCTGCGGTAGAAATTGATAAGCAAATTGCATTGAAGTATGAGGGAAAGTTAACTGACAATAAAGTACAGCAGATGATGTCTGAGTTTAAGCCTACTCAAGATTTACATGGAATGAACGCAAAATACATTTATCAAAATGCTTTGCAGTCTTCTGTATTCTCCCATTTTGCTGATATAGATGGAAATTGGAACGGGTTAAGCGTAGCAGATGTATTTGGCGATAAAGAAATAAAAGTTGGGTATGTAAACGGTTGGCTTAGTACAAGCCAAAATATGGCGAAGATTTTTATTGTCCTTTCATTAGTAATTATTTTGCTAATTGCTCCTGTTTTCTCTGGCGAGTATGGTGGAGTGGATAACATTATTTTGACAAGTAAATACGGAAAGACAAAATGTGCCACAGCAAAAGTATTAGCAAGTTTACTTTCAGCCGTTTTCATAACGACTTTGGTTGTTATTTTCAATTTGCTTATTGCGGTTGCTATTTATGGAACAGAGGGGCTGGACTGCTCTATCCTTTTTGCTCCAATAGATTTTTTAGAAGGGTATATTCCGTTTAATATTACTTGCGGAACAGTATTAAAGTATCAAATCCTGTTGGCGTTTATGAGTGCAATCAGTGTAACAGGAATAGTTTTAATTCTGTCTGCTGTTTGTAAAAGTCAAATGATAGCGTTTGTAATTTCAGCAGCTATTCATGTGATACCGATAATGCTTCCTATCTCTGAAACAAGTGCATTATATCGAATTATTGTGCTGATGCCCCTTTTCTATTCACAGTATATTTCCATAATGTCTGTTGAACAAATGCACAATGGTATGCTTTATGCAGTATGGTCTATTCCTGTTGCGATTGCTTTAGTAGTAATAGGTTCAATCATTTCCCATAAGGCATTTTCAAAACATCAAGTAAGATAAGCTTTAAAATCAATATGAAGCAAGCCCACCAAATAAAAAAAACGGTGCTTTGGTGGGCAGTATAAACACGCCCAGACGAAAATTCAACTTCCCTCCGAACCCGTTTTCGAGTTTGGAGGAATTTTTTTATGCGATGGTCGAATATGACCGCAATGCTGCTCATCAGAAGCAGCTACTATTTACGGAGTGTCACAGTGGAGTGAAGATTATCTTTTAGAAAAAATCATCACTCACTCGTGGCACTCTTACATTTTACAAGTAGAGATTACATCTCTTAATTATAGATATGCTTACGCTTATTGCCGTAGAGGTCTTAGTACCTTTGCGGCTTTTTGCTTTTCTGTCGGTTGCCGTTCACCGCCTGCCAATCTGGATTTTTCAAAAATTCAGATTGGAGGAAACGATATGGCATACAACAAAGCCAAAGAAGAAAAGAAATGGCGGCTCTGGAAAGAAGCCGAGGAAAAGCAGTTGCGGAACTTAGGCGTTACTGAGGACGATATAGAACAGCTCCGTATTCACGATTGGGCGATTTTTAATTCAGACAGACGGTATTATCAGCGAGTGCAGGAAACAGGTACATATCTTGACGAGCTTGCTGAAGATACTACACAGCCCGAAGTCAAAACGGTTGAGGATTTTCTGGACAGCATCGAAAATCAGCACCTCTATCAAGTTTTGATTAAGGTGGACAGGCTTACATTGCAGATTGCTTTGATGAAGATACAAGGATATTCAACCCGTGAAATTGCGGTGTATCTGGATATTACTGAAAAAGCTGTTTACAGAAGAATGGATAGGCTCAAAGAAAAATTAAAAAAGTTTTTTGAGTAGAGGGGAAAATTGAATATTCCCACGGGCTACAGGGTGAGAGGACAAAAAACTCTTGCCCTGTTTTCCTTTGTGTGGCGAAAACGGGATTGCCCCTTGACAAATGAATACCCATTCGCCAAATACTTTCTCTTTGTGATTGTGATGAGCATAAGCGTGTGCAGCGGTACGCCACGACCTGCCAAGCGGCAGCGAGCGATTGAAAGGTGGTGAGCCTATCTTTACCGACTCAAAATATCGGGCAGCTCCCGATTTCGCCATAACCCACAAAGAGGATAATGATACTCCCGTCCAGTCACAGCCCGAGCGTGAAAAAAACGTCGCAGGCAATGAGGGCGGCTCTGTCAGAACGACAGTTGGGGTGGAACTCCCGTGGTGTCAGTTCGCTGCTGACCATTTGGCGACTTCCCATAGCATTTCGGGGTGTCGAGGACAAATTGAAATGCTCCTATCATATCAGCCAAACGAAAGGCGGTCATAAGAACAGAGATTTTGTTTATATTCTCCCGACCTTAAATACTTCCTTACGTTTGGCTGCCTACATAGGCAGAACATACCTGCCTAAATAAAATTGGGAGGTCAAACATAATGGAAAGAAAATTCAAGCGTGGAGATATTTACTACGCAAACTTAAATCCCGTTATCGGCTCGGAGCAAGGCGGAACAAGACCTGTACTTATCATTTCAAACGATGTCGGTAATAAGCACAGTCCTACGGTCATTGTCGCACCCATCACAAGCCGAATACACACCAAAGCAAAATTGCCGACGCATACTTTAATCAATGATTTTGAAGGTTTGGATAAGAACTCAATCATTTTGCTTGAACAGGTAAGAACGATTGATAAGCAGCGACTAAGGCAGTATTTGGGAATGATACCAGACGATATAGTGGCAAGGGTTGATAAGGCTCTTGCCATTAGTGTTGCATTGGAGAAAATGAAGGCAACAGATGTGTAAAAGGGACGAGAACGATAAATTTGCACATTGGTAAAAATGCGGCTGTATTTCTATAATTTAGAGTACAGCCGCTTGTTTTATAGCGGAGGTACTCATTATGGGAAATGAAAACTATATCCAAAATCCAAAATTGCAAAATGAACAGATGAAAGATGAAAACGAAGTATTTAATTCATTTATCAATGTTATGGTGCAGATAGTTGAAAAATACGGAAAGACAGTTTTGCAAGAATTGGATTGTGCTGCGTAAGTTACGCAGCCTTACATATCACATTTCCCTATAAAATTATGGAGGTGGTACGATGAACAGAGAAGGAAAGAAATGTGTCCTGTATCCGAGAGTAAGTACCGAAATGCAGGTAGACGGATATAGCCTTGAAGGACAAAAAAACGGATTAAAACGATTTGCTGACCGAGAAGAAATGGAAATTGTCGGTATCTATGAGGATGCAGGTAAATCAGGAAAATCTATTGAAGGACGACCTGCATTTAAGAAAATGCTTTCCGATATAAAAAACGGATTGGAGATAGACTATATTCTGGTTTATAAACTTTCCCGTTTCGGAAGAAATGCAGCGGATATTCTAAATTCATTAGAGTTTGTACAATCTTATGGAATAAATCTTATTTGTATTGAAGAAGGAATTGACTCGTCACAGACAAGTGGAAAACTTTTAATCTCTGTTTTGTCTGCGGTTGCAGAAATAGAAAGAGAAAATATCATTGAACAGACAATGAATGGACGGAGAGAAAAAGCACGACAAGGTGGGTGGAATGGTGGATTTGCACCATACGGATATTATCTGAAAGACAATCAGCTCTTGATAGAAGAAACGGAAGCTGAAGCAATCAGAATTATATTTGATAAATTTGCTAATTCTGATATAGGACTTGGCGGAGTAGCAAAATATCTTAATCTTCAAGGTATAAAGAAGATACCTCGTCAGAACGGCACATTGGAAACTTGGAGCAGTCATTTTATACGGTTGATATTAGACAATCCTGTTTATTGTGGAAAGATTGCTTATGGCAGAAGAACACGAGAAAAGGTAAAAGGTACAAAAAATGAATATAAGCAGGTTCATGCAGAGGATTACATTCTGGAAGATGGACAACATGAAGGAATTATCAGCGAGGAATTGTGGCAAAAGGTTCACGCAAAGCGTATGGCAACAGGAATTAAACAGCCATCCAAAATCGGTAAGGATAGGTCACACCTTTTGACGGGGATATTAAAGTGTCCCCTTTGTGGAAGTTCAATGTATACGAACAAACACGCTTGGACAAATAAAGATGGCACATACAAAGAGGTTTACTATTATATTTGCGGCAGAAATAAGCAGGAACGAGGACATCATTGTGACTATAAGGCATCTCTGAGAAAAACAGATATTGAGCCACTTGTAATTGAAGCTGTTAAGGAATTGGTAAGCGATAAGTATTTTGCAAAAGAGATTGAAAAGCGTATTGGCGTACAGACCGATACAACAGCTATTGATAAGGAACTTGCCAATTACGAGAGTAAACTGAAAGAAGTTGATTTGAACAAAGCACGTCTGGAGAGAGAAATTGATAATCTGCCTGTTGATACCCGCTTCAGAGAAAGAAAAATTCACGATATGACTTTAAGACTTGATGCCTTGTATGATACGATTGTAGAGTTGGAAGAACGGATTGAAGATGCAAAGCTGAGAAAAAGTTCTATCGAAATGGAAACAATCACTCTGGACAATATTTACAAGCTTATGCTGAATTTCGGAAAGCTCTATGATATAATAAGTGACGAGGAAAAGAAAAGCCTTATTACTTATCTCATAAAAGAAATTCAGATATATCCAAACGGGGAGTCAGAGCAGCCTTTGAAGTCGATAGAGTTTAATTTCCCAATATATCGGGATGGTCAAGAGGTAAGGCGGCTTTTGTGGGAAAAAGGTAATACCGTTGAAACGCTGTCCGGGTTGAGGTAGCTGTCCACATTTTCAGCAAGACTGATAAAACGGACGCCCATCTGCACAAACAGGTTGTCAATCAGACTTCCCGCATCGCTGTAATTCCGGGCAAAACGGGAAAGGTCTTTTACCACAACACAGTTGATTTTCCCACTCATTACATCGGCCAGAAGCCGCTGGAAATTTTCGCGGTTGGCATCCGTCCCCGTGTGTCCATCGTCCACATATTCGGAAACGCTTTCAAATTCCTCAATGTGTTTTTGGTAAAAGTCATTCAGCAGGTCGCGCTGGTTTTTTACGCTGTTGCTATCGTCTTTTCCTTTTTTCAAATCTTCTTTGGAAAGCCGGATATATTCGCCCAGCCGCCAGCGCCGGATCGTATAAGAGGGAGAGAAACTCTGCTGAAACCCTCTGTTTTTTGTTCGTGACATTGTTCCTCCTTCCCTATCACATTACACTTATATTATAACTCTGTCCCATAGGGACAACAAGGATGGCTCCGCCTCGGGACACTTTGTCTCGAAGCTGGGGCGGGCCGCAGCCGAAGTCACAGCCCGCTTTTTTGCCGGATCAAATAGTCCGTCAAGGTGTCCTGCAAAGACGGCCCGCCTTCCGCAAATTCAATTTTCACACCGACTCCGCCGATGTTGAAGCAGTACAGATTTTTGGCAACTTGCAAAAACCTTGTAACGCGCTCTTTGCGGGAAAGGGCGTTATCAAAGGTCATACCGCTCACATCGGGCAGAGACTCAGGGGAAACTGCGCCAATGTCAACACTTTTCATTTGTTCCAGTTCCTGTGCGGTTAATCTCACGGTAAAACCTCCTTTGTTCAGATTGATAAACGCCTCCCGGTCGTCCTGTGGGGAAACGCGAAAAGGCGGCACCGCATAAGTGCCGCCCTTTAGCCTGTCCTCACATCGGGACACTTTGTCTCGAAGTTAATAGGGGCCGTTTTCGTAATGGTGCTGGGCCTCGTCCAGCGTTTTGAAATCAAATACATAATGGAGCTCACCGACAACGCGCCGGATGTCCTCGGGGGAAAAACCACAGTTTTCCATCGCATAGATCACATATCCCCGGCAGGCGTTGTTGCTCCACGGCTCGGCCAGCATAGCGGCCAATGTAGGATCGAACTTCATTTTTTCATTCCCCCTTTGATAAAAATTTAGGGAACGCCGCGCCCATTTCCTTGACCTGTCCAAAGACAACTATACTCGGCGCGGCGCTCCCTCGCAGACGAGAGGGCGGCCCGGAGGGACAGGCGGCCAGCCTGTCCACTGCCGGATCGTGGCCGTAGGTTGGCCGGGCCCACTTGCGGCGCTGGTGTTATTCGCTCATTTTCCTTTGGGAAAAGTCACCGCGCACCCGCCGCCTGGCTCCCCGGATCATGCTCGGGGCCGCCCTTGTTCATCTGTGGAGAAAAGAAAACCTCCTCTCATAAACCGAGACATTTTTGGATGATATTCGGACTGGTTCAGCGGGATTTTTTCAAATATTTTTTCATGTTCTCCAAACCGCGCTCCACAGCCCGCCGCACTGCGCTTTCGTCAACGCCTTCCGCTTCAGCTACTTCAGAATAGGTCTTGCCAAGAATGACGCAGGCATCCACACGGCGGCCCTGGACTTCGGGCAGAGAGTTAAGCGCGTTCCACAGACGGATAAAGAGTTCCATCCGTTCCAAGAGCTCCTGGGGCGTGGGCTCATGCAGGCAGGCCGAGTATTCGATCCCGTCCTCACAGTCAAGAGAATACTGCGCCTTGTGCCGGGAGAGCCGCCGCTGGTAGGCCATTTCATAGCGGGCATCCGCAAGAAAGACCTCCGCTACTTCGTCAGAAACCTCAATAAACTGATCCTGGGTGTACCAATAATAAAAATCTTTCAGATTGATGGTAGTCATTATAAACCTCCGTTTCGGTGTTGGGTGAACGAGTGACCGAAACGGGGCTCGGCGGGGAGCGGCACCCTGGGGAGCTGCTCCGTACCTCGGGACACTTTGTCTCGAAGTGCAGATAACAAAAAGCGCCTGCGCGACACAAAGCCACGCAAGCGCATGAAATGACAAATTCATTTATGTACTGCCAAATTTCGCATCCACCGCCGGACTGATCCTGCTGGGCGGGTGGGCTTTTTTTGACAGGTTAGGGTGGAAAAGAGAACAGGACACGGCGATACCTCCTGGTAACCGCCGTCGCTATGATAAGAAACGGCGGTTCGTTATGAACCGCCGTTGAAATGAATTTGAGCGCACAAAACCAACTGTCTCAATGGCGGTTTTTTTTATTTACCGCCGCCGGACAGTTGCATTCGCCTAATAAAATTGACTTAGGTTGTACTTGTCCGCTTTTTGATAGCAATAGTTCCAGAGATGCCAGCGGCAACACTGGCCACTACATGACTGACCAGAACCGCAACCCAAATTCCATTTAGTCCAAAGCCAAGATAGGAAAGTAAGTAGGCCAGGGGCATCCGAACCACAATGTAATAAAAAATCATCAGGAACATACTCTTTGAAGGTTTTCCCATACCGTTAAGGGCACCAAGATAGCAGTTTGTAACCGTATTCAGAATGTACCCAACACTGACAATCAGAAAATAAGTTCCGACAATAGCCGCCACAGCATCGCTCTTGACGAATAGGCCGGAAAGCTGCTTTGAAAACCCGACCACCAAAACAGAAAGAATTACAAGCAGACCACAGCCGTACCCCAATGCACACTTCAAATAATCTTTGGCCCGGTCATAACGTGCGCCGCCGACACATTGTCCGATAATGGTAGTTAAGACCATGTTCAATGCCATCGCCGGATAAAACAGGATGGTTTCCAGTTTTCCTGTTACCCCATAAGCCGCTATTGCAGTGACGCTATATGTACTAACAAGTGCAGTAAGGAAAGTCGTGCTGATGGCCGGAATACTCTGCTGAATAACCGAGGGAATTGCTTTTTGAATGAGTGGCAATACATCATTTTTATCAAACGCAGAGATTTTGAATGCAAACAATTTCTTCTTTTTCAGATAAATCAACATGAACGCCAGACAGATCACTTGAGAAAGCAAGGTAGCAATCGCCGCACCGTGAAATCCGATGAAGTGAATAAAAATAGGATCGAGGATTGCGTTCAAAATTGTTGACACCAGCATGGCTACTGCTTGAAACATAGAATTGCCAAAGCTCCGCAAAACGGCGGTGAAATAAAGATAGAGATAGACCGCCAAATATCCAAGAATATAGATTGCCAGATAGCTATATGCCATGTCATAAGTTTCAGCCGGAGTGTTCAGAACTTTCAAAATTCCCGGAAGAAAAGCCTCAAGCAGAACGGTTACAAGGAGGGAGAAAATTACCGCTACACAGAACGATGTGGAAATCAAACTTTCTGTTTTTTTCTTGTCTTTTGCGCCAATCGCCTGAGAGATCAAAATTGATACACCATTAGTTGCCCCCATCGCAACAGAGGTTAAGATCAGAATGATAGGAGTGGAGTTTGTCAAGGCGGCATAAGCCGTTTCTCCGAGCAAATTTCCAATCCACAGGCTGTCTACGAGGTTATACATCATATTGAGGAACATGGCGGCAAGCATCGGAAGCGCCATCGCCATAAGGCAACGCTTCGTATTCCCGCCTATAAAATCAATTTTTGTTGGCATGATAAAAACTTCCTTTCTTTATTGAATGAATAACATTCATAAATAAGCTATAATGTAGGGCTACCAGAGCGGTAGCCAATTACCATATTAGTGGGAACAATCTCCACGAACGGAAACAATAATTCTTAAATTCTTCTCCAAAGCGTTCATATAATGCTTTTTCTTCCACCTTAATTCTTATTCCATAACAGATCGCCAAAATGAGTAAGACCAATAGCGGAGAAAAAACAGAGCGAAAGCAAAAGGCATTTCCGAGCATACTTAACATTGTTCCGGCATAAGCAGGATTTCTAATATATCGGTAAACGCCGGTTGTGACTAACTGTTGATTGCCGCCCGTTTTGACGGAAAGTGTGAAAGATTGTCTTAGGCTCCAGACAGCAACAGCGCGCAGAGTTGTACCTACAAGAATAAAAGCTATACCCACATAGTAAAAAATATGGGGTAAAAGTATTTCTCCGGCTATCTGTATGAACTGTTGGCTTCTGAAATAGGTGCTGAAATAAAAACTTCCCCAACACCCCAGCATTACAATCAGAATTGTTCCATAATCATTGTTTTTCTTGTCCGGCCTTTTCAGCCAACCTTTGAAATTGTAAATCCATATACCAAGCTCTACTAACATCATGTAGCTTATGGCATAAATGAAAGTGTAATACTCATTTATGCTTGTAAAACGTGATGGGTCATCCATTGTACGCCTCCGTTATTGAATGAAAACTATTCATTATTTACTTCTTGAAAATCCCCCGCCCCAAAGCGGGGGACTGTTTCAAAGATGAAGTGCAAATATAAGAAATTCACGAATCCTTTTCGACTTATCTTCTTGTGTCAGATCGTCTGCCAGCAGGACACCAAGCTGCCCATATACGCAGAACATCGCAGCGGCCTGAATATCGTCAAACTGGATTTCGTCTTTTTGCCGAGCTCGTAGCAATAATTTTTCTACAAGTGGAACCAGCTTCTCGCAGACTTTGAGAGAAAGCTGATCGTGGAATTTCTTGTTTTCTGCGCCGTGAAAGACTGAATAATATTTTGTGTCCCGTTCTTCCATAGTGGCAGGCATATCTTCAATGATCTGCCGTAAGGTCTTGTGATCGTCCTTTTCAGCACCGACAAACTGCTCCACCAGGACATCCGCATATTGTTCAATCGCGCTGTCAAACAGCGCCTCTTTAGACGGAAAATAGCGATAGCATAGACCCTGTGCCACACCGATTGCTTTTGCTATATCTGTAATCGAGGTCTTTTCATATCCATTCTCCCCGAACAATTTGAGCGCAGTATCTAAAATTTCTTGCTTGCGTACTTCCGGCTCCTTTGTAACCCGCATAGTCTGAGCCTCCTTTCTTTCTATAATAGCACGCCCACTCTAAAAAATCAATGAGTGAATATCAATCATTTTTCGCACATAGCAATACAAGCCGTGTTACCAACCTGCTCCCATGATACATTATGAAAATATGCTGAAAGCATGGAAACGAGTTCTGCTTCAGAGTAAATCTTCACATCCCCCTCTTTGCTATGACGCATATAAAAATTCATTATCACGCGACCTACAAAGGGTTGCCAGCAATCTCCCATCAGAAAAGTGCCGCCCGGCTTCAATACTCGGTTTACTTCTCTTAATACATTTTGCGGTGCAGGATAATGATGAAAAGAGTCGTTGCAGTACACAACATCAAAGGCATTGTCCGGGAAAGGGAGTGCCTCGCTGTCCCCCAACAATAGCTTGACTTGTTCCGGGAGTTTCGATTTCGCAACAGCAAGCATTTCCTCTGATAGATCGATGCCGCACAATTCTTTATGGGGATCTTTCTGCAAAATGAGCTTTAGCATTTCACCAGTCCCGCATCCCAAATCGAGGGCAGATTGAAACGGAATGTGCGACAGCTTTTCCAGCAGGACGGGATAAAGAGAGCGGGCGTGCTGGCCCTTAATATCTTTATCATAAGTAGCGGCCTGCTGATTAAATGCAGCTTTCGAGTTTTCTTTTATGGTGTTCATGGTTTGACCTCCTTTCCACCAATTAGTATAACACTCTTTTTTGAAATGTCAATGAATAATGTTCATTCATATGAAAATGATTAGTCAGTAGCATGAAATACATACTCGTTCAAATAATATAACCTGAAATGTAAAATTACATTAGGTGATATTATGAAGATTGAGAGAGATGAACGACGATTTGATTTTCACGATATAGGAAAAGCAATCAAAGATGCGAGGAAAGCCAGCGGGATGACGCAGGAGCAACTGGCCTTTATTGTTGACCGGGCACCACGCACGATCATGTACCACGAAAATGACGGCCAGCACCCCAGTCTCAATACCTTTTACCAGATGGTCACAATGTTTGATATATCGGTAGATCAATACTTTTACCCGTCCCAAAACAGGGGGAGCGAGTGCAGAAAACGGATTGACGCCATGCTGAACGCCTTGGACGAAAAAGAGCTAAAAATAGTAGAAGCTACCATACAAGCGATGAAAGCTTCGAAAGAAACGGAGGATGCGTAAGAAGAACACGCGCCTCCGTTTTTGCGCTATTTCAAGGGGTGCGCGGTTTCGGCAAGCAATTCGAGTGTGGACACACTCGAAATTTTTACTGGGCCGCAGGCCCGCAAAAATGCTTGTTGGGGAGCCTCCCCAAACCCGGCGGACTTCGGGACAAATTGTCCCAAAGTCCCGGCGCTATGCGCCTTTTGTCTGCGGCCTGTCGCTATCGCTCCTGGGCCTTATTTTCTCGCTCGTTTGTTACGCCGAGCAGATGATCGATATTTGCCTTGACCGCCACAGCCTGCCGCATCCGCTCCTGGGCCTCCCGGTATTCCACATAGAGAGCCTTTTTCTTTCCCGCCAATTCCTGGCGGGATTTTTTCAGTTCGTCCATCTTCGGGAGCTTCGCCCCATTCAAAAGATCATTTATCGCAGCCTTCGCCGCCCGGTAGGTGGCGAGCTCCGCTTCGTGCTGGGCCAGATACTTTTTACTGTACCGGGCCGCCTTGTAGCCATCGAACACGGGCCGGGTTTTTGCATAGTCCACTACGGCTCCCATGAGCTCGGAGGTTTTTGAAAGGGCGGCCTCGGTTTCCCTAAGCTCCCCGGCCAGCTTGTGAAAGCGATCCACCGCCGCCTCAGTGCTGGCCTCCAATTCCGTATAGTCCGTGAGATTGTTCTCCTGGAGGAATTGAAGCGCGGCAGCCATCTGCTTTAGGTTGTAGACCTTGGCCCACCGCTCATAGGCCGGGCCCTTGCCCTGGGCCATGCGCTGCTGGTTGTCAATTATTAGATTGACGCGCCGGGGCGGAGCCGGAGCCTCGCGGGGGAGCTCCGGGACAGGCCGCTCCCCCGCAATCACGGCCCGGATGTCCTCGGGATCAAAGCCGTCCCCCAAAGTGGATGCCCGCAGGCGGGTGGGCTTATCCTGGCCGGGAGCCAGAAAGGAGATCACGCCGCCCCGCCCATGCTTAACCGCGAAGCCGGACTCCTCCATGAGCTCCAGAAACGCCGTAAAGTCAGAGGGCTTTTTCTCCAATGCCGCAACGACAGCCAGCCTCACCCGCTGTTTCGCGGACGGCGGCTTTTCCCCGATCCATTGACCGTAATGGAGAAAGCGGCCCTTGCTGTGCTGTTTGGAATTTTGAATATAGGACAGCTCATGCTCAATACACACCCGGTCAGACAGCCGCCGCAGGGCAAAGCTGGAGCCGATGAAATTATGGAACTTTCGGGAGCGGTCAAAGGCTGTGGCGTTGTAATAAATGTGATTGTGGATGTGTCCCCTGTCTGTATGGGTACAGACGAAAAACTGATACTTGCCCTTTGTCCAGCGCATGGCCGTTTCATAGCCGAGTTTGTTTGCCTCCTCCGCCGTTACCTCGCCGGGAGGAAATGCCTGCCGGATCTGAAAGAACAGGGCCCCGCGCTCCACAGCCCGGCCTGTTTCCGCCTGATACTGACTTTTCACCAGCAGGAACTCGGCGGGAGCCGTGGCCGGATCGCAGAGGTAGGCAGACACAGCCCCCAGCTTTTCTGGGTTAAGCCCATAGGCAAACCGATCCTCCATTGTCTGAATTGCGCTATTCCCAGCCGCTACTTTGTAGGGCCGGATATAGGTTGTAGCGATAGCCGCGCCTCCTTTCTGAAAAAAGGCGGCGGCTGGAGCACAGCCGCCGCAAAGGACTTCGGGACAAATTGTCCCAAAGCGTTATCCCGCAATAAAGGTCTTTAACGAGTAGGTAAGATCATCCAGCTTGCAGACCAGCCATTCGGCTGCGGCGGGCAGCCCGAAAGGGGAAAGCAGAAAAGCAAGCACCAGCCCGGTGATCCCCCATTGTGGATTGCTCTGAATGAACAGCTCGAACAGGCCGCACACTGCAAGGATAAAGGACAGGATGCCAAGCACCCAGGACGCGAGGGAAACGCTGAAATTGAGGACTGCGACAATCAGTGTAAGAGCCAGCACAGCAGGAGCCGCGATGATTTTCAGAATGATCCGCATAGCTTGATACCTCCTTATTTTTGTTGACGGTTTACCCCTATATAATCATTATACCTCTGTCCCGGAGGGACAACAAGGATGCCTCCGGCTTTCAGCACCTCGGGACAAAGTGTCCCGAAGTAGTGAAAGCCGGGGAACGGCAAAACCGCTCCCCGGCAGGACTAACGCTCCACAATAGCAGACAGCTTTTTCAAAAGATCGGACAATGGCCCCCACAGCTTTTCATAGTCCCGTTGCAGAGACTTAATTTCCTCGGGATAGATCCCGCCGTAGGTGTTGGCCTGGATTGCCACTTGATTGAGATTGTTTGAGCACCGCCGCTGGAGCGACACCAGCTCCCGGACGGGCGAAAGGTCAACATGGAGCACATACCCATTCAGCGCCATTTTCCGCATATAGGCCCCCATGTTTCGGATGCCCGCCTCGGCCATCCGTTCCCGGATCAGCGCCTGCTCCTCCTCCGACACCATCACATGGAGATGGATCGGGCGGCGGCGTTTCTTTGTCATCGTTCCTCCCGTTCCAGACTGCGGCTGGCCCGGGGCGGCTCTTTTACCTTGTCTAACGGCTTTTCCCGCTCCCGGGGGCTTGCGGGGATCGGGGCATGAAATTCCCGGTAAAGCCGCATGGCCTCCTGGTCGGTAAGTTCCTGTTTGCGTGTTTTTTCCATGCTCGGCACCTCCTTAAAAAGCGGGCACTTCGGGACAAATTGTCCCAAAGTCCCACAGCTTAAATGTTGACAGCATCCGGGCCGAAACAGGGCAGGCCATACTCTGATACGGCCTGCCCCAAAACAGGCCCCGGAAAGCCTTGATACAAGCGGGTTTTAAGGGGCCTAATTGTCAACACCCCAGCCCCGCTTTTTCCGCATATATTCCCTCTGCTGGCGGCGGTGGGCTTTCTTTGCACAGGCCGCCGAGCAGTACGCCTGCCGCCGATCCGGGGAAACGGGCCTTCCGCAGACCGGGCAGACCTTAAAATCCGGCCTGGGCCCCTCGGTCAAGAGGGCCGCCTCCAGCGCCGGATCAAGGGGCAGGACGGCCTCCCGGAAATAGCGGCAGTATGCGCCTGTCCAGCATTTCCCCAGCATATAGCACTCACAGTCCAGCGGCAGGCACCCGCACTCCCGGTCATAGTTGGCGCACCACTTTACCACAAGGGAGCGGATGGCTGCCTTCTCCTCCCGGGTAAGTTCGCGGGACATGGCCTCACCTCCCGCCAGCCGGGGCTTTCAAAAGTTCCCGGTAGCAGGACACACAGCCGATGCCCCGCCAGTAGGGACACCCGGAGCAACGGGAGCCCCTGGGCGGCTTCGGCGTGGCCGGAGCCTGGGGACGGGGCTTCTGCTTCATCATTGTTTCAAAGGGGCTGTTGGTAAATCTCATTTGCCAGCCTCCTCTCCGTCATCATCCTCCTCGTCCCAGGGTGGGCCGTCATCCTCCTCGTCCCCGTAGGGTTCCCCGCCGTCATAGCCATCCAGCTCCCCGCCGTAGTCCTCCTCGGGTTCAGCGGCTTTTTCATGCTTCGGGCGGTAAATCTTAAAGTACCAGCCAGCCCCGCCGCCGATCACCGCCACGGCCAGCACCAGCAGAAGCATCCCCATATTGCCGCCCGTTTCCGGCTCGGCCTCCTCCGGGGCGGGTTCCCCGGTTTCCTCCGTTTCCACGGGTTCCGGCTCCACGCCCGCACACTCGGTCATATTGACAGCGCAGACCGGGCAATCCGTATCGACAGCCCCCGCCGCGCATTGTTCAGAACAGGAGCAGACCGCCTGTTCCACCCCAGCGGCCTCGGCTGCGGCCAGCAGATCGGCCTCGTCCGTCATGCTCAAAAAGTAGGTTTCATACTGCTCGCCCTCCTCGTCCACGGGCTTGTCATAGTCAATGACAATGTAAAAGGTGTTCCCGCCCTCCGTCTGTACCGTGATAAACTGCTTGTTGGTGTGCTCGTCATAGAGCAGATCGCGGGTAACAAGGTTGCCCTCCTCCGAGAAGCCCTCGCCCGGTTCGATGGTGGGCTCCGGCTCCGGGGCCGTGGTTTCCTCGGTCATGGTGGGATCGCCATAGTTTTCGCCCTCACCGCCGTCTGCATAGGCAAAGGCCGGGACAGCCGAAAAGCCGCATAAAAGAACGGCGGCACAGAGCGCCGCCGTCAGAGACTTCCATCGTTTCATATTCAATTTTCCTCCTTCCCGCCGGGCTCAGACTTCGGGACAATTTGTCCCAAAGCCCCATCGCCCTTCAGCTTTTCAAACAGCAGAGGGAGCTCCGCAAGGGGGATGCTCATGCCCCGCACGATGTCCACGATCTCGCTGTTTTCCGCCTCCAGCTTTTTCTGCTCCAATTCTTTCAGCCGGGCCTGCTGTTCGCTGATTTTGGCCTTGACCTTATCAATCTCGGCCTGGATTTTCATGCTTTTTGCCGTTGCCATAGATAACCTCCAATCATGGTAAACGCCCGTAGGCGTAGAAATGAGACTGCCAGTATCTTGTATTTAAGTTTGCATAACCGATGGGATCTCCACAGTGCAACATTTTATTGTCACCCACATAAATCCCACAATGGCTCACCCCCGGCGTGTCATAAGTGCCCTTGAAAAAGACCAGATCGCCGGGTTGCGGATTGCTGGTCGGCGTACAGATGTTATAGAGCCCCTGGGCCCCCAGGCGGCCCACATTCCAGCCGGAATGATTGATCACCCAGGACACATAGCCGGAGCAGTCAAAGGATGTGGCCGGGCTGGAGCCTCCCCACACATAGGGGTAGCCGATATATTTCTCGGCCTCGGAGAGAATGGCGGCAAAGGTTTCGTCATCCAGATACTCCCGGGGCACCTCGTACCCCTCGGGCGTTTCAGTGTACTTGCCGACATACTCGGAGCCTGGGAACAAATCCGGGCGGTTTCCCAGCGTTGCCATATAGATGGCATACCGGGACATCTGATCCTTGCTTAACAGGTAAACAGGCAGATGGGACAGGTTTTTGTTTTCCAGCGTCACATAGCAGATGTAGTAATTGTAGGGGACTTCCACCTCGTAATTGTTGCCCTCGCTGTCGGTGTGGGTTTCCGTCCGGTAGCGCACCTCCACCACCACATCCTCGGTCAGAATGTACTGGCTGTCAAAGAGCGTTTGCAGAGAGCCCTCCACCTGGTCAAGCGTCCACTGGCCCTCATGGAGCGAGCACAACAGGGAAAGAAGCACATAGGGATCATGCTCGATCTCGTCCAGGTCGAAGTGGTACTCGTCATAGTCGTGGGTGCTTTCGTAGCTGTCCAGATAGTCGGAAAGCTCTGCCTCCAAGTCACAGTAAGTGGCTTCGGCCCCCAGCAGATCCCCGTCCTCGCAAGGATAGGTACTGGCCCCCACCGCGCCGATGGTGCTGTTTCCCAGCGTAACAAGGGAAGAAGAACAGGACTGCATCACCAGCACAAGCAGGACGCAGGCCAGAGCCAGCAGACAGCCCACGGGATGGCGTTTCACAAAACCCACCGCCCGGGCCGCCAGCTTTTCTGTGGTAACAGCCGTTTTCCCGGCGGCCTGGGCTCCGTATTTGGCCGCCTCCTTTGCCTGCTTCTGGTATCGCCTGCGGAGCCGCCGCTTCTGCCAAAACCGGGACAAAGCGTTTTTGGAGAGCTCCTGGTGCTCCTGGGCGGCGGTATGAAAATGATAATCCGCCGTAGCCTTAATATACCGGGACTCCGCCTTCTGAACCGCCTTCGCCGGGTGTTCCCGGATTTTCCGTTTCACAAACCGGGAGCCATGCCGCAGGGCAGACTCGCCCACAAGCTCGGAGCGGTGGGCCCCTTCGATGCCCACATTCTCATGCTCGTTTTCGTAAATCTTCCCATGCACAAAGCTGTGGGCGGAGCCGCTGGCCACCCGGCCCACACGCCTCACCGGGCCCGGCTTTTTGGGCGGCTTCTGTTTTGCCAGCTTTTCCTTTGCCCGATCCAGCTTTTCCCCGCGCTTTTCCATGCGGAGTTTGGATGCCGCCGCTTTCTCCTGGTTGCTTTTCTGCCGGAATTTTGACTTTGGGACACTTTGTCCCGAAGTACCCCCGGCGTTTCTTTCGCCAGCCCCGCCCGGATCGGCGGCCCCAGCCGCCTCCCTGGGCTCGGGGCCCGCGCCGTTATTCGGTTTTCGCTTCATTTTTCACATCCTCCGGGCGGGTGGTCAGCAGGTTATAGATCTCGCCTTTCGGGAACCGATCCACAAAGGGGATGGTCACATTCCCATAGAACAGCAGGCCCTCGCCGGAATTGGAGTGGGTGATGTAGGAAAGCTGGTGCTCGGAAATGCCGAGCTGTTTTGCCAAAATCGTCCGGTCACTTTGGGCCTGGGACAGCAGGATCATAAAATCCGTGTTGTCGAGAATGTTCTCAATCTCCCGGCTGGCCAAAAGGTCTTTCACATTCTGCGTAAGTGCGCTGGGGACACAGCCCTTTTTGCGTAGCATCTTCCAGACCGCCACAAAGTAGCTGGCGGTCAGAGGATCGCGGAGCAGGACATGGAACTCGTCAAAGTAGCACCAGGTCGCCACGCCCTCCCGGAAGTTGGTGTCCACCGCCTGGGAGACAAACTCGTTTGTGATGTGCATGGCAATCTTGCGGAGGTTTTCTCCCATGTTCTTGAGCACGATGCACACCACCCGGCTGTCCGTTTTTACATTGGTGGGATGGTTAAAGAGATTGAGGGAGCCTGTACAGTAGAGCTCCAGGGCGGTTGCCACCCGGCGGGCCTCCGGCTCCGGCTGTTTGAGAAGCTCCTCGTACAAGTCCTGCAACAGCGGCGTTTTTTCGGTGGCAAGCCCCAGGGCCTGCTCCCGGTAGACCAGCCGCACACAGCGGTCAACCACCGTCTTTTCGATGGGCTGTAAGCCGTCCTTGCCGCCTACCACCAGCTCACACAGGGAAAGCAGGAAATCCGCCTTCATGGAGAGCGGGCTTTCCCCGGCGGTCATGTTAAGCTCCACATCCATCGGGTTTAAGTGGTGGGGGCTGTCCGGGGCAATCTCGATCACCTGGCCGCCCAGCCTGCGAACCAGCGGGGCATATTCCCCCATCGGATCAACAATCAAAATCCGATCCTGGGGGATGGCAAGGAACACATTTAAGAGCTCCCTTTTTGCGGCGAAAGATTTTCCCGAGCCGGTAGAGCCCAAGTAAAGTCCATTGGCCGACTTCAGCTTTTTGCGGTCAGCCATGATGACATTGTGGGAAAGGGCGTTCATTCCGTAGTAGAGGGCCTGCCCAGCCATCCGCAGCTCCCTTGTCATAAAGGGAATGAAAATCGCTGTGGAGCTGGTCGTCATGCCGCGCTGGATTTCCACCTCGTTATAGCCGAGAGCCAGCGAGGACACAAAGCCCTGTTCCTGTTGCCAGTCAAGACGCTTTAAGGAACAGTTGTATTTCTGCGCGATGCCGCCAACGGTAAACACATCGTTTTCCAGCCGCTGGCGGGTGGGGGCAAAGTTTACCACCGTGAAAGTGAGCAGGAACATCCTCTCGTTGCGGGACTGGAGGTCGGCCAGAAGCTCCGCCGCGTCCTTGCTGAATGTGATAAGGTCGGGCGGCAGGATGTCGGGATCATACCCGGCCCGCACCGCCTTGCGCTGTTCCTCTACCTTCATTTTTCCGATGTCGGAGATTTTGCCCTTGATGGTCTTAATGGCCTTGAGCTGATCCACCGTCTGAATATGGAGCGTAACCGTCATTTCCGCATCCATCTCCAAAATCTCCGCAAGGAGCTTGTCGGAGAGCTCGGACGCTAAAATCTGCAAGTAGGACACCGCGCCCCAATACTGGCCGATCCGAAATGAACGGGACTGCCGAAAGTCGAAGCTGTCCGGGGCAATAAAGTCTTTTGTGCCGAGCCCGGTCTGCGGGATGTCCTTCCACGAAAAGCGGAACGGCTCCCGGTTTCCCGGGTGCATCTGGCTATAAAGCAAGGCCAGCCTTGCCCGACCGTCCATCGGCTCACAGGGAACACCCAGCCGCTTGAAGTTTCCCATCACATCGGCCTCCGCCCGTTCCAGGCGGGGGCGGGCCTCCGCGATCCCTTCGGCGGGTATGCCGAAAGTGATGTATTTGGAGCGTTCAATGCCGTTGTTGCTTTTGGCGATCTGATTTTTCAGCATCCCGGTAAATTCCTCCCGGACGCTGTTAAAATCATCATTCGCCTGGGGGATGTTTACCTTGTAGCGGCTCCTGGAATGGGAACGGCGGTTGATAAAGGAAAGCTGGAACGGCAGAGTGCTGTCAAAGTAGTTGAGGAACGAGCTCCAGCCGCCGAAAATCGCCGTCTGATCCTCGGTACTTGCCACGGAATAATTGATGTCCTCATATTCCACGGTCTTTGTATAGAGCCCGCCGGGGAGCTTGCACACCCCGTCCGGGTGCATCGCCAGATAGGGGATCGTCTGCTGGACGGATAGGGCCGCCCGGCTGTTACCCCTTCCGGGACTGTTTTTGCTTTTTGCCTTTCGCAATCGCATCCTCCTTTCTCACAGCGCCCCGCCCGGTAAACGGGGCGTAAATGTTTTCTGTCTGATAGTGCCGAACCCCGGGCCGCAGGAATTTGGCCCGGATGATGTTATGAACCACTTTTTCAAAGGGGAGCCCGTCTTTTTCATACATCGCCAGCAGGAACGCCGGGAGCATGACCGCCAGCATAAGGAACATGGCCCCGGTATTCCCCAGGGGCTCCCGCGCCAGCAGATAGGACGGGATGCCGATGGCCGCCGCCCCGCCAAAGCAGATGAGCTGGCGCTTTGTCAAATTGAACGCCATCTTCGTTTTGATTTTGGATAAGTCGTTCGGGACATTCACATAGGGCATGGCTCAACCTCCTTTCTCACTCCGGGGATTTCGGGACAATTTGTCCCAAAGTCCGGGACGGTGCTTTCCACCTCGTTTCCCCACACATCCCAGCCGGGCGGCGTCTGTCTTGCGAACAGCTCCACCCGGGGCAGATCGCCCATGAGGGCAACAATCTTTTCCCGGGCCTCGTCCGGCTTTTTGCTGTGGGCTTCAATGGGTGAAATGATAAACTGGTGGATATTGGCCGCCTGCCGCTTCGGATGCCCTTTTGTTGCCAGCAGGCAGACCTCCGCATTTCCCCTCGTCCAAAAGCCCAGGCCGTAAAACCAGCTATCAGCCTTCCGGTTTTTCTTCAGCCAGACGAAAGCCACGGACTTATACTGAAAGCCCCACGCCTTAATCAGCCGCAGGGCCTCGGGGAGCTGGGGGAAAGTCGCCCACAAAAAAAGCGCGCTGTCTGGGGCGGCCAGATCCGCCACCGGGAGCGCACATAACTCGTCAATCCCCATTGTGGGATAATGGTGCTCCGCCGCCCCTTGCAGGCCCTTTTGGGCGTACCGCCACGGGGGATCGGCGTAAATGATAGAATATCGTCCGATAGTTACACTCCTTTCTCCCCGGCCTCCACCGCCAAGCGTGCCACGCGGATGCGCTCACTGGCGGCGGCGTAAAAGGCCGGAGCCGTTTCAAAGCAGACAAAGCGGCGGCCAGCATTGAGGGCGGCAACGGCGGTTGTGCCGGAGCCCGCGCAGATGTCGGCCACCAGCTCGCCGGGCCGTGTGTAGGTCTTGATGAAATACTCGCACAGCTCCACGGGCTTTTGTGTGGGATGGATGCCGCCTGTTACCGTGGGGACAAACAGCACATTTCCAGGATAGCGCCGCCCATCGCTGGACTCGGAGCTTTGCCGCTCGAATTTTCCATAGTTCGGGCTGGTGCCGCTGCGGGCATGGACGCGGCTGTACGGCTTGCCGTAAGTAAACTGCGGATTGTAAAGCGGGGCTTTCTGATAGAACACCAAAATATTCTCCGACTTTTTCAGCGGGGCCCGGTTTGCATTGAGAAATCCCGTCCCGCGCTCCTTGTACCAGATCTACTCATAGCGAAGCATGGAGAGGTTGGAGGCCCCCAGCACCTTGTCATAGGGACATTGAGCAAAGAACAGCACCGCACCCTCCGGCTTGACCGCCCATTTCACTGCCTCCCATAATTCCGGGAGCGGCAATGGCACATCCCAAAAGTTGCGGGTAGTGCCATAGGGCGGATCGGTCAAGAGCATATCCACCGAATGACGGGGAAGGGAGCGCAGGCCCTCGATGCCATCCATCAGAAACAGCCCCTCCGTGAGCCCCGGGGACTTCGGGACAATTTGTCCCAAAGCCGCCTTATCGGTCATCCCTTGCCTCCTTGCCCTTCGCCGGGACAGGCCGGGCGGCGTTTTCACGGGCGGCCTGCGCCCGCCCTTCAGCTAACTGCCGGGCAATCGTCTTTGCGTCATCCCTTCCGCCCAGCAATTCCCGCTTTTGCAAAACGGCTTCTGTTTCCGCCATAAAGCGGGCAACATCCGCCTCGTTAAAGTCCTCCGGCGCTTTTCCGTACCACAGGCGCGTCCCGTCGGGCCCATATCTTCTCGGCATATAACACCCCTTTCCTTAATGCGCTCCAAAGATGCTTTTTGAAATTGTCCCGGTTTTGAACAGCATAAAGCAAAGCAAAACCGTATAGCCCACGGCTCCCCATATTGCGCCGATGGGATCTCCGCCTGTGGCGATCCCTTGAATGAGCACCGCATAGATGCCCACGCACAGCAGGATCAAAAGCCCCTGGAAACCGATGGCGAACAGGGACTTCAGATAATTCTGCCCCATGCTCCCCATTTCACGGTTGGACAGGGTAGCCACCGGGATGGGCGCTAAACTGGTCAGCATATATATTTCCAGCATACGGCCATAAATCAGAACGAAAATCACGATATTCAGTGCGGTCATGGTAAAGCCGATAAAGATCGACTGGAGCCACAGGCCCAAAAGGGAACCCAGCCCCATTGTCTCCAGCGTGGCCTCCAAATCCGCCAGCATATCCGGCGAAATATCCGTGGAGCCCTGGATCACCCCCGCCGAGCTTGCAATCACGCTCTGCGACACATCAAAAATCGCGTTGACGATATTGAATGTGTTGGAGAGGATCAGGATGGCCGCCGCCGTTTTGAAAATCCACTTGAAAAACATCCAAGTGTCGATGTCGTGTAAGTTATTGCGGTCTATGAGCATTTGAATGAGCTCGTACACCGCCACATAGGTTAGGACTAACCCGGCAATCGGTAAAATTACCGTTTCGGAAATCTGGCGGATAAGGGAGAAAACCCCGGCGTTCCATGCCGCCGGGGTTGTTCCCACCTCTCCCGCAATCTCCCCGACTCGGGCGTTTACCGTATCAAACAGGCCGCTCAGATTGCCTAAAATGCCTTCAATGAGCAGGCTTTTGAGCCAGTCGGTCAGCCAGTCGGTGAGAAATCCCATAAGCCGCTACCTTAAAACAGGCCGGACAGCAGAGGGATCAGCGTAGTGCCGAGCAGGATGATGCCGCCGCCCGCCATGAGCTGCTTCATGCCCTGGCTTTTGGAACCTGGATTGTCGGAACCATAACCTTCCAGGAGGTTGACAACGCCCCACACGCCCAAACCAGCGCCCAGCGCAACAACGAGAGTCTGCAAAGTATCAATAGCGGAAGAAAAGAACTGCATAGAGCCTCCATTTCTCCGGGTGTTCCCCGGCCATGAAAAAAGCCGCCATCACTGGCGGCAGGTTACAGCTTCGGGACACTTTGTCCCAAAGCCCATTTATGCAAAGGCGTCTGGATCGTCGATGTCATCATAGTTGAGGATGTCCTCGTCCTCTTCCGTGAGCGCATCGTCCGGCACAGCCACCTCATACATCTCACACGCCTCGTTAAGCCCTGGCCGCCTGCGGCGGTTTATGAGCTTGTCGAGGTCAAAAGCGTTTTTCTGTTTGTCGGCTTCAGCCGTGTATTTATAATTCGGGTGCTTTTTCAGATCATACTTCGGGGAGTAGAACGGGGGCAGGCCCCGAAGCTGTAAAATGCACTTGTCCCCGGGCATGGTAGCCAGCTCGCTGGGTGTCATCAGCTCACGGCCCAGCCGCTGGTTATTTTGACTATAGCTTTCCGACTGCCCACGGGAGCGGCTGTCGGTCTGCATGGAGATGGTGGCTTTCCCCAGCCAGTTTTCCGATATTTCCTTGATGGTGCTGGCCTCACGGCCTCCCAGGAATACCACGCTGTCCATATTTCCGAGAATTGTCTCCGCGTGTTTATCGTAAATGGCCTTGCACTGCGCCAACTGCTGGTAAAAGAGCGTCAGCGATACCTCGCGGGAGCGGATTACGGCGCAGATTTTTTCGAGCTGGGGCACTTGTCCCGTATTGGCCGCCTCGTCCCACAGCACCCGTACATGGTGGGGCAGGCGGCCTCCGAAAACATTGTCGGCCCGTTCACACAAAAGATTGAACATCTGCGAAAAGGCCAGCGCCACAAGGAAGTTATAGGTCTGCGTGGTGTCCGAAATGATAAAGAACACCGCCGTTTTCCGATCCCCGATGCGGTCAATCTCCAGCTCGTCATAGGCCATAATTTCCCTAAGCTGGGGGATGTCAAAGGGCGCAAGGCGGGCCCCGCAGGAAATCAGGATCGACTTTGCGGTTTTGCCGCTACTTAACTTATATTTGCGGTACTGTTTGACCGCAAAGCAGTCCGGCTTGCGCTTTTCCAGCCCCTTGAACATATAGTCCACGGCGTTTAAGTAGTTTTCATCGTCCTCCTTTACTTCCATGCCGGAAATCATATCCACCAGCGTATTCATGTTCCGATCCTCGGCAGGGCCCTCGAAAATGATATAGGCAATCAAAGCGCAGTACAAAAGCGTTTCCGCCTTCGTCCAGAACGGATCGCCTTCCTTGCCCTCGCCTTTGGTATTGGAAATCAGCGCATCCACAAATTTAAGGATGTCGGCCTCATTCTTGATATAGGCCAGCGGATTGTAGTGCATGGATTTTGAAAAATCAATGGAATTGAACACCTTGATCCGATACCCGCGCCGCTGTAAGAAAGATCCCACCTGGGAGAGCACCCCGCCTTTCGGATCGACGCACACATAGCTGCATCCGCCGTTTTTATCCGCGCTGGCCTGCAAAATCTGCGGAGTGAGCCAGAAGCGGGTTTTGCCCGAGCCGGACGAGCCGATCACACAGGCGTTAAGGTTGCGGGCGTTGGCCGGGTTTTTCGGGCGGGTGTTCATGGTAAGGAACTCTGTCCCGGTCAAAATGATGTTGTTTTCAAACTTCGGATCGATAAAGGGCTTGATGTCCTTTTCCGTTCCCCAGCGGGCCGATCCGTATTCTTCATCCCGTCTAAATTTCTTTGCGTTCTTGCTTTTGAAGTAGATCAGCAGGCGGAAGCCTGCCGCACCCACAATGCCGATGAGCCAGTCAAAGGGAGCAAGCCCCGGCGCAAAGTCGGCAAAGGCCGGGCCGATGGTCTGCCCCAGGCCCATGAGCTTATGGGCGAAATCCGCGCCAGCGGCCAGCCGGTAAGCCGTCCCCAGCTTTAAGCAGGCCCACAGCACAAACAGATAGGGGATGTTTGGAAGTACATATTTTTTGATGTTATCTGTCCTCACGAACCGCCTCCTTTACCCGTTCCCGCTTGCGGGGCTTTTCCTTTGCAAGCTGATCCGCCGCCTGTTTAAGCTGTTCCCGGATGGGGATGCGGCGGGATTTGGATTTATTCAGCACCTTCCGCGAGTATTCAGAAAAGCAGGCGGTGATCGCATCCGCCTGCCCCGACTTGAAAAACAACAAGTATTTGTCCGGCCCGGTTTTATAAAAGGCATAGTCCACATTCCACTTCCGGGCCACCCGGTCAAATGCTTTCGTGTCCCCGGAAAGCTCGATGCTGTTTGTAGCCGCTCCGTGTCCCATGAGCTTTTTCACGCTCTGCCTGCCGTGGGGCGTCTGGTGTTCCCGGTAAGCCTTGCGGATCTTCCGGCCCACAGCCCCCAGCACATAGGCAAGGCCCCGCGCCGTCAGCTTGCTTGCCCGGACGGAAATTGCTATGGTACGCCGGGAAACATCTTCGTCAATCAGTTATACCGCCTCCTTTCCGGCGGCCACCTCGGGACAAAGTGTCTCGAAGTGCCGCCTATCGTTCCTCACGCTCCTTATGGGAAAGTTTCCGATAGCCTTCCAAAGAGGAACCGTCAATAATCTCCTTGTAAGCCGCCATCTGTTCCCGGATAGAAAGTTTCGGGTAGGAGAAAACCCTGTGTTCGGCGGGAATGTCCTTTGTATCATGGTAAAATTCCTTGAAGTCACCGCTGGTCTGGACGATATAGCCGCCGGGGGCAAGATGGCCGCCTCCCTCTATTAGTACATCCCGTCCATACGCTTCATAATTAAAATAATCTCTTAGTGCGTCAGGAATGTCCAAATCTTCCATACAGTAGCGGCCCAAATCCTCCTCGCTTTCAATATCGGGAAAAAGATCATAACAGTCCAGGTTCTGCGTAAGGTTGATGAGGTCGGCCACGCTGGAAGTGTGCTCGCCGCTATCGATCACAGCCTCGAATTTCTCCAAATCGCTCTGCTCCAGTTCGGAAAGCAGGCAGGCCAGATGGTTGAGCTCGTCAAGGTTTTCGTATTCCGTCAGATAGTCATAGAGCCCCAGCACATCGCCGTCAAAGCTGGTAATGAAAAACTCCTCATACCGCACGCCATCCACGCCGATGCGCTTTAGGAGCGCCTGCACCTCCTCCGTGGTAGTGGGGAATTTCAGCGTTTCTCCTACCAGCTCGCCCTCGTTGTATTTTCCCAGGTTCGTGATGTAGGCTTCGAAAAGGGCCGCCATCAGCGGCGGCCCTGTCCCTTGACGGTAAGGATGCCCTCAAGGGTGGTAGCAGTAATCCCCAGCCGCTGGGCAACGGCGATGTCGTTTTTCATGGCCTCGGTCATGGTATGGCCGCAGACTACCAGCACATGGGAGCGGCGGAGCAGGTCGCGGCTCATGTCAATACCGCTTTTGTGCTCCTCCGGCACTGCGTCATTGAGGAATAAGGGCAGATACAGGGTAGGGCAAATGGGCGAAAATCCCGCCTCATATACCGCCCGGCAGTAGCGGGCCGCCTGTTCCGCGTTTTCACTGTCACCGCCAAGCCATCCGGCGGTAATATAAGCAAGTGGCCGTTTCATTGTCAAAACCTCCATTCATTGAAGAAAGATACTTCAGCCCAATCCCCCCGTCCTTTCCCAGTCATGGGAAAGGGGGCGGCTCTGGAGGATATATATACCCCCGCCGCGCCGCTGGAAATAGCACAGCCGGGGCAGACCGTAAAGGGCAGGCCGCCGCAAGCGGCGGTGCGTTGCACCCTTGACGGCCCACTCCCGGCTGTACAGGAAGATAGGCGGCGACGGGGGATATATCACCACAGAGCCCTTTGCAGGAGGGGCGGGGCCCCCTCGGGACAATTTGTCTCGAAGTGTGGTCGGGTTACTTGTCTTTTTCCATCTTTTTCGGGGCCTTTGCCAGCTCGGGCGGCTGTTTCTCCTTCCACTCGTCCAGCAAAGTCATGATCTGCTCCTTCATTTTGGCGGGAGTGGCCTCCTTGCCAAAATACTTCTCCAGTTCGGCCATCGAAATAATCACGCCGCGATCCTCCTTTTTCTTTTCGCTTAATATGCCGTCAATTACATCGCCGTTGAGTTTGCCCTCCTTATCCAGCTCCCGGAGCTGTTTCGCCTGGGCCAGAGAGGGGGATGCCTGTTCCCCGTCAATGGAAACGGCAATCAGCCTTTGGTTTTTCGGCTTGATATAGGAAAGCTCCACCGCAGGCATGAAGCCCATCTTTTTATCGTCCACCTTATCCATGAGCTCCGGGACAAGGTGGTTAAGGCGCAGATACCGCATAACCTTTTTATAGTTCATGCCATGCGCCTCGCCCACAATCTCAACCGAGCGTTTCCCCACATCGCCCTCGGCCACACCTTTCAGCCGGGAGCCCTGGTGCTTGATGTCCTCTACCTCCAGATCCAAAAGGGCGGCCAGTTCGCTGGGGAGCGTCTGATCCCTCTGCTTGTTGCTGTCCTTCATGGCCTCCACCGCCTCGTGGTCGGTCATATCCCGGACAATAAAGGGCATTTCCTCCAGCCCGGCCAGCTCGCTGCCACGGCAGCGGCGATGGCCTGCCACAATCTCATAGCCGTTTCCGTCCTTTTCCGGGCGGGCAAGTCCGGGCACCATAACGCCGTTGAGCTTGATGGATGCCACCGTTTCCTGCATTTTGGCATCGTCCCGCACCTTGAACGGATGGGGGCGGAATGTATGGAACGGGTGGAGATCGGAAAGTTTCAGATAGACCAGCTTTCCCTCCTCCACAGGGCGGGGCGGTACAGTCGGCTCCGTCACGCCCTGCTCCGGGGGAGCGGCCTCCTTTGCGGGCTTATCCTTTCCGGCATCCGGGGGAGCAGGAGCTTCGGGAGCTTTCCCGCCACTTCGGGACAATTTGTCTCGTTGTGACGGCTGGGCCTTGTCGGGGGCCGCCTTGTCAGCCTTAGACGGGCGGCCCTTGCGGGGCCCGGCCTTTTTGGGTTCTTTTTCAGCCTCCGGCCCGGGGCGCTCTGTTTTATCAGACTTAGGGGGACGGCCACGGCGCGGCTTTTCAGCTTTCTCGCTTTCAACGGCAGGATGCTCCGGTGCAGGAGCCCCGGCCTCCTGTTCACGGGATGCCTCTGCCTTTTCCACCTCGGCCCGGGCCGCCTGCCGCTTTTCTGCCATGAGCGCGTCAATCTGCTCCGCAGAGATTACCACATCTCCGGGATCGGCAGGCCCGGCCTGTTCCGGCGGGTGTTCTGGAACGGCGGCCTCCCCGTGGGCCGGATCAGCCACAGCGGGCGCGGGAGCCTCCTCGGTTTTCTGCACCTCGGGGCCCGTGTTCAGTTTTTCATCTGCCATTCACTAACCTCCTTTTCGTGAAAGTTGCACAATTTTCGAGCTTAAATTTCTGTAATTATTTTTCTGCCTCCTTCCAGTCTATCCACGCAAAAAAGCCGCCCAAGATAGCACCTGGACGGCTTTCTGCGTAATGTGATAGATCAAATATTATTTTTTTCGGATTGTAGGCTCCGAAAAGCCTTGTATTTACAGCGTTCCTAATAAGAAACAATCATAAGGAAAGAATACCCACAAAATTGTGGATCACTCAAAGAATTGCAAAGGATCGAGCCTATTATCGTTGTATCTGATTTCGAAATGGAGATGATTTCCGGTCGAATCCCCGGTACTTCCGACGTAGCCGATGAGATCACCGGCAGATACAGATTCGCCGACTTTTGCAACACGTTTTGTTTGGTGAGCATATAGGGTAGACCACCCGTTTCCGTGGTCGATTTTTACGAAATTGCCGTAGGAATCATGCCAAGTGCTCATCACAACTGTGCCGTCGGCCGCTGCATAAATCGGGGTCATTGCCGGTGCACCAATATCGATTGCACCGTGCGAATTTTCGTACATTCCGGTGACCGGATTGTACCGGGAACCGGAGCCGGAAGTGATGTAATCTTTACCGTAAGGAGCGGGGAGAGGCCACTCAAATTCACCCTTTCCCGCTACAATTCCGGCGGAGATTTCTTTAATTCTGCCGTTCTCCAGTGTTACCTTTTTGGTGCCGTATGGGTGTGTTCCGCCGGTCAAATATGTAATGCCAGGCAACTGCATCCAGTACGTCCAACTGCCCTCACTGAGCTGCGTTTTTACTACGCCGTCGTGGTTGCTTTTGGCCTCAATTACCTCACCGTTTCCTATATAAATACCGATGTGTCCGCTCATACAAACGGCCAAACCGGGTGTATCGGGGATAGAGGAAATCTCACCGAAAATGACAGCGCTGCGGAACATTCCGTCTGCGCCGACATCGCGAAAACCATTGGATTGGTAACGGATAATGCCGGTGTCTTCATCAATCCATTCATACGCTTTTATGAGCCCGATGCAGTCAAAAGCAGGCTTTCCGCCGTAGGTTTCGTAGATGAAATTGACCTCGCTGTTGGTCAGATTTGCATCGGAATCCGTGAAAAATCTGGACTGCTGCTGCTTAAGAAATGCCATGGTTACGTCTTGGCCGTAAGCGCCATAGATGTAGCCGGAACCGGCATCCAGAGCGTTTATTGCGAAGTTGGTGAGACCGATATTTGTTTTGCCGTCGCTGCTTTTTAAGTTACGGATCAGCGTAGAACGGTCGGCATAACCGGTGGGCATTTGCTCTGCAAGCCGTAGCAGTTGCGAGCGCATGTATGCGTTGATTTTGAGATCAAACGTGCGCTCGATTTTATCAAAAATTTCATCGGAATCGGTTAGCGGGGAGAGCTTATCATCTGAAACAAAACAGTCAATCAGCTCATCGGTTTGATTCTTTAATCGGTCGTTATCCGCAAAGATTTTGGCGTACACAGCATAGAGAAGCTTATCATTTATGCGTGCACCGGAGTCAAAAACAGCGCTGTATTCGTTCAGTTTTGCAGAGAAAAGCTGCGAGCAGTCGAAGCCTAAATCGGTAAAAGTCATTGCACCGCAGCTGCCGAGCAGTGCAGCGGAAATGATAAAAATAGAGATGCAGGCAATAATGATTTTTTGCCATGTTTTGGGGTCGGCTGCGACCAAAGCGAGCTTCGCAATTAAAACCGGGTTTGCCATTTTTCCTCCGAAAAACCGGAAGTACTTCCGGTTTTATAGCATTGTGATTTCAAATTCTTCATGCTGTTCTTGCCTGATTTCTGCACGATTTTGTGTTGCGATTTGCTCAAAATCGTGTATGATTTCTTCTTTTGTAAGCGTATTTTCAGAGCTTTGCTGAATGGATTTTTTCGAGATTTGACGCATCCATTCTGCGAATTTTGGAGAGAGTTCATTGATTTGTGCCACGGAAAAATCGTAATTACCTTGGTTCAGCATAGCACGGACAGTACGCACATTTTGCTGCAAGGCGGCGAATTGCTCACTTCTTTCGAGCGTGAGTTCATCGGTTTCACCGAGCTTTTCCGAAACGCTCTGTTCGATTTCGGAAAGCGTAACATGCAGATTTAAGTAAGGAATGAACTCGTTTAAGATGTATTCTTTTTCGTGTCTGTCCTGTAAAAGTGCATCGCTGCCGCCTGTTTCTAACAAGTAATTTTCCCACTGAGGGTTCTCGTTGCACAGCGTATTTAGCCGCTTGATATGGTCGATCAGACTGCCTTCACCGGTGCCGAAACTCTGTCGGCCTTCATAGCTGCTCGGTTCTCCGTGCAGCATATAATCAATGCGAAAAGCTGCTTTGTGGTAGCAGTTCGGGTACTTCTGCTGCGCCTTATCGATTGCTTTAAAGAGTTCGTTTGCACGCGATAATCGCATGGTCTGGCCGTCGTGCAGACGCTTGCTTTCCGTCCATATAACGGTTACGGTTGGCTCCTTTTTCATAGCCTGTTCACGCTTCAGTTCAGCAGCTTTTTGGGAAGAAATGATTTGCTGCGGTATTACGCCTGCGAGAGAAAGTTCCTGTTCCATTGCCTCAATATGCTGCTGAAATTTTTCGCGAACCGGTGCCAAAAGTGCATCGATTTTTACTTCCGGCTGTGCCTTAAGCAGCTCTTGGTAGCAGGCTGCAAGGTGGCTTTTTCGGGCGTCACTGGGCTCAATTCCGAACGTTTTTCCAAACATAATAGAGAGACCGTCGGCTTCAAATTCACGCTGCATGGTAGGCTTTTCTATGTTAGGACTATGCCCCATAAGGTGGTGTGACATTTCGTGCAACAATGTATCGAGTTTCTGTGTGTCGCCGAGTAATTGGTTAATATGGATGTGCTTGTTGCGCGGGTTATAAGCGCCGCGTGTGCCGATTCCTTCAAAATCTTCTTCGGATACCGGCACGCCGATTTCTTCAGAATAAAGGCAAAGAGTGTTGTAAATATCTTTGTGCTGCGTACTGTTGTAGCCTACGCCGCAGAGCTTGGGGTAGTCTTCTGGCGGACAATTTGTCTGCGAAATATCGAACACCGTGCAGGGTTTGAAATAGGTAAAATCACGGCTTTCGAGCATGCCGATTTCAACTTCATGGCGTTGTTCCGGCGAGGCTTTAGATAAAAGAACCCATGTTGGATTTGGCACGTTTGGCTTGAAATAGCGCGTGGTTTCCGGCCGATAAATATTAGCACCATGCTCACCTTCCTGCACATAATACCCAAGTTCTTTCCAATGTGTGTATGAGGCAATAAATACGGAATCAGGACGCTGCCGGTAGATCAGCATTGTGTTTCGTGAAGAATATTTGTAAAACTGAGTGCTGAATGCGAGGTATTCTGCGATGTCCTTGGGATCGTTTTCCCAGTGCTTTGTGAGCTCCTGAATCTGCAAATCTGCTTCTCTTTGCTTCTTTTCGTGATGTGCTTTACGTTCTTCTTCGGAGTAGAATGTTCTTTTTTTAGGCATCTTCTTGCTCCTCTCCGCGTATCAAGTGCTCAAGTAGGTCATCCGGCAATTCCTTGTAAATTGCCAACACACGATCAAATTGTTCGGGTGGCAGATCAATAATCGGCTTGCATTTGGAGCGGGGATACGGCTCACCCTGATTTACAAATTCATCCGGAATTTCGGTCGTGTAATATAAATCGCCCCACTCATCGGCACAAACGGTAATATTCGCTGTGCTAAAAACGATGGTGACATTTTCTAAAGGCTTATAGCTCATAAATAAATCATTCCTTTCATAAAAAACTGTATGAAAAAAGGTTTGCTGCCTGTGTGTACAGGTAACAAACCTTTTTGCTGTTTTGTTTTATTTTCATATCTTTTCGCGTACCATCATTAAGGAGTAGCCTAATAAGTTTTGACCTTTCCACTTAGTTGTGTCCAGTCGATCTGGATCACTCATTGATAGGCCCACGCCCCAAATCTTATCTTTGACGGCACATTCTGCGAGAAGATTGTCGCCGGTAGCTTTCAGAAGATCTTTTAAGTTGAGGTTTTGAGAAAACTTTGCAAGCAGTCCCTCATATACAACGATTTGTCGGATGCCATTCCAACGGTTTTCGTTATAGTTAGAAACTTGCCTCCCGAATTTTTTTATTTGAGCAACATCATGAGTGGTTAAAATCTTTTTTGCAATAGTTTGGTCACAAAAGCACATGGCTTTTTGATACATCATAAATTGCTCCATTGAGGAAAAGGTGATATTGGATACGTTGAATTCGGATAAATACCAATTGCTCAAATATCCGTTTTCTTCGTCAGGGTTATGAAAGCAAAGGATTTTCATGGCGCTCCACCAACCTTTTTTACGGCCAAATCAAGTTCTAAATCGTGTAATCCCATGTAGGCTTTTGTTAAAAAATCCAATGGCACTTTTTTAATAATCTCCTTGCTTGAGACGTTGTAGAACCATTGATAATAGGCGTAAAATTCACCTATCCAGTCAGGAATAAACCCTTTGAGTGCTTTGCCGTTTTTGAGATGATAGTGTTCTGTTTGCTGAAAGTAATCCCACAATTCGGCAGCATTCATGGTGCTAACATAGGCTTTACCTTGATCGATACTTTCTCTTGTTTTACTTGTCATATAAGTATTGATGAAATCCGATGTATCTTTCTCAGGATAATTCTGCGATACAAAATCGAACAGTTTTCCTTGGCTTTCAACAATATCATGTAAGTATACCTCTGGATAAGCTCGCATCATATCACCTCTAAAATAATGTGCTGAATACATTTGTTACTTTATTTGCATCTGACTCGATGAGATCGTGCATGTTTTCTCGGGCACGTACATCGCGTTGATTGTATTTATCGTTAAACACGCTGTACTCGACTCGGATCAAGCCTTTTTTATTCTCCGTGAGTTTGGAATAAGCAAGTTCGGATTTGATACAATATTGGATGCCGAGCCCACCTAATGATAGCAATTCTTCGAGTATGTCCGTATCTACATTGTCGCGCACAAATTCTTTGGCAATATAAAAGTATGAAGCGTTAGCTCTCCAACCCTTTATAACATCGTATGTGCTTGTATCGATTCCGAACTTCTCTATGAATTTTTTAGAAAGAACTTTATAGCGCTTTGTATCCGCTGCGTCTCTGTGCTTCATCAACTCAGCAAGCCAAGAGAGAACATCATATTTTTGAAAATCCAGTATTTTCAAATCAGAAATGTCTAATTCGTATTTATGAACCCAGCCATTCGTTTCGGTTGGTCTACAAACTGCCCATTCTTTGGCGAGTTCTATGTTTTCAGTAAGGTAAAAGCCTTTTCCATAGTCGTGCTTATCTTCACCGTAACCATATTGCGGTGTAACAAATTCATTAGGTGTACCGTGATATAGTGTTATTATACTCATCGTTTCACTTCTCCTAAGCCAATGTACTCAACCGAGTGTAAGTCCATGGAAGTGACAATTTTGCTCGGTTTGTTCTCTTGTTACCGGATAAGCCAACTGTAATCCTGCCTGCAATCCACCACATAATCGGCGTAAACTATATCGTCTACTATCTGGAAGATTATCATATAGCGTTTTTCAAACAGGATAAAACGGTAGGCATTTCTGGGAATATATTCCCCTGTGAGCCACGGACATCTCTGCGGCATCAGCTCTAAGGAATTTGCGGTCTTTTCAAACTCGGCTGTGAGCCGTTCTGCCGCTTCTGGGCTGACCTGTGCCAGAAATGCGGCGTGGGAAATGAGCATCTGCGTTGCCCGTTCCGATACAATCACACGGTATTTATTCTGCTGCTCCATGACCTGCCGCCTCCTTGATTGCACTACGCATCATCGCAGTGACTTCTTCAACAGAGTAACCTTTGCTTCCACGCATCCTGTCCTCCTCTACGGCAAGCAATTCCTCACGGAGCTTCAGCATTTTTTCCCTGCGGTTGTAAGTCCCGATGTCCATAACCACCAAATCCCCCTCGCCGTTCTTGGTTAGAAAAACCGGCTCTGCGGTCTTTCTGCACATATCGGCAATCTCATTGTAGTTCTGGCGAATTGCTGCGGATGGACGAATATTCATAATGATACCTCCTTGAATTATGACGATAGTAATATTCTATCTATATTATATCCATTTCATACAATAAAGTCAACAGCGCCGCAGAATTTAATTCTTCAGGGGTTACTAAACACTTGTACTCAACCGAGTGCAAGTCCATTTTATAGATTTAATAAGAGGGCTTAAAGATATATTTCGAAGAATTGCGTTTAATCAGGCCCACTACAACGAAATGGCTTGAGATTTGTCGGATTCTTGGGCACTGCCGCACAAATGTCAGCGCATTGCTTGCGATAAGCTTCGAGTTCATGTTCCATGTTCTGGGCTCCTTTCTTCGTTTAAGTGATCGAAAATATCGTATTTCTCGTAGAGTTTGATGTCAAACGAGGGCTTGTGTTCTTCCGGCGGCATAGCAAAAAACTGCGCGTAGAGATTACTCTCCGGCGCAGCTTGGGCGGCGTTGTACAGCAATGCAAGCAGATACCCTTTAGGCTTCCGCACATTGTTAGAATATTTGGTTATGCGGTAGACGGCCTGCAAATGCTCCGGCGTTAAGCTGTGCAACGCTTGGCATACTTGCGTGCTCGGAAGCACTTGCTTACCGATGCGGACAGTCGATAAGGGAGTAGTAGTAATTTCGCAGATCAAAGAGATGCAGGCCTTCGCGAAATCCTCCGGAACATCTGCATTCATCAAAAAATCAAAATTGCCATCGCTCTGACTGTCTGTCTTATTATACTCAGTCTTATTATACTCAGTCTTATTAGGTGCGGTTTTACAGAAGTCAAGACTGCGGTTTTTCAGTACTCTTGACTGCGATATTTCCGCACTCTTGACTTCGGATTTTCCGCAGTCCGGAGTGCGGTTTTTCAGAAGTCCGGACTGCGGAATTTCAGTACTCCGGAGTGCGGTTTTTCCGCGCTCCGCATAATCACTGGGTTTTTCAGGACTTTCAGGCTCTTGCTCACCGTTTTCTTCGTCTTCATCTTCAAAATTGATACTCATTTCTATGAGTTCAGAATTATCGGGGTAGCGCAGGTAGAGGCGATTTGGCTGATTTAACCCTTGCCGGACTTCATCGAGCAGGTTTACAGATTTGAGCTCCTTAATAATTTTTTGCACTTTATCCTTTTTGCACCCAAGCAATTTTTCCATTTGTTCACGCTTAAAGTAGAGGTAAGCTTCACCGTTATCGTCGATCCACTTATTTGTAATGCTCAGCTGTACGCGATCTCGCAAGTAAGTATACAGTAGGATTGCTTCGTTGCTGATTTCTGCCTCTACGCGAAGCGCCACAAGCCATTTCGGGAGTTGATAAAACTGCGTGCTGTGCGCATCAGATAGGGTGTAACGCTTAGTGTTCATTTAGAGACCTCATCCTATATGTTTTTAAGTACTTTTCTGTATTTTATGAAAATCTATCAAGAGAGTATATACAATTCTTCAAAAGTTCAAAAACCGGAAGTGCTTCCGGTTTTTCTCAGTTCTTCTTTATATGCGGATAGCACAGCTTGTTCGATGCGTTTGTGTGCTATAGGATTCATTGGCTTAAAAGCAAAGATTTGGCGGTGCTTGCCTTCGCGTTCGGCCAAATGCGGATATAAGACTTGTAACCCACCGTCTGCTCGTCTGGTGATGCGCACACCGTTTAAGGTGTACGCATTATCCAGAACCAAACTGACGTAGCCAAGGTAATAGCCACTGCTCGGAATAGTAACATCGACTTTTGTAACTCTCATTTTGCATTCTGCCTTTCTGGGCAAAGCTCTCCGTCTCGGTACAGCTTGCGGATCATGGTGTCTGCCTCGTTATAGGTGTAGGCTGCAATCGTCTGCATTGCACAGTTTTGTAAAATAAGCTTTGATGATGTGCATTCATAACTGCCATTAAAATGCTTCATAATTAAAGTGCCGCCATGATAGCCGTATTTGGGTTTTAATATATCTTTCACGGCTTCCTGCGGTGTAGGCATCATCTCAACATAATAATCTAACAGATCTTCGCAGTTCCAAATATACCCACTCATGATGACTTTGCGGAGCAGGTCTTCGCGCATTTCCGGGCTTAGAGAGCTCTTTGTGCTTTCGGTCTTGCTCGAAAAAGCGGAAGTACTTCCGCTTTTTGTGGCGTTTGCTACTGTCGGCTGCGTTGCTTTGGCGGCTCGCTCGACTGCGATATTCTGTGCTTCGCCGAATTTGAGCGTTCCGGCAGCAAGATCAACCTTTTCGGGCTCGGTAAGCTGTTCCGACATTGTGCGGTAGGTGCGGACTTGCCGGTCAGAGACATGCATCAGTTCGGCGACACCCTTTTGTATGCCACCTTTAAATTCACCGGATGCCTTTAGCTCATTCAGCAACTCTCGGTATTCTTCATAAAGTGTTAGCTTTTGCTCGGCCGTGTAATCGCGTCCGCCGTTTGCGATGTGCAGCATGAGTTGTGCACGTCCGGCCGAAACGCCTTCAAAAATTCTGCACGGGATTTTGTCCCAGTGCAGGTACTGTGTGATAGCGCGGTATCTGCGTTCACCGGAAAACAGCTTGTAACGATTGCCAGACTGGATCACGCCGAGAGGATTCAGCAAACCGACGGTTTCAATTTGGTCTGCTAAGTCGCGGATGCTGTCATCCGTGTCGTTTGCGGCGTATGTGTTTTTGTTTGCAAAGTCGATCAAGGAGACGTCGATCAGCTCATCACGTGCAATACCGGCATTTTCGTTGGCCAGTTCCTTAATGGTGCTCAAACCGGCATTGATGTTTCCAAGATTTAGCTTTTTCATTTCTCGACCCTCCCGATGATTTCGTTTACGACCGCTTGGTAATCGATATTACCGTTGCAGTGCTTTGCATATGTATTGATAGGCTCGTGCGCGTTGATGGCGCGGCTCAAAGTGATGTTCTTACGCACGGTTGCGCTGAAAAAAGGAATGACGTCCTGCGATTGCAGGGCGTCGCGGTAAATGGCTTTTGTTCCGTTTTTTTCATCCATGATAATTAAGCCGCCAAGTAACCGGAGGTGCGGATTGATCGTTCTGCGAATTTCAATGAGACTTTCGGCTTTGACGCGCAAGCTGTGCAGTGCAAATTCGTCCGGGATCATCGGGATCAAGATGTAATCTGCATAGCGCTGTACGTTTTCGAGAAGCTTATAGCCTTGCGGCGGACAATCTATAATAATGTAATCGTAGTCGCTCTCAATCGGTGTAAGGAGCTTAGAGAGTAAATCGTTGTATGCTCTGCCGCGAAGTTTATATTCTGTGAGCATTTCTTCGAGCCTCATCGATTTAGTGTTCGATTTCAATACATCCACACCAAAAACGGTTTTTACTATGGCGTCATTCACCGGCCAAACACCGGTGATGGCGTCATATAAGGACGGATCATCGGCATTATACAGACCATAGTACATGGTTGCGTAGCTCTGCGGATCAACGTCCGCAAGCAACACACGGTAGCCGCGTTCGGCGAGGATGGCCGAAATGTTGACGGCACTTGTGGTTTTTCCGCAGCCGCCTTTTTCGTTTGTGATAGCAATTTTAATTGACATGTAAATGTCCTCCTGTAATAAAGTCTCCGCATTGCTATACGGGTAAAATATAAAAAACCGGAAGTACTTCCGGTTTTTGGCTAAATGGAAAAAGCAGAGCTCATGTGGAGTTCTGCTTTAATGATGAGAGATTAAATTTTCAAAATATCGGAATGGGAACCTGTATCCACATCCATGATCCCGATATTTTGAGTCGAGTTGCTTACCTTGACGTAGTGTATCGACAACTTCATCAAGGAACGACAAGTCTAAACCACGCTTTTTCATAAGCTTATAACTCTTTTTATAAGCATTGGTAAATTTAACTGTATACACTTAATCTTCCAATGCCTTTCTCAATTCATCCATGGTCTCGTACCCTTCAATGTTGGGGTTTTGAGAAATGCGTTTAGCTTCTTCCATGGCATCCAGTGTTTTTTGATTGAATTGTGGCATTTCAACACTAAACGGAAGACCGCCACGAAGAATGCATTGATGGAGAAAAATGTTTACTGCACTTGACATATCAAGCCCCAGATGGCTAAATAAATCATTTGCTTGTTTTTTTACATCAGAATCAATACGAATTTGAGTAGGTGCAGTTGCCATATAATCACTACCTTTCAATGATATTATATACTGTTTGGTATACATTGTCAAGCAAATTGTCAATATTATTTGTATCTTACTTGCTTTTATTCAGATTTATAAAACGACAACAGCAATCCCACAAAACGAAGCACCTGCCTTACAAGCAGGGGGTCATAGGTTCGAGTCCTATTGTCCCCACCAAATGTGGCCCGGTAGTTCAGCTGGTTAGAACGCTAGCCTGTCACGCTAGAGGTCGACGGTTCGAGCCCGTTCCGGGTCGCCACATTTGCCTCTGTAGCTCAGTTGGTAGAGCAGGGGACTGAAAATCCCCGTGTCATTGGTTCGATTCCGATCGGAGGCACCATATGCGGACGTAGCTCATCTGGTAGAGCGCCACCTTGCCAAGGTGGAGGTAGCGAGTTCGAGCCTCGTCGTCCGCTCCAAAAGAAAAAGACGCTGAAGATAAGGCGTCTTTTTCAAAATGGTGACATAGCCAAGTGGTAAGGCAAGGGTCTGCAAAACCCTGATTCCCCGGTTCAAATCCGGGTGTCACCTCCAGAAAGAAAGCACTTACGTTTGTAGGTGCTTTTTTGTTATATCCGGAAATATTTTGCTTGTGCAGTGCAGGCGAATATGATATGATGAAACTGAAAAAGAGTTCAATTTGCTTTAGAAAAGTGTATCGGAAGATGACATAGAGGACTATGCCGGGACGATCATATGTGCAGCTAGGCTGCGTTGGCGTGCGATTGACGGACACATGGGCGATGGGGAGTTCTATAAATCGGTCTATTTAGAATAAGGATATTACGCTTTTTAACCTGAAAACTACACGAAAAATCGATGGAGTTTTCGGTATTTTGCGAATTTTTTTCTTTATCGGAATAAAGGAGCGGCAGTCGCTTTACAATTTGTGGAACCGGTGCTATACTGCATATAGACCGATTAAAACGAAAGTGAAGAAATTCGCGCGTTTTGACGGATAAAACGAGAGGATAAGAGAAATGAAAAAACAGCTTTTACATTCCGGCTGGCAGCTGACGACCGTCGGAAAAAATGACACGATCCCCGCGACCGTGCCGGGCTCCGTGTACAATGACCTGCTGAACGCGGGTCGCATGGAAGACCCCTATTGGCGCGACAACGAGATGAAAGCGTTGGCGTTGATGGACGAGGACTACCGCTACAATACGACGTTCGACGTGAATGCGGACGTCTTGAACAGCGAGCGCGTCCTACTGCGCTGCGAGGGCCTCGACACCATTGCCGACATCGTTTTGAACGGCGAGAAAATCGCGAGCGTGTGCAATATGCACCGCACGTGGGAATTTGACGTTAAAGATAGCCTGAAAACGACCGGCAACACGCTTGAGATCGTGTTTCACTCGCCGACAAAGTACATCAAAGAGCAGGATAAGATCTGCCACGCGGGCGGCAGCGACGAAGCAATGGTCGGCTTCCCGAACCTGCGCAAGGCGCACTGCATGTTCGGCTGGGACTGGGGTCCCCGCCTGCCTGATGCCGGCATTTGGCGCGACATTATGCTTTGCGGCGTGAACGGCGGCCGCGTCATCAGCACATATGTGAAGCAGACGCACGGCGAGAACACCGTGACGCTCGGCATTGAGCCGGAGATCGAGACTGTAAACGGCGCGGAGCTGACCTACACCGTGACGCTCACAACGCCGAACGGCGAGGAGAAGGTCTACACAGGCTCCCCGAAGGAGATCGCGGTGGAAAACCCGCAGCTTTGGTGGCCGCATGGCCTCGGCGAGCAGCCGCTTTACACGGTGCGTGTCGATTTACAGCGTGACGGCGAGACCGTTGATACGTGGGAAAAGCGCATCGGTCTGCGCACGATGACGATGCATATTGAGAAAGACCGGTACGGCGAGAGCTTTGCGCATGAAGTGAACGGCGTGACGTTCTTCGCGATGGGTGCGGACTATATCCCGGAAGACAACATTCTGCCGCGCACGAGCCCGGAGCGTACGAGAAAGCTCCTTGAGCAGGCTGTGGCGGCAAACCACAACTGCGTGCGCGTATGGGGCGGCGGCCATTACCCGAGCGATGCATTCTACGATGTATGTGACGAGCTGGGTCTCGTCATTTGGCAGGACTTCATGTTTGCTTGCGCACATTACAATTTGAGCGACGAGTTTGAAGAAAATCTCCGTGCGGAGTTCAACGATAACATCAAACGCATCCGCAGCCACGCTTCCCTTGGCCTGTGGTGCGGCAACAACGAGATGGAGATGTTCACATTCTTCGGCGGTTTGGCGTTGATGCCGAACAACCCGACGGGCAACCCGCCGATGTGGGAGCTGACCCCGAAGCAGAAGGGCGACTACACGCGCCTTTACGAGTACATTCTGCCGAAGACCGTAAAAGCGCTTGACCCGCAGACGTACTATTGGCCCTCAAGCCCGTCCTCCGGCGGCGACTTTGACAACCCGTCCGACGAGACGCGCGGCGATGTGCACTACTGGGACGTTTGGCACGGCAGCCTGCCGTTTACGGACTACCGCAACCACAATTTCCGCTATGTTTCCGAGTTTGGCTTCCAGGCGTTCCCGACGCTGAAAACGGTCGAATCCTTCACGGAGCCGGAAGACAGAAATATTTTCTCCTATGTCATGGAGAAGCACCAGCGCAACAACGCAGCGAACAGCAAGATCATGACATATCTCGGCCAGACGTACCGCTACCCGACTGCGGGCCTTGGCACGCTGCTGTATACCTCGCAGCTTTTGAGCGCCGAGGCGATGAAGTACGGCGTAGAGCACTGGCGCCGTCATCGCGGACAGTGCATGGGCGCGGTCGTGTGGCAGCTGAACGACTGCTGGCCGGTTGCTTCTTGGTCGTCTATCGACTACTTCGGCCGCTGGAAGGCGCTGCACTACTATGAAAAGCGCTTCTTCGCGCCGGTGCTGCTCTCCTGCGAAGAGAAGGGCTTCTTGGATGACCCGAACCCGAACCGCGAGTGCCGTGACTTGAACACCGACACCGTAAAGAGCATCCGACTGAATGTCTCCAACGAGACGATGCAGCCGCAGACGGTCACCGTGAAGTGGGAGCTGCGCAACAACCGCTCCGAGGTTCTGCGCGACGGCGGCGAGGTGGAAATCACCGTGCCCGCAATGGACACCGTGTGGCTCGATACCGTAGAACTGCCGGAAGCGAACATGTTCACCGACCACGTGCACTATGCATGCTACCAGAACGGCGAGATGATCTCCGAATCCACCGTGCTGTTCTCCGTGCCGAAGTATTACGATTACATCGACCCGCAGCTTTCCTGCCGTGTGGAGGGCGATGAGATTATCGTTTCTGCAAAGGCATACGCGAAGAGCGTGGAAGTACTGAACGAGAACGAGGACTGGGTGCTTGAAGACAACTACTTCGACCTCGAAGCCGGTGAAGAGCGCCGCATCCGCATTGTGAGCGGCGACGCGAACGGTATTCATATGCGCAGCGTGTATAACATTCGCTGATTTTGCGTTAAAACTAAAAAGACAAAAGCCGTTACAAGACAGAAAATAGCTGTTTTGTGACGGCTTTTTCAAGTTTTCCTGCATTTTCTCTTGCAAAATATCGTGCGTTTGCGTATAATAGATATAGAAATTGAAATCGTAGTGTAAACTAACTTGCGCTGTTATGATTTTGAAAGATACATGAAGGAGCGATAAAAATGATTAGAATCGGCATTGCCGGATACGGAAATCTTGGCCGCGGCGTGGAAAGTGCGCTTTCCCACACGGAAGATATGGAGCTTGTGGGCGTTTTCACACGCCGCAGCCCGGACAGTGTGAAGACGAAGACCGGCGTGCCGGTTTATTCTATGGAGCAGGCAAAAAACATGACGGATAAGATTGACATCATGATCCTGTGCGGCGGCAGCGCGAACGACCTGCCGAAGCAAACCGCAGAGCTTGCACAGTATTTTAATGTCATCGACAGCTTTGACACGCACGCGAAGATTCCGGAGCATTTTGCGGACGTAGACGCGGCCTGCAAGAAGAGTGGTCACCTCGGCATGATTTCCGTCGGTTGGGACCCGGGTATGTTCTCTCTGAACCGCCTCTATGGTCAGGCGATTTTGCCGAACGGCAAAGACTACACGTTCTGGGGCAAGGGTGTCAGCCAGGGCCATTCCGATGCGATTCGCCGCATTCCCGGCGTACAGGATGCCCGCCAGTATACTATCCCGGTGGAGAGCGCGCTTGAAAGCGTGCGCCGAGGAGAGAACCCGGAGCTGACGACGCGCGAGAAGCACACCCGAGAGTGCTTTGTCGTTGCTAAAGAGGGTGCGGACAAGGCTGCCATTGAGGAAGCCATCGTCACGATGCCGAACTATTTCTCCGATTACGACACGACCGTACACTTCATCAGCCAGGAAGAGCTTGACCGCGACCATTCAGGCATTCCGCACGGCGGCATGGTGTTCCGCACCGGTGTGACGGGTTTGAATGGCGAAAACAAGCACGTCATCGAGTATAAGCTGACGCTTGATTCCAACCCGGAGTTCACTTCCAGTGTGCTCGTGGCGTTTGCCCGCGCGGCATACCGCATGCACAGTGAAGGTCAGGTGGGCTGCAAGACCGTCTTTGACGTTGCTCCGGCGTATCTCCACCCGGAAAGCGGCGAAGCGCTCCGCGCAAAGCTGCTGTAAGGTTCATGCAAGTTTATAATTAAAACGAAAAAAGCTGTTCCGCGTAAAAACGGAGCAGCTTTTGTATGTTTAATGTGTTTTGGAAATGTCTGCCTGAAGCTCGTCGATCTTATCGCGGAGCTTTAAAAAGTCGTTGAACGCGGCGGGCTTTTGTGCGGGATTGCGCAGCAGGGCGGCGGGGTGGAGGGTTGCCGTCATGTAGATGTTGCCTTTTTTGAAAAACTGTCCGTGCTCGCGTGTGATCTTGAAATCGGGTTTGATGATGCGCATGGCGGCGATACGGCCGAGGCATACGATGATCTTCGGACGCAGCAGGGCGGTTTGATTGCGCAGCCAGTCCATGCAGGCTTCCTGTTCCTCCTGCAAGGGGTCGCGGTTTTGCGGCGGACGGCATTTGACGATATTTGCAATGTAGATATTCGTGCGGCGGTCGAGGTCGACGGCGGCGAGGTATTTATCGAGCAGCTGACCGCCTGCACCGACGAACGGCTCGCCCTGCAAATCTTCGTTTCGGCCCGGGCCTTCGCCGATGAACATGACCTTCGCGCACGGGTTACCCACGCCGAACACGACATTGGAGCGCACTTCGCACAGGCTGCACTTGCGGCAGTTCAGGCAGTTTTCTTTCAATTCTTCCCAGTTTTCAAACATATTTCACACCGACTTTTCGCGTTTTTTCAAATTACGGTCTTTTCTGCATTAAGTTTATCATAAATCGGAGAAAAAACATAGCCCAAAACTTGTATTTTCTGTCGGTTCGTAGTAAAATAGAAATACAAAATCCGGAAAGGACAGGTATTTTCAAATGAAAGTTATGGTTGAAACCTCCGCACGTCACGTTCACGTGTCCGAAGCGGATCTGAAGACGCTTTTTGGCGCAGACGCAAAGCTTACCGTTAAGAAAGAACTCTCTCAGCCCGGCCAGTACGCTTCCAACGAGAAGGTAGAGGTCGTCGGCCCGAAGGGTTCCCTTGTTATGTCCATCCTTGGCCCGACGCGCCCGGAGACGCAGGTTGAAGTTGCACTGACCGACGCACGCAAGCTCGGTATTGCAGCACCGATCCGTGAGTCCGGCGACCTTGAGGGCACCCCGGGATGTACGCTGAAGGGCCCGGCAGGCGAAGTCGTCATTGAAAAGGGCGTCATCGCAGCAAAGCGCCACATCCACTTCAACGTGGAAGAGGCAGCGGCAGCCGGTGTGGAAGACAAGCAGATCGTCTCCGTTAAGGTCGGCAAGGAAGGCGAGCGCAGCGTGATTTTCGGCGACGTTGTTGTGCGTGTCAGCCCGAAGTATGCGGCTGCTATGCACATCGACACCGATGAGTCCAACGCAGCGGCACTCGGCGGCACCGTTGAGGGCGAGATCGTTAAGTAATTTCGCTTAAAGCTATATGAGCATAAGAAAAGAGCGTGCAGATGAAAGTTTGCACGCTCTTTTTGTTATGCTTTGCAATATTCTCTGTACTTCCGCAGCACATCTTTATCGTTTTCAAACGTAATGTGTGCCGCAGCTTCTTCTGCCGGTACCCAGCAGAGCTCGGTGACTTCCTCTACCTGCCGGTGCGCTTCGCCGCCGATGTATTCGGCTGCAAAGTAGATGACATCTTTCATGACGCCCGGCTTCGGGGAGTAAGTGACGACGGCGCGAAAGCCGGTATCAAGCGTGACTGTAAGGCCGGTCTCCTCGCGGATCTCGCGCAAGGCGGTTTCGCTTTCGGTCTCATTACCCTCCATATGGCCTTTCGGAAACGCCCAATGACCGCCGTTTACATGGCGGATGAGCAGAATTTCACGTCCGTTTTCGGTTTGCCGCGCAATGACCGCGCCGCAGGAAATTTCTTTTTTCAAAAAATGACCTCCTTGCAATTTGCCGCGGAAAACCGCAGGCGATGAAATCGGAAAGGGCCGCCCTGCGGCAGCCCTCCCACATTATTTCACAGTGAATTTATAGATTGTTTTGGACTCGAACGGTTTCTCCGGCGTGACATAGCGGAACGGGAAGTTCTCGTGATGCACGGAATCCGGGTAGAACTGTGTCTCAAGGCACAGTGCCCCGTGGGGAATCATGTCGCTGCCGTCTTTGTTCTTCAGGCCGGAAGTGCCATTGAACGTATACAGCTGCACGCCGGGCATATCGGAATAGACGGTCATTTCGCGGCCGGTCTCCGGCTCGTAGGCTATTGCAATCTCGCGCATGCCCTCGCCGTCCACACAGAAGTTGTGGTCGAAACCGCCGCAGAGCTGGATGAGGTGGTCATCCGCGAACATATCCTGCCCGAGCGGCTTTGCAGCCGTGAAATCGAGCGGCGTGCCTTTTACGGGCAGCAACTCGCCGGTGGGAATGAGGTCATCTGTGACCGCCGTTACCTCAGACGCGTGGATCGTCACAAGCGTGGAAAGCACGTCCTTGGAGCCATCGGCTTTCAGGTTGAAGAACGAGTGGTTCGTCGGGTTGAACACTGTCTTACGGTCGGTCTTGCCGCGGTAGGTAATCTCCACGGCGTTGTCGGCTGTCAAAGTGTACTGCACTTCAACGGTCAGTGTGCCAGGGTAGTTTTCGTCGCCGTCCGGGCTGACATGTGTGAACGTGACAGACGGTTCGTCGCCGTCGTTCGTCTCTTTCACATCAAACAGTACTTGATGGTAGCCCTTTGTGCCGCCGTGCAGCGTGTTTGCGCCGTCGTTTTGATCGAGTGCATACGTTACGCCGTCAATGGTGAGCGTTGCGCCGCCGATGCGGTTTGCGTAGCGGCCGACAAACGTGCCCTGAAAGTCGGAGCCGAAGTATTCCTCGAGCGTGGCGTGGCCAAGCACGACATCGCCGAGCTTACCGGACTTGTCCGGTGTTAAAAGCTGTAAAATGCGGCAACCGTAGTTTGTGAGCACAAGCGTCACGCCTGACGCGTTTTTCAGCGTATAAGCGTCAGCCGTTTTCCCGCAGGGGAACGTGCCGAACACGGATTTTGTAAGAGACATGGGAAATCAGTCCTCCTGCTTACCGAGCAGTGCAGCGCCGATGATGCCAGCGTCGTTGCCGAGCTGCGCCTTGCAGACCTTCGTCTTCTTCGTGGAGTTCATAGCATACTGCTCTCTATCGATGAATGCTCTGACCGGAGCGAGAAGCGTTTCACCCTCGTTGCAGATACCGCCGCCGATGCAGAGGATAGCCGGCTGGAAGATGTTGATCATATCGGTGAGGCCGACGGAGAGGTACTTGATGTACTCGTCAACAACAGCCTTGCCGACCGGGTCGCCTGCGCGCATAGCGTCAAATGCGGTTCTGCCGTTAACCTTGGACTCGTCGCCGTCAACAATTGTCCAGATCGGAGAGTCCTTCGGGGCATCTTTCATGTGCTCTTTTGTGGTTTTGATGAGACCCGTTGCGGAAGCATAGGTCTCCCAGCAACCGTGTCTGCCGCAAGTGCAGGGACGACCGTCAACAACGATGACGGTGTGGCCGATCTCGCCGCCGGCAAAGTTACTGCCGGAGTAGACCTTGCCGTTGATGATAATGCCGCCGCCGACGCCTGTGCCAAGTGTGATAGCCAGCGCATTGTCTGCGCCTGCAAGTGCGCCTGCCTGATATTCGCCGTAAGCTGCTGCGTTAGCGTCATTCTCCAGAATGACGAGCTTGCCGTTTGTGCGCTCTGCCATCATGTCGCGGAGCTTGAAGTTCTTGAAATAGAGGTTGTTAGCAAATTCAATGATGCCGGTAGCACGGTTAACGGTGCCCGGGCAGCCGATGCCGATCCACGGTACATCGTCGAGGGTCAGGCCGGCCTTTGCAAGTGCATCGTTGCATACAGCGAGAATCGCATCGCAGAATGCGTCTTCCGTGCACGGAACGGGCGTCGGATGGGAAGCCTTTGCGATGATCGCGTTGTTTTCGTCTACGATACCGACGGCAATGTTTGTGCCGCCTACGTCAACACCAAGATAGTACATAATACGAACTCCTTATAGATGGAATATTCCGGCACGCCTTGCGCCCGGTCTTTTATCATAGTATACAATATAAAGCGCATGTTTGTAAATGCAAAAAGTTGAAAAATTTGCGATTTTTGCGAAAACAGCCTTTTGTGGGCAATGGAAGGAGCGTGAAAGCGCAGAATTCGGGCTTGCGTGTACGTTTTTCGATTCGCCTATTGACATTTGATTTTACGGATATATATTTCATAACGACGTTATGAATGGAGCAAAGGAAATGGCCAAGCAGACCGCGTTGTCCGTAATATGCCTTTTTACGCGGCTGAACAGAAAAATATGAAATGCCGGAATAAAATGGCTTGATTTTATAGCCGGGATGTGCTATTATAATTAAGATAATTTAAGCCGGCGTGGCGAAATCGGCAGACGCAAGGGACTTAAAATCCCTCGATGGAAACATCGTACCGGTTCAAATCCGGTCGCCGGCACCAAAAGCCTGACACTTTTGTGTCGGGCTTTTTTGATGTATAAAACTCGCTGCGGAGGTTTTAATATGAACAAAGATCTGACCCGGGGGCCGGTGATGCGGTCTATGCTGTGGTTTGCGCTGCCGATGATCCTCGGCAATTTATTGCAGCAGTGCTACAACATTGCGGACACGCTCATTGTAGGACGCTTCCTCGGCAAAACGGCGCTGGCGGCGGTCGGCTCTTCGTTTTCGCTGATGACATTTTTAACATCGATCTTGCTTGGGCTGTGCATGGGCAGCGGTGCGCTGCTTTCCATCCGCTTCGGGCAGCGCGATGAAACTGCCTTAAAAGAAAGTGTACGGGCTTCGTTCGTGCTCATTTTAGGCGTGACGCTGCTTTTAAACGGCCTCGCATTTGCGTGTCTTGACCTCATTAAGAGCTTTTTGCAGGTGCCGGACGACGTTTGGGGAGATATGCGTGTGTATATCGCAATCGTATTCGCGGGCATTTTCGCAACGTTTTTATATAATTACTTCGCGTCTTATCTGCGCGCGGTGGGTAATTCTGTCGTGCCGCTCGTGTTTTTGGCGGTCTCGGCGGTTTTGAATATCGCGCTCGACTTGTGGTTCGTCATTGGCCTCAACTTTGGCGTTGCGGGTGCGGCGGGGGCCACAGTCATCGCGCAGTATGTTTCCGGCATCGGCATCATGATCTGCGCGCTCATCAAATGTCCGCAGCTGCGCGCGCTGTGCAGCCGTTCGCCCATCCGCGCGAGCCGTATCAGGGAGATTGCCGGGTATTCCATTTTGACTTGCGTGCAGCAGTCCGTGATGAATCTCGGCATTTTGATGGTGCAGGGGCTAGTGAACAGCTTCGGCGCGGCGGTAATGGCGGCGTTTGCGGCGGCGGTGAAGATTGACGCATTCGCGTACATGCCTGTGCAGGACTTCGGCAACGCGTTTTCCACATTCATCGCGCAGAATTACGGTGCGGGCAAGCAAGAACGCATCCGCAAGGGATTGAAAGGTGCGGTTCTTGTATCCGTTGTGTTTTGCGTGATTGTGTCCGCTTTGGTGTTCGTGTTCGCAAAGCCGCTTATGCTACTGTTTGTGGAAGCGGGCGAAACGGAGATTATCGCCGAGGGCGTGCGCTACCTGCACATTGAGGGCGCGTTCTACTGCGGCATTGGCTGCTTATTCCTGCTCTACGGGCTGTACCGCGCGGTCGCAAAGCCCGGTATGAGCGTGGTGCTGACGGTCATCTCGCTCGGTACGCGCGTGGTGCTGGCATATCTTTTATCCGCTATTATCGGTGTTACAGGCATCTGGTGGTCGGTGCCGATCGGTTGGTTCCTCGCGGATGTTACAGGCGTGGTGTATTACTTCGTTCATAAAGAAAAACTGCTGCATTTCGGCGAAAGCAATTTGAAGCGTACAGAAAGCTAAATATCAATTTTTGGCGCACCGCTTGTCCGTGCTTTACGGGTGGGCGGTGCGCTTTTTATAAAAATTCAAGCGTTATTTGTAAAATGGGCGGGAGATCCTTAAAACGATGGCTGACGCTTTTGCGATATCCTTGCGAAACACGTCAATTCATGCAAAAAACAAGTGAAATTCGTTGTTTCACTTTGTATTTCTGGACAAAATACGATATATGTGATATACTTGATTTCAAATACAGTACTCAAAACCAATTTGGTTTTATTCAAACTTAAATGAAACGGCGGTGAATCTATGAAATCTCTGAAGCAAATTATCAATCGCTATATTCGTTCTGCGGCAATCGTGATGGCTTTAGTGATCCTTGTGGTAATCGCCTTTGCGGAAATTCTGATTGAACAGGGCCGCGTGGAAGACACCGCTGCCGGTACATTTGTGCGTCTGGAGCAGATTATCGAAGAAAATGAGAATGAACTGAAGCAGGTCAAGGAAAAATACGATAAGACCTGTTTGCATGATGCCGAAGCCATTGCCTTTCTGCTGCAAAAAGACCCGGAGGCAACAAACGATACCTTAAAGCTGAAAAAATATGCGAATCTGCTGGAGCTTGATGAAATTCATATTTTTGATGAGACCGGCACGATTGTTTCCGGCACAAATCCGGAATATTACGGCTATTCGTTTTCTTCCGGTGAGCAGATGGCGTTTTTTGCGCCGATGCTCACGGATAAATCCTTGCAGCTTGTGCAGGATGCCGGCCCGAACACCGCTGAGGGCAAAAACATGCAGTATTCCGCCGTGTGGAGCGCAGACGGCACATTCATCGTGCAGGTGGGCAAAGACCCGCAGCTTGTAACGGAGGCTATGGAGAAAAACGAGATTTCGTATATTTTTCATCAGCTCAATATCAGCCCGGCGATCGATTACTGTGCCGTAGACAGTGAAACGCTGTCGGTCATCGGCGCAACGAATGCGGATATGGTGGGGAAGACCGTGGCAAAGCTCGGTATTTCTGCCGAGAGCATGCAAAATGAGGAGCACGGCTTTCACGCAAATATTGAGGGGAAATACTACTACTGCGTTTTTAAGAAGATAGAAACCCGTTACATGGGTTTCATCATCCCGATGGACGTATTGTACGAACGTATTCCGCTTGATCTTTTGAATCTGGCGCTATGTCTGGTTTTAATCTGCGGTACGTTGACGGTTTTCGTCGCGAACTGCGTGAATCGGTACGTTATTCATGACATTCACCGCATAAACGGCAAGCTCAATCGCATCACGCAAGGCGATTTGGAGGAAAAAGTCAACGTGCAGAGCAGCCGAGAGTTTTCTGCGCTCAGCCGATACATCAACGAGATGGTCGGCAGCCTTGTCAACAACGACCGCAAAATGTCATACGTTTTGAGCCGCACGGAAATGAACATCGGCGTGTACGAGTACCGCGACGGCGTGCAGCAGGTGTATTGCACGGAGCGTATCCCGCAGATTTTTGGGTGGACGGATGAGGAGACGGCGTACTACACCGGTGACCGCGTGCATCTGTATACATTCATCGAGGAGCTGCGCCGCAGCCGCATGGTCGGCGAGCGCAACGTATACCGCATTCCGGGCGAGCCGGACCGCTACATAAAGCTGGAGGAAACGCACGAAGAGAGCAGTGTTTTCGGCGTGGTGAACGACGTGACGGAGGAGATGCAGCGCCGCATGCAGATCGAATCTGAGCGTGACACCGATCCGTTGACCCGACTTTATAACCGCCGCGGCCTGAGCCGCCGCGTGGAGCGCATTTTGGAAGCGGGTACAGGCGATACTTACGCCGTGGTGATGATCGACCTTGACGACTTGAAAGAGGTCAACGACACCTACGGGCACGAGAGCGGCGACCAATATATCATTTCCGCAGCAGAAATCTTAAAAAAGATCGTGGGCGAAAGCGGCCTTACTGCACGTCACGGCGGCGATGAATTTGTCCTGTTCCTCGAAGAAAAAAGCGAAGAAGCGCTGCAAGAAAAGCTTCTTCAGCTTAAAAGTGCGCAGGACAGCTCCGAAGCCGTGCTGCACGATGGACAGCATGTGCCGCTGCGGTTCTCCATGGGCTGCTGCTTCATAGATGAAGTTGCAGCGCCGTATGACGAAATGCTCGAAAAAGCGGATATTGCCATGTACCAAAACAAACGTCAGCGCAAAGAAAAGCACGGCAAGCAGCCGAGAAGGAAAGAATAAAGCAAAAAATCACCGAGATAAACCGGACAAACGGTTTTCTCGGTGATTTTTTTGCGGAATTAACGGCTTATTCTGTCAATGCGCGGGTAAGCCAGGCATCGGCGATGTCCAAAGCAAGATAAAGGCCGTTCTTCTCGCTGGTCTTTACGATCTGTTTTCTGGAGCGAATCTCCGGGTCGGTGAGCATGAGCTGCACAGTGCACTTATCGGCAACCTCCATGTCCTCCACGGTCTTCTTCGTTTTGATGTCGATCTTGATGACGTATTTATCGGTCATGTTTCCGTAGTAAATGGTATCGCCGCTACGCACAAGGGGCTTGCCGCGGTACATGGGAAACGGGCTCTTCTGCTTTTCGCTCATAGTATGCAAATCCTTTCATAAAGTCTCGTTGGGGAAAATGCCGGAACTTTCTAAGCACCGGTGCAAAGCATTCAATACACTTTTAATCAGTATAGCATAGATTAAGAAAAAAGACAACTTGTATTTGCACATTTGAAAATAAAAATTGCCGCCGACGGAAAAATCCGCCAAGCGGCAATTTCGGTTTCAGGCAATGCCGTGCATAAAACGACGGCGCATCAGAAAACAGGCTTATTCGCCCAAATAGGTACGCACCATTGCTTTCAGCAGCTCATCGCGGTCAATCTTGCGGATGAGGCTGCGTGCGTTGTTGTGCGTGGTGATGTATGTGGGATCTTCCGAGAGAATATATCCCACGATCTGGCTGATGGGGTTATAGCCTTTTTCTTTGAGTGCATCGTAAACCTGTACGAGCACCTGCTGCATATCGAGCTTCTGCGGCGTCTCAATGCTGAATGTCTGGGTGCGGTCGCTGAAATCTTCTGCCATGTGGAACACCTCCTCGTTTTCCGATCGTGTAAAGGCTGCAAAAATACAGTCTACATTTCATTGTATGCCGGGCCCGGTGTTTTATTCGCGTATAAAAGCACAGTGGAATAAACACTGTATACAGCATACCGCAAAACAACAAAAAAAGCAAGCGGTACGAAAATTTTTAACAAATTATCTCAGCACAACGCCAATCTTCGCGAGGTTCTCGATGATGGTGTCAACATAGCTTTGCACCTCGTTCTTTGCGAGCGTTTTCTCGTTCGAGGAGAACGTAAAGCGCAGCGTGATGCTCTTGACGACGCCGTTGTAGGAATCGATAAGCGCAACGTTCTTGAGCAGAGGAGTGACGTTCTGCCATGCGGCGGAAAGCGTGCTGTACGTCTGGTCTGCGCCGATGACGAGAGAGAGGTCGATATCGATACCCGGGAACTTGGACGGCTCCTCATAGTGAATAACGGATGCTGCCATGGAGGAGAGCGTATCCATGTTCAGTTCACCGGCAACGATGACAGCTTTCTTATCGATCTTCGTCTGTACGGACGGATGTACGACCGTGATAAAGCCGACGTATGTGCCGTCGAGATAGATCTCTGCGGTGTTGCGCGGGTGCTGCCAGTTGTGCTTTGCTTCCGCGATGCGGAATTCAAAGTAACGGTGCTTCAACTCTTTGCTGATGGAAGCCATGATGTCGCGCAGGCCGAGGTAGAGGTCCTTTTCGCTCTTAGTGCGGCTGTACAGCGCAATGCCGAGGTGCTTCTGCTCATCGCACAGACCGTCTTCGCCGAGGCCGTTGATGACGCGGGCAATCTCGAACACACCGAAATCGTTTGCGTATGCTTTGTTTTCGTTGACGTAGGTGATCATCGTCGGCACCATGGAGCGGCGCAGCACGGTGTGGTCCGGCGTCATGGCGTTGATGACGCGCACGTTGTCCTCAATCTCGATGTTGAGGTCCTTGTACTTCTTCGCGTCGCACCAGATGTAGGAGTGCACTTCGTGCATGCCGTAGCGCTGTACAAGCAGGTCTTTCGTCCAGCGGTCATCATTGTTGCCCGCGGTGCGCATGACCGGCGCCAAAGCTGCCTTTGTGGTCGTAATCTTGAAGTTATCGTAGCCGTAAACACGGGTGATCTCCTCGATGATGTCGGCCTTGATGGTGACATCCTTCGTTGCACGCCAGGACGGCACGTGCGCGGTGAAAACTTCGTTTTCAAGCGTCGGTGCGAAGCCGAGCGCGGAAAGCGTATTCAAAATCTGTTCGTCGGAAATATCAATGCCCGTATAACGGTCTACAAATTTCTTATCGAACGTGATGTCGATTTTGTCGTAGTGGCGGACATAGACGTCTGTCATGGAGGAGATGATCTCCACACCCGGGTCGATCTCGGTGAGCAGCTGCATGAAGTGCTCGATGGCGACGTCGGTCATTTCCGGGTCAAGAGTCTTCTCATAACGCATGGAAGCATCCGTGCGCAAACCGATGCGCGTGGAGGACTTGCGCACGCTTACAGCGTCAAAGTTTGCGGATTCGAGCAGCAGACTGTCCGTGTTATCTTCAATCTCGGAGTTGAGACCGCCCATGATGCCCGCGATGGCGACCGGTTCTTCCTTGGAGCAGATCATCAGCGTGTTTTCGTCGATGCGGCGCTTTGTGCCGTCCAGCGTTTCAAACTCGAACGGAGCGGAGAAGCGCTGCACCTGAATGGAATCGACCTTTGCACAGTCGAACGCGTGCATCGGCTGGCCGAGCTCGAGCATGAGGTAGTTTGTGAGGTCGGCAAGCAGGTTGATGGCACGCATGCCGCAGTAAAAGAGACGAATGCGCATATCAACCGGGCTGACCTTCTTCGTGATGTTGCGCACCTTGAGGCCCGTGTAGCGGTAGCAGAGCTCTTTATCGCGGATATCGATATCGATGCCCGGCAGAGAAGCGTAGGGGGTAAGATCCATGCGGCTGACCGGCTTTAATTCGCGATTGGTCAGCGCTGCAAATTCGCGCGCGATGCCGTAGTGACCCCAAAGGTCTGGGCGGTTCGTCAGAGACTTATTATCGACCTCGAACACAACGTCCTTTACGCCGTACGCGTCCGTAATCTGTGTGCCGAGCGGCAGGTCATCCGTGATCTCCCACAGTCCGCTGTGGTCGGCGCTGATGCCAAGTTCTTTTTCGGAGCAGCACATGCCGTGCGATTCATAGCCTGCAATTTTTGCGCAGGTGATCTCCATGCCGGAAACGGAGCCGCCTTCGCGGGCAAAGGCAACAAGCATGCCCTCGCGCACGTTTGGTGCGCCGCATACACAGTCATAGACCTTGTCGCCTGCATCAACCTTCAAGAGGTGCAGTTTTTTGGAATCCGGGTGGTTTTCGATAGAAACGATGCGCGCAACAACAACATCTTTGATGTCGCGGCCCATATAATAGATGTCTTCGACCTCTGCAGTGGAAAGCGTGAATTGGTGAATCAGCTTTTCAAGGTCCAGACCGGAAAGATCAACGAAGTCGTTGATCCAGTTCATTGAAATCAGCATTATAACGACTCCTTTTCTTATTCGTGGTTGAACTGCGAGAGCACCTTCAGATTGCCGCTGTTGAGGTCGCGGATATCTTTGATGCCATAGCGCATCATGGCAAGGCGGGTGAGGCCGAGACCAAACGCGAAGCCGGTGTATTCATCGGGGTCGATGCCGCCGGCGCGCAACACGTTCGGGTGAATCATACCGCACGGGCAAAGCTCAATCCAGCCGGAGCCGTGGCAGGTGGAGCAGCCCTTGCCGCCGCAGATGTGGCAGCTGATGTCAAGCTCAAAGCCCGGCTCAACGAACGGGAAGAAGCCCGGGCGCAGGCGAACCTGTACGTCCTGCTTAAAGACTTTAGAAAGCATGGTCTTCATGAAGTAGATGAGGTTCGAAATAGAGATGTCTTTATCAATCATGATGCCTTCCATCTGGAAAAACGTGTTCTCGTGGGAAGCGTCTGTGCTTTCGTTGCGGAAGCAGCGGCCCGGGAAGATGGCACGCAGCGGTGCACCGTACTTTTTCATGATGGTGTTCTGCGCGGCCGAGGTGTGGGTCTTCAACAGCTGACCGTTATCGAGATAGTAGGTGTCCTGCATGTCGCGGGCGGGGTGATGCTTCGGAATGTTCAATGCCTCAAAGCAGTTGTAATCCGTTACGACCTCGCGGTAGTCTTCAATCGTAAAGCCCATGGAAGCGAAAATTTCTTCCAACTCGCGCTGCACGAGCGTGATGGGGTGATAGGAGCCGCAGTCGGTATCCATCGGCAGCGTGACATCATATTGCTCTGCGCTGTTGACAAGGCGGTCTTCCTCCTCCTGCCGGATGCGCTCCACGTGTGCTGTGATGCGTTCGTCGACCTCGCGCTTGAGCGTGTTGATGGTCTGGCCGAATTCTTTTTTCTCCGCGCCGGAAAGGTCTTTAAGGCCCTTTAAAAGCTCGGTGACGGAGCCTTTTTTGCCGAGATACGAAACGCGCAGCTTTTCGATGGATTCGCTGTCGCGCACTTCGGAAAGGTCTGCGTCAAACTTCTGGCGCAGCTCGGAAATGCTTTCTTTGATTCCCATATCAATATATCCTTTCATAAATGATTTCCGTTTTGTACCGAACGGTGAGCATGAAAAAAGCCCGCCCCATGCACAAAACATGGGGCGAGCCGGAACGCTCGCGGTACCACCCAATTTCGGCGCATTGCGCCCTCTGAAAGCCTTTAACGCAGCTACCCGTTGCAGCCTACTTTAATTTCAGCCGCACCGCTCCAAAGAGAACTTCACCTATACTCAATGCAGGTGCGTTTTCAGCCGACGGCGCACCCTCTCTGCCCACGAAAAACAGGCTACTTTTCTTTTTCATCGCGTTTCACTGTTCGGCGTCGTTTATATCCTCGCGACGCAACACTGTTATTTTAGCATAGAAATTTTCGGTTTTCAAGCCTTTCGCGGGATTTTATGGACAGAGTTTTGCGGTTATCGCACGGTATTCGTAATATTCGATAAAAATTCACAAATTACGCAGTTGAACTTCCGTGTGGGTTATGGTACAATGACAATATTGAATTATGGAAACGGAAGGTAATTTACAGTATGATGACAGATGTGTTTGTGGAATACATGGTGAAAAAGAAGACCGGCAGCAAGGATGTTTTGATGTCGCTCGGCGTGTCGATCCTCGGCGCGATCTTGATTTTTGTCAGCATTTTCCTGACGCCGGTTTCGCCGATGATCCCGTTCCTCGTAATCTGCGGCGTGATTTATGGCGTGTACTACGTCATCTCCTCGCGCAGCTTGGAGTTTGAGTACAGCATCACGAACGGCGACATCGCGGTAGATAAGATCATCAACCGCAGAAGCCGTAAACGTCTCACGTCTTTCGATGCCAAGGCGATTGAAGAGATGGGCAAGTACACGGAGAATGCGCAGAAGTTAAAAGGTAAGCGTGTGGACAAGACCATCTTCGCGGCGGAGACGGACGACGGCAAGGACGCGTGGTACATCATTGCAAAGAGCCGCAAGACCGGCTTGACGCTTCTTGTGTTCTCTCCGGACGAGCGCTGCATCGATGCCATCAAGCCGTTTATGGACAGAAGATTAAAGTTTGAAATCTTCGGCAGAAACTAAATTCAAAAATATGAAGCGCCTCGTTATCGGAGATTTTCCGGTGACGGGGCGCTTTTCCGTGCGGCGCGAAAATGATTTTAATTTTCACCGCTTCCATAGTTGAAAACCTCACGGGAAAATGATACCATTAAAGCATAGAATGCTACGGAAAAGAGGCAGGTATATGCGGGTATTGACAGCGGCAGAGATCAGAGGGCTGGAGTCATGCGCGGTGGAATCCGGCGTTTCCATGGAAACGCTTATGGAGAACGCGGGCGCCGAGGTGGCGGCAGCAGTGACGGAGAAAATGGACGTCACAGGCAAGAAAACGGTCATTTTGTGCGGCAAAGGCAATAACGGCGGCGACGGCTTTGTGGCGGCGCGCTTATTGGCGGCCGAGGGCGCAAAGGTGACGGTCGTTTTGATGCAGGGCGCACCGGCCTCCGACCTTGCAAAGCAGGCGTATGACAAAATGAGCCGCGGCATTGAGATCATCATGTACCGCACGGCAGGCGGTGCGGTAGACGCGGCGGACGTCATTATCGATGCGGTGTTCGGCTTCAGCTTTCACGGCCGTCTGCCGAGCGTGATGGAGCCTTTGTTTGCGCGTGCAGCGGAAAATAAAAAAGCGTTTCACATTTCCGTGGATATTCCAAGCGGCGCGGTGTGTGATACCGGCGCGGTGGAGGGCGCGTGCTTTAAGGCAGACCTTACGGTGACGTTTACGGCGATGAAGCCGGCGGGCGTTGTGTACCCGGCAGCGGGCTTCGGCGGCATGACCGTTGTGCGTCAGGTGGGCATCAAGGAGGAGCACCTTGAGATGCTGCCGTGTGACACGGAATCCGTTTTGCTCGGCAACATTTGTCCGCTGTTCCCGAAGCGCGACCCGGAGGGGCACAAGGGCACATACGGGCGGCTTTTAATGATCTGCGGCAGCGTGGGCATGGCAGGTGCGTGCATCATGGCTGCGCGTGCGGCGCTGCGCAGCGGTGTGGGACTTTTGAACATCGCCATTCCGCATGCGCTGTACCCAATCTTGGCTCCCGCCGTGCCGGAGGCAATCTTCACGCTGTATGACCCCACGGAAGCGCCGGGTGAAGCGGTGCTTGATGCTATCGATAAGGCGAGTGCGTGCCTTGTGGGCTGCGGGCTCGGCACGGCGCCGTATGCGACAAAGCTTGTGGATGCCGTACTCGAAAATGCGCACGGGACGGTCGTTCTGGATGCGGACGCGCTGAATATCCTTGCCAAAACGCCGGAAAAACTACTTGTGCCGCAAGCCCCGGTCATTATCACGCCGCACCCGGGGGAAATGTGCCGTCTAAACGGCCGCACCATGGCAGAGCTGCGTGCCGACCGTTTGCAGACTGCACGTGTCTTTGCGCAGACGTACCGCGTTATCACCGTGCTAAAGGGTGCGGGCACAATTATCGCAGCGCCGAGCGGTGAAACGCGTGTGAACACAACGGGCAACCCCGGCATGGCAAAGGGCGGCAGCGGCGATGTTTTGGCAGGCATCACAGGTGCGCTGTGCGCGCAGAATATGCAGCCGTTTGAAGCGGCATATTCCGCCGTGTGCATTCACGGTGCGGCGGGTGACCTTTGCGCCGAAGCGCTTTCGCAGCATGGTATGTTGCCGACAGACCTCATCGAAAAATTGCCGCAGGTCTTTTTGCAGATTGAGGGCAAATAAATCCTGCGCATTTTGCACGGAACACACAACTTTGTAATAGAATGGAACAGGCGTGTTTAAGCGCCGAAAAAACGGGCAAGAATATAAGTAGCGCCGCGGGCGTTGATGCAAATTCTGTTCGGAGTGTGAAAACCGTGAATGTACACAGAGGCGATATTTACTACGCAGATTTAAGCCCCGTGGTGGGCAGCGAGCAGGGCGGCGTGCGCCCCGTGCTTATTGTGCAGAACGATGTGGGCAACCGGTTCAGTCCCACGGTGATCGCGGCGGCCATCACGAGCCAGCGCGACAAAACAAACCTGCCCACGCACATTGCGCTCCATGCCGAGCGCACCGGCCTGCAAAAGGATTCCATTGTGCTTTTGGAGCAGGTCCGTACCATTGATAAGCACCGTTTAAAAGAAAAAATGGGCAAGCTCGATGACGACGCCATGCAGCGCGTCAACGAAGCCATCGGTATCAGCTTCGGCCTTTACGATACATATAAGTAAAGGCCGAAAAAACCGCGCCGTTTCGGAAAAGCTCCGAGCGGCGCGGTTTGCACTTTATTTGTGTTTTTGTGTGTACCGTTCAAGGTGCAAAAGCAAGACTTCGCGGTCATTCAGAAGCTGGCCGCACAGCACAGCGTCTAAGAGCTTGTTTAGGGTTTCGCCGATTGCTTTGCCCTGAAATCCAAACGCTTGCAGGTCTTTGCCGGTGATTTTGAGTTGGCGCAGAGATAAGCAGAAATCCGCTTCTTGCAGCGCTTCAGCTTCGCTTTTGGCATCCGCAAGCGCTTTGCAGCGGTCTTCAATGCACCACGGCGCGTGCGCTAAGCTGTCTGCACGGCTTACGGCGAGCAAGCGGTAGAACTGCTCATAGCCGAGCTTTGCGAGCAGGCGGCGGAACTTTGCCGTGCGCTTCGGAAAAGCGGTATCGTGCAGCAAAACAAGCTCCACGACGTTTTCGCGCGTTTTGTTGTCGCAGTGCAGCGCGCGCAGAGCTTCATCGGTGAACGCGGCGCTTTTCTCCGCGTGCCCGAAAAAGTGGTCATAACCGTCTTCACCCGTCGTGCGGACGGCTTTTTTGCCGACATCGTGAAATAAAATCGCAAGGCAGGCGATGGGGTCATCTGTGCCGATACTTTCGAGCGCGTGCAGCGTGTGCTCCCATACGTCGTAAATGTGATATTTGCTGTTTTGCGGCACATCTTTGAGATTTTTGAGCTGCGGCACGGCGCAAAAAAACAACTCCGGCGCGGCACGCAGCGCTTCGGCGGCATACGGTGCGCAGACGGTCTTTAAAAGCTCCGTGAAAATGCGCTCTTGCGCGACGCGCCCGATCGCCTCATGCAGGTCGTGCACGGCGCGCAGCGTTTCGGGCTCGACCGTAAATCCGAGCACAGCCGCGAAACGAATCGTGCGCATCAGGCGCAGCGCATCTTCCGAAAAGCGCTTGTGCGGGTCGCCCACGCAACGAATGATTTCATTTTTCAGATCTTCCTGCCCGCCGAACGGGTCAATGATTCCGGTTGCGGGGCTGTATGCCATGGCGTTGATCGTCAGGTCGCGCCGCGCAAGGTCATCCCGAATATTGGTCGTGAATGCAACGCTGTCCGGGTGACGGCCGTCTGTGTAATTTCCGTCCACGCGAAACGTCGTTACCTCGTACGGTTCGTGGTCGATGAGCAGTGTCACCGTGCCGTGCTTAAGGCCGGTCTCTAAAACGGGAATGTCGGAAAAAAGCTCGATGATTTTTTCCGGCTTTGCCGCGGTCGTGATGTCCCAATCGTGCGGCGTTTTGTGCAGTAAGCTGTCGCGCACGCACCCGCCGACGGCGTAGGCCTCAAAACCGTTTTCGTGTAGGCGGGAGAGGACGAACGCGCACGGCGCGGGGAGAGTAATCTTCAGCCCGCTCATTTTAAAAAGATCGCCGTGTTGCGGGAAAGTGTACCGAAAAGCAGCGAAAACCGCAAGCGAAGCGGGATGTTCTTCGTGTTTTCAAAGCGTGTGGCAGCGACGAACTCTGCCAGCGTGTACGTGTCCACGCCTTCGCTGAGCGCCACGGTCACGCGGTTGTTGCTGACATCAAGGCCGGTCACAACACCGTATTGCAGCTTGGCCGATTCTGCATCGGAGACGAGCATCAGCGCGATGACGGGTTTCTTTTTCTTAAGGCTTTTGTAGATTTCTTTGAAAAGATCGGTGTTCGTAAGGCCGGTTTCAAGCTGCAGCTTTTGGCTGCCGAGCGCCGTTTCCATGCTGCCCGTAAGGTCTGCGGGGAAGATGAGCGTGTCTTTGTCATCTGCTTTTGCGGGGATAGCGGAAGACGAAATGGGCTGCCCCAAAGAAATACATACAGCCTGCGCGGCGTCGTAACCGATGGGGAGATTCTGATCTAAGCGAAGTTGTGCACTGTTTGCGGCAGCACTGTAATACGTACTTTTCTGCACATCTTCAATATCGCGGTCGGTCCAAATGTCCCACACGGTGCCCTTTGCCCAGAAGCCGCCGCACACAAGCAGCAGGCACAGCACAAGCGCCGCAATCTGCCGCGTGATGCGCAATGCTGCGTCGGACGGTGTTTCGCCGCTGTACAATCTGCGCTCATGAGAAACGGATTTGTTTTTCTGTGCGGCGGGCACTTGGCGCTTTACCGGCTTTGCGGCAGGACGAGGAGCCGCCGGTTTTGCCTGCGGCGGCTGTGCGGTTTCGCGTTCTGCTTTGCGCGCGGCGAAGCGTTTGTCGAGCACGGCGGGTTTATCGAAAGTGAGCGTTTCAAAATGCTGCTCACCGGTTTCTTCTTCATCGGGATATGCGGTGCGCAGCGTCTCATCGCTGAAGACCTGCTTTTTAAAGAGTTCATTTTGCTCGCCCGCGGGCGTTTTGCGCTCGTTGTTCGGTTCCATTTTTGTCTCCTTGTGCTCAAAAAATAGAAATTCAACTAAAAAATCGAAATATAATCGGGATTTCTTTATAAGAATAGCACGTTTGACACTATTTTTCAATATATTGGGGTAGTTTCTGCTTGAAAAAAGCAGCGGATTCGGTTATAATCAAAAATAGACTTTCAGGGGATAACCGAAAGCCGCTTAAAAGATACGAAAAGGATGAAGCATCATGGCACTTTTTAAGGATTGGCAGGATTTTGCAGACAAGAAGTCCGCAGAGCCCGGCGCAGAACAGTACTGGACACAATATTTCCTTAGAGAAAAGGATTTTTACGAGAAGCTCCTCAAGGGCGAAGCTCCGAAGAGCGGTACCGTACAGGCACTCGCTGACCACTTCGGCGTGGATATCATCGAAATGACCGGCTACCTTGACGGCATCAACGAGAGTCTCAAGGCGGAAAACGACCTGGAGAACATGACCGCCGAGACTGAGGTTTCCCTTGATTACGAGCCGGAGAAGCTCTATTACAACATGGTCGGCGCAAAGGCCGAGTGGCTGTATAAGCTCCCGCAGTGGGATTCCATTCTCACCGAAGAGAAGCGCAAGGAGCTCTACAAGGCACAGAAGTCTTCCACCACGATCGTAAAGGGTCCGAAGGTTGGCCGCAACGATCCGTGCCCCTGCGGCAGCGGCAAAAAGTACAAGAAGTGCTGCGGCAGATAAGCTGAAAATTCAAGATGCGTCGGGCATCCGGCGCATTTTTTCATTTTTCGGTAGCCTTTTAGAGTTTTCTATGCTATACTGAAAATACCGAAGCGAAATTTAGCTTTAGCAAAGGAGAACACTTTATGTATTGCAGCTTTTTGTATAACAACAACCGCATCCGCTGAGAAATCAGTCGTTTGAAATTGGGTCAAGAGACCCTAAGTTTGTTATGTCAAAAAGGAGCTATATACATGAAAATTCAAGACAATATTTTAAAATTCTATCTTAAAAACTGCTATTTTATCACCGGCACGGCATATGCCGGAAAATCGACCATGTGCAGTATGTTATCAAAAAAGTACAACATGCTGCACTGCGAAGAAAATTACAACATGGATACGATCTTGTCCGCCGTTGACGAACAGAATCAGCCAAACTTGAATTATTTCAACACGATGCCGAGTTGGCAGCACTACGTTTCCCGCACGCCGAAGGAATTTTATGATTGGTATAACGGCGTCTCGGAAGAAGTAGCGGAATTTGAAGTCGCCGAGCTGATTCGACTTTCGGGCGACAGAAAAGTCATAGTCGATACCAATATCCCGCTTGATACCTTGCATAAAATCGCAGAGCCAAACCACGTGGCGGTGATGCTCTCACCGCAAAGTATGTCTGTTGCATCGTTTTTCAACCGCGGCGATCCGGAAAAGCAGTTTTTGCTGAAAGAGATCGAAAAGTGCTCGAACCCGGAAGCGGCGTTTGAAAATTTCAAAGCGTGTATTGCAACAGTGAACAGCCCGGAGGTGTATGAAGCTTATCTGCACAGCGGATTTTTCACGCTGATACGGGAAAACACAGAGCGCGATACGCGCGAAGAAGTGCTTCAAAAGCTTGCGGAACATTTTGAATTAAACATAGAATAGGCGGGGTGCGGCTGCGGCGGCACCTCGTTTTACAAAAGGAGTACATAAATGAGCTGCGAAAAATTGTATCTCACCGCGCCGGAGATGCTCGAATGCACCGCGCGTGTTGTGAGCTGTACGCCGAACAAAAACGACGGCTATGACCTTGAGACTGATCGCACACCGTTTTTTCCGGAAGGCGGCGGGCAGCTGAGTGACACCGGTATGGTTTACGACCCCATGCAGGGCTTTGTGCCGGTCACGCACTGCTTTGAAGCGAACGGCACGGTGCTGCACCGCACAGGAAAGCCGTTTGCGGTGGGCGAAATCGTCACGCTCAAAGTGGATGCCGCAAAGCGTTTGAAATACACCCAGCAGCACACGGGCGAACACCTGCTTTCGCATGCCTATGACGTGCTGTTCGGCGCGGAAAACGTCGGCTTTCACATGGCGGGAGACGTCGTGACCATCGACCTTGACCACGATTTATCGGATGAGGAGATCGAGGCCGGCGAAAAATACGCAAATGAACTCGTTTGGAAAAACGCGCCCGTGCGTATTTTTAATGTGGACGCTTCCGAGCTTCCGAATCTGCCGCTGCGCAAGAAAAATGAGAAGCTGCACGGCGAAGTACGCATCGTGGAGGTGGAAGACGGTGATCACACCGAAATGTGCACCTGCTGTGGCACGCACTTCATGAGCACCGCACCGGTCGGCCTAATCAAGGTTTTAGAGCATGCGCGGTATAAATCCGGCTGCCGCATCACGTTCGCCTGCGGCGTGCTGGCGTTGGAGCACTTCACAAAAGAAAACGCCGAGCTGCGCCGCACCGCCGCTGCGCTTTCCGTAAAGCCGGACGGCGTGTTCGACGCGCTCGCCCGCAAGGAAGAACAGGTGCAGGGCCTGAACCAGAAGCTCCGCGAGAAAAACGCGCAGCTTGCAAAATTGTACAGCGAAAAGCTGCATGCCGAAGCACAGGAGAATTTCATTGCGGCATACCTGCCGGTCGATTTTGACGCATGCAAAACGATTGCCGAAACGCTTTGCGCGGACGATAATTTCTCTGCTGTGCTGTTCTGCAATGAAAGTGACCGTTTGCGCTATATTTGCGCGCGCGGCAAAAACGGCGCGCTCGACTGCCGCGCCGCCGCACAGAAAATCAACGCTTTGCTCGGCGCAAAAGGCGGTGGCAGCCCCGTGACATCGCAAGGCTCCTGCCCCAAAACAGCTGAGACAGAGCAAAAACTTCGCGAGATTTTATCCGAACCGGTACAAAACTTGAATTAAAACAGATAAAACGCAGACTTTTCATAAGCCTGCGTTTTTATGTACGCGGCAGGGGAATTCCCTTGCCGTTCTGGCTCACAGCTCTGCTTTAATGCGGCTCATCGCGCCTTTTTCCAAGCGTGAGACCTGTGCCTGCGAGATGCCAATCTCCCCGGCGACTTCGGTTTGTGTTTTGCCGTCGATGAATCGCATGGAAAGAATTTTTCGCTCGCGGTCGGTCAGATCGCGAATCGCCTCGCGCATGGCAATTTCCTCCAGCCAGTCGCCGTCCGTCGTGCCGCCTTTCACCTGATCCATAATATAAATGGTGTCGCCGCCATCGGAAAACACCGGCTCGTAAAGGGACACCGGCTCCACGATGGATTCGAGCGCGATGACGATGTCTTCGGGCGGCAGCTCCATGCGCTTTGCGATTTCCGTGATGTTCGGCTCTTTGCCGTTTTCGTTCGTCAGCTGCTCTTTGATCTGCATGGCGCGGTACGCCGTGTCACGCATGGAACGGCTGACGCGCACGGCGTTGTTGTCGCGCAGAAAGCGTTTCACTTCGCCGGAGATCATCGGCACGCCGTAGGTGGAGAACATTACCTCGTGGCTTGGGTCGAAATTATCGATGGCCTTGATGAGCCCGATGCAGCCCACCTGAAAGAGGTCATCCGGGTTTTCGCCGCGGCTTGTAAAGCGCTGGATGACGCTGAGCACCAAACGTAAATTGCCGCAGATCAGCTTATCGCGCGCATCTTTATCGCCGTGATGGCTGCGGTCTAAAAGCTCGCGCATCTCATCGTTTTTCAGGGTTTGCAGCTTTGCCGTGTTCACTCCGCAAATCTCCACTTTGCTCTGCGCATATGCATACATAAAAGCACCTCCACAATTTGCAATTTTTGCGGCGCTTGCAAACAGGAGTATGGGCGGTTTTAAGCGGTATAATCAGCTTTAATCAGTTTTGTATGATTTTCGCATAGAAAAATCTGCTCAAAATTAAAAAAAGTGGACATTTCGCGAGCAACATGGTATGATTGGATTATAAGATACGAAGCAGCGGTGTTCCATGTACGAATATAAAAGAATATGATTATAAAATGTTATGTAAATTGGATTGCTTTGGAGGGGGAGAGAATGAAAGCTTACAAACGGCTTCTTTCCGGTGTTTTAACAGTGGTGCTTTTGCTTTCCGGCTGCGGTGCAACAGTCACAGCGGGATTATTTAAATCGAAAATCGGGTTCATCGGTGAAACGGGCAAAAACAACATGAAGCTGTACGACGAATTCAAAGACTGGGAGCGGCAGGTGAGCGCGCCAGTCGCTGTTGTAGATGAGGGCATCTATCTGAAACGCAAAGGCGAAATTCAGCAGCTCAGCTGCGGCGAAAACGATCTTGTGGTTGGTTCGGAAATAGCGGCGATATATAATGGACGAATTTACTATGTTGCACCGAGCTCGACTGTCATGACCACAACGGTAAATTCGGGGTATCAAACGGGTGTAACAAAGGGTTCTACAGCTACTTGGCGTTGTTCCGTGGTTTCGGAAACTTATCCCGAAAGAGAAGACCGTAAACTGCTGCTTTCTGCTTCACTGATCAATTTACCCGGCCTTAAAAAATATGATTATAGAGCTCATGATTCGTTGAACCAAATCCCGAACACCTGCATGGAAGTCCCGGATATCCACTATCTCGGTTTTTTCTGGATCGACCGAAAGCTTGCGCTGGCGGATTATGACCATGTGTTCGAGTATAACATGATGATCGACGAGGTGCGGGCTGTGCGCATGGACGAATATCACCTCTACGAAAACGACGTGTGGGCAGAGGTGCGCGACAACGGCGAGACATTATCGCTCGGCAATTATAAAACCGACCGGCGTTGGAGCTTCGGATTGGACGAGTTGAATAACGAATACGCAAAGCAGCTGTATGAGATCTATCAAGAAGAATTATCCGCGGAGCTTGAGAAAGAAAAAGCAGTGAATGAAGCAGTGGGCGCAACGAACTATCTGTGGAGTCCGACTACGCAGCTGCAATTTGATAAGGTCATTGTGGTGAACTCAAAAATTTACTTTTCAGTCGCATACACAAGTACGGATAAAGCGAATAGTTTGCTGCTTTTTGAGTTTGACCCGTGGAACGAAACGCTCTCGTATGCGGATTGTATTCCGTTGAATAAGTATATACATAACAGCGCATTGATCCCAGTAATCCAGCCAAGCACAAAATCGGATTATGTAAACTGAATAAATTTATGTAAATTAAAAAGCGAGCCGTTCTGGTAAAGAACGGTTCGCCTTTTGTGTGTTGTGTTTAATCTGTCAGAGCAATAATGCGACCAAGTTCGGCAGAAGTTCTGTGCGAGATGGAAATGACGGTGCGGTTTTCTGCTACGCGTTTCAAAGCGGAAAGCACGGCGCGTTCGGTCTCGGCGTCAAGGTTTGCGGTGATCTCATCGAACAGCAGCATGCTCGGTGCGGCTGCTGCGGCTCTTGCGATGGACAAAAGCTGCCATTGACCCTGCGAGAACAGATCATCGGTACAACGCGTGTCGTAGCCTTTTTCCATGCTTTCAATCGTATCCTTGAGCCCGGTGAGCTCCGCCGCAGTGTGCACGGCTTCGTCGCTGATTGTGCTGTCATATAGCGTGATCTGGTCGCGCACGGTGCCCGGCACCATGTGGAACGTCTGCTCCATGCAGCCGAACAGACGGCGGCGTTCATCATCGCGGATATCGGCCGCCGGCACGCCGTGAATGAGCACCTCGCCGCTCTGCGGCTTATAAAGACCGAGAAGAAGCTTGAAGATGGTACTCTTGCCGGCGCCGGTGCGGCCGGTCAGTGTGACCTGATCGCCGTCCATGACTTTAAAGCTCAAGTGATCCAGCACCACGCGCTTATCGTAGCCGAACGTGACATCGCGGAACTCGACAAACGGCACGCTTCCGCTTCTTGCGGTGATGATCTTCGGCTCATGTGTCGGTACGGTATCGGGATTTTCTTCCAGCGCGAAGAACTCGTTGATGCGGTGGATGCCCGCCAACGCGGACTGGATGGTCTGAATCTCCATGCCAAGGCTTTCAACCGGTGTGAAGATCTGCGAAATATAGTTGATAACGGCAACAGCCGTACCGGCGGACATACCGAACAACGTCAGCACGGTGGTGTTGCCGGAAGCGGAAAGCAGCATGACGACGGCGACGACCACCGCGTTCGTAATGAGGATAACGGGGGAGTAGACGGCATCATAGAAGTTCGTCTTTTCCATAGCGCGGTAGCTCTCATTGATGTACGTGTCATAGCGCTTTTCCATGTACTTTTCTTTGCCGAGGCAGTGAATGGTGCGGATGTTGTGCAGTGTTTCCGGCACGTGGCCCGAAGCGCGGCCCACGGCCTTGCGGTTTTCGATCTGCGCTGCCAGCATATTTTTCTGCACGTGGCGCGTGAAGCAGAACAGGAACGGCAGCAAAACGAGCAACACGATTGCCAGACCGCGGTTTTGGAACCGGATAACGACCAGAATACTGATGATTCTGCACGCATCGGCGAACATACTGATGATGCCGGAGGAGAATAGGGTTTCAACGGTATCGACATCGCCGACAAAGCGGGAAACGAGCGTGCCGGGCTCCTGTTTTGTCATGTTGTCGGCGGTAAGGTGTGTAAATTTGTCCATTAAGCTGCTGCGTAGCGCGTGGGTGATTTTCTGGCCGAATACCACGAGCAGACTTTCACGCGCGGATTCTGTGAACCCGGTGAGCGCCAGCATGGCGAAATACAGCAGGATGCGTGCGAATGCGGCGTCGGTTCCGGCTGTGATGGAGTCCACAATATCGGCTAAGATCAGCGGCGGGATAAGTGCGAACACAACAGCGCCGATAACGGCCGAAAGAATGCTGAAGGAAAGGCCTTTTTGCTTTTTTACGGTGTCAAAGATCACCGTTCTCACTTGTTTTTTGCGCGTCATGTTCGGCACCTCCGTTCTCTGTGGTATGGACTTGCGATGTATACAGGCTTTTGTATTCGGGGACGATTTTCAGCAGCTCTTCGTGTGTGCCGGTCACGGCCTTGCCGTTTTCCATCCAGATCACGCCGTCCATCTCCGGGAAAAGGTATAACCTGTGCGAAATCAAAAGCACGATGCTGTCTTTTGCGAGTGCTTGCAAATTGACGAACGCCTGCTTTTCCGTGTTCTTATCGAGCGCGGAGAACGGATCGTCCAGAATGAGGATCGGCTTATCGTGGCACAGCGTGCGGGCAAACGCAAGGCGCTTTGCCTGACCGCCGGAAAGGTACGCGCCGCCGCTGCCGATGAGCGTATTTTTGCCGTCGGTCATTTCCGCGACCTCCTGCTTCATGCACGCAGCGTTTAAATACGTATCGCTGTTTTTGCTGTCGCCGAGCAGAACGTTGTTTTCCACGCTGTCGTTAAAGAGCTCTGGGTCGTGCCCAAGGTAGCCGACGATGCCCGTGCGCACGCTTTGCTCCATGTTTTGCAGCTCTGCGCCGTCCACCGTGATGTGGCCTTCGTACGGATATTCGCACAAAAACGCCTTGCCGAGCGTTGATTTGCCGCATGCGACTGCGCCGGTGATGCCGATGATCTGGCTCTTTTTCGCCGAGAACGAAATATCGTCGAGAATTTTCTTGCCGTCCGGGTATGTAAAGCTCAGGTGCTTGACCTTGAGCGCCTCAACGGGCGTTTCCTTTACTTTGACTTCATCGGTCTCGTTTTCCTCTTCCTGCGGTAGCAGGGGCTTGATGCGGTTCCAAGAGACCTGCGCCTTATGCACCGCGTTAAAGAGCTTTGCAGCGCTGGAGGATTTTACGGAAAGCTTTACAAAGCATACAAGGAACGTTGTAAACGAAGCAATACTCCATGCTTGCCAGCCGGTACCAAGCACATTCTTCTGGCCAAAATACAAAATGAAGAACACGCCCGCCATAGAGATGATGCGGTAAATCGGCGGCATGGCAGCGTTCCAGATGTTCGCTTTCACGGCTGCTTTTTCATAGCTCGTCAGGTTTTCTTCGTATACAGCCTGACGCTTTTTTTCAAGACCGAAAACGCGGTAGGTCATGGCGTTTTCTGCACGGTCCAGAGTAGCGGTGCTCAGCCGGCCGGATTGCTCCTTGTACGCCGCGCCGGCTTTTTGAATGACTTTTTTCATCTTTTCCGCCGTAACATACGAGATCGGCGGGAAAAGCATGCACAAAATAGTCAAACGCCAATCATACCACAGCAGCATGCAGAGGTATGCTGTCAGCGCCACGCCGGTGTCGAAAATCTCGGTCGTGAATTTGCGCATACCCTCCACGCAGTCGTCTACGTCAAGAATGGCCTTCGTCATGATATTGCCTTCGCCTTCTTCGCGCAGGCTTGCACGGCTTTTTTTCACAAGGCTGCCGTACAAAGTTTCTTTCATACGGCGATTCACATTGTTTGCAAAGCGGCGTACGTAAAAGCGCTTCACGTAGCGTGAGATCTGCACGACCGCCGTGACGACCGCAAAGCTGATGACGAGCATCAGCATGCCGGAAAACTGTCCGGTGCCGTTTAAAATCTCTACAAGGTACCCGGTCATCGTGCCCTCAAACCACGGTCCGGTCAAAAGACCGATGTTGTAGATCAGGCCGGAGACTGTGACAATCAGCAGTGCTCTCCACTCTGCCTTAAAGTAAGAGAGGACACGATTCGGTTGAAACTCCGCAGACTTCCTATTTGTCTTCATTCTGAGCCTCTTTCTCTTTTACGCGCTGCGCGACATGCAGAAAACCTGCGCGGCGTTCTCCCTTGGATTTTAAATAGAGGGTGTTCAGTGTTTTGCAGAATACCTCTTTTTCGTCGTCAGGCAGGCCGTCGAGCAGCCACTCGTAAAACGAACCCTCAATTTCCGCCTTGGAGTTGCGGAGCGCTTCGGCTTTTTCAGTGGGGTAGAGCAGCTGACTTCTGCCGTCCAGAGGATTCGGCTCGCGGGTGAGGTAGCCTTTTTCCTCCAGCCGCGCCACGCGACGCGCCGTTGCGCCCTTGTCAATCTTCAGCGCTTCCCACATTTCTTTTTGTGTTGTGCCGGGGTTATGCCGTACAAAGTGGATTACATCCATTTCCGCTGTGCCTATGCCGTCTTCTTTCATCGTCTGCACCGTAAACCGATTGGCTTCACGGGCGATCTTGGTTATCTTGCGCTCTGTGTTGTCCATAGAGCTGTGCCTCCGTTTCAGATAAAAGCGTTTAGTTGTATGTTCAACTAAAATAGAGGATAGCACAATTAAAACGCACTGTCAACTACATAAAGTAAATAAAACTTCTTGAGGATTAGTAACGTCTAACTCTTTTGCTGTAACGAAAGGCGAGCAGCCGGAGATTTCCGCTGTTCGCCCTTTGTGTTATTCGTCTGCTTTTAATTCTTCTTTCAGTTCTTCCGTGCGGGTGTTGTAGATCTCGGTGAACGTGTGTGTCACACCGCGTGATTTATATCCGACCATCGTGTCGAGACAAACGGAATGGATGCTGTTGAAAATACTCTTTTCTATATTCGGATTATCGCGTTTTAAGCGGCGCAATAAAAGCTTTGTTTCCTGCCGCTTAGAGACGCTTACGTCATGGCCACAATTTGCGCAGTTTTCCGTAAAGCGGCATGCACACTGGATAAACTCCAAATCGTTGTATCTTTTCCATGATAAAATGTCGTCTTCGTGGATGCAATACATGGGGCGAATGAGCTCCATACCTTCAAAATTCTGGCTGTGCAGCTTTGGTGGCATCGCCTGTAATTGCGCACCGTAAAACATGCTCATCACAGTGGTTTCCACAACGTCACTGAAATGATGTCCAAGTGCGATCTTGTTGCAGCCGAGCGACTTCGCTTTGCTGTATAAATGTCCGCGGCGCATTTTTGCACACAAATAGCACGGGTTCTTTTCGGTGTTGTTTGCCACAGAAAAAATATCGGTCTCAAAAATCGTGATCGGAATGTGCAGTAATGCCGCATTGCTTTCGATTTTCTTACGGTTCAGCTCATTGTAGCCCGGGTCCATCACAAGGTACACAAGCTCAAACGGCACTTCGCTGTATTTTTGCAACTCCTGCAAAAGCTTTGCCATCAGCATGGAATCCTTGCCGCCGGAGATGCACACCGCAATCTTGTCGTTTTCCTGAATGAGCTCGTAACGCTTTACCGCAGCGATGAACGGGACCCAGATTGACTTGCGGAATTTCTTTTGTATACTGCGCTCAACGCGCTGGTAGGGTTCAAGTTCTCTTTCCATTTTATGTAAACTCCAAATATAGCTTGTCGAAGATCCTCTCAAATTCATCGAGTTCATCCTCGGTCATCGGATGGCTTAAACGGATGCGCCAAGAGTTCAGCCCATTTTTACGGTCGCAGCTCGCGGCATACACCGCGCGGAAGGGGTGTTCTCCACGGAGCAGGCGTATTTGCGGCGTAATCCAAGTAGGTTATGCGCCGATGCCGCGGCCTTTAAAGCCGGTCAGATCCTTGATGACTTCGCCCGCGATGATGAGTCCCACAACGGACGGCACAAAAGCGTTGCTGCCCGGCACCTGACGGCGCTGCGTGCACTTTCTCTCGGTGCCCGGCGGGCAGATGCAGTGCGTGCGGCAGCTTATGGCCATGTCGTCCACGGGCGTGATGGGCAGCTCTTTGGAGTAAACCACTTTCAGCTTGCGCACGCCGCGCTTTTTCAGCTCGTTGCGCATAACCTTTGCCAGCGGACAAACGGAGGTCTTGTATAGGTCTGTCACTTCAAACGCGGTCGGGTCTACCTTGTTGCCGGCACCCATGGAGCAGATGATCGACGTTTTCGCCGCTTTTGCGTTCATCACAAGCGCAATCTTGCCTGTCACCGTGTCAATGGCGTCCACAATATAATCGTAGTGTTTAAAATCGAACTGGTCGGCTGTTTCGGGCGTGTAGAATGTCTTGTATGTGCGCACCACGGCGTCCGGATTGATGTCTTTAATGCGCTCGGCCGCAACATCCACCTTGTACCGGCCGACCGTCTTGTGCGTCGCGTAGATTTGGCGGTTGATGTTTGTCAGGCAGACCTTGTCGTCGTCGATGAGGTCGAGCGAGCCCACACCGCTGCGCGCAAGCGCCTCTACCGTGTAGCCGCCCACGCCGCCGATGCCGAAAACGGCTACGCGCGCATCCTTCAGCATCTCCATAGCGTCACGGCCATAGATCAGCTCCGTTCTGGAAAATTGGTTCAACATATTTCTTCGCTCCTTAGCGTTTGTCTTTGTATCGCCTATAAATTCAGTATGCTTTGTAAAGTATACAAAACTTAAACGGGAAAGTCAAGACAATACCGATTATACCGCATCTGCCGTTTCCATGCAATACCGCTTCCTTTTTTAGAGCGGGTGTGCTATACTGTAAACCCAAGATCAAAAGAGTGGAAAAAGGGGATAGTATGGAACAAAACGAAATTTACGCTGCGCTGCCGGGAGTTTTGCTGCCGTGGTACGAGAGAAACGCACGCGACCTGCCTTGGCGGCACACGAAGGAGCCGTACCGCGTGTGGGTTTCGGAGATCATGCTCCAGCAAACGCGTGTGGAAGCCGTCATCGGGTATTACGAGCGCTTTATGGAAGCGTTTCCCACGGTACAGGCACTTGCAGAAGCCGACGAAGCCCGCGTGTTAAAGCTTTGGGAAGGACTCGGCTATTACTCCCGCGCACGAAATTTGCAGAAAACGGCAAAGCTCCTCACCGAAACGCAAAACGGCGCTTTTCCCGATACTGCCGAAGCGCTCGAAAAGCTGCCGGGCATCGGCGCGTATACGGCGGGCGCAGTGGCGTCCATTTGCTTTGAGCAGCCCGCGGCGGCTGTGGATGGCAACGTGCTGCGCATAATCATGCGCATGACGGCGGACGACCGCCCGATCGACCTGCCGCAGGTAAAAAAAGAGATAGGGGAGGCGCTTTGCAAGGTCTACCCGAAAGGGCACTGCGGCGCGTTCACGCAGGCGCTCATGGAGCTTGGCGCGTGTGTCTGTATGCCGAAAAGCCCCAAGTGCGAAGTCTGCCCCACGCAGAGTTTTTGCCGTGCATATAAAGCCGGAAACGTCACAAAATACCCCGCAAAACGTCCGAAAGCCGCAAAGAAAACAGAAGAGCGCACCGTGCTTTTGCTCGAATGCAATGGCAGATTCGCCGTGGAAAAGCGAAGCGAGACGGGTTTGCTCGCCGGGTTATGGCAGTTTCCGAACGTACCTCAAAAGCTCGATGCCCAAACTGCCGTGCAAACAGCGCAGAGCTTTCACACCGACCCGAAGGAGCTGATGCTCGAAACACACAAGACGCATATTTTCACACATATTCGCTGGGAGATGACCGGCTATGTGATCCGCTGCAACGCGATGTCCGAAGCGTTTACATGGGCAAGCCTTGCGGAACTTGAGCGCGATTTCGCACTGCCTACCGCCTTTCGGCAATTTTCAGACGAGCTGAAAACACTATAAATAAACAGCAAACAGCCCGCAGCAGGAAAATCCAAGCTGCGGGCTGTGCTTTTATGCGATTTTAGTCGTCCAAAATGCCGTGCATCGGGTTGTTTTTCATCGGCGCGGTGCGCGTGTAATGCGTCGTCAGCGGGATGAACTTGCCCTCGCGACTGGATTTTTCAAAGCTCGTCAAAATCTCCAACACATGATACTGCTGCTGGCAGTTCGCGCGGAAATCGCGGCCGGTACGCAGCGCCTTGCACATGTCGCTGAGGCCGAGCGCGCGGGAGTTCACGTTGTAGTCGAACAGCAGAGGAATCTCCTTGTAGCCGGCGTAAGCGGGCAGATTGCCTGTGCGCAGACCGGGATCGGAGTGCGTTGCTTCCACGTCTTCGGGGCGCATCAAAAGTACCGGGCCGCCGAACGTGTTCGGATCCGGCACGATCATCGTGCCCTTCGTGCCGTATATTTCAAAGCGTGCGTAGTTCTGCGAGGGATAGTACACGTCAAACGTTGTGAACACCTGCGCAATGGCGCCGTTCGCGAACGTGATGTTACCGGTGAGGTACGTATCGGCCTCCACGTCGATCTTTTCGCCGTAGTGTGGCTCGGAGGTGATCAGACGCTCTTTAAACGACTTTTTCGTCACAGCCGTTACACCGACTGCCTCGCCGATGAGCTGCACGAGCGCCGTCACGTAATACGGGCCCATGTCCATCATTGGACCGCCGCCTCTTTTATAGAGGAAATCCGGGTCCGGGTGCCATGTCTCGGGGCCGTGCTGAATCATTGCGCATGTTGCACCGATGACATCGCCGATCAGCCCGTCATCAATAACCTTGCGTGCGGTCTGGATGCCTGCGCCCATGAACGTATCCGGTGCGCCGCCCATGAGGAGATTTTTCTCCTTTGCGAGCGCCATCAGCTCTGTGCCTTCCTTCATGTCCGCCGCAAGCGGCTTTTCAGAGAACACATGCTTGCCGTGCTCCAGCGCGGCTTTCGTCACGCCATAGTGCTCATACGGGCGGGTAAGGTTCAGAACAACCTCCACTTCGGGATCGTTGAACGCTTCATACATATCCTTATAAATTTTCGGCACGGGGGCTTTTGCGCCTGCTTCGATGTATTCCTTCACCGTCTGCACGCCTTTTTCCGCGCGCTCCGGGATGAGGTCGCATACGCCGACGAGTTCCACCTCTTTAAATACGGTCGTGATATTTTTAAGGTAAATGCCGCTGATGGCACCGACGCCGATCATTGCAACCTTTACGGGATTTGTGTTTGCCATAAAATTCACTCCTAAATAAACTTAAATGTCCAGCACGTCTCGAATGTAAATTCTGGAGACCTCTGCAGAATGGAAGTTGCCGACCTCCGGGCAGTCGAGTTCCACGCACAAAATGCCGTCGTAGCCGATCTCCTCAAGCGCCGCTTTCACAGCGGGGAAGTCGATGGTGCCGTGGCCGAGTGCGCGGAATGTGCCCATTTTGTCTGCACCCTCTGCGGTCTTCAAAGCGTAGGTGTCTACGTCTTTGAGGTGCATGTACGCAAGGCGCGGACCGACCTTCTTGATGAGCTCGACGGGGGACATGCCCGCAAGCGTTGTGTGTGCCGTATCGATGCAGAACGAAACATAACGCGGATCGGTGTGTGCCATCAAATAATCAATGTCGCTTTCCCAGAACACGCATGTGCCGTAGTGCGGGTGGAAGCACAGTGTCACGCCCTTTTCCTTTGCGTAAGCGCCGAGCGTGTCCGCAATGGCACAGATTTTATCGAGCACCTCGGGGTTTGTCGGGCGCTCCAGCGGACCGCCGTCACCGAAATACCCGCCGTGCTGGCAGTTGTACCACTTGCCGCCGATGGCTGCGAGAAAATCGATCTGCTTTTTGCCGACCTTGATGTTTTCTTCCACGTCGGTGCCAAAGTGACCGTACAGGTTCACAAGCTCCACGCCGCAGCGCTTTTCCATCTCGATGAGCTCGTTCGGGTCTTCAAAATAATCGCCGATAAAGGCGAAGTTTTCCACATAGTCATAGCCGAGGAACTTGCATTCCTTAAAAGACTGCTCCAATTGCTTTTTGGCGGTCTCAGCGTCCTTGGCGGTCAGCCAAGTCCAACCTGTATATGCTGCTTTCATAATCGTATTGCCTCCATGTCAGTCGTCTAAAATGCCGTGCATCGGGTTGTTCTGCATCGGTGCCGTGCGCGTGTAGTGTGTTTTCAGCGGGATATATCTGCCCTCGCGACTGGATTTTTCAAAACTCGTCAAGATCTCCAGCACGTGGTGCTGCTGTTGGTAGTTCGCGCGGAAATCGCGGCCGGTGCGCAGCGCCTTGCACATATCGCTGAGGCCGAGCGCACGGGAGTTTTCGTTGTAGTCGAACAGCAGCGGCACTTCTTTGTAGCCGGTGTAATACTGCGGCGCATTGTGCGCCATCAGACCGGGGTCGATCGCCTGCCCGCTTACCTGATCCTCCGGGCGGTATACGAGCACCGGGCCGCCGAACGTGTTTGGGTCCGGCACACAGATGGTGCCCTTTGTGCCGTACAGCTCAAAGCGGCACTGTGCGCCGGGTGCGTAATGCACATCAAATGTCGTGCAGATCTGCGCCACCGCGCCGTTTGCAAACGCAATGCTGCCCGTCAGATGCGTGTCGATATCGACGTCGATTTTCTCGCCGTAGTGCGGCTCGGACGTGATGATGCGCTCCGGGAACGTTTTTTTCGTCATGCCGATGACGCCCTTTGCTTCGCCGATGAGCTGCACAAGCGCCGTCACATAATAGGGGCCCATGTCCATCATCGGGCCGCCTGCGCGCTTATAATAGAACTCCGGGTCCGGGTGCCATGTCTCGTGGCCATGGCAGATCATCGCGCAGTTCGCCGCAACAATGTCGCCGATGTACCCGTCATCGACAAGCTTGCGCACGGTCTGAATGCCTGCGCCCATGAACGTATCCGGCGCGCCGCCCATCAAAAGGCCCTTTTCTTCAGCGAGGGCGACAAGCTCGTCGCCTTCTTCCATGTCCGCCGCAAGCGGCTTTTCGGAGAACACATGCTTGCCGTGCTCCAGCGCGGCTTTCGTCACGCCATAGTGCTCATACGGGCGGGTAAGGTTCAGAACAACCTCCACTTCGGGATCGTTGAACGCTTCATACATATCCTTATAAATTTTCGGCACGGGGGCTTTTGCGCCTGCTTCGATGTATTCCTTCACCGTCTGCACGCCTTTTTCCGCGCGCTCCGGGATGAGGTCGCATACGCCGACAAGCTCCACCTCTTTAAATACGTTCGTGATGTTTTTAAGGTAAATGCCGCTGATGGCGCCGACGCCGATCATTGCAACTTTGACCAAATTGAATTCCTCCTTGATGAAAGTAAATCGCCGCCACTCGGCAATTCACGCATCCATTTTTAGGTATATTATACACGTTTCGCATAAAATAGCAAGATGTTTTACTTAAGTTTCGGGCAAATTTGCATGCAAGGCAAAAAGCATCGGATTTTCTTGCTTTTTTGCATTTCCTGTGCTATACTGTACTGCGAAAACTGAATGAAAACAACAGGTGCCTTTCGTGTGCTTTTAAAAGCGCATAGAAAAGGGTAAAAGGGAAGCGGGTGCAAATCCCGCACGATCTCGTCACCGTGATAAGGGAGTTTGCCGCCATGGCGTTTTGCCGGTCACTGAGCATAGCTTGGGAAGGCGGCGGCAGATGACGATCTTTCAGCCGGGAAACCTGCCTGTGTGTTGGTACAGGAGTGTCACACTCCAAATCACGAGGAATTGGTTGTACCGAAAATGCTCTGACGATACGCCGGGGTCTTTTTGTGTTGCCGTTCTATATATTTTGTACGTTACAGCAGCACAAAGGACCTCGGCTTTTCTCATGGGCATACGGTGTATTTGAAGAGAATTCAGATATGCCTTGGTTTCCTGTACCTTTCTTTCAGCGAAAATACGATAAGGGCCGATATTGGCCACGGAAAGGAAGCACAACCCATGAGTAAGCTTACATGGAAAAAGACTGCCGCACTGGTAATGGCAGTTACAATGCTCACGACCGCTGCCGCAGGCTGCGGCAATAACGCGTCTTCGAGCGCATCTTCTGAGGAGAGCAGCACTTCTTCCACAGTCGAAAGCAGCGCGGCGAGCGCAACCGAGGAGGAAACAGACGAAATGGCAGCGAAGAATGTTGCGGATCTCATCGATGCAATCTATGTGCAGGAGCGCAATGATAATACCGATGAAGAATGCAAAGCAGCAAAAGAAGCTTGGGACGCGCTGACCGATGCGCAGAAAGAACTTGTGGAAGGCGATAACGCCGACCCGGATTATTTCGGCCGCGATACGGGCGACGCCGCGCAAGACGACCCGCGCAACGAAGACGAAATCGGCGAAAACGAGCTGCTCGTTGTCAGCTTCGGTACGTCCTTCAACGACAGTCGCGTAAAGGATATCAAGGGCATTGAGGACGCTCTGCAGGAAGCCTACCCGGATTGGTCTGTCCGCCGCGCGTTCACCGCTCAGATCATCATCAACCACGTGCAGGCGCGTGATGATGAGAAGATCGATAACATGCAGCAGGCGCTTGATCGCGCTGTTGCAAACGGTGTTAAGAACCTCGTTGTGCAGCCGACGCATCTCATGCACGGCGCAGAGTACGACGAGATGAACGAGTTGCTTGACCAGTATAAGGATAAATTTGAGGGCATCGCTGTTGCAGAGCCGCTGCTCGGCGAAGTGGGCGACGACGCAACGGTTATCAACGCGGATAAGGAAGCTGTTGCAAAGGCCATCACAGCTGAAGCTGTGAAAACCGCCGGTTATGATGACGTCGCTGCCGCTGCAGAAGACGGTACCGCATTCGTCTTTATGGGCCACGGTACGGCGCATGTTGCAAAGGTCAGCTACAGCCAGATGCAGACCACCATGGAAACACTCGGATACACGAACGTATTCATCGGCACCGTTGAGGGTGAGCCGGAAGACACCTCCTGCGAAGCCGTTATCGAAAAGGTAAAGGAAGCAGGCTTTACGAAGGTTGTGCTCCGTCCGCTGATGGTCGTTGCAGGTGACCATGCCAACAACGATATGGCTGGCGACGATGAGGATTCCTGGTTGAGCCAGTTCAAGGCTGCGGACTGCTTCGACAGCGTTGATACGCAGATTGCGGGTCTCGGTGAGATTGGGGATATTCAGCAGCTCTACATCGACCACGCGCAGGCGGCGATCGATTCCCTGAATGGCTAATCCGTAAACACAGCGCCCGGAGAGAATCACTCTTCGGGCGCTTATCGCTTATGTTTGAAGAGGTATAACAAAATGAAAAAGAAGCAGATTACAGCCCTTTTGCTCTCAGCGTTCCTGATCTTCGGGTGCAGCGCGTGCGCAGGCAATACGAATGAAAGCAGTGCGTCTTCCGAAACTTCCGTTTCAAGCGCAGAGCCCACCCCCACCGAAGAGCCGGACGTTGTGCCGGAAGACGGGGTGTACACGGCAGAGTTCAAAACGGACAGCTCTATGTTTCAGGCGAACGAAACTTGTGAGGGCATGGGTACGCTGACAGTTGAAAACGGCGAGATGACGTTCCACGTCAGCCTGCGTTCTAAGAAGATCTTAAATCTGTACCTCGGTACGGCAGAGGACGCAAAGCAGAACGAAAGCGAATGGCTTCAGCCGACCACCGATACCGTCACCTATAAAGACGGCACATCGGAAGAAGTCTACGGCTTTGACATCCCGCTGAAAAGCGTCGATAAAGATTTTGACCTTGCGCTCATCGGCACGAAGGGCACGTGGTACGACCACAAGGTCAGCGTGCGTAACCCGCAGCCGCTCGTTGAGGACACCGCAAGCGACGCAGAGACCGAAGCACCGGAGGACGGCACGTATACGTGCAACGTCACGCTTGAGGGCGGTTCCGGCCGTGCAACAATCGAGAGCCCCACGGAGCTCACCGTTGCGGACGGCAAAATGACCGCGGAGATCACATGGAGCAGCCCAAACTACGATTACATGATCGTGGACGGCGAAAAGTATCTGCCCGTCAATACCGAAGGCAACTCCGTGTTTGAAATTCCCGTCGCCGCACTCGATACCGCACTCGCCGTTACGGCAGATACCACCGCCATGAGCACTCCGCACGAGATCGAATACACCCTGACGTTTGACAGCGCGTCTCTTACCGCATGAGACGGCTTATAGCGCTTTTAGCGGCGCTTTTGCTTTTGGCCTTCACGGGCTGCGCAGCAAACCCGGCACAGCCTGAGAGTACATCAAGCCCAGCGCAGGCCGATGAAACGCAAGCAGATTTTCAAGTCGAAAGCGCCTATCCGCTCGAATACGCGAAAGAGTTCACCGTGGACGAGTGCACCGGCGGTACAAGGCTCATCACCATTCAGAATGCCCGCTACCTCGTCGTGCCGGAAAACAGTACCGTGCCGAACGGTCTTTCGGAAGACATCACCGTTTTGCAGAAACCGCTTGAAAATGTCTATCTCGTCTCCACGTCTGCGATGGACCCGATCCTAAAGCTCGATGCACGAAGCGCCGTCACGCTTTCCGGCACGAGTGCCGAAAACTGGTATCTGCCGGAAGCGAAAGAAGCCATGGAAAACGGTGAAATTTCCTACGCGGGTAAGTACAGCGCGCCGGATTACGAGCGCATCGTGTCTGCAAACTGCGGCCTCGCGATTGAAAACACAATGATCTACCACACGCCGGAAGTGAAAGAGCAGCTTGAAAAGTTTGGCATTCCCGTGCTTGTTGAGCGCTCCAGCTATGAATCCGACCCCCTGGCACGCATGGAGTGGGTGAAGCTCTATGGCATTTTATTTGATAAAGAGGCAGAAGCCGAAACGTTCTTCAACGAGCAGGTTCAGCGCATCCGGCCGCTTTTGGGGCAGGATACCACAGGCAAAACGGCAGCGTTTTTCTCTGTGACGTCGAATAACCTCGTCACGGTGCGTAAATCGAACGATTACGTTGCGAAGATGATTGGCATGGCGGGCGGCGAATACGTTTTTTCCGATCTTTCCGATAACGGCAACAACCTCGCAACGATCAATCTTTCGCTCGAGGAGTTCTACGCCGGCGCGAAAGATGCAGATGTTTTAATCTACAACAGCACCATCGAGGGCAAGATTGAAACAACCGAGCAGCTCTTATCAAAATGTCCCATGCTGGCAGATTTCAAAGCCGTGCAGAACGGCAACGTCTGGTGTACCACGCAAAGCCTGTTTCAGGAAAGCATGGAGCTGCCCGATTTGATTTTGGACATGAACCGCGTGTTCGCGGCGGAAAGCCCGAATGCGGTCAACGAAGATGAACTGAAATTTCTGACACATGTAAGCTGAGGAAACCATGAAACAAAACGGCACAAAGCGTCTGACAATTTCATATCTTGCGCTCACGGCTGCATTGCTCGCGCTGTTTATGCTGAACATTTTCTGCGGCAGCACGGCCCTTTCGCCGAAGGACATTTTAAGCACGCTTTTCAGCGCGGGGAATAACGCACTCGCGCAAAAGATCATATTTGGTTTACGACTGCCGCGCGCCGCCATGGTCGTTTTGCTCGGTGCGGCGCTGTCCGTTGCGGGTTATTTATTGCAGAATTTTTTTGCAAACCCTATCGCCGGGCCGTTCGTTATGGGTGTTTCCGGCGGCGCAAAGCTCGCCGTTGCACTCACGATGGTCGTGCTTTTAAATCACGGCTTGGTCACAAGCTCACTCACGCTGATTTCAGCGTCATTTGTCGGTGCCATGGTCGCTATGGGCTTCGTCTTGGCCGTTTCACAGCGCGTAAAGCGCGCAGGCGTGCTCGTTATCTGTGGCGTGATGATTAGCTATATCTGTTCGGCTGTCACGGACGTTGTCGTTGCATTTGCGCAGGATTCCAACATCGTGAATCTACATAACTGGTCGATGGGCAGCTTTTCCGGCATGACGTGGGAGAATGTCCTCACGGCGGCTTTAATTGTGTTGCCATGCCTTGCGCTTTCGTTTATGCTTTCCAAACCGATGGCGGCGTACCAAATGGGTGAAGCCTATGCGCAGAGTGTCGGCGTTTCCGTGCGTCCGTTCTCAGTCGCACTTGTGTTGTTATCCAGCCTGCTCGCGGCATGCGTCACGGCATTTGCGGGGCCGATCTCCTTTGTCGGCATCGCGGTGCCGCATCTCGTAAAGCGCACACTCCGCAGTGCAAAGCCTTTGCACGTGCTGCCGGGGTGCGTTTTAGGCGGTGCAGCATTTTGCCTTTTGTGTGACCTCATCGCGCGCAGTATATTTGCGCCGACGGAGCTTTCCGTCAGCTCCGTCACGGCGATTTTCGGCGCACCGGTGGTCATTTTGCTGCTTGTGCGCAAGCAGAGAAGGGAGGCGGCAGCATGAGCTATTGTGAAGCGAACGACCTTGCGGTCGGCTACAATTCGCCGCTTTTGGAGCATATCAAATTCGCCGCCGAGCGCGGACAGATTTTGACGCTTATCGGCCCGAACGGCGCGGGTAAATCGACCCTGATGAAAACGCTTGCCGCGCAGCTTGCGCCGCAGGGAGGGACCGTTTTGCTCGATGGGCAGTCCCTTTCGGTATACTCACCGAATGCCCGCGCGCGCAAAATGGCGCTGATGGTGCCGCACACGAACCGCACAGAGCTCACGACCTGCTTTGATGTCGCCGCAGCCGGGCGTTACCCGTATACCGGTCGTCTCGGAATCCTCTCCGAAGAAGATAAAAAGCAGGTTTTCGACGCGCTGCATCTCGTAAATGCAGCCGATATTGCCGACCGCGATTTTGATAAGATTAGCGACGGCCAGCGCCAGCGTGTCCTTTTGGCACGGGCAGTCTGTCAGGAACCGGAAATTCTGTTTTTGGATGAACCGACTTCATTTCTCGACGTTAAAGGTAAAGCGGAGCTCATGACGATCCTGCGTCGGCTTGCAAAAGAAAAGAATACCGCAATTATCCTGAGCCTGCACGAGCTTGACCTCGCGCAGAAGCTCTCCGATGCCGTTGTCTGCGTTTCGCCGAACAGTGTCTCGGACATCATGACCGTAAAAGACGCGTTTCAAAAAGAGAACATACAAAAGCTATATAAAATGTCCGCCGAAGAATACACGTTCCTGTTCGGTAAAAAGGAGCCGCCGAAGTTTGAGCACTACATTCGCAGCGGACAAAAATTATTGCGCTGCGGCTACACAACGGGCACATGCGCGGCACTCGGTGCCGCCGGTGCGGCGCGACTGCTTTTCACCGGCAAGGCCCCGGAAACGGTCGGTCTGCGTACACCGAAAGGCATCGTTGTTGAGGTCGCGCCAATCTACTGTGAGAAGGTTGACACCGGCGCCGTATGCGCCATTCGAAAAGACGGAGGAGACGATATTGACGCCACGGACGGCTTGCCCGTCATCGCAAATGTGACGCTTTTGCCCAATGAACACGGCGTCGTTAAAATCGACGGCGGCAAGGGTGTTGGCCGTGTGACCAAGCCCGGGCTTGACCAGCCCGTCGGCGCGGCGGCCATCAACCACGTTCCGCGCGAGATGATCACCGAAGCCCTCTTAAAAGAAGCCAAAACATTTGAGTATAAAGGCGGCTTTTCCGTGCTTGTCTCCATCGAGGGTGGGGAAGAGGCCGCGAAAAAGACGTTCAATCCACACATCGGCGTCATTGGCGGACTTTCGGTGCTCGGTACCAGCGGCATCGTGGAACCGATGAGTCAGCAGGCAATCGTCGATACGATGCAGCTGGAAATTCATCAGGCTGCGCTCAAAAACGGTGCGCACCGCCTGATTCTGACTCCCGGCAACTACGGCCTCGATTATCTGCGTGCAACCTACCCCGTGCTCTTGGATACTCCCATCATAAAGTGCTCGAATTTTATCGGTGACGCGCTCGATGCCGCCGCAACAGAGCACTTTGAAGAAGTTTTACTCGTCGGGCACATCGGTAAGCTCGTGAAGGTCGCAGGCGGTATTATGAACACGCACTCCCGCATGGCGGACTGTCGCACGGAGCTTTTCTGCACGTATGCGGCGCTTGCGGGCGCGAAAAAAGAGGTGTGCGAAGCGCTGATGCAGGCGGCCACAACCGATGCCTGCCTTGATATTTTGGATCAAAACGGTCTGCGCGAGCCCGTCATGCACGGCTTGATAAACGCTGTGCAGCTGCACCTCGAGCGCCGCGCAGCGGGTGCATTCCAAGTCGGCGCGGTGCTGTTTTCCAATCAAACCGGCCCCCTTGGGCAGACCGAAACCGCAGAAAAATTGCTGCAAAAGTGGAAGGAGTCGTAAACATGGTACATTTTGTCGGTGCCGGCCCAGGCGCACCGGACCTCATCACGCAGCGTGGCGCGGCGCTCTTACAGACTGCCGACTGCATCATCTATGCCGGCAGCCTTGTCAACCCTGTACTTTTGGGGCTTGCTAAAGCAGATTGCACGATCTATAACAGCGCCAAAATGACGCTGGAAGATGTGATTTCCGTCATGCGCGAGAACGAAAAAAACAACAGAATAACAGTTCGCCTGCACACAGGTGACCCGTGCCTTTACGGCGCAATCCGCGAGCAGATGGATAGGCTTGATGCAGAAAGCATTCCCTATGACGACACCCCCGGTGTCTCCAGCTTCTGCGGCGCGGCGGCAGCTTTAAACGCAGAATATACGCTGCCGTCTGTCAGTCAAACGGTTATCATCACACGCATGGAAGGCCGCACGCCCGTGCCGGAAAAAGAAAAGCTGCAAAGCCTCGCTGCACACGGCGCGACCATGGTGATTTTCCTTTCAATCGGTTTGGTCAATCAGGTGCAGCAGGCGCTTTTGCAAGGCGGCGCTTACACGAGCTCCACCCCCGCAGCAGTCGTCTACAAAGCCACATGGCCGGAGGAAAGAATCGTGCGCTGTACTGTCGGTGATTTGGCCGAAAGCGTGCATAAAGCGGGCATCACCAAAACGGCGCTTATTGTCGTCGGAGATTTTCTCGGCACACAATACGATCGCAGCAAGCTCTACGATCCCACATTCACGACGGAATATCGGAAAGGCAGCAAAGCATGAGCTGCGCATATATCACTTTCACCGAAACCGGACTAAAGCTCGCAGAAAGACTGGCTCTTTCGCACCCGGGCAGCATCAGCCGCGGCGGTAAAAACGGCGTGAAATTATCCGATTGGACGGCCGAAAACTTTCAAAAATCCGATGCACTCATCTTCATCGGCGCTGTCGGCATCGCCGTGCGCGCCATTGCGCCGCATTGCAAAAGCAAGGCGACCGATCCCGCTGTGATTGTGCTCGATGAGCGCGGTCGGTTTTCCATTCCGATTTTGTCCGGTCACCTCGGCGGCGCAAATGACCTTGCCAAGAAACTCGCGAGCATCTGCGGCGCAGTGCCGGTCATCACGACCGCGACCGACGTCGAAGGTGTGTTCGCCGTAGACGAGTGGGCGAAAGCGCAGAACTGCCACGTGCTCGAGCCTGAGCGTATCAAAACTGTCAGCGGCACACTGCTCGCCGGTAAAGTGGTTTATTATGATTCGCAGTGGAAAATCACAGGCACTCAACCTGAAAATGTTTTCCCGGCAGACGAGAACCATCAAGCCGATTTTTCCGTAACACTCCACCCGCAGAGCGATGCGTTGCACCTCGTTCCAAAAATCTGCGTGCTCGGCGTCGGTTGCAAACGCGGCACATCGGCTGAACATATCGAAGCAACATTTAAACAATTTTGCAAAGAAACAGGCTGTGCACTGCAAAGCATTTGTGCGTGTGCGAGCATAGACCTCAAAAAAGATGAACCGGGGCTGTTGGAATTCTGTCAAAACCATGATTTTAACATCCATTTTTATACAGCCGAGGAGCTCAAAAAAGCGTCCGGCGAATTCACATCATCTTCATTTGTGCAGCAGATAACGGGCGTTGACAACGTCTGCGCCCGTGCGGCCGTGCTGGCGTCGGGCGGCGAATTGGTGATCGAAAAGCATATATACAGCGGCGTGACGTTCGCCGTCGCCGCAAAACCCTTTACCCCGGATTGGAGCGTGTAAAATGAAGCGAAATCTTGTTTATGTCGTGGGCCTCGGCCCCGGCGACCCGCAGTTTTTGACCGCACAGGCGAAAACGGCGCTCGAAAACGTCGACGTACTATGCGGTTACACCGTCTACATCGATCTTATCCGCTCGTTTTATCCCGAAAAAGAGGTGCACGCAACGGGCATGACAAAGGAGATCGACCGTTGCCGCTGGGCGCTTGAGACCGCGCAAAGCGGCAAAACCGTGGCGCTTGTCTGTTCGGGAGATGCCGGCGTATACGGCATGGCGAGCCCGATTTTGGAACTTGCACCCAATTACCCGAGCGTCGAGATCGAGGTCATTCCGGGACTTACGGCGGCGCTCAGCGGCGGTGCGGTTTTAGGCGCACCGCTTGCGCATGATTTTTGCGTAATTTCCCTTTCCGACCGACTCACCCCATGGGAGATAATTGAAAAGCGCCTTGCCTGCGCCGCCATGGGCGATTTCTGCGTGGCAATCTACAACCCGTCCTCGAAAGGCCGGCCCGATTATTTACAGCGTGCCGTCCGCATTTTGCTCCAAAACGGCAAATCGGAGGAGACCGTCTGCGGCATCGTACGCAACATTGGCAGAGAAAGGCAGCAAAGTGAGATCATAACGCTCCGCGAACTTGAAAACAAGCAGGTCGATATGTTCACGACTGTATATATAGGCAACAAAACAACAAAGAATATCGAAAGCAAAATGGTAACGCCAAGGGGGTATCGCACGGTATGAAAGCTGTGGTGTTCAGCGGAACGACAGAGGGCAGACAGTTTTCAAAAATTTTGGCAAACCTCGGCGTAGAAGTTCTTGTCAGTGTTGCAACAGAGATCGGCGCAGAAGAACAAGACGAGAATGAAAATATTACAATTCATGTAGGTAGATGCACTGCCGTAGAAATGACGAAACTTTTGCATGGTGCGTCAATCTGTGTGGACGCAACGCACCCCTATGCAACAGAAGCCACGCGCACCATTTGTGAAGCGTGTGAAACGACAGGCGTTGAGTACCATCGATTGCTCCGTACCGAAAGCGAATTGCCGAAGAACAGTATCGTGTTTGAAACGGCAGCAGAAGCGGCAGAATATCTCGAAAGTACTGCCGGGAATATCTTGCTCACGACCGGTGCAAAGGAGTTGCCCGCTTTTAAAAATCTAAATATAAAGCGGATTTTTCCGCGTGTATTGCCCACGCTCGACGGCATTCGCGCGTGCGAAGCCCTCGATATTCCGCACCGCAACATCATCGCCATGCAAGGCCCGTTTTCACTTGACCTCAACCGCGTGATCCTTGAACAATTCAACATTCAATGGCTCGTTACAAAAGACGGCGGCGCAGTAGGCGGCTTTATGGAAAAAGCAAAAGCCTGCGAATACTGCGGTGCACGCCTCATTGTACTGCGCCGCCCGCGGGAGAACGGAGAGACAGTTGGAAGTATCCTTGAAAGGTGTAGAGAATTGCTATGAAAATCACTTTAGTCGGCATAGGGGGCGGCACTTTCGACAGCGTAACAATGCAGGGAGCAGAAGCTTTGCATGAAGCCACACTCATCATCGGCGCAAAGCGTTTACTCGAAAACTTGCCGGATTTCTGTACGCAAAATCGTATCGCAATGTATAAAATCGGTGAGATTTTATCAGTGCTTGAAACAACAAAAGAACAAAATATCGCACTTGTATACAGCGGTGACACCGGGTTTTATTCCGGCGCCTCTGCACTGTGCCGCGTGCTCGATGAACGCCACATCGAATACACCGTGATTCCGGGCGTTTCCAGCGTACAGTTGCTTTCTGCTGCCATCCACGAACCGTGGCAGAACTGGAACCTCGTCTCCGCGCACGGCTGTGTATGTGACCCTGTTGCTGCGTGCAGCATGGGCAAGCCCACATTTTTCTTAACGGGCGGTGAAGTAACTCCCGCGGTAATTTGCGCGAAGCTCACCGAAGCCGGGCTGGGAGACGTGCAGGCGGTTGTCGGTGAAAATCTCGGTACACCACAGCAAAAAATCAGTAAGAATACAGTACGAAAAATATCCGAAAGAGTTTTTGCACCGCTATGTGTGCTTCTTGTAGAGTCGTGTGAAGTACCCGTGCAGCGTGTGCCGGGTTTGCCAGATGAAGTCTTCATCCGCGGCAAAACACCTATGACAAAGCAGGAGGTTCGCGCCGCGGCACTCGCAAAGCTTGCCGTTAAACCGACCGATATTCTCTGGGACATCGGCGCGGGGACCGGCAGTGTCAGCATAGAAATGGCGCTTGCTGCGCCGCTCGGATACGTGTATGCCGTGGAGTGTGACGCAGCCGCCTGTTCGCTGATAAAACAAAACCGAGACAAATTTCATGTACATAATTTGACACTTGTAGAGGGCAAAGCGCCGGAAAAATTAACGGGTCTTCCTGCACCGGATGCCGTGTTTATCGGCGGCAGTAAGGGCAATCTGCCCGAGATCATAGATGCTGTATTGACCGCAAACCCGAGTGCTCGCCTGTGTGTTTCCGCTATCGCGCTTGAAACGCTGCAAACGGCGCTTTCATCTTTTGCGACCCACGACATGACTGCGCAAATCACACAAATTGCCATAAGCCGCAGCAGTTCAGTCGGTAATTTGCACCTGATGAAGGCGAATAATCCCGTTTTTTTGATTGTGAGGGAATGACATGCTGCAAATGCTCATCGCCGCGCCGAACTCCGGCAGCGGCAAAACGACCGTCACCATTGCGCTGCTTGCGGCGCTTAAAGCCCGCGGCCTCAACCCCTGTGCGTTTAAATCCGGGCCCGATTATATTGATCCCATGTTTCACCGCAGTGTGCTCGGCGTTGAAAGTCACAATCTTGATTTATTTTTCTCAAAGCCGAAAATAGTACAAAATTTGTACAATAAAAACGCAGCCGATCACGGTGCTGCCATATGCGAAGGTGCTATGGGGTACTATGACGGTCTCGGCGGCACAAGTGACATCGCAAGTGCGTGGCATCTAGCCGATACGTTGAATCTACCCGTCCTGCTTGTCCTGCGTCCGAAGGGTGCAAGCTTAACCCTTGCAGCGCAAGTACGCGGCTTAATGTCCTTCCGTATACCGCACCATATCGCCGGTGTTATACTGAATGACTGTAAAGAAAATTTGTACCGTATTTTAGCACCGATGCTCGAAAAGGAGACAGGTGTGCCTGTTATCGGCTATCTGCCCCCAATGCCCAAAGCTGCGATCGAAAGTCGTCATCTGGGGCTTAAAACCGCCGGTGAGATTGAAAATCTGCAAAAGAAGATCACACTTTTGCATGAGACGATGGAAAAGACGGTCGATTTTGAAAAACTCTTTAGCGTCTTTGCGTGTCCGGCACCCAAAGTACCGAAAGAGGAATTTCCGATTCCTAATGTGCGCATCGCCGTTGCAAGGGATGAAGCCTTTTGTTTTACATATACCGAAACGCTTGAAGCGTTCAAAGAAGCCGGCGCAGAACCTGTCTTTTTCAGCCCATTGCACGATAAAAGCTTGCCCCCAAAAATTGGCGGGCTGTATCTGCCCGGCGGTTACCCGGAGCTTTGCGCAAAGGCACTCAGCGAAAATACCGAGATGCTTTTGCGCATCAAAACCGCAATCAAAAACAGTTTACCGACTGTGGCAGAATGCGGCGGCTTTTTGTATTTAGGTCAAACACTTGAAGATGTAAACGGCGACAAATACCGTATGGCAGGCGTTCTGCCCGGCGAAGGCTTCAAGGTCGGCCATCTCGTGCGCTTCGGTTACGCGACGCTTACTGCGAAGGGAAACAGCATGCTGCTAAAAAAAGACGAGTTGCTTCCTGTGCACGAATTTCACCACTGGGATTCTACCGAAAACGGCATAGCGTGCACAGCGATAAAGCCGAACGGCCGTACGTGGGACTGTGCTTTTGCAAACGAACATTTTTATGCGGGTTTTCCGCATTTATACTGGGCGGGCACGCCGCTGCCGCAGCGCTTTGCGGATGCCGCCCGCCGCTACATGAGGGACAAAATATGACGGAAACAGAACTTAAAAACCGGCTCAAAACAATCGCGCAGCCGGATGAAGCCGCGCGCAAAGCCGCCCACGCGCATTGGGCGTCGCTTGCAAAGCCACTCGGCGGGCTTGGCGATCTCGAACCATTATTAGAAGATGTGGCTGCGCTTACAGGCGCGCCGCAGTTCGATTTTTCAAAGCGCGCGGTCTTGGTACTGTGCGCAGATAACGGCGTCATCGCGCAGGGCATCAGCCAGTCCGGCAGTGACGTGACGCGCGCCGTTTTGCAGAATCTTGCGCAGCGCAAAACAAGCGTCTGCAAAATGGCGGAAACGGTGCACTGCGGTGTGATTCCCGTTGATATGGGCATCGCGGGAGCGCCCGTGGACGGTGTGAAAAATTGCCGTGTGCGTGCGGGTACGGATGATTTCACCGGCGGACCTGCTATGACCCGTGAGGACGCTTTACAAGCCATCGAGACCGGCATCGAGCTCGTCCGCGAGCAGAAAGCGCAGGGCATAAAGCTCCTCGCGACTGGCGAAATGGGCATCGGCAACACGACAACCTCTGCCGCCGTAGGCTGCGTTTTGCTCGACCGCGCGCCCGAAGAAATGACCGGCCGCGGCGCGGGGCTCTCCAATGACGGTCTGCGCCGCAAGATCGAGGTCATCTATCAAGGCATCGCGGTCAATCATCCCGAAAAAACCGATGTGATCGGCGTGCTGTCGGCGCTCGGCGGCTTAGATATCGCCGGGCTATGCGGCGTGTTTTTGGGCGGTGCTCTGGAGAATATCCCTGTCATTATCGACGGTTTCATCAGCAGTGTGGCGGCACTGTGTGCGGCACGGCTGTGTCCGATGGCGACTAAGGCCATGTTCGCAAGCCACGTTTCGGCGGAGCCCGCGGCGTGTATCGTTTTGGAAACGCTCGGCAAAAAGCCGCTCATCACGGCGAATATGCACCTCGGCGAGGGCACCGGCGCGGTCGCAAGCCTGCCGCTGTGGGACATGGCACTCGCGGTCTACGACAACTGTTATTCGTTCACGGAGGGCGGCATCGCGCCGTACACCCCACAATGCTGACGCTCGTCATCGGCGGCGCAGCAAGCGGCAAAAGCGCCTATGCAGAAAGCCTGACCTTAAAGTTCCCGCTGCCGCGTTACTACGTCGCCACCATGCAGGTGTGGGATGAAGAGTGCGCCAAACGCGTCGAAAAGCACCGCGCCATGCGAAAAGAAAAACAGTTTGAAACGATCGAATCACCTATCAGTCTTGATAAAATCAGAATGCCAAATCGCGGAATAGTTCTGCTCGAAGACCTCGGCAACCTGACCGCAAACGAGCTGTACGATCCGAAAGGCGCGGGGGTCAATACCGCAGAAGCCGTTCTGTATGGCGTTGAAATACTATATAAACAATGCGAACATCTGATTGTCGTCGGCAACGAGGTGTTCAGCGGCGGTGCAGCGTATGCCGACGAAACAGATCTGTACCTCAAAGCGCTGGCGCAGATCCAAAACGGCATCGCTGCCTGTGCAGATCACGTCTGCCGCGTAGTGTGTGGTATCCCGGTTTATTACAAAGGAGGGGAAAAGGTATGACGATTTTGCAGACGATTGCCGTGGCATTTGCTATGTTTTCGGCGATTCCTATGCCGCAGTTCGAATGGAGCCAAAAGAACATGCGATACGCGCTGTGCGCATTTCCGCTCATCGGTGCAGTGTGCGGCGGGTTGTGGTGCTTAGTCGGCGTCCTGCCTGTGCCGAAGCTCGTCCGCGCAGCGGGCTTTTGCCTTGTGCCTGTGCTCGTCACCGGCGGCATCCATCTGGATGGCTTCGCCGACACATGCGATGCGCTCTCAAGCTACGGTGATGCGGAAAAGAAGCTCGAAATTTTGAAAGACCCACATTGCGGTGCATTTGCAGTTATCCGATTATGCACATATTTCATATTGTATTTTGCGCTCTGTGCTTCGGTGAAATTTACGGTGCGTTTCGGTGTGATCTGGATATTGGCACTCACCTTGGAGCGTGCGTTTTCCGGTCTCGCCGTGGCATCATTTCCCATGGCGAAAAACACCGGTCTCGCGCATACGTTCGCGGAAGCCGCAGACCGCATAACGGTGCGCCGCATCTTGATTATTTATACTGTCGTGCTCGGCGCTGCGATGCTCGTGCTCGGCGGCTGGGCGGCCGTTTTGGCTGCTTTACTTGTCTTTTGGCGGTATTACGCAGTGTCGAAAAAGCAATTCGGCGGCATCACGGGAGACCTTGCCGGGTGGTTCCTGCAAAGGGCAGAGCTCGCCATGTTGGCAGCGCTCGCCGTGTGCCAGTGGGGAGGAATTTTGTAATGTTGTTCATCACAGGTCCGCTTTACAGCGGCAAGCGCACGTTCGCGCAAAAGCTCGGCGGTACATGCTGTTTTGAGGTGCAGAAGCAGGCCGAAACGACGGAAGACCTCGAAGCACTTGCTAAAATACTTTCTGAAAAATACGATATTATCACCGCAACGGAAGTCGGCGGCGGTGTTGTGCCCGTTGATGCCACAGAGCGCGCAAACCGCGAAAAAGCCGGCCGCTTGGCATGCCTGCTCGCCGCGCGTGCCGATTGTGTTGTGCAGATGTTCTGCGGCATTCCGACCGTCTTGAAAGGGGAATTGCCCAAATGAAAATTTACCTTTTGCGCCACGGTGAAACCGCCTATAATGTTGATCACCGCTATCAGGGCGTGACGGACATTCCACTCTCTCCGGCCGGGCTTGCGGCACTGAAGCAGGCGGACTTTTCGCCCAAAACCGTTTATGTCACGCCGTTAAAGCGCACAAAACAGACAGCGGAGATTTTATTTCCGACTGCCGAGTATATCCCCGTAAACGACCTCAGCGAGATGAATTTCGGCGTATTTGAGGGACGTAACTATAAAGAGATGGAGCACGATTCCGCCTACCGCGCATGGGTGGATTCTAACTGCGAAAGCACCTGTCCCGGCGGCGAGTGCAAAGCGGATTTCAGCGAGCGTGTTTGCAAAGTATTTGAATCACTGCTAAATCAATCTATTCAAAATAGTGAAGACATGCTCGTTATCGTTGCGCATGGCGGTACGCAGATGGCCGTCATGGAAAAGTACGCTGTGCCGCAGAAAACTTATTATGAATGGTGTGCGCCGACTGCCGGCGGCTATGTGCTCGATGCCCGCGATTGGCAGGAAAAGCACGTTTTGCATCTCATCGGGACCGTGCAGTACACAAAGGAGGCTACATGCTGATTTTCTTCGCCGTCCTTGGCGGATTCATTTTAGACGCAATCTTCGGCGACCCCCTGTGGCTGCCGCACCCGGTTGTATATATGGGCAAGGTTATCTCCTTTTTAGATCGAAGCTTGCGGAAAATTTTGCCAAAAACACCGCGTGGCGAGCGCATCGGCGGCGCAATCACCGCATTCATCCTGCCTGTCGGCACATTCCTGCTTTCCGGCGCGGTGTGCTTCTTCTTTTATAAAATTCACTGGGTGTTCGGACTTTTGATTCAAATGTTCTGGTGCGCGCAGTCACTTGCCGCAAAGGGACTTGTGCAGGAGAGCCGCAACGTCTACAAGGAACTCAAAAAGAACGACCTCCCCGCCGCGCGCAAGGCCGTCTCCCGCATTGTCGGGCGTGATACCGACGCGCTTTCCATGGAGGGCGTGACAAAAGCCGCTGTGGAGACCGTTGCCGAAAACGCCGGTGACGGCGTGATCGCGCCGCTTCTTTGCATGCTCATCGGCGGCGCACCGCTTGCGCTGACCTACAAAGCCATCAACACAATGGACAGCATGCTCGGCTACAAAAATGAAAAGTACATAAACTTCGGGCGCGTGCCCGCAAAGCTTGACGATGCCGCAAACTACATTCCGAGTCGTATCGCGGCACTTTTGTGGGTGCTCGCGGCGGGGTTCACGGGAAACAGCGTTAAAGGCGCGTGGAAGATCTGGCGGCGCGACCGCCGAAATCACGCAAGCCCCAACAGCGCGCAGACCGAAAGTGCCTGCGCCGGTGCGCTCGGCGTGCAGCTCGCCGGGCCCGCATATTATTTCGGTGAATACTATGATAAGCCGACGATCGGCGACCCGCTGCGCCCGGTCATGCCGGAGGACATTTTGAAAGCCGACCGCATGATGTACGCAGAAAGCATTTTGGCACTCGTGCTCGGTCTGCTCGTTCGCGCGGCATTCGTCTTACTGTAAAGGGGGAGAGAATATGGAACTCACACACGGCGGCGACTGGGCGGGCTACCGCGCAAAATTCGGCCGCGATGCACTCGATTTTTCCGCGAATGTCAGCCCTCTCGGTTTGCCGGAGGGCGTCGCACTGGCAATCGTAAACGCACTGCCCACCGCAGACCGCTACCCCGACCCGCTTTGCAGAGAGCTGCGCCAAAAACTCTCCGTAAGCGAAAACGTACACGAAAACCAAATTCTTTGCGGCAACGGCGCGGCGGACCTTATTTTTCGGCTCGTGCTCGCGAAAAAGCCGCGCCGCGCATTATTGCCCGCGCCGACTTTCGCAGAGTACGCGTCCGCACTCAAAACCGTCGGCTGTGAAGTCGAATATTTCTTTTTAAAAGAGGAAAACGATTTTGAAATCACCGAAGAGTTGCTCTCTGCTCTCCATGAAACCATCGATATGGTATTCTTATGTCAACCAAACAACCCCACCGGGCAGATCGTTACGTCGGATTTTCTCGAAAAGCTCCTGAAAAAATGCAGGGCGTGTCATGCAACGCCCGTCATCGACGAGTGTTTCCTCGATTTTCTCCCGGAGCACGAAAGCCGGACTGCAAAGCACTTTTTAGCGCAGTTTCCCGAGCTTGTTATTCTGAAAGCTTTCACAAAATTATACGCCATGGCGGGCGTGCGGCTCGGTTATGTACTCAGCGGCGATGAAAAATTATTAGAAAATATGCGTGAAGCGGGGCAGCCGTGGGCAGTCTCGTCACTCGCACAGGCGGCAGGCGTCGCGGCGTTAGATGAAACCGAATACGCCGACCACGTGCGAAGCTTAATCGCACGGGAGCGGCCCAGAATGATCGCGTCCCTGCGCTCGCTCGGCTTGCGCGTCTTGGAGGGGCAGGCAAATTTCCTGTTATTCAAAGCGCCGGAAGATTTCGGCGAGCGACTAAAAGAAAAAGGCGCGGTCGTGCGCGGCTGTGCAAACTACCCGGGGCTCGATAACACCTGGTACCGCACCGCCGTGCGCACGCCGGAGGAAAACGAAAAGCTACTGAAAATCATGCGGGAGGTGCTGAAATGAGCGAAAACAAAAAAGCCAAGTGCATCATGGTGCAGGGCACGATGAGCGGCGCAGGCAAAAGTTTATTATGCGCGGCGCTGTGCCGCATTTTTGCGCAGGACGGTCTGCACACCGCACCGTTCAAAAGTCAAAATATGGCGCTGAACAGCTTCGTTACCCGTGACGGCTTAGAGATGGGTCGCGCACAGGTCGTACAGGCGCAGGCGGCGGGTGTGGAGCCGGACGTGCGCATGAACCCCATTTTGTTGAAGCCGAGCAGCGATGTCGGAAGTCAGGTCATCGTGAACGGCGAAGTGCGCGGCCAGATGAAAGCTTCACAGTATTTCAAGATGAAAAAATCACTTATTCCCGATATTCTGCGCGCCTACAACAGCCTTGCAGAAGATTTTGACGTTATCGTCATCGAGGGCGCGGGCAGCCCGGCGGAGATCAACCTGAAAGCGGATGACATCGTGAACATGGGGCTCGCAAAGCTTGTCGATGCGCCCGTTCTGCTCGTCGGCGACATCGACCGCGGCGGTGTGTTCGCGCAGCTTTTCGGCACCGTAGAGCTGCTGGAGACTGACGAGCGCGACCGCATCAAGGGACTTGTCATCAATAAATTCCGCGGTGACGTCGAAATTCTCCGCCCCGGCCTCTCCATGCTTGAAGACAAAACGCACCTGCCCGTTCTGGGCGTCGTGCCGTATCTGCGCGTCGATATCGAGGACGAAGACTCCCTTTCCGAGCGCCTTGAAAAAAAAGACGCCGTGCGTCCGTTGGACATCGCCGTCATTCGCCTGCCGCACATTTCAAATTTCACGGATTTCATGGTGCTCGAGCAGCACCCTTTAATGGATGTGCGCTACGTGCAAAACACCCACGAGCTCGGCGCGCCCGACCTTGTGATTCTGCCCGGCACGAAAAACACGGTTGAGGATCTCCTCTGGCTGCGCCAGTCGGGACTCGAAGCCGTCATCTTAAAGCTCGCCGCGAAAGAGACGCCGGTGCTTGGCGTCTGCGGCGGTTACCAGATGCTCGGTGAGACATTGCACGACCCGGATGGCTCCGAAAGCGGTCGCCCGCAAACGCTGCGCGGCCTTAACTTATTGCCGACCGAAACAACATTCTGTACGGAAAAGCATCGCGCGCAGGTCACAGGCGAAGTCATCGCCGCGCCGTTTACAGGGGCGATGCTCACCGGTTACGAAATTCACACAGGCAATACGATCGTCCGCGGTGAGCCGTTCTGTACGCATGCGGACGGCACAAAAGAAGGCTGCACAAACCAAAACGTCTTCGGCACGTATCTGCACGGTCTCTTTGACAGCGGCGAGCTGACCGAAAAGCTTGCGGAATACCTCTGCGCCCGCAAGGGAATAGACCCCGCAGCCGCCGTGCCTGTTTCCATGGAGGAATACCGCCGCGAGCAGCTCGACATTTTAGCCGACGGCGTGCGGAACAGCCTCGATATGGATGCCGTGTATCGCGCCATGGGCATGGAAAACCCGAGGGGGTGCAAAGCATGATCCCGCAGCATCATCTGCCCGCCGATATTGAGCGCACCAGCATGCAGATTATCGCAAAAGAGCTTGAAGAAAGGCATATCCGGATACCAAGGGAAAATCTTGCCGTCGTCAAGCGTGTTATTCACACCACGGCGGATTTCGAGTACGCCGAAACGCTGCATTTTACCGAAAATGCCGTGCAAAAAGCCATAGAAGCGCTGCATAACGGCGCCACGATCATCACCGATACGAATATGGCGCTCGCAGGTGTTTCCAAGCCGGGTCTCAAAAAGCTGAATGGGGAAGCCCTGTGCTTTATGGCAGACCCTGCAGTCGCCCAAAGCGCAAAAGAAAGCGGCACCACGCGCGCCGTCGCTGCCATGCACAAGGCTGCAAAAGAATACCCCGGCGCGATTTTGGCGGTCGGCAACGCGCCCACCGCGCTGTTCGCCATTGCCGAGGAGATCGAAAACGGTCTGCGCCCCGCGCTTGTCATCGGTGTGCCGGTCGGCTTTGTGAACGTCATCGAGAGCAAAGAAAACATTTTCGCCGTGTGCGAAAAGCATCATGTCCCCGCCATCGTTGCATTTGGGCGCAAGGGCGGCAGCACCATAGCCGCCGCCGTCTGCAATGCGCTCATATATTCCGCAGCCGAAATGCTCGACCCCACCGCCCGCGGCTGGAAATAATGCGGCCCCAAATTTTTTGTTGACACGATTTGTCGTTTATGATATACTCATATCGATTTTGAAAGACGAAGTGAGATGTAAGAGTTTTTCAAAGCAATTTTTACTTTTGGACCGCCCTTTTGGGCTAAGGCCATACGGACAGCCGGGTCCACTGCCGACCGGCAGCTTCGGCTGCCTTATTGACTGAGTTAAAAAGCTCAGATTTTATAAGATGGTTCCTTTGCAACCATGAAATTGCGCTAAAACGCAGACTTGTGAAACGTCAATAAGAGTAGTAAAAGTTTAATTGCTATATAGACTCTGAAACGCTCCGCTTTCCGGGATACCATGTTTTTATGTTCCGAGAACATGCGCCCAAAAATAAGCGATTCAAACGCAAGTTCTGCACCTACGTGCCGGGCTTGCGTTTTTTGTTTTGCAAAGGGCTTTGAACGGAGGGAAAAGATGAACGAAAATGTAAAACGCGCAAAGCTCGACCAGCGCCGCGCACCAATCCATGAAGCGCTCGAAAAATTCCGCAACATGCGCGTGGTGCCGTTTGATGTGCCGGGTCATAAGCGCGGCCGCGGCAACCCGGAGCTGGCCGCCTTTCTGGGTCAGCAGTGCGTCGGGTTGGACGTCAACAGTATGAAGCCGCTCGATAATCTCTGCCACCCGGTGTCGGTCATTCGGGAGGCGGAGGAGCTTGCCGCCGATGCATTCGGCGCGGCAAACGCATTTTTAATGGTGGGCGGCACCACAAGCTCCGTACAGAGCATGGTTCTCACCGCATGTAAGCGCGGCGATGAGATTATTCTGCCCCGCAACGTCCACCGCAGCGTTTTGAATGCTTTGGTGCTCTGCGGCGCGGTGCCGGTCTACGTCAACCCGGAGGTGGATCATCGCCTCGGTATTTCGCTCGGTATGAAGCGCGAGCAGGTGGCAAAAGCCATCCGCGAACACCCGAACGCCGTGGCGGTGCTCGTCAATAACCCCACATACTACGGCATTTGCAGCGACCTGCGCGCAATCGTACAAATGGCGCACGATGCCGGTATGCTGTGCCTCGCGGACGAAGCACACGGCACGCACTTTTATTTCGGCGGCGGCCTGCCGGTCTCCGCTATGGCGGCGGGTGCAGATATGGCGGCCGTTTCCATGCACAAAAGCGGCGGCAGCTTAACACAGTCGAGCTTATTGCTCATCGGCCCCAATGTCCACGCCGGTTATGTGCGGCAGATCATCAACCTCACCCAAACGACCTCGGGCAGCTATCTGCTCATGTCCAGTCTGGACATCTCCCGCCGCAATCTGGCACTGCGCGGCCGCAAAGTGTTCCATCAGGTCGCCGATATGGCAGAATACGCCCGCGAGGAGATCAACGCCGTCGGCGGCTACTACGCGTTTGGCAAAGAACTCTGCAACGGCAACTCCGTGTTCGATTTCGATACGACAAAGCTCAGCGTCCACACGCTCGACATCGGCCTTGCCGGCATCGAGGTCTACGACATTCTGCGCGACGAATACGATATTCAGATCGAGTTCGGCGACATCGGCAATATCCTTGCATACCTCTCCATCGGCGACCGCCCGCAGGAGGTGGAGCGCCTTGTCAGTGCTTTGGCCGAGATCAAGCGCCGGTACAGCACGGACGGCACCGGCCTTTTGAGCCAGGAGTACATCGACCCCGAAGTTGCCGCCAGTCCGCAGGAGGCGTTCTACGCACCGAAAAAGAGCCTGCCGCTCCGCGAGACGGAGGGTATGGTGTGCAGCGAGTTCGTCATGTGCTACCCGCCGGGCATTCCGATCTTGGCGCCGGGCGAACGCATCACGGCGGAGATCCTCGATTACATCGAATACGCCAAAGCCAAAGGCTGCAGCATGACCGGCCCGGAGGATCCCGATATCCTCCGCCTGAACGTGCTTGCATAAGGAGGGACAAAAATGGAAATGTGGTTTTCGGAATTTCACACGCCGGATGTCAAGCACAGCATCCGTGTGGACCGCCAGTTATATTCAAAGCAAAGCGCCTATCAGCGCATCGATATTTTTGAAACGCCGGAGTTCGGCCGCGTGCTGACGCTGGACGGCAATGTCATGCTTACGGAGCGCGACGAGTTTATCTACGACGAAATGATCACCCATGTGCCGATGTCCGTGCACCGCAACGCAAAGGACATTCTCGTCATCGGCGCAGGCGACGGCGGCGTTGTGCGCGAGCTGACCCGCTACGACCGCGTAGAGCGCATCGACCTCGTCGAGATGGACCCGCAGGTCATCGAGGCCTGCCGCGCCTACCTGCCGAGCAACGCCTGCCGCATGGACGACCGCCGTGTACATATCTACTACGAAAACGCGCTGAAGTTCATTCGTAAGTGTGAAGATGAGTACGACCTCATCATCGTCGATTCCTCCGACCCGTTCGGCCCGTCCGAGGGGCTTTTCACCCGCGAATTTTACGGAAGCTGCTATAATGCTCTGCGTGAGGACGGCATCATGGTCAACCAGCAGGGCAGCCCGTTCTATGCGGAGGATGCCACTGCCATGCAGCGCAGCCACCAGCGCATCGCAACGACGTTCCCCATCAGCAAGGTTTATCAGGCGCATATTCCCACCTTCGCCGCGGGCTACTGGCTTTTCGGCTTTGCAAGCAAGAAATATCACCCAATCAACGACCTTGACTCCAACCAGTGGAACGCGCTCAATATGCGCACGCGCTATTACACCACTCGTCTGCATGTCGGCGCATTTTATCTGCCGGCATTTTTGGAGGAAATGCTGCGGGAAGTGGAGGAGAAGTAATGCTGCACCAGAATATTGAAACTTTCATCGGCTGCGAAAGCAGCTACGCGGATGCCGATATCGTTTTGTACGGCGCGCCGTTCGATTCCACCACAAGCTACCGCCCCGGCGCACGGTTCGGCCCCGCCGCCATGCGTCACGAAAGCTACGGCCTCGAGACATACAGCCCGTATCAGGATAAAGATTTAACCGACATCAAGGTGTTTGACAGCGGTGATATGGAGCTGTGCTTCGGCTCCAGCGAAAGCGCCCTCAAAGACATCGAAGCGCGCGCGGAAACGATCCTGCAAGACGGCAAATTTCCACTTTTGCTCGGCGGCGAGCATCTTGTCACGCTCGGCGCTGTTCGTGCGGCGGCGCATAAATATCCCGCTATGCACATCATTCACTTTGATGCCCACGCCGACCTGCGTCAGGATTACCTCGGCGCCGAATTAAGCCACGCCTGCGTGCTGCGCCGCTGCCATGACATTCTCGGCGACGGCCGCATTCACCAGTTCTGCATCCGCAGCGGCGACAGGGAAGAGTTCACGTTTGCGAAGACGCACACTGAAATGCATAAGTTCGATTTCTCGGGCCTCGAAGCGCTCACGGCAGAGCTGTGCCGCACGCAGGTTCCGGTTTACCTCACCATCGATCTCGATTGCCTTGACCCCTCGTGCTTTCCCGGCACCGGCACACCGGAGGCGGGCGGCGTGACGTTCATGCAGCTTTTAAACGCCATTCTCACCGTGTCAAAAACGAACATCATCGGCGCAGATGTCAACGAGTTAGCCCCCATGCTGGACGCAAGCGGCGTTTCCACCGCCATGGCCTGCAAAGTCCTGCGCGAGCTCTTATTAGCCTTAAACGTATAAATTATCAAACTAAAAATATAAAAGGAGCATCATCATGAGCAAAGTTCTTGTTATCGGCTGCGGCGGCGTAGCCGGTGTCGCCATTTCCAAATGCTGCCAGGTCAGCGAAGTTTTCACCGAGCTGTGCATCGCAAGCCGCACAAAGTCCAAGTGCGATGCGCTTGCCGCAAAGCTTGCGCCTATCACCAAAACAAAAATCACCACGGCACAGGTCGATGCAGACGACGTGCAGCAGCTTTGTGACCTTATCCAAAGCTACAAGCCGGATCTCGTCATGAACATCGCCTTGCCGTATCAGGATCTCACCATTATGGATGCCTGCCTCGCTTGCGGCGTTAACTACATGGATACCGCAAACTACGAGCCGGAGAACACCGATGACCCCGAATGGCGCACCATTTACGAAAAGCGCTGCAAGGAAGCGGGCTTCTCCGCCTACTTTGATTACAGCTGGCAGTGGGCATACAAAAAGAAGTTTGAAGAGGCCGGCCTCACCGCACTGCTCGGCTGCGGCTTTGACCCGGGCGTCACGCAGGCGTACTGTGCCTACGCTAAAAAGCACGAGTTCGATACCATCGATACCATCGATATTCTGGACTGCAACGGCGGCGATCACGGTTATGCGTTCGCGACAAACTTTAATCCGGAGATCAACCTGCGCGAGGTTTCTGCGCCCGGCAGCTATTGGGAAAACGGCCACTGGGTCGAAATCCCGGCTATGAGCATTAAGCGCGCGTATACCTTCGATCAGGTCGGTCAGAAGGACATGTACCTGCTGCACCACGAGGAGATCGAATCCCTCGGCAAAAATCTGCCGGAGGTCAAGCGTATCCGTTTCTTCATGACGTTCGGCCAGAGCTACCTCGACCACATGCGCTGCCTCGAAGACGTCGGCATGCTTTCCACCACACCGATTCACTACAACGGTCAGGAGATTGTGCCGATCCAGTTTCTCAAAGCACTTTTGCCGGATCCCGCAAGCCTCGGCCCGCGCACAAAGGGCAAGACGAACATCGGCTGCATCTTCACAGGCAAAAAGGACGGCAAAGAGAAGACTTACTACATCTATAATGTCTGTGACCACCAGGAATGCTACCGCGAGGTCGGCAGTCAGGCTATCAGCTACACCACCGGCGTGCCGGCCATGTGCGGCGCGATGATGATGCTCACCGGCAAGTGGACAAAGCCCGGTGTCTACACCGTCGAGGAGTTTGACCCGGATCCGTTCCTCGATGCCCTTGATAAATACGGCCTGCCGCGCAGCGAAAACCACGATCCGGCTTTGGTGGACTGATGAACTTACTGGATACACGCCCACCGTTTGCGGGCATCAACGGCGAAATTCCGCCGGAATTTAAAACGCTGTCCACACCGTGCTACCTCATGGACGAGGCCGTCCTGCAGCATAACGCAGAGGTGCTCGGCGCGCTGCAAAAGCGCACGGGCTGCAAGGTGCTTTTGGCACAGAAGGCGTTCAGCAATTATGATCTTTATCCGATTTTCGCGCCGCATTTGGCCGGTACGGAAGCGAGCGGCCTGTTTGAAGCGCGGCTCGGCGCTGAAGAAATGCCGGGCGGCGAGGTTCATGTGTTTTGCGCCGCCTACCGTGAGGACGAAATGGACGAGCTGCTGCGCTATGCGGATCACATTGTGTTCAATTCGCCGCGACAGCTGCAAAAGTTCGCGCCCAAAGCAAAAGCTGTGGGCAAAAGCGTCGGTCTGCGCATCAACCCGGAGTGCTCTACGCAGGAGGGACACGAAATTTACGATCCCTGTGCGCCCGGCAGCCGCCTCGGCACCACCCGTGCGCAGTGGGATAAAGCCGTTCAAGAAGACGCGCATTTGCCCGAACTGCTCGACGGCCTTCATTTTCACACGCTGTGCGAGCAGGATGCCGACGCACTGGAAACGACCTTAAACGCCGTTGCTTCAACGTTCGGCGATTTGCTGCCCAAAATGCAGTGGCTCAACTTCGGCGGCGGCCACCACATCACGCGTCCCGACTACGATATGGAAACGCTGGAGCGCTGCATCCGCCGCGCGCAGCAGGACTGGAATGTCACCGTGTATCTCGAGCCCGGAGAAGCCTGCGCGTTAAACGCCGGGTACCTCCTCAGCCGCGTGCTCGATGTCGTGCGAAACGGCGAGACGACCATCGCAATTCTCGATGCCAGCGCCGCCTGCCATATGCCGGATGTCATCGAAATGCCGTATCGCCCGCCGCTGCTCGGCGCCGGTGAGCCGGGGGAGAAGCCGTACACGGTGCGCCTTGCCGGCCCAACCTGCCTTGCAGGCGACGTTATCGGCGATTACAGCTTCGACGCTGTGCCCGCGGTCGGCGGCCTGCTCGTCTTTGGAGACATGGCAATCTACACCACCTGCAAAAACAATACCTTCAACGGCATGCCCCTGCCCGGTATTTATTCCCGCACAGCGGGCGGCGATATCCGTAAGTTAGCGTCGTTCGGCTACAGAGATTTCAAATACAGGCTCGGTAGCCCGTAAACGCAACAGCAAAAGCCGCAGTGACGCTGAAACTTGTTTCCGCTGCGGGATGGGGCTGTTGGTTCTCCTCTGCGGTCGTAAATGTCTTGTGTGATTTCACAAAGTATTCTGCGACGTTGCAGGCAGACGTCATTTGCCGGGGATATGTAGGTATCCTGCTAAGTGCACGGGTCATGCCGTGAATCAAGGTGGCACCGCGGATAAGTGTTTTGTTCGTCCTTGACAGAAAGTATATTTCTGTCAAGGACGTTTTTTTTTGAGGCTCCTTTGACGGAAGATATAACGTCAAAGGAGTTTTTCCTTTTTCAAAGGAGGTTACGATACGGTGTTTTCAAAACGATGGTGGCGCACACAGTATGGAAAGGACGCGCCGAAATACATCGGAGAATATGTGAAGAAAATGAAAATGGCTCTATTGACCAATTAGTGGTAGTAGTGATTTATTTTTAGAATTCCAATAATTCAGTGAACAGGAACGGGGGTTACCATTCCTGTTCATCTTTTTTCTTTTGAAAAGTCTGCTGCCCGACCAATCAGCCGGAAAGCGGGGGGCTTAAAACATAAAGTGTGTTACAGATAAATCAAAAACCCGCAGAACATCAGCGTTCATGCGGGTTTTCATTGGGAAACATTGACAAAAAAGATGCCTGTGAAAAAAGATAGACTTCTGGGTTCAGAAGAGATTTGTATTCATTCTTGCAACGTGATTTTATAGTTTTGCTTTTGGATATTCCAAAGCTCAACCTTTTTTCGTCTACTGCAAGGCATGAATAATCCGCTCCCACTCTCCGCTGCCGTTGGTCGCAAGTCGCAAAAATGGAATGTTGTTTTTTGTCAAGATGGCGTCTTTCAATGCATCACGGCGAAGCTGCTCCGGCCTGTTTTCGTGGAAAGAGAAGCCATCCACCTCTACCACCAGTTTACAAGTTTTGTCCTGCTTATAAAATACGACAAAGTCCAGTGAAGCACGATTATTGATATAGGTGATTTCTTCATCGCTGAGGTTTTCCAAAGAGTTCAATAGGTTACGCAGCAGCATGCCCTGTACATAACTAAAACGGTTATACTCCGGCTGTGCAAGAATTTCCTCCAGCAATACGCGTAGCGCTTCTTCCGACTGAAAACGTGCTTTTGGGTTCATTTTTACTTTCAGAGGAAGAAGCTTTCGAGAATACTGCTTGTACAGCAGATCAAAGACGGATACCACCTGACTTTCAATAATGTTTTCGTCAAGCGTACTATATTGCATATACCGAATCAAGTCGCCAATGTTCTTTCCCTTTTTGAAAAACAAATCGTGATCTGTGACGAGCACAAATTGCCTTACTGCCCGGGACACTGCCACATTTACCATGTGGGGATCGTCTACAAATTCCAAACTGCGCTGTTCCATCCAGGAATTGTCCAGTACAGTAGATAATATCATCAAGTCTTTTTCGCGTCCCTGATATTTATGTACTGTGTCGCTTTCGATTCCTTTCGGCAATTGACGGCCAGCTGTATCAGCTTGCTTCCGATAAGGCGTTACAAAACCTATTTTGCTGCTGTCTGCTGCAAGGTCCGGGTTGTTCAGGACTTCTTCCACAATTACATCCAACTCGCGTTGATTATATTTTCCTTTCTCTTTCCCTCGTGTAACTTTGCGCATATGGTTGCCCTCCACCGTCTTATACAGCACCAATGGCATTTTCGATAAAGTTGGACTGGTGTAAGGAATCAAATCGCCGTTATAATATTTTTGATTGCAAAACTCAATGATTTGAGGATGACAGCGATAATGCTCGCGGAGAACTACACGGGGCAAGGTTTTTCCATACAAACTGATTATGGAGGATAAGATGCTATGCTCAAAATAGTCGTATACAGGGGCAGGCGGAGCACTTTTTAATGTCTCTTTTATTTTTTGATTGGTTATCTGCGGAAGCTGTTTTATATCGCCAACAACAATAGCGTTTCGACAACAGGAAAAAGCCAGCACACCGGTTATTAAGTCTACCTGTGATGCTTCATCTATGATAACATAGTCAAGTAAATAGTCCTTTGGAATAGAATGGCGTATAGCATGGGTCGTGCTGAGAATAATAGGATACGCTCTGATGAACCCCTGAAATCTAGATTTAAAATTTTTCTTGGTAAAATCGCCAGCTGATAGTTTGCTGTGGCTTTGGTACAGGCACTTGCGAAACAGCTTTTCAGAATAGTTTTGATGTTCTTCCAGAAGCTTGTCAAAAGACGCATGTTCCAGCTTGCTTTCCGTCTCAGCAATCTCGTCCTTAATTTTTTGGATTTGCTTTTGATAAAACGCCCGTTCAAGCTGCAGTAACACAGAAGCCTCATGACGCTTTAGACTTCGAAAAGAACCACGGTATTTGATGAGCATTTTTACTTTGTATATCAACTTCTCTGAGTATTCCTGTTCCTTGGCCAAAGAGGTTTCTGTTAAAAATGAAATGATTCTATCGGAATTTGCTCTTAATAGAGGGAGTTTTTCGACTTCAGCGACATTCTGGCGAATATAGTATTCGTTGAAATGCTCCTGCTCCAATTGCCAGGCTTGCAGTTGCTGCTTCAACTGTGCTCTTTTTCTATCTATCTCCAGCAGCGTGGCCAGACGCACATTGAGGTTTTCAATGATCTGAATGAGTTCATCTTCGCTTTCATCGCAATCCCAATCCGCCACTTCGGCTACAGGTGAATTGGCAAAAAAAGCATCCTGATTGGCTTTGTTTCCAAGCAAGGCTGTGAGAAAGCCATATCCACCTTTTGTCATTTTTTCAATAACATTCTTAACAGCCTCGTTGTTATTGGAAACCACCGCTACGCTTTTCCCTTGAATGGTGACAAGATTTGCAAGGATGTTTAAAATGGTCTGTGTTTTTCCCGTACCCGGCGGCCCTTCGATCACCGACAAAGAGTGTGTAAGGGCATTTTCCAGAGCTGCTTTTTGGCTAAGATTAAAACGGAACGGGAAAATGATACCGTTTACAGGCAGTGTAAGATCTTCAATTGGCTGGCCGTTCAAATATCGTCCCAAAACACTTTCTGGGTGGATAAAAGTCAACTGCTGCATTTCTTGTTCTAAAAATACCTCTTGAGTCGGATCGGCAGCCGTATACTTTGAAATTTCGCGTAAATAGGACAAGGTTTGTCTGGCACTCTCACTAGAGCAGCTATCTTTCAAGAATGATAGTTCCCGAAACAGTACGGTTTTGGAACTGCCATTCTTATATATTATTCGTCTGCGGCATTCCAGATTGCGGTTCTGGAATTTAAATTCAGAGCTTAGTTTTTTAAAGTTAAGAATGAGTCGAGGTTCATAAACGGGCATTCCGTTTACATAAGCGACCCTTCCGTCCAGATCTTCACTTTCGGGGTCTACCAAAACTGTCACGTTGCTCGCATTATATGAATAAGAAGAGCCGCCGTTATATTCCACAATTATTATTTGGGGAGAAGGACCACAGGAAATGGACGTAATAAACTTTGTTTTATCCTCGCCTTTAATAAGAACCATCGTTTTTTCTATGTCCATATGCCAATTCCTTTGCCGAGTTACCTGATAACTGTTTGGACGAACTTTTCTTCCAGTTTACCATTGTTTTGAACATTTTTCAATCTTTCTCGGCGCCTAAGGCAAAAAGAAATATCCGCAAATTGGAAAAACGATTAGACTGCTAATTATTCCATCTCATACGCTTTCGGCAACTATATTCTCCACAGCAAGAAAAGCGATACGCTTCAGCAAGGCGACGAAAGGCGTTGAAAGCGCAGATCCACAAGTTGTGACGACAACGGACAAATTTATGGTACGAATAAGATCATTGTTACCCTCCAAAATCAAAGGGGAAAAGCCGGAAAAATATATGGTTCTCAGCTTGTGAAAGAATTGTATGTCAGCAGTGTCTGCACTACGGCAAAGGAGGAATAAAAAAGCAGAGAAAGAGCAGAGCAGAAATTCCTCGCAGCAACAGTTTCAAGCGGAGCTCCACTGCAATATGAGACGCAGAGCAGGCAGAGTTGGAATACTGGATAAAAGAAAAGGAATTCTCAATCATGTGAGAATTCCGGGTTCCGATTGGAGTAATTTTATTTTACACTGCGATTTTTCGATTTTCATTTTGGGTGTCTCATTTCTATAAAAGAGGAAACCCTGAACAGGTGGTTTAGATCCTGGGTTTTCGGCATAGAAAACAGATTGAAATTTGAAACTCAAAAATGAGACATTCAAATTTGTACCTATGTTCAGGAAATTTAATTGCGTACAATGGACAGCGATGCTAAAATATAATTGAATTTTACAAAACGATGGCTATGACCATTTTGCTTGTGGGGGACAACAATGTCGAAGCTAACAGATATCAAAAATCGAATTGATCAGATGGATGGCGGGGCTTTTCAAAATCTTTGTGATGCCTACTTAAGCTATAAAGGGTATAAAATGTTTATTCGTTGGGGATGCATGCAATATTCTCTTAAATGTGTTCTCTGATCAAAATGTGAGGGAATATGTTGAAGCCCAGATTAACCTTGTGTGGGATAAGCTGGAAAGTGATGTGGAGGCGTTTCTCCCGTTTTTTAAAGCATTTGGAATGCATTCTAAAATTGCAGATAGGACAGTATTTTTCGGAGGGAAGTTTAGAAAGAGAAATGGTTTTAGTTTGGTTAGCCGAGATGTTAATAGAATTGATTACACAATCATCTTCTAAATTCAATAATTTTATGATATCGTTATTCATATCAGTTTCTCCTTTGTGAATATTATTGGTAATTCTATGATAAAGGAAAACTGAAAAAGAGGAGACATATCTGCTAAAAACGCAGGCATATCTCCTCTTTATTTTCTTTGCATAATGTGGTGGAGAGACTGGCATCCCACCAAGTCAGCCCACCAATCTGTGCAGACCACCATCTCAGCCCACCAAATTCTATCCCACCATCTTGTGCAAATACCCGAAGTAAGAGAAGTACTGCTTGTGGCTTTCCCGCAAAGTGGGAACCTCTCAGCTGTCTGGACTAATATTTGAATTGAACCGTTGTATGCCGAACAGCAGGTACGGTGACGAGAGAGGGGCTGCTTGTCAGCCCCTCTCGATTGGAGCTTTATAGATATTTGCGAAACCAGGATACCATTTCATTATAGTAGCTTTGCAGCATGGCAGGATCCTCTGGCTGAGAATGTCCAGTGTTCGGATATAAAACCAGCTTAACAGGAAGATTCGGATGGATGTCACGGATAGCTGTATATAGCTGCTTTGCAGCTTCCACAGGTGTTCTGCAGTCATCGGCGCCGTGAAGGATCAGAAATGGTCGGTCGATGTTTTCCGCATAGGATACCACAGATCTTTTTAAATTTTCCATCATAAACTGAGGGAAAGAATCAAAGCCTGCGCTGCTGCCGGTTTCGTCAGAGCTGGCATATGAGATCTGATCGTTAGCAAGACTTCGCTGGGAAATATATGCTTTGAAACGTTTAGAATGAGCAGCGATGTAGTTGGTCATATAACCACCATAGCTGCCGCCGGTGACGCCCATGCGGTTTTCATCAATCCAGGGAAATCTGCGAATGGCTTCATCTACAAATTGCAGGCAGTCATAATAAGGCTCTGTACGTCTGCCATCTCCCATATTCTGGTGCTTCCAGCCGTAGCCGCTGCTACCTCTTGGATTACAGCAAATGACGCCGAAGCCTTCTGCAGCAAAGGCCTGGTGTTCTAAAGTCAGAGCATAGGTGTAAAATGGGTGAGGACCACCGTGGATATAGAGGATTACCGGATACTTCTTTTCCTCTTCCATATTGTGGGGCGGCAGAACCCAACCGTGAACAGTACTGCAGCCATCTAAAGTAGGAACAGAGAAATCCGTTGGCTGGCTGAGAGAAACATCCTGTAAAAACTCCTCTGCTGACTGAGCAACCTTTTTAATGATACATCCTTCATCGATATCTACAAGGACATAGGCTTCCGCTAACGTATCCTCACATACGCTGACCAGCACCTTTCCATCCTGAATTTTACTGATACCATGATAAGCGTGTTTTCCTCTGTTAATAGGCTGTGCATGACCGCCAGTGCTTTCGTCTAAAGGTAAGCGAAACAGCCCGCCTTGCCCCTGCCAGCCGCTGTGAAAGAGAACAAAGGCGCCGTCGTCGCTGATCTGCAGCTTATCAAGTCCCATTCCGGAGCCTGCGTTATATGGAAACTGGACGCACTGGTAACAGTTTTCATCGGGGAAAAAGATCTGATGGCTGCTTGAACCATCTGCTGCGATCTTGTACAGATATGTTTCCGGGAATGTACCGGTGCTGATGGTCTTCGCATACTTCGCATCCATGATCCCCGCGATAATAAACTGTCCGTCAGGAGTGCAGACCGGGCGCAGAGGATTCGGATAGGAAACAAGCCAAAGGTTCTGTGTCAGCTGCAGAATCTCTCCGGTTTGGATCTCGATCTTCAAAAGGTCGTAGCCCAGGTATTCTTCCCTGTTTCTGAAACGATTGCTGACACAGATGATGTGCCTGCTGTCAGGAAGCCAGTTATGATGCAGATAATCGTAGTTGCCAGCGGTGATCTGCGCAGGCTGTGCGCTGCCGTCAGACGGCACAATGAAAAGATGGGTGGCATTATCCGGCGTGCGAAAACCCAGGCCATCAAATTTATATCCGAGATTTTCGATCACAATAGGCTCATTGCGCGCAGGCGCTACATTGCTGACGCTTTCGCTGATGCTGGAGGCAAAAAGGATTTTGCTCCCGTCGGGGGACCATATTGGATCGGCGACAGGGGTTTCTGAACGTACAATCGTAGTCAGCTCAGCACTCTGCAGGTTATAAATTACAACACAGAATTGACCGCTCTGCTGCGACAGAAACAGAAGTCTGGTTCCGTCGGGAGAAAAAACGGGGCGGCGTTCACCTTTTCCACCGCCGGAAACAGGACGTGATTCCCCGTTGGAAAGATCTTTAAGAATAATACCCTTTTCTGTAGAACTATAGGCGATTAAGTTCCTGACAGCAAGGTAATCACCGCCTGTAAGCCTTTCAATGGTTTCGCAATCTTCAAATTTGGGAAGTCTTTTATGATTCATCATGGGTTTCTCCTTTCAGATATTTCATGAACCAACTGATGAGTTCTTCAAAGTATTTCTCTTTGCAGTCAGGATCTTCAGCCAGATTATCATCCCCTGTCGGAAAAACGACCATGCGTATTTCAGACTGGGGCTGCCGCTCTTTGACAGAAGTGAAAAGCTGCTCTGCCTGTTCAAATCCGTAGATCTCATCATGAAATCCGTGAAGCAGCAGAAGTGGCGTATGGATGTCGTCACAATGATAGACCACGCTTTCTTTTGTCAGGCGGCTCAGATAATCCATCATGGAAAAATCATCAGAAATGGCATTTTGGGAAAGCGTAATGCCTTTGCAGGTTCCATAGGCTGTTGCCGGATTGGTGAGCCCGCTGATAATGGCACCTGCAGCAAAGCAGTTTTTTCTGGCAAGAAGATGTCCGGCAATAAAGCCTCCGTAGCCGATGCCGGAAACAGCAACAGGTAGCGCGGAAAGAGCGCCATTCGCTTGAATATCTGCCAGTACGTTTTCCACCATTTCCAGATTTTCAGCTGTTTCTCCGTTTTTGTCCACGATGACCGGGATCGCGGCGATTCCCGCCTCGGAAAGCAGCTGGAATAATGGGGACGCATCCTTGGTATCTGCTTGTTGAAGCCATAGTACCGTTCCATAGATCCTGCCCTTCGGTAAAATCATGGAAGGCTTTCCACAGAGCCGGATGATCGCCTGTGCGAAAATATTACAGCTCATGAGGAGTGTTGAGATTTCCGCAAACTCATCTGCCCCGTGCATGTGATTGTCAATGTCACCAAAGGCACAGCCAAATGCGACAGCATTTTCAATTCCGTGGGCATAAGTGCCGCCGCCAATGGCAAGACATTGACCTTTGCGGCCGCTGAAGCTTTCGTAGCAGTCGAGAAGGGTGTTGATAAACGGTGTATTGTCGGGAACTGCATGGGGCGCAACGAAGTGTTCATCGTAAGAAAAGCCCGCAGCAGAAATGGCATTCCTTGCGGCCTGCAGCTTTTGCCGGCTGGCGCAGATCGGCACTCTGCTGTCAAAGCTTGCAGATAGAGAATGACCGTCATAATCCAGTAGAGTCAGACTCAAAGTCAGCTCTCCGGATACATCATCTGCCAGATCGAGATGTAAGCCCTGGCCATGATGTGCTCCGTGAGGAAAGAGAGAGCACAGGGATTTGATTTCCTCGCAGTCTGTGCAGCCAGAAAGAAGCTGCAGCAAAGCAGTGATCGGGTTCACGGAAGCCTCAGGAGATGCAGCGTGACCGGAGACACCGTGAACAGTCAGCTTGTAGCCTTTGTCTGTCTGGGCAAGGCTATAAGAGATCTGATCAGAGGAAGCTGCTTGTGTCAGCTTCGCTTCATCAATATTCTGAAGGACAGCATATGCGGAATCCGGAATAATATTGATCGTATGGCCGCCATGGACTTCCAGTATTTGTTGATGGGCAAAGCTTCCTGTGACCTTGCCACTTAACCTGCCTTTTTCTACGTTAATAACAGGGTAGACTGCGTCAGGAGAGAAGCTCATGGCAGCAGGTCCGGTTTTACTGAAATAGTGAAGAAGGTCGCTGCTTCCGGACTCTTCATCCGTTCCAAGCACCAGGCGAACGCCGTTTCGCAGTGGGATCTGCAGATCCTTGATCGCCCGCAGCGCGTAAAGTGCAGCCAGCGCAGGACCTTTGTCATCGGCAGTACCTCTGCCGTAAACTTTTCCCTCAGATATCTTCATGGTGTAAGGTTTCGTTACTTCCCAGCCGTCGCCAGGCGCGACCACATCTAAATGGGCTAAGATGTCCAGCATGCGTCTGCCTGGTTCAATTTGGACGATGCCAACGTAGTTTTCCCAGTTTTCTGTATACAGATCGTATTTTTCTGCGATAAAAAGGCTTTGGGACAGGGCTTTTGCAGTATTCCTGCCGTAGGGACAGTCGCCTGATGGTTCTGTCTTAACGCTGGGAATCGCAACTAAGACGGCCAGATCCTCTAAAAATTCGTCTTTGTGCGCTTCAAAATAAGCGGCCAGTTCTTTTTCATACATTACTAATACCTCTTTTCTTAAAAAAGCGTGTAGGCAGGGTGCACACACGCAGAAAAACTAATTAGACTGTTCTTTACTAAAATAAGGATAGTTGATCAAAATAAACTTCACGTTTCGATTGGTCTCGTTATACCACATATGCTTTTTTGTAGAAGGAAAATGGGCGGTATCTTCAGGATGGAGATCGTATCTGACGTTGTCGATTTCCAGTGTAAGAATCCCTTCCAGAACGTAGATGAATTCTTCACCTTCGTGAGCGACAGGGAGTGTCTTTTCTTCGGATCCATCCGGAAGAAGAGTATACATACGTGCAAGCATTTTCTTATCATATCCAAAGGAGGAAAGACTGGTCTGTATCTGGTTATTGGCACTGATCTGCGGTATATGACGGTTATAGCTTCTCAGAACGTAATCTTCCTTCGGTTGACTGGTTGCCAGAGATTCCATAATGACTTCCCGGGAATCGATGCCTAGAGCGTCAGCCAGAACCAGAAGGGCATCCACGGAAATAGTGCTGATTCCACGTTCAAATTGAGAAAGAAAGCTGACAGAAAGACCGCTTTTTTTGCTGAGCTCTTTTAAAGTCAGATTTTGCTCAGTTCTTATTTTCTTTACATATTCACCTGTATTTGTAGGCATAATGTTGGTTGTCCTTTCTTGCTTTTTGTTGCGGTGTTCGATTTCTGCTTTCAGCATAGATGAATTTTCTTTTTTTGTCAACTTGAATTTCAACTTGAATTATTTAAAAATGAAAAAAATGATTGTAATTTTAGATTTAAACGAAAAATGTCGCGAAAAATATGTAAATATGAAAAAATGGATTGACAATTTCACTGTAAGGGGATATTCTTGAGATGGAAAAGTATTAAACACAGAAAGGATATTAAGATGTATCAGAACGAAGCGAGAAAGAGAAGAGAGAAAATTGCTGAAAAATTAGCAGACGGTCAACTGCTGCTATCTTTTGGTGGCAATGATGAACTTGGAGTCGTTGGAATACCGCAAAGAGAAAAGACAGACAAGAATTTCTATTATTTGACGGGCATGAGTATTGCGGAAGGGCTTTTGATGCTGGTAAAGTCACATGGTGCGCTGCAGGAATATCTTTTCGTAAAGAGAAGGACAGCAAATGAAGTATTTTATTTGGGTCGAAGCCTTGATCCCGCATACTAGAGGGAAAGGACAGGAATCCAGGCAGTCATGTACATGGATGACTTTGAAGATGTATTGGGGACAATAGCCACCTGGATGAAGTTAGATAAGATTTATTTCTGCTCCAGCTTTGACGGATTTACCAAATATACGCGATATGAAAATATTTTAGCTGACAGAATCACCAGAGCCTATCCGGGTGTCCAAATCGGAAGCTTAAGCAAAGAACTTGATTTTATGCGCCTGCGCAAAAGTGAACTGGAAACTGAACAGATTCAAAAAGCCATCGATATTACACAAGAGGCGCTTGCTGAAGCGGCAAAACAGTTAAAACCGGGGATCAGAGGATATCAGATGCAGAGCATTCTGGAGCATGAAATTAAGATGCGGGGCGGCAGCGGAGACATCGTGCAGGCTTTAATTGGAAAGGAAACCACCATTATGCATAATTTCTATGCCAATGAGGCCACTGCTAAGGATGGCGATTTATTTCTGGCGGACATCGCTACCTTTTTTAATGATTATTGCTGCGATATTTCCAGAACCTATCCAGTAAACGGGGTTTTTACGGATGAACAGGCACACTGGTACAATGTGGTGCTCAAGACGCAGGAAATGACCATTGCCAGCATGAGACCTGGAAAAACCGCGCAGGAGTGCGGACAGGAAGCCAACGCTTACTTCACAGAAGAACTGCGTAAAGGCGGTTATCTAAAGGATGGAGAAACCATTGGAACGCTGATCCGTGAATTCAGGATCAACTATGTAACTCCTGGAATGGTAAACCATGGAATCGGACTTTCCTGCCATGAAGAACGTGGCGATGAGGAAGGCAAGCTTGTTCCTGGTATGATCGTTGCCATAGAGCCGGGTGTATATTTTGGGGATAAAGATTTAGGCATCCGTATTGAGGATGACGTGCTGATCACAGAAACAGGCTGTGAAGTACTGAGCAGTAATATTCCGAAAACGGTAAGCGAAATTGAGGCATTGATGAAGAAATAAAACTGTAGAAAATTTATGATTGAATCGAAGTATTACAAGGAATATAACTATCTAAATGATATTACATATTTAGACGTGGCATCGATGGGGCTGCCGCCACAGCGAACCCTGGATCACTGCAGAGGTTTTGAAGATGTGTTTGCAAAAAGCTTTGGAAGAGTGAGTCTTGAGGGAGATTATGAACGTCAGAGGATAAGGGTACAGGCAGATGTTGCAAGACTGCTTCATACGGATCCGGCTAACATCATGTTTACGGTGAATACGACGCAGGGGACATCGCTGCTCGCAAAATCGCTGAATTTACAACCAGGAGATGAAATCATTTCGACTGCGATCGAATATCCAACGATTCTGCTGGGATGGGGTCAAAGACAGGCAGAGGGTATCAGGCTTAAACTCATTAAAACGCAAAACGGGACATTCTCGGCAGAAGATATCCTAAATGAGATGACAGAGCGAACGAGAGTTGTGCATCTTTCTTTTGTACATAATCACACAGGCTTCATGCCGGATATCGAAAAGATCGGAGCGATTTGCAGAGAGAGAAGCATTCTATTTGCAGTAGATGCTATTCAGGCGCTGGGCAGAGTACCGGTCGATGTAGAAAAAATGAATATCGATTACCTGAGTACGGCCGCCTTTAAGGGCCTATTGGGAGTTCTTGGATCAGGATTTGTATATTGCTGTCCGAAGCTGCAGCCAATGCTGAAGCCTGAAGTATACTCGGACTACAATATTGTATATGATGAGGAAACCATGACAAATATGATGCAGATACCAGTGCTTCCTTACAGGCAGGGCTTAGAGGCTATACAGGGAGGTTCGGTCTCCTCTTATGGCATTACAGCCATGGGAAAGAGCATAGAACTGCTTCTTGAAATCGGCATCGACAGGGTTTACAGTCATTGTCTGAGGCTGGAGAACTTATTTCGTAAAGGGCTTTCTCCTTTAGAGGATAAAGTACAGATCTTGGGAAGTAAGGACTGCAAACACTGGTCTGGTGTCATCTGCCTGAAATTTGATAAAGACAGAACGAAGCAGATGAAAAACGCCTTTGCTGATAAAAAAATCTATGCACATATAAGAGAAGGGTATTTGCGTATTTCTTTTCATTATTACAATAGCCCGGATCAAGTGCTTCTTACAGTGCAGGCCTTGACAGATGTGCTGAAATAGTATTGTTATCAATTATTTCTAATTATAAATGTTATCTAAGAAAGGAAAGAAAAAAATGAACACACAAGACACAAACCGCAAGTTGCCTATGCGGGTAAAACTAGGTTATTCGGTCGCTTCAGTAGCGCCGACGATTCAGATGTTAATTCAAATGTATTTTCTGCTATATTTTTATGTCAACATAGTGGGATTGTCTGGCGGTGTAGCAGGTACTATCATCCTGATCGCAAGAGTTTGGGACTTTATCAACGATCCGCTGATGGGATCGCTGGTAGAAAAGTCGAACAAACCAGGTGGAACCTGTTTGTGGTGGATGAAGCGGGCCCTGATTCCAATCGCAATTTTATGGTACTATGTTATTCCGCGCCGAATCTGTCTTATACCATGAAAGTAGTTTGGGCGGCAGCAACCTTTATTTGCCTCGGCATGTCGCAGACCGCTTATTCGATACCAATGAATGCCCTGCAGCCGAAGCTGACAACAGACAGAACAGAAAGAGTAAAACTTGGCACATACGGAGGAGTTGCTAGCAGCATTTTAAATGCAATCGTGCCAGCGGTCACAATGCCCCTTGTTGCGATGCTTTCCACCTCAAATCCGGCAACTGCGTTTACCAAACTGGCAGCGATCTACGCATGCGTATACCTCTTGATGGGCTTTTTGGGAATTCTTGGGTGCAGAGGATATGAGATCAACGATTATGATAAAGAAAAAGGAGAAAATGCACCTGCTCCGACTGTAAAAGAAATGTTCGCTGCCCTGGTACAGAACAAGGTGTCCGGCGTTGTATTCTTGATTCAGGTCGTTAAAATGTTGTTCTCATCTCTGCAAGGTTCCATGCTGCTGTACTTCTGTACTTACAATCTGGGAAATGCAAACATCATGTCTGTTACAACTTCTGTCGGCGTAATTTTCACCATTGGTGCAACGCTCCTTATGGTGCCGTTACATAAGAAGCTGGGAAATGCCGGAGTTGGTGTTTTAGGGGCTGCTATTGATACAGTGACGATGTTGATTCTGGTGATTATTCATGTTTCCAATCCAAAGATATACATTGCAGGAGGATTAATCGCTGTTGCAGGCGCTTCACTGGCCACTAATATTCTGTCGCAGTGTCTGATGGACTCTTTGGATTATGGAGAGTGGAAAACCGGAAGAAAGAATACGGCCGTAGTAATGAGTGCATATGGAATCGGAACAAAGATCGGTTTAGCCTTTGGTGGTTCCATTGCAGCCTATGTCATTGGTTTGATTGGATTCGATCCTAATGCAGCTACACAGCCGGAAAACATTGTGAATATTTTCTTCCACATGACCATCACCTCAGAGGCGGTCATCTATGGAATTATGTTAGTGTTGTTCCTCTATTTGACGAAAATCGAGAAAAAGCTGCCGATGATGCGTGCAGAAATTGCAGCAAGAAAAGAAAAGCAGGTTCAGTAAGCGTTAGAAAGGGATTACGGAGAAATGGAAATTGAAAGAAAGATAGAACAGGCAGGTATTAAGCTTCCGGAGACTTCTAAATCTGATATGATCTTTGTTCCTGTGAGACGGGTGGGAAACTGTCTGTTTACATCAGGTCAGGTCCCTTTTGTAAGCGGTAAACCAGTTGCAACAGGAAAGGTAGGAGATACGGTGTCTCTTGAGGAAGCTCAGGAAGCTGCTAGGTGCTGCACAATTAACATGCTTGGGGCAATAAAAGCTTATCTGGGAGATTTAGACAAAGTGAAGCGCTTTGTGAAATTGCGGGTGTATGTAAATAGTAAGACGGGATTTTCTGATCAGCATATCGTTGCAAATGCAGCTTCACAGCTTTTGTATGATATCTTTGGTGAGCCGGGAAAACATGTAAGAACAGCGATCGGCGTGAACCAGCTTCCGATGGATGTTCCTGTGGAAGTGGAAGCTATTGCAGAGATCTAAAAGGAGTATGAATATGGAAAAATCATCTAAAGTTTTTGTGAGAATAAAACCATTCCTGTCAGAAAATATCGTTACATCTGTAGAATCTACTATTGTAATGGAATCTGCCTCCTATAAAAAGGGCGATATTTTCGATGTGCATCCGGTATTTTATGCCGGATGCGCGATGGCGGGATATACAGCAGATGATTTTCAGATGCAGGACGATACGGGAACTTTTGGATTCACTTGTGAAGACAGCATGGGCGATTTCGGTCCGCAGCGGACATATCGCTTTGACAGAGACGTTACAGGCAGACTCGTAATAACCTATCGAACAAAAACTCTGGAAAAGAATCCTAATAAAGCTGACCCTGGATTCTCGTTGTTTCGGACATACGGCGGCTATACGGCATCTGGACTTGCGTTTCTGGTGCTGCCGATGAAGGGAGAGTTTGAATTTTCAATCGAACACGATTTGTCATCATTTCCTTCAAAGGCCGAGGCTGTCTGCAGTTACGGAAAAGGTAACTTTATAAAGTGCTGTGATGCAAAGACACTGAAAGAAACCTTCTACATGGTTGGCAATTTAAAGGAATTTCATAGAGAGGGAAGCAAGCTTCATATCATATGGCTTGCAGATGAAATTCGGATGATCGATGACTTTTGCAGAAGTATGGCGGAACTTTTCGATTATACTGAAAAGATGTTCCATGATGAGGATATTCCTTATTATATTTTCCTGTATCCTACGCCTAGAACTGTTGCAACCGGAACAGGACTGACCAGATGCTGCTCCTTTGGATTTGGCGATCAGCTGGTCGATCAGATCGAAGAAGCTGAACCGATCATTGCTCATGAGCTAGTGCATAATTGGTTGATTGTCAGCGCTGACAGAGAAGAAGAAATTTCTCTTTTTGCAGAGGGTACGGCGGAATTTTACAGCTGCTATATTCTTTTCATGGTGGGGAAAATTGACGCGGATAGATATGTTGACATGATCAACGAGAAACTTCGTGCATATTATGTTAATCCGTACAGCAAGGGGGATTTTTCCGGTGCATTCAGAAAATCATGGACCCATTGTTATGCACAGAGAGTGACATATGGCAGAGGTGTACTAACCTTGATCGAACTGGATGCTTTGTTAAATCGCTGCACAGAAGGAAAGGTCAGAATGTATAATTTGATGGTTGAACTCCTGGATGGGGCAAAGGAAGGCATTCCGATGACCTGGAACAGATTTGTTGAACTTGCGGATCTATACACTGCTGGAAAGGCTTCTTTACGACTTACAGAACTTATGGAGGAAGGCATTACTGCTCCGGCAGCGGACTTTTTCGGACCGGAATATACCGTAGAGAAAGTTGCTGCGCCTGTCATGGATAATGGCTTTGATGATACGGTGCGGTATTCACATGATCAAGTCGTAACTGGCGTAAAACCGGGCTCTAACGCTGAAAAAGCAGGATTGAGGAATGGAGACGTGATATTAAAGGCTTCTTCTGAGTGGGAAGCAGTAGACGATGAAAACATGCATTTAGTCTATCAGGTACGTCGAGGCGAGACGGAGCTTACGATCGAATTCTTGCCAAGAGGTGAGAAGGTGCCATGCTGGCAATATGTAAAATGTTAAGCTGGAGGAGACTGTAATACAGTCTCCTTTTAAATAATAGATAGTTAAAGTATTTAAATAGTTAAAGTGTTTAAGAGGAAACAGAAGTGAAGATTATCAACCAAAATGATATCGATAGAATCGTGGAGCCAAAGAAAATGGTGGAAGTTGTAGCAAAAGCCTTTGACATCTATGGAAAAGGAGCATTTTCCATGCCGGAACGGTATGGATTTGAAGCAGGCGGAATGACATTCCTGTACATGCCGTGCTTTACAGATCATGCCTGCGGAACCAAGATGTTGGCGCTGGTACCGGAAAACAGGGAGCGGAGCCTGCCGTCCATCGACGGCGTGGTGGTGTTAAACGACAGGATTACAGGTCAGAGCAGGGCACTGCTTGATGCAAAGAGAGTCACATCCTGGCGTACCGGCGCAACCGGGGCGCTGGCAGTCAGAGAGCTGTCCGATGAAAACGCCGCATCCGTAGGTATCGTGGGCTGCGGCATACAGGGCTTTTCCCAGGGCGTGTGCATTTCGGCAGTAAGAAACATCAAAAAGATCTGCTTGTTCGATCCATTTAAGCCGGAAGCTGTACTGAAAGAATATGCCGAGGATCTACGGAAAGCAGCTGCAGGCGAGATCGAAATGGTCCTCTGCAAAAGTGCAGAGGAACTGCTTGCAGGCTCTGATATCGTAGTGACGACGACCTTTGCCACAGAGCCGGTTTTACCGGAAGAACCTGAACTTTTGAAAGGCAAGTGCTATATTGCGGTAGGCTCCTACAAACCGTACATGAAGGAACTGCCGGACAGCCTCTTTCATCTCACCGACGATGTGTACGTGGATCTGCCATATGCCTGCGAAGAAAGCGGAGATCTGTCGACAAGGATCGAGAGCGGGCTTCTTGATGAGACCAATGTAAAATGCCTACATAACGTGTTAGATGGAAGCCAATCAAAACCCGCATCAGATACGGTCATCTTTAAAACTGTGGGCATGGCGCTGGTGGACCTTGTAGCAGCAGAATATATCTGTGAAACAGCAGAAAGGGAAGGCATTGGAGCGGAGGTTGAATTCTAAATGAAAACGCTGGAATATCTGGACTTTCACGTAGCGGGAGAACCATTTCGGCTTATCACGAGCGGCTTTCCTGAGATCATCGGCAGTACCATGGAAGAAAAAAGGCGCTATGCAGCAGAGCATCTTGACGATCTCAGAAGACTGACGATCCTTGAGCCACGTGGACACGATGACATGTACGGCGGCTTCCTTACGCCTCCTGTAAACGAAGAGAGCGATCTTGGCGTCGTCTTTATCCACGGAACTGGCATGAGCACCATGTGCGGTCATGGCGCCATTGCCATGGGTAGAGCCGCTTGCGAGCTGGGGATCCTGACCTTAAAAGAAGGTATGAATACTGTGACATTGGATGCACCATCGGGCAGTGTGCAGCTTGCAGTACGGGCAGAGGACGGCAAGATCTGCGATATTGCACTGAAAAATGATCTTTCCTTTGCATACGCCCTGGGCAAATCTGTGCAGACGCCATCCTATGGAACCGTCAGGGTAGATGTGGGCTATGGCGGCGCTTTCATGGTCTTTGCGGACATCGGACAGTTTGGTATCGAATTGGAAAAGAAAAACATCCAGGTCATGCTGGATATCGCCATGGAATGCGGACGCTGCGCCATCGATCAGCTTGAAATGGTACATCCTGACAATCCGGGGCTGAATGCAAAGGATAACGGCATCTGCATGATACTCTTTGCAGAAGAGGGAGAGCGAGAAGGAGTGATCAGCACGAGGACTTTTACCGTATTTGGAAAGCGGCAGTTTGACCGTTCGCCTACAGGAACGGGAACCTCGGCACTGGCAACTGTGTTCTATGAAAAAGGAAGACTGCAGGAAGGAAAGCGCCTTGAAAACCGGGGGATCTCCGGCATACCGTTTACAGTGACCATTGAAAGGACGGAAGGCGGACAGGTGATACCGACCATTCACAGCAGAGCCTGCCTTATGGGGAAAGGGTGCCTTTTGATAGAAGAGGATGATCCGCTGCAGGATGGATTCTCAGTAAAATGCGGAGAGGAAGTTAAAATTTAACGGAAGAATGAGATATATCAGGAATCACAAAAACAAATTGCACCATTCTTTCTTCGGGAATGGTGCAGTTTGAAACAACATCTTTCTCTTTCTTTTGAATCGGGGATATTTTATTGACTCTTTTGTTTTGTCAGCGCCAGCAGTTCTTTGGCGCTTTTTCTGGTAGTTTCGGTGATGTTTTCGCCGCCCAGAAGTCTTGCAATTTCATCTACGTCAGTTTCTCCTTTGTGAATATTATTGGTAATTCTATGATAAAGGAAAACTGAAAAAGAGGAGACATATCTGCTAAAAACGCAGGCATATCTCCTCTTTATTTTCTTTGCATAATGTGGTGGAGAGACTGGCATCCCACCAAGTCAGCCCACCAATCTGTGCAGACCACCATCTCAGCCCACCAAATTTTATCCCACCATCTTGTGCAAATACCCATATCTATTTACAACGCAGAAGATATGATATATAATTCAGACACGGATACTAGCTTTTTAGAATTCCAATCTCGTGTCAGAGATACGTTCTTGCGTTATGCCACAAAATGGAAATTTGTAATTATTGATGCAAAATAAGAAAAAGCTCAAATGTTGAGCGAACTAGTTCAGCAACTCAAAAAAGTCTATAAATAATGGAGATAGAAAACCATGCGAAACAACAATAAGCAGTGGCACAGACATTATGGAGTATATGGTGTTTGTGTGAATAAAAGAAAGGAACTGTTAGTTATTGAAAAAAACGGCGGACCATATTCTGGACTGTGGGATCTTCCTGGTGGATCCTTTGAAAATCCTGAAAGCATATCAGAATGCTTAATCCGAGAAATAGAAGAAGAAACAGGATTGTGTGTTTCTATTTCAGAAAATTTGAGTACTTTCGATATATTGACAAACTCCCCCTATAACGGTTTCGATTATACGCATCATATTGCTATGACGTATTGTATTGACATCATAAGTGATAGCGAGAAAGAAATTAGTGAGTATGTAAACGATAGATCAGGCTCGGTCGAAAATGACTCTCTAGGTTACAAGTGGATATCTATCGATAGTTTTTGCGAGAAAAATGCTTCACCACTAGTAATAAAGGTGTGTGAACTTATTAACAACAAAAAGTCCTTTGAAATAATTGAGTACGTAATCTAATACTTTCAGAGGTAACAGTGTTATTTTGTTGACACATGGATTCTGCACCGGCGGATTCAGCTGCGGTTTACTGGTTGGATATCTACGGTAAAAACGTTTGCCGGATTTTGTTCCCAAAAGCCCGAAAACCCGCATGAATACTAAGAAAAATTGGGTGACATTTTTTGTCACCCAATCATGGCGCGCTTGACTGGATTCGAACCAGCGGCCTACAGAGTCGGAGTCTGTCGCTCTATCCAACTGGGCTACAAGCGCATATGAAATTTTTGAAGGTTATTTTGCGTTTGCGTGGCGGCGGTCACGGTACCGTGCATTGCGCAGATGTTCAAAAAGCTCCGCACGATCTTCCGGGGAAGCGGAACGATAATACGCCAAAAGCTGCTGCTCATCTGTAGAAAGATCCAGCACAGAATCGGCAAGGTAACGACGCTCTTTGCGGCGTGCATACACTTTCACGCGCTGACCGGAATCGCTCAGACGCATCGTGTCTGCAGAGTTTGCGCTGTATCCGCACAGCTCATCCAAAGAAATGCGGTAAAGACGGCAAAGGCGCATCAGGTCAAAGATGACGGGCGTCGTTTTACCGGTTTCATAATACGTGTAGGTGGAACGTTCAACGCCAAGAATATTCGCAAGGATCGACTGCGTGTAGCCGCTTTCTTCACGGAAACGCTTGAGACGTTGGCCGAAGATTGCTTTAGATTCTATTTCCTCCAATGCTGTTCACCATCCGCTGTGTCATTCTGTGAAAATCGTGCACATAACTGTGTTGTATCTTTTGCGTGAGATACAAATAGCAGATACAATAATAGTATACGCTATTTGCGCCACTATGCACGACTACGTGAGAAATATTCACACGGATGATGTGTATATTCTGTGCAAACTCAAACTGTTTTCACATACAAGTATACACAATACACATACAGAAAAATGTCGGTTTTTGACGACAAGTGCAGAATGTTCGGAAAAACAGGAAGTGAAGAAAAAGAAAAGCCGCAAAAACTGCGGCTCTTCGGAATTTTAAAGGTGACGAAAACTCACGGGTTTACGGCGCTTTTCATCATCTCGTCGTCGCCGGTAAGCGCTGCGAGCATCAGGTTATACACGCGCTGTGGGTCGCGGTGAAAGTTCTTTTTCACTTCGCGTGCCTGATAAAGGTCAGGCACATACACGGTAAGACTCATCAGCTCCATTTCCCCGCCGGAAATGTGGCATGTCACGTTGTAGCCGTTTTCGGTGCGGACAATGGTCGCCACGTTTTCGCGCTCCATCTTGGCGGAAGCCAGCAGAGCCGTTGCGGCGGCTACGGCCTTATCACGCACGGAAGAGGGGATAAGCTGTTCTAAGTCGTCCGCCACACTCTTGCCGCGCTTAGTCAGCACATAGGTGTTGTCCTCCTCGCGGGTGACATTGCCAAGGCTCACAAGGGCAGAAAGCGCATCGCTCGCCTCAAAGTAATTCGCAAGGGATTTTTCCTGCAAGACCTTGATGATGTCATCGCCCGAAAGCGGCGCATTCACGCTTTTGAGCATATAGCAGATCAAAATGCGGATATCGCTTTTCGAGCGCAGTCCGCCCGGCGCAACGCCGCCGGTAAAAGCATCATATTCCATACGGTTTTACCTCCTTCTTAGTTATCAATAAAGCTGATATTCTTCCATTTTCCGCGCGCAAAGCGGATGACAAAGCAGGCGCCGCGGCAGAACCAATCGATACACATTGCAATCCATGTGCCCAAAATGCCCATGTTAAAGTAGATCGCCAGAACGTAGCTGAAGCCGATGCGGAAGATCCACATGGAAAGCAGGGAAACAATCATCGTAAAGCGCACATCGTTCGCAGCGCGCAGGGCGTTCGGCAGGGCAAAGGCCAGCGGCCAAACAATGACGGCGCAGATGCCGTGCACAATGAAGACCTCCATCGTCATTGTGGTCGTTTCCTCGGAGAGTGAGTAAAACGAAAGAATCTGCTTGCTGAACAGCAGCATCAAAAGCGTCATAGCCCAGACGACACCGTAGGTGATGAGCATCAGCTTCTTCGTGTACTTTTTCACAGCTTCGTAGTCCTTTGCGCCGATGCACTGGCCGACAACCGTGATCATCGCCATGCCGAGCGCCATGCCCGGAATAACCTGCAAGGAAGCGAGGTTGCCCGCCACGGCGTTCGCTGTGATGGAAATGGTGCCGAAGCCCGAAACAATGCTTGCAACCAGAATTTTGCCGATCTGGAAAATGCTGTTCTCAAGGCCGTTCGGCACGCCGATCTGCAAAATGCTCTTCAACATGGAGAGGTGGATTTCCGGCTTATGGAGCTTATCATAGAAAATAATACGGCGCGGGTTCAAAAGCAGCACCGTGATGATGATGGCGCCTACTGCACGGGAAACAAGAGAAGCCGTCGCCGCGCCCGCCGCAGCCATCTGGAAGCCGTAGATTAAAATCGCATTGCCCACGATGTTGATGGTGTTCATTAAAATGGAAATGAGCATCGTCGTGCGCGAATCGCCCATAGAGCGGAACAGCGCCGCACCGGCATTATAGACCGCAAGGAACGGATAGGAGATCGCGGAAAGCAAAAAATAAATCTGCGCGTGCGCCATAACGTCCGCTTCAATGGAGCCGAAAACCATGTTCAGTACCGGCTTGCGGAAGAATACGGCGATGACGCCCAGCACGGCCGAAAGCGCAAGGCTGGCATAGAAAAGCTGCTTTGCCGCAAGACTTGCGCTTTTGTGGTCGCCGCGCCCGATGTACTGGGACGCAATGACCGCGCCGCCCGTCGCCAAAGAAGAAAACAGCGTGATGAGCAAAAAGTTGATGGAGTCCACAAGGGAGATGCCGGAAACCGCCGCTTCGCCGCAGGAGGAGACCATTACGGTATCCGCCATACCGATGGTTACGGCCAGAAGCTGCTCAATAACAAGGGGTATGATAAGCTTCCGCAGATCTTTGTTTGAAAACACGTCTTCGCCTCATTTCAATACTTTGGGCAGTCTATTCGCTTTTTTGGAAAGAAAGCCCATGTTAAATAACAGATAACTCAATTTTACTATGTTTTCTACTAAAATGCAACGGGATAAAAGAAAGTTTTTCGTCAATATTTTGAACCAAAGAGAAACGGCGTGTTCTTGCCTGATTTTCGGCGTTCAAACGGGAATTACTCCAAACAGACTTTCGTTCCGAAAATATCGGTTAAAAAAGTTGAATTAAGCATTGCGAAATTTTGAATTCCGTGTTAAGATATAACTATTCTGATAAAATGCGGGAATGTGGTGTTTTTTTCAGAATGCAAATTACATTTTCTATTTTTATTTCCATAACGCTTCGGTGAAAGGAGGTAAGATTATGGAGACCAACATCAGCACCGTTCAGGTTGTTCTGATGGGCCTTATTACCGTGTTCGTGGTCCTGATCTGCTTGATCGTTATCATCAAGATCCTCGGCCTCATCATGGAGAAGGTCGCTAAAAAGCAGCCGGCTCCGGCAGCAGCCCCGGCCGCCGCAGCACCTGCTGCAGCACCCGCTCCGGCGGTATCCGCCCAAAACAACCAGCAGATCGTTGCCGCTATCGCAGTCGCGATCGCCGAGGAGATGGGCACGGACGTTTCGCACATCCGCATCCATTCCATCAAAAGAGTCTGAAATGCGCAAAGCGCGAAATCTAACAGATGAGAGGTAAGTTCAATGAAAAAGTATAATGTCAATGTTAACGGCACAGCTTATGAAGTAACAGTAGAAGAAGTCGTCGGCGGCGCAGCACCGGCTCCGGTTGCGGCAGCTCCGGCAGCAGCACCCGCTCCGGCCCCGGTCGCAGCACCGGCAGGCGCTGGCGAGCAGGTCAAGAGCCCGATGCCCGGCAACATCCTTTCCGTCAACGTCAATGTTGGCGATACCGTTGCTGAAGGCCAGGTTCTCATGATCCTCGAAGCTATGAAGATGGAAAACGAGATCATGGCACCGAAGGCCGGCAAGGTCACCAGCGTGAACGTCCAGAAGGGCGCAACCGTTGAGAGCGGCACACTCCTCTGCGTTGTTGGCTAAGTTAAACTTAAGCCTACGCACATACTACTAAAATAAGGAGTGTTAAATTATTCATGGAAGCGATAACTAATTTTCTGAATAGCACAGGCTTCGCAAAGCTCGGCGAAAACCCGCTGCAGCTCGTTATGCTCGCTGTTTCCTGTGTTCTTCTGTACCTTGCTATCGTCAAGAAGTTCGAGCCGCTGCTCCTTCTGCCGATTGCATTCGGTATGCTTTTAACAAACCTGCCCGGCGCAGGCATTTACCATGCAGAGCTGTTTGAAGGCGGTCATGTGCATTGGGAGATGTTTGCAGAAGGTATCCCGCTCGCAAACGGTTCCACGGAAGCTGCCGGTCTGCTCGACGTCCTCTATCTCGGCGTTAAGCTCGGTGTTTATCCGTGTCTCATCTTCATCGGCGTCGGCTGCATGACAGACTTCGGTCCGCTGATTGCAAACCCGAAGAGCCTGCTGCTCGGCGCTGCCGCACAGCTCGGCATTTTCGTCACCTATGTCGGCGCTGTCCTGCTCGGCTTCACCCCGGCACAGGCCGGCTCCATCAGCATCATCGGCGGTGCAGACGGCCCTACGGCCATCTTTGTCACCTCCAAGCTCGCACCTGAACTCCTTGGCCCGATCGCCGTTGCCGCATATTCCTACATGGCGCTCGTTCCGGTTATTCAGCCGCCGATCATGAAGGCGCTCACCACAAAGAAAGAGCGCATGATCCAGATGAAGCAGCTCCGTCAGGTTACAAAGACCGAGAAGATTCTGTTCCCGATCGTGGTTACCATCTTTGTTTCCCTCATGCTGCCGTCCGCTGCGTCCCTTGTCGGCTGCCTCATGCTCGGCAACCTTCTCCGTGAGAGCGGCGTAACAGAGCGTCTGAACAAGACCGCACAGAACGAGCTGATGAACATCGTTACGATCTTCCTCGGCACCTCTGTCGGTGCAACAGCTACCGCTGCAAACTTCCTCAATCCGCAGACGCTTAAGATTCTCGTCCTCGGCGTTGTTGCATTCGGTCTCGGCACCGCAGGCGGCGTTCTGCTCGCAAAGCTCATGAACGTCTTCCTTAAGGATAAGATCAATCCGCTCATCGGCTCCGCCGGTGTTTCCGCCGTTCCTATGGCGGCTCGTGTATCGCAGGTCGTCGGCCAGAAAGAGAATCCGCGCAACTTCCTGCTCATGCACGCTATGGGTCCGAACGTCGCAGGCGTCATCGGTTCTGCTGTTGCAGCCGGTGTGTTCCTGGCTCTGTTCGGCGTTTGATAACGCTTAGGAAAGGAAGTAACAGTTATTATGGCTAAGAATCCCCTTAGAATTACCGATACCATCCTGCGTGACGCGCACCAGTCTCAGGCCGCAACGCGCATGCGTATCGAGGATATGCTTCCGGCTTGCGAAAAGCTGGACAACATGGGTTACTGGTCTCTGGAGTGCTGGGGCGGCGCAACGTTCGACGTCTGCATGCGTTTCCTGAACGAAGACCCGTGGGAGCGTCTCAGAACGCTCAAAAAGGCAATGCCGAAGACCCCGTTGCAGATGCTCCTGCGCGGCCAGAACCTCCTCGGCTACAAGCACTATGCCGATGACGTGGTTGCAGAGTTCTGCAAAAAGTCCATCGAAAACGGCATCGATGTCGTCCGTATCTTCGACGCACTGAACGATCCCCGCAACATGGAGACCGCTATGAAGTACGTTAAGGAATATGGCGGCAAGGCAGAGGCTGCCATCAGCTATACAAAGAGCCCCGTGCACAGCGAGGATTACTTCGTAAAGCTCGCTATGCAGCTTGAAAAGATGGGTGCAGATACCATCTGCATTAAGGATATGGCAAACCTGCTCCTTCCGTACGACGCATATTCGCTCGTAAAGAAGCTGAAGGAAAACGTCAGTGTGCCGATCCATCTGCATACCCACAACACCACCGGTACAGGCGACATGGTCAACCTGATGGCTGCACAGGCAGGCGTTGACATCGTGGACTGCGCACTGTCCCCGCTCGCAAACGGCACCTCTCAGCCGGCAACCGAGTCCCTCGTTGCCACGCTGCAGGGCACCAGCCGTGATACCGGCCTTGATCTTGAGAAGCTCAGCGAGGTTGCCGCACACTTCCGTACGGTTGCCGATAAGCTGAACATTAACCCGAAGGTCCTTAAGGTCGATACCAACACGCTGCTGTATCAGGTTCCGGGCGGCATGCTTTCGAACCTTATCTCTCAGCTCAAGCAGGCAAACGCAGAAGACAAGTACTATGATGTGCTCGCAGAAGTGCCGCGCGTCCGTGCTGACTTCGGTTACCCGCCGCTCGTTACCCCGACCAGCCAGATCGTCGGTACGCAGGCTGTTATGAACGTTCTTGTCGGTGAGCGCTATAAGATGGTCACCAAAGAGAGCAAGGGTATGCTGCGCGGCGAATACGGCAAGCTGCCGGGCGAGGTGAACGAGGAAGTCCGCAAGAAGTGCATCGGCGATGACAAGGTCATCACCTGCCGTCCTGCCGACCTCATCGAGCCGGAGCTTGAGAAGTACAGAGCAGAGATCGGCGACAGAGCAAAGAGCGAAGAGGATGTCCTCTCCTACGCACTGTTCCCGGCTGTTGCTACAAAGTTCTTTGAGTGGCGCGACAATCCGCATAAGGATGAAGCACCTGCCGCAGAAGCTGCACCGGCTGCAAAGCCCGCAGCACCGGCCAACAACGGCCCGAAGACCCTTTACGTCGAGGATCTCACCAACGGCAACTTCTGATTGATCGGAAATCCGCTTAAATAAGTGAACAAAACGCTCGTCCCAGTTTATCAGCGGACGAGCGTTTTTGCATATCTGTGCAGCTGTATAGCTTTACACAAACATAAAGCTATGCTCCTTTACACACAACAGCGCCGCTGCCCGATTTAAAAGAGGCAACGGGGTTGCTCTATAATTGCAGGGGGATAGGGCGTCGCGCTCACGCGTATCTACCGTGCTGTTTGCGAGGCGCTTTTCTTTCCTTTTTTCGCGCGAATATCTATTTACAAAAGCCGGGCAAAATGATACAATCACAGTAAGAATCCCCGAAATGGCGGGCGAAAGGACGGAGTTTGTATGTATAAATTTGATAGAGAAAAATATGATAAGCGTATGCAGTGGTTTACCCACGACCGCTTCGGCATGTTTATCCATTGGGGCCTTTACGCCATCCCTGCGCGCGGCGAGTGGGTGCGCTCCACGGAAGAGATTCCGGAGGAGGACTACATCCCGTTTTTCAACGAGTTTAATCCGAAAGATTTTGACCCGAAAAAGTGGGCGCGCCTTGCAAAGCAGGCCGGCATGAAGTACGCCGTGCTCACGGCAAAGCACCACGACGGCTTCTGCCTGTTTGATTCCGCTCTCACCGATTGGAAGGTCACGAACACGCCTTACGGCAAAGACATCGTGCGTGAGTATCTCGACGCGTTCCGCGCAGAGGGCATCAAGGTCGGTCTTTATTATTCGCTGCTCGATTGGCACCACCCGGATTACCCCGCCTACGGCGACCGCCAGCATCCTATGCGCAACAACATTGCCTATAAAGATAAGCCCTATAACTTTGATAACTACCTTGATTACATGCACGGTCAGGTGCGCGAGCTCTGCACAAACTACGGCAAGCTCGATATGATGTGGTTCGACTTTTCCTACGACGACCTCACCGGCGAAGCGTGGCGTGCGTCGGAGCTCGTGCGTATGGTGCGCTCCCTGCAGCCGGACATCATCATCGATAACCGTCTGGAGGTCAGCGGCAGTGGCTTCGGCTCCATCGCAACGGACGAACCGCTTGAGTACAGCGGCGACTATGTCAGCCCGGAGCAGATCATCCCGCAGACCGGCTTTAAGGACAGCCGCGGCCGCAATATCTGTTGGGAAGCCTGCATCACGATGAACGACAACTGGGGCTACTGCGCGAAGGATAAGAACTTTAAGCCCGCCGAAATGATTATCAAAAAGCTCGTTGAGTGCGTCAGCAAAAACGGCAATATGCTCTTAAATGTCGGCCCGGATGCCAGAGGTAATATCCCCGCAGAGTCCGTCGAGATTCTGGAAAAAATCGGCGCGTGGATGCAGAAGAATTCCGATTCCATTTACGGCTGCGGCGGCTGCGACCTGCCGAAGCCCGAAAACGGTCGCATCACCAGAAACGGCAAAACGCTCTATTATCACATTATGGAAAACTCCATCGGCGGTATCCCGCTGCAGGGCATTTCGCTCGATGAGGTTGAGTCTATCCGTCTCATCTCCGACGGCACCGAGATAAAGCCCCTTAAAAACTGGATCGTTGAAAACTACCCGGACGTCGTGTTCGTGCAGGTTTCCAACACTGTAAAACTGCCCGATGACATCGATACCGTCATCGCTGTCCACACAAAGTAAACCAAAAGGAGTGCGTGTTTATGGGTAAAAAAGCACTATTCGCCGCAGCATTGGCTGCAGGTGCGGCCGTGGTAGTCTCCAACGCCGTTTTAAACGATACCCTGCGCCGCCGCCCGCCGAACAAAGACCCGCTGCCGGACGATGAAGAAACCCGTGCGGCAACAGTATGGTTTAAAAAGTATGCCAAGCGCGTCACGTACCGCAACCCCGAAAATATGCGTCTCACTGCATGGTTCATCCCGCACAAAGGCCACCGCTATGCCATCATCTGCCACGGCTACGGCGGCCGCGCAGAGTGCATGCGCCACCGCGGCAAGTCGTTTTATGACCTCGGATTTAACATCTTAATGCCGAACGCCCGCGCCCACGGTGACAGCGCCGGCGACTGGATTGGCATGGGCTGGCCGGAGCGTAAGGATATCATCGGCTGGATCTACGAGATTATTCGCCGCGACAAAGACGCGCAGATCCTTCTCTACGGCGAATCCATGGGCGCTGCCACCGTCATGATGACGGCGGGTGAGCAGCTGCCGCCGCAGGTGAAGCTCGCCATTGAAGACTGTGGCTACACCTCTGTGTGGGATCAGGCCAAAGCCGCTGTCAAAGATCTGTACGGCGGCACAATGGGTGTGCTTATCCCGGCGGTGTCGCTTGCGTCCAAAGTGAAGTTCGGGTATAGCTTCCGCGAAGCGAGTGCGCTTAATCAGATTCGCCGCTGTAAAATTCCCGTGCTGTTCATTCACGGCGAGGCTGATGCCCTCGTGCCGTGCGCCATGGTGTATCGCCTTTACGAAGCCGCAAACTGCGACAAGCAGTTGCTTACCGTGCCGGGTGCAGGCCACTGCCTTTCCGCTTCCGTCGCGCCAAAGCTCTATTGGAGCGCTGTGCGCAGCTTTATCGAACGTTATATCGACCGCTGAAAACCGGGCGGCACCCATAGGCGGTGCTGCCCTTTTTCAAGCATTTGAAAGGAATGAAAACCATGGCCGCAAGACGAAAAAGGGAAGAGGAAGCGGAGTTTTTAAAGCTGAATACCACGTCTAACCCTACGGAGCTCGATATTTTGACGTTTGCGCTGCACCTTTTGGACCCGAGCTGTCCCGCACAAACAACGGCGGCCGCACTTTTGGAGCGACACGGAAAACTCAGCGACGTGTTTGATACCCCCGCGCAGATTTTGGCGGAGTGCTCCGGCGTCGGTCCGCGCCTTGCAAGTGCGCTCGCCGCTTACCCGGACTTGTTCCGTGCCTATATGGAGTCGAAAAATCAGGCGCGCACCCGTATTGTCGATACCAAAACCGCCTTTGCCGCCGTGCAGAACAAATTTTTCGGCAGAAAAACGGAGATCGTCGTGCTGCTCATTTTGGACAGCAAGGGGTATTTAAAATACATGGGCATTGTCAACGAGGGCTCCGTGCACGGCGTGCCCATCTATATCCGTCAGATCGCCCGGCTGTGCCTTTTGTACGACGCCGATGCCGTTTACCTTGCGCACAACCACCCAAGCGGCAACTGTACGCCCTCACGGCAGGACATCCAAACAACCAAGGAGATCGAGCTCGCACTCTCCGGCATAGACGTCATCCTCTCCGACCACTTCATTTTCACGGACGAGGATTACCTCTCCATGCGCGCGACCGGCGTCCTCCAAAAGCTCCGCCACGACATCGCCACCCTAAAACGGCAGATCATCACGTAAAAACCGAACATCACAGGACGTCGGCGGACATAAACGGTGGGACGCATTGACAAACGGGCGTTCGTGTGTTATACTAAGTCGTATCGAAACGTATGTTCTAAAAACTCAGTGAGGGAGCAAAGCCATGCAGGAGCGGGATAAATTTGTACTGAAGTCAAAATATCAGCCGACGGGCGACCAGCCGAAGGCGATCAAAGAACTTGTGGAGTCTATCCGCGCGGGGCATAAGGAGCAGACCTTGCTCGGCGTTACGGGCAGCGGCAAAACGTTTACCATGGCGAACGTCATTGCGGAATTGAATCGTCCCACGCTTGTTTTGGCACACAACAAAACGCTTGCCGCGCAGCTTTGCAGCGAGTTCCGCGAGTTTTTCCCGGATAACGCCGTGGAATACTTCGTTTCCTACTACGATTATTACCAGCCGGAAGCGTACATTGCGCAGACGGATACCTATATTGAAAAAGACAGCGCCATCAACGAGGAGATCGATAAGCTGCGCCACAGCGCCACCAGTGCGCTTTCCGAGCGGCGGGACGTCATTATCGTCGCGTCCGTTTCGTGCATTTACAGCTTAGGCGACCCAATCGATTACCGCACGATGGTCATTTCACTGCGCCCCGGCATGGAAAAAAGCCGCGATGAGCTTTTGCAGAAGCTCGTCGAGATCCAGTACGAGCGCAACGACATCAACTTTACGCGCAATAAGTTCCGCGTGCGCGGCGATGTAGTGGAAATTTTCCCGGCGGAATCGAGCGAAAAGGCGATCCGCGTCGAATTTTTCGGCGATGAGATTGAACGCATCAGCGAGGTTGTGCCGCTCACGGGCGAGATCGTCAGCGATTTAAAGCATGTCGCCATCTACCCGGCGTCGCATTACATCGTCCCACGCGAAAAAATGGCGGTCGCGCTCAAGGAGATCGAGGCCGAAATGGAAGAACGCGTCAAGTTCTTTAAGTCCGAAGATAAACTCATCGAAGCGCAGCGCATCGAGCAGCGTACACGCTATGATATTGAAATGCTCAGCGAGATCGGCATGTGCAAGGGCATCGAAAACTATTCGCGCGTGCTTTCGGGCCGTAAGCCCGGCAGCCAGCCGTGCACACTGCTCGATTATTTCCCGGACGATTTTCTGCTGTTCGTTGATGAATCGCACGTGACGTTGCCGCAGGTGCGCTCCATGTACGCCGGAGACCGCGCGCGTAAACAGAGCCTTGTGGATTACGGCTTCCGTTTGCCCTCGGCGTATGACAACCGCCCGTTGAATTTTGACGAGTTCTATGCGCACGTCAATCAGGCGGTGTTCGTCAGCGCCACGCCGGGCGACTTGGAGCTGGAAAAATCCGCGGCGGTCGTGGAGCAGGTCATTCGCCCGACCGGACTTTTAGACCCGCGCATCACGGTAAAGCCGACCGACGGGCAGATTGACGATCTTATTTCGGAGATCAACGTGCGTACCGCGCGCGGCGAGCGTATTCTCGTGACAACGCTCACGAAAAAAATGGCGGAAGACCTCACGGGCTTCCTTGAAAATTACAGCATCCGCGTGCGCTACATGCACCACGACATCGATACGGTGGAACGCATGGAAATCATCCGTGACCTGCGTCTCGGCGAGTTTGACGTGCTTGTCGGCATCAACTTGTTGAGAGAGGGCCTTGATATCCCGGAGGTGTCGCTCGTCGCAATTCTGGACGCAGATAAAGAGGGCTTCCTGCGCAGCGGACGCAGCCTCATCCAGACCATTGGCCGTGCTGCGAGAAATGCACATGGCGAGGTCATTATGTATGCCGATTTTGTCACGCCGTCGATGGAATACGCGATACGCGAGACGGAGCGCCGCCGCGCCATTCAGGAAAAATACAACGAAGAACACGGCATCGTGCCGCAGACCATCGTGAAAAAGGTCTCCGAGATTTTGGAAATCTCCACAAAGGCGGAAGAAGCGGGTGGTAAATCGAAGAAAAAGAAGAAGTATACGGCCGCCGAAAAGCGCGTGATGATTGACAAGCTCACAAAGGAGATGAAGGCGGCAGCAAAGCTGCTTGAGTTTGAGCATGCAGCCTACCTGCGTGACCGCATCAAGGAGCTGGAAAAATAGGAGTTTTCGACATGATCGACAAGGCAAAATGCTTTACGGAGACAATGCATCAATTGGCACTGGAATACAATGCAAAGCCAGAAGACTTTACAACAAATCAAGTGACGGTCACAACGCCGGCGAAGCCCGATGGCGTGCGGCTCTATTCGCATGAGTTGCCGTTCTTCCAAATGGCATCAACCGGCAGCGGCGTGGTTATCACGGCGAACGAGGTTTTGCATCCGTTTTTAAAGGAGTTTACGGGCGATACTGAGCGCTTCAAGCACCCGTATTGGTTGTTCGAGCTTCCGCATTTGCTGTGCATCGAACGCGAGCTGAACAAATACGACTACACATTGTCGTCGACCTTCCACATGTTTTTGCCCGGCAAGCCGCGTAAAACACATATAATGCCATGTGCCTTTACACTTAAATGGTTCGACAAAACGAGCGTGAAAACGTTGTACCCGAACACGGATTTTCCGAATGCGTTAAGTGAAAAAGAAAACCCCGACCGCCCGGATGTCCTCGCACTCGCGGCGTATGACGGCGACGAGATCGCGGCGCTGGCGGGTGCTTCGGCAGACACGGACGCACTGTGGCAGGTTGGCATCGACGTAAAAGAACGGTACCGCGGACATGGACTCGGCACAACACTTGTAAGTCTGCTGTGCGACCGCATCGAAGCGCTCGGCAAAACGCCGTTTTACGGCACAGTGCTTGCCAATTTACATTCGCAGAACATCGCCCTCAACACGGGCTTTTACCCCGCGTGGGTGGAAATATCAAGCTTTAAAAGGGAAGAAACGAAAGGGTAAACCGAAATGAGTTCAAAGTACATCACCGTGACCGGTGCAAGAGAACACAACTTAAAAAATATCAATGTAAAGCTGCCGCGTGATCGACTGGTCGTGCTGACGGGACTTTCCGGCTCCGGCAAGTCCTCTTTGGCGTTTGATACCATCTACGCCGAGGGCCAGCGCCGCTATGTAGAGTCGCTTTCAAGCTATGCCCGTATGTTCCTCGGGCAGATGGAAAAGCCGGATGTCGATAACATTGACGGCCTTTCGCCGGCCATTTCCATCGACCAGAAAACAACCTCCAAAAACCCGCGTTCCACGGTAGGCACGGTGACGGAAATTTACGATTATCTGCGTCTTTTGTACGCGCGCATCGGTGTGCCGCACTGCCCGGTCTGCGGCAGAGAGATCCGCCAGCAGACCGTCGACCAGATCGTCGACCGGGTGATGGAGATGCCGGAGCGCACGAAAATTCAGGTTTTGGCGCCGGTGGTGCGCGGCAGGAAAGGCGAGCACCAGAAGGAGTTTGAGGCGGCGCGCAAGGGCGGCTTTGTCCGTGTGCGTGCTGACGGCATCATTTATGACCTTTCCGAGAGCATCAAGCTTGAGAAGAATAAGAAGCACAACATTGAAATTGTCGTCGACCGTCTTGTCATCAAGCCGGATATCCGCTCGCGCTTGGCGGATTCCGTAGAGACGGCGACAGGACTTTCCGGCGGGCTTGTTATCGTAAACGTGGTGGACGGCGAGGATACGCTGTTCTCTCAAAACTACGCTTGCCCGGAGCACGGCGTCAGCATGGAGGAACTTTCGCCGCGCATGTTCTCGTTCAATAACCCTGCGGGCGCGTGCCCGAAGTGCACGGGTCTCGGCGTTTTCATGCGCATTGATCCGGCACTCATCATCCCGGACGACCGCTTATCGATTCGTAAGGGCGGTTTGAAGGGCAGTGGTTGGGCGATGGAGGGCAGCACCATTGCAACGATGTACATGGAAGCGCTCGCAGAGCACTACCATTTTTCGCTTGATACGCCGATCCGCGACCTCTCACCGGAGCTTGTAGACATTCTGCTTTACGGCACGAAGGGCGAGAAGATTAAGGTGCACCGCAAAAGCGAGTACGGCCGCGGCACGTATGAGACAGAGTTTGAGGGCATCATCAACAACCTTGAGCGCCGTTTTCGCGACACGTCCTCCTCGTGGATCAAGGAGGAAATCGAGTCGTACATGAGTGCGGTGCCGTGTGACGCATGTGGCGGCAAGCGTCTTTCCAAAGAGAGTCTTGCCGTGACGGTGGGCGGCAAGAATATCAGTGACTTTTGCGACCTTTCCGTTGTAGACGCGCTGGCGTTCCTCGATACGTTGACGCTGACCCCGCGCGAAGAGATGATCGCGGCGGCGGTTTTGAAGGAAATTCGTTCACGCCTCGGCTTTTTGCGCAACGTGGGTCTCGAATATCTGACGCTTTCCCGTGCGGCGGCGACGCTTTCCGGCGGTGAAAGCCAGCGTATTCGCTTAGCGACGAACATCGGCTCGTCTCTCATGGGCGTTTTGTATATCCTCGATGAGCCGAGCATCGGCCTGCACCAGCGCGACAACCACAAGCTGTTATCGACCTTGATGCGTCTGCGCGACCTTGGCAATACGGTCATTGTCGTGGAGCACGACGAGGACACAATGCTTGCGGCTGACCACATTGTGGACATCGGCCCCGGCGCGGGCATTCACGGCGGCAACGTGATTTACAGCGGCGACGTGCAGGGTATTTTGAAGTGCCCGGAGTCCATCACCGGCCAGTATTTGAGCGGGCAGCGGTTCATCCCCGTGCCGCAGACCAGACGCGAAGGAAACGGCAAGAAAATCACCATTGTCGGCGCGCAGCAGAACAACCTGAAAAACGTGACGGTGGACATTCCGCTCGGCAAGCTTGTGTGCATCACGGGCGTTTCGGGCTCGGGCAAATCGTCGCTCATCAACGAGGTGCTGTATAAACGTTTGGCGGGTGAGCTGAACGGTGCGCGCACGGTGCCGGGCAAGCATAAGGAAATTCGCGGCATGGAGAACCTCGACAAGGTCATTCAGATCAACCAGTCACCGATCGGCCGTACACCGCGCTCAAACCCGGCGACGTATACGGGCGTGTTTACGGATATTCGCGAGCTGTACGCCAGCACGCCGGAAGCGAAAATGCACGGCTTTACCTCCGGACGCTTTTCGTTCAACATTAAGGGCGGCCGCTGCGAGGCGTGCCAGGGCGATGGCATCATTAAAATCGAGATGCACTTTTTGCCCGACGTTTACGTTGCGTGCGATGTATGCAAGGGCAAGCGCTACAACCGTGAGACGCTGGAAGTGAAATACAAAGGCAAAAGCATTTACGACGTGCTGGAAATGACGGTGGAGGAGGGCCTTGCGTTCTTCAAGGACCACCCGAAAATCGCGCGCAAGCTGCGCACGCTGTGCGACGTGGGACTGGGGTACATCAAGATCGGTCAGCCGGCAACAACGCTTTCGGGCGGCGAGGCGCAGCGCGTGAAGCTTGCAACGGAGCTGAGCCGACGCCCGACCGGCAAGACGGTGTATATTCTCGACGAGCCGACGACCGGTCTGCACATTGCGGACGTGCACAAGCTTGTGGAGGTTTTACAAAAGCTCGTGGACGGCGGCAACACGGTCATCGTCATCGAGCACAACCTCGACCTCATCAAGACGGCCGACCATATCATCGACCTCGGCCCAGAGGGCGGCGACAAGGGCGGCATGATCATCGCAGAGGGCACGCCGGAGCAGGTGGCGGCAACGAAGGGTTCCTACACCGGCGAGTATATCAAAATGATGCTGGAGCGTGACAAAAAGCGCAGGGCGGAGCGGAAAGCCTGACAAATTCAAAGTGACGTATGACGCTGCGGGCCCGGTTTTCGGGTGCGCGGCGTTTTTGCGACTTTAAACGGATTGACACGGAAAAAGAATCTGTCCAAGATATAAAGCCGGAAATTTTGCGTCTTTCAGGGGTGCGGGCGGTTCATATTTACATTTTGTTCAACACATTTGCGTGTAAATCGGGTAGAATGAAGAACGGAAAGGAGAGGTTTGCGGTATGTTTGGCTATGTGCGTCCGTTCAAGGGCGAGATGCTCGTGAAAGAATACGACGCATATAAGGGCGTTTACTGTCAGCTTTGCCAGGCGCTCGGAAAATATTACGGTTTTCCGATGCGGCTGACGCTGAGCTACGACTGCACGCTGTATGCGTTGCTGGCACTAAATCAGCGCGATGCCGATGTAAAGGCGAAGAAAAAGCGATGCTGCTGCAACCCGATGAAAAAGTGCACGTATGTGTGCCCCGCGAACGAGGATGTGTTTGCCGAAGAGGCGTTCCACAAGGCGGCGGCGCTGAGCATCATTATGACGGTGCACAAGTTGCGCGATACCGCCGCGGACGAAGATGGGCTGAAAGCGTTCGGTGCGCGCGTTTTACGCTTATTTGCGCAACGCGCGATGAAAAAGGCGAGCAATGATTATCCGTTTATGGCGGACGCCGTGCAGAAAATGATGGACGATCAGACCGATGCCGAACACGCGAAGGAAATTTCCATTGACCGATGCAGTGCGCCGACGGCGGAGATGCTGCAGACGATCTGCGCGGAGCTTGGCAGCAATGCGGGCGAAAAGGCCGTTTTGAGCGAGGTGGGGTATTTCCTCGGGCGCTGGATCTACATTATGGATGCAGCGGACGATCTCACGGACGACCTTTTGCAGCAGAAATTCAACCCGTTTATTCAAAAGTTGGGACTGGAAAGCTCGCGCGGGTTACGTTTATTGCCCGAAGAACGCAAAAGGGCCGACGAAGAGTGCAATGCGGTATTAAACGGCTCGCTTGCACGGTTGCTGCCGGCGGTGAACCTATTGCCGAGCGGCAAATTTACCCGAATTTTGGAGAATATTTTTGAAAAAGGGCTCCCGGAAATGCAAAGGGAGATCCTTTTCCTGCATATAAAGAAGGAGAAACGACATGACTGATCCGTATAAGGTCCTCGGGGTGTCGCCCTCGGCGACGGATGAAGAAATTAAAGACGCATACAGAAAGCTTGCAAAAAAGTACCACCCGGATCAATACGGCGACAGCCCGCTCTCCGAGCTTGCGGGCGAGAAGATGAAAGAGATCAATGAGGCGTACGACATCATTGTTTCGCAACGCAAAAACCGCGGTGCGAACAATAACGGTTACGGCTACAACAACTATAACACGTACAATGCGGGTTATAACGCCGGGTATGCGGGGGGCAGCAGTGCCTCCGGCTTTAACGATGTACGCCGTTTCATTATGGCGGGGCGCATTGCAGACGCGGAGCAGATCTTAAACGGCGTGCCGGTGGAAAGCCGTAACGCCGAGTGGTATTTCTTAAAAGGTACGGTTTTATACCGCCGCGGCTGGCTGGAGGAAGCGAAGGAGCACTTCACGCGCGCGTGCCAGATGGACCCGGGCAACCCGGAGTATCAGGCGGCGCTGAACCAGGCCATGAACCAGCGCAGCGGCGTTTACGGCGGCTACAATCCGAATATGAACATGAACAATGCGGGTGGGTGCAACGCCTGTGACATCTGCAACGGTCTGATTTGCGCGGACTGCTGTTGCGAGTGCATGGGCGGCGACCTGATCCCCTGCTGCTAAGGGGGCGTTTTCATGCGCTCTAAAGCGGCGAAGGTCGCGCTGTGCGGTGTGGTTTCTGCACTTTCCGTGGTGCTGATGCTGATGACCGGCATTGTACCCATTGCGACGATTGCACTGCCTGCATTGGCGGGCTGTTTGACGATTGCCATTGTGGCGGAGACAAATGTGCGCTACGGCTTTGCGGTGTATTGCGTTGTGAGCGTGCTGGCGATTTTGCTGACACCGGACAGAGAAGCGATTTTGTTTTACATTTTATTTTTCGGTTACTACCCGACGCTGTACGGACTTTTGATGCGCATTAAGCGTAAGCCTTTGCGTGTGCTTGCGAAATTCGGCGTGTTTAATCTGGCGATGGCGCTGGAAACGGCGCTGGCGGTTTGGGTTTTGCAGATCCCGCTTTCCGAAATGGAAGTGTTCGGCAAATGGTCTATCCCGATTTTGGCGGTGATGCTGAATGTGGTGTTTATACTGTACGATTACTCGATGAACGGACTGATCGTCCTGTACATTCGCAGACTGCACCCGCTTGTACAGAAATATATAAAATAAAACAGCCCATGGCTGCGGTTTGAAGTGACCCCAAAAAGTTAGACAATATTCTGAAGTAAAAATTGTTCAAGCAGCCGAAAGGGCTTGCTGTCTGTGAATTGCAGGCGGCAAGCCCTTTAGCTTTGCCTTGATCCTGCGGTTGTTGTAGTAATCTAGATATTCGATCAGTTCCAGTTTGAAGTGTTCCATGGAGCGGAACTCCTGCAAATACAGCAGCTCACTTTTGAGCAGCCCGAAGAAATTTTCTATCACAGCATTGTCCAGACAGTTTCCCTTGCGGCTCATGCTCTGGCGAACACCTTTCTCCCGGAGCATCTGTTGGTATTGTTTGTGTTGGTACTGCCAGCCCTGGTCAGAATGGAGAATCAGGTTTGTTTCGGCCGGGATCTTCTCAAAAGCCTTATCCAGCATGGTGGTTACCATGCTGAGTGCAGGACGATCCGAGATGGTGTAACTGACCAGATCGCTGCTGTGCAGATCGAGAATCGGGGACAGATAGAGCTTTTCTCCGAACAAACTGAACTCTGTCACATCCGTGACCCATTTCTGATTCGGCTTTTCGGCATGGAAATCTCGATTTAGCAGATTTGGTGCGATTTTGCCCACTTCACCCTTGTAAGAACGATACTTCTTCATCCTGACACGGCAAACCAAGCCCAGCTCCTTCACAAGTCGCTGGACAGTCTTATGGTTCAGGAGGAAATTGCGCTTGTGAAGTTCTGTTGTAATGCGGCGATAGCCGTATCTTCCTTTGTTTTCATGGTAGATGGCCGTGATCTCCGCTTTGACAGCTTTATACTTATCTGCACTGTTTGTCCGCTTCAGATGGTAGTAGAAAGTGGCACGGGGTAGTTGAGCGATTGAGAGAAGAATATCCAGAGAATGTCTTTGCCTCAGCTTTTGAACTACCTGCGTTTTCTGCGCTGGCGTCGCTCGTCTTCCAAAACCAAGGCTTGCAAGTTTTTTAGGTAATCGTTCTCCGCACGCAGTCGCTGCACTTCGGCCAGCAGATCTTCTTCCACCTGCTTCGGCAACTGCTTTGGCGGACGGCCCTTACTGCTGCGGCCACGCCGTTCGATGGCTAACCCTTCTGGACCCTCCGTCAGATAGATTCGTTCCCAGTCTTGTACTCTGTGATGATTGCTGATTTCAAATTGTCGAGCCGTTTCTCTGTAACTCATCTTTTCTTTCATCATGGTTTCCACGACCAGCTTCTTGAATTCCGGCGTGTATCGTTTGTTTGGTACTCCCTTTGGCATTAAAATCACCCCACCTGTTAAACATTATATCATACTGTCTAACAAATGGGGTGCTGTTCAGTTTTCCGTGTGCCATGGGCTGTTCGTTTTGTACAGCTTATATTGCGGTGAGGTCGTCTTTTGTACAGCCTTTTTCGCTGTACCGGGCTTTTTCGTAGACGATGTGCAGGGCATCGTTTTGGAGCTTCGCGTGGGCTTCCGCTTCGGCGGGGGACATCCAGCGCGCGGGCGGCTCTTTTGCGGCATGCAGCAGCGTTTTGCGGTATTTGCGGCGCACCGCAGCGGTCGGGGAGCGGTCAAGGAAGCCGGGACGGTCGCGCTTTTGGGCGCGTTCCCGCACGGTGGTGCGTTCGTCCTCGGGCAGGTTTTCCACAAGGTCGCGCCGATCGACAAACGAGGTTTTAAACCCGCGCGAGATGCGGATGCAGCTGTAAATAACGCCGAAGATGAGGCCGCCCGCGAGCGCGATGAGCACGATGTATTCGAGGATTTTCATGATGAGGACGAGCACAGGGCTCGGCTCTGCGGCGGGAATCATCTCGTCAAGCGGCATATCGCCGCCGGAGGATGTTTCGGTCTGCTCGGGCAGGGTGTATTCGGCGTGGATCGCCTCGCGCGGGGTGTAGCGGTAGCCGATGTCGCTTGTGAGCAGCGGCGGCAGCAAAACGGCGGTACAGAACACGGCTGCGGCGGCCAAAAGCGCACAGGTGATGCGCACGATGCGGCGTGCGGGCATGTTCTGCATGGCGGCGTTGACGTCAATGTAATCATCGATGCGGCGGATGCCGCGCTGCGTGAGGCACAGCACGAAGTAAACGGCCGCGAAAACGAGGGAGACGGGCTGGAAAAGCAAATCGGCGCGGTCGGTGAAGACAGAGCACAGGAACGGCACGGCGAACACGGCAAGACCCGCATAGCCGGCGTGGTCAAACAGAGAGTGGCTTTCGCCGTGCAGGCGGCCGTAAAGCCGCATGAAACAGATGAACAGCGCGACGACGGCCATGAGGACGGAATCGAACAGGAAGCCGGTGAGTACCGTGATGCCGATGCTTGCGAGAATATAGAAAAAGATGCGGCGCAGGCATTTTATTGCGAACCAGCTGAGTGCGATGGGAGCGAGAATCAAAAATCCCCGCAGGATGTTTTGCAGGATGACGTCTTTTGTCATGCCCTCCGAGACAAAATTTAAAACGAGCGCGTAAAGCGGCACACACAGCATAGTGGCGTGCAGCCAGCCGAGCACGACGTATAAAATGTGGCGGACGGGAATTTGCTTTTTGAAAATTTTCATTTTGTCCCCTCCCGTTAAACTTCCCAGCGGACGATTTCGACGGATTTTGAGGTCTCCGTGAGTTTGTAGCGCTCCGGCATGTTGCGGTCTTCCGGCAGGATCCAGATGGCGTCACTGCCCTCCGTTAAGGCTTCCAAATCCGGCAGAACGGGCAGCTTTTGCTCCTTGGAGATGAGCACGTAGAGGTCGCTGCCGTGTGCGCCGTCGTGCAGGGTGCGGAGAAGCTGCGGCATGGGGGTGAGGTCGTTGCGGCATTCCAATCTTGCGAGCCGGCGGCGCAGGTAAAGTGCGGTGTTGCGGCCGGTGAGCTCGCCCGTGGAGAGCATTTTGCCGTCTACGGTGTCTATGCCGTTTGAGATGACGGAGACCGAGATGCCGTCTGCGAGCATGCGCTCCGCGAGTTCGGCGGCGATGGAGATGGCGGTCTCGTTTAACGCATCCGTCACGGCGCTGCCGATGCCGGTGCAGTCGAGCAGGATAGTGACCTTTTGGGACAGCGTGGAATCGTGCTGATTGACGAGCAACGTGCCGCCGCGCGCGGAGGCCTTCCAGTTGATGTATTTCATGGGGTCGCTGCGGCGGTAATCGCGGATGCCGGCAAACTCGAACGGGTCGTCGTACACACGCCGACGGCTGACGAGCAGACCCATGATCTTGCTGTACGGAATGCGGATGTGGCTTGCGGAAATGTGCGCGGGCAGGACGTAGAACTCCGTTTCCTGCGGAAAATGCGCCACCTGCTTTTCGGTCATCAGAAAATCGTAGGACGTGACCGTGGTGGACGCGATGCGGTAATAGCCGCGCTTTTTGCCGCGGACAGGTAGTGTACGCGTGATGCGCTGGCGCACGGACGCTGTGAACACGTCGCGGCGGTAGGTCATATCGCTGACGGTGGAGTTTTCTTCGTCCTGAAACACCACCCAGCGGCTCATATCGAAGCCGACCTCCAAAACGGGGAGCGGCAGGTATTTGTTGTTCACGATCGTTTCGACGAGATTCGCTTCTTCGCCGCAGAAAATGTAATCGCGGTCAAAGGATATCTGTACGGTGAGGTTTTTGTCCCACAGGCGGCGGAACAAAAGGCGCTGTGCAAAGTAAAGGACGAGCAAAACGATCGGGAGCAGAAGGAGCGCCCACATTACTTTGACCAGTCCTCAGTCGGCAGGGCGACGGAGGAGAGCACATCGGTCATGGCCTTTTTCTGGGCATCGGTGGAGCCGACGGAGCCGCTGAGCTGCAAACGGTGAGCGAGCACCGGCACGGCGACGGTCTTGATGTCTTCCGGCACGACGTATGCGCCGCCGCGCACCAAGGCGTAAGCGCGCACGGCACGGACGAGCGCAAGGCTGCCGCGTGGGCTGACGCCCATATCGATATTCGGCCAACTGCGCGTGGCCTGCACGAGGTCGATCATGTAATCGAGCAGGACGGGGTGAATGTAAATCTCCTTTGCCTGCTTTTGCAGCGCGAGAATATCCTCACGCGTGCAGACGCTTTGCAGCGTTTCGAGCGGCTCTTCCTTCATAAAGCGCTGCAAGATGGCGCGCTCCTGCTCTTTTGTGGGAGAGGCCATGGAAATGCGCATTAAAAAGCGGTCGAGCTGGGCTTCCGGCAGGGGATAGGTGCCGAGCGTTTCGATGGGGTTCTGCGTGGCGATGACGAAAAACGGCGCCGAAAGCGGACGGGTGACGCCGTCCACGGTGATCTGGCACTCGCCCATGCACTCGAGCAGGCTCGACTGCGTGCGCGGTGTGGCGCGGTTGATCTCATCGGCGAGGAGCAGGTTGCAGAATGCCGGGCCGGGGCTGAAAACGAAATCGTTTGCTTTCTGGTCGAAGTAGTTGAGGCCCGTGACGTCGCTGGGAAGCAGGTCGGGCGTGAACTGGATGCGGCTAAACTCCAGACTGACGGACTTTGCAAGTGACTTTGCGAGCACGGTTTTGCCCATGCCGGGCACATCTTCGATGAGCACGTGACCCTCGGCAATAAGCGCGGTGAGCAAGAGGTCGATGGTTTCTTCGGAACCGACCATGACCTTGCCGATATTTTCACGAATGGACGAAATGAGCGTTTTACTTTCCATAAAAGACCTCCAAAAGACGGGTGCGTTTATTCTGTTGTGGGAAATCAACAGAATTAAACGGTTAATAATCGGAATAAGGATACAACAAAACGAAAGGAATTGCAAGCTTCTTTTGTAAAGGATGGCAAAGAATGGAGAGAGATATCCGTGCCGCACGGACATACCTTTGCATGAAAGGATACGTTTCCTGCAAAAACGGTTTGAAATTCATAGAAAACAGCGAAAATATCCCTTGATTTTTGCAGGAATATCGGCTAAAATAAACATTATGATACCGTGCATACGTGTGCCCTGTCCGTAGGGGCAGGTATGCGGCCGCGTCTGCACGGAGGAAATTTTGCAGGAAGCGGCGACTCGTGCTGTAAAATTTTCTGTCAGGAAACGTAAAGAAAGGAAATCACCCATGAATATCCAGCTTACGAATCGCATTAAGCAAAATGCGAGATCGTTTTCCAAAGGTCAGAGGTTGATCGCGAAGTATATTGAGGAGCACTACGACAAGGTGGCGTTTATGACGGCCTCGAAGCTTGGCGCGACGGTCGGTGTGAGCGAATCGACCGTGGTGCGCTTTGCGACGGAGATCGGATACTCCGGCTATCCGGCGCTTCAGCAGGCGATGCAGGAGATGATCCGCAACCGCATGACGAGCGTGCAACGCCTTGAAATGACCTCGACGAACATTCCGCTTGACCGCCTGCTTGACAGCTCGATGGATCAGGACATCGACATTATCCGCCGCACGAAGGAGTCTATTTCACATGAGGAGTTTTACCGTGCGGCCGATGCACTTGTGAAGGTAAAGAAGGTTTATATCATCGGTGCAGGCAGCTCGCTTGCCATTGCGACGTTCCTCTCGTACTATTTCTCCTTGGTGTTCGATTCCGTACAGCTTATCAGCGCGACGAGCGAAGCGCAGATTTTACAACAGATGGTGCACATCGGCGAGGGAGACGCGCTTGTCGGCATCAGCTTCCCGCGGTACTCCAAAAAAGCAGTGAAGGCGCTGAAATACGCTTCCGACCGCGGTGCGACGGTTGTAGCCATTACGGACAGCACGCTTTCTCCGCTGACGAAGTATGCGGAGCATGTGCTGCTTGCAAAGAGCGACATGGTCTCATTTGTCGATTCGCTTGTGGGCCCGATGGCGCTTATCAACGCGCTCATTGTGACGGTGGCCATTAAAAAGAAAGACGAAGTGGCGAATACACTCTTAAACCTGGAAACCATTTGGGACGAGTACGGCGTGTACGAGAAGGTCGAAGACAAGACCGACGAGGAACGTAATGTTTGATGCAGTCGTAGTCGGCGGCGGCGCTGCGGGCATGATGGCGGCGATCACGGCGGCAGAGCGCGGCAAGCACGTCTTATTATTAGAAAAGAACGCACAGCTTGGGCGGAAGATCCGCATTACGGGCAAGGGCCGCTGCAACGTAACAAACAACTGCGAACCGCGCACGGTGATTGAATCCACGCCCGGCAACGGCCGGTTTTTGTACGGGGCGGTGAACCATTTCACCCCGCAGGACACGATGGACTTTTTTGAGGGGCTTGGCGTGCCGCTGAAAACGGAGCGCGGCAACCGCGTGTTCCCGGTCTCGGACAATGCACACGACATTGCGGACGCGCTTTGGAAGAAGCTGAAAAAGTGCCGCGTGGAAATTCGGCAGGGCAATGTGAAAGAGGTGCTGACCGAAAACGGCAGCGTCATCGGCGTGCGCACGGAAAACGATGTGTTTGAGGCCCCCAGCGTGCTTTTGGCGTGCGGCGGCGCTTCGTACCCCGGCACGGGCTCGAACGGCGACGGCGCGCGGCTGGCGGAAAAGCTGGGGCACACCATTATTCCTATGCGTCCGTCTTTGGTGGCGCTGACCTCTGATGACGAGGATTGCCCGGCGATGCAGGGGCTTTCTCTGCGCAACTGCGGCGTGACCGTGACGGACAATGATAAGAAAAAGAAGCCGGTCTACACGGACTTCGGTGAGCTGCTGTTCACGCACTTTGGGCTTTCCGGCCCGACGATTTTGAGTGCGAGCGCGCACATGCGTCATATGGCGCCCGGCAGATACACAGTGACGCTCGACTTAAAGCCGGCGCTCACCCCGGAACAGCTTGACCAACGCCTTTTACGCGATTTAGAGAAAAACAAGAACCGCAATTTCAGCAATTCGCTCGATGAATTATTGCCGCAAAAGATGATCCCGGTTGTCGTGCGGCGGTCGGGCATTCCGCCGGAAGAGAAGTGCAACACCATCACGCGCGAGCAGCGTGCGGTGCTTTTGAATGTCTTAAAGCACTTTACGGTGGAGATTTCCGGCTTTGCACCGCTTTCCGGCGCGATTGTGACGGCGGGCGGCGTTTCCGTAAAGGAAGTCGACCCGAAGACGATGCAGTCCAAATTAATTCCGGGCTTGTACTTTGCGGGGGAAATTCTGGACGTGGACGCGTACACGGGCGGCTTTAACCTGCAGATCGCCTTTGCAACGGGACACGCGGCGGGCGAAAATCTGTAAACTATCATTATATATAAGGAAGTTATATTATGTATGCAATAGCGATTGACGGACCTGCCGGCGCAGGTAAAAGCAGCGTGGCGAAAGCGGCTGCAAAGGCGCTTGGCTTTGTTTATGTAGATACGGGCGCGCTGTACCGCACGGTGGGGCTTTACCTGCTGCGCAGTGAAGTTGACCCTGCAGACGCAGAAGCGGTGGAGCCGAAGCTTCGGGATATTCAGGTCGATCTGAAATACGAAGACGGCGTGCAGCACGTCATTTTAAACGGGGAGGATGTATCCGGCCTTATCCGCACGCCAGAGGTCTCTATGGCGGCCTCTGCGTGTGCTTCCGTACCGGCAGTGCGTAAGTTTCTGTTCTCCGCGCAGGTGGATATGGCGAAAAAGTACAACGTCATCATGGACGGCCGAGACATCGGCACGACGATTTTGCCGAACGCACAGGTGAAGATTTTCCTGACGGCTTCGCCCGAGGTGCGCGCCGAGCGCCGCTACAAGGAGCTCAAGGAAAAAGGCGTGGACGTGAGCTATGAAGAAACGCTTGCGGACGTTATTCGCCGCGACAAGCAGGACGAAAAGCAATCTAAGGCAGCGGAGGACAGCATTTTGCTTGACAACAGCGAGCTGGATTTTAACGGTACGGTGAACCGCTTACTGGAGATCGTGGAAGAAAGGACGGGCGTGAAGCATGGCTGAAAATAAGAAGCCGAAGGAACACCTTTCCTGGTGGTATTTCCTTGCAAAGTACGTGATGCTGTTTTTCTTTAAAATTCTGCACCCGTACCGTATTATAGGCAGAGAGAACATGCCGCTTACCGGCAAGCTGCTCGTTTGCTCTAACCACGTGACGATGGGCGACCCGATTTACCTTGGCTGCGCAATACCGAAACGACAATTACACTATATGGCGAAGGCCGAGCTTTTTGAAAACAAGCTCATCGGCGGATTTTTGAAGAGCCTCGGCGCGTTTCCAATCTCCCGCGGCACGGGCGGGGCACAGGGCATTCAGACGGCGATTGACCTTTTGGAGGAAGAAAAGGTCGTGTGCATGTTCCCGGAGGGTACGCGCTCGAAGACCGGCGAGCTTTTGAACCCGAAAATGGGTATGGTAATGCTGGCGTACAAGACGCACTGTACGATTTTGCCTGTGGCGATTGTGGGCGAGGGCGGCAAGCCCCCGAAGGTGTTTAAGAAAATGGTCATCAACATCGGCAAGCCAATCCGGTTTGAGGACATGGGCTTGACCGAAGATTCCGGTATGATTTACCGCCGTGTTTCGCGCAATATTTTTGCCGAGGTGCAGAAGCTGCGCGAGGAAGGTCTCGATATTATGGAGAACAGGTGGAAGGAAGTATGATCCGCGTGGCGAAAACAGCGGGATTCTGCTTTGGTGTGAACCGCGCGGTGGAGACCGTTTACAAATTGCTTGACGAGGACAAAACCGTCTGCACGCTCGGGCCGATTATCCATAACCCGCAGCTTGTGGAGGAGCTCGGCCGCAAAGGCGTGCGCATTATAGATGCGCCCGAGGACGCGAAAGCGGGGGAGACGGTTGTCATCCGCTCGCACGGTGTACCGCCCGAGGTCATCGAAAAACTGAAAGCGCTCGGTGTCGATTACAAGGACGCGACGTGCCCGTATGTGCAGAAGATTCACCGCCTTGTTTCCGACGGAGAGCGCGAGGGCAGGCGCGTGATGCTGGCCGGCGATGCAAAACACCCGGAGGTGGAGGGCATACTCGGCTGCTGCAAAACACCGTACCGCACCTTCAAAACGCGCGATGAACTCGAAAATCTATTCAAAAATGAGCCTGAACTTGCCGAAATGCCCCTTCTTTTTTGTGAACAGACCACTTTTAACGTAGAAGAATGGGAAAAATGTTTGGATTTCGTAAAAAAGGTATGTACAAACGCTTCAGTTTTTGATACAATATGTAAGGCTACAACAAATCGCCAGCGCGAAGCACGCGAGCTTGCGCGTGAAAGCGACTTGATGCTCGTCATCGGCGGGCGTCACAGCTCGAATACGGCGAAGCTCAAGGAGGTCTGTGAACCGTATGCGCAGACGTATCTTATTGAGACGGCGGCGGAGCTTGCAGCCCTGCCTGTAAAGGGCAAAATGAATATCGGCATAACTGCCGGTGCTTCAACACCGGCAAGCATAATAAAGGAGGTACTTGTTACCATGACAGACAAAATTGAAACAAATGAGCTTAATTTTGAGGAGATGCTTGAGGAATCACTCAAGAGCTTAAATACAGACGAAAAGGTGCACGGTGTAGTTGTAAGCATTTCTCCCACCGAAGTGTATGTTGACGTCGGTAGAAAGCAGGCCGGCTACATCCCGGCTAACGAGCTTAGCAACGATCCGAACGCGAAGCCGGAAGATCTTGTAAAGATCGGCGACGAGATGGATCTGCTCATCATGAAGACGAACGATCAGGAAGGCACCATCATGCTCTCCAAGAAGCGCATCGATGCCATCAAGGGCTGGGAAGACATTGCAGCGGCTATGGACGCTGAAGAAATCCTCACCGGCAAGGTCACAGAAGTTGTTAAGGGCGGCGTGATTGTTCTGTATAACGGCATCCGCGTCTTCATCCCGGCTTCTCAGGCTGTTGCAAACCGCGGTGACGATCTTGAGGCTCTGAAGGGTCAGGACGTTCAGTTCCGCATCATCGAAGTCAACCGTCAGCGCCGCCGTGCGGTCGGTTCCATCCGTTCCGTGCTCCGCGAGCAGAGAAAGGCAGCACAGGCTAAGTTCTGGGAGTCTGTTGAAGAAGGTCAGGAGTTTACGGGTACCGTTAAGTCCCTCACGAACTTCGGTGCATTTGTTGACCTCGGCGGCGTGGACGGCATGATCCACATTTCCGAGCTCTCCTGGAACCGCATCAAGCACCCGAGCGAAGTTGTCTCCGTCGGCGACACCGTTCAGGTTTATGTCAAGAGCCTTGACCGTGAGAACGGCAAGATCTCCCTTGGCTACAAGAAGAAGGAAGACAATCCGTGGGAGATTCTCAAGAACGAGTATCCGGTTGGCACGGTTTGCGACGCTACCGTTGTCGGCATGACCACGTTCGGCGCATTTGCTAAGATCCTCCCGGGTATCGACGGTCTCATCCACATCTCTCAGATCGCGGACAGAAGAATCGAGAAGCCGCAGGACGTTCTGAAGGTTGGCGATGTTGTTAAGGTAAAGATTACCGACATCGACTTCGACAAGAAGAGAGTTTCCCTCTCCATCCGTGCTCTGCTCGAAGACCAGGGCGAGGACGCTTCTGAGGAATAATTTAAATCGTCAGGTGTAAATTTGCAGGGTGGTTCTTTCCACCCTGCTTTACATGACGGGCATTTTAAAAGTAAACGGATAAAACGGCGGTTTTATCCATTGGAGGAAACAATTAGATGAAGCGCGTGAAAAAACCTGTGTTTTTTATCATCGCGGCTCTGATCCTTGCGCTTACATACACATCGGTCTTCGGCGTTTACACGCAGAACGGTGACACGAAGAACACATGGATCAAGGGCGCCGGCGATATAAGATGGGGTATTGATATCCGCGGCGGCGTGGAAGCGACCTTCAGCCCGGCTGACGGCGTGGAGGCGACCGCAGAGCAGCTTGAAGCCGCAAAGGCAATCATTGAGCTGCGTATGGTCTCGAAGAGCATTACGGACTACGAGATTTACACCGACGAAGCCAACGACAAGATCATTGTTCGTTTCCCGTGGAAGAGCGGCGAATCGGACTTTGACCCGGAGAAGGCGATTGAAGAAATTTCCGCAACGGCGCTGCTGACATTCCGCGAAGGTAAGTCCTACGAGACTCAGACGGTAGACGGCGAGGGCAACCCGGTTTACCAGACACCGACGGGTACAACGGCGGAAAACATCATTCTGGAAGGCAGCGACGTGACCGAGGCAAAGCCGGTCATGCAGGAGAACTCCACTTCCGGCGGCTACGATTATGCGATTTCCCTGACGCTTTCCGATGAAGGTGCACAGAAATTTGCGGAAGCGACCGAACGTCTGAAGGGCAAGACAATCTCCATCTGGATGGATGACATCATGATTTCCGCACCGACCGTTAACGCGGTTATCACAGACGGCAAGGCTTCTATTACCGGTAACTTTACGGCAGCTACGGCTTCCGAACTTGCCGCAAAGATTCAGGGCGGCGCGCTGCCGTTTGCTTTGCAGACCTCGAACTTCAGCACCGTGAACCCGACGCTCGGCATGAAGTCTCTGGATGCCATGGTCATGGCCGGCATAATCGCTTTTGCGCTCATCGCGGTCTTTATGATCATCATCTTTAAGATTCCGGGCTTTGTGGCTGTGCTGACGCTTGTGGGTCAGCTTGCAATCACCTTTGCGGCGATTTCCGGCTACTTCCCGTTTGTGAACAGCTTTACAATGACTCTGCCGGGTCTTGCGGGTATTATCCTTTCCATCGGCGTGGGTGTGGATGCGAACATTATCACCGCGAGCCGTATTAAGGAAGAACTCGGCACCGGCAAAACGCTGGACGGTGCCATTCAGAAGGGCTGCTCCAACAGCCTTTGGTCGATCATCGACGGCAACATCACGATTTTGATCGTTGCCATCATGCTCATCGGCGTGTTCGGTCCGTCTAACATTCTCTCTAAGATTTTCGGCGAATCCACGACCGGTGCGATCTACTCCTTCGGCTACACTTTGCTCGTCGGCGTAATCGGCAACTTCATCATGGGCGTGTTCTGCTCTCGTCTGATGATCAAATCGCTTTCCGGCTTCAAGCCGCTCCGTAAGAAATGGCTGTTTGGAGGTGCGGATAAGTAATGAAAAAGTTTGATTTTGATTTCTATAAGAACAGAAAAATTCTGTTCGGCATCTCGATTGGCCTGATGGTCATCGGCTTGATTTTCAATTTCATTCGTGGCACGAAGATGGACATTCAGTTCGTCGGCGGTGCGATGATTAAGTATTCCGTAGACGGCGAAGTCGATACGGATGAAATCGCGTCCCTCGTAAAAGAAGAGACCGGCCGCGACGTTTCCGTTGCATTGAGCAAGACGTTCGGCACGGACGCAAACCAAGTGACGCTGTTCTTTGCGGGCAACGAAGCTGTGACGCTCGATGAACAGCAGGCAATCGCGCAGTCCCTATCCGATGCGTATGCCGACCGCACGTTCAACGTAGTGGAATCGAGCTCCGTTGACCCGACCATGGGCGCGAAGTTCTTCCAGAAGTGCCTTGTTTGCTTGCTCATCACGTTCGTGATCCTGCTTGTTTACATTGCGTTGCGCTTTAAGAAAATCGGCGGTCTTTCCGCCGGTGTTACGGCGCTCATCGCACTTGTGCATGACGTGCTGCTTGTGTATTTCGCGTTTGTGATTTTCGGTTTCTCGATCAACGATATTTTCATCGCTGTTATCCTGACAATCCTCGGCTACTCGCTGAACGATACCATCGTCATTTACGACCGTATTCGTGAGAACCGCAAGCTCTCCCCGACGAAGAGCCCGGATGCACTGCCGGCTATCGTCAATAAGAGCCTCAATCAGACAATGACGCGTTCTATTCTGACATCTCTGACCACCTTCATGGCGCTGCTTGTCATCTACATTGTTGCGGCGGTTTATGGCATCAGCTCTGTACAGAGCTTTGCACTGCCGATGATGGTCGGCACGATTGTCGGTTGCTATTCCTCGCTGTGCATTGCGGCTCCGCTGTACACCATGTGGGCTGTGCATAAGGGCGAGAAGAGCAAGAAGTAATCTGACCCGAGCTGCTTTTAAGCAAGCGTTTCTATTACAGAATGAAATTCCCGGAAAGCTGTGTGCTCTCCGGGAGTTTTTGTATAGGGCGCATTTTACGGTGCAGGGGATAGAAATAAGTAAACGATAAAAAGCTAAAAGAAAACCGGGTAAGCTGCCGTGCGGTGTGCTACCCGGTTTTGGTTTTAGATCTGTTGGGATTTGCCGGTAAGGAGCCAGAAGACATCGACGTCTAAAATTTCGGCAAAGGCTAAAAGCTCGATATCCGTGACGGTGCGAAGCTGACCCTCTAACTTAGAGAGGGCAGAGGCGTTGATGTCAACACCGCGCACCTGCAGCTGCGCAAGCAGCTCTTTCTGTTTCATGCCACGATTGCGGCGAATGCTCTCAATACGTGCGCCGACTAAGTTTTTGTCTCCAAGTGGTTTTTTACGGATGCGCATTTGCTCGCCGCCTTTCAATGTTCTATACACATTATAAGCGTAAATGCACAAAAAATCAATTCGTTTTCCGAAAAATTATGAAAATCAACTGCTAACAATTCGTGAACGGTCCGTAAAACCGGGTGAATTACTCTGTAGTTTCGTCCTGTTCTTCGGATTTAGTATCTTCCGCTTCGCCGGAACGCGTGCGGCGGTAGGCGAGCGGTGTCATGCCATACTTTTTCTTGAAGATAGAATAGAAGTAGTTCGTGTTCACAATGCCGATGGCTTCGCTGATTTGGTTGATGGGCAGCTTAGTCTCACGCAGAAGCTGCTCGGCCTTTTTCATGCGGGTGTTGCTGAGGTAATCACTGAACGAATAGCCGATCTGCGTGGCGAAAATTTTGCCGAAGTAGGCGGAGGAAAGGCCTGCCATGCCGGCAAGCATTTTCAGGGAAAGGTCCGGGTTTGCGTAGTTTTTGTCGATGTATTCCTTTGCGACATCGGCGGCAAGCTCGTTGCCGTATTTGCGGTTGATGCTTTGATGATGCGCCAAAATGGTGATGAACTCCATGCAGCGCTTGCGCAGCATATAGACATTCGGTAGCTGACGGTCAATTTTATTCAGTTTATCCATCAAGATGGGATAAGCGGTGTCGTCATCCGTGAAAGTGGTGGAGAAATCGTCGAGCAGCGACATCATGACGTGATTGAAATACGCAACGGCTGTATTAAAGCTGACGTTTGACATGTAGGAAAGCGCGAGATCGAACTCATGCGAGCAGGCATCGAGGTCATTTGCGCGGATGTGCTCGGCAAGCTTCATGTGGAGCTTGTTGTGGTATGAGTTGAGATTGATATTCTGGCCGGTCTCATAGGCGAAGAAAATTTTGCCCTGATTACGGATGGCGGAATATTCCAGTGCGATGTTCGTCGCCTCATAGCAGAGGTTGATATTGACGGCTGTCTCCACGATGGTGCCGATGCAGATGGTGGTGTTCATGGCAAACTCGCGCTGCATGACCTCGCACACGCGCTCAAGCTCTGGCACAAGCTTTTCCGGATAGGCGTTCTTTTGCAGGGGGAGCAACATCACGAGAAAGTTGTGCGAATTGCGGTACGGTACGACACTGCCGAACTGCCCCAAAACTTCGGTGGCGAGGTTTTCGAGAGCGTAGCTGTAAATGAAATAGTTTGGATCATCCGGGCCGAAGCGCAACTCTTTGGAAGCTGCACTGATAATGACGATGGTGTAATACGGCGCGGTGAGGTCGATGCCGTAGCTTTGGTATACTTCGATGTAATTCGGAATCTGTCCATACTCGCCGTGCATAAGTCGCTGAATGTTGCGCTTTTTGGAATCGGAATAGGAGGAGATGAGGCCTTGCTCCAGCTTATCGGCTTTCATGTACATATCGGAAAAGGCCTTGCTGAGCTGGTCGAGCTCATCGCCGGCATGGTCGTTCGACGGCTTTTTGACGTAGTTGCTGTATAGCACTTCGATTGGCGCAGAGAGCTTTGCACTGGTGCGGAACGAGATGAACATGCCGACGCAGAGCACAAGAATGCCGGCGAGTAACGTGATGATGGCGAGCTGGGGGAGACCGCTGTAAATATTCGAGTACGGCACAATATTGAAGATCGTAAAGCCGGAGGAAGACGCCTTGGCGTAGGTGACGAGCGCTTCGGTATGGTCAGCGCAGGTGTAGGAAAAAGAGCCGGAATTGTCGGTCAGCTCCGGGAAATCCTCCACGGAGACAATAGTATTGTCGGGTTTTGCATGCGTGAAGGTTTCTGAATCACCTTCAGCGATATTGGTGGAGAAAACCTCGCCGTAACGGTTCAAAAGCAGGACCTGTTGAAAGCCGTTCGAGGTGCGCAGGTTCGATATGGAATCGTTGAAATAATCTTCGTCCACGTCTACGATGATGAGGTCGGGCGAGCCGCCTTTGCGTAGCTGTACGCGGAAGACGAAGGAATAGACATAACGGGTCTTGAGCTGCTGTGTGGCGTAGTTTGCACCGATCATGCGCAGAAGGCAGGTATCGGCGCCGGGATTATCGGGCAATCTACGATAATAGTATGCAATATCGTCATCCGTGAGAAAATCTGCCGTAGAGCTGGAGACGAAACGGTTGGAGGCGGAGTTATAGAGGCTAACATAGCGCGTATAGCTCTGCGCCGTTTGGATCTCGCGTAACTTGATGCCTGCGTCGGCTTCGATGAGGCGGTTGAAGGTATTGGAGGAGAGGCAACGGTTCGTATTGCTGTTCTGCAAAATTTGATTATTAACGGAATGCACTTGGCTGTAGAGCATATCCGTCATCTGACAGACCTGCTCCAACTGATGCACAGAATAGGTGCGCGCAGAGCTGACCTGCAAATTTGCGTAGATGGTGAAAATTAAAAGCGTGACGAGTATAACGGCTATGGCCACCACGCAGAAAATGCTGAAAAGGTACCGGTTGAACAGCCGGGTTTTTACTTTTTTAAACAAAATACAACACTCCAAATACAAAAAGAGAACGAAAAACACGATTTAGATTTCGTATAACTCTATGATAACGGATTTTGGCACTAAACGCAAGCGAAAAATCAGATTATTGATTCAAATCGTAAAAAACCGTAGTTTCATATCACGAAAAGCCGAAAAAAGTGATTTGATTCTCAAAAAATGGAGAAAAGCGAAATTTGTGAAGTGCCTTAAAACTGCCAAAATGCAAAGTTGCTTTGAAATTTTGGAGTTTATCGCAAAAAGAATACTTTACAAATCGTTCACAACGTGTTAAAGTTTATTCATCGAAAACAAACAAGCGGATTGCAGAAACGGTATCTCTGCACGGGGCAGAGGTTCCGGGAAGACCCATGAGGGAGGGCGCCCGGTGCGCTGTGATTGCAAAACGACACGCTTTGGCAAACACCAAGTTTTGTCGGCACTTTGTTTTCAGCAGGAATAGCGATATTCCGGGTTCGCATTTGCAGAGTCAATATATAAATATAAAGCAAATAAGCTTTACTTTATATGTGCGGCTGCGCAGAGGTGAACAAAACTCTTCCTTATATTATATAGAAGAGACACATTATTCGGAGAGGATGATCGCAAACATGAGTAAGGCGTCAGCTTTGGTTGATGTCAGCAAGAAGAGAGTGAATCCTTTTAAAGAGCTGTGGACAAACAAGTTTTTGTACCTGCTTGCGCTGCCCGCGGTCGTTTACACTTTCATCTTTTCTTATTTGACACTGCCGTACATCGTAATTGCATTTGAGAAGTTCAACTACAAGACGGGTGTTTTTAGCCCGTTTGTCGGTCTGAAAAACTTCGAATACTTCTTCAAGTCCAGCTGGGCGTGGACCGTTACGCGCAACACGCTCGTCATCAACATTCTGTTCCTCATCGTCGGTACGGTTTGCTCCATTGTTTTGGCAATCGTCCTCAATGAGGTTAAGGCGAAGAAGTTTCTTAAGGTTTCTCAGTCCATGATGCTTTTCCCGTACTTTATTTCCTGGGTTATCGTCAGCTACATGCTGCAGGGTATCCTTGGTACAGAGACGGGCCTGCTCAACAATCTGATGGGTACGCGCATCAATTATTATTCCACCCCCGGCTACTGGTACCCGATTCTTCTGATCCTCAACATTTGGAAGAACACGGGCTACAACACGATCGTTTACCTCGCAGCGATCACCGGCATTGACGAAGGCCTTTACGAAGCAGCTTATATCGACGGCGCTACGCGCTTTAAGCGTATCATTTACATCACGATCCCGCTGCTTGCACCGACCATCTGCATCATGACCCTGATGTCTGTCGGCCGCATCTTCTACGGCGACTTCGGTATGCTGTATGCGATCATCCGCGACAACAGCTCGTTGATGCCGATTGCAGAAGTTATTGATACATACGTTTACCGTACATTTAAGAACACAGGTGATCCGAGCCTTTCCATGGCTATCGGTCTCTATCAGTCCATCGTCGGCTTCATTCTGGTCTTCACAGCAAACTGGATCGTCAGAAGAAAGTTCCCGGATGGCGCACTGTTCTGATACAGGGAAAGGAGACAAGCTCATGAACAGCACGGTTGCGGCGGCGACAAAGCCGTCTAACACCAACAACAAAATCAAGCACAGCACGGGGGAGAACGTCGGTACATTCGTCATTTATCTCATCGTTGCTCTGTTCGCATTGATATGCGTCCTGCCGTTTGTTCTCGTTATCATTGTTTCTTTCAGCAGTGAGAAATCGATTACGATCAACGGTTACTCTTTCTGGCCGAGCGAATGGTCGGCTGCAGCCTATAAAATGCTCTTCCTGCCGTCCTCATCCGTTCCGCAGTCCTACCTTGTAACGACGATTGCAACGGTTGTCGGTACCGTCGTTGCATCGTTCGTCACATTCGGCGCAGGCTACACCCTTGCAAACCGTTCCTGCCGTTACAGAGACGGTCTGTCCCTTTACTTCTACATCACCATGGTTTTCTCTGCGGGCCTTGTTCCGTGGTACATGATGTGTAAAGCATTGAACTGCTACGATAACATCTGGGCACTCATCGTACCGAGCCTGTTGTTCAATCCCTTTAATATGTTCCTTGTGCGCAACTTTGTGCGCGGTATCCCGGCCGAGCTGAACGAATCCGCAAAGATTGACGGTGCAGGCGAAGTGAAGATTGCATTCGGCATTTACTTCCCGCTTTGCATGCCGGTTCTGGCTACGATTGCTCTGTTCTATGCCATTGGCTACTGGAACAACTACTTTAACGCAGTTATGCTCGTAAATGATGAGAAGTACTACTCTTTGCAAATGCTCCTCTTCAAGATTCAGTCTCAGATTACTGCACTGAGCAAGCTCACTGCCGGCGCTACGGTCAACGTAAACCCGCCGAAGGAAAGCTTTAAGATGGCGACCTCCGTTATCACCATGGGCCCGATCATCATTCTGTATCCGTTCTTACAGAAGTACTTTGTTAAGGGCATGGTCGTCGGCGCTGTTAAGGGTTAATCGCCCGCAAACATTTTAATTCGGTGTTTACCGTGGAAGACGGTTACACATATATCAATTTTCAAGGAGTTGAAGTAAGAAATGAAGACAACGAAGAAACTGCTGGCAATGGCTCTGGCAGCTGCAATGGTCGTTACGGCTTTTGCAGGTTGCTCCGGCAACAACGACACTTCCAGTGCTGACAGCACATCTTCTGCTTCCTCTGAGGCTTCTACTTCGTCCGATGCTTCCACATCTGACGAATCTTCGGCAACAGAGGACGACGGCACCATTCACCCGATGCGTATTGTACAGCCGGGCACACTTTGCCCGGACTATGAGACCGGTATGGCTGCTGTCAACGAGAAACTGAAGGAAGACGGCGTAAACATTGAGGTTTCCGTCACAAGAATCCCGTGGGATGCTTATGCTGAGAAGCTGAACCTCATGCTGACGACCGGTGAAGAGTTCGAGCTGCTGCATGTTATGCAGGACGTTAAGAACCTTTCCGCTATCGCAGGTATGGGCGCTATCTCCTCTATCCACGATTCCATCCAGAACTACCCGGACCTCTACAACAAGTTCTCCGAGACCGAGTGGCTGGGCACCCTCTACAAGGGCGAAGAGTACGCAGTACCGTGCTACTGGAGATCCTTCGACAACACGATGTCCTACATGGACTACCGTTCCGACATCGCTGAGAAGGTCGGCTACGACGAGTTCCCGGACACGACGGAAGGCATCATCGACCTCATGAAGAAGTCTCAGGACGAGATCCTCAACGAGACCGGTATGAAGGCTTATTCTTGGTTCCATCAGGTTCAGGATACGGCGCACTGGCTCCACAGAAGCTATGATACCTATCCGTTCTATGTTGAGAACTCCCTCGGCATCTGCCTCATCCGTCAGGACGGCACGGTTGATTCCTTCTATGAGTCCGAAGAATTCAAGAAGGACGCAAACACCTACTACGAGATGTATCAGGCCGGTCTCATCGACCCGGATATCTTAAACCGCGACCACCAGAAGCAGTACGACGATGCTAATTACGGCGCAATGCTTCCGTCCCAGACATTCGACCCGTACACGGGTGTTACGATGCAGAAGAACGGTGTTGAAGGCGCAGAAGTCAAGTGGGTTGAAGCTTTTGGCGATGACGTCCCGGACATGATCTACACCTATGTGCAGAACCTGAATGCGATTTCTTCCACTTCTGAGGATCCGGAATCCGGCCTCAAGTTCCTCAACTGGCTGTATGCTTCCGAAGAGAACCATGACCTCTTCCACTATGGCATTGAGGGCACGCACTATACCAAGACCGGCGACCACAGAATTGAGCAGGTCAAGGGCGACGACGGCAACCCTCTGTACAGCATGGATACCTGGATGACCGGCTACCTGCCGTACATGGCTTATGCTACCGATACGCCGGACGAGCAGGTCGATTACATGACCTACAAGTCTGATAACTACGTCATTTCCCCGGCTGCAGGTTTCATCTTTGATTCCTCTAACGTTACCAGTGAGCTGACGAACCTCCAGACCGAGATCATCTCCTCCATCTACCCGATTAAGGTCGGTATGGTTTCCTATGAGGACAACATCGATGCTGCTATCGAGAAGCTGAAGGCTGCTGGCCTCGACAAGTACTTGGAAGAGTACAGAACCCAGTTCAAGGCTTATCTGGATGCTAACCCGAACGTACTCGAGATCGCAAAGGGCACCACGGAAGGCTAATTGCTCTTCTGAAACCTGAATAATGATCTGAATGCAGGGCGCAGGACGCAAAAGGTCCTGCGCCCTTGCTTCATTATTCTTACTCTTTAAACTTGAAATTGATTTAAGATGTCTGTTACACCGAATATATCGGTGCAGAAAATATGAACTCTGAAGAGAATTGGGGAAAGAGATAATGTTAAATATCAGAGATTTCGGTGCGGTGGCTGACGGCAAGACCGTCAACACAAAAGCAATTCAGGCGGCTGTGGATCGCGCAGGGGAGACGGGCGAGACCGTGCTCGTTCCCGGCGGCGTGTTCATTACCGGTACAATCAATCTGAATGGTGCATCGTTGCATTTGGAGCCGGGCGCTGTTTTAAAGGGCTCCACGAATATCGACGACTACCCTGTACAGGATTTTATCCACAATGAAATGGGGGTGCTGCGTGCCCTGCTTATCAACCGTGACCACGACAATGTGACTATCGACGGCAGCGGCACCATTGACCTTTCCGGCACATCGTTTTATGATACAAGCGTGATGAACGTACCGAGCAGTCGTGTTCCGTTCACAGAGGAGCAGGAAGCCGAATGCACATACCCCATCGGCACGCGCCCGAGCCAGTGCATCTTCTTCCACAATGCAAAGAATGTTACTGTGCGCGGCATTAAGGTTATCGACGCGCCGTGCTGGACGTTCAGCTTCAACGCGTGTGAGAGTGTAAAGCTGCTTGGCCTTACGATTGACACCAGCCTCAACGTGCCGAACGACGATGGCATCCATATTGCGAGCTGTAAAGGTGTTATTATTGCCAATTGCCATATTTCGAGCGGCGACGACTGCATTGCGCTTTCCGGCATTACGGATTGGGCAAAACCGTGCGAGGACATCGTCATCACGAACTGCGTGCTGCGTTCCTGCTCGAAGGCAATTGTCATCGGCTACAGTTACAGCCATATCCGCAACGTGATCATCACGAACTGTATCATCAAGGAGAGCAACCGCGGCATCTGCTTCATGTGCAACGATACGTCCGCACTTGTGGAGAATGTGCGCATCAGCAACATGATTGTTGACACGCGTGTACGCGCCGGCAACTGGTGGGGCAACGGCGAGCCGATCTTCATGATGGCTGTAAAGCACGATTACCATATCCCGGCAGGGCAGGACCCACACCGCGAGACCGACTGCGCCATCCGCAACGTGCACATTGACGGCGTGACCTGCATGGGCGAGAACGCCATGGGCATTTACGGCGTGGACGGCAACATCCGCGAAGTGGAGCTCAGAAACATTGACTTCACCCGTAAGCCGTCTAAGAACCTGCCGCTCAAGGGCAATGTGTTTGACTTCGCACCCGGCAGGGTCGATTTTGAAGTGCCGGAGGACTGCGGCCTGTACATCGGCGGCGGTGCGGACGTGAAGCTGGAGAACATCAACACACGTGCGTGGAAGATCATCCACGCGTAAAAGGAGATTACCATGAAAAATATTATTTTGCTGCCGCTCGACGAGCGTCCCTGCAACTTTGATTTCCCGTCCAAAATTTTCAACGGCGAAAAGTATACGATCATTCGCCCGGAGCATCTTGGCCAGAAGAAGACCCCGGCGTCTTATGAATTCATCCGCGATTTCCTGCTCGCAAATATCGAAAAGGCAGACGCGGCGGTCATTTCCATCGATACGCTGCTGTACGGCGGCTTGATTCCCTCGCGCTTGCACCATCTTTCCGAGGAGACGGTTTTGGAGCGTCTGATGCTTTTAAAAGAACTGCGCGAAAAGAACCCGCAGGTAAAGCTGTACGCGTTCCAGTGCATCATGCGCTGCCCGAAATATTCCTCCGACGATGAGGAGCCGGATTACTATGAGCTTTACGGCAAAGAGATTCACCATATTGGCCGTCTGACGCACCTCGAAAAGCTCGGCATGGGTGACGCGGACGAGCTTTCTGAGTTGAAAGCCAAGGTAGACCCCGCGGCGCTTAAAGACTATCTTGACCGCCGCGCGTTTAACGGCAGCTTCAATATCCGCACGCTCGACCTTGTGGAGGACGGCACGATTGATTTTCTCATCATCCCGCAGGACGATTCCGCAAAGTACGGTTACACCGCAATGGACCAGAAGACCGTGCGCGCGAAGATCGACGAGAAGGTGCTCAATGACCGTGTGATCTTGTACCCGGGTGCCGATGAGCTCGGCATGGTGCTCGTTTCCCGCGCCATCAACGCGCTCGAGAATAACACCCCACGCGTATACCTCAAGTATGCGTCCACGCTGGCGCCGCAGCTGATCCCGAACTACGAGGACAGAAGTCTCAATGAGACCGTAAAGTACCACGTCATGGCGGCGGGCTGCATCGCTGTGCCGTCGCTCGCCGACGCCGACGTTGTGATGGGCATCACCGCTCCGGCAAACGAGATGGAAGAAGCCGCAAATCAGCCGGCGAACAACATCAACTATGATGTGGAGCGCAATATGGCAGAGTTTCTGTACTTTGTGAACGATTGCTTGAAGCGCGGCATTCCGACGGCGATCCTCGACAATGCCTACACGAACGGCGGCGAATTGCAGCTTCTGCGCGTGCTCAATAAGCAGGGTATTTTGATGAAGCTTGCAGGTTATGCAGGCTGGAACACCTCTGCAAATTCCATGGGCACGGTGCTCGCGATGATTGTGAACAATATGTACCAGAATAATACCGAAGCGAAGCAGAACTTCCTTGTGGAGCGTTTTATCGAGGACTTCGGCTACGGTGCGGTCGTGCGCAGCTACGTGACGGAGCACATTCTGCCACAGTGGGGCATGACGTACTTCTGGTGCGAAGAGCAGCGCGGCAAGGCGGCCAACGCCGTTTTGGAGGAGCTGCGCAAGTTTGTAAAGACGGAAATGACGTCCGTTGCGGACAAAGTAACCGTGGAAGATATTTTCCTGCCGTGGAGCCGTATGTTTGAAATTGGGCTCAAGGCAACGTACAAAGCGGACTAAGATAGAGATACAGAATGTTTTCAAAAACGAAAGGACGCGTTTTTATGACAAATCAGGAAATTTTAAACCAGATTCACCGCGGCGTAATTGTCTCTTGCCAGGCGCTGCCGGATGAGCCGCTTTACGGCTACCACTTTATGGGCCACCTTGCATTTGCCGCAAAAGAGGGCGGTGCTGTGGGTATTCGTGCCAATACCTGCGAGGATATTGTGGACATCAAAAAGGAAGTTGACCTGCCGGTCATCGGCATCATCAAGAGCGTATATGACGACAGTGATGTATATATCACGCCGACGATGAAGGAGATCGATGCACTGGCGGCAACCGGCGTGGAGATCATCGCGCTGGACGCAACAGACCGTCCGCGCCCGAACGGCCTTGATCTTGACACGCTGTTCAAGGAAGCGCGCGCAAAGTACCCGAATCAGCTCTTTATGGCAGACTGCTCTTGCTATGAAGACTGCAAGCACGCGGCGGAGATCGGCTTTGACCTTGTCGGCACGACGCTGTGCGGCTACACGGCAAAGACGAAGGGCACGGCTATCCCGAACTATGACCTGCTTTCCCGCATCACGACGGAGCTGAACGTGCCGGTCATCGCGGAGGGCGGTGTTTGGGAGCGCGGCCAGCTGCAGAAGGTGTTCTCTTACCCGGTGCACGCAGCGGTTATCGGCACGGCCATCACACGCCCGCGTGACATCACCCGCAGATTTGTTGAGGCCATTTCATGAGTACGCTTTTAGGCATTGATATCGGCGGCACGGCTGTGAAGATCGGCGTTGTGGACGAAAACGGCAAAGTTCTGCTTTCCGAAACGCGCAGCGTCAGCTTTGACGGCTACAAAACGTCGATTATGACGACGGTTGCGAACCTTGCGGGAGAAGTTCTCGAAAAAAGCCCCGTGAAAATCGAGGGCATCGGCGTTTCGGCAACGGGGCAGATTGATGTGAACTCCGGCACGGTTATTGGCGTGGGTGCACAGCTCGGCGACTGGCTCGGCAGCCCGGTGAAGAAAATTCTGGAAGACCGGTTTCATCTGCCTGTAACCGTCATCAACGACGCGAACGCAGCGGCGCTCGGCGAGCAGACGTTTGGTCGCGCAAAGGGCAAGGAGAACGTGCTTGTCGTTACGGTCGGCACCGGCATTGGCGGCGGCATTATCGAAAACGGTCGCCTCATTCAGGGCAGACGCGGCATCGGTGGCGAAATCGGGCATTATATCATCAATTTTGACGGTGTGGAGTGCCCGTGCGGCAACCGCGGCTGCTTTGAGCGCTACGGTTCTACGGGCGCGCTTGTGCGCTGTTTTACGGAGAATGCTGCATTGCTCGAAAAGCTGGGCGTACCGGCAGAAGACGTCAACGGCAAGGTGATTTTTGACCACCTCGATGACGCAGACGTCAGCGCGACGGTGAACAGCTGGATTGACAGCATCGCATTTGGAATCATCGGTCTTGTGCACATTTTCAACCCGGAAATGGTGCTCATCGGCGGCGGTATTTCAAGGGAAGACGAACATTTTATCCGCCCGCTTCGCGAGAAGATCTTGAACGGCGCGATGGAACAGTTCGCAAAAGACCTGGAGGTGGAGGCCGCTGCACTCGGCAATAACGCCGGCCTGCTCGGCGCATGTGCGTATTTCAGACAGAACTTTTAACCGACGTATATAACAACAAAAGCCGAGGCGCTTCAAAACGAAGTGTCTCGGCTTTTTGCGGTGCATTTACTTTTCAATGAGGTCATTGTCCCTGAACAGGAGGGAAATGCACCATACGGCGGCGATGCCGACGAGTGTGTAGATGATGCGGCTCAAAATGGCGCCCTGTCCGCCGAAAAGCCATGCGACGAGATCAAACTGGAAAATGCCGATGAGGCCCCAGTTGATGCCGCCGATCACCGTCAAAATCAAAGCGATGACGTCCAGCATATACTCTGCTCCTTTTTGCATTTGCCTGCACCCGACCGATGGCGAAAATCGAACGCAGGCGATAAAAAATCCTCGGAGAACAAAGGCAAAACGCTTTGCTCACCGAGGATAGTATGAACGAAAAACTGAATTTTATGTTTTTTAGTTTTTAAGGCTCTGCAGCGGGGCAGGGATACGGCCGCCGCGGTTGACGAACACGGCCGGGGAATTCGTATTGACTTCCATAACAGGGCCGCAGCCGAGCAGGCCGCCGAAGTTCAGTTCTTCGCCGACCTTCTTGCCGATGGCCGGAATGAGGCGTACGGCGGTCGTCTTGGAGTTGACCATGCCGATGGCAGCTTCGTCCGCGATGATGCCGGAAATAATCTCCGGGGTGATGTCGCCCGGAACGCAGATCATATCGAGGCCGACGGAGCAGACCGCCGTCATGGCTTCAAGCTTTGTGATGGAAAGCGCGCCGCTCTTTGCTGCGGCGATCATGCCGGCGTCTTCACTGACCGGGATGAACGCGCCGGAAAGGCCGCCAACGTGTGAGGACGCCATGACGCCGCCCTTTTTCACAGCGTCGTTGAGCAGAGCTAGTGCAGCCGTGGTGCCGTGTGCGCCGCACTGCGCAAGGCCCATGCCCTCAAGGATATCCGCTACGCTGTCGCCGATGGCCGGTGTGGGGGCAAGGGAGAGGTCGACAATACCGAACGGCACGCACAGACGGCGGGAAGCCTCCTGCGCGACGAGCTGACCCATGCGCGTGATTTTGAATGCGGTCTTCTTGATGATGTCCGCGATCTCGGTGATATTATCGGTATCTTTTGCCTTCTTGATGGCTGCGCGCACAACGCCCGGGCCGGAAACGCCCACGTTGATGACGCAGTCCGGCTCGCCGGCGCCGTGGAAAGCGCCCGCCATGAAGGGGTTGTCCTCCGGTGCGTTGCAGAACACGACGAGCTTTGCCGCACCGATGCAGTCGCGGTCCGCGGTGCGGACGGCGGCTTCCTTGACGATGTGACCCATTTTCTTTACGGCATCCATGTTGATGCCGGCCTTTGTAGAGCCGATATTGACGGAGGAGCAAACGAATTCCGTTTCCGCAAGTGCTTCCGGGATGCTTTCAATTAAAGCGTAATCGCCGGGGGCAAAGCCCTTATGCACGAGCGCGGAATAGCCGCCAATGAAGTTGACGCCGACGGTCTTTGCGGCGCGGTCCAGTGCCTTTGCAAAGCGAGCGGGGCTTGCACCGGGGTTTGCGCCCGCCAGCATGGCGATGGGCGTGACGGCGATGCGCTTATTCACAATCGGAATGCCGTACTCGCGGCTGATGTCCTCGCCGGTCTTGACGAGGTTTTCGGCATAGCTGCAAATTTTGTCGTAGACCTTCGTGCAGGCCTTATCAATATCGGAATCGATGCAGTCGAGAAGCGAAATGCCCATCGTGATGGTGCGCACATCGAGGTTCTCGTTATCGATCATATTTATGGTTTCCAGAATATCATGTGTATCGATCATAGTTTCATTCCCGGCCTTTCGGTAATAGATTTAGATTCTGTGCATGGAGTTGAAAACGTCCTCGTGCATAACATGGATCTTCAGGCCGAGCTTTTCGCCAAGCGTATCGAATTCATCGGAGAGCTCGCTGATCGGCACGGTCGCAGCACTGATGTCTACGATCATGATCATGGCGAACATATCCTGCAAGATGGACTGTGTGACTTCAATGACATTGATGCCTTTTTCTGCGCATACGGTGGAGACTTTCGCGAGAATGCCGACCATATCTTTTCCGATTACGGTGATGACTGCTTTCATAAAATGACCCTACCCTTTCCTGCAAAACATAAAAGCGTTTTGCTGTGGTTTTCTATTTCTTTATTATCTATCAAATGTGGGGCGCTGTCAAGGTTTAAAAGGTGTTTTGCAGGAAATAGTGGTGTAAAAATCAAAAAGGTACGGTGCGGGGAAATCGGAAGAAACTTTCACATCGCTTTACAATGCGTTTTTAGGCGAAAAGTTGCAAAACTTGTGCTTGGGGTATTCCAAAATGATTTTTATTGTGTTAAAATCAATTTGTATATTGTTTTGAGCATACAGGTCGAAGTGCTTTAAGGGGATGATCTTTTGCGTTACAAAAATATATCCGATTGTCACAGCCATTCCAACTGCTCGTTCGATGGCACCCGCAACATGCGCGATATGTGCATGAACGCCATCGAGATGGGTCTGGTTTACTACGCCGTGACCGACCATTGCGAGTGCAACCAGTACATGAACGTGCCGCACATTCCCGGCGGACGGTATTACGATGTCGTACGTCAGTCCTATGCGGAGCTGTTGCAAAATCAGGAACGTTTCCCGAATTTGAAGCTTTTGCGCGGCATTGAGCTCGGCCAGCCTCTGCAGGACCTAAACGCAGCACACGATGCGCTTACGGGGCGCGACTACGACGTGGTAATCGGTTCGCTGCACAACATTCGCGATCACGACGATTTTTACCACATCGGCGAGCATAATCCCACCGAGCAGGAGATCGACAACGCTTTGCACGCCTACTTTGCGGAGAGCCTTGAAATGGTGGAGTGGGGCAAGTTCGATACACTGGCGCACATCACCTACCCGCTGCGCTACATGTGTAAGGCGGGGGAAACGCCCAGCTACAAGCCGTATCAGGACGAGCTGGACGCGGTTTTAAAGGCGCTCATCAAGTCGGACATCGCGCTGGAGTTCAACACCTCCCGTATTTTGCGCACGGATGCGCCGAAGCTGCCCGACCGCGAAGTCTATTCGCGCTATAAGGAGCTTGGCGGTAAGCTTGTCACCATCGGCGCGGATGCACACCGCACGGAGAACATTGCAAGCGGCGTAGAGGAAGCCATGGAGCTTTTGAGCGACATCGGCTACAAGGAATACACCGTGTTTGTAGAGCGCAAGCCGGTGCAGGTGCCAATCGAATAAAACAGATTACACCGCCTGCTGCAAAAGGTACAGCAGGCCTTATAAAATAAAAACAGAAGGGATAAAACACCATGGATAAGAAAATGGAAAAGCTTTTAAAGCTCTTGCAGGATGATGCCAAGCTGACCGTGCAGGAGCTTGCCGTTATGCTGGATATGACCGAAGCCGAAGTGGCGGCCGCCATTCATAAGTTTGAAAAAGACGGCGTCATCAAGGGCTACCGCACGCTCATCAACTGGGAGCGTACGGATGTGCACCGCGCAAGTGCCCTCATTGAGCTGCGCGTTACGCCGAAGAAGGACTCCGGCTTTGATGAGCTTGCCGCACGCGTAAAGGCCTTCCCCGAGGTGGAAAGCGTCTGCCTGATGTCCGGCGGCTTTGACCTTGCCGTAACCGTTACGGCGAATACCATGTCTGAGATCGCGATGTTCGTTGCAAAGCGCCTCGCGCCGATCGACGGTGTGCTTTCCACTGCCACGCACTTTATTCTGACGAAATATAAGGACGGCGGCGTGGACTTTGTCACCGACTACGATGAGATTGACGAGAGAGGAAGCAACCTTTGTGATTGATTACAGCAAATACCTGAACGACCGTGCGCGCGTGATTAAGCCCTCCGGTATCCGCCGCTTTTTTGACATTGCAAACGAAATGGAGGACGTGATCTCCCTTTCCATCGGCGAGCCGGATTTTTTCACCCCGTGGCATATCCGCGAGGAGGGTATCACGACGCTGGAAAAGGGCAGAACGCGCTACACCCCGAACCGCGGCCTGATGGCGCTGCGCGAGGAGATCTGCCGCTTTTTAAAGCGCAAATATGACCTGGAATACACCGCAGCTACCGATATTCTTGTCACCGTTGGCGGCAGCGAGGCTATCGATATGGCGCTGCGCTGCCTTGTGGGCGAGGGCGATGAGGTTATTATCCCGGAGCCGTGCTTTGTGTGCTACGACCCACTGACCCGTATGGCGGGCGGCGTGCCGGTTTCCATCGCAACGAAAGCGGAAAACGAATTCCGCTTGACGCCCGAGGAGCTTGAAAACGCCATTACGGACAAGACGAAGGTGCTTATTTTCCCGTATCCGAATAACCCCACGGGTGCCGTGATGCGCCGCGAGCATTTGAAAGCGCTGAGCGAAGTGATCATTCGCCATGACCTCATCGTGCTTTCCGATGAGATTTACAGTGAGCTGACTTACGGCGGCGAGCCGCACGTCTCCATTGCGTCGCTGCCGGGCATGAAGGAGCGCACCATCGTCATCAACGGCTTCTCAAAGACATATGCGATGACGGGTTGGCGCATGGGCTACGCGGCGGGTCCGAAGGAGATTATTTCCCCGATGACGAAGCTGCACCAGTACGGCATTATGAGTGCCCCGACGATGTCACAGTACGCGGCAATCGAAGCGCTGAAAAACGGTGATGACGACATTGCCGAAATGCGCGACCAGTACGACATGCGCCGCCGTTTGATTGTGGATGGGCTCAACCGTCTCGGTCTTACCTGCTTTGAGCCGGAGGGTGCGTTTTACGTGTTCCCGTCCATTCAGTCCACCGGCATGACGTCCGATGAATTTTGTGAGCGTCTCATTTACGACAAACATGTCGCGGTGGTGCCGGGCTCGGCATTCGGTGCGTGCGGCGAGGGCTTTGTACGCATTTCGTATGCGTATTCCATCAAGCACCTTGCAGAGGCGCTGAACCGCATCGGCGCATTTTTGAAGGAGTTAAAGTGAGTGCGTATGTAAAGCGGCTTGCGGATTATGACATAGAACGGCTGACCGAAGCGGTGGATGCAATGTTCACCGCTTCGGCGTTTTACGGCCGCATAAAACCGCATATGACCGTTATTTTGAAGCCGAATCTCGTCATGCGCTCTGCGCCGGAGGAGGCCATCATCACGCACCCGAATGTGACGGCTGCGGCCGCGATTTGCCTGCTGCGGCGGGGCGCGGACGTGCTGGTGGCGGAAAGCGGCGGCGGGCCGTACAATACATCTATCATGAAAGGCACGTTCCGCGCGTGCGGCTATACAGAAGCGGCGGAAAAATACGGCTTTTCGTTATATACAGCGTGTAAGAGCACGGCAGTGCAGCTGCCGGAGGGCAAGCGCTGCAATACGCTGACCGTCACAGAGCTGTTCGCGCGGCCGCGCGAGACGCTCGTCATCGACATTGCGAAGTTAAAGACCCATGGAATGATGGGTTATTCCGGCGCGGTGAAGAATCTCTTCGGTGTGGTGCCGGGGCTATTAAAGCCGGAGCTGCACAGCCGTTACCCGGAAAAAGAGCCGTTTGCGGAAATGCTCGTCGATTTGTGTGAATATGTGCACCCGGATTTCTCGATTATAGATGCGATAGACGCCATGGAGGGCGATGGACCTACGGGCGGCCAAAAACGCTTTGTCGGCGCACTTGTGGGGTCTGAAAGTCCCTACGAAGCGGATATGGTCGGCGCGAAGCTCATCAATATGAAGCCCGAAGAAATTTTGGTGCTCAAAAACGCACAGGAGCGCGGACTTTGTGCGGGAAAGCTTTCGGAAATCAAAGTGCTTGGTGACGATTTTGAGAATATTGTCGTACACGATTTTAAGCGTGCACGCTCCAGCAGCATCGATTTTACGACACGCGTTCCGAAATTCATGCAGCCGCTTGCAAAGAGAATTTTAACGCCGTACCCGAAGATCAACACGGAACAGTGCGTGGGCTGCGGCAAGTGCGCGGAAAGCTGCCCGCAGCACACCATAACGGTGCGGGAGCACAAGGCGCACATCGAGTACAGCAAGTGCATCCATTGCTTCTGCTGCCACGAAATGTGCCCGAAGCACGTCATCAATATCAAGCGGTTTTCACTGTTTGACCTATGAGGGAGGACTGAATATGAACACAGCCGAATGTAATGCGTATGCAAAAATCAACTTATCGCTCGATATTACCGGGCGGCGTGAGGACGGCTACCACACGGTCGACATGGTGATGCAGTCCGTGTCTCTCTGCGACCGTGTGCGCGTGACGCTGAACGATACGGGGGAGGTTATACTCAAGTGCTCGAAGCCGCACATCCCGTGCGACGGGCGCAACACGGCATACAAGGCTGCGCAGTATTATTTTGACGCTACCGGTGTGCCGTTCGGCGCAGATATTTATATTGAAAAGCATATCCCGGATCAGGCGGGCATGGGCGGCGGCAGTGCGGATGCAGCAGCCGTGCTGAAATTATTGAATCATCTGTGCGCAGAAGCGGGGGAGGAGCCGCTCAATACGGCAGAGCTTTTGTATCTCGGTTTGCGCATCGGTGCAGATGTGCCGTTCTGCATTTTAAACGGCACATATCGCTGCCTTGGCATTGGCGAGCAGTTGCTGCCGCTGGCAGAGATACCGAAGTGTTACCTTGTCGTTGTGAAGCCGGACGTAGGCGTGAGCACGCCGGAAGCGTACCGTGCGTGTGATAACGTGCCGGACGGCGGCATGCGCTACACGCCGGGTATGGTGCGCGCGGTAGAACATCGCTCGATTGAGGAAATTGCAAACGCGCTCGGAAATCGGTTTGACGACGCGCTGCAAATCTCCGTTGTGCAGGAGGTAAAAAAATATCTGTGCGAAAACGGGGCGTTAAATGCGTTGATGACCGGCAGCGGCTCCGCGGTTTTTGGAATTTTTTCTGAAAAAAGCTTGGCGGAAAATGCCGCAAAGCGTATGCCGAAGGCATTTGGCGCGTGTTTTTTGGCAGAGCCCGTAAACGGCTGAAAAGGCAAAAAAACCGCATAATTCCGCGCTTTTTTGCGCGTTTTAATTCTCACTCGAAAAATAAATTTCAAATTTTTAAAGTTTTTTTGAAAAAAGGGTTGACTTTTCCCGGATATCTGCTATAATAGACTACGTTGTCCGACGGAAACAAACGAAACGAAAGAAAGACAGCGAAACAGATAGCGGTATTGTGTAATGGTAGCACAGCAGACTCTGACTCTGTTTGTCTGGGTTCAAATCCTGGTACCGCTGCCAAAATGGCCTTGAGTATTCAAGGCTTATATCGAGGTGTGGCTCAGCTTGGTAGAGCGCTACGTTCGGGACGTAGAAGCCGGAGGTTCAAATCCTCTCACCTCGACCATGAAAGACTTTGCAGAAATGTGGAGTCTTTTTGTTTTATTCACAAAATAGCGGGTCATTGTAACGGGGAGGAAAAGGTATGCGTTATTTTGAAAAAGTGTTTGACGGACAGGTGCTCAAGTGGTGCGTGAACGGCGCAGAGCTGGGCGGCGGAAAGTCGACGCTGCTGTGTCTTGTCTCGAATGAGACGGAGGCGGAAAGCTGTTTAAGTAAACTCGAGCCGCATTGCGGAGAAGCACAGGCAACCGCGTTGATTTTACCGGGCGGTATATTGCCCGAAACAGCGGTGCAGAGCTTGGTTTTTGAATGGCAGACGACGGGCATTATCGACAAATGTAAATTGTCGCTCACGGCATCGCAAAGCTGTGCGGACGCGGCGTGGCGGCTGATTTCGCATTTGTCGCATTGCTTCAGCGCGGCGGCGATTCTCGGCGGGCATGCAGACCCCTATGAAGTACGCGCGGCAAAATTCATGCCGCTGAAGGTGTATACATTCGCGGGTGAGGGCAATGTGCTCGCAGACGGCAAGGTGCTTGCAGACGCGGAAAAGCTTGTGATGAGCCTGCGCGTAACAGGCTCCGAAACGGTGGAGCGCACGGAGATCAACTCCGAAAACGCATGGGAAAATGCCTTTGCGGACGGGGAAATTGTTCGTTGGCTGCTAAAGCAGGATAGACGCACGCAGCTTGAAGTGACGTGGATAAAGCCCGGTTTTTGGCGGATAGATGACTACTTTACGGCGACGTGCTACCTCATTGAGGGCAGGGACAAGGCGCTTTTGATCGACACGGGCATGGGCGAGGGCGACCTGCTCGACACCGTGAAGAAGCTGACGCGGCTGCCGGTCGAGGTTGCGATTACGCACCCGCACCGCGACCACATGTTCCGCATCGACCGATTTGAGAAAGTATATCTGCACAAAAATGATGTGGAGAAGATCCGCGAAGACGAAAACTGCTTTGCGGCGGCGCTTTCCGACGGCGGCAAATACCCGCAGCTTGTACCTATTGACGAGGGCAGCGTGATCGACCTCGGCGGCGGTGTGACGGTGGATGTGCTGAATCTCGGCGGGCACACGGAAAACTCCGTGGTGTTCGCGTGCGCACACTACAAGGCGCTTTTTACCGGCGACGCCATCGGCTCCGGGTATATCGTTTTGATGATCTGCCCGGAAAAAGACATGTATAAGGTCTTGGAGAGCTACAAAAAGAATCTTGAGTGCTTCCTGCCGCGTGCGGAGGCGCTGCGCGATTATGCGTGGTTCGGCGGGCATTCCATTCAGGAAAACGGCTGCGACGAGCAACACCAGCAGGATTACCTTGCGGGCAGATCGGTCTACTATAACCCGCTGCGGCTCGAGATCGTGCAGGATATGGTAGTGCTGTGCGAAAAACTGATCACGGGAGAGATCAGCAAGGCTGATGTCATGTCGACGGACGAGCACTACTGCAATTATGGCAGTGCAGGCATGTATTTCAGATTCATTTAACACCCTAAAACGAGAAAAAGGCTTTGTCGGCATCAAATCGGTGCGCGGCAGAGCCTTTTAATTTTTTTGCGTTACTTTTTGTTTTGGATGGGCTGCGCGTTGAGGTTCTCAATGAAGCCGTCCGGCACAGAGGCGAGGACGGTCATAGTTTTGGCATCATAGATTTCATGCCGACATCAGGAATCTCGATGTATACGCGCCCGTCGGACAGCGGCTGGTGTGGCGTTAAAAATGTGCGGCAATTTATTGGGGATGAAATTTACAGAAGTTTCATATAATATGCGTTTGGCACTGGCGCGAAAGTATGTTATATGGTATAATACATATATAAACTTGAATTTGATGGGTGAGCAGAGGAAAACACTATGGGCATCAGCAAAAAGCTTGAAACGATTTATCACAACGGACAGCCGGACGGTATTCGCTCCATCCGCCGCAGTTTATCTACCATGACGACGTATGTGATACCGCGCCCACTGCTTTCCGAAGCGAAGAACATTACGGGCATCAACCGGCACGGCATTTATTATTTAATAAATGAGAGTGAAGACAATAGGATCGCGCAAATTTACATCGGTCAGACGCGCAACGGCATTTTGCGGCTGGACGACCACAATCGCTCGAAAGATTTTTGGAACAAAGCTATCATGTTTTTGGCGGAGAGCAAGACCTTTACGCTGGATATGATCAGCGGGCTTGAAAAATACGCGATCATCAAAGCGCAGGAATCCAAGCGCTACACGGTGGAAAACAGTGTTGTGCCGAAATATGAGATCGACGAATATGACCTTGCCACTGTGGAGGAAGTCTACGATGAAATTCAGTTCATCATGGCGACGCTGGGCTATAAAATGAACGATGCAAAAGCGGTGCAGAGCGAAGAAACGGTTTTACATACAACACGCAACGGCATAGAAGCGTTTGGCGTGTATGACGGCGAGCGGTTCGAGGTGCTGGAGGGCTCGCGTATCGGGCGCACGGAATATAAAAGCCTTTCACCGGCCATTGCGCGTCAGAGACGATCAGCTCTGAAAAACGGAGACGTGACCGATGTAAACAGCGAATATGTGTTGAATAAATCGATGTCGTTTTCGTCGCCGAGCTCGGCCGCTATGTTCGTCCTCGGTGCAAGTGCGAACGGTTGGGCGGAATGGAAAAGTAAGGATGGCAAGACGCTGGATAAGCTTTTCAGAAAGTAAATACGAAAATAAGAGCGCAGGCGCGCGAAAACGGCGTATCTGCGCTTTGCTCATTTTGCTAAGTGCTTTGCGGGGCGTTTTTCCTTTAGGAACCTTTCGGTTAATATGACCGTACCGGTCTGCTCGATTTGCTTGCGGTACTGCCCGTTGAAGCCGAAGCAGAAGACGTGCCCGAAGAAGCCGCACCGCTTGACAACTAAGACAATAATGCCGATATATGAATCTTTAAAACAGTATAAATTGCGCATGTTCTGCGTGCTGTCATCATAGCACATGAAAGTTTGCTTGTTAATACACTTTATTGAAAACAGGTATTAACTTGTAATTTAATTTGCTGTAGACTATCATTCGATAGGGGGTATCTCCACTATGGCTATTGATACCATGAAAAAAGGTTCCATAGAAATGCTCACGCTGTTTTTGCTGTGTGAAGAAGACGCATATGGTTATCAGCTTGTGCAGAAAATCAAGGAGCGAAGCAAAGGTTTCATTACAGTGCAGGAGGGGTCATTTTATCCGCTTCTGTACCGCTTGGCGGATGATGGGTACATCACCGGCGAGGAGGTCGTAACGCGCATGAGCACGGGGCGTTCCCGCATGCGTGTGATCTATCATATTGAAAACGCCGGGCGGGAACGGTTGGCGTCTTTAAAAAAAGACTATGAAACCGTTCAGCAGGGTATCCATAATATTCTTGATTCTTAATTTGCGTACAAGTTTTCACTCAAATCCCATAGAAAAGCAGCTGCTCTTTTTAACAAGGAGCAGCTGTTTTTTTTGTGGGGAAAGACCACTCCGAAATCCACCGCATAATGGCGGCGCGCGCACGGCGGCTTCTGTTCACACTGGAAAATGAAACGGAAATATGGTAAAATAGCGGTACAGTCAAAATGAAGATAGGGGAACAAAAATGACAAAAATCTTATTTATCTGCCACGGCAGGATTTCCCGGGCATGATGAAAAGTCTCATATCGTCTCATAAGTCCCGTTTTTAAGCGTTTTTTGTGCTTCAATCTCAAATTTACCAAAGATTTACCAATATTTCTGGAGAGCCAGACTTGCAAAAAAATGAGCCAGAATGAGGAGATTAAAACATGAGCGAATTGAAACCAAGAATAACGGAAAACGGAATTGATTATATCCTTGTCGGAGATTACTACATCCCAGACTTGAAACTGCCGGAGGAACACCGCCCCTATCGGAAAGTACGGACGGATGCACCGGGAATATTTAAGGGAAGTCCACCCAGCCAGATTGAATACATTGATACTGACCGGGAGAATTGTGGACATATCTTGCAGACCTGAACGAACAGGCACAGGAACGGTTAGACACTATCATGGAGCAGATGAAAGCTACCGAGGGCGTGACAGAGGAATTGAAGCGTACCCGACAAATGGAATGGGTGCAGCGTTGCAATAACATTCATAACCGGGCAGAAGAAATTGTTTTGCATGAGATGATTTATTCATAACGGGAGCAATTAAATCGGAGGTATATAAGATGATTGAAATTGTATTTGGTGAAAGTGCCTGTGGAAGTTTGAAAATTGCCCAAACTTACGGCAAGGGAAAGTATAGAGGAAGTGCTGTTTCAATATTTATGAGGCACGAAGACGGGAGTGTTCCATCTTCAGATGAAATGAAAAAAGCACAGCTTCAAGCACAGGAACAAGAACGCATTGCTTGGGAGAATGCTATTCCATTGGGAGGCAAGAGCAGTGATGTTTATTGTTTTGATATGGCTCTTAGTGTGGGAGATATTTCTGATAATGGAATTGGCGAACAGCGGAAAAATGTTTTCAAGAAAATGCTGTCTGTCTGCTTTGTAGAGGATTTAGATTATCAGGTTGAAGAAAAAATACAGAAAATTAAAACTACATTGACCTCAGTGATTGAACGATATGTAGCTGGGGAAGAAATTCGCATTTGGTATAGCTATAATCCAGATGAGCTTTGTGGTATGTATTGGCTTATGAAACAACTTCAACCATTAAACTGCCAGACAACAATTTATTTGGTTAAGTTACCTACATGGGAATATGGAAAAGAAAATACTATGACATCCAAAATAGCATGGGGCGAGGTCTCTCCTGGCGAATGGGGAAACTATATAACTCTACAAGAGAAAGCTAATCCTGTATTTCTTTCAGCTTGTGCTATGAAATGGAATCAACTTCAAAATGAAAATGCACCTTTGCGTGCAATGTTAAATGGTAAATTGCAAAGCGTTTCAGAAGATATATATGATAGTTTCATTCTTCGTGAAATTGCGGAACAGCCAGAGCAATTCAAAATGGCTATTGTCATAGGTAATGTTTTAGGAAAATATCAACTTGGAATTAGTGATGTATGGATTTCCAATCGCATTGATAAAATGCTTGAAGATGGTGTGTTGGAAATTATACAGGACGCACCAAAGGGAGAAACAAATTATCGCCGAATATTAAGAAAACGAATGAAATAATAACCACAGCACAAACCGCTGCTACATGGAATCCAACAAACCATGCAACAGCGGTTTTCCTTTACCGTTTTTTCCTCTGGCTGATAGGCGTTCCCATTTTCTTTGATTTTTTGAGAATCCGAATAAGCCAGCGAAATTCTTCGTCTGACAGATTTTTATAGTTGATACCGAGCTGCTTGCAGTAAAGCACTAACCAGTTTTTCATCCCGGCTGCCCTTGAAATTTTCGACCGCTTCCAGATTTTCTTTCAGTTCATCGGCAACGGTGGTCTGGGGCGCACTCTCGCTGTCCTTTTTGTGGGCTTCCCGAATATCCCGGATAATCAGGTTGAGGTCATCCCAGAACCATGTGACTGAAATACTCATCATCACTGATATGGGCGGCTTGCAGCACTTTCAAATGGGGGTCATCTTCGCCAGGGCGATACCGTTCAATGATTTCATGCCGGACGGTATCGACAAGGGCGTTGAGGTTTTGAATCTGCATGGTGGCAATCCCATCCACATAAATCTCAATGTCCGCAAGAAACTTGATAAAGTCCTTATGGGTGGCAAGTTCGCAGAGCAGACGGTTGTTAATCCGACCGCTTTTCAGAAGTGCTACCATTTCATCGTTCAAATGCAGCTCCCGTCAGTGGCGTGTTGATCTGCTCCCTGTTCTCTGTCCGGCACAGCAGATAATCGACGGGAAACCCCATAGAAGTCTGCCAGCGTGATAAGGTTGCCATGATTGATTTCCTTATAATCGTCTTTTTCATAACTGCCAAGGGCTGATTTAGAAATACCCGTTAGCTTTTGATAGTTCTTCCAGATTTAAGCCTTTGTCTTGCGGAGTTCCCAAAGGCGTTCCTGTATGCTTGTTGCTCCTTTCATGGGCAGCACGCTCCTTTCCAACGGTTTTATTTCTGCCGTTGAATCTGGATTATATCACACTTTCCGCAATCGTGGAAATTTCTGATTTTTCCCCTTAATTCCTACTTTGTGGACATACGGCACAGGGCACAAAAATGTTCTATGATACAGGTAGTTCATCGATGGATTATTCCAATCGAATGACCAGCCTGTGTGGGATATGCTTCCCCGGCGATGTAGCGCCATGACTTTTGGCAGGGATATGGAGGAACCCTGACCGAAACGAGCGTACCAAAGGGAGCGATACGCCGCTGTGAGATTCAGGGGAGGAACGACACCGGGGAGAACTGGCGAACTGACACCGAAATGATACCGAAACACGACAATCTGATAGGGGGATAGTCTACCCTATCGCTGATACTTCGGGAGATTTTAAGCGGCTCTATGGCTGTAATTTTGCCGAAAATCGCCCCGAAACCATACACGAAAACGGGAGGAAGCGCAATATGCCGAGAATGAGCAAAAAGAGGAAGCATGAGCTTTCCTTTTACCTCAATGACCGGGGGCGTGTCACTTACAACGAATTATGCCGGAAATGCCAGCATGGGTGCAAGCAGAGCTTCCGGGCGGTTGTGATTGACTGCCCCCGTTATTTATCCAAACGAGCAAAGAAAAAGGAGGAACACACCGAATGAATTTTGAATTTATGACGATAGACACACCATTGCCGCCCTGTATGCCATTTCCCAGAGCGTTGACAGGGATTTCCAGTCAGCAGCACCGCAAAGGTCATGTACTGCCGGATGTTGGACGCTATGCTCTCCAAAGGGCAGGAGGACGAGAACGGAATCCTGTTTGTCTGCTTCCCTGTCACAGCCATTGCCGCAGTCCTGTCCCGCAGCCTCATGACGGTCAAGCGTTCTTTGAATGAACTGGAAACCGCCGGACTTATCATGCGGGTGCGTCAGGGCGTGGGAGAACCAAACAGGATTTATGTGCTGATACCGGGAAAGGAGGACGCTGCCCTTGCCTGATACCTCAAAGCTGGAAAAACTCAATCGGGAGTTGGAGAAAAGCGAAAAGAAACTGCGGAAAGCCATCAATGATGAAAAGGCATTGCAGCACCAGTTAAAGCAGCTTACCCGAAAGGAACGGACGCACCGGCTCTGTACTCGTGGCGGTATGCTGGAAAGTTTTCTGCAAGAGCCGGAACGCCTGACAGATGATGATGTCATGCTGTTGTTGAAACTCATTTTTCACAGGCAGGACACGCAGGAACTATTGAAAAAACTGCTGGAACGGGAGAAGCCGGAAACCCCTTAGTTTACTAAGGGCGCAATTATACACCACCCAGAGGTTGGTGCATTGCGTTCTCCGAAGGCTCCTCGCCGGAGGGCTGTGATTTTCCGCAGTCATGGTCTGCTCCAAATCATACAGGGGACGCTACACTTCCCCTGCGCTGGCTGCCGCCAGCTACCCTTTTGTGGACTTGCCATCTGGGGACACCTTGCGGTGCAAGCTGTTCCCAGCCGACAAGTTTCATAAAATATGCTATCTTTTCGATAATCGATGAAGTATAATAAAGTCAGAAATAAATCAGGAATTTGAGGTCAAGGCTTAAACGTGAGGTTTATATGAAAAAATACCAATGTCCTTGCTGCGGATATTTTACCTATAATGTTCCGGCAAATGAAGATTGTGGGTATATTTGCCCCGTTTGTTTTTGGGAGAATGACCCGTTCATTGCTTCTGATAACGAACCAAGCGACTCTAATCATGGAATAACGCTAAAAGAAGCGAAATCCAATTTCTCAAAATTTGGTGCTTGTGAAAAAGAAATGTTATGTTATGTCCGACCACCAAGAGATGATGAAAAAGAAATTTCATAGCGACAACTTCCAACTTGTAGAACTGAAAAATTAGAAGTTGTAAAGGAGTGTGATAAAATGGAAACACTTTTTGACCAATACAAAGAACTGAATATAAATGGCTCTTTGATTTGTCTTGAACAAGTTGAAGATATTTATTCTTACTTCTGCTATCCGACCAATGCAAAGGCAATAGGTTTTGAAGGAAGTATTATGTATTGCTTTATTGAGCCGTATGGGGAAATGGTTTTTGCCTGCAATCCTGATACTTGTGCAGATGTTTTTGTTTATCCACTGGCAAGAACCTTTGAGGATTTTATGAGACTTATTCTTGCTTGTGGTTCTACTAATCCTATTGAGCAGATTATTTGGATGGACAAAGACAAATTTGAAAAACACCTCAAAGAGGAAGAAGCAATCCGCACAGAGGAACAGAAAGCGACATTAAGTTATCTTGAAACAGAATTAGAAATTTCCCCTATTGATAACCCTTATGACTATGTAAAAGAACTGCAATCTCGCTTTGACAATAGTGGCATTGAGTATAGTGATGAATACTATGATGTTTTGGGGATTGATAGAAAATAACAACAAATAAATTCCAGTTCGTCAGCTTCACATCGGGTCAACTTGTCCCCGAACTTTTACAACTAAATACCCGCCGCCCACACAGCGGCACACCGAGCAGGAAATCTGAAAAAGGTCTCCTGCTTTTTTTCTGCCCAAAATGAGGTGGTAAAACGCCACCCCGTCCACCAATTAGCGAAAGGAGGGACACGAAATGCCCTGTCCACACAACGAAATCACGATTGTTCAGCGCAGCCAGCGGCAGTCTGCGGTTGCCGCCGCTGCTTACCAGAGTGGCGAAAAACTGTTCTGTGAATATGACCAGCAAGTGAAGCACTACCCGGAAAAGCGTGGTATCGTCCACAATGAAATCCTGCTCCCACCTAATGCCCCACAGGAATATGCAGACCGCAATACTTTGTGGAACGCCGCCGAAGCGGTGGAAAAACAATGGAACTCCCAGCTTGCAAGGCGGTGGGTGCTTACCATCCCCAGAGAGATACCGCCCGACCAGTATGCTGTCCTTGTCCGGGAGTTTTGCCAGAAGCAGTTTGTTTCCAAAGGCATGATTGCTGACTTTGCCATCCATGACCCCCATCCGCCGGGACACAATCCCCACGCCCATGTCCTGCTCACTATGAGGGCAATGGACGAACATGGGAAATGGCTTCCCAAGAGCCGCAAGGTTTATGACCTTGACGAGAAACGGGGAACGGATAAAGCTGCCGTCCGGCAGATGGAAAAGCCACAAGGAGGATACGGTGGACTGGAACGACCAGAAGTATTGTGAAATCTGGCGGCATGAATGGGAGGTCATCCAGAACCGCTATCTGGAAGCCAATGACCGCCCGGAGCGTGTGGACTTGCGTTCCTATGCCAGACAGGGGCTTGATATTGTCCCCACTGTCCATGAGGGGGCTGCTGTCCGGCAGATGGAAAAGCGTGGTATCCAGACGAATATCGGAAACCTGAACCGGGAAATCAGAGCCGCCAACCGCCTGATGAAGTCCATCCGGCAGCTTATCCAAAACCTCAAAGGCTGGATTACCGAGCTGGGAGAAAAACGGAAAGAGCTGCTTGCACAAAAAGCGGCGGAGGAAGCGACACTTCTTCCCAATCTGCTGATGAAGTATATGGAGATACGAAAGGAAGAACGGAAGGACTGGACAAGGGCTGGACAGAACCGGGGGACTTCACAGGACTTAAAGGCAGTCAGCGAAGCCCTGTCCTATCTCCGGCAAAAGGGGCTTTCCACTGTGGAGGACTTAGAAGCATTTCTGGAATCTTCCGGGAAATCAGCCGCAGATTACCGCAATCAGATGAAGCCAAAGGAAGCCCGCAGCAAAGTGATTGACGGGATTCTTGCCAGCCGGACAGACTGCAAGGAATGTAAGCCTGTCTATGAGAAGTACCAGAAGATATTTTTCAAGAAAACAAAGGAGAAATTCAAACAGGAACACCCGGAGGTTGCCCGGTATGCGAAAGCCGCCGCCTACCTTGCCAAGCACCCGGACGATAAGGACAGTACCCAAAAGGAGCTGCAAGAGGAGCAGGAAAAACTTCTGGAAGAAATCGCAGAGCTGAAAGTACCGCTGACCGAGGTACAGGAGGATTTGAAGAAGCTGCGGGACATCCGCTACTGGGTACGGAAAGCCACCCCCGGCACAGAAGAAAGCAAAGAGCCGCCCAAGAAGCAGCCCATCAAAGAAGTCTTGCAGGATAAGGCAGACGAGAAAAAAGCACAAAGAACTGTCCCGGCACAGACGAAACACAAACAACAGGATATGGAACTTTAACAGGCACTTGCCATTTTCAATCAGAGAATGTCAGGTGCTTTTCTTATTTTCAAGGAGGGATAGATTTGAATGTATTTGAAGCTGTGAAGCAGTCCGTCACAACAAGACAGGCTGCGGAGCATTATGGAATCCATGTAGGTCGGAACGGGATGGCTTGCTGCCCGTTCCATAACGATAAAACCCCAAGCATGAAGCTGGATCGGCGTTACCACTGCTTCGGCTGCGGTGCGGATGGGGATGTGATTGATTTTGCCGCCGCCCTGTATGGGCTGGGAAAGAAAGAAGCCGCCGTACAACTGGCACAGGACTTCGGGCTTTCCTATGAGGATTGGAAGCCGCCGGGAAAGGCGAAAAAGCCCAAGCCCCGGCAGAAATCCCCGGAGGAACAGTTTCAGGAAGCAAAGAACCGCTGCTTCCGTATCCTTGCCGATTATCTCCACTCTGCTTCGAGGCATGGAGAACGGAATATGCCCCGCACTCCCCAGAGGAAGCCTTTCATCCCCGGTTTGTGGAAGCCTTACAGAAGCAAGCCCAAGTGGAATATCTGCTGGATGTGCTGCTGTTCGGGGAAACAGAGGAAAAAGCGGCTTTGATTACGGACTACGGAAAGGATGTGATACAGCTTGAACAGCGAATGGCAGAGCTTGCAGCCGCAGACGCAGCAAGAACTAAAAAACACCATGAACGCCATGCAGCCGCCCCAGAGCATTGAGGAAATCAAGGCGGGGCTGGAAACTACCGAGAAAGGCGGTGTCCGTCAGAGCATACGGAACTGCCTGACCGTATTCCAGCGTGACCCGCTGCTTTCCGGGGCTATCGCATACAACATCCTGACCGACCGCAAGGACATCATAAAGCCCATCGGCTTTCCACAGAGAAAGCACAGCCCTGAACGATACGGATATGAAGTATCTGCTTCTCTATCTGGAAGAAACCTATGGGCTTACCAATGAGAAAAAGATTGATAATGCCATCGGGATTGTGGCGAATGAAAACAAGTACCATCCCATCCGGGACTACCTAAGTGCCCTTGTGTGGGACGGGACAGAGCGAATCCGTTTCTGCCTGCGGCACTTTCTGGGGGCTGACGCAGACGATTACACCTATGAAGCATTGAAGCTGTTCCTGCTGGGTGCAATCTCACGAGCCTTTCAGCCGGGGTGCAAGTTTGAAATCATGCTCTGTCTGGTAGGCGGTCAGGGGGCTGGCAAGTCCACCTTCTTCCGTCTGCTGGCAGTCCGGGACGAGTGGTTCTCCGATGATTTGCGGAAGCTGGACGATGACAATGTGTACCGCAAGCTGCAAGGTCACTGGATTATCGAAATGTCGGAAATGATGGCAACCGCCAACGCCAAGAGCATTGAGGAAATCAAGTCATTTTTAAGCCGGCAGAAAGAGGTTTACAAGATACCCTATGAAACCCACCCGGCAGACCGCCCCCGTCAGTGCGTGTTTGGCGGCACTTCCAATGCCCTTGACTTCCTGCCCCTTGACCGTTCCGGCAACCGCCGCTTTATCCCCGTCATGGTGTACCCGGAGCAAGCCGAGGTTCACATTTTGGAGGACGAAGCCGCTTCCAGAGCCTATATCGAGCAGATGTGGGCGGAAGCGATGGAGATTTACCGAAGCGGCAGGTTCAAGCTGGTGTTCAGCCCCGCCATGCAGCGGTATCTCAAAGAACACCAGCGGGATTTTATGCCGGAGGACACCAAAGCCGGGATGATACAGGCGTATCTTGATAAGTACACCGGGAGCATGGTCTGTTCCAAGCAGCTCTACAAGGAAGCCTTAAACCATACCTTTGACGAGCCGAAGCAATGGGAAATCCGGGAAATCAACGAGATTATGAACCAGTGCATTACCGGCTGGCGGTACTTCCCGAACCCAAGAATGTTTTCCGAATATGGCAGACAAAAGGGCTGGGAGCGTGAAAACCCGGCAACGGACTCCGGCAACCCGTCTGAAAAAACGATGGATGGTTTTGTGGAGGTCACAGAACAGATGGAGCTTCCATTCTGAAAATGACAGCCCGTTGCACCCCCTGTTGCTATCCCGTTGCCGAGCCGGTTGCCGGGGAAAATCCCTTATTTCCGGGCTTTTCTCCCTTATAACAACCAAAACAACAGAAAAATAAAAGAAAAGTATAAATAGTAACCATCGCCAGATTGAGATTGTTTGCAAGGTCTTTTGAAGCCCGTTGCCGGACTTCGTTGCCGACACCCTCTGTCTGGCTATTTTTATGTGCGCAGGCAATGAGCCAAGTGGATATTCTTGCATATCTATGTGGCGAATGCTGCGACAACGATAATTATGGAGGATAACTGCCTATGGAGAATAATAAGATGAATGTTGAAGGAAAAAATTACTCGGATATTCCGGTGTGGCGTAGATATACGCTTACCATTGAGGAAGCTGCCAGGTATTATCATATCGGCGAAGGGAAACTGAGAATGCTAATTGAAGAGCATCCGAATGAAGATTTTTATGTTATGAATGGCAATCGAGCCTTGATTAAGCGTGAAAAATTTGAACGCTATCTGGATCAGGCAACGGCTGTATAACTGGCATTAGAAATGCTTAACAGAAATTCCGAAATCACATGGCATAACTATACAGAGAGCCGGATTTGTGATAGTATAAAACTGCAAGTCTGGCTCTCCTTATTCTGAAAGGAGAGATTTCGATGAGTGAAAAAAGACGAGACAATAGAAATCGGATTTTGCGTGAAGGTGAATACCAGCGTACAGATGGGAGGTATCGTTACCGATATATTGACGAGGATGGTAAGGAGAAGAATGTGTACAGTTGGCGTTTGGACAAGAATGACCCGACTCCCAGGGGTAAAAAGCGAGAGCTTTCGCTGAGAGAGAAGGAAAAGCAGATTCAGGCGGATCTGTTTGACCATATCGTTACCCGTGGCGGCAATTACACGGTAGTTGAATTGGTAGAGAAATATACTTCTCTGAAAACCGGTGTCGGTCATAACACCAAGGCGGGATATAAGACCGTAATCAATATCCTGAACAGAGAAGCGTTTGGAAAGCAGCGCATTGACAAGGTTCGCCTGTCTGATGCAAAGGCGTGGCTGATCAAGCTTCAGCAGGTGGATGGCAGAGGGTACAGCTCTATTCACTCCATCAGAGGTGTTCTGAGACCGGCTTTTCAGTTGGCGGTAGATGATGATCTGATCCGAAAAAATCCTTTTGGATTTGAACTGGCATCGGTGATCGTAAACGATTCCGTCACCAGAGAAGCAATTACCCGTAAGCAGGAGCGTGATCTTCTGAAATTCATCAAGGAAGATAAGCATTTCTGCCGATACTACGATGCGATCTATATTCTCCTTAACACGGGGCTGCGAATCTCGGAGTTCTGCGGGCTGACGATCTCCGATCTTGAGTTCGACCAGAAGCGTATCAAGGTAGACCACCAGTTGCAGAGAACATCGCAGATGCAGTATGTAATTCAGGCTCCTAAAACGGAAAGCGGTATCCGCTATGTGCCGATGAGCGAGGAAGTTGTGGCGTGTTTCCGCCGTATTCTTGCCAATCGGGTAGCACCGAAAATAGAACCGATGGTAGACGGATATGCTGGATTTTTGTTTCTCGACAAGAACGATAAGCCAATGGTCGCCCTTCATTGGGAGAAGTACCTGGAACATATTATTGAGAAATATAACAAGATTTACCGTATTCAGATGCCCAAAGTAACTCCTCATGTATGCAGACACACTTTTTGTTCTAATATGGCGAAATCCGGAATGAATCCAAAGACGTTGCAGTATATCATGGGGCATTCGGACATCAGCGTAACGCTGAATGTTTACACCCATGTGCAGTTCGATGACGCACAGGCAGAGCTGCTTCGAGTAGCAAAAGCCTAAAACACCCCGTTGGTACAGAGCATTTATTTACCAACAGATTTACCAATATTGCAGGGAAAAGCACGAGAAAATACGGGAAGATTTGAGAAGATACCTCGGAAACACAGAAACAGGAAAATGCCGAAAAAACCTGCAATATTGGGCATTTGAGAAGAAATACAAAGCAAAAACGGAGTTATAAGAATATGATAAAAGTACTTTTCATTTGCCACGGCAATATCTGCCGCAGCCCGATGGCGGAGTTTGTGATGAAAGACCTTGCGGCAAAAGCGGGGAAAAGAGGCGCATTTGAGATTGCTTCGGCGGCGGTGAGCCGAGAGGAACTCGGCAACCCGGTGTATCCGCCCGCAAAGCGCAAGCTTTTGGAACACGGCATTCGCTGCGACGGCCATGCGGCGCGCCAGATGACGCGTGCGGATTATGATAAATTCGACTACATCATCGGCATGGACAGTTCCAATCTGCGCGGCATGCAGCGTATTTGCGGAGGTGACCCGGAGCATAAATTCTCGTTGCTGATGGAGCACACCAATCGTCCCGGAGACGTGGCTGACCCGTGGTACACCGGCGATTTTGAAGAGACCTGGCGCGATGTTTATGAAGGCTGCACCGCGCTTTTGAAGGAAATTTCGGGATGAACGGAAAAAAACAAGGAAGCGGAGTATTGAAGTAAACGACAGAATTTTCACAGCTGACGCGATGTGACCTCCGTGAGGAAGAACTGCTTTTTAGTTTGTATAATTCTATCTCGTCCAGTATTTGCGGTCGAGCGTGCGGTAGCGCACGGCCTCGGCGGCATGGCGCGCTTCGATGTCGCGGCTGTTATCGAGGTCGGCAATGGTGCGCGAAACCTTTAGCACACGGTCGTAGGCACGGGCGGAAAGCCCGAATTTTTCAAATGCGTTTTTCAGCAGGGCATCGGCAGCAGGCGCGGTGCGGCAGACTTCATGCAGCATTTCCGGCGGAATCTGCGCATTGCAGGTGATGCCGGTGTTCGCAAAACGCTTGTTTTGAATATCCCGTGCGGCATCCACACGCGCTTTGATGGACGCGGAGCTTTCCTCCTTTGCGGTGTTCGAGAGGTCGCGAAAATCGACCGGCGGCACTTCAATGTGCAGGTCGATACGGTCGAGCAGTGGCCCGGAAACGCGGCCGAGGTACCGCGCCACGGCGGTCTCTGAGCAGGTGCACGGGCGTGTGGGGTGACCGTAATAGCCGCATGGGCAGGGGTTCATGGCGGCGACGAGCATAAATTTACACGGGAAAGAGACCGTGCCGTTCACGCGCGAGACGGTCACAACGCCGTCCTCAAGCGGCTGGCGCAGCGTCTCCATGGAGCTGCGCGAAAACTCCGGCAGCTCATCCAAAAACAGCACGCCGTTGTGTGCGAGGGAGATCTCGCCGGGGCGGGGGATAGACCCGCCGCCCGAAAGCCCCGGGCCGGAGATGGTATGGTGCGGCGAGCGGAAGGGGCGCGTTTCAATGAGCGCGGTGTTGCTCGGCAGAAGTCCCGCAACGGAGTGAATTTCGGTCGTTTCGATCATTTCCTCAAAGCACATTTGCGGCAGAATGGACGGCAGGCGCTTTGCAAGCATGCTTTTGCCGGAACCGGGCGAGCCGATGAGTAACACGTTGTGCCCGCCGCTTGCGGCAATCTCTAAAGCGCGCTTTGCCTGTGCCTGCCCTTTTACATCGGCGAAGTCCGGCAGCGGCGGCTGATTTTTCGGATCGTTGTGGTACGGCGCGGCGGGCAGGATCGGCTTTGTACCGCGCAGATGGTCGATGAGTGTGAACACGTCCGGCACAGGGTAGACCGAAAGCCCGGTCACAACGGCGGCTTCATAGGCGTTTTCCGCAGGCACAAACATGCGCGTGTAGCCGAGCTTTCCGGCTTCTATCGCCATGGAGAGTACACCGCGCACAGGATGCAGCGCACCGGAAAGCGAAAGCTCGCCCGCAAAAATGCAGTCGTCCGTGTTGACATTCAGCTGGCCGGTGGCTTTCAATAAAGCGATGAGCAGCGGCAGGTCGTAAACGGGGCCCTCTTTGCGCACGTCGGCAGGGGCAAGGTTCATCGTGATGCGGCTGACGGGGAAATCGAACCCGCAGTTTTTCAGTGCGGCGCGCACGCGATTGCGCGATTCCTTTACGGCGGCGTCCGGCAGGCCGACAAGGTCAAAGGCAGGCAGACCGGCAGAAAGGTCACATTCCACTTCCACTTTGAACGCGTGCATGCCGAAAAGTCCCATGCTGAATGCTTTTGATACCATATTTTTACCGCCTTTCGCAGTTCTTGTCTGCATTATATACTTTTTATCGAATTTTGGCAATAGAAGTTTAAGCTTGCAGGATAGATATAAATGTAAAAATTCGGTCGAGCATTTTTGTACAGTATAGGAAGATTTGTCTTGACTTCTGTAAGGGTTTGGAGTATGATAAAGAAACAGTAGTCATTTGGAGCGTTCTCATGCAGGAAACCGGGCAGAAAAATAGTATACCGCTCAGCGATGAGGCGCTGGCACTTCGTTTTCAAAACGGAGATGACGCGGCGTTTTCGGAGCTTGCGGCGCGCTACCTGAAGGTCATCCGCATCAAGGCGTGCAGTTTTCGCGAGATTTTTTCCCTTGAGCGGGAAGATCTGTACCAGGAGGGGCTTTTGGGGCTTTTAGACGCGGCGAATTCCTATAAGCCGAGCGAAAGGACGTCGTTTGAAACGTATGCCGGGCGGTGCATCAACAATCGAATCGTCAGCGCCGTGCGGCGTAGCTCCAGTCTGAAAAATTCTTTCCTCAATAACGCTGTGCCCATTGAGGAGATGGAAGACCTTGGGGCAGACCGCCTTTCCGACCCGCAAACGCTTTTGGAGAGCCGTGACGAGATGGACCGGCTGCTTTCTGTTATCCATATTTCACTTTCCGATTTTGAGCTGCGTGTGCTTTCTTTGTATCTTGGCGGCTATAAGCGGCAGGAAGCAGAGAGAAAACTCGGCATTTCGGCACGTGCGTTCGATAACGCGATGGCGCGTGTACGCAAAAAGCTGCGGCAGAAAAACAATGACGCCAAAGGATGACTTTCGCGCGGATACCTTTTCTATATATTTATATGTATATGCCCTTCCACAGTTGATGGCGTTGTTTTTCAATGAAGCGGTGCAAATCCGCCGGGGGCAAAACTCATTCTATTCTATTATGACCAAAGCGAGGTAAAAACACATGTACGAAGACAAGACCCTGATCTGCAAGGAATGCGGCAAAGAATTTGTATTCACAGCCGGCGAGCAGGAATTTTACGCATCCAAGGGCTTCGAGAACGAGCCGCAGAGATGCAAGGCATGCCGCCAGAACCGCAAGAATGCAGCAAAGCCGGAACGTGAGATGTACACGGCTGTCTGCGCCGCCTGCGGCAAGGAAGCAACCGTTCCCTTCAAGCCGCGTGAGGACCGTCCGGTCTATTGCAGCGAGTGCTTTGCACGCATGAAGGAAGAAAGATAAGCTTTAAAACGCATATCGGTGCCCGGCGGGAGACTGCCGGGCATTTTGCAGTTCAAAGACAAATATTGCTTTATAAATATTTACGATATTTACGCGGAAAGCCGTGATATACCTTGCAAAACAAACTTATGCATCGTATAATTAAATTGGTTAAATATCTTTAAAGGGGGATGTTTTATGCACATTACGGTCGATACCATCATCGGCGATATTCTGCGGCGGGAGACGGAGGCCGCAGTGTTTTTCAGGGAAGCGGGCATGCATTGCATTGAATGTCCCGCCGCACGCGGCGAAACAATCGCAGAGGCCTGTGCGGTGCATGGTATGGATGCAGAGCAGTTCGCAGCAGCATTTAACGCGCGCTTCGCCACAAAATAAGCAAATTCGCCGATCCGGCAATTCGGAGGAACTCATGGAACAAAACAGAATAGAACGAGCACCCACCCTTGGCGCGCGTCTGCAAAAATGTGCAGATTTTGTGCGGGAAGGCAAAAAACTTGCCGATATCGGCACAGACCACGGCTATGTGCCGGTCTGTTTGCTGCAAAGCGGCAAGATACCGTTTGCCGTTGCAGTTGATGTTCACAAAGGGCCGCTGGAAAGCGCCATGAACAATGCTTCGCGCTGCGGTGTGGCGGACAAAATGCACTTTGTGTGTGGAGACGGTCTGCACGGGGTGCTGCCGGATGAGGCGGAGGACATTGTCATCGCCGGCATGGGCGGTGAACTTATTTTGCGTATCATCTCGGAAGCACCATGGCTGTGCGCGATGGATAAGCACCTTGTTTTGCAGCCGATGACGACCGCCATGCAGCTTAGAGAGGGACTTGCCGCGCTAGGTTTTACAATTGACCGCGAAGAAGCGGTAGTAGATAGTGATAAAATTTACTCCGTGATGTCTGTGTACTATACCGATCAAAAGCGGGATAATTTAAAGCTGATTGATTTATATATGGGACAGATCAAACCCGGCAGTCCGTTCAGCGCACGTTATGCCAAAAGCGTGCGGCACAACATCGAAAATAAGATCAAGGGCATGCGGCACGGCGGCGCAGACAGCAGCGCGCTGGAAATTTTGCTGCAAATGCTTTTAGACCTGTACGGCGAGGAGGAGAACGCATGACCGTTCGAGAGATCTATGATGCCATAGACCGTATTGCGCCGTTTCAAACGGCAATGAATTTTGATAACGTCGGCATTCTGGTCGGTGATGAAAATGTCGACGTCACAAAGACGTTGCTTTGCTTAGATGTCACGCCGCGCGTTTTGCGTGAGGCGAAAAGCATCGGCGTGGAGCTCATCATCAGCCACCACCCGGTGATCTTTAACCCGCTGCGTACCGTGCAGCCGCAGAACATCATTTATGCGCTTGTGCAGAGCGGCATTGCGGTCATCAGTGCGCACACGAATCTCGATATGGCATATCCCTACGGCGTGAACGATGCGCTTTGCCGCAAGTTGGGACTGCAAAACGTCCGCGGCATTTTAAAAGAGGGAGAAACGGACATTGCCTACATGGGCGAGCTGCCGGAAGAAATGACAACGGAGGACTTTGCTGCGCACATTAAGGAAGCGCTGGGGCTTTCGGCGGTGCGCTGCACGGCGGTCAGCAAAATGCTCCGCACAGTCGCGGTCGTCGGCGGTGCCGGGGGAGACTATGCCCTTGCAGCGCAGGCAAAGGGCGCGGACGCGTTCGTCACCGGCGAAGTGAAGCACCACGAGGCCATCGCAGCGCAGCAGGCGGGACTGGCTTTGTATGAAGCCGGGCACTACCACACGGAGCTGCCGTACCGCGAGCGGCTGAAAGCTTATCTTGACACAGCCTGCCCGGGTGTGGAATTTATCGTTTCCGAAAGCGAACGCCCGCCGATGGAAACGCTTTGAAACAGAACAGAAAGGCGCTTTTTAAAAGCGATGGTTTTATAAAATGGCACTGGATGGTGTGTTTTTACGACATTTAAAAGAGGAAATCGGCACGTCCTTACTCGGCACGCGCGTAGACCGTGTGTTTCAGCCGAACCGCGATGAGCTGATTCTCGCATTTCGCGGCTTCAGCGCCGCATATAAGCTGCTCATTTCCGCCCGTGCAAACAGTGCGCGCATCAATCTGACGACGATTCCGGTGGAAAACCCGCAGCAGCCGCCGATGCTGTGCATGCTTTTGCGCAAGAAATTGCAGGGTGCAAAGCTTTTGGAGATCACGCAGCCCGACTTGGAGCGTGCGCTCATGCTGAAATTCGACAGCGTGAACGAGCTCGGCGACCACGTGGAGCTGACGCTTGCCGTGGAGATCATGGGCCGGTACAGCAATATCATTTTGGTTGATGAAAACGGCAAAATCATCGATGCACTAAAACGCGTGGATGCCGAGATGTCTTCGGAGCGTCTTGTATTGCCTGGGCTTTTATACCGCTTGCCGCCCCCGCAGGATAAGCTTTCCATGCTTACCTGCACGGTGGAGGAGATCATGGCGCGTATCGATGCTTTACCGCGTGATATGGAGCTTTCCAAAGCGTTGATGTCCGTTTTGCAGGGCATTTCGCCGATCATTTCGCGCGAGGTCGAAAACAGCGCGGGGCTGGGGCATGAGGTGTATGTGAAAAGTATGACGCCCCCGCAGCGCCGCCGTACGGAGATGTACGTGACGACGCTGATGGAGACAGCGAAAAACGTTTCCGGCACGCCGCATATTGTCATCGACCCGCAGAATAAACCGAAAGATTTCGCGTTTATGGACATTCGTCAGTACGGCAGCGCGATGACGGTCAGTGAAAAAAAGAGCTTTTCCGAAATGCTCGACGCGTTCTACGCCGAGCGCGACCAGATTGAGCGTATGCGCGTGAAAAGCCAGGATCTTCTGCGTCTGCTCGCGAATCACGCCGACCGTTTGAGCCGCAAGATCGCGAACCAGCAGGCAGAGCTTTCCGCATGCGCCGAGCGCGACACACTGCGCATCAAGGGCGACCTGCTCAGTGCGAATATGTATGCGATTCAAAAGGGTGAAACATCCGTAAAGCTGCAAAATTTCTATGATGAGAATTTGGCGGAGCTTGAGATTGCGCTCGACCCGGCGCTCACGCCGCAGCAGAACGCGCAGAAATACTATAAAAACTACCGCAAGGCGAAAACGGCGGAGGAAAAGCTGACTGAGCAGATCGGCCTTGCGCAGACGGAGCTGACGTATATCGACAGCGTGTTCGAATCGCTTGCCCTCGCCGAAAACGAACGCGATTTAAATGAGATTCGCGCCGAGCTTGCCGAACAGGGCTACGTGCGCCGCAGGGCGGGCAAAAAGAACCAGAAGCAGCCTGCGCTTTCCGCACCGCTCAAGTTCAAGACGAGCGACGGCTTCACAGTGCTTGTCGGGCGCAATAACCGCCAGAATGACAAGCTGACGATGAAGGACGCAAACAACAACGATATTTGGTTTCACACGAAGAACATCCCCGGCTCGCACACGGTGCTCGTCACAGACGGCAAAGCACCGACGGAGACCGCCATGGAGGAAGCCGCCGTGCTTGCCGCGCAGCACAGCCGCGCTAAGGATTCCGCGCAGGTGCCGGTCGATTACACGCAGATCCGCTATGTTTCAAAGCCGCAGGGCGCAAAGCCCGGCATGGTCATCTATGTGCAGTATAAGACCGTCTACGTAGATCCCACAACCGAATCAAAAGCGAAACAGCAGTCATAAAAGAGGAATTCAGTCCTTTTTGGAGGAATTAAAATGGAATTTCCGAAGTCTTTTATCCGCGCATCCGAAGCTTACAATACATTTGAACACCACGTGCCTGCGCCGTATCTGCGCCGCACATTTCAGATCGATCATGAAGCCAAAGCAAACGTTATCATCACGGCGCTCGGCTTTTATGAGCTGTATTTAAATGGCGAACGCATCACAAAGGGCCGTCTTGCGCCGTACATCAGCAATCCCGATGACCTTGTGTATTACGATACGTATGAGGTCATGCTCCGCGCGGGCGAAAATGTGCTTGGCGTGTGGCTTGGCAACGGCTTCACGAATAACCCTGGCGGGCATATCTGGAATTTCGACATTGCTGCATTCCGTGCCGCACCGCAAATGGCGCTGTGCCTGACGTACACGGACAAAAGCGGGGAGGCACACTGCATTGAAAGTGACGAAACGTGGCGCACGGAATCGTCTCCGTTGCTGTTTGATGACTATCGCTTCGGTGAAATTTACGACGGCCGCTTGGAAATACCCGGCTGGAATATTATCGGATTTGACGACAGTGCATGGGAATTTGCCGAACGCGCCCCGCAGCCGCGCGGCGAAAAGCGCCTGTGTACCGCAGAGCCGATTGACATCGTAAATGAATTAAAGCCCATCTCCGTTACGAAAACGGAAAAGGGCTATCTGTACGATTTCGGTATCAACACCGCCGGTGTGTGCCGCTTGTGCGTGCGCGGCGAGCTTGACCAACGCATAGAACTTCGGCACGGCGAGCACTTGAAGGACGGCTTGCCGGACGTGGAAAATATCTGGTTTAAGCGTGAGCACTGGGCGCGCGACCTCGAATATGTCCACAAAGACGTGTATACCTGCCGCGGCGACGGGGAAGAGGTATATACACCGGCGTTTACGTATCACGGTTTCCGTTATGTGCTCGTCAGCGGCATCACCGAAGCGCAAGCAACGGAAGACCTGCTTACAGCGCTTGAGATGCACTCGCTGCTCGAAGAGCGCGGCGGTTTCTCCTGCTCGGATGAGACCGCAAACAAATTGCAGCAAATGACGCGCCAATCGGACGTGACGAATTTCTATTATTTCCCGACGGACTGCCCGCAGCGCGAGAAAAACGGCTGGACGGCCGACGCGGCACTTTCTTCCGAACATATTTTGTTGAACCTCGGCGTAGAAAAGAGCTACCGCGAATGGCTGCGTGCCATTGTGAAAGCACAGGATAATAACGGCGCACTGCCCGGCATCGTGCCCACAAGCGGCTGGGGCTTTGCTTGGGGCAACGGCCCTGCATGGGACAGCGTGCTCATTGAGCTGCCGTACAGACTGTATCAGTACCGCGGCGATTTGGATTCCGCCAAACTGTGCGCCCCGGCGATCATCAAATACCTGCACTACCTCACAACGCGTATGGACGAGCACGACCTGCTCGCCATCGGCCTTGGCGACTGGTGCCCGCCGGGACGCGAAGCGCACGAGTATAAATCGCCGCTCGCATTCACCGATACGGTGCTCTCAAAGGACATGGCGGATAAAGCCGCGTTTCTGTTCGATAAGCTCCATATGCCGGAGCAGGCGGCGTTTGCCCGCGCGCTCTCTAAGCGCTGGAAAGCTGCCGTGCGCAAGTATCTCATCGACGAGAACACTATGCTCGCAGCCGGCAACTGCCAGACTTCGCAGGCCATGGCCATCTACTACAACATCTTCGAGCCCGCAGAGCGCAAGGCGGCGTTTGAGCAGCTCATTAACCTCATCGAAGAAAAGGAGTATCACCTCGATGTCGGCGTGCTCGGCGGACGCGTGCTGTTCCATGTTTTGACGGATTTCGGGTACAGTGACCTCGCGTTCTCCATGATCACCCGCCCGGATTATCCGTCCTACGGCAACTGGATCGCACGCGGTGCCACGACGCTGTGGGAGGTGTTTCAGCCCGAGGGCAGTGATCGCATCGGCTCACTGAATCACCACTTCTGGGGCGACATCAGCAGCTGGTTTACGCAGGCGCTCTCCGGTATCCGCATGGCGCCGCACGGTGAACCGAATGAGGTGGATTTCCGCCCGTCGTTCATCTCGCGCCTCACACATGCCGAAGCGTTTCACATTGCACCCGCAGGCCGCATCGCTTCCGCATGGGAGAGGGATGCGGACGACGTCATTGAGTTGACGGTCGAGCTGCCAAGCACCATGCACGGCGTTATTCGTCTTGAAAGCGGCTATGTCTTTGAAGATGGCCTCGCTTACAAAGCTGCCGAAAGCGGAACATACCGCATTCACAGCATCGAATAAACGGCGATATTTTCGCTTTGCGAAAAAAAGATCAATAAAAAACAAAAAAGGGCTTGAAATTTGTAACCACCTGTGTTATAATCTTCAAGTACCAAACGGGGGCGTAGCTCAGCTGGGAGAGCGCTTGAATGGCATTCAAGAGGTCAACGGTTCGATCCCGTCCGTCTCCACCAAAGTCCTGATTTTCTTCGGAAAGTCAGGACTTTTTGCTATATGCGGAACTTTTGAAAAAATCGAGGAGATCAAAACAGGGCATACCGCGTTAAAGATGAAATGCTTTTGCGGTATGCCCTTGATTTTTTCTGAATGGCGCGTTATAATAGATTTGTGGGTTAGAACAAACTAACTTTTTACGCGATGAAACGGAGTCGTTAAGGCCGAAAAGAGCAAAGCATTTAAAATGGCATTCACACCGCTCACCCAAGGGAAACGTCCAAAATCATCATGGCGGTAAAGCCCACGGCAAAAAACACCGTGCCGATGTTGGAGTGCGTGCCCTGTGACATTTCGGGGATAAGCTCCTCTACGACGACGTACAGCATTGCTCCGGCGGCGAAGCTCAAAAGGTACGGCAGCGCCGGCACAATGAGCTGGGCGGCCAAAACGGTCAGCACGGCACCGATGGGTTCCACCGCGCCGGAAAGCACGCCGTCCAAAAACGCACGCGACTTTTTCATGCCTTCAGCGTGCAACGGCATGGAGATGATGGCGCCTTCGGGAAAATTTTGAATGGCAATGCCGAGCGAAAGTGCAAGTGCGCCTGCGACGGTGATCTGTGCGCTGCCGGAAAGGTACCCGGCGTACACCACGCCTACGGCCATACCCTCCGGAATATTGTGCAGCGTGACGGCAAGCATCATCATTGTGGTGCGGTGCAGTCGGCTTTTCGGGCCTTCCGCCTGTTCGCTGCTGCGGTGCAGGTGGGGGATGGTGTGGTCAAGCAAAAGCAGGAACAAAACGCCTGCCCAAAACCCGACCGCTGCCGGCAGAAACGAGAGCTTGCCGAGCGCTGCGGATTGCTCTATGGCGGGGATTAATAAGCTCCATACCGAAGCCGCCACCATCACACCTGCCGCAAAGCCAGTCAGGCTGCGCTGTACGCGATCGCTGAGCGATTTTTTCATGAAGAACACGCACGCTGCGCCGAGCGAGGTGCCAAGAAACGGAATCAATATGCCGTAAAATGTTTCCATATGTATCCTCCTTATGCAATGAAATCGAATAAGTTAGTTTTAGCTAACTTTCGAATATAGCATACATGAAATTAAAGCAGAAGTCAACCATGAACCGAGAAATTCTGTTTTGGCGCATAAAAGATCACTAGCAAGAAAATAGGGCGAAAAGACCAAATAGAGCGAAAATTTCACTTTTATTTTTGAATTCGAGTTAGAAATTGCTAACTTTTAATACAATGCCGCACGCGGGCAGCGGCCTCTTTTCCCGCAGTCAGAACATAATGTTAGGGGGCGCGTATCATGCGTGACGCGATACAACAAGAAGAGCAAAACACGATGCTGCTTGCGGAAAGTGACGGCTGTGCCGTGTGGCAGCTGCGCAACGAGACGGGCGAGGGCACTGTGACATGCTATACCATTTTTCCGGGTGTGGAGCTTCGGTTTCGAGATCTGCACATGACGCACTGCGTATGCGGAAAGACCGACGACCGTATGCGGCTCACGATCGAGCACTGCCGCGAAGGGCGCATGGCCTACGCGTTGGGAGAAGGCGCTTTTTCCTATGTGAACGCCGGTGAAATGAAGCTTGAAAACGGCGCGTCATGCTCGCAGAAGCTCGACTTGCCCTCCGGCCATTACCATGGACTCATGGTCACGCTCGACCCGGAGCAGGCCTCGCGTTCCCTGCTGAACGTCATGGCGGGCTTTTCCGTTACCCCGGCGGCGATTTTGCGCCGCTTTGCGCTGAACGAAATGCCTAAGGTCATTGCGTGCACGGAGCGGGTCGCGCACATCTTTGAGGAAATGTACCGCGTGCCGGAAAAAGCACGTATTTCCTATTTTCAGATCAAAATACTGGAGCTGCTGCTCGCGCTCGACAGCATGACGCCGCCGAAGGAAAACGCGGTGCATCCGTACTTTTATAAGACGCAGCTTGAAAAAACCAAGGCCGTGCGCGATTTTCTCGTCGAGCATATCTCCGAAAACTTCACGCAGGAAGAGCTTTCTGCACGATTCGATTTTGCGCTGACGCCGATGAAAACCTGCTTTAAGGCGGCGTACGGCACATCCATCGGTGCGTGGCTCACCGATTACCGCATGAATTACGCGGCGGAAATTTTGTTGCGTGAAAAACACCGGAACATTGCCGAGATTGCCGCACAGGTCGGATACGACAGCGCCAGTAAGTTTGCGGCGGCGTTCAAAAAAGTAAAGCACATGACGCCCGCTGAATACCGCAGCGCATTGCGATAAATCAAAAATAAAACAGTGAAACTCCAATATAACGGTGCTTCACTGTTTTTAAAATCTCAGAAAAGTTTCACTTGTAACCTTTTCCCTTGTGTGGTAGAATAACGGTAAAATCAAAACGACTTCGAAAAACATAAAGGAGCGTGCCCGTATGGATGCTTTGCAAAACCTTTTTAATCGCAGAAGCGTGCGGGATTTCACCGCACAGCCCATTGAAGAAGAGAAGCTGCACCGGATTTTAGAGGCCGGTATGAGCGGTCCTTGCTGCGTGAATGCGCGCGATTGGTCGTTCATCGTCGTCACCGACCGCGAAAAGCTGCTTGAAATGGCAGAGGCGAACGGTAGACCGGCACAGCCGCTGAAAAAGGCTGCGGCCGCCATTCTGATCTGCGGCGATCTCGAGCGTGCATTCCCACCCGCGAAGGACTATTGGATCATCGACGGCGCCATTGCCGCGCAGAATATGACGCTTTGCGCCGATGCACTCGGCCTCGGCTCTGTGTGGCTCGGCACATGGCCGCAGATGGATCGCGTAGAAAAGCAAGCCGCACTGTTTAACCTGCCGGAGACCATCGTGCCGCATTCCATTCTCGCTCTCGGCTATCCCGCAGAGGAGAATAAAGAACCGCGTGAAAGCCGCTACGAAGAAAACCGCGTGCATTTCGAAAAGTGGTAACAAAGGACGTTGCCCCGGCGGGCAGCGTCCTTTTCTCATACATTGTTGTGCAGTGTGCCGAGTTGATAAAACGCCACGGCGCTTGCGGCGGCAACGTTCAGCGAGTCCACACCGTGCGACATGGGAATCTTCACTGTGTAGTCGCAATGCTCGATCGTTGTGTTTGCAAGGCCGTCACCTTCGGTGCCAAGCACAACGGCGAGTTTCGGCTCTTTCTCCAAACGCGGGTCAGAGAGGGGAAGCGTGTCGTCGCGCAGCGCCATGGCGGCCGTCTTAAAGCCGAGACCGTGCAGCGTATCCTGCCACGAAACGTCTTCGGGCAGATACGTCCACGGCACCTGAAATACCGTGCCCATGCTCACGCGGCTCGCGCGGCGATACAGCGGGTCGCTGCCGGCGGCGGTCAATAAAACCGCGTCCATGCCGAGCGCCGCCGCACTGCGGAAGATTGCGCCGATGTTTGTGGGGTTCATCACATTTTCGAGCACGGCAATGCGGCGCGCATTTGTGCAAATCTCCGCAACACTTTTCAAAGCCGGGCGGCGCATCGCACAGAGCATGCCGCGGGTCAGCTTAAAGCCCGTTAGTTGTGTTAAAACGTCCAGCTCCGCCGTGTAAACGGGAATGTCTTCGGGGCAGCGAGATAGAATTTCTGCGGCCTTGCCTTCCACATGCTTCGTTTCCATTAAAAAAGAGAGCGGCACGCAGCCGCCGTCTAAGGCGCGGCCGATAACGAGCGGACTTTCCGCAATGAACATTGCGTTTGCGGGGTCGGCGCGGTTGACAAGCTGGTTTTCCGTAAGCCGCGCAAAAACGTCCAGCTCCGGCGCGGAAAAGGACGTGATGGGAATGATGTTTGCCATAAAAACACACTTTCAATTATTTAATATTGAAGCTATCTAAGCTAAAGTAAAGCGAACGCACAAAGTTTTGCGCAAGCTTTTTCAAGAAGCTTAAACCGAACGCACGCGTTCGGTTGCGTTTTTTTAGGGCAGCGCCCTAAATCGTCGTCCGCAGACGACGAAATCTTTTTGCCTATCCAAAAATCAGGAAGGGAAGCAAAACAGTCCGGTGGACTGCTTTGCTCGGGGAACCCAATTAGGGGGTTCCCCGAACGATGAGTAGAGCGAGGCGTTAAAAAGCTGCAAAGCGCAAACCCGCCCCATATTCCCCAATATTTTATCACACCGCAAAGCAGAAAATCAAGTAGATAGGGCAGGGAGAATGCCGCTTGTAAAGAAAACCGCTAAAAAACGTAAAATTTTCATGAAATATCATTGACAAAGTATACAACAAAGAGTAAAATACCCAGTGTATGAGGCGTTTACAGTTTATTCACAACGTCTCAAAATATTTCAGATCATCTGCGGCAGATCGCAGATACAGGAGGAAACACACATGAAAAAGGTATTGAGCATTGTTCTGGCGCTCGCGCTTCTCTGCGTCACCTTCGCAGCATGCGCAGGCAACGGAACCTCTTCCACAAGCTCTGCCTCTGAGGAATCCAGTGCTGTCAGCTCTGAATCCTCTGCAGAAGCATCCGAGTCTTCCGCGTCTTCCGAGGAAAGCACTTCCACGGAAAAGACCAAGATCGGCATCCTTGCACCGGCTGTTACCCACGGTTGGGTTGCAGGCGTTGCATATTACGCTGAGCAGCGCTGCAAAGAGCTGAGCGACACCGTCGACTACAAGCTCTACACCAGCAACAACGCTGAGGAAATGACTTCTCAGATCGACGACCTCAAGTCTTGGGGCGCAGAAGCTATCGTTGCATTCCCGCAGTGGGAAGGCATGGAAGTGCCGATTCAGGAAGCAATCGATGAAGGCATCGTTGTTGTAAACTTCGATATCGAGATCGCAGCGGACGGCGTTTACCGTGTATCCGGCGATAACGAATCCATGGGCGTTGAAGGCGCTAAGTACATTGTCGATAAAATCGGCACCACCGGCAAAGTCGTCGTTCTCGACGTTCCGACCTCCGGTTCCGTTGCAGAGCTCCGTAAGAAGGGCTTCCTCGACACCATGAAGGAAATTGCTCCGGATATGGAGATTGTTGAGTATGCTACGAAGTTCACCCGTGAAGACGGTCAGGCTGACTTCGCCGACATCCTCACCAGCAACGATCACATCGACGCTGTTTACTCCATGGACGACGAGACTTCCATCGGTGTTCTGCAGGCTATTTCCGAAGCAAACCGTGACGACATTAAGGTCATCACCGGTGGCGGCGGCTGCCAGGAGTACTTCAACATGATGAAGGAAAACGAGAACATTTGGATTGAGTCTTCTCTTTACAGCCCGCTGATGGTCAAGGACGCTGTTGATATGGCACTTGACGTTCTCGCAGGCAAGGACGTAGAGCCGGTCAAGATTATCTCGACGACAGTTGTTGACAGAGACAACGTTGACGAGTACCTCGACCCGGAGAACACCGTTTACTAATTTAAAAGTTCTGCAAAGGGGCTGTTGCGCAAGCAGCAGCCTTTTTTGTTAAAAGGGGATAGCCGTCTTCTATGGGCGGCAGATCTCCTATTTGTACGCCATACAGAAAGGAAAGTGTATGTATGACACTTGAAATGAAGGGGATCTACAAATCCTTCGGTGCAAACGATGTTCTGCGGGACGTTTCGTTTACCTTAAACGGCGGCGAGATCTGCGCGCTGCTCGGTGAAAACGGCGCCGGAAAATCTACCCTGATGAATATTCTCGGCGGCGTCCATCATGCGGATCAGGGCCAGATCCTATTGGACGGCAAGCGCGTTGCGTTTCAAACGCCGGCGGATTCCCTGAAGCATGGCATTGCTTTTATCCATCAGGAATTAAACCTTGTAAATGATCTTGCCATTTACGAGAATATGTTTATCGGCCACGAGCTGCGGAAGAAGAACCGTTTTCTGGATTCCGCCGCGATGATTGCGAAAACGAACGAAGTTTTCAAAAAAATGGACCTTGACCTCGACCCGCGTATCATGGTGCGCGACCTCGATGCTTCCTATAAGCAGATTGTCGAGATTGCCCGCGCACTTTTGATGGAGGCTTCCATCATCATCATGGACGAGCCGACCACTTCGCTTACGGAGCCGGAAATTCGCCGTGTGTTCGATATGATGAATACGCTGAGGAAGAGCGGCGTAGGCATTGTGTTCATTTCTCATAAGCTGCGCGAGGTCATGGAGATCTGCACACGCTACACAGTGCTGCGAGACGGCAATATGGTTTCCTCCGGCCTTGTCTCGGAGACCTCTGTCGATATGCTGGCGCGCGACATGGTCGGCCACGATGTACGCACACAGTCGCTCCGCCGTGAGAAAAAGATCGGTAATGTTATTTTAAGCGGCAAGGGTATGACGTTGGAGCCGCATTTCAGAAACGTCAGCTTTGCAGTGCACGCCGGCGAGGTGCTCGGTTTCACGGGCCTTTTGGGCGACGGCAGAAGCGAGCTGTTTCAGGCGGTTTTCGGCGCAATACACGGGGCTTCCGGCACGGTAGAAGTCGAGGGCAAGCCCGTGCATATCCGCACTACGGGGCAGGCGCTCAAGGTCGGCGTCGGCTATGTGCCGCGCAACCGCAAGGAAAACGGCATCATCAAGGATATGAGTATTCTTGAAAACGGCACGGTCGTCACATGGCCCAGAGACAGCAAGATGGGCTTTTTGCACTCGAAGAAGATTGAAAAGGATTTTGATAATTTCGAAAAAGAGCTGCACATCAAGCTCGGCTCCGCAAAAGATCTCATCGGCAGCCTTTCCGGCGGCAACCAGCAGAAGGTGGTGCTGGCAAAGTGGCTGGATGCAAACCCAAAGGTGCTTGTGTTCGATAACCCCACACAGGGCGTGGACGTAGGTGCTAAGGAGGAAATCTACGATATTATCCTGAAGCTCGCAGAGGCGGGCGTCGCCGTCATTGTGCTTTCCAGCGAGGCCCAGGAGATTATCCGCGTGTGCGACCGCACCGTCGTGATGTTCCACGGCAGCGTGCAGGGCGAGCTTGTCGGCGATGAAATGAATGAGCAGGCCATCATGCGCCTTGCAACAGGGGGACAGGTATAATGAACGAAAAAACAAACAAAAAGGGCTTTGGCGCATGGTTCCGCGATAATTGGAAGAATAATGCGCTGTTTTCCACAGGCATTGCACTGATCGTCATGGTTATTCTGCAGACGCTCGCGCTCGGCTTTAATTACGCAAGCTTCGGCGAATGGTTCGGCGCATGGATTAACAACTGGATGAACATTCTCCGTAACAACTCCAGCGTTGGTATCATCGCGCTCGGCATGACGTTCGTCATTATCTCCGGCGGCATTGATCTTGCCGTCGGCTCCACGCTCGTCGCGGTCGGCGCCATTACCATGACGCTCATCGACGCCGCAAACGGCGGCTGGCTCGGCGCGATCGGCCTTACCGGCGCGCCTGCGTACATAGTTGCCATTCTGATTTCCGTCGCGGCCGGCATCATTTTCGGCGGCCTCAACGGCCTCATGGTCACTGCGGGCAAGATTCCGCCGTTCATCGCAACGCTCGGTGCCATGAAGATCCTGCGCAGCGTGACGCAGCAGTTCATGCAATCCAGTTCGCCGAAGGTTCCGACGGGTTTCCAGCAGATTGCCCGTGTGAAGGTCGGCGGCCAGATGTTTATGCCGATCCTCTATTGGCTCCTCATCGCGCTCGTGCTGTACATCGTCTCTAAGAAGACCGTGTTCGGCCGCCACGTGTTCGCGGTCGGCTCCAACGAGAAGACGTCCCGCCTTTCCGGCATCAACGTCAATCGTGTAAAGCTTGGCGTATATGCGCTGATGGGCGCGGTTGTCGCTATCGCGGCTGTATTGCAGGTCTCCCGCATCGGCGCTATGGACCCGGCAAACGCCGGCAGCGGTTATGAGCTCGATTCCATCGCAGCGGTCATCGTCGGCGGCACCAGCATGTCCGGCGGCAAGGGCTCCGTTGTGGGTACTGTATTCGGTATGCTCATCATCGCCGTTATGAACAACCTCCTCAATCTCCTCGGCGTTCCGCCGTTCCTGCGCGAAGCCTTCAAGGGCGCGATCATCATCGCCGCCGTCCTGCTCCAGCGCAAGTCTTCCGATAACTGAACATAAACGGTATTTTGTAAGACCTTGTCGTAAAAAATCGCGAAAAGGTCTTACTTTTTTTCGTAAAATAACGCGAAACAGCCCGATATTTTCAAATAGGGTTGATTTTTTGCGCTGCATATTCTATAATATACAAAGAAATAAAAATCCTTTCATGGATCATGGAGGCTGAATTTATGTTAGTATCTGCAAAGGAAATGCTGGACAAGGCTAAGGCAGGCAAATACGCTGTCGGTCAGTTCAACATCAATAACCTCGAATGGACAAAGGCTATCCTGCTCACGGCTCAGGAGAACAACTCCCCGGTCATCCTCGGTGTTTCCGAGGGCGCAGGCAAGTACATGTGCGGCTACAACACCGTAGTTGGCATGGTAAACGGCATGCTGGAGACCCTGAAGATCACGGTTCCGGTTGCTCTGCACCTCGACCACGGCTCCTACGAAGGCGCTAAGGCTTGCATCGAAGCAGGCTTCTCTTCCATCATGTTCGACGGTTCCCACTATCCGATCGAAGAGAACATCGCAAAGACCACCGAGCTCATCGGCATCGCTCATGCAAAGGGCATCTCCGTTGAGGCTGAGGTCGGCGCAATCGGCGGCGAGGAAGACGGCGTTATCGGCGGCGGCGAAGTTGCAGACCCGAAGGAATGCAAAATGATTGCTGACCTCGGCGTCGACATGCTCGCAGCAGGCATCGGCAACATCCACGGCAAGTACCCGGCAAACTGGAAGGGCCTGAACTTCGACGTTCTCGCTGAGATTCAGAAGCTCACCGGCACTATGCCGCTCGTTCTCCATGGCGGTACGGGCATCCCGGCCGACATGATCAAGGAAGCAATCTCCCTTGGCGTTTCCAAAATCAATGTCAACACCGAGTGCCAGCTTTCCTTCGCAGATGCTACGAGAAAGTACATCGAAGCAGGCAAGGATCTCGAGGGCAAGGGCTTCGACCCGAGAAAGCTCCTCGCTCCGGGCTTTGAGGCGATTAAGGCTACCGTTAAGGAAAAGATGGAGCTCTTCGGTTCCGTCGACAAGGCTTAATTTCTGCTTAAATCGAATTACAGAGAACGCTCCTATGACCGGAGCGTTCTTTTTTTGTCCGAATATATGCCGGAAAAGAAAAGCAAAATTTTCCTTACAACTTTATTAAAATTGCGGCCCTTGCAGCTTTCCGACAGTTTCTTCGCGCTTTCGGGTGCGTACACACCTTGAAAGCACAGGCAAAATGTGGTATACTGTGTTCAGTGAAAAGAATTTTTCGGGGATGTTGTATAAAAATGCACCGCATTCCGAAGCGGAGATCGAGAGGAAGCTGAGCGCATGGGAGAGAACAAATTATATTGCATGAGATGCTTTGAAGAAATGGAGGACAGCAGCAATACCTGTCCGCACTGCGGCTGGCACAACGGCGATCAGGTGAAAAACGCGCTGCCGTACGGCACATCGCTCGGCGAAAAATACCTTGTGGGACAGGCCGTGCACGTCAACGGCGCGGGCATTACATACGCCGCGTTGGAAGCCAAAACGGCGCAGAAGGTAGAGGTGCGTGAGTTTTATCCGCATACCATTGCTGTGCGCGGCGAGACCGGCGCGTCCGTACTGCCGGTCAGCGGGGCAGAACTCAAGTTCAGCGACTATTTAAGCGAGTTCGAGCGCTATGCGCAGAAGCTCCTGCGTGTTTCCGATACAAAACACATTCAGCACGCCATCGATACGTTTTCGCAGAACAACACGCAGTACATCGTGTTCTCGTTCACAGAGTCCGTTTCCCTGCGACAGTACGTGGAGGAGCACGGCGTTCTAAGCTGGGCGCAGTGCGAACAGTTCTTTTACCCGATCATTCACACGCTCGGCGCCATTCATGCGCAGAACGTCGAGCACCTCGGTATCTCGCCGAACACGCTGCGCATCACAAAAGACGATAAAATGATCGTTACGGGCTTTGACATACAGTCTGTGCGCCGTGCCGGCACCGACCTCATTGAGGATATTTTCCCCGGCTGCTGGGCGCTGGAGCAGTACTCTAAAACGAAAATCTGTGATGAGGTCACGGACGTTTACGGCCTGTGCGCATCGTTGTTGTTTGCGCTCACGGGCGCCGCGCCCATGGAAGCGCCGAAGCGCAAGCAGGACCCGCGCCTGATGATCTCTAAAAATATCCTAAAGCAGCTGCCGGAACAGGTTATTCCGGCTATTGCCAATGGCCTGCAGGTTGATCCCTCTCGCCGCACGTCAAGCTTCTCGCGCTTTTCCGCAGAGCTTGCCGCAGAGCCGACCGTTGTGGAAAAATTCGTCGAGACCGAAACGGTGCGCTCGCTGCCGAGCGGTTCCGGCCGCACGCCGAGCAAGCGTCGCGTGCCTACTTTCCTGTGGCTTGTCGCGTCATTCGTGTTTACACTCGTCGTCATCTTTGCCGTGACGAGCGTGTGGTTCAAAGACAGCCCATTCTCGCCGCAAAGCATCGTTGCGTTCATCAAAGATCCGGGCGTTGTCGAAGAAAAGCAAACGCTTGAGGTGCCGAACCTTGTCGGTATGGATTACGACAAGCTGCTCTCCTTAACAGAAAAGGACAAAAAATATAAATTCGAGCTTGAAATTTGTGAGGGAACATTCAGCGATACATTGCCGGAGGGGCAAATCACCTGGCAATCTCCGCTCGCGGGTGAGATTATCGAGGCCGGCAGAACGGTAAAGATTGCTGTATGCAAAGGCCCGCAGCTGCGTACGTTGCCGGATATTTCCGATATGATGGCTGACGAAGCCATGACAAAGCTGAAAGCGCTGGGCTTTGAGCCGGTGCAGGTGGCGCAGTACAGCGAAGATACAAAGATCGGCCGCGTCATCGGTTATCAGTCCGACAGCCCAGGCGACGCGCTTGCATACGGCGCCGTTGTGGGCATCCTCGTCAGCGCGGAAAGCAGCGGGGAAGACGGCGAGTAAAATTGGTTAGAAAGCAATACACCCGCAGGCGGTTCGTTCCTGCGGGTGTATTTCTATAGAAGTATCAATGGAGGAAAACGCTGAGTTATTTGTACATCGCCATGTAATCGCCGTGTGCCTCGATGAGGTCGTCGCACATCTTCACGATGTCGTCGATGGAAAGCTCGGCTGCGGTGTGCGGATCCAGCATAGCGGCGCGGTAGATGTCCTCGCGCTTTCTGGTGCGTGCCGCTTCGATTGTCATCAGCTGTGCGTTGATGTTTGTCATGTTCATGGCGGCAAGCTGTACCGGCAGGCGGCCAACATGGCACGGATTTACGCCCATCTTGTCCACAAGGCACGGTACCTCAACGCACGCATCGGCGGGCAGGTTATCGATAAGGCCGGTGTTCAGTACGTTGCCGCCGATCTTATACGGGTTGCCGGTGACCATAGCTTCCATAATGTAGGAGGCATATTCGCTGGAACGGGTGTGCTCCACTTTGCCGTCCTTCAAAATGCTTTCTTTTTCTTCCTTCCAGCCCTTGATCTGGTTGATGCAGCGGCGCGGGTATTCGTCCAGCGGAATGTTGAACTGTTCAATGAGCTCCGGGTAACGGGACTTGATGAAGAGCGGATTGTATTCCGCGTTATGCTCGCTGGATTCGGTGCAGTAGTAGCCGAGGCGGCGAATGTACTCATAGCGCACCATATCTTTGTGCTTTTCGGTTGCATTCTTTTCTGCGGCGCGGCGCTTGATCTCGGGGTAGAGGTCGTTGCCGTCCTTGTCTTCAATCTTCAAAAGCCAGCCCATGTGATTGATGCCGGCGATGAGCTCGCGGCGACCTTCAACCTTATCTTCCATGCCAAGGGCCTTTAGGAGCTCCTTAGAGCAGACCTGCACGCTGTGGCAGAGGCCGACGGTCTTTACGTTCGTATAGCGCTGCATGTAGCCGGAAAGCATTGCCATCGGGTTTGTGTAATTGAGGAACCATGCGTTCGGGCAAACTTCTTCCATGTCGCGGGCAAAATCTTCCAAAACAGGAATGGTGCGCAGTGCACGCATGATGCCGCCAATTCCCATCGTATCGGCAATCGTCTGGCGCAGGCCGTACTTCTTCGGCACCTCGAAATCGATGATTGTGCACGGGTCGTAGAAGCCGACCTGAATGGCGTTTACGACGAAGTCCGCGCCGCGCAGCGCTTCTTTGCGGTTCTCAACGCCGCAATAGGTCTTCAGTGTCGCCTTGCCGCCGTTCGTATTCTTGTTGATAGCGCTGAGAATGATGTAAGACTCTTCCAAACGCTCGGCATCGATATCATAGAGCGCGATCTCGCTCTCACACAGAGAGGGCGTGCACATGCAGTCGCCGAGCACATTGCGTGCGAAAACGGTGCTGCCCGCGCCCATGAATGTAATTTTTGGCATAATTTGTAACTCCTTCCATAAAAACGATTCTTGTATTCATTATACGGTGCATAGTGTGCAGATTCTATATTTTTTGTTTCTTTTCGTTGTGATTTTGTTGTATTTTGTGTTTAAGTGTGCTATACTGAATAGGGAATTACAAAGGTAGGGACGGGTATGAACACCATAAAGCATAGAGCGGAAAATTTGAATAACGGCGGCTCTGTTACCGTGTATTACTGCGGTTACGAAAAATGTGAGGGCGGGCATTTCTGGGGTCCGGCCGTGCGCAATCAGTATTTGCTGCACTACGTCATCTCCGGCAAGGGTACGTATACCGTCGGAGAAGAAACCTACACGCTGCACGCAAACGAGTGTTTCCTCATCCGCCCGGGTGAGCGCACATATTACATTGCCGACCGCGAAGACCCGTGGGAGTACATGTGGGTCGCATTCGACGGCTTTGATGTACTGGAGATCCTGCGCCGCACGGGCCTTGTCAGCCAATACACAACAAAGCTTGAAAACGGCGACGAGTTCATCCGCTACATGCACGAGATGATCGACGAATTCAACAAAGGTAGCTTATTTAAAGTGATGAGCGGCTTTTACGGTGCGATGTCCGTTTTGGAGGAATCCGCACACGGCGGCGCGTACACCCGCGAGCATGAGTATGTGAATAAGGCCATCGGCTACATCAAAAGCAACTACGGCTATCCCATTCAGATCAGCGACCTCGCGCGGCATATCGGCATAGACCGCACGTATCTTTACCGCATTTTCTCCGCTTCCGAAAGCATGTCGCCGAAGCAATATTTGATGCAGGTGCGCATCAATGCGGCGAAAAAAATGCTGCTGGCGGGTACATATACTGTCAGTGAAACGGCGCTTTCCTGCGGCTTTTCGGATTCCGCCTCATTCTGCGGACGCTTTAAGCGCTGCACTGGCATGACGCCGAAAGAGTTCGTCGCGGACAGCCACAAGCAAAAATCAAGCAGCAATACATAACAACAACGCTCTGTACGGCACAAAAACCATACAGAGCGTTACTTTTCATAAAATTTAGCGGCTGAACTCGGAAAGCTCCAGGCCTTCGTTGTGCTCCAGCGCCCAGCGGATGCTCCACTCATTTGAGAAAAGCAAAAGGTAACGTCCGCGGATGTCCTGCACCTTTTTTGTGTCGGACGTGAGGTTCAGCTTTTTGAGGTCCACGTCCGGCGTGTCGATCCATCGGATGAGTGAGTACGGCAGCGTTTCCATGCGAATTTCAACGTTGTACTCGTTTTCCATGCGGTACTTGAATACGTCAAACTGCAGTGTACCCACAACGCCTACAATGACTTCCTCCATGCCGGAGGCGATCTCCTGGAAGATCTGAATGGCGCCTTCCTGTGCAATCTGTGTAGTGCCCTTGACGAACTGCTTGCGCTTCATCGTGTCCTTTTGCTGCACGCGGCAGAAAAACTCCGGCGCGAACGTTGGAATGCCTTCAAATTGCACTTTTTTACCCGTGCAGATCGTGTCGCCGATGGAGAAAATGCCCGGGTCGAACACACCGATGATGTCGCCCGCATACGCCTCGTCAATGATTTCGCGGCTCTGCGCCATCATCTGCTGCGGCTGCGAAAGCTTGATCTTGCGACCGCCCTGCACATGGGTGACCTCCATGCCTTTTTCAAACTTGCCGCTGCAAATGCGCATGAATGCAATGCGGTCGCGGTGCGCCTTGTTCATGTTCGCCTGAATTTTGAAGACGAACGCAGAAAAATCCTTGCTGAACGGGTCAACCACACCCTCCGAGGTTTGGCGCGGCAGCGGGGAGGTCGTCATACGCAGAAAGCTCTCGAGGAACGGCTCCACGCCGAAGTTTGTCAAAGCGGAGCCGAAGAACACGGGGGAGAGCTTGCCATGACGCACTTTTTCAAGGTCAAATTCATAGCCCGCGCCGTCCAGAAGCTCTACGTCATCGCGCAGCGTCTGGCACAGGCTTTCGCCGAGAATGGTCTCAAGTGCCGCGTCGTTCAGATCGATTTCGTGCGCTTTGACTTCGTGTTGACCGCGCAGCTCTTTGTCTCCTTCAAACGCGAGAATTTCGGACTTTTCGCGGTCGTAAACGCCCTTGAAATCCACACCGGAGCCAATCGGCCAGTTCATCGGGTAGGTGCCGATGCCGAGCTCTTTTTCGATCTCGTCCAAAAGATCATACGGGCTCTGCGCGTCGCGGTCCATCTTGTTGATGAACGTGAAAATCGGAATATCGCGCATGACGCAGACTTTAAAAAGCTTTCTCGTCTGTGCCTCAACGCCCTTTGAAGCGTCAATGACCATCACGGCGGAGTCTGCCGCCATCAGCGTGCGGTACGTGTCTTCAGAGAAGTCCTGGTGGCCCGGGGTGTCCAGAATATTGATGCAGTAGCCCTCATACTGAAACTGCATAACAGAAGAGGTGACGGAGATACCACGCTGCTTTTCAATTTCCATCCAGTCGGAAACGGCGTGGCGCGCATTCTTTTTGCCCTTGACCGCACCGGCCAGCTGAATGGCGCCGCCGTACAGAAGGAACTTTTCCGTCAGTGTCGTTTTACCGGCGTCCGGGTGCGAAATAATCGCGAACGTGCGCCGTTTTTCAATCTCATTTCTAAAATCGGCCAAGATGATAACCTCTGTTTCTTCACAAATTCAAAATAACCGATTTATTTTACCACAAATGCGTGGAAAGTTCAAGATTTCCGCATGATGGGAATGACAAAATATTTCGCCGTGTCGTGGTATTTTATCCGTAGAGATCACAAAATTTACGGAAAGGGCATAGGAAAACGATGAAACACGGAAAGCACTATCGCGAAGAGAAAAAGACCGTCCTGACGCTTTTGGAAAAGCTGTTCGGCAGGCATGCGGAGATCGTCATGCGGTACCGTGCGTATATAACGCCGGCGCGCACGCATATACATGAAGAAAAAGGCCCGTCGGTGCCCTCTTACAGGCGGCGCGTATGGTGATGCGCGCCCGGCGGCCGAGGAGGGGTGCGCATGTTTTCGGTTCGGGTCCTGGCGTTCATCACGGCGTTTTTGCTGCCGGTGTTTTTCAGCGGAGACCGTTTAGAAAAGACTGTCATAGCCGAAAGCGGCATGCCCCTCAGCCTTGTATTCAAAAACGAATGTACCGTGCCGCTTGAGTTATATCTCACGGCAGAAGAAAGCCAAGGTGAAGTAAAGCTTCTGCGTGTGCAAAACGGGCAAAGTGTGATGCTTTTCTCGGGGGACAGTGCTGCACTCGGGTTTGCCGAGATTTATATCGGTACGCTTACCGCCGAAGAGAGCATGACATTTACCGTGCAGTGCGGGGAAGGCGGAAACGCAAAGCTTCACATTCATGGCGAGAAGCAAGAGAACGCAGCCGGGGAATGGATTGTCCGTGCATCGCTCCTCTTTGGCTGGGGCGTGCTCGCCGTCGGCGGCTCGGCGCTGCTCATACGCCGCATTCAAAGCCGAAGGAAAGAGCCATAATAAAAACGCTGCAGGAAAGCTCCGTGCAACGTTTTTTCATGCAAATTGAATTTTAGAAGCAGAAGTACCCGATGAGCGAGATCGCAAATCCGAGCAGCGCGCCGCACACCACCTCGATCATGCGGTGGCCAAGCGATTCGTTCAGCTTCGGGATCATTTCTTTCAGTTGGTCTTTGTCCTTGGTGTTCTCATCGCCTAAATATTCCACAATGTAGTTGATGGCTTTTGCGTGCAGACCCGCCGCCCAGCGCACGCCGGTCGCGTCGTACATGACGATGAGTGCCAACACGAACGCCATGGCGAAGATCGGGGAGGAAAAGCCGTAGATCAGGTAAGAGGTCAGCAGCACCGAGCACGTTACCGCCGAGTGGGAGCTTGGCATGCCGCCTGCGCCAGAGAGACGCTCTTTCTTAAATTCGCCGTGTTTAAAAAGATGAATGCTGGTCTTTAAGATTTGTGCCGCACACCACGAAACAACAGCGACATTGATGAGCGGGTTGGAAATCAATATAGAAAAATCAAACATGTCACGAAACCTTTCTGTAAAACGGCACACAAACACCGAAATGCGCCGTATGAGCACAATTTGATACATATAGTTTACCGCGAAACGGCAATATTGTCAATTCACACGGCGGATTTGTAAGAAATTTGTGATAAAGAGTATACATATCTTGCGAAAACGGGGCTTCGGTGATAAAATAAAGTCATGGCTAATAAAAGAAACTACGCAAAAGAACTGAATACACTCATCGAAACCTTTACGCACGAGGAAAAGCGGCCGACTTTGCTCTTGCACGCGTGCTGTGCGCCGTGCTCCAGCGCCGTTTTGGAGAAGCTTACAGCGCATTTTAAAATTACCGTGCTGTTTTATAATCCCAATATCTATCCGGAGGCGGAGTATCAAAAAAGGGAAGCAGAGTTAAAGCGGCTTATCTCCGAAATGCCATGCACCAAGGAAGTAGCGCTTGTCGATCTGCCTTACGTGCCGGAAGAATTCTTCACCGCCGTGCGCGGGCTTGAGCACATCCCGGAGGGCGGTGAGCGCTGTTTTGCGTGCTACAAGCTGCGCATGGAAGCAGCGGCAAAGTATGCCGCAGGGCATCATTTTGATTTTTTCACGACAACGCTGTCTATCAGCCCGCTGAAAAACGCGCAGAAGTTAAACGAGATCGGCGAAGCGCTTGCAGAAGAATACGGCGTGCCGCACTTGCCGTCCGATTTCAAAAAACAGGAGGGCTATAAGCGCTCCATTCAGCTTTCGGCAGACTATAACCTATATCGACAGGATTTCTGTGGCTGTGTGTTCTCGAAAAAAGAAAGGGAGGCGAAGGCGCATGGTGAAGCATAACGGCGTTTTGTACCGTGCCGCCGACGCGCACGCCCACATTTACCCCGGCAAGATTGCGGAAAAGGCAACCGAAAACGTTGGCCGTTTTTATGATCTTCCCATGGCCGAGGTCGGCCTGCCGCACGTTTTAAACGAAGAGGGCACCGCCGTAGGATTCGATAAATTTCTCGTCTGCTCCGTTGCGACAAAAGTGGAGCAGGTTGGCTCCATCAATCGTTTCATCGCGGCCAAATGCGAAAAATACCCGAAGTTCGTCGGCCTTGGCGCATGGCACCGGGACATTGAGGACGTCGAAAAAGAGCTCAATGAAATTCAGGCGCTCGGCCTGCACGGCATCAAGCTGCACTCGGATTTTCAAGGCTTTGCCATCGATGACGAAAAAATGCTGCCGGTCTACAAAGCCTGCATGGCGCGCGATCTGCCGATTTTATTTCACATGGGTGACGCCAGAAGCGAGCTCTCTGCGCCGAAGAAGCTTGCGAATGTGCTCGAAAAGCTGCCGGAATTAAAGTGCATCGCCGCGCATCTCGGCGGTTACCAGCGCTGGGATGAAGCCAAAGCGTGCCTAAAAGGTGCGAACGTGTGGGTCGATACCAGCAGCTCGCTGTTTGTGTTGAACCCGGACGAAGCAAGAAGAAGCATTGAACATTTCGGTATGGATAAAGTCATGTTTGGCACGGATTTTCCCATGTGGACGCACGAAAAGGAGCTCGAACGCTTTTTCGCACTTGCCTACGGGGAGGAAGAGAACCGAAAAATGCTTTATGATAATTTTGAAAAACTATTCAAATTGTGATGAAAAGCCGATGTAATCGTATCGGCTTTTATAATATCTTTCTACCGATAAAGTCAACAAAATTTCTGAATTGTCTATGGAAATTTTCGCGAAAGTGTGCTATACTGAACATAAATCAGTCATAGGAGTTGTTTGTATGGATGTGAAATCGATCATTTCTCAAATGACGCTGGAAGAGAAAGCCGCGCTTTGCTCCGGTAAAGACTTCTGGCATCTCGATACTCCGCAGCGCCTCGGCATTGAATCCGTCATGGTCTCGGACGGCCCGTGCGGCATCCGTAAGCAGTCTGACGCCGCCGACCACCTCGGCCTCAACGCCAGCGTGCCCGCCACCAGCTACCCTACAGGCTCCTGCATGGCGTGCTCATTCGACCGCAAGCTGTTCCGCCGCTCCGGTGAAGTGCTTGGCCACGCCTGCCAGGCGGAGGACCTTTCTGTTCTGCTCGGCCCGGCCATCAACATCAAGCGTTCTCCGCTCGGTGGCCGCAATTTTGAGTATCTTTCCGAAGACCCGTACCTCACCGGCGAGCTTGCTAAAAACTACATAAACGGCGTGCAGAGCCAGAATGTCGGCGTCAGCGTGAAGCATTTCGCCGCCAACAGTCAGGAATACAACCGCATGTCCAGCGACAGCGTCGTTGATGAACGCACCCTGCGCGAAATTTACCTTTCTGCGTTTGAGACTGCTGTAAAGGACTCGAAGCCGTGGACGATTATGTGCTCGTATAACCGCATCAACGGTACGTTCGCCGCTGAAAACAAGCGCTTGCTGACCGATATTCTCCGCGACGAGTGGGGCTTTGACGGCTACGTGATGAGCGACTGGGGCGCGACTACCGCAGACCGCATAAAGTGCCTTGAAGCCGGCATGGAGCTTGAAATGCCCGGCAAAAACGCCGCAAACGACAAGCAGATCGTTGACGCGGTCAACAACGGCACACTCGATATCAAGGTGCTCGATACCGCCGTGGAGCGCATTTTGAACATCGTTCTCAAATACACTGAAAATAAGCAGCCCGAAACGAAGATCGATTTTGAAGCCGACCACGAAGAAGCGCGCAAGATTGCAGATGAGTCCATGGTTCTGCTCAAAAATGATGGTATTCTGCCATTAAAGCGCAGCCAGAAACTCGCGTTCATCGGCAAGTTTGCGGAGACTCCGCGTTTTCAGGGCGGCGGCAGCTCACACGTGAACTCCTATAAGGTCACAAGCGCGCTCGAGGCTGCAAAGGGACTCGATGTCACCTACGCGCCCGGCTACGATACGAACACCACAGAGTCCGACGAAGCGCTCCTCGAGGAAGCACAGGAGGCTGCAAAGAACGCCGATGTCGCCGTTGTGTTCGTTGGCATCACGGACGCCATGGAGTCCGAGGGCATGGATCGCCGCACGCTTTCGATGCCGAAAAACCACGAAGCACTTGTCAAAGCTGTTTCCGAAGTGCAGAAGAACACCGTTGTCGTCGTCATGTGTGGTGGCTGCATCACCATGCCGTGGATTGATGACGTGCGCGGCGTGCTGTACGCATACCTCGGCGGTGAAGCCGTCGGCACCGCGACGCTCGACCTGCTGTTCGGCGATGTGAACCCTTCCGGCAAACTCGCGGAAACGTTCCCGCGCCGTCTGGAGGATAACCCCTCGTACCTCTATTTCTTCGGTGATGAGCAGAATAAGACCGAGTATCGCGAGGGTGTATTTGTCGGTTACCGCTACTACGACAAAAAGAACATGGACGTGCTGTTCCCGTTCGGCTACGGCCTCAGCTATACGACATTTGAATATAGCAATTTAACGCTTGATAAGTCCGAGATGAATGATACCGATACGCTGACCGTCTCCGTCAACGTCCGCAACACCGGCAAGGTGAAGGGCAAAGAGGTCGTGCAGCTGTATGTTGCAAAGCCGGAAAGCCACACCATCCGCCCCGTAAAAGAGCTGCGCGGCTTTGAAAAGATCGAACTCGAGCCGGGTGAGGAGAAGACCGTCACCTTTACGCTCGCAAAGCGTGCGTTCGCGTACTACCGCACCGATATTTCCGATTGGTACGTTGAGTCCGGCGACTACACGATTATGGCGGCAAAATCCAGCCGCGACATCGCCTGCACCGCGACGGTGAACGTCACCTCTACTACGCAGATTAAGCGCGTCTACACAATGAATTCCACGATTGAAGAGATTATGGAAAGTCCCGTCGGTCGCGAGATTCTCGGCAAGATGATGGCACAGAACCCGCTTGCACAGGCAGATGCGGACGACATCGGCATGGGCGAGGCCATGGCGCGTATGATGGCGGAAATGCCGCTGCGTGCGCTGTTATCGTTTGGCGGCGACAGTGTGCCCGCCGGCGCAGGTGAGATGCTCCTGAAGCAGCTTAACGCATAAATTAAATTTATAAACCACCGACAGCACCGCAGAAATTTATCCGCGGCGTTGCCGTGAATTTTATTCCTGGGAGGAAGTTTCAATGAATACGATCGTAACCGTCAAAGAAGGCGCACTCGAAGGTGCGTTTTCCGATGATAAACAAAGCGTGATCTTCAAGGGCGTGCCGTATGCTGCACCGCCGGTCGGCGAGCTGCGCTGGAAGCGTCCGCAACCGCACGCAAAATGGGAGGGTGTGCGCCCCGCACTGGAGTTCTCCGCCAAAGCACCGCAGGCTGACCTGTCCAAAATGGACCTCTACGGCAAGGAGTTTTACAGTGATGAAAACCTAAAGCAGAGCGAAGACTGCCTGTATCTGAACATCTGGACGCCTGCATCTGCGCAGCTGGGCGATAAGTTGCCCGTGTTCTTCTGGATTCACGGCGGTGCGTTCACGCACGGCAGCGGCGCGGAAAAGGAGTTCGACGGCGAGCAGTTTGCGAGAAACGGCGTAGTGTTCGTCTCCATCAACTACCGTGTCGGTGCACTCGGCTTCTTTGCACACCCGGAGCTCGATGCCGAAAACCCCGAGGGAATCAGCGGCAACTACGGAATTTACGACCAGGTTGCAGCAATCGACTGGGTATACGAGAACATTGCGGCGTTCGGTGGAGACCCGGACTGCATCACGGCAGCGGGCCAGTCTGCAGGCTGCATGAGCGTGCAGACGCTTATTTCGTCCGATTTGACGCGCGGCAAGATTAAGCGTGCCGTTTTGCAGAGCGCAGGCGGCCTTGGTGGCCTTTCGCATGACGTTTCCATTGAAATGCGCGTGAAGTCCTCCAAAGAGCTGATGGAAAAGCTCGGCGCGAAAAACATCGAAGAGATGCGTGCTGTCCCGGCGGAAAAAGTCGCCGAGGTGCAGTATACCATCCAGTCCCCAAGCGGTCTTGCGTGGCAGCCCGTTGTTGATAACGTGCTGCTGAAGGCTTCCGTAGACGAAGTGGCGCTTTCCGGCAATGCGCACGACATCGATTACATGATCGGCTGCACCGGCGGCGACATCGCAGCGGGCGATAGAATTCTCGAAAAGAGTGCCGTGCGCTGGGCGAAGAACCAGAATAAACTCGGCAGATGCCCGAGCTACATCTATTTCTTCAACCGTCAGTTGCCGGGCGACAACGCAGGTGCATTCCATTCGTCCGAACTGTGGTATGTTTTCCACACGATGAACAGATGCTGGCGCCCGTGGGAACCGTGCGACTATACGCTTGAAGCTGCAATGTCCTCCTACTGGGCAAACTTCGCAAAGACCGGCGACCCGAACGGGGAGGGCTTGCCCACATGGCAACCGTATACCGCCGAGCACCCCGTGCGCATGCTGCTTGCGGAAGAAATCAAAGAAGAAAACGCCATTGCCGTTGAGGACTAAACCGACGCAAATCCGGCTTTTTACAAAAATTCAAGTTTCTTTATAAAATAGTCTTGACAATTTGCCTGTTTGTTGCTATAATATCACTTGTTGAGCGCGAGTGCTGGAATTGGCAGACAGGCACGTTTGAGGGGCGTGTGTTTATGACGTACGGGTTCAAGTCCCGTCTCGCGCACCACGCCAAAAGACCCATCGGAATTTCCGATGGGTCTTTTATTTTACGTTTAGCTTGGTTTTTATAGCAAAAAGGTCTCCCGCAATCCTAACGGAAGACTTTTTCGTTTATTCTAGTGCAAGGGCGTGTTACAGCGCCGTACCCTTTTTCGGGCGGAAAAATCTTGCGGTGTCGGCTTTTTCAAGCTTCAACAGCGCGATTTTCTTATCAAGGCCGCCGGCGTAGCCGGTCAGGCTGCCGTTCGTGCCCACAACGCGGTGGCAGGGGACGATGATCGAGATCGGATTGTGCCCGACCGCACCGCCAACCGCCTGTGCGGACATTTTGTCTATCCCGGTGTTTTTTGCAAGCTGCTTTGCAATTTGGCCGTAGGTCATCGTCCGGCCGTAGGGGATAGAGAGCAGGATGTTCCAAACCGCCTGCCGAAAATCCGAGCCGATGAGGTGTAGCGGCGGCGTGAAATCCGGTTCTTTTCCGGCAAAATATACGTCGAGCCACTGTATAGTTTCGAGCAAAACGGGTGTGTCCTGTTCTATGTGCGCCTTCGGCAACTCCGCCGCAAAATACTTGCTGCCCTCAAACCACAGCCCCGTAAGCCCCGCGTCGTCTGCCGCAAGCAAGATCACGCCAACCGGCGACATATAGCGTTTTGTGTACGTCATCGTGTTTTCCTCCCGCGTTCCTATTACATGCAGTATAGCATGTTTTGACCCTTTTTACCAGCATTTTGCGGTAAAATGCAAAAAACGGACATGTTTTTGCGTTTTGAGAAATAACAGTTGACAAACAGCGCGGCTTATGCTATAATGCATATTGTTGAGCGCGAGTGCTGGAATTGGCAGACAGGCACGTTTGAGGGGCGTGTGTTTATGACGTACGGGTTCAAGTCCCGTCTCGCGCACCACGCCAAAAGACCTATCGGAATTCCGATGGGTCTTTTATTTTACAAAGAACAGGGATAGTTCTTGTCTTTATCGGTAAAAAGGGAGCCTGAACGCGGTTTTCATGCGCGCAGGCTCCTTTTCCGTTAGAATTTAGATATTCAGTGTTTTTGCGATGACAGTGAGCAGCTCACGGGTGTGGTCGGCGCTGTGCTCCCAGTACATGACGCCGAGCATGCCCTTTTCCTTGACGTACTCGCACTTGCGGCGGATAGCCTCGGGGGACTCGAAGCTGATGAACGTTTCGCCGTTCCAGAGATATGCGGCTTCAGCGTCCTCGTCCCAATATTCCGTGTAGTTATGCTCGCGGCGGAACTCCTCGGTGAGACCGTCGTAGTTCGGGCCGTACATACCGGCGCTGGCTTCCTGCAGGAGGCCGTTGTTGACGTTTGCGGCGCCCGTGTAATGGCGGCAGTAGAATGCTGCGCCGACGACGAGCTTATTGTACGGCACACCGGCGTTGTGGAACAGCTCGACGATGTAGCGCGTGTTCGTGTTGCTCGTATCGCCGTGGCTGGCACTGAGGGAGGCGTGGTGGCCGGCCTGATGCGTGAAGCCGTTGCGCATGTCGTAGGTCATGAGCTGCACGTAATCGACAATCTCGGCGACCTTGTCCATTTCGGTGTTTTCCGGGAAATAATCACCTGCGCCGACAGCGGTGGAGACGATACGGTTCATGCCAAGGGCGTCGCGCAGAGCTTGCAGGAGCTTTGTGTAGTTCTGTTTATCGCTCGAGTCACAGTCAATCTCGGCTTGGTCGCTGCATGGGTATTCCCAGTCGATATCGATGCCATCGAGGTGATACTCCTCCACGGCTTTGCGGCAGGACTCCGCAAATGCGCGGCGGCCTTCTTCGGTACGGGACATGAGGGAGAAGCCGCCCGCGCCCCAGCCACCGACGGAAAGCACCACGCGCAGAGCGGGGTTCCAATCGCGGAACTGCGGGATGAGATCGAGATGCGTCATCTGGTGCAGATCCAAAAGGCCGTTTTCGCTGATGAGACCGAACGCAAGGTTCATGTGGGTGAGCTTCTGCACATCTTCGCGTGTAACTTCCGGCAAACCGTCGTTGACGGCGTAGCCGATCGAATAATACTTCATGAAAATTCCTCCGAAAAATTGATAGGAAAACGATTTTCCTTTTTAATTATATCACTTTTCTTTCGTAGTAGATAGTAGTAAAATAAAGAAAAGCGAGGAAACTTTATGAAGTATGATTATAACGCATTAATGAAAGAAATCTACGAAGAAGTGCGTGCGCTGGGTATCCCGGTCTCGGGCAACATCGAGCCGGAGGTACAGATCAACACGCGCGCAAAAAAGCGCTACGGTCGCTGTATGCGATTACATGGCGAAAAATATGAATATCGAATCGAGGTCTCAGCGTATTTGGAGGACAAGGACGAGAATTGTGTGCGCAGCGTTTTGGCGCATGAGCTTTTGCACACGTGCCCGCGCTGCATGAATCACAAGCTCCTTTGGAAGACATACGCAGGTAAGATGAACAACGCGTATAGCTACTGCATTACGGCAACGACGAAGGAAGCACTTGTGGAGTACGAGGAGAAACCGGTGAAATATATGCTGCAATGTACAAAATGCAAAAGGCAGTTTCCGCGCATGAAACTCACGGCAGTGGTACAGCATCCGGAGCGGTACCATTGCGGCTGCGGCGGCAAGATCATTCGTCTGTTCTGATGACAATACAATTAAATTAAAAGAAACCCGCATTCTGTACCGTTAAAGGCACAGAGTGCGGGTTTTGCAAATCAATGGGGGATAGCAAAAGGGAGACCTTCTGACGAAAATCTCCCTTGTACGCTGATATTAGATCTGCACGATCAGTCGCTGCTGAAGGGCAGGAGAGCGAGGTGACGAGCACGCTTGATAGCGACTGTCAGGCCACGCTGATGATGTGCACAAGTTCCCGTAACTCTTCTGGGGAGGATCTTGCCTCTTTCAGAAATAAAACGGCGAAGCTTGGCAACATCCTTGTAATCGATGTAATCCGCTTTGTCAACGCAGAAGCTGCATACTTTTCTGCGGCCCTTGCGACCACCGCGGCGATTATCTCTCTCCGGTCTGTCTGCCATTGCGAAAGCCTCCTTATCTTAGTCGTTGTTGGATCATCAGAACGGCAGGTCGTCGTCCCCGATGATCTCCTCGAAATCTCCGCTGTTACCACTTGAATAGGTGGGAGCGGGTTCGCTGTAAGCCGGGCGCTGCATTTCATTTCCGGCTGCGTTGTTACCTCCGTAATTATTGCCGTAAGACGGGGCGGAGGGGGCACCGTAATTTGCGCCGCTGTCACTGCGTTTGGAATCCGCAAAATTGACATCGTTCGCAACAATCTCGGTCGCCTTGCGCTTATTGCCGTCCTTATCTGTATATGTGCGTGTCTGAATGGAACCGTGAACCGCCATCATCTGGCCCTTGCGGAAGTATTTGCATACAAAATCCGCGGTGCTGCGCCAAGCGACAACATCAATGAAATCAGCCTGACGTTCTGTACCGGACTTAACATAGGAGCGGTCTACCGCCAGCGTGAAGCTGGTAACGGCAACATCGCTCGGGGTGTGGCGAAGCTCAGGATCGGCAACCAGTCTGCCCATAACAACTGCAACATTCAACATAGGTAACAACTCTCTTTCGTTTCAAAAAACTTACTCAGCAGCGGACTCGTTTGCTTCGACAGCCTCGGCTGCAACAGCCTCAACGTCGATCGGCTTCGGCTCAGCGGCTTTACGCGGCTTTGCAGCAGCGGTTGCAAAACGGGGATCCTTCTTCACGATGATGGAACGGAGAACGCCGTCAGTGATCTTATAGCGTCTGTCCAGCTCAGCGGTGAAGTCCGGCGTGCTCTCGAAGTTTACGAGGGTGTAGTAGCCTTCGGTTTCCTTGTTGATCGGATACGCGAGTCTTCTCTTACCCCACTCGTCAACGCTCTCGACAGTGCCGTGCTTTGCAATCAATGCCTTGAACTTTTCGACCAGCTCTGCATTACCTTCCTCACCGAGCTTTGCGGAGAGAACGATAACGGTCTCGTACTTGTTCTTTACTACCTCTGTCATGGTTTGCACCTCCTTTTGGACTTTGGCCCCGTACTTTTAAACGGAGCAAGGATTGTCATTTGTGTTACGCAAAACGCATAAGCACAAACTAACAAAAGTATTATAACATAAAAATCCGCAAAGTCAAGAAAAATCTTGGAACTCGGCGGATTTTTGGAAAATCAAATTTGATATAGGTGCTTTGTGAAGTCGATCGACTTTACAAAGCGAATGAACTTTACATACGCGTAATGTGAATTGACTTTACGTTCAAAGCGTTTTGGCAAGCTCTTTAAGGTAGGCGCGGAAGCTTTCGCCAATCTCGGGGTGCTTTAAGGCGACCTCTACCTGTGCCTGCATGACGCCGAGCTTATTGCCCATATCGTAGCGCTTGCCTGTGAAATCGACGGCGATCATGCTTTCGGTGCGGGCAAGCTCACACATGGCATCGGTGAGCTGAATTTCGCCGCCGGCGCCGGGTGCGGTGTGGGCGAGAATATCAAAAATCTGCGGCGGCAATACGCAGCGGCCGAGGATGGAGTAAAGCGACATAATCTTATCCTTACTCGGCTTTTCAATCATATCAGTGCAGGTGAACCAGTTATCGTGCAGAGGCTCTACTTTGAGGGAGGAGTAGCGCTGAATGGCTTCTTCGCTGACCTCTTTCACGCCGACGACACCCTTGCCGGTCTCGTTATAAGCGCGGATGAGCTGGCCACAGGCGGGATCTTCGCCGAGGATGACGTCATCGCCGTAGAGAACGGCAAATGGCTCGTCGCCGACAAATGCTTTGGCACAGGAGATGGCGTGGCCGAGACCTCGCGTCTCTTTCTGGCGGATGTAGGTGATGTTTGCAAGGTGCGCAAGGTTCACAACTTCATCGTATACTTCTTTTTTGCCGCTTGCGAGCAGACGCTCCTCAAGCTCCGGGGCGCGGTCGAAATGATCTTCCATGATGGATTTGCCGCGGTTTGTGATGATGAGAATATCCGTAATGCCGGCGCGGACCGCTTCCTCCACAATAAACTGGATAGCGGGCTTATCCACAATGGGCAGCATTTCCTTGGGCATCGCTTTCGATGCCGGGAGCACGCGTGTGCCGAGGCCTGCTGCGGGGATGACGGCTTTTCTGACGGTTTTCATAAATCAATACCTCCAAATATACTTCCTATTTTCCAAATGTGTTTTATTTTAAACGACATTACCGCGTGAAACCGTAAGCGGTGATGTCGCTTTTAAGCTGGAATCAAGTCAAAAAAAGCGGGATCCAACGCAGGATCATATAGCAGGCGAGCAGGCAAAACGTTACGACAACATTCACGCCGCCGCGTGCGGTGTATTCTGCGGAAAGGTCGGTTTCCGTATTGCTGACGCTTTTAATCTCCTGCACGGTGCGGACGCAGTGATTTAAATACATACGGTTTGCGCGCACGCCGACGAAGATCATAATGCCGAGCATCAGGGCGCTGCACAAAAGCGGCAGGCAGAACAAAAGATACTGTGAGGGGTTATCCATCAAGTACTGCGAAAGCAGGTTTGCAAGCTGCACGTAGCTGAGATCCGATGAAGACACGCCGGCGTTATCGATGACGTGCGTCGTGATGGGGTTGACGACGAAACACGAGAGCATCAGGTTCGCGATATATAAAAGGAACATGATTGTCGTTGTGATGATGCCCGCCTTGTACTGCTTGCGATACAGGAGCCAGCCGCCGGAGAACAGGAACGCGCTGAAATTGAACTTGCTGCGCCCGAAAGACTTAATATTGCGGAACACGGAAAGGTAATATGCCGTATTCTGCTGCACGACCTTGCTCACGTCGCCGTAGGTGACGTTATCCGCAACAAATTCCGCGGGATTTGCGCCGCCCATGGGGTCGAACGCGAACGGCACGCCGCCAAAGCCGCGGCTCTGATAGTTTGCGTTGTTTTGCGGCGGGGAATAACTGCCGTACGGGTTATTGTAATTGTTATAGCCGTTCGGATTGTTCGCGTTATTCGGATTTTGCTGCGTGTTGTAGCCCGTGTTGCGGTGTTCATCCGGCGCGCCGGTGAGGGAAGTGCCGCAGATGTTGCAGAACAGCGCGCTGTGGGCGTTTAAGGTGCCGCAGTTCGGGCATTCCTTGTCTTTAAGTTCACTGGCCGGGTTCGGCGCGTCCGGCGGAACAGGCGGCGCCCAAGTCTTGCCGCTTTCGTGCAGATCTGTGAAAATGCACGCACCTTTTTCTTTATAGCAGCCTCTGTGGTACGGTGCACCGCAGACCGGGCAAACGACGATATCGTCATTTTCCGTAAACGGCTTGTCGCACACGGGACACTTGATGCCTTTGTAGTCCAAAACAGAACCTCCAAAATTCGGTTGGCAATATTCGAAAGACGGTCAGAATACTGCCAGAATTATTTTCTTATTCATATAATACTACAAAATGCCCGCAATCGCAATGCAAAGCGTGCAAATTTTCAGACTGTTAATAATTCAGTGAGAAAACGAAGTAAAACTTCAAGAAAGACTAATATAAAGATTTCAGCGAAACCGTGCGTTTTCCCGCATTTTTTCTATTTACAAACGGCGGGTTATCTATTATAATAAACAGAGATTTGCGCACATTTAAGCTGAACGCCGCCGTGAAATGTTTGAAGGCGGGTTTGGACGGATATTTTTGAAAGGTAACGAAAACGTATGCTGCAATATGAAGTATTAAAACATGAACTGAATGAAAAGCAGGCGGCGCTGGATGAATTGAAGGATGCGCTGGGCCTTGAAAGACTGCGTGAAGAAGTGGAGATGCTGGAAAACAAGGCGGCGGAGCCGGGCTTTTACGACAACATGGAATCTGCACAGAAGATTTTGCAGAAGACTGCTGCGTTAAAACAGAAGGACGAGACGTACCTGAACCTTGTTTCCCGCTGCGAAGATACGCTGACGCTCATTGAAATGGGTAATGAGGAAGAAGACCTTTCTCTTTTGCCGGAGGCACAGGAGGAAGTGGAGGCCATCGGAAAAGAGATTGAGACGATGCGTCTGACAACGCTTCTCACCGGCGAATATGACAGTAAGAACGCGATTTTGACGTTCCATGCGGGTTCCGGCGGCACGGAGGCACAGGACTGGGCCGAGATGCTGTTCCGTATGTACAACCGTTGGGGTGAGCGTCACGGCTTTAAGGTTTCTACGCTCGATTACCTTGAGGGCGACGAAGCGGGCCTGAAGAGCGCTTCCATCCTTGTCGAGGGCGAAAATGCTTATGGCTTTTTGAAGAGTGAAGCGGGCGTTCACCGTTTGGTGCGCGTCTCGCCGTTCGATTCCGCAGGCCGCCGCCACACTTCATTCTCCTCTCTGGAGGTTATGCCGGAGATTGACGAGGATCTCAGCGTGGAAATCAACCCGGACGATATTAAGATGGAAGTGTACCGTGCGAGCGGTGCGGGCGGACAGAAGGTCAACAAGACCTCTTCGGCCGTGCGTTTGATCCACATTCCGACGGGCATTGTCGTTTCCTGTCAGGTGGAACGCAGCCAGTACCAGAACCGCGACGTGGCTATGAAAATGCTTATCTCTAAGCTCGTTGAGATCAAGGAACGTGAACACCTTGAAAAAATCTCCGACATTAAGGGCGAGCAGAAGGAGATCACGTGGGGCAGCCAGATTCGCTCCTATGTCTTCATGCCGTACACGCTCGTAAAGGATCACCGCACGGGCTGCGAAAAGGGCAACATCAGCGCGGTGATGGACGGCGACCTTGATGATTTCATCACTGCGTATCTGAAGGCGCTCAGCCAGGGTACGCTCGGCGAGAACATCGAATAAATTTAGATTTTGTAAATTTGGGCAGCGTCTTTTGCGGGCGCTGCTCTTTTTTGCAGAATTTTTGCAGAGATATATGTGTTTTTGCGAAAGAAGACCTTTCTTTTTTCGGACAAGTGTGGTAAACTTAATCACGGTATCGCACAAAACGATTTGTGCGTGCCGTATGGATCCGGCCAAAATTTCTATTACACATTGGCCGAACGACCGCTGACTCTCGCTTCAAAACTCATGAGCGGGAAAAACGCAGCCCCACGCATAACGCGTGTGATCGCTGAATCATGCAGATGGCATGGTAGAAAGGATGGTACTACATGAGTACAAACAACACGAAAGCATTTGAAACGTATGAATCCGAGGTTCGCTCTTACTGCCGTAACTTCCCGACGGTCTTCGTCAAGGCGAAGGGCTCTATCCAGACGGATGAGAACGGCAAGGAGTATATCGACTTCTTTTGCGGCTCCGGCGCACTGAACTACGGGCATAACAACCCGTACATCAAAGAGAAGGTCGTTGAATATTTGCAAAACGACGGCGTGATGCACGCGCTTGACATGTACACAAAACCGAAGCGCGAATTCATCGAATATTTCGAAAATGAAGTCATTCGCCCACGCGGCTTTGACTATAAAATTCAGTTTGTAGGCCCGACCGGCACAAACGCGGTGGAAGCGGCCTTGAAGCTGGCTCGCAAGGTAAAGAAGCGCAACAATGTCTTTGCACTGATGGGTGCGTTCCACGGCATGACGCTGGGTTCTTTAGCGCTGACGACGAATGCGGACTCTCGCAAGGGCGCAGGCGTGCCGCTTTACAACGTGACGCATATTCCGGCACCGTATATGTTCCCGGAACTCGACACCGTGGCATATATGGAACGCCTGATCACGGACGACCACTCCGGCGTGGAGAAGCCGGCGGCAATCATTTTGGAAACGACGCAGGCGGACGGCGGCATTTATGTGCTGCCCGATGAGTGGCTGCGCCGCGTGCGCGCACTGTGCGACAAGTACGACATTTTGATGATTGTCGATGACGTGCAGGTGGGTGCTTCCCGTACCGGTTGGTTCTTCTCGTTTGAGCGCGCAGGCATCACGCCGGACATCGTGACGCTCTCGAAGTCCATCGGCGGCTACGGCATGCCGTTTGCGCTGACGCTGTTGCGCCCGGAGCTTGACCAGTGGAAGCCGGGCGAGCACAACGGCACATTCCGCGGCTATCAGCTGTCTTTGGTCGCAGCGAAAGCGGGCCTGGAGTTCATGCTGAACGAGCACGTGGAAGACGCGGTTCGTGAGCGTGCGCCGTTCGTGGAGAAGTTCCTCAAGGAGAACATTGAGACGATTGACAGCCGCATCACGACACGCGGCATCGGTTTGCTGTGGGGCGTGGATTTCGGCGCGTTTGAGGGCGATGTTGCGAAGGCAGTCATTCACAAGGCGTTTGAAAACGGCCTCATCGTGGAGCGTGTAGGCCGCCGCGATTCCGTTGTAAAGATCATGCCGGAGCTGAAGGTGCCGATGGATACGCTGGAAAAGGGCCTCAATATTCTGGCGAAGTCCATTCGTGAGGTTGTTGGCGAGCTGAAATAACTTAAAATTTATCTCAAAGATAGAGATCGGGCTTTGTGCGCGGTCTCTTTTTGCATAGATTACATTTTGCTGTGCAGGATAAACAAAAACTACTTGCAAAATGTGCAAAGCGGTGGTATGATAAGCGCAAATAGATTTTGGAAAGGAAGCGTATTGTTGTGCAGAAATTCAGTGAACTTCCGTACACCCGACCGGACATTGCGGCGGCGGTGGAGGAATATAAGCGGTACAGCGAGGCATTTAAGGCAGCAAAGACCTTTGAGGAAGCGAAAAAGGTGTTTTTAGACGCTGAAAAGCTCGACACGCACTTGTCTACGATTGCGTCGCTTTGCAGCATCCGCAACACGATGAACACGACAGATGAATTCTACGAAGCGGAAATGACGTATCTGAACGAAAATCTGCCGAACCTGATCCCGGCGGAGAAGGCGATGAAGGAAGACATTGTGAACGGCCCGTTCCGTGCGGACTTTGAAAAGGAATACGGCGCGCATTTCATCGCAGTTTTGGAAAACGACCTCAAGACGCAGGACGAGCGCATTATCCCGGAGCTTGTGAAAGAATCGGAGCTTTCCGTGGAGTATTCCAAGGCTGCGGCTTCCTGCAAGGTGGATTTTCGCGGCGAGACCTGCAACTTCTACGGTCTTTTAAAACATATGGAGAGCACCGACCGCGAGGAGCGTAAAGAAGCGTTTGAAAAGTGGGCTAACCTTTACGAGGGCGTTTCCGACAAGCTCGATGAATTGTACGATAAGCTCATCGAAGTGCGCGTGGAGATGGCGAAGAAGCTCGGCTATGGCAATTACACCGAGCTTGCGTACCGCAATATGGGCAGACTGGACTACACGCCCGAGCACGTGGAGAAATTCCGCGAGCAGATCCGCACGGTTATCACGCCGGCGGTGGACCGCATGCGCAAGGCGCAGGCAAAGCGCCTCGGTTTGGATTCCGTCAAATACTACGATGAGAGTTTGACATTTGCAGGCGGCAACGCAGATCCCATCGGCGGCAAAGATTATATGGTGGGGCAGGCGACCGAAATGTACGGCGCGCTCTCGCCCGAAACAAAGGAATTCTTCGACTTCATGACGAAGTACGAGCTGTTTGACCTTGAGACGCGCCCGGGCAAGCACCTTGGCGGCTACTGCACATCTTTGCCGGAATACAAAGCACCGTTCATTTTCTCGAACTTTAACGGTACTTCTGCAGACGTGGACGTTTTGACGCATGAGGCCGGCCACGCGTTCCAGGCATATCTCGGCGAGCGCTTGATTCCGATCGGCGTTTTGCAGGGCTCTACGAGCGAGGTGTGCGAGATCCACTCGATGTCGATGGAGTTTTTCACCTACCCGTGGATGGATAAATTCTTCGGCGACCGCGCGGACGAATACCGTTATGCACATTTGTGCGACGCACTGGCCGTTATCCCGTACATGGCGTGCGTGGATGAGTTCCAGCACGAGGTATACAAGAACCCGAAGATGACGGCGAAGGAACGCCGCGGTGTGTGGCGCAGCATTGAGAAAAAATATATGCCGTGGCGCGATTATGACGGCAACGCATTCTTGGAAAACGGTGGTTTTTGGATGCAGAAGCAGCACATTTTCCTCTACCCGTTCTATTATATCGATTATGCGCTGGCGCAGATCTGCACATTCTTCTTCTATGACGAGATGAAGAAAGACCGCGAGAGCGCTTGGGCACGTTATTTGAAGCTGTGCAAAGCGGGTGGCACGCTGGGCTATTTTGATCTGCTGCATTATGTCGGCATTCCGGTGCCGTTTGAAGATGGCGCGGTAGAGAAAGCCGTGCGCGGCGTGATCGAAGAGATTGAATCCGCGAAGTATTAAAATAAATGATAAAAGCCGAACGGCGGGGAAAGCTCCGATGCCGTTCGGCTTTTTGCTTGCGTGCTAATTTTGTTTGTTTTGCGGATTGAGCTTTTTCTTCATGCGAATATCTTTACCGCGGAAGATCAAGCGGTCGTAGAATCCGATTATGCGCGAAGTGAAGCGCTCGTTGTAACGCTTTTCGAGCTCCTGCATGGAGAGGTTTGTGCTGATGATGGTCGGCTTTTTCAGCGTGATGCGCGTATCAATCACATTGTAGATTGTTGCCGTGATGTAAGATGACGAGATTTCCATGCCGAGGTCGTCGATGATGAGCAGGTCGCAGTCGTTTAAAAGATCGAGCGTATCGCCACCGGATTCTTCGGTGCGGGTGAAGCGCTCGCGCTCGAGAGAAAGGGCAAAAGTCTGTGCCGTGCCATACACTACGCCGAACCCCTTATTGATGGCTTCTGCGGCGATGGCGAGGGAAAGGTGCGTTTTGCCGAGACCCGTAGCGCCTGTGAAAAACAGGTTGCCGCTGTCCTTTTTAAAGTTGTCTGCGTAGCGCCGGCAGAAGTCGTAAATGTTGCGCATTTGCTCGCGGTCGGAACGCTCGCCGTTTACGGAAACATCGGAATAATAGAGCAGGGAGAAATCCTCAAAGGACGAGAGCGTCAGCGGGGAGATACGGTTTAGGTTTTCGTAGGCGATCTGCTTTAATAAACTGCGGTAACAGGAGCAAATGCGGCCGTCTACATAGCCGGTATCTTCGCAGCGCTTGCAGGTGTACTGCGGCTCGATGTCAGCGCGGGTGAGACCGTGCGCGGCGAGGAGATCGGCAAACTGCTTTTGCAGCGAAAGATTTTCATTTTTTAAAGCTTCCATGGTCTCTCGCGCGTTGCCGCTGCGCAAAACGGCCATAGCCGCCCGACTTGCTGTGGAAGCGATGCGTCTGCGCACGTCCTCCGCTTCGGGGCAGACGGCGTAGAAGTTCTCTAAGCGGCGCTGTGCGTTATCCTGCGCGGTGGTGCGACGTCTGTTTAATTCATTTTCAGCTTGCGTGTAGACCTGCCTTGCATATCCCATGGTTTATTTCTCCGTAGCAAAAATATCGTATTTTTCGTATTCGTCAAGGTCATAAGAAGGCTTATGCGCACCCTCGCGGCGGGCTTCGGCGGCAATTCTTTCATCCACGGCTTCTTTCAAGGTATGAATGCCCGCGTTGTGCCACGATTCCAAAATGGCGTTGATGTATTTCATGTTGACCTTGCCGGTGTTATCCACACAGCGGTTATAGGCTTCGTTTAGAAGCTCATCGGGCATGCGCCACTCGAATACCCATCTGTGAGCAAACTGGCTCTCGTTTTTGCTGGGCGCGCGGCGGGAGGTGATGCCGAACGCATTTTCACAGCGCTTCCACGCGATGGCGGTCTCGTCGAGCTCGCGCAGCTTTTCCTCCGCGGCGGCGATGCTTAAAATGTTGGAATCTGCCCAGTTGCGCACGGTGGATTCGATGTAGCTCGTGTTTGCGCGGCCAATCTTATTCGCGTAGGCGATAAGCATTAAAATAACTTCGCACGGCAGGCCGTAATCTTCGTGCGCCTGAATGAGCGTGCCGGAAAGCGCGGGAGAAAGCGTTTTGCCGAGCAGGTTCTGCGCTTCCTCTACAAGGCGGCGAATTTCCGGGGAGGACTCTACGCGTTCCGAGATATAAAGCCCGTCCGGGCGCAGCATACGCTTCGGCGCGGTGGGGCGCTGCGGCTGTGTAGGAGAGGCCTTCGGCTGCGGTGCGACGGGCGTGGGGCTCTCCACGTGATTCGGCGTAAGGGCGGTATCCAGCGGGGTGTCAACGCTGCAAATGAGGCCGCTTTTCATCCAGAAGCCGAGCGCGGTATCGACACGCTGCGGGGTGATGCCGAGCGCGGCTGCAAGATCCGCCGCCGCATACGGCCGCCCGTTATGGCGCAGAAGCCACAGCATGACCTTGAGCTGATCTCCGTCCGCCTCCTTGATATATCGATCTACAAGCGCGTTCGGCACGGCGAAAACCGCGCTCCATGCGCCGAGCTCCAGCTTATAACCCATGAAAAGCCGCCCTTTCCCATCCTGAATTTCTGTATGTATCATTGTACCACACATTGCGCGTGGTTACAACCGTAAACCGCCCGGCGTAGGCGGATTTTGTCCGCACGAAATTTTTTTAAAAGAAAATTCGCGATAGGGGTTGACTTTACGGAGGAAATTCGGTATAATAATTAACGTTGCAAAACCCAATATGCTGATGTGGCTCAATGGCAGAGCAGTTCACTCGTAATGAACAGGTTGTCAGTTCGATTCTGACCATCAGCTCCAGAAACCCGGTACAATTTGTATCGGGTTTTTTGTTATCTGCAAAGCCTTGCGCGGAGGCGTTTTTTGTGGTATTCTTGAAAAAAAGGAGTGTGATCCATGCGCAGCGATGAATTTATCGATTTATATAAACAGCTGGAGGATGAACTTGAGGTAAAGTTCAGCACCGCAAAGCAACGGCGGTATTCCAGCGTGGTTTTTGAATACATCAACCATTATGAAAGCGCGCCTGTGCGCGAGACGTTGAATCTCTGCCGAGAAATCCGCAATTTGATGACGCACAATGCGAACCTCGGCGGCGAGCCGATCGTGGAGCCGAGCGAGCCGGTGGTGGAAGCACTGCGGGAGGCGCTCGACTACGTTTGCCGTCCGCCGCTTGCACTCGACTTTGCGACAAAAGGCAGCAGCATTCGCTGTGCAAGGCTTTCTTCTCGCGTTTTAAATTTGATGGAAAGCATGGACAAGAGCGGCTTTTCGCACATTCCGGTTATAGAAAAAGAGAAATTTCTCGGTGTATTCAGCGTGTCCACGATCTTTTCGTGCATTTTGCGTGACCCAACCTTGCGCATCACGAAGGAAACGACGCTTTCACAGCTTGGGAAAATGCTGGCCGTAGAAAAGCACGTGGAAAACTATGCATTTGTCGATGAGAAAACGACCTGCATTGAGGCACGGCGTATGTTTGAGAAGATACGCGGTCGCAACAAACGCCTTTCGGTCATTTTCATCACGAAGACGGGGAGCCGAGATGAGCCGCTGCTCGGTATGCTGACGCCATGGGACGTAATGCAGGATATTCGGCACACAGATGAAGACCCGGAAAGCCCGCGTAAAACGAACAAAAGAGACGCTAAGAACTGAATTCACTCCATACGAAAACGATACCGCACGGGAAAAGACCTCATCATGCGGTGCCGTTTTGTTTTATGTTTTAGTTGTCGGAGGGGAAGCGGATGTTCGCGAGCTTGCGGATTTCTTCCATATAGACGGAAACGTCGTAAGCGAGGGCGGAGCACTGCTCGTATTCCGCGCGGGAAGCTTCGGGTTCTGTAATATAACGGTAAAAATCCTTCGCTTCGTAGCCCATCAGCTTGAATTTTTCTTCTTCGCCGCAAACTTCCTCCACGGTGCCGTTGTTATAACGGATGGAGATGTTGGCGAGTTTTGAGATGGACTCCACGGATACAGTGCCGTTTGTGCCCTGAAAATCCGTGTTCGCGCCGGCCTGACCGACCTTGGAGAACACGAGGTTCACGAGCTTATCCGGGTACTGCATGGCAACAATGTCGCTGCCGTCTGCGCCGGACGCCAATAAATGCGACACGGCGAGCGTGTTCTGCGGCTTACCGAACAGATACAGCGCGGGATAGACGCAATAAACGCCGAGATCCATCAAAGCGCCGGTCTCGAGCGCGGGGTTAAAGATATTCGGCAGGCTGCCCGCGAGGTACGCATCGTACTTTGAAGAGCGCTGGCAGAAATCAATCTTCGCCACGGAGATATCGCCGATCTTTTTTAAAGCTTCTTCCAAAAGCTTTCTCTGCGGCAGGTGCATGAACATGATGGCTTCAAGGTAGATGAGCCCGCGCTCTTTTGCAAGCGCCTGCAACTCTGCTACATCTTTTGCGTGGGCAGAAAGCGGCTTTTCGCAAATGACGTGCTTGCCGTGCTCCAGAAAAACACGTGCCTGCTCGATATGCAGTTTGTTCGGGCTTGCGATATACACCGCGTCGATTTTGTCCGTTGCGGCCATTTCTTCGAGGTCGGTAAAGACGGTTTTAACGCCGTAAGGCGCGGCAAAAGCCAGACCTTTTTCTTTTGTGCGGGAGTAAACGGCGGTGAGCTGCCACAGGCCGCTGTCCAAAGCGCCGTCTACGTAGCTGTTCGCAATCCAGCCGGTGCCGATCGTTCCAAATCGCAGCATAGTTTCAGGTTCCTTTCCCATTATTCAACGAGCTCGGCGATGGACTTGACGATCTCGACGATGGTCTCCATCTCTTCCAGAACGGCAAATTCGTTTCTGCCGTGTGCAAGCTCGCCGCCGGTGCAGAGGTTCGGGCAGGGCAGACCCATAAAGGACAGGCGTGCGCCGTCTGTGCCGCCGCGAATGGGGGTGGTGACCGGCTCTACGCCGTTTTTGCGCATGGCGGCGCGGGCAACGTCGAGGATTTCCTGATGCGGCAGGATCATTTCTTTCATGTTGGAGTATGCGTCCTTCAGTGTGACCTTGACGAGCTCTAAGCCATACTTGCGGTTGATGAACTCGGCCGCGAGGTTGAATTTATCCTTTCTCGCTTCCAGAAGGTCGCGGTCGTGGTCGCGGATGATGTAGTGCAGGTGAGCGTGCTCTACGTCGCCCTCCATGTTGTTGAGATGCGCAAAGCCTTCGTAGCCCTCGGTGTTTTCCGGCACTTCGCGGCTCGGCAGCAGGGAAGCGAACTCCATGGCGACGCGGCTTGCGTTGATCATCTTGTTCTTTGCGCTGCCCGGATGCACGCTTCTGCCGGTAATCTCCACATCGGCGGAGGTGCCGTTGAAGTTTTCATAATCGAGGCCGCCAAGCTCGCCGCCGTCGAGCGTGTAGGCGAAATCGCAGCCGAAGCCCTTGACGTCGAACTTATCTGGACCTGCGCCGATTTCCTCGTCCGGGGTAAATGCGATATGGATTTCGCCGTGGGGGAGGTTGTTTTTGATGATGTCTTCCGCAGCCTGCATGATCTCGGCTACGCCTGCCTTGTCGTCTGCGCCGAGCAAGGTGGTACCGTCGGTAACGATAAGCGTTTTACCCTTGAATTTTTTAAGAATCGGGAAATTTTCAACGTCGGTGACAATGCCGAGCTCTTTGTTGAGGACAATGTCTTCGCCGTCGTAATTTTCAATGACGCGGGCTTTGACGTTTGCGCCGGAGACTTCTTCTGCGGTATCCATGTGCGCGATGAAGCCGACGACGTTCTTCTTTTCGCAGTTTGCGGGAATGGTGCCGTAAACATAACCCCACTCGTCCATGTGTGCATCTTCAATACCCATGGCGACCATTTCATCGGCAAGGTGCTGTGCGAGCAGCTTTTGCTTCATGGTGGTGCTGGAAGAATCGGACTGGGTGTCGTAGCTTACGTAATCCAGAAATTTTTCTTTAACGGACATTTTCAATCACTCCTTAAGTTCTTGTGCAGCTATGCAGGACACAGATGCGCAAAATTCATTTTTATTGTACACCTTTCTAAGTTGTATTGCAAGCGTGGGAACAAAAAAGCTCTGTTTTCTTTGTCCGTGCTAAAATGATATGATTCGAAAAAGAAGAGAAGTTAATTTCAAAGTGATATAACATGTGATACGACATCTCTCGTTAGAGGCATAAGAAAAGGCTCCGTGCCGAAAAGACACGAAGCCCAAACTTTAAATCAGGTTTTTGGATATAGGGGGGATTAGACCTCAGCCCAATACTTCTTGAGGTTTGCAAGGCCGATGCGCAGTGCATCAAAGACCGGCTCCATGCCCTCAAACTCGATGGAGATGCAGTCGTCATAGCCTGCACGCTTCAGCTGATACATGCACTGCTTGATCGGTACATTGCCGTGGCCGACAATGGTGCCGCGCAGGTACTTGCCGCCGCGGGAACGGAAGCTGCCTTCGCCCGGATCGGCATCCGTGAACGGCTTTACGATGAAGTCCTTTGCATGGACATAGTACGCATACGGCGCAACTCTTGCAAATGCGGAAGCCGGGTCCTCATCTGCGCAGAGGAAGTTGCCCATATCGGTGAGGAGGCCGAAGTTTTTGTTGTCGACTGCTGCGTAGAGCTTCTCAACACGCTCGGAATCCTGCACATAGAAGCCGTGGTTTTCGACCATGGTGCGGATGCCGAACTGTGCAGCGTACTCCGTGATTTCCTTGCAGGCCTTTGTGAGGCGCGGGAGCATTGTATCAAACGGGCAGAAGTCACCGGAGTTGCGTGCATAGCCAATGGCTGCGTCGTGGCGCATACGGGTGACACCGAGGACGTGTGCGATGTCAACGTAATCCTTTACGCGAGCAATCTCTTTATCGAGGTCGCCGTCGCTGCCGGTGATGAAGTCGCAGCTCATGACGAGTGCGGAAATCTCAAGGCCGACGCGCTCGCATTCCTTGCGGAGCTCTTCGGCGTGGGCAAGACGCTCTTCCTTGGTGCCGATGCCGAAATCGGTGAAATCGACAAACTCAATGGCATCAAAGCCGAGTTCCTTGGTTTTCGCGATCAGCTCAAACGGAGTAGCCTCGCCGGAGCGGATCTTCTGCATGTAGCTGTACATACTGACGGAAAATTTCATGTGGGTCAATCCTTTCAATACAATCCTTTTTATTAAAACGTCTCTTTTGACGTTTTGTGCGAATTTAGTCGCCGAAGGAAATGCCGATCTCACGGGCTGCGAGGATTTCTTCGCAATCGACCGGGACGGTTTTCAGCTTGCCCGCAACCTCGCTGAGCGGCACCGGGACGATCTTGCCGTTGACAAGGCCGACCATGTTGCCGTAGTTCTTCTCGCGGATGAGACTTGCGGCTGCCGCGCCGAAGCGTGTGGAGAGCACGCGGTCGTAGGCGCACGGGCTGCCGCCACGCTGGAAGTGACCCGGTACGCAGACACGGATCTCGTTATCCACACGGGAGGCAAGCTCGTCTGCAAGGCGGTACACGATGGACGGGTACTTCATTTCGGCACGCGCCTTTTTGAAGTCCTTCTTCTTCATGGCGGCTTCTTCCTTGGATAGCGCACCCTCGGCTACAGCGAGAATGGAGAACTTCTTGCCGTTTGCGATTCTATTATCCAATGTTTTTGCGATTTTGTCAATATCATACGGGATCTCCGGCAGCAAAATCACATCTGCGCCGCCCGCGATGCCGGCATAAAGCGGCAGCCAGCCGACCTTGTGACCCATGATCTCCACGCAGAAAATGCGGCCGTGGGAGGTGGCGGTGGTGTGAATGCAGTCGAGGACATTCGTCGCAATCTCCACGGAGCTGTGGAAGCCAAATGTCATATCGGTGCCCCAGACGTCGTTGTCGATGGTCTTCGGCAGGGAGACGACATTGAGGCCTTCCTCGCGCAGAAGGTTTGCGGTTTTCTGTGTGCCGTTGCCACCGAGGATGACGAGGCAGTCGAGCTTCATCTTCTTGTAGTTATCCTTCATATTCTTGACTTTATCGACACTGGTTTCATCGATGACGCGCATGAGCTTGAACGGCTGGCGGGAGGTGCCCAAAATGGTACCGCCGAGCGTTAAGATGCCGGAGAAATCTTCCGGTTTCATCAGCTTGTATTCGCCGAAAATAAGACCTTTATAGCCGTCTTTGATGCCGTAAATCTCTACGTCGTTGCCGAATTCTTCGTAAAGCGACTTTGCAACGCCGCGAATGGAGGCGTTGAGGCCCTGACAGTCGCCGCCGCTTGTTAAAATACCGATTCTTTTCATCGTTCCTCAACCTTTCGTTGTGGTGTGCGGACAGCAAAACGCGCCGAAGTCCGCTCAATTTATTCTATTATAATCTTTTATTTACAACTATGCAAGCTTTATTCTTCCGCGGAGTGAATCGGGATCAAAACGCTGTCCTTTTCGATGGACTGCAGCTCTTTCAGACGCGCCTGTGCTTCGTGGTAGAATGTAAGCTGCGAGCTGATCTTTTTCTTGCCGCGCAGGTCAACGTGCTCGTAGCTTGTATCACTCTGCATGAAACGGGCGTTTGTGGTGTCGCTCAGCATGGTATCGAGAATGCCGAAGGCGCGGGCCTTCTGTGTTTCGTCCTCGATGGGGAAAACAAGCTCCACGCGGCGGTCGAGATTGCGGGGCATCCAGTCCGCGCTACCCATGTAAATGCGCGGGTTGCCGGCATTTTCAAAGCGGAAGATACGGCTGTGCTCCAGAAGCTGACCGACAATGCTCATGACAGTGATGTTCTCGCTGACGCCTTCGATGCCCGGAATGAGGCAGCAGATGCCGCGTACGATAAGCTGCACGCGCACACCGGCCTTGGAGGCTTCATAGAGAAGCTCGATGATCTTCGGGTCAACGAGGGAGTTGACTTTGACCGTGATGCCGCTGGGCAAACCCTTTTTGGCGTTTTCGGTCTCCTGACGGATCATGTACTCAAAGAAGCTGCGCATGCCGTGTGGCGCAACGATGAAGTGCTTGTACTCCGGCGGACGGGAATAGCCGGTGATGACATTGAAAAGGGAGGACGCGTCTGCGCCAAACTGCTCGTTGCAGGTGAACAGGCCGAGGTCGGTATAAATTTTCGCGGTGGAGTCGTTGTAGTTGCCGGTGCCGAGGTGCAGGTAGCGGCGGATGCCGTCTTCCTCGCGGCGGACAACGAGCGCGATTTTGCAGTGGGTCTTGAGGCCGGTCAGACCGTAAATGACGTGGCAACCGGCCTTTTCGAGCTTCTTTGCCCAGTTGATGTTGTTTTCTTCGTCAAAGCGCGCCTTCAGCTCGACAAGCACCGTGACCTGTTTGCCGTTTTCGGCGGCTTTGATAAGCGACGCGATGATGGGCGAGTTGCCGCTGACGCGGTAGAGCGTCTGCTTGATGGCGAGTACGTTTTCGTCTTCTGCGGCTTGTGCGATGAACTGCACGACACAGTCGAATGTCTCATATGGATGGTGAACAAGGCGGTCGCCCTCACGGATGGCCCTGAAAATATCGGTGTAGCCGAAGAAATCGCCCGGGGGTGTGGTGGGACGAATGGGCGCAAAGCAGAGCTTTTCGCAGCCCGGGATATTCGCAAATTTCGAGAAGAACGTGAGGTCAATGGGTCCCTGCACCTCGTAGATGCCGCTTTCATTGATGTTCAGCGCTTTTATGAGAAATTTGCGGGTATCTTCATCGGTGTGCTGCAAGAGCTCCAAGCGCACGGGACGGCCGCGCTTACGACGCTTGATGGACTTTTCAATCTCATACATAAAGTCGTCCGCTTCTTCGTCGATGGTGAGGTCGGAGTTGCGCGTGATGCGGAACGGGCACACGGCTTTAATCTCGTGCAGCTCGAAAAGCTCCTCAAGATAATCGGTGATGATGTCCTCGAGCAGGATGAAGCAGCGTGTGTCGCCGTCTGCGGGCAACTTCGTAAAGCGCGGCAGAATGGACGGCACCTGCACGACGGCGAAGCACTTTTCACCCTTGTTTTCCTTGGAAGAAAGGCGCACGGCGAGGTTCAGACTTTTATTTGCGAGCATCGGAAACGGGCGGCTGCTGTCTACGGCAAGCGGCGTCAGCACGGGGAACAGAACGCGGTGAAAATACTCGTCCGTAAAGGCTCTTTGCTCGTGCGTGAGCTTTTCCGGCGTGCGAAACTCGATTCCCGCCTGCTTTTTGAGGACTGGCAAAATAGAGCGGTATAGGCAGGAATACTGCTTTTCCATAAAGGCGTGCGTTTTTTTATCGAGCGCCGAGAGAAGCTCCTTCGGCGTCATGCCGGAATCATCCGGCTTTGTGTAGTTTGAGGCGATCTGGCTTTTTACACCGGCCACGCGCACCATGAAGAATTCATCAAGGTTGGAGCCGGTGATGGCAAGGAAGCGCAAACGCTCCATGAGGGGGTTATCTTTCTTTTGGGCTTCTTCCAAAACGCGCGCATTGAAGTCCATCCAGCTCAGCTCGCGGTTATAATAGTAATTCTTTTTATCAGACATGGTTTCCGTCCTTTCGTTATTTCAGCAGCTCGCTTTTGATTTGCAGCTCGGGGCTGAGACCGAATACTTCCTTAAAGAGACCGGCGCATTCCTCAAACGCCCATTTTTCGAGCAGGGCACTGCCGGAAGCGACGGCTATGATCTCCAGCTTTTCGTTTGTAATGCGGATTTTACTGATGCGCAGCTTACGGCGCTTCGATTTATCGAGCGCGTTTGCAAGGCGGAAGATGGCAACGAGCTTTAAGATTTCCAAACGGCGTTCTTCCGTCATCGGGATTGCACCGGCATCGGCAACATTCGGCATGGTGAACTCATCGCTGCCGGCGACGAATGCCGTGAGCAGAATTTGTTCGTGCGTGAGGCCGAAAATGTCGAGATCTTTAATGAGGTCGAATGAGCACTGGTTCGGCATGCGCACGTTGATGTATTGACCGCAGCTGTGCAGAATGGACGCGAGCTGCAAAATGATTTTTTTGTCACTTGACAGACCGTGCAGGTTTTTGAATTTGTCGAAAAGCGTGCATGCAAACTCTGAAATGGCGTCGGAATGTGCGCCGTGGCAGTTGTATTTTGCCGCGATGCGTTTTGCGGAAACAATGGCGCTTTCGTTTGTTTGCACAATGTATTCTTTTTGCGCGCCCGGCACGAGCATATGGCGTGTGATGGCATCACAAATATCGATATCCGGGCAAATGACCTTCTGCACGCCGTCCGAAAGGCGCAGCATGCCGGTATATATAGAAAGCGCTGTGTAGAGAATTTCGGCAAGCTCCTCGGGAATGTTGTAGCGGCGTGCGATGGCAGAATGGGACATCATGCGGATTTCCTTATACGCCGCGTGCATTTTCTTTGCGGAGATGGTGTAAAGGTCGCCGCTTTTTTCGGCGCCGCACACGGAGGCGACAAGCTCCAGATCGGAACCCGTCAAAATGATGCTGCGAATGTCTTTTTTCGGAATATCGACGCGGTTTAAAATGATGTCGAGATATTCTTCGACCGCGGGGTAAAAATCGTCGCACTCGCGGCTGAGCGCACCGAGGGCATCGTGCAGCTTTAAGGAGCCGATGGGGATGTTCTGCGAGGTGCAGATCGCCTTGCCGTCGTACAGCGCAACGCCGATGCTGCCCGTGCCGACATACGCGATGAGCGCGTCTTTCATTTCGATCTTGCTTTCTTCTTTTAAAAGCCGGATAATCTCGGAGCAGATGAGCGCTTTTTCTTCGCTGTATTCCAGAATTTCCAAGTGCAGATTGTTGTGAATTTTGAGTTGATCGATGACGAACGAGCGGTTTTCCGCCTCGCGCATCACGGTGGAGGAGACCACGCGCACGTTTTTGCAGTTGTAGCCCTCCAGCGCCGTTGTGAATTTTGTGAGGATAGAGGAGAGTTGGCGCAGGCTTTCAAAGCTGATGCGTCCCGTGGTGAAGACCTCGTGGCCGAAGAACACAGGGTATTCGAGAGAATCCAGCATTTCGATCTCGCCGTGCTTTAACTGCGAGACACGCATGCGCACCGCACTGGAGCCGATCTCGATGACCGCAGCCGGCCCGCCCGAAAGTTTTTTGTTCAATATGAGCACCGCCTTTCAATGTAGAGCAACTAAATCGGAGCGCCGCCGAAAGCGGGCCCGCAAGAATTCTTGAGATATTTACTTTATTATAGCAAACCCGAGAGGAAAAAGCACCCTGTTTTCGCCGAATTTTACATAAAATATACGTGAGCCATACAATTGAATGAGAAAGATACAGCCTGCTATATAGTTTTAATATATAAATGTGCAAATATTTCGCACAATATTGCCTAAAAGGAAATAAAATGAATTTTTTTTGAAAAAACACTTGCATTTTTGAAAGACATGCGCTATAATAATACCCGTCGCTTGGAGAGGTATTCTAATGGTAAGGAGCCACATTGGAAATGTGGTGTGCCGCAAGGCATTGTGCGTTCGAGTCGCATCCTCTCCGCCAGTACCCGGATAACGGAAGTTATCCGGGTTTTTCTTTTATCCGCATTGCTTTTTGATAACGCAGACTATATACTATTATATAGTGAAAAAGAAGCAAGAGCAATATGCCCAAACGTTTAAATTTGGAGGAGTACACATGACATACGAAAATCCAATCCTGCCGGGTTTTTACCCGGACCCGAGCATTTGCCGTGTAGGTGAAGACTATTATCTTGTCAACAGCTCGTTTGAGTTTTTTCCGGGCGTGCCGCTTTGGCATAGCCGTGACCTGCTGCATTGGGAGCAGCTTGGCTATGTTTTGACGCGCGAAAGCCAGTTGCCGCTGGTAGACTGCCGCACCTCCGGCGGTATTTTTGCGCCGACGATCCGCTACCACGACGGCCGATTCTATATGATCACGACGAATGTGACAGGCGGCGGCAATTTTTTTGTGTGGACAGATGACATCCGCGGCGAGTGGTCCGACCCGATCTGGATCGACCATCAGGGCATTGACCCGTCTTTGTTCTGGGATGCGGACGGCAAGGTGTATTACACCGGTACACATACGGACGAAAACGGCAACAACTGCATCGGACAGTTTGAGATTGATCTTGAGACCGGTGCAAAGCTGAGCGAGACAAAGTGCGTTTGGTACGGTACCGGCGGCAAATGCCCGGAGGGACCGCACATGTACCGCATCGGCGATTGGTATTACTTGATGATTGCCGAGGGCGGTACGGAGTACGGCCACATGGAGACCATTGCGCGCAGTAGAAGCGTGTGGGGCCCGTTCGAATCTTGTCCGCACAACCCAATCCTCACGCACCGCAATGCACACCGCGTGGAGTTTCAGGCGCTCGGACATGCCGACCTTGTAGAGACGCCGGAGGGTAAGTGGTGGATGGTGTTTCACGGCATTCGCCCGTCTGTTTTCATGCTGCATCACACCGGCCGCGAGACGATGATGGCGCCGGTTACATGGGATGAGAACGGCTGGCCGGTCGTATACGGTGGCAAGGAGATTCAGCCCATCATGACGGCAGAGGGCGAAGGAGACGTGCGTGTTGCGCGCAGTTGGCACGATGATTTCAACACAGCTGCACCTGCACCGCGCTGGAGCTATCTGCGCACACCTGACCGCATGAAGTATACATTTGATAAGAGCGGCGTTACACTGCGCGGCAGTGAGGCGACGCTTGACGAGCTGAAGACGGTCACATTCTTCGGTGTGCGCCAACAGCAGTTTGGTTTGAACTATACGACCGAAATGACGCTTTCCGGCGACGGCAAAGCGGGCATGACGGTTTTCCACACGAACGAGCACCACTATGAGCTGTTTGCCGCGCGTAAAAACGGCGGTATGGAGGTTACGCTGCGCCGCCGCGTGGTGGATATGCTGATCGAGAGCGAGCCGGGGTTCTTCCCGGAAACGGACACGCTGACGCTGTGCATCCAGGCCAACCGCCTGCGCTATACGTTCCTTGCGGGTAAAGCCGGGGAAGAGATGAAAGAGATCGGCACCGGCAGCACGCAGCTGCTTTCCACAGAGTGCATGAACTGCACGTTTACGGGCTGCTTTGTGGGCCTTACGGCGCAGGGGGACTGCGAAGCAAAGTACCGTTATTTTGACGTTTCTGTGCCCGTAAACGAATAAAATTCGAAATAATTAAAAAAACACTTGCTTTTTCCACCGGTTTAACGTATAATAAATTTTGTTAAGCCGGTGTGTTGGAATTGGCAGACGAGACGGACTCAAAATCCGTTGATGGCAACATCGTGCGGGTTCGACCCCCGCCACCGGCACCACACTGAGATCCCAAACTTCTTAGAAATGAGAGGTTTGGGATTTTTTATTTTATCCGTCAGTATAAATAAAAGCGGCGCCGAGAAATTTCTTGAAAACAAAATACATGAATGTGAAAAAAGCGCAGTTGGTAGGATATACCCCCTAATACTGGACACCCAGTATTGGGGGTATATCCGTATGAAAAAACGAACTGCGCGTTTTTCTGGTTTTAGGGGGATGAATTTTTTTGATGGATTTAAAGTGGAGCATAGAAATTTAGCTTTATCTCATAGCATTGAAACTTTATAAAATACATATATAAAAGCAAAGCTTAGATGCGCCTGTGAATTCAAAGAGCAATATTAGGTGAATGATAATCACGCAGGATTTAAATGAAATTCAAATATTTGGCAAATAGAAGTGATTTTTGTTTCAACTTTGATTCATCTTATTTTAAGAGGCTGGATAGTATTTTAAAAAATACATGCAAATTAATTACACACATTAAGGCAGTAATCGGAAAATGCAGCGCGCGGCAGGAAACACACGGTTTAATGGCAAAAAATATAGAATCAAAATTTCAATAAAGTAAATAGGCGAATTTGAGTAATGGAACAAAATATAGGGAGTTAATGCCGAAAAACACAAAATAATTACACAAATTTGAGCCAAATTCCGTCGAGCTAGTCAAATTCACTAAAAATATCGTCACATGTTTGCACATAAATGCCAATATGTGTAGCAGAAATACACTTGATTTTCTCGTCGAAATATAGTAGAATATAGATAAATTTGTGCAACTGATTTTCTTCCCTCCGTTGATGGGAAAACGAATGTATTCCTTTTATATATGGGGTGTTCGCAGATGTGCAGAAAAAGAAAATTTGGAATGGGGAAAACAAGTGGGTAATAACAGAGAAAACGAAACAGAGATTGATCTGCTGCAGCTTGCAAAAGCCCTGTGGCACAAAGCATGGGCCATTGTGCTTGTGACGCTTATCACGGCCGCTATGGCATTTGCGGGCACAAAGCTCTTCATCACACCGCTTTATACGGCGAGCGCTATGATGTATGTGAACAACAGTTCCATTTCCGTCGGAAGCACGCAGGTGAACCTGAGTGACTTAACCGCAGCGCAGAGCCTTGTTGAGACCTACATGGTTATTTTGAAGACCCGCGGCACACTGGAGGAGGTCATTAAGGAAGCAAATCTGCCGTATGATTACGAGCAGCTTTCCGGTATGATCGAAGCCGGCGCTGTGAACTCCACGGAGGTCTTTTCCATCTCTGTGACGAGCGCGAGTCCGGAAGAAGCTGAGAAGATTGCGAACACGATTGCAGAGCTGCTGCCGAACCGCATTGCGGACATCGTAGAGGGTAGTTCCGTGCGTATCGTTGATTACGCTGTGGTGCCGTCCAAGAAAACTTCGCCGAGCCTTTCTAAAAACACGATGCTCGGTGCAGTGCTCGGCTTTGTGTTGAGCTGTGGCGTGTTTACTGTTCTGTATCTTCTGGACGATGTTGTGCACAACGAAGATTACGTACGCGTGACGTTTGACCTGCCGCTGCTGGCTGTGGTGCCGGATCTGACGGAGAAGAATTCGAAAAGCAACTATTACTATTATAGAGATGACAGCAAAGGTGGGAAGGAGGAAACCGCATGAGAAAATATAGGAATGCAGCCTCCGACTACGAGTACGGCGCAATGCTCGGTGAAAACCTAAACTTTGCAGCTTCCGAAGCATACAAGCTTCTGCGTACGAACCTTGACTTTGCGCTTTCCGATGAGCAGAAATGCCGAATTATCGGAATAACGAGTTCTATGCGCGGCGAGGGCAAAAGCACCACCACACTGAACCTTGCGTATTCCATTGCGGAAGCCGGCAAGCTTGTGCTTGTTATTGAGGCGGATATGCGCCTGCCTACGTACACAAAGCGTCTGAACATTCAGACAAAGAAGGGTATTTCCAACCTGCTTGCAGGCCAGTGTACGGGCGCGGATGTGCTCAGCCGCTGCGAGCTGCACAAGAACATGTGGGTAATTCCCGCAGGCGATATTCCGCCGAACCCGTCTGAACTGCTTGGCTCCGAGCAGATGCGCATTACACTGGATGTTCTGAGTCGTGATTTCGATTATATCCTGTTGGATCTTCCGCCTGTAACGGCTGTTTCCGATCCGCTCGTTGTATCGAAGCTCATGAACGGTATGCTGCTTGTTGTGCGCCAGAATTACGCTACACGCCGTTCAGTCGCAGAAACCGTGCGCCAGCTGCACTTTGCGGAAGCGAAGATCTTGGGCTTCGTGATGACGAACGCAGCGTTGGAGGGAAAGAAAAAATACTATAAAAATTACAACTATGGCTACGACTATGGCTACGGCTACGGTGAGAAAAATAAGACCGGAAACGGAAAAGAGAAATAACGCATGCTCGATATTCATTCCCATATTCTGCCGAAGATGGATGACGGCAGCAGCAGTGTGGAGGAAAGCCTGAACCTTTTGCGGACCTCTGCAGAGCAGGGCATTACCGAAATCGCTGCAACGCCGCATTTTTACGCTTCGCAGAACAGTCCGCAGAAGTTTTTGGAGCGGCGGGCTGCCTGTGCCGCGCGGCTGCAGGAAGCTTTAACGCCGGATTTGCCGCGTGTTTATCTTGGCGCAGAGGTTTGTTACTTCGACGGCATCAGCCGTATTGATGAACTGGAAGCGTTATGGATACAAAACACGAACATACTGCTGCTTGAAATGCCTTTTGCAAAGTGGAGCCGCCGCATGGTCAATGAAGTGGCCGAGATTCAAAACCGACGGGACACACAGGTGTTATTGGCACACATTGAGCGCTACCTGCCGTTTCACAACAGTGACGCATTGCAGGCGTTACGGGCGCAGGGCGTGAAAATGCAATGCAACGCTTTGTTCTTTTTAAGCTGGAGGACAAAGCGAAAAGCAGTGAAGATGCTGCGGCGCGGCGAGATTGATGTGCTGGGCTCCGACTGCCACAACATGACCACAAGACCTCCGAGACTCGGAGAAGCAATACAAGTGATTCAAAAGTCCGTTGAGCGCGATGTATGGCGCGAATTTCAACGAAACCTGCCGGATCTTTCAGGAAAGGGGGAACGCCTGTGAAACAGCGCGCACTGATCATTTTGGTCGCGATACTGGGCGCTACCTGCATTGTGCTCGGTGTTTTTCTGCTTCACGGCGGAAAACAGTCGGAAACGGCAGACCCCACACCAGAAGCCACGGCTACACCGACAGCAAAGCCGGAAGCGGTATCTTCCGCATCCGAAGATTCCGCAGTGCCGTATGTGAGTCCGATTGACTTTGCGTCACTCCAGAAAGAAAACCCGGATATTTACGCTTGGCTGTACATTCCGGGTACGGAGTTTGATTTTCCAATCTTGCAGCGCGCAGGGGACGATGATTACTACCTGACGCACGACAGCGACGGAAACGATAACTCCATGGGTGCAATCTTTTCCGAAAGCTCTTATAACGACGGAAAAATGGACGACCCCGCTACGGTGCTTTATGGGCATCAGATGCTTGCCGGCACGATGTTCGGCAAGCTGCAGCAGGTCTATTCCGAATCGAATGCGCTGACGGAGCACGGCGATATCACCGTGTATCTGCCGGAAAAGGAACTGCACTATAAGGTATTTGCAGCTGTGCCATACGATAACCGCCACATTTTGTACACGTATGATTTCACGAGCAAGCGCCGATACAATGCGTTTTTGAACAGCATTTTCGATGTGCGTGAGATCGGTGCGCAGCACAGTACAGATGTGCCCGTTACCCCAGAGGATAAACTGCTTATCCTGTCCACCTGCCTGCAGGGCAATTCACACAGACGATTTCTCGTCGTTGCAAAATGCGTCGATGAGGTCGAATAATAAATGGTGTATAATCACCCGTTTAGGAAAGGAAGTTTTAACCATGAAGAAAATCGCAGTAATCTTATCGGCAATCCTGCTGGTAGTTGCTCTTGCTGTGCCGTCTTTTGCTGCTGGCTTTACCCCTAGCGTTGAGCAGAAGGGTGCACCGACAGTTGTTTCCGCAACGGATGCTGACGGTAACGCGTTTGCAGACGGCGAAGTTATTGTAACTCCGGTTTCCGCTGCAGACAGCGCTGATGCGGCTATTGCAGACGGCTTGAAGGCTGCTTACGAGCAGATTAAGGCTGCTGCAACGCTCACCGACATCGCACCGTCCATCGGCGATTACCTGAAGGAGATCGGCAGCGAGGCTTCTGTTGAAGATCTCGTTGTTCGTGACCTGTTCGACGTTTCCGTCACGGGTGCCGCAGCAGAGAGTAGCCCTATCACCGTTCGCTTCAATCTGGGTCTTTCCCAGTCTGCAACGCTGATCGTTCTGCACAACTATGAGGGCTCCAACTGGGAGATCATCCCGAAGGATCGCGTAAAGCAGAATGCTGACGGTACGGTCGACGTAACGTTTGACAGCTTCTCCCCGGTCGCTTTTGTTGTAGACAAGCAGGAAACTGCTGACACAACGACGCCGAGCACCAATGCTCCGTCTTCTCCGCAGACCAGTGACAACGGCGTTCTGCGTGTAGCAGGCGTTGCTGCTCTGGGCCTCGGATGTGCAGCTGTGATCGGCTCTGTTGTTGCTTCTAAGAAGCGTAAGGGCTAATTTATGAAGCTGCGGGTAAATATGCGCGTCTTAAAAGGCATGGCAATCGGGTTATCCGTCCTCATGCTTTTGATGGCAGCCGCTCTTTTACTCCGGAATTTGGATGAGAATCAGGGACAGGATACTGCCCCTGATGTTTCCTCAAGCGCAGAGGGAAGCAGTTCCTCTGCGCTTGAGGAAGCCGGAGATACGCGGGAGCTGACGTATTATAACGGCGGGTGGTATGCACGTCGCAATGATCTTGAGACCGTACTGCTGATGGGTCTCGATAAATATGCGGAGACAGAAGAAAGCAACTATTTAAATAATGAACAATCCGACTTTCTGATGCTGCTCGTGATTAACAAAGAGACCGGTGCTTGCACGCCGATCCAGCTGAACCGCGATACGATGACGAAGATTCAGATCTTGGGCGTTCGGGGCGATGTGGCCGGTACATTTACCGGTCAGCTTGCGTTGGCGCATACATACGGTTCGGGTGAGCGGGACAGCTGTCTGAACACGGCAGAGGCTGTTTCCAATCTGCTGTATGGCGTTGGTATTGACCACTACATCTCCATTACAATGGATGGTGTGGCAATTTTAAATGATCTGGTCGGTGGCGTCGAGGTGGAAGTGATGGATGATTTTTCCTCCATTGACTCAACGCTTGTACAAGGTGAGGCCGTAACATTAATGGGTAATCATGCACTAACTTATGTGCGCACACGTGGCGGGCTAGAAGACAGCTCTAATCTGCGCAGAATGGAGCGCCAGCGCCAGTACCTTATAGCACTGCAAAAGAAGCTAACCGAAAAAGCCGACAGCGATGCGTGGTTCGCTACGAATGCGATTTTGCAGGTCAGTGATTATCTTACTTCCGACTGCACAGCTGAAAAGCTTTCTAAAATCGCGGACTTACTCAGTAAAAGCGATGTTTCCGAGATCCGCACCATAGACGGTGAAGCCAAGGTAGGGCAGGAATACATGGAATTCTATCCCGATGAAGACGCTTTGCAGGCGCTTGTGATGAATGTTTTCTATGAAAAAGTGAAAAAGTGATATTTAGAATAATTGAGGGATTTAATATTGAACGAATAAAGGAGAGGTTTCATGTCCAAGTTCAAACACGATTTGCTTTTGCGGCTGATTAAGCTTGTAGATGCGGTTTTGATGACAATTCCATTTGCGCTTTGCTGGTATTTATACTATTCTGATCGAACCGCTTCACCGTTCTATGCGAAAGGTAATTTAATTGTTGTGTTGCTGTTCTTAGTTCTATTTGTTATTTTTGGACGTATTTATGACGCGTTTATGATGTCCATACAGCGGATTTCTGAAATTGTTTACGCACAGTTTTTGGCAGTTGCTGTGAGTGATCTCATTATATATGTTGTTATTTGTCTGCTAAGTAAAGGTTTAACAAACCTCTTGCCTGGAATAGCAGCGCTTGTCGGACAAATCATACTTGCATTTTTGTGGGCTTGTTTGGCACATCATGGTTACTATGCAACATTTCCCGCAAAAAAAACAGCTATTATTTATGATGTACGGCGTGGATTTGAAAAGCTGATTGGCAAATATGGCCTTGATGGTAAATATGATGTTGTTCTGACGCTCTGTGCTGAAGATTGCCTAAAAGATCTTTCTGTGTTGGACGGCATTGAAACGGTATTTGCAAGCGGTATACATAGCCATGATCGCAACATTATCTTGAAGTATTGTATTGAACACAGTATCAATATGTTTGTGATTCCGCGTATCGGTGACGTTATCATGAGTGGTGCACGCCATATGCACATGTTTCATTTGCCGATGCTTACAGTTAGTCGGTATATGGCAAGTCCTGAATATTTGCTTGCAAAGAGAATTATTGATATTATTGTGTCTGCATTGGGACTTATTGTGCTTAGCCCGATTCTTCTTGTTACGGCTATCGCAATTAAAGCAACGGATCATGGCCCTGTATTTTATAAGCAGGTTCGCTTAACAAAAAATGGGCGTGAGTTTAACATTTTCAAATTCCGCAGTATGTGTGTAGACGCAGAAAAAGATGGCGTTGCGCGACTCTCGACGGGTGATAAAGATGATCGTATCACGCCAGTTGGTAGAATTATCCGGGCTTGCCGCATTGACGAACTGCCACAGCTCATCAATATTTTGAAGGGTGACCTCAGCATTGTTGGCCCGCGTCCCGAACGTCCGGAGATTGCAGCACAGTATTGCGAAGAAATGCCGGAGTTTAATCTGCGATTACAAGCAAAGGCCGGTCTTACCGGTTACGCACAGGTCTACGGAAAGTATAACACGACGCCATACGATAAGCTCGTGATGGATCTCATGTATATAGCCCATCCGAGTATTATCGTTGACTTTAAGATCATGTTCGCGACTGTCAAAATTTTGTTCCTACCGGAATCAACGGAAGGCGTTGCAGAAGGTCAAGCGACTACTATGACGGAAAACGAAGTCACTGTCGCGGCTGAAAAGAAATCCGAAAATGATGATGACGTAGCAGTTTGATTCAAACTCGTCCGGTTGCCATTAAAAGCTTGGATGAGAGTTGAAAAAGTAAATTTGAAATTGAATAGCAGCTATCTTATATAGTTTCGTAGTTAAGGAATCCTGTTTATGCCGGAGAGCGCTAAAAATTGAAAAGTAAGCTAAAACATTGAGCTATGGATAGAGATAGGAAAGAATAACGGTTCAGACTCTTGGAGATGAGTCTGGGCTGTTGCTGTGGGGAAAGGAATTCCGTTTTATGAGTGCTTTTGAATACAAAGAATACTCGGTTCTCATGTCGGTATATCACAAAGAAAGACCGGAATATTTAAAGCAGGCAATCGAAAGCATTCAGGTGCAATCCCTTTCTACGAATGACTTTGTGCTTGTGTGTGATGGTCCGCTAAATGATGAACTTGATGCTGTGATACAGACGAAGCAACTGGAAATGGGCGAAAATCTGAATGTTGTTCGACTTGCGAAAAACGGGGGGCTTGGCAATGCGCTGAATGAAGGAATCAAGCATTGCAAAAATGAGTTGGTTGCCCGGATGGACAGCGATGACATCGCGTACCCAGATCGCTGTGAAAAACAGATTGCTGTGTTTAACACACATTCGGAAGTGAGCATTTGCTCCGGCATCGTGGAGGAGTTTACCACTGATCCGAACACGGTTGATACGAGGCGAGTGCCGCCGGAGACGAATGCGGAAATTATAGAGTTTGCAAAGAAGCGGAATCCGTTCAATCACCCCTGCGTGATGTATAAGAAGTCCGCAGTCAAGGCAGTTGGCTCCTATCAAGATTTCTACTTACTGGAGGACTATTACCTTTGGCTAAGGATACTGATGGCAGGGTATCAGGGCTATAACATTCAAGAGCCGTTGCTCCATATGCGGGCAGGCTCGGATATGTATAAACGGCGGGCCGGTTGGAAATACGCCAAGACGCAGGCCAAGTTGTTCAAATTTATGAAACAGCAAGGCTTTATTGGAAATGGTCAGTACATTAAGAGTTGCGTAATCCGCAGCGGGTCGGCGCTGGCTCCCAACTGGCTGCGTAAGTTTATGTTTGAAAGGGTATTAAGAGATGCAGGCTAAGATAGACAACAGAAATCAGTTTGATGACAGTATGAAGGAATCTGAGATTGGCAAAAAATTATTGACAGTGTAGTTGCAATCTGCTTTGTAGTGTGGCTGTTCGTTATTCTTAGATTTCCGCTTTATGAAATGTCGGATGGCGGCTTTGCGATTATCTTGCGTGCGGCAACATCGTTGGCTGGGTGTATTGCAGTATGTGGTCTCTGTAGGGGAATCTTCTCCAGTAAAATCGGGGGGTACTCTTGCATGGGTCGGAGAGCACTCGTTGGAAGTGTATCTCACGCACTATCTGCTTCTCAGTTTGATCAAGCTGGACGAGGCACCAATTCTATACAGTCCAGCGGGGTTGAGCATGGTTCTGGTCAACTATGTGATTACGGTAGCACTTACTGTGATGGCAATAGTGATGATGAACCCAAATGCCGTGCTGAGCGTTGTATTAACCGGAAAGAAAAAGTAAGTGAGTTTTTCCTTTGGGCAGGAAAACAAAGCTTAGAAATTTACATGATGCACGGTCTGCTTCTCAATATCTTCAAAAGCAGTGTTGCAATCCAATTTAGCAGTATTGAAGGGTATTTACTGACTGCCGGAAACTTCGCCCTGACAGTAGGGCTGTGTGCAGTAGTTATCCGTCTGCTCGATCAAAATGCCATACTCAAGAAAGTATTAAATATTCGATAAAAGTTCAAAGGAGAAACGATATGCATCCGAGAGTGCTGATCGTAGGAACGGTTCCATATAACACAAAATCAACGTCACGCGCTTTTGATGCGTACTTTCACTATTGGGAGAAAGAGAATATTGCACAGATATTCTCCAATACAAAGAAGCCGTGCAAGGGGCATTGCGAGACGCTTTTCCAAATTACGGATCACCGTGTGTTGCAGCGGTGGATGGGGAAGAAAGTCGATACCGGCGTGATTTATCACTATGATGAGCTTGACACCGAGTGGAAAGACAATAATTTGGAACTCGGAAATGCAAAAGCAGAAGCTGCCTACAAGTTCGGTGGAAAGCATACGCCTCTTACGCATTTGCTCAGGGGAATCCTCTGGCGTAAGAGATTCTGGTGCACGGAGAAGCTAAATAATTGGCTAGATGACTTCAAACCAGAATGCGTGTTTCTGGCTTTTTCGGATGACTATTTTATCCCGCAGATTGCAATGTATGTCGCCAAGAGATATAACGTGCCAATTGTCTCCTGCATTGGCGATGACTACTATTTCAATGTGGAAAAGACGCTGAATCCGATCTATCACCTTTATAAATCGACCTACAAGAAATTGATTGACAAGGTTCTAACTTGGCCGGGTAGTGCGATTTACATCAGCGATAAGATTCGAGATAAGTATAATTCGGAATTTGGCTTGGATGGCGAAACGGTTTATTTGACTTCTACGGTTCAGCGTAAACCGTTCAGCGTAATTAACAAAGATTGCCCGGTTATTACTTACTTCGGAAATATCGGTATGGGACGCAACAACTCCCTGAACGATATTGGCTACGCCCTTGGAAAAATCAATCCAGAATATATGCTGGAGGTTTATTCCAACGAAAAGGATGAGCAGGTCTATTCTGTATTCAAGGACAATCAAAATGTCAAATATATGGGCTCTGTGCCGTACACGCAGGTTCAAAAGCGCATGGCAGAAAGCGACATAACTGTTATTGTAGAGGGATTTGAGGAAAAGGACATCAACCTTTCACGGTATTCACTCTCTACGAAGGCAGCGGACGCATTGGCGAGTGGCGCATCCATTCTAACATATGGCTCGTTAGAAAGCGGCATCATTGAGTATATGCAGTCAACGGATGCGGCAATGGTTTGTACGGATAAAGCTAAATTGGTGGATTCGATTACACAGCTGATTTCGAATCAGGAAATTCAAAAGAAATACTACGAACAAGCGATTGTGATGACAAGAGAGCATCATAATCTGCAGGCTAGCTGCAAGACCTCAGAAAATGTGGTTGCAAAGGCAATCCGACATATGAAATAAGTGGCAGAGGATACATGGTGATGGAGAACAACTTTTCAATTATTATTTCGACGTGCGACAAGTTTTCGGATTTGTGGGATGCACATATTTTGCTTTTGAATCAGAATTGGGCAGACCGAAATGTGGAGACGTTTTTGGTAACAGATAAACCCACTGATCGTACTTTTGAAAATGTAACAGTGGTGGCAGCAGGCGAAGGCACGGAAATAACGGAACGTCTGAGAGCAGTGATGCCGCTGATTAAGACAGAGTATGTTCTCTTTACCTTGGATGACTATTTCCTGACGGAAAGGATTTCGACTCAGGCGGTCAACGAAGATATTCAGATCATGGAAAAGCATCAGATTGATTATCTGCGTCTGTTTGTTATGACCATGAAGAGTCTGAGAAACAGAAAAGCTGAGGAATTGGAACCGGGTATTTTTCTGCTGGACAATCATGCAGGCGATTACATTGTCAGTCTGTATGCGGGCATTTGGCGTAAGGATTTCATGGAAAAGACACTGATAAAAACGCTGAATGCCTGGCAGTATGAGGTTGCGTTGACGAATATGGCACGACAGCTGAATGCCCGTTGCGCAGATAGCCGACGCGGAGAATTCCCTATTCTTGACGTGATTCGTAAGGGAAAGGTGCTGACGAAAGCTCGTAAGTATTTCGATGAGAATCCTATTTATAAAGGTAACCGAGAGGATATGCGAGCCAAAGACGAATGGATGCTTGAATTCCGGACATGGCTTCGTGAGTGGCTTCCGAAGCCGCTGTTCAATCTCTCAAAGGCAATCATGAAGCGCAGAGGGTATACATTTTTTAGCGATAATCAGTGAGGAGTACGAGTGATGCGTATTGTGCAGATTAACGGTGGGGCAAAAGGAAGCACCGGAAAAATCATGATGGGGATTGCCGAGGTAGCAAGAGCGCAGGGTCACGAGGTAATGTGTGCGTCGCCTATTACCACAACGAACCGTGATGCAGGTGAGGACTGCGGCTATTATCGAATCGGAACATTTAATAGTCGTCGGTTAAATGTTGCGCTTGCCAGAATCACAGGATTCAATGGGTGCTTCGCATGGTTTGAGACATATAAACTTTTGAAGAAGATTGATGAATTCAAGCCCGATATTATTCATCTGCACAGCCTTCATAATTCATATATTAATTTGCCAATGCTATTTTCGTATATAAAGAAGCATGAAATTCCGGTTGTATGGACTCTGCATGATTGCTGGGCGTTCACTGGACAATGTCCACATTTTACAATGGCAAAATGTGATAAATGGAGAACAGGCTGTTTTAATTGCCCTCAGTATAAAGAATATCCAGAAGCATTGTATGATAATACAAAGCGAATGTGGAAGTTAAAGAAAAAATGGTTTACTGGGGTAAAAAAATTAACTGTTGTTACTCCGTCTAAATGGCTGGCGAATCTTGTGAATGAATCTTATTTAAATGAATATCCAGTAAAAGTTATTAACAATGGCATCGATTTGCATGTATTTAAGCCAACAGAAAACGAATATAGGAATAAGTGGGGCGTTAAAGAGGGACAGAAAGTTATTTTGGGAGTTTCATTTGGCTGGGGAGTAAAAAAAGGTCTGGATTGCTTTATAAGATTAGCATCTGAACTCGATGAAAATTTGTTCAAAATTGTTTTAGTTGGAACGGATGATGAAATCGACAAGAACCTGCCGCAAAATATCATTTCAATCCATAGAACGCAGAACCAGAAAGAACTTGCTGAGATTTATAGTGCAGCAGACGTGTTTGCGATGCCGACAAGAGAAGAAAATTATCCAACAGTCAATATGGAAGCTATTGCATGTGGAACACCTGTCGTGACGTTTGATACGGGAGGAAGTCCGGAAATGTTGGATGATAAAACAGGAATTGTTGTAGAAGCAAATGATATCGAGGCGACAAAGAAAGCATTAAAGGACATTTGCGAGAAAAAAAGGTGCAACGATGAGGAATATATCGTTGCGTATTCAAAAAATTTTGATATGAAAAAAAGGTTTGCAGAATACATCGAATTGTACGCAAATGTTTTAGAGGAATAAAGAATGCTTTTAGAAAAGAACTTTACAAGCAGGATGATGTATATACTTCTTTTCCTGTTTTCACTAAACATATTTAATCAAAGCAGCTTGATTCTTGCAGCGGTATTTATACTTGTAGTGATTTATGATAGAGAAAAGCTGCATATTCCTGCAAATGATAATGTGTTTTTTGTACTTGTAATTTTTGCGGTGGCTTTTTTTCTGTTTTCCGGGCAAAATGGTTTAAGTGCAGGAATATCCGCAATTGGATGCCCCATGGCTTATTATATTGGGCTTCGAGTGCAGAATGAACAAATGGAAATATCTCAAGCAGAAAAGCAGTTGAAATCCGTGACAACGCTATTGGTTACTGGCATGACATGTCATGCTGTTGTGAATTTCCTATACGAGTTGATTCGTTTCGGTGGAATCAATTCTGAAGCGACGCATTATGATTTTTTTAGTTTGGGGGCAAAAACATCAGCAACAGGCGCTGCAACATATTTGACACTTTTTGCAGGTGTGATTTTTTATCTGATTATGAAAAGCAATTCAGTTAAAAAATGGATTACTGGCATTCTGTTAATAGTGATTGCTTTCGCATATGACATGATTTTAGGTGGAAGAACCTTTTTTGCATTGGTAGGTGTCAGCTTTGCTTTGAGCATGATTGTGTATATCTGGGGGCAAAAGGATGACATAAAAAAGATGAAGGCGATAGGAAAACTAATTCTAATTGCTCTTATTCTTGGTGCTGTAGCAATAGTAGTATACATTAGGTATCAAGATACAATAACAAGAATGTTTGAGTCGACATATCTGTTTCACAGAATATCGTATGCGAATATAGCGCAGTCACAGGATTTATTTTCCTTTTTCAAATCCAGCGATAGGGGAAACGTTCGGGATCAATATATTGCCTTAATGTTTGATTATCCATGGGGCGGAAGGAAGGTGCTAAGTAAAGTTGGATTTTACGCACATGAACTTTGGCTGGATGTCTTTGACTCGGCTGGGATAATTCCGTTTGTTCTTATATGGATTGTGACCATACAGATTACTTTTTCTAATCTTAAGTATATCCTAAATAAAAAAGTACCAATTGAAAATCGAGTGTTGATTACTGGAATAACGGCTTCTGTAACAGTTCAATTCTTTTTTGAGCCTGTTCTTACTGGGTGTCGGGCACTGTTGTTTTCTTATCTATTGATTTGTGGAATCATCCGAAGTCAATTGTCACAATACTGAGGGGGAACATATGAAGATAACTTACGTTTCTAATTTTATGAATCATCATCAGCTCCCTTTCTCACAGGGGATTTTAAGTCAAGATGGTGTGGAGTATACATTTGTTGCATTAGAAGCGATTCCGCAAGAGAGACTTGACATGGGGTATGAGGATATGAATCACAAATACCCGTTTGTGATTTGTGCCTACGATTCTGAGGAGAAAATGCATCAGGCCGAAAAACTAATTGATGATGCAGATGTAGCGATATACGGCTCATGCCCGGATAGTCTGATTGTGCGCCGCATGAGCAAAGGAAAACTGTGCTTTAAGTTTAGCGAGCGCTACTTTAAGGAAGGAACGGGGTTGTTGCAGATCCCGCACAATTTTGCGAGTGCGTGGAAGCATTTGAAACCGTTTGAAAAGGGACCGTTGTATTTCTGCTGTAGCAGTGCCTATACTGCTGCGGATTTGAATCGCTACACAAATTTTAAAGGAAGAACCTTTAAGTGGGGGTATTTCCCGGAGACCAAGAAATATGATGTCGCTGAATTGATGAAGCGAAAGCTATCGGCTACGTCAGCAAGATGGAAGCATCCTCAGGCTTCAATCCTATGGGCCGGCAGGCTTATAGGATGGAAGCATCCGGATGTTTCCATCGAGTTGGCAGCATCTCTTAAGAAAAAAGGCTACTCCTTTAAAATAAGTATTATCGGCAATGGTGAGATGGAAGCACAGCTTCGTGAAATGATTCGGAGCAAAGGCGTAGAAGATTGCGTAGAAATGCTTGGCGCAATGTCTCCGGATGAAGTACGTGCTCATATGGAAAGTGCTGATGTGTTTCTTTTTACCAGTGATTTTAATGAGGGGTGGGGAGCTGTCTTAAATGAATCGATGAACAGCGGATGTGCGGTTGTTGCAAGCCATGCAATTGGCTCAGTGCCTTTCTTGATCAAGGATGGAGTAAATGGTCTGATTTACGAAAACGGAAATCAAAAGCACCTTGAAAAACAGGTCTGTAGATTGTTAGACGATGACGCCTATAGAAGAAAGACGGGCGAGAATGCGTATGCCACGATTTCAGATACGTGGAACGCACAGGTGGCATCCGGTCGATTTGTTGAATTGGCGAGGGAAATCATCAAAGGCAACTCGGTGCAGAATTTGTTTAAAGATGGTCCCTGCAGTAGCGCAGAAATATTGGAGGATGGATGGTATCATGCAAATGAATCTTAAAAGAATGCTGCATTTAAATGGTATCAAGAGAACGCTAAACCTGTTTTTGATTAACCATGTATTTGTCGGAACGAAACCGCTTGCTTGCAATATGAAACGAAAATTGCTCCGTGGAATCGGGTGTCCAGTCGGAGATGGAACGACAATTGTCGGCCCTATTGAATGCAAAGGCATCATCGCAATTGGAAAAAATTGCTGGATTGGTAAAAACTGTAGGATCAATGGAAATGGTACCGTCGAAATTGGCGACAACTGCGATCTTGGACCAGAGGTTACGTTTCAAACGGGCGGACACGCAATTGGAAATAGAACCCGAAGAGCCGGTCAGGGCGAGATTTATCACCAGGTGATTGGAAACGGAGCATGGATTGGAGGCAGAAGTACGATCTGCAACAATTCAACTGTAGGCAGTGGCTGTGTTGTAGCTGCTTGTGCGTGTGTGGTACATGATGTACCGGATAATACTTTGGTTGGTGGTGTTCCAGCAAGAGTCATTAGGAGTCTAGAGGCATGAAAATACGAGATTTACTGAGCAGTAAGGTGACAAGAAATGCAAGCTGGATTATTGCTGGGCGGGTATATCATATGCTACTTGCGTTCTTTGTTGGATTGCTTACAGCACGATACTTGGGTCCAAGCAATTTTGGACTGATTAATTACGCCGCAACATACACATCCTTCTTTGCATCATTCTGTACGCTTGGAATCAATTCGGTTATCGTAAAGAATTTTGTGGATTATCCCGATGAGGAAGGCGAAACCGTTGGATCGGCGATTGTCCTTAGAACGGTTTCCAGCGTCTTATCAGTACTTATGATGGTGTGTATCACGCTGATCGCTGATAAGGGAGAAACTACGACGCACATTGTGGTGTTCCTCTGCGGTATAGGTGTGATTTTCCAAGTGATGGACACCCTGGACTATTGGTTTCAATCAAAGCTTGAATCGAAATACTCTGCTTTTGCGACGGTAATATCCTATACGGTTGTTTCCGCTTATAAAGTGTGGCTGTTGGCAACAGGAAAAAGCGTAGAATGGTTTGCCATTTCGACTTCTATCGACTACATGGTGGTGGCTGTTGTCCTCCTTGTCATGTATAAAAAGCACAATGGCCCACAATTTAAGTGTTCAGTACGTAAGGCAAAAGAATTATTCTCTAATAGTTATCACTTCATTTTAGCTGGCTTGATGGTCTCGATTTACGGCAGTACGGATAAGTTCATGCTGAAACAAATGTTGAATGAGTCGGAAGTGGGATTTTATTCAACGGCAGTTTCACTGTGCAATACATGGGTGTTTTTGTTGACTGCGATAATTGATTCCCTGTATCCGGTTATTTTGCAGTCTTTCGATAATAAGAAACTGTTTGAACGCAAAAATAAGCAGCTTTACGCAATTGTGTTCTATGTGTCTGTGGGCGTTTCACTTCTCTTTTCACTCTTAGCGTCTCCGATCGTGAGTATTTTGTATGGTGACGCATACGCCCCGGCTGCAGCTCCGTTGAGAATCATTACATGGTATACAGCATTTTCGTATCTTGGAGTAGCCAGAAATGCATGGGTAGTTTCTTACAGTAAGCAGAACTATCTCAAATACTTGTATATCGGAGCAACAATAACAAATGTATTGCTGAATGCAATCATGATTCCCTTGTGGGGAGCATCTGGTGCTGCGTTGGCATCGTTGCTGACGCAAATAAGCACAATTCTTTTGTTTCCGGCCGTTATAAAAGACTTGCAGCCAAATGTCAAACTGATGATTGATGCAATTCTTTTAAAGGATGTTTTTTGATAAAAGATTAGGAGGAAAATTAAAATGTCTGCATTTGATAACGCAACCCTTATGATCACTGGTGGTACCGGTTCTTTTGGCTCTACCGTTCTGAAGCACTTCTTGGACTCTGATTTGAAGGAGATCCGTATCTTCTCCCGTGACGAGAAGAAGCAGGACGATATGCGTCATGAGCTTCAGGCCAAGCATCCGGAGACTGCCAAGAAGGTGAAGTTCTACATCGGCGATGTCCGCAACCCCCAGTCTATCCGTGATGCCATGCCCGGTGTTGACTACATCTTCCACGCTGCTGCCCTGAAGCAGGTTCCGTCCTGCGAGTTTTTCCCCATGCAGGCGGTTCAGACCAACATCATCGGCACGGACAACGTGCTGCACGCCGCCATTGATGCTGGCGTCAAGCGTGTTGTCTGCCTGTCCACCGATAAGGCAGCCTACCCCATCAACGCCATGGGTATCTCCAAGGCTATGATGGAGCATGTCATCTACGCCAACGCCCGTGTGGCTGCTGAACGTGGCGGCACCACCATCTGCTGCACCCGTTACGGCAACGTCATGTGCAGCCGTGGCTCTGTCATTCCGCTGTTCATTGACCAGATCAAGGCTGGCAATCCCATCACCATCACCGACCCCAACATGACCCGCTTTCTGATGAACCTGGACGAGGCTGTGGATCTGGTCTTGTTCGCTTTCCAACATGCAAATCCTGGTGATTTGTTCATCCAGAAGTCTGATGCTTCCACCATCGGCGATTTGGCAAAGGCAGTCCAGCAGCTGTTCGGCGATACCGGCACCAACATCATCGGCACCCGTCACGGCGAGAAGCTGTTCGAGACCTTGATGACCCGTGAGGAGCGTCTGCGCAGTCAGGATATGGGCCACTACTTCCGCGTAGCCGCCGATAACCGGGACCTGAACTACGACAAGTTCGTGGTCAAGGGCGAAGTACATACCATGGCGGACGAGTCCTACACCAGCCACAACACCACTCGTCTGGATGTCGAGGGCACTGTGAAGAAAATCCTGACCACGGAATATGTCCAGAACGAACTGAAAGGCATCCCGAATGTCTAAAGAAAGATTGCTGCTGATTGGTGCCGGCGGCTTTGGGCGCGTGGCGTCCGAATTGGCTATACAGAAATACGACTGCGCTTTCGTCGATGACGGCGTGGAAGTTGGTACAGAAATATGCGGTGTGAAGGTTATCGGGCGAGTTTCTGACCTACCGAAGCTTTTTGACACATACAAGTTGCTGGTCGTCACAATTGGCAATAATGCTGTACGTGAACGCATTTATGATACGGCGGAGAAGATAGGATATGCTTTCCCGAATTTGATCCATTCGAGTGCGTATGTCAGTCCGTATGCAAAAATGGGCTGGGGCTGTGTCCTTTTGAATGACTCTGTTGTTCAAAACGGATCCACGGTCGGAAATGGCGTTCTGTTGAACCCGGGTGTTGAGGTTCACCACGATTGCTCGGTCGATGACTTTGCTTTGATCTATACGAATTCCGTCGTGCGCACATATGCGAAAGTCGGCAAACGTGTGCGCATTGGCAGTAACTGTACTATTTGCAATAACGCAACCGTGTCAGATGGTGCAGACATCTCAGACTGCACGGCTGTGCATTAAAGAGGTGAAAGGATGAACATTCTAGTCACAGGTGCCAAGGGCATGGTAGGAACCGCCCTGTGCAACAACCTGAAAAACATCCGGGATGGGAAGAACAAGACTCGCCCGGCATTGGATATTAAAGAAATCTACGAGTATGATCTGGATTCCACCCCGGCGGAGCTGGACGAGTACTGCCAGAAAGCAGACTTCGTATTCAATCTGGCAGGCGTGAATCGTCCGGAAAACCCGGAAGATTTCATGAAGGGCAACTTCGGCTTTGCATCCGAATTGCTGAACTGCCTGAAAAAGTACAATAACAAGGCAACCATCATGCTGTCTTCATCCATTCAGGCGACGCTGGCTGGTCGTTTCGGCAACAGCGAGTACGGCAGGAGCAAGAAGGCGGGCGAGGAGCTGTTCTTCCAATATGCTCAGGAGACCGGAGCAAAGGTTGCCGTCTACCGTTTCGTGAACCTGATGGGACATAGCCGCCCCAAGTACAACAGCGCCGTCAGCACCTTCTGCTGGGCGGTTGCCAATGACGAGTCCTTCACCGTTAATGACAGCAGCACCGAGTTGGAGCTGCTGTACATCGATGACCTGGTAGAAGGGATGTTTGACCTGCTGGAAGGCAAGGAGCAGCACTGTGAATTTGACAGCGTGGAGACAGTTCTGCAAGCGGATGGCCGCTACTGCTGCGTTCCCGTGACCCACAAGGTTACACTGGGCGAAATCGTGAATCTTCTGCAGGAGTTCAAGGCACAGCCGACTACGCTCATGATGCCCAAGATGCCGGACGGCAGCTTTGCCAAGAAGCTGTATTCCCTGTACTTGACCTATCTGCCGACGGACAAGTTCAAGTATGCCCTGAAGATGAACGTGGACAACCGTGGTTCCTTTACCGAATTGGTTCATACCGTCGACTGCGGGCAGGTGAGCATCAACATCAGCCGCCCGGGCATCACGAAGGGGCAGCACTGGCACAACTCCAAGTGGGAGCTGTTCATCGTGGTGGCTGGTCACGGCTTGATTCAGGAACGGAACATCAACACCGGAGAAATGGTGGAGTTTGAGGTTTCTGGGGATAAGATCGAGGCGGTCCACATGATTCCCGGCTGGACTCACAACATTATCAACCTGTCGGAGACGGAGAATCTGGTGACGGTGATGACCTGCAACGAGATTTTTGACCCGAACCACCCGGACACCTTCTTCGAGCCGGTGTGAGAGAAGCTGCTGGTTGACGTTAGGAGATTTTTATGGAACACAATTTTACATGGAAAAATGATGGGCGCACCAAGGTCATGATTGGCTGCGGTACCCGCCCGGAGATTATTCGACTGGCTGCCGTTATCAAGCGCTGCCGGGAATATTTTGACTGCTGCGTGGTCTACTACAACCAGAACTGGGACAGAAACCTCTCCACCGTGTTCTGGGAGGATTTCGAGCTAAAAAACACCTTCGGGGAATACGGTCCCGACATTCTGGTGCCGGTGGTTGGTGAGAATCTGGGCGTGACCTGCGGCAATATTCTGGGACGCAGCTATGAGCTTCTGTCCGAGTTGCAGCCGGAGGGCTATCTGGTGCTGGGCGATACCAACTCCTGCCTTTCTGCCATCAGTGCAAAACGACTGCACATCCCGCTGTTTCACATGGAGGCAGGCAACCGCTGCAAGGATGAGTGCCTGCCCGAGGAGACCAACCGCCGCATCGTGGACGTGATCTCTGACGTAAATATGTGCTACTCCGAGTTTGCCCGGAAGTATCTGGCAGATACCGGCCTGCCCAAGGAACGTACCTACCAGACCGGTTCTCCCATGGCGGAAGTGCTGCACATGAATCTGGAAAAGATTCAGAAAAGCGACGTGCTGGAGCGTCTGGGGCTGGAAAAGAACAAGTACATTCTGCTGTCCGCCCACCGGGAGGAGAACATCGACTCGGAAAAGAACTTCCTGAGCCTGTTCACCGCCATCAACGCACTGGCAGAGAAGTATGATATGCCCATCCTGTACTCCTGTCATCCCCGCAGCAAGCGCCGTCTGGAAAAGAGCGGCTTCCAACTCGACCCTCGTGTCCGGGTCAACGAGCCGCTGGGCTTCAACGACTATAACAAGCTGCAAATGAACGCTCTGGCAATCGTCTCCGACTCCGGCACGCTGCCCGAGGAGTCTAGCTTCTATCTGTCCATCGGTCATCCCATCGCCGCCGTGTGCATCCGCACCTCCACCGAGCGCCCCGAGGCGCTGGAGGCCGGTGACTTTATTCTGGCTGGCATTACCACCCGGGAGCTGCTCAATGCCACCGATATGGCGATTGAAATGAAGCAGAAGGGCGTTCTGGGCAAGCCCTGTCCTGACTATGTGGATGAGACCGTATCCATGAAGGTGGTTCGTATTATTCAGGGGTATGTAAACGTAGTTAATAAGATGGTGTGGAGGAAGTACTGATTCCGCACAACGGCCATGTGTTCAGCCACATGACTGTGCTGCTCAAGTGTGCTACCTCTCCGTGGTGAGCAGCAGGCAACGGATTATAATCCGGCTAAAGCATATATACGTAAATTCACTCTTTGGATGAGGGAAAAACTATAATGGGAAAGTATTTTGGGACTGATGGCTTCCGTGGTGAGGCTGGAATAACTCTGACCGCTGACCACGCCTACAAGGTTGGTCGTTTTCTGGGCTGGTACTACAACGCCCTGCGTGAGCGCAACGGCAACAACGAGCCTGCCCGCATCGTCATTGGCAAGGACACTCGTCGTAGCTCCTATATGTTCGAGTATAGTCTGGTTGCCGGTCTGACCGCTTCCGGTGCAGATGCTTACCTGCTGCACGTCACCACTACGCCTTCTGTGGCCTACATTGCTCGCGTGGATGACTTTGACTGTGGCATTATGATCTCTGCCAGCCATAATCCCTACTACGATAACGGCATCAAGCTGATCGACTGCTATGGTGAGAAGATGCCGGAGAAAATCTTGCTGTTAGTCGAGGATTACATTGATGGAAAGCTCCATGTGTTCGATAAGGACTGGCCGGAGCTGCCTTTCGCTCACCGTGAGCATATCGGCTGCACGGTGGACTATGTGTCCGGCCGCAACCGTTATATGGGCTACCTGATTTCTCTGGGCATCTACTCTTTCAAGGGTGTGAATGTCGGTCTGGACTGTGCCAACGGCAGTTCCTGGAATATCGCCAAGTCTGTGTTCGATGCGCTGGGGGCGGACACCTACGTCATCAATGCACAGCCCAATGGTCTAAACATCAACAACAATGCCGGCTCCACCCACATCGAGGGCCTGCAGAAGTTCGTGGTAGAGAAGGGGCTGGACATCGGTTTTGCCTATGACGGCGATGCTGATCGTTGCCTGTGTGTGGATGAAAAGGGTAATGTCATCACTGGCGACCATATTCTGTACATCTACGGCTGCTACATGAAGGAGCGCGGCAAGCTGCTGACCAATACGGTGGTCACCACTGTTATGTCCAACTTCGGTCTGTACAAGGCCTTTGACGAGCAGGGCATTGGTTACGCTAAGACCGCTGTGGGCGACAAGTATGTTTACGAATATATGGCTAAGAACGGCTGCCGTATTGGTGGCGAGCAGAGTGGTCATATTATCTTCTCCAAGTACGCCAGCACGGGTGATGGTATCCTGACTAGCCTGAAGATGATGGAAGTCATGCTGGCGAAGAAGATGCCTATGAGTAAGCTGGCTGAGCCCCTGAAGATCTACCCGCAGGTTCTGGAAAATGTCCGTGTGACCGACAAGAAAGCCGCACAGGATGACGAGGCAGTGCAGGCAGCAGTCAAGGACGTAGCCGAGGCACTGGGCGACACTGGCCGCATTCTGGTCCGCGAGTCCGGCACTGAGCCTGTCGTGCGTGTGATGGTGGAGGCTCCCGACCACGATACCTGCCAGAAGTATGTGTCTCAGGTTGTGGAGACTATCAAGAGCAGAGGCTACGGAGTTTGAGTGCAAATCTGAAACGAGGATGCGGAATCCTGCTGACTGCATCTGTGGTTCTTCTTTCTATCTTGGCGTTGTTGCCCGATGCGGATGTTGACCACGATGCAGGATACACTGCCTCAGAGTTGAGCATCCGAGAAACCGTAGATGGAAGCGTGACCAGCACAAGCTATGTGAATCCTGATGGGGTAATCACAGATGCCATTGATATGGGCTATGCGACCGTGTGTAGAATGCGGGATGATAACGGCCGAGTTGTAGAGGAACATTATCTTGATGCAAGCGGAAAACCTGTGGTAAGGTATGGAGATTACTACGGCTTATCGTATGAATACTATGAAACCGGTACTGTGATAACATATCTTGATGCAGAGGGAAACCCTGTGAAACGCAGTGACGGATACTCTACTATTGTCAGAACGCAGGATGATGGCAGGGCTTCCGATGATTTCTACTACGACTTGAATGGACAGCAAGTACAGTGCTCCGGTGGATACTATGGGCTTCATCGTGAGTTTAATACGGAAGGCCAGAACACTAGTTTGACATTTCTCGATAAAGACGGTCATGCGGTGAGCACTTCATCTGGATATGCTATTAAGACATATCAGCGTGATAGGAATGGAAATGTTGTCGGTGAGCAGTATTTTGACACAGAAGGAAATCCTGTAAGGTCTTTACTTGGTCAGTATGGCGAGTCATACCAGCGCAACGAGCAAGGACACATCGGCCAGATCACTTATCTTGACGCAGATGGCAACCCCGCCCCTACCAATGCGGGCTATACCATCCTCAAACGTACATATCATAGAGATGGAACAGCAGATACGGATATGTATTTTGATGCGGATGGTAATCCAAAAGCATTGTCTAAAGGGCAGTACGGCATCAAACGCAGTGGTAAGGTGAATTATCTGCTTGACAAAAACGGCAACAGTATGCTGTGTGTGGACAACCTTCTGAATGGCTTCCCATGCATGGTAGTTGTTTTTGGCTGCGTTGTCTGTTTGCTGATGATCGTTCTTCCGAAGAGTTTAAGCGTAGTACTTACGATTGTTTATGTAGCGTTCATTCTTTATGAAACACTGATGCTCCGTGAGTCAGGGGATGCAAGAACGAACCTTGTCCTCTTTTCCTATGCTGGGAAGTTCTTGAAAGAGCAATCTGTGAGAGTTGGGGTCATCAATAACATCTGGCTGTTCATTCCACTTGGAACGGGACTGTATAGGTGGTTTCAGAAGAAGTGGGTGTTGCTGATTCCCTTCGTGATGTCTATGGCAATCGAAACGACCCAGTATATTACGGGACTTGGCATCGCAGAGTTCGATGATGTGTTCGGTAATACGATGGGCGGATGGATCGGTGTGCTGGTGGCTTGGACGTGGCTGAGCAGAAAAATGAGCTTGAAAAATAGAACATAAGGAAGTATACATGTCTAATTCTCTTCGTTATCCTTGAAAACAGATCCTATATAGTATATATTTGAGCTGTGAGAGTTATCCTCAACGGATGCTCACAGCTTTGCCGCTCGAAACTTTGCACACCTCTACGCGGTGGGCGGCAGGCAACACAGTGATGTGGCTGAGATGCAAAGGATATTTGGATTCTTGAGGAATTGAAAATGAATATAGATATGCTGAGTAATGGCATGGACTCATTGAAACGCGGATTTTCATGTTATCATGAGTTTTCTGCGGCTATTAAGGATAAGGAGCAACCTTCGTTAGAAGACTACTTTATTCTTAAGCAGGCAGTTCTTTCAACTCATCATGGAGTAGAAATACTTCTGAAACATATTCTCGATCAGAAAAGCGAGTTTCTGATTGTAGATGAAATGGATGCCATCTATAAGTCTGCGTATAAAGAAAAAACTGAAAACAATTACCAAAGCGTGTTTCAAACAAGTAAGGCTAACAAGATACACACTATTACATACGAAGAAGCATTAAGCCGAGTGATGTCAATTTGTAATGTTGACATATCTGTTGAGCTAGAAAAAAAGCTCCGCGATTTGAATACAATAAGAAACACTTTGACGCATGCTGAGGCAGTGATAGAAGACAAATTCATTAATAGTGTATTTGATGGTTTGTTGATTAATTTGGATGTTCTTTTCCGCAAAGCGATAGGGAGTGCATATTCTACTTTTTACGGGTTTAGCGAAATAAAAGCAAACTATGATAGTTATATGCAATATCTTGCGGAGAACAAGATGCTTATTAAGCAAAAAACATTTAAAGCATTGTGTGTTGCACAAGAAAAGACAGAACAGTATTCGGGGCAGAATGAGGTTATATACGTTGAAGATATTTCTGTTGTGAAGAAATTTATGGTTGCCCTTCAAAAAGATCTTGATTTTGGAATGGATACATACAACGGATGGTGTTCTGGAAAAACAAAAGTTAAAGTGCGGAGTGATGGACATGTTTCTTTTTGGGCCGACGATAATAGGGGCGAGTATATTATCAGGCTGAAGAGCATGACAGTTTGCGTCCCGCAGGCAAAATCGAATGAGTCGCCAGTAGTAATCTTTGAGTCCGATGATGATACGGTGGAGGCTGATAATCAGAACTATATTTCGGAGAGCAATCCTGACTATTTGGAAGGACTGGTTTTTCCGACACACTCAGAAGAACCTGATACCGTGGTCTATGATCATAGGAAGATTTATGAATATCAAATGCACTGGGACTATGATGAAGATATTATGGTTCCAGAACACTATGAAATTGTTAGATTCCTGAAGCGGAAAGTTTTCTGTTGCCTGAATATTCAAGGCTTGTCGTATTGGAATTTCAGAAATCTTCTTCTAAAATCGGAAGGTATGACCGGAAAAGAACTGGCAGATGAATTAAAAGAGATTCTTGCTAGACGTAATTGATAAGAAGGTTGCCATCCAACTTCCACAGTGCTATACTAACATCATATTTTACATATTCTTTCGGGAGGTATCATCTTATGCCCAGAACCAAAGGCAGCAAGAACCGTGTTACCGCATCTACCGACTTCGATGCACAGATTGCAAAGTTGCAGAAAGACAAGGCAATGCTCGAAGAAGGGCTTTCCAAGACTGTCGCCCATATCGAAGAGCTGAAGACCGACATCAAGTCTCTGCGTGAAAGTCTAAAGCCGCAGAAGGCGGAGATCAAGCAGACCGAAAAAGGAATCGCAAAGCTGGAGGCCAAGAAGGCTGCCGTCGAAGCGAAGGCCGCCGAAGCTGCTAAGAAGGTCGAGGCAGAAGCTGTGCTGAAAAAGCTGCTGGCATCCGGTATGACGGCAGATGAAATTCTCGAAAAGCTGAAATAAAGTAATATGCCGTGTGGACTGAACGCCAGAAGTATCACAGCTGGGGTCTACGAGTCGGACACGGCAAAATTTGTCCGGCAGACCTTCAATACCTTCAGAGAAACACAAAACTACTCCACTGCTGCCACCTCCACAATGGCCGCCTTGCAGTTGTCCTGTCCCTCCGTGACCTCTTATCTGCCGTATGAGAAAGGCGTGTACTTCCCGGAGGAAGCTGAAGCGGCGAATATCAGTGCCGGGGCAGAGAGGCAGTGACACTACCGAGCTGTGGTTGCGCTGAGGAAGAATCCCTGCGAGGAAAACCTCTGGAAGTGCGTGGTGGCTTTTCGGGGATACAAGTTCAAGACTCTGTCTGGCTTGCCCTTTACATATAAGCTGAAGAAGGGTAAGGGAGATGAGTTCACCAAGGAACTGTGGATCGACCGGAGAGAGGGCAGCAAGAGCCTTACTTGGAGTTCCGTGCTGCTGGCGTATCACAATATCGGTAAAATCGGAGAGGTAGTGGACAGACCCAAGGCGCTGGGGGATATCCGGGGTGTGTCCTACATTTATGGGATGTTCTACCGATTTGGCTTAATTGACGTGCCGGAAAAGGTCAATAAGATGAAGAAGTGATAAGGACACGGGAATATAGTTTATGACGGGAATAAAACTGCCCTCCGTGGATACTACAGAAGGCAGTCAGTTGGCTTATTCCCAATCCTCATCCCGGGCTCGGAGAAGATCCTGTACTTCTTTTTCGGTTGCCGGGCGGATGGCAGATCTGTTCTGATAGTCCGTTTTGCCGCAGTCTGGGCAACGGTCAGGCAGCGACTCTGCCTCAAAGCAGTAATGGCAGACATCGCAGAAATAGTAGTTCACCCTTCAGAACGGCGTTTTTTCCGAACTTCTTCTTGATACCGAGCATGGTCGCCTGTAGCGATTTCTCCCGCTCCAGCTTGCTGGTGTCAGTGAACAGATCCACTTGCAAGATGCCCTGATCCTTGACCACACGGTTTGCTGCGATTGTTATTCTCCGCACAGTTAGATTTCTATTGGCAATGCGGTCGAACAGTTCTGTGGTAGCGGCCATCAGTTGTTCGGGGCAGCATGCTTGGCGGTGATGTCCATTGCCAGCTTTGCCAGATATAGATTCGTGCCGATCCCGGCGGTGGCGGTGATGCCGGTGGTGTACAATACCTCCCGGATCATGGTCATGGCGAGGTCGTGGGCAGACATTTTATAATGAGTAGGAGAAATAAATATGCGCATTTTAATGCTTGGAAACAGCTATATTTTCACAAATGATCTGCCGAGTATACTAGCGGAAATCACGGGTGCCGAAGTGGTACAGAACACACGCGGCGGTGCACGCTTACGTGAGCAGCTGAACCCTGAAACAAGGCTCGGCGCAAAAGCATTGGAGCTGCTGCAAAATGAAAAATGGGATTACGTCGTTTTGCAGGAGATGAGCAACGGCCCTATCACAGCAAAGGAAAGCTTTATGCAGAGCGTGAAAGATTTGTGCGGTAAAATTCGTGAAAACGGTGCCGTACCGGTTCTGTATGCGACATGGGCATACCAAAAAGACGGAAAACAGCTTCAAAAATTCGGCATAGATTACGATGAGATGTACCGCAAAATGCACGAAGCCTATGCAGAAGCGGCAGAGAAAAACCACACGCTGCTTGCCGATGTCGGCAGTGCATTTTATGAAAAAACCGAAACCGAAAATCTTTTCAACGACGACGGCAGCCATCCGAATGAAGCGGGCTCGAACCTTGCCGCCGAAACGATTGCCGAAGTCATTTTAAAGGATGCAAACGCATAATGTATCCCTACTGTGCATACGCTGTATCGGAAAAATACGGCGAAACGGGGGAGCGATATGTTAGAACGCATCGGAGAAATGCATGGGCGAGAGGTGATCAGTGTTTTGGATGGCTCGCGCATCGGGTATCTCGGTGATATTGAATTTGATACACAGCAGGCGGCACTGACAGCGATCGTGGTGTACGGCCGTCCGCGCTTTTTCGGATTGTTTGGCAGAGAGAATGACTGTGTGATCCCATGGAGCGCTGTGAAGACCATTGGGGAGGATGCTGTGCTGGTCGATCACATTCCCGTAAAGCGGACACCGAAGCGCAGCTTCTTACAAAATTTCTTTGAAAACGGATAGAAAACACTTGCTTTACCCGGCATGTTGTGCTATAATAGTTCAGCGATTTGCAGATTCTGCAAGCAAAAACGCACGCCGAGGCTCTCGGATTGGTGCTGCGAAAGCGGTTTTCCCCGAAAATATCAGCCCGGCGGAGGAAAAACCAAGGAGGTATTTTCAAATGGCAGTCGTATCAATGAAGCAGCTTCTGGAGGCCGGTGTTCACTTCGGTCACCAGACAAGAAGATGGAACCCGAAGATGGCACAGTACATCTTTACGGAGAGAAACGGTATCTACATCATCGACCTACAGAAGACCGTTAAAAAGCTCGAAGAGGCTTACAATTTCGTTCGTGACCTTTCCATGGAAGGCAAGAGCGTTCTCTTCGTAGGCACGAAGAAGCAGGCTCAGGAGTCCGTTAAGGAAGAGGCTCTCCGCGCAGGCGCTTACTATGTAAACGCTCGTTGGCTGGGCGGCATGCTCACCAACTTCACGACCATCCGCCGCAGAATCCAGAGACTTGCACAGCTGCGCAAGATGCAGGAAGACGGCACTTTCGAACTGCTCCCGAAGAAGGAAGTCAGCAAGCTCGAGCTCGAGATCGAAAAGCTCGAAAAGTATCTTGGCGGTATCAAGGACATGAAAGAGTTCCCGGGCGCACTGTTCATTGTTGACCCGAGAAAGGAAAGAATTGCTGTTTCCGAAGCTAAGAAGCTCGGTATTCCGATCGTTGCAATCGTAGATACCAACTGCGATCCGGACGAGATTGACTACGTTATCCCGGGCAACGACGACGCTATCCGCGCTGTTAAGCTCATCGCAGGTGCTATGGCTAACGCTATCATCGAAGGCCGTGAGGGCCGTATGGGCGCTGCTGCTGAGGAGACCGAAGAAGCTGCTGCAGAGACCGAGGAATAATTTAATTTCGGTTAAAAATTCCTTTCGTTTGATATAGAGTTTAAGATTCTACAAGGAATGGTGATTTGAAATGAATTTCACAGCTAAAGACGTTGCAGATCTGCGCGCTAAGACAGGCTGCGGCATGATGGATTGCAAAAAGGCTCTCACAGAGGCTGAGGGCGATGTAGAGAAGGCAACCGAGATTCTCCGCGAGAAGGGTCTTGCAGCTTCCGTTAAGAAGGCAAGCCGTATTGCAGCTGAGGGTGTTGCATACGCTATGGTCAGCGAGTGCGGTAAGGTTGGCGTTGTGATTGAAGTCAACGCTGAGACCGACTTCGTTGCAAAGAATGCTCAGTTCATCGATTTCGTTAAGACCTGTGCCGAGACTGTTATCTATGAGAACCCGGCAGACGTTGAAGCTCTCCTTGCAGCTAAGGCACACGGCTCCGATATGACTGTTGATGCTATGCTGAAGGATAAGATTCTCACCATCGGCGAGAACATCAAGATCCGTCGCTTCGTCCGTTACGAGGGTGACTGCGTTGCTTACGTACACGGCGGCGGCAGAATCGGCGTTCTCGTTCGTTTTGAGACCGAGAATGTTCCGGCAGAAGTTCTCAACGAGTGCGGCAAGGACGTCGCAATGCAGATTGCCGCTCTGAATCCGGCTTATCTCGATAAGTCCACGGTTCCGGCTGAAGCACTCGATAAGGAAAAAGAAATCCTCATGGCTCAGATCCAGAACGATCCGAAGAACTCCAAGAAGCCGCAGAACATCATCGAGAAGATGGTTACCGGCAGAATCGGCAAGTTCTATGAGAACAACTGCCTCCTGCAGCAGGCGTTCGTTAAGAACGGCGACCTCTCCGTTGAGCAGTACATTGCTGAGGAAGCAAAGAAGGCCGGCGGCACGATGAAGGTTACGGATTTCGTTCGCTTCGAGAAGGGCGAAGGCCTCGAGAAGAGAAACGACGATTTCGCAAGCGAAGTTGCCAACATGGTTAAATAATTGATTCTCTGAATCAGCACACCCCGAACGATTTTGCGTCGTTCGGGGTGTTTTTGTATCGTATAACTTTTGGAAAATATAAAATGTGCCCCGACAAGACATCAAAATCTTGCCGAGGCGCAGAACAACCGATTTTCAATTTGCGTAGCGCGTGTAATAGGTAAGGTCGCCTTCCATGCTGAGAAGCTCGCTGCGGGTGATTTGTCGACCCCAGGAGATCCGGCAGTTTTCGTAATCTGCATTTACTTCCGTCACGGTGATGGTATCGGTATCCCAGTCGATGTCCGTCACGATCATCGAGTGCTCATACCAACCCATGCGGATGTGATCGCCGATGCGCAACTCGTCAAAGTCGTAAAACTCCGTGATCGGTGCATCGTAGCCGAACAACAGGTCGCTGATGATGGAAGCGTAGCCGAGACATTGCATTTCGTCTCCGTATTGCGGGAAGAAATCATCCATCAGTCCATTATAAATGTTGCAGTTTCCATAACCATAAACAGAATGGTTGCACGGCGTGTCTGTAACGCACATGGCAATTTCGTCTGCCGTCATTTCGCTTGTGTCCACATCGATATGGTTCCAGTACATGCCGTTTGGAAAATAATCTTCAAGCAGCTCAAGCCGTGTCTGCACGCCTTGCTCCGCAAGATTGCCGCTGGAAACAAATAATGGCACAGAGCTGTATGCATCTACAAGCTCTGCGGTGTCTTCTACTTCGCCAGCCGGCAAAATGCGCTCTTTCGCGGCATAGGAAGGCGCGGCATTCATTTCCGAAGCTTCTTCTTCGGCTTCCTCAACTTCGTCGTTGCCCGCATCGTAGACGTACATTTCCACCTGCTCGTCAGCTGCGCCAATCGCTGCAGTGTATGTGACGGTTTCCTCCGCGCGCTCCACTAGATCCCCTTGCAGGAACAGCAGACCAAACGCGGCGGCGGATATCGTCACAGCTGCCACCGGCAAGACGATTGGTAGGGAAGAGAGAAAATGTTCACGTCGGTTTTTCGGTTCTCTAAAGTGATTTTGCGGCATAAATACACTCCTCAGAACAGGATCCGGCAGCAGAAGCTTGCTGCCCAAAATTACTCTATTATATAAAATACTATGCATTTGTGACGTACGTATGACGAAAATCAACAAAATTCCTGTATTTTGATAAAAAAGTGCCCGCAGCGGAAAAACTGCGGGCACCAAACGTATCTGTTAGTCTTCGATTGCGGCTTTGCGACTCAAAACACCGTGGAAGAACGCGGGATCAAACTTCGGCTTTCTCTGATAGGTGTAAAGGCCGTTCTGTTCCTGCTCCACGTCGGTCAGCTGCGTGTAGCAAAGACCGAACATTTCACTGTTATCAAGCAATGCGTCTGTAAGGCCCTTAAAACGCGTGAGAAATTCCTCTTCGGTCTTTGGACCGGTGCCGTAGCCCCAACCGCTCTCGTCCTGACTCCACTGAATGCCGCCGTATTCGCTGACGAACGTCGCTTCGCCCTTGTAGGTCTGGCGGTGCGCGTGGTTGTCAAACAGTGTGCCCTCGGTCATCAGCTTGTCATAGTGCTCCTTAAAGATCTCCGGGTTCTGCTCGTAATCGTGCACGCAGAAAATATCAGTTGCCACATGATAGTTGCCGCTCGTATCGATGCACGGACGGGTAGGGTCAAGCGCTTTCGTTGCTCTGTAAACGATGTCGAGTGCGTCGTCAAATTGTTTCCTGCCGTCAGTATCCCATGTCTCGTTGTACGGACACCAGCCGACAATAGCCGGGTGGTTAAAATCGCGGCGGATCTCTTCCGTCCACTCCGGCAAAATGCCGTAAACGGAATCGGCATAGGAGGAATCGAGACCCCAGTTCGGGAATTCGCCCCAAACGATGTAGCCTAAGCGGTCTGCGTGGTAGAGGAAGCGCTCTTCAAAAATCTTCTCATGCAGTCTGGCACCGTTGAAACCGACGGCAAGGGAGAGCTTAATGTCGTTTTCAAGCGCTTCGTCGCTCGGCGCAGTGTAAATGCCATCCGGATAGAAGCCTTGGTCGAGCACCAGACGCTGGAAAACAGAGCGGCCGTTGATGCGGAACTTGTGGCCGTCCAGGTTCACTTCGCGCAGACCGAAATAACTCGTGACGTTATCTTCACCGAAAGCGAATGCAACGTCATACAGATTGCCGCAGCCGACATCCCACAGATGCTTTTCGCTCAGCTTTATCGTGAATGTGTGCGTGCCGCAGGCGTTTTCAGCTGTGTAGCTGCCCATTTCTTTGCCTTCAAACGAAGCCGTTGCTGTGAGGTTTGCCGTACCGACCAGCTCTGCGGTCACCGTTACCGTGCCTGCGGTGATGTTCGGATAATACTGCACGCGGGAAATATAAGCCTTCGGGGTGAACTCTAGCCATACGGTCTGCCAAATGCCCGTGGTGCGCGTGTAGAAGCAGCCGTATGAGTTATATTGCTCGCTCTGCTTGCCGCTCGGGATGAGGCGGTCGCGCGTATTATCTTCGGCGTAAACGGCAATTTCATTTTCGCCCGCTTTTAAAAGTGCGGTCACGTCAAACTCAAACGAAACATAGCCGCCCTTGTGTGTGCCGGCAAGCTCGCCGTTCACAAAAACTTTTGCGCAATAATCCACAGCGCCGAAATGCAGCACGGCGCGGCCCTTCAGCTGTTTTTCTGTGACCGTTACAGTGCGCTTATACCACACGCCGTACATGAAATCCGTGTGTTGCACACCGGAAAGTTCGCTTTCCGGGCAAAACGGCACGGTGATCTCCCCGCTGAGCGCTGTGCCGACCTTCTGTAAGCCGCGCGCCTCACCGCTGCGGCCGTTGTCGATCTCAAACGCCCATGTGCCGTTCAGGTTCATCCAGTTTTCGCGCACAAACTGCGGGCGCGGATATTCTTTTCTCGGTATATTACTCATTTTTCGTACATCCTTTCCCCGAAAAGACGGCAAATCTCAATTTCTGCCGCGCTTTTTTGATTACGGTTCCATTGTACGCAATTACTATGCAAAATACAATGTCGTATCATGCACGAAAATTGACTTATTCTATTGCGACACGGGGAGCTTTTGCGTATAATATAAAGCAAAGGGGGCGTCAAAATGGAGATTACAGATATTCGCCACGATTGGCCGGAAAAGGCCGGGTTTACACTTGTGCGCCCAACAGGCATTGAAATCTACACGTTTTTGCACTTTATGAACAGCGTAGAGATCGAAATTAACAGGGAAAAGGTCACAGTAAGACCCGGCGCCTGTATTTTCTATGCGCCGGATGAACCACAGTGGTTTCACTCAGACAGTAACCTCACGCACAACTGGGCGCATTTTGCGCCTGGCTTTCGCGTACAACTTTTGCGCTATCGTATTCCCGAAAATACACTGCTTTACCCACGTGCGGTAGAGTTTATCTCCGGCCTTTTCCGAAAAACGGAAGCTGCATTTTTCTCCAATGAACCGTTTCGGGAGGACTTGTTGGAAGCATACACCACAGAATTTCTTGTGCGTTTCTCCCGCGCCATAGCGGAAGAAAACTACTCGCCTACGGTCAGCCGTGCAGATAGGGAAAAGATGCAGAACCTGCGTCACACGGTGCTTTCTGATCCGGAAAAGCACTGGACTGTGCCGCAAATGGCATCGCTTGCGTCTGTCAGCGCTTCGCACCTGCATGCGTTATACCGCGCGGTTTTTGGCACATCGCCCATGCGCGACCTGATTGAAGCGCGTATTCGTTATGCACAGTCTTTATTGCTCTCCGGCAGTGACTTGCCCATCACGGAAGTTGCCGAGCGTAGCGGATATGCAGACCCATACCATTTCATCCGCCAGTTTAAACGCATCACCGGCGAAACACCGGCCGCGTACCGCCGTGCAAGACGATAAAGCTGCAAAAGAAAAAGCCTTATTCCGCCCCAAAAGGGAAGAATAAAGCTTTTGTTTTTCTTTTAAATTTGCTTGTCTGTTGTTAACAAAACAAAATAATTCCATAAAGAAACAGCGTCAATCTGTAATTTGACGCTGTTTTCGACTATATTCAGTTCAGCACAAAGAACTGCTCATACCAAAGGATAAACGTATAGAACGACCATATCTTCTGCATGTTCAGCGCCTTGCCGCTCTTGTGGTCGTCGAGCAGCTTCATCAGCTCGCTTGTCACGAAGAATTTCTCCGCAATATCGCTCTGGAACGCCGCCTTGACCTTGTTGTAGTACTTATCCTCACGCAGCCAATCGTTCAGCGGAACAGGGAAGCCGAGCTTCTTTTTGTTTGCCGTGCGCTCCGGCAGCTGCTTGATGGCCGCGCCGCGCAGGGCGATCTTCGTCGTTTCGTTTGCTGCACGGTAGCGGGAAGGAATGCGTGTGGAAAGCTCCAGCATCTTTTTATCGAGGAACGGCACGCGCAGCTCAAGGGAGTTTGCCATACTCATGCGGTCGGCTTTCAGTAGGATGTCGTAGATCATCCACGTGTGCATGTCCACATACTGAAGCTGGGTCGGCTCGTCGAGATTCGATACTTCGTTGAAATAGCGCTTGCTGTATTCCTCCGGAACCTTGCTCGCGATGGGGCGCTTCAAGAATTTTTGACGCTCTGCGCTCTGGAAAACGTAGTTTGCGCGCATAAAGCGCTGATACGGCTCCATGGCGCCGCGCACGAGGAAGTTTTTGCCCTTGAAGTTCGGGCAGTGCTTTGCGACCGTGCCGAGGACTTTACGCACCGGGCGCGGTACCTTATGCGAATAGTGGTCAAAGTGACCGCCTGCAAGATACATCGGGTAGCCGCCGAACAGCTCGTCCGCACCTTCACCGGAAAGCACGACCTTCACATAGCGGCGGGCATTTTTGGCGAGGAAGTAGAGCGGAATCTCCGAGGGGTTCGGCAGCGGCTCGTCCATGTAATACTGAATCTCCGGCACCGCGTCGAAGAACTCATCTGCGGAAACCTTATTCGCGATGTTCGGTACGCCGATGACATTGGAGAAGTCCTGCGCATACGGCAGCTCGCTGTATTTTTCCTCCTCGTAGCCGACGGAGAATGTCTTGACCTTCTTCGTACCCTTGGAGATTTCTTTCACAACATAGCTGGAATCCACGCCGGAGGAGAGGAAGCAGCCGACCTCAACATCGGCGATCTGGTGCATGGAGACGGACTCCGTGAACTCCTTTGTGATGGCGTCCTCCCAGTATTCAAGCGATTTGTCGTCTTCAATCTTGTATTCGATCTTATAGTAACGCTCCACTTTCAGTTCGCCATTTTTGTAGGTGAAGCAGTGTGCGCCGGGCAGCTTGAAGACATTTTTAAAAATTGTGCGCTCGTCCGGGCTGTACTCGTAGGAAAGGTACAGCGGGATCATATCCTCGTCGAGCTCTTTTTCAAAATTCGGGTGAGAGAGAAAGCTTTTGATCTCGCTGCCGAACATGAATTCCTTGCCCTTTTTGTAGTAATAGAACGGCTTGATGCCGAAAATATCGCGTGCACCAAAGAGCTCTTTTGTGTTCTTGTTCCAGATGATGAAAGCAAACATGCCGCGCAGACGGTCAAGGATTTTTTTGCCGTATTCCTCGTATCCGTGCAGAATCGTTTCGCTGTCTGTCTTTGTGGTGAAGACGTGTCCGGCTTTGATGAGCTCTTCGCGAAGCTCCTGATAGTTGTAAATTTCGCCGTTAAAGAGCAGCACAAGCGAGCCGTCTTCGTTTAAGATCGGCTGTCTGCCGCCCTCGAGGTCGATGATGGAAAGGCGGCGGAAACCGAGGGCAATGCCGTCGTCAATGTAATAATGGGCATCATCCGGGCCGCGGTGCTTGATGCGGTCGGCCATTTTATGGATGACTTCTTCTTTATCGAACGTTCCGTAGTTGTGAATATAACCGGCAAAGCCGCACATACAAAACGCCTCCTTATGCTTTTATTGTTGGATCAGGGAAGAATATTTCGGCTTGAGTTTTTTGCCGCACGCTAAAATGCACGCGCGTGCCAACACTTCCAGCGCATCGAGATAACCGGGCCCAAGCTCGTTATCGCGCTTGATGATGGAGAGCTCCGTGCAGCCTAAAATAATAGCGTCGCAGCCGTCCGCGCGCAAAGCGTCGGAAACGGCGCGGAATTTTACCATATCCGCCGGTTCACCTGCTTTTACGCAGTCGTAAATGAGCGACATTACGTTCTGCTGCATTTCGTCGTTCGGCAAAACGTAGGAAAGCCCCGCATCGGTCAGCGCGGTCTGAAATAAGCCCATGTGCACCGTGCCGGTTGTCGCCATAATGCCGGGCTTTTTGCAGCCGGCTTCTTTTAGATATGCTGCCGTTTCGCGCACCATGTGGATAAACGGAATGTGTACGCTGCTTTGCAGTTCATCGTGAAAGCTGTGTGCCGTCACGCACGGGGTAGCGAGTGCGCACACGCCCAGCGCCTCCAATTTTTGTGCGATGTCGATCATCGGCGGCACAGGGGAGGGCTTTGTATGGTCTAAAATGTATGCGGTCCGATCCGGCACACTCGGGCGATTGAATATGATCGCGTCAAGATGCTCCTGATCGGTGCGGGCATCGGTCATGTCGGTGATAAGCTCTAATAAATACGCTGTCGCCATGGGGCCGAGTCCGCCGATAACGCCTAAACTGTTCATCAGTCACGCAGTCCTTTGTTGTTAAAATAACGCTTGTACTTTTCAAAGTAGTTGTGCTGGTTGCGGCGGAACATCAGCCAGCGCATCAGGCTGCGGTCTTTCTTGTAATAATACGAGTTGACCACTTTACCTTCGTCGATGAGCTTTTTCGCTTCCGCTTTCACGGCGGTGTCCGGGCAATAGTCAAAGATGATCTTCGTCGGGATGATTGTGTACAGCACTTTATTTGTGGCAATGGTGAGATCCATGGGCTTGTTGTAGATGACGTCGTCCGCAAGCCACTTTGCAATGTTGTAGCCCGCAGCCGTTACGAAATAGCTGCTGCGGCCCTGACGCAGGTTCATCTCGAAGAGCTTATATTTGCCGTCACGCTCGTCGTACTTCATATCGAAGTTTGCAAAGCCCACGTAACCGATGCCCTCAAGGAAGTTCTTCATCGTCTCGTTCAGCTTTTCGTCGTAGCCGTTGATGATGGCCGCATAGCTGCCGATGCCCTCCGGGGAATGCTCCTCGAGCACGGCATTGCCGAGTGCAATGAGCTTTACTTTTTTATCCTTGCCGCAGTAGCAGTTCATCACGCGCATTTTAGAATCGTCACCCGGGATGAATTCCTGCAAAATGAGGTGATCTTTGTAAGAGGAACCGTAGATGGCGTCCAAAATCGCATCAAATTCCTCGCGGGTGTTTGCAACGAAAACCTTCTTCTTGTGCGGGAACTTGCAGTTCCAATATGCCACGCTGTTCGAGGGCTTGATGATGACCGGGAAGTCGAAAGGCAGCTCAAGATTCTTGTGGTTCTCATACGTGCAGGTTGTTGTCTTCGGGAACGAGAAGCCATGCTCCTCGCAGACCTGATAAAAGCTTTCCTTGATGGAAAGGCGCATTAAAAGCTCTTCGCTGATGCACTCGAATTCATAAATGCCGCGCAGCTTCGTCTGGTTGCGCACAAGCATTTTGATGTAGTTGTCGCCGCAGGGGACAAGCAGTAATCTCTGACCGGAGAAGTTCTTTGCAAATTCCGTCAGCGTGCGGACAAACACGTCATCTTCTTCAAGGCGCGGTTCTACCTTTAAAACTTCCACAATGTGGCTGTGCGTGCAGGCGGGGAGGATGCCCTTGCCGACCGCTACGCTTTTGTACCCGTAAGCCTCGTGGAAAGAACGCGCCATGCCGTATACGTTGATGTCACTGCCGAGCAGAACCGGCAGAAAATCTTGCTTTTTTAATGCTTCTGTATTCATGATCTTCATTTTCCTTCCAAATACTTACGCGGTCTTTGCGTCTGTGTGCTCCGCATAGCCGTTGAGAATATCATCGTTAAAGAACTGGTCGTACCACACGAGGAACGTGTAGACCGTCCAAACACGGCGGCTGTTGTCCGCCTTGCCGTTTTTGTGGTCGTCCAGCAGTTTTACGAGCATGTCGGTGTTGAAGTATTTCTGTGCCACTTCGCCCGTGAACTTCTCCTTTACGATGTTGTAGTACTTGTCTTCCTTGAGCCACACACGCGTCGGCACGGGGAAGCCGAGCTTCTTTTTGCCGGCCCACTTTTCGGGCATGCGGCGCAAAGCGGCCTTGCGCATCGCAAACTTCGTGTTCTCGTCGTTTACACGGTACTTGAGCGGGATGCGCTCCGCAAGCTCCATAATCTTCTTATCGAGGAACGGCACGCGCACCTCAAGGGAATTTGCCATGCTCATTTTATCCGCTTTCAGAAGAATATCGCCGACCATCCAGGCGTTAAGGTCAACGAACTGCATTTTCGTTACCGGGTCTTTGTCCTTTACGCGATCATAGAACGGCTTTACGACTTCTGCCGGGGACGGTGCATCGGTCTTAATTTTCAGGAGCTTCTTGCGTTCTTCCTCAGTGAACATGTACGCGTTGCCGATGAAGCGGTCTTCGAGCTTTTTGCCGCGGCGGATAAGGAAGTTGATGCCGGATTTCTTCGGCAGGTGCGAAGCGACTTTGCCGATAAAGCGACGGATGGGGAACGGGATCTTATCATAAGCCGGTACGGCGAGCGGTTCTTTATAAATGTTGTAGCCGCCGAAAATTTCATCGGCGCCCTCGCCGGACATCACGACCTTCAAATATCTGGAAGCCGTGTTGCACACGAAATAGAGTGCCACGGCGGACGGGTCGGCAAGCGGCTCGTCCATGTGGTACTGAATCTTGCCGAAGTTGCCCCAGAACTCTTCCGGGGTAATCGTCTTGCTGTAATTCTTCACCGGAATCAGCTCGGAAAGCTCCTTTGCGTAGCTGATCTCGTTGTATTTTTCGCCGTTGTCAAAGCCGACCGTAAACGTCTTGTCCACATCGGCAGAGCAGGCCACATAGCTGGAATCCACGCCGGAGGAAAGGAAAGAGCCGACTTCAACGTCCGCAATCTTGTGTGCGTTCACGGAGTCGTCAAAGGTCTTTTCAATCTCGTCCACCCAATATTCAAGCGGCTTGTCTTCTTCCGCGTTGAATTCCGGGATCCAGTAGCGCTGCATATTCATTTTGCCGTCTTTGTAGAAGAAATAATGTGCAGGCGGCAGCTTGTAAACGTTCTTGAAGAATGTCTCGTAGCCCGGAGAATACTGGAAAGAAAGGTAGCCCTCCAGTGCGCGTTCATTCAGCTCGCGCTTAAAATGCGGGTGTTCCACAAAGCTCTTGATCTCGCTGCCGAACATCAACGTGCCCTGCATCTTTGCATAGTAAAACGGCTTAATGCCAAAGTAATCGCGCGCGCCGAACAGTGTTTTCGTATTCTTGTCCCAAATGATGAACGCGAACATGCCGCGCAGCTTATTGAGCAGGTCGGTGCCGTATTCTTCAAAGCCGTGCAGCAGCACTTCGCTGTCCGTTTTCGTTGTGAATACATGGCCTGCCTTTAAAAGGTCTTCGCGGAGAGACTGATAGTTATAAATCTCGCCGTTAAACATGAGAACCTTACTTTTATCTTCATTCAAAATCGGCTGTCTGCCACCCTCGAGGTCAATGATGGAAAGTCTGCGGAAACCGAGCGAAATCTCGCCGTCCATATAATAGTCGGCGTCGTCCGGACCGCGGTGACGGATGCGGTCTGCCATAGCGTGCAGCACGGGCTCCATAAGCTGTGTTTCGCCGCCGTCAATATAACCTACAAAACCACACATACAGTTTGCCTCCTTTTTGCAGTTGGTTTACTTAGTTTTCCTTGTGTTCGTTTTCGGTATTCTCAATCAATGCAAAAAGCGAGGGCGCCCAATCGGGATATTCCGCCGAGAGCATCTCGCCGGAAAGCTGGGGCAAGTCGTCTTTTTTAACGGCCTCGTCGTCCGACACTTTTTCGCCGAGCAGCATCACGCGGCTTTTGGCACGCGCCAACTGCATACGGCCGTCGGTCAGCGCCTCGCTCAGTCCGTCCTTCGTCTCAAAAAGAGCCGAGGGATTTTTCGGGTTTGCCGTATACAGCATGCGGAACGCGTTATACACAGCGCCGCTCAAATACAGCGTGATCTCTTTTGTTAAAGATTTGCTATTGATTTTTTTCAGAATACCAAATACAATATGTAAGGAGTTCGATATTATTTTTCGGCTCACGTTGGGGAGACCATCGTGCGTGTCTTCCTCCTCCGTTTCCGGCACATGCAGCTTTTCGCCCTGCCGGTGCGGTGTTTTTCCCAGCAGATAATCACAGGAGACCCCGTAATAATCCGCCGTGCGCACAATGAAGTCCAAACCGCATTCACGTATGCCTTTTTCGTAATGAGAGAGCAGCGCCTGCGAGATGCCAAGGTCTGCGGCAGCCTTTTTCTGGCTGATACCCTGTTCCTTGCGCAGCAGTGTCAGAATGCGCGGAAAATCACTGTTCACAAAAGTTTCACCACCTGAGTCAAAAAATAACACTCTGTAAATTATAAACGAAATTATCCGAGAAGTAAACAGATAAACGAACCTTTTTTGCGGGTTTTCCCGCGAATTTTTGGTGAAAGGGACAACGGCAGCGTTTTACCGTCCCGGAAAGGAAAATCGCATGAAATCTTACACCATTCATTTAATCCGCCACGGTATATGTGAGGGCAATTTAGAGGGTCGTTACATCGGCCGCACGCAGTCTCCACTTGCGCAGGAGGGCATTCAGGCGCTTTTGGAGCTGAAACGTAAGGGCATTTATCCCGAAGCAAAAAAGTACTACGCCAGCCCGTGCGTGCGCTGTGTCGATACGCTGAAGGTCTTATATCCCACCGCCGACCCGGAAGTTATTTTAGAGCTTGCCGAGTGCGACTTCGGTGATTGGGAAAATAAAAAAGCCGAAGAATTGAAAAACGACCCGAAGTTCGTCGCCTGGATGAACGGCGGCCAGCACGAGGCCCCGCCGAACGGCGAAAGCAGCATCGTATTTATGCAGCGTGTCTGTGCGGGCTTTGAGATGCTCGTTAAAAATATGATGATGACGGGAGATGAGAGTGCCGTGCTCGTCACACACGGCGGCGTCATCATGACGATCTTAGCGGCTTACGGCTTGCCGCGCGCCAAAATGACCGACTGGATGTGCGAAAACGGCCACGGCTACTCCATGCGTATCGACCCCATGCTTTGGGGGCACGGCATGGCGGCAGAGGTTTACCAAATGCTGCCTATCATCGAACAGGGCGAAAAGCGCGAATACAGCGTCATCGATATTGCAAGAGAAGCCGCCGACCGCGCTTACGGGCAGAAAGAAGACGGCAAAACGGAATAGTTTTCCGTAACCCGGACAGAATATGAAGACAGACCGCCGAATGCGTGAAATACGCCGTGGCGGTCTGTTTCTATGTACGGATGATTTTCTTCTTTCTGAGCAGCTGTTTTGCTGTCGGTTTTTCGATAAGATAGGTGAAAAACGCCGCCAAAAGGAGCGCACACGCCCAAAACAGCACCGTGTACTTCACCTGCCAAACAAAGTGCCACGGCTCTCCGCCTGCGGATTGCGGCCACGCGGCAGCGCCCTCCGGGGCATCCGGGTAATACGGAATGCGCCACGCTTTCAGCTTTAAAAGCACCGTGCTGTGCCAGATATAGAAATTATAGGAGACCGCCGACAAAAAAGCAGCTATGCGGTTTGAAAACAGCCATTGCACGCCTTTCGGTGCAGCATCCAAAAGCAAAATGAAAACGCAGACCATCGCAGAAAACAGAAAGCGGTAATCCACCTGCCAGCGCTGGACGATTGCCGCACGGCTCAGCCCGTCATTTAACATACACACAATGGCAGCACCGCTGAACAGAAGCAGCATCAGCGCCGCAAGCGGTAAAATACGGTTTTTCTTCCATTCGCGCTCGCGCCATATCCGCAGGCGGCAGAAGAAGAGCGCACACAGCATACCGTTTGCATATACACCCAAAAACGCCGGGAACTGGTTGATACGCAGGCTTTCTGCGTTGCCTTGCGGCATATGTGCAAAAAGCACGATATACACCTGCGCCAAAACGGAAAGCACCGCCCAACACATAAGCGGAAAGCGACGGAACACGCGCGCGAGCAAAGGGAAGACGAGATAGAACTGCATTTCCACGCCGAGTGTCCACAGTGCTGTCGGAAATTTTGTGCCGATGTAGCTTTCCGGCCAAAACGTCTGCGTAAACGTCAGATGCGCAAAAATATCCTGCAAGTATTGCTTGACATTCGCGTAATCCGAAGGCCGCACCCAGAAAATGAGGTAGAGAAGCAAGCACAAATAATACGATGGCAAAATGCGCGCCGCACGCTTTTTAAAGAATGTGCGCAGGTTATCCGGCTCCGGCGCAAGCGGGTCGGTCATTTGCCGCGCATAGGGCAAAAAGAGGCAGAATCCCGAAAGCAGCAGCATCACGTCTACAAACATGTAGCCCGTGCGTGGCACCCAGTTTAAGCTGAAATTCCGCACACCCATAAACTGCAGCAAATTGCTTGGAAACAGATTTTGCAGCCAGGATTGCTGCCATAAATGAAACCCGGCAACGATCAAAATGGAATACGCGCGTATGCCGTCCAATATGCCAATGTAGTCGCTTCTTTGCTTCATAGATTTCTCTCTTTCATAGCCCCTGATTTTTATAACAAAAGCGCGCCGCAGCCCTGCACGACGCGCTTTGTTCAGATTTTAAACCGCAATTATAACCGAATGATCTTTGTTGCCACATTTTCCACAAAGCGGCGGTCGTGCTCCACGAAAATGACTGTGGGCGCACACTCTTTTAAGAGCGTTTCAAGCTGCATGCGGGAAATAACATCGATGAAGTTCAGCGGTTCGTCCCACACAAGCAAATGTGCCTTTTCGCAGAGGCTCCGCGCAATGAGCACTTTTTTCTTTTGTCCCTCGGAAAAATTCTCCATGCGCTTTTCAAACTGTGTGCGCTGAAATTCCAGCTTGCGCAAGATCGATTTAAAAAGGCTTTCGTCAATGCCGCAATGCTCTGCATAGTCGCGCAGTGTGCCGGAAAGTCCCTCCGCGCTTTGCGGGATATACGAGACCACAAGCCCGCTTGCGGTTTTCAGCGTGCCGGTATGGGGAACATCTTCACCGCACAATAGCTTTATAATGCTCGATTTACCGCAGCCGTTTTTGCCCTGCAGTACCGCACGGTCGCCGCGGAGGATCTCAAAGCGCAGCGGAGGAAAGATGGGGCCGTCACCGTAATCAATAGAAAGGTCGTTTGCCTCTACCAAAAGGTCTTTCGGGTGGCGCAGCGTCGCAATCTGCAATTTTGTATCGGCCGATTCAATGTTGTTCAGCAGCGCGCTTTTTTCCTCCAGTGCATCGTTGCGGCGGGATTCAATGCTCTTTGCACGCTTCATCATCTTACGGCTTTTTTCACCCTCGTAGGCACGACGGTCAATGGCCTTTTCCGTGCGCTCCGGTTTGAAACCGATCTTGCGGTCTTCCGCACGGTTTGACCATTCCGCGCTGCGGCGGGCAGCCGCCTCCAGCCGCTTCACATCCTTTTTGAGGTTCTCATTTTGTTGTAACTCAAATTGATCCTCGCGGTCCTTCTCCTGTTGCCACGTCGTAAAGTTGCCGCGCATCACCGTGATGTCCGCGCGGTTGATGGAAAGCACATGGTCGATGACTTCGTCCAGAAACGCACGGTCGTGGCTGACAAGGATGAACCCTTTTTTCGACTTCAAATACTGAGCCAGTGTGCCGCGCGCTTCAATATCGAGGTGGTTCGTCGGCTCGTCGATGAGCAGGAAGCTGTTTTCGCGGATAAATAAAATCGACAGCAGTACCTTCGTACGCTCGCCGTAGCTTAGCGTCGAGTAGGGGCGGTAAAGCAGTCCCGGGTCGGCGTCGAGTAAGTTGAGCTCACGCGTTAGCCGCCACATCTCAAAGTCCGGCATGATGCTCTCCGCAATCTCAAGCGGCGTATCATCTGGATTTTCCACCTCAAACGGGAAATACTCAAAGTTGACCGAAGCGGAAATGGTGCCGCTGTACGCGTATTTTCCGAGCAGCAGATTTAAAAACGTCGTTTTGCCTCTGCCGTTGCGCCCGATAAAGCCGCACCGCCAGTTTGTATCTATGGAAAAAGACGCGTTTTCAAAGACGTTATCAAAGCTGCCTTCATAGCCGAAGGTCAGGTTTGACACCTGTATTAAAGACATAAATGTTCACCGTATTCTTTCCGAGCCTTATGCCGGATACGCGGTAACGGGGCAAGGCTCAATAGCCGAATACACCTTCGATGGATTCGTCATTTATGATCCAATCCTGAACATCTATCTCTCTGAACCGATCGTGGTCATCGCGCACGATGACCCGTGCAATGCCTGCGTTGATGACCATGCGCTTGCACATGGAGCAACATACGGCGTTTTTTATATAGTTGCCGGTAGAGACCTCCTTGCCGACAAGATACAGCGTGGCGTCGATCATCTTATCGCGCGGGGCGCTGATGATGGCGTTTGCTTCCGCATGTACGCTACGGCACAGCTCATAGCGTTCACCGCGGGGAATATTTCTTTCCACGCGCACGCATTTGCCGATATCCGTGCAGTTTTTTCTGCCACGCGGCGCACCGACATAGCCGGTGGAGATCACTTCATCATTTTTTACGATCACAGCGCCGTAGTGACGTCGAAGGCATGTGCAGCGCTGGGAAACGGCCTCAGCCAGATCCAGATAGTAGTTCGTTTTATCTCTCCGATGGATATCTTTCTCCACGAAGAACACCTCACTTTGCATTCAGGCACTCCGCAATCGGAAACTACACATATACGACTGCGTATCATCGTTCGCTTTTGCGCAAAACCGCAGGGGAGACGCCGTAATTATTAAAATATATTGTAGCACATTGCATTTTGAATTGCAACCCCGTTTCCGGGTGTTTTGTGAAAAAGCGCGTAAGCGCCTGCAATAAAACCTTTTCTGCCGTCTTTACATCCCGTCGCCAAAATGGTACAATATAGTATATTAAAGAACAAATTCAGGAGCTGTTTATGGGCGGCAATTTTTTGGACGGCGCGGTGGCGCTACTGTATTTTCTGATGTTTCAGCTGTGCGGCGTAACACTTGCCGCATGCTTTTTAAATAAAGAGCGGCGATATACACAAAGGATTCTCGGCAGCGCCGCGGGCAGCGTGCTTTTAATGTGGCTGCCGTCGTTATGGGCATTCCTGTTTTCGTTCAGCATCACAGCGCATGTTTTGGCGCTCATCTTACTGCTTTTGCTGACGGTTGGCGCTGTGTTCTTAAAGCGTCCGAAGCTGCTTCCGAATGATTTTCCCGGCAAACACAAAGCCTTCTGCCGTGCAGAACGCTCGCTGCTTTTGCCGCTCGGCTTGTGGCTGCTGTTCGTGTTTTTGGTGCTACACAGCTTCCGTTACCAAAACGGCGAGATCTGGTCGAGCCAATGCACCTACGGCGACATGAGCATGCACCTCGGGTTCATCACGAGTATCGCGGAGCAGAAGACATTTCCGCCCATGTATTCCATTTTGCCGGGCGTGAAGCTTTCGTATCCGTTCTTGTCGGACAGCATTTCTTCAAGCCTATATTTGCTCGGTGCGCCGCTGCGCTTTGCGTATGTGCTGCCGATGCTTTTTGCCGGGGCGCAGGTGTTTTTCGGCGCACATCTTTTCTGGCAACGCTGGCTGCGTGATAAAGCGAAGACCGCGTTAGCGGAGATTTTGTTTTTTTTAAACGGCGGCTTCGGCTTTGCGTATTTCTTCCCGAATCTGCAAAATGGAACAGATAATTTTACCCGCATTTTCACATCGTTTTATGAGACGCCCACGAATCTTGTCAATCAAAATATCCGCTGGGTGAACGTCATTGTGGATATGCTCATCCCGCAGCGCGCAACGCTGTTCGGCTGGGCGGTTTTATTCCCGCTTTTATATGTGCTGTACCGCGCCGTTTATGAGCACTGCGAACGGTATTTCATCATTGCCGGTATTTTTGCAGGCGGACTTGTCATGATTCATACGCATTCGTTCCTCGCGTTCGGACTCATTTGCGGCGTGTGGCTTTGCTTTGCACTGTGTCGCAGAGTGTTCCGGGGCAGCAGTGCTCATGTGCAGTTTACCGCAAAAGTCGCTGCACTCGTTTTGATGTTGCTCGCGTTCGGCGCGCAGTTCGTCACGCCGAAGCTCATCTCACGCGAATCATCCGTGTTTCTGTATCTGGTTTTGGTTTGTGCCGCAGCATTCGTTTTGTTTGTGCTCGCACTGCTCACCATGGCGATCCGCAAGGGTTTCGGTATACAGCTTGTAAAAACGTGGGGCGTATTCCTGCTCATCACACTGCTGCTTGCCGCACCGCAGCTTTTCACGTGGACATTCTCGCAGGCGAGCGGAGACAGCTTCATGCGTGGGTGGTACAACTGGGGCAATTTGCAGGACGGCTATTTGTGGTTCTATCTTGTGAATCTCGGCGTCACGGCGCTGTTGTTCCTGCCTGCCTTTTTCACGGCAGATCAGCGTCATTTCACGGTCTGCGCTCCCGCAGCCGTCATTTGGTTCATTTGCGAGTTTGTCGTGTTTCAGCCGAATACCTATGATAACAACAAGCTACTTTACGCCGCATATTTTCTCGTCTGCGGCGTAGTCGCTTCGTATATGGTCGAGATTTACCGCCGCCTGCGCACACTGCCGGGCCGCCGCGCATTGGCTGTCGGCGCGCTCGTGCTATGCATGCTTTCTGCGGTGCTGACCATCGGCAGAGAGAGCATTGCGGGCTATTGCTTATACGGCGACAGTCAGCTCAAAGCAGCGGAGTACATTTATGAGAACACCGAGCCGGAAGACACTGTGCTGACCGATATGCGCCATAACAACGAGATCGCGGCGCTGACGGGCAGAAACATCGTCTGCGGCTCCACAAGCTACGTGTATTTTCACGGGCTCGATTACACCGAGCGCGAAACGGACATGCAAAGTATGTTCTCCGCACCGCAGGCAAACTGTGCGCTCTTTGAAAAATACAGCATGGATTACATTCTGGTCTCCGCTTACGAGCGCAATAACTTCACCGTGAACGAAGCGGAGATCAAAGCGCTGTTCCCGTGTGTCTTTGACGAAAACGGCGTGCAGATCTATAAAGTGACATTTTAATCGAAAGGATATCCCTATGCAAAGACTTTCCGATATATCCACCATTCGAGCCGTCATGGAAAAGAACGGCTTCAGCTTTTCCAAGGCGCTCGGTCAGAACTTTCTCATCAATCCCTCCGTCTGCCCGCGTATGGCTGAGATGAGCGGCGCGGCAGACTGCGCAGGCGCCATTGAGGTCGGCCCCGGCATCGGCGTTTTGACCTACGAGCTTTCGCAGGTCTCAAAAAAAGTCGTCACCATCGAGCTTGATAAACGCCTGTTGCCCGTTTTAGACGAAACACTTGCCGACTGCGATAACGTGAAGGTCATCAACGACGACGTGATGAAGATCGACCTGCACCGCGTTATCGAAGAAGAATTTAACGGGGAAGAGGTCGCTGTGTGTGCGAACCTGCCGTATTACATCACGTCGCCGGTCATCATGAAGCTTTTGGAAGATCGTTTGCCCATCACGAGCATCACGGTTATGGTACAAAAAGAAGCGGCAGAGCGTTTGTGTGCACAGCCCGGCACGCGCGAGTGCGGCGCTGTCAGTGCGGCCGTGCAGTATTACGCCGAGCCGGAAATTTTGTTCGAGGTCAGCCGCGGCAGCTTTATGCCCGCACCGAATGTGGATTCCGCTGTCATTCAGCTGCGTATTCGAAAAGAACCGCCCGTGGATGTGCACGATGAAGCACTTTTCTTCCGCGTTATTCGCGCTGCGTTCGCACAGCGCCGCAAAACGGCCGTCAATTCCATTTCCAACACACTGCATATGTCGAAGCAGCAAGTGACAGACGCATTTGAGCAAGCCGGGGTTCGGGCAAATTCCCGCGCCGAAGCACTCACGCTGCCGGAGTTTGCCGCTATTGTCAATCAGCTTGCCGATTAAGGAGATGCTTTTATGAACATGAACAAAAATGTACTTGAGCATATGGATAAAGCCGCATATATCATTTTGCTGTGCATCGCCGCCATTGCCGTGCTCGTCTCCATGGTCACAGGGCCGCTCGGCTACAAAAGCCTTTCCATCGGCGCTGCCGTAAGCGCCGCCATCATTGCCGCTGCGCTCCTTTGGCACACGCTCCGCGCCGCCGCACCGAAATACAAACGATAAAATTTTCCGCATAGCAAAAGCCCCGCAATCACCGAGGAGATCGGTTTTGCGGGGCTTTCTGTTTCGGTTAAATAACGCCGAGCTCTTTCAAGGCGCGGTAAATGCCGTCGTCGTCCACATCCGTTGTCACATAATTTGCAGCCGCCTTGGCTTTTGCACAACCGTTGCCCATCGCAACACCGAAGCCAACGTCGCGCAGCATGTCCACGTCGTTCGGGCCGTCACCGAACACGAGAATTTCATCGTTTCTTATCCCGTAATGCGCCGCCATTGCCGGAATACCGATTTGCTTACCGCCGTTTTGCGGAAGAATATCATAGCAGTAACCGACAGCATGTGTGATACGTACATGCTTCAGCGGCAAAATACGCGGCAAATAAATTTCCGGGTCGTATACCATAAGCTGATACACTTCGTGACAATCTGCACGCGATATATCGTAAACGGGCGGGGAGGGAAGATTATGCCGCAAAAAGTGATCTTCAATCTGTTTCGCCGGAGTTGCGGCAAAACACTCGCGCCCCTCGGCAATCAGGCAGGGGAAAGGCTCCTCTTTTTGCAGCTGCATCAAAAGCCGAATGTCTTCCGGGTCGATCGCCAGCGTATGTAAAACCTTGCCGTTTTTATCGAAGCAATATTGCCCCGTCATCGCGGCAAAGCCGTCAAAATCAAAATAATCACGCAGGAAATACGTCATTGGCGTCACACGGCCCGTTGCAACGAATAACAAAACGCCATTTTCACGCGCCTTTTTTAGTGCATGCAGCGTCGAAGGCGGCATACGTTTATCCCGCCCGAGCAAAGTGCCGTCAATGTCAAAGAAAATGGCGCGAAAAGACATGGTACCTCCAAAAGAAAAAGCTTTCGCGCGGAAAGCCTTTTAGAAATTTATGCTCTCTCTTTGTATTTTTCTACGATAAGATTTGCGCACTTGTAAATGTCGCCGCCGCCAAGCGTTAAAATGAGGTCGTTTTCCTTAGCGTGCGTCATCACATAATCCGCAATCTCCTCAAAGCTGCCAAACCAGCAGCTGCCGGGAATCTTCGCCGCAAGGTCGCTTGTGTGAATGTTATACGTGTTCGTCTCGCGCACGGCGAGAATTTCCGTCATCACAACATGCTGGGGGATGGAAAGCGCCTTTGCAAAATCATCCAGCAGCATTGCAGTGCGGGAATAAGTGTGCGGCTGGAACACCGCCCAAACCTCATGGTAGCCCATGCGCACGGCAGCGGAAAGCACAGCGGAAAGCTCTGTCGGGTGGTGTGCAAAGTCGTCGGCAACAGTCACGCCTTCAAATTTGCCTAAAATCTCAAAGCGGCGGTGTACGCCGGAAAAGTCCTCAAGCGCCTTTTTGATGTGCTCGCCGTCCACACCCATGCCATGTGCCGCAGCGGCAGCCGCCAAAGCGTTCATCATGTTGTGCTCACCCGGCACGCGCAGGCTCACGCGGCAAACGCGCTCGCCCTTATACATAACGGTAAAGTCTTCGCAGACCGTATCTTCTTCGTTGAGCTCCGTCACGTAGTAATCGCTTTTATCCGTTCTGCCAAATGTGACAATCTCCGCATTCGTAATGCCCTCTACGGCGCGCATGGCGTTGGCGTTATCTGTATTGACGATGATGCGCTTTGAGGTCTGCAAGCAGAACTGATGGAACGACTTCACAATATTATCGAGCGTGCCGAAATAGTCGAGATGATCGGCATCGATATTTGTAATGATGCTGATGGCGGGGTGGAGCTGCAGGAACGTATCGACATATTCACACGCTTCGCAAACAATGTCCGCACTTTTGCCGACTCTGCCGTTGCCGTTGATGAACGGCAGCTTGCCGCCGATGACGGCGCTCGGGTCACGTCCGGCTTCAATCAAGATCTGCGTGAGCATGCCGGTCGTCGTCGTTTTGCCGTGCGTGCCGGAAACCGCAATAGGGTTTGCAAACTTCTTCGTCAAAAGGCCGAGCATCACGGAACGCTCCAACGTCGGAATACCCTTTGCACGCGCCGCAACAAGCTCCGGGTTATCCTGCTTTGCAGCCGCCGTGTACACCACGACCTCCGCATCGCCGATGTTCTCCGCGCGGTGACCCATGTGCACCGGGATGCCGTAGCTGCGAATGCGCGCGAGCGTGTCGGATTCATTGATGTCGCTGCCGGTGATGATATAATCCTTGTGGTGTAAAATCTCCGCCATAGGGCACATACCGGAACCGCCGATGCCTACAAAGTGCAGACGACGTACGGTATCGAGCAGGTTAACGTTTTTATCGGTCGTATTATTCTGATTCGTCATAACGAAAGAGTCCTTTCTGAATTGGCTTCACGCAAAACTTGTTTTGCGAAATTATCTGAAATTATGTAATACACTGTGTTATATCTCAAAAACATAGCTATGCGTCCGAAATCGCATACCCATACACATACATTATACCGCCAACGGGCAGAAAAATAAATAGCAAATTCAAAAAAGTATAAAAAAGTCTTTCAAGGCGCACAAAAGCCGCCCGTTTCCATAAAATGAAGCGGATGATAATTTGAAAGGTGGGGGAAATATGCCCATGATCAATACATTCGGCGTCATCGGCGGCGATGAGCGCATGAAATATTTGGCGCAGTCCGTTGCGGCGGACGGTTACCCCGTGTGTGTCTGCGGTTTGGAAAAGCTCGGCACCTGCCGCGGCGCAGCGGAATGCGACCTGCCGCAGCTCGCGGCGAAAAGCTCCGTCATCCTTTTGCCGCTGCCCGCAACAAAGGACGGTCTGTTTTTAAACGCGCCGTATGCCGAAAACGAAATTCGTTTAGATGACGATTTTGCGCGTCTTTTTATGCACAAAACGGTGTGCGGCGGCATGCTTCAGCGTCTGACCGCCTCGTCTTCCCTGTGGCGTGAGATTGAGCCCGAAGACTACTACCGCCGCGAAGAGCTTGCCGTCGGCAACGCGATTCCAACGGCAGAGGGCGCGGTCGGCATTGCGATTCGCGAATACCCCGGCACAATAAACGGCGCAAAATGTCTCATCACGGGGTTCGGGCGCATCGGGAAAAATCTGGCGATTATCCTGCGCGGTATGGGTGCAGAGGTATTCTGCGCAGCGCGCAAAAAGGCCGATCTTATGCAAATGCGCGCGTTCGGCGTGCAGCCGTTGACGTACCGCGAGATCAGCAGAAGGTTCGATCTCATTTTCAACACTGTACCCGCAAAGGTTTTGACTTCGCCTGTGCTCATGCAGCAAACGCGCGATACGCTCATCATCGAGCTCGCCTCCGCACCCGGCGGCATCGATTTGAAGCGTGCGGAAGAATTGCACCTGCATGTCATCGACGCGCCCTCGCTGCCCGGCCGCGTCGCGCCGAAGACGGCGGCGGAGTATATCAAAGAGGCGGTCTACAATATTTTGGAGGAGTAGTGATCGACATGCCCACGCTTGCCTTTGCCATGTGCGGATCGTTCTGCACATTTGAAAAAGCTCTCGCGCAGCTTGCTCTGCTGCGAAAGGACTGGGATATGCTGCCCGTGATGAGCGAAACGGCGTACACGACCGATACACGCTTCGGCACGGCGGAAAGCTTTCACGAGCGCATAGAAAATATCTGCGGACGAAAAATTATCCACACCATCGCAGAAGCGGAACCCATCGGCCCGAAGCGTCTTGCCGATGCCGTGCTCGTCGCGCCGTGCACGGGAAACACCGCTGCGAAGATTGCAAATGCCGTAACGGATACAGCCGTCACGATGACAGTAAAATCCGCCCTGCGCGTTTCCATGCCCGTTGTACTGTCCCTCGCCACAAACGACGCTCTCGGTGCGTCGTGCAAAAACATCGGTCTGCTTATGAACACGAAAAACATCTATTTTGTGCCCCTCGGACAGGACGACCCCATAAAAAAGCCGAATTCTCTCGTCGCACATTTTGACCTAATTCCCGAAACGCTTGCAAATGCCGTGCGTGGAGAACAGTTGCAGCCTGTTTTGCGATGAAGTGCGCTGCGAAAGGCAGTTGAATTTGTAAAAAAGCTGTGCTATACTGAAAAGCAGAAACGGCAATGCCGAAATGGGAGGCTATTATGCTCTACTGCACGAAATGCAAAAGCATCTGCGAGGATTCCACACAAACCTGTCCGAACTGCAAGCGCAGCCGCGGACTGCGGCCCGTAAAGCCCGAGGACGAAGTGTTTTTCCTCAAGGTCAGCGAGGGGGAAGCTGCGGAGCTCGCATTGCTCTTTGAGCAAAACGCGGTGCGCCATGCGATACACCCCGTAAAAGGTGGCTTTTCCACCAGCGTGTACGACCCGGAGTATCTGCCGACCGATAAGGATATTTACGTGGAATACCAAGACCTCGAACGCGCCAAAGAGCTGATGCTCAAAGAGCGGGAAGAGCAGTCGCAGGAAAAAACATCCGAAGAGGACGATATGCCCCGCGGCAAGCGTATGCTCATCCAGTCGCTTTCTGTCATCGCGTTCATGGCAATCGTCATTTTGGTCGTGCTCGGCTCGGATTTCATCGCAAATCTCTTAAAAGCGCTTTTCACAAAGTAAGCACTGCCGCGAAAATAGGATATTATTAAAGATTGGGGAAGTCCAAATGAAACAGTACAGACCGGATACAACGTGTATCCACGCGGGCTATACGCCCGGAAACGGTGAACCGCGCGTTCTGCCCATCGTACAAAGCACCACATACACCTATGACAGTTCCAAAGAAATGGGCGATCTGTTCGATTTAAAAGCGGACGGCTTTTTCTATACGCGCCTCGGTAATCCGACGCTCGACGCTGTGGAAAAGAAGCTTGCGGCACTCGAGGGCGGCGTAGGCGCGCTCGTCACATCTTCCGGTCAGGCAGCCACCATGATGGCCGTTCTGAACATCTGCCACGCAGGAGGTCATGTTGTGTGCTCCAGCGCCGTATACGGCGGCACATTCAACCTGTTCTACAAAACCCTGCATGAAATGGGCATCGACTGCACATTCGTTTCGCCGAACTGCACCGAGGACGAGCTGAACGCCGCATTCCGCGAGAACACCCGCTGCGTGTTTGCGGAAACGCTTACAAACCCGTCTCTCGTCGTGACAGACCTCGAAATGTTTGCAAACGCCGCACACGCGCACGGCGTACCGTGCATCGTCGATAACACGTTCCCGACGCCTATCAACTGCCGTCCGTTCGAGTTCGGCGTAGACATCGTCACGCACTCCACCACAAAGTACCTCGACGGTCACGCGGTGCAGCTCGGCGGCGCCATTGTAGACAGCGGTAATTTCGATTGGAACAACGGCAAGTTCCCGGAGTTCACAGAGCCGGATGAATCCTACCACGGCATCGTGTATGCCGAGCACTTCGGTAAGGCGGCGTATATCGCAAAAGCGCGCTGCCACCTGATGCGCGACATTGGCGCACAGGCTGCCCCGATGAACGCATTTTACCTCAACCTCGGCATGGAAACGCTCGCGCTGCGCATGGAGCGCCATTGCTCAAACGCGCAGAAGATTGCCGAATTCCTCGAGCAGGACGACCGCGTGGCATGGGTCAACTATCCGGGTCTTAAGAGCAGCCCGTACCACGAGCTCGCTATGAAATATATGCCGCACGGCACCTGCGGCGTCATTTCCTTCGGCATCAAGGGCGGCAGGGAAGCGGCCACCCGCTTTATGGACAGCTTGGAGCTTGCCTCCGTCGTCACGCACGTCGCAGACCTGCGCACCTGCGTGCTGCACCCGGCCAGCACCACGCACCGCCAGATGACCGACGAGCAATTAAAGGAAGCTGGCGTCTCCCCGGATCTTATCCGCCTCTCCGTAGGCATCGAAAACCCGGAAGACATCCTCGATGACATCAAGCAGGCACTTGAGAAAGCAACCAAATAACATTTATATAGACGAAAAGCACGGCGCGAGAAAAATTTTGCGCCGTGCTTTTGCATAGTAGCACCGCCTGCAGGTTTCATATCTCCTGCAGGCGGTTTTATATGCTCAACTTTTTCAATTTTCGGGTTCCGAAGACTCCGGGGATTCGGTGTTTTCTGTCTGTTCCGAAGCTTCGGGGAACGCGTCGGGATTGGTTTCCGGCTCGCTTGCTTTGTTTTCTGCGTCTGCCGTTTCGGGCAGCGGTTCCTTTTCCGGCTCCTTCGGCGGCTCTTTGAGCGGCAAAGTGATCGTCACGGTAAAAAGGTCGCCCTTTACGGTCACGTGGAAAGTACCGCCACAGGCCTCCGTGAAGCTTTTTGCAATAGAAAGGCCAAGGCCGCTGCCGGAAGTGGAACGGCTGTCATCACCGCGCACAAAGCGGGCCGTCAGCGAATCGCCGTCCATGGTAAGCTCGTACTTCGAGATATTCTGGATTGTCACGACGGCGTTTTGACCCTGCTTTTGCAGCTGCACATAGACACGCGAACCCTCAAGCGCATATTGTGCCGCGTTCTTAATGAGGTTCTGGAACACACGGTACATGCGCTGCCCATCAGCATAAACGGGGAAGTCTTCCTGCGGGATCTGCACGCGCCACGTCAGCTCGCTGTCGTTCATCACGCCGTCCATATCTCCGAGCGTCTGCCGCAAAAGCTTATCGAGACCGATGTATTCCGGCATCAGCGTAATATTGCCGGTTGCGGCTTTAGAGACATCGAAAATATCTTGCAGCATGTGGCGCAGACGGTCTGCTTTCTGCGAGACGATTTTCAAATAATCCTGCATGTGCGGCGGCAGATCCGGCTCGGTCTTCATCAGTTCGATATAGCTGATGATGGACGTGAGCGGCGTTTTGATGTCGTGCGAAACATTCGTGATAAGCTCCACCTTCGTGCGCTCGGATTTGATGCCTTCCTCCACCGCGATACGGATGCCGTCACGGATCATATTGAGCTGCATAGCGGAATCATAAAGTGGGGAAGTAGCGGGCAGGTGATTCATCGCGTCAAGGTCGCCCTTGTACATTTGCTCCACCTGCTCCATCAGCTTGCCGTAATCGCGCAGGTCGTCGCGCAGTGCCCACGCAAACCATACAAGCGTACCCACACCCGCGAAAAACAGACCGACGTAAAACGCGACAAACCAAATCGTACCCATCAACCAATGGCTGTAAAAGAACACATATCCTAAAATACCTACGATGCAAAGCCCCACCAAAATACCGGCAGTCGCCTTGTATTTGCGGTAAACAATCTGCTCGAATTTTTTCCCTTCGCGGTTGCCAAGCACAAGCTTCAAAACGGAATGAATGATGTTGTGCCGGTAGATACGCCGGTTGTGAGAAATATCGATGCCGAGCAAATAGAACACAAAGAACACGGAGAACAGGGTAACAGCTATGCCTGCAAGGTCAAATCCATACGAAATGGTATTGAGCACAACAAAAGCCCATACAAATACAGCTATGACTTTGATTTCGATCCAAATCCACTTGAGGCCGTGTGCAATGTAGCGCTCAAACAGCTTTCTGTCCTGCCGGAACAAAATGGAGAACAGCAGCACCAGAACGAACATAATCACTGCTGCCATAATCAATCCCATATAAAAATATATGGTTTTCATTTGCAACTGCGCTGCGCTGACAATTTCGTTCGAGGAGTAGTAAGAGGTCGGCTCTGTGCGCACCGCAAAACTGATTTTAGGCGATTGCACGCTACTTTGTCTCAATGCTTCCAGTGTATACGAAAGCGTATTTGTATAAACTGCACCCGGTGTATCACTGCTGAAAACACAGTCTAAAGCACCGTCTTTATCGCTGTGATAAATTCTGACTACACCTTCTTCGCAGATGAAAAGGTAATTGAACCCCTCCGGCAGCGTCTGTGCATCCCAGTTTGAGTCATTCGTCACCGTTTTACCGGCAGGGTCTGTGCTATAGCTTGTTACGGAATAGAGGTCGTCTTTAGAAATCGATTCCACATAGACCGTGGAGACCGTTGTGCCGGTTTCGTCACGCGAAACATAGTAATGATAGCTGCTCGATGCTACGGCATTTTCGTCTGCATCTTCGTCGGAAGCCGCATTTGAATTCGCGGCGGTATCGCCTTGCGTACTGTAATACAATCGCTCAAACAGCGCGGAAGCATTTTCTTTATATGTGTCTGTCTCGCGTAGGTCACCCGAAAGTGCTTGTCCGATCTCGGTAAAAAAATAGCTGCCCTCGTCAAAAATGCTTCGCCCGTAGTATATGGCAAATATCAAACCCGCAATAATAGAAAACGCGCACAGCAAAAAGCAGAACCAGGCGAAAACGCCGCGGGCAAGGTTAGTGCTTTTCAATTTCATAACCGATCCCCCATACCACTTTCAAGTATTCCGGCTCGCTCGGGTTCAGCTCGATTTTCTCGCGAATTCTGCGGATGTGCACCATCACGGTGTTTTCCGCCGAGTACGCGGGTTCGTTCCAGATGCGGCTGTAAATTTCTTCGGCGGGGAAGATGCGGCCCGGGTGCTTCATCAAAAGCTCCACGATTTTCGTTTCCGTCGCCGTCAGTTTTACAGGCTCGCCGTCCGCATACAGCACGTGCTCGTCCAGCTTGAACGTCAAACGCCCGTTCACGATCACGTTGTCGCTGCGCGTGTTGATGTCGCCGAGGTCAGTGTAGCGGCGCAGCTGCGATTTCACCCGCGCCACAAGCTCCATCGGGTTGAACGGCTTCGAAATGTAATCGTCCGCGCCCATGGAAAGACCGAGAATTTTGTCGCTGTCTTCGCCTTTTGCGGAAAGAATGATGATGGGCAGATTTTTCTTTTCGCGAATTTTCATCACGGCGGAAAGTCCGTCCAGCTTCGGCATCATCACGTCGATGATGATCAGATGCACTTCGCGGGAGGTCACGCAATCCAGCGCCTGCAAGCCATCATAAGCGTTCAGCACATGGTAGCCCTCGCGCTCCAGCGTAATGGTAATGGCGCGCACGATCTCGTGGTCGTCATCCACAACCAAAATGGTTTTCTTATTCATATCCGGCATAAAATGCCCTCCTTTTCACTCCATGCTGAAAGTATACAGAACACCTCTTACAAAATCGGGAATAGAATTCTTACAATCAGCTTACAATTCATCTTTTTATCATTGTACAGGATTTTCATGTGCTTCGCAATGCTATCCCGGTTCTTTTTTATGCGGCTGCACATACTCTTTATAAAAAGAAATAGGGGGAACGCAGAATGAAAGTGCACATATTTGGTAAAAAGCAGGTGCTTTATGTTGTTTTGGCAATCATTCTCTTGTGTATCGGTATGGTTTGCGCTTTGCGCGCAGTCAACCGTTTGGGTGCGGCAGAGGTCGCCGCAGGTATTACCGATTGGGGTTTGAGCTTTCAAAGCGAGGGCGCACCGCCCGTTGCAAATGCCTCGCAGGAGTATTTAAGATATTTCGACGCGCTGTATGTCGGCGACGCGAACCAAAAAGAGATCTACATCACGTTTGATGCCGGTTTTGAAAACGGCAACACGGAGAGAATTCTGGACGCGCTCAAAAAGCACGGCGTAAAGGCAACATTCTTCCTCGTCGGCAATTATTTTGAGACGCAGCCGGAGCTTGTAAAACGTATGGCAGAGGAAGGCCACACCATCGGCAACCACACGTATTCGCACCCGGATATGTCGAAGATCAGCGATATCCAAAGCTTTCAGACCGAGCTGCAAAAGAATGAAGCGCTGTACAGGGACATTCTCGGCAGCGAAATGCCGAAGCTCTACCGCCCGCCGCAGGGCAAATTCTGTGAGGAAAACCTCAAAATGGCGCAGCAGCTCGGGTATTCCACGGTGTTTTGGAGCCTTGCCTATGTCGATTGGTATACGGATGACCAGCCCACACCCGAGCAGGCATTTTCTAAATTATTACCGCGCATTCACCCCGGCGCGGTCGTTTTACTGCACAGCACGTCGAGCACGAACGCCGAAATCTTAGATGAGCTCCTTACAAAATGGGAAGAAACGGGCTACTCGTTCGGCGACCTTGAAGCCTATTGCGCCGCACAGAAAACATCTTGAGCACGTTTTGTCAGCAAAACGTAAGCTATAATTCTTAAAAAGAAAAATAAAAACCATGACGTTTAGTATACTTATTTGCGGAACTTTTAAGAAACTTGAAAAAGAACGGATCATGAAAGGAACAATTCAGTATGGTAGAAGCACTTGTCAATTTTTTCAGAAATATTATTCCGGGTGAGCTTACGGTGTTCATCCTCTCCATGATGCCCATCATCGAGCTGCGCGGCGGTCTTGTTGCGGCGAAAATGCTCGGCGTAGATTTATTGCCTGCCATGCTGATCTGCTTCATCGGCACCATTTTGCCGACGCCGTTCATTCTGCTCTTTATCAATAAGATTTTCGACTGGATGCGCAACACGCGCTTTGTAAAGCTTGTTGACCGCATGGAAGCCAAGGGCAGAAGCAAGTTTGCGCAGATTGAAAAATACAAGACGTTCGGCCTGCTCATCTTTGTCGCCATTCCGCTGCCGGGCACCGGCGCATGGACGGGTTCGCTTGCCGCGGCGCTGATGAAAATGCCCATTAAAGACGCGCTTTTCTCCGTCATCGGCGGCACGCTCATCGCGGATATTTTAATGGCGATCTTCTCCTACGGCCTGCTCGGCATGTTCATTTAATAAGGAAGTTTAAATGGAAACAAAAGACATTATCATCATCGGCGGCGGTGCAGCGGGGCTTATGGCGTCGTGTGCCGCCGCACATGTTTTGAAAAAACACGGTTCTGTTCTTGTTTTGGAGGGCAACGCAAAACTTGGCAGAAAGCTGCTCGCCACCGGTAACGGCCGCTGCAATTTAACGAATTTAAACATTTCGCCCGCGCATTACCACGGCGATGTTACGGCAATTCAAGACCTATTGCATGAATACACGCCCGAAGCTATTTGTGCCGTGTTCCGCGAAATGGGGCTTGTCACCAAGCCGGACAGCGAGGGCAGGGTATACCCGCAGAATCAGCAGGCGGCGGCCGTGCTCTCCGCTTTGCGATGGGATGCCGAAAAATACGGCGTGTCGTTTTCGGAAGAACACACCGTCTCAAAAATCGAGAAAGTCAAAAACGGATTTACGCTCATCTGTACGGACGGCACGCAGCTTTTCACAAAGCAGTGCATTTTGACGTGCGGCGGTGCGGCATCTCCGCGCCATTCCTGCGGCGAGGGCTACACGCTCGCAAAGCAGCTCGGCCACACGGTGACAAAGCTGTATCCGTCTTTAACGCAGCTTACCGTGCGCGCAAAGCAGTGGAAAACGCTCTCCGGCACGCGTGCCCCTGCAAACGCCGTGCTTTTGGCAGACGGCAAACCCGTCTATGAAGAAAGCGGCGAGGTGCAGTTTACGGATACCGGCATTTCCGGTATTTGCGTGTTCGGCCTTTCCGTGTATGCCGGCGAGTTCTATGCGCTCGGCACGGTCCGCAATAAGAAGTACACTTCACTCGCCGTACAGCTCGATCTTTTGCCGGACATGGCCTATCAGAACGTGCTCGATTATCTCCTTGAGATGACAAAATTGTATCCCGCACGTGCAGCGGGCGATCTGCTCTCCGGCCTACTCAATATGCGTCTCGGCTACATGCTTGTCGGAGTGGCGGGCATCGCGCAAAGCGAACCGGCGGTAAAAATCAAAGCCCCACAGCTTAAAAAGCTTGCTTCTCTCCTTAAAGGCTGGAGGTTGGACATCACCGGCACGAAAGATTTTTCTGCGGCGCAGGTCACGGCGGGCGGCGTGCCGCTTACGGAGCTCGACCCGCACACGATGGCATCTAAAAAAGCCCCGGGGCTTTACCTTGCGGGCGAGATGCTGAATATTCACGGCGATTGCGGCGGCTACAACCTGCATTTTGCGTGGGCAAGCGGCATCACAGCCGGAAAAAGCGCAGCCTATCGCTGCCTGAAGGAGGAAAAACGATGATACGCATCAGCGACATTTCCATGCCGCTTCACTATACGGACGAAGCTTTGCGCCGCGCAGCCGCCAAAAAACTGCGTACCGATGCGCAGAAGCTCAAAAAGCTGGCGCTCGTCAAGCGCTCTGTCGATGCCAGAAAAAAGCAGGACGTGCGCTTTGTCGTTACCGTGGATGTGGAAACGGACGGCAACGAAGACAAGCTGCTTTCCCGCGTGCGCGACAGCCACGTCACAAAAGCGCCGAAAAGAACCTATGCAATACCGCCGCACGGTACATTGTCGCAGCGTCCGGTCGTTGTGGGTTTTGGCCCGGCGGGCATGTTCGCAGGCTTATTGCTCGCACGCGCCGGCCTGCGCCCGATTATTTTAGAGCGCGGCGGCTCCGTAGAAGAACGCCAAGCGGCCGTAAACACCTTCTGGCAGATGCGAAAACTAAACCCAAGCTGCAACGTGCAGTTCGGCGAGGGCGGCGCAGGCACGTTTTCGGACGGCAAACTCAATACAGGCACGAAAGATGAGCGCATTTTCTTCGTATTGCAAACGCTCTGCGAGCACGGCGCACCCGAAGACATTCTGTTTGACGCAAAGCCGCACGTCGGCACGGACAAGCTGCCGCAAACCGTCCGCGCCATTCGCGAGGAGATCAAATCTCTCGGCGGCGAAGTACGCTTCAACACGCAGATGACCGACCTGCTCGTCAAAAACAATGCTGTTTGCGGGGTTGTTGCCGAGACAAACGGTGTGAATGAGACGATCGAGACCGCACACGTCATTCTCGCTATCGGCCATAGTGCGCGCGATACGTTTAAAATGCTGTTTGAAAAAAGCTGTGTACCTATGGAGCCGAAGCCGTTTTCCGTCGGCGCGCGCATCGAGCACCGCGCAGAGACGATAGATCGCGCACAGTACGGCGATTTTGCAGGCGACCCCGCACTCGGCGCGGCGGACTACAAACTCAACGTTCACCTTGAAAACGGCCGCGGCGTGTACACGTTCTGCATGTGCCCGGGCGGCTACGTCGTCGGTGCGGCATCCGAAACGGGTAGTGTCGTGACAAACGGCATGAGCGAATACGCCCGCGACGGTCAAAACAGCAATGCCGCGCTGCTTGTCGGCATCACGCCGGAAGATTTCGGTTCCGCGCATCCGCTTGCCGGCATTGCGTTTCAGCGTAAAATCGAGCGCGCCGCATTTGAAGCGGGCGGGGGAGCATACAGTGCCCCGTGCCAGCGCGTTGGCGACCTGCTTGAAAACCGCGCAACGACTGCGCTGAACGGCAGCGTGCAGCCGACCTATCGGCCCGGAGTTGTGCCCGGCGATTTAAGGGACGTGCTGCCCGATTATATCTGCGATTCCATGGCGGAGGGCATCCGCCGCATGGGCAGGCGGCTGAGGGGCTTTGACGACCCGGACGCTTTATTGACCGCTCCCGAGACCCGAAGCTCTTCACCCGTGCGCATCCTCCGAAACGAGACGCGCGAGTGCCCCACGGTACGCGGTCTGTTTCCGTGCGGAGAGGGCGCAGGTTACGCCGGCGGCATCACCAGCGCAGCCGTAGACGGTCTGCGCTGCGCAGAAGAAATCTTGAAGCAAAGTCTATAACATACCAAGCGCCCCAGCGGACTGTTTTCGTCTGCCGGAGCGCTTTATGTAAAATGAACAGAGACGTTCCCCTGTAAAACTACAGAGAAACGTCTCTTTGTTTATCACATTTAATCGCACATGATATGTAAAATCTCGCGGTCGGTCTCGCGCATACCTTCGCGGGCCAGTATGCCGATGTTGCGTATCGTCTCCTCAACGCCCTTCGTGACAAGGCCATCACCCGCGCGGAACTGCTGCCCGTTTTTGTACATGTGGTAGCCCAAAATGCCGGCATCCACAGCAGATGCGATTTTTGCCGCACACGAGGCTTTTGCGCCGTCGCATACCATCCCGGAATCAATAGCAATGGAGTTGACGATTGTGTGCTCGATCTCTTTCAGCCCGCCGCCGTATAAATACGCAATGCCCGCGCCGCAGCCGCAGCCTGCGCTCACAGCACCGCAGTACGCGGAAAGCCGCCCGATGCCGGACTTCAGGTGGATCGTCACGAGGTCAGAGAGCGCCACCGCGCGAATCATTTTTTCATAGCCGACGTTCAATTCTTTTGCATACTCCACAACGGGCAGAGAAGCTGTCATTCCCTGATTGCCGCTGCCGGAAACGATGACGACCGGCAAGGAGCAGCCGTTCATACGCGCGTCGCTGCCCGCAGCCGCCATGGCTCTGGCGCGGATTTTCACATCATCGCCGTAGGTTTCGAGCAATACCTTGCCGATGTTCGCGCCCCAACTGCCCGATAAACCTTCTTTCGCAATGCGTGTGTTGTAATCAATCTGCCGTTTTACGGGCGTTTCAATATCGCAAAGCTCTGCACACTCAACAAACTCAAGAATCGTCTTCACCGAAAACGCACTGCGGTCGCAAATGCCGCTGTCCGTGCTTTCCGCCGGAGTATCGGCACAGGTATCGAGCAATATTTCGCCGTCTTTTTCCGTATGCACAATATTCGTGTGGTGTCCCACAATACGCACGTTTGCCGTGTGATGCTCACTTTTCACCGTAATGTCAATGTCGAAAATATAGGGAGAGTCCGAAAGCTTCACAGTGATCGGCGTGTGCTCCATATAAGCCTTGATCTCCGCCTGCTCTGCTTCGGTCGCCTTTGAGATAACCTCCAACAAAAGCTCGTCATGTCCTGCTATGATCCCCGCCGCAGCCGCCGCAGGGATGCCGCGCAGACCACCGGTGTTCGGCACAAAAACGCTTTTCACGTTTTTGATGATATTGCCGCTCGCCGTGACGCAGACTTCACACGGCAGCTCGTTTAAAATGCGCCGTGCCGCTGCCGCCGCATAGGCAATGGCAATCGGCTCTGTGCAGCCCATGGCGGGCAGCAATTCTTCTTTTAAAACTTCAACGTACGCGGTATACAGGGTATCGGTTTTCTGCATGAGTAGACTCCTAAAATCAGTTTTGGTTCAGCATCGGTAAAATGCGGGAAAATGAAGCGTCCGCAAGGTCGTCGGTCGAGTTGTAGTACAGCAAAAGACTTTCTGGGTCGTCCGGTATACGCAGATTTTCGGGAATATCAAAATTCACGCCCTTTATGTACTCGTCCCAGTGTTCCATTTTCCACGTGTCGCGGTCGGAAGAGCGCCTCATCATGCGCGCCTTGCACACAGCGGGGTCGGTTACGATCCAAATAACGCACAGCTTTGCGCCATATTCACCGAGCTTCGCGCGCAAATTTTGAATGTACGCCGTGTCGCGAATTTCCCGTGTGAACGGCGCGTTGATGAGCACGGTGTCCGCATAACGCAGCGCCTCAAACGCAAGGTCCAAGATCGTCTCGTACTCGTAGTCGCGGATGTTCGCTTCAAAAAACGCAGAGCTGCGGTCATACGGTTCGCCCGCCACTTTGAAAACTTGCTTGGAAAGCGGGATCAGCGTGTCCTTGTCCAAATAAACAACATGATCCAGCGCCGTACACAGGCGTTTGGAAAGCCGGGTTTTGCCGCACGCGGGCGGTGAGGTCACAAGAATCAGCTTTTTCATGAGACAACCAACCTTTCGGATCAAAATAAGGGAAAAGGTGCGTATTCTGTTTACTGTAAAATTAAGTATAGCACATAAAAGCCGAAATTGCACGAAAATTTTACTTTTCCGTCAATTTTTGCACAAGGTCCTTGAGTAAAACATCGCGGTGGATATTGTACACATAGCGCATAAAATGCCGCGTGTTCGAGGGCGTCCATGTGTCGTCATACTGGGGAATAGGGCTGTGCAGAAGCGTGTCGTCCATGAACTCGCCGTCCAAAAGCCACGCCACCGCCGTCACGTCCCAGATCACGCGCGACCATGTTTCCGCCTGCGCCCAGCGCCGTCCTTCTTCAATGGCATAATGTGCCAAATAATCGCACAGCTCGTTTTTGCCGAGAAAGTAGTCTTTGAATTCCGGCTCGCTCACGGTGAAGCCGGAGACTACGCCTGCACACGGCAGCTGTACAAGCGCCGCACCGCATCCGAAAACAATGCGTCCCGCCGCAACATCCTGATACATGTTGAACTCGCGGTTGTCCGGCCAGTGCAGCGCGTTGCCGCCGAGCCATACAAGGACGATGCGGTCACGAATTTCCGGCTTCAAAAGCAAGGCGGAAGCCACATTCGTGATAGCGCCGATTGCAACGACATACAGCGGCTTTTCGGGTGTATAATCCATCGCGCGCGTTGCGAGGTCCTTCGCCGCAGGCGAAAGCACAGGCGTGTCCTCGTCCGTGAGATATGTTTCCGAGCCCTTAAACGTGACGGCTTTTAAATCCTCGCGTTTTAAAAGCGTCAGCAGCTTTAGAATTTCGTCATAGCTTTTTTCCATGCCATCCTTTGGCGATACGGATTTATCATTCAAAAACGGCGCGGCATACAGCGCTTTTACGTTCAGCTTGTCGCTGTTTTTCATCATATACGAAAGCGCAAATTGGTCATCTAACTCGTTATACGTATCGGTGTCCAAAACCACGTCAATCTTACCTTTCGGTTTCGTTAGGCGGCGTAAAAGGCTTTCGGTGTTCGGTACTGTCCAGTTCATAAAAATTCCTCCCGCTTTGATGCACATAGTTTATTATATAGTATAGCGGAAATTTAGCTTTGCGAAAAGTATAAACCGCAAATTTTCTGCCCATATTTTATACAAAAAATTAAATGAAATTTTGTGTAACGATGAAAATGTGCAGGGAGAATAAATCTATGATGCGTAAAATCAAAACACTGTATAGCAGAACGCTTCTTCTGCGCGCGATGGCGTGCGGGCTGATCTTAACAGTGCTTCTAAATTTAGCGGGCTTCTCCGCCCAGTGTGCCGCGCTGGAAGAGAACATCGTGCGGCTGCATGTCATTGCAAACTCGAACGACGAAGCGGATCAAGCCGTAAAGCTTCGCGTGCGCGATGCCGTGCTGCGGGAAGCCGAGCAGTGGTACGGCGATGCGGAAAATTTTGACACTGCCGTCACAGCGCTCTGCACGCACCTTGAAAGCCTTGAAGCGGCAGCAAATTCTGTCTTGAAAGCCGAAAACCTCCCGTACTGCGCCAAAGCGGAAATTTGCGAAATGTACTTTCCGACCCGCACCTACGAGAGCTTCAAGCTGCCCGCCGGGCGCTACCGCACACTGCGCATTTCGCTCGGCAAGGCCGAGGGCAAAAACTGGTGGTGCGTCGTATTTCCGGCGCTGTGCATGCCCGGTGCAAGCGACCTATCCAACCTGCCCGATGATACCGATACACTCGTGCGTGAACCGGAAAGCTACGAAGTCAAATTCAAGGTGGCGGAAATTTTCTCACGTCTCCGCGAACTCTTTGACGCGTGAGCGCACATGTGCTAAAATAAGAGCAGTATAAGCTCTAAACGGAAAAAGGGGGAAGAAGAATGCTGGAGTTGATCCTCGGCCGCGCCGGCACGGGCAAAACGACGCTGCTGCGTAAACGCCTTGCGGAAAGCACTGCGCCGAAAACGATCTTGATCGTCCCGGAACAATATACGTTTGAATCCGAACGCGCGCTGCTTATGGAATACGGTGCTGAAACCGCGAACCGTGTGCAGGTGTACAGCTTTACGCGCCTTGCGCAGGCGGCATTTTTGCAGTACGGCGGCGGAGCAGGCAAGCGTTTAACGGACGGCGGCAGGCGTATTTTGATGACCTTGGCGCTTGAAAACTGTGCCGACCAACTCACGCTGTTTGAAAAAAGCGCCGATCGCATGACGGACGTTTTATTGAACACCGTCGGTGAAATGAAAATCTGCGGCATTGAGCCCGATATGCTCACAAAAACCGCCGAAGCCGTCACAGAAGACAGCCTTTCGCGCAAACTAAAAGAGATCGCGCTCATTTACGGTACATATGAAGCACTCGTCGCGCAGACGTATCTCGATCCGCTCGACGACCTGACGCGCCTTGATGACCTGCTGGCCGACCATCCGGATTTTTTCCGAAATGCTTATGTCGCCGTCGATGCGTTTGACGGCTTCACCGTGCAGGAGTACCGCGTTTTGCGCCACGCACTGCGCCATGCGGAAAAAGTCAGTGTTTCGCTGTGCTGCGACGATCTCGACACGAGCCGCAAAGACCTGTTTTCTACCGTGCGCCGCACCGCTTCGCGCCTGATGCGCCTTGCAAAGGAGAGCGGTACGGGCGTGCTTTCGCCTGTGTACTGTAAAACGCCGTATCGCTTTCAAAACGATGCACTTCGCGCCGTGGAAAGCACCTACGCCGGCCACGTACAGCAAGCAGATACCGCTGAGAACGTGTGTGTGTTCCGCGCGACCTCTCCGTATGAGGAAGCGGACTTCACCGCGGCTAAAATCCGCAGCCTTGTTTTGCACGAGGGTTACCGCTACCGCGATATTTCCGTCATCTGCCGTGACGGCGAACGCTACACGCGGCTGTTTGCCGCCGCGCTGCGCCGCTGGGAAATTCCGGCGTTTCTTTCCGAAGCGCGCACGGTCGATGCCGAGCCGCTGATGCGCTTCGTGCTCTCCGCGTTTCAAATCGTTTCGGGCAGCCGCAAATGGCGTTCGGAAGATGTGCTCGCCATGCTGAAAACGGGCATTACAAGCTTTACGGCAGAAGAGCTCGCGCAGCTTGAAAACTACATATATACATGGAAATTAAACGGCGCATCCGCTTGGTGCAGCCCTTTCACAAAACACCCGGACGGCTTCGGTAAGCCGATGGATGACGCCGCGGCCGAGACACTGCGCACGCTGAACGCTCTGCGCGAGCGCGTCACCGCACCGCTTATAAAATTCTCCGAGCGCACCGCACACGCTTCCGGCGAGCAGATCTCCGAAGCCGTTTATAAGCTTCTCATCGATTTTGATTTGGAGCAAAGCTTCCCGATATTTTGCCGCACGCTCGAAAATGCCGGGCGCGATGACCTTTCCGCCGCTCAAATGCGCATTTGGGATTTGCTCATGGAAGTACTCGACCAAATGGCAGGCGTGCTCGGTGAACAGATCATCACAGGTGAAAAATACGGAAGGCTCTTAAAGGAGATCGTCAGCGGCGAGGATGTTTCGGACATTCCGCAGAGCATGGACAGCATCACATTCGGCACCGCAGACCGCATCCGTCAGTCCGCGCCGCGCGCCGTGTTCCTGCTCGGCGCCGTGCAAGGCGAGTTTCCGCTCATTCCGTCCGTAAACGGTGTGTTCAGTGAGCCGGAGCGCCGCACGCTCCTTGCGCTCGAGCTGCCCGTCTCCGATGTGCTCGAAGACCGCATGTTACAGGAAAAGTACCTCGCCTACGCCGCGCTGTGCGGCGCTTCGGAGAAGCTGTATCTTACGTATCCCATCAGTGTAGGGCAGGAGGCAAAATCGCCCGGTGAGCTCATCAGCGCAGTTGAGCTGGCGCTGCCGAATTTAAAAATCACGCAAAACCTGCCGCCGGAGTTTTTCGCAAACGCACCGGAAGCCGCGTTTTCGCAAACGGCGTCGCTTTTCAACGAAAACTCGACCGTCTCCGAGACATTAAAAAGTGTTTTTCGCGAAAAGCCGGAGTTCGCCGGACGTTTGCAGGTCCTCGGCGGCACAGACCGCATGGCTTCGGCTCGCCTTGCGCCGGAGACCGCAAACGATTACTTTGGCGGCGGGCATTACTTTTCCGCAAGCCAAATCGAAGTTTACCACCAGTGCCGCTTTAAATACTTCTGCCGCTACGGCCTCGGTGCAAAGGAGCGCCGTCCGGCAGAGATCGATGCGCTGGAATACGGTAGTCTGATGCACTATCTTTTCGAGCAGATTCTCGGCAGTGCGGAAGATATTCAAACGCTGCACCTTTATGCAGACGACTTAAAAGCGCGCGTACACACGAGCATCATGGACTATGTGCGCGAAAATATGGGCGGCTATGATGCTCTTTCGCCGCGCGAAAAATACCGCTTGTACCGCATGGAGCAAACGGCCGTAAAGCTCATCGCCCATATGTCGGAAGAAATGATGCACAGCCTGTTCCGCCCGGAGCATTTCGAGCTGGAGCTCAAAAACGGCACACCGTACCCACCGCTGCGCATCCCAACGAAAAACGGGCTCGTCACGGTCGGCGGCATCATCGACCGTGTGGATTTGTATAAAGATGAAAACGGTACGACCTATGTGCGCGTCGTCGATTATAAAACCGGCCGCAAAGAGTTTAAGCTCGCCGATGTTCTGTACGGCATGAGCTTGCAAATGCTTATTTACCTCGCGGCGCTCGCGCAGAATAAAGACCTGCACCCGGCGGGCATTTTGTACATGCCGGCGTTCATTGCAAGTGTGACCTCGGACGGCACGGAAAGCGCCGATAAGCTAAAGCAGGAAGTGGAAAAAAACCTGCGCATGAACGGCCTGCTTTTAAAGGACAACGAAATTTTGAATGCCATGGAAATGGGCCTGAACGGTCGATTTATTCCTGTTTATCTCACCAAAACAAGAAAACTCAGCGGTACGGCTTCCGCTTTAAATGAGCCGGAGCTGCAGATCGTCCTGCGCTACGTGGAGCGTCTCATCGCAACAATGGCGGAGGAGCTTTCTTCCGGTGAGATCATGGCAAAACCGCTGATGCAGAACATCAACGCCTGCACGTGGTGCCCGTATACGTCCGTTTGCGGCTCCGAGCACGCTGCGGACGATGCCGAAAAGAACAGCATGAAAAACGATGAAGCGCTCGCGCGCATGGAAAATGACTTAGAGAAAGGGAGTGGGGAAAATGCCGAATTGGACTGACGCACAGCTCGATGCCATCAAAGCGCGGCGCGGTACGGTTCTGGTCTCCGCCGCTGCGGGTTCCGGCAAGACCGCGGTGCTCGTGGAGCGCGTTATCGAGCGCCTGACGGATCCGGAGCATCCCACGGACGCCGACCGTCTGCTCGTCGTGACCTTCACAAAAGCCGCCGCAGCCGAAATGCGCGACCGCATCGAAAAGCGACTTTTGGCCCTCATGAAGGAGCAGCCGGAAAACACCCGCTTGCGCCGCCAACAGCTTTTATTGCAGCAGGCGCACATCTGCACGGTGGACAGCTTCTGTTCGGACATTGTGCGCGAATTCTTCTACCTGCTCGGTATCTCACCCGATTTCTCCATCATCACCGATAAGCAACAGGAAGAGCTGATGACCGAATCGCTCGACGAAGTGCTGACCGAGTGGTACAAAGACGAAAACTTTAGGACAGGCCTTGCGGATGTGCTCGGCGGCGACAAAAACGACGCCCGCCTTTCCGCCGCAATCCTCAAAATGTACGAATACACGCGCAGCCATCCGTTCCCGGACAAATGGATGCGGGACATTCAAAAAGCCATGACGGATGTCACGCAGTCCCCGGTCAAAACACCGTGGGGCGAGGTCGTCCGGCAGCATATCATGGAGGTCTATGACTTCGCAATCAAGCTTTCCCACAGTGCATACCGCCTTGCGGCAGAAGACCCGGACCTTGAAAAAGCGTACTGCACGGCACTCGGCGCGGATATCGATAAGCTTTCGGCAAAGCTGCAGGCAATGGAAGACTCTGAAACCTGCCGCTTTTCCGACTTGACCGTCACGTTCGATAAGCTCGGTTCTTTCAGAGGAGAAGACCCGCGTGCCGATCGCATCAAGGCCATGCGCGATATGGTAAAAAAGGAAATCGGCAAACTGCAGAAGCTTGCAGGCGACGCGGAAGACCGGAAATTCACGGAGGAAATCGCCGCCACAACCGGCACGGTCGTCTATCTGTTTCTGGCCGTGCAGTCGTTCGAGAAAACATACAGCGCGAAAAAACGAGAGAAAAACGTGCTCGATTTCAGTGACCTTGAGCACATGGCCTTGCAGCTGTTTTTAACGGAGCAGGAAGACGGTACATTTCGGCGCACAGAGACCGCAAAGCTCGTCTCCGAGCGCTTTGACGAGATCATGACGGACGAATATCAGGACACGAATGACGTGCAGGATTATCTTTTTGAATCCATCTCCCAAAACAGCGCGAACCGCTTTATGGTGGGCGACGTAAAGCAGAGTATTTACAGCTTCCGTCAGGCAATGCCGGATATTTTCATCCGTTATAAAGATAAATTTCCGCGCTATGACCGCGAAAAGGACGCATACCCGGCATCTATCGTGTTAGACCGCAACTTCCGTTCGCGCAAAACCGTGACGGAAAGCGTCAACTTCGTTTTTACGCAGCTTATGTCCCGCACATGCGGCGGCATCGATTACGTCGGCGATGAAAAGCTTGCGGCGGGCGCACAGTACCCCGAAAAATCGGGTTGCGAAACGCGCGTGGAGTTTTTGGAAGACATCGACGGCGTGGGCGCAGAGGTGCTGGAGCCGCAACGTATCGCAAAAATCATCTGCGAGCTGATGGAAAGCGGCTTCACCGTCACGGAAAACGGGCAGGAGCGTCCCATAGAATATCGCGATTTCTGCATTTTGCTGCGCAGCTCCAATAAATATGCACCTGTCTATGCAGAAAATCTGCGCAATGCGGGCATTCCCACGTGGGCGGCTGTCACGGGTGGCTTTTTCGCCGCGGCGGAGGTCTCGCTCATCTTGGCATTTTTAAACGTCATCGATAACCCGGATCAAGACATTCCGCTGCTCTCCGTTTTGATGAGCCCCATTTACGGCTTCACAGCGGAAGATATGGCGCAACTGCGCCGCGAGTGCGGGGGAGAGACGTTGTACGTTTCGCTTCTGCGCGCCGAAAACGAGCGCTGTGTGCGTGTGCGCGATGAGCTGACGCGTTTCCGAGCGCTCGCTTCCACCATGCCTGCGGACAGCTTTATCAATATGCTGTGCACCGAAACCGGTTACGAGAACATCGTGCGCGCCATGCCCGGCGGAGAAAGCCGCCTTGCAAACATTCGCCTGCTGGAAAAATACGCGGCAGAATACGAAGCCTACGGGTACAGCGGCGTTTCCGGCTTCGTGCGCTTTGCGGAGCGCCTGAAAAAGAATCGATCCGATATGGAAAGCGCCAATGTCGTCTCGGAAAACGCCAACGTCGTGCGCATCATGAGCATCCACAAATCAAAGGGCTTGGAGTTTCCCGTGTGCATCATCGCGGGCTGCGGCCGGAAATTCGTGAATGATACGGACGACCTGCGCATGCACCCACAGCTCGGTGTCGGCATGCGTCTTACAGACCCCGAGACCGGCGTGCGCCGCACCACGTTCATCCGCGAGGCCATCGGCCTTGCAACAGCGGAAAGCGCTTCCGCAGAGGAGCTGCGCGTGTTCTACGTCGCGATGACCCGTGCCAAAGAGAAGCTCATTCTGCTTTCCACCGTGAAAAATATCGATACAAACCTGCAAAAGCTTGCGGCACAGATCACCGAGGAGGAGACCGTGCCGCCGTACACGGTCAGCAACGCTTCCGGCATTTCGGAGTGGCTGATGCTCTGTGCGCTGCGGCACCCGAACGGAAATGACCTGCGCCGCCGCATCGAAGCGGATGACGATATCATTCTGCGCACACACTACACGCCGTGGGATATTCGCGTCGTATACAGTGAACCGCAGATTTTATCCGACCTGCCGAAAGCCGAAGCGCCCGCACCGGTCGATGAAGCGCTCAAGGCACGCATCGAAAGGGATATTTCGTTCGTGTACCCCTACGCCGCACAGACAAAGCTTGCAACGAAGGTCGCGGCCTCCGCGCTTGCGGCAGAACAAGCCGAAACGGAAGCCACACTTTCACGCCCGGCGTTTTTGAGCGCCAAAGGACTGACGCCCGCAGAGCGCGGCACGGCGCTGCACAACTTCATGCAGTTTGCGGATTTTTCCGCCGCTTCAAAAGACCCCAAAGCGGAGCTCAAACGCCTTATCGAGCAAAGCTATCTCACCGAAGCGCAGGCAAACGCCGTCGATCTTACCCGTGTGGAAAAGTTCTTTACCGGCCCGCTCGGGCAGCGCGTTTTACATGCCGACCGCGTTTATAAAGAGCAGCGGTTCATCGTTTCCATTCCCGCAGGACTCACGGATAAAACACTCAGCGGGGAAGATGCCGCGCAGCCGATGATCCTGCAGGGCGCAGTGGACTGCATGTTTGAAGAAAACGGTTCGCTTTATATTCTTGACTTTAAGACCGATCGGTGCTACAATAAACAGGAATTGTGGGCACGATACGGCCCGCAGCTCACGCTCTACAAAGAAGCGATGACCCGCGTCATGAATAAAGAAGTGAAAGACACCGTGCTTTACTCTTTTTATATGAACGCCCCTGTTTATGCACCGGGAAAAGAATAAAATTTCTTTTAAGCCCCGTTTGCCTATTGACAGATCGCGCTCTTTGTGGTAATATAATATTTGGAAAACAAAGCGGAGCTATGGCTCACACCCGTGCAGTACCGTCTGACACAGGTCAATATCGAAAAGACACACGATATTAGTGCGTTTGATTGAGTTGATTTGCGGGCAGAGGTTCTCTGCCCGCTGTTTTATTGCCGGCTTCGCGAAAACAAGTTATCGCACGCGTGATGGAGGTGCTTAACCATTAGCAAACAGGAACTGCAGATAAACGAAGAGATCCGCGATAAAGAGATCCGTGTGATCGGCGCAGACGGCGCACAGCTCGGCATTATGTCGGCCCGTGACGCTTTAAACCTTGCGGCTGAGAAAAATCTTGACCTCGTAAAGATTGCCCCGCAGGCCACGCCGCCCGTATGCAAAATCATCGATTACGGTAAATACCGTTTCGAACAGGCAAAGCGTGAAAAAGAAGCGAAAAAGAACCAGCGCGTAGTTGAAATCAAAGAGATCCGTTTGTCTCTCAACATTGATACCCACGACTTCGAGACGAAAAGAAATCATGCGATTCGTTTCCTCAACGACGGAAACAAGGTCAAGGTTTCCATCCGTTTCCGCGGCAGAGAGATGGGTCATCCGGAACTGGGTGCAGACATCATGAAGCGTTTCGCAGAATCGCTCGCTGACACGGCAAACGTCGATAAGCCCGCGAAGCTCGAAGGGCGCAACATGCTGATGTTCCTTGCCCCCAAGCCCGTTAAGTAACAATTTCAAGGAGGACTATAAAATGCCGAAGCTCAAAACACACAGCGGTGCTAAGAAGCGCCTGAAGATTTCCAAGAAGGGTAAAGTTATCCGTGGCCACGCTTACATGAGCCACCTTCTGAACGGCCATGGCAAGACTGCTAAGTCCAAGCGCCATGCACGCGGCACGACCGTTACGGATAAGACCAGCGTAAAGGCTGTTAAGAAGATGCTCCCCTACGCATAAGCGAACAGGGCAGCTCAAGTTTAAGTAAAGCATAATCGGAGGTTTTTATAAATGGCTAGAGTTAAGGGTGCGCTCGCTACGCGCAAGAGAAGAAAAAAGGTTCTGAAGCTCGCTAAGGGCTATTGGGGTTCCAAGAGCAGACACTTTAAGATGGCTAAGCAGGCTGTCATGAAGTCCGGCAACTATGCTTACATCGGCAGAAAGCAGAAGAAGAGAGATTTCCGCCGTCTGTGGATCTCCAGAATCAACGCGGCTTGCCGTGCTAACGGCACCACCTATTCCGCATTTATGAACGGTCTTAAGAAGGCTGGCATCACGCTCAACAGAAAGATGCTTTCCGAGATCGCCATCGCGGACGAAGCAGCTTTCAAGGCACTTGTCGAGAAGGCAAAGGCTTCTGTATAATTAAGCTATCCGTGCGTCCGGAATTCTTCCGGGCGCACATTTTTTAGGGTGATAGTTGCAAACGTAAGTGTATTTCTTTGTGCAAAATCGCCTTTGCGGAAATTTCCCGTGTGCCGTAAAATACAGTGCACAGGATTTCTGCTTATTATCGGTAAAAAGGAGTGTGTACCGTGCCAATCGAAAAAATCACCAGCCGTAAAAGCAGCGTCGTTAAAAATGCCGCCGCACTTTTGCAGAAAGCGGAAAACAGAAGTGAAGCAGGCCTTTTCATGGCCGAGGGTGCACGCCTTTGCGCCGATGCCGCAAGGAGCCAAACGGAGATTGCCGCGTGTTTCTTTACGGAAAACGCCGCTAAAAAATACAAAGATTATTTAGATCCGGTTTTAAAGCAGACAGAGCACGCATACTGCATAGAGGAGCACATCGCGCCCATGCTGTCCGATACAAAGAACCCGCAAGGCATTTTCTGCGTGTGTCGCATGCCAAAGCGTCGTGCGGACGGCCTGCCTGTTTCCGCAGAGTCGGATACACGCCCGTGCCGTCATGTGCTTGTTATGGAAAATATTCAGGACCCGTCCAACATGGGTAACGTGCTGCGCACAGCGGAAGCGCTCGGTGTGCGGCATTTGGCGCTTGTGGGTGCCTGCTGCGACGTATACGCCCCGAAAGTGCTGCGCGGCAGCATGGGCGCGGTGTTCCGCCTCGGCATTCGCCGTTTTGAGACGGCAGAGGATTGCCTGAAAGTGTTACATGCCGAGAATATCACGTCACTCGCCGCCGTGCCGGACAGCAACGCTACGCCCATCACGACCATTCCGTTTGAAACGGGAAATTGGGCGGTGTGGATCGGCAACGAGGGCAACGGTCTCACAAACGAAGCCATCGAGCATTGTCACGACCGCGTGACGATCCCCATGCGCGGCAGAGCGGAATCGTTCAACGCCTCCACCGCAGCCGCCATTGTGCTGTGGGAAATGGAGCGCAACGGGGCAGGAGGCACAAGCCATGGATAACCGCGTATACTGGATCTGGCTGCAAAACGCGTTTGGCGCAGGCAGCCCGAAGCCTGTGCAACTCGTGCGCCGCATAGGCAGTGCCGAAAAGCTGTATCAGGGCGGCACACGACTGTGGAGCTCCTTTTCGTTCGTTTCGGATAAAGAGCTTGCCGCGCTCAATACCTACGGCGCGGAACAGGCCGCCGCAGCGCTCGAGTATTATTTGAAGCTCGGTCAAAAGGTCATCACGCCCGATGACGAAGACTACCCTGTATTGCTGAAAGAAATCTACAATCCGCCCGCCGTTTTATATGTGCAGGGTGATTTGAACATCCTTTCCGATGCCGTTTCCATCAGCATTGTGGGCACGCGGAAAGCCAGTCAAAACGGGCTCAATGCCGCAAGAGAGATCGCCTATGGGCTTGCGCTCAAAAACGCCGTTGTTATCAGCGGCGGCGCGCTCGGCATTGATTCCGAGGCACACAAGGGCGCACTGAACGGCCGCGGCAAGACAATCGCAATTTTGCCGTGCGGGCTCGAATATCCGTATCTTATGGACAACGCCATTTTGCGCCGCGAGATCGTCGATTTCGGCGGTGCACTTGTCACGGAATATCCCATGCACACGCCTGTGCAGCGCGGCGCGTTTCAGGTGCGCAACCGGCTGATCTCCGGCATGGCGCACGGCGTGCTCATTGCGGAAGCGCCAAAAAAGAGCGGTGCACTCATCACCGCAAAGCATGCTTTAGAGCAGAATCGCGAGGTTTTCGTATTCATTGGCGAAGACGAGAAAGCGTTTTCCGGCTGTATCGCACTGGAAGAGGACGGTGCAGCGCGCATTTACACTGCAGAGGATGTTTTAAACCCGTTTGCTTCCCGCCGCAGACAGGAGCGTATAGAACAGCTTGCCCGCACAGCGGAAAATATCTCCCATGTCTCCCGCGTTCGCCCGAAGATTGCGTCGCTTTCCGATACGGAAAAGGAGCCCGAAATAGCAGAGAAGAAGCCTGCCGAGCCGATCCCTGCGCCCGAAAACAACCTTTTGCAAAACGTTTCTGAAGATGCAAAAGTCGTTTACGCCGCACTGAACGATACCCCCAAGCACGCTTCCGAGCTGGAGCTTGAACTGGGCATATCCACGGGGAAAATTTTGGCGGCACTCACGGAGCTCGAGCTTTTCGGCCTCATCAAAACTTATCCCGGCCAGAGGTTTACAAAGGCGTAAAAGTACGCTATACTAAGGTGTATTTGAAAAATCGGAAGCTTGTCCGTTTCGCATTTTCTTTGTTTTCAAATGCACCTAATACATGATTCTTCCACTCGCACATTCGCTGTGCGGTTTAAATAGATACAGAATAGGAGATAGAAAACCATGTCGAAACTCGTTATCGTTGAGTCGCCTGCCAAGGCGAAAACGATCAAAAAATATCTGGGCGGCGACTATGAAGTCATCGCTTCCATGGGCCATGTGCGCGACCTGCCGAAGGCGCGCCTGTGCGTGGATGTGAAAAACGATTTCAAGCCGAAATATGCCATCATCAAGGGAAAGGAGAAGCTTGTTTCCGAACTGAAGGAAGCAGCCGAAGAGGCCGATACCGTGTATCTCGCGACCGACCCCGACCGCGAAGGCGAAGCAATCTCCTGGCACCTTGCGTATATCCTCGGCCTTGATGAGGATTACCACAACCGTGTCACGTTCAACGAGATTACGAAAACCGGCATCACGGAGGGCATGGCGCACCCGCGTTCCATCGACCAGAACCTTGTGAACGCCCAGCAGGCGCGCCGCATTCTCGACCGCCTTGTGGGCTATTCGCTCAGCCCGTTCCTCGCAAAAACGATTCGCCGCGGTCTTTCCGCAGGCCGCGTGCAGTCCGTTGCACTGCGCATCATCGTGGACCGCGAGGAAGAGATCCGCAAGTTTAAGCCCGAAGAATACTGGTCTATCGACGCACGCCTGACCGCTGAGGGCTCCCGCAGCATTTTCGGCGCATCGTTCTACGGCGATAAAAACGGCGAGATTAAAATCACGAACAAAGAGCAGTCCGATAAAATCCTTGCCGACCTCGAATCCGCCGCGTTCATGGTGGAGTCCGTCAAAAAAGGCAAGAAGAACAAGCAGCCTGCACCGCCGTTCATCACGTCCACCTTGCAGCAGGAAGCTTCACGCAAGCTGGGCTTTCAGGCGAAGCGCACGATGAAAGCCGCGCAGGAGCTTTACGAAGGCGTGGACATTGAGGGCATGGGCGCCGTGGGTCTCATCACTTATATGCGTACCGACTCTCTGCGCATTTCCGAAGACGCCGTGCAGGAGGCTGTGCAGTTCATCGGCGAACGCTGGGGCAAGCAGTATTTGCCTTCTAAGCCACGCCATTATAAGGCGCGTGCCAACGCACAGGACGGTCACGAGGCCATTCGCCCCACCTCCGTTGCACTCACACCGAAGGACGTGGAATCTTCCCTTACAAAAGACCAGTACAAGCTTTATAAGCTCATTTGGGAGCGCTTTGTCGCGTGCCAGATGGCTAACTGTGTTTTGAACACCACGCAGGCGATCATCACCGCAGGCGATTATATTTTTAAAGCAAGCGGCTACAACGTCGCGTTTGACGGCTACACTGTGCTCTACGAAGAGGGCCGCGACGTAGAAGAAGAAAAGGGCAAAGACCTGCCGAAGCTTGAAGCAGGCATGTCCCTGAAAGTCCGCGACCTCAAGGGCACGCAGCACTTTACACAGCCGCCCGCACGCTTTACAGAAGCCTCGCTCATCAAGACGCTGGAGGAAAACGGCATCGGCCGCCCGTCCACGTATGCTGCGACCATCACAACCATCACAAGCCGCGAATACGTCACGCGCGAGGGTAAGTCCTTTAAGCCCACCGAGCTTGGCGAAGTCATTACAAAGCTGATGAAAGAGCGTTTCCCGGACATTGTGAATATCAAGTTCACCGCCGCCGTTGAAAAAGAGCTTGACGAAGTACAGAGCGGTCAGGAAGACTGGGTGCACACGCTGCACGACTTCTATGACGACTTTGAGAAGACGCTCAAAAAGGCGAAGACTGAAATGGACGGCGTGAAGATTCAGCTTGAAGAAGACAAGACCGACCTCGTCTGCCCGAACTGCGGCAAGCCGATGGTCGTCAAATTCGGCCGCTACGGCAAGTTTATCGCCTGCTCCGGCTACCCGGAGTGCAAGACCGTGCAAAAAATCGTCAACGATACGGGTGCAAAGTGCCCGAAGTGCGGCGGCAAGATCATCGAGAAAAAATCGAAGCGCGGCCGTGTGTTCTACGGCTGCGACAACTACCCGAAGTGCGATTTCGTCTCTTGGGACGCGCCGTCCGACAAGACCTGCCCGGTCTGCGGTAAGGTGCTTTTAAAGAAAAAAGACAAGGCCCAGACGCTCTACTGCGTAACGCCGGGCTGCACTTACACGTTCAATAAGGACGACGCGGGGGAGAAAGATGGAGAATAAGCAGACCGTCACCGTCATCGGCGCGGGTCTTGCCGGCTCCGAAGCGGCGTGGCAGATTGCGCAGGCGGGGTATTCTGTGCGCCTTTTCGAGATGAAGCCACAGAAGTTTTCGCCCGCGCATAAAAGCGCCGGGTTTGCGGAGCTCATCTGCTCGAATTCTTTGAAGGCTGCGCGCATCGACAGTGCCGCCGGGCTTTTGAAAGAGGAAATGCGCCGCATGGATTCTCTGCTCGTTGCCTGTGCGGATAAAACCGCCGTGCCCGCAGGCGGCGCGCTCGCCGTTGACCGCGACCGCTTTTCAGAGCTCGTCACAAAAGCGATCACGGAGCATCCGAACATCGAAGTCATGCACGGCGAAGTGACGGAAATTCCCGCAGAGGGCGTGACCGTTATTGCAAGCGGCCCGCTGACGAGCGACACGCTTGCCGAACAGATTACGAACTTATGCGGCGGTGCGCTCAGCTTTTTCGATGCCGCCGCACCGATCGTCACGCGTGAAAGCCTTGATATGGAGCACTGCTTCACGGCCTCCCGCTACGATAAGGGCGACGACGATTACATCAACTGCCCGATGAACAAAGAGGAGTACGATGCGTTTTATGAAGCGCTTATCACCGCGGAGCGCGCGCCCATTCACGATTTTGACGTGATGAACCCGAAGGTCTACGAGGGCTGCATGCCCATTGAAGTCATGGCACAGCGCGGACACGATACGATTCGCTTCGGCCCGTTGAAGCCGGTCGGCTTACGCGACCCCCGCACGGGTCACCGCCCGTGGGCCGTGGTGCAGCTGCGCACCGAAAACGCAGAAAAAACGCTGTTCAATCTTGTAGGATTCCAGACAAACTTGAAATTTCCCGAGCAAAAGCGCGTGTTCGGCATGATTCCCGGCCTGAAAAACGCTGAGTACATGCGCTACGGCGTGATGCACCGCAACACGTTCCTCGATTCGCCGAAGCTTTTGAACGCGGATTTCTCCATGCGCACGCGCCCGGAGCTGTTCTTTGCGGGGCAAATGACCGGCGTGGAGGGCTATATGGAATCGGCGTCGTCCGGCTTGCTTGCAGGACGCAATGCCGTGCGCCGTTTAGAAGGCAAAGCGCCGCTCATTCTGCCCATCACTACCATGATGGGCTCACTTGCGGAGCACGCCGCGCACAGCCCCTCAAAAGATTTCCAGCCGATGGGTGCGAACTTCGGCATTCTACCCGTCATTGAGCCGCACATTCGTGACAAAAAAGAGCGCTACGCCGCGCTTTCCGCTCGCGCGCTCGAAGACCTTGCCGAAACACTGAAAAACGCATAAGGGACGAACGATAGAAAACCCCCGACAAGCTGAAGCACATTTCAGATGTCGAGGGTTTTTCGCTGTATTTTCAGATTTTACTCGCCGATAAACGCGTGGTGCTTACGCAGCAACGCTTGAATTTTCTTCACGTCCGTTTCCGGGAAATCGGTGTGTTCCTGCGCGGCAACGGCAGCCGCAACACCGGCGGCTTCACCCGTGCTGCAACACGTGGGCATAATACGGAATGATGCCTGTGCCTCGTGACTGCCGGAAACGCAGCGGCCGGCGGCAAGCAGGTTTTTGATGTTCTTCGGCATCAGGCTTCGATAGGGAATGGTGTAGTACGTGCCCTCTTTGAAGTAATAATGGCTCGTGCCGGTGCCCTCCGGGTTGTGAATGCCGTGCTCGAAGATCGCACAATAACACACGTGATTGTCAACAATAATAACGGCCTTGCGGCATACAAAGCGAAGTGCTTCATTGACTGCACCGGTGACGCTGACCTCATCAAGCTCGTCGGTGCGTCGTATCAGTCCGGCAACCACAACCGCGTGAATCAGCCGGTCTCCCTGCGCTTTGACATGGCGGGTATTGACTTTGAACGTTTCCACACGTACATGCGCAGCCTTGGCAACGACCAATATAAATACTTTGCTATGAACACGCCCGGTATGAAAGACATTATCCGCAAGGCGTATGAAAACGGCGTGCTGACCGAGCAGGACGTGTGCTATTTTCAAGCATTCGGTATTCCCGGCCGCCCGGACGGCATGAACTTCAACTGCCGCTCCATGGGTGAGGCCGCGGGCATCGCCGCCGCAATGGCCGTAAAAAACGAAGCCGTGCGGTTTAACGAGATCGACGGCACGGCCGTGCGCCGCGAGATCTGCCTGCCGGATAAATTCTAAAAATCAAAACTCAAAATTTTTCCTCCAAATCAGCAAAAGACGTGTACCGGGAAAGCCTGGCACACGTTTTTTGTTTTGTGCAACTTATGGGGAGCGCGGTATTGAAATTGCGTTGTTTTTTTGCTATAATAGAGTGAATTATAGTCTAAAGCGGTTTATCGGCGGAAAATCCGTGTTTGATAAACCGAAATGCCCGAACAAAACCGGCTTTTGCCGGAAGCTGAATATTAAAGTGAGGGAAAAACATGCGGATCATAATCGACGCATTCGGCGGCGACAACGCCCCGGACGAAATTATAAAAGGCTGCCGTCTGGCGGCAGATGAGCTCCATGTGCAGATCGTTTTAACCGGCGACGAAAAGAAGATCAGAGCAGCGGCGGAAAAGCTGAACGTTAACGTTTCCGATTTTGAGATCATCGACTGCCCGGATGTCATCACGATGGAGGATGAGCCCACAGCGATCACGCGCGCTAAAAAGCAAAGCTCTATGGCGGTTGGCCTGCGCGCTTTGGCAGAGGGCAAGGGCGATGCGTTTGCGTCCGCCGGCAACAGCGGCGCACTCGTCGTTGGCGCCACATTGCTCGTCAAACGCATCAAAGGCGTCAAGCGCGTGGCATTTGCACCGCTCATGCCGAAATCCGAGGGCTTTTTCATGCTGGCAGACGGCGGCGCAAACAACGAATGCCGCCCCGAAATGCTGGAGCAGTTCGGCATGATGGGCTCTGTGTATATGCAGAAGGTCATGGGTGTTCAAAAGCCGCGCATCGGCCTTGCAAATGTCGGCACGGAGCCGCACAAGGGCGGCGAACTGCAGCACGCGGCGTTTGCATTGCTGAGCGAAAACAAGGACGTCCATTTCATCGGCAACATTGAAGCCAGAGACATTCCGTTTGATGCGGCAGATGTTGTGGTGTGCGACGGTTTTACGGGCAATATCCTTCTTAAGATGTATGAAGGCGTCGCCATGGCGCTGATGAATAAATTCAAGGCCGTTTTCAAAAAGAGCCTAAAAAATAAGCTTGCGGCGGCAATGGTTTTAAACGACATGAAAGCCATGAAAAAAGAGCTTGATTATAACGAATACGGCGGTGCGCCGATCCTCGGGTGCTCGAAGCCGGTCTTTAAGGTACATGGCAGCGCCAAGGCTTCCACGCTGAAAAACGCCATTGCGCTTACGGTGAAGTACGCCGAGTCCGGCATTATAAGTGAGATCACCGCAGCCCTACAAAACGAGAAAACGGAAAACACGAACGAATAACAAGACAGCAAAGGTATAACTATGAGATCATTGGATGAATTTGAAAAAAAGATCGGATATAAATTTAAAAACCGCAACCTGCTCATCACAGCGCTGACGCACTCCTCCTACGCAAACGAGAGCCGCGGCGGCGACCAGAGCTATGAGCGACTGGAGTTCCTCGGCGATTCCATTTTAGGGTTTGTCACGGCGGAATACCTGTGCAAAGCGTTCCCGGATATTCCCGAAGGCAAGCTGACAAAGAAGCGTGCGGCGCTCGTATGCGAAAAATCGCTTTGCGGGTTTACACGCAGCTTCGGCGCAGGCGAGCTGCTGCGTCTCAGCCACGGCGAGCAGCACAGCGGCGGCAGAGAACGCCCAAGCATCTTAGCGGACGTGTTCGAATCCATTACGGCGGCGATCTATCTCGATTCCGGCAGCTTGGAGGAAGCCAAGCGCTTTGTACTGCACTACATTGAACCGGCGGCGCAGTCTGCGGGCGAACGCCCGTTTAAAGACCACAAGACGATGCTGCAGGAGATCATTCAGCAGAACCCCGGTGAACGGCTCGAATACGTTCTTACCGGCGAGCATGGCCCCGACCATGACAAGCACTTCACCGTAGAGGTGCACCTCAACAGCAATGTCATCGGCAAGGGCGGCGGACGCAGCAAGAAGGAAGCCGAACAGCAGGCGGCACGCGAAGCACTGGAGCTGATGGGCTATTAAGCACGCGAATATCTCAATTTTTATTCCGCACAACGGCTGCCCGCAGCAATGCAGCTTCTGTAATCAGAACCGCATCACGGGTGAAAATCATCAGCCACAGCCTGAAGAAGTGGCGCTGCTGCTGCAAAGCGCAGCAAAGCAAATGGGGGAGCGCGTGCAGAACGCCGAGATCGCATTTTTCGGCGGCAGCTTCACGGCAATCGACCCCGATTACCGTTTGGCGCTTTTAAAAACAGCGCACGCAGCATGCGAAACATACGGCTTTGCCGGTATCCGCTGCTCTACGCGGCCGGATGCCATTGATGATGAACGTCTGACCGTATTAAAGCAATACGGTGTAACGGCAATCGAGCTCGGTGCACAGTCGATGGATGGCGAAGTGTTGCTGCTCAATCGTCGGGGGCATACCGCAAAGGATGTGGAAAACGCTGCGCGGTTAATTCGCGCATACGGCTTTGAGCTCGGCTTGCAGATGATGACCGGGCTGCCCGGCGACAGTGACGCAAAGGCGATGAAGACTGTCGAAAGGCTGTTGGCTCTAAAGCCGAACACCATGCGCATTTACCCTACGATCGTCTTAGAAAACACACCGCTGTGCGATTTGTACCGCGCAGGAAAATACACACCGCAGACCTTAGAGGATGCCGTTTCACTCTGTGCAAAGCTCATCCCGATGATTGAGCAGCACGGTGTAAAACTCATCCGTGTGGGGCTGCACGCCAGCGAAGAACTGGAAAACCGTGTCGCGGGACCGTTTCACCCCGCTTTTATGGAGCTGTGCCGCAGCGCGATCTTCCGCGAAAACGTCCTTAAAGCGCTTCAAGCCCGAAACGATTCGGAAGTTACGATTGATGTTGACCCGCGCATGCTTTCCGTTGCGCTCGGACAGAAAAAAGAAAATTTGCAGCATTTCTCTAAGCACGGCTACACCGTGCACATCCGCCCGGATGCTTCGCTTTCCGGCGGCACATACAGGCTACGATAGGCAGGTAAACAGATGCTTTTAAAATCTCTGGAGCTGCAGGGCTTCAAAACCTTTCCCGACAAAACGACTTTAAAATTTGAAAACGGCATCACGGCGGTCGTCGGTCCAAACGGCAGCGGCAAGAGCAACATCAGCGATGCCATGCGTTGGGTACTCGGCGAACAGTCTACCCGCGCACTGCGCTGCTCCAAAATGGAGGACATCATTTTCAGCGGCACGCCGCAGCGCAAAGCGCAGGGCTTTTGCGAAGTGACCGTCACCATGGATAACACCGACCGCGAGTTGAATTACGACGGCGACACCGTTTCTGTTACGCGTCGTTTTTACCGCTCCGGCGAAAGTGAATACCGCATTAACAAAACGCTCGTACGTCTGCGCGACGTGCATGAGCTGTTCATGGATACCGGCCTCGGCCGCGATGGCTATTCCATCATCGGGCAGGGCAAGATCGATAGCATCGTCTCCGCAAAAAGCGAAGACCGCCGCGAGATTTTTGAAGAAGCCGCCGGCATTTCGCGCTTTCGCTACCGCAAAGAGGAAGCCGAACGCCGCTTGGAAAAAGCCGAAGAAAACCTCATTCGCCTGCACGATATTTTAAACGAACTCAAAGAACGCGTGGGCCCTTTACGCGAGCAGGCAGAGAAAGCCGAAAAGTTTATTGCACTCGACAGCGAGAAAAAGGAACTGGAGATCGGCTTGTGGCTTGAAACGCTGGAGCGCTCCGGCAAGATCGTGCGCGAGGTGGAGGAAAAGATTGCCTCCGCGCAGAACAGCTACGAGGAAGCCGAAAGCGAGCTCAATGTGCTTTCCGCGCAAATCGAGCAGAATTTCACGGAAACGAACGGCTGCACCGCACAGATGGAAGAAGCACGTTTGAAGGCTTCCGAAGCCGATGAACTCGCCACCCGTAAAGAGGGAGAAGTTTCGGTGCTTGAAAATGATATTCTGCACGAGCAGCAGACCATCCGCAGATTAAATGGCGAGATTGAAAGCGCCGCGCTGACCGGACAAACGCTTGAAGCGGATATTCAAGAAAAAGAACAGGCGGTAAAAGCAAAGGAAGCGGAAGCTGCGCAGAACCATGCCGATTTCGTTGCCTTTACCGCACAACTCGAGGAACTGCGTGCCGGCACGGACAGCACCACGCGTGAGATCGACGCTGTTTCGGCTGAGCTTGTGGCACTGAACGCCGCACTTTCCGAAATGCGCGTGCAGCAGTCCTCGGCGGAATCCTCCATGCAGGAGATTCGCGCCCGCGCCGAAACAGTGGATGCTGCGATCACCGAAAGCGAAGAACGCCTTGCAGCGCTTCACACGGAGTGCGAGGAGCTTGACGCCATGCTGCACGATACGGAGGAGTACATTCAAAACGCTGAAAACACTGTGCAGGGGCATGAAATGCGTGTGCAACAGCGCAGAAAACGCGCCGAAGCCGTGAAAGCCGAAGCCGACCGCCAGATGCTCGACGCCAAAGAAAAAGAGCGCCGCGCTGGACTGTTGGAAGACCTTGAACGCAATCTTGAAGGCTTCACGCAGAGCGTTAAAACCGTCATGCGCGAGAGCACGCGCGGCAATCTGCGTGGTATCCACGGACCTGTTACACGGCTTTTAAAAGTCCCGCGCGAATACGCCGTGGCGCTGGAGACCGCGCTCGGCGCCGCCATGCAGAACGTCGTCGTTGATTCCGAAGATGCGGCGAAAGCGGCTATTCGCTTATTGAAACAGCGCGATTCCGGCCGTGCGACATTCCTGCCGCTGACCACGGTGCGCGGTACGGTTATCGATGCGCGCGATGTGCAGAATATGCCCGGCTTTGTGGGCGTGGCTTCAACACTCTGCCACTGTGATGAGCAGTACGCCGGCATCCGCGATTCTCTGCTCGGCCGCACTATTGTTGCAGAAGACCTTGACCGCGCGGCGGAGATTGCACGGCGTATTCGGTTCCGCTACCGTGTCGTCAGCTTGGACGGGCAGATTGTCAATGCGGGCGGTTCGTTCACCGGCGGTTCCGCGGCGCGAAACTCCGGCCTTTTGAGCCGCGCGGCGGAGATTGTACGCATTCGCGCAGACGCACAAATGCTGGCGCAGGCTGCAAATGAAACACTGGAGCGCCACAAGGCTACACAGCAGGAAGTGCTGCAGGCCATGGCGGAGCTTGAAAACGCCAAGGCCGTGCTGGCGCAGCACAGGGAAGATGAGATCCGCTTCAAAACGGAAGCGGCCCGTGCCGCACGCGACGTGGAGACGGAAACCGCGAACCTTGCTTCTCTGCGCGACGAAAAAGAAAGTGCCGCAAAGCGTCTGAGCGGTTTTGTGCAGACCGCAGACAGCGCCCAGCAGAAAACAGAAGAAACAGAAGACAAAATTCAGGCAGCCAGAAGCAAAATGGAATCCATGGTCGGCGACCGCGAGGACGCAATGCATCGTTGTGATGAGACCTTGCAGCATTTGCAGGAAATCCGTTTTGCGGGGCTCACCATCGAAAAAGATAAAGAATCGCTTGAAAATGCTGTGCAAACGCTGAAAGCACAGCAGTCCGAACGCGCTGCACGTATAGAAAGTTTAAATCAAGAACTTGCAGAAAGCTTCGAGAAGATCAAAGCGCGCGAAGCGGATATTGAAAACCGAAAAATTGAATCTGCTAATCTGCGTGAGACCGCAAAGGAAAAACGGCAAACGGTCAGCGCCATCGCCTCAAAGCGCACGGTACTCGAGCAACAGACGAGCGAGTTGCGCCAAAAGGAACGCGAAGCTTCCTCGCGCCGCGAGACGATTGGCCTTGAACTTGCTCGTCTGCGCGAACGCCGTGAAAACCAGAGCGGTGAATACGACGCTATCCTCAAAAAGCTGTGGGAAGAATACGAGCTTACCCGCCGCGAAGCCGAGGAAATGAACATCACGATTGAAGATGTGCCCACGGCGCAAAGGCGGTTGTCCGAACTCAAAAACAGCATCAAAGCGCTCGGCTCCGTCAACGTGGCGGCTGTTGTGGAATACAAAGAGGTTTCGGAGCGTTACAATTTCCTCAAAACGCAAACGGACGACGTGCAGCGCTCCCGCGCCGAACTGTTAAAGCTCATCGACAACTTGACAAAGCAGATGCAGACGCAGTTTGCAGAGCGCTTTTCCGTCATCAATCAGAATTTCAGCCGGATTTTTCAGGAGTTGTTCGGCGGCGGCTCGGCAGAGCTTTGCTTTACGGATAGCGGCGATGTACTGCATTCCGGCATTGATATCCGCGTGCATCCGCCGGGCAAGATCGTCTCGCACATCGAGCTGCTTTCCGGCGGCGAAAAGGCGCTTGTGGCAATTTCGCTTTACTTTGCGATCATGCGCGTGAATCCACCGTCGTTCTGTATGCTCGACGAGATTGAAGCTGCGCTGGATGACGTAAATGTCGTGCGCTTTGCAAATTACCTGCGCCGCATGAACCAAAAGACACAGTTCATCGTCATCACGCACCGCCGCGGCACGATGGAAGAAGCTGATATGCTCTACGGCGTGACGATGCAGGACCAGGGCATTTCGAAACTCTTGGCACTGCACGCACACGAAGCGCAGGAAAAACTGGGTATAACAACATGAATTTGGAAAAGAGGTGCCTGAATGGGCTTTTTTGATAAGATCAAAGCGGGACTGAAAAAAACAAGAGACAGCATCACCGGGCAGATTAACAGCATGCTCCACGCGTTCACAAAGATCGATGAGGAGCTGTTTGAGGAGCTTGAGGAGCTGCTTGTCATGGCGGACGTCGGCATGAACACCGCGACCGAAATCTGCGATACGCTCCGCGCACGCGTGAAAGAGCGCGGCATCACAGACCCGAACGAGATTATGGCGCTTTTGCAGGAGGTCGTCACGGAGATGGTCAGCGGCGACAACGAGTTGCATCTCGATACGCAGCCATCCGTCATCCTTGTCATCGGCGTGAACGGCGTCGGCAAAACGACGACCATCGGCAAGCTGGCTTCCCGCCTTAAAAAAGAGGGCAAATCGGTAATTTTGGGCGCGGCGGATACGTTCCGTGCGGCGGCCATTGAGCAGCTTGAAGTCTGGGCAGAGCGCGCAGACGTGCCGATCATCAAGCATGCAGAGGGCGCAGACCCCGCCGCCGTCGTGTACGATACAATCTCCGCGGCAAAGGCACGTCACGCCGATGTGGTCATCTGTGATACGGCCGGACGCCTGCACAATAAGAAAAACCTGATGGACGAGCTTTCCAAAATCTCGCGCATCATCGATAAGGGTCTGCCGGGCTGCAGCAAAGAAGTTTTGCTTGTGCTCGATGCCACAACGGGGCAGAACGCCGTCAATCAGGCACGTGAATTCAAAGAAGCCGCAGGGCTCACGGGTATCGTGCTCACAAAGCTTGACGGCACCGCAAAGGGCGGCGTTGTGTTGGCAATCCACCGGGATCTCGGTTTGCCGGTGAAGTTCATCGGCGTCGGCGAGCAGGTGGACGATCTGCAGCCGTTTGACGCGGAGGATTTCGCCCGCGCGCTGTTCGAGCGGAGACCGGAAGCATGAGGCTCGCCGTTTTTTCCGATGTACACAGCAACCACCATGCGCTGAAAGCTTGCCTGAAGGAAGCGGAAAAGCAAAAAGCGGATGGGTACATTTTCCTCGGCGATTATATTTCGGACTGTGCAAACCCGCACGAGACCATGAAGCTAATATACCGCGCAAAGCAGGAAATGCCCTGCTGGTTCGTGCGCGGCAACCGTGAAGAATACGTGCTGAACCACCACAACTTCGGCAGCGATTGGGCAAACGGCACTACAACAGGCTCCCTTCTATACACCTACGAGGGGCTAACGGCGGAGGATCTCGAGTTCATCTCCGCATTGCCGTTTATGCAGACAATTGATCCAAACGGCAAGTGTCCCATACGCATTTGCCACGGCTCACCGGAAAAAACGCGCGACACGCTGCGCCCGTTCTCCTATAAAATAGAAAGCTGGCTTTTAAAAATCGACGAGCGCGTGCTTTTAAGCGGTCACACACATCAGCCGTGCAGCGCGCACACAATGGGCAAGCTGTACGTGAACCCCGGTGCGGTCGGCGTGCAGTGTACGCAAACCGTCACGGCGAAAATGGCGCTGCTCGATTCCGACGGAAACACATGGAACGAAACGCTGCTCGAAGTGCCGTATGACATTGACGCCGCAGCACTGGAAATTCGCGAAAGCGGACTGCTGACCCGCGCGGGCGTGTGGGGGCATGCGATTTTAAAACAGCTTTACACCGGCAAAAATTATTCGCTTTTCTGCGTGCAGCGCGCAGAAGAGCTTGCAGCGGGCGGCCCCGTACTTTTAGAGCATTGGCAGCAAGCCGCACGCGATTTCGGAATTTTGGAGGGATAACGCATGAACATGATCATTGCAACGCATAATGCGCATAAAATAGAAGAATTCGGCCGCATTTTGGCGCCGCTTGGCATCACCGTGCAGACGGCCGAGCTGACCGAGGCGGAAGAGACCGGCACCACGTTCCGTGAAAACGCGTATATCAAGGCGAAATCCGCGTGTGACGAAACGGGCCTGCCGTGCGTCGCGGACGATTCCGGCTTATCGATCGATTATTTAAACGGCGAGCCGGGCGTGTATTCCGCACGGTATGCCGAGCCGGGCAAGCGTAAGGCGACGGTACTCGAAAAGCTCAAGGGCGTGCCGGAAGAAAAGCGCGGCGCACACTTTACAAGCGCCATCTGCTGTGTATTCCCGAACGGCGACGTACTTGAAGCCGAAGGCTACTGCTACGGGCGCATCGCAGAGGAATGCCGCGGCGAAAGCGGTTTCGGTTATGACCCCATTTTCATCTGCACCGAAGAAGGCTGCGCGGGCAAGACATTCGGCGAAGCGACGGCAGAAGAAAAGGATGCCGTGAGCCACCGAGGAAAATCCTTGCGTATTTTCGCAGAAAAACTTGAAAACTACCTGAAAGACAAAGAGGGATAAATTATGCTGACCAGTAAACAAAGAGCGTATCTCCGCTCGCTCGCCGTAAATGAAGACACCATTTTGATGATTGGCAAGGGCGGTATCGATGGAGATGTCGTAAAGCAGGCTGCAGACGCTATTTTTAAGCGTGAACTCATCAAGGGCAAAGTGTTGGAGACTGCGCCGGTCTCTCCGCGTGAAGCCGCAGAAGCGCTCGCAGAGCAGACGGAAAGCGAAGTTGTGCAGGTCATCGGTTCCAAATTTGCGCTTTATAAACGCAACGAAAAGGATCCGAAAATCGTCCTGCCGCGTGCGAAAAAGGCATAAGCCATGCGCATCGGCATTTACGGCGGCACGTTCAATCCCATCCACACGGCGCATGTGCACCTTGTGCGGGAGTTTATTAAGCGTCTGTCGCTTGATCGCGTGATTTTGATTCCGACGGGCACGCCGCCGCACAAAGCGACACATCAGCTTGCAAGCGGGGCAGACCGCATTGAAATGTGCAGGCTTGCGGCGGCGGACATCGCCGAATGTCCCGTCACAGTCTCGGATATTGAAGTGCTGCGCACGGGCAAAAGCTACACGGCAGACACCATGACGGAACTGAAAGCGCAATATCCCGACGATGAGCTCTTTTTGCTGATGGGGGAAGACATGTTCTGCACTGTTGAAAAGTGGTATCACCCGGAGCGCATTTTCGCCGCGACAGAGATCTGCGCCGCACCGCGTGACAAGAATAGCTTCCAAACGCTTGTCACGCACGGGGAAGAAGTGAAGGAAAAGTTCCCGCAGCTTCGCTTTACCGTGCAGAACATCGAGTTTTTGCCTGTCTCATCGACGATGGTGCGCGAAAAAAGTCTGCATGGCGAAGATATAAGCGGTCTTGTGCCCGCAGGCGTCGCGGAATACATCCAAAAAAAGAGGCTTTACACGCATGAATAAGAAAGAAAAACAGCAATATATCGATATCATCAAGCCCATGCTCACGCAAAAACGTTTCGAACACTCCTTAAATGTTTCGGAAGAAGCGGTAAAACTTGCAAAAAAATACGGTGCCGATACCGAAAAAGCGGAGCTTGCAGGGCTTTTGCACGATATTTTGAAGGATACACCCCCGGAGAAACAGTTGAAAATTCTCGCGGACTTTGGTATAATTATGAGCGACGTTGAACTTTCCGCTAAAAAGTTCTGGCATGCCATCAGCGGCGCGGTGTATATCAAGCATGTTCTGCACATTGAGGACGAGGATGTTTACAATGCCGTGCGATACCACACCACGGGCAGAAAAAACATGACGTTACTCGAAAAAGTCATTTTTATCGCGGATTTCATCTCCAAAGACCGCAATTACCCCGGCGTAGAGGATATGCGCAAGGCCGCGTATAAAAGCCTTGACAAAGCCATTGTGGAGGGCATCGCGTTCACCATTACGGAGCTCGCAAAAGACCGCGCGCCCATTGTGCCGGAGACCATAGACGCATATAATGACGCGGTGTGGGCTTTGCGGCACGGCAACTCAGCGGAAGGAAGCATAAAAATCGCGCAGCGCGCAGAAAGGAATGGCTAAAAGCATGGATTCATTGACGCTTGCAAAAACCGCAGCGGGCATTTTGGATGCGAAAAAAGCCGATCAGATCAATGTGATCCGCATTTCGGACGTTTCCTCGCTCGGTGATTATTTCGTTCTGGCGAACGGCACCGGCAGCACGCATGTGCATGCTCTGGCGGACGAGCTGGAGTTTAAGCTGAAAGAGCTCGGCATTGCGCCGGACCGCGTGGAGGGCTATCGCTCCGATTCCTGGGTCGTGCTCGATTACGAAACGGTGGTCGTACACATCTTCACCTCGGAAGCGCGCAGTTTTTATGATTTGGATCGCCTGTGGCTCGACGGCGAAAAGCTCAACATGACGTTTGAACCGAATTGATTTTGTTATTTTATATAGCGCAGAGAGGTAAGTGTAATCAATATGAACAAGTACAATCCCAGTGAAATTGAACCGAAGTGGCAAAAGAAGTGGGAAGAAGCCGGTGTTTTCCATGCTTCCAATACTTCGGATAAGCCGAAATATTATGCTCTGATCGAATTCCCGTACCCGTCCGGTCAGGGTCTGCATGTCGGCCACCCGCGTCCGTACACCGCGCTTGACGTTGTTTCCAGAAAGCGCCGCATGGAGGGCTACAATGTGCTCTATCCGATTGGTTGGGACGCATTCGGCCTACCGGCAGAGAATTATGCCATCAAGAACCACGTGCACCCGGAAGAGATCACAAAGAAGAATATTGCGCGCTTTAAGCAGCAGATCCAGTCTCTCGGCATCTCCTTCGACTGGAGCCGTGAGATCAGCACCATTGATCCGAAATACTACAAGTGGACGCAGTGGATTTTCCTCCAGCTCTTTAAGAACGGTTTGGCCTACAAAAAAGAGATGTCCGTCAACTGGTGCACCTCCTGCAAATGCGTTCTGGCAAACGAAGAGGTTGTCAACGGCGTCTGTGAGCGCTGCGGCAGCGAAGTTATTCACAAGGTCAAATCCCAGTGGATGCTGAAAATCACCGCTTACGCACAGCGTCTCATCGACGACCTTGATCTTGTCGATTACCCGGACCGCGTTAAGACCCAGCAGAAAAACTGGATTGGTCGTTCCGAGGGCGCCGAGGTCGATTTCAACACGACCGCAGGCGATAAGCTGACTGTTTACACGACCCGCCCGGATACACTTTACGGCGCAACGTACATGGTTGTTTCCCCGGAGCATCCGTTCATTGAAAAGTGGGCGGATAAGCTGCAGAATCTGGATGCCGTCCACGCGTATCAGGCAGAGGCCGCGAAAAAGTCCGACTTTGAGCGCACCGAGGTCGCGAAAGATAAGACCGGCGTGCGTTTGGAGGGTGTTGAGGCCATCAATCCGCTGACCGGTACCACCATTCCGATCTTCATTTCCGACTACGTTCTCGTTTCCTACGGTACCGGCGCCATCATGGCTGTTCCGGCACACGATACCCGTGACTGGGAGTTCGCAAAGAAGTTTGACCTGCCAATCATCGAAGTCGTTAAGGGCGGCGATGTGCAGAAAGAAGCGTTCACGGACTGCGACGCCGGCATCATGGTCAACTCCGGCATTCTGGACGGCATGACCGTCGAAGAAGCGAAAGTCCGCATCAAAGATTACCTTGAGGAGACCGGCATCGGCCACCGTAAGGTCAACTATAAGCTCCGTGACTGGGTATTCGCACGCCAGCGCTACTGGGGCGAGCCGATTCCGATTGTACACTGCGAGAAGTGCGGCTATGTACCGATCGATGAAAGCGAGCTGCCGCTCGTTCTGCCGCAGGTTGATTCCTACGAGCCGACCGATAACGGCGAATCTCCGCTCTCCAAGATGACCGATTGGGTCAACACCACGTGCCCGAAGTGCGGCGGCAAGGCCATGCGCGAAACGGACACCATGCCGCAGTGGGCAGGCTCCTCCTGGTACTTCCTGCGCTATATGGATCCGCACAACGATGAATCTTTTGCATCCAAGGAAGCACTCAACTACTGGCATCAGGTAGACTGGTATAACGGCGGCATGGAGCACACCACGCTGCACCTGCTGTACAGCCGTTTCTGGCATAAGTTCCTCTACGACATCGGCCAGGTCCCGACCGCAGAACCGTATGCAAAGCGCACGAGCCACGGCATGATCCTCGGTGAAAACGGCGAGAAGATGAGTAAGTCCCGCGGCAATGTTGTCAATCCGGATGACGTTGTAAACGAGTTCGGCGCAGATACGCTCCGTCTCTACGAAATGTTCATCGGCGACTTTGAGAAGGCCGCACCGTGGAGCAACGCCGGTATCAAGGGCTGCCGCCGCTTCATTGAGCGTTATTGGAACCTGCAGTCTATTCTCGTCGACGGCGAAGCGATCCGCCCGGAGATGGAAAATTCTTTCCACAAAGCCATCAAGAAGGTCTCTTATGACATTGAGAACCTCAAGTTCAACACCGCCATTGCATCTTTGATGGCGCTCATGAACGTTATTGCGGAAAAGGGCTCCATCAATAAAGCAGAGCTCTCCGTCTTCACGATGCTCCTCAACCCGTTTGCACCGCATGTAACAGAAGAGGTTTGGAGCGAAATGAAGCTCGGCGAGGGCATGGTCACGGAGCAGCCTTGGCCGAAGTACGACGAATCAAAATGCAAAGATGACGTCATTGAAATCGTTGTGCAGGTCAACGGCAAAGTTCGCGCAAGACTGTGCGTTGCAGCCGATATCCAGAAGGATGACGCGATTGCACTTGCAAAGGCGGAAGATCGCATTGCAGCGGAGATCAACGGCAAGAACGTCGTGAAAGAGATCTACGTTCCGGGCAAGCTCGTCAATATCGTTGTAAAGGGATGATTCTTTACAGAGCGCTGTGTGTGAATTCACAGCGCTCTTTTTACATTTGTGTGAAGTTAAATAGCTTTGCAAAGGCTTTTCACTTTACAAAACTGGAGGCCAGTACATGAAACATGCACTCGTTTTGTTTTCTTCGCCGCATAAAGACGGACACACAAAAAAGCTGCTTGAAGCTTTTCTCGACGGATTGAAAGGGAAAGACTGGCAAGTAAAATCACTTGACATTTGCAAAGTGAATATTCATCCGTGTATCGCCTGCGGATATTGCCAAAAAGCAGACGGATGCGCGTTTCGCGACCTCGATGAATTCGATCGTGACCTACGCGCGTGTGATCTGCTTGTCATCGCCACGCCGGTCTATAACCTCTCGTTTCCGGCGCAGCTCAAGGCAGTCATCGACCGTTTTCAGCGGTATTTTGAAGCTAGATTTGCCCGCGGTATCCGCCCGGCGATTTCGACACACCGCGATGCCGTTTTGCTGCTCACCATGGGGCGGTATGATCCGTTTGCGGTGGAGGTATGCGAGAAAACACTGCGCCAAAGCTTTTCCGTTATGAACACAACGCTCAAAAAAACGGTGGTTTTGCCGGACACAGACCGTGCAGATTGCGAAAACTCTTCGATTTTCGCGAAGGCACAGGAAATTGCTATTGAAATCGCGCGCGAGCTGTGATATAATAACTTGAATTTGTGTGAATAAAGGCAGGTTTTCATCAATGTCAGGACATTCCAAGTGGAATAATATTAAGAGAAAGAAAGAAAAGACCGACGGTGCAAGAGCGAAGATCTTCACAAAGATCGGCCGTGAGCTTGCCGTTGCCGTTAAAGAAGGCGGCAGCGCAGACCCGGCAGCAAACTCCAAGCTGAAGGACGTCATTGCGAAGGCTAAGGCGAACAATGTGCCGAACGACAACATTGAGCGCATCATTAAGAAAGCCGCAGGCGAGGGCAACTCCAACGCATATGAAAGCATCACCTACGAAGGCTACGGCCCCGCAGGCGTTGCCGTCATCGTGGAATGCCTCACCGATAACCGCAACCGTACCGCAGGCGATGTCCGTCATTACTTTGATAAGTTCGGCGGCAACCTCGGCACCACCGGTTGCGTTTCCTTCATGTTCAATGAAAAGGGCGTTATCGTGCTGGAGCGTGAGGGTCTTGACGAAGATACCGTCATGAGCGATGCACTGGAGGCCGGTGCTTCCGATTTTCAGGCAGACGAAGACGTATTCGAGATCTACACCGAGCCGTCCGATTTCAGCGGCGTTCGCGATGATCTGGAAGCTAAGGGCTATTCCTTTGTTTCCGCAGAAGTGGAAATGGTCCCGGATACCTACACGGATCTCACTGATCCCGATCAGATTCTCAAGATGCAGAAGCTGATTGATGCACTCGAGGATAACGACGATGTCCAGCAAGTCTGGCACAACTGGAACGAGCCCGAGGAAGAAGACGAAGATTGATGCTGAAAACCTTCCCGGGCTTACCGGGGAGGTTTTTTACAGCCTGTTTTTACTTGCGCCACGTATAAAACGCAACACACGGCGCACATAAGAAAGGAAGGCATAGATAAGATGAATGAGTTAAGACACCTCGTAGACCCGCTGGATCTTTCCTTTGAGGAGACCCTGCGCCTGCTGGACCTTGCGGACAGCATTGCAAACGACCGCACCGCATTCTCCCACAAGTGTGAAGGTAAGATCCTTGCCACGCTCTTTTACGAGCCGAGTACCCGCACGCGTCTGAGCTTCGAATCGGCCATGATGCGCCTTGGCGGCAAGGTATTGGGCTTTGCAAGTGCACAGAACAGCTCTGCCTCCAAGGGTGAAAGCGTTGCCGATACGGTACGCATGGTATCCTGCTATTCGGATATCATCGCCATGCGCCACAACAAAGAGGGTGCGCCACGCGTAGCAGCGCAGTACGCCCGCGTGCCGGTCATCAACGCCGGTGACGGCGGCCACCAGCATCCGACGCAGACGCTCAGCGACCTGCTCACCATCCGCCGCGAAAAGGGCAGACTGAATAACCTGACGATCGGTCTGTGCGGCGACTTGAAATTTGGCCGCACCGTGCACTCGCTCATCAAGTCGCTTGTGCGCTGGGAGGGCATCCGCTTCGTGTTCATCTCCCCGGAAGAGCTGCATGTGCCGAGCTATATCATCGATGAAGTCGTGAAGCCCTCCGGCTGCGAATATAAAGAAGTCCGTACCATGGACGAGGTTCTGCCGGAGCTTGACGTACTCTACATGACCCGCGTACAGCGCGAGCGCTTCTTCAACGAAGAAGATTACATCCGCTTAAAAGACAGCTTCATCCTCGATGCGGAGAAGATGAAGCTTGCGCCGAAGGATCTCATTGTGCTGCATCCGCTGCCGCGTATCAACGAGATCGCGGTCGAAGTGGACGATGACCCGCGCGCAAAGTACTTTGTGCAGGCACAAAACAGCGTATATGTCCGCATGGCGCTCATTTTAATGCTTCTGAACATTGAACCGGGACTTTTTGAGGAGGAAACCGTATGCTGAACATCGACAGTATCCAAAACGGCATTGTGATCGACCATATTCAGGCAGGAAAGGGTATGCGCATCTACGAGCTTTTGGAGCTCGATAAGCTCGATTGCTGCGTGGCACTTATCAAAAATGCCCGCAGCAGCAAGATGGGCAGAAAAGATATCATCAAGATTGAAGGCGACCTCGCTATCAACTTCGATGTGCTCGGCTTTATCGATAACAACATCACCGTATGCACCATTAAAAACGGTGAGCTTGTGAAGAAAGAGAACATCGTGCTGCCACGTCGCATCAAAAATGTTGTAAAGTGCAAGAACCCGCGCTGCATCACAAGCACGGAGGAAAACCTCGACCAGATCTTCGTGCTGTGCGATGAAAAAGCGCACCGCTATCGTTGCCTGTACTGTGAACAAGCGTATAAGAGCCATGAGTAAGGCACAGCGTAACGGTGCAGGCCGTCGCGACCCGGAGAAACTGAAGCGCCAAAAGCGCCGTGACCGTCTGTTTCTGGCGTTCCTGACCTTTTTGAATTTTCTCCTTGCTTTGATCGTGCGCATTGCAGACCGCAAGAGCGTCATCAAAGCGGTAAAGCAGGAGGACAAGCTTGCGTTGCTGCTTGAAGAAAAAACCACAAAATCCCTTTGAAATACCTTGACTTTAGGGTCAGTGTATGTTAATATGATAGAGCCGCTTACTGTGGGCTGAAAAGTGACGAAAGTCCGCCTACGAGTAGCGAGATTACAGAAAAGGCAGGCAGAAATAAATGTTTGCAGTTATTGAAACCGGCGGTAAGCAGTACAAGGTACAGTACGGCGACGTGATCTACGTTGAGAAGCTCGCTGCCAATGAAGACGAGACAGTTACGTTCCCGGTCGTTGCAATTTGCGGCGAAGACGGAACAAAAATCGGCACCCCGTATGTTGAGGGCGCTTCCGTTACAGGCAAGGTTCTGAAGAACGGCAAGGCTAAGAAGGTTACGATTCTCACTTACAAGCCGAAGAAGGGCGAAAAGCGCAAGATGGGCCACAGACAGCCCTACACGAAGATTCAGATTGAGTCCGTTCAGGGCTAATTTGACCGTATGATTCGTGCGGATTTTTTCGCAAATGCAGACGGAGCGCTTCTCGGTTTTTCCGTGCTTGGCCATTCCGGTTTGGCGCAGGAGGGAGAAGACATTCTCTGTGCTGCGGTTTCTTCTGCGGCGTATATGACGGCGAATACCGTGCTGGAAATTTTACACATCACACCGATTTCTCTCCGAGCAGAGGACGGCGAGATGCTGTTTAGGGTTTCCGATACCGATGCACGGACATGCCGTAGCCTGTTTGAGGGATTTAAGCTGCACCTTCTCGGTTTAGAGGAGCAGTACCCCGAAAACTTACAGGTACGCTACGCAGAAGTCTGACAATAAAACGAAAGGAAGGCAACAAAATGCTTAAGATCAATATCCAGTTGTTTGCTCATAAAAAAGGTATGGGCTCCACGAAGAACGGCCGTGATTCCGAATCCAAAAGACTCGGTGTCAAGCGTGCAGATGGTCAGCACGTCCTCGCAGGCAACATTCTTGTTAAGCAGCGCGGCACGCACATCCATCCGGGCGAGAACGTAGGCAGAGGCTCTGATGACTCTCTGTTCGCGCTCATTGACGGTCAGGTTCGTTTCGAGCGTATGGGCCGTGACCGCAAGAAGGTCAGCGTTTACTCGATCGAGCAGTAATTTTGACCCTTGGGGGAATACCGGTTTCGTATCCCCGAATATACGATGAAACGGGCTTCTTCGGGTAAAGCGGAGAAGCCCATTTTATTTTGTACAGAGCCGTCCGCGGCGCTGAAAGGATGATGAATGATGTTTATCGATATAGCTAAGATCAAGGTAAAAGCCGGTGACGGCGGCGACGGCGCCGTGGCTTTTCACCGTGAAAAATACGTGGCTTCCGGCGGCCCGGATGGCGGCGACGGCGGTCGCGGCGGCGACATCGTGTTCCGCGTGGACGATAACCTCTCCACGCTGGCGGATTTCCGCTACAAGCGCAAGTACACAGCAGAGCGCGGCGAAAACGGTCGCGGCAAGCGCTGCTTCGGCAAAAGCGCACAGCCGCTCGTCATTACCGTGCCGCGCGGCACACTGATCCGCAACGCGGAGACCGGCCGCATCATGGCGGACATGTCCACAGACGAAGACGTCGTTATCGCGAAGGGCGGCCGCGGTGGCTGGGGCAACACGCATTTTGCATCGCCTACGCGCCAGACTCCGCGCTTTGCAAAGCCCGGCACACCCGGTGAAGCATTCGAGCTTCAGCTTGAACTCAAGCTGCTCGCCGATGTGGGCCTTGTGGGCTTCCCAAACGTAGGTAAATCTACGCTTGTTTCCGTTGTGAGCGAAGCAAAGCCGAACATTGCAAACTACCACTTTACGACCATCACCCCGGTGCTCGGTGTGGTGCATATGCCGAACGCGCCATCGTTTGTCATGGCGGATATTCCCGGCCTTATCGAGGGCGCATGGCAGGGTGTAGGCCTCGGTCATCAGTTTCTGCGCCATGTAGAGCGTTGCCGCATGCTCATTCACATTGTCGATGTTTCCGGCAGCGAGGGCAGAGACCCGAAGGAGGACTTCCGCATCATCAACGAAGAACTGCGCAAATTCAACCCCGACCTCGCGAACCGTCCCATGCTGGTCGCCGGCAACAAATGCGACCTGACGACCGACGAGCAGGTAGAGGATTTCCGCAAGTTTGTCGAGGAGCAAGGCTATGAATTCTTTCCAATCATGGCGGCAATCCGCTATGATGTTGACCCGCTTTTGAATAAAACCGCAGAAATGCTTTCCACGCTGCCGCCGGTCGCGCATTTCGAGCCGGAACCGGAGCCGGTAAAGCCTGTCGAAGAATTCAGCAGCAAGGCAAAGGTCGATATCCGCGTGGAGGACAACGTGTATTTTGTCGAGGCCGATTGGCTCTTGAAGCTCATCTCCGCCGTCGATTTCGATGATTACGAGTCGCTCCAGTACTTCCAGCGTGTGCTCATTCACACCGGCGTTATCGATGCGCTGCGTGAGGCGGGCATCCAGGAAGGCGACACGGTCAGCATGTATGACCTTGAATTTGATTTTGTAAACTAAGAGGGTGGCTATTTGGAAAAGTTCTATCAAACGGAATCGGATCCGAAGCAGTTAAGCCCCTTAACGCTCGCTTATGTGGGTGACGGCGTGTACGAGCTTTTCGTGCGCGAATATATCGTCTCCAAAGGCAACTGCCCCGTGAAAAAGCTGCACAGCCGCGCCGTTTCGTTCGTGCGTTGCGAGTTTCAGGCGAAGGTGCTTAGTGAAGTGCTGATGCCGCTTTTCACGGAAGAGGAAAAAGAAGTCTGTCTGCGCGGACGCAATGCGCACGTTTCGCACGTGCCGAAAAACTCCAGCGTTGCGGATTACCACGCAGCCACAGCATTTGAATGCGTTTTCGGCTATCTTTATCTTAGAGGCGAGCTGGAGCGCCTGCGTCTTTTCTTCGATAAGATCCTTGAATTTGCAGAAACGGAGGAAACCGCACATGCGCAAAAATAAAGTTGCAAAAAACGTGAAGGAATTCCTGCTTGACCTGATTTTCATGACGGCGGGTTCCGTTATTTACGCGGTCGGCCTGAACGGCTTTACCGCGCCGAACAACATCGCGCCGGGCGGCGTGAGCGGTATCGCCATCGTGCTGAATTATCTGTTCGGCACGCCCGTCGGCACCGTGATTTTGCTTATTAACGTGCCGATCATCATTTGGGCGATTATTGAGATCGGTTATAAGCTCGTCACCAAAACGATGTTGGCGGTCGTGTTAAACGCTGCCTGCATCGACATCGTGGCACTGTTCATGCCGGTCTACCACGGTGACCCACTCATCATCACACTCATCGGCGGCGTGTGTGAGGGCGTGGGTCTTTCACTCGTCTTTATGCGCGGTGCCACGACCGGCGGCACGGACATGATCGCGCGTCTGCTCAATCATCGCCTGCGCCATCTTTCCATGGGCAAGCTGATGCTTGCCGTAGACGGCTGCGTCGTGTTGTTTTCCGCCATCGTATATAAGAGCATTGAAAGCGCCGTGTACGCGTGCATCGTCATTTTTGTATCGACAAAAATCATCGATACAATTCTGTACGGCACAGATGCGGGCAACGGCAAAATGTTCTTCATTATGTCCCGTAAAAACGATGTCATTGCCGACCGCATCATTAAGGAGATGGACCGCGGCCTGACGTTTCTCAAGTCCCGCAGCGGCTATTTGAAACAGGACGGCGAGGTGCTCTTCTGCGCCGTGCGTCGCTTTGAGGTGTTCCGCATCAGTGAGATCATCCGCGAGGAAGACCCCGATGCGTTCGTCATCGTCGGCGATGCCGGTGAAATCGCCGGTGAGGGCTTCAAACCCGTGCGCTCCGACGACCGCACGCTCGGCGAGATTATCAAAGCTATTCGCAAGACGGGCGACAAACCGGTCAGCGAGCCGAAAGAATAAATCCGCATAGAAAAAGCAGACAAGCGCATCGCCTGCCTGCTTTTTCCGGTTTTTTGTGTTACCGGCAGCTTTTTTCACTGCGGTTTTCCGTACGATTTTCCGTGCCGTTATTCACGCGGTCGGTTGTCTGACGGTCGCTCTTATTGCGGCTTTGTTTCTGGTTTTTGTTTGTGTAATTCTTGTTTTCGGAATTTGCCATGTGATTCACCCCTTCCGAAAGCTATTATGCGCACGGTACACGCGTTTATGTACCGAATTTATGAAATTAGGAAAGGTGGGGCGGCCATGGAATTGCCCGCAGCTTTTGAAAAACGAATGCAGGATATGCTTGGGGCAGAATATACGGCGTTTCGGACGTCTTACAACGAACCGCACAAACGCGGCATTCGTTTGAACACTGTAAAATGCACAAAAGAGCAGCTTGAACGCGCACTGCCGTTTACACTGGTGCAAACGCCGTTTTCGCCGCTCTCGTTTTATGCGCCGACAGATACCAAAATGGCGGCGCTGCCGCTCTATCATGCAGGCGCGTTTTATTCGCAGGAGCCGTCCGCGTCTTCGGCCGTCACGCTTTTGGCGCCGGAGCCGGGGGATAAGGTGCTCGACCTCTGCGCCGCACCGGGCGGTAAATCCACGCAGATTGCCGCGCTGACCGGCGACACCGGGCTTTTGTGGTCAAACGAAGTTGTGCGCAATCGCGCCGCAATTTTATCTTCCAATTTGGAACGCATGGGCGTGCGTAATACAGTCGTTTCCAGCGTATACCCGGAGATGCTTGCGGAAAAGCTCGGCGGATATTTTGATAAAGTGCTCGTTGATGCGCCGTGCTCCGGCGAAGGCATGTTCCGCCGCGATCCCGTTGCCGTGCAGGAATGGAGTCCTGAGCACGTGGAGACCTGCGCTGTACGTCAACTCGCAATTTTATCTTCCGCCGCACAGTGCGTGCGCGAAGGCGGCATTTTGGTGTACTCTACCTGCACATTCTCCACGGAAGAAAATGAGGGCGTTGTGCAGAAATTTCTCGAGAGCCACCCGGAATTCGTGCTCGAAAAGCCGAATGTCACATTTGGTCGCCCGGCCTATGGCGTAGACGCTGTGCGCATTTTCCCGATGGACGGGGGTGAGGGGCACTTTGCCGCGCGCTTCCGACGCGTTGCGCCATGTGAAGAACGCTTTGCGCCGTTTAGCTTTAAACCCGACCGAGAGACGCAGGCGCATGCCGAAGAATTGTACACATCTCTGTTTACCGATGTACCGGGAAGATTCCAGCGCGTGCGCGACCGTGTGATCTTATTGCCAAATGAGCTGCCGGACATTGCAGGACTTTCCGTTCTGCGCGCTGGTGTGGAATTCGGCGAGGCAAAAAAGAACCGCATCGAGCCCGCGCATGGCATTTTCATGGCAAGCCGTGCGGAAAACTGCCACAGCGTGCTGCATCTCACATCGAACGATCCTGCTTTATTCGCGTTTTTGCGCGGCGAAGAAATCCCCGCAGAGGGGCTTTCCGGTTACACCGCCGTCGCCGCAGACGGTATTGTAACGGGCTTTGGCAAGGCATCGAACGGTGTTTTGAAGAATCGTTACCCTAAGGGGCTGCGCACACACCTGTAAAGGTGCATTCGTTTATACAAAAAGAACAGAAAGCTTCGCAAAGCCAAATGGTTATTTGTGAAGCTTTTTTTGCAATTTAAACCTCGATAACTTGCAAAAAAGGCAAATACGTGCTAAAATGTGTATAAGCAAACAGGAAAGAAGTGTTTTTTGATGCAGAAAATCCAGATTGAGCGTACCACTGCGCCTAAAGCGAAGCCGGCAGACGAAAGCAAGCTCGGTTTCGGTAAAATCTTTACAGATCACATGTATGTGATGGAATATAACCCGGAGCAGGGTTGGCACGATCCGAAGATCATGCCGTATCAGCCGATCGTCCTTGATCCGTCCGCTATGGTTTTCCACTACGGTCAGGAAATGTTCGAGGGCATGAAGGCTTATAAATGCGCAGACGGCCGCATCCGTCTGTTCCGCCCGAACAAGAACATCGAGCGTGCAAACAACTCCAACAGAAGACTTTGCATCCCGGAGATCCCGGCCGATGATTTCCTCAATGCGATCAAGACGCTCGTCGCCGTTGACGCAGATTGGATTCCGAGCCGTCCCGGCACTTCTCTTTATATTCGTCCGTTCGTCATTGCAACGGATCCGTTCCTCGGCGTACGCCCGTCGAACACCTATAAATTCATCATCATTCTTTCCCCGGTCGGCGCTTACTATGAGAGCGGCCTCGACCCGGTAAAGATTTGGATCGAAGACGACTATGTACGTGCAGTCCGCGGCGGCATCGGCGAAGCAAAGACCGGCGGCAACTACGTTGCAAGCCTCGCGGCACAGGTAAAGGCACACGACGAAGGTTACTCTCAGGTTCTGTGGCTCGACGGTGTTGAGCGCAAGTACATCGAAGAAGTCGGTGCTATGAACATCTTCTTCAAAATCAACGGCACCGTTGTCACCCCGATGCTGAACGGCAGTATTTTGCCGGGCGTTACCCGTGCTTCCTGCATCGATCTCTGCAAACACTGGGGTCTTCCGGTCGAAGAGAGAAGAATCTCCGTTGACGAGCTCGTTGAGGCGGCCCGTACCGGTGCACTTGAAGAGTGCTGGGGTAGCGGTACCGCAGCCGTTATCTCCCCGGTCGGCGCACTCCGTTACGAGAACGAAGTCATGCAGATCAAGGACGGCGGCATCGGCGAATTCAGCCAGAAGCTGTACGACACCGTCACCGGCATCCAGACCGGTAAGGTAGAAGATACCCTCGGTTGGACTGTGGAAGTCACACCGCTTGAGAAGTAATTCGAATATTTGAACATTCAAAAGGCCGAGCCCGCGTGGTTCGGTCTTTTTGTATAAAAGAAGAGCTCTGCGACCGGCAAAAGCCAAATGCAGAGCTCAGTTTATATCCGAATCAGTTTTTCTGTATAATCCATGTTCGCAGGGCGGCGATGCTCTGTGCACAAGCTGTAAAGATTATCCGCGCGCACTTCCAATTCAAACACACGTCTGGCTTCCGGCGAAAGCTTCTTCACGTCCGCAGGTCGTGCGATGATCGGCAGCATCGGCTTCGCTTTGTGCAGGATCTCCGCGCCACAGCTTGTCATACCTAAAATGCGCAGGTACGGAGGCAAATTGGGCAGATCGTTCGTGATGCCCAAATACGCGCTTAAAACAATACGCCGAATACGCGCGTGACTGTACCGCTTGGTTTTCACCGCATCAAACAGCCCTGTGCACGTTTCCGCCGTTTCGGCAGCCGCCAAAATACGGTTTTCAATGCCCTCTGAAACATCCGGCACGCGGCGCAGGTCTTCGGGTGACATGGCCGAGACCGCCGCCAGTACCGCACGGTCGAGATACGAAAGGGAAGCGGGGTACTGCTTTTCCTTTTGCAGCGCACGAATACACACCGCCGTATTTTCCGGGACATACGCGGAAATCTCTTCACCCTCGGCGCTCTTGCTGCGGATCAGGCTCGCCGATGCAAACGCGCCGTGCGCTTCGTCGCTGTCGTGGTCAATCGCGATACGCTGCACAGTCTGCGGCACGATATTAGAATTCAACGATAAGATTGCCTTGCAATACTCTATACCCAAAATGCAATTTGGCTTTGTGAGCAGCTCTGCGGTTTCTGCGCCGAGTGTCTTTTTCACAGCCTCCGTACGCGCCGCCGCAAACGAAACGCCTTTTGCAACCTCCGGGCGAATATCCGAATTAAACACATCGGAGTGCAAGTATTTCGCGCAGTGCATGAGGGGAGCGGCATCGCCGGTTTCGCTGCCAAACGTCAGTGTATCTACGCAACCGAGCGCATTTAATAACGAAATGCCGCCGCGTGCAAATTTTTCTGCGCCTGCCACAGCCCACGGCAAGGGCAGCTCCAGCACGAGTGCCGCGCCGTTTTGCAGTGCCAGCCGTGTGCGCGACCACTTATCGAGCACAGCCGCCTCGCCGCGCTGCACAAAATTTCCGCTTATCACACAGACAATGTCGCTGCCGAACTCCTCCGAAATGCGGGAGAGCAGTGCCGCGTGGCCGTTATGCAGCGGATTAAACTCGCAAACAACGCCCGAAATCTTGTTTTTTCCAATCATTTTATAGGAAACTCCTTGAAATTTACATGATTTTGTATTATCATAAGTATAAAGCAATGAAGATCAATTTACAAGCCGCGTTTCCTTATTTATAATTTTGGAAGTGTCGTGCTTATTTTTTGTGCGTTTGCACAGATGATCCAATTCAAATTTAACCATGATTCAGGGGGAAGACGAAATGAAAATTCTGGTCATCAACGCCGGCAGCTCCTCACTTAAGTATCAGCTGATCGATATGGACAACGAGCAAATGCTTGCAAAGGGAAACTGCGAGAAAATTGGCCTTGAAATGGGCATTTTCGGCCACAAGACGGCAGACGGCAGAGAGAAGAAGATCGAAATCCGCATGGCGAACCACACCGAAGCGTTCGAGCAGGTCAAGAACGCACTTCTCGACAGTGAAGTCGGCGTCATTAAGGATCTGAGCGAAGTCGCTGCTATCGGCCACCGTATCGTTCAGGGCGGCGCGCTCTTCAGCGAGTCCGTTCTCGTTGACGAAAAGGTCATCGAGGGCATCGAAAGCCTCATCCCGCTTGCACCGCTGCACAACAGCGCACATGTACAGGGCATTCGTGCCTGCATGAGCGTTTTCGGCAAGGAAGTCCCGGAAGTTGTCGTGTTCGATACGGCTTTCCATTCCACCATGCCGCAGAAGGCTTACATGTTCGCTGTGCCGTATGAGTACTATGAGAAGTACAAGATCCGCCGCTATGGCTTCCACGGCACCTCCCACCGCTATGTCAGCCACCGCGTTGCAGAGCTCATGGGCAAGGACATCAAGGATCTGAAGCTTATCACCTGCCACATCGGCAACGGTTCCTCCATCACCGCCATCAAGAACGGCAAGGTCATCGACACCAGCATGGGTCTCACCCCGCTTGACGGCTTCATGATGGGTACCCGTACCGGCACGCTTGATCCGTCTGTTGTCACGTTCATCGCAGAGAAAGAGAACCTCACCCCAGCACAGCTTTCCGACCTCTTCAACAAGAAGTCCGGCCTGCTCGGTATCTCCGGTATCTCCAGCGATGACCGCGACATCTGCAAGGCAGAGGACGAGGGCAACGAGCGTGCACACCTCGCACATGAGATGCTCGTTTATCAGATTCAGAAGTTCATCGGCAGCTATGTCGCTGCGCTGAACGGCGTAGACGCAATCGTCTTCACCGCAGGTCTTGGCGAGAACCAGGATACCCTGCGCGAGCGCATCTGCACCAACATGGAATACCTCGGCATCAAGTTCGATCACGAAGCCAACAAAGGCGTTCGCGGCAAGGAGAAGAAAATCTCCGCGCCGGACAGCAAGGTCGCTGTTTACATCGTCCCGACCAACGAAGAACTTGTCATTGCACGCGATACGAAAGCCATCGTTGAAAAGCTGTAATTTCACCTGAAATTCGATACCGGATCCGTTTTTACGGGTCCGGTATTTTTCATATTTAAATTTTAAGCGAAAATCGCGGATTTATTTTCTGTTTTTGGCTTTTGAACCGCAAAAATAGTTGCAAATTTGTAACTATTGTGTTATGATTGTAACTGTATAAAACGATCTGTACCATATTCTGCCGCAACAGGACAGAAACCGGCTTTTGCTTCTACAGGTCGATGCCTTGATAAGGATAGGTGAAAACACATGCAATACAGAAAAAGAATGCTCCGAAAGAAGGGCACGGCTCTGTTGCTTTCCGCGCTGCTATTGGCTTCTGCGCTGCCGCTTGCGGCCTATGCGGAAGAAGTTTCCGCAAAAACGACTGAATACGTGAACTTCCGCTCCGGCCCCGGTACGAATTACAGCTCGCAGGGGATCATCGCTTCCGGCACGACCATCACGGTAACGGATACGAGCAATTCCGAGTGGTACGCCGTGCGTCTCTCGAACGGCTCTACAGGTTATATCTACGCCGAGTATATTTCCATGTCTACCGGCGGCAGCACAAGCAACGGGGAAGAACGCAGTGCCAAAACGACGGAATATGTGAATTTCCGCTCCGGACCGGGCACAAATTACAACTCTAAAGGCGTCATTGCATTAGGCACCACCGTTACGGTCACCGACACGAGCAACGCCCAGTGGTACGCCGTGCGTCTTTCTAACGGCTCTACAGGCTATATTTTTGCCGAATATATCAGCTTCACGGGCAGCAATACGCCGTCTGCTACGGCGGCACCTACACAGGCGCCATCCAACGGTTCCGAGCAGACCGCAAAAACGACCGAATACGTAAATTTCCGTTCCGGACCCGGTACGAATTACAGTTCTAAAGGCGTCATTGCATTGGGCACTACCGTTACGGTCACCGACACGAGCAATTCCGAGTGGTACGCCGTGCGCCTCTCGAACGGCTCTACGGGCTACATATTTGCGCAATACTTGAAGCTGAACAGTTCTTCCTCCGCAACGGCAACGCCCGCACCGACACAGGCACCGAGCGGTTCCGAGCAAAGTGCGAAAACGACGGAATACGTAAACTTCCGTTCCGGCCCCGGCACGAATTACAGCTCTAAAGGCGTTATTGCTTCCGGCACAACTGTCACGGTCACAGATAGGAGCAACTCTCAGTGGTATGCCGTGCGCCTTGCAAACGGCTCCACGGGCTACATCTTTGCACAGTATTTGAAGGTCACCGGCACGTCGTCCGCAACGCCTACACCTACGCAGGCACCGTCCAATGATGGCACTGTGCAGGCTAAGCTCACCGCAGACGTAAACCTGCGCCGCGGTGCAGGTACGAATTACGGCGTCATCAAGGTCATCGGCACCGGCACCACCGTTACGGTCACGGACGCGTCGAACAGCCAGTGGTACAAGGTAAAGCTTTCAGACGGCACAGAGGGCTATCTGTTCTCCGAATATCTGAAAGTTACTTCCGGCGATATTAATTCTGCCAAGCCTTCCGCAACGCCCAAGCCGACCCCGGCGCCGAGCAACGGAACCGTACAGGCCAAGACCACATCCGATTTAAATGTGCGCAAAGGCCCCGGCACAAGCTATGGCATCATCAAGGTTATCGATATGAACGTTACCGTTACCATTACGGAAGCCACAAACAGCAGCTGGTACAAAGTGAAGCTTTCCGACGGCACAGAGGGCTACCTTGCCGCGCAGTACTTGAAGATTACCTCCGGCGATATCAACTCCGTAAAGCCCGGTAACAGTGGAGATGATAACACCAATAACGGCAATAACTCCAATGCACCCGCAACAGACGAATACGTCCGCGTTACGGTCGGCCTCAACCTGCGTTCCGAGCCGAACACGAGCTGTAAAGTACTCACCGTTTTGAGCACCGGCACCGTGCTGAACGTGCTTGACCGCAAAACGAGCGGCTGGGTGCATGTGCGTACGACCGGCGGCGCAGAGGGCTATGTCTCGGCAGAATATGTCGCAGCATATGACCCGTCTTCATCCAGCGCATCGGCCTCCGTTTCTTCCGTCGATCTCGCACAATATAAGACAATCTACATTCAGGCTTCTTCTTCCGGCTCTGTCACGTGGGAGAGCAGCGATGCTTCCGTTGCAACGGCAAAAGCCGGTGTTTCCGGTCAGCTCTTCATTTACGGCGCTGCGCCGGGCACGGCCAAGATCACCGCAAAGAGCGCAAATGGCACGGCACTTGCCACCGTTTCCGTCACGGTCTCCGCGCCGGAAGCTGTCCGCTTTGCGTACACAACACCGAATATTATCACAGCCGGTGCATCCTTCAATTTGAAGGCGGTTACGGATACGCAGAAATCCGCCGTGCGCTTTGAGATTGATGGCGTCGGCACCTACGATACCACGTCCTACGATTCCGAAAGTCAGGGCGACAACAACGTCCGTATTTTCTCTGCTTCGGCTACAATCAGTACACCTGGCACCTACACGGTGCGTGCGTATTCGTCTTCCGGCGGCGGTTATTCCTCCGATTACAGAGAGTTCACCATCCTCGTCGTCTCTACAACGGATTCCGATACGACAACAGGCGAGAGCCGCCGCGTAAGTGACAGTATGCTCGACAACATCGCCTCTTATGAAGGCTATGTCCCACAGGTTTCGCCGGACACGCTTGCCGGCAATATCCCGACCGTCGGCTACGGTTACGTTGTTTCCAAGAACACCACATTCTACAATAATCTGACCCGCTCGGAAGCAAAGGCCATGCTGGCCGATACCGTCAACCGCGGCTCTTACACCACAGAGATCAACCGTTTCATCTCGAGCAACGGCCTTTTGATGAGCCAGTGCCAGTTTGATGCGCTTGCAAGCTTCTCTTACAATGTCGGCGCAGGCTACTGGAACGGCTCCGGCAACTGCTACGTGCGTACAGTCATCATGAACGCCGTTGTTCCGCCGCAGGATCTGTCTTCTTCCAATCCGTACGGCGGTAAGGTAACGGCTTCCACATTGCCCATGTATCAGGACCACAGCACTTCTTCCACACAGATTACTACGCTTAAGATCAACACAAGTGTGAACATCCTCGATTATTACCGCGACTCAAGCACGAAGCAGAGCTGGTACAAGGTTTCTGCAAGCGGCAAGAGCGGTTGGGTGCGCGCAGGCGATGTTGCTTTCAACAGCACCTCCGGTCTCACGCATGACCTGAACTATGTGGACGCTTACACATTCGGCAGCAATCTGCTGGATTGGCATGTGGCAGGCGGCAACTGCTACATCGGCCTGTATTACAGACGCCTTGCAGAAGCTAAAGTATTCTCCTACGGCAACTACGACGAGGCATCGCCCTCTAACGGCAACTATAAGAAGAATACATACGGCTACAAAGTCCCGAGCTGCCTGTAAAGCTAAATTACTTTTCATAGTCCTAAAATTAAGCTGTGCATTCTAATGGAGTGCACAGCTTTTCTTTATATGCCCGGCAATGTGTAAAGCTTTATTACTTTACGTGTTATCTATAAAACGGCAAGCCGACTGCTTTCACACAGTCGGCTTGCTTTTATATTATGCGATCGACCGATCAGCAGCCACAGCCGCCGCAGCCGTTGTTGCAGCCACCACAGTTGTTGCAGCCGCAATCGTTACCGCAGCCACAGCCGCCGCAGCACAAGAGGATCAATATGATAATGATGATCCAAGAGCAACCTCCGCCAAAACCGTTACACATGATTGAACGCCTCCTTTCGTTTACAGTACAGAATATGAAAGTGGGGGAAATGTGTGATGGTCAAAGCAAAACTTCAAAAACTTTTTAAATCCATGCGTTTCAGTTAGTATTATTGAGAAATAATTTGAAATAGAGAGATTATTTAATGTAATTGCGGAAAATCGTATAAAATCACGCTTGACAATACATCCGTTTTGCTTATAATTAAAGTCAAAGAAAGTCAAAGACAAAGAAAGGACAAGAGGCGATCAGAAATGCGAATCAGCGACAGCGTTGCGAATTACATCTTACAAATGCTCAATGATGAAAACGGCATCGCGGAGATCCAGCGTAATGAGCTTGCAAACACGCTGGGCTGCGTACCGAGCCAAATCAACTACGTCATCACGTCCCGTTTCACACCGGAGCAGGGATATATCGTAGAGAGCAGGCGAGGCGGCGGCGGTTACATTCGCATCATTCGCCGGAGCATGACAAAATCCGATTTAATCATGCACATTGTCAATTCCATCGGGCCTAAGCTGGACGCAGCTTCTATGCGCGCCATGCTGCGGAATCTTGTGGAAACGGGCGTTGCGTCCGAATCCGACGCTCACCTGATGATGGCAGGGCTTTCGGATTCGGCACTTGCACCGGCGCCAAAAGAAATTCGAGATCAACTGCGGGCATCGATCTTCAAAAACATGTTGCTCGTACTAAATGTATAAAAAGCCATTTTGAAAGGACGGGATGACTTATGATGTGTCAGAACTGCGGAAAGAACCCGGCAACGACCCACATTAAAACCATCGTCAACGGCAAGTTGGCGGAATATGACCTTTGCTCGGAATGTGCAAGGGCAAAAGGCTACAAGAGCTTTTTCAACTTTGATGATATGGACTTTGATTTCAACAATCTGCTCGGCAGCTTCATCGGTGCGCCGGCCGGGCGCAGTAATGCGATGCGCTGCCCGAAATGCGGTGCTTCCTTTGAGGAGATTGCAGAAAGCGGCAAGATCGGCTGCGCAGAGTGTTACAATGTGTTCCGTGACCGCCTGATGCCGACTATCCACCGCATCCACGGTGCAGCAAAGCACAAGGGCAAAGTACCCGGAAGCAATGCGCTGCGCATTGTGGAACCGGCAGGTAAGATTGCCGTTGTGGAAGAACCCACGCCGATTGAAAAGAAACGTGCGGAACTGAAAGAAGCAATCGAAAAGCAGGACTTCGAGCATGCAGCTGAGCTGCGTGACGAAATCAAAGAAATGGAGAAAGGAGATGGGAACCATGCTTAACGAGGAAAAGAAATGGTATGAAAAAGCAGGTAAAGAAAGTGACGTTGTCATCAGCACGCGTGTGCGTCTGGCGAGAAATCTTGCAGATATGCCGTTCCCAAACCGCATGACGCCTGACCAGAAAGCAGCCGTAGAGCGCCGCGTACGCGATGCGATCCTCAGCGGCAACAGCGCCATCGCATCGGATTTCGACTTCGTGCAGATGGATGACCTCAGCAACGAGCAGGCGGTGTCACTTGTGGAACGCCACATCGTCAGCCCGGAGTTCATCGCAAACGCAAAGGGACGCGGATTTCTCATCTCAAAGGACGAGCGCATCTCCATTATGGTGAACGAAGAAGACCACGTGCGTATTCAAGTGCTGCATGAGGGTCTTGCGCTCAGCGAAGCTGCCGAAATGGCAGACCGCATCGATACGCTTTTAAACGAATCGCTGCGTTTTGCGTTTGATTCCGAGCTCGGTTATCTCACCCAGTGCCCGACGAACCTCGGCACAGGCATGCGGGCCTCTGTGATGCTGCATCTGCCGGCGCTCACCGAAAACGGCGCAATGTCCAGAATCTCCACGAATCTTTCGAAGCTCGGCCTTGTGATCCGCGGTACATACGGAGAAGGCAGCAATGTCATCGGCGCCATGTATCAGCTTTCAAACCAGATTACACTGGGTCTCAGCGAAAAAGAGGCCGTGGAAAACTTGCAGAACATTACGATACAGCTTATTTCCGAAGAGCGCAAGACGCGTGCTTCGCTCAGCAAGAACATCAATGTGCAGGACAAAGTAGGCCGCTCCGCCGGCGTGCTGAAAAACGCACGGCTGCTTTCCTGCGATGAATATATGAAGCTTATCTCCAATGTGCGTTTCGGCATTGCAGAAAAGCTTTTAAGCGGTATAACGCTTGAAGATATTCACACACTGACCGTAGCGGTACAGCCGGCCACCATGGCAGCCGCACACGGCAGCAACCTTTCGGCGGGGCAAAGAGACATTCTCCGCGCAGACGAGGTGCGCAAAGCCCTTAAAGCGCTTCAATAATAGAAAATCAGTAAAGAGAACTGCGATACGGCAGTGATCGAAAGGACGGGAATTTATATGTATAGATTCACAGGTTTTACAGAGAAAGCAAACAATGCCATGAACCGCGCCATCGAAAAGGCGGAGGAACTTGGCCACAATTACATCGGCAGTGAGCACGTGCTCTACGGCTTGATTGCAGAGGGTAGCGGCGTTGCGTTCAACGTGCTGAATAAACTCGGCATCACGGCAGACGATTACGAGCGCCTGATGCAGGAGAAGATTGGCACTTCTTCGCCGACGAACCTCACCACCGCATATTTCACCCCGCGCACAAAGCGCATTTTGCAGATGGCAAAGCTCGCGGCCTCCAAGCTCGGCAGTAACTACGTCGGCACGGAGCACCTGCTCATTGCCATCATTGAAGACGGTGAAAGCTTTGCGGTGCGTTTCCTGCAAATGCTCGGCGTTGACCCGCAGAGCGTTGCAAATGCGTTGTCCTCGGCGCTTTCCGACGGTTATACCGTCGATAAAGCTTCCGGCAACGCGTACCCGAAGGACGAAAACGGCGAAAAGGAAGGCGGCAGTGCACTTGAAAAGTTTGGCCGCGACCTGACAAAGCTCGCAGCCGAAGGCAAGATTGACCCGGTCATCGGCCGTCATAACGAGATTGAACGTGTCATTCAGATCTTGTCTCGTCGTACGAAGAATAATCCGGTGCTCATCGGTGAACCGGGCGTCGGCAAGACCGCCGTTGCGGAAGGCTTGGCGCTGAAGATTCATGAAGGCGAGGTGCCGGAGCTGCTGAAAGGCAAGCGTCTGGTGGCGCTTGATCTTACCGGTATGGTCGCAGGCTCTAAGTACCGTGGCGATTTTGAAGAACGTATCAAGTCCGCCATCGACGAAGTGAAGAAGGACGGCAACGTCATTTTGTTCATCGATGAGCTGCACACCATCATTGGTGCAGGCTCCGCAGAGGGCTCTGCCGATGCCGCCAATATCTTAAAGCCGGCTCTGGCGCGCGGTGACTTCCAGGTCATCGGTGCGACGACCATCAACGAGTACAGAAAGTACATTGAAAAAGACGCCGCGTTGGAGCGTCGTTTCCAGCCGGTACATGTCGGTGAGCCGACCGAAGAAGAAGCGGTGCAAATTCTTGAAGGTCTGAAAGATCGCTACGAGGCGCACCATAAAGTACAGATTACCGACGAAGCCATTGAGAGCGCCGTTAAGCTCTCCTCGCGCTACATTGCAGACCGTTACCTGCCGGATAAGGCCATCGACCTCGTCGATGAAGCGGCGTCCCGTGTGCGCCTCAGAACATTCACTGCGCCGGAAGACCTGCAGGAGATGGAAAAGCGCATCAAGGAAGTCGAGATTGATAAGGCGGCTGCCGTCAACGAGCAGGACTTCGAGCGCGCGGCCGAGTTGCGTGACAAGCAGAAAGCCCTTACAGATGAGCTGGAGCAGAAAAAGAACGAGTGGGCTGCAAAGAACGAGCGCAGCAACAGCGTCGTGAAGGCAGAAGACATCGCCGAGATCGTCGCTATGTGGACCGGCATCCCGGTCGTACAGCTGACGCAGGAAGAAAGCGAGCGCCTGCTGCATCTTGAAGATACGCTGCACAAGCGTGTCATCGGTCAGGACGAAGCCGTCACGGCCATTGCAAAGGCCATCCGCCGCGGCAGAGTCGGCCTGAAAGATAAGAATCGCCCCATCGGCTCGTTCATTTTCCTCGGCCCGACCGGCGTAGGCAAGACCGAGCTGTGCAAGGCGCTTGCGGAAGCCATGTTCGGTGACGAAAAGGCCATGATCCGTCTCGATATGTCGGAGTACATGGAGAAGCACACGGTGTCTCGTCTCGTCGGTTCGCCTCCGGGATATGTAGGCTTTGATGAGGGCGGTCAGCTGACCGAGGCAGTGCGCCGCAAGCCGTATTCCGTTGTGCTGTTTGATGAGATCGAAAAGGCACACCCGGATGTCTTCAACATGCTGCTGCAAATTCTCGATGACGGCCGTCTGACGGATTCGCAGGGCAAGGTGGTCAGCTTCAAGAACACCATCATCATCATGACCTCCAACATCGGTGCGCGTCTCATTACAGAGAAGCAGCAAGAGCGTCTCGGCTTTGCCACCGCGGACAACAAGTCGACAGAAGAAGACAGCGCAGTCGCCGATTTCGAGCGCACAAAAGAGCTCGTCATGGGTGAGCTGAAGAAGGTGTTCCGTCCGGAATTCATCAACCGTGTCGATGACATTATTGTGTTCCGTAAGCTCCTGCACGACGACATTCAGAAAATCGCCGGCAAAATGCTCGAGGGTCTTAAGGGTCAGCTGCGCGACATGGACATCGCGGTCGAGTTCACCCCGGCTGCTGTGGAAGCTGTTGCAAACGCCGGTTTTGACCCGGTTTACGGTGCAAGACCGCTGCGCAGAGCGATCCGCAGCAAGATGGAAGACCCGATTTCCGAAGAGATGCTCGAGGGCAACATGAAAGCGGGCGGCTCGTATGTCTGCGACTTCAAAGACGGTAAGTACGTCATTGAAGACAAGGCAAAGAAGAGCGGCGACGAAAAGTCAAGCGAAAGCGAAGCAAAGTAATCACACCCGTTAAGGCAAATGTCCTTTAAAGGCACATAGAAAGGCGGTCTGCCGGGTAGAAAAATACCCGTGCAGACCGCCTTTTGCTGTCCTAAATCACGCAAACACCGTCTCAATGTGCTTTGCGCACTCGGGCGGAGAATACGTGAACTTATCAATATGGTCGCCCTGAAAGAAATATACGGGCGGCTCTGGTTTATAGGTGTAATCAAAGCATTCCACAAGCACGAGCTTCACCTTCATGCGGTTCGGCAGAATACTTTTGATGAACACGCTGGCCTGCTGTCCGGCATGGACATTTTCTTTCAGCTCGGCAAGTCCCGCAAGGTTTGGGGTCAGCTCCACAAAAATGCCGTAGCTTTCCACGCTGCGCACGATACCTGCGACTGTTTCGCCGACACGAAAGCGTTCCGCGTTTTCCGTCCACGTGCCGAGCAGCTCGCGGTGGCTGAGCGTGATGCGGTTCTCGTCCTTCATACGCACCACGGCGCGAATATCCATGCCGACCGTGAACCGCTCCTTCGGGTGGTCGATGCGCGAAACAGAAATGGCATCGATGGGCAGTAGGGAAACAATACCGCAGCCGATATCCGCAAACGCACCGAACGGCTCCAAATGCGTGATGCGCACCGGGATCACATCACCGCAGGTAAGCCCTGCTATGTACTCTGCCATGCAGCGCTCCTGTGCTTTTCGACGCGACAACACCGCTGTGATCCTGCCGAACGCATCACGAATAAAATCCGTGATGATAAAGCACACGGGCTTATTCACACGTGAAATGATGGCGATGTCCCGCACGGTGCCCTCGCGTATGCCGAGCGCGCCCTCTTCGCGCGGGATAATGCCCCGCATACATTTGAGATCTACAATGAGGTTGTGCTCGTTGTCGCAGATGATGCTGCGCGCCTCTAAGATCTTTCCGTCGCGCATTGCGTCGGAGAGGGCGGCAGGCGTCTGCATACTGGCTTTGTTTTCCGCTTTGTCGATCAAATGACCTTCCGGGTAAAATTTCATGTACTTCACTCCTTTTTAAGGCCGTGCCGCGCAAAAACGCTTTCGGCTGCGCCTTAACTACGCCGAAGTATATGAACCTAAACTTTCATTTATGCGTTTCTGAACTTTTCGTGAAGATAAACAAAAGGGCTTGCATGTTTTTACCGTGTATATTAAAATAGATATACAGATGCAAAGTATGTCTTTGCAAAAGAAAGGAAACAGAAAAAATGAAGAAAATGAAACTGCTGTGTGCGGCGTTGACCGTAATCATGCTGCTCACAGCTTGCTCCGGCAGCACCTCTTCTGCCGCAGAAAAGGTCATCGGCACTACGGATAAAGTTGTTGCGGCAGACACCCTAAAACCCTTGGCAAAGGCCGACAAAGAAAAGCTCGGTTATCAGCTCGATATGCCGGAAAAAGGCGAAGAGATTTGTGTGCTGACAACGAACTACGGCACCATTCGCATGCGCTTTTTCCCGGATGCCGCACCGAAAGCCGTGTACAGCTTTAAATCTCTGGCGCTTTCCGGCTACTATGACGGCGTCACTTTCCACCGCGTCATCGATGATTTCATGATTCAGGGCGGTGACCCGCTTGGCAACGGAACCGGCGGCGAGAGCATTTGGGGCGAGAATTATGACGACGAATTTCACGAAAACCTCGTCAACATCACCGGCGCGGTCTCTTGTGCAAACAGCGGTGCCAACACAAACGGCAGCCAGTTTTTTATAAACTGCACGGAACCGGGCAAAATAGACTGGGATACCTACGACCAGTATTATCAGGTCTATAAATCTGCACCGGAAAAGTTCACCTCCATATACGGCGGCACGCTCGATATGGACAAAGTAACGGATGCCTACAAAGAACTTTACAATAAAAACGGCGGCAACACACACCTTGACGGTGCATATTCCACCGCAGGTACCGGACACACCGTGTTCGCACAGGTATTTGACGGCATGGACGTGGTGCGCAGCATCATGGCCGTTGAGACCGACTCGAACGATAAGCCGCTTGAAGACGTCACCATTCTCTCCGCAGAAATCGTACCCTACGAATAAATTTCTTAAACAAATTTAGTATAATGCCAAATCATTTTAAGGAGGAAGTTTCCATGGCAATCGTACATCCCACAGCTGAAAATTTCGACGCATTGATCCGCGATAACAAGCTTGTTCTTGTAGACTTTTTTGCAACATGGTGCGGCCCGTGCAAAATGATCGCACCGTTCATTGAGGAAGTTGCAGAAGAATACGAGGGCAAGGCCGTCGTCGCGAAGATCGACGTTGACGAAGCGCAGGAAATCGCCGCCGAATACGGCATCTCCAGCATTCCGACCGTCATCCTCTTTAAAGACGGCGCACCCATCCACACTGAAGTCGGCGCACACGATAAGGCTTTTTACGCAAACCTCATCGAAATGCACCTGTGAGGCCGCGCCATGTTCACCTTTGAACGCAAAGCGAATTACTACGAGACCGATCAAATGGGCATCGTGCACCACTCGAATTACATTCGTTGGTTTGAGGAAGCCCGTTTGGAGATGCTACGCGCTATGGGATTGCCGTACAAAAAAATGGAAGATAACGGCATTCTGATCCCCGTGTTGGGTGTTTCGTGCAGCTACAAGCATCCAATTCGCTTTGATGAGACGCTTGTGCTTACACTGTGCATTCAAAACTACAACGGTGTACGCTTTGAAATGGCGTATGAGGGGCACAGCAAGGAGACCGGGCTTTTGAGTTGCACCGGCACTTCTTCGCAGCACTGCTTCACAACACCCGCGTTAAAGCCGATCCGTATGCAGAAGCATTTTCCCGCATGGCACGAAGTATTTCTTCAGGCCGCAGAGCAGGACAAAGCAGAGTAATTCAAAACACAAAATGCCCGCCGGGCTGACCGATGTGATCGGAAAGCCCGGCGGGCATTTTTATAAATCTTTAGTTTTTATTCATGTCGCAAAGCATCGATCGGGTTCAGGTTTGCCGCCTTGAAGGAGGGGAGAAGCCCGAAGATGATGCCGATGACCATGGAAAATACCACGGCAATAATGATGGAAGGCACGCTGATGGCAACCGGAGCAGACGTCACGCGCGATATGATTGCCGCAAGACCGATACCGGCACCCACGCCCACGATTCCGCCAAGGCTTGTCAGCACAGCGGCTTCCGTTAAGAACTGCCACAAAATGCGGCTCTTTTTCGCGCCGATGGCTTTTTTCAGACCGATCTCTCGCGTACGTTCCGTAACGGAAACGAGCATGATGTTCATAACGCCGATACCGCCGACGAGAAGGGAGATGCTCGCAATCCAGATGAGCTGCGAATTTGTGGAGCTGCTGAGATCCTGCAAGTCCTGCGCCTGCTTTAAAAGATCCTGTGCCTGATACTTGATCTCGCTGTTCGTCACGTTCGTGTTCATGATCTCCGCCACAGCCTTGCCGGCATCTGTCATGGCTTCCGTATTGGAAACGCGAATGGCCACGTTCTGCGGCTCATCGAACGAATAGAGCGCCGGCCACATAGAGCTTGGCACGAAAATACGGGAGGCAGAGCTATCCGAGTAATACGTATAATACTCATCGATGGAGTTGATGACGGGCTCAAACTTGCTGTCTTCATCCACAACGCCAACCACCGTAAACGGAATGCTGCTGATCTCGATCGTTTTTCCGATGGGGTTTTCGCCGTCAAACAGCGAATCCGCCGTATCGGCATCGATGATGGCTGCCGCGTGGAAATCCGTAAAATCACTGCCCACAAAGGTGCGACCGCTTTTCAGCACCAGCCCATTCGTCGTGAAATAACTGTTATCCACGCCGAAGACCTGCGAGCCGGAAATGCCGTTGTTGCCGTAGTAAACGGAGTTGTTGTAGTCGCTGCGGCTGGTATAGAACGCCGCATCTTCCACGTTTTTTACGGACTTGATTTTTTCCATCGTGGTCTCGTCACGCACAGGAATGCCGTCCGGCAAGCCGTTATACAGCATTTCGTACTGATAATCGCCCTGATACAGCTGAATCTGCACCGTGTTTGTGCCGGAGCCGATGAGGTTCTTTTTGATTTGCTCATTTGTGCCCTTGATGGTGGACACGATGGAGATGATAGAGGCGATACCGATGATGATGCCGAGCATCGTCAGGAACGAGCGCATTTTGTGCGACCAGATTCCCTGAAATGAAAGTCTGATATTTTCAATCATGCGTCAAGCCCCCTTGCGTCGATGCCGTCATTTTCGTCTGTGTTTTCTTCCATGCCGTTCGCCTTGGCACCATCCATTGCCGAAGTGCCGTAAGGGAAAGCCACATAATCTTCTTCCGTCAAAGTATCGCTCTTGATCTCCAGATACTGGTTGTAGATCGTCTTGCCGGTTTTGATATACGTTTTATGCACACGGTTATCGTCGCCGACCTTCAAAACATACTTGCCGCCGTCATCGCTGCGGATATACGCTTTAAAAAGATATATCGCATTGCTTGCGTTATCCGAGGCCGCCTGCAAAGTAATATCAAGGCCCATGCCGTTTTTCAGGCCGTCCGCATCGGCAATGCGCGCTGTAAACTGGTACGTGGAGCTGTTTGGGTTTGAGGAGCCGTCATAGTAATAATTGGAATTGTCATTCGGAAAATCGGAGATCTGTACAATCTCTGCATCATACATTTGTCCGTTCTCCCAAGAGCTCGCCATGACCGTGTCGCCGACATGCACCTTGCCGAGCAGCGATTCGTTTAAGGATGCCGTTATATAGAAACCGTCGCCGCCCGAAACCACGAGGAACGGGGAGCTTGTGGACATCGCCGTATCGAGATCTGTGAGCGACTTCACAACGCCGTTCACGGTCGATTTTATTGTAGCGTTTTCAAGATCCAGCTTCGCTTTTTCAAGGTCATGCGCCGCCTGTTTCACATTCAGCTTTAAATCTTGAATCTGCTGCTTTTTATCGGCGATCATCTGCTGCAATTCTTCTGCCGTATACATGGAGCCTCCGGTATCGTAGCTGATGCCCGGATCGGCGTTGGAGAGATCCGGCATTTGAATATCATCCGGCTCGCTGATAACTTCATTAAAGAAGCCCGCGGAAATCTTATCGCCGTCCATCTGCCAGCCCTTTACAAGCGGCAGATTTTCGTTATCCTGTTCATGCACTTCAAAGCGTGCGACAAACGGGCCGTCCGGCAATGTGAAATCAGGCTCCGGCGTGGGTACGCTTTCGCCGCCGGTCTCATTCGTTTTTGTGAATGTCATCTGCTTGAACCACGCCATACCGGAAACCGTTGGCGCTTCCGTGGGTTCTATGGGCGCGGGAGTAGGGGCTTCCGTGGGTTCTATGGGCGGCGCGGGAGTAGGGGCTTCCGTCGGCGCTGTGGTAGGCTTCGCAGTCGGTTCGGGGGTAACCGTCGGCTGCGGCGCCGCCGTGGGCACTTCACTCGGCTGTGCCGTAGGCTCTGCGCTCGGTGTGGGGGTCGGAGTAGGGGTAGGGGTAGGGGTCGCACGCGGGTCTGTCACGCCGAGCAGCTTCAAGAGAAAGCCCTTCGTCAGCACAGCATCTTCCGTGCAAAGAAAGACATACGGGTCTTTCTCCGTACCGGCACCTTTAAACGGCTTCGAGTGCTCTGTAATCTCCGTATACAGTTCCGCCTGCGATTCCGGCACCGGCGTGGGAGTGGGTTCCGGCTCGGGCTCCGGGATAACCGGCTCCACATACGGCGCCGTATTCTGGAGCTTCGTAAGTTCTTTTTCGGCCTGCTCCAGTTCGTATTTCTTCTTTTTTTCTTCAAGCTCCTTGCTCTCTACCTTCAGCTGGAGCTTTGTCGTATCATACTGCAAAAGCGTATCGCCAATCTTGACAGTATCACCCTCTTTGACGAAAATCTTAGAAATAGCTTTTTCTTTATCGGGGTAAAGTTCCTGCACAAAGTCACTTGTAGCATTACCGTAGGTGCTGGACTGGTCACCCCAATACTGTGTGGAGATATTTGAAACCTGCTCCACATCCACCGTGGCATTTGCCGCCTTGCCGTTCACCGCGACCGTCACGCCGGTGATGATCAGCGCGATCACGATCACTACGGAGACCACCGTGATCATGACTTTTTTAAGTGGGAAATTTGCCGGCAGATTCATGCTTCCGCCTCCTTTTCCTCGGGGATATGTTGTTCCGCAAACTGACCGTCGCGAATATGCAGCACACGCTTTGCATGGTTTGCCACATCGAGATCATGCGTGATCATCACAACAGTCACACCCTCGTCGTTGAGCGTCTGGAACAGCTCCATAATCTGCGCGCCGGACTGACTGTCGAGCGCGCCGGTCGGTTCATCGGCTAAAAGAATTTTCGGATTGTTAACGATGGCGCGGGCGATCGCGACGCGCTGGCACTGACCGCCGGAAAGCTGGTTCGGCTTAAAATCCACACGGTCGCCGAGACCTACACGCTCTAAAGCACGCACGGCACGCGCACGTCGCTCTTTTTTCGGCACACCTGCGTATAAAAGGGGAAGCGCCACATTTTCTGCCGCGCTCTGGCGAGGCAAAAGATGAAAGCTCTGGAACACGAAGCCGATGGAGTTGAGGCGAATTTCCGAAAGCTTCGATTCGCTGCTGCCGATGATATTCTCACCCGCAAGTGCATACGTGCCTGAAGTCGGCAGATCAAGGCAGCCGATGATGTTCATCAGCGTCGTTTTACCGGAGCCGGACGGACCCATGATGGCGACATATTCTCCCTCATCCACAGAAAGAGAGATGTCTTTTAGAACCGGCACTTCCATTTTGCCTTGGATATACGTTTTATAAATGTTGTGCAGCTCTAAGATCATGCCGTAGCACCCCCGATAACGGTTTCAAAGCTCGACGTCGCGCCATCCGCCGTGTCCGTTTCGCCCTCGGACTCCGTTACAGCACCTTCTGCGGGCATGGCGCTGTAGCCGTTCGGGTCGCCGTCCATATCGCTGCCGTCTTCCGCGGGCATACCACCGTTTGCGTCGTCCGTTTTGGCATCGTTCCTGTCACCGTTTGCGGCATCCATATCTTTGGAATCGTCACCCTGGTTCTTATAGGAAATATCGTCCGTAGCATACATGCCGCTGTGCACACGGTCTTCCACAACGGCCAAGCGATCGTCTGCCGTCACGCCGGACGTAATCTCATATTCGGAAAGGGTATCGTCAAACTTGCCGAGCTGCACTTCACGCTTTTCGATGCGATTTTTATCGTTTACAGCCCAAACGTAGTTTTTGCTGCCTTCGTTGAGAATATAGTAGCTTGGCAGCCAAATTCCGGTCTTCACGTCTTCGGCCTTATCCGGCTCCACGTAAACGTGCTGACCGAGCATGAGACCTTTGAAATCATCGAGCACAAGGTAGAAGTTATACTTTGTCGCCTTTGTAAACGAGCTTTCGGAACCGAAGGAAACGCCGCTGTTATTATTGTCGTTTGCGGCTTCGCGTTCAATGCTCTCCACGGTGCCCGTCCAAGTCTGCTCCGGGTCTACGCGGGAGACGACCTTCATTTTCACGCCCTTCTGCAAGGAATAGACATTCAACTCCGTTGCCGTACCTTTTACACGGTAAGAACCCGTCGCGAGAATCGTAATATACGCGTTCGTAGAATTGCTGCCGCTTGTGTTGGTATTGGAACCGTCATTGATCTGCTTCACAACGCCGGCCATTTCTGCCACGACATCCGTATTTTCAAGCGATTTTTTGAGGTTCTCGATCTCTTTCGCCTTCGTAGACTGATCGTATTCCGTCGATTTCACTTCAAGCTGTGCAGATTGAATTTGCAGGGTATAGGAAAGCTGTTCGTCGGAAGACGCTTTGTTCTTTTCCTTCTGCAGGGAATCAATCTGCTGGTTCAGCGTGGAAATGCGGTTTTTAAGGCTTTCCAGCTGTAACTGCGCCTCTTCAAGCTGCATTTGCAGGTCGTCCGTATCGTAGCTGAACAACTTATCGCCAACTTTCACTTCCTGGCCGACCGTCACATACAGCTCTGCGATTTTCTTTGTATCGTCCTTCTGCACGGAGAGCGTCTTTTCCGGCTCCACAACGCCGGAGTATTTCGCCGTCATACCAAGTGAACCCGTGCCGGTGATGTCCGCAACGCTCGTCACATACACCATCTCATTTGGGTCGCTCGGCGCAACGCTGCCGCCGCGGAAGAAAATGAGCCAGATTACAATACCGATCACGATCACAGCGCCGACGGCAATACCGGCGATTGTGAGAACCTTTTTCTTAGTCATAAAGTCAGTCCTTTCCTCCGCGCAAAACACCCGGCGCGGACTCTCTGATGGTTCTATTATACAGGTAAGACAAAAAATAAACAACTTAAGAAACTCTTACAAACGCAAAAGATTTGCAAAAATCGCGCTCTTGACCGCGCGTAAAATCGGGGGTACAATGGTATCAATATAGAAAGGGAGGATCTGTCTTATGAAAAATGAACACATCGCTTCATCTGTAACCGAACTCATTGGCAAAACACCGCTTTTGCGTGCGTCCCGCTTTGCGGCAGCTGCGGGCATTTCCAACGCGCCGCTTTTGAAGCTTGAATATTTAAACCCCGCCGGCAGCGTAAAAGACCGTGCGGCACTGAAAATGATTGAAGATGCCGAAAAAGCCGGCAAATTGAAGCCCTGCGCGGTTATTGTAGAGCCAACCTCCGGCAACACGGGCATCGGCCTCGCATCTATTGCAGCGGCGCGCGGCTACCGCGTGGTGCTCACCATGCCGGAAACCATGAGCGCCGAGCGCCGCAAGCTGCTTTCCGTATACGGCGCGGAAATCGTACTCACACCGGGCAAAGACGGCATGCGCGGTGCGATTGAAAAGGCGAATGAGATTGCGAAAAGTACACCCGGCAGCTTCATCCCGGCGCAGTTTGAGAATCCCTCAAACCCTGCCGCACATTATGAAACGACCGGCCCGGAGCTTGTACAGCAAACAGACGGCAAACTCGACATTTTCGTTGCGGGCATCGGCACCGGCGGCACCATCACCGGCACGGCGCGCTATTTAAAAAAGCATCTGCCACAGGTACACACCGTCGGTTTGGAACCGGCGACTTCACCGCTCATCACACAGGGCAAAAGCGGTGCGCACGGCTTACAGGGCATCGGCGCAAACTTCATCCCGAAAAACTACGATGCTTCCGTTGTGGACGAAGTGCTGACCGTCACGGATGAAGAAGCGTACAAAATGGCAAAACTATTGGCCCGCACCGAGGGCATCCTCGTCGGCATCACGTCCGGCGCGGCGCTTGCCGCAGCCGTGCGCCTGCTGCGCATGTCCGAAAATGCAGAAAAAACGCTCGTGGCGCTTCTGCCCGACAGCGGCGACCGTTATTTTTCCACCCCGATCTTTGAATAAACGAAAAGGAATTTCATTTTATGGCAAAAAAATACTACGCCGTCCGCGCCGGGCGAAAAACCGGCATTTTTGAAACGTGGGACGAATGCCGTGCGCAGACGACCGGCTTTAAAGGCACGTCGTTCAAAAGCTTTCCAACGCTTGCAGAAGCCGAAGCCTATATGCGCGGCGATAACGATCTGACGAAAGCCACTCCGGCAGAAAGCTCGACCGCAGCGCCTGAAGAAGACGGTGCCGTGGCTTACGTAGACGGCAGCTACCACATCGGCACAAAGGAGTTTTCCTGCGGTGCTGTGCTGTTTTTAAACGGCGAAGAGCTGCATTTTTCCGAAAGATTCACCGACCCCGACCTTGCCGAAATGCGCAACGTGGCAGGGGAGATCAAGGGCTCCGAAACTGTTCTGCGCTACTGCATCGAGCATGATGTGCCCTCCGTGACAATCTACCATGATTACGAGGGTGTAGCAAAATGGGCAACGGGAGAATGGAAAGCAAAAAAGCCCGGCACCATTGCGTATCGCGAATTCTGCGCCGCAGCCGCAAAGCACATCCGTTTCCGCTTTGTGAAAGTCAAGGGGCACTCCGGCGACAAATACAACGACCTCGCCGACCGTTTAGCGAAAGACGCGCTCGGCATTCAGTAAAACAACATAGCAAAAAGGCGAGCTGCACGGAGTTGTGCGGTTCGCCTTTTGTTATACATTACGGAATTTCAGGCGCAAGCTTACGCGTTTTTCGCTTCGTCGTACGCGTCCTTAAAGCGCTGCATCGCGGCGTTGAGCATCTTTTCGGGACCTGCGAGGTTTACACGCGTATGCATGGTGCCGCCCTGCGAGAACAGCGTGCCGGCGTCGCAGAAAAGATCATGCTTGCGCAGGAGCTTATCGAGCGCTTCATCGTCGAGGCCGAACGTCGTGCAGTCGATCCACATGAGGTACGTGCCCTGCAGATCGCTGTATGTAACGCCCGGGCAGTTTACGTCGATGAACTTGCAGAAGTTCTTGTAGTTTTTGTAGATAAGGTCGATGACCTCTGCAAGCCAACCTTCGCACTCCGTGTAGCCGAGACGGCAGGCCTCAAGGCCGAGCGCACCGGCGGACGGCGTAAAGTGTTGCTGTAAAATACTCTGGAATCTTGTTCTCAGTTCTTCATCGGGAATAACAATATTCGAGGTCTGGAGCGTCGCAAGGTTAAACGTCTTGCTCGGCGCGGTGCAAACAAGATACTTCGGCAGTGCATCCTTGCAGGCGTTTGCAAATGCCACGTGCTTATGACCCGGCATGATGAGGTCGGAGTGGATCTCGTCGCTGACAACAATCACATTGTGCTTTGCGCAGATGGCGCCGAGCTTTGCGATTTCGTCTTCCGTCCAAACGCGGCCAACCGGGTTGTGCGGATTGCAGAAGATAAACATTTTGTTTTTTTCTTCTGCGCACAGCTTCTCAAAGAGGTCAAAGTCAATCGTGTATGTCTCGTTCGTGTTGATGAGCGGGCACTCCACGTTTTTTCTGTTATTGTGCTCAATGGTCATTCTGAACGGATAATAAACCGGCGGCATAGTGATAACGCCGTCGCCGGGATCGGTATAGGCCAGAACCGAAACAGCCAGAACCGTTACGACGCCGTGTGTAGAAACAATTTCTTCTTTCTTAATATCCCAGTCGTTGCGACGCTTCATCCAGCCGCATACCGCATCGAAGTATTCCTCTGTGGGGCCGGTATAGCCGAGGATATGCGTATCGATGTACTTTTTCAGACCCTCTACGATCTCCGGCGGGTTTTTCAGCTCCATATCCGCAACGGAAAGCGGTGCAACGTTTTCCGGCAGGTTCGGATGCTCTTTTGTCATCTCGTCCCATTTACCGGAGCCGGTGTTTTTTCTGGAAACCAGCGTTTCAAAATCATAGATCATTGGTAATTCCTCCCATTCTACAATAAAGTAATCTACTTTCAAACGATCTTATTCAACCTCAAGGTCTGCAAAAGAGAAGGTGGTGCAGTCTACAAGACCGCGGTCGGTCAGGCGCAGCTCCGGCAGGCAGGCGAGGGGGATTAAAGCCATCGTCATAAACGGAGATTGAATGTCGCAGCCGATCGTTTCCCAAGCTTTGCCGAGGTCCTCGACGAGCTCGTCCATTTCTTCAGCGGACTTTGTGTTCATGAGACCCGCAAACGGCAGCGGAACACAGCCGAGCACCTTGCCGTTCTGCACAATACACTCACCGCCGCCGCATTGAATGAGTGTGTTTGCAGCAAGTGCCATATCTTCGTCATTCGTGCCGACAACGAGCAGGTTGTGTGCATCGTGTGCAACGGTGGAAGCCATTGCACCGCACTTGACGTGGAATCCCTTGACAAAGCCAACGCCGTGCTTGCCGGTCTTATTGTGGCGCTCGAAGACGAATGTCTTCAAAACATCCTGCTGCACATCGCTCTTTAATTCGCCGTTTTCAACCTTGAGTTCAACGTGACGCTCATAGTCGCCGACATGTACCGGGATAATCTCGATCGCACGGACGGTTGCCGTACCAACCTTATCGGTATGCACCTTAAAGGTTTCCGGGGTGATCGTCTCGCCGACGTGCATCGTGTCGAGCGCCCATGCGGGAAGCTCAGACTTTGGCAGGTCAATCGTCAGCTTGCCGTTTTCCGCAACAACGTCGCCGTCGATGAGCACGCGGGTGACACGGATGTCTTTTTCGTTATCAATAAATACGATGTCCGCGCACTTGCCCGGGGTGATGGAGCCGAGCTCGTGATCCATCTGGAAGCATTGTGCGCAGTTGAGCGTGACCATCTGAATGGCCGTGACAAAATCGATACCGAAGGAGACGGCACGACGCACGATGTGATCGAGATGACCATTTGCAACCAGCGTATGCGGGTGGGTATCGTCGGAAATCATCGTTGCAAATCGGCTGTCCACTTTGTGCTCCGTGATGGCCTTGGAGACCTCCTGCAGATCGTGCCAAGCGGAGCCCTCGCGCAGCATGGCATACATGCCGAGACGCATTTTTGCGAGTGCGTCCTCCGCACGGGTGGATTCATGACAGCAGCGCACGCCGCTTGCAATGTATGCATTGAGGCCGCAACCCGTCTCCGGGATGGAATAGTGACCTGTGATGATTTTGCCGGCTTTCAACGTTTCGCCGGTGATGTTGTGCGTCGGCTCCGCGGAAGCGGTGATGCCCGGGAAGTTCATCATTTCGCCTAAACCAACAGTATAATCGTGCTTCATTTCCGAGGCAATATCCGCGGCGGTGATCTCCGCGCCGGAATCCTCAAATCCCGGAACAGCCGGAACGCAGGAAGGGGTCGTCAGCATAGCCTTCAGCGGAGTCTTTTCCGCCTCTTCCGCCATCAGGTCAACGCCTTTGAGGCCAAGCACATTGCAGACTTCGTGCGGGTCATAATAAATCCCGACGGTGCCATGGGGGATAACGGCCTTTGCATATTCGATCGGCGTCATCATAGAAGACTCAATGTGGATATGACCGTCAAGGAAACCCGGGGCGATAAGCTGACCCTCAGCATCGATGACCTTTGTGCTTTCACCGATGCAGTGTGCGGCATCGCCGACAAGTGCGATACGGCCGCAGGAAATTGCAACATCGATGTTGTCGAGGATTTCATGCGTGCAGACGTTTACGAGACGCGCATTGCGAATGACCGTCTCTGCAGGCTTTCTGCCCATTGCAACATCGGAAAGCGTGCGGGAGCACTCCCAAAGCTGGGTCTTACAAAACTTGAACATAAAAAGTAGCTTCCTTTCTTTTATCAAGAACAACACAACGGAAAAGCGCTGCGTTGTTTAGCTTTATTTACTCTATCGGGTTCACGGGATTTTTGCAGAACGAATTCATGCAGCACAAAGCACATTTCGGATTACGCGCTGTACAGACCGCTCTGCCGTGTAAAACGGTACGGTGACAAAAGTCGTTGCTTTCCTCCGGCGGCAAGACTGCGCGCAGGTCTTTTTCGACTTTGAGCGGCACGTTGCTTTCGGTCAGGCCGAGTCGTCCCGTGATACGGATGCAGTGCGTATCCGTCACAACGGCAGGTTTTTTGTAAATGTCACCCACAACGAGATTTGCGGTTTTGCGTCCCACACCGGGCAGCTTTGTCAGCTCATCCACCGTGTCCGGAATCACGCCGTTATACGAATCGCGCAGCACATGGCACATAGCAAAAATATCACGAGCCTTTGTTTTATATAACCCGCAGGAGCGGATGAGCTCCGCAATTTCTTCCTCGCTGCCCGCGCAGAAGGCTTCCAGCGTAGGGAAGCGAGCAAAAAGCGCCGGTGTAACGAGGTTCACACGGGCATCCGTACACTGTGCGGAAAGTCGCGTTGCAATAAGTAATTGCAGCGGATCCTGATATTCAAGCGAACATACCGCGCCGGGATATTCTTTTTTCAGCGCTTCCACAGCAAGAAGCGCACGTTCCTTTTTTGTCATACAGACCTCCGAAAAAGCGGCGGGCAAGCCCGTCTGAATGCTTTACGTTTATTCTACAACTTTTTCATTCGGTTGACAATACCGGAAAAGGGTGGTAAATTTATTTTTATTGAAAGACCGACAAATAACCGCAAAGGGGAAAAAGAATGTCTGCGTTTACCTTAAAGCTCATCGCACTCATCACCATGATCATCGATCATGTCGGGGCGATTTTCTTCCCGCAGTTTATCTGGCTGCGCTATATCGGGCGGCTTTCCATGCCGATCTACGCGTTTTTGCTCGTGCAGGGCTACATGCACACACGCAATTTTAACCGCTACGCACTGCGCATGGGTATTTTTGCTTTGCTCTCCGAAGTGCCGTATGACCTTTTATTTCAGGGTACATGGCTTGAGTTTCAGCGGCAAAATATCCTGTTCACGTTTTTAACGGCGCTTTTTGTGATGAAACTTTTAGATGCTTCCGCGAAAAGCCGCAATATTTTCATGTTCATCGGCGCAGTGATCTTGACAATCCTGCCGTATTTCCTACATTTCAGCTATGGCGTTTACGGTGTTTTAACGGTACTTTGTTTCTATTTGTTCCAGAAGTACCGCGGTATTGATGCCGTGGCGTTTGCGGCGTTGACCTACGGGCAATATACGCAGGACGGCAACACGACACAGCTGTATGCCATCGCCGCCGCGATCCCCGTGCTGCTCTATAACGGCAAGCGCGGCGCGCTTTCGCTCAAATATTTTTTCTACATCAGCTATCCGGCACATATGTTATTGCTTTACGCCATCCACTATGTGCTTGCAAATCATCTATTGCCATTTTAAATGGAATAGGGTATAATTTAGTGAAGTACTGCGGCACATAAACCGCAGAGCATATTATTTTTAGAAGGGAAAGATGAAGTATGTACGGTGATCTTTTGAACACGATCGGTTTTGTTGAAACCGCAGACCCCGAGGTCGGCGAAGCGATGGAGCTGGAACTCAAACGCCAGCGCCGCAATCTGGAGCTGATTGCTTCCGAAAACATTGTGTCTCCTGCCGTTATGGCTGCGATGGGCACGGTACTCACAAACAAATATGCTGAGGGCTACCCGGGTCACCGCTATTACGGCGGCTGTGCAGATGTAGACATTGTGGAAAACATCGCCCGTGAGCGTGCTTGCCGTCTGTTCGGCGCAGAGCATGCCAATGTGCAGCCGCACTCCGGCGCACAGGCGAACCTTGCCGTATATTTCGCGCTGCTTCAGCCGGGCGATACCGTGCTCGGCATGAACCTTGCAGAGGGCGGCCATCTGACCCACGGTTCTCCTGTCAACATGTCCGGCGCCTACTATAATTTTGCGGCTTACGGCGTTGACCCCGTTACGCACCGCATCGATTACGATAAACTCATGGAGCAGGCGTGCGAACTTAAACCGAAGCTCATCGTCGCCGGCGCAAGTGCATACCCGCGCGCGATCGATTTTAAGAAATTCCGCGAGATTGCCGATGCATGCGGCGCGTACCTCATGGTCGATATGGCGCACATTGCGGGTCTCGTTGCGGGCGGCTGCCACATGAACCCGGTGCCGTATGCTGATGTCGTCACCACAACAACGCATAAAACGCTCCGCGGCCCGCGCGGTGGCATGATCCTCTGCCGTGAGGAGTACGCAAAAAAAATCGACAAAGCCATTTTCCCGGGCACGCAGGGCGGCCCGCTGATGCACATTATCGCCGCAAAAGCCGTGTGCCTCGGCGAAGCGCTGAAGCCGGAGTTTAAAACCTACGCCGAGCAGACCGTAAAAAACGCTAAAGCGCTTGCCGAAGGTCTTACAAAACGCGGCATGAAGCTCGTTTCCGGCGGCACGGACAACCATCTGATGCTGCTCGATCTTTCCGACGGCGAGCTGACCGGCAAAGAGCTGGAGCGCCGCCTCGACGAAGTGTATATCACCGCAAACAAGAACACGATTCCGAACGAGCAGAGAAGCCCGTTCGTCACAAGCGGCGTGCGCCTCGGCACACCGGCCGTCACCACGCGCGGCCTGAAGGAAGCCGATATGGACGTCATCGCGGAGTGCATCCACCTGTGTGCGACCGATTTCGACAACAAAGCCGACGCCATCCGCGCAAAGGTCACAGAGCTTTTGAGCAAATATCCGCTTTATAACGACTAAAAGGAGAACACGATGAACGCACCGCTTGCAGACCGCATTCGCCCGAAAACGCTCGATGATGTGGTGGGACAACAGCATATTCTCGGCCCTAATAAGGTACTGCGGCGCATCATCGAATCCGGCACTATCCCGAATATGGTGTTTTACGGGCCGTCCGGCGTAGGGAAAACCACCGTGGCGTCCATCATTGCAAAGCAAAGCCACATGCACCTGTGCAAGTTAAACGGCACCACGGCCTCCACCGCCGATATTCGCGACGTGGTGGCGCAGGTAAACACGCTGCAAGCGGTAAACGGCGTTTTGCTGTACCTTGATGAGATCCAGTATTTCAACAAAAAGCAGCAGCAAACGCTCTTGGAGTTCATCGAAAACGGCAGCATCACGCTGATCGCTTCCACAACGGAAAACCCCTATTTTTACGTATATAACGCCATTTTGAGCCGCTCCACGGTGTTTGAGTTCAAGCCCGTGGAAAAAGAGGAGGTCGCCCGCGCCGTAGACCGCGCATTCCGCATTTTGTCGGAAGACCTCGGCGAAGAAATCCGGCTCGAAGACGGCGTGACCTCGTATATCGCTTCCGCTTGCGGCGGCGATGTACGTAAAGCAATGAACGCAGCAGAGCTTTGCACGGCTGCCGTACGAAGCGAGGACGAGCCGCGCATCACCATGGAACTTGCAGAGCAGCTTACACAGCGCAGTGCCATGCGGTATGACCGAGACGGCGACGCACATTACGATATTCTTTCGGCGTTTCAAAAATCCATGCGCGGCTCCGACCCCGACGCGGCGCTGCATTATCTCGCACGGCTTTTGGAAGCGGGCGACCTCGCCTCTGCATGCCGCCGCTTGATGGTGTGCGCCTGCGAAGACGTGGGCCTTGCGTGGCCGCAGATCATCCCCATCGTGAAAGCGGCCGTAGACGCCGCCATGATGGTCGGTCTGCCGGAAGCGCGCATCCCGCTTGCGGATGCCGTCATTTTAACGGCGACGGCGCCGAAATCGAACAGCGGTGAATCTGCCATAGATGCCGCCATGCGCGACGTGAAGGCCGGCAAACTCGGTGTGATCCCGCGCACGCTGCAAAACGTGCATTATGACGGTTCAGATGTCGCTAAAAAAGGCCAGTTTTACCGCTATCCGCACGATTACCCGGATCATTGGCTCGACCAGCAGTATCTTCCGGATGCCTTGCTCGGCGCTTCGTACTATCACTACGGAGACAACAAAAACGAGCAGGCGTTTAAAGCGTATTGGGAAAACATAAAACGAAAGCACAGCTCATAAACTCTATTAACATAACGGAAGGAAGTGCACCGCCATGAACCCGGCAGTCCTTAAAAATTTGTCATACGGCATGTACGTCATCGGCACAAAATATAACGGCCGCCCGAACGCCTGTGTGGCAAACTCGGTCATCCAAATTTCCAGCAGCGACCCCGAAAAAGTGCTCATTGCGCTGACAAAAGATACGCACAGCTACACCGCAATCCGCGAAAACGGCATTTTTACCATTTCTGTACTCTCCACAGATACGCCTGCCAGCGTCATCGGCGCACTCGGTCTTGTCAGCGGTAAAAATGCAGACAAGCTGAAAAACATCCGCCACAAGGTGCTCATTGAAGGCGTGCCCGTCGTAAAGGAGAACACCTGCTGTTGGTTTTTATGCAAGGTCATCTCCGGCATGGACGTAGGGCAGGAGATGGTCTTCGCCGCCGAGATCATAGCGGGCAGCGACAGCGCCATCGGCACGCCGATGACGTATGATTTCTACCGCAGTGAAATGCACGGTCTGTCGCCGGTCGGCTCGCCGACCTATGTGCCGCCGGAAAGCACGTTTGATAAGAGCAGCGGTGAAAGCTTTGTCTGCTCCGTGTGCGGCTATGTGTACAGCGACCCGAACTTCAGCTTTGAAGAACTGCCGGACAACTGGGTGTGCCCGGTCTGCAAAATGCCGAAAAAGGCGTTCGTGCGCAGGAATTAAATAGCTTTTTCCATACTACGAATGAAAGGATTTTTCGATAAACTGCGCACCGCGCGCTATCGGAACCAAAAGACTCATGCAGAAAAATTCTCCGCTTCACGTTTTGGTCATTCCCACATGGTACCCAAACGGTGAAGATAAACTGATTGGCGTTTACCACAAGCTGTTCTGCACGGCACTTGCGGAATACGGCGTAAAAACCAACATGCTCTATGCAGACCGACAGGGTCTGTCTTCACTGCCGAAGTACCCTACAATGCAGAAGCTCTACGAAGAATCGAACACCGGCTATGTGACATACTGCCGCCGTATGCTGGACATCTCCAAATTCAGCGCAGACGCACAGCTCAGCGCTTACTGCCGCACTGTTGAAAAGCTTTACAAAGCCTACGTGAAGCAGCACGGCAATCCGGACATTCTGCACGCACATGTCACCGTGCCCGCCGGATACGCCGCTGCAAAGCTCGGCGAAAAATATCATATTCCGGTCGTCATCACGGAGCACTCCTCATATTTTGAGCGCTTCTTTGAGGGTAGCACCGCAAAATACGGACTCTATGCTGCACGGCACAGCGTGATGACCTGCGTCAGCGGCTATATGACGGACATTTTAAAAGAAAAACATAATATACCTGCCGAAGTTCTGCCGAACATCGTCAACACCAAGGCATTTTGCGGCGCAAAAAAAACGAAAGACCCGGCACATTTTCGCTTGACGACAGTTTCCGCACTGCGCCCCGGCAAATGCGTGGAAGACGCTTTGCAGGCCTTGAAGCTCTTGCGGGAGCAACACCCGGAAAAATCGTTTTTGTATACGATTGTCGGCGACGGGCAGGAGGAAGCGTTTTATAAAAAGACCGCATCTGAGCTCGGGCTGAACGACATTGTATCCTTTGTCGGGCGCAAGACCGAAAGTGAAATTGCAGAAATTTTAAGCCAGACCGACGCCCTTTTGATGGCTTCGGATATTGAGACGTTCGGCATTCCTGCCGTGGAAGCACTCGCGGCCGGCGTGCCGGTGATTTCTACACGGTGCAAAGGCCCGGAGAGCTTTTTGAACGATGACTGCGCCGAGTTCTGCAATGTGCGTGACCCGAAAGATATGGAAGATGCAATTTTGCGCATGGCTGCACGGTCGGACACGCTGGATGAAGCCAAAATTCGTGCTGCGGCAAAGCCGTTTGACAGCGTCGCCGTTGCCGAACACGCCGTACAAATTTACCGTGAAGCGCTCGAAAACACAAAATAAACAAAAATAGGGGAGCCTGCGTTTCAAAACGTACAGGCTCCCTTTTCTTTAGGAAAGACCGCGCAGGCCGGTGCTTGGAAGGTCACCTAAATTGTTGCTCTCCTTGCCGTCCGGTATGCTACGCAGATATTCACTGCCGTTGCGGCTTGCAATCGCCACGCCGCGGATGCCGCCCTGCTTTGCAAGCGCCACGCCGTCCGCCTTGGAAAGCACCGTGCCATCCGAAAGCTGGTAGCCGGAGATCTTGCCATTCGTGCGGATCAGCTTCATGATGGTCTTCGCATCCTTGTTCGGTACAGGGTTCATAATGTTGATATTGGCAGGCAGGTTGCCGATCCTCTGAGACATAAAACGATGTTCCTTTCCGTTTGTAATTTTGTTTTGTCCTTTCCGTTTTTCCGGCGCAGCCAAAAGCTGTACGTACCGATTAAGGCTTTTATAAGCGCCGCTGTGCCTATTGTCTCTCCACATACGGTGAATATGCAAAAAGCACGAAAAAACGGGCGAAATTTTGGCGTGGAGCGTTGCAAAGGCCACCGAAATGCGCTATAATAAGACCATAATGACTCGCGCTGCGGTTTTTACGGGATTGCCCGTGCCGGGCGCTAAAAACACAGGAGGCTTCCATGAATTCATGCGATAAGCAGCAGCTTAAGATCACGGCTGCCAAAGTCAGACTTGGAATCATCGAAGGCGTTTACAACGCCAAATCCGGCCATCCGGGCGGTTCCCTTTCCGCTGCGGATATTTTCACCTATCTCTATTTCAAAGAACTGCACATTGACCCGCAGAACCCGAAGGATCCGGACAGAGACCGTTTTGTCCTTTCCAAAGGCCACTGCGCACCGGGTCTTTACGCTGCACTGGCACAGCGCGGCTATTTCTCTGTGGATGAGCTGAAAAAACTCCGCCACATCGGCGCTATGCTGCAGGGTCACCCGGATATGAAGGGCACCCCCGGCATCGATATGAGCTCCGGCTCTCTCGGTCAGGGCATTTCCGCTGCGGCAGGCATGGCGCTTGCCGGCAAGATTGATAACAAAGATTACCGTGTTTACTCTCTGCTCGGCGATGGCGAGATTGAAGAGGGTCAGGTTTGGGAAGCTGCTATGTTTGCATCCCACAACAACCTCGATAATCTCTGCCTGATTGTCGACTTCAACGGCCTGCAGATTGACGGCCCGGTCAGCGAAGTTGCCGGCCCGGAACCGATCGACAAGAAGTTCGAGGCTTTCGGCTTTGACGTACAGACCATCGACGGACACGATTTCGACGCCATCGAAGCGGCTTTTGCACATGCAAAGACCGTTAAGGGCAAGCCGAGCGTCATCATTGCCAAGACCGTAAAGGGCAAGGGCGTTTCCTATATGGAAAATCAGGTCGGCTGGCACGGTACCGCGCCGAACAAGGAACAGTATGAGACCGCTATGCAGGAGCTCACCGCTGCACTGCATGAACTGGAGGGCTGCTGATATGGCTGAAATGGTTAAAAAGGCAACAAGAGAAAGCTTTGGCGAGACCGTTACCGCGCTCGCCGCTGAATACCCGGAGATCGTCGTTCTGGATGCAGACCTTGCTGCTGCCACCAAGACGGGCATCTTCAAAAAAGCATACCCGGAACGCTTCTTTGACTGCGGCATCGCAGAGTGCAACATGATCGGCGTTGCTGCCGGTCTGGCCACCTGCGGTAAAATTCCGTTTGCGGCGTCCTTTGCCATGTTCTCCGCAGGCAGAGCGTTTGAGCAGGTCCGCAACTCCGTTGGTTATCCGAAGCTGAATGTCAAAATCGTCGGCTCCCACGCCGGCATCTCTGTCGGTGAAGACGGCGCTACACATCAGTGCTGCGAGGACATCGCGCTCATGCGCACCATCCCGGGCATGGTCATTCTGAACCCCTGCGATCATTACGAAATGCAGGCCGCGGTTCACGCTGCTGTTGAGCACAAGGGCCCGTGCTATATCCGCCTCGGCCGTCTGGCTGTGGAAAGCATCAACAACAACGATGATTACAAGTTCGAACTTGGCAAGGGCATCACGCTGCGCGAGGGCACGGACATCACCGTTGTTGCGACCGGTCTCATGGTACAGGAAGCCGTTAAGGCTGCCGATGCACTGAAAGAAGAAGGCATCAGCGTTGAAGTCATCAATATCCATACCATCAAGCCGCTCGATGAAGAGCTTGTTATTGCTTCCGCAAAGAAGACCGGCCGTGTCATCACGGTTGAAGAGCACAACATCATCGGCGGTCTCGGCGAAGCGGTCTCCACCGCACTTTCCGAGCATTGCCCGACGCCTGTCACGCGCATCGGTGTCAACGATGTGTACGGCCACTCCGGCCCGGCTGTGGATCTGCTGAAGGAATTCGGCCTTTCCGCAGAGCATATTGCAGAGGTCATCAGAGAAAAGCTTGCAAAGTAAGCTTTTCCGCAGGCTTCCGCTTTAAAACCGCATAAAAGGAATTTTGCTCCCTTTACAGGAACTGTGTGCATCCGCACGGTTTCCTGTAAAGGGAGCTTTTTTATATTCAAAGCCCCCGCAGTAATAGTAAAACGTCTTCGCTTGACGGACACAAAGAAAAAACAAAAATAAATGTCTGCTTTCACAAAGAATTCGACCACTTTCTTTTTTCTCGCATTGTACAATAACGGTATCAGCACCGGTACAGATACATTTCATCTTGCTATACGGAGGTTTAGAATGTGTAAAAGCAAAACACCGCGCTTTTCGGCACATCTGCTGCATTTGACCTTATTCAGCAAATTTATGTCAAAAAAACGTGAAAATTTCGCGATAAGCGAAGACTTTTCCGAATACAGGCGCAAAAAAGTATTGATCGCGGCAAATCATTTTTATATGCTGTACCGCTTTCGACGGGAGCTGATTGAAGAGCTGCAATCCCGGTATGAGGTAATCGTGGCAGCGCCGTTTCAAACCGGTGAAGAAGTGTTTGAAAACATGGGCATACGCTGCACGGAAACGAAAATGCAGCGGCGGCGCGTGCAGGTGCTTTCTGAATTGCGTCTTTTACAGGCGTACAAACGTGTTCTTTGTCTGGAAAAGCCGGATCTTGTGCTTACATACGCCATTAAGCCGAATGTATACATGGGTTTTCTCTGCACGTGCTACCGCATTCCGTTTTACGCCACCGTACAGGGACTCGGCAGCGCTTTTCAGCGCCCGTGGCTCAGCTGCGCCGCCACATTCCTTTACAAGCTTTCGTTTCTGCGTGTACAGAACGTATTCTTTGAAAATCAGTCCAATGCGGTAGAATTTTGCCGCAGGCACATCCTGCCACCCGAAAAAGAGGTCGTTCTGCATGGTGCGGGTGTAGACCTGAACCGCTATATCTACACGCCGTACACCGCTCACGATCCGCCGCGATTCCTGTTCGTCGGCCGTTTGATGCGCGAAAAGGGGGTAGAGGAGCTGTTTTGCGCCGTGCGCAGGCTGTGGACAGAGGGCTTTCACGTGCATTTGCAGCTGCTCGGCTTTTTTGAGGAGCAGTACAGGCAGGAGGTAGACCGCCTGGTTGCCGGCGGCATGACAGAATTTTTCGGCTTTCAAAAAGAACCGCTGCCGTTTTACCAAAACTGCGACTGCGTAGTGCTGCCAAGCTACCACGAGGGCATGAGCAACGTGCTGCTGGAAGCTGCCGCCGTCGGCAGGCCCATCATCGCGTCCGATATTCCCGGGTGCAGGGAAGCCGTAGAGCACAGCAAAACCGGCCTTTTGTGCCGCGCAAAAGACGCGGACAGCCTATATGTTGCCATGCGCGCGTTTTTGGCGCTTTCCGCAGAGCAAAAAGCAGCCCTTGGGCAAAACGGCCGCCGCAAAATGGAGCGTGAATTCGATAAAGCGAGCGTTGTTGCAGAAACACTGCGCATCGTCACCGCCGAAAAAGCGGCACCGCAGCCCCGGCGCGTCACGGCATAGAGGAGAACACATGCCCGGTTATATTTGGATGCTCCTTTGGCTTCTGATTTACACGGCGCTCTCCGCCGTGTTGGAAGTACAGCAAAACGAAACTGTCTGCGGCGTGCAGACAGTGCGGTTCACGAAGCTTTGGGCAACACTCGGCGTGCTGCCGCTGCTCATCTTCTGTACGCTGCGCGGTGATATCGGCGATACCTATAACTACATGCACGCGTTTTCCGAAATGCCGAGCACATTCAGCGCACTGCCCGATTACATCCAGTCTTTACAGAAAGATCACGGCTTTTTCCTGCTTTCCGCACTCATCAAGCTTTTGTGCGGCGGGCAGGTGCGCGTTTGGTTTTGCATTCTCGCCGCGCTTCAGCTCTGGCCGCTCGTTAAAAACTATCGGCTTTATTCGGAAAGCTACTGCATCAGTCTGTTTTTGTTCATCGCTTCCACGGATTACATCTCCTGGATGATGAACGGCATGCGGCAATTTTTGGCGGCGGCGCTCGTGTTCGCCTGCTGTCCGCTTTTGCTGCGCAAGAGATACGGACAAGCCACGCTCATCATTCTACTTGCCGCCACACTGCATGCCTCGGCACTGTTCGCACTACCGTTTGTTTTTCTCACACGCGGAAAAGCATGGAACCGAAAAACGCTTTTGTTTCTTCTGCTCACTGTTTTGGTCGTGCTTTTCATCGACCGCTTCACAAACATTTTGGAGCTGCTTTTGCAGGAAACGCAGTACAAAAATGTCGTCAGCGATTGGAAAGGCTTTGAGGACAACGGTACAAACCTGCTGCGCGTACTGGTCTACGCTGTGCCGACGTTGCTTTCTTTGATCGGTTTACGGTTTATCCGTGCAGAAAATGACCCACTCATCGACCTTTGCGTCAATATGTCCATTGTATCGACCGGCATTTACATCCTCTCAGCGTTCACAAGCGGCATTTTTGTCGGGCGGCTGCCCATATACTTTTCACTTTATAACTACACTTTGCTGCCATGGGAGCTGCACCACATGTTTTCAAAACGCTCCGTGCGCATTTTAACCGTGATGATGCTCATTTTTTATCTGTTTTTCTATTTCTACGGGCTGAAGACCTTCGGCCTTTTATAAAGGAGGGATCCGTTATGCTTCGTGTTTTGCAGGCCGTCACCTGCATGGACCGTGGCGGACTGGAAACGATGCTGATGAATTACTACCGTCACATAGACCGCACACGCGTGCAGTTCGATTTTCTGACGCACCGCGCACGGGAAGGCGCGTACGATAAAGAGATTTACTCTCTCGGCGGCAAAGTTTTCACCGTGCCGCGGCAAAACCCGTTCAGCCCCGCATACCGCCATGCACTGCACAAATTTTTCTCCGCCCACCCGGCGTATACTGTTGTGCACGCCCATCTTGATTGTCTTTCCGGCGTTGTACTCGGTTGCGCCAAGCAGCACGGCGTGCCTGTACGCATTGCTCACGCACACACCACAAATCAGCTGCGCGACTTCAAATATCCAATAAAAGATCTGTATAAGCGCATCATTCCGCGTACCGCGACCGATCTGCTTGCCTGCGGAGAAGATGCCGGGCGCTGGATGTTCGGCAGTGCGCCGTTTTTGGTGCTGCCGATCGCCATCGATACAGAAAAATTCCGCTTTGATAAAAACATGCGCGAAGACATGCGGCGCACACTCGGCATCACAAAAGAAGAACTTCTCATCGGGCATGTGGGGCAGTTTCGCAAAGAGAAAAACCAAACTTTCCTCTTGGATGTCCTGCACAGTCTGCGCGCATGCGGTACAAAATCGAAGCTGCTGTTTGTTGGCGACGGTGAAAAGCGGGCAGCCGTACAAAACCGCGCCGCCGCACTCGGTCTTACACCGTATGTGCTGTTTTTAGGCGTGCGGGAAGATGTTCCGGCACTTTTACAGGCGATAGATGTATTTTGTATGCCGTCTCTGTACGAAGGCATGCCGCTCGCCGTTTTGGAAGCGCAGGCCGCAGGGCTGCCGTGCCTTGTCTCCAACGGTGTACCGAAGGATTGTCTTCAAACACCGCGTGCACGGCAGCTTCCGCTTTCCGCACCGCCTTCTAAGTGGGCGGAGGTTATTTTGGCGGAAAGTAAGGTGCTCAGCGCCGCGCCGCCTGTACTACAAAGCTTTGACATTTGTGAAAACGCACGTATGCTCACTGCGTATTATCTGCAAAAGGATGCCCAAAGAAGGAGGGAAACCGCACATGGTTCTGCTGACCGTATTTACGCCGACGTATAACCGTGCACACACGCTGCCGGAAGCATATTGCTCATTAAAAGCGCAAACATCTAAAAACTTCCTATGGCTCATCGTAGATGACGGTTCCACCGACCGCACCGCCGCGTTGGTCTCCGCCTGGATGCAGGCGGAGAAAGCATTTACCATCCGTTACCTATACCGTCCAAACGGCGGCATGCACGCTGCGCACAACACCGCTTATGCGCACATCGAGACCGAGCTGAACCTTTGCCTTGATTCCGACGACCGTTTGGCAAAGGATGCCGTAGAGCAAATTGAAAAGCGCTGGGCACAGATAAAAAGCAAGAATTACGCCGGGCTCATCGGGCTTGATGACGACGGAAACGGCAAGCTTATCGGCACCGGCTTTCCGCCGGGCCTCACCGAAACGACGCTCAGCGGTTACTATGCGGGCGGCGGCAAAGGCGACAAAAAGCTCGTGTACCGTACCGACATCATCCGAAAATACCCGCCGTACCCGGAGTTTCCAAATGAAAAATACGTGGCGCTCGCCGCAAAATACCGGCTGATCGACCGCGATTACAAACACGCCGTTTTAAATCGCGTACTGTGCCACGTGACGTATTTAGAAGACGGTTCCTCGCACACCATGTGGAAGCAATACGCCAAAAACCCGCGTGGCTTTCTATATTGGCGGCAGCTTTGCCTTACGTACCCGGCTGCTGCAACGCGCACGGTACTCGACAGCATCCATTACGATGCCGCGTGTTTTCTCGCGAAAGAGCCCGCACTGATGCTCCGCTCACCGAAAAAGGTGCTTACAATGCTGTGCACACCGCTTGGCGCAGGACTTTCCGTTTTGATTCGCCTGATGGCCGCGCGCACCGAACGCAAAGCGCAAAAGGAGGCTGTATGATCCCGAAAATCATCCATTACTGCTGGTTTGGTCGCGCACCACTGCCGGACAAAGCCAAAAAGTGCATAGAAAGTTGGCGCAAGCACTGCCCGGACTATACGATTTTGGAATGGAACGAAGATAATTTTGACATTCACCAAAACGGTTACACCGAAATGTGCTGTAGAGAGAAAAAGTACGCGTTTCTCGCCGATTACGCCCGCTTGCAGATCATCGAAAACGAGGGCGGCTTTTACTTTGACGTAGATGTCGAGCTCGTGCGCAGTTTGGACCCGCTTTGCAGCGAGCATGCATTTTTTGCCTTTGAGACCGACCGTATGATTGCGACCGGCCTCGGCTTCGGCGCAGAAAAACACCATCCGCTCGTGCACTTCATGCTGGAGCAATATGCACCCCTGCTCGACGGCAAGCACGGCGTCATCGGCTGCCCGCAGCTCAATACACAGGCGCTTTTAAAATGCGGCTTAAAGCCAAACGGCAAACGACAAACCGTGCAAGGCGCAGCCGTCTTTCCCAAAGCGTATTTTAACCCCTACGAGGATGCCACGGGGCGGCTTTATATCACAGACTGCACCTACACCGTGCACTGGTACGCCAAAAGCTGGATGAACCGCCGCACCGTGCTGCGCAGCAAGCTCACGCGCCCGCTGCATCGCCTGCTCGCCGACCATCCGCGTATCAAAGAAAAAGTGAAAGGCGGCGTTTAAAACGGAACCGAAAAAACTGCTTTTTATTTTGCCGTCTTTGGAGATTGGCGGGGCAGAGCGCAGCCTTATCGGACTGTTGGAAGCGCTCGAAAACAAAAGCGTGCAGGTCTCCGTTTTTCTGTACCGCCGCGAGGGAGAATTCATAAAAGACCTGCCGCAATATGTGCGTCTGCTGCCGGAAATCCCTGCATACCACGCCTATACAGAGCCGATCCTGTCGCTTGTAAAACATGGCAGACTGCGATTTGCAGCCGCACGATTACTCGCAAAGCTCGCGTTTTTTGTGTACGGTACTTTCATGCGAAAACCCACCGGCACGTGGACGCACTTGCAGTATATCTCCGCATTTTTGCAGCCGTTTTTGCCGAATATCCCGGGCGAGTATGATCTTGCCGCGCAGTACCTCGGCGTCGCCGATACGCTTGTGCACAAGGTAAACGCCAAGTACAAAGTCGCGTGGAACCACACGGATTACGCTACACAACACCCGAATCCCAAGCTTGACCGCCGTGTGTATACGAACGTAGACTATGTCGTCAGTGTTTCCGAAAGCTGCACGGAAGCCTTTCGGCGCATGTATCCTGCGTTTTCACAAAAGGCCGTCACGGTCGAAAACTGCCTTGCGCGCGAGCTCATCGAGCGCAAATCGCTGCTGCCGGCTGCCGGCATGTATCGCGAAGCAGGCGAGACCGTACTGCTTTCCGTCGGTCGGTTTTGTGAAGCGAAAAACTTTGAAGCCATTCCGAAAATCTGCACAGTGCTTTTAAAGCGCGGCCTTTCCGTTAAGTGGTACATTTTAGGCTACGGCGACCGGGAAACCCAAATTCGCGAAGCCATTCAAGCTGTGCATATGGAAGATTTCGTCGTGCTGCTCGGCAAAAAGGAGAACCCGTACCCCTACATACGTATGTGCGACATTTACGTGCAGCCGTCCGTTTATGAGGGCAAATGCGTCGCCGTGCGGGAAGCGCAGCTGCTCGGGAAACCTGTCATCATCACGGATTTTCCCACCGCGCACAGCCAGCTGCGAGACGGCACAGACGGCATGATCGCGCCGCTTGATTTTGACGGTTTTACAGATGCTCTCGCCGCGCTGATCCAAGACAACGAAAAACAAGAAGCACTCAAAGCCGCCTGTCGCAGCACCAATTTCACACAGTATAAAGAAGCGGAGAAAATCCTGAGATTTGCAGAAGGAAGGGAAAGTTATGCCGAAGATCAGCGTCATTGTGCCGATCTACAACGCTGAAAAATATCTCGAGCGGTGCGTTAAAAGCCTCATCGCACAGACCTTTCACGACATTGAAATCTTACTTATCGATGACGGCTCTACCGATGCAAGCTCCATACTGTGCGCGCGGCTCAAAAAAGAGGACAGCCGCATACGCATTTTGCATAAGCCAAACGGCGGCCTCAGCAGTGCGCGAAACGTGGGTCTGCTTGCGGCAAGCGGGGCATTCATCGGCTTTGTCGATGCCGATGACACCGTATCGCCGACATTTTTTGAAACGCTTTTGCAGAAGATTGAGCAGTATCACTGTGATTTTGTGTTCTGCGATCTCATACGCATAGAATCCGGCAAGCCGCCCACGCTGCGCTCTGCATCGCTCCACGGCGGGTATTACGACAAACGCAAAATCAAACGCTGCGTATTTCCGCAGCTCATCATGCGTGATGATCTCGAATACGGCCCGCTCTTATCCGTGTGCGTTTGTTTATACCGTACATCGTTTTTAAAAGAACACGACCTGCGGTTCGACGAAACCGTGCGATATTCCGAAGATAATCTATTCAGCGCGTGTGCAGGATACCGCGCCGCTTCGTTCTTTTATCTTAAGGGCCAAGGGCTTTACGAGTACCACCGCAACCCCGGCAGCATCACCACAACGCACAAAGCTGATGCGTGGGAAAGCTACAAGCGTATGCATCAAAAGCTGTGCGCACTGTTTCAAAACTGCCCGGAATACGATTTTAGCCGTCAACTCGACCTACACATCATTCATTATGCCTGCGCCGCACTCGGCGGAGTCTGTGCTTTGCCAAAGGTTGAACAAAAATCGGAAATCGATCGCATTTTAAACGACGAAGCGCTGAAACGTGCGCTGCAAAACCGACCCGCGCGACATATTCCGTTTAAACTTGCCATACAGCTTTTGTGCATGCAATACCGCTGCACGCCGCTTATGTGCCTGTGGCTGCAAAGGAGAGAGCACTATGCCTGAAGTCAGCATTATTTTGCCCGTCTATAATGAGGAAAGGCATCTGCAAAAAGCGCTTTCCACGCTGTGTACCCAAACGTTTCGCGATTTTGAACTGCTTGCCGTAGACGATGGCTCCACCGATGAAAGCCGCCGCATTTTAGAACGCTTTGCAGCCGCAGACGCGCGTATCACGGTACTCGCGCAACACCATGGTGGCGTTTCCCGCGCACGTAACCTTGCTTTGGAAGCCGCCACCGGAAAGTGGGTGTGGTTTGTAGACAGCGACGACCTGCCGTTTTTGAGCTTCCTCGAAAAAGTATTGCATGAGCCGCAGTCAAACGACGCAGACATTCTCATGGGCAGCTACCTAAAAATGGATTTAAACGGTGAGATTACCCGCATAACACTACCAAAATACGGTCTCATAGATTCCGAAACGCTTCCTGTTTGCTTCATGCAAGCACAGTACGAAACCGGGTATTTCGGCTATCTTTGGAACAAGCTTCTGCGTCGCGAGAAAATTCTTTCCGTCAACGCTGTATTTGATGAATCCATGACGCTTGCTGAGGATCTGCAATTTTTAGTACAGCTTTACCGCGCAAACAGCCGCGTACTCCTCACGCCACACTGTGCCATGCAATACGCCGCGCACCCGCTGCGCCGGGAAGCAGACCACTTTAAGCAGCTCCTTTTGCAAAAAGAGATTGCGCACTGGGTCATCACAGAGCAAAAGCACACGGAATTTAAGCCGTTTTTTCGCAAAAAGCTCAGTGCATACACGGCATTCTCCGTTTTTTACGCGCCGGATATCGGACTTGATCCCATCACGAAAGCCAAAGAGATCATGAAAGATGAAGCGCTTTGCGCACTGCTTTCCGAAGCGGAGCTTCACGGCGTTTTTCGGTGCATCGTGCACTGCTTAAAGCAGCAAAATCTGCCCGCATTGCAGCTGCATCTTACCGCATACCGCGCCGCAAAACACGCAAAATCGATTTTGAAAGGGGAGAATACGCGTGCGTTACATTCTGCATGACCACATCGGCAGCGCAAACCACGGGTGCGAAGCGCTTGTGCGCACCGTTTCTAAGCTTTTAGGCCCCGGCCGCACGGTGCTGCTTTCCGAAGCGCCGGAGGAAGATGCCAGATACGGCGTAGCGCGCCCGCTCGTTGTGCAGGATGTGCGCCCCGCGCGAAGCGATGTGATCCGCAAAAGCTCGCCCGCATTTTGGAGCGCCTATCTGCGCTTAAAGCTTTTAAACGATTACACACCGCTCGATGTCTTGCCGTACCGTGCCGCGCTGCAAACGCTCACGCGCGACGATATTCTTGTCTCTATCGGCGGCGATGTGTACTGCTACGAAGATATACAAAAGCGCATTCGGTTGCACAACCTCGCACGGCGCTATGCAGGCGGCAGCATACTGCTCGGCTGTTCGATTGAACCGAAGCTTCTTCGCAGTAAGGCTCTGCTACGTGACCTCACCGCATTTGACCGCATCACAGCGCGCGAGACACAAACGCTGCACGCGCTGCAAAGCGCCGGGCTGCGAAACGTCTCCTTTTGCCCGGATTCCGCTTTCTTGCTGGAGCCGCGCGGTGCGGAGATTCCGGAAGTGTTTCAGCCGCACAACACCGTCGGTATCAATGTAAGCCCGCTTTTACTGCGCCGTGCACGAAACGCAAAGCTTATTTTGGGTAACCTCATCGCGCTGATTGGCACAATCCTGCGCACAACAGACAGTGCCGTGGCGCTCATCCCGCACGCCGTGCAAAACGGCAATGATGACCGCGATCCGCTTAAAGAATTATACGCTGCCTTTCAAGACAGCGGCCGCGTGTGCCTCATCAAAGATCAAAGCGCGTCGCAACTTAAATCGATTATTGCGCTGTGCTCGTCGTTCATCGGCGCGCGCACACATGCCGTCATCGCGGCGTATTCTTCCGGCGTACCCACGCTCGCACTCGGGTATTCTGTAAAAGCCAAAGGCCTTGCAGAAGACATTTTCGGTGTCGATACGCCCTATGTGTTGCCCATTGAAAACATTGCGGATGAAACTGCCGTCACGCGCAGGTGGATACGCCTACGCATCCACGCGCCGGAGATCACCGAAACGCTGCGTGCCAAAACGGCCGCATATGAAGACGCTTTAAAAGCGTTTCGCCGCACTTTGCAGGAGGGAAAAGATGGAAAAACCGCTCGTAACGCTGCTTCTGCCGTGCTATAACTGTGAAAAAACACTTGACCGCTTCATGCGCTCCGTAATAAGCGAATCTTACCGCCCGTTGGAGCTCATCTGCATTGATGACGGTTCGACAGACGATACGGCAAAGCTGCTGAAAAACTTCGAGACGATTTTAAAAGAAAGCGGCGTGCAGTATACTGTGCTGACGCAGGAAAACATAGGGCTTGGCGGCGCGATACAGACGGGGCTACTCCACGCGCACGGTGATTTTCTCTGTTGGGCAGATCCGGATGATTTTTTATTACCGGGCTCTGTTGAAAAACGCGCTACGTATCTGCTGCAGCACCCGGCGTACGGCGCGGTGAGCAGTGACGCCTTCGTTTTTGACGAGAGCGACCTCAAAATGCCGCTCTACCACGAGGCTGCGCGGTTTTCGCGCCGTTTTGAACTCATGCAGTTTTGGTATCTTCTGCGCGGCGAAGGCATGGTATGCGCCGGCTGCCACATGATCCGCATGCGCTGTTTTGATGAAGCCGTGCCGAACCGCATGATCTACCCTGCGCGGCGCGGGCAGAATTATCAGCTCATGCTGCCGGTGTGTTACAAATTTCCGCACGCTTTTTTAGACGAACCGCTTTACGGCTATGTAAAATATCAAAACGGCATGTCTGCGGGAGATGTGACCGAAACCGACAAGCTGCGCCGCATCGCAGAGCACGAGACGATCTTGCTTCAAACCGCTAAGCAGATCAAAATGCCGGAAGCCGAGTACCAAAAGTGCTTAGACGAGATCGAAAAGCGATACGCCTTGCAGCGCTTTTACACGGCAATCGATTTTCGGAACAAAGTGCTTTTGCAGGAACAATATGCCATTTTGAAAAAGTACGGTGCCGTCACGCGCGATATTAAAAAGCTCTATCGACGAAACCGCACTGTGCTGCACAAGCTGTGCTTTAAGTTTTATGAAGGAGGGAAGAACTATGTGCAAAATTTCGGTGATCGTGCCCGTTTATAACGCGGAAGACACCCTCGAAACGGCACTTAGCAGCGTTTTCATGCAGACGCTCACAGATATAGAAATTCTCTGCATCAACGACGGCTCCACAGACCGTTCCGCAGACGTTCTAACGAGCGCCCAGCGCAGAGACGGCCGCGTGCGGTGCCTTACGCAGAAAAACGCCGGCGCAGGCATGGCGCGCAATAAGGGCATAGCGGAGGCAAAAGGGGAGTACATTGCATTTCTCGATGCCGATGATCTCTATCCGGGCCCGTATGCGCTCGAAACACTTTTAGCTGCCGCCGAAAAAAGCGGTGCCATGGTCTGCGGCGGCTCTATTGAAAAAGCCAAGGGGAACGATGTGCACCCCATGTTTGTTTTCACGGAGGAGGGCTTTCATAACGCCTGCGATGAGCCGCTCGACCGTTTTTTCGCCCGCTTTATTTATAATCGCAATTTTTTGCTTGAAAACAAGCTGCAATTTCCGCCGCTGCGTGTCTATGAAGATCCCATTTTTCTTCTCTGCACGCTTTTAAAAGCCAAAGAATACTACGCCGTTCCCGACGTGGTTTACCGCTACAACGGCACGCATTCCAATAAACGTATCACGCTCGCCTGCACCAAAGATTATCTGCGCGGGCTCATCGCTGAGCTGAAGCTCTCAAAGAAAAAAGGCTTGCCGGAAATTCACACACTGTGCTGCGACCGCCTGATGCGTGAGGCGGATTTTTACGCCCAGCGCTTTTTGAAAACGGAAGATCCGGAGCTGCTCGCACTATTACTCGAGGCAAACGCCGCCGTTTCGCCGCAGCTGCTCAAGGACCTGCCGGAGGACGGCAGCGTCATCTTACCCGCTTTGCGCACCATCTGGCACGCGGGCTGCCGCTATCTGCGCTGGCGGGATCAGCGCATCATCCGCACGCTATGCGACGTGTTTGTAAAGTAGCCATGCGTGCCAAAAGGTGCTTTTTCAATGCCTTTTCCGGGCTTTTCAGTCAGTTTGTTTCCGTCGCACTCGGCGTTATCATTCCGCGGCTCGTGCTCGTGCAGCTTGGTTCCGAAGCCAACGGCCTGCTCTCCGCTACACAGCAGGCGCTTGTGTATCTTGACCTGCTTGAAAGCGGTATCGGCACGGCAGCGCTGCAGGCACTTTATAAACCCGCTGCCGAACAGGACAGAGCCGCCGTCAGCGGTATCTTCAATGCGATTCGCCGGGAATATGCCAAAGTCGGCATCGCTTACGCCGCACTCGTTTGCGGGCTTTCAGTGCTGTTTCCGTTTTTCATCAAAACCGAACTGCCGCTTTTTACCGTATTGCTCACGGTTTTGCTCGGCGGCATGGGACAAGCCGTGCGCTTTCTGTTTCAGGCAAAATACCGCGTGCTTTTGCAGGCAGAGGGCAGAGGATACGTGCTCATCAACGCCAACCTGCTTTTAACTGTTTCCATCAGCATCGGCAAAATCATACTGCTAATTTGCGGACTTTCGCTCATCGCCGTACAGCTGCTCTGCTTTTTGTGCGGCTTACTGCAAACCGCACTGCTCACACTCTACGCCAAAAAACAGTATAGCTGGCTTGACCGCGCCGTGCCGCCCGATACAACCGCCACCGCGCAGCACCGTGCCGTGCTCATACACCAGATCTCCGGGCTCATCTTTCAAAACACCGATGTTTTACTGCTCTCTGTCGTCTGCGGACTAAAAACAACGAGCGTCTACTCCATGTACGTGATGCTTTTCGGCATGGTCGGCACGGCGGTCTCCGCCATAAACGGCAGCGTGTCGTTCGTCCTGGGACAAACCTATCACACCGACCGCGCGCATTTTTTGCGGCTTTACCGCGCATTTGAAACCTACAATATGGCGCTCACATTTGCGCTGCATCTCACGGCGGATGTGTTCATTCTGCCGTTTTTGAAGCTCTACACCGCCGGTGTGACGGATATTTCGTATCTCGATCCCGTTTTGCCGCATCTTTTTGTCTGCACGTATCTGCTTTCAAACGGACGTGCAGCCGCGCAGCGCGTCATCGAATACGCCGGGCATTTTCAAAAAACGCAGAACCGTTCCGTCATCGAATCCGTCATCAATCTTCTCATATCGCTTTTGCTTGTGGTGCCGCTTGGCATGTACGGCGTGCTCATCGGGACGATTGCAGCGCTTTTATATCGCACGAACGATATGATTTTCTACGCATCCCACAAGCTGCTGCATGCACCCGCACGGCACACCTACCGAAAATTCCTGTGCAACGGGGTATTGTTCGTTCTGTTGTGGTTTTTCGCAAAAGCTTTGCCGCTTCCACTCAACTCATATCCCGCGCTGCTCCTATCAGCCGCCGTATTTTGCATATTCAGCCTTTTGCTGTTTACTGTGCTCGGCTCTGCGTTGGATTGTGATGCCCGCCGCGTTCTTTTCGCCATCTGGCGCAGAACGGCAATGACCGTTCTGCAAAAAAGCCAATACATTCGCCGCAAAATAGGGGAGAAGCACATTTTCACACACCGTTCCGCGTTATGAATCTCTGACGAAATTGTTTGCTAATTTCGCTATAAATCAACCATTAAATTCGGCAAAATACCAAAATTTAATTATCTTCTTTGTATTTAATTGACCTCTTTCGCCTTTTTTGATATACTGTTAAGCGTTAAATCTTTTGGAGAATATTCGGAAGCAATAAAACACAAGTGATTTTGTAAGGTTATATGCTTGCAAAATCACCAAATTTCGAGTATATCTCAGGGCGAGGAGGATATTCTTTATTATGGCAGGAAAGCTCTCTGCATTTTTCGGAGCGCAGGATATGACGGTGGGCAACCCGGCGACGAATCTCATTCGGTTTTCCACACCGCTTCTCATCGGCAACTTGGCGCAGCAGCTGTACAGCACGGTGGACTCCATCGTGGTCGGCAATTATGTGGGTGACAGCGCGTTGGCCGCCATCGGTGCCAGCGGCCCGATCATCAACCTGCTGCTCGTACTGTTCATGGGCGTATCGGTCGGTGCCAGCATCATGGCGTCGCAGTGTTTCGGTGCAAAAGACAAAAAGCGACTTTCGCATTCTGCAGGTACGGCAATCACGGCAACCTTTGTGGTTTCCATCTTCATCATGGTCGTGGGCCCGCTCATTACACATCCAATCATGTCTGCACTGCAAACACCGCAGGATATTTACACCATGTCGTGTGATTATCTCATCATCATTCTCCTCGGTATTCTCGGCAGCGCATATTACAACATTATTTCCGGCATTCTGCGCGGCCTCGGCGATTCCGTCATGCCGCTCATTTTCCTGCTCGTGGCATGCGGCATGAACATTGGTCTGGATATCTGGTTTGTCGCGGGCTTTAAAATGGGCGTTGCGGGCGCTGCGTGGGCAACCATCATCTCGCAGGCAGTCTCCGGCATCCTGTGTCTTGTGCGCCTGCTCTTAATGCGTGACGTATTGCACATCACGTGGCGCACCCTGTGGCCGACAAAAGCGCTTTTGTTCCAGCTCATCCGTTTGGGTCTGCCCAGCGGTCTCACACAGGCGGTGTTCTCGCTCGCCATGCTGGTCGTGCAGTCCCTTACAAACAGCTTCGGTACCACGATCATCGCGGTTTCCACCGTTGTTATGCGCGTGGACGGCTTTGCCATGATGCCGAACTTCACCTTCGGTACGGCAACGACGACCTTCACCGGCCAGAACATCGGCGCAGGTCGTTTGGATCGCGTGGAAAAGGGCACAAAGGACGGCTTAAAGCTCGGCCTTTCCGTTTCCGTGGTACTTGTTGCGCTGATCCTGTTCTTCGGCCGTTATCTCATGGAAATGTTTACGAGTACGCCGGACGTCATTGATACCGGCATGCATATGATGCGCATTCTCTCCATCGGTTACATTGCAATGGCCGTCACGCAGATCCTTTCCGGCGTTATGCGCGGCGCGGGCGATACGATGACCCCAATGTGGATCTCCCTCATCACGACCATCGTTATCCGTGTGCCGATCGCATACGGCCTCGCAGCACTGATGCACTCTGCAGATGCGCTGTTCATCTCCCTGCTCATAAGCTGGGTCATGGGTGCCGTGCTTACCTCCATCGCGTTCCGCATGGGCCGTTGGAAGAAGAAGTCCATCATCAACGACGATGTGCCCGAATCGGCAGATGTGCAGGTTTAAGCCCTATTTCGTACAGAAAAACGGGTCAGCTTCTTTGTGTGCAGACCCGTTTTTTCTCTGATAGAACATAAAAGCACCGCGCAAAGAACCGTAAAGCTCTTTGCGCGGTGCTGTTTTTATGCGATTTTTAATTATTCGTACAGCTCAAAACATCGCCTAAAAACGGCTTTTGGCCCGTGCCGTCATAAATCTACGCATGACGAAACAAAATCATAACGCATACTTCCCAATCATAGAAAATCAGCATAATTTTACAGCTGCATGCAGAACTTATCAAGGCTTGACAGGGCAATTTTACCAGCGTATACTGAATATAATAAAAAAATTGAGGAGGACTGCACAAATGCAGACTGAGCTCTATACGATACAAGGCGTAGAGAACATTTTAACGCCTGCTTTGATCTACTATAAAGACGAAATTTTCGAAAATACCCGCAAGACGATTGAAATCGCCGGCGGGGCAGAGCGACTGTGGCCACACGTGAAGTCGCACAAAATGAAAAAGATGATCGAAATGCAGAAGGCTATGGGCATTCACCGCTTCAAATGCGCGACTTTGGCGGAAGTCAAAATGGTTGCCGAATGCGGGGCAGAGCACATTTTGCTCGCCTACCCGCTTGTCGGGCCGAATATCAAAGCGTTTATCTCGCTCGTAAAAGAATTCCCCAAAACGCATTTCTACGCGCTGGAAGATGATTTAAGCTGCCTGCATGCGCTTCAAGCCGAAGCCGAAAAGCAAAATGCTGTGCTCGGCTGGTTTGCGGATGTCAACATGGGTATGAACCGTACCGGCGTGGAAACGGCGCATCTTTACGAATTCATCAAAGCAGCACTCGAAAATCCGTCCGAAAATGTTCCATTCAGCGGCCTGCATTGCTATGACGGCCACGTGCACACCACCGACCTCATGGATCGCGAAGCCGAGGTGACGGACATGGTGGAAAGCATTGCCGATGTGCTCGATGCACTCAGCGAAGACGGCATTGAGGTGCCGATGATCATCGCGGGCGGCAGTCCGTCGTTCCCATGTCACGCCGCAAACCCGGATATCTTTTTGTCGCCCGGCACCGTGTTTTTGTGGGACAGCAGCTACAAAGAAAATTATCCTGACCTGCCGTACATCCCCGCCGCAGCTGTTTGCACGCGTGTCATCAGTCACCCGGCGCCCGGCGTGTTCACATTTGACCTCGGCTGCAAGGGCATCGCAAGCGACCCGCCCGGTGTGCGCGGCAAAGTTGTCGGCCTTGAAAACGCAGAGCCGATGTTTCAAAGCGAAGAGCACTGGACATGGCGCATGAAGCCCGGCTTTGAAAACGAGCGTCCGAAGATCGGTGACGTTTTCTACGTGATCCCGACGCACATCTGCCCAACGACGGCGTTGTACAGCGAAGTTCTCGTCGCGGAAAACCATGTCATCACAGAGCGTTGGACGGTCGACGCGCGCCGATAAATATTTGTACGTACAACTCTTGACATTCGTACTCTTGTATGCTATATTGAACATACACACGGCGATGCTTATCGCCGATTTTAAGTGGAGGAATTTTTAAAATGGCAAAACTTTCCATTCATACTGACGAAAAGAAAAGCAAGATCAACCGCAATATCTACGGCAATTTTTCCGAGCACCTCGGACGCTGCATTTATAACGGCATTTATGTTGGCGAAAACAGCGACATTCCAAACGTAAACGGCATGCGAACCGATATTGTGGAAGCGCTGAAAGCTATTAAGCTGCCGGTGCTGCGCTGGCCGGGCGGCTGTTTTGCAGATGAATACCACTGGAAAGACGGCATCGGCCCCAAGGAGACACGCAAAAAGATGGTCAACACGCACTGGGGCGGTGTTGTGGAGGATAACACCTTCGGCACGCACGAATTCTTAGAATTCTGCCGTCAGGTCGGCTGCGAGCCGTACATCAACGGCAACGTAGGCTCCGGCACCGTGCAGGAAATGAGCGAGTGGATGGAGTACATGACGTTTGATGGCATTTCGCCCATGGCGGACCTGCGCGCCAAAAACGGTCATGCCGAGCCGTGGAAGGTGAAATACTTCGGTGTCGGCAATGAAAACTGGGGCTGCGGCGGCAATATGCGCCCGTCCTATTATGCCGACCTCTACCGCCGCTTCCAGACCTACGTCCGCGATTACGGCGACAACCACGTGTTCCGCATTGCCTGCGGCCCGGGCATCGCCGACGATTACAACTGGACAGAAGAGGTCATGCGCATTGCGGGCAACTACATGAACGGCCTCAGCCTGCACTATTACACCGTGCCGGGCACATTTGAGAAAAAAACAGCTGCAACAGGCTTTGATACCAACACGTATTACGAGACTATTCGCAGGGCACTGTACATGGACGAGCTTATCACGCGCCACACGGAGATTATGAGCCATTACGATCCCGAGCACAAAGTCGGCCTGGTCGTAGACGAGTGGGGTACATGGTACGATGTGGAACCGGGCACGAATCCGGGCTTCCTTTATCAGCAGAATACCATGCGCGACGCCATTGTCGCCGCTGTAACGCTGAACATTTTCAATGCACACAGTGACCGCGTCGTCATGGCAAACATCGCACAGCTTGTAAACGTTTTGCAGTCCGTCATCCTCACCGAGGGAGAGAAAATGGTGCTTACGCCGACATATCATGTATTCGATCTTTATAAGCACCATCACGATGCAACGCTTTTGAATAGCCACCTCGAAACGGAGGGGGTCTACGACGGCGTACCGAACCTCACGGTTTCCGCCTCGGAAGACGAAAACGGCGTCGTGCATATCACACTCGCGAACATTTCCGCCGACACCGCGTACCCGATCGACTGTGCGCTGACCGGCAAGAAGTACAATACGGCATCTGCACGCATTTTGACAAACTCCATCGGCGCATACAACGACTTCGACCATCCCGAAGACGTCAAGATTACGGATTTCGACGCTCTGACGCTTGAAAACAACAACCTGCACTTCAATATTCCGGCGTGTGCTGTCATGGAAATCACGGTCTCCTGATGGAACGCATTCCCTGCAGGCGGTGTTTGCTGAAAGACCTCAGCGACACAGATTATTTTCACTCGATCTACGAATATATCGAAAACATTCCCCCGGAGCAGAAAGCCCCGGATGCACTTTACAAAGACCGTTTGAAAAAATGCACATCATGCGACCACTTAGTCAACGGCATGTGTGCGCTGTGCGGCTGCTTTGTAGAGGTACGGGCAGCAAAAGTGCGCCAACATTGCGCAAAAAACGCAGAAATCTGGTAAAAATCGGCTCTGATTTTTACTTGTCAATCCGGCAAAATTGTGGTATACTGGCTCGAAGCCTGTATACCACTTTTTGTGTTTTCGGGCATCACAATCCCGTCGTTTCGACGGGCTACCTCTACCTTGAAAGGATTTATTTATGCTGGATGTCTTTCTCGACGCACTCATCGATTCGTTAAAAACGCTGCCGTTTCTGTTTGCCGCGTACTTTCTCATTGAGTATTTAGAGCACCGTGCAAGCAGCAAAATGGAACGCGGTCTGCAAAAGCTCGGCAAATTCGGCCCCATCGGCGGCTCGCTCCTCGGCGTTGTGCCGCAGTGCGGCTTCTCCGTGGCGGCAGCAAATTTCTACGCCGGACGCATCATCACAGTCGGCACACTGCTCGCCGTGTTCCTTTCCACAAGCGATGAAGCCCTGCCGATTCTGTTCTCACACCCGGAGCAGATGCAGTACATTTTGCCGATGCTGCTCATCAAAGTCGCCTCCGGCATCGTGTTCGGCTTTCTGGCCGACCTCATTTTACAGCGCTTTTTCCACCCTAAAAAAGAGAAGCCATTTGAGGAGCTGTGCGCGGACTGCGACTGCGACCACCACAGCCTGTTGCACTCCGCCTTGCACCACACAATCAGCATTTTTCTCTTTATCCTCGTCGTAAACCTCGTGCTCGGCTATGCCATTTATTTTATCGGGGAAGACCGCATTTCCGGCTTACTTTTAAACGGCAGCGTCTTTCAACCGTTCCTGACGGCGCTCATTGGACTCATTCCGAACTGCGCAGCATCCGTGATCTTAACGGAGCTGTTCACGCTGGGCAGCCTGCAATTCGGCTCCTGCGTGGCGGGCTTATGCGCCGGTGCGGGCGTGGGCCTCGTCGTGCTGTTCCGCACAAACCACCGCGTAAAAGAGAACCTCGCCATCGTCGGTACGCTGTACGCCTGCTCCGTCGTGACCGGCATGCTTGTAAATTTGATTTTCTAAACTTAAATATATGCAAAAACGACCGAAAGCCTTTGCACAGCGCTTTCGGTCGTTTTTATTTACATGTATTTCTCGATGAATTCCGGTAGAGAGGGAATTGCCTTCTTTCAAGGTGAACTTTACAACACGGCACCCATGCAGTGCGTATCGGTGCAGCTCTCAATGCGCACAGAGCGGATCTCGCCCGCAAGGGACGTACCGCTTGCCACTGCAACAGGTGTATAGTTCATGGAGTATCCCTCCCAAACGCCTTTTTGAATCTCGCGCTCGAAAAGCACTTCCTCCGTGCGACCGATTTGCGCTTTAAAAAACGCCTGCTGCGTTGCGGTCGTCACGCGGATCATCTCGTGGCTGCGCGCTTCCTTTACGGCATTCGTCAGCTGATCGCCCATGTCATAGGCACGGGTGCCGGGGCGGCGGGAATAGGCAAACACGTGTACTTTCGCAAATGCGATCTCTTCTGCAAACGACAAAGATTCCGCAAATTCTTCATCCGTTTCGCCCGCGAAGCCGACCATGATGTCCGTCGTGATGGCAGCATTTTCAAACGCTGCGCGCAGGTTGCGCACGATGGTACGGTATTTGTCTGCGGTGTAGTGACGGTTCATGCGCTTTAAAGTCGCATCACAGCCGCTTTGCAAGGAGAGGTGGAACTGCGGGCACAGCTTTTTCTGCTTTGCCATGCGCCGGATCACGTCTTCCGAAAGCTGCTCCGGCTCCAAGGAGCCGAGGCGCACACGCTCAATACCCGGCGTAGCGCAGGCCGCTTCAATGGCGTCACACAGATGCAGACCGAACTCCTGTCCGTATGCCGAAAGGTTGATGCCCGTCAGCACCACTTCTTTGTAGCCGTTCGCGCCAAGCCCCGCAAGCTCCGCTTTGAGGTCTTCAAGCGGCTTCGAGCGCACACGGCCGCGGGCATAGGGAATGATGCAGTATGAGCAAAAGCGGTTACACCCGTCTTCAATCTTCACAAATGCACGCGTGCGCCCTGTAAAGTTCTCCACATTGAGATTCTCAAATTTTTCGTCGTTCGTGTGCGGCGCAATGTCGATGATGCGCTGGCGTGCAGAAAGAAACGCCAACAGATCCGGCACCAGACGCTTGCGGTTCGAGGTGCCGAGGATAATATCGGCTTCCTCCAGTCGCCTTGCGTCCTCCGGGAACGCCTGTGCCATGCAGCCCGTCAGCACCATAACGGCATCCGGGTTATCTTTTTTCGCGCGGCGAAAAATCTGCCGCACCTTGCGGTCACTTTCGGCCGTGACCGTGCAGGAGTTGAGGATTACGACGTCCGCCGTTTCCTTGTCCTCCGCTGCGGCAAAGCCGTGCTGCAAAAGGGAAGAGAGCATCGCTTCCGATTCATACTGGTTCACCTTGCAGCCGAGGGTGATGACCTTTGCTTTCATCATATATTTTAATTTCCTTTCGTCACACGTCGTTTTCTTCCAGCCAAAGCGTCAGCTCCGTCCAGTCGTTCATCAGGCTGTCCGCAAGCGCCTTTTGCTCAGTGATCTTATTCGTGATTTCCATCATTTTTTCGTAATCGCTCGCCGTCTCGGGGTCGGAGAGCTGCTCGTTCAGCGTGTCAATTTCCGCTTCCGCCGCTTCGATCTTGCGCTCGCATTTCGAAAGTGCGGCACGGCGCTTCCGAATTTCAGAGGCACGCTCTTTCTTTTGCTTATAGACTGTATTGGCTTTCGGCACAGCGTTTTCGTTTTCCGCTTCGGCAGCGGCTTTTGCAGCTTCCTGCTTTTGACGAGCCTCAAGATATGCGTCGTAGTTGCCGAGGTACAGCGTTGTGCCGGAAGGGGTGAGATAGTAGATTTTATCCGCAAGCTTGTTGATAAGATAACGGTCATGCGAAACGACGAACAGCGTGCCATCGTAGCCCAAAAGTGCGTTTTCAAGCGCCTCGCAGGAGCCGATATCGAGGTGGTTCGTCGGTTCGTCGAGGATCAAAAGGTTCGCTTTGGATAGCATCAGCTTTAAAAGCAGCACGCGCGCACGCTCGCCGCCGGAAAGCCCTTTCACGGGCTTATACACGTCTTCGCCTTTAAAAAGGAACACCGCCAATGCGCTACGCACCTGCGTCTGCGTCATGTAGGGGTGCAGATCCCAGATCTCATCGATGACCGTCTTACTCTCATCTAAATTGCCTTGCGCCTGATCGTAGTAGCCGATGTCGATATTCGCGCCAAAGCGGAAATCGCCGAAGGTTTGCTTATAAATGTGCAACAGCACTTTCAGCAAAGACGTTTTTCCGCAGCCGTTCGGGCCGATGAGGAACACCTTTTCGCCGCGTTTGATATCGAGATTCACATTTTTAAAGAGCCTGTGGTCGCCGAATGAGAGGGCAAGCTCTTCCGCTTCCAGAACATCATTGCCGCCGCGCTGGCTCGCCTTAAACTGAAATTTGATGGTATCCGGATCATCCTCCGGCTTTTCAAGCGTCGCCTGCAAACGGTCAATGGACTTCTGCTTGCTCGCAATCGTCACATAGTTGCGCTCCTGATTGAACCGCTTCTGCTGCTCAATGATGCCCTCAATGCGCTTGATCTCGCGTTGGGTGTTATCGTAGACGCGCTGCATCGCAAGGCGGTTTTCTTCTTTCAGTTGCAAATATTTCGTATAATTGCCCTTATATTCTGTCAAATGCGTGTTTTCAATCTCAAATGTGCGGTTCGTCACAGCATCAAGGAAATAACGGTCGTGCGAAATAACGATGTACGAGCCGTTGTAATTCTTCAGAAAATCCTCCAGCCATTCAACAGACGGAATATCAAGGTGGTTCGTCGGCTCATCCAGCAACAGCAAATTCGATTCGCCGAGCAGCATTTTTGCGAGTTGAATTTTCGCTTTCTGTCCGCCGCTCAAAACACCGATAGGAGCATAGATCTGCTCCGGCGCAAAGCCGAGGCCGATGAGTGTGCTTTTTGCACGGTTGCGGCAGGTGAGGCCGCCGTCTGCGATGAAACGATCGTTTAGCTCCGCCTGCTTTTCGATAAGCTCGTTAAGGTTTTCCGGCATTTCCGAAATTTTCGTCGTGAGCACTTCTATCTCTGCTTCCATTTTGAGCAGCGGCGCGAACACCGTCATCACTTCGTCAAACGCCGGTTTTTCCATATCGCGGCAAACATGCTGCTCCATGTAGCCGATGGACGTTTCGCGCGCCGGGGTAAAGGTGCCTTCGTCCGCCGTATATTCTCCGTTCAATACCTTGAAAAGCGTCGTCTTTCCGGAGCCGTTAATGCCCACAAGGCCAATACGGTCGCCTTTCTGCACTTCAAATGTAATATCCTGAATGATCACATCGGTGCCGAACATCTTTTTTATGTTGTTCACCGTAAGTATTGCCATAGTTGTTCTCCTCGGTTCATATTCCGTTTTATTATACCGAAAGATAGCCTTCAAATCAAGCAAAAACCGGGACAAAAACACGCCCTGCGGGCGAAAATCGCAGAGATTTGACGTTTCTTTCCGATTTTAAGGTCAAAATAGAAAAAAGTATACGGTTTCGCTTGATTTTTCCCCGAAAACTGTTGTATAATAACACTACTTTAAGAGACAGATTTGGTGTGTTAGAACTTTGGAGGGTTTTCCATGAAATGTCCCTATTGCGGATACAGTGAAAGTAAGGTCATCGATTCCAGACCAACCGATGAGGGGGAGCGCATTCGCCGCCGCCGTGAGTGCTTAAACTGTGCAAAACGCTTTACGACCTATGAAGTCATTGAGACTGTGCCGGTGGTCGTTGTAAAAAAAGATAAATCCCGCGAGGCTTTTGACCGCAACAAGCTGTTGAACGGCCTTCTGCGCGCCTGCGAAAAACGCCCCGTACCGCTTGAAACACTGGAGCGCATCGTAGACGAGATTGAAACGCTCCTGCAAAACTCGCTCGACCGCGAAGTGCCGTCCACGCTCATCGGCACTTATGCCATGGATAAGCTCAAGAAGGTCGACGAAGTCGCCTATGTTCGCTTTGCTTCCGTTTACCGTGAATTCAAAGACATCAATACGTTCATGGACGAGCTCAATAAGATCAAGGCCGAGCGCAACCGATAAATTCAGATTATGTAGCAGCAGTCCCAACGCGATATGGGGCTGCTGTTTTTTGCTTTAAAACACATTTTCAAATGCGATGCGTTCTGTTTTTTGAATGTGCTCCGCCGTGTTTTTCACCATCTGGCATTCGGCGCGCGCTAAGGACACCTCCTCCTGCTCAATATAATAGGGCAGCACGGCAAAAATGTTTTCCAGCGGCTCCAAATGCTCGTGCGGCAGGAAAACGCACAGTTTATCGTGTATTTTCTCCCAGTCTGCCTGCAATTTTCGGCTTTCCTCCAAGGCTTTTTCCGCTTCGCCGTCGGAAAGCAGCCGGTCGATATTTTCCGCGGACACAATCAGTGTATTCGCAGATCTTGCCGTGTTGCAGTAACCAAAGATACACACCGCCACAGCAAATACCGCCAAAACGATTGAAAAGGCCATGCGCTTCATTTTTTCACTCCCTTTTTTAGACTGCCGTCCCGCCGAATGAGCGTATAATGTCCGGCTGTGTTTACCGTTAGAATAAACACTTCGGAAAGCGGTACGGCTTCGCTTTTTAATATGCTGTGTATCCACTCTTCATTTTTGCCGCACAAGTGCATAGAGCCCACAGAAAGGTCTCCGTCGCTCACCACAACGACTTCAAGGCCCTCGTCTTTCACTTTCACGCCCATATCGCTCGGACGCAGGTAATCGACGGCGGCTTTTTTAACGACACTCAGCGTGCCGTTCGTCTCTACAATGGCATATGTCACATCCGAAAGCACAAAAACATCCTTTTGCCGCAGTTGCTCAAAAAGGTCTTCTACGCTCATGCGCAGCTCCTGCATGTTTTCCTGAATGATACGCCCATCTTTGATGATGACGACCGGCTTGCCGCACACCAAACGGTGAAAACGGCTGCTTTTAAGCATAAAAACCGAAACGAGCACCTCAAGCGCAATAAGTACCAAAATGGGGATGAGCCCGCTGAAAAGCGGCTGGCCGCTGTCCTGCATCGGGATCACCGCAAGGTCGGAGATGAGCAGCGTCACGACCAATTCACTCGTTTGCAGTTGGTTGATCTGCCGTTTGCCCATAACGCGAACAGCCAAAATAATCGTAAAATACAAGATGATCGTGCGCACAAACGAAATAAACATGGCGTTTTCCTTTCCGTATGTCTTCGTCGCTATTATGCGTCTTCGAGCGTATAAAATACAGCCTTTCTGTAAAATCTACACAGGAGAACCATGCGGAAAGGAAACTGCTAATGGAAAACTTATCTGAACACTTAAAGGAAAACGTAACATATATAAATGGGTTATTTGAAAACGCCATGGATTATATCGAGCGCGAATTTATGGTCGGCACGGTACCGGCCGCGCTGCTCACCATGGACGGGCTCGTCAGCAAGCAGCACATTACTTTGAGCATTTTAAATCCGTTGATGCGCGCGAAAATTCCGACGGATAACGGCAAAGAAACGCTTTTGTTTATCGAAGAAAACGTTCTGTGCGCCGTAGAGCAAGCCGAGCTTTCCACCGTCAGTGAAGTGCTCGAACGTATGATGAACGGCTTTGCGGTGCTGCTGCTCGATAACTGTCCGACAGCGCTCGCGTTCGGCACGCAGGGCTTTGCTGCGCGCGGGGTGGATGAGCCCGATACGGAAGTTATGCAGCGCGGCTCCCGCGAAGGCTTTGTGGAAACCTACCAGACAAACATTTCGCTTTTACGACGCCGTCTCAAAACGACCGAGCTCAAATTTGAAAAGGTGACGGTTGGCGAAGAGAGCCAAACACCGGCTGCGCTGTGCTATTTAAAAAACATCGCGGACCCGAAGATCATTAACACACTCAAAAAGCGGCTTTCCGCATGTAATCTAAAAGACGTGCTCGCAGCAGGATATTTGGCGGGTTACTTGGAGCGTCCCGCGATTTTTGATCGCGTAGGTTTTACCGAGCGCCCCGATACCTTATGCGGCAAACTGCATGAGGGGCGCATCGGGCTGCTTATAGACGGCACGCCCACAGCGCTTTACGTGCCGTACCTCTTCGTTGAAAACTTTCAGACCGCCGACGATTATGCAAACCGTCCGTTTTACGCCACGTTCACGCGCTGGCTGAAATACATCGCGTTTTTCCTCGCGATTTTTCTGCCGGGGCTGTATGTCGGTATCGCCGCACACGACCCGGAGCTGCTGCCGGAAACACTGCTCGTTACCATTGCACAGGCAGAGCGCAGTACGCCGTTTCCCGTCATGTTAGAAGCGATTTTGCTTTACTTTATGTATGAACTGATGCGCGAAGCCGGACTGCGCGTACCGAAACCGCTCGGCAGCTCTGTCGGCATCGTGGGCGGTCTTGTCATCGGCGAGACCGCCGTTTCCGCAGGGCTCGTCAGCGCACCGTCGCTCGTCGTCATCGCCGTCACGGTCATTACCGGGTACACGGTTCCGAAATTATACGAGCCCATGGCTGTACTGCGTCTTATTTTTATTTTGGTGGGCGGTATATGGGGTGTGTGGGGCGTGCTTGCAGGCTTTACGTTTTTATTATTCGAGCTTTGCGGCAAAACAAGCTTTTCCGTGCCGTTTTTGGCCCCGGTCGCACCATTTCGGCTTTCCGCCATGCGGGATGTGCTTGTACGCGCGGGATGGAAACGATTAGTGCGCCATAACGCCTCCGTACAACACATGCCCGGCGCGGGAAAGGGGGAAAAGCACCTGTGAAAACCAAGATCAGTGCTTTGCAGCTTTACCTTATGCTGTTTCTTTCACGTGTCATCGTCAGCATCACAATCAATGTGCAAACCGTCGGCAGCAGCAATTTGATTGAAAGTATTTTCTCTTCGCTCGGGCTGTTTTTGTACCTTACGGTGTTTTCTCTGCCGCTTTTCGTGCTGCACAAAAGCCACCCGGAAGCATCGCTTCTGCAAATCGCAGAGAATAACTGCGGCCGCGGTGTTTCTGTACCGATGTCCGCAATTTACGCGCTTTATTTTATAGTGATGAACATTTTCAGTCTTTCGCTTTTTCTGACGCTGCTCGTCAACACTACAGACCCCGTCGCTTCGCGTTTTTCCATCGTCCTTGTCGTGCTCGGCATCGCACTTTATGGTGCCATTCGCGGTATAGAAACCATCTCGCGCGCCTCGGTATGCATTTTCACGCTGTTCATGCTCGGCATGGGGATGATTTTTCTCGCCGTCTCTCCGAACGTCACGCCGCATTATCTCATGCCGCTTTTCTATGACGGCATAGACCAAACCGTACAGGGGTTTCTCGTCTTCACAGCGCGCTGTTCTTCGCTTGCCGAGTTTGCCGTTTTGATGCCGTTTCTTACAAATACGGATACAAAAAGCGGTAAAAGCCACCGCGTGCTCGGCTTTGTCGTTTGGAACGGCGGCATCACCGTGTTTTTGGGTATGCTTCTGTTTTTCATCGTCTCGTGTCTCGGCGAGTACGCCGCGTTGCAAGTTTTCCCCGCATACACGCTCGCTTCCATCGCAGAGATTGCCGGCATTCAGCGGCTGGACGCGCTTTTCATCGGCATCAGCATGATGGCGCTCATCGTGCGTATTGCCTGCGGATTATTCTGCATCGCCGTGTGCATGACCCCTATTCCGACACGCCCGCGCGCGTGGCTGACAGCACTCATAGCCGCGCTGACAGCAGTTCTGTCCCTATGGCTCACAGACTCCGCCGCACGCGTCGGGGCCGTGTTCCGCACAGCGTATCTGCTGCCGTTTTCCGTTTTGACCGGCGCTATGCTGCCGAGTTTGCTTTGGTTTTTCGACTGCATCAAAAAGAAGAGGAGACGCGCCGCATGAAAAAAACACTCACATCCGTTTTACTTTCGCTCATTTTGACGCTCACCGCTTCGGGCTGCGCACCGGAGCTTTACGAGCGCTTGCTCATCAGCGCAATCGGCGTAGACCGCACGACAACCGGCTGCCGCGTGACGGTGCTCGCTTCCGAAACGACGGAGGACGGAGGGCAGAGCACCTTTTCCGGTGAGGGCGATACCGTCCCCGAAGCGCTCAGTCAAATCGCGCTCGAAAGCGGCCGCACGCCGCTGTATTCGCACAACGCCGCCATCCTTTTCGGTATGCAATGCGCAGAAAGCGGTATCGCCGAACAACTGGATTTCTTTATCCGCCACTACGATTCCCGCCCGACCGCCAAAGTTTTCCTCGCAGAAGATACCGCCGAAAGCGTCCTGTTACAGACGGATCTCACCGCCGAACGCTTCATGCAGCTTTCAAACGGCGCAAAATACAGCGGGGCCGCGGCAGACGTGAATTTGCTGCAGCTTGTAAACGGTCTTTACGGCATAAACACCACTGCCGCACTGCCCGTTCTGCGCGCCGATGATTTGCCCACGCCCGTCGGCACAGCCGTTCTGCAAAGCTACCGCCTGTGCACCGTGCTCACGCCGGCGGAAGCACAGGGGCTTAGTGCCTTGCAGGGTACACTTTCTGGCGGCGAATTCACCGTAAAAGACGAAGCTTTCGGCACGGTATCGCTTAAAGTCCGCAGCACAAACAGCAACATTATCTTCACAGGCACAGCAGAACAGCCCAAGTTTACCGCCAGAATTCATGTTATCGCCGAAGTTTCTGCCGTCACAAATACCGCAAAGCACGTAGGAAACGAAGCATTTCCGCGCTTTGAGACTGCCCTTGCCAACTGCACTGAGGAACGCATCGCCGCTTATCTCAAAAACGCAAACGGAGCCGATGCCGCAGGTCTCAGCGAAGTCATTTTCCGCACCGCGCCAAATGTGTGGCGTGAAATGGGGGAAAGCCGCGCAGAAAAGCTCTCAAAAGCCGAAATTACCTTTCACGTCACTGCCGAAGTACAGCGCGTGGAAGAGGAGGACATTCCGTATTTTTAGAGCAACAGCTGCACTTTATAGCAATCGGTCGCCGGAGCGCATAGGAAAAGCCTGCAAATCGCACATCATATCCCATCCTTTTTTCGAATAGAACATTCTATGCGCCATGCAGGCTTTTGTTCGTTACAAATTTGATTATTTCTTGGCTTTTTTTTCGTCGGACAGCGCCATTAAAATGCGCTGGGCAACCGCTTGTCGCGCCGTAGCTTCCGCTGCAAGCTTCAACGCCGCTGCACGCAAGGCCGCTGCGTCACTTTCCGGGTGCACGCCCGCTGCCGTCTCGTGCAAAGCGCCGCTCTGCGCCGCCGCAAAGTCTTTATAAAGCTGCTCCGCGTCTTCATCTCCGGAAAACAGCACGGCAATATCCTGAATGGAAAGCACCTGCTTCAGCAAGCCCACCATCATCAGCTTAGAAAGATGTTCCTTGCTGTACTTTTTGTGCACGGGATGATCCACAACGCCGCTTTTCACGTAATTATTGATCATACTGTTCGTCAATAAACTCTGCTTTTCATCGCGTTCAAAAAGAGACAGCGCTTCACCTGTAAACATCATCACCTGATCCATATAAAGGGGAATAGAGGGTAGGGCGCTCCAATTCGGCAGTGCAAATTCTTCGGCTTCCTGCAGCCATTTACCGCAATCAAATTCAACCTTGCTCATTTTCACAACGACTCCTTTTGTTTTTCATAAACAGTATACGGCATTTTTCTTCGCATTGCAAGCGCTTTTCTTTGGCTGTTTTATTGTTTTTGGAAAAAAACGGTCAAAATCCCATTATGGGCTTGACAAACCTACTCAGTTTTTGTATAATTAATAACAGTCAAGTCAGCTCTGTAAAATGCACAAAAAACATGCTTGACAAAGTGTGTTTTGTGTGTTATAATATCACTTGTTCTGAAATGGAGAGGTGTCCGAGTGGTTTAAGGAGCTAGTCTTGAAAACTAGTGATCTCGTAAGGGACCAAGAGTTCGAATCTCTTCCTCTCCGCCACATTTTTCTTTTATATTCACCATGGAGAAGTACCCAAGTGGTGAAGGGGCTCCCCTGCTAAGGGAGTAGGTCGGGTAACCGGCGCATGGGTTCAAATCCCATCTTCTCCGCCAAAAGTCCACCGTAATTCTATCAAAATTACGGTGGACTTTTTCTATGCCCGAAAACCGCTTGAAACAAGGCTTTTCGGCTGTTTCAGCACATAAGTGAACCCCGCTGCAGAGCAATTCTGCGGCGGGGTTTCGTGTTTTTTGCGAGGATTGTAGCGTTCTGTTCCGTCGTAATCGTTGAACTACTGTGGGTATTCGTCAAACCGCCGAGTTCTGATAATACTCTTTATGAGAAAATCGGCGATGAAGCGCATCCTTATAAATGCCTGTGGCTGTACAAGCTGAAAATCAAATCCCATCATTCTTCCGCCAGATCGGCAATTAACTTGACGTCGCTGACGGCCAGCGCAAGCTGAAGCTTGTTTTCCAGCCCGGTTTTTTGCAGCATATTTGACACATGGAATTTGACCGTTGACATCTCGCAGCCCATCTCTGCCGCAATGCGCGTGTAAGACAGTCCCCGCAGCAGATGCCGCAGAACCTTCAGTTCCGTCTTTGTAAATTCCGTGCTTTTTGCCATGCCGATCTCAACTGTCGGAGGTGCATCCGGAAAAATATGTTCACCCGCCAGTGTTTGCCGGACGACATCCATCAAGCGCTTCTGCGTCGAGTCCTTGTACCACAGGCTGTCGGCCCCGGCCTTCTTTGCCTCATCCAGAACGGCGCCGTCGATCAGCGAAGTCACAACAATAATTTTACTCTTCGGCTGTATAGCTTTAATCTGGCGAACAGCAATCAACCCGTTCTCACGGTTCTCTGTTTGCACATCCATCAAAATCAGATCGACAGAATTTGTCCTGCACATCTCGACTGCTTGTTTCGCGCCTGGAATGGACGCCGTGATCCGGTATCCGTCCTCGGCGCGAAAATAGCTTTCCAACAGACTGCGAATCATGGTCTGGTCTTCAACGATCATCACCTTCATATGCTGCTTCCTCCTTTTCCTGCAAACTGAGCATCAGCTTAAAGCGAGGGACGCTCTGAATCTCCATTTTGCCGCCGGATTCTTCTATGCGTTGACGCAGCATAGAAAGACCTCCGCCCTCTGTGATTTTTCCCTTTGGTGCCGCACCGTTGTTGGTTAGGGAGACCGCTATGCAGTCCGGCTTTTGCCAAAAGCACACATACAGCTCTGTTCCGTCGGCGTGACGGACACAGTTCGATGCACATTCGCTGATTGCCAGTGCAATCAGTGCACGCATACGCTGCGTTCGCGGCTCATCTCCTGCCAGCAGAACTCTGACGCCAAGCTTTTCCGCTCGTTCTTTTGCGGCTTCCAACGGTTCGGATTGCGCTCTCATCTGACTGGAGCGGTAAAGCACTGAAATGGACTGCTCCCACAACGCTGCGGTTGCACGAATTTCCTTCTGGTCTGTGTTTTGGAGCAGCACGCGCCGCGTCGCGAGAATGCTGTGTCCAATGTCATCGTGCACACGCAGCTTCATGGCCAGCGTTTCTTCCTCCCGGATGATCTCCGGCATCTGCGCAAGCAGCCGCCTGAGCCGCTTGTTTGTTTTCTCCAGCTTCGCATTTTCCGCTTTTAGCTGGTTCTGCTTCTGAATCAGCTCCGTAACGTCTGCAGCAGTGATTTGTGTATATCGGGCACCTGCTTTTGTTGTGATCTGCTCCTGCGCAAAGCGCAGCGCTGTTCCGTCCGGAAAGCGGTAAATCCGAAGGTGCGGATCCAGACAGCACACACTTGCCGGCGGCGCCTGCAGGGCGCTTTGCATCTCTGCCAGCGATTGTATACCGCCTTTTTGCAGCCAGTTCGTAATGGCAAGCATCCGGCGGTTGATGAGCCGCACCACGCCGTTTTTATCGAAAAAGCAGGCCGCGATGGGGAGACTGTCAAAACTTTCCTTGATCCTATCCATGCGCCTTTACCTCCTCGATCTTTCCAGTTTCCGCGTCACATATTGCAGCCCGTCCTCATCCTGCTCCCATTCCAAACCTTGAAAATGCGCGCGCAGCCCGCAGAGCGGCTCTGCCGCTGAAACACAAAAAGACACTTCTACCTGCGCACCGACATCTACGGAGATCAGCATTGCACGAAGGGATTCCAGTTCCGTTTCCACGACGGCCTCGAACAGGTCGTAGATCTGCGTCGCCTGTTCGAGGGTAAGCTGGTCATCCCCCTTGACAATTGCCTTACAGTCGGCGCCATAAACACAGATATTCTCGGAAGATTCATTGAGGCACAACCGAAGCTCCTGCACACTGATCGCACCGCGCTGTGCGCCGACAAAAATCAGGTTGCTTCTGCGTTTGATGTAGGTTCCGATAATGATGACCTGCCCGAGCAAACGCCTGGCTCGGTTTTGGTCCTCCGTTTTCTGCAATTCAGCCAACAGGTCCCACAGCATCGCGATCTGCCGATCAATCTGTGCCTCCATCATATCATACAAGCGGTTTTGCTCCGTCAGCTTCAACCATCTTGCATGCTGTGCATTCTCCGCCGCCAAAACGTCGCCGGTGTCATGCAACTCATCCCGTGTCAATTCCAGTTTCTTTTGAACCTGACTCAGCGCTGAGATGTCCTCCTTCCAGAATACCCAGCCGCGGCGCAACTTGTGCCGTTTTAAAAGTGTATCGTCATCCAGATAGACGGTATCCTGCTGTATATGCCTTAGCTCACTTTGCGGCAAAGTCCCCTGCATGGCGGCAGATACATATTTGGAGCAGAACGCTTGATCGGTAATCTGAACAGGCAGGCTTGTCGCTTCAAAGAGCTCATCGTATCCGAGGTTGGAATGAATCAGTCCGCTTTGAATGCAGCATTCAAGGATGCTTGCAAAAATCAGGCACTGTGACACGGTCATATCGCCCGCGAGCACCCAGACCCAATAGACATTTTGGGCATACGCATAAACATATGCCAGCGAAAGCACAAACGGAACCAGCGGCAACCAGCGAATTCTCCTGCTATGCGGGATACGACAGTTTTTCACCATCGAAAGAAACGCAAACCCTGCGCACAGAGCCTCCCAGCCCAGCACGAAGAAAAAACCGACCTCATACCGATACTCCCGGTCCGATAAAATGCCGGACGGGAAAGAAAATACCTGCTGATGCAGATCATTGGTCAGAACGAGCAAAAGCAGCAGCAATGTCGGAAGATACAGAAGTTTTGTCCATCGCGGCAGACGGAAGTCTTCTCCCTTGCCCAGCGACTGGGAAACGAAGACCGACAGCATGGGGATAAACAGCATCGGAAAATAATAGAAATACCACAGCAGGCGTTCTGCATCCGTGTTATCAATGGAAAACTTGATTGAGCGCAGCAGAATCCACAGCACCATCAGCGCCGAAATCGCCAGCATGTAGTGCCGCACCTGCACCTGTACGATGCGCGCCCAAAGAGAGTAGCACCACACGCCGAACAAAAACAAATAGATTGCGCTTCGCAGGTAGCTGGCAGCCGGAGAATGAAAATAATTCCGGCTTGCATATCGGAGCCACATGGCAAACGCAATGAGCACCAGCAAGCCCAAGGCGTACAAAAGGCTTCTTTTCGTCGTTTTGCTCATGCCGCATGCCCCCAAAAAATCAGTATATTTATATGGATAGTATATCATGCGGATAGACAAAAGGCAACACGTTTTGTCCTCTTTATACAGAGAACTGTGACAAAATTTGGCTTTGTAACGGAAAATAATTACAAATCCTATCCAATTGGCGGGGGCGGAAATGGAAGATAACGGCTAAAATATAGATGAAGGATTCAAAGGAAGAGAAAGGCGGTGGAAAAGCACAGATGCGAAGAATTGTATTGGATATGAAGGGCGGACTTCTGTCGGAGGCGGTCATGCAATCACTTTCGGGATGCGACCCGGATTTCCTTATCTACCGTTCTTCAAAGCCGGAAGAAACGCTGGCGTTGTGCCGGACCTGCCGTGCCAATGTGTTGGTGATGGAGGTCATCCGACAGGGAATTTGGAAGCTGAGTGAGAGACTCAAGATCTGCAGTGCCGTAAAGCAACTCGGTTGGACGTGTAAGGTTCTGCTTTTGGTGGATGAGGACGCGGATGAACTGCTTGCCTCCGAAGTGCGGCAGGCGGTAAAGGATCAGCTGGTTGATAACTTCATTTATGCATCGGTATCGCCGACTTACCTCGCGGGCGTAATTGACACGCTTTGAAAGGAGGGGTGAGAAATGAAAAAACTACTGCGATTGATTCTGATATTTCTGGTATTTGCACTCATGGCGGCGCTGTCCGCGATTACCGCGCTTGCGTGCTCGCCGGACGACAATAATCCGGAACACCATGAAAACGTTATACAGACCGATGAGGAAAAGCCAACCTGCCTGGAGGCAGGATACTACGTACTGGAATGTACCGTCTGCGGGTGGAGCTGCGCCTTTTCCATCGGCGACATCGTGCCCCACGAATTCGGGCCGTGGGAGATCGTTAAAGAGCCCACCTGCACAAAAGCCGGCGAGAAGCGAGCCTATTGCAGTACATGCAACAAGTGGTATCCAGAGCTCGTGCCGGCAACGGGCCACAGCTGGTATAAGTACTATACAAAAGAGCCTACCTGCACCACGGCAGGAGAATACTACACCTACTGCCGGAATTGCCCTGCGAGCCAGGGGCGCTCCACAGAACCTGCCACGGGTCACTTCTGGGTCGTCTGGAAGCGAGTATTTGCTACATGCACCACGCCGGGATATACCGAATTTGTCTGCGACGACTGCGGCGCGGATGGGGGGACCACGACGACGCCCGCCAAGGGGCACAGCTTCGGCGCGTGGTTTACCACGACGCAGGCCACCTGCACGGAGGAAGGCATGCAGAAGCGGGAGTGCGCAACCTGCGGTGCGACGGAGAGCCGCGGGATCCCCAAGACGGGACATAAATTCGGCGCGTGGTTCACCACGACGCAGCCCACCTGCATGGAGACCGGCATCCAAAAGCGGGAGTGTACGCAATGCAGTGTGACGGAGACAAAACCGATTGCCAAGACGGATCACAATTGGGACGCCGGGAAAGTGGTCGCACAACCGACAACAAGACAAGAGGGCGTTATGCAATGGATGTGCAATATGTGCGGCACGATACGCACAAATCCAATTCCCAAGCTCAAACCGGGAACGACAGCGGCTCCGAGCACAACACCGACTCCGTCGCCTACGGCTCCACCACACACCTCCGCCACAGCCACACCGAAGGTTTCGCCTACGGCTCCACCACGCACATCTGCCACAGCTACGCCGAAGGTTTCGCCCACGGCTTCACCACGCACATCTGCCACAGCTACGCCGAAGGTTACGCCTACGGCTTCACCGCACACATCCGCCACAGCCACGCCGAAAGCCTCGCCAACGGCATCACCTAATGCGGCTGCCTCGGCCTCGCCGGGTATTTCGCCTACGGCTTCACCCGGCGCATCGATTTCGGGGACAGCGGATAGCGACGGAAAGAATGGCGATAGGGGCGAAAAGAACGGATTTGGTGAGAACGCTGTCGGTAAAGATGTTCCTCAAAAGTACGAAAAGAACAATGCGCAGACAGCAGAGCGCAGCTTCTCCGTGGGAACAATCCTTGTATTCACACTTGTGCCAACGCTTTTGATTGTTGCTGTCGTCGTTTTTCTACTCGTTTGGAGAAAGAAAAAAAGACAGGTTTAACGGACATTCTTTCCGGATAGTGAAGAGGTTAGCTCATCGTACAGCGCGTCCCGCCAATGAGCGACCGTTCATGAAAGATTGGCAGATTGATAATTCTATTACACGCTGGGATCACAGATCTATTTCACAGGTGTGATTGATATACATTTAGAAAGGAGTGGTTATGTTGCAGGTTGTAATTCAGAAAATTCCGGAAAATTTGCAGGAATTTGAAATTCTTGCCGCTAAAGGGCGGCAGCCGGAACATATCTGCGCACTGTTTCTGTGTGCATTGGCGCTGTTTGACAGGGACAAAGATGCAGGTGTTGCCGCGATGAACCTTCTGCGCGGGCCTAAGCCCATGACACCGTATGACTGTCAGTTTCTGCGCGACCGACTGCGCGGTAAGGTCTATCTGCCGCTTGCATATTTTGAAGGCGCAACGCCGGAAAATGGGTATCAGCCGTGCGTGCCATACACGCTGAACGTGCTGGCAGACCCCAGACCTCAGGATATAGAGCCGGGCTATATGCGCGTGTTTCTTAAAACGTCCGGCGCGGATTCACCGCGTCCCATGAAATTGCGGCAGAAGGCTTCGACCGGCGAATGGTTTCTCTGGGAATATTCCAGTATTCTCAGCGGCATCCGTATTCCCGCGGCGGAAGATCCGTGGGCATAGTAAGTAAAGAAAGGGAGTACAGAAAATGGGACTCATTAAAGCAGCATTGGGTGCGGCCGGCGGCGTAATGGCCGACCAATGGAAAGAGTATTTTTACTGTGAATCAATTCCGGAAAACGTTATGGCGGTCAAGGGACAGCGGCGCGTTTCCGGACGCAGCAGCAACACAAAGGGAAGCGAAAACATCATCTCGAACGGTTCCGTCGTTGCGGTGGCGGACGGACAGTGTATGATCATTGTTGATCAGGGCAAGGTTGCGGAGCTTTGCGCCGTGCCGGGTGAGTTTGTCTATGACAGCTCGACGGAGCCGACGATCTTCTCCGGTGAGTTGGGAACCAGCATCTTAGACACGTTCAAGAATATCGGCAAACGCTTTACTTTCGGCGGCGAGCCGCCCAAAGATCAGCGTGTCTACTATTTTAACACGAAAGAGCTCATTGGCAATAAGTACGGCACGCCCTCTCCGGTGCCGTTCCGCGTTGTCGACCAGCGCGCGGGCATTGACATTGACATCGCCATTCGTTGCTTCGGCGAATACAGTTACAGAATCAGTGACCCGATTCTGTTCTACACGAACGTATGCGGCAACGTCAGTGAAGACTATACCCGCGACCGTCTGGACGGTCAGCTGAAAACCGAGCTTTTGACGGCGCTTCAGCCCGCGTTTGCGAAGATTTCCGACATGGGAATCCGCTATTCTGCGCTACCCGGTCATACAATGGAACTGGCCGAGGCATTGAATGAAGTTTTATCCGGAAAATGGCGCTGCCTGCGTGGACTTGAGATCGTTTCCTTTGGCGTTTCGTCGGTCAAGGCAAGCGAAGAGGATGAACAGATGATTAAGGAGCTGCAGCGTAATGCGGCGTTTATGGATCCGACGAGAGCGGCAGCCTATCTTGTCGGTGCACAGGCTTCCGCGATGCAATCTGCGGCGTCGAATCAGAATGCAGGCCCTGCAATGGCGTTTATGGGCATGAACATGGCAGGTCAGGCGGGCGGCATGAACGCGCAGAATCTCTATCAGATGGGCGCACAGCAGCAAGCAGCGCAGCCTGCTCCGGCTCCGGCAGCTGCTGAAGGATGGAACTGTTCGTGTGGACAGAGCGGTATTACCGGAAAATTCTGCCCGAACTGTGGCAGTAAAAAGCCGGAACCAAAGCCTGCCGCCGAAAGCTGGAAATGTCCGCAGTGCGGCGCGACGGCAACCGGAAAATTCTGCCCGGAATGCGGCACCAAAAAGCCGGAATCGCAGGCAAACGGCTGGACGTGTAGCTGCGGTGCGGTGAACAAAGGAAAGTTTTGCGCTGAATGCGGCAAACCGAAACCGGCCGGTGTTCCGCAGTACAAATGCGACAAATGCGGCTGGGAGCCGGCTGACCCGACACACCCGCCCAAGTTCTGCCCGGAATGCGGCGATCCGTTTGACGACGGGGATTTGAAGTGAAAAAAGCATCCATAATCGCTCTGACCATCGTGTCGGCGGTTGTGTTTATCGCACTGGCGGGCGTATCACTGTATCGGTATTTTGTCGATAGCCGGATTCAAGATGGAGGTAGGATGGAAAACCCGGATACATACAGAGCAGGAAAAGATCTGGTGGAATTTGAGTGGCGACAAAACCACAGGAATTTTTACAGCTGCTTTTCACTGAAATTCTACCGGGAGAAGGATATGCCTCTGCTGACCGGCCGGTTTCCGGACCAATCCGGCGACGAGATGAGAGAAAGCGAAACGGATGCGTTTTCCAACCCAATTCCTTGGCAGCTTACGTGGGTGCAATGGTTTGAACTTCAGAATATGCTGGCAGAGTCGGATCTGCCCGCGTACCGAAAGCCGTCTCCAAATGTCCAGGACGAGACCGACAGCGAAATCCGGGTCATTTGGCGCACCGATGACGGGAACGAGATTCAAAAGCTCAGCGGCAGCCATGCAGAAGCGCTGGAGACCTTGGTGCTGCGTATTGCCGAAGAAGCTTATGCCACGTCAAACCTTGAAACGGAGTAATGCGAGGTATGCCAAACGGCAGTCGTACATTTTGTGCAGAATGTGGGGCCAAACACCCTGCGAAAGAATAAAAACAAACCATACGATTTATTGTAACAGGAGGATTTACCATGAAAGGACATAAATTTTTGAAGGTTACCGGAATTCTGATGATCATTGCCGCAGTATTTTCCATCATTGCGGGTGTTTTTGTCGGTGGACTGGGTGTATTGGCGGCAGGACTCGGTGCGGAATCCGGTCTGACATTTTCATATTGGGCGGCGCTGTTCCTGACGCTGGTCGGAGGAATTTGCCAGATGATTGCCGGAATCAAAGGCATTAAGCACAGTAAGCGCAGCGAAAAAGCAGGAAAGCTCATCGTGTGGGGCGCGATTGTGGCCGTATTCAGCGTATTGAGCATTGTGATGAGTCTGGTCAACGGCGGCGAGTTTAATGTCGTAAGCATCCTGACAGGAATAGCTATTCCGGCCTTGTATATCTACGGTGCGGTACTCAATTCCAAGGCAGACACGCAGTAACCGTAGAATTCAAGTAGCATACACAAAGGAGTTTGATATATATGGGACTGTTTGATAAAAAATATTGCGATATTTGCGGAGAAAAAATAGGGTTACTTGGTAACCGCAAGCTTGAAAACGGCAATCTCTGCAAAAACTGCGCCCAAAAGCTTTCCCCTTGGTTCTCTGATCGACGCAACAGCACTGTTGAGGAAATCAAGGCACAGCTTGATTACAGGGAAGAAAACCAGAAAAAGGTCGCGGCATTCCACACAACCAGAACGCTCGGCGCGGACACCAAGGTGCTTCTTGACGAGGACGCGGGAAAATTCATGGTGACACGTGCCAGAAATCTCGTGGAAGCCAACCCGGATGTTTTGGATTTTGCAGACGTGACCGGCTGTAATCTCGACATTGACGAGAGCCGCACGGAACTTAAGCGTGAGGATAAGGAGGGTAGGGAGATCAGCTACAATCCCCCGCGGTATGAATACTCCTATGATTTCTACATCACCATATTCGTCAACAACGATTACTTTGACGAAATACGCTTCAAGATCAATTCCGATTCCGTAGATATCACACCGCCCCCCGCAATGCGACCGGGAATGACGACCCGATGCAATCCGGAGACTAACGTTGAGTACCGCAATTGCAAAAAGCTCGGCGAGGAAATCCGGCAGGTTCTAACGCAGGTCCGCAAGGATGTGCGCCAGCAGATTGAACAGGAGGCCGCACCCAAAACGGCAGTCACCTGTCCCTACTGCGGCGCAACGACCACACCAGACGTGAACGGCTGTTGTGAATATTGCGGTGGCGCGGTAAGAGGATAAATATCCATCAAATGATAATGAAAGAAAGAAGGACAAAATAATGAAAAAATTTGTAGCATTGCTTCTGATTGTGGTTACGCTTCTAACACTTGCTGCCTGTGGTAGCAAGGATGCGTTAGCCGGAACATGGTCCGCCGAACTTGGCGCAGACGGTACGATCACATGGACATTCAACGGAAGCGGCAAATGCACCATGGAAAATGCTTATATGAAACAGGACGGTACGTACACCATTGAAGGTGATCAGCTTACGGTGACACTGGAGGCATGGAGTGATCCATCTACTTATACATTCTCCGTAGATGGAAACAGCCTTACCATGAATGAGAATTCCGGCTACGGCATCAGCGGCACCTTTACGAAAAAATAGCCGTGTAGCTTGCCATTAACACTATCCGCCCTCTGACCTTTTAGAAAGGAGAAAAAACGATGAATAACCTTACAGGCAGCATGAAAGACGTTGCATTCGCTACCAGTCCCCGTGAATTTGATCTTTCCTATTCTACCACACTGGAAGAAATCATGCAGAAACTCAATGCGCGCAGAGCAGCGTTCCAGATGCCATTCCAGATCAAAGGCGGCGTTCCCGGACAGCGCATCTCGTTTGAGAAAGAACCAAATGTGGACGTTGGCCTCTGGCTTTACCTCAAGGATGGCACACACATTCGGATTCAGCCGGTCATTACGGAGGCCAAGATGTCGGTTGGCGGTATGCGCGTTGATAAGAACAGCGCACTGCGCAAGGGTATCAAGGGTGCGACGGTCGGTCTTGCAACGGAGCGTGGCGCCTATATTGACACCGTAACGGAAACCGTGAAGAAGATTTTGAACGGTGAGGCAGTAGAAGACTATGTCGCGCCGGAGGTTCCGGTCGAGACGAAGGACTGGATGACAACATTCTTGCTTTGCTTCTTCCTTGGCGGTCTTGGCGTCCACCGCTACTATGTCGGTAAGATTGGCACAGGCATTCTCTACACGCTGACGGCAGGTCTGTTCGGCATCGGATACCTTGTCGACTTTATCAAGATTCTCTGCGGTAAGTTTACCGACAAGGACGGAAACCTTATCCAGCGCGAAAAGAAATAAGAAAAAATGTCTCAGGTAGGCACGGCTGCTTTTTGCCGGGATTATACGTTGTTTTCTGCTGATCGGCAGATTTGTGCAACCCTGAAGGATATTGGGAGGAAATTATGAAACAGACGAAGACCAAGCTTCTATGCCTGATTCTTACGGCACTGATGCTGCTCAGCGGCCTCACCGCCTGCGGAAAGGATAAGGAAGGGAAAGACTCCAATTTAATCAAGCTCGGTGACTATGAGCTGCTCTACAAGGGCGCATGCATCATGGAAGATTCGGACGGAAACGACGCAATCGTTCTGACACTAGACTTCACAAACAATAGCAAGGAAAACGCCTCATATCTTTGGAGTGTCGATGAGACGGTTATGCAAAACGGTGTAGAGCTGGAACCTGCATCTATTATCACGGACTATGAGAACCTTGAAACCGTAGTGAGCGATCAGTTTACGGATGTTGCGCCGGGTGCAACGCTGGAAGTGCGGACAGCTTTCGTGCTAAAAGACACGACCAGTGAAGTCAAAGCGACCTTTGAGGAATTTCTCGGCAGCAAAAAAGGTACAATCACCGTTGACCCGGCTACGCTCAGCCGGGAAACAGTCTCCCATACGGAACCGGAGACCACCAATACGACCGGAGACACATTGCTTGATTGGTGGAACGGCGAATGGTACGGCTGGTGGAAGATGAGCGGTTGCTACGGCGATTATGAAAGCATGGAAGGCGACTGGTGGGATGTCTGCGGCGTCATTGATTTAGATACGGACTACACAGGCACAATCGAGCTTTGGGATGAGGACTACACGAGATCCGATCCTATGGCTTCCGCGCAGGTCAGTCTGAGCGAATCCGGAACCGGCGAGCACGGCACGGTGATGTCCGAGGGTGGCTGGTTTACAAACGTAACACTTGAGCATGCCGATTGGATCGTTGACCCCGGTCTTTTGGACTACGATGATATGATCTGTATCAGCGGCGACTATGAAGACGGCGATGACGAATTCCACTATGACATTTATCTGCGCCCGTGGGGTCTTTATTGGAAAGACATGGAGGAAGATGCGTATCCCTACCGGTATACCGACTGGTATCTGCCTCTGATTGACGCAGGCAAGTCTATGCCGGATGCCATCGGAGAAGGTGTTTCGGAGGGAAATGCTCCGACCAACCAGACGAATACGGCAGCTCCCGGCGGAAACGGCATCGTGACTGAGGAGCAGGTGCAAAAGGGCTACGTTTGGATGAACGAGGTCAATAATAATATTTTTGACGCAACCTATGATGATATCGTTGCCTACTTCGGCGTAGAAGGCGAGTTTGTCAAGGAAGAGTACAGCGACCACATGAAGGCAAACTACCGCTACTACAAATGGATTTCGAGCGAAGACAGCTCGCATTTCATCTACGTTAACTTCTGTGAAAAGACTCCGGGCGTTTATACGGTGAGTGCATACAACACCAGCGGCTTCTCCGGCACAGAAGCCATAGAAAGGTATCTGGACATCGTGAAGGCCGAGGCCGCCGAGGCGAACAAGGCAGCGTCTGCAAACGCCGAGATGAAGGACTTCTCCGTGGAAATCGCCCAGTTTGCAAAAGACGATGTTAAGGTCAAGATCATGACGAAAATCCCGGTATCCGGCTGGTCGTTCGATGATAGTGGGCGCTGCCTGGTGGAAAACGACGATCCCACAGCGTTTGGTGCGGGCGCCATCCAGTTTGAGGTGAGGGAGAACGTTGAAAAATTTGATTCCTACAAGGACAGCTTCGAAAACTACAAGGATATCGAGGACCGCGTGATCGGCGGCATCACCTTCCATGGCCGCACCTACAAAAGAATCGGCTATGATTGGATCCAGTATATCGCGCAGCTTGACGACGGCCGTGCTCTTTCCATCGGCCTTCGGGATATGGACTGTGTACCGGGAACGATGCCGGATATCATTCTCAACAATATGACGTTCCAATAAAAAACGGCTCCCGCTCCAATTTGGAGCGGGAGAATCCGGTTATTCGCGAAAAAACGGGGGTGATGCGGTGAAGTTCAAAGCGCTCCTCATCGCAGCAGGTCTGGGTATGAGCCTGCTCGGTCTGACCTCCTGCGGTCAGGTCGACGGATGCACCTATCAGTACCCGGAAACATCGGTCCTTTTTGACGATTTCCACATTACAAAAACCATTTACAGCCAAAGGACGATGAGGCTCTATTATCGCGGCGTGCAGTTCAAGGACAATCCCATCCGCTGCTACGACGCGAATTTTGAAGATTTGGGCGATCAGTTTGACCATACGTTCCGAAACGGTGTTCTGACCGTTCAGGCGGATTTTGCCGAAAAGATCAGCGGGCTGACAATCGAGGACAGGGCGCACGATATCATCTATCGTCTGCGTTATCTGGACTCCTCGCAGTTTGCATGGCTGGCAGACGTGTTTTGGTACGATGAAGGCTGGAGCGAAACAGGAGACCGCGAAGCGTATTACAGTGCGGCCGAGCTGCAAGCGGAAGCCGACAGAAAAGCCGAAAGCCAAAAGGAAGCACAGGATATCTTTGCGTTGCTGGAAGGCACGTGGGTTACGGAGGACGGCCTGCAAAAATATGAGTTTGTCGCAAATGAGGACAAAAGCGGTATGAACTGTTGTACTATGTGGTGGAACAACGAGACAGAAGAATGGTACAGCTGGAGCATTTTTGCCGAGTCCGCGTTCCGGACAAAGAGCTTTGACTTTGGTTGCGATGCAGACTGCGTTTACGACGAAATTGCAGAAAAGGCCGAAAAACTGATTACCATTATACTTGTCAACAGTGACCATACAGCGGCTGATATGCGCATCTTGTACGACTCGGAAGAAAACGTCATAAAGGACACGGATGCAATTTATCACAAACAGTGAGTTTGCGGGACATATCCGGAAAATGCGGTTATAACTGTGTTCGGCACTACGGACTGCGCTTGCGGGCTGTAACGCCAACTGGGAAGTGAGGAACTTAGATGGCAACACAAATCACAAATTATCAATGTCCCGCCTGCACGGGACCACTCCATTTTGTAGGAGAATCCGGCAGGCTGGAGTGCGATTACTGCGGCTCAAGCTTCGACGTCGCAGAAATTGAAGCGCTCTACGCGGAAAAAGAAACAAAAGCAGCGGAAGCGGCGCAGAAACAGGAAGAAACAGAATCGGCTCAAAAATCTGCCGAAGCGGAAAAACAAAAGGCCGCCGCAGGCGGCTCTGACTGGGACACTTCCGGTTTGAACGAGGACTGGGGCACGGACGCGGCTGACATGAAGGCTTACAGCTGCCCGTCGTGCGGTGCGGAGCTGCTCTGCGACGCAACGACTGCGGCTACGTCCTGCCCATACTGCGGAAATCCGTCGGTGCTTCCGGGTCAGTTCGCCGGCGTTTTGAAACCTGATTTTGTGCTTCCTTTTAAGCTGAGCAAGGAGGATGCCATCAAGGCGCTGAAGAAACACTATCGCAAAAAGCCGCTGTTGCCGTCAACATTCTCTAGGTCCAACCATCTTGAGGAGGTCAAAGGCGTGTATGTACCCTTCTGGATGTATGACGGTGCGGCCAGCGGAAGCGTGCAGTTCCATGCTACCACTGTACATAAGTACACCTCGGGAGATTATGAAATCACGGAGACAAGCCACTACGATGTGCGCCGCGCAGGTTCTATTGGCTTTGAGAAAATCCCGGTGGACGCGTCAAGCAAAATGCCGGACGACTACATGGATTCCATCGAACCGTATGACTATACAGACCTAAAACCGTTTTCCACGGCATATCTGCCCGGATTTCTGGCAGACAAATATGATGTGAGCGTTGAAAACAGCCGGGAGCGGGCAGACAAGCGCTGCGCGGGTTCGCTGGTGTCTGCGCTGGAAAGCACGGTTTCGAATTACACCACCTGCAATGAAACGAGCCGAGACATCCGTTTGAAGCGCGGTAAAGTGCATTACGCGTTGCTTCCCGTCTGGATCTTGAACACAAAGTGGGAAGGAAAAGATTTCCTTTTTGCCATGAATGGTCAGACAGGTAAGTTGGTAGGCAACCTTCCTGTCAGCACGAAGCGGGTTGTCGGTTTGTTTGCAGCAATCGCGGCGTCACTCAGCGCCATCGGCGTGACTGCGCTGCTGCTTTTGGCACACTAGGGAGGGCGGAAAAATGAAAGAGAGAATACGCTGTCTCCTGCTGACGTTTATAATCGCGCTTGTATTCTGCGTGAATGTATCCGCAACCGAGCAGACAGGTGCACAGCTTTATTATGTAACGGATGAGGCCGGACTTCTCAGCGAAAACGAAAATATGATGCTGGAAAAGATGGCGGAAACCGTCTCCCAAAAATACGGCATCGGTGTATATATCGTAACCGTGGAGGATTATCGTGACTTCCATTCTGAAGGTGTCTATAAGGCGACCTATACCATCTATCACGAATACACGATGGGCGAAGGACCGGACCGCGACGGGATCATGCTCCTGCTCAGCATGGATGATCGCGACTGGGCGATGTTCTGCTATGGCTCACGCTGCGAGTATGCGTTCAACAGCTATGGTCAGCAGAAACTGGAAAAGGTATTCCTTGATAACTTCGGTGAAAACGACTGGTACGGCGGCTTTGAGGATTACATCAAAGAATGCAGCGTCTATCTGGAAAAAGCAGCCTCAGGAAAGCCGGTTCGAGCGAGTTTGTTTTTTCCGATCCTTATCGTGATCGGTCTTTCCCTACTGGCAGCAATCGTGATCGTCGCTGTGATATGGCAGAAAATGGAAAATGTATCGAAAAAAGCAACCGCTAACGCCTATGTTTCCGCGGGACTTCAGCTTACAGAGCAAACAGATCATTTTACCCATAAGACGACCTCCAGCCGGAAAATTGAGCGCAGCTCTTCCGGCGGCGGGAGCAGCCACAGCGAATCCGGCGGAGGCGGTTCCGGCCGAAGCGGAAAATTCTGAAAGGAGTGGCTATGAAAACAACACCCAGACGCATGTTCGCGCTATTGCTGGCACTGGTTCTGTTATTGTCGCTTTGCGCCTGTACACAGAAGACGCAAACGGAGCCTGACGAACCAAAAATAAATACTGCCCACAAAAAAACTCCGGAAAGCCAACAGGAGGAAGCTGTATTACAAAGCGACGGGAACGATTTTGTATCACAGGATAAGACCGTGGACACGCCGCCGGTGCAATACGCGTTTTCACAGGAGGCAGAGACATCGCTTGGATGGTTGCGCGACAGGATTGATTTTCCGACGACAATGTTTGGTGCGGCGTATCTCGGCTATGTCGGTGGTCTGTTTGATGAGGGTTTCGAGGCGGGTTTCCCTGCGTGGCTGCAGGAAACCAATGAGGCAATGCTCCTCGAATACCCCTTTATCGCAGAGATCAACGATGAGCACATCATCGGCAGCGCGGGGCATCTGTACTGCATTGTGCCGGTCGACGAGAACGCGACGGTTGCAATCAACCGTGTGCAGTGGAACGAAAAAACACAGACCGATGAGGTCACAGAGGTTCTCTACCGGTCAGAGAGCGGCGAACCGGTGCTGCTCTTTGCGAATCTCGACGGCATTGCGCATGAGGCCGACACCCAGGTCTTTATCACCGACAACAGCGGGAACACCTGCAAATGGTATCCCTCGCTTGATGCGACGAACCATCTTGCACCGTGTACATCGGAAGCCGGTGATTATCTTTCGTTCGATTTTACGGAATATGCCTGGTATGATATCCCATCCGAATTTTCCGATTGGCTTTCTGACGGCTGGACAGGCATGACCGCGCTTGGCCTTGCCGGATCGCAGAGTACAGGTATGGACTGGATCACAGAAACCATGGTAGAGGAAACCGGCCGCTATGCCTATTTCTCGCTGCGCTTCTATCTCGAGGATGAGACGGGGGGTACAGTCGATCTGGAGTGGACATACGAAGACAGCGACGACATTGAGGAGATGTGGAGCGGTTTCTGGGCGATTCAAACGATTCCGGACGGGCCGAGCTATGTAACGCTCAGCTTGTCGCTTGTGGGCGGTAACAGCTACGGTGTCACGGACGGCCCGGTGTATCTGTGTGAGAAGTATCCTCTCCTGATCAGCCCGAGCGGCACGGAGCTGCTGGTCGGCGCAGGTGAGAGCGGCGTTTGTCTGCCGTTCATGTCGCAGAGCACAACGGCATGTGTGCTGACACAGGCCGCAGGATAGAAAGCCTGCAGGAAGCAAACTGCTTTGAGGTTTGCATTCATAAATTCTGTTTGGTAGCAATCTACCGTCCAAGTCCATGTCCGGGGCAATGACCTGTTCGGCTCACAGTATCAATGTAAGCTACCGCTCAAGACACAGCTTCCCTCGGAGATCGCCGCTGCCGCATTTCGGAGTTTTAAAGAGCGGTATTCTTGGAACACGAAGGTCAGAGCGGTCACCGTCCGTTCCATTGAACGCTCGCCCAAAGACAGCGTCGAGCAGCTCACGCTGTTTGATAATGTCCAGCACCGCATGGCAATGGAGAAAGTACAGGATGCTGTGGAGGAGATTCATGGTCGCTTTGGCAAAAGTGCCATCTCTTACGCCTGCCTCATGGGCGATTTAAAAATGCCCACAGACGGAAGAGATAAAGTCAAAATGCCGGGGCTAATGTATCAATAAACGATGTTTTTCAAATATTTTCTGCTTTATGTCCGTGCTATGAAGCGCTGAAAGCGAAAGCGGCGAAGTTCGACGCGGCGGAAGAAGCAGGAAAGACCGATCTGCAAAAGGCGCAGGGCTGCCGGGGTTTCCGAGCGGGCTCTGCGCCTTTTTTATTTTCAGAAAAATAGCACCCCGGGCCGAAGGATGGGTGACCGCGGGGCGCTTGACAGATTTACAATTGAATTATATAAAACCGTAAAGGAAATGTCAATAGAAAATTCGAAAAAATGTGGATATTTTTCATGTTTTTAACCTGCTTTTAACGTATTCTTTTCTTTTATCTTTGCAGAAGTCTATTGCAAACCGACACGCAGCGTGGTACAATCGGCTTAAAGAAGTACGTGGAGGAGATTTTGTCGTGAACATGAAAACAATCGGTTCCGCCGTTGTAATCATCTTGGCCGCCATAGTCGGGCTATTCCTCGGCGCTGCCATGAACGACGGGTTAAGCGGCTCCATACTGCTCGCGGTCATCGCAGGGTTCGTCTGTGTGATCTATACGATTGAAAACAGTGGCAAGAAATAGGGGATTTTTTATGATTTTACAGTTTAAACAGCGCTTTTTTTCATGGTTCGACAGCTACGATATTTACGATGAGAACGGCAACACGGTGTATATCGTCAAAGGGCAGCTCTCCTGGGGACACTGCCTGAAAATTTTTGACGCTTACGGTGAAGAGATCGGCACGGTAAAAGAACGCATTTTCACGTTCATGCCGAAATTCGAAATGTATTTTAAAAACCAATATGTCGGTTGCATCAGCCGCGAATTTGCACTTTTTAAGCCGAAATACAACGTAGAATGCAACGGCTGGCATGTGGAAGGCAACGTTTTGGAGTGGGATTATACCGTTGTTTCCGGAAGCGGTCACGATGTGGCAAGCATCTCCAAAGAGCTGTTCAACTGGACGGACACGTACCTTTTGAACATCTACGCCCCCGCAGACGCACTGTGCGTTTTGATGATCGTGCTTGCAATCGACGCCGAAAAGTGCAGCCGAAATAACGGCTAAACGCTATTTTCTGTACAGAAAAGACCTCCGCTCAAGACTGTTTGGCCCGAGCAGAGGTCTTTTCTTTTCCCAAAATTTAAAATGCGTAGAACAAAATGCCGAGACCGGCGGAAAGCACGATCATCAAAATGGGCGAGGGTGCTTTCTTTTTAAAGTGCTTATAGCCAAAGTGCAAAGTAATCAGCAGCAGCAAAATCACAACACCGCGCAGATCGACCTCGGGGGCGCTTCGTATGGTCGTAAAGCTGAATAGCGTACTAAGGCCCATCGTCAGCGCCGTAGCTAAAATGAGCGCCACCACGCACGGACGCACGCCGGAGAGGAATGCCTGTACACCGGCGTATTTCAGCAGATTACTCAACACTGCCGCAATGAGCAAAATAATGACGAACGAGGGGAGCACCACGCCCAAAGTCGCGAGCAGACTGCCCAACACGCCGCCTTGCGAAGATCCGATGAACGTCGCCATGTTGACGGCAAGCGGGCCGGGGGTCGATTCGGACACCGCAATGAAGTTGATGAACTCGCTTTCCGTGAGCCAGTGATTCGAGAGCACGGCTTCGCGGATGAGGGAGATCATGCCGTAGCCGCCACCGAACGACACTGCGCCAATCTCAAGGAAGGTCAGGAATAATTTAAAATAAATCATTTCACGTCACCGCCTTTTCCACGCAGGCGCTGTATGAAGTAGGCCGCAAGACCAACCACACCGCTAAGCAAAATAAAGTAGATGGACGAAAACGAAACAGCGAAAACGGAAAACGCTATCATGCAAACCGCTACGCCTGTGATAAGCACGGTATTGAACGCCGTCTTTTCAAGACTTTTCAGCATGCGCACACCGGCGGAAAAGATGAGGTACACAACGCACACCTGAATTCCGTGGAACGCGCAGGAAACGAATTTCAAGCTCAAAAACTGGTCAAAGAATAGGGAAATGAGGTAGATGATGACAAACGAAGGGATACACACCCCAAGCGTGGCCGTCGCCGCGCCGGGCACACCGGCAATGTGATAACCGATATACGTTGCGCTGTTAATAGCTATCGGGCCCGGCGTAGACTCCGCAATCGCGATCATGTCGAGGAACTCTTTTTTATCGATCCACTTTTTCTTTGCGATAAATTCATTTTCCAGCAAGGCAACCATCGCATAGCCACCGCCGAACGTGAAAGCGCCGATCTTCAAAAATGTGAGGAACAGCGTGCATAGTTTTTTCATTTTTCAACCCCATTTTCTGCTGATTTAAACACGATAATCATACACCGTTTCACCGAAAAAAGCAATAAAAAGGAAGCAGGAGCACCTTTCGATGCGTTCCTGCTTCCTTTGCTTTATTTTAAATTACTTAGAGAAGAGGTTTGCCACACGGTTCCAGAAGCTGTCTTTGGTTTCAGTCTCGGTCGTGGTTTCTTCCGTGGTGCTCGTGCTGTTGCTGCTCGAGTCCGTTGCGGTGCGCATTACGTAGCTTACGGTCATATCCGTACCGTCTGCGCGGCCGGAGCCCTTGAAGCTGTCCGCACGATCCTTCATGATGTCAATCACGCGTGCCAGCGTGGAATCCGGGTCGGTAATTTCGCTGAGGCCGTCGAGCTTATCATTGATTGTATCGGAGAACTCCGTCATGCCGTCGCTGAGCTCGGACGTGCCGTCCTTGAGCTCTGCGCCGCCGGTCTGGAACTGACCGATCGCATTCGATACGGTCTTGCTGGAGGAAGAGAGCGTCTCCATGCCGCTGAGCAGTTGGTTGGTGCCTGCATCGAGCGTGCCTACGCCGGTTGCGAATGCAGAGGTGCCGGTTGCAAGCTGAGAAGCACCGCTGCCAAGCTTTGCAGCACCGTCGGAAATCGCGTTAGCCGCACCGACAACCGTGTTGGTATCTGCCGGACTCTCTGCGTTATACAGCGCGCCGGTCAGCGTATCAACACTGTCCATCATTTCGCCTGCCTGCGAGGAGAGGTCTTTGAATTCACCCATCAAACTCTTGAGCTCATCGGTGTTAATGTCCGGGATTGCCGCTGCAACCTGCTGCACAGCGCTCTGCTTTGCCGCCGCAAGTTCCTCGGAAGACGTTACTTTTTCCGTAACAGCCGGGGCAACCTGTTCGGCAACCTTCGGGCCAACCGTGCTTGCAATCGTATCCGAATCAATATCGCTTACAACCTGACCCATTGCCGCTTTTACAGCAACTGTTGCTGCGCCGGAAAGTTTTGCTGTAACTGTATCGGTAATTTCGCTACTCGGGGAAGCCGGAGCAGCGATTTTTGCTGAAATTGCATTTATTTGATCCTCAGTAAGGCCTAAATTCGGATCACTTAAAAGTTCTTCGAGTGCCGTCTGATAACCGCCTTGGAATACATCGGTCGAAAGTGCAGCCACCTGATCTGCGCCGACTGCCGCATCATCGGCTGCCTTCTGCACGTTGCCCTTGATCTCTTCCGCCGTCTTCTGAGAAGCAACTGTTGCCGCATTGCTTGCAGCGGCTTCGGAAGCCGCTTTCGCTGCGCCGCTCGCCGCACCATCGAAAACCTGTTCAGCGCCTGCGCCGAGCTGTGCTTTGAGTGCTGTCATATCCGGGATTTCAACGGTCTCCAGCTTGCCGGAAAGCTCGGTCATTTTGTCTTCAAGCGCAGTCTTCTTTTCGGAAGCCTCTACAAGGCCCGGGACAAGCTGCTGATTCATGACGCCCGCAAGCTGTGCGGTACTGTTCTGCAGCTGAATAGCGCCGAGGGAAAGCTCGCCGGTCTTCGTTGCCAAGAGCTGTGCGTTTTCAAGCAGGTTTTCCGTGCCGTTTGCAAGGGTCTGTGTGCCGTTCAAAGCGCTGTCCACGCCGGCATCGAACTGGCTGTAACTTGAAGCAAACGTGTCAAGGCTTTTGACAAGTGTGCCCACAGCGTCATCCAGTGCGCCGGAACCATCCTTCAGCTGATCGATTGCATCGGTCAACTCATCCATCGTGTCGCCAAGCTCGTCGGAAACCTCATCGAGGTCGAGGTCGGAAAGGCTCGGAGCCGCGGCGAAGAGAAACGTCGGGACGGTGCAGTCCGTAACATCCGCTTCGAGGGTAAGGGTATCGAGCATCAGGTCGTCGAGCTTATCAAAGCTGTCGGGGAGCAGGTCGCTGACGGCTTCCTTCATGCCCGGCATCGCAAGGTAGCAGGCAACCTGCGTTTTGGAATCAGACTCCACAAGACCGTGCTCTGTCGTGATGTTCTTGAAGTTTTCGCTCGGCAGCACAGCCGCCGCAACAGTAAAGAACGGGGTATAGACGGTGCGCTTTTTACCGTTTACAGTCACTTCTTCGCCGGTGTTGTTCGTCAGCTTAACGGTTGCGACAAGGTGGCCGCTCTGACCCTTGAGTTCATCGGCCGTAACCGCCTTGCCGTCCAGCGTATACTCGATGGAAACGCCGACCGGCGCCTGTGCGCTGTTCTTGCCCTGATAATAAATATCGGTTTCGTCCGTCGTCCACTTGAGCGTATTGCCGGACTGTTCTGGCATCACGTCGCTCTTGAGGTTCTGAATATCGGAGAGATCGCTTTCGTCGGTAACGGCATCAAAACCATCGTCGCTGTGCAGCCAATCGCTGGTGATCTGCTCCTGCACGGAACCGTCTGCGTTCAGGATGAGATAAGAGGTTTCTTTTTTCTCAACGGCAGCATCCGCCGCGAAGGCCGGGGCAGCGCAGCCGAGGAGGAAAAGTGCGGAAATCGTAGCCGCAACAGATTTTGTAAGATACTTACTCATATTGATCGAGATCCTTTCTCTGAATCGATTATGCCTTTTTCTCGGTGATTTCGGGCTTTTTCAGCCAATGGAACGTGGTCTTTCTGAGGATTGGCTCCGTGATGACAAGCAGTGCCGGCAACACAAGCAGGATAACTGCCATACTGATGAGTGCGCCGCGGCTGATGAGCTTGCACAGCACGCCGATGAGCTCCATACGGGAGACGAGGGACACGCTGAACGTTGCCGCGAAGAAGGTGAGACCGCTTGTTAAAATACTCTGACTGCACTGTTCAACGGCAATTTGAGCCGCTTCCTTTGCAGTGTGACCCGCGTTACGCTCTTCGCGGAAACGCGTGGTCATGAGGATCGCATAGTCGACCGTTGCACCGAGCTGAATGGTGCCGATAACGATGCTTGCGATAAACGGCAGCGTCGTGCCGGTGAAGTACGGAATGCCGAGGTTGATCATGATGGCGCTTTCAATCGCCGCAACGAGCAGCACCGGAACAGAAGCGGAGCGGAACACGATGGCGATAATGACGAACACGACGATGATACTTGTGATGTTGACGTTATTGAAGTCGACATCCGCAACCTCGATCAAATCTTTCGTCATCGCGCCTTCGCCGGTGATGACGCCGTTCGGGTCGTACTTTTTCACAATATCGATCATTTCGGAAAGCTGGTTATTTTGCTCGTCACTGCCGCTCTTATAAGAGGAGTTTGCAAGGATCATCTTGTGGCCGCCGGCCTCGAAGATATCGCGCACGTCGTCAGGAATAAACATTTCCGGGATCGCGCTGCCGACGAACTTTTCATAGCTCAAAACCTGGTGAATGCCGTCCACGTCGCTCAACTCATCGGAAAGATCGGAGAGATTTTTTTCGGAAAGGGTATCGTCCACAATGATGAAGTGGGACGTTGTCATATCGAAGTCTTCCTTCAGGCGGTTCGTACCCGCAATGCCGGGAAGGTCCTGCGGAAGCGCATCAAAGATCGTGTAGTAAACGGAAGTCTTTGATTGTGCAATGAAGAACGGAATGAAGATCATGATAAACGCAATCAAAATCGGCACACGGTGCTTCACGACGAAGTTCGAGGTACGCTTGAGCTTCGGGATGAACGTGCGGTGCGTGTGCTTTTCAATGGCACGGCGGAATGTCATGATAAGGGACGGTAAAACCGTGATGGTGCAGATAACGCCGAGCAGAACACCCTTTGCCATGACGACGCCGATGTCTTCGCCGAGCGTAAGCTGCATGGTGCACATGGCAAGGAAGCCCGCAATCGTTGTAAGGGAGCTGCCGGTAATGGAGGAAAACGTCTTTTTAATAGCCGCCACCATGGCGTCCTCATCGGATGCCGCCGTCAGCTTTTCTTCTTCGTAACGGTGCAGCAGGAAGATGGAGAAGTCCATCGTAACACCAAGCTGCAGGACCGTTGCCAATGCTTCCGTAATGTAGCTGATTTGGCCGAGGAAAATGTTCGTGCCGAAGTTATAGACGATTGGGAACAGCATGCCGAGCATGAAGATAAGCGGCACAATCGTTTCTTTCAGGCTGAGGAACAGAATCAGCAACGAAGCGCCCACAGCGCAAAGGATATACAAGGGCATTTCTTTATTGATGAGGCTCTTGGTATCTTCCAAAATAGCCGACATACCACCGATGAAGCAATCTTTATTCAAGATGTTCTTGATTTGCTTCTGCGCGTTCATCGTTCTGGCATCTGCGCTCGGGGCATCGAACTGAACGATGAGCATCGTTGCGCCGGAATCGTTATAGAAGAACTTCTGAATATCGCTCGGAAGCATTTCCTTCGGCGTCGTCACATCGATAAAATCGCTCGTCCACATGACCTTCTGTACGCCTTCGACCCCTTCAAGATCGCTTTTCAGTTTTAAGGTATCAGGCGTAGACATGTTTTCAACCGTAATCATGGAAACCGATGCCATATTGAAGTCATCCTCCAAATACGTCTCGCCGATCATGGAATCCAGATCTTTCGGCAGGTAGGTCAAAATATCGTAGTTAATGTAGGTGCCGAGCGCACCGAACACCGAGGGGATTAAAAGCAGAACTGCTAAAACAAGAATCAGCTTTCTGCGCTTCACGATCCATCGTGCAAAGTGCTCCATTTAGCACCGCTCCTTTCATTCGGGAACCATCCCGTTTATTTCGTTATGTAGTTTAGTCCAAAAATGACCAATAGTCAATATTAAAAATGACGAACTGTGTGGGCAAAATAAATTGACTATTAGTCATTTTATTCAAATCTGTACAAAATGTTGTTTTTGGCTTGCTTTTTACGGTGTATCCGCCTTATACTATAAGATAAATGAAGTGATTACACAGGTAGATTTGAATGTTGGGAGGCCACAGCCATGCGCGGCGGTGTTGAACAGAAAAAAGAACAGAAAAAGGAGGGGCTGCTCGAGGCGGCCTATCAGCTTTTCCTTGAAAAGGGCGTTAACAAGACCTCAGTCGATGAGATCGTAAAGAAAGCGAACGTCGCAAAGGGTACGTTTTATCTGTATTTTCACGATAAAACCCAGCTTCTGCAGCAGCTCACATACCGCATTTCCGCGCGTGTTTTGAGTGAGGCCTATGAATATGCGGAAGAGCATAAGACCGGCGTTTTTGTAGAAGACATCATCCTCATGGTCGATTACATCGTGGAATACTTTAAAAGAAGCCGTCTGACACTGCGGCTTTTAGAGCGCAATTTCTCCTGGCCGATGATTGAAAAGCAGCTTGATCTAAGAGAAGACCCGTTGTGGGACAAGCTTGTCACTGCCATTAAGAGCAGCTCGCTCGCCGTGGGCTGCACGGAAGATGTCTTATATAAGCGCGTGTTTTTGGTGGTTGAGCTCATCGGTTCCACTTGCTTTGCCACGATGATTGAAAATAAGCCGGATACAATAGACAATATGAAACCCGTGCTTTACGACATGGTGCGTAAGATGCTTGCGTAATGTAAAGCGTATCGACTTTGCAAAGTTGAGTTGCTTTGTAAAGTCATATTGACTTACACATAAACCTCCCGGGGTTAGTTTAAAGCTTGCCCTGGGAATTTTCTATGTTCGATTGAACTTTTTCGCAAGATATAGTAAAATAGAAACCAATAGTAAAGATAGAAACCAAAAAACGAGAAGACACAGAACCAACAGAACGGAGATCATTTGAACCTATGGATAAATCGGAAATCCTTGCACTGCGCCGCGCAGTGCTGGAAAAAGACTTTGCACGCATGAATGACCGCCAAAAGCAGGCCGTGTTCACCGTAAACGGCCCGCTGCTCATTTTAGCGGGCGCAGGCAGCGGAAAAACAACGGTGCTCATCAACCGCATCGCGAATATCCTGCGCTACGGCGATGCGTACAACAGCACCTATCTGCGTGACGATCTCGATGAAAATGATATTGCCGCGTGCAAAGCTTATATTGAAAACGGCACGCCGCTCACAACGGAAACACAGGAGCATTTGAGTGTTTCTGCCTGCGCGCCGTGGCGCATCATGGCTATTACCTTTACAAATAAGGCTGCAGGCGAGCTGAAAGACCGCCTGTGTGCCATGTTGGGCGAGGCCGCCAACGACATTTGGGCATCGACGTTCCACTCCACCTGCGCGCGTATTTTGCGCCGTGACGGCGAGCGCATCGGGTATTCCTCGCACTTTACGGTGTACGATACCGACGACCAGCGCCGCTTGATGAAAAGCATCTTAAAAGAGCTCGACATTTCGGAAAAAAACATCACGCCAAAATCGATTTTGAACGAGATTTCCCGGGCAAAGGATTCTTTAATCTCGCCTGCCGAGTACGCCCTCACGGTCGGCGACGATTTCAGATTAAAGATTATCTCCCGCGCGTATACAACATACCAAAAGCGTTTGGAAGACGCCGATGCTATGGACTTTGACGACCTCATCAATAAAGTAGTGGAGCTCTTCAAAAAGTGCCCGGACGTTCTGGAATACTACCAGAACCGTTTCCGCTACCTAATGGTTGACGAGTATCAGGACACAAACCATGCGCAGTACACATTTGTGCGCATGCTGGCCGAAAAAAGCGGTAACCTCTGCGTGGTCGGCGACGACGACCAGAGCATCTACAAATTCCGCGGTGCAACGATCGAAAACATTCTGAGCTTTGAAAATACGTTTCAGAATGCGACGGTCATTCGTTTGGAGCAGAATTATCGCTCGACGCAGAACATTCTGGACGCTGCGAACGCCGTCATTGAGCATAACACCGAGCGAAAAGGCAAAACGCTGTGGACGCAAAACGGCACCGGCGCCATGATCCACCTGCACACGGCGGAAAATGAAACGGATGAAGCCGAGCGCATCACGAAGATCATCTTAGACGGCGTTGCTGCGGGGCGGAAATTCTCCGATTACGCTGTTTTGTACCGCATGAACTCACAGTCGCTGACATTTGAACGCAATTTTGCAAAGTCCGGCGTACCGCATAGAATTATAGGCGGCACGCGCTTCTACGAGCGCCGTGAGATCCGCGAGATGATCGCATATTTGAGCGTTATCAACAATCCGAGTGATGAAATGCGCCTGCGCCGCATCATCAACACGCCGAAGCGCAGCATTGGCGACCGCTCGGTCGAAGTCGCGGCGCAGATCGGTCAGCAGACGGGTGAGACACTGTTTGAGGTCGTCTCGCACGCGAAAGACTATCCCGCACTGTCCCGTGCCGCAAACAAAATGACGCTTTTCGCCGCACAGATGCAGGGACTCATCGAACTCAACAACGACGAAGAAGTCACGCTCGGCGAGCTTTATGACGAGCTTGTGGAGCGCATCGATTACCTGAATTTTCTTAAGACCGACGACCCGGAATCCGCAGAAGACCGTGCCGCGAACGTGCAGGAACTTGCTTCCAACCTGCGCCGTTTTGAGGAGGAGAACCCCGAAGGCACGCTTTCGGATTTTCTCGAAGAAGTTTCGCTCATTACGGACATTGATAATTACGATAATAACGCCGATTCCGTCGTGCTCATGACGGTGCACTCCGCAAAAGGTCTCGAATTCCCGGTGGTGTTCCTGCCGGGCATGGAGGAAAACATTTTCCCGGGCATGGCGAGCGTATATGTACCGTCCGAAGTGGAGGAGGAACGCCGTTTAGCGTATGTTGCCATCACGCGCGCAAAAGAGGAGCTGTACATTTTCCACGCGGAATCCCGCATGATCTTCGGCATGACGAACCGCAACCGCGTTTCGCGCTTTGTGGAAGAAATCCCGGAGACGCTCGTCGAGCACACCCGCTCCCGCGATTACAGCGCGCGCCCGGTCTCTATGCCAAGCTTCGGCGGCGCGAAGCCGTTCGGGGAAGCACCGAAAACAAAATCCGTTGCGGAAGCCGGCGGATTCACGCCGAAGCCGCGCGTAAAGCCCGCGCCTGCCGGTACATACCGCGTAGGCGATACTGTCCTGCACAAGGCGTTCGGCACGGGTCTCATCGTTTCCGCCACGCCGATGGCGAACGATACGCTGCTCGAAGTCGCGTTTGATAAAGTCGGCACCAAAAAGCTATTTGCAAACTTCGCAAGACTGACAAAAGTATAAAAAGAGTAAGCCGTGCACCTGTTTTCAAAGTGCACGGCTTATATTATTCAAATGCGGTTCTAATTTTGTCTGCCGCAGCCACAGCCGCAGTCGCTCGCTTTCGGCGGGAAAAACTCGTCGGTCGGGAAATCAATCTTGCGGAACAGCTCGCAGGGGTTGTCGCCGGAGGTGACGCATTCCTTATCCGGAATGCAGAAATCAAACGCAGGAATGAGCATCTGCACATTCCGCACAATCTGCACGATGGTAAACAGGCCGATCGTCACGTATACGGTGTTTTTCTGCTCTACCGTTTCAAACGCGCCGCCGTAACGGCTTGCAATGCAGTCCGGGATCACGCAGCAGGGCTCGCAGCCGCAGCGGCAGTGCTCGCAAAGCTTTGCGGAAAGCGCCACCGGCTGCGCGACCTGCACAGTCGCCTTTGGTAAGACCTTATTGCCCTGTAAATCGGCTTCGTCACGGCAGCTCTCGCTTGTAAACATCTTCACGTTGCCCTCACTGCCGTAGAGAATGACCTTCTTATTGAAAATTGAAATACCGCTCACGCGTTCGCAGCCCACTGTCGCGCCACCGTACAGCTCCAAAGATACGTCAAAGAAAAACGTGAGATCAATGGAATAATACCCGCGGTTAAAGGGGATCGGCTGCATATCAATGTACACAGAGATTACATCAACGTCCCGCACCCGCACATTAGCGGAAGCGTCCACAACGGGCTGCACCGAGGCGGGAAACAGCACACGTAAATCCTCTAAGCAGTCTTTATCTGAACAGGAATCGTAAATGCGCATGGCATCTATGCAGACGGCTTCTTTTAACGCTGCGCCGTTTTCGCAATCGGGTGTCCGCTCATTTTCAGCCATATTTGTAAACCTCCTTTGTGGTTTCTCAATGCCATTGTACGGAAAAGGGCGGGTATTGTGCCTGTCCCGCCGTTTTGCTCGGTTTTTTCGCATTGTAAGAAATTTTTCGGTTGTATATTTCGCCGCAGTTTGCTATAATGAATAGGAATGTACCGCGCTGCGGTGCAAAAAGTCGGCAAAGGCCGGCAAATTTACGCAGAAAGCAGTAAATGAAACTTATGGCATTGATTGTAATTGAAGGGCTGGACGGCAGCGGCAAAGGCACGCAGGCAAAGCTTTTGTATGATTACGCCTTATCGCGCGGCCGCGCACGGCAGGTAACGTTCCCGGATTATGACTCTCCGTCTTCATCGCTTGTAAAAATGTATCTGAAAGGCGATTTCGGAAAAGAGGCGGGAGACGTGAACGCCTACGCCGCAAGCGCATTTTACGCCGTGGATCGCTTTGCAAGCTACCGCATGAAGTGGAAAGACGATTATGCAAGTGGTGTGCCGATCATCTCCGACCGCTATGTGACATCCAACATTGTATATCAATTAAGTAAGCTGCCAAAAACGGAGTGGAAAGCGTTCGTTTCGTGGCTTGAAGACCTGGAATATGAAAAATTCGGGTTGCCGAGGCCGGATCGTGTGATTTATCTGGATGTGCCGCCTGAAATTTCCCAAAGGCTGCTCACAGAGCGCTACGCAGGCGACACCACCAAAAAAGACATTCACGAAAGCGACATACATTATCTGCTACATTGCAGGGACTGTGCACTGTACGCCGCAGAGCATTTAAACTGGACCGTATTAAACTGCGCCGAGGGCGACACCTTGCGCAGCATTGAAGATATTCATCACGAGATCAAGGAAAAGCTGGAGGATTTATTATGATCTATGTATTTCTTGCAAACGGATTTGAAGAGATCGAAGCGCTCGCGCCCGTGGATATTCTGCGCCGCGCAGAGCTTGAAGTAAAGACCGTCGGCGTCGGCGGCAAAACAATCACCGGCTCCCACGGTATCACCGTAACAGCTGACATCGAAGAAAAAGACGTTACAACGGACGATATGGAGCTGATGATCCTGCCCGGCGGCATGCCCGGCACACTGAATCTCGAAAAATCGCCGATCGTCACAACCTGCGCGGAATACTGCGCAAAGAACGACATTTACCTTGCGGCAATCTGCGCTGCACCGAGCGTTCTCGGCCATCTCGGCCTCCTGAACGGTAAGGAAGCCATCTGCTTCCCGGGCTTTGAAGGCGAATTAAAGGGCGCCACAATCTCCGAAAAGCCGGTCTGCGTAGACGGCAAGATCGTCACGGCAAAAGGCATGGGCGTTGCCGTGCAATTTGGCTTGACGCTTGCTGGTCTCATGGTCGGCAAGGACGTTGAAAAGAAGATCCACGACGGCATTCAGTGCACGGATTGATGACCGATATAACCGAAAAAAACGCACTGCGTCGAAAAATGCGTGCGGCACGCAAAGCCTGCACGGATCGCGCTACACGGGATGACTGCCTTTTGCAGCGGCTCATGGTACTTTCGGTGTACCAAAAGGCATCGTGTGTTTTGAGCTACGTAAGCTTCGGCACGGAAGCGGATACGCTCAGAATTCTCGATCGTGTACTTGCAGACGACAAAGCGCTTTACGTACCGAAATGCGTGCCAAATACGAACCGCATGGTGTTTTACCGCATCTCGGCTTTACGCGATCTTTCGCCGGGCGCTTACGGCATTTTGGAGCCGAAAGAAGCAGAGGCATATCAAGATGAGGCGAATGCACTGTGCCTTGTGCCGGGACTGGCGTTTTCAGCAGACGGCGCACGACTCGGGTACGGCAAAGGGTACTACGATACGTTTTTTGCACGGCATCCGGTTTTAAAGCTCGGCCTATGCTACGATTTTCAGCTCGTGCCGCAAGTGCCGACGCAGCCGCATGATGTACGCATGGACGGTATTTTGACCGACAAGCGGCTCGTTTTGACGGCAGATGAAGAAAGGATGGAATGAAAATATGAGTGATAACGGCAGGCGCTACGCCCCGAAGGACGCGACACCGCGCAGCCAGAATTCGCGCGAATTCAAGCTGAATCTTTCCGAAGATCAGCTCAATCACACAGACGAACTGGAGGACTTGCAGGGCTATGCCGGCAGCCGCGCACCACAGCGCGTGGAAGAAAGCTCTGCCGGTGCACGCTCCGCCCGCGCGGAACGCAATCAGAAAAAGGAAGCGAAGGAACACAAGAAAAGAAACCGTGTAAAGGCCAGAAAAAACAAGCGCATTTTCGCGTTCACGTGGCTTGCCATGGTTATTCTGGTCTCTTTAACCCTCGCTTCGTACCTGATTGGCGGCTCCAACGATTTTCTCGGTGTAGACCGCACGGATTCCGAAGTGGAGGTCACGATTCCCGAAAACGTGACGCAGGAGCAGCTGACAGACATTCTTTACAAGAGCCACGCGATCGATAAGCCGGAGTTTTTCTCCCTTTTCTGCAAATTCACCACGGAAATGGAGTATTTTGAACCCGGCACGTATACGATCAAAACAAACTACGATTATAAGCAGCTCGTCAATACCTTACAGTCCGGCCCGGATCTCGGCGAAGAGATCACCGTCATGTTCCGTGAGGGCATCACGGTGCAGCAGCTTGCCGCTTTGCTGGAAGAAAACGGCCTGCACACTGCAGACGAGATCCTTGAAGCCTGCAACTCTTCGGATTACGACAGCTACTCGGATGTTGCAGCCATCACGAACACAAGTGACCGCTACTATAAGCTTGAGGGCTATCTGTTCCCGGATACGTACCAGTTCTTTGAAAACGATACGGTAGAATCGATCCTTGACCGCTTCCTCAATAACTTTGAAAATAAGCTCACCGACGAAATGCGCGATGACATTGCGAAATCCGGCTATACCACGGATCAGATCATCACGCTCGCTTCCATCATTCAGGCAGAAGCTGCAGATACAGAAGATATGTATAAAATTTCCACTGTTTTGCACAACCGACTGGAAAGCGGCGCAGAGCATGACATCCACACGCTGGACTGCGACTCCACAGTTTATTATCCGTACAAAACGGCAAATGACGCGCCGGAGGGCTTTGTAAGCTCGTACTCCACGTATGACAACAGCGGCCTGCCGGCAGGCCCGATTTGCAACCCGGGTCTTGAAGCCATTAAGGCGGCAATCTATCCATCAACCAGTGATGATTGTCGTAATGCCTATTATTTCTGTCATGACAGCAATGGTAAGGCTTACTACGCTTCCACGATGGATGATCATTTGGTGAACTTGGGGTACGCCGGTCTGCTGTAACCGACACAACATTTACGATAACAAAGCTACCTGTGCCTTTCCGGCGAATTTTGTCCGGAAAGGCACAAATGCAGTAAAGGAATGAATTTCATGGAACAAAAACGATATAACGCGCCGGAGCTTCTGGCGCCGGTCGGCGATATGGAGCGCCTTATTTCTGCCGTGCGCTACGGTGCGGACGCGGTGTATCTTGCCGGTAAATCCTTCGGCATGCGCTCTGCGCCTTCCAATTTTACAAACGAGGAGCTTGAAGAAGCTGTAAAATACTGCCACGCGCAGGGCGTGAAGGTCTATGTCACCTGTAATATTCTGCCGCATAACGCAGAACTTGCCGCGCTGCCGGCGTTTCTCGAGTTTTGCCAGGCAATCGGTGTAGACGCGTTCATCATGACCGACCTCGGCGTGATGTCCATGGCAAAAAAATACGCGCCGAACGTCGCGATACACATTTCCACGCAGGCCGGCGTTGTGAACTATGAGACCGCAAACGCGTTTTATAACATGGGTGCAGAGCGCGTTGTACTGGCGCGCGAGCTCTCGTTTGAAGAAATCGCGGAGATCCGCGCGAAAACGCCGAAGGCGCTCGAAATCGAAGCATTTGTGCACGGTGCGATGTGCGTTTCGTTCTCAGGCCGCTGCCTGCTTTCAAACTACATGACCGGCAGAGACGCAAACCACGGCGATTGCGCGCAGCCGTGCCGCTGGGATTATTACCTCATAGAACGCACGCGTCCGGATCAGGTGTTCACGATCGAACAGGATCAGAAATCGACGTATGTCTTCAATTCCCGCGATATGTGCATGATCGAGCACATTCCGCAGCTCATCGAATGCGGCATTTCGAGCCTCAAAATTGAGGGCCGCGCAAAGTCCGCGTATTACGTTGCCTGCGTGACGAATGCGTACCGCCACGGCATCGATGCTGTCATGAACGGTGAGCCGCTTCCGCAGTGGGTCGTGGACGAGACAGAGAAGATCAGCCATCGCGCGTACAGCACCGGGTTTTACAGCGGTCACGAGCCGGGGCAGACCGTAAACAGCGGCGGATACATCCGCGGCTGGGATGTTGCGGCCGTGTGCACCGGCGAAGAAAACGGCATGATGCGCCTTTCACAGCGCAACCGCTTCTTCCGCGGCGAGACTGTCAGCGTACTGGAGCCGGGCGAAGTGCCGTATGACATCACACTTAGTGAAATCTACAACGAGGATATGGAGCCAATCGAATCCGCACCGCACGCGACGATGACGGTCTACCTCAAAACCGACCGAAAAATCAAAGAGGGCGCGTTTCTAAGAGTGAAGCGCGGCTGAATAACACCTCCGTTTAGGGCCCATACTTTTCCTATACGGAGGTGTTTTTATGTCTACACGCAGGATCATCGCAACGTATGCGTTTGTGATGTTCTTTCTCGTCATCGCACTGCTCGGCACCGTGACCGCCGCTTTCGGCGGCACAAGCTATACGGAGGCCGCCGGGCGGCAGAGTTTATATACCTTAACGGCCGCCAAGGCGCGCGGCACGATCTACGACCGCAATTTGCAGCCGCTCACAAACGCCGAGCGTGTTTATGTCGCTGCAGTAATTCCCTCGCGGGAAACGCTTGCCAAATTAAACCGCGCTGTACCGGAAGAAAAACGCGAAGTCCTGCGCACGGCGCTTGAAAGCGGAAAGCCGTTTCTGATCGAAGTCACAACACCCGTCAGTGATGACGGCATCCAGACATTTTCCGTCACAAAACGGTATGCAAACCCGCAACCGGCGGCGAATCTGCTCGGGTATCTCGACAGCGACTATAACGGCGCGGACGGTGTGGAAAAAAGCTTCGACGCACTGCTTGCGGAAAACCACGGGGAAATCGACGTTACCTTCGCCATTGATGCGCTCGGCAATGCCATCTCCGGTGAAACAATGCACGTGGAAAACACATACCGCATTGCGGACGGCGGCGTAATGCTGACGCTGGATAAGCGCATGCAGCAGTGTTTGGAAAATGCCTGCGCGGAAATCGAAAAAGGCGCCGCCGTCATTTTAGATTGCAAAACCGGCGAAATTCTGGCTTCCGCAAGCTTCCCGGCCGTAGACCCGAACAACCTTGCTGCGTGCATGGAAAATGAAGATGCACCGTTTGTAAACCGTGCCCTGTGCGCGTATACGCCCGGTTCGGTCTTTAAGCTCATCTGCGCCGCCTCGGCGCTCGAATACGGCATCGATTATAAGGAGGTGTATACCTGCACCGGAAGCATTGTTGTTGACGGCCTCACGATCACTTGCTACGGCGGCAAAGCACATGGGGAAGTGAATCTCCACACAGCGTTGCGAAGCTCGTGCAACGGGTATTTCATACAGCTCGTGCAGAAGCTCGGCGCGGAAAAGATTTTAAGTATGGCGGAAAAGCTCGGCTTTGGTACATCTGTTTCGCTTGCAGACAATTTAGAAACGGCCGCAGGCTCGCTTTCGAACGCGCAAGCCCTTAAAAACGCCCGTGCGCTGGCGCTGTTTTCGTTCGGCCAGGGTGAAACGACTGTCTCACCGCTGAATTTGGCCGCTGCCGTAAACGCCATCGCCGCTGACGGCATTTATATGACGCCGCGGCTCGTATATGGCATGGTCGATACAAATTTATCCGTACAGGAAACCGAAGAAAACACCGGTGAAAAAGTCATGGAGCCGACGACCGCCGCACGCTTACGTGCCTATATGGAAAGCACAGCACGATTCGGTACAGCACGGATCGGCGCACCGCAAAACTGTGTTTCCGGCATCAAGACCGGCACGGCGCAGACAGGTGTATATGACGAAAACGGGGAAGAAATCGAGAATTATTGGTATGCAGGCTACATCTGCAATGCACAGGAAGAGCCGCTTTATACCCTCGTCGTGCTGGAGGAGACCGCCGGCGAAACGCATGTGCCGCAGGCTTTCCGCAAAATCGGCGAAGCACTTGTCGATTTTAATTGACAAGCCGGTAAAAAAGCATTATAATAAGATACGTATGAGGGGTGGAGATATGGCAAGCCTGAATCTTGAAGATATGCAGCAGATTCAAAAAGAACTGCAAGCAAAATATCTCGAAAAGTGGGGAGGCCTTTCTCCGAAAATCGGTCGCGATAAGCTCCTTTGGATGATGATCGAAGCCGGTGAAGTCGCCGACATCATCAAGAAAAAGGGTGACGATGCGATTTTGAACGACCCCGAGACCAGACACCACTTCACGGAAGAAGTGTGTGATGTGCTCATGTATTTAAACGATGTTCTGCTGTGCTACGGCATCACGCCGAATGAAGTCGAGAACGTATATCTCGAAAAGCACAAACGAAACATGAGCCGCTGGTGATTTTAGATTTTAATTTGTTTTATAGCAAAAGGCACGGGCAAATGCACATAGCTGTACCGAACAGAGAGCGGATCCACAGGCTGGAAGATCCTCGGAAAACACCATGTGCAGGCCAACCCGTATGACTGCCGCACAGTGATGAACTGTGCCGTTTTCCGCGTTAAGGAGTTTAAAGTGGTGTATGAAGAAAAGCTTCATGCACAATTTGGGTGGTACCACGGAACTGTCCGTCCCATTGCGGAGGACAGTTCTTATTTTTTTGTAAGGAGTGGCAAAACATGAATATGGACTATTGCCTTTCCGAGCTCAAAGCCCTGCTTTCCATCGATTCTCCGTCCGGCTTTACGGATAAAGCGGCGGACTATCTTATCGGTGAACTGACAGCACTCGGCTACGCTCCGGAAAAAACAAGAAAGGGCGGCGTTTTCTGCTGCCTCGGCGGCGAGGGCAGCCCGCTTGTGCTGATGGCACACGTAGACACGCTCGGCGGCATGATTTCCACAATCAAGCCGAACGGCCGCATCACGATCACGCCGATCGGCGGCCTGCGCGCCGAAAACTGCGAAGCGGAGAACTGCCGCATTTACTCGCGCTTCTCCGGCGTTTACAGCGGCACCTTGCAGCTTTGCAATGCGTCGATCCACGTGAACGGCTCCTACGGTGAAAAGCTGCGCACATTTGAAACGACCGAGGTCGTGCTCGACGAGCCGGTAAAATCCGCCGATGATGTGCGCGCACTTGGCATTGAAGCGGGCGATTTCGTCTGCTTTGACCCGCGCACCGTCATCACGGAAAGCGGCTATATCAAGAGCCGTTTCCTCGATGATAAGCTCAGCGCCGCCATGCTGCTTGCGCTCGCAAAGGAGCTCAAAGACAACAACCGCACTTTGAAGCGCAAGGCCTATCTGCACTTTACGGTGTATGAGGAGGTCGGACACGGTGCTTCCGCTTCCGTGCCGAGCGATGCTGAAGAGCTCATCAGCGTAGACATGGGCTGCGTGGGCGACGGGCTCACCTGCACGGAGCGCGAAGTTTCCATCTGCGCGAAGGATTCCGGCGGCCCGTACAATTATGCCGTGACGACCGCGCTTGTGGAAGCGGCGAAGTCCGTCGGTGCAAAGTATGCCGTGGACGTTTATCCGCACTACGGCTCCGACGTAGAGGCATCGCTGCGTTCCGGCTGGGACGTGCGTCACGGCCTCATCGGCGCAGGCGTTTACGCTTCACACGGCTACGAGCGCTCCCACATTGAAGGCGTCGAAAATACGTTAAAGCTGCTTGAGGCTTATGTTTTAGACTGAGCTTAGGCTTTTTATATTATTCTATCTGCAAATTATAGAAGGAATGGTGAATACAATGCAGTGGACAGGATTAAATGATCTCAGAGAAAAGTATCTTTCTTTCTTTGAGTCTAAGGGACATCTGCGCCTGCCGAGCTTCCCGCTGATTCCGAAGGATGACAATAGCCTTCTTCTGATCAACTCCGGCATGGCCCCGATGAAAAAGTATTTTACGGGTGAAGTGACACCGCCGAGAAAGCGCGTTACCACCTGCCAGAAGTGCATCCGTACCCCGGATATCGAGCGCGTGGGCATCACGGCACGCCACGGTACATTCTTCGAGATGCTTGGCAACTTCTCCTTTGGCGATTACTTCAAAAAGGAAGCGACCGCTTGGGCTTGGGAGTTCTTTACAAAGGTTCTCGAGATGCCGGCAGATAGGCTTTATATCTCCATTTATCAGGACGACGATGAAGCGTTTGACATCTGGACAAAGCAAAACGGCGTAGACCCGTCGCACATGGTACGCCTCGGCAGAGAAGATAACTTCTGGGAGCATGGCTCCGGTCCGTGCGGTCCGTGTTCCGAAATTTATTTTGACCGCGGCGAAAAGTACGGCTGCGGCAAGCCCACCTGCGGCGTGGGTTGCGACTGCGACCGTTACGTTGAGGTTTGGAACCTCGTTTTCACACAGTTTGAGAACGACGGCAACAACAACTACACGCCGCTTGATCACCCGAACATCGATACCGGCATGGGTCTTGAACGTTTGGCATGTGTGATGCAAGGCGTGGACAACCTGTTCCTTGTCGATACCGTGCAGAACATCATGAAGCATATCTCCCGCATTGCAAATGTGCAGTACGGTGCGGACGAAAAGTCCGATGTTTCTCTGCGCGTCATTACGGACCACATCCGCAGCACGACGTTTATGATCAGCGATGGTGTTATGCCGTCCAACGAAGGCCGCGGCTATGTGCTCCGCCGTCTGCTCCGCCGCGCGGCACGCCATGGCAGACTTCTCGGCATCAACCACCCGTTCCTCGCGGACGTTGTAGATACCGTCATTCACGAGAACGAATGCGCTTACCCGGAGCTGCGTGAAAAGAGCGCTATGATCAAAAAGGTCATCGCGTTTGAGGAAGAAAACTTCTATAAGACCATTGATAAGGGCTTCGCGCTGCTCAACGACATCATCGACCGCACCGATGCAAAGGTGCTTTCCGGCGAAGACGCGTTCCTGCTCAGCGATACGTTCGGCTTCCCAATTGACCTGACCAAGGAAATCCTTTCCGAAAAAGGCATGAGCGTTGACGAAGACCGCTTCCGCGCACTGGTACTCCAGCAGCGTGAGACGGCTCGTGCAAGCCGCAAGAATGCCGGTGCAGACGCATGGGCAGGCGACTCCGATGTGCTTGACGACATTAAAAAGACCGAGTTTGTCGGCTACACCGATATGAAGGTAACCGCAAAGGTCACGGCTATCGTGAAAGATGGCGCACGCGTTGAAGCTGTCGAGACCGGCGACGACATCGTGTTCACACTCGACCGCACCTCTTTCTATGCGGAAAGCGGCGGTCAGGTCGGCGATACCGGCGTCATCACGAACGATTCCTGCACCATCCGCGTTCTGGATACCACGAAGAATGCAGCGGGTGTGTTTATCCACAAGGCTGTTGTGGAGGAAGGCTTCCTCCGCGAAGGCGACACCGTTGAGGCTGTTGTAGATGTTGAGAGACGCAGAGCGATCATGCGCAACCACACGGCAGCTCACCTCCTGCAGGCTGCACTGCGCTCCGTGCTCGGCGACCATGTTGAGCAGGCCGGTCAGCTCGTCAACGAGAATGCCGTTCGTTTCGACTTCACGCACTTCTCCGCCCTGACGGACGAAGAGCTGCTCGCGGTTGAGAATCTCGTCAACGAGAAGATCCTCGAAGACATCAAGGTTGAGTGCCGCGAAATGCCGATCGAAGAAGCAAAGAAGCTCGGTGCTATGGCGTTGTTCGGCGAAAAATACGGCGACGTCGTGCGCGTTGTAACGGTAGGCGAATTCTCTAAGGAATTCTGCGGCGGCACGCATATCGATTCCACCGCTAAGCTCGGTCTCTTCAAGCTCGTCAGCGAATCCTCCGTTGCAGCCGGTGTGCGCCGTATCGAAGCGGTCACAGGTCTCAACGTCATTAAGATGATCTACGCAACGAACACGCTGCTCAAGGATACCGCTGTTGCGATGAAAGTCAATAACCCGTCCGACCTCCCGGCAAAGGCTGCACAGGTCAACGCCGACCTCAAGGAGAAGGACAGAGAGATCGAATCCATGCGCTCCAAGATTGCATCCATGAACCTTGGCTCCATTCTGGATAACGCCGTGGAAGTTAAGGGTGTCAAGATCGTTACGGCGATGCTCTCCGGCACAGGCAGCGACGCACTGCGCACCATGTGCGATAAGATCCGCGACGAAAAGAGCGATACGGCCATTGTAGCCGTGCTCGCAGGCGTTCTGGACGGAAAGGCAACGCTTGCAGCAACCGCAACGAAAGCGGCACAGGCAAAGGGCGTCAAAGCCGGCGTGCTTGTAAAGGCAGTTGCACAGCTTACCGGCGGCAACGGCGGCGGTAAGCCGGACTTCGCTATGGCAGGCATCAAGGACCAGACGAAGATCGACGAAGCCCTTGCAGCCGTTGAAAAGATTCTCAGCGAACAGATCTAAGTTCTCTCTATACGTTCTATATAAAATCTCAAGAAAGGAGAAAGGCAAATGGACTGCATTTTCTGCAAGATTGCCAACGGCGAGATTCCGAGCACGAAGGTCTACGAAGACGACAAAATGCTCGCATTCCGCGACCTCGACCCGCAGGCGCCGGTGCACATTCTGATGATTCCAAAGGAGCACATCGCTTCCGCAGATGACCTTACGGAAGAAAACGCGCAGATCGTCGCACATATCTTCACGGTCGCAAAGAAGATTGCGGCGGCAGAAGGTCTCACGAACGGCTACCGCATCGTCAACAACTGCGGCGAAGACGGCGGACAGACCGTAAAGCACCTGCATTTCCACCTGCTCGGCGGACGCTCTATGGCGTGGCCTCCGGGCTGATTCCCCGCATATAACGAAAATCGATAATTTTTGAAGGTAGGTTTTTACAATGGGTGAAGTTTATAAGATGACGATCGCCGGCTGCGAACGCGAGCTGCCGATCTGCCCGATCAGCGATACGCTGGATATTGCCGGTTTTGTTATGTTCGGCGATGTAGAGATCACCGAGAAGACCGCAAAAGCGCTGATGGAAAAGTGCCCGGAGCACGACATCATCATCACGGCGGAGTCTAAGGGCATTCCGCTGGCTTACGAGATGGCGCGCATCGGCTGCCGTCAGTACGTTGTTGCACGTAAGGGCATCAAGGCGTACATGACGAACCCGATCAAGGTCGAGGTGAAATCCATCACGACCGACCACATCCAGACGCTGTACCTCTCCGAAGAAGACTGCGCAATGCTGAAGGGTAAGCGTATTCTCATCGTAGACGACGTCATCAGCACCGGTGAATCGCTGAGCGCGTTGGAAGATCTCGTGCATGAGATCGGCGGTAACGTCGTCGGCAAGGCGGCTGTGCTCGCCGAGGGCGATGCAAAGGATCGTACGGATATCATCTATCTGGAGCCGCTCCCGCTGTTCTTCAAGTAATTTCATAAAAGCTAAAAAAGCTGTTCGCTTCGGGGCACCCTCCGTAAGGAAGGTGCCCCGAGGCGGCTCTTGTATCTCAGGTTAATAAGTTTTCGGAAACGGTGTAACCCTTGTGGCTATGCCGTTTTCTCTTTGTTGCGCTGGGCGAGGTGCTGCTGGAAGGCTTCTTCCATCTCCTCCGGTGTCAGCTCGTGGAGAATGCCCACGCCGCTGTAATAGATGTCCAAAAGCTGTACTCGCTTGCCATCAAGGTATCTGGGCGCATACACCACGATTTTGTCCACGAACTCGTGGACCAGCTCCGGGGTCAGGGCTTTCAGCTCCGTGATTTGTTTCACCTTCTGAATAAACCGCTGCAAGCTCTCAGTCTTATCCGTTTCGGTTTCCAAATAGACCTGCATCTCCGGAACAGCAGCTTTCAGCGTTTTCTGTTCCTCCTCGTAGGACAGGGACAGGGTGGCATAGCGCTCGTCAGATAGCTTTCCACTGGCGTTGTCCTCGTAGATTTTCTGAATCAAGGCATCAATCTCCGTAATGCGCTTCTTCGCCTTGCTCAGCTCCCGGCGCTTGGCGGCAAGCTGTTTCTTCTTGTCCTCCGTGTAGCAGTCCATCTGCTTGCGGGCGAACTCCTTTTCGAACACCTGCACATTTAAAAGGATGCGCTGCATACTCTCCAAGACGATTTGCTCCACCACTTTCTCACGGATATAGTGGGCAGAGCAAACCTCGGAGTTCTTGCGGTAAGAGGAGCAGAAGAAATACGCCTGCTCTCGCTTGTAGTTGTTGGTGACACTGTAATACAGCTTCTCTCCGCAATCGGCGCAGTACAGCAGTCCCGAAAAGGGACTGACAATGCCGCTTTTCGTGGGCCTGCGGCGGTGCTTGCGAAGCTCCTGCACCAAGGCGAAGGTTTCCCGGTCGATGATGGCGGGATGGGCATCCTTGAAAATCTGCCATTCCTCCGGCGGACGCTCGATTTTCTTCTTGTTCTTGAAGGATTTGGTGGTGCTGCGGAAATTCACCGTATCGCCGCAGTACTCCTGCTTGCCGAGTATATCCGCCACGGTGGCAGAGCACCAGTTATACGGAACAGCAGGCAGCTTACTGCAATTTCTTCCGATATTGCTCCAGTGCTCCGTAGGTGTGGACACTTTTGCCGCTTTCAGCCGTTTGGCGATCTGCGTAGGACCGAGGCCGTCCACACACCAAGCGAAAATCTGCCGCACGGTCTTTGCCGCAGCTTCATCAATGATCCACCCGTTCTTGCTCTCCGGGTCTTTCATATACCCATAGGGCGGATTGGTGGTCAGCGGTGCGCCGGACATTCCTTTGCTCTTGAACACATTGCGTACCTTCTGGCTGGTGTTCTTAGCGTGCCACTCGTTGAACAGGTCTTGCATCGGGACAAGGTCGCTGATGCCCTTTGCGGTGTCGATGTTGTCCATAATGGCGATGTAGCGGACGCCGAGGCTGTCGAAGCCTTCTTCCAGAAGCTGTCCCACGATGAGGCGGTTACGCCCCAAGCGGGAGTGATCCTTGACGATCAGGGTGCCGATGAGGCCCTTTTCCGCCAGCTCCATAATCTCCGTGAACGCCGGTCTTGCGAAGTTCGTACCTGACCAGCCATCGTCAATGAACACACGGGTGTTCCTGAAGCCATTTTCTTGTGCGTATTTCTCTAAAATAGCCTGTTGATTTTTGATGGACCCTGACAGGCCGTCCTGCTCATCGTCACGGGACAGGCGGCAGTATAGGGCTGTGATTTTATCCGGTTGTTTTGTCATAGCTCTCCTTTCCACAGCCGGATATGATCGAATTTGTAGGTAAGCCCATTCTACCATATCCGGCCGTAAACTTCAACGCTTTAATGCGGTGACTTCAAATTTCTTTGCTATTATCATCGCTTTTCAGGATGATACGCTGCACTTTGTCGGTAATATTTTCTCTTGCGTCCTCTTTGAAAAAGGCTCTTACGGCATATACCGTACCGTCAATTTCTCTGATGAAATTCAGCGGCTGTACATAGGCGCTTCTCCGAAACCACGCAATGCGCTCCTGCTTGGTCATTGTCGCAAGGTGGTCTGTAATGCGGTCAAGCTGTGTATAGATTTCGTTATCGGCACTCATCGTGCGTCACGCTCCCTTCTCTGTGATTTCTTTTGCCTATGTTCTTTCTTGGCACGGTATTCGTTGGCATAGAGCAGATCCGTCTTTTCCTGTATTTTGGCGGAACGCACCTCAATAGCCTTATTCAGCTTCAGCTGCTTTCGCAGGGCAGTGATCTGCTCTGTCACACCCGCCTTTTCCTGCCGTAGTTTTACCTTTTCAGCTGGTGTGGCACGGCGTATCTTGTTTTGCAGCTTGGTGCGGCGGACAATGAGGGCATCCATATCCCGCTGGATTTTCTCACGGTCTGCATACAGGTCATCAAAGGTTTCGATACCGTATTTGCTCATATACCGCACCTGCTGGGATAGCTCATCCAGCTTCCGCAAGTCCTCCTTCAGATAGGGGCTTGTGGGCTTGTAGTCGGTATGCTTCGGTAAGTACCCCAGCAGATAGCAATAGTGCAGATACAGCTTGTAGATGTGGCTGGTCTTATGGAACGGGCGGAACCAATCCGAAAGCTCCTGCGGCATTTGGGGCGGATAGCTGATATACGCCCTGCGGTTACCGAAAGAAGCGTATCGTCCGAGACGGATATTCTCCGGTGTCCACCGCTCATCCAGCGTATCCAACCTTGTGAAATGCTCATATTGGGGCAGGCGGAGTTTCCAGTGCTTGCCCGTAAAGTCGATGATATACCCTTTTCGACGGAGATAGTCCTCCATATAGTAAGGCGTGCGGCTGAAATCCATTGCCTCCCGCACATCGGCACGGTAGACATTGTAGCGGGTGGGCTTGCCGCTTTTCTCGTCCAGCCAAACGGGACGGGAGGGGGCTTTGTGGGGCTTCTCAATGACGGACAGCCCGTATTCTCGGCAAAGTCGGTCTGAGGCTTCTCGCAGACGCTGTTGCTCTGCTTTGGAATAATTGTACTTGCCGCCGTCCCGATAGGACACGGAATTAAAGCAGAAGTGGCAGTGCAGATGTTCTTTGTCCAGATGTGTGGTGACGATAATCTCAAAGCGGTCGCCCCACATCTCCTTTGCCAGCTTCACGCCAATCTCGTGGGCAAGCTGCGGCGTGACCTCCTCCGGCTTGAAACTCTGATACCCGTGCCAGGCGATGTAGCCGTCTGTCTTGCCGTAACGCTTCTTGGTGAGGATCATCTGCCGCAGCGCCGTTTCCTTCAGGCAGTTGATGGCGGTGACATACTCGCCCGCCTGCGTGGCCTCTGGGCGCTGGACATAGGAAAACACATTGTAAAGGTCTTGTAACTCCGGCGTTTTCGATGCCGTCTTTTCTGGATTCTCCACATAGTCGATGAGGTCCTTCAAGCGGCCTTCGATGTGCCAAAGAGAAGTCGTTGCCATTAGATCACCTCCAGCAAGTCCAGCACCAGCCGTTCAATCTCGGCGCAGAGCTTGAGGGCGGACGGCTCATATTTGGCACATTCTTTCAAGTTGGAATGAGCCTTGTATAGCTCGTCCATCAGCTGCCAAAATGCATCCGGGGGCTTTGGCTTCGGGTGAATACTCCGGCATAGCTGACGGACATATTCGCTTTGGGTCAGTCCGCACAGGGCGCTGTTTCGCTCTAATTTCTTTTTTTCTTCTTCGGTCAGGCGTACCTTGATACGCACTTTCTCTTCTTTCATTTTGTCATCTCCATTCTTTAGTGGGGTATTCAGGGGCGTGCCCCTGAGTGAAGTCCGCAGACCGTAAGGCTGCGGATTTGGATTGTGGGGGTCACAATCCGATGCTCGTTATTCCTGTGGACAGCACCTCTCGGTCATAGCGGCTTCTTGAAATTGTTCTTCTGTCTCCGCTGATTAACGGCAGTCATCGTCTCCTTAGCTTTGCTTCGCCTGTCCTCGGAATAGGGGGCGGTCAGCCGGACAGAGAACCGCCGACGGTCTATCTCAAAAGTCAGGCAACCGCACTCGTCATCGTCAGTCAGGCGGCAGTGGGCGGGATATTTTGCCGCATACGCCGCCAATCGATTTTTCAGGTCGGTGTTGTAAGTACGGATGGTGACAGCGCTGCCGGTTTCGTTGAACCATATCTCGGTCAGCTTGTTTTTCTTCTTGATTTCTGTAATCATTTTGAATTTCACCTCATTTCGGATCGCATTTGTAGAAGGCCCGTTTTTACCGGAAAAAGTCCCGTTCAAGACCGGCAGAATTCACGGATTTTCTAACGGAAACGCCGTAGACGATACAGAGGCCGTTTGGCGCTCCCACAAAAAGAAATCTGCGAAAAATTACGGTCTTGACCGTAAAGCAGCTTTCCCCACAAATAGGAGAAATCACGGGTGTAAAACGGAACTGTTTCTTGAAAAATTTGCGGATTGTTTGCCGTTTTCTCCGAATGTCGTTTTTCTATTCCTGCCCCGGAATCTCACCGCAGCGTCGCCAAGCTCATATCTTCGCTCAGTCATATCCCATTCGGACGGTCATTCAGTTTTCAATTTGCCCCTCAATTGGTAGTCAGCGAGAAGGGCCGAAAATTAACCCCCTCTGCAAAATTGTTTGAACGGTGTCTATAACGGCAAAAAGAGCCGGTACACAGCACATCAAATCAGCGGGAGATGATCTCTCGCTATATCTTTGATGAAACTATGTACCGGCTCTGAAATTCAGAAACCTTCAGTGTCTGCTTTTTCCGTCCCGCAGGCAGACGCTGCAACAGGAGCGGCGCAGCCGCAATTTCTTTCGACGGCTGCCTTGTGTTTCATTTCAGATATTCAGTTGTGGACTCTGCTATGAGAGCAAAATATAGTATAGCATATAGAACGCTTGTTCGTCAAGTGATTTTGACATACTGCAGTAAGAAAGTCGGCTGCCGTTTCCGACAGCCGACTTTGCAAAAGTTATCACTTATCAATATGGGATTTTCAGATTCTTCAAAAAACCCTCAATATTTGTTGCAGTTCCCTCCGAAGCGTCTGTCAGCAGTCCGTCATCCGTCAGCAGCGGCGTATCCAAAACGGATTTGATACTCACAGCCACACTGGCGCAGGATGCAATTATCTTTTTGGAATCTGCACCGTAACAACTGTAATCATCGCCCTCTGTTTTTACGATGTCGCTCATCTGGTAGATCAACGGCATAAAGTAAGAATCTAGTCGAGCCAGCAAATTGTAAAACACACAGGTTCTTCTGCGGATGGTCTCACATTGTAAGGATGCCGTGTTGAGCTGCGCTGCGATCTGCACTGCCTCAGCTCGGTTGGTGTATGCTTTTTCAAGATCTTTCTTCGCTGCTTTCCCGGCAACCAGTCCCATAACCAATAGGGCGGGACCGGCTACGAGTCCGCCGAGTACAGCTGTCCCGCCGGCCATTCCAAGCCCACCGGCAGCAAGGGAACCTCCTCCGAAAAAGGCGAGCGTGGCATTCGTTGCAGCGGCACCGCTCAGCGCAGAAATCGCCGTTCCGGTCGAAGCAAAAGCCAGCGCTTGTGCAGCACCATATGCACCGAAGGCAGCCAATGCGCCTCCGGCTGTTCCAGCAACTGCTCCACCGGCTACGGAGCCCGCAAAGTGTGCCATGCTGCGAAGTTCTACAAATTCCTGCTCGTCAATATGAAGCCGATGGAGTTCATCCAGTCCTTCCGTCTCCTTGAAATCCACATTTTTGATCTGTGTGAACACATTCAAGAAGTCGGAAATCGTTCCGTTCAAGACGGTCATTTTTTCTGCCCCCAGCTGGGTCAGTGAGTTTCCGCAGGCGAGCCGCTGTGCATTCAGATAATCGGTGGACTCCTGAACAAGCTCATTGGCACTCTTATTAATCTGCTTGGCATTTTTGGCATCAAAGCCGGCCTTTACGGTGCCGCCGATCCCGAACATTCCACTGGCAGCAGCAATACCGATAAACAAAAGCGGTAACGGCATTTTCTTCCCCTCCCATCAAAGTGTGATCAAGTCTTTGACACTGTCAAAGATCACTGCCTGGCGTTTTGCAAGCTCATTTACCCGTGCTTCGATCGTCAAGTACGGACGATCTGTCGTTTTGATCCACGCAATCTCTTTTTCAATATCCAGTATTGTCAGGATGCTGCTTTCCATTTCCAGAAAAACAGCTTTGTCGATTTGCAGCTTACGGACGATGTACTTGAGCAGTTTGCGCTCGGTTTCATCGTAGCTTTCATCACTGTATGCAATGGTCAACAGATCCCAAACCAATAGCTTGGGTGTGATGAAGGTATCAGCTGTTTCGTTGGAGGACTGAATCGCATCTTCTACGCCGTCCTGCAAAACATCGTAATAGTCCTCCGAATCAATGATCTTCTCCAATTGTGCCTGACAGTCCTTGATGATAGCGGGCTTGCTATCTGCAAAATTAGGGTCAAGCGCTGCACCTATGGCATCAAACTTTTCCTCCTCACTGTGGTAAACCGTTCCGTCCGCTGCCATCAGATAGTAGATGATTTGAAGTGCGTTTCGAGTAGCAATGCTCTTCACCACTGACGCAGTGCCCTTTTCCGATTCAGCGGCTGCAATTAGTTCCTTTGCCGCAGCCGCCTTCTGAGCATCGGCTTTTCTCTTCTCCCGACTTTGTTTTGCGTCAGCTGCCATATCCTGCACGGCCAGTTTAGCTGCCTTGGTTGCATCGGCAGCTTTTTGCAAAGCCCCTGCAAAACCTGCCCCGATTTTCTTCTTATCCACTTCTGCCTAACCTCCTTTATAATACCAATGGAGCATCGGACTCCATCAGAGCATCAAATTCTTTCTGATTTGTAAACTGCGGCTCTCGCCCAAGAACCTTCTGAATGGTAACATTTCCCCGAATAACAAAATCAGAATCACCGGTCAGCATGCCTTGCTGCATATCAGCAAAGCCGGACATAAAGCCGTCGATGTCCTCGGCAAGATAATTGCTGACCTTCAGGTCCAGTTGTTCCTTGAACTCCTGAAGCTGCTTGAGGAACAGTGCCGCCTTTGTCTCCGAAAGGATCATCTTTTCGTGAATGAGCTGCGCCTCCTTCTTCTCATTGGATACCTCACGCACGATGGAAAGAGCAGCACACCCGGCACCCACATAATTAAACCGGGTAACAAATCGACCGGAAAACAGCACCCAATTGCCGCCGGATTCGATGGCAGCGTGGATCGCCGCATCAGCAGTATCGGCTACGGTGAAGGTCATACTGGCTATGGTGAGCATCCGGTCTACTGTGCGGTTTCGGAAAGGAATGATGGCTTTCCAGTTGATTTTATGGACATCGCTCCAGTCTTGAATGTCGTCTCTGGACAGTTCCTGCAGCAACCGGCGCAGAAGGAAAAACGACCGCACGATACATTCGTTGATGATCACAGGAATGGTTTGCTTCCCAACTTGCATGGCAACGCCCATTTCGGTGCGAAGGTCAAATTTAAGAGGGATCAGATTGCCGTTTAAGTCCCGTTCTCCCAGCAGCGTTCCGTTGAACAGCTTGGATATGTAAACGGAAAATTCCTTACACCCCTTAGCATCTTGCTTTTTGAACAAGCGAGTTGAAGAAAATTCCTTCAAAAGGGAGACCAGCGGCCCCGGCAGCCCCGTGCCAAAGCTGCCTTTCATAACAGAGCCAGAAGACCCGGCAACATCACTGACCATATGAAAGAACCAGTTTACAGCGCCAAACATAATCTTTTCGGGGAAACTCTTTCCCACGAGATTCAGGCCATCTTTGTTAAGCGGTACGCACTGAAACGCTCCCGCAACATCGGTACCGTAAACATTGCCCGTAAATTGCGTCAAAATGGAACAAACCAGTCCCAGCGGGGTCGGGTGGTGCGAGAAGTCACGGAGATGGTGTTGCAGACCTCCGCCAAAGGCAGCAGTTGCCTTGTCTGCGGCAATGGGGAACTGATCCTCCAGATGCTTTATAGCCTGTCCAAGATCGGTTCCACTGTAGCCTTGATATTTTGCAACCTTTAGAACCAACTTTTCAGCCTGCTGATTTCCCCACTGATTTGCATACTCAAGCGAGAATTCTCCGACAAACAAGCTGTCCACTAAACCGGCAAGAACGCCGCTTGCAACCGCAAACGCATAATCTGCCTTGTCGGCGTGATTGGTATAATGTTCCAACTCCTGATTGACACGGGCCAGCTCCGTGTTCAGGCGATCAATGCTTGGTGCTTCGATTTTCGCCTCGGCAGATACGACATCCTCTGCCAACTCCTGATTGATCTCTTTTGTCTTGTCTGACAAAGTAAATGTACCGTCAATAATTCCTGCGTACTGCGCTGACTGGGACCATTCGTAGCACTCATAGGCACGGGTGGCCAATCGCGGATGGGTTTCATCCTGCACCAGCATCAGTTCCATCAGCTTGTTGGATTTTGAATCGTTGACAAAGGATTTTAAGTCAAGCGCCTGTTTCAGAAATTCTTTCCGATCCACATTCTTGCCATAGCCGTTGAGCCGGAGCAATACATCAATGGTTTTGTCCGCTGTTCCGTCACAGAGAGCAGCAGCTCGGTCTGCGGACAACTCACTGCAACGATCCCAGAATAGAAGTGCCCTCACTAATGTCGGCGTGAGATATTTGCCAATGGCCGGAATACGCGCTAACGGGCTTCGGTCTATACCACCAACCAACTGCGCTGCAATGGAGTGATAAAGGGAATGCTTGCAGGCAATGTGGCCGCATTCGTGCGCCAGAACACTGGGGAGCAGATTGAGCGGAAGTTTATTCACAAGCCCGGATGTCACATAGATACAAGGGTGAACGCTGCCAAATGTTGCTGCATTGGCCTGCCTGTCCCTCACATAATAAAGCTCCGGCGTATCAATGCCAAGCTGCTCACAGATCGGGGGCAAGAGACCGTATACCTCCGGCATCTGGTTTTCGCCGAGACGGATTGCGGTCGATAGAAGGTCAATTTTAGCAGCCTTCTCATCGTAATTGGCAGAATACGATTCCAGAAGCTTTACAAACTTCGGGAATTGATTCAAAGCATCTGCGGCTTGCCTGTCCAAGTCGTGCACATAGAGTTCGGCACTATAGGCCATGTTGTCACGCCCTTTCCTTTCAAGTTACTTCTTCTGTTCAGTTTCAAATTCGACAATGTCGTCCAGCTTGCAGTCCAGTGATGTGCAGAGCTTTTCCAGCACATTCACCCGAACATCTTCGTTGCGCCCCAGCTTTGCCATAGCGTTAGTGCTGATCCCAGCCAAATGCGTCAATTCAGTCTTGCTGAGATTTTTGTCGATCATCAGCTTCCAGAGCTTTTTGTAATTTGCTGGCATATTTTCATCTCCTTATGATTAAGGGTAAATTCAATCTTTCCAAGATCAGTATATCACGTCCAAATCGAGAATTCAAGAAAATTTTGAGACTTGCAAGATAGAAGATGGGTTCGATTGCACAATATATTATCGGAAACTCGGCTGAGGTATATGGAAACGGCGTGCGGGATGTGCCCACACACCGTACTTGATTACGAGAAAATAACCTCTTGATTTACAATTTCAGCCGCCCTATTTCGGATGTTATTGCTTTTCCTAACCCATTCCACTGGATTAGTCGCCTTGAAACCCTCCGTCAGGTTTTCATTTCGAGATAGTGCATTCACAAGTTCATCAAACATCTGCTGTGCCCAGTTTTCCACATCAACAAGATAATCATTCAATTTGCCGCTTGTCAGCAGATTGTAGTAGCGCACTCTGTGATACTGCTTTAGATACCGCAAGTGCCGTTGTCCCCATATGCCGATATGTACTTCGCCTTCCTCCGGCAGTTTCAGACAGGGCAGATAGTAGTCCCCTTGCAGCTCATACCAAAGCCCGTTTTTCTCGTTGTAGATGCACTTGTCCATTTTGTAATCCTCCAATGTGATTGATTTTACCCACAATTCAATCATTCCGGCTGATTACAAAAGCCGAAGGAGGCACTTCCTTACGAAGTGCCTCCTTCGGCGGGCAGCTTTTTACTTTTTATAGGGTATTTCCGGCAGCTTCAATGCATAAAAATCTATGGGTGATGCGGCTTGAAACGGTATTTGTCTTTTAAAATCGCGTATATTCCTGTGGTGTTTTTCCTCGGTGCTCTGACATTTTTTGTGTGCTCTGTTTTGGGTGCGGTACATGCGGTATCTGTGGCCGCAGCACAGACCGAAAACCGCCCCGTGATCGTTCTAGACGCAGGGCACGGTGGGGAAGACGGCGGAGCCGTAGGCGTAAACGGTGTGGAAGAGAAAACGGTAAACCTTGCCATTGCGCTGTTTGTGCGGGAAAAGCTCGAAGCTGCGGGCTACCCCGTGAAAATGATTCGCGAAACGGACACCGCCGTCGGCGATACCACACTGAGCACATTAAACGAACGAAAGCGGTCTGATATTTTATACCGCACACAGATCGTAAACGAAACTGAGAACTGTATTTTTGTGAGCATCCATCAAAACTTTTTTGAGCAAAGTCAATACAGCGGCGCACAGATGTTTTACTCAGCAAATAATGCTAAAAGCGCCGACCTTGCCGAAACCATCCGCCGTGCAGTCATCGAGCAGGTGCAGCCGGATAACACACGCGCCTGTAAGCAGGCAGAAAGCCGCGTGTATATTTTGAGCCATGTAGACGTACCCGCCGTGTTTGCGGAATGCGGGTTCCTCTCAAACCCGGAAGAAGCTGAAAGGCTGTGCGACGAAAACTACCAAAAGAAATTGGCGGCGGCTATCGCGGATGGCATTATCGCCTTTTGCAAAGCGGAATAACTCTTTACAAAACATCTGTTCCGTGGTAAAATAGGCTTAGAATTATACAAAATAAGGGCGGTGCGCGTTATGGCGGCTAAAAATAAAATCGTCTACATCTGCTCAAACTGCGGGTTTGAATCCGCAAAGTGGGCAGGAAAGTGCCCGGATTGCGGCGAGTGGAACACCATGGAAGAATCCGTCAAAACGGCTGTTTCCGCAAAATCCGCCGCTTCCGGGTATTCTTCTTCAGCTTCTACGCTGCTGACGCGCCCGCTTGCAATTTCAGAGATCGATACGGAGGACGAGCATCGTTATCACACCGGACTTTCGGAGCTTGACCGCGTGCTTGGCGGCGGTCTTGTAAAAGGCTCGCTCGTGCTCATCAGCGGCGACCCGGGTATCGGCAAATCAACCATTCTTTTGCAGATCTGCGAATACCTCGGGCAAAAGCTGCGTATTTTATATGTTTCCGGCGAAGAATCTGCACGGCAGATCAAGCTGCGCGCAGGGCGTCTCGGTGTTTCCAGCCCCAACCTGCGCATTTTGGCGGAAACGGACGTGCAGCTTGTGGTGGAGCACATTCGCACCGAAAAACCGGATATCGTGATGATCGACTCCATCCAAACGATGAACTTTACCGATCTCAATTCGTCGCCCGGCAGCGTCACACAGGTGCGCGAATGCACGAACGCGATCATGCGCTGCTCCAAGTCGCTCGATATTCCGGCGATTCTCGTCGGTCACGTCAACAAAGACGGCGCCATCGCGGGTCCAAAGGTGTTGGAGCACATTGTGGACGCCGTGCTGTACTTCGAGGGCGACCGCCAGATGACGTACCGCATTCTGCGCGCCGTAAAAAACCGCTATGGCTCCACAAACGAGATTGGCGTATTCGATATGGGGGAAGCGGGGCTGCGACAGATCGAAAACCCCTCGCAGGCGATGCTTTCCGGCCGCCCGACGAATGCTTCCGGCACATGCGTAACCGCCGTAATGGAGGGCACACGTCCGCTGCTCGCGGAGATTCAGGGTCTTGCAACAACAAGCGGCTTCGGTACGCCGCGCCGCATGTCCACGGGCTTTGATTATGCGCGCATGGCGCTGATTTTGGCCGTTCTGGAAAAGCGTGCAGGTTTTTATTTTTCCAATTTAGACGCGTATTTGAATGTCGTCGGCGGCCTGCGCATCGATGAGCCGGCGGTCGATCTGGCCGTTGCAATGGCACTCGTATCAAGCCTGAAAGACATGCCAATCCGCGATGATACCGTCGTGTTCGGCGAGATTGGTCTTGCAGGCGAGCTGCGGTCGGTCAGTCATATCGAGTCCCGCGTTTCGGAAGCATATCGACTGGGATTCACACGCTGTGTACTGCCGTACCACAGCATGAAGAGCATAGATTCAAAAAGATTCAGCGGGGTGGAGCTCATCGGCGTCCACAACGTGAGGGAGGCGTTTGACGCATGTGTGCAGTAAAAGAACGATTTGTTGAAAAGCCGAATCTGCCGGAAAGCAAGGTCACAACAGCGGCGGTCTCCGGCGCATATCCGGAGATTTTGGAAGCTTTAAAGGCGCATGGTATTCGGTGCGTCACAACGGAGTTTGACACGCGTCTGCCGGATCCGATCGCGTACCATGCAGATATGCAGATGTTTCATTTGGATAAGGGGCGCACGTTTGTTCTGCGCGGAGAAGAGGCACTCAAAAAGCAGCTTACGGATATCGGCTATCAGGTAGCGGAGACTGCCATGACTCCGGAACCGAAATATCCGAAAGATGTTCTTTGCAACATGTTAAACCTGAACGGCACGGTGCTTGCAAACCTCGGTGTTATGGATCCGAACATTTACACCTGTCTGGAAGACGCCGGCCTTAAAATGAGGCATGTCAACCAAGGCTACACGCGCTGTGCGACGGCTGTTGTGGCGAAAGATGCGATCATCACGATGGATCTCGGCATTCGCGCACTGGCGCAGTTTTTAGGCATCGACGTGCTGCTTGTGCACGAAGAAAACGTTTTTCTGGATGGCTACGATTACGGCTTCTTAGGCGGCTGCTGTGGCCTGATCGACAAAAATGTGTTGGCGTTCACAGGCAAGCTTGATTCTTTAGAGTGCGCGGCGGAGATTCGTGCGTTTCTCGAAAAGCACTGCGTACAGTACATTGAGCTGACACAAAACCAGATGATCGACATCGGCGGCATTTTACCGCTGATGGAGCTTGATGCATAATTCTTAATTCTATACGCCTGTGTATTCATGTACCAGCACCCAAACACGCACATTTCAAAACAGATTCACACGGAAGCATACAAAGGGGCTTGAATCTAAAAAAATTCCGAATTATACAAAATAGCTGTTTTGTACTCATAGTGTTGAGCGAAGCGAAACGCGGGAATGATACAAAACAATCTATTTTGTAAGCGCAGGCGGCGCGCGGAATGTGGCAGAGCCTAAGCGGTAGTTTTGGGGAGCGTAAGCCCGCGCGCGCTATAATCAAGCACACGTCCCGAGGGCGGCGGCAAAGGTGGGTTTCACCTTTCTGCGCCCCCCTCCAAATGGAGGGGCGGGGGGGTGGGGAAATACGGCAGAGGGGCGCGGGGCGCGCACCGTGCGCCACGCGCCCCTGCGGGAGCAGCTGACGGCAACGGACAGGAGCGCCGCGCAGACAGCGCCCGAGGGGCGGCAGCCCGCCCCGAAGCGGTGGCTGCTGCCCCACAAAACCGCACAAAAGGTATCGCTTTTTTGTGTGACTTTGCGCGCGCCCTTTGCGCAAAACCGCACAAAAAAAGGCTTTTGTGTGACTTTGGGGGGCTTGACGGCGGCGCGTCTATCCGCGCATCTGCGCGGCTCGGCTACTTGATATATAGCACAGTATTCCGTCAAAACGAAATGGAAAACAGGTTATTCAAGGTCGGCGAGGGGTCGTTTTGCAACAGGCGGATAAAGATAAATCCCCTCACGGGTGACGTGCTGGAGGATATCGTATTTAATCGTGACGTGTTTAACCCCGAGGGGCTTGTGCGGATGGACGCAGAGCAAGCACAGTATTCCGTCGCGAAGGGCGAGCGGCGCGAACCAGATGAGGACGGCGTGCGGCGCGCTGCATCGCGCGCGCGCAAGCAGGTTTTCGAGCTGTGCGCCTGTAACGATCTTGACCTCTTTTTTACGCTGACGCTTAACAAGGAGTTGATAGACCGATATGATTACAAGGCAGCCGTGCGCAAATTCGGGCAGTGGGCAGACAACCAAGTGCGGCGGCGGGGGCTCAAATACGTTGCGGTGCCGGAGCTGCATAAAGACGGGGCGGTACATTTTCACGGACTGTGCAATAAGGAAGCCGTGCGCCTTGTGGATAGCGGCAAAAAAAGTAAAGGGCAAACGGTGTATAATCTGCCCGGTTGGAGACTTGGTTTTACTACGGCAATATCTCTTTACGGGGAGCGAAACGCTGCCGCGCACTATGTAGCCAAGTACATATCGAAGCAGCACGGCACAAACGGCGGCACGATTGGCGGGCGGTACTTTTATCACGGCGGCGCTCTGATGCACGCAAAGTGCATCTATCAGCACGCCGATTTTGACGCGCTCGAAGGGCGCGAGTATCGCTTATCGGGCGACCAGTGTGCCGCGAACGGCGAGGTGCTGCAAGCTGGCTTAAAATGCAAATACCTTTGAGGTGAGCGCAAAAACGACACCTCAAGAAACAAATATGCTCTTTCTGTCTGCTGTTGCTGGCTCATCGGGTGCTGGCTGCGGTGTTAACTCAAACGGTGTGGTTGTCAAGCCCGACACGCATGTGTCGCTTTGCTTGGGCTTGACAATCGCGCCGTTTTTGTTTATCCTTGGGGTTGGGGCACAGATGAGTTGACATTTTACGGAAAGGAGAGTGGAGCGAAAAACGTGCGAACCGACTACATAAACCCGCGGGTTTTCGAGCTGCTACTGACGGCGTTAATGCCCGCAAATCGCCTTGCTTTGCAGCTGAGCCTTGCAACGGGGCTGCGCATTTCTGACTGCCTTGCGCTGCGAACGGACGTTCTGAAGCGGTCAAACCGCCCAACAATCACCGAGAAAAAGACCCACAAACACCGCAGGGTGTACATACCGCAGGAGCTGCGCGACCGCCTTTTGAAGCAGGCGGGGCGTTTTTTTGTTTTTGAGGGACGGTTGGACGAGCGCCGCCCGCGAACCCGTGCGGCGGTGTACAAAGACTTGCGGCGAGTTGCCAAGCTTTACAGGCTTGACGGTAAGCCGATACGGCGCAACATAGCGCCGCACAGCGCGCGCAAAATCTATGCGGTGCAGGATTATCATGCGCACCATGACATTAAGCGTGTGCAGCGGCTTTTGAACCATAGCGATGAAGCCGTGACGATGCTGTACGCGCTTGCTGACCAGTTGGCAAAAAATAAGAACAGCTTACCACCGAGGGGTTTACAACCAAGCTCTTTTGTGGTAAGCTGTTCTCATGTTCTTTCTGCGGTTACCATTTTAACACAGGTAGTCGCGTTTGTCAACGATTTTGTGGGAAAGGTGGTAAAGGCGGGCACTGGCGCGCGGCGACCCGAAGGGTCGTTTAGCTCATCAAAATTATACAAAATAGATATTTTGTATAATTTGGGGAGCAGCATTTTACAAATAGATGACTTTTCAAGCGGGTTTTCGTAAAATCTGCGAGATCATCCGTTTTAGCCCAACCCAATGTTTTGGTTTCAGCTTATGTTTTGGTTTCAGCTTACTTAAATAAACGCATTCATTATGAATTGTGATTGTGTGCGTTGATTCTTTGTAACTCTCGACTGCGGAAATCCGTGCGTTTCTCAATTAGATTGTTTTTAATTACCTCGGCTCCGTTTACTCTGCTGTCGGTTTAAGTACCGCAAGCATATCTATACGTCTCGTTCCGAATTATAATGATAATCCAAGAGTAAATTCAAGTACCGATTAGGCCAAATCCGAAAGCTTTGCATCCAACGGAGCCGAACACCAAGCTGCAGCTTTAAAATTCAAAATTTGTGAGGTGTACCCGTTATGGATATTTTGCCTGAAATGCCGGAGATTGTGCGGCAATATGCTTTATATTACCGCAACATCAAAGGCCGCGCGCCGAAGACTGTAAACGAATACTGCTCTGACCTGCGGACATTCTTTCGCTTCATGAAACATTTTCGCGGATATGTTTCACAAGATACGCCTATGGAAGAAATCCCAATCGACGATATTGACCTTGAATTTATCCGTTCCATCACGACGATGGACATTTTTGAATTCATGAACTACGCTGCCGATGGGCGCAGCAACATGAGCTCCACGCGTCAGCGAAAATCTTCGAGTCTCAAAAGCTTTTTTAACTACCTGACCGTGCACGAGGGCCTTTTGGATTCTAATCCCACAGAGAATCTGACCCCGCCGAAAAAAGCCAAAACCCTTCCCCGCTACCTCACGTTAGAGCAAAGCCGCGAGCTTTTAAACGCCGTGGACGGGCCGGATAAAGAGCGTGACTATTGCATTTTGACGCTGTTTTTAAACTGTGGCATGCGCCTTTCCGAGCTTGTTTCCATCAACATGAGCGACGTAATCCACAACAACTCCACCCTGCGCATCGTCGGTAAAGGCAGCAAAGAACGCATCGTATACTTAAATGACGCATGCTTAGCTTCTATCGATGCCTACGTGCGTGTGCGCCCAAAGGACGACGTGAAGGATAAAAACGCGCTGTTCATCAGCAACCGCGGCACACGCATCAGTCCTAAGACCGTACAGGCCATGGTCAATAAATACCTCACGAAAATCGGGCTTGGCGGCGCGGGATACTCCGTACACAAGCTGCGGCACACGGCGGCGACGCTGATGTACCAATACGGCAACGTGGATATTCGCGTTTTGCAGGATATTCTGGGCCATGAAAATCTCGGCACTACAGAGATCTACACGCACACCTCCAGCAAGCAAATGGAGGAAGCCGTAAACGCCAACCCACTTTCCAAAATGCGTGAAAAGACTGATAAGAATGAGAAATAATTAAAATTGAGCAAAATGAAAGCCTCTATCGATTTCAGTTCGATAGAGGCTTTTATGTTTGTTTTAAATTACTGTAAATGATCGGAAGTATCCGTTTTATCCGAGAACAGAGATTCCTGCTCCATGATCTTACGGTCGATCAAGCGGCCGTTCACGTACACATACTGCGGCTTGTCATCGTCATCGTCGTCCAACTCATCATTGTCGAAATTGAACGTATCGCCGTCTTTGGCTACGCGAATTTCAGCGTCCTTCGCTTCCGCTTCCTTTTTGTAGAACGGCTGGATCAGATACGTATCGAGCAACGAATACGTTGCAAAGCTCGTCAGATAGCTGATGAACGCACACAGGAAAATAATTACGAGCAGCAGCGGGATCACCGCAAATGCCGCCGGGCAGAACAAAAACGCAATGAACAAACCCGCAAGGATTGCCGTAATCATCAGGTTGCGCAATAAGCCCATAATAGAGAAAATAAACGCGTTTCTGTAAATGTGGCGCAGCTTCAAGTCAAACGTGACGATCATAACCGGAATGTAATACTGCGCAAACAGCATTAGAATCGACAGGATGCAGCAGACTGCAAGCGGAATCATAAACATCCAGTTGTCCGATACACGTGTGGAATAAAAGAAGATTGAAAAGCTCAAGATTACATATGCGAGATACACGATCACGCCGTTCAAAAGTGCCGGCTTCCAGTTGTTTTTCACAGCGTCCCAGAAATCCGACCAAACGAACGCATGCTCTTCCCTTGCGAAGTTTCGCGTTACATACGCTAAGCCGCATGTGAACGGCGAAAGCAGGATGAGCGGCAGTGTAACCGCATACAGAATGTACAGATCAAGCACACCGAAGAACGACGTTGCATAAAGAAAGTGCGGAATCGGCAAAAGGAATACGCCCACCATCAACGCGATGACCACAATAAATGGGATCATAAATGTCAGATTCAGCTGCACCAGTTTAGACAGCTTTCGCCACAAGATCTCAAAAAAACGTACCGGCGCTGCCTTTTTCGGTTCATCTTTGTCAACGCCCGGACCCGGCTTATCATAATTACCGAAAAGTCCTAAAAATGCCACAAAATCAACTCCAGAATTAGATTAACTCGTTTTTGCACGAGGATGACACTCATTATACACGCTTTTCACGTGATTATCAAGGTCTAATAAATGAACATATACCTGTGTGGACGAAATATCTGCATGTCCCATCATGGTTTGAATGTCTTTTACGGAAGCACCGCCCTGCAAAAGGTGCATGGCAAACGAATGACGCAGCGTGTGCGGCGTAATCTCCTTCGTGATGCCGGCCTCCGCTGTATACGCCTTGATAATTTTCCAGAAACCCTGACGCGTCAAACGCGAGCCGTTCAGATTGACAAACAGCGCGTCTCCGCTGTTGTCCGGGTCCACAATCAAATCGCGCATACGGTAAAGATAATCGGATACAGCAACGACCGCTTTCGCATAAATCGGAATGGTGCGCACGCCCTTGGTGCCGCGGCAGAACAGCTTTCCCGTGCGCAGGTTGATATCCTGCACGTTGAGGTTGATGAGCTCACTGACGCGAATACCGGTGGCATAAAGAAGCTCCAGCATCGCTTTATCGCGGCAGCCCTTAGCTTCCGTGACATTCGGCTGGGAAAGCAGCAGGTCTATTTCCTCGCTTGTCAGCGTCTGCGGCAGCTTTTTCGGCTCTTTTTCAAGCTTTACGGATTTTGCCGGGTTCACCTGCATATCCCCGCGCAGGATGAGAAACTTATAAAAGCAACGCACAGAGGCAATATTGCGGGAGATCGTGGAATTTGTGCGGTTTAAGCTGTGCAAATGCTGCACATACGCTTCCACCGTCTCCGTTTCCACTTCGAGTGGAGATGTTATATTTTCACCCTCCAAGTAGCGCAGGAAAGCCGAAACATCGCGCAGATAAGAATCCCGCGTATTTACGGAACTCGGTTTCTGCACGAGCATGTACTCGCGAAACAGCACGAAGTATTCATCCATGTTCATTCATTTCGGCCTCCTTTGCTTTAAAATCTAAATTTGCAAAATCAAAAAGTGCAATGCACCGTATAAAATCGAAATGAAAACCAGCGCCGCAAACGCAAGCAAAAACCGCACGGTGCAGTTTTTTACGGAAAGCGGTTCTCCGTTTCCGAAAAACACCCGGCAGCTGCGCCTTGCCGTGCAAAGCGCTTCCGCCGCAAGCAGCAAAAGCACCGTGATGCACAGCATTGTCATCGGCAGATAATCAAAGCACCGCCGAAAATACAATCCGATACCCTCAAGCCGAATCAGTGCCGTAAGCGACGTGCCAAGCGTGAAGCCCTTCAGGATTATCGCAGCGGGAATCACAAGCACACCTAAAAACGTCATGCCAAATAAAAAAATCGGCAATGCGTAAAAAAGCGAATCAAACAAAAATGCGGAAAACACAAACGGAAAGTCCGTTCCCGTTTCAAACGGCCCCCTAAACCACACAGAGCCGGAAACCGGCGCCATAGCTATTTGCGATGTCCGTGCAAATAAGCAACCGAACAAAAAGCCAAGCAGGAACAAAATGCGCAAAGCCATTAAAACAGATAAACTACGTGGTTTTGCATATTTCGGCTTTGCTTCCATTTTCGTTCACCACCTGTAAAAGATGGTCAATCTATATGTGAAGCGTTGCCGTGTTATGCCTTGCACACTCACATGGAAAGTTCTTCGGCGCGGTGCGTGCAGGCTTCAAACGAGTTGATCATCGCCTCGTTAAAGCCCTGTTCTTTCAAGACATTCAGCAAAGCAAATGTTGTGCCGCCCTTTGACGTGACCATATCGATAAGCGCCTGTGGGTCTTTGCCGCTGTTTAAAAGCATATCGGCGCTGCCTTTCATGGTCTGGCAGAACAGTGTAAGCGCGGTCTTCGGGTCAATGCCCTGCTGCGCTGCATAATCACAAGTGAGCTTTGCAAGCAGATACAAATACGCAGGCGAGCTACCGCTGACCGCAATCACCGCATTCATCTGCGCTTCGTCAATCTCCTGCGTGACACCGCAGCAGGAGAAAGCGGAACGCACGCGCGCAAAATCCTCTTCCGACACATTGCTTGTCCGGCACAGCGCCGTAGCGCCCTCACCGAGCAGCAGCGGCGTGTTCGGCATGGCACGCACGTAGCGGCGGTCTGCGCCGAGCGCGTCCTGCAAATTCTTAAACGTTACGCCCGCAGCGATTGAAACGATGACAACGTCGTCTGCATTCTTCTTCGCAACGATCGGTGCAATAACGCGCAGCACCTCCGGGAAAATCTGTGGCTTTACGCAAAGGAACACCGTATCACAAAGCTCGGCAACTTCTTCGGCAGAAGTACAGGCTACGCAGCCGGATTCTGTAAAGCGCTGCATTTTTTCCGCGTGCGGATTGTACATATAAATATCCCCGACCGGGAAAGTGCCGGAAGATAAGATACCGCCAATAATCGCGGACGCCATGTTTCCTATGCCGATAAAGCCCAATTTGCCGTTTTTCATGATATGCCACCTCACTTCTGTCTTATATACTATAATACTTTTTAGCCAAATTTGCAAGGGCTTTCGTGAATATTTTTGCATCTGCACAAATTTATGTCTATAATCTTATGTAAACTTATGAATATGCAGTTCTGCTTTGCTACAAGTTATCGTGAATAAATATGCAAAATCGTTCTTGCGCCCTTGATTAGAAGCTACAAAATTATGGCTTAAAATCTGATTTTTTCATCTCTATTCACACCCATTACTCCACCGCATACGCTGCATATCACAAATATTACGCTCCGTATAACAAGAAGTACAACCCGCATATTTGCATACAGCATAACGCTTATCGCAACATAGGAAACTGCATAGAGCGTGCCAAGCACAAGGCCGTGCAGCAATCCTTTTTCCCCCGCGAGGCGCGCCGCAAGGAAAGCGGAAGCAAAAACGGAAACGCCGCCGATCACCGCCGCAGCCGTACCGAGTATAGGCTCGGACGGCAAAAAGCCGAGCTTTAAAATCATAAAGGCACAAACCGCGATCAGCACAGCCGAAAACAGCACGGAAAACAGGAAACCCAAAAACAGCTTCTTAAAATTCAGCATAGAAAAAGCCCCTTGAAATAAGTTTTGTTTCATACTTATTCCAAGGGGCTCAAAACTATTCGCCTTTAAAAAGAGTGAAACTTACGCGTCTTCCTCGTGGATGGTATCGACGCTGCCGATCGCCCAACGCTTGATGCGCAGTCTTGCACGGTCGCTGCCGGTCTCGATGATAACGCTGTCGGTCTCATCCTTTACAGCGATGATTCTGCCGCAAATGCCGCCGATGGTCGTGATCTCGTCGCCGACCTGTGCGTTCTTGCGCATTTCCGCTTCCTTCTTCTTCTTCTTGTTCTGCGGGCGGAAGAAGATGAAGTACATAGCCGCGATGATCGCACCGTAAACAAGGAGCATGATCAGCATGCTGGACATGTTGCCGCCGGCTGCTGCACCTGTCGTTGTCAAAACACTCAAATTCATGGTTTTCTTTCCTTTCTTTCATGGTGCGCTCCGTTCGACTGCAAAGCGGTCAATACACCCGTCACCAAATTAACTTTATACATTATAACAAAAGCCATTCGTGGTTGCAAGGATTTTCTAAATTCTTTTGTTAAATTTCTCTGAATACTCCTGATAAAATGCTTCAAACCGGTCTTCATCGAGCGCGTTACGAATGCGTTCCATCAAATTGTTGTAGAAATAAAGATTGTGCATAACCGTCAAGCGCATGGCAAGCATCTCCCCCGCTTTGAAAAGGTGGTGAATATAAGCACGGGAAAACTTGCGGCAGACCGGGCAGTCGCAGGTCGGGTCGATCGGTTGATCGTCCAGCGTGTATTTCGCATTGAGCATATTGCGCACGCCTTCATTTGTAAATGCATGACCATGGCGTGCATTGCGGCTCGGCATCACGCAGTCGAACAGATCAACGCCGCGGTGCACCGCTTCCAGAATATTTGTCGGCGTGCCCACACCCATCAGGTAGCGGATCTTATCCTGCGGCATATGCTCTTCAACCGCTTCAATCACTTCATACATGACCTCTGCCGGCTCGCCGACCGCAAGGCCGCCAATGGCATAACCATCGAGCCCCAATTCCGCAATCTCCTTCATGTGGTTCACGCGCAGATCGATGTATGTGCAGCCCTGGTTGATGCCGAACAGCATTTGGTTCGGGTTGATCGTATCCGGCAGCGCATTCAGTCTGTTCATCTCCGCCTTGCAGCGGCGCAGCCAGCGTGCTGTGCGTGCGCAGGAATTTTTCGCGTAGTCGTATTCCGCCGGGTTTTCCACGCATTCGTCAAACGCCATGGCGATGGTAGAACCGAGGTTGGACTGAATACGCATGCTTTCCTCCGGGCCCATGAAGATGCGATGGCCGTCGATGTGCGACGCAAACGTCACGCCTTCTTCTTTGATATTGCGCAGCTTCGCGAGCGAGAAAACCTGAAATCCGCCGCTGTCCGTCAGTACAGGGCCGTCCCAGCCGGTAAACTTGCGTATGCCGCCCATTTTGCGCACCACGTCATCGCCCGGGCGCAGATGCAGGTGGTACGTGTTGGAGAGCATCACTTGACATTTAATATCTTTAAGGTCGTAAGCAGAAACCGCACCCTTAATCGCCGCAGCCGTCGCGACGTTCATAAACGCCGGTGTCTGCACCGTGCCGTGCACGGTTTGGAGCTCGCCGCGCCGCGCGTGGTTTTCTCTTTTGATAAGCTTGTACATGTAAAGAAAATTCCTTTCAAAGTTATTTGATGAACATGGCGTCGCCGAAGCTGAAGAAGCGGTAGCGCTCCTTGACGGCAGTGTTATACGCATTCAAAATGTGTTCGCGGCCCGCAAGCGCGGAGACCAGCATGATGAGCGTACTTTCCGGCAAGTGGAAGTTCGTGATGAGCGCATCAAGGCCCTTAAATTCAAAGCCCGGATAGATGAAAATATCCGTCCAGTCATCGTCCTCACAAATTTTGCCGCATTTCTTTGCGACAGATTCAAGCGTGCGGCAGCTCGTAGTGCCGACAGCGATCACGCGTCCGCCGTTTTTCTTCGTCTCGTTGATGGCGTCGGCAGTCTCTTTCGGCATGTGATAATGCTCGCTATGCATTTTGTGGTCGAGAATGTTATCCACGCTCACCGGGCGGAACGTGCCAAGGCCGACATGCAGTGTGACGAACACGACCTTCACGCCTTTTGAGCGAATTGCATCAAGCAGCTCCGGCGTAAAGTGCAGACCGGCCGTCGGCGCAGCGGCAGAACCTTCCTCTTTGGAATACACCGTCTGGTAGCGCTCTTTATCCTTGAGTTTTTCTTTAATATAGGGCGGCAGCGGCATCTGGCCAATCTTATCCAGCTCCGTGAAGAAGTTCGTGCCCTTGTCGTAATGGAAGCGGATCATGCGGTTGCCGTCGTCCTTCACTTCTATGACCTCGCAGGTCATGGAGCTGCCCTCGAACGTGAACGAGGTGCCGACCTTTGCACGCTTGCCCGGACCTGCAAGTGCTTCCCATACGTCGTCACCGCAATTTTTCAGAAGCAAAAATTCAACGTGCGCGCCGGTCTCGTTTTTAATGCCGTAAATACGCGCAGGCAAAACACGGGAATTGTTGAGTACAAGACAATCGCCCTCATTCAAATACTCCGTGATGTCGTGAAAATGTCTGTGTTCGATCTCACCGGTTGTTTTGTCCAACACCATCAGGCGCGAAGCGTCACGCGGTTCAATCGGCGTCTGGGCGATAAGTTCTTCCGGAAGCTCAAAATCAAAATCTTTTGTCTGTAAAGTTTGCGTATCCAAGTATATTCCTTCCAATCTGAATTAAAATAGCCGCATCCCCCAAATTACGCAGGATTATTCTAAGAATTTTTCATAAATAAATTGACAACAATCCGTATTCCATGTATTATAATAAGGATAGAGGCGCGGTTTGTAAAAGTATCCGCGGGTTTTGGCCCTCCACAGGCATCGGCCCGCAGAAAAAGGACACACCGCCGAAGATCTCAGCGCATGTGGTACGCTTGGATCTGGTTGCTGTGGCGAAAGCCCCGTAACTGTCATCTGCAATAGGATGGAGTGCTATCAGAGCTTTTCCGCAGGGAGACTTTCGTAAAAGCCTGTGCACATTCTATTATATTGTATGTATGACCGGATTTCAACCGGTTTTTTTTCGCTCAAAAATGAAATTTGACCTTAATTTTGTTTTTGAGCGTACATTTCATCATTTTTGAAAGGATGTCCTGCAAACAGGACGGGTGAAAGAAATGAAAAAGTATAATGTCGGTATCATTGGTTGCACAGGCATGGTCGGTCAGCGTTTTGCAACGCTCCTTGAAAACCACCCGTGGTTCAACGTGACCGCGCTTGCGGCCTCTTCCCGCTCCGCCGGTAAAACATATAAAAGCGTCGTAGAAAAGCGCTGGGCTATGAAAACGCCCATTCCCACAAGTATGGCGGATATGATCATCTTAGACGCTGTTGCAGATATGGACGAAGTCGTCTCCAAGGTTGATTTTGTATTCTGCGCCGTCGATATGAAAAAAGACGAAATCCGCGCCCTTGAAGAAGCTTATGCGAAAAAGGAGTGCCCGGTCGTCTCCAACAACAGCGCAAACCGCGGTGTCGAGGATGTGCCGATGGTTGTGCCGGAGATCAACGCCGACCACATTGAGATTATCAACGCACAGAGAAAGCGCCTCGGCACAAAGCGCGGCTTTATCGCCGTAAAGTCCAACTGCTCCCTTCAGAGCTACGTTCCGGCTATTCACCCACTGATGGACCTCGGCGTCACGAAGGTGCTCGCCTGCACATATCAGGCCATCTCCGGCGCCGGCAAAACCTTTGAAACGTATCCCGATATTCTCGACAACGTCATCCCGTATATCGGCGGCGAGGAAGAAAAATCCGAGCAGGAGCCGATGAAGCTGTGGGGCCACATTGAGGGCGATAAGATTGTCAACGCGGCCACCCCGTCCATCACGGCACAGTGCTTCCGCGTGCCGGTTTCCGACGGCCATACGGCTGCGGTGTTCGTCTCCATGGAAAAGAAGGTCTCACCGGAGGAAATCATCCGCCGCTGGACAGAGTTCCGCGGCCCGGCACAGGAGCTCGAGCTGCCGAGCGCACCGAAGCAGTTCCTGCACTACTTTACGGAAGCAGACCGTCCGCAGGCAAAACTCGACCGTGAACTGGAGCACGGTATGGCCGTTTCCATCGGCAGACTGCGCCCGGATACCCAGTATGACTACAAGTTCGTTTGCCTTTCCCACAACACGCTGCGCGGCGCAGCAGGCGGCGGTGTTCTGCTTGCAGAGCTGCTCGCAAAGAAGGGCTATTTTGACTGATACCGTTCAGGAGGTATTTTTTAGATGAAAGAAACCATTTTTACCGGCGCAGCGGTGGCACTTGTTACCCCGTTTAACCCGGATATGTCCGTAAACTACGAGGAGCTTGAAAAGCTCATCGAGTTTCAGATCACAAGCGGCACCGATGCCATTGTCACCTGCGGTACCACCGGCGAAGCTGCAACGCTCACCGATGAAGAGCACGTGAAGGTCATCGAGTTCACCGTAAACAAGGTTGCCGACCGCGTGCCGGTCATCGCAGGCACCGGCAGCAATGATACTGCCTACGCCGTGGAGCTCTCCCAAAAAGCAGAAGCACTCGGTGCAAACGGCCTTCTGCTTGTCACGCCGTACTACAACAAGACTTCCCAGCGCGGCCTCGTTGCAAGCTTCAACCGCATCGCGGGCAGTGTAAAAATTCCGTGCATTGTGTATAATGTCCCGAGCCGCACCGGCCTCAACATTCTGCCGGAAACGTACTACGAGCTCTCGAAGACGCAGAACATCGTTGCCACAAAGGAAGCGAACCACGACATCTCCGCGCTCATCAAAACGCGTGAGCTTTGCGGTGATGACCTCACGGTTTACTCCGGTGAAGACACGCAGACTTTGCCGATCGCGTCTCTCGGCGGCAAGGGCGTCATCTCTACGTTCTCCAACATTATGCCGAAAGAAATGCACGAGCTTGCCACCGCTTCCGTTGCGGGCGACCTCAAGACGGCGCAGGCACTCACGTTTAAGTATCTCGACCTCATGAACGCACTGTTCATGGACGTCAACCCAATCCCGGTAAAGCAGGCATTGAACCTGATGGGTTTCAACTGCGGCCACTGCCGCTTGCCGCTTGCCGATATGTCCGATGAGCAGATTGCAAAGCTGAGAGTCGAAATAGCAAAGCATCTGCAGCTCGCCTGATTAAGAAAGGAACGGACGTAAAATGACAAGGATTATTTTATGTGGCTGCTGCGGCAAAATGGGTCACTTCATCACGCAGCTTGTTTCCGAACGCACCGATTGCGAGATTGTTGCCGGCGTTGATCTGAACGTCAATGCACAGACTGCTTCCTACCCCGCTTACGCCTCCATCGATCAGGTGACGGAAGCGGCAGATGTTATCATCGACTTCTCCCACCCCTCCCTTTTGACGCCGATTTTGCACTACGCGGCGGAAAAGGGTGGCATTCCGGCTGTGCTCTGCACCACGGGCTACACAGCAGAGCAGACCGCGGAGCTTACCAAAGCTTCCGAAACGCAGCCAATCTTCTATTCCCGCAACATGTCACTCGGCATTAACCTGATGCTGGAGCTTGCAAAAAAGGCGGCAAAGGTGCTCGGCGACCAGTTCGACATTGAGATCGTCGAAAAGCACCACAACCAGAAGATTGATGCGCCGAGCGGCACGGCTTTGATGCTTGCCGATGCGCTTGCTTCCGTGCGCGACGGCGAAACGCAGTATATGTACGATCGCCACGCACAGCGCAAAAAGCGTGAAAAGAGCGAGATTGGCATTCACTCCGTGCGCGGCGGCACCATTGTCGGCGAGCATGAGGTGATCTTTGCGGGCAACAACGAGGTCATCACGCTCTCCCATTCCGCGCAGTCCAAAGAGCTGTTCGCGGTGGGCGCAGTAAACGCAGCGGTATTCATGAGCGGCAAAGGCCCCGGCCTTTACGACATGTCCGCTTTGGTTTAAGAAAGGATGGAACAGATCATGGGCACAACCGAAATCAGCACGGTCAGCAACATCACACTGGTCACCCTGCAAGGCAGCCCCGCCACCACAGGCTTTATGGCTGAGGTATTCGAGCGCATCGCGGAGCTCGATATCAACATTGATATGATCTCCATGCCCCCGAACCACGGTGCAAATGCCGGCCTTTCTTTTACCATTTCTGACCAAGACCTCATCGAGGTGCTGTCTTTTGCGAATACGCTCAAGACCGAGACCGGCATCAAGGTTATCGTCAGCAGCGTGAACCATAAAATCTCCGTCTATGACCCGCAGATGAAAAACACGCCGGGCATGGCCGCCAGAGTGTTCAGCGCCATTGCCGCAAGCGACGCCGACATCCGCCTCATCACGACTTCCGAAGTCGAGATCTCCCTTCTCGTCACGGAAGCGGACTACGACACCGTTCTGGAAGCCATCGAGGAAGCGGTCAACGCGAAATAATTTTAGGCAACTATAAATACGAATATTAAAGAATATTAAAACAGAAGGTCAAGTCTCTTATCCGGCTTGACCTTCTGTTTTTGATTCTTATGCTTTGTATTTTTGATTCAATTTCAGAGAATAAAGTTTATAAAGCGTATAAGCACTTTCATTTTTATTGTTATGAATCATGTTCACACACGGCTCAACGAGATCTTTATATACCTCGTTCCAGATTTCTTGGGCGTTCGATTTTCGATTGATAGCTTCAACGATACCCGGTGCCATTTCATAGTATTCTCTGATTTCCGCTTCGCCGTTCGGCCGATCGTGTCATATATATGGCATATAAAAAACGAGTGAACACAAAAGCCAAAGCCGCTGAATACACTCGTTTTTATGGTGCGGATGTTCATAACCAACCTAAAATCTACATTGAAAATCCGGCTGAAAGCTCACATATTCCCCCGTACATTTGCCGATTTACTTCCTCTTTGCTATGATTATAATACAAAACATTAAAGAGGCAGTTTTTATGGAAAAGTATATTACAGACGAACGCACGGGACTGAGATATGAGTTGGTCGGTGACTATTACCTTATCACCGGAGATGATGAGCCGGAGGAAGAACAGAAGCCAATCGGAATATGGGGGCAGCGACATCTTCGTTATCTCAAGGAGCATCACCGTGTGCGATATGCCAACCTGCTGACCAGCGGAAAAATGAATGCCTATCTCGCAGATATTGACCGGCAGGCGGAAGAACTTTTTCTCCGGCTGGTAAAGCAAATGGCAGATGCAGATGGCATTACAGAAAAACTGAAAGCTTGCGACCAAATGAAATGGGTCGGGCGGATGAACAGTATTCGAGACCGTGTAACTGAAATTGTGAACAATGAACTTATACTCATATAAAAAACAGAGGTCGATGCCTTTTTGGGGGTATCGACCTCTGTTTTTGGGTATTATATCACTTGTGCTGCGTGGAACAATTCTCAGCCTGCAACCTCAAGAAGTTTCTTGCTAACTCTTGCCTGTACATCAATATAGTAAGCAAGCTCTGCGTCATTCAGATCTTCACTTTCCCACTTGTCAAATTTCTCGACCATATCAGCATACTTGCTCATATACTTTGTATAATCGGCAAGCAGGCTGACATCGCTCGGATTGTCACTGTATTTTTTCATAAACGCAACATATTCATCGATAAACGCCTCATAGCTGTCCATGGCGGCGTCCTCCCGTGGGCCGCCATGCCTTTAACTGCTGGGAATGACAGAAAGAAAGCAGCGGCCTTGATTTCTCAAAACCGCCACCAGTGAATATAAATTAAGCGTGAAAATGGGTCTGCCCAGCAGCGGTTTTTTTCTTTTCTGCCGCTGGGCAGATGTTTTTTCTTTAGATACATGATAAGAGGAATTTTTGAAGTTTCCATAAAGATTTGAAAAATGGACGGACATAAAAGACGTCCATTACACTATCGGAAAATCAGCAAGGAAGTTTCATAGTAACCTTTGCGCCGCCGGTTTCTTTTGAATTTTCTAAAATAAGCTGACCATTATGTTGTTCCATAATCGAATTTGTAATATATAGACCCATACCAAAGTGTAACTTTGAATTGCGGCTTTGATCGCCCATATAGAACCGTTCCTGTGCGTGGCATAATGCCTCTTTAGAAAACCCCGTTCCCTCGTCTGTGACTGAAATTTCCACGAAACCGTTGTTACTCTGAACATCCACATAAAGCGTTCCGCCTTGCGGGGAGTAGTCCAGCCCATTACTGATAACATTCATAATAGCACGTTCTATCAGCACCCTATCAAATTTCAGCATTTGAGGGAGTGAAACAGTATTCATTTGCAGCCGGATTTCTTTTGTCCGGCATAGTGATTCCATATAACCGAACAAGTGCTGCATGAACGCTGGCAAGTCTATACTTTCAATATGGAGCTGATAACCAACCGCCGCCCGTGATATATCAATCAGGGTTTGAATATATGACTGCATCTGGCCGGAGCTTTCCACGACGTAACCAGCGTATAATCGTTGCTCATCATCAAGATTTGTTTCTGTGAGTAAATCAGCATTTCCTTGAATAACCGTCAGAGGCGTTTTCAAATCATGGGCAAGCGCGGCGATTTGCTCTTTCTGTGTCTGTTCGGTTTTCCATTGCCGTTCTAACGAAATTTTCAGATTATCTTTCATATCTGAAAAAGATGCAAGGACATCTTCAAACTCTTTGATTTTGGCGTGTCCTACTTCAAAATCAAGGTTTTGCTTTGAAACCTCCGCAGTTGCTTCAAAAAGCGGGGTCAGTTGTGTACGCAGGTTCTTAGCAAATCTGGCGGTCAGTATGATAATGACCAGCAGCGAATTTACAGCCATCAGGATAAACGCAAGCGTGTCAGGAGATGGAAAATATTCCGGTAGCCATGACACTGTAAATTGAGAACCAATATAATACCTTAAAACGCAAAATTCGTTTTCCCGGACAACAAGTGCAAACTGCCTCCCCGTAGCATATTCAATATATTCTCCCTTTGCGTACAGCAGGGCAATTTCTTTTTCATCATCGTCCATATTGCTGTAAAGCTCATTAAAGTTCTTGTCCAGAATTAAGTAGCCGCATCCCTGTGGAATCACAACCTTTGTAATATCCGGGGCAATCGTCAGCGTTGGAATGATCTCTTTTACCTGCAATTCACTTAGATTTGCTCTTGTAGCTAATCCAGCATTTACAGCAAGTCCCTCCAAACCAGAAGGGACAATAATTGCCGCTATCAGCATGACAATGAGGGAGATAGCAAACTGGCGAAACAATATTTTCAATGTAGGTTTCTTTTTCACTCCCATTTATATCCTATCCCCCATACGGTGCTGATCGGACTTATTTTGAAATGCTCCAATTTCGCACGAATATTTTTTATATGCGTTGAGATCGTAGAGTTATCGCCTATTCCATCAAACCCGAAAACGGCTTCATAGATTTGTTCTTTTGTAAAAACCTGTCCCCGGTTTTTCGCAAGGTATTCACAGATTGAATACTCGCTTTTGGTAAGGGGAACCGGCTGTTCTGAAACATACAGTACCTTTGCGGAAAGGTCAAATCTTATATCAGGCTCAAATGAAAGTGTGCTGTGATGCTCCCTTTTTTCTCTGCGTAAATGTGCCGCGACACGGGCGCGAAGCTCCTGAATACGAAAAGGTTTCGTAATATAATCATCCGCACCGATGCCCAATCCAAACAATATATCTTCCTCTAATGTCTTTGCGGTCAGAAAGAGAATCGGGCAGTCTACCATATTCCTGATCTGTTTGCAAAACTCAAACCCGTCTGTGCCAGGCATCATCACATCCAAAAGAATGAGGTCATAGAAATGCAGCTTTTTGATGTCTACATCATCCGCATTTTGACAGACTGTTATCAAATATCCATCTTTCCCCAAACTGTTCTTAATCAATTCCAAGATAGAAACTTCATCGTCAACTACAAGTAAGTGGGTCAAAAAATCACCTCCCGCCCCATTATACCACATTGTCGAGGTTACTCATCATTATTTTTAATGTCAGCTTCCCGATATTCATTGTTGATATTTACAGCTACGGCATTGCTTATATCCACATCCACAATACTGTAAACGTAGCCGAAACTGAAATCTTCCCCCGCCACATTTTTGAAGCGTTTCGATACCTGCCCGATTTCTTCTTGCAGTTCTGACATTTCAAGACATTCATCCGTTATGGTATATGTCAGGCCGTTATATGAAATTTCATCATAGTTTGCGGCGTTCAGCTCATAATACGGCAGAGATTCATTTAACGCCTTATTTTTATCGGCGGTATCGCGGAGCGCACCGCAGGCCGATAAGCATATAAGACTTACAAGCACAATTACCACGGCAAACAGGCACTTTTTATTCACTGTTTTTACCTCCCTCCCAACCATGAAACCAAACCAAACTGGCAATCAGCAGACAAACAGTGCAGCATACAGAAATAATCATACCGCTGAAAAAATCGGTTTTTACCTGTGCATACAGTTGGGGGCTATTCCATGCAAGCACAGTGTAATCCATAGCACGAACGCCCCAGGCCCAGGGAATATATTTCCATGTAGCGTCACCAAGCCCTGTTATCATAAGGGCAGCTATTAAACTCCCTGCAATTCCCAATCCCACAGATGCACCTTTTCCGAAGCTCATTCCCACAAACAAATGAATCAGGTAAATGGGAAGCATGGTAATCAACAATAGAATCCCTGCTTTCAGGTAAAGGCTTGCCGGAGCATCCCTATATAGTGCAGCGAATGTTCCTAACGCTAAAAATGTTGCGCCAAAAGCACAGGTCATCAGAAAACCAAGTTTACCAATATACGTTGCCGTGCGAGATGGGATTGTTCCCAACAAAAGCTGATAATGCCCAGCCTGATTTTCAATCTGAACAACCAGGCCCACGATAATGCCGATCAGAAACGGGAACGCAACGGCCAGCACTTCCAGATAGGCACTGATTTTGGTTGCCAGTTCCCATCTGGATATATGATAGTAACCCGCAAAAATCGCCGCACATATAATCGGAATCATGCTGTGCATATAGAGCAAAATGCTATGTTTACACTTCTGATATTCTGCTTTCCAGCAGCGAACCACAGATACCATAGTTACCCCACCTCCTTTTTCTCAAACCATCTTGCAGTTAAAAATGACAGCGCCGCAAACCAGGCCAGCGAAATGACCAATACAAGTATAATCATCCAAAATGCCATTGCCGTACTCTGATCTGCAACCGGCTCACCATTAGGCAAAATACCTAACACGGAAATCATAAGATGCGGCACCCAGCTATACGGGCAGATCATCCACAAAGAGGTTGTAGCCGTGAAAATCCCTAAAACGCTTCCAAGTCCGGCATTAAGAATAACCGTGACAAAGATACCAACTTTTTTTGATAACCATAAGCACAGCGGAACTTCCCATAGGCTTGCAATGACAATACAAGCTGTTCCGGCCGCAGCCTGCCAAATTCCGATTGTCAGGGGAATTTCGTTGATAACTAATATTGCAAAACCGCCCAACAGATTTAGCGCCAGGAAAATGAAATTCCCCACACAGGAGTAAATACCGGCCACTCCAATTTTTGCTTTCCAGACTTTGTTCTGCGAAACAGGCAATGAAGCAACGGCACGATATTTTAGTTTGCCATTATCCCGCTGTTCAATCAAGGCACAGGTGAGCGTAAGGAATCCAGGATAAAGCAGGTTATACCACCAATTATAAGAATTGAGCTGGAACCAAAGAGGGGCAAAAAAGTTCATAAGCGCAGTTACAAACGGGGCCAGAACGATCAGCGTTTTTGTGAAAGTTCTCTTATGCTTTAGGTTCTCTGCCTGAATATATGCCATCTCCATTTAATATCCCTCCTTACCATTTCTGCGAATAACATCCATAAAGAGTTGTTCCAAATCTTCACCGGCGCGAAGCTCTCCCTCATATCCAAGGACGCCGCCAGCAATGATACCCACATGATCTGCAATCTGCTGGACTTCTGACAGAATATGGCTGGACAAAATAACTGTAATCCCTTTGCAGGGAAAAGAGCGAATTAACTCTCGAAGTTCCTCAATCCCTAAAGGGTCAAGGCCGTTAGTCGGTTCATCCAGAATCAAAAGCTGGGGACTGTTCAGCAATGCAATAGCAATACCAAGCCGCTGCTTCATACCAAGAGAAAACTGCCCGGCCCGTTTCTTGCCGGTATTCGTGAGCTGGACAATTTGCAATACCTCGTTAATTCGTGCATCGTCCAGGCCGAGCAATGTAGTTCTGACTTTGAGATTTTCGTATGCAGTCAGATTTTCGTAAAGCGGGGGCATCTCAATCAAAGCACCGATATGCTCCAGATCATTCCGCTTCCACGGGTGGCCGTCAAACTCGATGCTTCCCGATGTGGGGCGCAAAATGCCGGTGACCATTTTTAAAATCGTGGATTTGCCAGCCCCATTCGGCCCCAGCAGACCATAAACCGAGTTGCGCCGGATGTTCAGTGACACATTGTTTACCGCCATTTGCCCCTTGAAATTTTTGCAGAGGTCAGTCGTTTTCAAAATCATATCCATATAATCAAGTCCTTTCTTTGATTTTACGGATAGCATACCGGGCAATTTTGAAGATTTCATAAAGATTCCCGAAAACAGAATATGAACAATACACAGTAACCGTGGAGCATATCGCAACAAATCACCAACCTACGCATTTAGGGCCTTAAAAAGCCCTATATTTCAAGGTTTTTCCCGCATAATCGGCGGGGTATGTGAGTGTTTTATCCTATCCCCGCCATAGTGCCGCTCTAAATGCGTAGAATTTACCAGCAGAAAATCGCCGGTTTCTCTGGCTCCATACTCCCAGATATGGTATCATGGAAAAAATCAATCTGACAGGGGTATCAGGATGGACGGACAAGAAAAGCTGCTGGACTATTTACCTCCGAGCATTTTTTAATATTCTACTCGAAAAGTATGAAAACAAAAATTGTCACTGTTCATTGTAGAAAAAGCAGTGACAAGAATCGAATGTGCGGATATAAACGAAAGCCCCGATGAGTTTCAGATTTTCTCTGTACTCATCGGGGCTTTTTGCGTTTATATGGTTTGATTTATTGCCACAGTTCAAGATAGGAAAGCAGAGCTTTCCGCATTTTCTCTAAAGCGTTATTGTATGTCCGCTCGGAGGCCTTATCGGACCTGCGGCTGGCGGAGTGGGAGATTTCTTCAAAGGTCATGGGCCTTATGGGCCTGTACTCGATTTCACCGTTTATCAGCACCGCTTTCCTGACCGACCAGCAGGTATCGCAGAAGCCAAATGCTTGGCAACCGTGTGCTGTTCCCGGTAGGTGAGGCTGTCGTAATCCTCGTGCAGTGCGTCATATAGCACCGCCCGAAAATACAGCTTGTCCGGCTGCGAGGTGGTGTCCACCGAAATGTCCTCCGCCGTTTCCTCGCCGTCCTCATCGTACTGCCGGTAAAAATCTACTCGGCGTTCGTTCAGTGTACCGATGGCAATGTATCTTCGGACAGCCTTTGTATCCATTCCGGTTTCATCTGCAATTCTCTGTACACTATCATCGCCGCAATTATCGCCGCTTAGATGGTAAATCGCCATAATGCGCCGCAGGACGGGATAGGTATCTGTCGTCATCGTGATAACCCCGCTTTGCGCTGTGCGGATGTAATCATCAATACCATCCTGTATATACCGCTTTTGAAAAGTGGCAAACGGTGCGCCAACAGCCGGATCGTACATTTGAAGGGCGGCCAAGATACCGCACACCGCCGCCTGCTTGATGTCCGCAAAATGCTCCGTCATAGCGTATCGTTCGCAGGCGGCCTGCGCCAGTTTATTAAGCGCAGGTTCCTGATCGTGCAGATACCAAGCCAGATACTTTTCCTCTTTTTCGGTGAGATAGCGGACAATGTATTCCTGGGCTGGCAGCTTCGGCGGCGCAGGGTCAAGGCGGTACATCCGGCGCTCCAAAAGATACCGCTGTTGCTCTAAAACTTTATTCTGTTCTTCGGACACCGGATGCACCTCCCATCATTTCATTCTTTTGTCCGTGTCAACGTACAGCTTAGTACGCTCCAAATCGGTAAAGTAATTTGCTTTTGCGTAGGCATCATCTTCCTCTGCCTGTTCCAAGCGGCGTTTTGCCATTTCCTGCGCCGCCTGCGCAAACTCGGCAGAGATCGTTCCCCGGCTCTTTTCGGAGCGGATCGCCGAGCAACGGCGGTCATAGGCGGCCTTCAGCGGGTTATTCTTTGCCCGCTCCGCTTTGCCCTGAATGATGGCGTACCGGCGGCAGCTGATCTTTTCACCGTGGTACAATTCAGGTGCCGTACCGTAGGTGCAGTATTTCTGCCGCCGTGCGTTCTGCATCAGGAAATACTGCTTGCAAACCTCGCACTGCCTCGGGTAATGCCCGTGGTGCAGTCCTTCAAAGAAGTCCGTCAGCACAAAGCTGTAATAGCTCTCAAAGGTCATTCTTCGGGCAGTGACAAGGATGCGACTGTTTCGCCGTTTCGGGAGAGCAATATATTCCGTGTGCAAGGGAAATGAATTCGTCCCGAATATCTCCGTAGCAATGGGCAGCAAATGCTGCTCATCAAAACGGTCGGCTTCGTCCACACGGGAAACGAATTTCTTGAGCTGTTCAAAAGCCTTGCGCATGTCCTCCGGGATAGCATCATAAAAGCGGAGAGTACTTAAAACGGTTGCGCACATCGTTTCACCATTTTTAAATAGAGCCTTATCGTATTCGGGAGAGAACACACCATCGAATTGTGCTATTGCTGCCCTGCGCCGCAGATAGTCGGAAAGGGCAGCAGCGTTGCCTTCCGTGAATAGCTCTGCAATTCGCTGCTTCTCCGCTGCAATGTCCAAGGAGGAAAAAGGCTTTAGCTTCGGCAGGGTTTGCAGAATTGTCAGAATCTCCTTTCCGGCCTTAATAAAATCTGTTTCGTTCAGATACCCGGCACATAGCTGCTCCTGTACATTCCAGTTACTTTGCCGGAACACGGCGATCCTCGCCGCCGTGTCATCTTTATAATACTGATTCAAAAGCTGCACCGCAAAGGTTCCTGCCGGGTAGCTTTTGCCGCCTATATGTACACGACCGTCCCGGTAAACGGCAGTAAGAAAGCCAAGTCCATCGCTCATACGCCCTGCCTCCTTCTATATTCTATCAAGCCAAGTGTCCCATAAACCGGTCTTGCGGTGATGAAAAGCCAAGATGTTTTTTCTCCGAATCGCCAAATAGAAACATTTGTTCTATATAATTGTAGCAGAAAAGCGCCTGATATTCAAGGCTTTTTCCCGATGTTGCGGACAGCATTTTTACTGTGTTGCTATAAACATACCCTTTTCAGCCGTTTCCCCCATTCAATATACAGAAGGCAGTAATCGAGCCGTCGAGATCACACTCGGCGGCTTTTTTGCTGCCCGAAAAACGGAAAGGAGGTTTAGTCTATGGTATTCAGAATTACGCCAAGGCAACGGGCAAAAATCAAAACCCTTGTGCGCAGGACTTGCTGTAACTGCTGCAAGGGTAACTGCCTGCTGCTGGATGACCTTGAAATGTTCGGCTGAGCCAAAACACCGAGATGTGGCTCAAATCGCGGTATTTACAGAAGAAACAGAGCCATTTTGGCGCAGAAACAAGATGTATCCCCAGGGACAAGAAAGCGGTTTGCGGCATCGTGCAGAGCAGAAATATGCTGAAATCCCGGTATCTGACAGCCGCTTTTCTTTATGCCCTGCGGGGTGCGTCTCACGGTATAGCAAGCAGGGACTTTGTGTGCCACAGAAGTCCCAATCACAGCCGAAATCGGCTGACTCTTTGGGGGAGCAGCCCCCAATCCCCCGAAAGGAGAGATATATATGGGGAAAGATATGCGCATTGCCGTCCGTGTGACGGTAAGGGAGAAGGAGAAGATTCAAGCAAAGGCCCGAAAATGCGGGCTGAGTACAACCGAATATGTGAAGCAAAGAGCGTTGGGGTACGAGCCGAGAGCGGTTCCGCCTGACGCTCTTTTTGCTTGCCTTGAAAAGCTGGGCAAGCTTGCGGATAAAGCGAGTTCACCGGAACTTGACGAGGGAATTTATACGGTGCTGAAGCAGATCACAGCAGAATTCCTGCTGCCGGGAAAAGGGTGATGCAGTATGGCGGTGACAGGATTCTGGCCTGTGTTCAAAAACCTGAAGGCCACACTGGACTACGCCGACAATCCCGACAAGACCATCGCCCCGGAATATCTGGACGAGGATTTGTACGCCGCCCTGCGCTATACAGAAAACGACAACAAGACCGACCGTCAGGTATTTGTGGGCGGCATCAACTGCTCCAAGCAGAACGCCTATGCCGAGATGATCGCTGTCCAGCGGCGATTCGGTCTGCGTGGCAAGGTGGTGGGCTACCACGGCATTCAGAGCTTTCGTGAGGGCGAGGTCACGCCGGAGCAGGCGTTTGCCATTGGCAAGGAAACCGCAAGAAAGATGTGGGGTGACAAATATCAGGTACTTGTCACTGTCCACCTGAATACCGACAATGTGCATTGCCATTTTGTTGTGAATCCCGTGTCCTTCAGGGACGGAGCGAAATTCAAAAACAAAATCGGTGACCACAAGGAGCTGCGTAAATTCTCCGATGAGATCTGCCGAGAACACGAGTTGTCTGTGCTGGAAAACAGCGAATTTTACAGCAAGGGCAAAAAGAAAGAATATTGGATCCACAAGGCCGGCAAGAAAACCCACCGGGACTATCTGCGGGAGGATGTGGAATACTGCTTGTCCTTTGCGACCAGCCCAAGAGAGTTTGAAAGTCAGCTCTTTGCGCTCGGGTATACGCTCGACCCTGTGCGCTTTTCGGTCAAGGCAAAGCATTGGGAGCGTGCCGTGCGGCTGGATAACATCGGCTTTTCCAAAGATCGTGTCAACGCACAGCTGCGGCAGAATGCTGAAAATCGGTATCGGCTATTTTCCTTGGAATACCGGCCGCCGTACAAGCCGAAGAAATTCCCACTGGAGGACGAGCTGCGAAAGCTGGGTTTCTCCATTGAGCACAGTTATGATACCGCCACTGTTTTGGTGGATACGGTGTTTTACCTTGTCATAACGGCGATCCAAATCGTAGCCGAGCTTGCCGATGCAATGCTGCTGTCGCCAGATCTGCGGGCGGCTGAAAAGGATTTGAAGGAGCTGGTTGCCGACTATCACTTTTTGCAGGAGCACGGCATCCATACGGTTACCGACCTGCAAGCAAATATTGAGCGATCCAAGTCAGAGCTTTCCACTTTGGAGCGTGAGCGCAGCGGCTTCAGCAACCGCATACGACGCCCAAAATCGCCTGAAGAACAAATACAAAACAAAGAGCGCCGCAAAGCGGTATCCAAGCAGATGAAGCCCGTAAGGGAACGCCTTCGCCGTGCGGAGCGGATTTTAGAGAAATCCCCGCACCTGTATGAACTGTTAAAACAAGAGCACGAGTTGGAGAAAAAAGCCCGTGCAAGATACAAGCAAAGAGGTAGATAAAATGAAGAATACGATGAAAAAGCCGGTGGCAATTCCGGTAGAAAAATTGCGTCCCTTTGCCGGACACCCGTTTAAGGTCAAGGACGATGACGAGATGAACACGCTGATCGAAAGCATACAGACGCAAGGTGTTCTCTCGCCGCTGATCGTCCGACCGATAGAAGATACAGATGAATATGAAGTCGTAAGCGGCCACCGCCGCTTACACGCCGCACAAAAGGCAGGGATTACCGAGGTCCCTGCCTTGATTTATGCCCTTGACCGGGATGCTGCCGCCATTGCGGTAGTAGACAGTAATCTGCACCGGGAGCATATTTTGCCCTCTGAAAAGGCGTTTGCGTACAAATTAAAACGAGATGCGATGGCGCATCAGGGACGTACTTCTCCCCAACTCGGGGAGAAGTCGCTTACCGTTGAAAAGATAGGAGCAGAAGCCGGAGACAGTAAAAATCAGGTTCTCCGGTATATCCGCCTGACCCACCTTATCCCCGAACTGCTTGACCTGATGGACGAGGGCAAAATTGCGCTTATGGTCGGCGAGGCTTTGTCCTATCTCGGCGACAAAGAACAATATGCCGTCTTGGAGCAATGTGAAACGAACGATTGCACACCGTCTTATGCGCAAGCCATTGAAATGAAAAAGTGGTATCAGGGTGGAAATCTTACAGTTGAGAATATTAGCGAAATTCTCTCCCGTGAAAAGGCAAATCAGAGGGAAACCATTAAAATCCCAACCGAAAAAATACGAAAATACGCACCGAACGCTGATGCGAAACAGCTTGAGGATTTTATCCTCAAAGCCTGTGAGCATTACCGTAAATTCTTAATCCGTCAGCGTAATCGGGACGAAAGGTAAGGAGGACGAAATAATGAAAAATCAAACAAATTGGATCGTCGGCATATCCGACGGCAATCCGCACGAATACAAAATCGGCAATGTGACCTTTACGGTGCTTTCGGAGTTTCAGCCGAAAATATCCGGCGTAACAATTAAAAATCGCTTTGAACGGACGATCACCGGTGATTTCACAGATTTGACCGGCGAAATTTTCAGAGATAAAATGGCAGCGGAATATGTGTGTTCGACTGCCGGGAAGGAGGACTTATGCAGTCGAAAAAGAAAAACAAACAAACAGGGATAACGGCGCTTTATTGCCGCCTGTCCCGTGATGGCGGAGGAGACGGCGACAGCAACTCCATTGTCAATCAGCGCAAAATGCTCACGAAGTATGCAAAAGGAAACGGATTTTCCAACACTCGTTTTTATGTGGGAGAACTATAAAATAGATTTTTTCGCCTTTTCTTATTCAATTGCTTTCAATTCTTTTTCTAACGCATCTGCAAAATGCTGAACAACCTCGCCAAGTGTTTCAGCATAGTCGAATGTATCTTTATCATATCGGTACTTTAACGGGCATTTGCGGACATTTAATGCGGTTGTTAGAGCGTGCACATCCGGGCAGAGGTTGTTTTGAAGCGCCCATTCTGCCGCTTTTGTTTTAGAAATAATCTTGCCTGTGCGAAGTGTGTATATGCAACGAGATATATCCAACAGCCAACCGAAAGAATAAAAATTTCTTCCGGTGCTTTGTGCGTACTTTCTTATAGTCTTATAGTGACGATTCACATCGGCATACAACTCATGTAAATCCGGATATCTCAGTTCTTTTCGTATATCCTTCCCGTACAAAAGAATACTGCTCTCAATCAGTTCTGTTTTGCCAAAGCCATCTAGCAAATACCTGTCGGTAATTCTCTCTCCGCTTGTACCCCAATAAATCACTCGGTCATCAGCGTTTGCGAGAAAGGCACTTCTGGTGAGCATAGCGCCCTCAAAAGAACGGTAATAAAGATTATCGGGTTCATCTGCGAGCATAGTCCGGCGGAGATTTACAAGCAAATTTGCCTGTGACTCGGATATTTGCTTCTCCGTCAGGACTAAAATATCAATATCGCTCCAACCCAATCTGAAATCATTCAATGCAGACGAACCGTACAAATATATTGTAGGGCCACAGTCCGCAAGAATACGGCTGATTTCCCGAACCATACCGTTAATAGACATCTGTCGGGCTTTTCGTTCTGCGCCGACGGGGAAAAGGACAAATTTTTGATTTGGGTAATCGAATTCCTCTATAAGTTCATCTGCTTTATATCTGTCAAAACGGTTCGCTGAAATTTTGCCGTATAAACGGTGAACCCCCCGACAGAATCGGGGGGTTCACGGGCTACATCTATTTTATAGCCCTTTTATGGTGCGGGTAGCAGGGGTCGAACCTGTGACTTTGAATTAGGTTATGGGCAACTGTCGTTGCCTCATTGTATCGCAACGCCAAAACAATTCACCGGATTGTTTTGGCTGCGACAGATAACAGCCGCGTGTGGTTGTTGTGAGTGGTGGAACAGACTTGTACTCAATTTAAAGTGAAACATTATTGAGGACACACTCGTAAACCAACTTTTTGCTTACGGTTTTTCTGCTATCGCAAATATACCCGCACGTCTGAAACTGCCCATACCGTTTGGCATAACATATTTGTCGTAATAATCGCAGATTTCAAGAAATTTCTTGTCCATACTGATTTCATTGATTTTCTTATGCACTTCTTGAGCGGAATTCTGCCGATAAAGATGCAACAAATACAGATGCGTTAGACTACCAATGCTGCGACATTCCAAAACATTCATCCCGTTTTTGTTCAAAACATCCCTTAATTCATCAATATCATAGGCTTTTAATTCAGCAATGGATGTAAGTTCCTCAGCATTGTCGTAGTTCTCTTTGTTAAAGCAACCTGTTTCCATTATGTCCTTTACGGACGGGTGAATGTAGTGCAGTTTACTAAGACTATAGTTCAGCCATGTGACTGTCATACAACTTTTGCTAGAAACCGAAAGCATTACCTTTTTTCCGACTCTGCATATTTCAGCAATTACATCTTCTGCCTTGCTTCCAGAGAATGAAATTGCCCCGTCAAAACATAACACAAGGTCAAATTCATTATTCTCGAATACATCCAGACAACAAGCATCGTGCTTAATAAACTGAATGTTTGTTAAACCTATCGCTTTATCTTTTGCCGCCTTAATCATTTCATCAGATAAATCCAAATGTACTACATCAAAGCCCATTCTAGCCAAAGGTATGGAATAAGCTCCTGTTGCTGCTCCTACATCCAAAATTTTATGAACCCCTGATAAATGGCTTTGAATTGCCTTGAGCCTCAAAAGACGATTTATCATTTCATCGTCATAATCAACTTCTTCCGTTTTGGACATTTCATCCCAAAATTTCTCATATTCGGTCAATTTATTTTTATTCACTCCTTTAAGTTTGGTGATTAATTAAACTACAATTTATTGCCCTCATTATATCATTTAATAAAGCACTTAGCAAGATGACAAAAAGTCCGCCGTAATTCTATCAAAATTACGGCGGACTTATGGTGCGGGTAACAGGAGTTGAACCTGCACACCGAAGTACCAGAACCTAAATCTGGCGCGTCTGCCAATTCCGCCATACCCGCATATTTTGTTGACTAAACTATTATACCGTATTCTGAGGAAAAATCAAGCCCAAACAGAGAAAAACCCGGAAAGAGTTTCTCTCCGGGTAATTTCTCTTGAGCAAATTCCTTATGCCTTCTTCTGCTCTGCGAGCGCTTCTTCCAGTGCGAGCGCGAGCTGATCCGGGCAGGAGGTGTTCTTAAAGCCGCACTTGATGCCCTTGCAGCGCTTTACGTATTCGTCAACAGTCATGCCGACCGCAAGCGCTGCCACGCCCTGCGTATTGCCGTTACAGCCGCCGTCGAATTTCACGGAGCGAATAACGTCGCCGTCGAGCTCTACATGAATGCCTCTGGAACATACACCTTTCGGTGTGAAATCATACTTCATTTTGCATTTCCCTTTCATTCAGAAAATAATTTATCAAATTCGGATTCGGCCGTCGTGAACGTGCCGACCGGATTTTTCTTTGTCGTGTAAAAGCCGTGATAATCCGTGCCGCCGGTGACGGCAAGGTCATACTTTTCGGCTAAGCGCAACATTTCCGCTTTATCCTCCTCCGTGTTGCGCGGGTGATAAACTTCAATGCCGCGGATGCGGTGGTTTCTGCACAGCTCGCGCAGAAGATCCATGCTGTGGTATTCGCTCGGGTGCGCCAAGACCGCAATGCCCTCTGCGGCGTCAACCACATCCATCACGGTATCGATGTCGGGATAATCCACCTTCTCGTAGGCGATGCCCGTTTTGGAATCATAGAGCTTCTTAAAAACCTCGCCGAACATCTCACTCGCGTAGCCGGCGTCCATTAACGCCTGCAAAACGTGCTGCTTGTAGATATTCGTCGAGCCCTCTGCGCGGCGCAGAATCATCTCGCGCGGAATCGCATACAGGCGGCAGACTTTATCAACGGAACGTAGCATCGCCGCATGGCGGCTGTCCGTCGTTTTTTGCAGCAGCGGCAGCAACACTTCGGGCTTCTTCGGCTTATAGCACAGGATATGCGCTTTGCCGTGACGCTTCGGGTCTGCAGCAGAAATTTCCACGCCGGGAATCACCGTCACGCCCGCTTCCCGCCCAAGCTTCAACGCGCATTCGCAGCCCGCCATGGTATCGTGGTCGGTGAGCGCGAACGTCGTCACGCCGCGGAGCGCAGCAAGCTGTATAAGCTCTTCAAGCGGCGTGGAGCCGTCCGAATATCTTGTGTGGCAGTGCAGGTCAATAGACATTGGTTTTCTCCTTTCGCGGCTTTTCCGGCGGACGCGTCAGCAGCTTTTCGGCTGTGAAGCGCCGGAACCCGAAGTTGAATAAACACAGGTCGATCCCAACGACGATCGCTGTCAAAATCAAAAGCGCAATACTGTTTAAGCGATACAGGCCCATGATCTGCCCGATGAAAATGAGCAAAATCGGCAGCACGATATAGCCGGAAATTTGAATAGATTCCGCTGTGGAGCGTGCTTTCACGGTCAGCATCGCAGCAAACGTAACGCCCAGCACCGTGATGGCCGGCGAGAGCAAAAACGCCAGAACGAACCATGAAAGGTCAAAGAAAAACGGCGCTTTCAAAACCATATCGCCGATAGTCGTGACGACAAAGAACAGAATAAATGAAACCGCCGTGACAAGCCCGGAAGCCAAAATACTGCTTGCCGCCTTCACCTGCAAAAAGCGGCGCACGCTGAACGGCGCAAACAGAAGCGTTTCCATTGTGCCGTGTGCCCGCTCGCCCGCAAACGTGTACGAAGCCGTAATGATTGCCGATAAAAGCGGAATGAGCATGAACAGCATCGGCGAGATAAACGCCGTGAAAATGTAGAACATCTGCGCGCGCTCGTCCGTCCCCTGCGGAATGTTATCGAGCAGGTTTTTAAACTGCTCCACACCGGAGGATTTCGGTGAGACCATAGCGGAAACGAACAGGAACAAAAGCGGGAACGCCACCGCAAAAACGAGCGGCAGTGCGATGAGCAACGTCAAGATCAGCCTGCGGCGGCACAAAGCGGAAAGGTCCTTCATCATGAGTGCACGTTCCGCTTTGGAAAACAGCTTATAAAACAGCTTCTTCATGCTGTGTCTCCTCTCCCGGCTTTTTCACAAACGCGTAATAAACATCCTGCAATGTGGGCGTACACACGGATGCTTCGTAAATGCCGACATTCTCCCGCACAAGCCCGGAAATAAGCTCCGGCATATCGGCTTCGGATTTGATTGGCTTTTCCCACGCGCCATCATGCAGTGTGAAGTCCTCCGGCATCTTCTGCGTGTCGCTCACGCGAATCACCGCCATAGGCGTCAATTCAGAAGCGGCCGTAAGCGACGAAAGGTCGCCGCTTGCCCGTAAAAAGCCGTGCTCCAGCACCGCAAAGCTTGTGCAGATTTCCTCCGCGCCTTCAAGATGATCGGTGCAAAGCAACACCGTGGCGCCGGTTTCCTTTGCGTAATCCGAAAGTGTACGCAGCACCATTGCGTCCGATACCGTTTGCTCGCCGCCGGGCAAACCGTCCGAAAACACGATCTGCGGGTAATGCACAAGCGCACGCGCCAGCGATAGCCGGCGGCACATCTCTGTGGAAAACGTGTAGACCTTGCGGTCGCGCGCGTTCCAAAGGTCAAGCTTCTTCAAAAGCTGCGCCGCATGTGTACGGGCTTGCTCCTTGCGCATGCCATACATGGAAGCGAACATCAGCAAGTTTTCCAGAGCGCTCATGCTTCCAATGCAGGCCGCCGTATCGGTAACGATACCGCTTTTCGCGCGCAGTTTGCGACTCTCTTTCACAGAAGAAAGTCCCAGCACTGTGCTGTCGCCGAGCGTCGGGCGCACAAGACCCGTTAAAAGACGCAGCAGTGTCGTTTTGCCGGATCTCTCCGGGCCGAGGCAGCCGACGATCTCCCCGGCTTCCACTTCAAGGTCCACGCCATTTATCGCAATGATGTCGCCGTATTTTTTCGTTAAATTTGCAGTTTGTATCGCGATCATCTGCTCACCGCCCCTCAGCGCACATCGGAGGTGCCTTTTTCGCGCAGATAGGTTGATTCCAAATCAGCCATGTGCAGCTTCACGGCGAGCGGATAGCGGTCAAATGCCAGGCTGATGGCAAAGCTGCCTCCCTTCGCCGCGTCGTCAAAGCCACCCATGTGCCAGCGGATTGCCATGGCCTCCACGGGCTTTAGACGCATAAAACGCTCGATGAGGTAAACGGATTTTTCACCGTGACCGAACGGGAATGCATCGTCCACCGTGTAAAACGGACGCTTTTCCCACTGCCCGGTCTCGTCATTTTTCACGTTGCGCGTGGAGGTCTTATAAAACTGCGATTTGCACACGTCGTGCAGCAGCGCACATATCGCAAAGCTTTCTTCACTGTCGCCCTCGTCAAACCAACGCTCGCGCATCGCCTTGTATACATTCAGGCTGTGCATCACAAGGCCGCTTTCGCAGGCACAGTGGAACTTTGTGCTTGCCGGCGCGGTGTAAAAATCGGTGGTATCCAGCCACGCCAAAAGCTTCTGCGAGCCCTCGCGCGTGATATTCTGTGTATAAATGGAGATAAATTCCTCTCTGTACGGATTCGACATGCTTGTCCTCCCGTAGATAAATTTCAAACTCTGCGTATAGTATAACACAGAAATCGCGTGTTTTCAAACAGTTTCGCGGTTTGTAAAGAAAAAGAAAGGTCATCGCAGCAAATGCCGAAATGACCCTTCCGGTAAATCAATGATTGCCCGCGCAGCCGTGCTTATCTTCCCCGCAGCTATGGCTGCCGCAGTCATGACCGCCCTCGTGGTGATGGTGTGCACAGACGGTATCCGGGTTATAGAGCAGTGTGCCGTTCAGCAGCGAATTGACCGCCGCGTCCGCGCTGCCGGAAACACCGGGATACAACTCGATGCCCGCTTCTGCAAGCGCCGTGCGCGCACCACCGCCGATGCCGCCGCAGATGAGCGCATTCACGCCGTGCTGCTTCAAAAAGCCAGCCAGTGCACCGTGGCCGCTGCCATTTGTGGGCGCGACCTCTGCATTTTTAACTTCGCCGTTCTCAATCTCATAGATCTTAAATGCTTCGGAATGGCCGAAATGCTGGAAAACCAGTCCGTTCTGATACGTTACCGCGATTTTCATGTTCATGCTTCCTTTCAAATCAAATATCCTATTTTCTGCTACGTGCAGAATATGCTCCGTCTGCGGCTGTGCCGCGTTTCGGCATTTGTCATATTCCGCACGGCTGCACCCGCCATGCTGCGGCGTGCAGGGCAACTGCTCTGCAGAAAGCGCCATGCGAGAGAGCTGGCTGCTGAGTTCTTTAAGCGCCGCGCGATTGACGGTGTAGTGCATGAAATAACCGCACTTTTCGCCGAAAATGAGCCCCGCTTCACGCAGAACTTTTAAATGCTGTGAAACCGCCGCTTCCGAAATATCCAGCTGTCTTGCCAGTGCGCGCACGCAACAGTTGCGGCGCAGCAAAAGGCGCAGCAGCAAAAGGCGGTTTTCATCTGCCAGTGCTTTGAACATCATAGCCGTTGACCCCATAGCGTCCTCCTGATTAAGTATTTGCTAAATTAAATTATAGCACGAATTTTAATTAAGTCAATACTAAATTAAATTTTCACCTATAAAAAAGCAGCACACCGAAACGATGCGCTGCCAAAAGCTTTTATGTACGGTCATTCAACAGAACGGAAGCCCTTGCCGATGATCTCGCTCGTATTCGTGATGAACATAAATGCCTTTTTATCGACGGAACGGACATACGCGCGGAGCTTCACAGCTTCACCGCGTCTGCACGCAACCATAACGACCTTGCAGCCCTCATGCGAATACGCGCCTGTGGCATCCACAATGGTCGAGCTGCGGTTCATCTTATGAATGATGTAATCGCAAATCTCCTCCGGGTGCGTGGTGACAATGGAGAAATATTTGCAAAGGTTAATACCTTCAATCACGGAATCGACCATGAACGCTTTGATAGCAAGACCGAGCAGCGAAAACAGGCCTGTGCGGATATCGAATACAAACGTCGCGGAAAATGCGATGAGCGCATCGCTGACGAGCAGCGCTTTGCCGATATCAAGACTCGTGTACTTTTTGAGGATCATCGCAACAATATCCGTGCCGCCGCTCGAAGCATTGCAGTTAAAGAGGATCGCCGAGCCGACCGCCGGCAGCATCATGCCGTAGCACAGCTCGAGGAACGGCTGATCGGTAAGCGGCTTGGAAAGCGGAATGACCTTTTCAAACAGCCACGTCAAAAACGAAAGCAGCATGCTGCAATACACGGTAAGCACACCAAAACCACGTCCTAAAATGATAAAACCGACGATGAGCAGGATGATATTGATAATCCACATGATATCCGCCGTGGAGAACGACGGAAAAATACGACCGAGCAGAATAGAGATACCGCTCACGCCGCCGGTGGAGAAATTATTCGGAAATTTAAAGAAATAAATGCCGAGGTCGATTGTAAAATGAAGTTGGACACCTGAAAAAAAGGAATCCATAGTGACTTCCAATGTGGTAGAATGAAGTTCCCCAACACCATTCACCAGAGGTAATCACTATGGATCACACTCAGTATACCACAAATGGAGCAGAACGCAAGCCCGGAACGCATTTAACCATGGAAGATCGTGGAGCGATTCAGGCTATGAAGAAACTGGGACACTCCAATCGGGCGATTGCTCGATACCTGCATTGCGCACCCAGCACCATTTCCAATGAACTAAAGCGCGGTACACCGCCCAGAACGGGCAGTCGGGGCCGTGCTCCCGGTTATAGCGCAAAGCGTGGGGACGCTGTGTACAAGGAAAACAGAAAGAATAGCCACAAGCCGCACCGCATTGACAAGTGTACGTCATTTGTTCAGTGGGTCGTCACGCAAGTGCGTACGGAAAAGTGGTCTATTGATGCCTGTGTCGGCTATGCCCGCAAGAACAAGCTCTTCCCGGAAGAGAAGATGGTCTGCACCAAAACCCTTTACAATGAGGTATGGGGCGGCAATTTGTCCCTCAACATCTTGGAACTTCCCGAAGCAATAAAACGGAAAAAGCATCATAAAAGTCCCGTAAAACGAAAGAAAGTGTATGGAACAAGCATTGATGAGCGGCCAGAAATTGTAGATTCCCGAACCGAGGAAGGCCATTGGGAAGGTGATACCGTTGTAGGCAAACGCAACGGCAAAGAGTCTGTGATTCTGACTCTTCTGGAAAAGAAAACGCAGAACTACATTGCGATTCGTATTCCCGGAAAGACCAGCGAGGCAGTGAACACCGCTATGGAGAGACTCCATGAGGAATTCGGTGAGAAATTCAGCCAGGTGTTTAAGACTATCACGGTAGACAACGGAGCTGAATTTGCGGATTTCGCTCAGATTGAGAAGTACGGAACAAAGGTCTACTTTGCGCATCCCTACACTTCATGGGAACGAGCACAGAATGAGCGTCACAATGGGTTGCTTCGGCGATATGTCCCCAAGGGAATTTCCATTGAGAATTTCTCTGATGAGGATATCCTCTGGGCAGCAGATGCCCTTAACAGCCTTCCGAGGAAGAATCTGGGGTACTGCACTCCAGAAGAACTCTTTGAAGCATTCCTTGACATTGTTTGCGCAGCCTAAGCGGCTGCGGAAGCCCCAATTTTCTACCGCTGGGTGTCCAACTTGAACTTGCAATTTGCGAAATAAATGCCGATGGCAAAAATAAAGGTGCCAAACGTGATGAGCAAAAATGTCTTTAAATTTTGCTTTGTAAGCTTTTCTTTAACATTTTGGATTGGGTTATTCATACTACGCCAACTTTCCTCATTGCAGGCAAGCCGCCTGTTTTTAGTCCGTCTGAGATTTTAACACAGCAAACACTAAAATTCAACAGGAAAGCACACAAATGAATAATTGATTTTTTCTCCGTCATTTTTTGCAAGTTGCGCCTTTCAAAACTTGCTTTACATGTGTTTCGAGCGCGTTTTGATACGCCGGAAAACGCTCCCGTATGGAGTCGGCAAACGCCTCGGACTGTATGAAATCGCAGAATTTGTCATACGGCAGAAATTTGTAATCAATCGTTTCATTCGCCTGCAGCGTGATTGGGATATCCGCGCTTTCAACCGTTGCGGCATACACGTAAAACACCGTTGGGCCATGCGTCGGACGCAGCAAAAAGTTATGATACAAAAAGGAGAGCGGTCGAAACCGTTCTCCTTCTTTGCTTTTTAAAATCAAATCAGGCTGCGGATGTAATCTGCCGCCTTGCGGATATCACCCTCGGGGTCGTCGCCGACTTCGCGTTCGATCGTCAGGAAGCCCTTATAGCCGATGTCATTCAGCGCCTTGAAGTACGCCGGGAAATCAACGTCGCCTTCGCCGAGCGGAAGCTCAATGAAGGAAGCGTCGTTCAGCATGTCGGATTCCTCCATGCCGTACAGGATCTCCGGGCTGACATAATGCAGACGCTTGCCGTCTTTTGCATGTGTGTGCACAATGTAATCCTTCAGCGTGTAGACCGCCTGAACCGGGTCGTCGCCCGTGACCATAACAAAGTTTGCCGGATCAAGGTTGACGGAAACACCCTTGGAATGGAGGCTGTCAAGGAACCCCTTCAGCGTCGTTGCAATCTCCGGGCCGGTCTCCACGGCGAAGTGTGCCTGCATGGAGTCTGCATACGCCGCAAGCTGGCCGCAAGCATCCTGCATGATTGCATAGCGCGGGTGGCTCGGGTCGTTCGGTACAACGCCGATGTGCGTTGTGATCACATCGGTCTCGAGGTCCTTTGCAAGGTCTACGATGCGTTTGGATTTTTCGATGAGCTCCGGGTTCAGCTTCGGGTCGTTGAAGCCGTGGCCGAGGTCGCCGCACAGCGCAGAGATCGTCAGGCCGTGATCCTTCACGCGCTTCAAAAATTCGCGGCGTGCTTCTGCGTTCATATTCTCGGGCGACATTTCGCCTCTTGTTGCGTAAACCTGAATGCCGGTCGCGCCGACTGCAACAGCTTTATCGAGAGCCGTGAGCGTATCGGTGCGGAAGCCGTCCATCAGAACGCCGATAGAAAAGGGATACATAAGCAATTTCCTTTCTTAATGCACAGGGAGCTTAGCCCAGCGTGATCTCTTTGTGCTGCTCGGAGGAATCGTAAATCGCCTGCATCATCTGTGCCGTGATGATAACGGTGTCGATGTGAGACGGCAGCTTCTTGCCGGTCTTGATGCAGTCGATGAATGCGTCAATCTCGTTCTGGAAGTGGTCGCGCATCTTAAAGACAGGCTTATACTCCGTGAGTGCACCGTACTCGGAGCTGTAAACGGTGAAATCCTTGCCGTACTGGAGACGGATGCCACCCTTATCGCCCATGAAGTCGATGTAACACTCGTTTTCGCCGATGTTCTGCGCCCAAGCGCCGTGCAGAGAGATGACCGGGCCTTCGGTACGGATCATGCCGACAACGGAGTCGTCCACGTCGTAGGTGCCGTCGTACTTCGGGGGACCTGCCCACATGTCGGTGTATGCGTAGCCCTTCATGTCCTTGCCAAGCTCGCAGAAGGCTTCACCCGTAACGGTCTTAACCTTCGGGTCGCCGCAGCAGTACATAACGATATCAAGGTAATGTACACCCCAGTCAATCAGAGCACCGCCACCTGCAATCGCCTTTGTGGTGAACGCGCCGCCGAGGCCCGGAATGGAACGGTGCGCACGGAAGCTGGCATGTACATGGTAGATCTCGCCGAGCTTGCCGTCGTCGATATACTTTTTGATGAGGTTAACGCTGTCATTGAAGCGGTTGACAACGCCGATATTGAGCACTTTGCCGGTCTCGTGCTGAACCTTCTGCATCTCAAGGGCTTCCTTGTAGGTTCTTGCAGCCGGCTTCTCGCACAGAACGTTCTTGCCTGCGCGCAATGCATCAATGGAAATAGTCGGGTGAACATTGTTCGGGGTGCAGACGGAAACAGCTTCAACTTCCGGATCTGCCAGGACATCGTGATAATCCACAACAGCGGTGCCGCAGCCGTACTTTTCAACGGCAGCCTGTGCGCGCTCCGGGATGATGTCGCAGAAATACTTGATTTCTGCCTCCGGGTTGTTCATGTAAGACGGGATGTGCGCTGCATTTGCGATCGTACCGCAACCAATAACGGCAACTTTCATTGGAATACAACTCCTTTAAGAATTTTCTGCGGGCTGCGGAAGGTTCTTTTTATCCTCCTCGGCCCATTTTTTATATTCACGCGGCGCCATGCCCACATATTTTTTGTAGGCGCGGCTGAACGCATGGATCGATTTGAAGCCCATCAACTCGGCGACTTTTGTAACGGAATATCCCTGGCGAAGATACTCGTTTGATTTTTCAAAGCGCCGCTTTGTGTGATAGGATTTCAGGCTTTCGCCCGTAAACGCAGAGAACTTCTGCGCAATATGGGTATAACTGTACCCAAACTCCGCACTGAGCGCGCTGAGATTTTCCATGGACTCAAGGTGCACATCAATGTAATTGATGACATCGTAGACGAGCTTTTCATCGGAATTATTGCTGCCGCTCAGTAAGTAGTTTTTGTAGAACTTTCGGCTGAAAATGCGGTATACGCCGCAGATGATCTCCTGCATGTACGCTTCAATCAAAAGGTTCGAGAGTACGTCGTCCGAAATGAATTCGGAAAGCACGCGCATGAACGTGTCCTGTAAGCTGACCGCGTTATGAAACTGCACCTGCTCGTTCGTATCAAAAAAACTCTTAAGCTGTGCAATCTTCTCATTTACGATCGGCTCCACAAAATCAAAGCCGAGATAAAAGAAACGCAGCGGTTCGATCTCCGCCGAGATGATGTTGTGCATCTGTCCCTTGCGCACAAGGAGCAGGTCACCCTTCTGCATGGTGTACACCGTATCATCTACATAAAATGCACCGGTGCCGGAAAGCACGTATGTAATCTCATAGACCGCCTGCTCGTGCTCAAAGGTCTGGTAACCTGCTTCGCAGCTTAAGTCCCCAATCTGATACAGAACATATGGCCCGTACAGCATATCCATACCGGCGTATGTATTATCGAAGTGAAATTTTGCCCGATTGACCGGCATTGTGGTATCGCCTCTGTGTTTACGCCCTTATTATAATGAAAGAGCGCAGGAATGTATTTGATATTTTTTGCAAATCAGATGGTAAAAAACACAACTTTACCAGAAAATCAGCTTTTCTTCGCCTCTTTTTCAATGGCATCGAGCTCCCGGCACAAATGGCCGAACAATTCGCCGCTCACAACATTTTCGGTCTCGCCCGTCATGTTAAGCGTCACGCGGTCCAAAAAAGAGGAAAACGCTTCAAGCTCCTCTTCCGAAAAGCCCTGAAACGCCACCGCGTCGATCTGGTCTAACCGCTCGCGGCACATGGCACAGACCCTTTGCCCTTCTTCAGAGATATAAAGCCGCTTGCAGCGCAGGTTTTCTGCATCCACTTCTTTTGTGAGATACCCCGCCTTCTGCAAGCGCTTTGTAGAGAGTGCAATGGAGGCCGGGCTGACGCGCAGATGGTCTGCCACCTGCACCTGTGTGCACCCGGGATTTGCCGCAATGAAATCCAGTACAGGCATCTGGCCGAAATACAGGCCATGCTCCTGCGCCCCACGCCGATGTGCAAGCTGCTGCACAAGCTCCAGCTTATGTAACTTTCTCATCAGTTCATGCAATTCCATAGCCGCACTCCTCATACACCTCTTTGATATTATTATAACCCCGCTGTTAAATTTGTCAACCCATAGTGCCGTTTTCCCGTGCACTTCGGTTCAATATTTTCCTTTACACGGATGCTTTATTGTGCTATACTGTTAGCAGCTTGATTACAACAATTTGGAAGGGGTCTTGAAAATGAATGAAACGATTCAGGTTTTGATGAACCGCAAGTCCGTCCGTGTTTTTGAGGATAAGGAGATCTCACCCGAAATCAAAGATATTATCCTCGCCGCTGCCATGCGCGCACCGACCGGCGGCAACTGCATGCCGTACTCCATCATTGACGTGACGGATCAGTCCATTAAGGATAAGCTTGCCGAAACCTGTGATCATCAGCCGTTCATTGCACAGGCGAAAATGGTGCTCATTTTCTGTGCAGATTACCACCGTTGGTACAGAAAGTTCAAAATGGCGGGCTGCGAGGACATTCCCGCGCCGGAGCTCAGCAACATGGTGCTTGCAACGGAAGATGCCGTCATCGCCGCACACACAGCCTGCATCGCCGCGGAAAGCCTCGGCATCGGTTCCTGCTATATCGGCGACATTGTGGAGAACTTCGAGATTCACAAAGAGCTTTTAAACCTGCCCCCGCAGGTCGCGCCGCTTTGCATGCTGGTCTTCGGCTATCCCACCCAGCAGCAAAAGGAAAGAAAGCAGACAACTCGCTTTGCAAAGAGCTCCATCGTGTTTGAGAACCGGTATCGTGAGCTTTCTGAAGAAGAGCTGCTCGAAATGATGCCAAACGACCGCACAAAGGCGTTCTATAACCGCAAATATGTTTCCGAATTTGCGCAGGAAATGGTGCGTTCCACAAAAGAGATCTACAAAAACTGGAATTCCAAGGAATAAGCCATGCTGCACATCGGTTGTCATCTTTCTGCCTCTAAGGGCTACTACGCCATGGGCAAAACAGCACTTTCCATCGGCGCGGATACGTTCCAGTTCTTCACGCGAAACCCACGCGGCAGCCGCGCAAAGCCGCTTGATCTGAACGACGCACAGAAGTTAAACGAGTTGGCGGCGGAAAACCACTTTGCCGTGCTGCTCGCCCACGCGCCGTATACGATCAATCCCTGCTCCGCAAACGAAGACACCCGCACATTCGCCCGCGAAACGATGCAGGATGATTTGAAGCGTCTGGAAGCCACACCGCACAATCTCTATAACTTCCACCCCGGCAGCCACGTTGGACAAGGCATCGAGACCGGCGTCACACAGATCAGCGAAACGCTGAACGCCATTTTATCTCCCGAACAGACCACCACGGTTTTACTCGAGACCATGGCGGGCAAGGGCACGGAAGTCGGCTCTCATTTTGAGGAACTCCGTGAAATTCTGGACCGCGTAACGCTCTCCGACCTCATGGGCGTGTGCCTCGATACCTGCCACGTGTTCGATGCCGGGTATGACATTGTAAACGACCTCGACGGTGTGTTGACAGAGTTTGACCGCGTGATTGGGCTTAACCGCCTGAAAGCGGTACACATGAACGACAGCATCTTCGGGCTTTCCTCTCACAAAGACCGCCACGCAAAGATCGGCGAGGGCAAGATTGGCACGGAAGCGTTCCGCCGCATCATCAATCACCCTGTCCTGCGCCGCCTCCCCTTTTATCTCGAAACTCCAAACGAACTCCCCGGCTACAAAGCCGAAATTGAACTTTTGAGAGCGATGGTTGAGGAGAGCTAAAAAAGCTTACATTTTAATTTAAAAGCAAAAAGAACACAAATCGTTTTAAACTAACTGCTCACGATTTGTGTTCTTTCTTTATGTCGTTCTTCTATTCCCCTTTCTGCCATTACATTTTGAACACAGCACCTGCAAATTAGAAGCAACCGTTTTTCCGCCTTTTGAAATCGGAATAATATGGTCGATTTGGAGTCCTACTCCATCCGGCATGTACTTTCCGCAATTTTGACATGTATAGTGATCCCGTTTCATGATCTGTTGGCGTAACTCTTTTGTCATCTGTCGCCGCTGATCTCGACTGTGGTATTCTTTCAGTGTCGCTTCAAACCCTATTCTCTCTAGTTTTCTATGACGTTGTACAAGCCAGTCCCAATCAACAGCTATTTCAGAATCAAGCACGGACACTTTATAGGATGTCTTCACGTAATTTTGCTGTCTGTATCTTGTTTGATCTCTAACCGTTTTAAAGCGAAAAGCAAAATTGTCATCTATGATTTCATAAAACTGGCGAGTACGCCTCTTTTTCAATACACAAGTTTGAATGTAACTCTCCGTTCTTTTCTTCCAATTTATGATCGTATTATGATGTTCCACTATACAATTCCAGCCAAATTCACTACACAAATACTTATCTATATAATCTTCAATATCTACATTTCTCTTCCGAGATACATCAAAAGAACGTACAAAATATGGATAATGAAAAGGGTTACGCAATATTCGGTATAAACCATAAATCACAATGAAAATCGCCATTAAAGCTGCAACGATCACCAATACATTCGACATAGAGCTTTGAAAATGATACGGCCACTGTTTCATCACCATATCTCCTTTCCATATGCAAGTACTATCTAAAATGCGACTTTAATCTTAAATTCATTATAGTAAATCCACCTAATAACTGTCAAGTGAAATATTGCTCCTTCATCGCAATGTGAAAACAACTTGCAGTTGTTATTAAATTCGCCCTTAACGCGCGCAGTGCATTTCACTGCGAAGCAATTTCACAATAACCGCAGGTTATTATTTCACTCGCCGTAAGGCGAATTTCACTGAAAAAGGTCTTTGTCAAAAATGACAAAGACCTTTTTTCTGGTGGAGATGGCGGGAATCGAACCCGCGTCCGAAAACCGGTTACCGGGGCTTTCTACGAGTGTAGCGGCTCTTTTGACATTCCCTCCGCGCACCGCCGAACAGCAGGCTTTGCGCATCAGTAGCCTTTAGATCATGACGGGCTTAAAGGCGTGGGCCCGTTCACGTGCACCGCTAAGTGACGCTCTTATCCCGTCCGCGGTCCTACGGGTAAGAACGGCTGCTTAATTAAGCAGCAACAGCAACTGTATTGTTGTCGTTTAATTTTAAGTTTGCGGATTTTATAGCGGTCCCGCACCGCTACTCGCTTACCAGGGCTTCCAGTCCCCGTCGAAACCTTTACATCCCCATATAAAAAGCGATATTGCTACCGCTTTTATCTGTTTTTCTCTTTCAGCGCACGCTGAATATCGCGTTGAGCATCACGCGCGGCCATATCGGCACGCTTATCGTAGAGCTTTTTGCCCTTGCACAGACCGACCTGCACCTTCACCCGCGAACCCTTAAAGTACACGGAAAGCGGAATAAGCGAATAACCGACGGTTTTGGAAAGGCCAAAAAGCCGCATGATCTCGCGCTTGTGCATGAGCAAACGGCGCACCCGCATGGGATCGCGGTTAAAGATGTTGCCCTGCTCATACGGGCTGATATGGCAGCCGTTTAAGAGCATTTCACCGTCCACAACAGAGCACCACGCGTCCTTTAAGTTGCATCTGCCCTGCCGCAGCGATTTCACCTCTGTGCCGCAAAGCTCAATGCCCGCTTCAAGGGTCTCCTCCACAAAGTAGTCATGGTAGGCCTTTTTGTTCTGGGCAATCGTTTTAAATTCTGTTTTTGCCACTTGGCCTGCCTCCTTCTGCTTTGTGTGTGATTTACTATACACCACTTTCGCGGTTTTGTCAACGCGAAATCGATTTTACAGCTCCTGTCTGCCCTCAATGGCACGGGAAAGCGTCACTTCATCGGCATATTCGAGGTCGCCGCCGACCGGGATGCCGTATGCAAGACGCGTTACGCGGATACCGAGCGGCTTTAACAGGCGCGAAATGTACATGGCGGTTGCTTCGCCCTCAACGGTCGGGTTCGTCGCCATGATGACCTCCTGCACAGTGCCGTCCTGCACGCGACGCAAAAGCTCTTTTATTTTGAGCTGATCCGGCCCGATGCCGCCAAGCGGCGAAATGGCACCGTGCAGCACGTGATAGGTCGCGTGGAACTCATTTGTGCGCTCCAGTGCGAACACGTCGCGCGGGTCTTCCACCACGCAGATAACCGAGCGGTCTCGGCTTTCATCGCGGCACACGGGGCAAAGGTCGCCGTCCGTCAAATTGCAGCACACGGAGCAGTAATGGATCTGCTCGTGCGCGTCGATGATCGCCTGCGCAAAGCTTTCAGCATCCGCTTTATCCATGTTGAGCACGGCATACGCAATGCGCTGTGCGGACTTATGCCCCACGCCCGGCAAGCTCTCAAATTTATCGACGAGCCGTTCGAGCGGCGGTACGTGATAACCGGCCATTAGAGGATGCCCGGAAGGCTCATGCCGCCGGAGATTGCGCCAAGTTTCTCCTCTTTCTCGTTTGCGGCTGCGCGCAGTGCTTCGTTGACGGCAGCAGCGACGAGGTCGCCGAGCATCTCGGCATCATCAGGGTCGATGACCTCCGGCTTGATGTCGATATTCTTTACTTCCATTTTACCCGTTACGGTTGCGGAAACGGCTCCGCCGCCTGCGGCCGCGGTGTATTCCTTCGCTTCAAGCTCCGTGGTAATCTGCTCCATCTGCTCCTGCATCTTCTGTGCCTGACGTGCAAGCTGCTGCAAATTTGCGGCTCCGCCGCCGCCCATACCCTGCGGTAAACGTGCTTTCATAGTTAAGACTCCTTACTGTGTGGTTTTTAAATTTATTTTTCTTCGATCTCCACGCCGGCTTCGCGCATATCGTGCAAAAAGGCGTCGAGCGGATCTTTCGGTTTTTCGCCGTCCGTTGCGGGCGGCTTATAAGGGCCGAGCTTATACACACGCCCGGTCACCTGCTGAATGGCCTCGCGGATCTTTTCTCTCTGGCTGGCACGTTTCAAGAGATCAAACGCAATCTGCGGCGCTTCGATGAGCATGTAGTCGCCGCTGATGTACGCCGCTGAGCCCTTGAACGCCGACGCCACCGACTTTGAATAATTTTCCATATAGCCGATAATGTCCGACCAGCCGTCGAACGGCTGCGCATTTTTTGCAAGCTCCTCTGTGGACTGCGGCTTGTCCTTTACTGTGGGCTGCACAGGTGCGTTGTTCTGTGGTGTCTCGAGCTGTTGTACCGGTGCTGCCGGTGCTTCAGCCGCGGGTACACTCGGTGCCGGGGTGATGGGACGGCGCAGGCCGCCGCGCTCCAAAGCTTCAATGCGGCGCAAAAGTGCTGCGGGCGAGGTATCCATTTCCGGCGTGCAAAGACGGATAAACGTCATTTCCATTTCCGTGCGCTTATTCATAGTCTTCATGCGCGACTGCGCGGACTGGAACGCATCGAGTGCGTGCAGAATCGTTGAAAGCTCCATGGAAAGCGCCGTTTGGGTCATGGCTTCCAGCTCTTCGCCAACGGCATTTACAAGCCCGCTTGCGTCCTTCATCGTTTTGATGAGCATCAAATTGCGGAAAAAGCCCGCAAGCTCCTCGCACAGCCTGCCCATGTCTTTGGAAGACTTATACAGCGCGTCGATCTTTTCGAGTGCCGCGGTGCGGTCGCCCGTGCGAATGCACTCGGCGAGTTCAATTAAGTGCCCACGCCCCGCAAGGCCCGCCGTTTCCGCAACGAGCCCATACGTCACGTGCCCGTCGCTGCGGCCGATGCACTGATCCAAAATGGAAAGCGCGTCGCGCATGCCGCCGTCTGCCGTAACGGCGATAAGCATCGCGGCATCGTGGTCGATTGTCACATTTTCCTGCGTGCAGACCCACTCAAGGCGCCCTGCGATGTCCTCCGGTGCGATGCGGCGGAAGTCAAAACGCTGACAGCGCGATAAAATCGTCGGCAACAGCTTATGGACTTCGGTCGTCGCCAAAATGAAAATGACGTGTGCGGGAGGTTCTTCGAGCGTTTTTAAGAGGGCATTGAACGCCGAAACGGAGAGCATGTGCACCTCATCGATGATATATACGCGGTATTTCGCCGTAGTCGGCGTGAAGTTGGATTCTTCAATGAGCGCGCGGATGCTGTCTACGCCGTTGTTGCTCGCGGCGTCCAGCTCTACAACGTCCAAAACAGAGCCGTCATCCAGTCCTCTGCACACGTCGCACTTGCCACATGGATCGCCGTTTTGGGGATCCAAGCAATTGACCGCCTTCGCCAGAATTTTTGCGCAGGTCGTTTTTCCCGTGCCGCGCGAGCCGGTGAACAGATATGCGTGCGAAATGCGCCCGGCCATCAGTTCGTTTTTTAACGTGACCGTCACCTGCGGCTGACCGACGACATCGGAAAACTGCTGCGGACGATATTTTCTGTATAACGCTTTATACAAACGGCGGCGCTCCTTTCTTTGTGGGTGATAAAAGAAAAAGACGATTGGAACGTAGAATATGTGAACGGACAGGCAGCCTGCATCGCACCAGACGATCCGCTTAATGCTGCTCGGTCCCCCGCCTGACATGGTTCACGGTGTCTCGCCGCGCAGACCTGTCCGCTCGCATATTCCACGGTATATTCCAACCGCCTTGGCTTTTTCCGTGCGCGGAACATACTTGACCGCGTACTTTAGTATTATACACGTTTCCCCTTGAAAAGGCAAGCAAAAAATCGTATAATTTTGTATATGTTCATATTTGTAACGCGCACATAGGATTTTTTGCAGATTCTGCGCGGCAAAACAGGAAAGGATGAAAGAAAATGAAGATCAGAAATGCAGAGCTCTGTGACCTGCCTTATCTGCTTGAGATGTTGGAAAACGCGAAAGCTTCGCTGCGGGCGCTCGGCATCGACCAGTGGCAAAACGGCTACCCGAACGAAACCACCTTGCGTGAGGACATTCAAAATAAAATCTGCCGTGTTGTGATAGACGACGAAAGCAATATTCTTGCAAGTGCCGCCGTGTATGTTGGCGACGAGCCGACATACCACGGAATTTATAACGGCGCGTGGCAGACAGAAAACAAAATCTACGGCATCGTGCACCGCATTATGGCGGCAAATCATGCGAAGAAGCGCGGCGCGGCATCGTTTTTGATGACCTACTGCGCGAAACTCTCGCTTGAAGCGGGTGTCACCTCCATGCGATGCGATACGCATCCCGGCAATATCATCATGCAGCACACGCTCGAAAAGAACGGTTACATTCGCTGCGGCATCATTCACCTTACGGACGGCGCAGACCGCTTTGCCTATGAAAAAGTTCTGAAATAACGCACAACAGACACAGGCCCCGACGAGCATGACAAAACGCTCGCCGGGGCCTCGCTCATTCTATTCTGTTATTTCTTTCGTCCGGTAAAATGACACCTTGCGGCATCATCGAAGTGCGCGGCTTTCGTCGCGCCGGTCAAAATGTTTACATAGAGATCAGGCCGAATGCGTTCATGACAGAGCTGATAAGGATGATGGCTGCAAAGACCGGGCAAAGATACTTGATCATCATGACGAAGATCTTCTTTCTGCGGAACGTGCCGCCTTCTTGCGTCATTTCTTCTTCAATACGGTCTACACCGATCACGCGGGAAACGAGCAGGCAAGTCGCAATAGCCGCAATCGGCATCATAACGGAGTTCGTTAAGAAATCGAAGAAATCGAGGAACTGCATGCCGAGAATCTTTACGGCATCGAGCGGGCCGTAGCCGAGCGAAGAAAGCGTGCCGAGCGCGAGCATGATGATGCCGATGACAACGGTCGACTTTTTGCGGTTCCAATGGAGTTCATCTTCAAACGTGGAAACGGCGCTTTCCGTCAGCGCAATAGAGCTTGTGACCGCCGCAAACAGCACGAGCACGAAGAACAGAATGCCAACCACCGTGCCGAGACCCATGCTGGCGAACACCTTCGGAATCGTGATGAACATCAATGACGGGCCCGCCTGCAAGGTGTTCGGGTCGCCGCCGGAGAACGCAAAGACCGCCGGGATGATCATAAGGCCGGCCATAATGGCGATGGCGGTGTCGAAAACCTCTACATTGCGCGTAGAGTTCTCAATAGACGTTTCTTTCTTCATATAAGAGCCGAACGTAACAAGAATGCCCATGGCGATGGACAGCGAATAGAACATCTGTCCCATGGCGGAAACGACCGTCATCCAGGAGAAATTCTCAAGGTTCGGCACAAGGAAATACTGAATGCCCTTCAGTGCGCCGGGACGTGTGACGGAATAGATTGCGATGATGACAGACAACACGACAAGGATCGGCATCATGAATTTCGATACACGCTCAATACCGTTGCGCACGCCGGCAAAAATGATGGTCAGCGTGATGAGTGCAAAAACGATAAAGCAAATTTCGGCGGACACGCCGTCCGAGATGAACATCGAAAAATATCCGTCCTCCGCAAGCTTTGTTCCGTTGCCGCAAATGTACTCAAAAAGATATTTGATGACCCAGCCGCCGATAACGGAATAATAAGGCACAATCAGGATTGGGATAATGGCGTTAATCCAGCCGCCGGCTTTTAATGTATGCGACTTTGTGAACGATGCAAATGCACCCACAGGGCTTTTGCGCGTCATGCGGCCAAGCGATGTTTCTGCCACGATCATCGTGTAACCGAACGTCAGCGCAAGCAAAATGTAAATCAAAAGGAAAATGCCGCCGCCGTATTTTGCCGCAAGGTACGGAAATCGCCAAATGTTGCCAAGACCGACCGAAGCGCCGGCCGCAGACAGCACGAACCCGAGCTTACCCGAGAACATGCTGCGATTACTGTGATGTTTCTTCATTACTTCTCCACCTATTTTCTGCGAATATTCAAACACAGCCGCCGGTGAAACCGTTTTCCCCCTTCAGTTTCACCGGCGTGCTGCATCAATACGTTCAGCATACCACATTGGACGCAAAAATGCAATATCTTGCTTTCACAAATTCATTTTGTGTTTTCTGTTTATATTATGCCTTATCATCGGCGCTACGCTTTTTTCACCCAGTCAAGCGCCACCCAGCCGCCGGCTTTGAGACGTCCCCAGCCTTTTGCAGAACCCACACCTGCGCTCTCCTCTACAACCGTATAGCGCTTCGTGTCTGTGATCTGCCCCTGCACGTCATAATTCGTGCCCGGACCTTTGCGGATGTTCAGCGGGTCTGCAGCGTCCTTGCGCACTGTATACGCTTTGAACGGTTCATACACAATTTTGCCGTTTGAGGCATACACTTTATAACCCACAGGGCATGCGTTTTTCGCGTTTTCCAGCATTGCATACGCGCCGATCTGGCTTTTTGCGTCCGACCAGCTTGTCCGCACGCGGTAGAGCTGCTTGGGCGCGGGTTTCGCATCGGTCTTTGTCTCCTTTTTGTCGTCCTTCATTTCGCTTTCAACCATTTTTAAAAACCGCGCCCAGCCCTTGTCGAGCGTGCGGTGCGGACAATATTTGCCGTCAAAGTCCTGATGCTTCTTTAGATGGGACGTATCCCAACCGCGATCCTTCAAAAGCTTTGCGATATACTCTGCGGCGTTCTTTTCGGCTTTATCGAAGCGCATGCCTCCCGAGAGCGAATAGCAAATTTCAATGTGGATGCCATGCGCATTGCCGTCGCGCTGCCCTGCCGCAAACGCACCTCTACTCAGCGGAATGCCGACAACGATCTCCTTGTCATCGACCGCCGCGTTAAACGACGTAGAGCTGTCGTTGCGAATCATATACGCGACTTCATTCGCGGCGGAAGCATCGTTCGCCGTGTTGTGCACGACGATATATTTCATGTCCTTCGCGCAGGATTCCACCGGTACTTTCAAATCGTATTTTGCAGAAGATAATAGATTTTCGCGGATCGGTACCATAAGATCACTCCTTCTTCTCATCACTTGCATCCGATTCATCCGCCACGGTGCGACGGAGCCGCTTTAAAATGTGCTGCAAACGCGAGAACCCCGGCACGCCGATGGCCGCAAGATTTTCCATGACGGAAATGAGCTCGTTGATCGTAAGCCACACGGTGACGAGCATGCCGAAAAACAGCTTTACATCGAGCGTGATGCCGGTCCCGATGACTGCACCGCGCAAAAGATAATCCACCGCCGCACCGACTGCGACCATAACCATATAGCAAAGCTTTTTGAGTATCCCCTTAATACCGAACTTGGAATTTAACTCGGCGCGGATATACGCTTTGATCATGCCGGTGATATAATCGAGCAACATCACGCCAAGCAGCACGAGCATCGGCACCGCAAGCGTACCGAGGTACGATACGAGTCCCGCGCCGAGCACGGCCGCCGTCGTCTTTAAAACCGTCTGTTTCATCAAATCTTTGCCCTCCTTCCCTGCATATTGGGACATGCACAGCGCTTTGTCCCGCGGCATACTATGACAGACGTGCTGCTTTTGTGCGCGGCAATCAGAAAAACCAATGAAACACGTTGCGGAATGTCAAAATCTGTGTTATGATTTCGGTGGACAAATATTCAAATATACAAAGGAGATTTTCTTATGGTCTGCAAAAACTGCGGTGCAAATATTCCGAACGGTGAGCTTTTTTGCCCAAACTGCGGCACGTGCACCGAAAACGCGAAATTCTGTAAATACTGCGGCGCGGTCATCGGTGCCGACTGTGTGGTTTGCCCCGCGTGCGGCAGGCAGGTAGAGCCATTGCAGTCTGCCCAACAGCCCCAGCCTGTTTATGTAAACAACAATGTCACTTACGGTGGTGTGGCAAAAAGCAAATGGGCAGCGTTTTTCCTGTGCCTGTTTTTAGGACTCATCGGCGCGCATAAATTTTATGAGGGAAAGATCGGCATGGGTGTTTTGTATATCTTCACCGGCGGCCTGTTCGGCATCGGCGCGTTCGTCGATCTCATCGTAATCCTCTGTAAGCCCGGTCCCTATTATTACGTTTAACTTTCTCAGAAAGGCGGCGTACTATGCCAAGCATCCTTGAATATGCAGAAACCGAATTCTCGCCTTTGGCAGAAAAACCGTTTACGGATGTAGACAGCCTGCTTTTATCACAGTTTTCCTACATGAATCTGAGCGCGTTTGAAGACGAGCTTAAATGCGAAAACAAAATAGAAATTCGAGAGCTTTTAAAGGCAGAGCGCTTTGAAAAGTTGATGTTCCATGTACGCGATACCAAAAGCAACATGAGGCTTTTGTACGCTATGGCGTCAAGCCCGCGCTGGCGCAACATAAAAATCGGCAACTTCGTTGAAAAGCTGTGTGACCAGTCAGAGGAGCAGTTTGCGGCCATCACCGTGTACCTCGATGACGACCACGCCTGCGCCGTATTCCGCGGCACGGACGCCACGCTCGTCGGCTGGAAAGAGGATTTTAACATGGCATTTCTGCCCGTCATCCCCTCGCAGGCCGATGCGGCAGACTATGTGACAAAGCTCGGCGAAGGTTTTCCCGGCAAACTGCTTTTGATGGGCCACTCCAAAGGCGGCAATCTTGCAGCCTACGCGGGCATGTTCTGCGACCCGGAAATTCAAAAGCGTATTGAGCGCGTCTACCCGCTCGACAGCCCCGGCTTCATCGGCAACACGCTCGAATCCGAAGAATATGGGCGCATTCAAAGCCGCGTACATAAGGTCATTCCGAAAGGCTCGCTCATTGGCATGCTGCTTGAAAACCACGGTGCATACTCCGTTGTGGAAAGCAACCAAATGGGCATTATGCAGCACGACCCGTTCTCGTGGCAGGTGACGGACGGTGCATTCCGTACGCTGGAGGAAATTTCCAGCGGCGCAAAATACATGAACCAAACACTCAACAGCTGGATCACCGGCATGAGCATCGACGAGCGCATACGCCTTGTTGATGTACTCTACGGCCTTTTGACCGCCGGCAATATTGAAAACGTATTTGACGCTGGCGACATTCAAAAGAACATCGGCGCTATCTACAACGCCGCCGTGCACCTCGACCCCGAAACGCGGTCGTTCGTTTTGCAGATCATCCGTCAGCTCGCGGGCTTTGCGTTGCACAACATCCCCCACCCGAACGTCCCGGAAAACCTCAATATCCTGCCCGGCAATAAAACGCAGAATTAAATTTTGTAAAGTAAAAGCCACCGTTTGCGGCAAGCCTTGCGCTTCACCGTTTCGGTGGCTTTTACTTTATGTTTACGAATTTATAAGCTGGCGGTAGATGAGATCCATGATCGTGATGGAATTGAGCTGCATCGTTAGCACATTCATCATGATCTTGCGGAATTTTTCAGATTCCTCTTCTGCATCATCCGTTCCCTTGTTTTCCGTTCTGCTTTATTTCACGTTTCCGCTGTTGATGCCCGCGCCTGTTCTATTAAGCGGCAGCCAGTCGAGCACCTTTTTGATGTACGTATCCCAGAATACCCAATCATGCTTGCCGGGGCCCTCCACATACGTGAGGTCAACACCGTTTTCGTTGAGGAAATCGCGGAAATCGCGGTTTGCGGTGACGAGGCCGTCCTCCGTGCCGCAGCACAGGTACATTTTCGGTACGGGTCTGCCCTCCTCCTTCAGCTTCAAAAGCAGCGCCTTCGGGTCTTTGTCGCTGCCTTTCACCTTGTCATACTCACCGAAGATCGCCTCGTAGTAGTTGCGGCGGAATGTGAAAATCGGCGCGGAGTTGTCCGCGTCCTTCCACGTATCGTGCACGAGCGCGGCGGAAAGACCGATGACGCAGCCAAAGTTTTCCGCATACTTCAGGCCGTTGCGGATTGCACCGTAGCCGCCCATGGAAAGACCCGCGATGAACGTATCCTCGCGCTTATCGGAAAGCGGAAACAGCTTTCTTGTGAACTCTACAAGCTCCTTGCCGATGAACTCGCCGTACAGCTCGCCGCTCTTTTCGTCGTCGAGGTAGAAGCGGTTTTCACCGGAGGGCATAATGACCGCAAGGTCGTTTGCCTCTGCCCACGCCTGAATGCGCGTGCCGTTCACCCAGTCCGTATAATTGCCGAAAATGCCGTGCAAAAGGTAAAGCGTCTTCAGTGGCTTCTGCTCTGCATTTTCCGCCTGCGGGCCGAATTTGTCCACCGGGATAATCGCATTGAACGTCACCACGCGCATGAGGCATTTCGAGATAAAATTCACTTCAATAATAGCCATATCAACAACTCCGTTTCGATTTTAGTTTCGTTATATTTCATTATAATCAATAAAAACCCTTTTGTAAAGACTACTTTTATGCTATACTGTACAAAACGGTTTGAAAGCAAAGGAAGTTGAATACGATGAACGATTTTTCCGAGCGCGTGTTTCAGGTGGTGCGCGAGATTCCGCGCGGCAAGGTGACAAATTACGGCTTTGTGGCATTTGCAGCGGGCAAACCGCGTGCCTCGCGCGGTGTGGGCTTTGTGCTGCACCGCAACACGGACCCCGTAAATACGCCATGCCACCGCGTAGTGTTCAAAGACGGCTCTCTGTGCAAGGGCTACGTTTTCGGCGGCCCCGATGTACAGCGCGAAAAGCTCAAAGCCGAGGGCGTGCAGTTCCTGCCCGACGGCCGCGTAGACATGAAAGCCTGCAGCTGGTTCGGCGAAGACGAAGAATAACAAAAAAGGTGCCTGACCAAAATGATCAAGCACCTTTCGCTTTTACTTTAAAGATCAGCCGTAGTTCTTAAAGCTGACGTTAATATCGACTGCCGCGTCGATGCCCTGCACCTGCGCGTTGTCGGAATACTGCCACAGGCCGAAGTTATAGTAGAATGCCGGCACGCTGCGGTATTCCGCAAGCCAGAACTCAAAATCCTTGAGCTGCTCTAAGTCGTAATAGTTATAGCCAAGACTGCGGTTGAAGTACACACCTGCGGTGTAGCCCGCTTTCGCGATTTTTTTGCAGAACGCCGAAGCATAACTCGTGATCTGCTCGCCTGTGGCATCTGCCGTGCGAGAGCCGTCTACGCTCGTCTGCTCCCAGTCAAAGACAACGGGGTAATCGACGGACTTATTCTGCAAAAGCTGGAGCACATAGCCCGCTTCCTCCTCCGCTTCGGTAACAGAAGTTGCCTGCGAGAAGAAGTAGATGCCCACCTTTACGCCTGCGTCCTTCGCACCGGTGTAATTATCGGCAAACTTGCTGTCTTCGTTCAGCTTGCCGCGCGTTGCACCGCGGTAGCCTGCGCGGATCATCGCGAAATCGATGCCGCTCGCTTTGACGGCTGCCCAGTCGATGTCGCCCTGATAGTCGGAAACGTCGATGCCGAGGCTCGCGTTCGCGTCGTCATACGTCACAAGGCCGTTGTCATTTTTAAACTTCGACTGGTCGTATGTATTGAGCGGCACATTAAACTTCGGAATGGTGATCTCACCCTCGTAAAGATCCTGAATGACGAGCTTGCCGTCCTCCGTCACCGCGGAAGACGTGCCGTTGCCGGTGCTCTGACCGTCGGATTTCCCGCCGAACGCGGATAGGAGCGATAAAATGACCACGACCAGAATGAGCACGCCGGCCGCGCCAAGGAAAATCAAACGGCGCATTTCAAAAGAACGCGCGTCGCTGTGTTTATTTGGAGCTTTATTATTCATAGTAAAATTACCTTTCATAAACGAAATCACAGCGTAAACTGCACACCGTGTTCGGGTTTATTCTATTATACGCATTTTCTGTCCTTTTTGCAAGCCATTCGGCGAATAAAGTCTGCCTTGCCAAGTATTTCCTGCTGCCATCTCGTGGTCTATCGTGCCGAGTACGCGGATTTTATCGCGGCTCCACAGGGGCGCAAGCAGCTTTGTTTTGTCACCGTCGCCCGTAATGCGCTCGATGACCGTTTCGGGCGGCAGCACCTCCAGTTGACGGATTACGACGCGCACATAGTCCTCAAACGTCATCGGCGTGTATGCGCCACTTTCGTATAAGCCCGCAAGCTGCGTGCCGCGAATGACGTGCAAAAGATGAATTTTCACACCATCCGGGCGCAGCTGTGCAAGGTCTTCGGCGGTCTTTATCATCTCCGCCTCCGTCTCGCCCGGTAAGCCGTCTATGATATGCACGCAAACGCGAATATTGTTTTCGCGCAGGCGCAGAAATATCTCTCTAAATACCTCGTATTTATATCCTCTGTGAATACGCGCAGCCGTCTCATCATTACTGCTTTGCAGGCCCAGTTCCACGGTGAGGTGCGTTTTGCCGTTCAATTCTTTTAAAAGCGACAAAACGCCCTTCCCGATGCAGTCCGGGCGCGTGGCAATCGATACGCCGTAAACGCCGAATGCAAGCGCTTCTTCGTATAACGCCCTGAGCTTTTCAACCGGCGCGTAGGTGTTTGTGTGCGTCTGAAAATACGCGATGATTTTACTTTCCGGCGACTTTTTATGAATACGCACTTTTTCCGCTTGCAGCTGCTCCGTCACGGAAAATGCCTTATCCTGCGTAAAATAGCCGCTGCCGCCGTCGCAGAAGATGCACCCGCCCACGCCGCACGTGCCGTCTATGTTCGGGCAGCTCAGCCCGGCATCGATCACGGCCTTTTGGGTCTTGCAATTCTGCACCCGGTTGTGATAAGCTAATGTATGATACCGTTTGTTATCAAACGTATACGGAAATGGATTCAAAGTAAAGCTCCTTTGCTTGGTCCAAAATAATAATGGGAGTTGAGTATTTGTTACACATTAAAAAGCTGAATTTAGACGAAATTCGCGAAATTTACAACGCATATATGCACGAGGCATTCCCGCCGAGCGAGCTGCGCCCCTTTGCAAGCATGGAAATGCTCTACAATAAAAACTGCTATCCGTGCTACGGCTTTTACGACGAGACCGATTCACTCTGCGCCTACGCCTATTTTTCGTGCACGGAAAACGGCAAATACGCCCTGCTCGATTATTTCGCCGTCAAAAAAGACCTGCGCGGCACGGGCATCGGCAGCAAGACTTTTCCCCTGCTGCGCACAGAAATGAAAGACCGTGACGGTCTTTTGCTCGAAGTGGAAAGCGTTGAGAGCGCCGAAGCCGAAGAAGAAGTCAACATCCGTCGCCGCCGCATCGCGTTTTATGAGCGCTGCGGGTGCGAAATGACAAAAGCAAAAAGCCTTTTGTACGGCGTGGATTTCAACATACTCGTGCTGCCCATCGCGCAGCCCGTGCCGGAAGCGAAAGTCGTGCTGCATGAGCTCGAAAACATTTATCACGTTATGTTCGACGACGAACTGTATAAGCGCGTCTGTCACCCGTTTATCGCGGAATAAGCGGATTTTTGAATTGACTTTTTCGCACAAAAGCCATATAATAAAGCCATAAACCATACGGAGGTGTAAGCATGCCGGAAGAACAGAAAACAGCAGAAACCGAACAGGAGCGCCTTGCGGATTTTCCGCGTGATCTAAGCCGCAGCTTCACCTATCTGCACCGCCAGCGTAAAAAATATATGGATGACCGCCTGCGCGGCTACGGCTTTGTAGGTGGCATGCCGATGATCCTGCTTTACATCAACCGCCACCCCGGCACCACGCAGGACGCCATCGTCTCACACATGTATATCGACAAATGCACCGTAGCACGCCGCACAAAACGCCTTGAAGAGCTCGGCTACATTTCGCGCGAAACCGGCAAGGAAGATCGCCGCGAAAACAACCTCTACGTCACGGAAAGCGGCGAAAAGCTCGTGCCCGTCATCCGCGAGATTTTGCGGGATTGGGCCAAAAGCGTCACGCGCGACCTTTCCGATGAAGAGCGCATTTTACTCATCACACTGTTAGACCGCCTCATCCATACGGACGTGGAGTAAAATTTCACTTGATATGGACTACCCCGCAGTTTTAAAGCTGTGGGGTGTTTTTCATTGAAAAAGCTCCGGGAAGCACGCCTTTTGTTCCGCCGAAAAATCCGTCTCGACCGTTTTATCGATGTCGAGCGCCGGACATAAAAGATGCACTGCACGGCAGCAGAGCATCTGGTGCTCCGTTCTGTCCAAATGACCGCCGTAAAGGTCGTCCCCCGCCACGGGATGCCCAAGGTGCGCCATGTGCACGCGAATCTGGTGCGTGCGCCCGGTTTTCAAATGGAAGTCAACAAGGCTGTACCCGCCGCTCGTTTTCACTGTTTGAAATTCCGTCACGGCTTCGTCTCCGCTGCCCGCGCAGCGCTCCACCTTATGCCCCGGCTTTAACCCGATGGGCACATTCACACATCCGCTTTCGGGCGTTTCGCCCTCGCACACGGCGCGGTACGTTTTCGTCAGCTTTGCGTTTGCGGCAAATTTGTTTTTCGCCAGCACCAGTGCGCCGGTCGTATCCCGGTCTAAGCGGTACAGCGGCCGAAACACAAAGTCCGGCGTATTTTGAAAATACCACGCCGCCGCATTTAAAACGCTGTCGCGGTCGTGCCCCGGCGAGGGGTGCACAGGCATATTGTACGGCTTATCGAGCACTAAAAAATCCTCGTCCTCATATAAAACCGCAAACGGCAGGTCGGCTTTTTCATACGCTTCACCCGTTTCAAGCAGCGTCAGAGTCAGCGTATCGCCGGCTTTCAAAACTGCATTGCTGTGCACGGATTCGCCGTTTTTAAGCATCTCTCCCTCATATTTCAGCGCCGTTAAAATGCGTGCGGAAAACCCTAAGTACCGCCGCACGAACGTGCGCACGTCCATGTTTTCCTGTCCGCAGTCGATGACGAACTCCAGTGTGCGTTTCATTACTTACTGCGCGTCGCGAGCTTTTCCGCAAACTCGTGCAGGAACGTGCTGTCCGCGTCAAACGCGCCAAGCGCATGAAGCGCCTTTTCGGTATGCTCATCGACGAGCGCCTGCGCTTTTTCCACACCCAAAATGGAAACATACGTGCAGCGCGCGTTTTGTGCATCCACGCCGATGTTCTTGCCAAGCTCCTTGGCGTCACCGGTCACGTCCAGAATATCGTCGCGGATCTGGAACGCCAAACCGATGTGCAGCGCATATTCCTTTGCTGCATTGATCTGCGTTTCGTTCGCACCCGCCGCAATGCAACCCATCATGCATGCCGCCATGATGAGGTTCGCGGTCTTGCCGGTGTCTTTTTCGCACAGCTCATCGAGCGAAACGGTGCGGTTTTCGGTTGCAAGGTCAATGCACTGGCCGCCCACCATACCGTGCTCGCCCGCGCAGCGCGCAAGCACCGCCGCCGCATACGCAGCGCGCTCCATGCCGACATTTCGGAATGCTTCACTGCTCAGCGCCGTTTCAAATGCTTTTGTCAAAAGGCCGTCGCCCGCAAGCAATGCGTAATTTTCACCGTAGACCTTGTGGTTAGAGGGCTTACCGCGGCGCATATCGTCGTTATCCATGCACGGCAGGTCATCGTGGATGAGCGAATACGCGTGTACCATCTCCACGGCACACGCAAACGGCATCGCCATGTCTTCATCGCCGCCGCACATCTCGCAGAACGCAAGCGTTAAAACGGCGCGCACACGCTTGCCGCCGTTTAAAAGCGAATAGCGCATGGCGTCGGTCACGGTCTCGGAAAGCGAGCCCTTGCGCTCCGGCAAAAAATGATCTAAGGCTTTTTCAATGCGTTTTACCCTGTCTTCCATTTTTATTCCTCCGTTTTCGCAGCACTCAGCTCCGTAATTTTCTGTTCGGCCGTGTTTAATTTTTCATAGCAAAAGCGGGAAAGCTCCGCGCCCTCGCTAAAAAGCTTCACAGATTCTTCCAGTGTCACATCTCCCTTTTCGAGCGTCTCGGTCACCTCGCGAAGGCGCAGCATCGCGTCTTCAAAGGTCATGGTTTTTTTAGGCATCGGTCATTTCCCTCTTTTCTGTTTTCTGCACCTGCACGGTGATCACGCCGTCCTCTACGCGCGCTGTCAAAACGTCGCCCGGCTTTGCGTCTTCCGTGCGCTTTATCACTTTCCCGTTTTCGTCGGACACGATCGCGTATCCACGTGAAAGCACCTTCAGCGGGCTCATTGCGTCTAACCGTGCGGAAAGCGCAGCAAGCTCGTTTTTCTCATTCAAAATTCTTCGCTCGGCGCTGTGCGTCAGGCTCTGCACCGTGTTTCGGAGCGCCTGCCTACGCGGTGAAAGCCACGCGGACGGGTTTTGCAGCACGTTTGCGCTTGCAAGCGCATCGAGCATCTGCCGCCGATCGTCAAGCCCCGCCTGCACGCTGCCGCACAAACGGCGCGTCAGCTGCGCAAGTGCCGCACGCATTTCTTCCCTGTCCGGCACGGCAAGCTCTGCCGCCGCGCTCGGCGTTGGCGCTCTCAAGTCCGCGACAAAATCGCAAATCGTAAAATCCGTCTCGTGTCCCACAGCGGAGATGACGGGTATCTTCGACGCGAACACTGCCCTTGCGAGCGTCTCGTCGTTGAATGCGGCCAAATCCTCTGCGGAGCCGCCGCCGCGCCCGATGATGATGACATCCGCCGCCTTTTGGGCGTTCATCAATTTCACCGCCGTCGTAAGCTGCGCCGCTGCGTCCTCGCCCTGTACAAGCACCGGGCAAAACACAATCTCCGCCGCAGGCCAGCGCCGCGAGAGTATGTTGCGAATATCCTGCACCGCCGCGCCCGTCGGCGATGTAATAACGCCGATGCGCGCCGGAAACGGCGGGATCGGCCGCTTGTGTTCTTCCGCGAACAGTCCCTCGGCAGCAAGCTTTTCTTTCAGCTGCTCAAACGCTAAGCTCAGCGCGCCCACGCCGTCCGGCTGCATTTCCTCCACATAAAACTGGTACTGCCCGCCGGGCTCATACACGGCCACACGCCCGCGCACGATAACGCGCATACCCTCCTTCGGGTGAAAGCGCAGCCTGCGTGCGGCAGACGAAAACATGACCGCCTTCAAAACGGACTTTTCGTCTTTCAGCGAAAAATACAGGTGTCCGGAGCGGTAGTGATCGGTAAAATTGGAAATTTCGCCGCGCGCGTAAATGTCGCGCATGCGGCCGTCACCCTCAATAAGCGACTTTATAAAAAAGTTGATCTGCGAAACCGATAAAACGCGCATATCAGGCCTCCTGCGAAAGTGACGCCAAAACGGCGATGCCGGCAGCGTTATCCGCCGAAAAACGCGGCTCCGCAAACAGTGCGCCGTACTTTTCGCTCATGTGCGCGCGCAGCATGGAGTTTGAGGACACGCCGCCCGAAAACACCACGGGCAAATCGCCGAATGTCTCGATAAGCGCCTTACACATCGCATCCGATGCCGCAATGACATACGCCATGCACGTCGCGGCGATTTCCTCCTTCGGCGCGCCCTTTTTCATCAGCTCGCGGCATTTATTTTCCACACCGGAAAGCGAGCAGTTCGCGCCTTTCATCGAAGCGCGCACGCGCAGTTTTTCCGTATAATTGCACGCAATGGGGTCTAAATGCTTGCCAGCCGGAAACGGCAGACCGAGCATCACGCCGATGCGGTCAATGACCTGCCCGGCCTTTAAATCGAGTGAAGACGCAACAAGGCGCGTGCGAAACATTTTGTCACCCTCCACAGGTTCTACCAAAACCGCTTCCGTTGTGCCGCCGGACATGTGAAACGCCAAAAAGCGCTCGTGCAGCAAGTCCAGTCGTTGGGCAGAGTAAAGCGCCGCCGCAATGTGCCCCTGTTGGTGCGAAAAGCGCCGCAGCGGCACCCCTAACGCCTGCGCAAGCATCTGCGCCGCACCGATGCCGACCAAGAAGCACGGCATATAGGAGCCCTTCGCATCACGCGGGCGCTCCGAAACGCCAATGACCTTCGCGCCGCCGATCTTATCACCAAGCATGGACAGCACCTCCGGCAGCTGGCGCGTGTGGTGAAACACCGCGTCACTCTGGCGCAGTCCGATCTCGCCCTCTTTCACAGGCAAAATCATGCCGCGGCTGTTCATTTCGCCGTCGCCGAAAAACGCGGCGCTCGTTGTGTAGTTGCTGGTGTCTAAACCGAGCGCGCTGATGTTAGGCATTTTCGCTCTCCGTCTCGTTCTTCGCTCCCTCAAGCTTCTTTGCAATTGTGGAGAGTACGCCGTTTACGTAAGAAGCGTCCTTTTCGTTGCCGTAAATTTTTGCAAGCTCCACCGCCTCGTTGATGGAAACGCTCACCGGGACATCGTCGGCCCGCATAAACTGCATTTCGCACACGGCAACGCGCAAAATCGTCAGCGTCATTTTAGAAAGACGGCGCAAACTCCAGCCGCGCAGGTTTTCTTCGATCGTGTGGTCGATCTCGTCTAAATAGAGCTCCGTCAAAGCGGTCAGCTTTTCGCAGTACGGATCGACAACAACGTCGCGCGCTTCCTCCGCCATTTCAATGATGTCTTCCATGCTGTCGCCCGTCACGGTCTTTTCAAAAAGCAGCGTAAAAGCCTGTTCTCTCGATTCTCTTCTTTTCGTCATACTCGGTTCCTTTCCCTTATCTCAATAAAATTCATTGCGTAATTCATGGCGGATATAAACAAAAAAGCCCGCCGAAGGATCGGCAGGCAATTTGAGCAGAAATCAGGCACTTTCGGTTTTCACCGGTGCCGTTTGATGTGCAGTTTTCAAGCTCCAGACATACACGCCGATATGTTCTGGAATAGTATACCACGATAAACGGTAAAATGCAAGAAATCATCTTTTATTTCGCCGCAGAAATGATCTTCACGTTTTCCGCGCTGACGCCGCTTTCGGAAACTGCAATGTCCCGCACGATGAGCGCGTTCTGTTCGTCCTCCATGTCGCCGTTTACAACCACCGTGCAGCTCTCGCCGTTGATGTACGCCACGCACTCCGTAAAGCCCTTCGCTTCTATGAGGGACTCTATGTTTGTCTCTTTCAAAATGTTCTGCGCGATAACCGCGGCTTCGTCCACGGCGGCCTGCTTTACGGCGACCTCGGCGCTGTCGTCTTTCAGGATGTCCTCCAGCAGCTCCACGGCCTCATCCCGTGCGGTCTGGCGCGTCAAGCGGGCGTCCGAAAGCTTTGCGGAAGACGATACCGCAGCCGCTGTTTCTTCTGCCGCGCTGCTTTCCGCCGCACCGTCTGCGGGCTCCGTTTCCGGCAGAACGCCGTCCTCGTTCGTAAGCGTGTCGGAGACTGTCTCCACATAGGCGTTGTTCACAAGCTGCGCCGCACCGAGAGCGGAAGACGCACTTTCCTCGCTGACATCGCCCGCGCTCTGCACCTTTGTGCCCGCAAACTGCCAGTTTAAGTACACCGCCGCACCAAGGGCCAGCACAAGCGATGCCAAGATCAGCTGTCTTTTACCGTATTTCATTCCGTGTTCCTCCGATCTTCACTGAATGGTTTCATTCGTTGCCATATGTATATTCGCTGTACCCCACCACGCATACCTGCGTAGAGGATAAATCGAGCGCAGTCTTCACGGCCTCCACAATCTTCTCCCGCATTTTCGGGTCGCTTCCCCCGCGGCTCACGACTACCACGCCGCGGATCTCCGGCTCCGTTTTCGTCACGATGAGCGGCTTCTGCGAGCCGTCCGCCGCCTTCACCAGGATATACGTCTTCTGCGTGTCGCCGTCCGTCTGCGTGCGGTTGAGGCTTTCGCCGCTGTACTCCTCGGCGCTTTTTTCGCTCTGCTTATCTTCGGTCGCATACACCGTTTCGCCCATTGTACGCAGCGTCACCGTCACCTGCGGCTCGCTTTCCCCCGTGATAGCCGAGACCATCTGCGCGATCTGCGCGGAAAGCGCTCTGGTGTAGTCTCCCGCCGTCAGTTCCACCGTCTCCGGCGCTTCATTTTCCGTGTTTTTTGTGTCCATAGGCCAAAGGAGCATCAATAAAACGAGCGCCGCGCAGGCTGCAATGAGCATATACGTCAGCTTACCGTTTTTCAAAAGGCTTTTCAGTTTATCCGTCTCGCCTCACCTCCTACACGTACACATCCACCGGGATGGCCTCGGTCAGCACGCTGCGCAAAAGCGCGTCCGCGCGGTCGATGTCTGTCGCAAACCGCACCCGTACCCGCACACGTTCCACCGTCACCACGCCGTCATCGTCCTGCGTGTACCAAATGTCGATATTCGCTGCCGGCACGTCCATCCCCGCACTTTTCAAAAGCGCCGAGAGCCGCTCTTTCAAAATCGCCGTGCCCTTTTCCGCGTAGCTTTGCGTTATCGTCGATTCGGCTTCGCCCGTTTCGGTCAAGTCAAAATCGAGCGAGGCCCCGCTTTGCAGCTTTAAAATGCCGTTTACAAGCACCACAAGCAGCATCAGCGCTGCAAGCGCGTGGATAAGTGACCCGCTTTTTTCCGGGAACAGCCGCACGATCATCTCCGTGCCGATGAGCACCACGCACACCGAAAACACCAGCGCGTACAATTCACGCATAAGCACCTCGCACACAAAGCACCACGGCCGCCGAGACCACCGCCACCGCACCCACACTGCATACCGCCGCAATGAGTAGCCGCAGAGCCGCAGCACAGCCGTTTAAAAACGACGCAAGCGGCTTTAGACCCAACACCTCTGCCGCAAGCCCCGCGCAAAAGCAAATCAAAAGCCACGCGGCAGCCTTTATGCACAGCGGCAGAAAAATCGCGAGCGATGCAAGCAACCCAAATGCACCCACGCCGTTTTTTACAAGCGCCGCGCCGGAAACGATAACCGAAAACGCATCGGAAAACGCGCTGCCCACAATGGGGATCGCGCCGGAGACAAGCATTTTCGCCGCCTTGCCGCCCGCCATCTCCGCGCTGTTCGCAACAATTGTCTGTACGGACAAAACGCCCGTATATACCGTGACGGCGAGCACCAAAGCCCACTTGATAACTTTATACAGCGCGTCCGTCAGCCGCTTTAAATCAAACGATGTCACGGCAGAAGCCACGGAAAACGCCAAAAACACACGCAAAACCGGGATGAGCACCGCGCTGCTCAAAACCGAGACGGCATTTGCCGCTGCAAGCGACAGCGCGCCGTAGGTCGGTGCTGTCACGGTGTTCCCCGCCGTGAAAAGCAGCCCCGCATACACGGGCACCGCGGCAAGCAGAAAAACGGCAGCAGCATCCGTCACGCGCGCGGCCTGCTCCAAAAGCGAAGCCATCGGCGAAAGCAGCGTCACGGCGGCGCACAGCGCCTCGCATACGGAAACGGCGTATGAAAGCTCCTTTGCGGCGAATTCCTGCACAAGTCTGCACAGCACGCATGATGCAAGCAGCGTAAGGAGTGCCCGCGCCGGTGCTGTCCACTCCGCACGAAAGCCCTCGGAAAGCGCCGAAAACAGCTTTGCCGCCGCGTCGGGCGCAGGTGTTTCCATCGGGTCGGCCCCGATGTTCTGCAAAAGCGACTGTGCTTCTTCCGGCAGCGCCTCCATAAGTGTATCCGCCCCGCTGTTTTGGTAGAGTTCCGCTTCGTCCGCGCGCACAGGCAGCGAAAGCAGCAGGATAAACACCGTCAAAGCCAAAAAAACGCGCAAAATCCGTTTTTTCATAACAACAGCACTTCCTGCAAAAGCGAGAGAAGTCGATTCAGCAACGGCAGCGCCGTCAGCAGCACCGCTGTTTTTACGGCAAGCTCCACACCGCTTGCTATTGCCGATTCCCCCGCGTCCTTACAAAGATCCGCCGTTATGCGCCCGATGAGCACGATGCCGAGCGCTTTTAACAGCGCTCCGAACACTTCCGGCATGCCGGAAAGCTCCGCCCATTCGCGGAATGTCGAAGTCAGCGTTTCGATCTGCGGCAAAATACACAGAAAAACGAGTACCGCCGCCGCAAGCGAAAACAGCAGAGCTATTTCCTTTTGCCCGCGTTTTAAAAGCGCGCCGCACACCGCTGCAAACACCGCCGCTGCCGATACCATAAGCACCGTGCTCATAGCCCAAACACCGATTTAATCGTATCGAACAGCGTGCTGATCTGCGTGATGAGCATCGTCAGCACCACAATGAGCCCCGCAAGCGTCGTCATCATAGCCTGCTCCTCCCGCCCGGAGCGAATGAGCAGCTGGTTCAAAACGGCCACAAGTATGCCGATGGCGGCGATCTTGAAGATCAGATCTACATCCATAGCTTTGCTTTCCTTTCCGGCTGTTACAGCAAAATGAGGGCGACGGAAACGCCGACAAACAGTCCCAGCGCCACGCACAATCTGCCTTTCTGGGCAAGGCTTTGCTCGGCGGCTAAAAGTGCGCTGCGCACGCGGCCTTCATACAGCGCAAAGTACGCCATTTGTCCATCGAGGTCGGTCTTGCCGAACCCGTCGATAAACGCGGCGCACAGCGCTTCATCCCCGCGGTATGTAAAAAATGTATGTGCCGCCGCTTTAAACGCCGTTGTGCAATCCATGTTTTCAGAAAGCACCCACACGCGCCCCAAAAAAGCGTTTTCGCGGCACAGAGAGAGCAGCGCGTACAGGTCGCCCGCCGTATAGGCCGCGGCGTTTTTCAAGGCGAAAAGCGCTTCCAAGAAGATGCTCAGCTCTTTTTCACGCATTTTTAGCCGCGCAGATACCGATGACCCGGCGGTCGCCGCGCACAGAACAATCAGGATCGCCGCCGTTGTTTTCAAGAAGATCACCCGCCAAAAACAGCTTTTCCACTTTCGTCGGTGCACTTCGCCCGTGCAGCAGTGCCACCGTTTCAAACGCGCCGAGCGACAGAATCCCGCGGCACAGCGGTCGGCAACACAGCTCGTGCATACTGCCCGCGTGGATGCTCGCAATCAGCGCCACCCCTGAAAACGATGCCGCACGTATCGCCGAAAGATCGTTTTCGCCGAGCTCATCGCAGACGATGTACTCCGGCGAAAGACACCGCACCGCGTGCGAAAGCCCCTCCTGCTTCGGGTAGCCCTGCAAAATATCCGTGCACGCGCCGAGGTCAAACCCGTCCGCACTCAGCTCAAACCGCTCGTCAAGCACCACCACACGGTGTCCCGCCGTACCGATATATCGTGCAATATCCCGCAGCAGCGTCGTTTTGCCCGAGGACGGCGCGCCAGCAAGCAGCAGCCCGCGGCTGAGGTCTACGCCGCAGCGCAGCACCTCCTCTGCACAGCCGCGCTTCTCTCGCGGGATACGCACAGAAAGACTCGTCACGTCGCGCACCGTTTTGATGCCGCCCTTTTCGATCACCGCCGTACCGCCGATGCCCACCCGCAGCGCGCGGTCTGCGGAGACGAATCCGCCGCGAATCTCCTCCATGTGACTGTAAACGGAATACCCGCACAGCCGCAAAAAGATCTCCTCCACGTCCTCGCGTGTCGCTGTCACATTGTTTTGCGAAAAATACTGCGCCGTGTCGCCGTCTTCCCGCAAAAACAAAATGCGGTCGCCGCAGCACAGCAGCACAGGCTTATCCACACTGATACGAATGTCAAACACCGCGTCGCGCACCGCCTGCGGCACCTTTTCAAGCATCGGTGTAAAGCGCCCAAGCGGGCGGATCGCCTTTTCAAAATCCATCGCACACACCTTTCTTTCCGCTCCGTATGCCCAATTCTATGGACGTGCCGCCGGGTTTAGAACCAAAGTGGAAAAAACGGGCCATCGCCCTTTTTATAAATGTGCCTTTATGCCTTTGAAAAGTGCGCCCGAAATCCGCCGCGATTTTTCAAACATGAAAAGCACCCTGCAAGGCCAAAAGTTTTGCAAGGTGCTTTCTCTATGGAGCAAGCTATTTACTTTGGAAGTCCGCTTTGATACAAGCTGTAAAAGTGGTTCGTCGGCCCCGCGCCGTGCCCGAGCTCGAGCGCGTGCTCGATGGCGCACGTCATATAGTCTTTCGCACGCTTCACCGCTTCAGCAGGTGCATACCCAAGCGCCAAATTCGAGGCAATAGCGGAAGACAGCGTGCACCCTGTGCCGTGCGTGTTCTTCGTTTGAATGCGTCTTGATGTAAAGCTTATATGCTGTTCACCATCGAACAGAATATCGATCGGGTCGCCTGCAAAGTGTCCTCCCTTTACAAGCACAGCTTTACAGCCCATTGTGTAAATCAACTTTGCTGCAGCACACATATCGTCTTCCGTCTCAATGTGCATCCCGGTGATTTCCTCCGCCTCGGGAATATTCGGTGTCAGCACGTCGGCGAGCGGCAAAATTTCCGCTTTGAATGTCTCAATCGACTGCGGAGCCATCAGTGCCGTTCCGTCTTTCGCATACATCACAGGGTCAACAACGACGTTCTTCGGACAGTATTTGCGCAGCTTTTCCGCCACAGCAGACATCACCTCCGGCGTCGGCAGCATGCCAATCTTCACGGCGTCCGTACCGATATCTTCATAGATTGCGTCCACCTGCGCGCGGACAATCTCCGGCGCAATATCCTGCTTTTCCAGCACATGCACGGTGTTTTCAGCCACGACGGATACGATCACGCTCATCGCGTACACGCCGTGTGCGGATATTGTCTTGATATCCGCCTGAACACCCGCGCCGCCGGAGCAATCCGACCCGGCGATGGTCAGTACGCGCTTCATTGCACGCATCACAGCGAAAGCTCGGAAACTGTGAGGTTCTGCACCTCAACGGGATCCTCGGCGTGGATCGTGAACGTCGGCTTCGTCTCATCCAGCACATGCGCGATGACCGTGTTTGCAACGCCGTTCAAATAAATCTCTACGCTGTTTGTATCGGTAATGATGTCCACCTTCATCGGCTCGTTTTTCAGGCGCGGCAATATGGATTCTCCGCAGGTCAGACCGTTTTTGTCAAGCTTCATCTCAAGGCCGTACAAGCTGCATGTAAGGTCACCTTCCTTTACAGTAAAGGAGATGCGGCAGGTCTTGCTGCCGAGCTCGTGCGTGCAGTGCGCCAATGTAAAGTCGTCGAGCTTGTCAGATTTTACAACCAGATTTTCTGTGCTCTTGATCGGCAATGCAGAGAGATAGTAGCGGTCGCCGTGCTTTTTCAGCGTCATTTCGGTAGGCGTACACATGGAGCCGTTGAACGGTGCGCCGGGAATATCGCTGCGGTTCCACGCAAAGCGGATGACTGGCTTGCCCGGCTCGTAGTAATACGTCTGCGCCGCATACGACTGCGAGTTATACGAAAGCTGCCCGACCGACTGAATCGGTTGGTAAAGGCCGTTTTCATCAAAATCACCGACAAAATACATGTCATGCGCACCGGAATAGACCCACAGCGTTCTGCCGTCATCTGCTGTAAGCGGATAGAGATCCGGGCACTCGTCATCACCGGGCAGGTCAAATTTCTGCAGAAGTTCCCAGTGCAGTAAGTCCTGCGACGTGAAGATTGCGTAGGTGCGCTCCACAAAATACAGTGCCATCAGCCAGCGCGCGCGCTTTGCGTCGTAAATAACCTTCGGATCGCGGTTGCCGGGTGCAATCTCGTCGATCAGCGGATTTTTGTCATACTTTTTCAGCGTTTTACCGCCGTCTGTGCTGTACGCAAGGCACTGTGTGCTCTTTTTTTCGCCCGCGCAGGTGTAAAAGAACAAGATTGGCGTTTCATCGCCTTCCTTGAGGCCGGAAACATTGTTGTGATCGACTACCGCACAGCCGGAAAACATTGCGCCGTCCATGTCAAGGAACATCGCTTCTTCCTTATATTCCCAGTGGAGAAGATCCGGGCTCACGGCGTGACCCCAATGCATGTTGCCCCACAGTCTGCCGTAGGGATTGTGCTGGTAGAAAAGGTGATACTGTCCGCCGTAAAAGCACAGACCGTTCGGATCGTTGATCCAGCCGCGCTCCGCTGTAAAGTGCAGCTGCGGGCGCAAGACGGTCTCTTCCGCCGTAAGCGGCGTCATGGCATCCTCAAACACCGGTGTAAATGCGCACTCCGGCTCTACCGTGACGGTCATCGTCTTACCAAGGTAATCGCGCAGGTCGGCATAATAAACCGCATCTGCGTTTTCTTCCGTATAAACGGCATCGAACTTATAAACCGGTGTGCCGTTTTCAGAAAAAGTAAATTTGTGCGAAGTGCCGTCAAATTTCACCGGCACGCGTAGAAAACGTTTGCTGACTGTAATTTCCATAAACTCAAGCTCCTTTAGCCGTTATCGGCGCATTAAAATGCATGCACCACATTTATTCGAGGATATTGTAGCACACCGCGCGAAAAATGTCATGCATATTTTGCTTAAATTTGCGAATTTTTCCGCCGCGCAAAGCCAAACTATGTGCGCTGCAGATCTGTAAAGGAAAGGCGGTGCAAAGGTGGCAAAACACATTTGGAAATTTGTAAAAAGTAAAAAGATATTTATCGTATTGCTAATACTGTATACAGTTGTCTTTATTTTGGCGGTTCGATTTATTTTTCATATTCTCCCGATTTTGCTTGGCGGGTTGCTTGGGTGGATCACAGCACCGCTATGCCGCCTGCTGGAAAAACGGCTGCATCTCTCCCATAAGCGCGCCGCACTTTGCACTGCTGTCGCCGTTTATAGTGTTTCACTCGTCCTTCTTGCATTGCTTTTCACGCGGCTCATCCGGGAAAGCGCCGCGTTTTTTGCTTCCGGGCGATACTTTCGCTACGAAGCACTCGCCCCCGCCGTGCGGTCGTTTTTGGAGCGCACATGGCAGGAATTGCCGCAGTGGATCTCCGCTGCGCAGAAGAATTTTTCGGGTAACATGGGTGCCGCCATGCCCGCGCTGCAAGGCACCGTAAAAGCGATTTTGCTGCTGCCTGCCGTGTTTTTAACGCTCACGCTCATCCCGGTTTTTGCGTATCTCACCCTGCTGTACCGTGAAAATTTGCTGTCACTTTTAAAGAAGCTCATCGGTGAAAAATACGTAGAAAACCTGCAAAAATCCGCAAAAAGCGAATCTTCCGTCGGGTTTGTTTCCGCCTATGCACTCATTTACACCATCACGTTTGCGGAAAGCTTTGTGATGCTCCACCTGCTGCGCATGGAATACCCGCTGATGACTGCCGCCGTTGTGACGGTCTCCGATATTTTCCCGGTCTTTGGGCCAGGAACTGTTTTGCTGCCACTCGCCGTTTACCGATTGTTATGCGGCAGCGCGGCGCAAGCACTCGGGCTCTTCATCGGGTGGATCATTCTAAGCGTCATTCGGCAGATCATTGAGCCGAAGCTGCTCGCCAAAATGACGCGCACCCCGCCCGCCGTGATGCTTTTCGCTGTATATTGCAGCCTTATCAGCCGCAATTTTTGGCTTATCCCCTACACCGGCACTTTTTTCATGCTGATCGGTATGTTGAAAAAAGCCGGAATACTAACAGTAAAATCCAAATCAATATAAATTTAAAATCACAAATTTACAAAAACAAAACTTCAAAATACCATTTTAAAATTATTGTATTTTGATAAAATACATTCAAAAATCGAAAGTGCCGTCAAACATCTGCTTCCGTTTTCATAAAGCCTTCTAAAATGTGCAAACCCTCCTGCGTGTTTTGGCCCAAGATTTCCTGTATCTTCTTGAAATCACGCGCTTTGTGCATGACGTTTTGCAGCTTGAAAAACTCTTCCTTGCCGTGCTTATGAATGAACAGCGCCTGCGCCTTGGCGGCGGCTGCGCCGTCGTTGTCCTTCGTGTAAAATCTCTTTTCGCAGGTGAAATATTCGAGAATTTTTCTGTTGTTTTTCTTTTCCATATCGTTCTCCTCTGAATTAAAACTATTCTCCCGTATTTTCCAGTATAGCAAAACCTATGTTCGGCGTCAAGGCGATTTTGAAAAGACGTCCGCTTTTATGCAAAAAAGCAAGAGAAGGACGGTCTATCCCTCTCTTGCTCTGTATTTTGTATGAAATTTTTACGCGTTCAGCAGCTTTTCTGCAGCGGCAAGCTTGATGGAGCAACAGAAAACTTCCATGGCCTGTTCAAGCTCTTCAAGCGGCGGGAACGACGGCGCAAGACGAATGTTACTGTCGTGCGGGTCTTTGCCGTACGGGAACGTCGCACCGGCATCGGTCAGGATGACGCCCGCTTCTTTACACAGCTGCACGACGCGCTTTGCGCAGCCGTCAAGCACATCGACGCTGATGAAATAGCCGCCGTTCGGCTTATTCCACTCGGCGATGCCGAGGTCGCCGACATTTTCCTCCAACATCAGCTCACACAGGCGGAACTTCGGTTCCAAAATGGCGCGGTGGCCCTTCATGAGGGCGCGTACACCGTTGATGTCGTGCAGGAACAACACATGGCGCAGCTGATTCAGCTTATCCGGGCCGATGGTGGACGTGAGCGTGTGCTCCTTGAAATCGCGGATATTGTTATCGCTCGTGGCGAGGCCGGCCACACCGGCGCCCGGGAACGAGATCTTGGACGTAGAGGCAAAAATGAAGATCTGATCTTCCGTGCCGTTTTCAACGCAGAGATCGTAGATATTGAGCAGCTTATCCGGCGTATCGGTGAGGTCATGCACACAATAGGCGTTATCCCACATGATTTTGAAGTCCTTTGCAGCCGGTTTTAATGCGGCGAAACGGCGGACGGTCTCATCGGAATACGTGACACCCGTGGGGTTCGAATACTTCGGCACACACCAAATACCCTTAATGGAGTCATCGTCCTTGACGAGCTTTTCGATGAGATCCATATCCGGGCCGGTAGCATACATCGGGATGTTAATGAGCTCGAAGCCGTAATACTCCGTTACGGCAAAATGGCGGTCGTAGCCCGGCACCGGACAGAGGAATTTTTTCTTATCCAGCTTGCACCACGGCGTGCAGCCGTTGTAACCGTGCGAGAAGCCGCGGGAAATAACCTCAAACATCATCATCAAGCTTGAGTTGTTGCCGAGAATGACCTGCGAGGCCGGTACGCCGACCATATCGGCGAAAATGCGTTTCATCTCCGGCAGACCGTCCCAAAGACCGTAGTTACGGCAGTCATCACCGTTGGAATTCGCAAATTCGCTTCTCGCTTTCAGCGCTTCCAAAACGCCGAGGGCGAGCTCCAGTTGTTTTGCGCTGGGCTTGCCGCGCGCCATGTTCAGCGAAAGATTTTTGGCCTGATAGCCCTTATATTCCGCGGAAAGCTCATCGAAAACCTTCTGTAATTCTGCTTTGCTCAAGTTTGCGTACGCCACGAAAACATCTCCATAAATAAGATTTTGAATTGAAAAATAAGCATTCAATTCATTTTTACGCTCCAATAGCGCCTGAAACAATTCTTATTGTAATGCAAACAAGCTAAAAATGCAAGCCTTATTTATAAATCTTGCATTTTTTCCCGTTTTGCACGATTGTACGACGTGTTTTCCTGCTTTTCCGTTCATTCTGACAAGTGTATAACAAAGCAAAAACCGGCACAGCGAACTGCACCGGCAAAATTGCTTTTATGAAATTTAGAACTCCGCAGAGCCCGTTGTGCGCGGGAACGGCAGTACGTCGCGGATATTGGAGATGCCCGTAAGGTACATGACCATGCGCTCGAAGCCGAGACCGAAGCCCGCATGCTTGTTGCCGCCGAAACGGCGAAGGTCGAGGTACCACCAGTAATCCTCCTCGTTAAGGCCGAGTTCGCGAATGCGGTTCAGAAGCACGTCGTAGCGCTCTTCTCTCTGGCTTGCGCCGCACAGCTCGCCGATGCCCGGCACGAGCAGATCGGTCGCCGCAACGGTCTTGTCATCGTCATTGAGGCGCATGTAGAACGCCTTGATCTCCTTCGGATAATCGGTGACGAACACCGGCTTGCCGAACTCTTTTTCGGTGAGGTAGCGCTCGTGCTCGGTCTGGAGGTCGCAGCCCCAGGAGACCTTATATTCAAAGTTGTCGTTGTTCTTTTCAAGGAGCTTTACGGCATCCGTATAGGAGATACGGACGAAATCGGAATTTGCCACGTGCTCCAGACGCTCTTTGAGACCCTTATCGACAAACTGGTTGAAGAAGTCGATGTCCTGCGGGCAGCGCGCCATAACGTCTTTAATGATGTACTTGATCATGGCCTCCATGAGATCCATGTCGTCGTTGAGATCGGCAAACGCGATCTCCGGCTCGACCATCCAGAACTCTGCCGCATGACGCTGCGTGTAGGAGCGCTCTGCGCGGAACGTGGGACCGAACGTATAGACCTTACCGAACGCCATGGCCATGCACTCCGCCTCAAGCTGGCCGGAAACGGTGAGGGATGTCTGCTTGCCGAAGAAATCCTTGCTGTAATCGACCGTACCGTCCTCGTTTTTCGGGACATTGTCGAGGTCGAGCGTTGTCAGCTGGAACATCTCGCCCGCGCCCTCGCAGTCACTGCCCGTGACAATCGGCGTATGCACGTAGGTGAAGCCGTTCTCGTTGAAGAACTTATGGATGGCGAACGCCGCAGCAGAACGCACGCGGAACGCCGCGTTGAAGAGGTTCGTTCTCGGGCGCAGGTGCGCGACCGTACGCAGGTATTCCACCGTGTGGCGCTTCTTCTGAAGTGGGTATTCCGGCGAGGACGCACCCTCAACGGTAATCTCCTCCGCCTGAATTTCAAAAGGCTGCTTCGCTTCCGGCGTGAGCAGCAACGTACCGGTGACACGCAGCGCAGCGCCGACATTCTGGGAAGCGATCTCCTTGTAATTTTCGAGTTTTTCCGCCGTAAAGACAATCTGTACGCCCTTAAAGCAGCTGCCGTCATTCAGATCGATAAATCCGAGCGCTTTGGAGTCGCGGATCGATCTCGCCCAGCCACAGACCGTGACCTGCGTATCGCCAAAGGTCTCCGGCGATCCGTAGAGGGCCGCGATTTCTGTTCTTTTCATGATGACCACATTCCTTTCCGTGCGGCACTTAAACTGCACACGCAAAACCTACGCTTTGGCATGCGGCATTTCTCCGCAAATAATCACTTTTATTATCATACTACAAACGCTATCGGTTTAGCAAGGAAAATTTTGAATTTTCTCCCCGAAAACGCGATTTATGCGCGATCTTTCTTCAAAATCGCATAATTTGCGATGTCGCACAATCCCCCATTGTTCTTTGCACCCTCGCGCATGATGCCCTCAAACTGCATGCCGCACTTTTTCATCACGCCGCCGGAGTGCGAGTTGTTCACATCGTGGCGCGCCGCAATGCGGTTGAGGCCGACCTCGTCAAACAGGAAATTAATCACGGCACCGAGTGCTTCGCTCGTATAGCCCTTGTGCCACCAGTTTTGGCCGATGCAGTAGCCGATCTCTGCAGCTTTGATCTCATCATCCGTTTTTACCGCAGCGATGGTGCCGATAAGCGCGTTTTCATCCTTTACAACAATGCCCCACTGGTAATAGTTGAGCTCCTCATAGTGCGATGCCCACAGTGCGAGGATCTGCTTTGTTACCTCTACGCTGCTGTGCGCGGGCCATGTGAGGAACTTTGTGACCCCAGGGTCGGACGCCCAGTTGCGGTACATCGGCTCTGCGTCCGCAAGCGTTAAGCGGCGCAAAATGAGTCTTGGCGTTTCGAGTGTGACAGTCCCCTTGTGTTCCATTGTGTTTCCTCCTGATTTCTCCTGAAAATAAAACAGTGCAGACCGTTCATTCAGCCTGCACTGTTCATTGCGATTTATGCGGTTAGGTTCTTTCTAACTCTCAAAAAGCGTATGACAATGTAGGCCCGCAGCAAATACCGTTACCCATGGCATTCGCGGACTGCATATTCATCATAACGCGAACAAAGCGGAACATTGTCATACCCCTTTCTTTCAAATTTGTTTTGACTATCCTACCACAGTTCTTTCGGTTTTGCAAGAGGAAAATTCTATTTTCCTGAAATTCTCCGAAAAATCAGCCCAAAGGCGCGTGTTTGAGCAATTTGCGGTCCTTTTCGCCGTAAAAGCGCACCGCGTTGATACGGCTGTTAATCTCATTGCGCAGCTCTGCGTTTTCGTAGGCGTATTCGCCCGTTACGGTGCTGACATCTGCGCTCAGCAGCGCAAACATATTGCTTCTTGCGAGCGCGCCGTAGGTGATTTCCGTTTCTTTATCGCGCAGGCCGTTGTCGCTCTGCACGGCATCGCTGTAAAAGAGCTCGAGGTATTTAAAGACTTCCTCGGCGCACTTCGTATTCGGATTCACCGCCGCATAGGCCGTGACGAACGCCGTCACACCGCCCGCATCGTTTGGGACGGTCAGTGCGTAGGTGTCGTTTTTGTTCTGTGCGTAATAGGTAAAGCCGTCTTCGTACCATGCGCCGCCGGTAAGTGAAACTTCGGCGTCTGCAACTTCATTTTCGGCAGTGGGCACGGAAAATTCCGATGCGGTTTCAATATTCGCAAACTGTGCGCCGTACCAGCTCGCCTGCTGTGCCTGCAAAACACTCAAAACAGTATCGTCCTTGCAGGTTTTCAGCGTGTCAAAAGACGTATACTGCGCGTTCGGGTCCTGCATCTGCGCTTTATCGAGCAGATAGGCGTTCACGCGGTACAAAAGCGGCAGCACGACCTGCTCACCGTTTACCTTGCCGGCATTAAACACCGGCTGCACCTGTGCGCTCGGGTCAAGATAGAGGCTGCTTTTGATGTAGGTATCAAGCGGCAGAAATGCGCCGTCTGCCATACTCTGCTCCACATCCGGGAAAAGCGCGGACGTACAAGTCGAGTTCGGGGCGTGCGCCGCCAAAATAAACGCGTCGGGCCCGCCGCCGGCTTCGATCTCGGCACGAATTTCTTCTATCTTTGCTTCGCGCTCGGCTCCATTGCTCGGTAGCGCGACAAACTCCACCGGGCACTCGCCGTAGAGGTATTCGTAAATCTCCGTGATTGGATTATTCTTGAAGAAATTTTTGCTTTCCACTAAGATCGTCGGCTTTTTCTCCCCTGCTGTTTGTGCTTTCGGCGCGCTTTGAACGCCGCACAGCACCTGCATCAGCACCAAGATTGCCAAAACAACCACACATTTGCGTTTCATATCGTCCGCCTCCTTTTAAATCAGTACAGTAACTCAATAAAGCGCGCGAATACGTAAAAAGAGAACGACCGCAACCGTTCTCCCGATGTTAAAAGTATATGCACGTTTACGGGAAACTGCTTTTGTTACAAAAAGAATAACATAAAAGCGCGAATTTTGTCAATATCGTTTTAACCAAAACGGGGAGGCATTTTTATATGCAATAAACAAAAAGGACAGAAAGCTTGCACTCTCTGTCCCCTTTTATTCAAGATTGCGACTAAACCTATAAGCCGAGTTCTGTCTTGGACAACCATCTTTCTCGTCTGCACGTTGCCGTGCAGCTCAAGCCATCTCCTCGAAACCGCCGGGCCGACGTATATGTTTCTCCACGATGTTGCTCCGAATAGGGTTTACATGGCCGCGCAGTCTCCTGCGCGCCGGTGCGCTCTTACCGCACCTTTCCACCCTTACCTGCAATGCAGGCGGTATATCTCTGTTGCACTTTCCCTGGGGTCGCCCCCGGCGGCCGTTAGCCGTTATTCTCGCCCTGTGGAGCTCGGACTTTCCTCAGATGCGGCCTTTCGGCGTACACCCGCAGCTGTCCGGCTTACTCGCAAAATTTGTGAAATGATTGGATTTTAATACTGGTTTTCGGAAAGCAAGCGATTCTTCTCGTCCCACAGCTTCTGGGAAAGGTCCACATAGTAGCTGTGCGGGTTTTCAAATCGCGTTACTTCTTCCCACAGCGTATCGACCTGCGCGAGGCAATGCGCGCGGATGGCGCTTAAGGCACGCGGCTGATACAGGCACTCGCCGTTTTTAAACAGCTGGGTGCGCAGGCGCACGGCGCGGAAATTCTCCACGGTTTTGCGCTTCCACGTGTGGTTCGGGTCGAAGATTGTATACGGCTTCTCGTCATCGATGACCTCGTCGTTCAGCGTGATGACATCCGCAATAGCCTTGTCGGTCTCGCGGTCAAAAATACGCCAAACTTCCTTGAAGCACGGTGTGGTGATTTTTGCTACGTTTTCGCTGATCTTGATCTTCGGAACGATGGTGCCGTCCGGCTTTTCAACGGCCGCCAGCTTATAAACGCCGCCGAACACCGGCTCGCTGGAAGACGTGATGAGACGCTCGCCTACGCCGAAGGAATCGACCTTTGCGCCCTGCATGAGCATATCGCGGATGATGTACTCATCAAGGGAATTGGATGCGCAGATCTTGCAGTCTTCAAAGCCGGCGTCGTCGAGCATCTTTCTCGCTTTTCTGGAAAGATACGTGATGTCGCCGCTGTCGATGCGGATGCCGGCCGGGCGGAAGCCCTGCGGCACGAGTACTTCGTTAAAGACGCGGATGGCGTTCGGCACACCGGATTTCAATACGTTGTATGTATCGACGAGCAGCGTGCAGTTGTGCGGATATTCTTCGGCATACGCTTTAAACGCTTCGTATTCGCTGTCAAAAAGCTGTACCCAACTGTGCGCCATGGTGCCGAGCGCCGGAACGCCGAAACGGCGGTCGCTGATGGTGCAGGCAGTGCCGACGCAGCCGCCGATATATGCGGCACGCGCGCCATAAATGGCGCCGTCAAAGCCCTGTGCACGGCGGGAGCCGAACTCCATAACCGCTCTGCCGTCCGCAGCGCGCACGATGCGGTTTGTCTTCGTTGCGATGAGGCTCTGGTGGTTGATGGACAGCAAAACCATGGTCTCCACGAACTGTGCCTGAATGACCGGGCCGCGCACGGTGACAATCGGCTCACCCGGGAAGATCGGCGTGCCCTCCGGCACAGCCCAAACATCGCAGGTAAACTTGAAGTTCTTCAGATAATCGAGGAACTCTTCGCGAAAAATGTGCTTGGAGCGCAGGTAATCGATATCCTCCTGCGTGAAAGAAAGCTCACTCAAGTAATTGACGAGCTGCTCCACGCCTGCCATAATGGCAAATCCGCCGCCGTCCGGCACTCTGCGGAAAAACATATCAAAGTAGCCGATGGTATCCTTAAAACCATTGGTAAAATAGCCGTTTGCCATAGTGATCTCATAGAAATCCGTCAGCATGGTCAGGTTAATATGATCGTTAGAGAGATTCTGAGCCATAATTCAGCCACCGCTTTCTGAAACGAAAGCATTCCTTTCTCCGGGAGTGAGGTGCGTCCTCATACACCTTATTTTTTACCACACACGGCCCAAAAGCAGCGCTTTAAGCCGATTTGTATTATTATACCGCAATTTTTTAAAAAGTACAATGAAAACTCACGGCAAACCGAAAAAATCTGCATCTGCACGGAAAACGGCACGCCTTTGCAGAATGTTTTGTTAAAAGTTCAGCACCGCGCGCGGTTTACGCTTTTACGATGACCTTGATGGCCTCGGCGCTCATCTGCATGGCAATGGCTTCCGGCAGCTCATCGAGCGTGAACGTGTGCGTGATGATCGGCGCGATCTGAATGCGGCCGGAGTTGATGAGCTCTACGGCGCGCAGGTGCGTATCCGGGTTGACGAACGTGCCCTTGATGGTGAGCTCTTTCTGGTAGACGTCGAAAAGCGGCACTTCGTAGGTCGCTTCCACCTTCGGCACGCTGAAGAGCAGGATCGTCGCGCCGCGTCTTGCAAACTTGAAGGCGCTTTCCACAGCGGCGTGGTTGCCCGCGCACTCAATGATGACGTCTGCGCCGTCGCCGCCGACGAACGCGAGGAATTTTTCGTAATAGCCGTCTTCGAGCGGGTTAATGCACAGATCCGCGCCGAGCTCCTTTGCAACCTTGCGGCGCGCTTCGTTCGGCTCGCTCAAAACGACCTTAGCCGCACCGGCAAGACGCGCAAGCTGCACGAGCAGCAGGCCGATGGCACCGCCGCCGACCACGCATACGATGTCGCCCACCTTGATCTCCGCGCGGTCGATGCCGTGCAGGCAGCAAGCAAGCGGCTCGCTCATCGCGCCGTATTCTAACGGTACATTCGGATCCAGCAGCAAAGCCTGTGCGGCGGGCACGATGCTGTATTCTTCAAAGCCGCCGTTCATCGTGACGCCGACAGCCTCCATATGGCGGCACATCTGCTTTTTGCCGTTGCGGCAGTATTCGCACTCGCCGCAGTAGATGTTCGGGTCGATGGTGACGTGGTCGCCAATCTTGAGGCCCTTGACACCCTCGCCCACTTCTGTGACGACGCCGGAATACTCATGGCCGAGCACGACCGGCGGGTTGACCGCTGCGCTGCCCTTTTCGCCGTGGTAAATGTGCACATCCGTGCCGCACACGCCGCAGGCGTAGTTCTTGACAACGACTGTGCCGGGCTTTGCCTTCGGGATGGGGCACTCGCGCACCTCAAACGTCTCGTGGCCCATAAAATACGTTGCTTTCATGGTAAAACTCCTCTCGTTTTTTCAAAATAGAACAAAATCCGGCCTGCAAGCACAGCAGACCGGATCTCATTTCGGTTAATTATTCGGCTTCCGGTCCGACATCGGTCACGGAGATGGCGTCGAGGATTGTCTTCTCCATCGCCTGCTTGCCGTACTTATCGACATCTGCCTTGTTCTTTTCGCCGTGGGTCAGACAGCCTGCGCCGCCGATGCAGCCGCCGGTGCACGCCATGCCCTCAATGAAGTTGTTCGGCAGAACATTCTTGGAGGCACGCAGCAAAGCCGCCTTGCAGGCTTCGATGCCGTCGCATGCGATGGCGTTGAGCTTGAAGTCTTCGTTGTTCTGCTCCTTGAGCGCTTCCACAACCGCGTCGGACAGACCGCCGCTGCGCGCAAAGATGCGGCCGTAGTAGGAGGCGTTGTCAAGCACGCCCTCTTCGAGTGTGGTGAGGTCGATGTTGCGGCTGTCAAACAGTGCCTGCAGCTCCTCAAACGTCAGCGTGCAGTCAATGTACTGGCTTGCCGGCTCGCCTTCCTTGAACTCCATCTTCTTCGCGGTGCACGGCCCGATGAAAACGACCTTTGCGCCCGGAGTGGTCTCCTTGATGTAGCGGCCGATCTCAGCTGCCGGGGACAGGTTGTGCGAGATTTTATCAACCATGGTCGGGAAGTTCTTCTTGATGTAGGAAACGAATGCCGGGCAGCAGGAACTTGTGAGGAAGCCCTTTTCCGCAAGCTCTGCCGCTTCCTTATACGCAACCATATCTGCGCCGAGCGCCGCTTCGATGACATGATAGAAGCCGAGGCGCTGGATGCCGGTGATGACCTGGCCGAGCTTTGCATAGCTGAACTGGCTGGAGATAGACGGTGCTACGACCGCGTAAACCTTGTAATCCTGATTCTCGTGGCTGCCCTTGATGAGGTTGACAGCATCGAGAATGAAGGACTTATCGACGATTGCGCCGAACGGGCACTGGTAGACACAGGCGCCGCAGGAGATGCACTTTTCGTTATCAATATGCGCTGCGCGATGCTCCTCGCTGCTCATGCTGATGGCCTTAATCTTGCAGGCCTTTTCGCACGGACGCTTCTGGTTGATGATGGCGCTGTACGGGCATACCTTTGCGCACTGTCCGCACTCTACGCACTTCGACTTATCGATGTGCGCCTTCTGCTGCTCATCAAACGTGATGGCGCCGCGGCGGCATACGTCCTCGCAGCGGTGTGCAAGACAACCGCGGCAGGACTCTGTGACGACATGGCCGCTGACCGGGCATTCGTCGCAGGCAATCTCGATGACTTCGATGACGTTCGGGTTTTTCTTGTCGCCGCCCATAGCGAGCTTGATGCGCTCCTCAACGATGGCGCGCTCTTTGTAGATGCAGCAGCGCATCGTCGGTTTTTCTTTGACGATCAGCTTCGGAATCTCATAGTATGCGGCGTCGAGGTTATCCTCAAAACCGTAACGTGCGACCTCGCGCAGGACCTTATACTTCAAATACTGGATTTTCGTATCAAACTTTCTCATTCTTCACATCAAACCTTTCTTGCTTTGGACAGAGATTTCCTTTTCTATATTTTTCAAATCTTCCTTAGAGTGCCGAGACACTCTATACACAGAAGCTATTCTGCGTTTAGAAGTAGGATACCTTAACTTTTTTGCCCATCTTCTCGAGCGAGGTGCAGAGATTTTCGACCAACTGCATCTTGATGTTGAAGTTAATGGGCAGATTTGGGTTCTGGTGCGCCGGGTTTACCGCACGACCGACAAAGAAGTTGATATCGGTCGCTTCTTCAAACAGCATGCGGGCGATCATGGACGCGCCGTCGCGCTTATAGCCCCACTGGCTGTACTTGCGGTTTTCCTCAAGGTAATCCTTCGCGTACTCGACGACCTTGCTCATGGTGATGACGCCTTCGGTGACAAGATCGAGTCCTTCGACCTTCGCCGTGGGCGGAATATCGGAATCGAGGTAATCGAGCTGTGCGATGATGGGCTTTTTGAGGTATTCCGCCGCAAGCGTAGACGTGGTGCCGCCGCAGACAATCCGCTTGCCGGGTGCCGAGAAGAACGCCTCGTGCATTTTCGCGAGATCTTCGGGTTTAGACGGCGGTCCGATCATCAGGTTCACGCAGCAGCGCTCGCGCACTTTGACGCAGACCGCGGTGGTATCGTCGCCCGGCTGGCCGCCGTAAAGCTTGTTGCACTCATCGAGCAGCAGCGCATTGAGCGTTTTTGCCGTGAAGCTTTCGTCGTACATCATCTCCATATAGTCGATGATGTCCTTGCGCTCCCAGCCGAAATTCAGCGACATGCCGATGCCGGCATGAATGGCGCCGTCGCTGAACGCGATGAACGTGTCATCCTTCTGAATCGGGATGCGGGTCTTATAGATCGTTTTGCCGCCGATCTCGACGGCTTCGCGCGGGTATTCCCAGTTTTTGCCGTTGCGCAGCAGAACCACGAACGGGTTATCATACTGAATGATCTCCGCTTCTTCATTTTCTATGATTCGGATGATGGTGAACGTGGAATACGCCACGCCGCGCACCGCGCAGATGGGCAGTGTAGACGCAATGGTCTCCACGCAGTCTTCGACATGCAGCCCCTCCGCCATCATGGTAGAGATGATCTTTGCGGTCAGCGTGGAAAGAATATTTGCCTTAACGCCGCTGCCCATGCCGTCTGCCAGCACAACTACCGTGGAATTTTCTCCCTGCGGAACGATGTCAACGTGATCGCCGCAAAGCTGTTCACCTTTTTTGTTGAGGCTCATCCAGCCAATATCTGTACAGAGATTATTCATCTTGCAGCGATTCCTTTAACTTGGTGAGCGCGATTTTCGTTTCTGCCGTGGTCTCGCCGAGCAGCGATGCGATCTCCTGTACGACGCGCATCTGCTTTTCGATCACACGGTTGGTGACTTCAATCGTCTGCTGCCCCATTTTTTCTTTTTTCAGGTGTTCGTTCATTTCATCCGTCACATCACGCATGATGCACATGATAATGTGATAGTTGCGGTCGTAGAGCACGGTCTGGTCGACATACTTGCCGTATTCCGCAAGGTACACACGCTCGTCGCGCACGCCGCGGCCGGACTGCATGACGTCGATGAAGACGCGCGGGTCCAGAATGCGGATGACCTGTTTGCCGAGCACCTCGGATGTATGCTTCACGTTCACGATCTTACGCGCGGCAGCGTTGATCTGCTGGATTTCCAGCGATTCGTTCAGCACCAAAATGCCGTTCGGCGTGTTGTTGATGATGGTATCGGAGAACGACTGCGCTTTGCCGAGCAGATACGGCAGGCACATGGAAATCTCCGCCTTGCCCTGATAAACGGCGATGGCCTTTTCGCGGCAGGTATTATAGCCGCAGGCACCGCAGTTCAATTCCTGCTCCGGGCGAGTCTTGCCCATCTTTTTGAGGATAGCCTCAATCTCGATGTTGCCCGGCATGAGGTGATACAGGCTGATATAATCAAAATCGTGCTTGAGCTCTTCGGAAGCCGGCTGCGGCACCGCAAAGTCCTTTTTGCCGGCATACTTATTGACCGCGATAAAATCCTGCACAGGCTGGCGCTGACCCTGATCCATAGCCGGGCCGTTGATGCAGCTGCCAAAGCAGGCGCTCATCTCGACAAAGCAGTTCTCCATTTTGCCGCTCTTGATGTCTTCAAGCGCGTTGATGCAGTTTTCCACGCCGTCGATCGCCATGTATGTATACTCGGGGTCATCGCACACCATGGTGCGCAGAATGCCTCCGGTCGTCGGGAACAGGCGCGCACGGCTTTCTTCCGTGTGATCCTCGCCTGCTTCCACGGTGATGCCCTCTTTTTCAAACCAAGCGGAAAGCTCCTCGAACGTGAGCACACAATCTACATACGGGCTTTCGTCGGCCTCTGCCTTTTTGGAGATGCACGGCCCGATGAAAACGGTCTTCAGTTCCGGGTCTTCCTCCTTCAGCATCTTACAGTGCGCCTGCATCGGCGACAAAACATGTGCAAGGTACGGCAGAGCCTCCGGGTAATACTTCTGCACAAGCGTATTGACAGAGTGGCAGCATGTGGAAATGATGACGCTCTGCCGACGCTCTTTAATGATTTTTTCGTATTCGGTCTTGACGACGGACGCACCTACGGCGGTCTCCTCTACCCGGTCAAAGCCAAGCTTTTTGAGCGCCGCACGCATCGTTTCGATGGTAGCGCCCGGGTAATTTGCTACAAAGGATGGCGCAAGGCTGACTGCCACGGGACATTCACCCTTGACGAACATCTCCGCAATCGGTACGTCATTTCGGATTTCTTTTGCGTTCTGCGGACATACGACAAAGCACTGACCGCAGAGAATGCACTCGTCTTTTACGATATGCGCCTGACTGGACTGAAAACGAATGGACTTGACAGGGCAATGACGGATGCACTTATAACAGTTCTGACAGTTAGACTTTTTGAGCTTCAGGTAGTCTGGCATACCCTATTATCCTCTCTTTAACTTATCCTCTTTTAGCGTTCGCTTTCGCTACGAACTTTTCATCCTTGACGATGAATCTTTCATGGGTACCGCTGCCGATGGGGCCGACCTCGTCAAACGCCTTAACCGTGAACACCAAACGGCGGTTGTCCACTTTGGTAAGTTCGCACTCTGCCGTAACATGCATGCTAAGCGGCGTTGCGGACGTGTGCTGCACATTCATCAGCGTGCCCACAGTGCCCATGCCCGGCTCTAATTCCGGCGCAACGCACTTCCAAGCCGCCTCTTCCATCAGCGCGACCATAGCGGGCGTTGCAAAAACGTCCAGCGTGCCGCTTCCCATGGCTTTGGCTGTGTTCTTCTCTGTAACAACGGTCTCGGCTTTGCCTTTCATTCCGGCTGTCAACAACTTAATCACCCTTACTTCCTATTTTCTGCTGCGTTTTGCCGCACACAGCAGCTTACGCACGGAGAGCCGATGCAAAAAAGCTCTTGCACCGGCTAATTTTTTGTTTCTTATGCTTACTGAACCTTTGCGAGAATCTCTTTCTGGAAGAATTCCTCGGTGGTATCGGGAGATACGGAATGCTTCTCGCCGTCTACGGTGACGTTGACGCCGTTTACGCAGTCACCCATGCAAAAAGTGCCACCGAGTTCTACCTTATCTTCGAGGTGGTTTTCCTTTACGAGCGCCTGAAGCTTTTCCACGACCTGGCGGGAACCTTTCAGATGACATGAGCTGCCGATGCAGATGATAACTTTCATTCTAATCAAACTCCGTTTCTTAGTTTTTGGTTTTTACTTATTTGTTTATATAATGGCATAGAAAAGGGATCTTCCTTTTCTGCCAAGCTAACTTAGGTATTGGCGTCAAATTTCTCCTTGAGCTGCTTAGATAAGAGCGCAAGCGACGCGGCGAGGTTTTCGTTATGTACCAATATGCCCTCCGGCACATCGAGATGCACGGGCGCGAAATTCCAGATAGCCAAAATTCCGCTTTCAATGAGCAAGTTGCAGATGGCCTGCGCATTTTCTGCCGGGACTGCGATGATGCCGATGCGCACGCGCATGCGCTCACACAGATCCATCAGCTTATCCATTGTCAGAATGCGTTTGCCGCTGTAATCTTCCTCACATACCTCTTCATCAATATCGAACGCGGCCACAATGTTCATGCCGCAGTCTTTAAAGCCGCCATACGTCAAAAGCGCCTTGCCGAGCTTGCCCGCGCCGACGATGATGGCGTCATCAACATCATTGTAGCCTAAGAATTCCTCAAGCTCTGCGATGAGCGCCTCTGTGTTGTAACCAACCTTCGGCTTGCCGGCCGAACTGACCGCTGCAAGGTCTTTGCGCACAACGACATGGTTGAGGCGCAGCGCCTCTGCGATGGTCGTGGCGGAAATGTGTTCCGGCGTATTTTCGCCGAGCTGCTTCATATAATTCAGGTAAAGCGGTAACCTGAGCAGCGTTTGTTTTGAAATGCTGCGATTCACCATGACGCAGCCAACCCCCATCCAAACAGAAAATCAAAATAAACCAAACATCTAATACTTTAACACAAGAAACGACCAAATGGAATACCCATTTTCAAATATCGATATAATTTCATCGATATAAAAGCAAAAAAGCCCCAACGACACGTTAAAAAACAGACAAACTAAATCAAATACAAACTTCGGCGGATTTCTACTCCGCATGCGGCGTGCCGAACTTTGCGCTCAATAAATCGCGCTCCTCATACAACTTTTCGATGAACTGTTTATCGACCGCCGTATATTTATATTCCTTCTTGGACGTCAAAATATCTCTGTACACGCGGTGTTTGTTGCCGCGGCACGGTTTTAACACAAGCTCATAGCGTTCAAGCTGTTCCACATCCGTCGGCGAGACCCACATATATGTGTGCGGCACCGTCGCCAAAAGGTCGAGCTGACTGCCGCGGCTGTAAACATACACGCGTTTGGTGACGTTTTCGTCCATCTCTGCCTTTTTGATGTCGGACATCGGCAGCGACGGCACGAACGGATCGCCGTGGCAAATTTCGATATAGCCGGAAAGGTCTTCGATATCCACAACATCCTTTTGCGAGAGCGGGTCGTTTTTGGAGATGAGAAGCTGATACTCGAATTCCCAGATGTTCTCCGACTTCATGCCCTTATCGCGCAGCATGTTCGTAAAAAAGCTCTCAAAGATCGTCTGATACCGCACGATGGCAAGGCCGTAGTTTTCCTGTACCACGTTGCGAATGGCACGCATGGCGTTCGTTTCTTTGAAACTAAACTCGATTTCCTTTGACATATCCGCCTCACGGACAAACTTGGAAAACGCATCCGCAATATAGCTGGCGCGCGGCACCGAGATGCTGAACTTCAGCTTATTATTCTTTTCGGGCTTATAAAGCGACTCCATTTCTTCGATCTGTGCCAGAATACTCTTGGCGTAGCCGAGAAACTCCTCTCCCTGCGGTGTGGGCACAATGCCCTTTGAGGTGCGCTTAAAGATCTTGACGCCGAGCGTCTCCTCAAGTTCCTTAATCCCGCGGCTGAGGTTCGGCTGCCCCATAAAAAGGTTTTCGGCAGCCTTAGTGATGGATGCGGTCTTCTCTACTTCCACCGCATATTTCAGATGTGCGATGTTCATTGCGTTCTCCTACGGACATATTTGAAAGGGCATAACACTATTTCGATTATATTATAACATATCCCGCTCTCTTGTCAAATACTTGTGCACAAAAACAGCGTAAAATCCGAAAAAATCGGCGGCTAAATCGCATTTTCGTCCGAAAGCAGGGGTGCAATGCGCTTTTCGGCTTCGAGTACTGCGCGGGTGATCTGTTCCGTCATCTCGGCGCGTATGGTACACACCGCCGCAAGGGTATCGGCATCCGGACAGTTTTGCAGTGCGGTAACAGCTTCTAAAAGCTCGTCTAAGAACGCATCCACCTCGGCGGCATCGTAGGTGTTGCCGCGCTTAACTGTAAAGCGAACAGCCTTTATGTATTCAGGTGTCAGCTCCATTTTCGGCCTCCTCCCCCGGCTTTCTGCCGTACTTTGGCTGATATAGTTTTTTCGTCAGAACGCGCGAGAATGCATAGAAAAGCGCCGCGCCCCCTGCAAATATAGGCAACAGAACGGGCCAATCATCCGCGACGAAACCCATATGCGGCAGGCAGAATGCGCTCACTTTGCCCTCTAAATATTCATACGGCACCTCGGCATAGACTTTAAAGTCCCCCGCCGTATGCCAAACGCGGGCTTCAGGGTCGTTTTCGGTCAGCGTCAGCAGCAATAGACCGCGTTCGGTTTGAATCGCCGCGCAGTCACCCGGGAAATAATCTTCGGCCGGCATATATGCGTAATATGCAAGCGAATTCACGGGATAGCCTGTACAGTCGGCTTGCTTTACAGCAAATACGTTCTGTCCGAACAGAATCGGCGAAAGCAAAAGCAGGATGTAAATTGTCACGAGTGCGCTGACAAGTGATATAGCTTTACTTATTTTAATTGTGAAGCTATTTATCTTTACAGGATTAACATTCATGATTCATGCGGCTGACTGAGCATCTCCTCGGCCATTTTGAGTTTTAACGGCGTGATGTCATCGCCGCCGATAATACGGGCAATCTCGCGGACACGCGCGTCTTTCGTCAGCGTGTGCACCGCCGTGTACGTTTTGTTGTTCTCCTGCTTTTTGACGATAAACAGGTGGTTATCCGCCATGGCGGCAATCTGCGCCAGGTGCGTGACGCAGATGACCTGCGCGTTTTTGGAGACGCAGCGCAGCTTGATGCCGACCTTATTCGCCGCTTCGCCGCTGATACCGGTGTCAATCTCATCGAAAATCTGCGTTTCGGCCGCGCCGGAATCCTCAGACAGCACGGTGTTGATGGCGAGCATAATACGCGAAAGCTCGCCGCCGGACGCAATTTTCGACATGGGCTTCGGGTCCTCACCTGCGTTTGCGGAGACGAGGAACTGGATGCGGTCGCAGCCGAAGGCTGTCAACGGTGTGCGCTCCTGCTCCACGGTGAAGACGACGCCGGGCATGTTGAGCTCTGAAAGCTCCTGCCGCACACGGCGGGAAAAGCTCTCACACGCGGCGCGGCGCTTCGCGGATAGCTGCTTTGCAAGCGTCACCGCTTCTTTTTTCTTCTGCTCATACTGCTGCAAAAGCAATTCTTTTTTTTCATCGGAAAACTCGATGTCCGAAAGCTCCGCACGGGCACGGTCGAGGAACGAAAGCATTTCTTCCTCTGTTTCGCCGTATTTGAGGCTCAAGCGGTAGATAACTTCCAGACGGCTTTCAATCTCATCAAGCTCGTTTGCGTCGAACATGGCGTTATCGAGGTAATCGGAGATTTCCGCCGCGGCATCTGTCAGTGCGTATTCGGCGTCGCGGACATGCTCGGCGACGTTTGAAAGCGACGGTGCATAGCGCGCCGCCTGCTCGAGCGACTCTGCCGCAACGGACACGGCCGTGATGGCGCCGCCATTGTCCTCATCGCCCTGCAAAAGCGTGACAGCTTCGCCCACACCGCGCACGATACGCTCACTGTTGCGGATCTCATCGCGGCGCTCGGTCAGCTCTGCCTGTTCGCCGACGCGCAGCTGTGCAGCTTCTAATTCTTCGATCTGATAGCGCAAAATATCCATGCGGCGGGACTTCTGCCCCTCGTCGGATTCGAGCGCATCGAGCTCGCCTTTGATGCGGCGCAGCGCCGTATACGCCGCGCGGTACTCCGCAAGCAGACCGTATGCGCCCGCAAAGCTGTCGATATACGTGCCGTGCACTTCCGGTGAAAGCAACTTGTAGCTTTCATGCTGACCAAGAATATCGATGAGCGTGCCGCCGACGGCGCGCAGCATGGAAACGGTCGCCGGGATGTTGTTGAGCTTGCAGGAGGAGCGACCGTGCGGGCGGATCTCACGGCGAATAAGCAAACTGCCATCGTCTTCAAGCGGAATATCCAGCTCACGCAAAACCTGCTGCGTCTGCGGAGAAACATCCGTAAAAAGTGCCGAAACACTCGCCTGCTCCGCACCTGTGCGCACAAGCTCCTTTGAGGTGCGCTCACCGAGCACGGCGTAGATCGCGTCGATGATGATGGATTTGCCCGCGCCGGTCTCACCGGTCAAAACGGTGAAGCCCGGTTCAAAATCGATGGACGCCTGCTCGATGACGGCGATATTCTGAATGTAAAGCTGCGTCAGCATATCAGACCCCGCCAATCAGCTTTCTGAGCTCGTTCTGCTTTTCCTCCGCAATCTCATCCGTTTTGCAGATGATGAGAATGGTGTCTTCACCGGCCAGCGTGCCGATGAAATCCGGGAAATGCAGCGTATCCATAGAGGCGCAGACCGCCTGCGCCATGCCGGTCATGCACTTGACAACGATCATGTTGCCGGCCGCCTCCACGCTCATAACCGAATCGCCGAACAGCGAATAGAACTTGGAGGAAATGTCGCGGGCATTGTCGCGCCCGGTGGAATATTTATACTTTCCGTTCGGGGAAAGACTCTTTACGAGCCGAAGCTCTTTGATATCGCGGGAAACGGTTGCCTGGGTCACGTCGAAGCCACAAGCGCGCAAATTGCGCAGGAGCTCCTCTTGCGTGTCGATATCCTGTGCTTTGATGAGCTCCAGAATTTTGGCGTGGCGTCTTGTTTTCATGCTTTCTGCCTTCCTTCCTGCCTTTTAATTTCTGCTTTGCATAAATTTGCTGTCTACAATATCATAAAAATTGCGTTCGTCGGTCTGAATAAGCTCAGTGTAATAGGTCGAGCGACTGACGGAAACCGTGTCCGTCTTATGAATGCGTATGGGTGCGCCACCGTCTATGGTGAGATACACCTCGCCGGAATAATCGCTGTCCGTGCTGACCGTGATGGTCTTATCTGCGCAGAACAGCGTGCTGCGGTTAAAGAGCGCATGCGGGCAGATGGGCGTGAAGATTACGCATTCCGATTCCGGGTCTACCACTGGGCCGCCCGCCGAGAGCGAGTATGCCGTGGAGCCCGCCGGTGTAGCCAAAATGAGGCCGTCCGCGCGGAATTTATAAAGCTTGGAACCGTCGACGGAAAAGCCGAAATCGTAAATTCTGGACTGTGCACCGGAGACGACCGCGTCGTTTAAAGCGCGGTAGGTTGTATCCCCCTTCACGCTGTGCACGGTAACGGAAAGCATCATCAGGCGGCGCACACGGTAATCGCCCGTAAAGAGCGCCTTTAATTTGTGCAGCTCGTCCTTCTCCACACCTGCCAAAAAGCCCAGCCGCCCAAGGTTCACTCCAAGGATGGGCTTACCTGCAACGGACGCGTGCTTTGCCGTGTGGATGATGGTGCCGTCGCCGCCGACCGCAACGATAAGGTCGCAGCTTTCCGCCAGTGCGGCGTGATTTTTGCAGAACGTGACGTGTTCATACTGCCCGCGGTGCTTTTCGTGCATGAGTGTTTCCGCACCGTTTTCCTGCAAAACCGCCAGAATTTCCCGGGTGTATGTGTCCGCATCGCGTTTATCCAGATTTGGAATCACCGCAATTTTCATAAGCCTCAGTCCTTTTTGTCCAGCGCCGCGTGAGATGCTTCCACGATCTCATGCGGCGTGCTTTCTGCCGTATTCACCGGCGCGTCGCTTTTTTGGAGGAACACAAGATACTCGATGTTGCCCTCCGGTCCTTTGACCGGCGAGAACGTAAGTCCCAGTACGGAATATCCGTTTTCCACTGCAAAATCGCAGAGCATCTGCACCACTTCCTCGTGCACGGCTTTGTCGCGCACAACGCCCTTTTTGCCTACTTTTTCCCTGCCGGCTTCAAACTGCGGCTTAATAAGGCACACAGCTTTGCCGCCGTCCTTTAAAAGCGGACGCACGGCGGGCAAAATAATTTTGAGCGAGATGAACGACACGTCTACGGAGAAGAAGTCAATCTCCTCCGGAATTTGCTCGCGTGTGAGATAGCGGGCGTTCGTACGCTCCAGATTCACCACGCGCGGGTCGGTGCGCAGCTGCCAGGCGAGCTGCCCGTAGCCAACGTCTACGCTGTATACTTTGGAGGCGCCGTTTTGCAGCATGCAGTCCGTAAAGCCGCCCGTAGATGCGCCGATGTCCATACATACGGTGTTTTCGAGCTTGATCGGAAACAGCTGCATAGCTTTTTCAAGCTTTAAGCCGCCGCGGCTGACGTAGCGCAGCGTGTTGCCGCGCACCTCTAAGACTGCGTCTTCGCGCACGGTGTCACCGGGCTTATCGAATTTCTGGTTATCCGCGTAAACACAGCCCGCCATGATGAGCGTGCGCGCTTTTTCGCGGCTGGGCGCAAGCCCTTTTTCATAAAGCAGGACGTCTATCCTTTTTTTCATATAGAAACTGCCTTTCCATCTTTCTTTTCTGCGGTTTGCAGCGCCGTGTGTACGGCGTTCACCATGCCCTCTACGTCAAGACCGAGCTTATGCAGCGTGCGGAACATAGGCGCGTGCTTGATGAATCCGTTTTCAATAGCGTGCACTTCGTAGTGTCCTCTGAAATTGCGATCCAACAGCATGGCGCCGAATTCCTCCGCAATGCCGCCTTGGCGGACGCCCTCTTCAAAGAACAGCACCGTGAGACACCTTAAGACCGCTTCCACCGCTTTCGGATCGATCGGCACGATGCGATTGAGCTTCACGATGCGGCACTTTATGCCCTCTTTTTCGAGCGTTTCCGCCGCTTCGCACGCAAACGAGAACATACGGCCGTAGGTCACAATCGTGACAGAAGCATCTTCCGTACCAAACACATAAAACGGCTTGCCGGAAAGCGTGTAGTTTTCCGGGCGATACAGCTCTTTGCCGCGCGGGTAGCGAATAGCATAAAGGTGGTTTTCTCCCTTAATACAGTCATCAAGATTGTCCGAAAGCTCATCGTAATACGTCGGCGCGTACACGTGGATGTCCGGCACGGTGCGCAGGAACGCGGCATCGAACACACCTTGGTGCGTCTGGCCGTCTTCGCCGACCACGCCGGCTCTGTCCACGGCCAGAATAATTTTGAGATGCTGCAAGGCGCCGTCGTGGATGAGCTGGTCGTACGCGCGCTGTAAAAACGTGGAATACACCGCAAAAACCGGAATCATGCCGCCGCGCGCCAGACCGGCGCAGAACGTGACGGCGTGTTCCTCCGCAATGCCGACATCAAAGAAACGGCTGCGGTATTTTTCGCGGAAATCCGTCAGACCGGTGCCGGATTCCATCGCCGCCGTAACGGCGCACAGCTTCTCATTTACACCGGCTATCGTGCACATCGTCTCGCCGAACGCATGCGAAAAACCCTTGGCAATGGCTTCGCCCGCGCCTTTTTCGCGGTCAAACGCTGCAAGGCCGTGGTAAACGCTCGGAGCGTTCTCCGCGTATTTATATCCGCGTCCTTTATAGGTGCGGATGTGGATGAGCACCGGCTTATCCATATCGCGCGCCATCGTCAAAACCGACGTCAAGGTGCGCAGGTCGTGTCCGTCGAACGGGCCGTAATAATTAAAGCCAAGATCCTGAAAGATCGTGGTGTTGAAAATATTCTTTTTGATTTGGTTTTTCACGCGGCGCACTTCGGCAGCCATGTGCTCGCCCACCTTCGGCACGCGGCACAGTGCGGCTTCGACGCTGTCTTTTGCGTTCAAATACCCCGGCTTTGCGCGCACATAGGAAAGATAACGCGCAATGGAGCCCACGTTGCGGGAAATGGACATGGCGTTGTCATTCAAAATGACGATCATATTGCGGTTGATGCGGCCCGCATTGTTGAGGCCCTCATACGCAAGGCCGCCGGTCAACGCGCCGTCGCCGATGACGGCGATGACATGGCCGGGATCACCCGCAAGTGCCTTTGCAACGGAAAGACCGAGCGCCGAAGAAATGGACGCGCTGCTGTGCCCCGTTGTAAACGGGTCGCAGTCGCTTTCTTCTCTCGACGGAAAGCCCGAAAGCCCGTCCTCGCGGCGCAGCGTGGAAAACGCTTCTTCTCTGCCGGTTAAAAGCTTGTGCGCGTAGGACTGGTGCCCCACATCCCACACGATGCAATCCTCCGGCAAGGTGAACACACGGTGCAGCGCCACGGTGAGCTCCACCACGCCCAAATTGGAAGCGAGGTGTCCGCCGTTGTCCACCACCGTGCTGATGATCTCTTCCCTGATCTCATCGCAAAGCTCCGGCAGCTCGTTTGCCGCAAGCTTTTTTACATCGTTCGGGGCCTTGATTTTACTGAGCAATCTGCTCATACTTACACCAGCCCGTTCTGTATTTTTGCTGCCGTTACGGCGTTTTTCATCAGCATTGTAATGGTCATGGGGCCTACGCCGCCGGGCACCGGCGTAAGGTAACCGGCGACCGCCTCGGCGCTTTCGTAATCAACATCGCCGCACAGCTTGCCGTTTTCATCGCGGTTCATACCGACATCAATCACCACGGCACCGGGCTTTACCATATCGCCGGTGACAAATTTCGCCTTGCCGACCGCGACAACGAGAATATCCGCCGTTTTGCAGATCTCTTTCAAATTTTTCGTGTGACTGTGGCAGATCGTCACCGTGCCGTTTTCATGCAGAAGCAGCATAGCCATCGGCTTGCCGACGATGTTGCTGCGGCCGATAACGACGCAGTTTTTGCCGTCGATTGTGACGCCGGTAGAGCGGATGAGCTCGATGATGCCCGCGGGCGTACACGGCAAAAACGCGAAATCGCCGATCATGATGCGGCCGACGTTTTCGGCGTGGAACGCGTCCACGTCCTTTTTCGGGTCGATATGCTCCACGATGAGCGCTTCGTTCAAGTGCTTCGGCAGCGGAGACTGCACCAAAATGCCGTTGATCTTCGGGTCTGCATTCAGCTTTTCGATAAGCGCCAAAAGCTCCCCCTGCGTGGTGTTTTCCGGCAGGACGTGTTCCTCGGAGTAAATGCCGGTCTCGGCGCAGGCCTTGCCTTTGTTGCGCACGTAGATTTTAGACGCGGGGTCTTCGCCGACAAGCACGACCGCCATGCCGGTCTGAACGCCCTGCTTTTTTAAAGCGGCAACTTCTTCGGCAATTTCGCCGCGTACCTTTGCCGCAACGGCCTTGCCGTCAATTCTCACTGCCATCGTTCTTCTCCTCGCTTTCCCCTTCTGCCGTTTCATTCGCTTCTTCGGCTTCATCAGACGGCTCTTCGGAAGTGTTTGCATCCGCATTTCCTTCCGTTTTTTCATTTTCCGCCTCGGCAGCTTTCTTTACGCCGGTGCCGACCGTCATGTGCTCCTGTGCTTCTTCGGCGCTCATGCCGGAGAAAATGGTGCTTTCGGCAGTGTCGTCAATCTCGACCTTCTCCGCCTTGTCTTCAACTGTCAGACCGGCAGCTTCCATCGCCTTGCGGCTGCCGCAGCCCGTAAGCTTATGGCAGTTGCGGAACACGATGAGCAAAACAACAGCGACGAGTGCAGAAGCCGCAGCAAGCACCTGCGAAACGCGCAGATCGATACCCGGCAACAGCAGACTGTCTGTGCGCAGACCTTCAATGAAGAAGCGCGTCACGCCGTACCAAATGATGTATAATAAGAACGTCTGGCCGTCATACCGGCGCAGGTGGCGCGTGAATAAATGCAGTAAAACAAAGCCTAAAAGGCACAAAATCGATTCGTAAAGAAAACACGGGTGCACATTGCCTACCACTTCTGCGGCGGTACGGTCACTGTACATGCCCCACGGCAGGTCGGTCGCGCAGCCGAAAGCTTCTTGGTTCACAAAGTTACCCCAGCGGCCGACACCCTGACCGATGAGATAGCCAAGAGACGCGACATCCAGCACGGCGAACAGGTTCATCTTGCGGATCTTCGCGACGATGCCGCCGCACAGCATGCCGCCGATGATGCCGCCGTAAATGCCGAGGCCGCCCTCTTTGATGTTGAAAATTTCCATCGGGTTCGTGATGTACTTGTCGCCCGGGTAGAAGATGACGTAGTAAAGACGCGCGCCGATGATGCCGCCGAGCAAGCCGGCGATGATGGCATCGAGCAGGTGGTCTTTATTGATATTCATTTTTTTGCAGGAGGAAAAACCGTACAGCACCGCCAGCAGGAAACCGATGCCGATGATGATGCCATACCAGTAAATAGTGAAATTACCGACTTGAAACGCGATGGGATTGACCTCCACCGAAATTCCGAGATTCGGGAACTGAACTTGATGCGTCATGACTGTATATCCTTTCGATTAAGCTTCGTCCAACGGACGAATGATGGAAGCTGCCGTTTTGTCCATATCAAACAGCGTCTGAACGCGCGCGTTCACGTCTTCCGCGGTGATCTCGGAGAAGCACTCGATGTAGCGGAACAGCTCGCGGTCGTTAAAGTGCATGGTCATCACGGCGTTCGCGATGACATCCGGGCTATTGAGGCCGGAAACATTTGCGCCGTAAAGGGATTTCGCGCTGCGGCGCACGTCTTCCTCCTTGACACCTTCGCGCTTTAAACGTGCCATTTCCTCGCGGATGGCATCACACACGGCCTCCGGGTTGCCGGATTCGCCGCCGAACAGCAGCGCACCGTAGCCCGTGCCCTCAAAATACTCGTAGCTGAAGGAAGCTTCGTTCACAAGGCCCGCATCTAAGAGTTTGCGGAACATCGGCGAGCTGTCGGACGCCATAATGTCGAGCAGCACCTCGGTGACGGCAAGGTCTTTTTCCGTGCGGTGCGCACCGGTTACGGCCTCTTTCACGCCGAACTGGAACATAGGGCACGCCACAGGCAGCTTTTCTTCGACGAGCGGCTGCACGATGGTATCGGGCTCCTCTTCAAAAACGCGTTCCACCTCAACGGGCTCGCTCTTTTTCAGCATTTTGTCGCACAGCGCGAGGACTTCCTCCTCCGTACAGTTGCCGCAGACGCACAGTGCCATGTTGTTGAGGTTATAGAACGTGTTGTAGCAGCGGTAAAGGTACTCCGGGGTGATTTCCGCAATGCTCTCCACCGTGCCCGCAATGTCGTCCTTGATCGGATGCGTGTGGTACATGGCGCGCAGCAGGCTGAACATCATGCGCCACTGCGGGTCATCGTCATACATTTTGATTTCCTGGCCGATGATGCCGAGCTCTTTTTCAACGGTCTGCTTTGTAAAATACGGGGACTGCACGAAGTCGAGCAAAATCTCCAGCGCCTGCTCTGCGTTTTCCGTGCAGGAGAACAGGTAGCGCGTCGTCTCAAACGACGTATACGCGTTTGCGGAAGCGCCGATCTCGGCATAGCGGCCGAATGCGTCGCCGTCTTCGCTTTCAAAAAGCTTGTGCTCCAAAAAATGCGCGATGCCCGCGGGTGTCGTCTCTGCCTTCGCCTCGTCGCTGCGTTTAAAGACCTTATCGATGGAGCCGTAGCGCGTGCCAAACACCGCATACGTACTGCGCATTTCCGCTTTCGGGTATATAAACACGGTCAGGCCGCTTGCGTGTTTGACGCAACGGTAGCCGTCCCGAAGAAGTTTGCTTTCCACAAGGGTATTCATCATTTCTGCGCTCATTTTGCCGCTCCTTTCAGCTTATAGACCGTATCGAGCGTGACACGCTCGGCGGCGCTGATGATCTCGTCCTTCGTGATGTTCATGATACGCTCCGCATATTCCTCCGGCGTGTGGAGCTTGCCCTGCAGCATGCCGCTGAGATACCATGTCTCCATAGATGCCGCGGAATCTGCCACGGCGTTGTAGCTGTTGCACATGGCGAGCTTTGCAAAGAGAATCTCATCATCCGTGATATTACCCTTTTTCATATCGTTGAGCTCTTTTAAAATCGCTTCTTCCGTGCGGTCGAGGTCTTTGGTCTCCACGCCGCTCTGCACGAACATGACGTTCTTCGGCGTATCGTGGCGCGCGGCGCAGTAGTAGCAAAGGCTCTGCTTTTCGCGCACGTTCATAAAGAGCTTGCTGCTCGGTGTGCCGCCGAGCACAACGGACATCAGCTTTGCCGCAAGGCGCTCTTCCGGCGTGGTGCCGATGGCAAAGCCCATGACGAGCTTAGACTGCACAACGGGCATTTCTTCCGTCACACGCTTTACGTCTCCCGATGCTGTGTGGCGCTTTGTTTCAATGGACACCGCGTCGCGCATGCCGAGGCGCTTTATAAGCTGCTGCGCAAAGCGGTCGTCCGCACCGTCGCCGATTGTGAACTGGCAGATCTGCGCGTGCTTTACGGCATACTCCCACGCCGCTTTCACGCCCTCGCGGGTCGCATTCAAGATCGCCTCGCGCGTACCGATGCGCGGCACACCTGCGGGTTCGCCCGCAAACATGGTCTGCACACAGCGCTGCATGGCATACGTCGCCTTATCGTTATATTCCGCATCAAGCGTCTCCAAAAGCTGGCGCTGCTCCTGCAAAAAACCGTCCTCCGGGAACAGGCCGTTTTCGTCGCACAGCGGCGTGAACAGAATGCTCTCCAACATTTCGGAAAGCGCCTGCTGCACATCTTCGCCGCCGAACGCATACGGGTTCGCAATGCCGGCTGCGGCAAGCGTTAAAATCTGGTTATCGCCCACGCGCGTTACGCCCGGCTGCACCGAAGCGCCGTACAGCTCCGCAAGGCGCTTGCCAAACTGCGTGTAATCGGGGTATTCGCGCGTCGCACGGGAGATCATATTCGGGACGAGTGCATATAAAGCCGCATTTTCCGGCGTGGTAAGCGGCAACACAAGGTGTGCGGAAACGCGTGCCGTTTTAAACTGCGGCGTGCTGCTCCAGAACGCCTGCAAGCCGCAGTCCTTCTGTTCAAAAAAATGATTATTCATCTCTGAAATTTTCCTTCCTGAAATAGTTTAAAACCGAATTTTCAAAAGGTATAGTTGCATAAATATGCTTTTGTATTCGTATTATAGCACAGCTTTTTTCAATTTTAAAGCCAAAGACGGCTTTTTCACAAAAAATTCAGTTTACGCGCGCACAAAAAAACCGGGCGCAACACTTTTCGATGCACCCGGCTGAAGCTGCGGTCTCACTCGACCGTATTCAAATTGATCTCGATGTCCGTGAACTCTTCCCCCGAAACATAATCAAACCGCTTTGTAATAACGAGATGCTCTTCGTCTTTCCAAGTGAGCTGCATATCAAAAGTATCCGCCCAGCCGCCCTCATACACGCGCTTTGACTTAGGTGCGACCGTAAAGAGCAATAAATTAAGCCCGCTGTTCTCATACACCTCCACAAACGTCGCTCCGCCGAGCGCACCTTGATCCACGTTGATGATCTCCGCCCGCCGCGTTCCCTCCGGCGATGAAACGCTCTGCCCGACTGTTCTTGCCGAAAACAGGGAGACAAATCCGACAAGCCCGATCAGCAGCACGAGCAAAACCGAGATGATCTCGACCAGAATTCTACCGATCTTCGGCTTGCCGTACACAACGGTGATCGACGCGCTACACAGCACGCAGATCAAAAGCGCTATCGCCGTCCATGCGCTTTTCTGCGGATGGAGCGAAGATGTACGGAAGAACGAAGTGTGCGCGAGCGCGTCGAGCAAAGACAACGGCATCAGGAAAACACACAGTACGCCGTCCGATTCGTCCTTTTTAAAGAGCCGCAGAAACAGCACAACGGCAGATATGACCGCCAAAAGCCACGCGTAACCGACATAGCTGAACGGCTCAAGTGTGTAACCGATTAGCTGCAAGCCCCATTTTCCGCATGGCAAGACCGCTTCCAATACGACCAATATAACCGTCAAAACCCGTATTGCCCGTTTCATTTTCCTTCTCCTTTTGAAATCCACCTCAACCGAGGTACATTTTTTCAAACGCCTCTATGCTGTCAAACACATTCGGTTTGAGCCCTGCTTTTTCGTATTCCTTTGCATATAAGCTGAGTGCGCCGTCAAACTGCGCCGCAGCCGCCGACAGGTCTTCCGCGTCGAACTTTTCGAGCAGGTCAAATGCGGGAATGTCGAGGTTCTCACCGATCTCGTCGAGTATATACTGCAAATTCGCCGTCGCGTCAAACGCGGAAAACACGTCTTTTTCTTCCACCGCACGGTGTATTTTGTGCTGCCAGTTGCTCACCATCTCTTCCAGCGTGCCCTTGAGATCGTCCGGGGTCGGTTCCTTCTTCTCTGCTTTCGGCGCATATATTGCTCGCGCTTCTGCAAAGCAGTCATCCGCAGCACGCATCAGCTTTTCCGCCGCCGTGCGCAGGTCTTTCACCGTGCCCGCGCGGATGACCTCTTCCGTTACGGCCTTGAAATTTCGCGGCATGAACCGCATCTGCTCAAGCTCCGTAAAGCGGTCGCGCACGCTTAATTTAAACACTTGCTTATTCAGCACACAGATCGTACCAAACAGGCAATTCAGCAGGCCCGCGGCATATTTGCGGCTTTGCGCGAACGTTCTTTCGCGCATCAGCTTCGCAAATAAGCGCTCCGCTTCGCCGAACATCGCCTCCGCGCGGTGCAGGTCGTCTTCCGTATACGGCGCTGTGAGGATGCTTTTCGCCTTTTCACGCAGCGCCTCAAACCGTTCCCTGTCCGCATTTTCCGGGCAATAGACGATTTTTGAATCGAGCAGCTTTGCAAGATACGGTGTGGTGTAATTTGCTTCTTCTTCGAGCCATTCCCATTTCACGCCGTAAAAATCCATGCCGATGCCGTCGAGTATAAAGGTTACACAGGCTTTATAGCCGTCCTCGTTCCGCATTAAAACAAACAGGTCGAGGTCGGACGTTTCCGAGTATCGACCCGTGCAAAACGAGCCGTACATTGCAATTAACGCGACGGCGCTTTTGCATTCTTTTTCTGCTTTTTGAATCACGTCCCGAATCAATCGGTCGTTGCGCTGCATCAGCGCATTTCTGTTTTCTTCCGTCATGTTGGTTCTCCTGTCCTTATCAAACAAAATCGTTTCGGGCGCAAAATGCGGGACGGACACATTCTGCACCGCTTTTCATACATCAGCCGCAGCTTCAGTATATCAAAAGTGATGACAAGGCGCAATATTTTCTCTTAATCTGTGGAATATTTTATATAATTTGTCAATTCTGTTGTGCTTCTTTAAACCTTTCCAGCTCCGGTACGGCGTTCGCCATTTCGGCTTTGGCGTTTTCGCCTGTCAGGTGGTCTACGGCGTACAGCACCACGCCGTCTGCACCCGCTTCCTTTGCGCGGCCGATCTGCTTTGCGAGCGTGTCGGTCGTGTTGAGCCATGTGCCGTTGTCCGCATCCGTGCCCGCCTTGTACACCGCAAGCCCGATATATAATTTGATGCTCGGCAGGCGCTTTAATGCGCACCAATTCTGGAGCGCCGTTTCAAACGGCAGCGCTTCATTTTCAAAGCTGTAATAAAGCTGAGGGCAAACGTAATCGATATACCCCGCCTGCGCACACCACGTGTACACGTCAGCATTGATCATCTCGTTGTTTTCTAAATTGCCCTGCGGCGAAATGCCGAACTGCACATTTTCATTCGCTTCCTTCACACGGCTGTACACGGCGGCGATGAGCGCGTTCACGTTCGCGGTGCGCCACTCGTGCAGCGTGAGCGGCTCTTCAGTTTCATTTACATACGCCGCGTACTGCTCGGCGTCGATGCTTTCGTCGTCCGTGGGGTAAAAATAGTCGTCAAAATGAATGCCGTCCACGTCGTATTTTTCGGCGATCTCCGCTGCGCCGTCCGCAATGCGGTTGCGGATATACGCGCTTGCGGGGTTATAATAAATGCCGCTATTGTACGCCATAAAATATTCCGGGTGATTTACATAATTTTGCATATAAAATCCATTTTCGTCAAGCTCCGGCGGGATTGTCGTGCTCGCAATGCGCAGCGGGTTGATCCACGCGTGAAACTGCATATTTTGCTCGTGCGCGGCGTTTACCATGTATTCCATCGGGTCGTAGCCGGGGTCTTTCCCCTGCATATCGGTCAAAAGGTGCGACCACGACTCGTACTCCGAGGGATACAGGCTGTCCGCAAACGGCCGCACATGCACGAACACCGCATTTGTGCCGACGCTTTTCGCAGCCGCAAGCTTGGCATCAAAATTCTCCTTGAACGCTTCTTCGGTCTTCTCCGTCACATCGAGCGCCATGTACGGAATCCACACGCCGACAAGCGGTTCTTCTGCTTTTGCGTTCGTTTCTGCGGCGTTGCTATCCTCCTGCTCCGGCGCAGTGCTTGAGAATACAACTTCAACGGAGTTTTCCGCCGCACTCGACTCTGCGTTTTTCTCCCGTCCCGCCGCGCTTTTCATCGCCAGAAATACGGCCGCAACCAAAATTAAAACCGCGATGACATAATGATACTTTTTAATTACGATCATACGCTTTTTCCTTTCTCTCTGCGTTCCCTTGACCGCCAAACGGATTTGCGGTAAGATAATCATAAGTATGAGACAAGCGAGGAAAATATGATGGATTTTAAACTGGAACCCGTGCAGTTCACACTGCTGATCTATTATTGTATCATCAATATCACAGCCGCAGTCCTGACCGTTACCGATAAGCGCCGCGCACAGAAAAAGCAGTGGCGTGTCCCGGAGCGCACGCTCCTTTTGCTCGGTGCGGCAGGCGGCGCACTCGGCGAATTTATCGCCATGCTGTGTATCCGCCACAAAACAAAACACCTGAAATTTGTGGTCTCCATGCCCGTTTTCATCGTGCTGCACACCGTCCTTTTCTATCGGATTTTTTTGCTTTGAGGGAGACTTTAATGAACACAAAATATAAAAATCTGCTGTTTGATGCCGATCAGACGCTCATCGATTTTGAAAAAGACATGCCGCTCGCATTTCAATATATGTACGAGCAATCGGGGCTTGCAAAGCAAAAGCCATACAGCGCAGAGATTCTGCGCCTTTATAACGACTGCAACGAAAGTTGGTGGCGGCGTTTTGAGCAAAAGCTCTGCACCAAAGCGGAGCTGTATCGCAACCGTTTCGTCGATTTCTTCGAGGTCGCGGGGCTCACACCGGTCAGCATCGATTTTTTGCAAGACCTGTATGTCTCCGGCATAGCGAAAACCGGCACGCCGCTGCCGGGCGCTTTAAATATGCTACGTGCGCTTTCAGAGCGTTACGGCCTCTACATCACCACAAACGGAAATCCGATCTCGCAGCCCGGTCGCCTCAAGAATTCCGGCGTCACGGCCTTTATGAAGGGCTGCTTTATTTCCGATGAGATCGGCGCGGCAAAGCCGGATAAAAAATATTTTGATTATGTCCTTGCGCACATACCGGGCGCGAGCACCGAAAACTGTCTCGTCATCGGCGATTCGCTTTCGGCAGACATCAAAGGCGCGCAGAACGCCGGTTTAGACAGCTTATGGTATAACCCTAATCGCAAAGCAAACACCCTTCCCATACCGCCCAACTTTGAAGCCGCAAGCTACGAAGATATCGTAAGAATTTTGCTGTAAGGAGCTTTTATGGAGAACCCCGACATCGACCGCCCGGCCGTGCACATCGGCTTCCCCTTTTTCGCGGCGCTGTTTGTCGCCTCTTTCTTCGGCGCGCCGTTTGCCGCCGTTTCGGCGGTTTTGCTGTTCGCCGCCGTTTTTCTGCTTTTTCTGTTTAAGCAGCATCGACAACGGCCGAATTTCGTGCTTTCCCTCATCGCTACCGCAGCCGCATTCGCGGTGTTTGCAGTTGCAATGCATCTATTCGTGCTGCCCACGGAGCGCTATGACGGCGGCACATATACCGTTACCGGAAACGTAGAGTCATTCCTCACGAAAAGCAACGGGCGGTTCTATTATAAGCTGCATGTGACGCACATCGACGAGCCTGTACAGGATGTCGATTTTTCGGTGCGCCTCTCCCACAGCGAGGCTTTCCCGGCAGAGATCGGCGACACGGTCACGTGCGAAGCGAAGTTCTTCGCGTTTGAAGACAGCCTCGGGCTCTCCCCGCGCACCTCGTGGCTTGCGGATAACATGGTCTTATCCGCCTATGTCACGGATTACGAATCCGTGCAGGTCACGCCTGCCGAAAAGCACCCGTTTTCATATTATGTAAACCAAATCCGCACGCATTTTCACAATTTGATTTTGGAAAACTACCCCAAAACCGAAGGCTCTGTGCTTTCCGCCATGCTGCTCGGCCTGCGGGACGATATGGAAACCGAGCTTGTCTCCGCCTACAAAAAGGCCGGTGCTTCGCACATTTTGGCCATATCCGGCATGCACATGGCGATCTTAACGCAGTTCACCCTCGGTTTTCTGGGTCTGCTCGGGCTGAAACGCCGCCCAGCCGCACTCGTTTCCGCGGTGTTTACGCTGCTTTTTATGTTCGTCTCGGGGCTTTCGGCCTCTGTGGTGCGCAGCGGCATTATGCAGCTCATTTTGCTTTTCGGCATTCTTCTCGGTCGCCAAGCGGAACCGCTCAACTCCCTTGCGGTTGCCGTTTTGACCATGAGCTTATTAAACCCGTTCTGCGCGGGCGATGTCTCCCTGTTGTTCTCGTTTTCGGCGACGCTCGGCATCATCCTGCTTGCGCCCCGCTTCACAAAAGCAGTCACGAAAAATATTCGCAAGCCGCAGCGGAAAGCGCACCTTGCAAAGCTTGTTTCTGCATTTTCCGTCTCGCTTTCGGCGGTGCTTTTCACTGCGCCGCTGCAGCTTTATTTATACGGCACGGTGCAATTCGTTTCGGTGCTCACATCGCTTTTGGTGTTGGAGATTTCCGCGTGGCTGCTGCGGTTCGGGCTCATCGCCGCCTTGCTGCTCGCCGTCCCCGTCCTCTCCCCGTGCGCCGCGCCGTTCGTGTTTTTAAGCGGCATTTGTGTGAAAGCGCAGAATTTCATCATCACGCTTATCGCAGAGCACATTCCCGGTACGCTGCGTATCTCCGGCAAATATCTGCCCGTAACCGTCGTGATCTGCGTCCTTTTCTTCACGCTTTCCATGCTTCTCTACCGCCGCAAAAATAAAGCGCTGCCATGCGTTTTAGCGGTGTGCATCCTGCTTTGCGGCATGGGTGCAAACGCGCTTTTGAACCAAAGCGCCGCACGCCTTGTCGTTTTCCGCACCGATTACGCCGCCTGCACGGCGATTATCACAAACACCTCCACCGAGGTGCTCGGGTGCAGCGGAAATGCCGCTTCCGTTGAGACCGCCCTGCGCGCGAACGGTGCGGAGCAGATCACCCTTTTACACGTGCAGCCTGATGAAAAAAGCATCCGCTGCGCCGAAAAGCTTGCACAGCTTTTCGAGATCAAACAGATTCTCGTGCCGGACACCGTATATTATCCTGCGGAAAACGCTGCGTTTTACGATTTCAGTTATGTCGGCGTGCTTCCCTCCGGCAGCTTCACGGTCACGGACGGCGGCGAGACCGTCACGTTCACCGTAAACGGCACGGAAATTTACCTTGAAACGAAACGCAGCACGTCACTTTCCCACGACACAGATATTTTGGTGACAGAAAAACCGCAAAGTGCGGTCTCTGCCCCGTTTACGATTTTAAAAACAAATGGTATAATAGAGGATACCGAAGCTTCGCTTTCGCCCGGCGCATACCTCTTTATGACGGAGCACGAAAGCATCCGGCTCGATTTTGACGAGCGCGGCACGTACACGGTATACGGCGGCTAAGCCGCAACGAAAGGAAAACACTATGCCCGAGATCACGGAAACCAAACTCAAGGAGCAGATTGCAAAAGAGCAAATCGGCAGCCTTTACTTTTTGTACGGCGACGAAAAGCTGCTCGTGCGCCGCAATTTAAATCGCCTGTTAAAAAAACTGGACGGCAATTTCCCGGAATTCAACTTTCAGGAATTCCCGCACGACGCGCCCGTAGACAGCATTGCGGACGCCGTTGTCGCCATGCCGTTTATGGCAGAGCGCAAGTGCGTCACGGTCTCCGACCTCAACGTGGAAGCCATGAACACCGCGGAGCTCGATAAGCTCTACGAATTGCTCGATACTATTCCTGAAACGACCGTGCTTATTCTTTATCTGCCCACGCTCGAGATCGACCCGAAAAAGAGCGCAAAGTGGCGCACGTTTTTAAAGAAGCTCGACACGCGCGGCTTTTCCTTGCCCTCGCTGCGCCTGAAAGACAACGAGCTTGAAAAATACGTCTGCCGCGAGGCCGAAAAGGCAAACTGCCTGCTCTCCCGCAAGCTTGCCGAGCGCATCGTGCAGTACGTCGGCAACGACTTAAACGCCCTCACAAACGAAGTGACAAAGCTCTGCGCCTTTGCGGGCGGCGGCGAGATCACCGCCGAGCAGGTAGAAAAGACGGTCACGAAAAACATGGAAACAACCGTGTTTCTCTTGAGCAATGCCCTCGTGCGCGGCGATTACAGCAAAGCGTATGCGCTGCTTGATCTACTGATGGCCCAGCGCGAAGAACCGTACACGATTTTGGCCGTTTTAAGCAGTGCGTACATCGACATGTATCGCGTGCGCGCCGCGATCGAATCCGGTAAAACGTCCATGGCGCCGGCGGAATACGGCGATTACCGCGGCCGCGATTTTAGATTAAAATATGCCGAGCGCGACGTGCGCGACCTTTCCATCGAAATGCTGCGTGAATGCCTTTCGCTTTTACTCAACTGCGATCTTTCCATCAAGCTTTCGGGTGGTGAAAACATGGACAGAATCGCACTCGAAAAGCTTTTCGCCCAGCTTTTGTACGTCGCGCACCGCGGCAGCGTGGCCTAAAGGAGCTCTTATGATCCACATGAACGAAGCCCTCATCGTCGAGGGCCGGTATGACAAAAGCAAGCTTTCCGCGATGACCGACGCCATCATCGTCACAACGAACGGCTTTGGCATCTACAAGGATGCTGAAAAGCGCGATTTCATCCGCAAGCTCGCCAAAGAGCGCGGCATCGTCATTTTGACGGACAGTGACAACGCTGGTCGGCAGATCCGCGCGTATATCACGTCTTTCGTGCCGTCAAATCAAATTCGCCACGCGTATATCCCGGATATTTACGGCAAAGAAAAGCGCAAAGCGGCGCCTTCCAAAGAGGGCAAGCTCGGCGTGGAGGGCATTTCCTCGGAAATTTTACTGGGAATTTTAAAAGAAGCCGGCGCTTCCGTTGAGGGCAGCACAACCGATTTTCAACCCCTGACCCCGGCAGACCTCATGTCTCTCGGTCTCACCGGCGGTGTAAACAGCGCCACACTGCGCCAAGGCGTTTTGAAAGCACTTGATCTCCCCGAAAACCTCACGACCAAAATGCTCCTGCGCTGGGTGACGAGCGAAGAAAAAAAGGCGCAGCTTTTAGCCGCCGTAGAAAAAATCAAAAACGGTGCTTGACAAACCGAAAAGCGCCGACTATAATAAGCACAATGGCTGTGAAAGAAAGAAGTACGCGTTTTCATCGGCACAGAGAGCCTGCGGGTGGTGTAAGCAGGTGCGAAAAAACGCCGAAATACATTCCGGAGCTGTCTTTTTGAACGGGTTCCCAGTAAAAAAGTCCGTGTGCGCACGTTACAGCGCAAGGGTATGTTTGTACCCGTTGAGGTTTCAGGTGTGAGCCTGAAATAAACTGAGGTGGTACCGCGAACCACAAAACGAAACGTGTTCGCCCTCATAGATCAAGTGAGGGCGTTTTTTATATTCAAAATTCCCCTCCTTGAAGATCAAGGGGGTTTTTTATTGCCCCAAAAGCCCAAAACCTGAAAATTGAAAGGAACGAAACAACATGGGTATTTACGAAGAATTGCAGGCCCGCGGCCTCATTGCACAGGTCACGGACGAAGAGCGCATCCGCAACCTTATCAACAACGGCGAAGCCACGTTCTACATCGGCTTTGACTGCACCGCAGACAGCCTTACGGCCGGTCACTTCATGGCGCTGACCTTAATGAAGCGCCTGCAGATGGCGGGCAACAAGCCGATTGCCCTCATCGGCGGCGGCACCACGATGATCGGCGACCCGAGCGGCCGCACCGACATGCGCAAGATGCTCACGATGGAAGACATCGAGCACAACGCCGCCTGCTTCAAGCGCCAGATGGAAAACTTCATCGATTTCTCCGATGGCAAGGCTCTCATGGTCAACAATGCCGATTGGCTCTTAAAGCTCAATTACGTCGAGCTCTTGCGTGAAGTGGGCGCATGCTTCTCTGTCAACAACATGCTGCGCGCCGAGTGCTATAAGCAGCGCATGGAAAAGGGTCTCTCCTTCCTTGAGTTCAACTACATGATCATGCAAAGCTACGACTTCTACGCCTTGTTCCAGAAGTACGGCTGCAATTTACAGTTCGGCGGCGACGACCAGTGGAGCAACATGCTCGGCGGCACGGAGCTCATCCGCAGAAAGCTCGGCAAAGACGCCGCAGCCATGACCATCACCCTGCTCACCGATTCTCAGGGCAAGAAGATGGGCAAAACCGCCGGCAACGCCGTGTGGCTTGACCCGAACAAAACCTCCCCGTTCGATTTCTACCAGTACTGGAGAAACGTAGACGACAGCGACGTTTTGAAGTGCATCAAGATGCTGACGTTCCTGCCGCTTGACGAGATTGAAAAGATGGAAAGCTGGGAAGGCAGCCAGCTGAACCGCGCAAAGGAGATCCTCGCGTTCGAGCTCACCCAGATGGTACATGGCGCTGAGGAAGCCCGGAAGGCACAGGAAGCCGCACGCGCACTGTTCGGCAGCGGCGCAAACTCCGAGAACATGCCAACCACCGAGATCACCGTAGCCGACCTCACCGACGGCGCAATCAACATTCTCGACCTCATGCAGAAGGCCGGCCTCATCGCATCTAAGGGCGAGGGCCGCCGCCTCGTGCAGCAGGGCGGTGTTTCCGTCGACGACGTAAAGATCACCGATATCGCCAAGACCTGCACCGCAGCCGACTTTGAAAAAGGCCATGTCATCATCAAAAAAGGCAAAAAGGTCTTCCATAAGGTCGTTTTGAAATAAGTAAAAAAGTATAGCAAAAGGCATACGCTCCGTTTTCAGGAACGTATGCCTTTTTTGTTTACACCGTCACATACGGCAGCAGTTTCTCAAGCAGCTTTTCGCCGATGCCTTTTACATTCGTGAGCTCGCGCACATCTTTGTATCCACCGTTTGCTTCGCGGTATTCGATGATTCTGTCGGCGAGTACTTCTCCGATGCCGTTCAGACCAATCAACTCTTCCTTCGACGCGGTGTTGATGTTGACTTTTTCTTCGCTTAAAGCGGATGCAGCCGGCGCGCTCGATGCTGCTTCGCTTTGCCCTGTCGATGTCACCCTGTACGGTTCAAGCGGTGTATTCTCAAAGGAAACGCAGAACAGCACCGCCGCACACGCCATTAAAAACAGCGCGAACAGTAAAATTGTCCGTTGACTTCCCGCGCGCACAAGCTCTCCCCCTTACTCGTCCTCCGCGTGCAGCGTCTTCACAAAATCCGTAAAATATGGCGGCAGCGGCGCTTCAAACTCCATATATTCGCCCGTGCGCGGGTGGATGAACCCGATGAGCCCCGCGTGCAGGCACTGCCCATGCAGCTGCGTGATGACTTTTTTCGGTCCGTAGACCGGGTCGCCCGCGACAGGATGCCCGATATACGCCATGTGCACACGGATCTGGTGCGTGCGTCCGGTCTCAAGGCGCAGGCGCAGCTGCGTAAATCCCGTAAAATTTTTTGTGACAAAATAGTGCGTCACGGCGTTTCTCGCGTTCGGCGTGTTTTGTACCGCCATGCGCTTTCTGTCCTGCGGATGACGTGCGATGGGCGCATCCACCGTGCCGTCCTCGCGAATTTTCCCGTACACCACGGCGCGGTATTCGCGCGTAAAGCTGTGCGCCTTGATCTGCTCCGCCAAGTGCCGGTGCGCGGTGTCGTTCTTCGCGACGATGAGCAGCCCGCTCGTGTCCTTGTCAATGCGGTGCACAATGCCCGGGCGAATCACGCCGTTGATGCCCGAAAGCGAATCGCCGCAGTGATACAGCAGCGCGTTCACAAGTGTGCCGTCATAATTGCCCGCTGCCGGGTGCACCACCATACCCTTCGGCTTGTTCACCACAAGTAGGTCGTCATCTTCATATACGATGTCAAGCGGAATGTTCTCCGCCTTCACGTCGAGCGGGCGCGCTTCGGGGATCTCCACGCACAAAACGCTCCCCGGCGCAAGCTTCGTGCTTTTCTGCACAATCTTATTATCGCAGGTCACATGCCCGTCGCGGATCAAATTCTGCACCGCAGACCGGGAAAGCTCCGGCAGCGCCTCCGCAATCAGTTTATCGGCGCGCTGGCCCGCCGCTGTGACCTCAATCTCATGCAGCTCCGCCATACTTATTTCCCGACCCCGTCGGCAGTCGTTTCCGTCGGCTCGTTCACTTTTTTATCTGCCGCTTCTTTTTTGTCTTTAAAGAATAAGTACCACACGGCAAACAAAATCGCACCGACCACCACGCAGCAGTCTGCAAAGTTGAACACATACGGAAAAAACAGCACATGGATGTAATCGACCACATAGCCGAAAATAAAACGGTCAATGAGGTTACCGATGCCGCCCGCGATGATGAGCACGCACGATGTGCGCGACATCCATGTGTGGTGCTTATAGCGGAACAAAAACACGAGCAACGCTGCCATAAGCCCTATCGTCAGTATGATCAAAAGCCACGAAAGCCCGGCAAAAAAGCCGAATGCCGCGCCGTTGTTTTCAAGGTAACGGAACTCCAAAAGGCCCGGAATGCACGTCACGCTGCCGATGGGCTTTAAGTTTGTGATAACCGTCATTTTTATAAACTGATCGACAGCTGTCAGCACGGCGATCAGCAAAAGAATGAGAATGGACAAAAGAAATATCCCCTTATAACCCGAAAAAGGCGCAAGCCGGGCAAAACCGGTTTGCACCTTGGTTCGGTTCAATTATTCAACAGCACGGCGTCATTAAGCACGTACCGTTTAAAACAAATTCAATGTGTCCGAAATTATTCGGAAAGTGCTTTTGCGCAGCGCTCGCACAGATCCACGTATGCCGGATTTTTGCCGACCGTGGAGGAATATGTCCAGCAGCGCATGCACTTGCAGCCTTCTGCCTTATCGACCTGTACGGAGAGGCCCAGTGCATCGTCGGAAAGTGTGCCGCCCTCGCCGTCCACGATCTCGACCTGAGATACGATGAACACGGTTGCAAGCTCGTCTTCCACAGACTTGAGGAACGCATACAGCTCGCCGGTGCAGAACAGCGTGACCTTTGCATCGAGCGATGCACCGATCGTCTTCTCTGCACGTGCGTTTTCAAGCGCCTTCTTCACAACATCGCGGATTGCATGAATTCTATCCCAGCGTGCGATGAATTCTTCCGTCACGTCGATGCCGTACTTTTCGCTCGTCGGCTTCGGCATCTCGTTGTAAACAACGTGGCGTGCATCGCAATCGGAAGCGTGCGGCATGCTCTGCCAGATTTCGTCGGAGGTGAACGCCAAGATCGGCGCGACCAGACGGGTCATCGCATCAAGGATGATATACATCGCAGTCTGCGCGGCGCGGCGTGCAGCGGAGTTCTTCTTCTCGGTGTACAGACGATCCTTGATGACGTCGAGATAGAAGTTCGACATATCCACAACGCAGAAGTTATGGATGGCGTGGTAAGCCTGGTGGAACTCGAAGGACTCATAGCCCTCGCGCACCTTCACCATCAGCCGATCCAAACGGTTCAGCGCCCACTTATCGATGGAAAGCATCTCAGAGACCGCTACACTGTCGGTATCCGGATTAAAATCGGAAAGGTTGCCAAGCATATAGCGTGCTGTGTTGCGGATCTTTCTGTATGCGTCAGAAAGCTGTTTGAGAATTTCCGGGGAGATGCGGATATCGGCATGGTAGTCGGAAGAAGCGACCCACAGACGCAGGATATCTGCGCCATACTTATCCACAATCTCCTGCGGCAGAATGCCGTTGCCGAGGGACTTACTCATCTTTCTGCCCTGACCGTCCACGACCCAGCCGTGTGTGACGACAGCCTTGTACGGCGCTTTGCCGCGCCATGCAATGGACGTGAGCAGCGAAGACTGGAACCAGCCGCGGTACTGGTCTGCACCCTCAAGGTACAGGTCAGCCGGCCAATGGAGATAATCGCGTGTATCGCAAACGGCAGCATGGGTCACGCCGGAATCAAACCAAACGTCCATGATGTCGCGCTCTTTTGTAAAGGAGGTGCAGCCGCACTTCTTGCACTTTGTGCCTGCGGGCAGAATTTCTTCCGCTTCCTTGATGTACCAAGCATCGGAGCCCTCTGCGCGGAACAGCTCGGAAACTGCGTGCATCGCGTCCTTCTCGATGAGCGGCTCGCCGCAGTCCTTGCAGTAGAAAATCGGAATCGGCACACCCCAGCGACGCTGACGGGAGATACACCAGTCGTTGCGGTCACGGACCATGGAGGAAATGCGGTCTTCGCCCCAGCCCGGGATCCACTTTACGCCCTTGATGGCTTCAATCGCCTGATCCTTGATAGCGTCCACGGAGCAGAACCACTGCTCGGTCGCACGGAACAGAACCGGCTTCTTGCAGCGCCAGCAGTGCGGATACTGGTGGATGATCTTCTGTAAAGCGAACAGTGCGCCTGTATCCTCAAGGTGCTGTGCAATCGCCTTGTTCGCTTCCTCGGTCGTCAGGCCTGCAAACTGGCCCGCTTCCTCGGTCATCTTGCCATGGCTGTCCACCGGCACAACGATCGGAATTTCGGGATAGTGATTGTGGCAGACGTCATAGTCTTCGACGCCGTGGCCCGGAGCCGTGTGAACGCAGCCGGTACCGCTTTCCAACGTAACGTGGTCGCCCACGATGACGAGAGATGTGCGGTCGATGAACGGGTGCGCCGTCTTCATATACTCAAGGTCGCTGCCCTTTAAGGTGCCAAGGATCTCGTAATCGGTCTTGCCCGCCGCCTGCATGGCAGATTCGGTCAGGGCCGTTGCCATCACATAGTATTCGTCGCCGGACTTTACAAGTGCATATTCAAATTCCGGGCCGACGCAAATCGCGACGTTCGCGGGGAGCGTCCAGGTCGTCGTCGTCCAGATTACGAAGTAGGTCTTACTCAGGTCTGCGCCCATCGGGGTCAAAAGGCCCTTGTCGTCCGTCACGCGGAACTTCACATAGATGGAGTGGCAGGGATCCTCTGCGTATTCAATCTCGGCTTCCGCCAGTGCAGTCTCGCACTCCGGGCACCAGTAAACCGGCTTTAAGCCCTTATAGATGAGGCCCTTCGTCGCCATTTCGGAGAAGATCTCGATCTGCTTTGCTTCAAATTCCTTGCGCAGGGTGACATACGGGTTGTCCCATTCACCGATGCCGCCAAGACGCTTGAAGGAGTTGCGCTGCTCATCGAGGTAGCCGAGGGCAAACTCGCGGCAGAGCTTGCGCAGCTCGATGTCGGAGATTGCAGTGGAATTCGAAACGCCCGCTTTCTTTCTGGCCTTCAGCTCGGTCGGCAAGCCGTGGGTATCCCAGCCAGGAACGTACGGTGCCTTAAAGCCGGACATATTCTTGTAGCGAACGATAAAGTCCTTCAGCGTCTTATTCAGCGCCGTGCCGAGGTGGATATCGCCGTTTGCATACGGAGGGCCGTCGTGCAGAACATAAAGCGGCTTACCGTCGTTCTTTTCGAGAACGGTCTCGTAAACCTTGTCTTCATACCACTTTTCGAGCATTACCGGCTCGCGCTTCGGTAGGCCGGCCTGCATGGCAAAGTCGGTCTTAGGGAGGTTCAATGTGCTTTTGTAATCCATATATTGATCCGTGCCTTTCTGCTGGTTTTATCTTCTCTTAAATTTACCCTTTTTCTTGTCGCCTTCGTCTTCAACGCCGAACTCCAGCGTGCTGAAAAGGGCCTCCTTTTCTTTCTGCAAAGATTCCGGGATGTCGGCGTAAGCGTTCAGATCAAGGCCGATGCCGCTGAACTGCTCCTTAATATAAGAGTCCTTGTCGTAAACAGGCTGCGGCTGTACCGGCGCCGGTGCGGGGATCGGCTCCGGGACAGGTGCGGGAGCGGGCTTCGGCTCTGCGGGGGCCGGTGCGGGTTCCTCTTCGACCTGCTGTGCTGCAGGCACCGGGATTTCTTCTTCCGGCTCCTCAATCACTTCGGGCTCGGTGTATACCGGCGTCGGTTCCTCGGCGGGCGCTTTTTCCTCCTGCTCTTCCTCCGGCAGGTCAAACGTCGGAATCTTCTCAATCACGGCAAGGTGTTCTTTATAGATGCCGTAGAGCGAAGCACGGAAGTTTGTCACCTCGCGCTTCATGTTCTCCAGCTCTTTCTCTTTTGCGGCGATCTGCTTTTCATAGGACTTCACAAGCGTTTCGGAGCGGCCCTTCGCATCTTTTACAAGAGCGTCCGCCTTCGCGTTTGCGTCGTTCACAATCTTCTCGGCCTTCGCCTTTGCCTCACGGATGGAAGCATTGCCAAGGCGCTGTGCGCTGAGGATGGCGTCCTTAATACCGTCTTCCTCTGCACGGTAAGACTCAATTTTTGCAGCCAAAATAGAAAGCTTCTCCTGCAGCTCGGCGTTTTTCGCCTGTAACTGCTGCACAGCGGCGGAATCATCCGTCTTGCGCGTTTTAATCTCTGCGTTTTCCTTTGTGAGCGCCGTTACGGTCTCCAAAACTTCATCAATAAACTGATCGACATCATCAGAATTGTAACCGGAAAAATTTGATTTTCTGAAGCTGACTTCATTGATGTCTTTAATCGATAACATGTGTGTAAGCCTCCTATATGTATTTTCTGCATTTCACAGATAAACGGCCCTTTTTCGTGACCGGGCCGAGCATATCAACAATAAATCGCCCGCAGCGGCGTATGGAGATGATGTCTCCTTCATTTACACGGTGCGAAACGGAATCCGTCTCCCTATGGTTGACGGAAACCAGACCCGCGTGCACCATCTGCGCGGCTTTTTCCCTGCCGGTGCCCGCCAAAAAGGCAACCAAGCAGTCTAAGCGTTCCGAAGCGACCACGCCGCCCATCGGCTGAAAACTGTGCGCCTGCGGCAGCGGATCTGTAAAGCCCTTTGTAATCTGCACCCCCACCCGACCGATCTTATCGATCTGCGAAAGAAAGTGCGGCGCAAGCTCTGTTTTCACAAACAGCACGGCGCGCCCTTCTTCGGCCAGAATATCGCCGAGCGATGCACGCACCACGCCCTGTGCCAAAAATGAGCCCATAAAATCGCGGTGTGAAAGCGCATCCTGCCGGCGAAACTTCACCGTGAGCCCCGTCACCGGAAACTCCTCATCTACGGGCTCCATATAATCCGGAAACACGCCCAAAACCGTTCGCTCCGCTTCGGGAAAGCCACCGAAAAACCGGTAATTTTCCGCATGTGCACGGCGCAAATATTCTTCTGCGTACGCGCGCTCGGAAAGATCCAAAAAGCCCAAAAACGCCGGCCTTTTTTCGCCAAGGCGCAGGCAATCCTCTATTTTCGCTTCAAAAAGCTTGTCTTCCTGTGCGGCCATATCAGAACGTTACGCCGTTCTGTGCAAGATCATCGCGAATCTCCGCACCGCTCAGGCTCACGCCCGCAGGCGTGAAAATATACGTCTTCGCGGCGATGGGTCTCACCTCGCCGTGGTTCGCGTAAGAAGCGCCGCTGAGGAACGCCAGAATATAGCGCGCCTCGCTCGCATTCGTCTCTTCAAAATTCACAACGACCGTATGGCCCTGGTTGATCTCATCCGCAATGCTATTTGTGTCGTCACGGAAAGAGTTCGGCTTAAACACAACCACCTGTGCGCCTGCGCGTGCGTGGTTAATGTTCACAACGCGGTTCGAGCTTGAAGAGGAGAACGAACGGCGTGCGGAAGGCTGCTCCTCGCGGCTGTCTGCCGTGGGCTCCGTGGCCTCGTCCTCGTAGTATTCATCATACTCGTCGTCGGGCGGGTTCCACATTTTCTGAAGCTTCTCTACAATGCCTGCCATATATTATACCTCCATTTTCTGCATAACAGGGTCGGTCAGCGCGTGTAGTCGCGCGGACCGAAAAGCGAAGAGCCGATGCGCACCATAGTGGCGCCGCACTCGATGGCCTCCGCGTAATCGGAAGACATACCCATCGAAAGGCAATTCATAAATACATTATCTATTTTTTTGGCGCGGATGTCAATAAAAGATTGATGCATTTGGGAAAAATAATTGCATAGCGCGGATTTTTCCGCACAAATTGGTGGAATTGCCATCAATCCGTTCACCTGAATGCCCGGCAGCACGGCAATTTCTTCCAACAACGCGGGCAGCGCAGCTTTTTCAATGCCGCCCTTGCTTTCTTCCCCGCCGATATTCACTTCAATGAGCACCGGCATTTTGCGGCCTATTTTCTCCGCAAGGCGGGAAATTTCCTTTGCAAGCTTTACGGAATCCACCGACTGGATGCAGTCGACCTTATCGATGATATATTTCACCTTGTTTGTCTGCAAGCGCCCGATGATCTGGCCGGAAACGCCCTTGTCCCAATCGATCTTTTCATATTTGTCCATGAATTCCTGCACGCGGTTTTCGCCGATGAAGCGCAGGCCGCAGCCGATGGCGTGGTTGATGACCTCCGCCGGCACGGTCTTCGTCGCCGCAAGAAACGTGATGTCCTCGGGCTTTCTGCCGGAGCGCACCGCTGCCTCCGCAATGCGGTTCGTGATGACCTTATAGTTTTCCTCTACGTCCCTAAAACGCTCCTCAAAGCATTTTTCCGTCATAAAGATCCGTCCCTTCCACAATGACTTCATCGTAAAGCTGTATCGTTCTCGAGGTGACGAGCTGCTCTTTTTCCGAGGAGGAAAGGTTCAGCTTGCACACGGCATAGCCGTCGATCGTCGCATCGGAGAATACCTGTACAAAGCGCACGCGGCTGCCGGACTTGATGTAAACACCCTTCACGTTCTGTTCCACATGCTCCGTCACATTGCCGTCCGTGTCCGTATCCGTCACGGTCACGTCCGCAAAGTGGATGGCCTTTTCGTTCACGAGCACACCGGCATACGACTGTAAATCGATGCGCAGCGGCTCTTTGCGCGCGGCGGCAAGGTCTGTGTTCATGTAAGAGCACTTCAAAATGACCACTGCGTCCCCGCTCGCTTCGTCCCTGTTGATCTTCACGACCTCGGCCGGGATTGTCTCCGCCGTCGCAAACGGCATCTCCACCTTCACGTTCGTCGTGCGGTCAAGCCGCACAAGGTCGTTTTCATCGATGATGCACGCAATGTACCAGTTGAATTCCTTTGCCACCTTGCCGATGACCGTGCTGTCCGCATTGCTGCCCGCTTCGCCTTCTTCCAGCGCACGCACATCGCTTACGGTCAGCTGCTCCACATCGTCGATGTCCACCGCGTTTTCGTAGCCGTCCACCGTGTGGATAAAATAACCGGAAGCCGGCGACGTTACCGTGCCGGTGCTTGAAGAGGTTGTCGTCTCCAGCGTTGCACGCTCCGATTTCAAATTCTCAATGTGCGCCACATAGCTCGCGGAATCCTCCGCGCCCGTCACAATCTGCTTTTGGCCCATCAAGAGGTACAGGTCGTTTTTATCGTTCGAGATCGACGAAAACGCACCGGATTTCAAATCGGAAAGCAGCCCTGTGACCGTTTTATTGATCTGGCTGCCGATGTTCTTCGGGTTCGAGGACGCGACCTCTGTGGGGTTCTCCAGCACGGCTAGCCGCGTAAGCTCCTCGTCGATGCGCAGCATGCGGTTGTGTGCGGCGGCGTCCTCTTCCGCGGGGTACAGCTCTGCTACCGTGCCGCCGAACGCCGTTTTCTCTCCGTCGTCGAGCGTGTAGTTCAAAACGCCGTCGTACCGCGAGTACACAAGCTCCTCATTGCGGATAATAAAGCCCGTGGTGTCGATGGATGCGGAAAGATCAGCGTACATGGCCGTTTCCGTTTTAAAGCCGGTGTATTGGCTTCTGTAAATCTGGTAGCCTACATATATCAAAAGCAAAATCGCCACGGCGATCGAACTGATTTTACGAAATAATGTGTTGCTTCCCATAGCGGGGCTTCCTTTCAGTCTTCAAAATGCGCGCGGGCTATGTCCTCTGCCGCGCTTATCAGGTCTGCCGGGGCATCAAAATCATCCGCAAAAAGCCACACGACATCTTCCTCCCGGCGGAACCACGTCAATTGGCGCTTGGCATAGCGCCGTGTTTCCCTTTTTATATTTTCCTTTGCTTCGTCTAAGGAGCACTGCCCCTCAAAATACGGGAACAGCTCCTTGTAGCCGATGGCCTGCACGGAGGTCTGCCCCGGCGTGCCATACCGCTTAAAATAATCCTCGGCTTCTTTTAATAGGCCGTCTGCAAACATCTGCTCCACGCGCAGGTTGATACGCCCGTAAAGCGTCTCGCGGTCTCTGAAAGACAGCACCAACATTTTCCCGTCATACGGCGATTCCACCGCTTTCGAGTCCTTCGCCTGCTTCGAGAACGGCTCGCCCGTCACCATGCAGTATTCAAGCGCGCGGATGACCCTGCGCGTATTATTCGGATGGATACCCTCGGCCCCCTCGGGGTCAAGCTCTTTTAGCCGCGCATAAAGAGGTTCAATGCCGTCTGCCGCAAATTCCGCTTCCAAATTACCGCGGATTTCATCGTCGCGGCTGTTTTCCGTAAACGGCACCGCCTTTAAAAGCGAGCGCGCATATAAGCCCGTGCCACCGACAAGCAACACGTTTTTGCCACGCGCATGTATGTCTTCGATCACCTTTCCCGCAAGCGCCACATAGTCGCTCACGCTGAACGGCTCCGCGGGATCCTGAAAACCCATCAGGTGGTGCGGCACACCCTGCATCTCGTCCGCGGTCGGCTTTGCCGTGCCGATCTCCATGCCCCTATAAATCTGCATCGAGTCACACGAAACCACCTCCGCATGGAGCTTTTTCGCAAGCGTTACGGAAAGCGAGGTCTTGCCGGAGGCCGTCGGCCCGCACACTGCGAATACCTTGATTTTCTCTTGTACTTCCGTCATTCCGGCGCCTCCTTTTGTTTACATAACTTTATAATAACACAACTTTCGCCCGTGTTTGTGAGCAAACCGTTAAACTCTGCCGAATTCTTTTTCCAGCGTTCGCTTTTTCAACATCACGTAGATCGGCCTGCCGTGCGGGCAGTAGCGCACATCGGGGTTCGCTTCCAGCTCTTCCGCAAGTGCAATGAGCTCCTCTTTTTTCGAGGCGTTCCCACCCTTAATGGCTGCGCGGCACGCAATGTTGTGGTACAGCCAGTCCATGTGCTCCGTCGTCGCGTCGTTCTTGTTTTCTTCAAGGTATCCCGCCATTTCGAGCACGGAGTCCTTGATGTCCGCACCGTTCAAATTAAGCGGCGCGCTGCGCACCAAAACGGTACCGCTGCCGAAATCCTCCACGTCAAAGCCCGCCTGCTCAAAAACACTCAAATTCTGCAAAACCGCCGTGTACTCGTTTTTGTCCATCGTCACCGTCACGGGCACAAGCAGCGTCTGCGCCATAGCAGCTTCTTCGCGGCGTTTGAGCTTTTCGTACAGCAGTCGCTCATGCGCCGCATGCTTGTCGATAAACATCAGCGTCTGCGCGTCGTATTCAAGGATGATATACGTGTCAAACACCTCGCCGATCACCTTATGCGCCGTGCGGGGTAAATCCCGCTCCGTCTCCGGCACAATGCGTGTTTTCGGCTGTGCGTTGCTTTCCGGATTTTCCTGCACCGCTTCCGTCTGCACGGGTGTTTCCTCCCACGCCGGCGGCACGGGCTCCGTCTCGGGCGGCTGCGGTAAGGGCGGTTTTTCCGTTCTCACTTCCGGCTTTGTCACCGGCTGCGGCTCCGCCTCCAAAACGCGCTCGATCGACGTACGAATCCTTTCAAGCTGCGGCTTTTCCTCCCGCTCTGCGCTGTCCGAGAACGTATGCGGCATCGGCGGCATATCGACGGGCGGCTCATACGGCGCTTCCGCCTCTTTTTTGCTCGTGTTGATAACGGGCGCAGACTTCACGACCGGCGCAGACATCGGCTTCACCGTCTCCGTTTTCGGCGGCGGATTCAGCACCATTTGCTGCGGCTTTACGACCACATCCGGCTTATACGGGTCGACAGGCCGCCTTGCGTGCTGCGCAAGGTCAACAGACTTCATATCGCGGCTCGCTGTCACGGCGGATTTCACCCCGTGGTACACCGCATCAAACACCGGACGCTCGTTCACAAAGCGCACCTCCAGCTTCGCCGGATGTACGTTCACGTCGACGACCGACGACGGCAGCTCGATGTGCAGCACGCACGCCGGGAATTTACCCACCATAATCGCGCCCTTGTACGCTTCCTCCAGCGCCACACACGCCGTGCGACTGCGCACAAAACGCCCGTTGATGAAGAAATTCTGCATGCTGCGGTTCGGTCGGCTCGCAATCGGCGACGAGATATACCCGTGCACGCGAATGCCGCCCAAGGTATAATCCACCGGCAGCAAAGCGCCGGAAAACTCCTTGCCGAACACCGCATAGATCGCCGAGCTCAGCTTGCCGTCGCCCGGCGTGTGCAGCACTTCCTTACCCTCGCGAATGAGGCGGAACGAGATTTCCGGATGCGAAAGCGCAATTTTGTCCATCAGTCCCGCCACGGAGTTGCCCTCTGCGGTGTCTTTCTTCAGAAACTTCATACGCGCCGGCACGTTAAAAAACAGGTCGCGTGCCGTAATGGTCGTGCCAAGTGGGCAGCCCGCGTCTTCAATCTCCACGTTGCTGCCGCCCTCGGAGGAATAGTGCATGCCGATTGAACTGTCCGCCGTGCGCGTGATGAGGTCAACGCGCGACACAGCCGAAATGGACGCCAGCGCCTCACCGCGGAAGCCGAGCGTCAAAATCGCGTCTAAGTCGTCCTTTTCGCGCACCTTGCTCGTTGCATGGCGCAGAAATGCCGTCGCCACGTCCTCGCGCGCAATGCCGCAGCCATTGTCCGTCACACGGATATACGTCACGCCGCCGCGGCGAATTTCCACCGTGACAATCGACGCGCCGGAGTCAATGGAGTTTTCCACAAGCTCCTTAATGACGGAAGACGGGCGCTCCACCACCTCACCGGCGGCGATCAGCTCCGCGACCTGCTTTTCCAAAACGTGAATTTTCGGCATTTTCTGCACCTTCCTTTCGCGTTAAATTTATTTCAGCATATTTGCAAGTTCAAACAAAATGTTCATGGATTCGATCGGCGTCAGCGTGTTGACGTCCAGGCTTTTCAGGCGGTTTAAAACCTCCGTGTCCTTTGTCAGCATCGTCAGCTGTATCGGTTCCTCCTGCTGCACTTTCACGGCGTTTTTCGGCTTTTTCACCATCTCGCCGCTTTCAAGGCTCTTTAACACCTCTTTCGCACGCCGCACCACCTTGTCCGGCACGCCCGCGAGCTTCGCGACCTCAATACCGAAGCTGTCGTCCGCGCCGCCGCGCACGATACGCCGCAGGAACGTGATGTCGTCCCCGCGCTTTTTCACCGCAATACTGAAGTTCTGCACACCGGGCAAAAGGTCTTCCAGCTCCGTCAGCTCGTGGTAATGCGTCGCAAACAGCGTCTTCGCACCGCACAGCTTTTTGTCGTGTACGTATTCGATGACCGCCCGCGCAATGCTCATGCCGTCAAACGTCGAGGTGCCGCGGCCGATCTCATCTAGAATCAGCAAGCTGTCCTTCGTGGCGCTCTTCAAAATTTCCGCCACCTCGGCCATTTCCACCATGAACGTGGACTGCCCCGCCGCAAGGTCGTCGGAAGCGCCCACGCGCGTGTAGATACCGTCCACAATGCCGATCTCCGCCGCGCTCGCCGGCACAAAGCAGCCGATCTGCGCCATGATGACAATGACCGCCACCTGCCGCATATATGTAGATTTACCCGCCATGTTCGGGCCCGTAATGATAGACACACGGTTCTGGTTCGGGTCCATCTCAAGGTCGTTCGGCACAAACGGCGCGCTGCCCGTCAGCAGCGCCTCCACCACCGGGTGCCGACTGTCCTTTAAATACAGCCTGCCGTTCGCCGTAATGGTCGGGCGCGTGTAGTCGTTCCGCACAGATACCGCCGCAAACGATGCCAAAACATCCAGCTCCGCAATCGCCTTCGCCGTCTCCTGCACGCGGGTCAGCTGCTCCGCAATCGTCCTGCGCACTTCTTCAAACAGCTTGCCCTCAAGTGCAATAGAACGGTCGTGCGCACCTAAAATGCGGTTTTCAAGCTCCTTTAATTCCTGCGTGATGTACCGCTCGCCGTTTGCAAGCGTCTGCTTGCGCACGTAGTGCTCCGGCGTCTTGTCCTTAAACGCGTTCGAAACTTCAAGGTAATACCCGAACACGCGGTTATACCCCACGCGCAGTTTCGGAATGCCCGTCGCTTCGCGCTCGCGCGCCTCCAGCTCGGCGATGAGCTGCTTGCCGTTCGTCATGTCACTTTTCACTTCGTCAAGCTCCGCGTTGAAGCCTTCGCGGATAATGCCGCCCTCACGGATCGTGTGCGGCGGCTCCTCCACAACGGCGCGGTCGATGAGTTCGCAAATATCGGAGAGCACATCCATGCGGCTGTCGATGTCGCGCAGCATCGTCGCTTTAAACGTCGCAGAAAGCGCTTTCAGCTGCGGCAAGCGCGTCAGCGCCGACCACAGCGCACGCAGGTCTTTGCCGTTTACAGAGCCGTACACCACGCGCGTCATAATGCGCTCCAGGTCAAAAATGCCCGTCAGCGCCTCGGTCACATCGTCTAAAAGCGGGCGGTTCTCAAACAGCTCCTCCACCGCGTTTTGCCGCAGCGTAATGCCCGCCGGGCTCAAAAGCGGCTGCTCGAGCCATGTGCGGATAAGCCGCTTGCCCATCGCCGTTTTGGTCTTGTCAAGCACCCACAAAAGCGAGCCGCGGCGCTCCTTGCTGCGCATCGTCTCGAGTAATTCAAGGTTTCGGCGCGTGTTTAAATCAAGCCGCATCGTCTTCGCCTGCGAATATATGCGAATTTCCTCCATGCGCTCCAAACCCGTGATTTGCGTGCGGCTGAGATACTCGAGCAAAGCGCTCAGCGCCGCCGTGATCTCCGGGAAATTCAAAACGTCGGAGCGTTCCAAAACCTCGGGGTGAAACTGCGCCTTCACCGTTTCTTCCGCGTGCAGCGGTTCGTAAACCGCAAAATCCATGCACTCGAGTGACGCCGAAAGCTTATCGGAAATGAATTTCGCCACGTCCGTCAAATCGGTAAATTCCGGGTTGATGAGGATTTCGCGCGGCGTAAATCGCGACAGCGCGTCGATGACCGCGCGGGAGAGCGTCTCGCCCTTCTCCGCCGTCAGCGTCGTTGCCTCCAGCTCGCCCGTTGAAATATCCGCAAAGCAGATGCCCACCTTATCACCCTGATAATACGCGGAAGCGATGTAGTTGTTCTTCGCCTCGTCGAGCATGCTGCTTTCCATAACGGTGCCGGGCGTGATGACGCGGATAACGCTGCGCTTTACGATGCCCTTTGCAAGCGCCGGGTCTTCCATCTGCTCGCAGATAGCAACCTTGTAGCCCTTTGCCACAAGCCGCGCGATATACGTCTCCGCGCTGTGGAACGGCACGCCGCACATCGGCGCGCGCTCCTCCTGGCCGCAGTCACGGCCTGTCAGCGTCAGCTCCAACTCACGCGACGCGATTTTCGCATCGTTAAAGAACATCTCGTAAAAGTCCCCAAGGCGAAAGAAAAGGAGCGTGTTCGGGTACTTTTCCTTCACTTCAAAGTACTGTTTCATCATCGGGGAATAATCAGCCATGCCCGGCCTCCATATCGTTAAGATTCAGTCAACAAGTGAATTACTGCCAAAGGCAGATTTTTGTAAAGTAGGTGCGCGAGATGCGCCGTCAGATTTTTCGTCATGAGCGTATACGCCTTGCGTAGTAAATTCCGCAGGCAGGCTGGCGCCTGTCAAGGACTTTACGACCGGTATGGCGGAAAAGATGCAAGCAGATCACGTGCAAACTTTGCAAAATTCTGCCTTAGTGGCAGCCACCGCCGCAGGTCGCACAGCTGCCGGTGCAGCCGCAGGCATCGGGATCGCAGCCATCCGGGTCCTGACCCTCCGCGCACATGGAAAGCACACCCGTCACGCGCTGCATCAGCGCATCAAACTCGTTCTTTGCCGCCTGATACGCCGCCATGTGCTCGTTCTGCATCACTCTGCCGTAAATCTCGCGCAGTTCTTTGTTGTACTGCTCGATAAGCTCCTCGCTGCGGTCTTCCTTTCCCGCCTCGTTGTTGATGGCCATGCGCTTTAAGTTGAATTCGCCGATGGCGTTCTGCAAAGCTTCGTCCTCGTTGCACTGCTGCTCCGCAACGCTCATGTTGATGTAGGTCTGGTCCTGCTGCAAAGCGCGGCCGAGTTCTCTTGTCAGTTTCATGATATCCATAGTAATAGCTCCTTAAAATAAATTATAAATTTTATTGTATTTTGAAAAAGCAATGGGTCAAAACCCGTTTTGCTTAGTCTACACATTCGCCGCGCAAAATCCAGTTGCGCGCTTCGGTCACTTTTACATTTTTGAATTCGCCGATCCATTCGTCTTCGCCGGGGAATTCCACAATGATGCTGCTTGCGGTGCGACCGCTGAGCAAACCGTTTTTCTCGTTGCGCTCTTCAATGAGCACACGCTCCGTGCTGCCCACCATGGAAGCGCAGCGCTTTGCGGCAATCTCCTCCTGTGTCTTCAAAAGCTCCGAGAACCACTGCGTTTTCTCCTTGTACGTGACAGGGTCTTCCATTTCGGCGGCTCTCGTGCCGGGGCGCGGCGAGAAAATAAACGTAAAGAGCGACGTGAACTCCACCTCGCGGATGAGGCTCAGCGTCTCGCAGAACTCCTCATACGTCTCGCCCGGAAAGCCGACGATAATGTCGGAGGTCAGCGACAGATCGGGCATTTTCTCTTTCGCATAGCGGATGAGGTCAAGGTATTTTTCGCGGTCGTAGTGGCGGTTCATCGCCTTTAACACACGGCTGCTGCCGGACTGGCACGGCAGGTGGATGTAGTGGCAGATGTGCCGGCTCTCCGCAATCGTGTCGAACAGCTCGTGCGTCGCGTCCTTCGGGTGCGAGGTCATAAAGCGCAAACGGTAGTCGCCGTCAATCGCGTCAATGCGGCGCAGAAGCTCCGAAAAATTCACTTTCTCCGGCAAGCCCTTGCCGTAGGAGTTCACGTTCTGTCCAAGCAGCGTAATTTCTTTGTAGCCCTGCTCAATGAGCTCGCGGCACTCGGCGACGATGGCATCCGGGTGGCGGCTCTTCTCCCGGCCGCGCACATACGGCACAATGCAGTACGAGCAGAAATTGTCGCAGCCGTACATCACGGTCACCCACGCGCGTGTGTTGCCGTCGCGGCGCACCGGCAGGCCTTCAATGATCTCTTTCGATTCATGCCCGCGCAAAAAAACGCGCTTCGAGTCGGTCACGGCGGTGTACATCATCTCCGGCAGTCGGTGGATGACGTGCGTGCCGAACACGATGTTCACAAACGGGAACGACGCCTTAATGCGCTCCGCCACGCGCTCCTGTTCCATCATGCAGCCGCATACGGCAATGAGCAGCGACGGGTTGCGGCGCTTCACGTTTTTCAGCGCGCCGATGTTGCCGAACACGCGGTCTTCGGCGTGCTCGCGAATGGCACAGGTGTTGAACAGAATAAAATCGGCTTCATCTTCATCTTCCGTGAATTCAAAGCCCATTTCAGAGAGCATACCCTTCATGCGTTCGCCGTCCGCCACATTCTGCTGGCAGCCATACGTGCGCACAAGCGCCTTCGGCGTGCCGTGCATCGCGCGCACCTGCATGATCGCCGCAACGTCCGCCGTGTATAGCTTCTGCTTTTGCAGCTCGTCTGCCGTAACGGTGATTTCTTTATCCTTCAAAAAACATTCTCCTTTATCGCACGCAGACAAGCTGTCTGCGGTAAGCTGTCATAATGATACAGAGTATACTATACCACAAATCGGCATGATTCGCAAGGTGAAATCCACCGTTTCCCAATATTTACAATTTCGCAACACGTATTTCCCGCAATACGCAAAAACGGCGGCTCTAAAAACCAAAGCCGCCGTTAAACTTATTCGATTGTCACTTTCGTGCCGCCCGCGCTGCGCACGGAGAGCACATAGCAGCTCTTTTCGCCAAACACGCTCTGCATCTCTGCCTTGAACGCGTCCAGCATATCGAGCGGCACATACGCCTGCACCGTGCCGGCAAAGCCGCCGCCGTGCACGCGATACGCGCCCTTGCCACCGAGGATCTTCGCCATAAGTGCCAACGCGAGGGACAAGCCCTGCTCCTGCGGATTCACAACTGCGAACACATTCTGCAAATTCATCGCCGAGGAATAACCCGAGGCAATCACGCACTGCTTGAACGTCTCAAAGTCACCCGCTTTCAGCGCTGCCACTTCCTGATCCACCACGCGGTTGTCGTCGAAGAAGTGAATCGCACGCAAAATCGCGCGGTCGCCGACTTCTTTTCTGAGCTCGGGAATTTTCTTATAAAACTCCTCCTCGCTTACCTCGCGCAGCACTTCGCCGCCAAGCGCCTTCGCAACGCGCTTCATCTCCGCCGGAATGGCTGCGTATTCACCGGTCAGGTCGGCATGGTTTCCGCCCGTATCGACGACGCACAGCGCATAGCCGTAACGGTCAAGGTCAAAATCGATCTTCTCAATCTTCGGCGCAGAAAGGTCTTTAAAGTCCATCGTCGTAAAGCCGCCTACACTCGCCGCCATCTGGTCGAGTAAGCCGGAGGGCTTGCCGAAGTACACGTTTTCGGCAAATTTTGAGATCTGTGCCGCCTCCACGGGGTCGATCGCGTCGTTATTATACAGGTGGCTTAAAATCGTCACCACAAGCACCTCAAACGCCGCGGAGCTTGAAAGGCCGGAGCCCTTTAAAACTCTTGAGGTCGTCACCGCGTCAAAGCCGCCCACTTCATAGCCGAGCGCCTTTAAGCGTGCGCACACGCCGCGGATGAGCGACGCCGAGCGCTCCTTTTCCGCTTCCTGCACGTTAAGGTCTGCCGTATCGACCGTGTCCATCGGGAACCCGACGGATTTCAGGCGGATCACGCCGTTCTCGGTCTTCTTCACCGCCGCAATAACGTCCAGATTCACAGCCGCCGCCAGCACCTTGCCGTTGTTGTGGTCGGTGTGGTTGCCGCCCACCTCGGTTCTGCCCGGCGCACTGAAATATGAAAGCGCATTGGCATCCCCGAACTCCTCCGCAAAGTAAGCGGAAAGCTCCTCATAACGCTTCTGCTGCTCGGCCGCTTCCGCGCCGTACAGTGTTTTTAAATCGATGACCATGCTGAAAAACCTCCCGGTTTATTTTTTGAGCATCTGTGTAAATTTTAATTTATGTACTTTAGATTCGATAAACGGGCGGAATCTTTCCAACGTTTCCTTTTCCATGTCTTCTTTTCTGAATACCATGGATTTGCCGTTATCAAAATACATGATGTAGTGCTGTCTGCTCTCGCCCACGTCGATCATGTGCTTGTAATCGACCTTGATGCGGTTGCCGTTTTTCATGTTGATGACGCTGTTCGTCATGAAAATAAGCGTCGTCTCCGTCAGGTGCATCACGGCAGGATTATTGTTGCGAATTTTAGAAAGCCAGCGCGTGCAGCGAATGACAACAATCAGCGTAATCGCCACATACATGACAAGCAGCGATAAAATGAAATTGCCCACGTAAAAATGCCCCGCGTTGAACGCAAAGAGGAACGAGAACACGAGCGGCACGATGATAAACGCCGGGATGAGCCACTTAAAGCGCCCAAGCGTAGAGTAATAAATGAATGCCTTGTAGTCGTCCTCGCCGATCTGGCTCGTCACGCGGAATTCTTCTTTTTCCGGCGCTTTCTTTTCTTCCGCCTTCTTCTCCTTGTCCTTCGGCGTTTCCTTTCCCGTCAGCTCGCGGATATAGCGGTCAATGTCCTCATCGGTCTCCACGGCTTTTTCAAGCGCTTCGTCCGTTTTTCTTTCTTCTGCCATTATGCTTCGTTCCTTTCCGTGTTGTCCTCACCGTTTAAAAGCGTCAAAAGCTCCGCTTCCGTCAATACGGGGATGCCCAGCGTCTGCGCCTTCGTAAGCTTGCTGCCGGCTTCTTCGCCCGCCACAATATAGCTCGTCTTTTTCGAGACCGAGCCGCTCACCTTTCCGCCTGCCTTTTCAATCAGCGCTGCGGCCTCCGTGCGCTTCAAATTCGGCAGCGTACCCGTCAGCACAAACGTCTTGCCAAGGAATTTCGTGTCCGTCGTGACCGCTTCCGCCGTCATGTTCACGCCCGCCGCTTTTAGCCGGTCAATGAGCTCTATCGCCGAGTGTCTTCTGAAAAACGCGTAGACCTCCTGCGCCATAATGCCGCCAAAGCCGTCTATCGCCGCAATCTGCTCCTCGTCCGCCGCAATCAAAGCATCCATATTTCCGAATGCGCCCGCAAGCAGCTTTGCCGCCTTCGCGCCAATGTGCGGAATGCCGAGCGCAAACAGCAGCTTTGATAAATCGTTTTCTTTCGATTTTTGGATCGCCGCAACGAGGTTTTCCGCGCTCTTTTTGCCGAAACGATCAAGCGTTTCAAGCTCCTGTGCCGTAATGTCGTATAAATCAGCCGGCGAGTGCACCTGAAGCGCTGCGCTCAGCTGCTCCAGCGCCGCCGGTCCCAATCCGTCAATATCCATCGCGTCGCGCGACGCAAAATGAATGAGGTTGCGCATCAGCTGTGCCGGGCACTGCGGATTCGTGCAGCGCGCTGCCGCTTCCCCCTCCACACGCGTGATAACTTCCCCGCACGAGGGGCACGTTTCCGGCAAACGGTACGGCACGGTATCCTCCGGGTTCGAGACCACGGAAACGACCTCCGGGATGATCTCGCCCGCCTTTCGGATAATGACGCGCGAGCCGATGCGGATATCCTTTTCCGTGATGAAATCCTGGTTGTGCAGCGTCGCGCGGCTAACCGTCGTACCGGCTAAGAACACCGGCTCAAACACGCCGGTCGGCGTCAGAACACCCGTGCGCCCTACAGCAACTTCTATGTCAAGGAGTGTCGTCTCTTTTTCCTCCGGCGGGTACTTGTACGCCTCCGCCCAGCGCGGGAACTTCGCCGTGCTTCCGAGCGCCTCGCGCTGAGAGAAGCTGTCCACTTTTACAACAGCGCCGTCAATCGGGTACGAGAACGTGCCGCGCTCGTTGCCGATCTCGCGGATTTTCTCGATTACCGTCTCTATGTCGCCCGTGCGGCAATAAAGCGGCGACACCGTAAAGCCAAGCTCGTGCAAACGCTTCAATGCGTCCGCGTGCGTCGTGATGGTCTCGCCCTCGATGACCTGAATGTTAAAAACAAAAATATCCAGCGTGCGCTGCGCCGTAATCTTCGGGTCTTTCTGTCGAAGCGACCCCGCCGCCGCGTTGCGCGGGTTTTTAAACGGCTTTTCTTCCAAAAGCTCCTGCCGCTCGCACAGCCGCAAAAAGCTTTCGTCCGACATATATACCTCGCCGCGCACCTCCAAAAACGGCAGCGGCTCTTTGAGCGTCTTCGGTACGGATTTGATCGTACCGATATTCAACGTCACGTCTTCGCCCGTAATGCCGTCGCCGCGCGTAGAGCCGCGCGTGTATACGCCGTTCACGTATTCCAACGCCACGGAAAGGCCGTCGAATTTCGGCTCTACCACATACACTGGGTCGTCCACAACGGCGCGCACGCGGCGGTCAAAGTCGCGCAGCTCATCTTCGGAAAACGAGTCGTGCAGGCTCTCCATCGGCACGGTGTGCGTCACTTCCGCAAATGTGTTGTACCCCGCCGCGCCCACGCGGTTCGTCGGCGAGTCCTCTGTTTTCAGCTCCGGGAACGCCGCTTCCAGATTTTCCAAGCGGCGGTACAGCATGTCGTACGCATAGTCGCTGATCTCCGGCGCGTCCTCGGTATAGTATTTTTTATTGTGATACTCGATCTGTTCCCGCAGCGCCTCAATCTGCTGCCGGGCCTGTTCGTGCGTCATAAGTTAAAACTCCGTGTCATTTCAAGATATTTCGATGCTTGTTAGTATCTTACCACAAAGCGCGCGAAAATCCAACGGCTATTCACAATTTTTTATCCTGCGCGCACCACGCCGTACTGCGGCACGTCGCCCGCAAGCACCGCTTCATACACGGGGTATGCTGCCGTCACCGTCACAGGATCCGCCCCGTCTCGCTCCGCCGTGAACAGCACCGCTTCAATATGCAGCACCGTTCGGTACGCCGTGCGGTTGATGCCCGCGCCCGTCAAGACGCTTTCAAACCGCACCGAAACCGCACTTTCCACCGAAAACCGCACGGGTATCTTCATCCCGCGCCCGTTCAAAAGCATCAGCCCCGTTAAATTTCCGAGCGGCACAAACGCCTTTGCCGTGCCGTTCAAGCTTTTCCGCAAAGCATCCGTCAGCTCCGCTTCCAGTACGCCGAGCGCATATGTAGAAAGCGCCGTCTCTGCCCCGTCCTTTTCGCAGACGGTCTGCGGCAGATACTCCGGCACCGTTTTCGCGATGCACTCTTGCGCGTGCGCCGTCAGCGCTGCCGTGCGCAGCTCCGCTTTCATCGCGGGCAGTCGCAGCTCGGCAAACACAAAAGCGAAAACGAGCAGCAAAAGCGCTAACACACGCCGTTTACGTCCGCGTTTATACCGTCTTCGGCGATACCGGTACATAAATCATCAGTCCTTTCCGATACGCCAGTATACGCCGAAAAGGACTGATCGTGCCTGTCTTATATTTTGTCTGCCTTTAAAAGCTTTTTCGCTTCCTGCATCACGTGCGCCGCAGGCAGACCGAAAATGTTGTTGTAGTCGCCCTCAATACTCTCTACGAACAGCGCCGCCGGGCCCTGAATGCCGTAGCCGCCGGCCTTGCCCATCGGCTCGCCGCTCTGCACGTAAGCCGCGATTTCGCTTTCAGTCAGGGGATAGAACTTTACCTTCGTCTCCTGACTGAACGAAACGCGCTCGCCGTGATACGCCATGCACACGCCGGTAAACACCGTGTGCACATGCCCGGAAAGCAGGTGCATAAAACGGTTTGCATCCGCTAAGTCTTTCGGTTTGCCGAGAATTTCGCCGTCGATGTACACCACCGTGTCCGCCGCGATTACAAGATCGCCACTTTCGCACTTCGGCAAAACCGCTTCCAGCTTGCGGCGGGAAAGCTCCTTTACAAGCGCATCCGGCGCCTTCGGCCCGTTCGATTCATCGGCATTCGAGGCGATCACCGTAAACTCGATGCCCGCGCGTTCCAGAATCTCCTTGCGGTTCACGGAGGACGAGGCTAAAACGAAGCGTGCCATCAGCCGTTGTAGCCGTTCGGGTTCTGCGTCTGCCAGCGCCAGGAGTCCGCACACATGTCGTCCAGCGTCTTCTGCGCCTTCCAGCCGAGCTCCTCATACGCCTTCGTGCAGTCTGCGTAGCACTCCGGGATGTCGCCCGCGCGGCGCGGCTTGATCTCATACGGAATCTTGTGGCCGACGCACTTTTCAAACGCGTGCACAATGTCAAGCACAGAGTAACCCACACCGGTGCCGAGGTTGTAGATCTTCACGCCGCAGTGCGGATCATCGAATTTCTTGAGCGCCGCCACATGGCCCTCTGCAAGGTCGACGACATGAATGTAATCGCGCACGCCGGTGCCGTCCTTCGTCGGGTAGTCGTCGCCGAAAACACCGAGGCAGCGCAGCTTGCCCACCGCCACCTGCGTGATGTACGGCACAAGGTTGTTCGGGATGCCGTTCGGGTCTTCGCCGATGGTGCCGCTCTTGTGCGCGCCCACCGGGTTGAAGTAGCGCAGGATGATCGGATTAAAATCCGGGTTTGCGTGCGCGTAGTCCTTCAAGATGCGCTCAATCATCAGCTTTGTCGTGCCGTAGGGGTTCGTCGTCGAAAGCGGGAAGTCCTCACGGATCGGCACGGAAGCCGGGTTGCCGTACACCGTCGCCGAGGAGCTGAACACAAAGTTGTTCACCTTAAACTCCGCCATCACCTTCAAAAGGCTCAAAGTCGAAATGAGGTTGTTTTCATAGTAACGCAACGGAATCTGCACGGATTCGCCGACTGCCTTCAGGCCTGCAAAATGGATAACGGCAAAAATCTCGTCCTCCGCAAAGATCTTGCGCAGCGCGTCTTCGTCGCACACGTCCGCTTCAAAGAACTTCACTTTTTTGCCGCTCAAATTTTCAATGCGGTCTACCACCAGCGCCTTGCTGTTTACAAGGTTATCCACGATCGTCACATCGTAGCCCTTTTCAAGAAGAGAAATGCAGGTGTGGCTGCCAATGTAGCCTGTGCCGCCCGTAACCAAAATTCTTTTCATAAGAAACCGACCTTTCTGTCTTTCTGTCTGTACTGATTATACACAGTTTCCGCCGCTTTGTACAGTAGCATGCGTATCTTTTTTGATGCTTATTTATTTCGATTTTGTTGCTTCTTTTGCAATAGGCGTACAAAAAGCGGGCATACTGAAAAGGAAAGTCATGAAAAAGGAGTCGTTTTCCATGAACCGTACCGTCCGCAAAAACAGTCTGTTGTTCCTCGCCGGCAGCGGCCTTTATCCCCTTTTGGAAGTGCTGTGGCGCGGCTATTCCCACGCCTCCATGGCACTTGCAGGCGGCGTTTGTCTGCTGCTCATCAACGCCGTATGCTGCGAAAAAATGAAAAGAAGAAGCCTTCCGGCGCGCTGCGCCATAGGCTCCCTCATCATAACCGTTGTGGAATTTTTATTCGGCCTGCTCGTAAACCGCGTGCTTCATCTGCACGTGTGGGATTACTCCGCCCTGCCGCTCAACATCATGGGCCAGATCTGTCTGCCGTTTTCGCTCATCTGGTTCGTTTTAACGATCCCCGCAAGCGCCCTGTGCAAGCTCTGCTGCCGCCTTTCCGCCTTCCCGAAAGAGACAAAATCAGCCTCGGTCATCACAGACCCTTGATATATTTTTGGAACACCGGCAAAATGCCGATCTTATCCGGCGCCTGCAACGGCATCTGCGGGAACGCGTCATGACCCGGCATGTTGTTCGCTTCAATAAAGAGCGGGCCGTCTTTTGTGATCGCTACGTCCCAGCCGATGTAGCCCATCTGCGGCACCTTATGTGCCGCTTCACGGCAAATGTCCATCACCTTGTCCCAGTACGGAATCTGGTAGCCCTTGAGCAAGCATCCCGAACGCGGGTGGCGCTCATAGACGATACGCTGCTTGTCGCACGCCGCGCACGCGATTTTGCCGGTCTCGAGGTCGATCGGCGAATACATGCCGCCGGCATTGATGTTATCCACCGGTCGGTCGCTGTTGCCCATGCGGATGCATGCGTACACCACGTTCGACACACCGTCGGAAAGCACCGTGTACACGCGGATGGTGTTGACGGATCCGGGGTTGATGCGGTTCATGTCCGGGTGCTGAATGACAACCTCTTCGATCACGTCCGCGCCCTTTTTCTTTAAGTCCTCGTACATGGCGTCGAGCGTTGCGTAGTCGGCCTTTTTCAGCTTTTCCACACCCACGCCGCAGGAAGCGTCGTCCGGCTTGCAGATGATCTCGTCTTTGTCCTGCATAAAGTTCAAAAACTGCTCTTTTGTGCACTTGGAAAAATGCAGCCACTCGCGGTGCAAATATTCCGCAAACGTCGTGTAAAACTCGCTTTTATTATCAAAAATATGGTAATACGCGGGGTCGTTGAGGCTTTTTACAATGGAGTTATTGATGCCGCGCGTCACATACGTCGCACGCTGCTTGTCATTCAGGTCATAAAACGCGCATAAAAGGTAATCCTTGTAGCCCGCGCCGTACTTAAAGCCGCACTTGATGATGTCAAAAAACAGCCAAATACGGTTTTTACCGCTCACCTCATGCACCGTTTTCACCGTATCGAACAGCGATTTATAATCCATGTGCAGAATGCAGTGAAAAATATATTTCAGTCTTCCCATAAGCCGCCCCTTCTTACAGCCCCATCAGCTTTTTCTGCTTCTCTAAAATGCGTGCGCGGCGGCGCTCGGTCTCCTCCACGTCGATGGAAAGCGCACCGTCATCGGTAATCTTCAGCACGTCGCCGGCCTTTGCACCCTGCGGCAGCTCGCTCGTTTCAATGGCGAAAAACGCCTTGTCCTTGTCTTCGCAGATCGCGTAAATACCGTCAAATCGGTCGATGGTGATTTGTTTCATATCATCTGTTCCTTTCCGTAATACCTTTTATATAGCAGCGGGTTATTTCCCGTTTTCCGTGTAAATTTTCGTTTCAGCGCCGTCCGTCAAAATCGCAATACCGCCGTTTTCGTCCGTGCGGAAAATTTCAACGCCGTGGTCGGCGAGCCGTTTCAGCGTCTCGTTTCGCGGCAGCAGATTTCTGTCTTCGCCCGAGGAGATTACCGCATACTGCGGCTGCACAGCTTCAAGCAATGCATCGCTTGTCGCCGAAGCGCTGCCGTGGTGCGGCACCTTCAAAACATCCGCCCGCAGCGTGTCGCCATATATATCCAGCAGCAGTCTTTCCGCTTTCTCCTCAATGTCACCGCAGAATAGCATGGAAAACTCCTTGTAGCAAAGCTTATACACAAGCGAATTCTCATTCGTGCTCTCTAAATCTTCTGAAGGCGCGAACACCCGAAATTCCGCCTCGCCGTAAGAGACCGTCTCCCCGGCGCTTACCGTTCGCACGGTTTGATCTTCCGGCAGCCCGGTCAGCTCCGTGTACATGGAGGTGACCACCTCCTCTGCGGGCACCTCCCGCAAAACTTGCGTCAGCCCGCCCACGTGGTCGCCGTCCGCGTGCGAGATCCACACGGCGCGCAGCTTTTGAATGTTTCGCTGTTTTAAAACGCGCAGCACGGTTTTCGCCTGCTCCGCTGTCGCGCAGTCCGAAAGCACTGCGCCCTCCGGCGTTTCAATTAAGATCGCATCCGCCTTACCCACGTCGATGACATAAACCGTCAAATCGGCATCGGGCAAGCTCTGTGCAAACGGCAGCAGGCCGCATGCGCGGCGGAGCTCCGTCCACATCGCCCGTCCGGGCGGCATGTAACAGAACGCCAAAAGAAGCAAAACAAGTACCAACGCGCCTGTGCGCACAAGCTTTCTGCCGTCCCGTGCACCGCGCTTTGTGTTACGCATCACCGGGGATATCCTGCTTTTGCATGTTCATTTCCAGCCACTGCGCATAGGTGATGAGTACTTGGCGCGGCTTCGAGCCCTCGTGCGGGCCCACAATACCCATCTGCTCCATCTCATCGATGAGACGGCCCGCGCGGGCGTAGCCGAGACGCAGTCTGCGCTGCAAAAGCGACGTGGAGGCCTGGCCCGCTTCAACAACGCACTTAATGGCTTCGTTCATCATCGGGTCACCGCTGCCCTCATCGTCATTGCTGCCGCTGTCGCTCGATTTTGAGCCCTCCACAGCGCTGCGCTCAATCTCCTGCGCAATGGAGTCGTCGTAAATAACGCTTCTCGAATTCTTCACGAAATCCACAACGGATTCGATCTCGCTGTCGCTGACAAAGCAGCCCTGAATACGCAGCGGCTTCTGCGCGCCGACCGGCGAGAACAGCATATCGCCCTGACCGAGCAGCTTTTCCGCACCGCCGCTGTCCAAAATGGTGCGGGAGTCAATGGCAGAGGACACCGCAAACGCGATACGACTCGGGATGTTCGCCTTGATGAGGCCCGTCACAACGTCCACGGACGGGCGCTGCGTTGCGACCACAAGGTGCATGCCGGCGGCACGCGCCATCTGCGCCAAGCGGCAGATCGCGTCTTCCACCTCGTTCGGCGCGGCCATCATCAGGTCGGAAAGCTCGTCGATGATGATGACGATCTGCGGCATTTTGTGCATGGGCTGTCCGTTTTCGTCCTGATAATTGTTCGCCTGCGCGAGGGCGTTGTAGCCCTTTAAGTCGCGCACGTTGTTTTCGGCAAAAATTTTGTAGCGCTTCAGCATTTCCGTAACGGCCCAGTTCAGCGCACCGGCCGCCTTTCGCGGGTCGGTGACGACCGGCACCAATAGGTGTGGAATGCCGTTATAAATGCCGAGCTCCACGACCTTTGGGTCAATCATCAAAAAGCGCACATCGTCCGGGCCGGATTTATACAGCAGGCTCACGATAAGCGAGTTGATGCACACGGATTTACCGGAGCCGGTCGTACCGGCAATGAGGATATGCGGCATTTTGCTGAGGTCTGCCACCGTTACCTGACCGGCAATGTCGCGGCCAAGCGCCACGGTCAAGTGGCTTTTTGAAGTCACAAAGCTGTTCGATTCCACAAGCTCGCGCATGCGTACGATGGTCTTCACCTTGTTCGGCACCTCAATGCCGACGGCCGCCTTGCCCGGGATCGGCGCCTCAATGCGCACGCCCGTCGCGGCAAGGTTCATTGCAAGGTCATCGGCGAGGTTCGTGATCTTGCTGATTTTCACACCGGCGGCAGGCTGCAATTCATAGCGTGTAACAGCCGGGCCGCGGCAAATATCGAGAATTTTGGTCTGCACACCGAAGCTTTTCAGTGTTTCCACAAGCAGCTTGCCGTTTGTCTGAAGCTCTTCGGTCTCCACGGCAGCATCTACTTTTTTGCCGGAAGCAAGCATCGTAACCGGCGGGAAGATGTACGAGCTGTCTTCCTCCTTCGGTGCAGATTGCGCAGGCTGGGTCTCCATGCGCTCTGCTTCCAGCTTCTTTTTCATGAATTCTTCCGTCGCCTTCTGCGCGTCCGCGGCGGCTTCCGCGCTGTGCGCGGGCGTCACCGGGGACGACCCCGGCGCGAGGATTGTCGGTGCGGTCGGCTGCGGCGCAGGCTGTGCATACGCACTCTGCTGCACAGGTGCAGACTCCGGCTTTGCCGTCTGCATAACGGGCGGCATAATCACCGGCGCTTCCACCGTTTCGCGTTCCACCGGCACGTGGGTCTCCGGCGTTTCAGCAGGCTGCGGCGCGGGGCGTACTTCCGCCTGCACCGGCGGCGTATAGGTCGGCTGCACATTTTGCGCAGGCTGTGCTTCACGCTCTAAGCCGGGCACGCGGAAATCCGGCACACGGCGGTTTTCGTCGATCAATGCGTTGATCTGTGCGGAGCTTTCGGTGTAATCGTGCAGCACTACGGGGTCGTTATCCGGCTCCGTGCGGCGCACACCGAAAAGCTGCTCCAAATACACGCGCGGCGTCTTTCCTTTGTTTTTCGATTCCATTTTACCATCCTCCGGGACAGAGCGCACCGGGTGCTGCGGCAAAACCGTTTCAAACGGCGATTCCTCCGCATTACCGCGCTCCTCTTCCAGAATGCGGCGCTCTTCCTTGCGCTGCCGCGCGACGTCGCGAATGACGACCGCCGGCTTTGCAATTTTTTTAAAAAAGCTCGCGAGCGACGTGCCCGTAAAGATGAGCACGGAGACGAACAGCAGCACGCCCGTGATGATGCGTGCGCCAAGCACTTCCGCGCACTTGACGAGCAGCTCGCCGACAAGGCCGCCGACAAGACCGGCCCCGCCCTGCTCTACGCCATGCATATATAAGATGCCGACCAGCTTAAAAAAACTCTTTTCTTTCGGGAAAAAGCTGCCAAACACATGCCCCGCCGTGCAAAACAGCACGACAATCATGACCATGAGCGCCAAGCGCCCGCCGCGCAGCATGGTGGTCTGCTCCATCGTTTTGCTGACGGCGATATACCCCATCAGCACCGCAAGCAGGATAGCCCAGCCGCCGAACACGCCGCGCAGCACGTTGTGCACCATAAGCCACACGCTGCCTCCCGGAATGAGTACAAAGCACGCCGTTAAAATAGCCGCACCGAACCAGAGGATAGCTTCTGTCTGGTTGCGCTGGCGCAGCTGCTCTACGCTGGGCGCGCTCTGTTTTGAAGACGTGCTCTTCCCTTTTGCGGAAGACGCACGCGATTTTGTATTGGACTTAGAACCCGAGCTCCGGGTGTTTTTGGCAGCCGATGACTTCGCACCGCTTTTTGCTTTGGAAGCGCTGCCCTTTGCTGTACTTTGTTTTTTACCCGCCAAAATAAACCTCCGGATTATAAATCACCGGATCAAAGCGGCATGCCGGTGAAAAGATTTGTGCCCGTGGCCGCTTCGATAACGGAAACGATGAGCGTTATAACGCCGAGCACCAGCGTATAATAAGCGAAAACCTGCAATTTGTTCGTGGTGACAATCCACTTGAGCAGCTTGATGGCGAGGAAGCCGACAATAGCCGCCGTAACAACACCCGCAATCATCGCACCGACGCCAATGTCGACCGGCTGGCCGATTGCATCTTTAATGGTGAGCACAGCTGCCGCCAAAATGGACGGGATGCCGAGCACGAAGGAATAATCGAGTGCTGCCTGCTGGTTGATGCCGCGCAGAAGACCTGCCGCCATGGTGGAGCCGGAGCGGGAAAGGCCCGGGAACACCGCCGCCGCGCACTGCGTGACACCGACGCAAATGGCGTCTGCCGTGTGGAACTTTGTGCGGCCGCGAATCTCGCCGACTTTACCATCCTTACGCGTAAAGTGATGTACCTTTGCACCCTTGGAAGCACGGATACCGAGGAACAGCAGGGCGCTTGTCATGAGGAGCGCAAGGCCCTCGATCCAAATCGTCGAATCCGAAGCCCACAGCTCCGAAATATCTTTTAACTTCATGCCCGTGCCCGGAACCGGCAGGAACAAAAGGAACAGCGGGATAAGGCCGATCATGAGCATCATCAAAAGTCTGCGGTCATGATCCATTTCTTTCCATTTAAATTTGCCGCGGAATACGTCTGCAACGAGCGAAATAAACGCCTTAATGAGCCGCCAGATGAGCTTATAATAGACGGCACATACGGCGATGAGCGTGCCGAGGTGCAAAAGAATGTCAAACAGCAAGCTATCTACCTTTACACCCATGATGTGCTGTGCAAGCGACAAGTGACCGCTGCTTGAGACGGGCAGAAACTCTGTTGCGCCCTGTACAATACCTTGAATGATTGCTTCAAAAATAGACATTATGTAATCTCCTTTTCTGCAGATAATTTGTTTTTGTTCGGTTTTATCGGTATAATTATACGATAAATAAAAAGTTATGTAAACGGCAAATGCCGTTTTTAGAGTGATTTCTTGCCTTTTCTGGGCTTTGCACGCCGCTTATTCTTCTCTGCGGCAATCATTTTGTCGAGGCAATCCATGGCATCGTGCAAGCTGCCGAGCGTATCAATAAGCCCCTCTGCCACGGCTTCATCGCCGTCCAGCACCGTCCCCACGTCCATGACGAGCTCCTGCGTATTCATGGCGAGCTGCATAAAGCGCTCATAGGAAATGCCGGAATTTGCCGTGACGAAATTCGTAATGCGGTCCTGCATGCGCTGAAAATACTCCAGCGTCTGCGGCACGCCAAGCATTAGGCCGCTCATGCGCACCGGGTGAATGGTCATGGATGCCGAGGGCGCGATGAATGAGTGCTTTGCCGCCACTGCAAGCGGCACGCCGATGGAATGTCCGCCGCCGAGAACGAGTGACACCGTGGGTTTGCGCATGCCGGCGACAAGCTCTGCAATGGCAAGACCGGCCTCCACGTCGCCGCCGACCGTGTTTAAAATCATGAGCAGGCCGTCGATGTTCGGGTCCTCCTCCACGGAGACAATCTGCGGGATCACGTGCTCGTACTTCGTCGTTTTGTTCTGCGACGGTGCGACGTAATGCCCTTCAATCTGTCCGATGACGGTGAGGCACTGGATGGTGTGCTTTCGGTTTTTGGTAACGACCGCGCCGCCCTCGCGGATCTGCTTCTGGCGGTCGGAAAGGTCTTCGTTTTCTTCTTCAGCTTCGTCCGTTTCCTGCATGGAAAAAGACGAGCGTTTCTTTGTGCTTTTCATGCCGCAGCGCTCCTTTTGAATAAGATGCGCTTAGTTTTCACAGAAAATGCGGAATCATACGCGGCACAAACTTTCACGTATATCAGTATAGCACGCTTTTACGCATCCTGCAAGGGCAAAGCGCAAACATGTCCGCTGATGTCCTGTAAATACATAGTATGCACGTTTTGCAGGGTTTAACTGTATTTCCTGCAATTTCATGCAATTTATTCACAATTTACGATTGACTTTTCTCGCGAAATATCCGATAATGATAGAAACAGCGTCACATTCTCCCCCCGTGACACGGAGCTTCGCGGTGCAGCCGCAGAAAGGTAAGGCTTTGAAATGTCCGATTTTACAAAGATCCCCATGAAAACGCCGCTTGTGGAAATGGACGGCGACGAGATGACCCGCGTCATCTGGAAAATGATCAAAGATATTTTGCTGACCCCCTATGTTGACCTGAAAACGGAGTATTATGACCTTGGTCTGGAGCACCGCGAGGCGACGAAAGATCAGGTTACGATTGATTCCGCCGAGGCAACGAAAAAATACGGTGTGGCTGTAAAGTGTGCGACCATTACGCCAAACGCCGCGCGTGTGAAGGAATACAACCTCACAGAGATGTGGAAATCGCCGAACGGTACCATCCGTGCCATTTTGGACGGCACGGTGTTCCGCACGCCGATTTTGCTGAAGGGCATCACGCCGTACATTCCGACGTGGACAAAGCCGATTACCATTGCGCGTCATGCGTACGGCGATCTGTATAAGAACGTCGAGATGCGCGTGCCGGAAAATGCAAAGGCTGAGCTTGTTGTGACAAAAGCGGACGGCACTGTGGAGCGCGTGACCATCCACGAATTCAAAACGCCGGGCATGATTCAAGGTTTACATAATATTGATAAGAGCATTGAGAGCTTTGCACGTTCCTGCTTTAATTACGCGCTGAGCATGAAGCAGGATCTGTGGTTTGCGGCAAAAGACACGATTTCGAAGACCTACGACCACCGCTTTAAGGATATTTTCCAGGAAATTTACGACGCAGAATATAAAGAGAAGTTTGAAAAAGCCGGCATTGAATACTTCTACACGCTGATCGACGACGCCATTGCGCGCGTGATTCGCAGTGAAGGCGGCTACATTTGGGCCTGCAAAAACTACGACGGCGACGTGATGAGTGACATGATCGCGACGGCGTACGGCAGTCTTGCCATGATGACCTCCGTGCTTGTCTCCCCGGACGGCGTTTACGAGTATGAAGCCGCGCACGGCACGGTACAGCGCCACTACTACAAATATTTGAAGGGCGAAACAACCTCCACAAACTCCGTCGCAACACTGTTTGCGTGGACGGGCGCGCTGCGTAAGCGCGGCGAGCTGGACGACCTGCCGGAGCTGAGCGCCTTTGCGGACAAGCTTGAAAAGGCAACTTTACAGACGATCGAAGAGGACGGCATCATGACCGGCGACCTTGCGGCGATGTCTACCCTGCCGAATGCAAAGAAAGTGGACACCGAGGGCTTCCTCCTCGCGATCCGCGATCGTTTGGAGCAACTTCTGTAACCCGCCATTGATTTGAAAAGCGTGGGCGGCCTCCCTCTTTTTTAGGGTCTGGCCGCCCGTTTTTCTTTTCTTATTTATAAAAAACACTTGCACAGGTCTTTATGATGTGCTAAAATTTTGTCAAACGAGGTGATGATATGCAGAAGAAACCGTATATTTCCATGCCGGTCATTCGGCGTCTGCCGCGCTACTACCGCTTTTTGCGGCACTTGGACAAGCGCGGGGTGACGCGTATTTCCTCCAAGGAGCTTTCCGAAAAAATGGGCTTCACGGCTTCGCAGGTGCGTCAGGATTTCAACTGCTTCGGCGGCTACGGCCAGCAGGGCTACGGCTACGGCGTGCACCAACTTTGCGAGGAGATTGGCTCTATTTTGGGTGTGGACCGTGCACACAAGTGCATTTTAATCGGTGCAGGCAATTTGGGCAAGGCCATTGCGACGCACATTTCTTATAATTTCGCGGGATTTGATCTCATCGGTATTTTTGACAACAGCGAACAGGTCGTGGGCCAGCAGATTGCCGACCTGCGCGTACTCCCCGCTGCGGGCATCCGCCGCTTCTGCTCGGAAAACGCGCCCTTGATGGCGATTTTGTGCGTGCCGGACAGTGCCGTGAAATCGGTCGTGGAGCTGCTTTATGACATCGGCATCAAGAGCTACTGGAATTTCAGCCACTACGACATTGCCCTGCGCTATCCGGACACGATCGTGGAAAACGTGCATCTGAACGACAGCATGATGACGCTGTGCTACCGCGTGACCGAAAACGAAAAAAGTTCTTAAAAGTCAAAAAATAGCTGTTGACAATTCAGCTGCATCATGCTATAATAATTGAGCCGTCAAACGAGACGGCAAAAAGAATATGCAGGTATGGCGGAATTGGCAGACGCGTATGGTTCAGGTCCATATGAATGCAAGTTCATGCAGGTTCAAGTCCTGTTACCTGCACCAAACTCAAAAGCCGCATGAAGTCTAAAAAACTTAGATTTCATGCGGCTTTTTCTTTATTTTTATTCAAAAATATTTTTATGTTTTAAAGCTATTTTTTATGTAATTAAACCGTTTTTTATCAAAATGCAACACGATATGCAACATGCTAATTACCTATCGGCTAAATCGAGATTTTAAAAAATTTTGAAAAGTATTGATTTTTAAAATCTGCCATGCTATACTAAAGCCATCCGATAAGCTTTATCGGTATGTCGCGTCGCCCTTTATGGGCGGCGATGTTGGATAGAAACAACTATGTTTTCTTTGTGAAAACGGTAAAAGGCCGGGAGCGGAAACGCCTACCGGCCTTTTGCTTTATTTAAAACTCTTTTTTGATCTCATCGTAAGCAAATGTGTTTGTGAAATCGCCTGCATAGTCGCTGGAGTAAATGTAATCTTCATCGCCGACGATCTCCTCCGCCATGTTGTGGTATCTGCACTCGCTTGCTCTTTGCTTCTGCTCTGCGATGTGGTCGCTGTACTTGTCGCTTACTTCGCGTGCTGCTTCTTCTCTGCCCATGTAGTAGGCAATTTTTACGAGTTTCTCGATGCTGTCTTTGTCCATTTCGGTTTCGGTATTGATGATGTTCTTGATGTAGTTCATGTAGTTTGTCATTTTGATTTCCTCCATTTTGTTTTCCTTTCCTTTTGACATCTATATTATACCACTGTGGTAGTATAATGTCAAGCGTTTTTTTTAACTTTTTTTAAAAAAATCTTGATTTTTTACGGAACACAAGCTATACTATATGCGTTCGGATTTCCTCCGAATGTCGTCCTTTCGGGGGCGCGGAATTGATAAAATGTTTCTGCCGTCCTTTTGACAATTTCGGCACAAACAGGCAAAAGCCCCGGTATGCAGATCAGCTACCGGGGCTTTTGCTTTATTACTCTTCGTCGTCTTCGAGCAGCTCTTCGGGGCGAATAGATAAAACTTTCGCCAGCTTACATGCGCTTTGGAGCTGGAGCTTGTTTATATCTTTCGCTTTTTGCTCGTAGGCTTGGATTGATCGCGGGCTTATGTTTGCCGCGTTGGCTAATTGAGATTGAGACAATCCGCGCTCTAATCTTATCCGCTGTAAATTTGTCATTTTTGCTCCTTTACTTTATTCGGAGGATTGTAGTCGGCTCCAACGTGCTTTTTTTAGCCACGATCAAGCTCTCTTTGAAAATTCCGGGCAGATGTAATGCCCCACATAGAGAGCCACAAGGTGATGTAGTTTACATCATCCTCGTCACAATCTTCCCACGGCGTTTCCGGGTCGTTGGCGATCTCTTCAATAAAATCAATTTCATCGGTTACGCCGCTGTCTTCAAGCGCGGTAAGCATTAAACGACCTTCCTCTGTTTCAAGCAGCCAGTTTTTGTTAAGTCCTTCGATGCCGCTATAAAGCTTGTAAGTGTTTTTGCCGATGGTGATGTAAGTTTTTTTCATTGTTCACACCTCCTTAAAATCCCATTTTTTTCATGTTCCACGTCGGGCGCCAACCGGCGTCAACAAGTCCGCGTTTTCCGTTCTCCTTGAGCACTTCCCCGAGGATCATGTCTGCTAACTTTTCGTAGTTTTCGCGGCGATCAATGACTAATCCTGCTTTAACTTCCGGCATTGCCTGCACAAGCTTTTTGATTTCGGCCTCATAGCGCTTAGCGGCCTCGCTGTAAAACTTAACCTCTTCGCAATATGTGCTTACTTCGCCGTGCGCTTTTATTTCTTCTTCGGCAGTAGACGCAATATACATCAAAAAATCATACGGGCCGCTTACAATTTTCTTTGCCCATTCGATTTGCTTTTCGCTGCCGATAAAATTAAACATTGTGTTCATCATTTTGATTTCCTCCGTTTGTGTGAATTGATTTTGTTTTTCTTTCCTTTTGACATCTATATTATACCACTGTGGTAGTATAATGTCAAGCGTTTTTTTAAACTTTTTTTAAAAATATTTTGTTTTTGTCTTGATTTTTGCAAAATGTATGATATGATAAAGCTATCCAATAAGTTTTTATTGGTGTGTCGCGTCGCTCTTTATGGGCGGCGGTGTTGGATAGAAATAGTTATTGTTACTTTATTGTAAAAAGTAAAAGGCTTGAAGCATCATGCTGACAAGCCTTTTACTTTTTACAATTATTTCTTTTTTCTGAAAATAAAAAAGGCGCAGAGCCCGCTCGGAGATCCCGGCAGCCCTGCGCCTTTTGCTTTGCTTGCAAACTGTTAAAAAAATGCCTATTTGCTATTTTAGCATACAGTTTGCAAATCAATGTGATAATTTAGCGGCTTTTTAACATCTTACTCCATCTGGATTGCATCAATGGCCGAGCCGTAAATGCCCGCGTAGCCGTTTGCGCCGGAATTGTACTTGCTTCCAAAGCGCACCCAGCTAAGCCAGCCGCCGCCCTTGATATGTACGCGGCAGTCTACAAAGCCGACGGGCGTGCGTATCTGTACGCCGTCGATCTGCTCGCCGTAAATGCCCGCGTAGCCGTCTGCACCTGCGCCGCTGTTTTTGATCTCCGGGAGCCAACCGCCGCCCCGGAGATGAACGCGATAATAAATATCGCAGTTTTTGGCATTGATTTTAAGTCCTTCCATCGCCTGCCCAAAGTTGCCCGCGTAGTCCTCGCAGTTTTTTACCTGCGGGAGCCAATGGCGCCCCGCGTATGCGGAATACGTCAGATCGCCCGTGCAGGTGGGCTTCGGCGTATTCGGCTTGGGTGTAGGCTTTACCGGTGTGCTCGCCGTCATGTAGCTTTCCACCATGTTCAAAAAGCGCGCCCAGCCCTTGTCAAGCGTGCGGTGCGGGCAATATTTGCCGTCGAAGTCCTGATGCTTCTTCACGTGCGAAATGTCCCACTTGCGCTCGGTGAGCAGCTTGGCGATATACTCTGCGGCGTTCTTCTCGGCTTTATCGAAACGCGTGCCGCCCGAAAGCGAATAGCAAATCTCGATATGAATACCATGTGCATTGCCATCACGTTGGCCCGCTGCGAATGCGCCCTTGTCGAGCGGAATACCGACAACAATCTCCTTGTCATCGACCGCCGCGTTAAACGACGTAGAGCTGTCGTTGCGAATCATATATGCGACTTCATTCGCGGCGGAAGCATCGTTCGCCGTGTTGTGGACGACAATGTACTTCATGTCCTTCGCGCAGGACTCCACCGGGACTTTCAAATCATATTTGCTCTGGCTAAGTAAATTTTGTTTGATCGGCACCATTTTTATTCTCCTTTTCATTTTTCTTGTATTTTTTTTATGATGTGAATTAGGTCGGCACGGCCGGATACACTTACGCTGTCGGCGTCGGTAAGCAGGGTGTTTGTGCCGCTTAACGCGGGGATGGGCTGTGCGCCGGTTGCGGTGAAGGGCACAGGCTCTGCAAGTCTGTATGCAACCTGCGCTCCAACCGTCGGATTTTTATCCGCGCTATAGACGTCTCTGTCACTAATCCACTCTCTCGGAATTGTCTCTCCAGCGTAATTGTCGATAATTCTCCACGTCCGTTTTCCATCTCCTGTCACTGCATCCACTTCTCCGCCATACACGGTTTCGGGCAGGGTCAGGGTGTTGGTCTGTCCGATGTACGGTGTGTAGGTGGTGGGGGCGGTGGTGCCTTCAACAACTCCAATTTGGATTTGATAATCGTTGAATACTGTGCCATCTCGCCAGCATTGCAGCATAAAAATAAGCTCGGTTTCTGTCAGCGCAGCATTGCTTGCAATATACTCATCAAGGTTTGTGCTCATTGTATCACCGCGGAAGTAATACACCAAATCCGTTGTGAACAGCGAATAGGCAAAAGTAATTCCGTCACCGCTTCCCAGAGAGGCACTTCCGCCCACCTTTTTGACGTACATGGTGTAGGTTTTTCCCGCAACCCAATGCAGCCGACACGTTACAATCTCGATATTGCCTTTTCCAACAAGTGTACCGTTTAACGTAATATTTTTTTCTGCGTCTACTGTTATTTTAATGCCTGCAGAGGAATCATTTGTGCTTAAAAACTCAATAACATTCTCCCCGCACCGTTCGACCGTCACGCTGTCCCTGCCCTTAATCGGGCGGACATTATCAGGGGATGGCTCACCGCTCCCCTCCTGCGTAGGCCCCCAGCTGACAGTCACATCCAACGGATACCCCGCCACGGGATAGCACACAACGGGGTTTCCGGTCTCCTCGATTGGAGGACATAAGGTGTCCACGATCTGCTTGCTGCTCCATAGGCTTGTGGTGGTGATGGCTGTGTCGTCAATTTTAGGTATTTCGTCAAGCCGCGCCTTGACTGCGCTGATAGCGTCACCTGTGGCTTTTGCGTCAGCGGCTTCGCCCTCGTGGGTGAGGGTGGTGTCCAGTGCTACGGCAGGGCCGGTGTCACCTTTAGGGCCTTGCGGGCCTACGGGGCCTTGCGGGCCGACGGGTCCCGGATCGCCCTTCGGTCCTTGCGGACCGACGGGGCCCGGATCGCCGTCGAAGCGGCCTGCGTCCGCGTCGGCGCGCACGGATTCTGCCACCGCCTCCGCGTGCTTCGCGATCTCTACGAGCTGGTCGTAAGCGCCGGGCGTGGGCGGGAGCGCGTCGCCGCCGGGGTACGCGCCGTAGCGGATCATGCCGGCCTCGGCCCAGATCGTCGGCAGCACGAGGCCGTCCGGGCCCGAGCCGTACAGGCCGATGTGCAGCGTGATGCCCGGCGTCTGCAACACCTCCCACGGGATGACCGCAGTGTTTTCGCCGTCCAGGAGCACCGAGACCGACTGCGTGCCCGCGCGAAAAACTGCCGTGCGATCCAGCCCGTCCCAGTCCGCGGAAAGCGCGAACGTGCAGACAAAAACGCGCTGCGCGCCGCTGGTAATGGTCTCGCTTTCCGCGACGGAAAGTTCGGCCTTTGTCGCTGATAAACGGATCATTTTGCGCTGCCTCCTTCGGCGTCGTTTCCGCTCTCGAGCGTGTTTTTCAGTCTTTTCAAAATTTTTTCGAGCCGCGGAAACCCCGGCACGCCAATCACCGCAAGGTTCTCCAGAATCGAGATCAGCTCGTTGATGATGAGCCAGATCGCGACCAGCAGGCCGAAGAAAAGCTTGATGTGCAGGTCGATGCCCGCCTGCACCAGAGCGCCACGCAGCAGATAATCCACACCCGCGCCGACCGCTACCATCGCTATGTAGCACAGCTTCTTCAGGATGCTCTTGATGCCGATGCGCGAGCTGAGCTGCGCCGTCATGTAGGCTTTGACCATGCCGGTGACGTAATCGATCACCATCATGCACAGCAGCACGAGCACCGGCGCAGCCAGTTGCCCGCAGTATGCCGCGACCCCCGCCCCAACGACTGCCGTTACGGATTTAAGTACAGTTGCTTTGTTCATTTTTTTGCTCCTTTTAATGTGTTTGATGTTTATCCAGCGTATTGATGCACATGCTTTGCCCTTTAGCCGATGATTGCAAACGCCGGCCGAACGCCAAAAGAAAAAGAAGCGCCGTTAGAGTTTGCAAACCCGCCGTTGCTCACATAAGCGAAGTCAACGGCGGAAGATACATCTCTCAGCCAGTAGTCCTCTTGATTATGTAACTTAGTACGGTCAACCGCGAAGAGCGGGAACTGACTGTCATCCAAAGCTACGTTGTAACCGTTACCATCATGTGCGCCCCACGCTACAGAACCATAAACCTGCACTTCGTTCATTAGCTCAACGTCAGAGTCGAACCATCCCCAACCCGAAGGGGCGTTTCCGGTCACAGCATTGGTCAGATGCTCTCTTTTGACAAGCACATGGGCGGAACCAAACGCTGTCTTGATAGTAGTCTTAGCCTGTTGTAGATTGCTCTTGTACATATCCGAGCCAACATAACCGCCAGCCGTAGTATTTGCCGCACCATCTTCGTAGCCGCCGGAGCTGGTGTTGTGCATTTGTGCGTTGTACAGGCGAGTGTCCGGCACGATAACTACATGGTGAGTAGTACAGCTTGTATCACCACTGTTAAGGTAGTAATCAAACGCCGCAATACGCCAGTTGACGCTATCAATTACCCAGTAATCACCGATATACAGGTCGGTAAAACTACCATCCGCAATAGCCGCCCATTGTGCGGCGGTCACGCTCGTACCGAGGTTTTTGCCGCGGTAGATGGAGTTATGCGCGCCAGCCCCGCTGGACAGTATGGCAAGCACAGGCGCCGCCGCGTTTTCCGTGTTCGTTGCCGCGGTCTGCGCTGCCGTTTTCGCGTTTTCGGCCGCAGCCGCGTCGCTGCTGGCGTTGCCGGCTGCCGTCTCTGCCGTGGTCTTGGCGTCTTCCGCGTCGCTTGCGCTGTTGGCGGCGTTGGTTTCGGACGTGCCCGCATTGGTGGCCGCTGTCTGCGCCTGCCCGGCCGCGGTGGAGGCTGTACTCGCCGAGCTGGCGGCCGCCGTCGCGGAGCCTGACGCTGCGCTGGCCGAAGATGCCGCCTGCCGTGCCGCCTCCTGCGCGGCGGTGACGTTGCCATCGATCCCCTCCGCCTCCGCGAGTACATCGGCAATCTGCTTGGTCAGGACGCTGTAGTAATCCGACGAGACGATCTCCGCGTCTGAGACGACGTTGGCCGAGACGTGCATCACGACCGCAAACGTCGCGATGCTGGTGCCTGCACTATCGTACAGCTTGATTTGTACCGGCACATTTCCGCGCACCGTAAAAGCCTGCGGCACAAGGGCCACGGTCACGACGTTGCCGTCGATCGTCGCGGCCGGCGTGCTGCCGTCGGGCAGCGTGCCGTAAAAGCCTGCGGTGCCGTCCGGTTTTTTGTAGCGGACGGTCACAAGCGTACCGTCGGGCACAGCCCACTGCGCGCCGCCCGCGTAGATGTTAAAAGCAATTTTGCGGCTGTTGCTGTCGTCCTGCACCGCGTGGATCACCTGCGGCGCGCCCGGGTCAAGTAGGTCGACTTTTAGCGATGCTATGGTTTTTAGTGGCATTTTTTTACCTCCTGTCAGTTGACCGTGCACAGCACGTAACGCGAGATGCGGGGATCCCATACCCACTCAATGTTTTGAGCGGCACCGCCGGAAACTGAGAGCTTTTCAAAATGCCCGGTTCGTTCGCTGCCCTCCATAGTGAGAATAGCATTTCCGTTTTTTCCGGTCATGCTCCAATTTTCCGCAGCGTTGGTGTAGTTTCCATTTGCGGTGATGCTGCCGTTAGCGGTGATGTATCCGCATTTAACGATACCGTCATATGTCCCGTCCTTCTTTTCCCCGACCCCCAAACGGTTCGCCGTTAAAAAGCTATAGTGTGCATCGTCTCCCAACCTGGTTCCCTCGTTGACCGTTCCGGAAAAAACCTGCACCAAACCGCTAACGCCATCGGCTGTCGTATAGATACGCACGCGCAGATTTTCATCTGCAAGCAGCTTAAAAATTGCCGCCCACATATCCATCGTATACCTTCCGTTTTTGCTGACCACGTGGTCAGCGATCAGGTTGATGATCTTTACAAATGCCGCATTGATGGTGCCTGTTGTGATAAAATCGGCGACGAGATTGCCGTCGATTGTCCACGCATTTTTATACGGGCCATTTACGCCCGTCGTCGAGAATCCGATGCCATTTGTGTTGATGCGCAGCACGTTCTTTGCTGTGGAAGCGTCTGGTGTGTCCAAAAATAAAAGCTCTTTCCACGCGCCGTTGTCGTCCTTAACCGCGACCACATATCCGTCTGCATTGGTCAGCCATTTTGTCGCATTGTTAATCGCGGCTTGTTGCTGCTGTCGGAATGAACTGTTCGGGTTCTCCACCTGCTGGGTGATATGCGTCACCTGATTTTGAATCTTCGCCGGAGAGCTCGAAAAAATCACCTTGTTACTCTCCGGGTAATACGGATAATCCCAGCGCTCCACGACCTGATAGTTGATTGCAAAATTCTTTGTGTCGTCGATCAGCGTCGCCACGCGGAAGATACTGAAATCCTGAATCCGGTACATTTCCGGGTTGGTGGCCGCGAGGTCTACAACGTCGCAGTCGTAAGACCGGGATGGGACTGCCATGGCGGCGAGATTTTTTTTTGCATCCGAAAGTAGATTTTCCGCGATCGTGTATCGCTCATCCCGCCATATTGCACAGATCACTTTTTGTGAATATATGTTGTTTTCCACGTAGGGCAGCCCGCCGTTGATGGACGCAAAGGAAAGCCCGTCTTTTCCGTACGCATACAGGCGCGTCACAAAATCATTGCTTTTCCCCTTGTAGTTGATCTCCTTAAGATTGAGGTCGCGCGTTGCAAAAGCGCCGAGCGGCTCCGCCTCATTAGGAATCACGACAGTGATCGTCTGCGAGACGTTATCGAAACGAAAATACACGCCGTACGCGTCGCGGCACTCGTCCACGATTTCCAGCGGGGTAAAATCGCCCTCAATCGTCCTTCGGATTGAAATGCCGCTGTTATCGATCAGCCGCCAGCCCTGCGGGATGATGCCGGAAATCGTCGCATCCAGTGTCGCACTGTTGTTGCTGTAGCCGATCAGCATGGTGGATTTCCACGCGTCCAGATCGAGCTGTGCAATGACTTTTGCTTCTTCGCTGCCCGCGTCGATCTGCTTGACCAGATACCACTGCCGGTCCCGGTCGCGGATGCTCGCCTCCTCCACAAGCTTCGGATACAGCTCGTCCCAAATTGAGATGTTGAAAACGATCTCATCGTATCCGCTCGTCAGCTCCCGCACATAGTAGTCGTCGTTCGCAATCGGATACTGTTTGCCGTCTGTGTATAGTGTAAGCATAACGCCTCCTAGATGTAACTCGGATAAAAAGACACGGTGACCGGATCGGGCGCAAGGAAGCTGTTTTGTCCCGGCGTCACCTGTGGAAAACGGATGAAATCCACGTTTCCGGGCGCGGGTGCACCGTTGCGCAAGATACGCCCGTTGATACCGTCGACTTCCAGCTTTTCCCCCGCCTTGACATCGTGAAAAGTCGCACCGGCGAGCAGATAAATCGCAGCCGCCGCACCGGCCGTCGCCGACACGCTGCAATCCGTGTACGGCAGGGTGCCGGGATTGAAAAAGTTTCCGCCGACAACGGTCATCAGCGGGTCATGCTGGATGCCTTGTAGCTCATAGTAAACCTCGATCAGAATCTGGTTATCCTCCTGCCCGTAGATCGTACCCTCGCCGATGCTTTGCACGGTCGAGGTGTAGAAAAAGCCGTCGGGCATGAAGATTTCCACCTTGCCCCACAGCATGGCCTCAACCGCCGAACGGTTCAGCGCCGCCTCCCGGTGGGTCTTTCCTTCGTAGACTAGCGTGAAACTGACCGGCTTTTGCCCATAGACACCCGCCAAAAGCCGGTAGCTCGACCGATTGCGGCCCTGAAAAATTGTGTTTGTGATCGCCGTTCCGCCGATCTTGTAGTCGCGCAGCATATTGACGCCGCGCTCCGAGAGATCGGTGCCATTGATGGCAATGCCGATAAAGTCACCCATTATCGCGCCTCCCAACTTAGCTGCTCGCCCATATACCAGGCAGACGCCCGGGCGATTTCGCGCCCGTCCAGATACAGCGGGACGAAAATCGTCGTGGCTCCCGTCAGGTTTCCGCTGACGGATGCCGCCAGATCGCGCCCGATGTCGTTAAAGCCCGGCGCGCTGTAGTTTACGTCCAGTGCAAACTCGCGGGCAATGCTGCCGCTCAGCCTGTCGATCTCGTCGAGTACGTCCTGCTCGCTGCCCTTGATGCCGATTGCAATACCCGGCGGAATCTGCTTGCCGACTTCATCCCGCATTCGCTTTGATGGAGACGCAATGCCCAGCGCACCTTTGACGCCGTCGAGGATACCGGCGGCGAAGTTCCATACCTGATCCCAAAGCCATCCCGCCATAGACTGGATGCCGTTCCAGATACCGGAGACGATCGAAGAACCGATGTTCCACATTTCGCCCGGAAGCTCCCACAGCTTTTTTGCGATATTGCTGAAAAACTGCTGCCCGGCCTCCGTGGCTTTTCTCGCAAAGTTTGAGACAAACTGCGAAACCTTGCTGAGCGTGTTTTGCAGCCATTTCCAGACATTCCCGGGCAGTTCGCGGATGAACCGCGAGACCTCATTGATAAAATCTTGCCCGGCTTTTTGGGCTCCGTTCCACATGCTGGATGCCCAGTCCTGCACAAATTGCAACGTTTTATTAAGCCATTCATTGACGCGGTCAGGCATTTCCGAAAACCATTCGCCGATATTATTGATCAAATTCGGGATCATCTCTCCAAAATACTTTTGAATAAATCCCCATATTTCCTCAATGCCCTGTTTCATTGCACCCATGATGCCCTTGCCTGCTTCCAAAAAGCTTGGCAACGAATCCATGAAGCCGTCTATAATCGCAGTAACGATCTGCGGGATAGCCTCAATGAGTGCAAAAATAATTTCCGGCATATGCGTGACAAGCATCACAACAAGCTGAATCGCACCTGCAACGAGCTGGCCGATACAGCCTACAAGCCCCTCGATAAGTGCTGAAATAATATCTGGGAGTGCGTCTATCAGCGCCTGTATGATGGTCGGCAACTCCTGCACAATCGCATCCACGATGAAAATGACCGCCTCGATGAGCTCCGGAATCCCATTTACAAGAAAATCGACAATGCCCTGTATCAGCTCGGGCAGATATTCGATTAGAACCGGGATCGCGTCTACAATACCGATGGCAAGACCTTTGACAAGTTCAATCGCTGCGGGCAGAAGATTGGGCAGCTGATCGACCAATCCCTGCCTAAACTGCATGATGCACTCGACCGCGGCCGGGATCAATTCCGGGGCCGATTCGGCCAGTGAGGTTGCTAAATTTGTAATCAAGTCCCCCGCGATCTTAGGAAGCTGCGGAATGATCTCGAAAAGACCGTTCAGCAGCTCCTCCACAATTTGCATCGCGCCGGTCGCAACATCAGGCGCGGCCTGTGCGATGCCTTGCAGGAATGCGTTCACAAGGTCTACGGCTGTTTTTACGAAATCAGGCCCCTTTTCCGCCACTGTGGTGACGGCATCGGTGATGAGCTCCGGAATTTTCGTTTCCAGAAGCTCCGCAATCGAAGATAAAATGCGTTCGATAACCGGGAACAAATTCGCGCCTACGGTTTCCACGCTCTCAACAAACTCATCCAAAAGCTTGTTGAGATCGGCGTTTTCATCCGCAAGGCCAACGGTCAGATTCTCCCACGCGGCAGACATGGAAGCAATGCTACCCTCGATCGTCTCGGATGCTTCTTGCGCCGTTGTGCCCGTAATTCCCATTTCGGCTTGCACAACGCTGATTGCATTGACGATATTCCCAAAGCTCAGGCTATTGGCATCGACGGTAACGCCCAATTTTTCCTGCACGTCTGTAAGCTCTGCCGCCTCTGCGACCAGACGCTGCATCTCTTCCTTTGTGCCGCTGTATCCGAGCTTAAGGTTGTCCAACATCGCGTAATTTTGCTTGGCGAAACCCTGATAAGCGTATTGTATCGACGCGATGTCCGTACCCATTTTATTTGCGTTGTCGGACATATCTGTGACTGCGCGATTGGCGTACTCTACGGCTTTTTCCGTATCGCCGTCTAAGCTTTGGAGCAATGATGCCGCGAATGAGGTGGTCGTATCCATATAGGCGTTGGCCGACATGCCTGCGGTTTTGTATGCTTCGCTTGCGTATGCCTTGAGCTTGCTGGACGATTCTTTAAAGAGCGTATCGACGCCGCCCACAAGCTGCTCGTATTCTCCATAGCTTGAAACAGACATTTTCGCAAGGGCAGCAACGCCTACTGCGCCGGCTGAAACCATGCCTGCGAATGCCGTGCCAATCCCCTTAAGCACCTTAACACCGACAGAGCCAATCCCTTTAAAATGACTGCTGGCGGTCTTTTCCATGCTGGAAAATCCCGAATCCAATTTCGATTCGGTTTTTTGAATTTCGCCGTTTAAGTTACTGTTGTCTACGGTAGCCTTATAGCGTACCTCGCCAACGTCCGGCATAGAGTCACCTGCCTTCCTGCGCCTGTGCTTTCAGGGCTTCAAATATCTTGCGCAGGCCCGCCTCAAAGCTGCCGCTTTCGCTCCTGCGTATGGCGTACTCCGCCTTTAGCCGCGTAAGCCGCGCGATTTCGTCCGCGTTATACTTCGTCGGCTTCGGGAGAGGCTGATCGCGAATGCCGATGATTTTCGCCATCCTCGTGGACTGCGGCAGACTGCGCAGCAGCGCCAGAAAGAGCAGCCAGTGCAGCCCCCTGTCCTCGAAAAGATCAATCCCGTACGCCTGCCGGAACCCCGCGTAGATATACGGCCAGTCCTGATGGAAATCGATCACCGGAGGGCGGTTTTTCTGCCGCTCGTTGCGCGGTGTGACAATCTCCACGATCGCCTTGAGCAGACCGATTTCGCACGGGTGATCGTCCAAAACGAGCAAACCCAGCGCTGTGTCGACCTGCATAAACGCCGACAGTTCGTCGTCTTCCAACGCGTCAAGCGCCGCGAGAACTGCGGTATAAGACAAGTCGAGAGCGTACACCGCATCGCCATACACGACGCTGCACGGCAGCTCGTCGTAGAGTCTCATTCCTGCGGCTCCGCAGCCTTTCGACGCTCCATCAACCTGAGATATTTTTCAGATCTTGCTTTTACGGCCTCCCTAATCTGCGGCTCAATCACTTCGGAAATGAACGGCGCGACATCACCGAGCATTTCAACGTAGCGGTTTTTGTAGCAGTCCAGAATCTTTTTGGTGTTTTCTTCGCCAAAAATGATCTCGAAAAGATGTACGGTCGCCGCCCCCAGTGCGATCGCCGCCTCCTCGCTTTTTGGGTTTTCTTCCATCGCACGCTGATTCTTGCTGAGTTCCTGCCGTGCCTTGTTGTAGTTGGAAAGAATACTGTCGATATTCAGATTGACCGAAATTTTCAGTTCTTCCTCACCGGATGTGCCCTGAATACAGAGCTCCTCGACGATTTCCTTCTGTTTTTTTACGATGTACATTCTGATGCCTCCTGCACGGATAAAAATAATCGGCCCCCTCGAAAAAGGGGGCCTTGCTTATTATTCGGCTTTCGCTACAACGGTCGCCTGACCGGTCGCCACAACAACGCTCGTGCTCGTGTTGACCATTGCCACCACCACGAAGTTGCCGTTCGGCATTGTGTAGTCCTGTCCGTTGACGAAGTCGTTCCAGCCAGTGAGCACCTTCCCAATCTCCGCGCTCGGCGCAACGCTGCCATAGGCATAGACATATTTGCAGCCTGCGATCGGGTCGGTCGGCGTGACGGTGATCTTCGTGTCGCCAACTGCCGTGCCTGCGGCGCTCTGCACCGTCAGTTCTTTGCTGGGTGTGATCGTCGCAAGTGTCGGTTTGCCGTTGATGCGTACCTCGAACGAAACGGCACTGCCGTCCGTCGTCGCACCGCCCCAGTCGGTGACGTTGGCAATCGTCACGCCGCAGGTGATCTGCTGGATCGTGCCGTCGGCCTGCCCGACCGAAATGCGGAAGTTCGTGTTGCGCTCGACCATCAGGCCAAATTTGCGCGCGGGATTGAAAATCCAGTCCTGCGCGGGATCGCCGATGATGCGGCGACCTGTGCAAGTATATGCCGGTGCCATGCCGGTGACGTAATTTCGCGCGTAGCCCTTGTCCTTGAAAAAGAAATACTGGTTTACAACCTCGTTCAGCGCTTCCGCGAGGTTCTCGATGCCATCGCCGAAAATCGCCCACGTCCGGGTCGAACCGTTCGGGGTAAGGTCGATTTCTGCCTGTATGCCGTGGGCAACAAGCAAAAAATTCTGTTCAGCCATTGTCTGCTCCTCTCTGATAAAACCGCACTCTAAAGCTCGAGCCATAGAGCCAGTTTTTATTTTCCTCTCGTCCGATCAACTGCGGGGCGGAGGTTGTTTCAATCGCATAAATTTGCCATCGCCCGGAAAAGGGCAGGATTTTCGAGGTTGTCAGCGCCAGATGAACCGCGTCCATTGTCGCCGAAATAGTCTGCTGATCCTGCCCTTTTCCGTTGAAAACGATCGGCAAATCTTCGTTTGTCGTCAAATTGCGGTAGATTTCCATCGGCGCGCCGCCCGCAAAGCTCACGGCGTACCCGTTCAGCGGCGGCATGGAGCCGATCACGACCGGGCCGGAAACAAGCGCCTGAATCATCTTTTGCAATGCTGCTATGATTTCATCTCTCATTTCATCCCCTCCGTGAACGCGTTCTGCGCGATTTCTCGCCACTTATCCGCATTTTCCGCACGTGCCTGCTCTACCCACATTTTCCCGGTTCCGGGCGTGGTGTAGTGCCGGACGACGTGCGTGCCGTCTGCACGCATACCGTACCACTGATAGCCCGCATACACATTGCTCCACACAAGATCGCGGTCGCCTTCCTGCGGCTTTTCGATACGCCCGATGTCGCGCAGCGTTCCCTCTTGTTTTGGGATTTTGTCCCGGCTGTCGTTCATCATCTGCTCTGCCAGTGCAGCCACCGCTTGATCGGCCGCGCGCATCACTGCATTTTCCCACGCTGCGCGGTTTGTTTTGACCGTCACGCTCATACAAGCCCCAGCTCCACATGGTGCGTGTCTGTGCTCGGGACGTCGGGGCAGGCGTTCACCACCAGCACGTTATAGTCTCCGACCAAACCGCCCTTGTAGTTGTACACGGTCGCCCGCATCGGGCGGCCTGCCGCTTCGGACTGGGCTGCGAGCGCGTCGTAATCCAGCCGCGGGCGCGAGCGCTTGCCGTCGATAAAAAGAACCGAGCGCAGCACGACTTCGGTGTTATTCACCGTTTTGCGCACTTCGTTGGAATTCTGGATGTGTACGTTTCGCACGGTTGTCTCCTGCCATGTCGGATTCTGCCACGCGTCCACACCTGTGCAGACCTTGATCGTCACCAGATCCCTAAGAAGCTGTTGTGGTATAGGCCTGAGCATGCGACATCCCTCCTCATCAGTCCGGTCTGTTCCAGCAGCGTGAGCGCCAGCGGGCTTACCATTGACTGTGCCGCCGTGTTTCCGCTTTCCGCGCCGGAGGTCTTTCTACCGTCTACATGTACCTTGCCGACTGTGAAGCCCTGCCCACTCTCGCCGGTCAGCGCGGTTTCCAAACCGTTCTGGGCGAAATACAGCGCCTGTGCGACCGTCGCTTTTTTGACAATCTCCTGCAGCAAGGGCGGCAGCGCGGAGATTCCCCCGCACTGCACGATCCTGTACTGCGTGACACTGTCGATGATGTCCGAGGCCCGCGCAGCCACCACGCTGAATTCCTCATCCGTCATTGCCGTAGGGCCGTATAGCTGCTCATAGTAGCCCTGATCGATGTACGGCATGACAAGATTAACCGCCGACGACCGCAGCCGCAGAGCCGCCCGCCGTAGCGATGTTGCCCTTCGTCGTGTTGACCAGTGCAACCGTGATCGTGTGGCCGATCGCCGTCTCAATCGCCGTGCCGTTGACAACCGGCGTCCAGCCGGAGGAAAGCGATGTTCCATATGTCGTCGGCAGTGCTGCGCTTGTGCCGTCCTTTGCCAGATAAGCCATGCCGTAAGGTGCCGGAGCAAGGCCGTTGACAACCGTATGCGTCGCATCCGCGCCCGCGCTGGTCGTAAATGTCAGGCTGCCAAGCGTACCGGTGCCGCCCATATTGGCGAGAATGCCCGGGAGGCGCTGGTTAAGCGCGAAAACATCGTAGTAGTAACGCTCATAGTAGAGCCACTTGCTCTTGGTCTGTGCGCTCGGCGCAGACATCATGGACGCATCGTAAACGATCGGCGCGCAGACGGAGGACGGATTCACGAGCAGCATGTTGATCTGACGTGCGCCGGCTGCGACCTCCCAGCCCTCGCTGAAGTCGTACGCGCTCTTCATGATGTCCGCTGGGACTTCCTTAATCAGAACGCCGTCCAGCTTGCCGACGTTGCGGTCAACGTTGCGGATTCCGGTGCCGGCGTCGATAAAGCGGGTAATGCCGGCCGCCTCCTTCAAAAACTTGAAGGTGTCCGGCGTCATGTAGGCGATCACCTGATCGCGGTTGACACGCTGGTTCGCCATGTAAGCGAGATAGCCGTCCCACGTGGCAAGGATGTTGTCCGCACTCAGCGTCGTTGTATCGACGCTGCCGAACTGAGTTGCAGCGTCTGCAAGCGTAGACGCTGCGTAGGCGTCCATCTCCGGGACCTTTTGGAACTCGTTGAAAGTCTTGGTGATGTTGGCGATCGTCGCCACCATGTTGGTTTCCTGAATGTCCATCGGGTCGACAAGCGTGTCCCACTCCCGGTCCATTTTCATCGTGGCCGGTTGCCACTCGTTGTTCCAGTTGCGGTTGAAAACGCCTGTGATCTGGTCGCGGTTGACCGCCCGCGCACCGCTGGTCGTCATGGACGGGATCATGATCGTCTTGCCGTTCACGGGCTTGTAGCGGTCGCTATTTGGGCCGTTCCAGATTTCATTGAAATAAGACAGATAGGGATATGCGTTCGCAAGCTCGCGCGCATAGTCCACTGCGTAGTTTACAGGTGCCTGAACAAAAGGCATATTTTACTCTCCTTTCATTTTGCCGAATCCCCAGTAGTCGCCGAAGCTGGGATTTTTGTTTCCCGTGGGCATCGAGCCCTCCAACTTTGCGCCAAACTGCGGCGCTTTGGCCGACTCCTGTGATTCGGTCGGGTTGAAATATTCTTCGAATTTCTCTGCCACCGTCTTGAGTTGCTCTGCCACGACAGGGGCGCCCTCGCTGCGGTCGAGCATCTTATAAACGGATTCGCGGAATTTGGGCTTGACGGATGCAAAGTCGTCGCTTCCGAGCGCACGAAGCATGTCGCGTTCATCGACAAGGGCTTTGTATTCGTCGGTCGTTGTCACGTCGATGGCCGACGCTTCCTTTTTCGCCGCTTCCACCGCTGCATCGATCTTGTCCTGTAGCTCGGATTTCGGGATAAAATCGGCCATGCTGGTACCATGCAGTGCCATCACCCTTTCGACCGCTTCCTCGTTGAGGCCAAGACCGGCCAATGCTTTTCGTGTAAACGCCATTTTGATTTCCTCCTTTAACGCCAGAACGGCGATTGCCGTAGTTTAACGCCGTCGACGCGGGCGAAATGGGAATAAAAAAGCATCCTGCCTGCGCAAAATGCCTTGTTATGCTGCTTTTTCTGCGCTTAACCCCGCGCAGGGAGATACGCAGATCACCGCCTTTCAGTCATCGTCATACTCCACACGTCCGCCCTGCGCACGTTCACCGAGCGCCGAGGTCAGCTTGAAGTTGGCCTCTTTATTCCAGTCGTACTCGTACTCCTGCAACTTGTTCTGCACGTTGGCCGGTACGATTGCCTCGGTAGCCTGCATCATGCCTGCAAGCTCCCGAAAATACTCCAAAATGAGGCGGTACGTCTCGTCCAGCCGACGGGGCTCCGTTGTAAGCACGTCACCGGAGAACGCCAGCACCGCTTCGCTGATGCTCGGTTCTCTGTATCCGAGCGCGATGCCCGTTTCCGCCAGATCGTCGATTTCGTCGCCGATCTCCTCGTACCACTTGCTTATCTGCTTGTGATTCGCGAACCACGCTTCATCCCGTACGAGATTGCGGTGCAAAGTCGTCAGGTTGTGATAGAGGATCTTCATCCACGCAATGAGCCGTTCATACTCGTTCATGTCTCCGCCCCTTTTCTGCCGCGTCTTGCCGTCGGCTTTTTGCTTTTTGCTTCTGTCGGTGCTTGCTCCGGCCCGTGCAGATGCGCCGAGTATTCATCCGGCGTCATGTGCAGGCCGCACAGCTTGCAGTGCACGCCGTCGGCGCGTCCTTCAAAAATGTGCTTGCATTCCATGAGATCACCCCTTTATTGATTCCCGGTCGTAGCGTCTCGCCCGGCCGGTTTTTGTTATGAAATCCCGCATGGCAGCCTGTCGCTGCCGGATAAGCGATTTTTGACGGTCTGCGGCTTCCGGCATGCCCGCCGCCTGAAATGCCGCCTGCTTGCGCTTTGCGTCGCGAATGCGGCGTTCAAGCGCGCGCTGTTGTTGACTCTCCTGATACATTCGGTCGTTTTCCTCTTTGCTCTCGTTCTTTTTATCCTGCGGAAACGTCACATTCGGGATCTGCGGCAGCGGATAGTGCCCGCAATTGATACCGAATAGCCCCGCGGCCTGTCCGTAACTGGTGCTGTCTATCGGTCCATACCCGTGGGTCATGCCCGCGCCGTCCGTAAACGTACCGCTTCCGCTGCCCCATGTGTAAAACTTTCCCTGATAAGGATAGCAGAGCGGACGCGCACCGGCATGGGACGACACCTGAAAAATATCGCTGCCGTAATCCTCCTGCCGCGCGCGTATGGATTGGATCGCCGCATTATGCACCGTCGTCCGGATGTCCATGTTCATGTACGCTTCCGGCGACCAGTGCCGACCTGCGCGGTCGACAAAGCCGTAAATGCCATTGTCCGCCATCTGGGAAATGGCTTTTTGCAGCGCCTGCCGCCGCGTCTCTGTGCCGAGCGTCACAGCCGTGGCCGCTTCGTTCAGCGCCTTCTGTGCCGCTGCCGCATCCAGAATTTGATTTTCCCACAATACGGTGTTATTGACCGCCAGCAAATAGGCCGACTGGCACGACTGTAGCATAACCGTATTGACAAGATTTGCGGTGTCCACGGCCTGCTCCGAAAGATCGCGCAGCAGATTCAGCACGCTGTTGGCCGGCGCTTCTTCAATCGCACCTCTTGCGATCGCCTCCCGCACCGCTTTTTCGAGGTCGTCTAAAGCGATTTTGGAGGTTTCTTCCAGCGCTTTACGGATTTCCTCCGGCACGCGCCGCGTCTCCTCGTTGATGATGCGCGCATTTTCCTGCGTGAGCTGTCCCAGCTCCGCCAGCTTGCGCGTCTCCCAGTCCGCTGTGCGGAAAGCCTTGCCCGTCCCGAGATGCTTTGCAATATTGACGATCAGCCGGTCGATGCACGCAAGGTAAGCGTTCTCCACCGGCTCAGACAGGCGCAGTGCCGTGTTTTTGTCAAGCCTCGCCATCGGTCAGCCTCCCAATATGAAAGATATGGGCACTTCATTCTGCGCCGCCCACCATGAGCTGATCCAAAACGCCGCCAGATACGGCACCCTCGTTCCGGATGTCCTCCAGCTCGCGCAGCGCTTCCTCCTCTGTCATGCCCAGCGTCTCTACGAGAAAGCGCTTTTTGCTCATCAGGCCGTTTCCGCAGAGTAAAACCCCCTCGCTGATATTGGTCTGCCGGTCCTGCAAAATGGAATCGTCAAAGACGACATTGCTTTCCCACGGCTGCGCGGCCAGCGCCCGGATGCTCTTGCCCTCCCACTGTACATCGTACAGTGCAGCCACTTGTATGATCGCGTTCACGATCTGATTGATCGCCGTCTTGATCTGCATCTGGTGGCCCTTGATCGTCTTGTACGTTTTCGAGTTCTCGCTGATGACCTCCGTCGCCGTTTTCAGCCCCTGCGCCCGGTCAAAAGTAAATGTTCCCGCCGAAAACCCGAGTTGTAGGCACAGGATGGACAAAAAGGCATTGATTGCCGCCACGTGCTCTTCCACGCGTAGCTCGACCGTGTTGTCGCTGATTTTCAGCGAGTCCGGATTGTCTGTGGAAAGCGCCTCATACACTTCGCTTGTCGCATCAAAATACCGCCGCATGGCGCCCGTCTCCGGGTCAACCACCGTGTTGATACACTGCGCCGGCACGATGATGCGCTTTTTCCCGAGCACAAACTCGCGGATGAAGCTATCATAGCAGATGTCCAGCGCCTTGAGCGTACTCATGGCATTCGCATAGATGCTCACACCCAGTGGGCTATTGTCGTCGAGGTTGTTGGCCTGCGCCGTACGGTAGTACGCGAAAAGGCTTCCGGAAAGCCCCTCCATCGGCGTGGCCTCAGACAAGAGCGGGTAGATCGTGTTGAGCGGATATCGAAAACCGAGGATGTCTTGCGGCTCGGCCGCCTGCGGGTTTTCCGATCCCTTTTTTTCACTGCGGTAAAGCTCGTTCGTGATCCAGTACGTCAGGCCGTCCCATTTATGCCATTCCAGCCGGGTATAGTAGTAGCCGCCTTTTGCCTGCCGACTGATGAAAACGCCCTCCGTTACCTTGGCATTGTCCCACGCCGTCGGAACGAACTGATCCGCCATGCAGAACCCCAGCTTGATTTCCCCGCTTCCGGGAATCGGATTTCCGGCGGAATCGCGGCGCTCCTCATACCACGCCTTGATCGCGCCGCCGCCGAGCGCCAGCGACTGCTCGATATGCTCCTGCATCTTCGTCCAGAACGCGTTTTTTTCAAGCACATCGTGCACAAAGTCGTTGAGCGGCTGCGCCTCTCCCGTCCCTTGGCTCACGTGCACCTCGCACTGTTCCGACCAGATCATCCCAGCCAGCTCCGCGCACGCCGCTTTCGCCGCGTCCATGCGCTCCAAATCGCGCTTGCCATACGGATTTTCGATCGTTGGAGCGTCGATGCGGTGCCACAGCTTGTAATATCCGCGGTAGATGTATTTCCACGGGAAAATACCAAAATAATAAAATTGGTTAAAAGCCGGGACGCCCCCAACCTCAAAAACATCCTTAAACTCGCGGGAAATCTGCGTTTCCGCGCCTGTCTTTTGCAGCAAGTTTTTCACCGCCCTTTTTACTCTCTCAAACATGGTCATCACCACACCGATATAATCTGCCGCATGTACGGCTCCACCGAATATTCCTGCGCATCCAAGCTGTCGATATTGTAAGCGCCATCATCCAGCCGCACGTCCTTTGTCACGTGCTTCGAATCCCATACCGCCGTTTGAAACGCTTCCAGCGTGTGCCGACATTCGTACATAATCTTGTGCCGCCGCGCAGCTTGCAGCCTGCAAAAAAATCGGATGCGGTCGTTGATCTCTCCCTTTCGCGCATTGTGGATCGTGATCCCAACGCCATTCCGTGCGCACGCCGTCCGCAGCCCCTGTATGAGCGTTTGCTCCGCACTGTCGCAGAAGGCATCTGTAACCGGGAAAGAAAAGCAGCGCCTGCACTCCTGCACAAACGCCACAAAATCCCGCTCCAGCTCCGCCGGAGAAACAATCTTTTTTTTATAATACTCCTTGAGCGTCACGACCTCCCGCATACTATGTGTAAAGCCCGTACAGCAAAAGGCTGTAGCGGAGCCGTTTCCGCCGAAATCCACGCCGATGGTCCCGAATAGGATCGGGGGCGGGTCATAGATCACAAAATCGGCGGGATTATCCGCGACTTGTCGATAAATCGCCCCTTCCGCCGCTTTCCAGCGCCCTAAAATATAGCGGTCATAGTAAACCGTACCCGCATACTCGCGCTTGAGGTTTTCCACGAAAGCGGCGTCCAGCGTAGGATTGTCGTCGATCGTGTAGCTTTGCCGGTAAATATCCGCATCCGACTCCAGAAACTTTTTAAACCAGTGCTGGGTGCTTTCCGGGTTCAGCGTGCCGTCAAAGCGGCTGTACGGCTTGTCCAAGCGGCTTTTGAGCATCGTAAAAACATCCTCGTGCCATGTCGCCACCTCGTCGCCATAGCAATATTTGATTGACGCACCGCGGATGCGATCCACCTGATTGGCCTTGTCCGCGCCGAGGCAGTAGCACCGCTCTCCGAAAAGCATCGCCGTGTTGTCGCTGCGGATGCTGCCAACAAGCTCTGTGCCGTACATATCCTGCAAAGGCTCGATGATGTTGCGCTGCAATGTGCCCTTCGTGTTTCCGAGGATCACCACCAGCCCCGGAAGCCCCGCCACTCGGCGGATGCGCTTCGGGATTACAAAATAGTCGAGGTAAGTTTTGCCCGAGCGCGTCGCGCCCTCCTTGATATTCCAGCGGTGATTTGCATTGTCCAAAAACTCCCGCTGCTTTGCGGTAAAAGGCATCAGATTACGCCCCCGATCTTATCCATGACTTCGTCGAGTTTTTTGAGACATTCTGATTTTTCCTCGGCGGATTCTTTCTGCCCGAGATACTGCTTGCCAAGCCACATAGCCATAGCCGCGCTTTTTTCGGCAAGCCTCCACTGTGAGCGCCGGAGTGAAATTTTTCCCGCCCCTCGCTTTTGGCGAAAAACCTCGGAGAAACTGGCCCTATACGTCCGCTTACACCAGCTATCCAGCGTTTTGTCTGATACCTCGAACCACCCGCAAATCTCATCAAGCGTGCATTGCAGGCCACAGAGGTTTTCAAACTGCTTTTGATCTATTTCCTTTCTTGGCCTTGCCATATCAAAACACCTGCTTTCACCAGTGCGTTAAGCATATCTTTAGCGCGTCCATATCTCCCGCTTGGCAACGGCAAATCAAATTCAAAATTTACGGCATCTATCATTCGATGATATGGTAGTTGTGCTATTTTTTCTGCCTCAATTTGGAAACTATCTCCATTTTTGGCATATACCATGGTTTTTACTTCAAAACCACTGTTATTGAGTGCTTTTTCTATGCTTTCCCTTGTGTGCCAGTGCTGAAAATACCAATGGCCCCTTCTGGCAATCGCAGAAAAATTGTCATCATCAAGGAATTCAACAAATCGTTTTCCGATGTTGGAATCCTTTTTCATGCTCCACTTATTAACGCAGCTTTCAAGCGTCCGACCCGAAATAAATAATTTTTTTGCTGTAAAAATATTGCAACAATCCAAAACTGCACGTTCGGCTTGTAAACTATCAACAGAATTTAAGACGCTATCGCACACAACAAAATCAAACACCCCGTGCTTCACAATTTCAGAAATGACCCCATCGATCATTTTGTTTCCGCTATCAACATTGATCCCATATCCGTTATTTGGGTAAAACTCAAGTGGAATCCCGCCATACTTTTTCGCATATGCGCATTTCCCTGCGCCAAAGTCCAAAAATCTACTATTGCGACCACCAATAAATGGGATTACCATTTTTTCATACAACATAGAATGTTGTGCTTTTTTCTCCGTGTTTTCCGTGCTGCGAGTTAATTGCGCAAGACCCTGTACATATGTTTCTCGGCTGACTTTTTCGTAAGAGTATTCCCCGTAATCTGCGTTAAGAAATCTCTCCATTCCTGATGACATATTATCTGCAATATATATATTTACAGGCAAATTTAATAACTGCGCAGCCTTAATATAGTTGCCACCGTATATAATTTTTCCATTCTGCGCAACAGATGATAACACGTTACCGTATTTGTTAAGAAGCTTGCAAATTTCCTTAACATACGGAGCACAACTGGTTTTCATTTCAACCATACAAGGGGGCAATTGTTGAAACCCTGTCTTTAGTCCGTTCTTGACGACACTACCAATAGCCACGCTTTCAGTCCCGTTGTGTAACTGGTTAAATTTAATTTCATCGTCCATAGAAATGTTTTGTACAAACATAACTGGGACGCTTGTTAACCCGCATTCTATAGCCGCCCTTGTGCGCTGATGCCCCGCGACAATGACCATGTTATTTCTATTCACAATTACTGGGATAACCAACCCATTTTCTCTGATTGAATTACGCAGATTATTGAGCTGCTCGTCACTAATTTTCCTTGGATTGTACGCAGCTGGCTTAATGCGACATATATCAATAAATTCAATCCCCATCGAGTAAATACCTCACGAACCCATATGATACGCCATTCATATCGATATATTTTTGAAGTTCTGATAGTATCCTATCGCATTCATCTTGTGTCATTTCTACCTTTTGCCCGTTAATTACGATGTAAAAGGTTTTTGCTTTGCTATTGCTAAGTTGGCTGTCGTAAAAATAATCGTATTCATCGCGTTTATTCAAAACGTCCCAATCGAAGTCGAATGCGGACAGATCAAGATTATCCAATTCATCCGCCAGCAGGTCAAAGTCCCAATCTGCAAGCTCGTTGGTTTTATTGTCCAAAATCCTGTATTTATTCTTCTGTTCCTCTGTGAGTCCAGCAACCACAGCAACCTGGCATTCCACATATCCCAGCTTTTGCAATGCCTTATATCTTGTGTGGCCGGCAAGGATAACGCCGTCTTCATCCACAATGATCGGGGCAATATAACCGCACTGGCGAATGCTTTCCGCTACAGCACTCACAGCGCCATCGTTGATACGTGGATTGCTTTCATACGGATGGATTTTCTGCAAAGGAATCACAACAAGCTCCATTTTTATTTTTCCTCGCCTTCTATTTGTTTTTTTCGGTCTCTTTTAAGTATCTCTCCCGCAATTCCATCGCGCCGTCCGAAATTGCCGTGCATGGGCACGAAGAGAGCATGCAAAAGTATGCATCGCCCGATTGTTCCGCCCACACACACTTAAATTTTTTGGGGCACACCCGGTACTCTTTTTTCACGTGCCCTCCTCCTTGTGTTCGGCGGCTGCTCTCCATAATCACATGTTTTTCCATCGGCGCCTCCTGCACAGCAAAAGCGCCGAGGAACCTAATCCCCGGCGCCTTGCCTAATATCTCTATTATCCAGTATATAGATTAAATCGCACCATTTGGTACAAAAACGCCGAAAAGCAAAAATTATTTTTCGCCCGGCTTGAATAAACCGTAATACTGGCTTTTGAGAGTGTTGATCGCCGGAACTTTACCGCTTTTGCTCATCTGCGCCGCGACCCGGTCCCACGAATAGCCATGAAACGCACGAAGCATCACGACGCGCCGCAACCATGCGCTTTTGATGCCGAATACAAATTGTTCTATCTCTTGCTTTTGCGCTTTGAGCTTTGCAATGTGCTCGGCATATCTCTGCGGCCCAAGTCCGCGCACGGTGATGGGATGTTGGGTAAACGGAAACTCGTCCGATGATCCGCGCACTATATCGCTTATTACCGTTTTATTCTCGCGCTCAAGCTCCTCAATCTCCGCGCAGATGTCTGGGTATTGCTCAAGCAAATCTTTAGTCATTGTCCTTTTTCGTCCTTTCTGGCAATTTCAACAATTAAATTCGCAGTAATATTATCTGTAAATTCGTACTGTACGCTATACTTTGCCTTTCCCTTGCACATTAACTCTTGTTTAATATATTGGACTACCGCCGACATGGCTTCTTCAGTGACTTCAGATTTTTGTCTCCACATTTGCAAACCGTCTTTTCTCGGCGGGTTCAGCGTACCTGCATAAATTCCAAAAGCCCCACAACCTACATGATATTCAGCCATTTTATTTCGTCTCCTTCTTTTCGATGAGTTCATCTGTTGTCACTTTAATTCCTCCGTTTTGCCTCTGATAAAGGCTTCAATTTTTTTTGCGCACTCCGGGCACACATCATAATAGTTTCGCACGCAAACAGACCTTTTTATTTCGATCTCAACGTTGTTCCACTTAATTACATAAAAATTTTTGCATATATCGCATTGATTTGCTTTCGCCATTTATTTTGCCTTCCTTTCGATTCCCTTAGTGTAGTCTCTTGTGCTAATCGTTATCATCTTTCAATTCTCCTTTTACGTCGTATTTATTTGCTTCACGCTCTATCAGAGAGTGTGATAATTTGTTCATCTGACATATCACGTAATATCCGCATTTGTCACAGTCACCATGTCTACATTCTTCACTAGCATGAATTATTTTTGCTACCTCATTGGTGTAGTGTAGCATAGCTTGTAAATCATTTCGGTTCATAGCTTCATCCACCTTTCGATGAGTTCATCTGTTGTCATATCTGATTTTTCTTTCGCGTTTTTTCTCAACGGCTTTTCGCACGTCGCGGTGAAAGCCTACCTCGTCTATTACTTTCGCGCGCTGCTTACTCTCAAGCAATTTGGTGAGCTTGTATCTCATGTACCTTTGGCACGTGCTGTGGCAAGTCTCGTGCTCGTTTACGTACCTGTCCGGGCAGTTCTGCGGGCATGGTCCCAGACGCTGCGTCATTTTTTCACCACCACCTTTTGCGTTTGCGGTTCCGCCGTCCACTTTTCCACGTCCACGCCGATCTGGCGCAGCTTGTAAAGCAAAATAAATTCGGCGTTATCCTGCATATCGTAATGTTTGAGCAATTCCGCACGGTGTACCGCCACGCAGTCCCACACGCGGCGGAGGCGGTCGGCGCCGAAGCCAAACTCTTCATGCAGCGCCCAAAGCAGCATGGCACAGATTTCAGTCGAAAACTTTTCATCAAGGTCATGCACCTGCCTCGCTATTTCCGCTTTCAATGCCGCTTCTTCTGCTTTGCTCATTTGGTATCGCTGTAAAGCTTTCATTGCTTTATCGTTTCCTCCGTTTCTTGTCGCACTTTTCGGGTGGGCATCCGCGTGGAAGGCCCGTATCGTAGCAATAGCAGCACACGCTGTATCGGTCGCCGCGCGAACCTATCCCGCGGCGGTATATGCAGCCGCGGCAGCTCACCCGCCGATTTGTCCCCGAAAGCATTATGTAGTACGGCTCTTTAATGCCTGTATCGCTAAATTTACGCACGTCCATCGTTTTTGCGCTCCTCTCCCTCTATCGTCACCCAGACACTCGGCATTTCCGACGACCATCGCTTACAGATCTTCGCATTCACGATCTGCGCATCGTCTCTGTAGGCGAATCCGTTCAAGGCGTCGCACACGATTTTCATGATATTATCCAAGTCCGGCTTTTTCTGCGGGAAAAGTGCGCCACTCGTCATTAGCATTTGCTTTTGTTTGCTGGCGCTCTTCGGGATACTCAAAAACGCCGTGATAATTATATCGATCGGTGCATCGTCGGCAAAGCGCCTGCCGTGTGCTTCAGATAAAAATCGCTGCCGCACAAGCTCCTCATACGCTACGGTTTTATCCGGCGTGTAGCTCATACTGCGCCCGGATTTCATCCGCACTACACGCGGCCTGGCTTTGCCCTGCGGTTCGCCCGGTATTATAAATTTGATTTTCATGCGCCCTCCTTAGAACGGTAAATCATCGTCAGAAATAGCGCTGTAATCATCTTCCGTTGGTGTCGGTTTTGCAGCAGCTTCGCGTTTTTCGCCCGTGAAAGCGGCGCTGCTCACAAGCAACTCAGTCGCCTTCCGTTTGTTGCCGTCCTTGTCCGTGTAGTTGCGTGTTTGGAGCTCGCCGTCAAGCGCGATCAGCGCACCTTTGCTAAAATATTTTGTGATAAACTCAGCCGAGTTGCGCCACGCCACACAATCGATAAAATCCGACTGGTACTCGCCGTTAGCGTCCTTAAAACTGCGTGTCACTGCCACGCAAAACTGGCACACAGCGGTGCCGCTTTGCGTATACCGCAGCTCCAAGTCTCTTGTGATACGCCCCATAATATGTACGCCATTGCTTGCACTCATTTTAAAATCCTCCTAATCTGTAATTACGGGATATATCCCGTTTAATATTGTTTGTATGCGCCCGGGCCCGCTCGGCAATGCGCGATCCGATCGCATCATCGAGCTGTAAAATCTCCGCCGTTGTCAGCTCGGAAGAAATCACGGTCAGCTTGCGCCCGTTGTATCGGTTGTTGATGATCTCGTATGCAAGGTTTAAGTTTCCCTGCGTCGGCGGTGACTTTTTGCCATTGTCGCCCGCGCCTGTGCGCAAAAAATCATCGAGATAAAGGCAGTCTGTTTTCATCAGCTCGTCCATACGTGCAGTATATTCGGGCTCATTGAGGCAGGCTTTTAACTCCGCCGCGATTCTCTTCCATGGCGCATATATTGCCGATTTGCCGCTTTTGAGCAGCTTGCCTACAATGGCGGTGCAAATATGCGTTTTTCCCGCGCCGACCTGCCCGCCGACAAAAAACCATCCTTCAGGGCTCCGGCAATAATCGCACGCGCTGCGCATGATCTGTTCCTGCCACGGTTCGCGGATTTCGTAGGATTTAAAAGTGTATCGGTTCATAATATCTTTGAGACCGCTTTTCTCTATCCGCTGCCACGATCTGCGCACCGCCATACAGCTGCACTCTTTCGCTACCTCGTAGCCGTCTTCGAGCGCATAGATCACGCCTTTGTTTTTGCACTCCGGGCAGTCCATGCCAGGCAAATCACCCGGCAGTGCATTTAGCACAGCGATTTGACGCTGGCGGTAGTCATCAAACGAGCGTACCGCCGTACTTTTCGTACGGATTGACGCCGGTATCATTTCGCGAAAGCTCTCCACGTCTTGCCCCTCCTTTGTCCTGCTCGCGCGCCAGCCAGCGGTTGATAAACGCCAATGCGCCGCGCTTTGTCTTACGGTTTTGCGGGTTTGCTTCGCTCCATCCGATCATTTTACGTATTTCTTGCTCTATATCTACTGCCGGATATAGAGCACCCCATTTGCTTATATCCTCCTTGCTTATCGGATAATAAGAGCCGTCATGGAGTATCAGCCGGTATGCCGGCGCTGAGGCGGACTTGTCCGCGCTCTGCGCATACTCCTTTACTCTACTCTCCTCTCCTTTACTCTCCTTTACTCTACTTTGTTGTTTTCTGTCAACATTTACGCCCGAAATGTTGACATTTAAGCTTGAAATGCTTACATTTGGCGGTAAAAGGTTGTGTGGCAGCAAGAGGTATTCTTTCACGGCTTCCACCGTTTTTCGGCGGCGGACTGCCTCAAAATATCTCATCTGTATGCCTTTAGAGGTAAGCACGTTGTATTTGTCCAACAAATCAGCATCAAAAATACCTCTGCGGGTCGCACATTTAATTATCTCGGAGACGGGGCAACAACCCAACCCGCACGCGCGGGCGAACAGGAGCTCAACCTCCGGTGTCCAATCGCAGTAGTAGCCGCGGCTGTATATCCTTTGATACAGCTTTATCACAACGGCAAAACCCTGCACGCCAAACTCGGCTTCGAGCAGCTCAAACTTTTCATCGAGGCTCGTTTGCAAAGGAAAGTAAGGGATACCCACATCTGTGTTCGGCATTTGCCCTCACCTCTCAAATTTTGAAACATACCTTTTAAGACGGATCAGCAACCCGCTTTCACGGACGGAAGAACAACCTTAAAGGTAGTTTTTATAAAACTCTCGGCGGAAATCATCGATATTCCAACCGTTTTCCGCCATGGCTTTGCGCTGCCCGTATTCGTGCAGTTTTTGCATCGCCTTGGCGTTGTGGTGTACCCCGTAGGGCGGCTCATTGTGACAACTATGGCACAGCGTAACGACCAATCCGTAGCGCTCGCTTTTCTTGCGCAGCGCACCGCCGAATATATGGTGCCGCTCGACCACACCATAGCAACCACAAATAAAGCATTCACCAATCATCTTGCCCACTCATCTTTCAGGGCTTCCAGCTTGTCCGGAGGGAGCGTTTCCACGCCCACCGCCCGGCAGTCCTGTACAATATTATCGATCAAACGCGCCATCTGCGCTCTGTCGTATGTACTGGATCCGTAGTATACAATCACATTCGTGCAGCCCCGCACTTTGCTGGGCAGTACATCCGTTACCCAACCGAGACCGTTATGCTGCCACATCTGCCGCAGCTTGTTCACGGCGGAATTTATCACGCACACCGTATCGCAGTTGCCGCCGATGTTTCGCACCGCCTCGCGGTAAATCAGCTCTTTAGGTTGGCTCGTCGCCTCTGCAAGCTTATCGCAAAGCACCCAAAAATAGGCATTTGCATCTAAGCTGCGCTTTTGCCGGTACTCTTTTACCTCGCACGTATACATACGCTCGCGCATACCAAGCACAAACTGTCTTGCGGCGGGTGTGTTGATGACTTTGAGGCAAAGCTCTCCGTCTTCGTTCATGCGGGCGGCTGTAAAATCAAATTGTACCATTCAGACCACCAGCTTTCTCCGCCGCCTTTTCGGCTTTGATCTCTTTTCCTAAGCACTCAAAGCAAAGCTGTCGGTCATACCGTTTTTGCGCGTACAACGCAATATCTCCCGCTTTCCAAGCGCTGCCGTCTTTTTTCTTTCCGTCGCGGATCGTCTTGCCGCACTGTGCGCAGGTGTATTCTTCGTCCTGCTCCGGAGGGGCGGCGTTATACTTTGTACGTCCTGCCTCCCAATAAATGTCCGCGCCGAAGCCTAAAGCTTTGCAAGCTACGGAGATCGCGTCTGTGAGCGCCATTTTGTAGCACTCATCGGATGCACGCAGATTATTACCCTTTTCCGCCGCCACAAACTTTGAGCCGCCCGTGCCCGGAATAGGCTCCGACCAGTCCGAATCCGGCGTGATCTTGTATTGCAGCTCGATGTCCACAAACGCCCCCACCTCGCCGGTGCTGGCGGTCTCAAGCCACTCGCGCACAATCTTGTATTTCCAGCCGATTCCGCACGGCCCGAAAAGCTCTGTCAGCTCTCGTATGCGCCACATGGGGTTGATGTCCGTCATGCCGTTGAGCCGTCCGCCGGTGATCCGCTTTTGTGCGCTGCCCGGCACAGCGCTCACGGCGTTGTAAATATCCATGTTACCCATCAGCGCACCGCCAGTCTATACCCGGCTACCAATTTAGCCCCCGGGAGCTCCTCGCCCGCTTTTAGCGCGTCACGCACGGCAACTTTGTTGATCTCCGGTGCTTTCTGGCGGAGAAACTCTTCATGAGCGAGCGTAGCCCATGCAATAAAATCATCAGCGTTTTCGATCTCGAGCGCCGGGGCCTTTTTTGCTATGGAGACCACGTTGCGCGCCGTTTCGATTTTGCTCTTTCCTACCGCCTGCATCTGCTGCATGGTGTAGGATTTAAGCTGATCCGCTGTTGCTTCGTGGCGCTTCATCCGCGCAGTCAGCGCGTCGATCTCTTTTTTTATCGCTTCTGCTATTGCCAGCTCATCTTTGATGATGCACGCGATGCTGTCCACTTTTGTTTCAAACTCATCATCGATGCTTTCAAGCGTGTCTTCGAGCGCTTCGGGAGGGATGCTTTCATCCTCCGCCATCTGCTTTAACGCCTCGTATTGCTCCGCGTACTCATACAGTTTCATTTGCTTTCGCCTCCTCTGGCATTTCCTCGAGCACCGTAATGCGGATTTTGCCGCGCTCAATGCCCTCTTCGCGCAAATGCTTACCTACAATCTCCATTACGTCACCGCCATTTACGGTAACGGCGTCAAACGCGCCGCGCTTGATGTTGCCGCAAAGGCTCACCTGCATGACCTGCTTATACTTTGCCATTGACTTTTCCTCCCGTTTTTGCTAAACTAATAGCGGTAAATTTGTCTTTGTGCCCCTGTGACTGTTCCCGCAGTCCGGGGCACTTTCCTTTTTTACGGCTCACGCTTGTCTTTCCTCTCTATCCGTTGTCACTGTCTCATACACGCGCACGGCGTCGCGCCAGCTGCGGTATTTGCCGAGGTCGACGACCTCCGCACCGGGGCGGGCGGCTCTTTTTCTTCTCTTCGGCGGCTTTACGGCTCTTTCGAGGATTTTCTCCGCGCCGTAGGCCAGCGTGATGATCGCGCATCCGGCGGCGATACTGCCGCACAAAACTAAAATCATGTTGTTGCCTCCTTTCCTTTAATTTTTAAACAGCGTCTCGATGTCGCTTTGCGAAAAACGCAGTTTTTTAAAGATGTTGCACAAGTCTTCATACGACCACGCCGAAAGGTGGCGCATACGGTAACTATAAAGCTGCGGGGATATACCCAAGTATTTCGCGGTCTTTTCGTCGGTCGTCAGGCCCATGCGGTCGGCGTTATAACGCATAATCGACCTAAACGTCTGCCGCCGCTGTTCTGCGGGCGATGGTTTTAATCTTGGCATTGTTTACCACCTCTTTCTTTATTTGTATTTTTGTCCCCAGCCCTACCACCTGCCGCCCAAAGCAAAAATTATGCAGTATCTATGTTTGTTAGGACGAAAGGAGTGTACATCCATGGTTTTCAGGGGGAGGATCAGTTGGTGGGCGGCATGTGGTAAAGCTGGGACGCGGCCTTTAAGCTTAGCTAAAAAAGCACAACATCAAAACCGCGATTAGCGTGCCTAAAATCGGGGCGAGAAGCATTAAAATGTACGGCAGTACCACTTTTAATGCTTCTTTTCGTGCCCGGTCTTCCATTCTCATTCCGCTTCCTCCTTCATCTACTTAAAGTAGATTTAGTTGGCTAAAAAATCAATATCCGAAAGGCTCATATCAAGCACTTTGCAAATTTCGATAGCTGTGCGAAATTGTGTTTCGCCCGGCTTTTCCTCTATTCTTCGATATTTTCCTCGGGAAACTCTAAGCTTTTTGGCCATTTCCTGCTGGCTAAATCCTCGTAACTGTCTTGCTTGCTTTATTGTGTAAGTCACTCTATCACCTCCTTACAATGCCTATTATACACTACTTAAAGTAGATTGTCAAGAACAAAAAGTAGATTTTTTTGAAAAAAGTGTTGCAAAAGTAGAACAAATAGTATATAATATAATACAGAAGGGAGGTGCAAAACATTGATTGATTTTTCCACCCAAGAGGGCGAAACTCTCGGCGATCGCATACGGAACTTGCGTATAATACATGGCATGTCGCAAGATGATCTCGCAAAAGCCGTAGGCGTTTCAAACCGCACCGTTTCCACGTGGGAGCGCGACGCAAGGATGCCGAGAATGGGACCCATAGAAAAAATGGTTAAACTTTTTAACGTAAGCAAACCATATTTAATGCTTGGGCAAAAAGATGAAAAAAGCCCCACTGCTGTCACCAGTGAGGCTTCCGAAGAATTTATCAAGCTTGCGAAGAAAATTCAGAGTTTGCCTTCTGATAAGCAAGCAATAATTCTTCAGCTGATTGATACTTTTGATCCGCCAGATAAAAAGTAATGATCTTCGGCAATTCGCTATTTACAGAGGTCGCTCGGCTTAATCGTCGGGCGATTTCGTATATATTATAGTTTTCTTTCACAAGTTTCACTCCTCATCCAAAACAACTGTTCGACTAAAGTTTACCACTTTATGCGCAGACCGTCAACCGTTTTTCGCAAAGATGTCCTCTAATGTCCTCTAATGCCCTATGATGTCCGCTTTCGGGAGCGCAAAAATGATCTTGTTCATGATTTCTTCCATTGTTTATACCGTCTTCATTTGTTCAACTCCGTTCTTTTAATAAAAAATTTTTTGATTTATTTGTTGACTACGTGCGCTTTTAGTGATATGATACAGATAAATTATTGTGATTGCTCACATTTACGACTTTTAACGCAATAAATATTGATGGGGGGTAGAATATGAAATTCGGTATTCGGAAACCTAACTACAAAGCACGGTTCAAAGCACGCACTACTGGCAAACTGAAAAGGGAAATGAAAAAAGCGGTCAATCCTTTCTACGGCAAAAAGGGAGTTGGGTTTATCAAAGATCCCTCGAAGTCGGTCAAAAGCGCGGTATACCACAGAACCACCGTTGGCGTTCCCTCGTTGTTGCCAAAATCCACGCCGCAACGGAAGTCGGCTAAACCGCCAAAGGCTGCACAGCAACCGATCATCAACATCGTAAACACAAACGCAAACGCCAACGTAAACAACAACGCGAACGGACTTGCCTATGTTCCCAAAAATAAATGGGTAGCGTTCTTCCTGTGCCTGTTCTTTGGCTGTTTCGGCGTTCATCGTTTTTATGTGCATAAAACGGGGACAGGAATCCTTTGGCTTTTCACCTTTGGGCTTGGCGGTGTTGGCTGTATTGTCGATCTTGTCATGATCCTTGTCGGAGCTTTCCGGGATAATATGGGACAGCCGCTTGTCTAATTAAAGGATAATCTTTCCAAACGGTGGTGTAAATACTCAAATTTGAATGACCGTACTTTATATATGACTTAATTTACAAAAAAGGTGCTTCTTATGGATTTTTCGACAATCAATTTAGACGCGCTTGTGCCTAAATTGGAAGCTCGACGCGTCGCGCTCAACTTATCTTATCAAAACGTTGCGGACGCTTGTAATGTCTCTCAAAGTACAATCATTCGCATTTTTAAGCGGCAGGCCGACCCGAGCATCGTTGTGCTTAGATCTATCCTTGCCGCCGTCAAATATGACATCGTTACACCGCCGATGCCGGACGAAGGCTCCGAGAACGAGCAGATCGAGTACCTGAAGAAAAGCATTGAGTTTGAACGCGAAGATAAGATTGTGCGACTCGCGCAGCAAGAAGCACAATTTATGCGCCAGCACAACGAAGATCGGCGGCTCGTTCGGATTTGCTTGATTATCTGCATCATCCTTGTGATTTTCGTTTGCTTCCTGTTCGGCTACGACATCGCAAACTTAGATCGCGGCTGGATACAGGCTCGCTCCGCTTCCGGCGGTTTGCTCAAATAACAAAATCCCGTGGATACAAAATGTATCTACGGGATTTTTAAAATAGGAGGTTGTACAATGGCAAAAGCTAAAAAACTGCCCTCCGGTAACTGGCGCGTAAATCTATACGATTACACGGACCCCGCCACCGGAAAGCGAATTTACAAATCATTTACCGCCACAACAAAAAAAGAAGCCGAATACATGGCGGCAGAATACAAACTGGACGGAAAGCAGCGCACTGCATCCGCCGGAGACATGACCTTGAAAGAGGCATACACGCGCTATATCGACAGCAAAACCAACGTGCTCTCGCCCTCTACGATACGCGAGTACCGCCGAAGCGCCCGGAATGACCTACAAGACATTATGCCGCTAAAGCTGCGCGACATTACGCAGGAGGCCGTGCAGCGCTCCATAAACCAGTTTGCGGCAAATCATGCGCCAAAGACCGTGCGCAATGCCCATGGGCTTTTATCTGCCGTGTTGGGCGTATATTACCCCTCTTTCCAGCTCTCCACGGGCTTGCCGCAGAAGCAAAAGACAAGGATCACCATCCCCACCGAAGCGGAAGTAAAGGTATTGTTGGAAGCAGCCGAGGGCACTAATATGCATCAGGCTATTTTGTTGGCTGCTGTAGGCACCCTGCGCCGCTCCGAAATATGCGCACTGACGCAAAGCGACGTGCATGATAACGGCGTTATGGTTAACAAGGCTATGGTTTGTGACGATAATCACGAGTATGTTATCAAGTCTACCAAAACAACCGCCGGTACTCGATTTGTGGAGCTGCCGAAATTTATCATTGATGAGCTGCGCAGCATAGATAATGAGCGCGTATGCCCGTACTCGCCTATTACAATATCAAATCTCTTCCGCACGCTCTGCCTGCGCGTGCTGGGTAAACCGTACCGCTTTCACGATCTGCGCCACCATTCCGCTTCCGTCCTGCACGCTATGGGCGTGCCGGATCTCTATATCATGCAGCGCGGCGGGTGGGAAAACCGCGATGTCCTCGACAAAATCTATGAGCACGTTTTATCCGATGAGCAAAAGGACTTTAACGCAAAAATCGTTGACCGATTTACAAAATCTTACGGCTAAAAGCAAAATGCAACACAAAAAGCAACACATATTTTGAAATATATAGAGTTTATGCGGGTTTTGCGTGTATATATTACGGGTTCAAGTCCTGTTACCTGCACCAAAAAGACCATTGTCGAATGACAATGGTCTTTTTTCAACGAAATTCGCCTTACGGCGAGTAAAATAACAACCTTCGGTTATCGTGAAATTGCTTCGCAGTGAGCTGTGCTGCGCGCGTTAAGAGCGAAGTTCCTTTCACTTTCTGCATACGCGGAAAACTTCACAAATACGGCAGCACTCATTTCATATTTTGCAAAGCGAAATATATCACTAACCCCATCGCCCATAAAGACAAAATCTTATCTTTGCGGGCGGCGGGGTTTTATCATCTCTCCCCCATCACCGCAGCCGTAACGGCTTTAGCTAAGCGGTTGACGGCTTCGGTGATGCAGGCGTCGGGAATTTCGGAGTAGCTGATGACGAATGCGGTCTGCGGGTTTACGGGCGCTGTATGGTAATACGCCGAAAGCCCGGTGACGCGCACGCCGTTTTCGGCCGCGCGGCGGGTGATCTTTTCGGCGGTCACAGGTCCGCAGACACGCAGGAGAAAATGCAGACCGGCGTCTTCGGCATCAATTTTTGCAAGCTTTAACAAACCGCAGCGCTTCATCTCTTTTAAGATGAGGTCTTTTTTTTGCTTATAACGGATGCGCATGCGGTTGATGTGCTTTTCAAAATAGCCCTCGGAAATGAATTTTGCGAGCGTGTACTGCTCGAGGTTCGAGACCGTGCACGCGTAGAACCCAAGATTTTTGTAAAATGCTTCGGCGAGCGCTGTGGGCAGCACCATGTAGCTGATGCGGATGGTGCTGGCAAGGCTTTTTGAAAACGTATTCATGTAAATGACGCGGTCGGCGGAATCGATGCTTTGCAGCGCCGGGATTGGCTTGCCGGTGAGGCGGAACTCGGAATCGTAATCGTCCTCGATGATATAACGGTTTTCGCTCTGCGCGGCCCAATCGAGAAGCGTGTAGCGCCGTGCGATGGGCGTGACGATGCCCGTCGGGAAGTGGTGCGACGGCGAAATGTGCAGAATATCCGCGCCGCTTTTTTCGAGCGCTTTGGGGTCTATCCCCTCTTTATCCATCGGCGTGAAACGGTACTGCACGCCGTAGCTCTCGTACACCTGCGCAATTTTGCGATAGCCGGGATCTTCGAGCGCGTAGACCTTATCGAACCCCAAAAGCTGGATGAGAAGCCCGTAGAGGTACTCCGTTCCGGCGCCGACGACGATGCAGTTCGGGTCGGCATCGATGCCGCGAAACTCCCTAAGGTGCTCGGCGATGGCGCACCTTAGCTCGAACACGCCGCCGCACGGGGCGTTTACCATAAGCTCGGCGCTTTTCTCCGAGATGATCTCGCGCATGAGCTTCGCCCATGTGGCAAACGGGAAATTCTGCGGGTCGGTGCGGCTGCTGGAAAAATCCGCAAAATATTTCGGCGGTACGGGCATTTGTGTCCGGGGACTCTCTTTTTTCTGCGGCGCGGTGCTTTTTTCCAGATTGGCGGCGAAGAAGCCTTTTTTCGGCAAGGCGTAGACGTACCCCTCCGAGACAAGCTGCGCATAGGCGTTTTCGACTGTGATGACGCTGACGCCGAGGTTTTCCGCAAAGCTGCGCTTAGAGGGCAATTTTGTGCCGGGCGTGATCTTGCCCGTCAGAATGTCCTCACGGATGCACTTATACAGGTACATATAAAGGCTTTCGGAGCCGATTTTTGAGAAAGAATAGGTGAGCATGTAGGTTCTCCGTGATCTGTCGCGTTTTAATTTAGTATAGCGGACTCTTGCACAAATGTCAAAGCCATGGTATGATGACCTTGAAACGGAGGAAATTTGATACTGAATTTGCTTCTCGCCCTGCTCGACACGTTTATAAAAGAATAACGAATAATTTGACCCGCCGAGGTGTATATTCCCCGGCGGGTCTTGCTTTATGGTTCGTTCGGTGCGGCGCACGGCAACCAGTTTAGTTCTGCGTTTGCCACGCGGCAGTAGCGTGTAGTTTGTGCATAGCTGCCGTCTCCTGCACAGTCACTGCCGTCTTTGTTTACAGCCGAGACCCAATAGTGTTTGCCGTCAAAGTACCATTCGCGCAGTGTAAGTGCTTCGTTTTGCAGCGGGACTGTGCCCTTTTCCCAGCCGTTTTGGGTGGAAAAGCGGTAGGCAATGTCGCCGAACGCAAACAGAAAGCCGTCTGCTTTTGCGGTATAGCTCGGCACAAAACTGGCTGTGCTTTGCTCGAAATCGGCGACTTCAGTGCAGGTCTCGCCGTCAATTTTCGCGAGTACACTGTAAATCGGTTTTTCGCCTGCGTCTTCGCCGAAATCGTATCCGTAAAAATACAGGTAGTCACCCTGCACAGCGAAGCTGATGTTTCTGCTCTCCCAGTTTGCGGTATCAGAATTTTGCAAGCACGCAGACAGATCGGCAATATTTAGAAGCGTACCGCTTTCCTCATAGGTGTGAACCGACAACTGCGATGGGTTTTCCGCGGACTGCATGAGCACAGAAAACCCGTGCGCGTTTGCGTCTGCAGCAAGACCGAGCACTTTACATACGCCATTTTGTGCATTGTAAACGGTGTTCACCTCGGCAGTTTTGGGGTCGAGAAGCAAAATTTGCCCGCCTTTTTGGAGGAGCAAATGCTCCCCATAGGCGCAGAGCGTTAAGCTAATGCCAGTCGTTGTATCGGTTACGCGGTAGTTTTCGGTGCCGATTCGCTGCATGGTTTTCGCGTTCAAATCGAAATCATAGAGCGCGAGTTCGGCGTCTTTATTGGGCATATTCCACCAGTTGCCAAGCGGAATCATGCGGTAAACGTGGCTGCCGATGACCGCTTCTGCGCTGTCGGTCGGCTCATAGTACATGCGGTTCAACGTGCCAAGCAGCGTTTCTTCACCGTTTTTTAAATCCTTGCAATAGTACGAAACACGCGTCACGTCGCCATTGTCGTTCCGCACGCGACGGTCGAACAGGAGCATGTCGCCGACAGGCGTAATGCCGCACGAGGACGAGAATTGCCCTGTTTCATGCCCCGCGGCGGTATAGAGAATCGTCTGCGTTTCGGCTTCCGTCACCGGCTTTGGCGGCTGCGCACAGCCGGAAAGAAGCAGGCAAAGCGAAAGCGTGAGCGCAGCAAAAGCCTTGCGCTCTTTATTTCCCCTGCCCATAGTATGCGTTTGCGCCGTGCTTGCGCAGGTAGTGCTTATCGAGAAGCTCCTGCTGCATGGGCGGGATTGTGGGGTCAAGCACGAGGTTGTGCCATGCCATGAACGCGAGCTCCTCGAGGACGACAGCGTTATGCACAGCGTTCATGGGGTCTGTACCCCATGTGAACGGGCCATGGCTGTGGACGAGCACGGCGGGAATGTCGTCCGGGGACTTATCCTTAAACGTCTCGATGATGACGGTGCCGGTCTCCTTTTCATAAGCGCCGCCGATCTCCTCGGGCGTCATTTTGCGCGTGCAGGGAATTTCGCCGTAGAAATAATCGCCGTGCGTGGTGCCGAGCGCCGGGATGCCGCGGCCAGACTGGCTGAACACGGTCGCCCAGCGGCTATGCGTGTGGACAACGCCGCCGATGTTCGGAAACGCCTTGTAGAGCTCGACATGTGTGGGCGTATCGGACGACGGATTGAGGTCGCCCTCCACCTTTTTGCCTGTGTTCACATCGACGAGCACCATGTCCTCGGGGCGCAGGAGGTCGTACTCCACGCCGCTCGGTTTAATGGCCATGATACCGCTTTCGCGGTCGATGCCGCTGACGTTACCCCACGTGAACGTGATGAGCTTGTATTTCGGCAGCAGCATATTTGCCTTGTAGACTTCTTCTTTCAGTTTTTCCAGCATGATGTTCTCCTCCTATATCCGGTCAAATGAGTTTATAAAGCTTTGCGCCGTGCGGCTCTATTTTAGCGGAAAGCGTTTTTGTGAATGCGGTCTTCTCCCCACTCCATATCTCCTCGGCGTGCGTTTTATCGGTGAATTCCGACAGCTCGGCGCTGACAACGGCGCGATTTTCCGTGAGGTTGAAAAGTGCGATATACGGCGTGCTACCTACGAAATTGAGCCACGCGGCTTTTGTTTCGTCGCGGAAAAGCTGCAAAGGCGTGGTGCCGTTTTGGTTGAGGTTTAAAAGCTCGTCATTTGTGAGCAGGCTCAGCGTGAACGCATCATTATCGCGCATTTCGCCGCCCATGATGAGCGGCGAGCGGAAAATGCCCCACAGCGTCATCATGGTGATCTGCTCGGCGTGTGTCAGGTTCGTATTGTGCCCTATGCCGTCCGCCGCGATGGTGATATGCCCGAGCGGCAGCATGTCGCAGTCCGGGAACTGACCGGGCTTTACGTGCGCCTGCCAGCGCTCGCACCGCCAGAACATTTCTTTGAGGGAGTCCCAATTATCCCAGAAATCGTCCGTGATGCGCCACATGTTCGCGTTTTTCGCAAGATGCCATGCTTCTTCCAGCACAGCCGGGCCGGGCGAAAGGCTGAGCACCATATCGCGCCCGCAGCGGTCAATGGCGCGGCGGATCATCTCGATCTCGCGACGCGCGGAATACGGCTCGAGCGGAGTGATCTTCACGTTGCAGATGTCATCGACTTTGACGTAATCGACGCCCCATGAAGCGTAGAGCTCAAAGATAGCGTCGTAGTACGCTTGTGCGCCGTCACGATCAGCGTCAACGCCGTACATATCGGTGTTCCACGCGCAGATGGAGTTTGCGTGAGCGATGTCGCGGCAAGTGACGTTCGTGCCCTTTACAGGCAGGGCGCGATGCACGGCGAGACGCGGTACGCCGCGCATGATGTGGATGCCGAATTTCAGACCGAGTGCGTGAATCTGGTCGGCGATGGGTTTAAATCCCGCGCCGTTTGCGGCGGAAGGGAAACGGTTTTCCGCCGGGATGAGGCGGCCGAATCCGTCCATGCACAGCTCTGCGAAACGGTTATACTCCCAGTGGCGCTGCCCGGCCTCCGGCTCGTACCACTGAATGTCGCACACGACATACTGCCAACCGTGCGCTTTTAAGTGCTCTGCCATATAACGCGCATTGCCCAAAAGCTGCACTTCATTGACGGCGGGGCCGTAGCAATCCCAGCTGTTCCAGCCAAGCGGCGGCTTTAAAGCAACGCGATCTTTTTTGTAATGCATAGTGTATCCTCCGTAGGAAATAAGCTCAGTTTCATTATAGCAACTTGTCTGCACAAGTCAAGAGCAAAAAAGAGACTGCGCAGGTTTTGCACAGTCCCCTTTGACTTCGTTTGAATTACTTTTTAAGCAGCTTTTTGAGGCGCTCCATGGCTTCCTGTGTCTTTTCCAGCGTACCGAACGCGGTAAGGCGGAAGAAGCCTTCGCCGTTTTTGCCGAAGCCGCTGCCCGGCGTGCCGACGACCTCGGCTTCGTTTAAGAGATAATCGAAGAACTCCCAGGAGGTCATGCCGTCCGGCACCTTATGCCAGATGTACGGGGAGTTTTCGCCGCCGGTGAACCACACACCCATCTCCTTGAACGCATCGACCATGACCTTGGCGTTCGCACGGTAGTAGTTGATGACGTCCTTCACCTGCTGCTGGCCTTCGTCCGTGAAGACGGCCTCGGCGGCGCGCTGGGTGATGTAGTTGACGCCGTTGAACTTTGTGGCCTGACGGCGCGCCCACAGCGTATTGACCTTGGTGCCGTCCGAAACAAGCTCATCGCAGATAACGGTATAGCCGCAGCGCACACCGGTGAAGCCTGCGGTCTTCGAGAACGAGCAGAACTCGATGGCGCACTTTTTCGCGCCCTCAATCTCGAAAATGCTGTGCGGGAGATCGTCATGCGTGATGAACGACTCATACGCGGCATCAAACAGGATGACAGCGTTGTTTTTGAGCGCGTAATCGACCCACGCTTTGAGCTGTGCTCTGTTATACACGGCGCCGGTGGGGTTATTCGGCGAGCAGAGATAGATAATGTCGGCCTTGACGTTTTCATCCGGCATACCGAGGAAGCCGTTCTGCTCGTTTGCGTCGAGGTAGATCACCTTTCTGCCGGACATGACGTTCGTATCGACATACACGGGATAGACCGGGTCCGGGATGAGGACGGTGTTATCGTCTGCGAAGATATCGACGATATTGCCGACGTCGCTCTTTGCGCCGTCGCCGACGAAAACTTCGCTGAGCTTTAATGCCACGCCGCGCTTTGCGTAATAGCCTTGAATGGCTTCACGCAGGAAATCATAACCCTGATCCGGCGAATAGCCGTGGAATGTCTCCTTGTGTGCCATTTCATCCGTTGCTTTGTGCATGGCGTCGATGACGGCCGGAACGAGCGGCTGGGTAACATCGCCGATGCCCATGCGGATGATGTGGTTATCCGGATGCGCCTCCGTATAGGCGGCGACTTTCTTTGCAATGGTCAGAAACAAATAGCTTTCCTGAAGGTTTGCGTAGTTTTGGTTGAGTTTCATGCCGGTTTCTTCCCTTCTTTTTATACTTGGACCTTTTATATTTTCATTACCGTCTCTTATGCGTTCTTTTCCCTCTTATGGAGTGATGCGCCGACAAAGCCGAGGAATAACGGATGCGCCTTATTCGGGCGGGACTTAAATTCCGGGTGGAACTGCACGCCGATGCAGAAGTCGTTCTGCGGCACTTCCACGGTCTCGACGATCCTGCCGTCCGGCGAGGTGCCGCTGATGACCATGCCTGCTTTTGTGAGTGTCTCTCTGTAATCGTTATTGAACTCATAGCGGTGGCGGTGGCGTTCATCAATATGGGAAACGCCATAGCAGCGCGCCATTTGCGTGCCCTCCGCGATCTCGCACGGGTAGCTGCCGAGGCGCAGTGTGCCGCCCATATTGACAGTGCTGGACTGGTCCGGCATGAAATCAATAACCTTATTGAGGCCGTACTCGTCGAATTCGCCGGAGTTTGCATCTGCGATGCCGCACACGTGGCGGGCATACTCGATGACGGCAATCTGCATACCGAGGCAAATGCCGAGGTACGGGACGTTGCTCTCTCTTGCGTACTGTGCGGCATAGATCATACCCTCGATACCGCGGTTGCCGAAGCCGCCCGGCACAAGGATACCATCGCAGCCCTTGAGCATTTCGGCAGCGTTTTCCTGCGTGATGAGCTCGGAATCGATCCAATTGATTTCGACCTTCGTACCGTGCTCATAGCCGGCATGGTTGAGTGCTTCGACGACGGAAAGGTATGCGTCATGCAGTTTGATATATTTGCCGACAAGGCCGATGGTGACGGTCTTTTTGCGGCCGCGGATCTTCTCTACCATGCGGCTCCACTCGGCCATATCCGGCTCTTTTGTCTTGAGGTTCAGCTCGCGGCAGACAACGCTGGAGAAATTGTTTTTCTCCAGCATAATCGGCGCTTCGTACAGCACCGGGATCGTCATGTTTTCAATAACACAGTCCGGCTTTACGTTGCAGAACAGGGCAATCTTGTGGAAAATGCTCGGATCGATCGGCTCATCGCAGCGCAGGACAATGATGTCCGGGGAGATGCCCATACCCTGCATTTCTTTTACAGAGTGCTGGGTCGGTTTCGACTTATGCTCGCCGGAGCTTTTGAGGTACGGCACAAGTGTGACGTGAATGAAAAGGGAGTTTTCCTTACCGACCTCGAGCGAAACCTGACGAATGGCTTCGAGAAACGGCTGGCTTTCGATATCGCCTGCCGTGCCGCCGATCTCGGTGATGACGACGTCTGCATTCGTCTTGTGGCCGACGCTGTAAATGAAGTTCTTGATTTCGTCCGTGATGTGCGGAATGACCTGAATGGTCTCGCCAAGGTACTCGCCGCGGCGTTCCTTGTTGAGGACGTTCCAGTAGACCTTGCCGGTCGTGAGGTTGGAGAATTTATTCAGGTCTTCGTCGATGAAGCGCTCGTAGTGGCCGAGGTCAAGGTCGGTCTCTGCGCCGTCCTCGGTCACGTAAACTTCGCCGTGCTGGTACGGGCTCATGGTGCCCGGGTCAACGTTGATGTACGGGTCAAGCTTCTGTGCGGCGACCTTTAACCCTCTCGCCTTTAAAAGACGGCCAAGCGATGCCGCCGTGATACCCTTACCGAGGCCGGAAACCACGCCGCCGGTTACGAAAATGTACTTTGTCATAGAACTTACCCCTTTCTTTTTTACAGTGGAACTTTTATATTTTTCTTTGACTGAGAAACCTATTTTTCTCCAATACCCTATTTCATTTTATCAAAGCCGTTTTCGGCTTTTTTACAATTAAATTTCTACGACGCCGGTAAAAACCGTGTCGGCGCTGCCGGTCATCTGCACGCCGTCATCGGTATAATGGATGACAAGGTCGCCGCCGCGCAGCTTGACGGTAATATCTTCGCCCTTTTTGCAGTAGCCGTTGAGACACGCCGCAACGGCAGATGCACACGCGCCGGTGCCGCACGCCATGGTTTCGCCGCTGCCGCGCTCCCACACGCGCATTTTTAAGGTGTGGTTATCCAGCACCTCGATGAACTCCGTATTGATGCGCTCCGGGAATTTCTCAAAGTGCTCAAAATGCGGGCCGATCTTCTCGAGGTCGATCGTATCGGGATCTTTGCCGAAAATGACGCAGTGCGGGTTGCCCATGGAAACGCAGGTGACTTCGTATTCTTTGTCAAGGACGGTGATCTTCTCTTTGACGGCAGTATCACCCGGGAAATCGACCGGGATCTTCGCGGGCACGAGCTCCGCTTTGCCCATATCGACCGTGACAGTGGTAACTTCGCCGTTTTCGACATGCACGCGGCAGATCTTGATGCCGCTTTTTGTCTCGATATGCAAAACGTCTTTCTTCGCGATGCCGCTGTCGTAGACATACTTTGCAACACAGCGGATGCCGTTGCCGCACATCATGCCCTCACTGCCGTCGAGGTTATACATGCGCATTCTCGCGTCGGCTACATCGGACGGACAAATGTAGATGACGCCGTCGCCGCCGATGCCGGTGTGGCGGTCAGAAAGATAGATTGCGAGCTCGGCGTAGTTTTGAATATCATTTTGGAAGCAGTCAATATACACGTAATCATTTGCACAGCCGTGCATTTTGGTAAACGTGATCTTCTGCTTTGCCCCGGTGCCCGGCACGCGCGTATAGTGGTCGATGCCCGAGCCGTTTTCCGCTTTTTTCAGGTACTTGTTCATGGAATTTCACCGCTTTCTCTTGAATTTTTACCTTTTATCTTCTTCAAATTTTTAGAAAAAAATTCTGATTTTATTCTTAAAATGTTTTTCGGCGCTCCGCAAAAATGCGGAACGCCGAACTATTTAACATCAATTAGACTTCTACGACACCGTCGAAGACCTTCTCTGCGCCGCCGGTCATGAGCACTTTCTCATCGGTGTAGCGCACGGTGAGGTCGCCGCCCTTTAAGATGACGCGGATGTCCTCGCCTTTTTCGCACTTGCCGTTGAGCGTTGCCGCGACAACAGCCGCGCAAGCACCTGTACCGCAGGCCATCGTTTCGCCGCTGCCGCGCTCCCAAACGCGTACCTTAAGGGTGCGCTCGTCCACGACCTCGATGAACTCGACGTTGACGCGCTCCGGGAAGAGCGGATTATACTCGAACTTCGGGCCCATGGCATTGAGATCCAGCTTATCGATGGACGGTGCGAACACCGCACAGTGCGGGTTGCCCATGGATGCGCAGGTGATGTAATACTCGTGACCGTCGATGATGACAGGCTTGTTGACGACCATGTCGCCTTCGAGCTTTACGGGCACCTGCTCCGGGCGAAGCGCTGCCGCGCCCATATCGACCGTAATCTTGTACGCCTTGCCGTTCATCGTCATGATGCTGCAAGACTTGATGCCGCTCTTTGTCTCGATATTGATGACAGGCTTTTTCACGATGCCGTTGTCGAAGAGGTACTTTGCGACGCAGCGGATGCCGTTGCCGCACATGAGACCCTCGCTGCCGTCGCGGTTGAACATACGCATCTGAGCGTCTGCCACATCGGACGGGCAGATGAGGATGACACCGTCGCCGCCGACGCCGTTGTGGCGGTCGGACAGGTAGATGGAGAGGAACTCCGGAGAGGAAACTTCGTTTTCGAAGCAGTTGATATAAATGTAGTCGTTGCTGCACGCCGACATCTTGGTGAACGGCAGCTTGACCTTTTCTTTTTTGAGGTTGTTGATGTCCACAATCTCCGTGTTGTACGGGGTGTAGCGGCTCATCAGGCTGTCCGCGAGGGCGTTTGCGGTATCGATGGCCGTGAGGCACGGGATGCCGAGCAGCGCCGCTTTTCTGCGGATCTTAACGCTGTCGCGTGCGGGGTTTCTGCCCTTTGCGGAGGTGGAGATGATGTACGCCAGCTTACCGCTTTCAAGCAGCGTAATGGTGTTGACCGGGCTTTCGTGAATCTTATCGACAATCTTCACGGTGAGGCCGAGCTTTGCAAGCACGCTTGCGGTGCCCGTCGTGGCGTAAAGCGGGAAGCCCATTTTGTCGAATTTCTTCGCAATCTCGCCGATCTCTTTCTTATCGCCGTCGCGGACGGTGATGAACACGCCGCCCTTTTTGTTCATCTTGCTGCCGGAGGCGATGAGACCCTTATAGAGCGCCTCCTCAAGGTTGTTGCCGATGCCGAGCACTTCGCCGGTGGATTTCATTTCCGGGCCAAGCTGGGTATCGACATCCGTGAGCTTCTCGAAGGAGAAGACCGGCACCTTGACGGCCGTATACGGTGAAGTCGGATAGAGGCCCGTGCCGTAGCCGAGGTCGGTGAGCTTCATGCCGAGACTGACCTTTGTAGCGAGGTCGCACATAGGCACACCCGTGACCTTGCTGAGGTACGGAACCGTTCTCGAAGCACGCGGGTTGACCTCGATGACGTAGATTTCGCGGTTCATGATGATGTACTGCAGGTTGATGAGGCCGATGGCCTTGAGCTCCGTGCAGAGCATTTCGGTCGTCTTAACAATCTTTGCGCTGAGCTCGTCGTCGATATCCTTTGCCGGGTAGACCGCGATGCTGTCGCCGGAGTGGATACCGGTGCGCTCTACGTGCTCCATGATGCCCGGGATGAGGATGTTCTCGCCGTCGCAGATGGCGTCGACTTCAATCTCGGTGCCACTGAGGTACTTATCGATGAGCACCGGGTTATCCTGCTTCTGGCGCAGGATAATCGCCATGTATTCGTTGATGTCTTCATCGCCGTATGCAATGATCATGTTCTGACCGCCGAGCACGTAGGACGGGCGCATGAGCACCGGATAGCCGAGGTCGTGTGCGGCTGCGAGGGCTTCCTCCGTCGTCATAACGGTGTGACCCTTCGGGCGCTTGATGTTGCAGCGCTCGAGCAGTTCTTCAAAGCGCTCTCTGTCCTCTGCGGCGTCGATGCTGTCGGCGCTCGTGCCGATGATCGGCACGTTGTTTTTCGCAAGCGTCTTTGTAAGCTTGATGGCCGTCTGGCCGCCGAACGCGACGACAACGCCCTTCGGCTTTTCGATGTTGATGATATTCATAACGTCTTCGGCGCACAGCGGCTCAAAGTAGAGTCGGTCTGCAGTGTCGAAGTCTGTGGAAACGGTTTCCGGGTTGTTGTTAACGATGACGACTTCATAGCCGAGGCGCTGGAGAGACTCCACGCAATGGACGCTGGCATAGTCGAACTCGATACCCTGACCGATACGGATCGGGCCGGAACCGAAAACCATGACGGTCTCCTTGCCGCTTTTGCCGATGAACTCCATCGCTTCATTTTCACCGCCCTGCTCCGGCGTATCGTAGGTGCCGTAGAAGTACGGTGTGGTCGCAGCGAACTCGCCTGCGCAGGTATCGACCATTTTGAAGGTCGCTTCGTGACGGAAGGTCGGCTTTGTGCCGCAAATACGCGTGAGGGCTTCGTCCGTGTAGCCGAGTTTCTTGCCGCGCGTATACTGTGCGTGCGTGAGCGGCTGACCCTTAATCTCGCGCTCATACGCGAGCAGGTTATTGAGCTTTTCGAGGAACCACATATCGATCATCGTGAAGTCGTGGATCTCTTTAGTGGTGACACCGCGCTTCATGAGCTCGTAGATGGCGAACAGGCGCTCGTCCGTCGCGTCTTTTAAAATCTGCCACAGGGCACTGTCCTCGTAGTTTGCGAACTTCGGCATGTTGAGCGTATCGAGCGAGATTTCTGCACCGCGCACAGCCTTCATGAGGGCCATTTCAAACGTATCGGCGATGGACATGACCTCGCCGGTCGCCTTCATCTGCGTGCCGAGGTTGCGCTTTGCGTAGACGAATTTATCGAACGGCCACTTCGGGAACTTGACCGCCACATAGTCGAGCGCAGGCTCAAATGCTGCGTAGGTCTTGCCGGTGACGGCGTTGACGATCTCATCGAGTGTGTAGCCGATGGCAATTTTCGTCGCGACCTTTGCGATCGGATAGCCGGTCGCCTTAGATGCCAGTGCGGAGGAACGAGACACACGCGGGTTAACCTCAATGACGGCGTACTCAAAGGACGTCGGGTGCAGCGCGAACTGGCAGTTGCAGCCGCCCTCTACGCCGAGCGCGTCGATGATGTTGATGGCCGCAGTGCGGAGCATCTGATATTCTTTATCGGAAAGCGTGACCGCCGGGGCGATGACGATGCTGTCGCCGGTGTGGACGCCGACCGGGTCGAAGTTTTCCATGGAGCAGACCGTGATGACGTTGCCCTTGCTGTCGCGAATAACCTCGAACTCAATCTCCTTCCAGCCCGCAATGCTCTTTTCAACGAGGATCTGGGTAATCGGCGAGAGCGCAAGGCCGTTTGCCGCGACCTCCATGAGCTCCTCGCGGTTATCGACGATACCGCCGCCGGTGCCGCCGAGCGTGAACGCCGGGCGGATGATAACGGGGTACGTGATCTCTTCCGCAAACTCCAGTGCATCCTCTACCGTGGTGACGACCTTGGACGGGATGCACGGCTGACCGATGCTTTCCATCGTATCCTTGAACATCTGACGGTCTTCCGCCTTATCGATGGTCTCCGGGGAAGCGCCGAGCAGGCGTACGTTGTGTTCCTTCAAAAAGCCTTCCTTTGCAAGCTGCATGGAAAGCGTGAGGCCGGTCTGGCCGCCGAAGCCGGAGAGGATGCTGTCCGGCTTTTCTTTTTCGATGATGCGCTTGATGGTGGGCAGCGTAAGCGGCTCGATGTAAATGTGGTCCGCCATGGCGTTATCCGTCATGATGGTCGCCGGGTTGGAGTTGACGAGCACGATCTCGATGCCGTCCGCTTTCAGAGCACGGCACGCCTGAGTGCCGGCGTAGTCAAATTCCGCTGCCTGACCGATGACGATCGGGCCGGAGCCGATGACGAGAACCTTTTTAATGTCTTTATTCAATGGCATAGCTGTAAACAATCCTTTCTATACTGCTCTGGGTACTGTTTATTTTCCCATCATCTCAAAGAATTTATCAAAGAGGAACGCGGTATCGCGCGGGCCGCCGCAGGCTTCCGGGTGGAACTGCACGGAAAAAGCGGGGATTTTTTTATAGCGCACGCCCTCGCACGTTCTGTCGTTTACGTTGTTGAAATATTCGTCGGCGATCTCGGGGTCGATTGTGGAGGACACAACCGCGTAGCCATGGTTCTGGCTGGAGATGTAGACGCGGCCGGTCTCAAGATTTTGCACCGGCTGGTTTGTGCCGCGGTGGCCGTACTTGAGCTTTTCGGTCTTAAAGCCGTTTGCAAGCGCCAGCAACTGGTGACCGAGGCAGATGCCGAAGAGCGGTTTGCCCATATTCATAATCTTCTTGAGGTTTTCAATGACCTCGATGTTATCCGCCGGGTCGCCGGGGCCGTTTGAAAGCATCACGCCGTCAATGTTAAGGGCTTTCAATTCGTCTGCCGTCGTGTTGTACGGGCATACAATGACCTCTGCCCCGCGCTTTTCGAGCTCGCGGCGGATGTTCTCCTTGTAGCCGTAATCCATGAGCGCCACGGTGCATGTTTTCTCCGGGTTCTCACGGCGCGTCATCTCGGTGACGGAGGTGCTTTCCACCGCGTTTGTCACGCGGTAGCTGTGAATCTTATCCATATCGACATGCGTAAGCTCTGTTGTGATCATACCGTTCATGACGCCGCTTTCGCGGATAACCTTTGTGAGGGCACGTGTATCGATGCCGCAAAGGCCGATGACGCCTCTTTCTTTAAAAAAGGTGTCAAGATCACCCTCCGAGCGGAAATTGGAGGGCGACTGACACCATTCTTTTACGATATAACCACAGGGACCAATGATCTTTCCCTCAAAATCGGAGGGGATCACGCCGTAATTGCCGATGAGCGGAAATGTCTGGACGACAATCTGCCCGAAATAGCTCTTATCGGTGAGCGTTTCGAGATAACCTGTCATGCCGGTCGTGAAAACGACCTCAGCCGTTACTTCGCCCGCCGCGCCGAAGGATTCGCCGCAGAAGACCTTTCCGTTTTCGAGTACCAAATATGCTTTGTTGCCCATAACGTACGTTCCTCTTTCCCTGAAATAATTACTCTTTTCTGCTGTATGCAATCTATGTCAAAGCTGCGGTGCAGCCCTGTACGCATTCATTTACGTATAGGTTTTCAGGATATTTTCCGCAACATCCTTTTTCGATGTGCGCATATCCATCGCCTGTTTTTCAATATAGCGGTGCGCCTGCTGCTCGCTCATGCGCAGGTATTCCACAAGGATACACTTTGCACGCGCCACAATGCGCACTTCTTCCATTTTGGTTCTGAGCTTCTGGTTTTCCCGGTCAAAGCGCTGCCAGCGGTTCTGCGTGGCGATGAGCAGGTGAAGCGCCTGATAAAACAGCGGGCGCGAAAGCGGCTTTTGCACCGTCAATATGCCAAACGGCTCCATTTTGTCGTTCACCTGATCGAAAAGCTCCGCTTTTGCAATGACCATGACACCGGAAACGAATTTTTCTGTGATATACTCTGCCAGCTCGTGCCCGAATTCATCCGGGAGCGGTGTGTTGATAACCACAAGGTCGTAGCTGCGCCGCAAAAGCAGCCGCCGGGCGTCTCCGCCGCTGAGCGCCGTTGTCATGGGCGCAAACTCGCGCGGGGAAAGCAGCTCTGTGATATACGCCGCACCTTTTTGCGTGCCGGACACGATGAGGACGCTGTGCTGAATGATCGCATTCATGCCCTGTGCCCCCTTGTTTTACACATCTGCGGGCCCGTTGCCGAACGTGCGGATATACGTCTTTACGAAATACTCCGGGAACACGTTGCGGACAAAGCTGCTCTTTGCGAAAATCTGCAGCGCTTCTTCGGCAGACTTCGGCAGCTTGCCGCAGGTCTCGCGCGCAAGATCGGGCTTTGGCAGCTTCGTCTTTTTGAGGTAGCCGTCAAGCCCCGCATAAATGAGCGCAGCGTACGCAAGGTACGGGTTCGCAGTGGAATCGGGTGAGCGCACCTCTATTGTACTGCTGCCTTCCTTTTTATACGCAAAGCACCAGCGGCTCTTCTCCGACCAAGAGATGAACTCCGGCGCACCAAACGCACCGAGGCGTTTATAAGAATCCGCCGTGGGGTTCAAAATGGCGGTAATCTCTGCGGCGTGCTCCAGAATACCTGCAAGGAAATGTTCGGAACAGTCGCCCATCTGCATGCGCGGCGTTAGCGTGATGTGGAAGCCGTTGCCGTCCTTACCCGGAATGGGGTTCGGCGCAAACGAAGCCGTAAGGCCGTTTCTCGACGCCATGGTCTTCACAACAGACTTATACGTAATGACATCGTCTGCGGACTGAATGGCAGAGCTGTGCTGAAAATCGATGATGTTCTGCCCCGGGCCGCCGCTGTGGTGCGAGCTTTCCGGTGTGACACCCATATCCTCGAGTGTCAGGCAGATCTCGCGGCGTACGTCCTCGCCCTTATCCTCCGGCGCAGCATCCATAAAGCCCGCGTTGTCAAAGGGGATAGCCGTTGCATTGCCGTTTTCATCGTTCTTGAAAAGGTAGAATTCGTTTCTTGCCCCAAATTCAAATATTATACCATGAAGTTTTGCAATGTCAACCGCTTTTTTCAGGATGCCGCGGCAGTCGATGTCGAAGCCGGTGCCGTCCGAACGGCGAATGTCGCAGAAAAAGCGCACGACGCGCCCGTGTGCGGGCCGCCACGGCAGAAGCGACATGGTGGAGGTATCCGGCACCAAAAAGAGCTCGCTGTCCGCCTCTTTTTCAAAGCCCATGATGCGCGAAGCATCAATGGGAATGCCGCCCTCGAACGCAGAAGCCAAAAGGCTCGGCTGAATGGCGATGATCTTCTGTCTGCCGAAAATATCGCAGAACGCCATTTTGATGAACTTAACGTCGTTATCTGTGATAAACTCTGTGACCTCGGACTCCGTATACTGCATGCCGAACCCTTCCTTTCTTTTTTAAAAGCGCGTTTCAAACATACAAATACGCGTGAAATCCGGTGTTGCCGTCTTTCACGCTGTACCTGTTCTTCTTTTCTGCCGCATTTTGAGATATTCTGCCAAAATACAGCGTATGCTGACCGCTTTTGAATATTATAACACAAGATCGGTGTATTTTGCAATAAGACAGAACGCACAATGTTTATCGCCAAAATACACCGTCGATTTATGCAAGAAAAGAAACCTTAATTTGCAGAGAATTACAGGGGCAAAATCAGTTCGTCACATAGAGCTGCTTATACGGATTCTGTGTGTTCGGGCGCAGCACGTAGTATTCGTCGTGCAGAAGACTTTCGGCATCTGCACCGAACTTTTCCGCGTAGTTTTGAACGAGCGGCGCCGCAATCTGCATGTCTTCTTCGGTCGCCTTATGCGCCACGACCTGCTCCGGCAAATCCTTCGGCAGGTGCGCGGTGCGCAGATAAATGCGTCCGCCGTGCATGCCCGTGCCGCAGAAATTGCCGACCGGCTGGCGATCTTCACTGCCGATGCCGAGCACGACGATGATGCCGCCCGCCTGATACTCGCCGAGGAAGCTGCCTGTTCTGCCGCCGATGACGAGCACGGGTACTTTCTCTTTATACTCCTTCATGTGGATACCTGCGCGGTAACCGGCATCGCCCTGCACGTAGATGGCACCGCCGCGCATGGCGTAACCTGCCGCGTCGCCCGTGCTGCCGTGAATGGTGATCTCGCCCGCGTTCATTGTGTCGCCGGTCGCGTCCTGTGCGCTGCAATTTACAATAATATTTGCGCCGTCCAGATACGCGCCGAGCGCGTTGCCCGGCACTTCGTTCAATATAATCGTACCCGCACTTTGCCCTGCGCCGATATAGCGCTGGCCGAGTGTATATGTTTTCTGTTCCATGTTTCTCCCCCTTACTGCTGCTTTGAGAGCAGGTCGCGGCGCGTACGGGCCGTGAATGCCATGAGCTGCGGCTTTTCGCAGATCAGCTTAAAATCGATTGAGCTTAACGGCGTGCGATTACGGATAAGCGCCGTGTAGATACCGGCACGCGCCACGTCGCCAATCAGGATATAGCCCTTTAAAACATCATCTTTATAGAAAAGGATCTTGTAGTTTTCGCCGTCACGGCGGACGTAGGTCTCGCCGTCATACGTGCCTGCGGTGATGATGTGCAGCCCCATGAAGCCGATGGCATTCATCGGGATCGCCTGGTCAAAGCTCGCTTTGCCGCCCGCCATGTTGATGCCGGCGGTATTGCCCTGCATATAGGCGTTCGGCAACAGCGCCAGCACGCGGTTGACGCCGGCGGAAATATCGAAGCTCTCCGCGCAGTCGCCTGCGGCGTAGACATCGGGCAGTGTTGTTTTGCCGGTATCATCCGCCGCAATGCCGCGGCGCACCTCGCCGCCTGCATCTTTGACGAGCGAAGTATTCGGGCGCACGCCGACCGCAATGACGAGCACGTCAAAATCGACCGTAAGACCGCTTTTGAGTGTGGCGGTCGTGCCCGCAAACTTTGCGGCAGTATCGCCGAGGTGGAACTCGATGCCCTGCTTTTCAAGAAAATCTTTGACGATAGCGGAGCCGGTCTCATCGAGGATGCTCGGCAGCACGCGGTCGGCAAGGTCGACGACCGTGATGGATTTCACGCGCTCCTTGATGCCCTCTGCGCACTTTAAACCGATGAGGCCCGCGCCGATAATCAAAACACGGCTGTCTTTTGTAAGGACGCTTTCAAGCGCGTGTGCGTCATCGAGCGACATGAACGTAAACTTTTCGGAAACGGTATCAAGCCCTTCCATGGGCGGTACGAACGGCGTGGAGCCTGTTGCGACAAGGAGCTTTTCATAGGGTATCTCTTCCCCGCTCTTTAACGTTACGGTTTTCTTTTCCGGGTCGAGCTTTGTGACGGTCTCACCGAGCTTTGCGGTGACGTGATTTTCTTCGTAAAAGCTGTCCGGGCGGTATTTCATGCGCTCCTCATCTGTTTTGCCCTGCAATAAATAGGAAATGAGCGGGCGCGCATAGGTGTGGTGGTTTTCGGAAGCAATCAGCACGATCTCTCCGTCTTTATCTTTACTGCGGATGCCTTCCACACAGCCGATGGTCGCAGTGGAGTTGCCGATGATTACATATTTTGCCATGGTGCTCAGTCCCTTTCCTCAAAGATGATGGCTTTGTTCGGACAGCCCTGCACACAGGCGGGCTTGCCGCCGGCGTTTTCGATGCACAGCTCGCACTTCTGCATGACGCCGGATTCCGAGGGCATCAGCGCGCCGTAGGGACATACCAGCACGCAGGTGTGGCAGCCGACGCACTTATTCTGGTCGATACAGACCACGCCGTCCTTTTTGGAAAGTGCGCCCGCAATGCAGCTTTTCACACACAGCGGGTCTGTGCAGTGGCGGCAGGAAACCGCAAAGCTGACCTGATTGTCCCCCTCAATGCGGATGCGGGGGTGAATGGTCCTGTCCTTCAGCGCCTTGATCATGCTGGATTTTCCGGAGTTTGCAAAGGCGCAGTAATATTCGCAAAGATGGCAGCCGAGGCACCATTTTTCATCAACATATACTCTTTTCATGGTTACGCTCCCTTTTCTGCTTATTCGCCCGCGTGCTTGATGCCGAGAATCTGAAGCTCTTTTTCGTTCAGACCCACACCGCGCAGCATAAGGCGGTTGCCGCGCAGCGCCTCGATGGAATTGATGCCCATGCCGCCCATCATTTCCTTAATCTCGTGCTCCCACGCGGTGACAAGGTTCACAAGGCGCTTGTAGCCGATGTCCGGGTTGAGGCGCTTCACAAGGTCGGGACGCTGGGTTGCGATGCCCCAGTTGCACTTGCCGGTCTGGCAGCTTCTGCACAGATGGCAGCCGAGCGCCAAAAGTGCCGCCGTGCCGATGTAGCACGCATCTGCACCGAGCGCGATGGCCTTGACAACATCGGCGCTGGAGCGAATGGAGCCGCCGACGACGAGCGAAACCTTGTTGCGGATGCCTTCATCGCGCAGGCGCTGATCGACCGCCGCCAGAGCAAGCTCAATCGGGATGCCGACGTTATCGCGGATGCGCGTAGGCGCTGCGCCCGTGCCGCCGCGGAAACCGTCGATAGCGATGATGTCCGCGCCGCTGCGTGCAATGCCGGACGCAATGGCTGCAACGTTGTGCACCGCCGCAATCTTGACAATGACGGGCTTTTTGTAGTTTGAGGCTTCTTTTAAGGAGAAAACAAGCTGACGCAGGTCTTCAATGGAGTAAATATCGTGGTGCGGTGCGGGCGAAATAGCATCCGAGCCCTCCGGGATCATACGCGTGCGGGAAACGTCGCCGACAATTTTTGCACCCGGCAGATGGCCGCCGATGCCCGGCTTTGCGCCCTGCCCCATTTTGATCTCGATGGCGGCGCCGGCGCTGAGGTAATCCTTATGCACGCCGAAGCGGCCGGACGCGACCTGCACGATGGTATTTGCGCCGTACTTGTAGAAATCTTGATGCAGGCCGCCCTCGCCGGTGTTGTAGTAGATGCCGAGCGCTTCTGCGGCGCGGGCAAGGCTTTCGTGCGCATTGTAGCTGATGGAGCCGTAGGACATGGCAGAGAACATGATCGGCACGGAAAGCTCAAGCTGCGGGGTGATATTCGTCTTAATCTTACCGTTCTCGTCGCGCTCGATTTTAGACGGCTTCTGACCTAAAAACGTCTTCGTTTCCATCGGCTCACGGAGCGGGTCGATGGACGGGTTCGTGACCTGCGACGCGTTGATGAGGATTTTATCCCAGTAGACCGGCAGGGGCTTCGGGTTGCCCATGGAAGACAGCAGCACGCCGCCGCTGCTCGCCTGACGGTAGACCTCCATGATGGTCTCGCCGGACCAGTTGGCATTTTCCTTAAAGGTGTGGTCGGTCTTGACGATCTTCAAAGCGCGCGTGGGACAGATGGAAACGCAGCGGTGGCAGTTCACACAGCGGCTTTCGTCGGAGATCATCATTTTCAGCTCATCGTCGTAAGCATGTACTTCGTTGGAGCACTGTCGTTCACAGGCACGGCAGGCAATGCAGCGCGCGGGGTTGCGGACGACCTCGTACTGCGGATATAAAAAATCGATAGCCATTTATAGTAACCTCATTTCTCAGAGAACACAAACTCTTACTTTTTGTCCAGCGTGAAGATGACAGGCTCGCCGCCTGCGGGCGCCCAGACTTTATCGAGCGTGGGCTGAATGACGCGGATGGCGGATTCTTCACTGGCGATGTAGACCATATCGCCCTTTTCGCCGACGACCATAGAACGCAGCTTTAAGCGGTCGTTGAGTGCCATAAGGCCACCCGTAAAGCCGACCAGAATGGAGAACGGACCGGTGACGAGCAGGCCGGAATACACATTGCGCAAATACGTCAGACGCGCGCGCTCCTCCGGGTCTTTGTTCTGAATGGTCGTCCAGAACGGTGCCGCGATGACGTTTGCGACCTCTTGCAGGGTGAGGCCCTGACGGCGTACAAGATAATCGAAAATATAGGTGATGACCTCGGTATCGGTCAAAAGGTTGCAGTTGTAGCCGTACATCTCAATGCAGCGGCGGTTCGCATCGTAGGACGAGATTTCGCCGTTATGGACAACGGAAAGGTCGAGCAGCGCAAACGGGTGCGCACCGCCCCACCAGCCGGGGGTATTCGTCGGGTAGCGGCCGTGCGCCGTCCAACAGTAGCCGGCGTATTCATCGAGACGATAGAACCGACCGACATCCTCCGGGTAGCCGACAGCCTTAAACACGCCCATGTTTTTGCCGCTGGAGAAAATATACGCGCCATCGATAAAGGTATTGACGCGGTTGACGCAGCGGGCGGTGAACTCGTCTTCATCGAGCTGGCTTTCCGCAAGCTTTGTGTGCAGCGGTGTGACGAAGTACCGCCAAATAAGCGGCTCGTCCGTGATCTGCGGAATTTTGCGGATCGGAATTTTGGAAAGGTTCACGACATCGAAATGCTCGTTGATGAACTTCTCACATTCCTCTTTTGCTTTTACATTATTATAGAAAACGTGAAACGCATACTGTTCCGCATATTCCGGGTAAATGCCGTAGCCGGCGAAGCCGCCGCCAAGGCCGTTTGAACGGTCGTGCATGATCTCAATGGAGCGGATGATATCGGAACCGTCCAGCCGCTTTCCGCTGCGGGAAAAAACGGAGGATACGGCGCACCCCGAAGGAATTCGGAAATCGCCCGCTGTGCTTTTGCCTTCTCTAAGCATGAAGACTGCTCCCTTCTGAAAACAAATAAGATATACGTCTTTTTCCCGGCTTTCCCGAAAAAAAGAGAAAGTCTGACCATACATGCTGCGTGCAATGCACGCGCGCCGTTCCCCCGGCGCAATCTAAAAGCCCCACATTCGGCAGCTTTTAAAAGCAACATGTATGATCAGACTCCATTGTCTGCCTACCATTATATAGCGGCCCTTCTGATATGTCAAGAAAAATTTCGCGATTTTTGAATTTTTGAGTTGTAGCAATTTCATTTTATATTCGCTTGACTTTAAAAATTTCATAAAACGAATTTATAAACGCAGGTTTAAATTGTACATCCTGCAAATCTTCAAATTTCCTCAAAAAAAGGTGTTGACAAATGGCCCGAGACGTTGTAAAATTCATCACATAGCATAGCAAAGGCGCTGTGGTTGGTTTATTGCCATCCCCAGCGCTTTTTTGTTTGAATGAATTACGAACAGCTGTGCAGCGGTTTCGTAAAGCGAAGCCGCAGGACGAAACGCACGGGAAGATATACAAATTATATCGCGGCGTTCGCCCATCCTATTATGCGAATCTTATTGAAGGAAAGAGTGGTTTACATGAGCAGCACGACAAAGATCAATGTGCCGGACATTTTCGCCAGCATGGTGTTTAACGACGACGTCATGCGTGAGAGACTGCCGAAGGACGTTTACAAGTCTTTGAGAAAGACCATCGACAACGGCAAGGACCTCGACATCACGGTTGCCAATGCTGTGGCAAATGCCATGAAGGACTGGGCGATTGAAAAAGGTGCAACGCACTACACGCACTGGTTCCAGCCGATGACCGGCATCACCGCCGAGAAGCACGACAGCTTCATTTCTCCGACGGCAGACGGCCGCATCATCATGGAATTCTCCGGCAAAGAGCTCATCAAGGGCGAGCCGGATGCTTCCTCCTTCCCTTCCGGCGGTCTGCGCGCAACGTTTGAAGCCCGCGGCTACACCGCATGGGACCCGACCTCCTACGCATTCATTAAAGATCACTCCCTGTACATTCCTACGGCGTTCTGTTCCTACGGCGGCGAGGTGCTGGATAAGAAAACCCCGCTGCTGCGCTCCATGGAAGCGTTGAGCGCACAGGCCGTTCGTATTCTCCGCCTTTTCGGCGACTCCACAACAAAGCGTGTCATCACGACCGTCGGCCCGGAGCAGGAATATTTCCTTGTCGATAAAAAGCTCTACGATGAGCGCCCGGACCTCATTTACACGGGCCGCACGCTGTTCGGTGCACGCGCACCGAAGGGCCAGGAGCTTGAAGATCATTACTTCGGCGCAATCAAGCCGAGAATTGCCGCGTTCATGCAGGAGCTCGACGAAGAACTGTGGAAGCTCGGCGTGCTTGCTAAGACAAAGCACAACGAGGTCGCCCCGGCACAGCACGAGTTGGCGCCGATCTTCTCCACCACGAACGTTGCGACCGACCATAACCAGCTGACCATGGAGACAATGAAGAACGTTGCGCTCCGCCACGGCCTTGTCTGCCTGCTGCATGAAAAGCCGTTTGCAGGCGTGAACGGCTCCGGCAAGCACAACAACTGGTCTATTTCCACCGATACCGGAAAGAACCTGTTGGAGCCGGGCAAGCTGCCGCAGGAAAACGCACAGTTCCTTCTCTTCCTCGCTGCTGTCATCAAGGGTGTTGACGAGTATCAGGATCTGCTCCGTATCTCCGTCGCTTCCGCAGGCAACGACCATCGTCTCGGCGCAAACGAAGCGCCGCCGGCCATCATCTCCATCTTCCTCGGCGACGAGCTTACGGCTATTCTGCACGCCATTGAGACCGGCACGGTCTATGGCGGTACGCTCCGCGTCAACATGGAGATTGGCGTAAACGTTCTGCCGTCCTTCACAAAGGATACAACGGACAGAAACAGAACCTCCCCGTTCGCTTTCACCGGCAACAAGTTCGAGTTCAGAAGCCTCGGCTCGCAGCTCAACATCGCCTGCCCGAACATCATGCTGAACACGATCATCGCCGATGAGCTCGAGCAGTTTGCAGACGAGCTTGAGGGCAAGGAAGATTTTAACGGCGCACTCAACGCACTCATCAAGCGCGTGATCAAAGAGCACAAGCGCATCATCTTCAACGGCGACGGCTATGCGGACGCATGGAAGGCGGAAGCTGCAAAACGCGGCCTGACGAACCTGCCGACCACGGTAGACGCACTGCCGCACTACACCGACGAAAAGAACGTGAAGCTCTTTACAAAGCATAAGATCTACACCGAGGTCGAGATGCAGTCCAGACAGGACATCATCCTCGAGACGTACGCGAAGACCATCAACATCGAAGCGCTCACCGCAAGTGATATGGTCAAGCGCGACATTCTCCCCGCTGTTTCCTCTTACGTTGCGGAGCTTACAAGCGGCGTTGCCACGAAGAAGGCCATCAGCGATGACATTCCGTGCGAAGCGGAGCTTGATATCATCAAGCGTCTTTCCGGCCTGCAGGACTGCGCATATAAGAAGCTTGCTGCGCTCGATAACGCCATCATCGGCGTGAAGGAAGTCGGCGAAGATCCGATTGAGGTTGCGACCTATTATAAGGATTCCGTCATCACCGCCATGACCGAGCTGAGAGCCGTTGTGGACGAGATGGAAACGCTGGTCTCTTCCGATTATTGGCCGTACCCGAGCTACGGCGATCTGATGTTCAGAGTATAAAGGGCTTGAACATACCGTTTCAAACGGACAAGGGATGAAAATTCAATATAGGCACAAGGGTGTGCACGGGGTTCCGTTTCAGGAACCAAACGTGCACACCCTTTTCTATTTTCAAACAACACATAGGAGGACGAACATATGACAAGCGAAATCTTCAGCGTCTGGTTTTTGATGGGCGCGGCGCTGGTCTTCTGGATGCAGGCCGGCTTCGCCATGGTAGAAACGGGTTTCACCCGTGCAAAAAATGCCGGCAACATTTTGATGAAGAACCTGATGGACTTCTGCATCGGCACCGGCGTATTCATTCTCATCGGCTTCAGCTTTTTGCTGGGCGAAGACTTACTGGGCTTCATCGGTAAGCCAGGCTTTGATATTTTCACAAACTACGCAAACTTTGACTGGTCGAATTTCGTATTCAACCTTGTGTTCTGCGCCACGACCGCGACCATCGTTTCCGGCGCAATGGCAGAACGCACAAAGTTCCTTTCCTACTGCATTTACTCCGGTGTTATCTCCGCTTTGGTATACCCCATCGAAGCACACTGGATCTGGGGCGGCGGCTGGCTTTCGCAGCTCGGCTTCCATGATTTTGCAGGCTCCTGCGCCATCCACATGGTAGGCGGTCTTTCCGCACTCATCGGCGCAAAACTGCTCGGCCCGCGCATCGGCAAGTTCGAAAAGGATGCAAGCGGCAAGATCGTAAAGGTCAATGCTTTCCCGGGCCACAACATTCCGCTCGGCTGCCTTGGCGTGTTTATTCTTTGGTTCGGCTGGTACGGCTTCAATGGTGCTGCGGCAACAAGCGTTGAGCAGCTCGGCTCCATCTTCCTCACCACAACCGTCTCACCTGCCATAGCAACCGTCACCTGCATGATCTTCACATGGGTAAAGTACGGCAAGCCGGATGTTTCCATGTGTCTCAACGCTTCTCTCGCCGGTCTGGTCGCCATCACCGCCGGCTGTGACGTAACGGACTGCCTCGGCGCAGCAATCATCGGCATTGTAGCCGGTCTCCTTTGCCCGTTCGGCGTTTGGCTGCTCGACTATAAGCTCCATGTCGATGACCCGGTCGGCGCGGTTGCCGTCCACTTCTGTAACGGCATTTGGGGCACCATTGCAGTCGGTCTTTTTGCAACGACCACAGCCCCCGGCAACGATAGCTTCACCGGCCTGTTCTACGGCGGCGGCATTGCACTGCTTGCAAAACAATTGCTTGGTGTGCTTACGGTCTGCACTTGGACAGCCGTGACGATTACCATTGTGTTCCTGCTCATCCGCGCGACGGTCGGCCTGCGTGTGACGAGAGAAGAAGAGATTATGGGTCTTGACCTGCCCGAGCATGGCCTTGCAAATGCGTATGCAGACTTCGTTCCGGCCATCAACACCTCGCTCGAAAGCGCAGACCTCAGCGTTGCCCCTGCCCCGTTCGGCCCGGCTGCAGTAGACGAAGCAGTGCCGGTTGTTGTGCATCACGCCCCCGTGAAGACCGAAAAAGCGGAAAGCACCGGCGTGAAGATGACGAAGGTCGAGATTGTGTGCAAGCAGGCGGCTTTCGATACCTTGAAGAACGCACTGATGAGTGTCGGCATCACCGGTATGACGGTGACGAACGTACTCGGCTGCGGCATTCAGAAGGGCAAGCCGGAATACTACCGCGGCACGCTCGTAGAAGCAAACCTGCTGCCTAAGGTACAGGTGGAGGTCGTCATTTCCAAGGTGCCTGTCCGCACGGTCATCGAAACGGCGAAGAAAGCGCTTTACACCGGTCACATCGGTGACGGCAAAATCTTCGTTTACGACGTGGAGAATGTCATCAAAGTCCGTACAGGCGAAGAAGGCTACGACGCCCTGCAGGATGTGGAATAATAAATCTTCCCATTTAAATTGAGTACGACGCGTACTACGCTCCTGAAATAAGAAAAGCCGAGACCTGCCGGTTCCCCCCGGCAGGTCTTGACTTTTTCTGTCATTTTCTCCTGCAACTTATTTTCGGTTTTGCACAAAATGGGAATTGAACTCTTTTTGGATTTGTGTTATACTGTTATAAGAATTTATCCACCCCGATTGTGAGAGGAGACAGCCGTGAAAATTCAGGAATCCGCAGAAAACTATCTTGAGACCATTTTGATCTTATCCGAGCGCAGCACCTATGTGCGTTCTATTGATATTGCCAACGAGCTCAATTTTACAAAACCCAGTGTCAGCGTAGCCATGAAAAAGCTGCGCGAGAACAATTTGATCACCGTAGACGGCGACGGCTACATTCACCTGACGGAGGACGGCCTTGCCATCGCCAACCGCATGTATGAGCGCCACAAGTTGCTTTCCGATTGGCTCACCTATCTCGGCGTGCCGAAGGACATTGCAACAGAGGACGCCTGCCGCATTGAGCACGTCATCAGCCAGGAGAGCTTTGAAAAGATCCGCGCGCATGTCCGCGAAATGAACGAGCATCTTTAATGAACTTAAACAGCGCAAAACCCGTTTCCGAAGCTTTTATCGGAAACGGGTTTTTACTTTTACAGCAACGCCATGCTCTGCAAAATAAAGATCATCAAAAATACAGTCGGGATGCAGCACACAGCGCTCAAAACAACAAGCTGACCGGCAAGCTCGCCATCTGCACCCGCCTGCTGCGCCATGATGTAGCTTGATACCGCGACCGGCGTTTCCCACGCAAGTGCAAGCGCCAGAAGACTCGGCCCTCTGCTGCCCGCCAGAACCGCAATCGGCAGAAAAACAAGCGGAATGACGACGAGCTTTATAAACACCGTCACGCCCGCAATACGCATGTTGCCTTTTAGCTTGCGGAAGCTGAAATCGCCGCCGAGCACGATGAGTGCAAGCGGTGTGGCAAGGCGCGAAACATCGCGCAGGCTCGTTTCCAGAAATGCCGGGAAACGCAATTTAATGATGGACGCAAACACACCGAGCAGTGCCGCGATAATGAGCGGGTTTGTCGCGATGGATTTGAGCGTCTTTTTCAGCGAGACCTTACCTCTGCCCGTAAATACCGTCAGCGCAATGACGGCCAAAACATTGTACATCGGCACGAGTACGGCGCTCAAGATGGATGCCGCGGCAGCCTCCTCCGCGCCAAACACGTTCGTGACGAGGCTCACGCCGAATATGACGTAGTTGCTGCGGAAAAGTCCCTGAATGATGACGCCGCGCTGTTTCGGCTCGCGCACGACACGCGGCACGACAATGCACAGCACCGCAAACAATAACAGCAGACTCCCTACCGCGATTGTGAACGTCATGCCGTCGATGGCCTCGGTGATCTCCGTTTTATAGATGTTATTAAACAGCAGAAACGGCAGGAAAAATTTGAATGTCAGCGTATTCGTCTGCTTTAAAAATTCCGACGAGACGAAGTTTTTGTGCTTTAAAAAGTAGCCGAACGCCAAAAGCAAAAACGTCGGCATGATCGCATTCAGCGCGACCAGAAAACTATCGAACACGCTGCACCCCAGCTTTCATACTTTCATGCACCGCCATAATTTTCTGAAAGCCCGCGATGCCGACGGAAAACGCCGTTGCGCCGCCCGCCGCCGTGCCCATGGCGAGCGCCTTTGCAAAATCGCCGGAACGCGTGAATTCCGCCAAAAAGCCGCCGACCATGGAATCGCCCGCGCCGGTGGAGTTTATCAGCGTGCCCTTTGCCGCCGGGGCAAAATACACCTCGCCCGTTTCCGTATACAAAAGCGCACCGTCGCCCGCCATGGAAACGAGCACGTTTTTTGCGCCGCGTTTTTTCAGCTCCTCCGCAAGCGCCGTCACCTGTTCCTCTGTGTCCGCCGGGGCACGGAACATCTCGGAAAGCTCCTCGCGGTTCGGCTTTACGAGGAATGGCTGAAATTCAAGCGTAGACAACAATAAATCGCCTGCGGCATCCACAATGAGCCGTACGCCTTTTGTTTGCGCAAGCTTTGCAATCTGTGCGTAAATGTCTTTTGGCAGTGACTTCGGCACACTGCCGGAAAGCACCAAGGTATCCTGCGGGGTCAAGGCACCGAGCTTTTCAAAAAAATTTTTGAGCTCGTTTTCTGAAATCTCCGGACCGCTGCCGTTCAGTTCCGTTTCTTCCTCGGCATGCAGCTTTAAATTGATGCGCGTAAAGCCGTTTTCGACTTCGATGAAATCGGTCGTGATGCCTTCTTTTTCAACGCCCTCGCGCAGCGCTTTGCCCGTAAAGCCCGCAATAAACCCAAGCGCGATGCTTTTTGTATTCAACGCGTGCAGCAGCAAAGAGACGTTCACGCCCTTGCCGCCAAACACAATATTTTCCGTTTTCGTGCGGTTCGTTTTGCCCGTGCGGAACGTGTCCGCCGTGACGACGTAATCCACCGCCGGATTGAATGTGATCGTATAGATCATAAAAGCCCCTCCAACCAAATCAAGTGGTTTCAGCATAGCATGATTTTACAAAAAAAGCAAGAAAAAGCGTCTGCACCGCCAAAAGACGTATGCAGACGCTCGATTTTATTTTGATTTAGGCTTCTAAGCGCTCAAATTTTTTTGCGCCCCAGTGCACCAAAAGCAAGTGCATCAAGACAGACAAGAGCAAAAGGAATGCAGCCGTTGCCGCATACGCTGCAATGCCCGGAATATGCAGTGCAGATACCGCGAAAAACACGCCGACGATCACCGCCGCAAAGAAGTACGCGCCGAACATTGTGACGCATACGCTGAGGGACTGCTTGCACGGCTGATTTTCGCTCTGCCAGTCAAAGCGCGGCGCGAGCAGGTTCATCACAAGGCCGAGCGTGCCGACGAACCAGCAGAACAAAACGCAAACGCAAACGGTCAGCACCGTGAGCCCGATACCGCACCCGGCGATGAGGCAAAGCGCCAAAACACTGACGGCGACAAGCGGCATTTGCAGGCGGCACACCATAAGGAGCTTGCCCAAAAGCACCGTTTTGCCGCTTATGGGCATCGTGCGCAGCACCCACAGATTTTTGCCCTCCAACGAGACAGACGGCGCGGTCGCGCAGGACGTCGCGATGCAAAACGCCATCACGCCAAAAATGCCGAGCGCAATCCACTCGGGCCGAAAACTCATCAGGCTTATCATCTGCATCAGCTTCCCGCGGAAAATCGCGGCGGCAATCGGCAAAACCGGAATGACCACCAGGCCGAAGCCGAAATTCATCAGGTACGCGGGGCTTGTGAAAAACTTCCGCTGCTCCTTATGCGCAACAGACAGCACCGGCGTGCGCTGCTTTGCGGAAGCTTTGCCCGATTTGTGCTTTGCACCCGCTTTCGCGCCCGATGTATTCACGGAGGAAATGAAAGATGCGGAAAGCCGCCAAAGCGTGAAAAGCGCTATTGCCGCGCTCAATAAAGTCACGAGCAGCGTGTGCAAAAGGCTTCCGCCGCACGCCATGCCAATAGCATAAAGCGGCCAAACGTATTTCATCGCACCCGCGATCTGCGTGCCCTGCATGACGAGCCCGGACAAAAATGAGTTGACGTTCGCGTAAAAATACCAGTACACCGCCATGAAGATGACCATGTACAAAAGCGAAACAACCGCCTTGTTGCGCAGGCGGCTGAGGAGCTTGTGCAGCACCCAGCCGAGCGCACAGCAGACAGACTGCGAAATCAGGCTCAGAGCCACAAACGTAAACAGCCACCCAATAATCATCGTCGCCGATGCACCGTAGGAAAACGCGTAAATACCGAACGCGGGCAGCAAAACCGCCAGCGTGTACCCTGCCGTCGTTGTAAACAGCATTGCAATACGCGTCAAAAGAATGTACTTTGGCGGTATCGGCATGGAAAGCAACCGTTCGTTGTCTTTCGCGTCATACAACTGCGCCTGCGTCATAAAAACGCTGCCCAGCATGGAAAGCGCCAGCGCCGCTGTGCCCGCCATGGCGAAATACAGCCACGTAAGCCCCATTTCGCACAGCGGAACAAGCTCTGCGAACACCACAAACATCAAAATTTCCATGCACACCACAAGGAACAGCATCAGAAAAACCAGCCATCCGCCGGAGGTCTTTTTGCCGTTGCCTTTTTTCATGCGCGCCGCAAACTGCTTCCATTGCAGCTTCCAGAGGGATCTTAACATGCAGCCTCCCCCTTTCAGTCCTTGTGGTCTTCCAGCTCTAAGAAGACCTGCTCCAAAGAACCGTCGCCGCGCACGCTGTCCATGGTGCCGTGTGCAATGAGCTTGCCGTTTTTAATAATGGCCACATTGTCGCACAGCTTCTCCGCCACCTCCAAAACGTGTGTGGAAAAGAAGATAGCGCCGCCGTTTCGGCAATGCTCCGCCATAATCTCCTTTAATTCGTGCGCCGCAATAGGGTCGAGCCCGACGAACGGCTCGTCCATCAAAATGAGCTTCGGCTCGTGGATAAGCGCGCCGATAACGGCGATTTTCTGCTTCATGCCGTGCGAGCACTCCGAGATGAGGTTCGGCAGCGCGTTTTTAATATCCAGCCGCTCGGCAAGCGCTTCCATGCGCGCCTTGCGGTCCGCTTCCGATACGCCGTACATATCCGCAACAAAATTCAAATACTCGTAGCCCGTCAGGAATTCATAAAGATCAGGATTATCGGGTATGTAGGCCATGATCTTTTTGCAGGCGATAGGGTTTTTTTGAATATCGATGCCGTTCACCGTAATGGTGCCGCCGTCCGGCTTTAATAAGCCGCAGCAGGCTTTTAGCGTAGTCGTTTTGCCCGCGCCGTTGTGTCCGATGAACGCGCAAATCTCCCCCGCCGCAATGTGCAGCGAAAGGTCGTCTACGGCGATTTTGTCACCGAAGCGCTTTGTGTAGTTTTGAATGTTCAGCATGTGTTTTTCTCCTTTTTCTTCTTTTTCACGGCTGAAATGCGGCCTTTCCGAATTTCAGCTGCCGAGCCCATTATAGACACACGGCAGCAGAATGTCAATGTTTTCCGGCGCATGGGAATATGTCATAAAAGAACATAAAAACAGCGCAGCTCCTACGAGCTTGAACAGCACCCCATTTGTTAGACAGTATGATATAATGTTTAACAGGTGGGGTGATTTTAATGCCAAAGGGAGTACCAAACAAACGATACACGCCGGAATTCAAGAAGCTGGTCGTGGAAACCATGATGAAAGAAAAGATGAGTTACAGAGAAACGGCTCGACAATTTGAAATCAGCAATCATCACAGAGTACAAGACTGGGAACGAATCTATCTGACGGAGGGTCCAGAAGGGTTAGCCATCGAACGGCGTGGCCGCAGCAGTAAGGGCCGTCCGCCAAAGCAGTTGCCGAAGCAGGTGGAAGAAGATCTGCTGGCCGAAGTGCAGCGACTGCGTGCGGAGAACGATTACCTAAAAAACTTGCAAGCCTTGGTTTTGGAAGACGAGCGACGCCAGCGCAGAAAACGCAGGTAGTTCAAAAGCTGAGGCAAAGACATTCTCTGGATATTCTTCTCTCAATCGCTCAACTACCCCGTGCCACTTTCTACTACCATCTGAAGCGGACAAACAGTGCAGATAAGTATAAAGCTGTCAAAGCGGAGATCACGGCCATCTACCATGAAAACAAAGGAAGATACGGCTATCGCCGCATTACAACAGAACTTCACAAGCGCAATTTCCTCCTGAACCATAAGACTGTCCAGCGACTTGTGAAGGAGCTGGGCTTGGTTTGCCGTGTCAGGATGAAGAAGTATCGTTCTTACAAGGGTGAAGTGGGCAAAATCGCACCAAATCTGCTAAATCGAGATTTCCATGCCGAAAAGCCGAATCAGAAATGGGTCACGGATGTGACAGAGTTCAGTTTGTTCGGAGAAAAGCTCTATCTGTCCCCGATTCTCGATCTGCACAGCAGCGATCTGGTCAGTTACACCATCTCGGATCGTCCTGCACTCAGCATGGTAACCACCATGCTGGATAAGGCTTTTGAGAAGATCCCGGCCGAAACAAACCTGATTCTCCATTCTGACCAGGGCTGGCAGTACCAACACAAACAATACCAACAGATGCTCCGGGAGAAAGGTGTTCGCCAGAGCATGAGCCGCAAGGGAAACTGTCTGGACAATGCTGTGATAGAAAATTTCTTCGGGCTGCTCAAAAGTGAGCTGCTGTATTTGCAGGAGTTCCGCTCCATGGAACACTTCAAACTGGAACTGATCGAATATCTAGATTACTACAACAACCGCAGGATCAAGGCAAAGCTAAAGGGCTTGCCGCCTGCAATTCACAGACAGCAAGCCCTTTCGGCTGCTTGAACAATTTTTACTTCAGAATATTGTCTAACTTTTTGGGGTCACTTCAGCTGCGCCGAAGCGAGTCGAATTATTCTTTTCCTGCAGAGAGCGCCGCTTCTTGCTTTCTGCGGCAGCCAAACACGAGCTGATCGATAACGACGACGAGCGCGCCGAGCAGCACGATGATGTAATATGTGAAGAATCGCCAGACGAGAACGGCGGTGTACAAAATATCGCCGGATGCAAAATACGATTTAAAGAACATGGAGAAGCCGAGCTCCTGAGCGCCGGATGCACCGGGCAGCGGGATAAAGCACACGGAGGCCTGCAGCATCGTCTGCATACAAAGCAGTTCGCCGTAAGGCAGGTCGAGTGAAAACGCGCGGAACACCACGTACAGCACGCTCATCTGCAAAATGACCTGCGGGATCGACCACAAAATCGCAAGGAGCACATAGCGCATTTTGCTTCTGAATTTCATTGTGTAGGAGGAGAAATCCGCCTCAAAGCCGTGCACTTTTTCTATGTAATTCTCGCGCTTTTTGAGAAACGTACATTTCAAGAGCAGCTTTGTCACGCCGCCGCACAGCTTTTTTAAGATCTTCGGGCTGAACAGAAGCGGTATCGCGATAATCCACAGCCCGTTGATGGCGATGCCGAGCAGCACAATGGGAATGAGTTGCGGATCGTCCCGCTTCAAACTCGGGTACATATAAATCAGCGATGCCACCGTGCACAGCACAAACGCAAGCTGATACGCAAAAAACTTTACAAACAGCACCGCAGTGGAGTTGCCGACCGAGACCTTATCGCGCCGCAGATAGACGACCTGCGCAGGCTGCCCGCCCGTGGAGCTCGGCGTGATGTAAGAATAATAAATGCCGATGAGTCCAATCTTCACCGTTGTCCAAAAGCCGACGTGCTCACCCTGCGCGCGCAGCAGCATATGGATGATGCCGCCCTCTGTTACGAGGAACACGCCGGTCATCAGCACGGCGAGCGCCACAAACCCGAGGGAAAGATTTGCGATGACGGAAAACATGCCCGCAAATTCGGTATTGACGAGCCCGAACACGATCATCACGACCACCGTCAGCCCCACGTATATAAGACCCCACGGGATCTTTTTCTTTTCTTTCATGAAAATGTAGTCTCCTTGCAGAAAAATCGTATTTTATAGTATACCATATAGCGTTTCTATTGGCAAGACAAGACTGACAACCGAAAGAAAACGTTAAGGCAGTGCCCTGAATATTCGGCACTGCCTTATTCGTTTATTTTACTTTTCCCCGTGCGCATCCCAGATAATTTTCAGGCCGTCCAGCAGAAGCGTATCGCTGAAAGTGATCTTGCGGCTGCAATGCGGTACGATAAGACCTGCGAGGCCGCCCGTTGCGACCACCTCGCACGGTGCGCCGAGCTCATCTTCAATGCGGTCGCACAGGCCGTCCAGCATACACGCCGTGCCGAACACCATGCCGGACTGGATGCACTCCATCGTGTTGCGGCCAAGCACCTGCGGCGGCGCGGTCAGACTGACGGAAGAAAGCTGCGCTGCGCGGCTCGTCAATACGTCAAGGGACGTGCCGACGCCCGGAATGATCACTACGCCGCACACTTCGCCGTCGGCGTTTAACCCCGTCAGCGTCGTTGCCGTACCCATATCGATGACGATACACGGGCCGTGGTACATGGCTTTTGCCGCCACAGCACCGACAACGAGGTCGGCGCCGAGTGTGTTCGGCACATCGCGCTTCACTTTCAGCTCCGGCACAGACTGCGCGCTGACGATGAACGGTTCCACCTTCCAAACACGGCGCACCGCGCGGGCGAGGTCATCGGTCAGCCGCGGCACAACGGAGCTTAAAACCGCGCCGTTCACCTGCGAGGTGTGGATATTGTATAAATGTAAAATGCTGAGCATTGCAGAAGCGTATTCGTCCTCCATGCGCGGCGGATTCGTCGCCATGCGCGTGACGAACAGCAGCTTTTCCCCCTCATAAACACCCAGTGTGATGTTGGTATTTCCGACGTCCAGTGCCAGCAGCATACCTTTCCCCTCCGAAAACAAATTTCTTTGAGAGCAGTATATCACAAAAACACAAAAACGTACAGAAAAAATTTTACCCAAAAAGCCGCACCGAAAGCAGCGTGAGCAGCACGGCGGCAAGGTCGCCGCAAAGCGCCGCCGGAATCGTGTAGCGCAGCGTTTTATATCCCCGACCCGAAAAATATACCGCGGCCGCGTAAAACGTCGTTTCCGTCGAAGACGATAAAATTGCCGCCAATCGGGATATTACACTGTCCGCACCGTATGCGCTGTAAAGCTCCGCAACATACGACACCGAGCCGCTGCCCGAAAGCGGGCGCAGTAAGATGAGCGGCATAAGCTCCGTGGGGATATTCAGCACTTCTGTCACGGGCTGCAGCAGCGCGGAAAACAGCTCTAAAAAGCCGGACGCGCGCAGCATGGAAATGCCGACAATAAGTCCGAGCAGTGTCGGCAATAATTTTATCGCCGTATGCATGCCCTCCGCCGCGCCTTTTGTGAACAGCTCAAATACCGGCAGTCCTTTTACGTACCCGCACATGACCGTGAGCGCGATCACGCCGCAGACAGCCGCCGCACCTATGCCCGCCACAATTTTTGAAACACGCGGCACATCAGCACGCAGACGAGCAGGCTGCCGAATGAAACAAGCCAAATATGCGGCAGAATATCATACGGGTCCGCGCTGCCGTAGGAAGCCCTTAAGGTGACCGCCGCCGAGGGGATCAGCTGAAACGACGCCGTATTCATCACGACGAATAAAATCATCTCTTGCGTCGGCACGTCGCCCGTCTGTAATTTCTGCATTTCGTCCATGGCGCTCAATCCAAACGGTGTGGCGGCGTTGCCCACGCCGAGCATGTTTGCGGCAATATTCATCGATATTTTTTCGCGCACGGTTTCATTTTTTCCGTAATTCGGAAACAGTCGCTTGATGACCGGCGACAGAATTTTGGAAAGCCCGTTTGTAAGCCTCGCCTCCCCCGCAATACGCATGATGCCCGTCCAAAGGCACATCGCGCCGAGCAGCAAAAGCACCGTCTCCACCGCCTGCCTTGCGCCATCCGCCGCCGCAGCGGAAAGTGCCGTCCATCTTCCCGTGCACACCGCACCGACGAACGCCAGCACAATCATCGCCATCCAGATGCCGTTCAGCATCCTACCCTCCCCTTTCATTTTATTTCTCTGCGGAAAATTACAGAGTTTTGATTGATTTTAACACAAATATGGATTATGATAGAGGTATATTCATTTGGAAAGGATGAAATGTATCATGTTCGGTGAAAAAATTCTCGATTACTGGGACGATATAATGAAAGACCTCGGCGACATCGTCGCCATTCCCTCAGTCGCACAGCCACAGGACGGCCCGTATCCGTTCGGCAAGGACGCAGCAACCGCTGTGGATAAGGCGATAGAAATTGCGGAACGATACGGCATTAAGACGAAGAACAGCGACTATTATGCAATGCACGCAGAGCTCGGCGAGGGTGAAGAAAACGCCGTTGTTATGGCGCACCTTGACATCGTGCCGGCCGGCGAAGGCTGGGACAGCGACCCGTACACCATGGTCATCCGCGACGGCAAGGCATTCGGCCGCGGCGTTTCCGATAACAAGGGTCCGGCAATTGTTGCGCTGCACTGCCTGCGCGCGCTGAAGGAAGCGGGCGTCGTCGGCAAACGCAAGCTGCGCGTCGTGCTCGGCTCCGCAGAGGAGATCGGCATGCAGGATATGGGTCACTACTTCTCTAAAGAGCAGATGCCCACCATGGGCTTCACCCCGGACGCCTGCTACGGCGTGTGCCACTGCGAAAAAGGCCTGTTCCGTTTTGCCGTAACCGGCAAGGTCGGCAAAAAGATCGTTTCCTTCAAGGCCGGTACTGTTGTCAACGCCGTGCCGTATAAGGCAGAAGCCGACGTGCTCTGTGATGACGACGAATTTGCAAAGCTTGTCGAAGCTGCAAACGCTGCGGAAGTGAAGTTCGACATCACACGCACCGAAAACGGCGCACACATCGTCGCAACCGGTAAGGCCGCGCACGCTTCTACCCCGGAGATCGGCATCAACGCCGCCGCACACCTTGCACACCTGCTCGTGAACGTTTTCGGCGCAGACTGCGGTGAATTCCTCACGTTCATGGATGAGAAAGTCGGCCTTGCATATGACGGCTCCAACATCGGCGTTAAGATGTCCGATGAGCCGAGCGGTGCGCTGACCTTCAACCTCGGCCTCGTGAACATCGAAAACGGCGAGGGCCGCTTCGATATCGACATTCGCTACCCGGCAACAAAGTCCGGCGCAGAGATTGACAAGATCCTTGCAAAGTCCGTGGAGGGCACAGGCCTCACCTACACGCTCATTTCCGATGAGCCGCCGCTGTACCTGCCGAAGGACGGCCCGCTCGTCAGCCTGCTTTCCGGCGCTTATGAGGACGTCACCGGCAAAAAGTGCGACGTCTTCTCCATGGGCGGCGGCACGTATGCCCGCCAGATGGGCGGCGCAGGCGTTGCGTTCGGCGCATCGTTCGACGAAGAGGAATCGAACGCGCACCAGGCAAACGAGTGCATCAACGTGGAGCAGTTCAAGCTGCACGCACAAATCTGCCTTGAAGCCATGTACCGCATGTTTACAGCGGACTGATTTTGAATTCAGGAGCGCACCGTTATGGAATATGCACATATCATGCCGGAGGACATTTTAAAAAATCCCGAAGTGAAGGTCTACGTGGAGGCGGGCAACAGCTGCCTTGGCGCACTGGGCTTCACGGAGCACGGCCGCCCGCACGCCAAGCGATGCAGCAACTACGCGCGGAACATTCTGGAAGCGCTTGATTACGATAAGCGCACCTGCGAGCTTGCCGCCATCGCCGGTTATCTGCACGATATCGGCAACACGGTAAACCGCGTCGACCACGCGCACAGCGGCGCCATTATGGCGTTCACGCTTTTAACGCGCATGAACATGCCGCCGGAAGAAATCGCTATCATCTGCTCGGCTATCGGTCACCACGATGAGAAAACCGCTTTCCCGGTAAACGCCGTCTCTGCCGCGCTGATCCTCTCCGATAAAAGCGACGTGCGTCGTTCCCGCGTGCGCAAAAACGCGATTATCGCAACGGATATTCACGACCGCGTGAATTACGCCGTCGTGAACGCCTCGCTGAAAATTGACAAAGAGCAGAAGCTTTGCCTTTTCAACATCACGATTGATACGGACATCTGCCCCGTCATGGAGTATTTCGAGATTTTCCTCGACCGTATGGTGCTGTGCAGAAAAGCCGCCGATCTTTTGGGGCTCACGTTCGAGCTTATCATCAACGACACGCGTCTGCTGTAATCCCCCCGCAAAACGCAAAACATAAAAATCGAAGGAGCCGCGCCCGCTTTCGGGTACGGCTCCTTCTTCATTTTCACTTCATGAGCGTTTGCTTATAAAATTAACTTTTCCGAAGCTTACATCGTGCCGAAGATACGGTCGCCTGCGTCGCCGAGGCCCGGCAGAATGTAACCGTGTTCGTTGAGCTTCTCATCAACGGCTGCACAGTAAATATGCACGTCCGGGTGCGCTTCGCTCAGTGCCTTGAGGCCCTCCGGCGCTGCAATGATGCACAGGAACTTGATACTGCGCGGGCGGCTGCGCTTTACAATGGTGATCGCGTCCATTGCGGAACCGCCGGTCGCGAGCATCGGGTCGAGCACGATGACATCACGCTCTTCAATGTCGGACGGCAGCTTGTTGTAGTATTCGACCGGCTGCAAGGTATCGTGGTCACGGTAAAGACCGATATGGCCGACCTTTGCGCTCGGGACGAGCTGCAGCATGCCGTCTACCATGCCGAGACCGGCGCGCAGAATCGGCACGAATGCCAGCTTTCTGCCGGCGATGACCTTCGTCGTTGCGGTGCACATCGGGGTCTCCGTCTGCACGTCCATCAGCGGCAGGTCACGGGTAGCTTCGTAGCACATCAGCGTTGCGATCTCGCTGACAAGCTCGCGAAATTCCTTTGTGCCGGTGTTCTTATCGCGCAGGAAAGAGAGCTTGTGCTGGATGAGCGGGTGGTTCATGATAAAAATCTGTTCGTTGTTTTCCATATTGATTTCTCCGATTTCTGCCTTACAGGCGTCCGTTTTCAATATCTGCGATCTGGTCGATACGGCGCTGGTGGCGGCCGCCCTCAAAGTCAAACTTGAGGAACGTGTCCACGATTTCCAGCGCGGTCTTCTCCTCGGTGACAAGGCCGCCGAGACACAGAATGTTTGCGTTGTTGTGGCGACGGGTCATTTCCGCTGCGTGGGTATCGCTGCACAGTGCCGCACGGATGCCCTTCACTTTGTTTGCGGCCATGGAAATGCCGATGCCCGTGGAGCAAACAAGTACGCCGTAATCAGCCTTGCCGTCTGCCACGCAGTGCGCGACCTTTGCGCCGTACACCGCATAGTCCACGCTCTCCGTGGAATAGCAGCCAAAATCTTCGACTTCGATGCCCTTTGCTTCCAAATGCTTCTTGACGGCTTCCTTCAGAGCGAATCCGCCGTGATCCGAACCAACTGCGATCTTCATGCTTTATTCTCCTTCGTATATGGATTACTTATTGTTTTTCTGTGCGTTTTTGGCTTTCAGTTCGCGCTCCGCCTGCGGCAGACGCAGGTAGATTGGCATCAAAGCGTCCGGCGTGACCGTCTTTCCGTTTTCAACCATCTCCTGCGCCGCCATGGCAACGCCGGAGGCACGCTGAAAGCGAAGCTGCGGCAGCAAAAGCTCTGCACGGATAGCCGCAAACGTCTTATAGCAAAGCTCCGCGCCATCGCCGACAAGATAAGTCTTCTCCGTAAACGTTCTGCATTCTTCCAAAAGCTCCGCAATGGGCAGTGCGCGGTCATCACAAAGACGTGTGAGCTTACCGTCCTCCGCACGGAACAGCGCATTATACACCTGCCCGCAGCGTGCGTCCATCACAGCACAGACGATACCCGTCAGCTGCCGTGCGTTCTCCGCCATAGCGCGCAGCGTGGAAACGCCCGCGCACGGGATGTTCCGCGTCATGGAAAGTCCCTTCACGCAGGAAACGCCGATGCGCACCCCCGTGAACGAACCCGGCCCGGCGGAGACCGCCATGCAGGTCACATCGTCAAGCGTTTTATTCGTGAGCTTCAAAACAGATTCCACCATCGGCATCAGCGTCTGGCTGTGCGTCTGCTTTGTGTTGATATAAAATTCAGAGAGTATTTTTCCGTCCTCCAAAAGCGCGGCCGAGGCCGGCGCCGCAGAGGAATCGAGTGCTAAAATCAGCATATTTGTCGCTTTCACGCGATTTTTGCCGCGCAAAAGCCGTCCTTTCTATCAGAAACTTATCACAGGTCTATGCCCTCAATGGTAACGATGCGCTCCGTCTCCGTCTCGCCCTTTTCCATGTGGACATAAATCGTGTTTTCCGGCAAAGCGCCGTCAATGTTTTCGCTCCATTCAATGACGAGCACGTTGTCCGTATCGAGGTAATCGAAAAAGCCCGTGGAGTAGAGATCGTCCCAACCGGAAACGCGGTACATGTCAAAGTGCTGCACCGTCAGCCGCGCATCGTATTCGTTCACAAGCGCAAACGTCGGACTGGAGACCACGTCCCCGCCGCCAAGCGCCAGCACAAGTCCGCGCGTAAACGCCGTCTTGCCCATGCCCATCGGTCCCGTGAACGCGATGACCTCACCGCCCTTGAGCTTTTCCGCCAGCTTCGCCGCGATTTTTTCGGTGTCCTGCACCGAGTGAGAAACAAACCGTTGCATCAGAACAGGCCGTGGATCACGCCGTTACCGTCGACGTCGATCTTTTCGGCAGACGGCACCTTCGGCAGACCGGGCATCGTCATGACATCGCCCGCATACGCAACCACGAAGCCCGCGCCGTTCGAGAGGCGCAAGTCACGGATCGTAATGTTGAAGCCGGTCGGACGGCCGAGCAGCGTCGGGTCGTCAGAAAGCGAATACTGCGTCTTTGCGATGCACACCGGCAGCGCGTCGCCGCCGAGCGCCTTGATGTCCTTCAGGGACTTCATCGCCTGATTCGTGAACGTCACGTCATCCGCGCCGTAGATTTTCTGCGCAATCGTGCGGATCTTCTCCTCCACTGTGAGATCAAGGTCATAGATCGGCGCAAAGTGGCTTTCAGGATTCTCGTCGATGACCTTGCAGACGGTCTTTGCAAGCTCCACGCCGCCTTCGCCGCCCTTTGCGAACACTTCGGAGAGTGCATACTCTACACCGAGGGACTTGCAGCAATCGTCGATGACTTTCAGCTCCGCGTCCGTATCGGTGCCGAAGCGGTTAATGGCAACGACGACCGGCACGTTATATTTGTGCATGTTCTCCACGTGTGCGCGCAGGTTCTCAATGCCCTTTTCGAGCGCCGGAACATTCTCCTTTGCAAGCTCTGCCTTCGGCACGCCGCCATTGTATTTCAGCGCACGAACCGTCGCGACAACGACGATGCAGTTCGGCTTGAGGCCCGCCAAACGGCACTTGATGTCGAGGAACTTCTCCGCACCGAGGTCGGAGCCGAAGCCTGCTTCCGTAATGCAGTAATCGCCGAGCTTCAGCGCCAAGCGCGTTGCGCGCACGGAGTTGCAGCCGTGCGCAATGTTTGCAAACGGACCGCCGTGCATGATGGCCGGTGTGCCTTCAATCGTCTGCACAAGGTTCGGGTTGATGGCATCTTTGAGCAAAGCCGTCATAGCGCCATCCGCCTTGATGTCCTTCGCATAGACCGGCTTGCCGTCATACGTATATGCAATGAGGATTTTGCCGAGGCGCTCTTTCAGGTCTTTCAAATCCTTTGCAAGGCACAAAATCGCCATGACCTCGCTTGCGACGGTGATGATAAAGCCGTCCTCGCGCGGGATGCCGTTCACCTTACTGCCAAGGCCGATGACAATGCTGCGCAGCGCGCGGTCGTTCATATCGACGCAGCGCTTGATGAGCACACGGCGCTGGTCGATGCCCAGCACATTGCCCTGCTGCATGTGGTTATCGAGCATGGCGCACAGCAGGTTATTTGCCGAAGTGATGGCGTGCATATCGCCCGTGAAGTGCAGGTTGATGTCCTCCATCGGCAACACCTGTGCGTAGCCGCCGCCCGCAGCGCCGCCCTTAATGCCGAACACCGGACCCAGAGACGGTTCACGCAGCGCGATGACGGCTTTTTTGCCGATCTTCGCCATAGCCTGACCGAGGCCAGCCGTTGTGGTGGTCTTGCCCTCGCCCGCCGGCGTCGGGTTGATGGCCGTAACAAGGATCAACTTGCCGTCCGGCTCGTTTTCAAGTCTTTTGAACAGGTCATCATTCAGCTTTGCTTTAAAGCGTCCGTAGGGCTCCAGCTCTTCGGGACACACATGCAGTTCTTCCGCGATCTCCGCAATCGGTTTTAATTTTGTCTGCTGCGCAATTTCAATATCGGTAAGCATTGCAACCAACCTTTCATTTCCGTTCTTTTCCGTTTTGCCGCACGCCGCAGCATGCGGACATCGTTATGCCTTATAGATTATAGCGCAAAAAGGCGTTTCCGTAAAGAGGAACGCGCTTTTTTAACGGAAAAAAATCTGGATATTGCCCCTTCCTTTTCTGTGTGATATACTAAAATAGAAATTTTGTTGAAATTTTGCTTTTTATTTCTAACGTCTTACAAAGACTTTTACGCTTTGTTTTACTTTGGCTCCTTCCAATTTTTTTGAAAGCAGGTGATCTTACGAAAGACAGCCGCATTTTCCTTGCTGTTTCGTCCTTTTTCCGCCGTACGGACAAGCTTCTTTGGCTTTTGATGCTCACAATATCCACGTTCAGCCTTATTCTTCTGAAAAGCGTTTCCCGCGCGATGAACACGGATTATTTCAAAACGCAGCTCGTCGTGACCGTTGCGGGCCTTCTCGCGGCGCTTGTGCTCTCCTTCATCGATTACGAAAGCATTGCGTCGTTCTGGTACCTCATCGCGGGTTTTTCCGTTTTTATCATGCTCTACACCATGCTTTTCGGCATCAGCGTGCAGGGCAGCGAGGGCGTCAACGCGCGCGCGTGGATCAGCCTTGCGGGCCGCACGTTCCAGACGAGCGAGCTTGTGAAAATCTGCTTTATGCTGACCTATGCAAAGCACATCTCCGTTTTGCGCGTGCAAAATAAAATCAATCATCCTCTGCACGTCGTTCTGCTCGCGCTCCATGCGGCGGTGCCCGTTCTGCTCTGCCATGTTCAGGGTGATGACGGCGCCGCGATCGTTTTTTTCTTCATGTTCCTGTGCATGAGCCTCGGCGGCGGTGTGCAGCTGCGCTATTTCATTTTGCTCGGCGCGCTTGTCGCCGTGTCCGTGCCCGTGCTGTGGAAATTTGTTCTCAGCGAATATCAAATCAAGCGCTTCACATCTGTCTATAATCTGGACGACCCATCTATTCAGCTCAATGAAGGCTACCAGCAGGTGCAGGGACGTATCTCCATCGGCAGCGGCCAGCTGACCGGCAAAGGGCTGTTTAACGGTCCGCGTGTCGAAACAAACCTCGTCACGTTCCAGCACAGTGATTTCATCTTCTCCGTTGCCGGCGAGGAGCTCGGCTTCATCGGCTGCACCGCCATCATCGTATTATTGTTATTGTATCTCCTGCGCGTGCTGTATATCGCGTCAAAGGCGAGGGACGACCTCGGGCGCTGCATGTGCTTCGGCTTTTTCGGGCTCATCGCTTTACAGTCCGTCTCAAATATCGGCATGTGCCTGGCGCTTCTGCCCGTCATGGGCGTCACATTGCCGTTCTTCTCCGCCGGCGGCAGCAGTGCCGTGTGTCTGTACCTCGGCTTCGGCCTGATACAAAGCGTATACATGCATCGCCCCGACGCCAACGTTCCTCACCTGCGCAGTACAAGAACGCTGAAAATGAACTTCCGTAAATTAAACGCCTAAGCTTCCGGTAACCATGGCTAAAAGTCTTTCGTCAAGTTTTCTTCTTCCAGTTTTTTCACGTACAAATATGCGTTTTTCTCCTTACCCACACGCTCCAAAACACCCATGGAATACAGCACATTCGCCGCACACTGCGCCTGCGTCTGCGCGCGTCGCATCGCTTTTGCAAGCGTTTTCGTCGTAAACGGCTCCGGCAGGTCTTCGGGCAGCAAATTCAAATAATCCCAACGGCTCTCGCAGATCACTTCGCCGAGCAGTACTTCCGGGATACGCTCCCCACGCGTCGCGCGCAGTTTCTTTTGCTTACCGTAACCGTCGAGATACTTGTAGTCCGTCACCTCCAAAAGCGGGATGCACAGCCGGAAATTCGGGTGCATAAGTTGATTTTTGATCTTATACAGCTCCGGGAAAACATCATACGCTGCGCCCTTTTTCGGTGATTTTCGCTTTTCGGAGATCTCTCCCGTTTCGGGGTCCACCCAGCACAGCCCGCGCTTTGGCACCACAGGGTATACCACCGTTACGCGCGCCGCTTCCAAAAACGCGTCGAGTTTGCGGCCCAGCCGGTCAAACCCGCGCGTTTGAATTTCGATGATTCCGTTTTCGCCGACAATATCCGCCACAAAGCCGCCCACCTTCACTTCGCGGCTCTCAAAATCGGGTTCGTAGTAGCTTTTCAGCGCCGCGTGCAAAGCTTTTTCCGAAAGCGTACCGATGCCGCCTGCTCCGCCAACGCGCCCCAGCGCCTCTTTTCGCGCCTGTAAAAAACGTTCCGTGTCGATCACCGTGCTCCCCCTCTCTGCCGGTTTATAAAAACAGTATATCGAAAAACATGGTAAAAAGCAACAGAAAAGGGCGGCACAGCCAAAGCCGCACCGCCCTAAGGGAAACATGTGAAGATTTAGAAACGGTTACGCTCTGCGCTCAAACGTGCAGCATTCCGTCTCGCTGACGACCTCCGGGTCTGCGCAACAGCAACCCACACAGACGCAGTCCGCGCTGCACTTGTGGTTATCGTTATACGTGCAGTGCTCGGCGCTGCAATGCACATCAGCTGTGGCGCTCGGTGAAGACGAGCATCCGCAGGAGTTTTCGGAGGAAGCCGTGCGCTCTGCATAAGAGCCGCAGCAGGTCTCGCGGCTTTCCAGCGCGGCGGGGCCGTCCACCTGAATTTTGCGCAGCTCGCACAGGTCGTTTGCGTTGTGTCGGCAGGTCGTCACGCTACATTTCAGCTTGTTCATATCGGTCCAGATCCTTTCCTTTTGAATTTCTAAGTTCGTGCCGCACTTTGGCGACTTCTTTAGCCTGCCCGCAAAGTCGGGTTTTATGCAAAAGCCACATCGGCGAAGTCTTCCGCCGCGGCTGCACCTTCACCCGCGGCTACGGCAAGATCTTCTATTTCCAGCCGGGCCACGAGACGAACGGTTCCTTCTACAATCCGTACGTCCGCCGCATCATCCAGAACGCCGTGCATTGGTGCTATAATGATCAGAACAGACGCATCACCCTCGGCGCACCGAGCATCGAAGTCACGCTCGAGCAGGCTCGCCTTGAAGGCAACACCGGCGAATACCTCAAGATGTGGGACTAACTCGCTTTTCCAAAACAGAATAATTTTACCGTTTCGCAGTCCACGGCTCTGTGTTTGCAGCGCCGTGGGCTGCTTTTCTTTTATATCCTGCCCCGAAAACCCGCACAGCGCTTGAAAAAACACGGAAGATATGGTATACTAAACCGATATCGCCCGAGCGGCGACGCGTGTGCGCGATCTGTTTCGTGTATTCGCATATTTTATACGGCAAAAGAGTAAAACTACTGGTATATTGTTCTTTTATTCTTTTGAAAATTCTTTTTGAACACTCAAAAAAGTGTTTGCGCAGTGATTTTCTGCGCGGGAAGGAGCCCTTTATCATGAAAAAAACAGTTTGCGTGATCTTCGGCGGCGCGTCTTCGGAATATGAAGTTTCGCTGATGTCCTCCGCTTCGATCATCCGAAATCTCGATACAGAGAAATTTGACATTCTCACCCTCGGCATCACAAAGGACGGTCGCTGGCTGCTCTATTCGGGTGCTGTGGAAAACATTGAAAACAACACGTGGATGAACAGCGAAACCGCGCGCCCCGCGTTCATCTCTCCCGATAAAGCGACGAACGGCCTTGTCGTTCTGAACGCAGACGGCAGCTATACCGTTTTGAAGGTCGATGTCCTCTTCCCCGTGCTGCACGGCAAAAACGGCGAAGACGGCACCATTCAGGGTCTCTTTAAGCTCAGCGGCATCCCGTATGTCGGCTGCGGCACGCTGGCTTCCGCTGTGTGCATGGATAAAGCCGTCACCCACACGCTGCTTTCCGCCGCGAACATCGAGCAGGCGCACTACCTGTGGTTCTACGCCGACCGCTATTTCGCAGACGGTGAGAAGATCCGCAACAAAATCGCCGCACGCCTCAATTTCCCGGTTTTTGTAAAGCCGGCAAATGCAGGCTCCTCCGTCGGTGTCAGCAAGGTAACGGCTCCCGAAAAGCTCGACGCCGCCATCCGCCTTGCCGCCGAAAACGATACGAAGGTCGTCGTTGAAGAAGGCATCGTCGGGCAGGAAGTCGAGTGCGCCGTGCTCGGCAACCGCGGCAAAAGCGTCGCTTCCCCGGTCGGCGAGATCGGTGCGGGTGCAGAATTCTACGATTATGACGACAAATATAAGAACGGCGTCGCACAGCTCTTCATCCCGGCGCGTCTGCCCGAAGACGTTGCGGAGGAAGTGCGCAAGACGGCTGTCCGTGCCTACAACCTGCTCGGCTGCGACGGCCTTTCCCGCGTGGATTTCTTCGTCACCGAAAAGGAGCACAAGGTCATTTTAAACGAGATCAACACGCTGCCGGGCTTCACGTCCATCAGCATGTACCCGAAGCTCTGGGAAAACGCCGGTACCCCGTACAGCAAGCTGCTTGAAAAGCTCATCGACTGCGCTTTCACGCGTGCAGACTAACGCGAGGCGCAATTTATGGATAACAGACCCATCGGCGTATTTGATTCCGGCCTCGGCGGCCTCACCGCCATGCGGGAGCTGATTCGCACCCTGCCGAACGAGAGTATCCTCTACTTCGGCGATACCGGCCGCGTGCCCTACGGCTCGCGCGGGCGCGAGATCATCCGCAAATACGCAAAGCAAGATATGAATTTTCTCATTCGGCACGACGTAAAAGCCGTGCTGGCCGCCTGTGGTACGGTCAGCTCTGTTGCCCGTGACATCGGCGATGCGCTGCCCGTCCCCTATTTTGATGTGCTGCGCCCCACAGCGCGCGCCGCGGTGGAGCAAACGAAAAACGGCAAGATCGGCATTATCGGCACCGCCGCCACCATCGCTTCCGGCTCCTACCGCAAGGAGATCGAGCGTCTCGCGCCGAAAACCGAAGTGTTCGAGCAGGCGTGCCCCTTATTCGTGCCGCTCGTAGAAAACGCGTTCGTCTCGCCGGACGACCCTATCCCGCGCCTGACGGCCGAGCGCTACTTAACGCCCATCCGTGAAGCCGGCGTAGATACACTCATTCTGGGCTGCACGCATTACCCCATCATCAGCGAGACCATCCGCCGCGTCATGGGCGAAAACGTCACGCTCATCAGTTCCGGTCGCGAAGCCGCCAAAAGCTGCCGCACCGTGCTGGAGGAAAACGGTCTGCTGTGCGACGGCAAAACCGACGGCACACAGCAGTATTTTGTCAGCGACGACACCGAAAGCTTTTATAAAGTCGCCGAGCTCTTCCTCGGGCAAAACGTTGAAAGCTGCGTGGAATGTATAGATATTGAAAGGTACTGAGTGATTATGCGCGAAGATTACGAAATCACCATCATCGGTCGCCAAACGATTGACGCACAGACCGATGAAATTCAGGTGGATACGCTCGGCGATTACACCGAGCGCGGCGGCGCAAAGTATATCTCCTACACGGAATATGCCGATGAAGCGCCGTATAACGGTCAGCTCAAAGTGCTCAAAATCGAAAATGAGGATACCGTCACCATGCTGACCCCCGGCACGCCCACCCGTCTGGTGCTGGAAAAAGGCAAGCGCCACAAATGCCTTTATGATACCGGCGCAGGCGTGCTCTCCCTCGGTGTATATACACAGACGTTAAAGCATGACCTTTCCGCTGCGGGCGGTGAGCTGTGCATCCGCTATACGCTCGACATCGATACCCAGCTTTCCTCCAGCAACGAAATCTGCGTTCGCCTGCGCAAGCGTGATCTATTCAATAAATAAACCGAAAGGAACATCCCCTATGTCTAAAGCAGTAAGCATTGCAAAAGAACAGGTTTCTGCCGTCATTGAAGCGGCGATGAAAAAAGCGATGGCTGCGGGCATGCTGCCCGAAGCAGAGCTGCCCGCTTTCACTGTAGAACGCCCGGCAGACCGCTCTCACGGTGATTTCGCAACGAACGCCGCCATGGCTTCCGCGCGTGCATTCCGCATGGCGCCCCCGAAAATCGCCGCGGCTATCATGGAAAATCTCGACCTCAACGGCACCTACTTCGTTAAGGCCGAGACCGCCGGCCCCGGCTTCATGAACTTCTTCCTCGGCTCCGCGTTTTACAGCGATGTGCTGACCGAAGTGCTCACAAAAGACAGCGCATACGGCAGAAGCGACTACGGCAACCACCGCAAGGTCATGGTCGAGTTCGTTTCCGCCAACCCCACGGGTCCCATGCACATGGGCAACGCCCGCGGCGGCGCGCTCGGCGATTGCCTCGCCTCCGTTCTGGATGCCGCAGGCTACGACGTTTGGCGTGAGTTTTACGTCAATGACGCCGGCAACCAGCTCGATAAATTCGGTCTCTCCCTCTCCATTCGCTACCAGCAGCTCTTCGCGGAAAATCCGCCGGAGCTCCCGGAGGACAGCTACCACGGCGAAGACATTCTTGACCTCGCCAAAGAGTACGCCAAAGAGCACGGCGATGAACTGATGCACGTCACCGAAGAAGAGCGCCGCAAGGCACTCGTCGGCTTCGGCCTGCCGAAGAACATCGCGAAAATGAAGGCCGATATGGAAAAATACCGCGTCCATTACGACCGCTGGTTCCTCGAAAGCGACCTGCACAAGGACGGCGAAGTCATGGCCGTCGTCGATTACCTGCGCGACCGCGGCCTCACTTACGAAAAAGACGGCGCTGTCTGGTACAAGGCAACTGAGTTCGGCGGCGAAAAGGACGAAGTGCTCGTCCGCGCCAACGGCAACCCAACCTACTTTACGGCAGACATCGCCTACCACAAGAATAAGTTCGACCGCGGCTTCGACCTGCTCATCGACATCTGGGGCAGCGACCACCATGGCCACGTTGCCCGCATGAAGGGCGCGATGGACGCCATCGGTCAGAGCGCCGATAAGCTCGACATCATTCTCATGCAGTTCGTCCGTTTGATGCGTGACGGCCAGCCCGTGCGCATGAGCAAGCGTACCGGTAAGGCCATCCAGCTTGGTGACCTGCTCGATGAAGTCCCGGTCGATTCCGCAAGATTCCTCTTTAACATGCGTGAAGCGAACTCCCTGCTCGACTTCGACCTTGACCTCGCCGTGCAGCAGGATTCCCAGAACCCCGTGTACTACGTCCAGTACGCCCACGCGCGTATTTGCAGCATCCTGCGCGCATTGGAAGCCGAGGGCGTCACCCCGCGCGACTGCACCGCAGAGGAGCTCGCACTGCTCACCGCGCCGGAGGAGCTTGAGCTCATCCAGCACATCGCGTCTTACACCGATGAGATCATCGGCGCCGCAAAGGACTACGACCCGGTACGCATCACGCGCTATGTTATCGAGCTTGCAACAAAGTTCCACAAGTTCTACAATGCCTGCCGTGTAAAGGGCGAGGAAGAAAGCCTCATGCAGGCGCGTCTCACCCTCTGCCGCGCCACCGCAACGGTCATTCGCAACGTCCTCACCATGTTCAACATCACTGTTCCGACGTCCATGTAATCATAAACAGCAAAGGAGTCGCTCCCGTTTCCGAGAGCGACTCTTTTTGTATAAGAAAACCGACGGCACAAGTTCCCTCATGCCGTCGGTTTTTTTCTATCCTGTTATGCGCAAATGTGTGGTATTACACGTTATACTCTATAAATTATTCGCCTGCGAGCTTCTTGCCAAGCGCAATGCACGCTGCGTCTGCTTCGTCGTCCGGTGCTTCGTTGCAGATGACGCTGTCGCCTGCAAAAACCGCGCCGTCACCAAGGCAGGTCTCTTCCCAGTTACGCATCCATTCGCCGTCGCCCCAGCCGTAAGAGCCGAACAGCCCGATCACCTTGCCGGAAAGCTTTGCTTCGCACTCGGTAAACACCGGCTCAAACTCCGTGTCCTCCAACTGCTCGGAGCCCATGGACGGGCAGCCGAACGCCACAGCCTCATAGTTATCCATCAAGTCTGCGGAGAACTCTGTGCAGTTATATACATCTGCTTCTGCGCCCGCTGCGCGAACGCCTTCTGCAACCTTTTCCGCCATCATCTGGGTGTTGCCTGTACCACTCCAATAAACAACTGCTGTTTTACGCATTTTTTGTAACCTCTTTTCAAAAATTTCTTTATATGTCAGGCAGCTACGGTAAGCTGCAAAACACTTCTGCCTTCCTGCCACAAGCGCTTGTAGATGTCCCGGCACTTCTTATACCGCGCAAATGTGCGCACTGCCTCGCATTCGTTGCAGTACACCTTCCAACATCCGCAGCACTTGCAGTTTTGCCCGGCGTTTTCAATGAACCCAAGCACGTCCTCCACCGGGTAGCCGAGGAAAAGCCCAATCTCATGCGGGAACCCGTCTCCGCTTGCAAGCCGCATGCGCAGCCGCTCTATCGCGCCGTCCACGCTCGTGTCGGTGTAGCCGTAGCGTTCCAAAAGCTCTTTTGCGCCGGGGCGCTCCAGGTCTTTTGCAAGCTGCGTGCGGCGGCACACATAAATGAGCATCGCATTTTCTTCGCGCTTTAAGATCAGCAGCTCCACGCCTTTATCGCGGAATATGCGATTCAAATGCTTTACATCGTCCTCCGGGTCCTGCGCCGCGTGGTAGGAAAATAAACTCGCCGTTTTAAGCGACGCCAGCGTCGGCGCACAATGCTCGATCAAGTATTTCTCAAGCATTGAAAGCACACTCTCCGCGCACAGCCGCACAGCAATCTGCCAGTACACTGTGCAGCGCCGAGGCACTGCTGCTCGGCACATACGCGATCGGAATGTTATTTCTTTTCGCTTCCTTGGAAGCGCTCAGCATCATTTTGTGCGAGACCGTGCTGGTGAAAAGCAAAAGGTAGTCCGGCGTGCCGAGCTTCTTTTTCAAGGAGCCGTTCTCCTTCACATACACCTTTGCTTTGCAGCCATGGTTCTTGCAGATGTCCATGTACTGACATACCATGCGTTCATTGCCGCCAACGATCACTACGCTCATATTCTATCCTTTCCGCCTGCAAAAGCGTTTCACAGGCCGCCCGCAAAACCGGGCTTTGCATTTGATTTAAGTTAGCTTGCGCTAACTCTTTTGCTTTAAATAAAGCGGATTCTCACCGCTATGTGTTATCCTTAAAGTTAGTATAAACTAACTTGCTCATAGTATACTAAACTCGTATACATTTGTCAACCCCTATTTTGATTTTTTATTCGGAAGCTTTCACCCCGCCGTTTTTCGCAGAACAAAAGCCGCGTTCCATAACCCGGCTTTGTCTTCATTTATTCTGCTTTTACCTATATCCCCAATGCCCCGCTCTTCTTGCGCAGCTTCACTTTCCCCCGAGACGGCAGTGCCGCAACCCGCCGCACGCAAGACCGGCACGCAAATTTCCGTAAAAAATAAGCGCAGAGAATTCCTCTGCGCCAAGCTTATTCTTCGTTTTTCAAAAAGGCTTCCTGCACCGATTCCGCGCGGCTTTCGGCCACAAGCACCAACCCGCGGCGTTTGTCTCCCGTCAGCACGGCACTTTCCCCGGCCTTCAGCCCGATAAGCGCCAAGGCCTCTTTCGGAATATGCACACCGCCGTTTTCGTCGATCTGCACCGTCCACATTTTGCGGCCTTTCGGCACCCGTTTTTCCATACGCCGCTCCTTAATAATACGCGGTCAGCGGCACATTGCCGTTTTCCTTGCCCGCGTCCATCTTCACGCTGTCTATCCACTGCACTGCGCGTCCTGCGCCGAGAATCACGCAGTCCTCCGGCTCTTCCGCAATGCGCACGCGCATTTTCGTCTGCTTCGAGATAAGCGTGTCCAACCCACGCAGCTTCGCGCCGCCGCCTGTCAGCACAATGCCCGCGTTGCCGATGTCTGCCGTCAGCTCCGGCGGCGTCTCCTCCAGCACACTCTGAATTTTGTGCACAACCTTCACAACGGATTCCAGCATGGCTTCTCCAATCTCGTCGGAGGTCACTTCCACCTTTGCAGGCAGGCCGTTGCGCTCGTCTCTGCCGCGCAGCTCGTATTTTTCAATGTCCTTCAGCGGGAACGCGCAGCCCACGGCGCACTTTGCCGCCTCTGCCGTCTGCTCGCCGATAATCAGGTCAAACTTTCTGCGCGCGTATTTGATAATATCCTCGTTGAACACCGCGCCGCCCACGGCAATGCTGCCGCTTACGGAAAGGCGATTCATCGAAAGCACGCCGATGTCGCTCACACCCTCGCCGAGCGTGACAACCATGCTGCCGTGCGGACGGGAAATATCCAGCCCCGCACCGATCGCCGCCGCCACCGGCGCTTCGATCAAGCACACCTTGCGAATGCCGTTCGCTGCCACAGCGTCCACCACCGCACGGCGCTCCACTTCCGTAATACCGCTCGGTACCGCCACAACGGCGCGCGGCATGAAAACGCGGCTGTTCGTCACCTTTTTCAGGTAATGCTGCAGCGTCGCGTCCATCAGCGTCAAATCGGAAATCACACCGCCCGTCACGGGCTTGACCACGCGCACGCGATCGCTCGTTCTGCCAAGCATTTTATACGCGCGGCGGCCCACGGCCACCACACGGTTAGAGTCTTCATCTACGGCGATGACGTTCGGTTCATCCACCACAACGCCCTTGCCGTCTACATATAATCTGAAATTTGCCGAACCCAAATCGATCGCAATATCCGTACCGGCCATGGTACCATCCTCTCGCGTTATACTGTCCTTTATTTTACATGACTTTTTCCCGTTTTGCAAGGTCTAATCGACCGTCGCGCACGAAACACAGCCCACATAGTCCGCCCCGTTTCGGTACAATACCTTTGCGCATTCCACGGCCGTCGCGCCGGTCGTCACGATGTCGTCCAAAAGCAGAATGCGCAGCCGCGCCGCACCCTCCGCGCGGTACGCCCCACGCACATTCGCTTCACGTTCCTTGGCGCTCAAATTGTGCTGCGTGCGGTTATGCTTCGTCTTCTCCAAAATATCCGTGCGGCACGGAATACCCGTCAGCTTCGATACCTCTTTTGCAAGCAGCACCGATTGATCGTACCCGCGCTGTTTCAGCCTCTCCCGGCTGATGGGCACCGGCACAATACAGTCCCAAACCCGGTTTTTATCGATCGCCGGCAACATTAACTTTGCAAGCGGTTTCGCAAGGTTTGTCCCGTTTTTGAACTTGAACCGCCACAAGGATGACCGAAACGGCTCCTTGTACCGCTGCGGCGCACGACATTCCAGTGTGTAATCCCGTCTTCCTGCATGCAACGCGAAAAACCGCACGCGAATATCCGGCTGCAGCTTCGCGCAGTCCGCGCACAACTCGTCCTCGTTCACCGCTCCCGCACGCCCGCACAAAAGACATCGCTTCGGGTAAAAGAACGTGAGAACCTTCTCTAAAACGCTCATGCTTCCGCTTCCTCATTCTGCTCCGGCCCGTCTTCCTCCGGCTTTTCGAGCAAAAAGTGCTGCAAGCCGGAAAACCGCCGCGTCTTTTTATCGTTTGCCACCATATCGGCGACTACACTGCGCTTGCCAACCAAAATCAGCAGCTTTTTCGCACGTGTAATGCCCGTATACAGCAAATTTCGGTAGCTCAGCTGCGGCGCGCCCGGGAACATCGGCATCACCACCGCCGTAAATTCGTTGCCCTGGCTCTTATGTACCGTCACGGCGTAGGCGAGCTCCAGTTCTGCTGCCGCGTGCTCAAAATCATACAACACCTCTTTGTCGTCGATTTCCACACGCAGACACCCGGCATCTTTGTCCACATCGATGATGATGCCCATGTCGCCGTTATATACGCCTTCGCCCACCGTGCCGTCTTCGCGGCTCCACGGCAGGTTGTAGTCATTCTTGATCTGCATCACCTTGTCGCCCTCGCGGAAAACCGTGCCGTTCACCGTCACCTGCGGCTTGTTTTTCGCAGGCGGGTTAATCTGCTCGCGCAGCTTACGGTTCAGCTCCACCGTGCCAAGCTCGCCCTTGCGTCCCGGGCATAATACCTGAATGTCCGTCACCGGCGAATACCCGTAGCTTTTCGGCAAGCGCGTCACCACAAGCGACTGCACCGTCTCCGAAACGGAGCGCGCATCCTCGCGCGGCATAAAAAAGAAATCGTTGCTGCGCACGGAAAGCTCCGGCATCTCGCCCTCTACAATCTTGTGCGCGTTCATCACAATGAGACTCTCCATCGACTGTCGGAAAATCTCCTTCAGTTGCACTGTTGGGAATACCTTCGACGCAATAAGGTCTCCGATGACATTGCCCGGCCCAACGCTCGGCAGCTGGTCGCTGTCGCCGACCAAGATCAAACGGCAGCCGATGGGCAGCGCGCGCAGAACGCTTTCAAACACATACGCGTCCACCATGGAAAGCTCATCGATGACCACTGCGTCACACTCCAGCGGATTGCGCTCGTTTCTCTGAAACACCGGGTCATCGTTGTCGTCCCAGTCCACCTGTAACATGCGGTGAATGGTCTTCGCCTCCACGCCCGTCAACTCGGACATGCGCTTCGCCGCGCGCCCCGTCGGCGCCGCCAGAAATACCGTCTCGCCTTTTTCCATCAAAATGCGGATAATCGCGTTCAGCGTCGTCGTTTTGCCTGTGCCCGGGCCACCCGTCAAAATCAAAAGACCCTTTTCCAGCGCCGCGCGGATCGCATCCTTCTGCAATTCGGCGTACTCGATGCCTTCTGTGCGCTCAATTTCCGCAATCTCCCGGTCGATGCCCGTAATGGATTCCGGCGGGTAGCGCAGCATCATATGGATGCGGTCGGCGCAGTACACCTCGCTGCGGTGCTGCCTCGGCAAAAACACGAAGTCACGCCCGCTAAAATTCTCGTTCACCGCCTCAAACGTCTGGCACAGCTCAAGTAAAGCCTCCTGCGCACTCTCCGGCGGCACGCCCAAAAGCTTCGCGGCCGCCGCGCACAGTTTATCCGCCGGCAGGCACGTGTGCCCGTTATTCAAATTGTGCCGCAGCACATACAGCACGCCCGCCTTCACGCGCTCCTTGTTGTCGCGGTCATACTCCAGCGACTCCGCCAGCTGATCCGCCACCGCAAACGAAATGCCGATCTTATCGCTGCACAGCCGGTACGGGTCTTCCTGAATGCACGCCACAGAGTCCTGCCCGTACACCTTCCACACCTTCACGGTGTCCTCCGGGCGCACGCCAAAGCTGCCGAGGAATGCCATCAAATCGCGGATGCCGTTCACGCGCTGCATCTCCTCGGAGATTTCTTTCGCCTTTTTCAGCGTGATGCCCTTCACGGTTGCAAGCCGCGCCGGATCTTCCTCGATCACCTTAATGGATTCATCGCCGAACGCTTCTATAATTCGCCCCGCCAGCGCGCCGCCGATGCCCTTCACCGCGCCGCTCGAAAGGTATTTCAGCATCGCCGCCGTGTCCGCCGGACGGGAGCGCTCAAACGCCTGTGCGCGGAACTGCTGCCCGAACGTCGCGTGCGATGTCCACGTGCCATACAGGTGCAGCCGCTCCCCCACACTCACATACGGGAACGTCCCTACCACCGTGATGAGCTCTTCGCCGCAATCGACCTCCAACACCGTGTACTGGTTGCTGTCGTTGTGGTAGACGATATTTTCCACGCTGCCTTCCATTTCCAGCAGCCCGTTTTCCTGCGGCATCGGTTGCGCCTCCTTGATTTATCATCAAAACAAATCCTTTGGGGTTTGTTTTATTTCACTTTTCGCGCAAGCGAAAAATTTCACAATACGTAAGTATTATTTCACATTCGGCAAAGCCGAATATTTCACTGAAACATTACTGCCTTCATTACTTAAATTTCTACGCTTCTATTATAGAACATTCTTTCGTGTTTGAAAAGCCCCAATCTCCGCAAACGGGTATTTTTGCACAAGTCTGCGGATAATCGCGTCGATCTCCGGGTCGTTTGTCGGATTCAGGCACACAATGCGGCACATGCCGTATAAATCCAGCCACTTCACGCGCTCCAAAACACTGCGCACAATATACTCTGCGTCGTCCGCGCGGCGAATCGTCGCATACACCGTAAACGGCAGCGCATCCTCCAGCATTTTCGAACGTGTCACGCGCAGGCAAACGCTCCGCACAGCAAATAAAAAGATACACAGCGTAAACGCGCACACCAAAGCAATCCCGATAGGCTCCATAAAAAACACCTCCGCGCTAGTCTATGACGCGAAGGTGCATTCGGTTCTTATTCTGTTTTGCGCAAATTAAAGCACGGCAGCCTTCAGAGCCTCGACCTTGTCGGTCTGCTCCCACTGCACGCCGAGCTCCTCACGGCCCATGTGGCCGTAAGCGGCGAACTGACGGTAAATCGGGCGGCGCAGGTCGAGGTTGCGGATGATCGCGTTCGGGCGCAGATCAAAGACCTTCTGCACAGCCTCGGCAAGCTTGGAATCCTCCACCGTGCCGGTACCGAATGTATCGACCATAACAGAAACCGGGTGTGCAACACCGATGGCGTATGCAAGCTGCACCTCGCACTTCTTTGCAAAGCCCGCAGCTACAATGTTCTTTGCAACATAACGTGCCGCGTATGCAGCGGAACGGTCAACCTTCGTCGGGTCCTTGCCGGAGAATGCACCGCCGCCGTGACGGCCTACGCCGCCGTACGTATCGACGATGATCTTTCTGCCGGTCAGACCGCTGTCACCTACCGGGCCGCCGATGACAAAACGGCCGGTCGGGTTTACATAATACTTCGTGTTCTCATCGATGAGCTCCGCCGGAACGATCGGCTTCACAACATATTCGATCATATCCTTGCGAATCTGCTCCAGAGAGACAGCCTCGCTGTGCTGCGTGGAAATAACGATGGTGTCGATGCGCTTCACCGTGTCGCCGTCGTATTCCGCCGTCACCTGCGTCTTGCCGTCCGGGCGGAGGTAGTCAAGTGTGCCGTCCTTGCGGACTTTTGCCAGCTGCTTTGCAAGCTTATGCGCCAAAGAGATGGTCAGCGGCATCAGCTCCGGAGTCTCATCGCAGGCATAGCCGAACATCATGCCCTGGTCGCCCGCGCCAATGAGGTCGTCCTGGTCAGCGGCACCGTTTTTCGTTTCAAGGGATTCGTTCACGCCCATTGCAATGTCCGGGGACTGCATGTCGATGGAGGTCAGCACCGCACAGGTCGCACCGTTGAAGCCCGCATCCGGAGAATCGTAACCGATTTCCTTGATGACCTTGCGCGCAATCGCATCGATGTCCACATAGCACTCGGTGGAAATCTCGCCCATCACGTGCACCATACCGGTCGTCGCCGTCACTTCGCAAGCTACATGCGCGGTCGGGTCTTTCGCCATGATATCGTCGAGAATTGCATCGGAAATCTGGTCGCAAACCTTGTCCGGGTGGCCTTCGGTCACGGATTCGGATGTAAAAAGATGTTTGTTATTCATGTTTTGCTCCTTTACTCTTTTCACTCACAGCCCCCACAAGGAATTTTCGGAAAAAAAGAACCGCTCAAAAGATGAGCGGTTCAAAATCCTCATCTTTCGGCATTGCCATGCCGCAGGAATTAGCACCTTGCAAAATGCAGGTTGCCGGACATCAAAGGGCCTGTTCCCTCCGTCACTCTTGATAAGGGCATATTCATTTTTGACTGTAAAAAAGTATAACACAGTTTTTCGCAAATAGCAAGGGAAAAACCGCAGAAAAACCCGGCTTTATACTGCCAATTTCCGGCATATCATACGACTTTGCCGTTGATGACCGGCTCCAGCTTTTTATATACCAGAATCGTGATAACCGCACTGATGAGCCCCTTGCAGAACGTAAACGGCAAATTAAAGATCAAAAGCGCCTGCCACAACTCCTGCACGGACGGATTGATTGCCTGATACATGCCCATAATGGCCTCCATCGGCATCACATTCGTATAGATTGGGTAAATGATGAACAGATTCGAGAAGAATCCCAGCACTGCCATCAAAAGCGCGCCAACAACAGAGCCCACAATCGCGCCGCCGTAATTGCGGTGGTGGCGGTAAATCAACCCCGCCGGCACCACAAACGCAGAACCGATAATGAAGTTCGAGAGCTCACCCACACCGCCGGTGATGGTCTGCGAAAGCAGCACAAGATTTTTCACAAAGCAAACGGCAACGCCGCTCACCGGGCCAAGCGTAAACGCCGCGATCAGTGCCGGCAGCTCCGAAAAGTCGAGCGAAATAAAGCTCGGCATAAACGGCAGCTGGAAGTGTAAAAACATCAAAACGGTCGCAATCGCCGCCAGTACGCCGGTCATTGCAATTTTACGAATATTCACATTGGAAGTTTTTGCAGTATTTACGGTCATAAATGTCAGAACCTTTCTGTATGAATATCAGGCAGCGCAAGGAAATTCACTCGCGCTTGCATTTTCCCTTTACGGGAAAACGCAAATTCGCGCAGCGCCGCCTTTAGAATTCCGCATAAGCCATGCGCATTCCCAACTTATACTATGTCAATACAGAAACGGGGGTAAGAATCAAAAAAGCACCCCACGAAAACTCGCGGGGTGCCGAAATCCTTTTGATTCACGTTTCTTCTATCATCCGGACTATACCGTCGGCTCCGGAATCACACCGGATCAGCGCAAAACTGCGGTCGCGGGCTTATGCCAAAGGCATTTACCGCCGGTGAGGAATCACACCTCGCCCCGAAGAAAATGATGAGATTTTAGTTTGAGCAAAAATTACTCGTTGATACCCGTAACAACGCCGGAACCAACAGTTCTGCCGCCTTCACGGATAGCGAAGCGAAGACCCTCTTCGATAGCGATCGGGGTGATCAGCTCAACGTCCATGACAACGTTATCGCCAGGCATGCACATCTCGGTGCCTTCCGGCAGAGAGATAACGCCCGTAACGTCGGTGGTACGGAAATAGAACTGCGGACGATAGTTGTTGAAGAACGGGGTATGACGGCCGCCTTCGTCCTTGGTCAGAACGTAAACCTGGCCCTTGAACTTGGTGTGCGGGTGAATCGTGCCCGGCTTGGACAGAACCTGGCCGCGCTCGATGTCGGTTCTCTGGATACCACGGAGCAGAACGCCGATGTTGTCGCCAGCCTCAGCAAAGTCGAGGAGCTTGCGGAACATTTCGATGCCCGTAACAACGGACTTTCTTCTCTCGTCGGTGAGGCCGATGATTTCGACTTCGTCAGACATCTTCAGAATGCCACGCTCAACTCTACCGGTAGCAACAGTACCACGGCCGGTGATGGTGAAGACGTCCTCAACCGGCATCAGGAACGGCTGGTCAGCCTTACGTTCCGGGGTCGGGATGTAGTCGTCAACAGCATCCATCAGGTCGAGGATGCACTTGTACTCAGGAGCGTTGACGTCCTTGGACTCGCTGGTGAGTGCGAGGTAAGCGGAACCCTTGATGATCGGGGTGTCATCGCCCGGGAACTCATACTCGTTCAGCAGGTCACGGATCTCCATCTCAACAAGCTCGAGGAGCTCTTCGTCGTCAACCTGGTCGCACTTGTTCATGAATACAACAATGTACGGAACACCAACCTGACGGGAGAGGAGGATGTGCTCACGGGTCTGCGGCATCGGGCCGTCAGCAGCGGAAACGACGAGGATAGCGCCGTCCATCTGTGCAGCACCGGTGATCATGTTCTTAACATAGTCAGCATGGCCCGGGCAGTCAACGTGAGCGTAGTGACGCTTGTCCGTCTCATACTCAACGTGAGCGGTGTTGATCGTGATACCACGCTCTCTCTCTTCCGGAGCCTTATCGATCATGGAGTAATCCTCGAACTGTGCCTGGCCCTTCAGAGCGAGAACCTTCGTGATAGCAGCAGTAAGAGTAGTCTTACCATGGTCAACGTGACCGATTGTACCGATGTTTACATGGGGCTTATTTCTTTCGAACTTAGCCTTTGCCATTGGAATTGCCTCCTTTTATTCAGTAAAATAACCTTTTGAGTTTATTACCATTGTAGCAACAAACCGCAAAAAAATCAAGTAGTATTTCGCTTTATTCAGCCTTTTTTCTGGAAGCGATGATCGTTTCAGAAACAGACTTCGGAACTTCAGCGTAGTGAGAGGGCTCCATGGTGTACTGACCACGGCCCTGGGTCTTGGAACGCATGTCCGTTGCGTAGCCGAACATCTCAGACAGCGGAACTTCGCTGGTGATCTGCATAGCACCCGGAGTAGCCTCCTGATTCTGCATGATGCCGCGACGGGAGTTGAGGTCACCGATAACGTTGCCGAGGTATTCCTCCGGAACGGTAACAACAACCTTCATGATCGGCTCCATGATGACCGGATCAGCCTTGCGCATAGCATCCTTAAATGCCATGGAGCCGGCGATCTTAAAGGCCATTTCAGAGGAGTCAACTTCATGATAGGAACCATCATACAGCGTGACCTTCACGTCAACAACGTTGTAGCCTGCAAGTACACCGGAGAGCATTGCACCCTGGATACCCTGGTCAACAGCCGGGATATATTCCTTCGGAACCGTACCGCCGACAACTGCGTTGACGAACTCGTAGCCCTTACCCGGGTTCGGCTCAATACGGATCTTAACGTGACCGTACTGGCCCTTACCGCCGGACTGACGAGCGTACTTCATATCGGAATCCGCATTCTTGCGGATCGTCTCTTTGTAAGCAACCTGCGGCTTACCGACGTTAGCCTCAACCTTAAACTCACGCATCAGACGGTCAACGATGATCTCCAGATGGAGCTCACCCATGCCGGCGATGATGGTCTGGCCGGTTTCTTCATCGGTATAGGCCTTGAAGGTCGGGTCTTCTTCTGCGAGCTTTGCAAGCGCAATGCCCATCTTTTCCTGACCGGCCTTGGTCTTCGGCTCAATCGCAACACGGATAACCGGCTCCGGGAATTCCATGGACTCAAGGATGATCGGGTGCTTTTCGTCGCAAAGGGTATCACCGGTGGTGGTGTTCTTCAGACCGACTGCAGCAGCGATGTCGCCTGCGTAAACCATTTCCAGATCCTGTCTGTGGTTTGCGTGCATCTGAACAATACGGCCGATACGCTCGGTGTTATCCTTTGTGGAGTTGTAAACGGTAGAACCAGCCGTAAGCGTACCGGAGTACACACGGAAGAAGCACAGCTTACCGACGAACGGGTCCGTAGCAATCTTAAATGCAAGAGCGGAGAACGGCTCCGTATCGGAAGAGTGACGAACGTCCTCTTCTTCGGTTTCCGGGTTTATGCCCTTAATAGACGGAACATCCGTCGGAGCCGGCATGTAATCAACAATCGCGTCCAGAAGCTTCTGAACACCCTTGTTCTTATAGGAAGTACCGCAGGTAACCGGAACCATCGTGTTGTTGATGGTGGACTTGCGGATGCAGGTCTTGATCTCATCGATCGTGAGCTCTTCACCCATGAGATACTTCTCCATGAGTGCGTCGTCCTGCTCGGCGACATGCTCGATCATCTCGGTGTGATACTTCTCTGCGAGCTCTTTCATGTCTTCCGGAATCTCTTCGCAACGGATATCCTTGCCGAGATCATCATAGTAGACATAAGCCTTCATTTCCACGAGGTCGATGAGGCCCTTGAAGGTATCTTCAGAGCCGATCGGCAGCTGGATCGGTACAGCGTTGCACTTCAGTCTCTCGCGCATCATGTTGACAACGCGGTAGAAATCAGCGCCCATAATGTCCATCTTGTTGACATACGCCATACGCGGAACCTTGTATTCCTCAGCCTGACGCCAAACGGTCTCAGACTGCGGCTCAACGCCGCCCTTTGCGCAGAAAACCGTTACGGAACCATCGAGAACACGCAGGGAACGCTCAACTTCAACGGTGAAGTCAACGTGGCCCGGGGTGTCGATGATGTTGATACGGTTCTGGTGACCGTTTCTGTCCGGCCAGAAGCACGTCGTAGCAGCGGAAGTGATCGTGATACCTCTCTCCTGCTCCTGTGCCATCCAGTCCATCGTAGCGGAACCGTCGTGGGTCTCGCCGATCTTGTAGTTGACGCCTGTGTAATAAAGGATACGCTCGGTCGTTGTTGTTTTACCGGCATCGATGTGCGCCATGATGCCGATATTTCTTGTAAATTCAAGTGGTACCTGACGGGCCATATAATCCTCCTTAATACGTTTACAGGTAAATTACCATCTGTAATGTGCGAAAGCCTTGTTGGCTTCTGCCATCTTATGCGTATCGTCACGCTTCTTAGCAGCGCCGCCGGCGCCGTTCAGAGCGTCAAGGATCTCTCCGGCCAGTCTCTCCTTCATCGTCTTTTCAGAACGAAGTCTGGAATAGCTCGCCATCCAGCGCAGACCCAGGGTCTGACGTCTCTCCGGACGAACCTCGATCGGAACCTGATAGTTCGCACCGCCAACACGGCGTGCCTTAACCTCCAGGCTCGGCATTACGTTCTCCATAGCCTGCTCGAAAACCTCCAGAGCGTTCTTGCCCGTCTTCTCTTCGACGATCTCGAATGCTTCGTAAACGATCTTCTGAGCTACGCCCTTCTTACCATCATACATGATGTTGTTAATCAGGCGTGTGACCAGTTTGGAATTATACATAGGATCCGGCAAAACATCGCGTTTTGCTACATTGCCTCTTCTTGGCATAGTCTTCCCTCCTTCACATAATAGTATGAATTCATCGGTACTCGAAAGCACAAGCTCCCGCCGGCTAAGAAAAGGTATTTACGCACGATAATCAGTAGCTTATCTATTATAAATACCCTTAAAGCGAATTTCGCTTTTCCGGTCAAAAGTTCATTGTGTAACGATTAAATTTGGCTCTTTAAAGAAATTACTTCTTTGCAGCGCCGGCCTTCGGTCTCTTAGCGCCGTACTTGGAACGAGCCTGCATACGCTTTGCAACACCCTGCGCGTCAAGCGTGCCGCGGATGATGTGGTAACGTACACCAGGAAGGTCCTTAACACGACCGCCACGGATCATAACAACGCTATGCTCCTGCAGGTTGTGACCAACACCCGGGATGTAAGCGGAGACTTCGATACCGTTGGAAAGACGGACTCTGGCAATCTTACGAAGTGCGGAGTTCGGCTTCTTCGGGGTAGCAGTCTTAACAGCAGTGCAGACACCGCGCTTCTGGGGAGAATCCTGATCGATAGCAATTCTCTTCTTGGAGTTCCAACCCTTCAGCAGTGCCGGCGCCTTTGCCTTCTTCTCGGAAACTGCGCGACCTGTGTGAATCAACTGGTTAAATGTGGGCATATTGCACCTCCTTACACAATTTCTATATATGTCATGCGGGTTTATATTGCCCGCAGAACATGCGCCTATACAAAACAGTATCCTGTCCGTACAAAAATCGCGCGGACAGGTCTGTTTTATGCGGTTTCAAAGGCGGTTCTGGCAGAAATTCTCAGATTTCATGCCCACAACACACCATTTGACATTATACACCGCTCATTATTCGTTTGTCAAGCCCTCTTCTGCATTCTGTGCGGAAGTTTTTTCCTCAAAGCTGCTCAAAGCGGCTACGGCCTCCTGGCTTAAAGAGCTGCTCGGCGCCGTCGGCGCAATTTCAACATTGGTGTAGCAGTCCATGCCGGTGCCGGCCGGAATCAGCTTACCGATGATGACGTTCTCCTTCAGGCCAAGCAGCGGGTCTACCTTGCCCTTGATGGCGGCGTCGGTCAGCACGCGTGTGGTCTCCTGGAAGGAAGCAGCGGAAAGGAAGGACTCGGTCGCCAGAGATGCCTTCGTGATACCGAGCAGCGTCGGCGTGAATGTCGCCTCGCGCAGGCCGGTCTCGCCGTTTGCAATTCTTGCGGCGATCTTCTCGTTTTCAAGAAGCGTGTCGTTCTTATCGACGAGCGCGCCGACGAGCAGCGGCGTGTCGCCCGCGTCTTCAATGCGCACCTTGCGCATCATCTGACGAACGATAACTTCGATGTGCTTATCGTTGATATCAACACCCTGCATACGGTAGGTGCGCTGCACTTCTTCAATGAGGTAATCCTGCACCGCCTCCGGGCCGCTGATGGCGAGCACGTCGTGCGGGTTGACGGAGCCTTCGGTCAAGCGGGTGCCCTTTTCAACCACATCGCCCTCTTTTACGCTGAGGCGTGCGCCGAACGGGATGAGGTAGCTGCGCTGGTCTCCATCGCCGCGAACGACAATGTGGCGGTTCTTCTTGACCTCTTCAAAGCCGATCGTACCGCCGATCTCTGCGATGATTGCGAGATGCTTCGGCTTGCGGCTTTCAAACAGCTCACTGACACGCGGAAGACCCTGCGTGATATCTTCTGCGGATGCAACACCGCCGGTATGGAACGTACGCATCGTCAGCTGGGTACCCGGCTCGCCGATGGACTGTGCGGCGATGATACCAACCGCCTCGCCGACCGTGATCGGCTGGCCGTTTGCAAGGGAGGAACCGTAGCACTTCTTGCACACGCCGTGACGGGTGCGGCAGTTCAAAATAGAGCGGATCTTGATGTGCGTCGTGCCGCGGCTGATGATGAGGTCAGCTTCGGCGTCGCCAATCATCTTATCCTTAGAAACGAGCACGTTGCCATTCTCGTCGCAGTAATCGTCAAGCAGGTAGCGGCCCACAATACGCTCCTTAAGCGGCTCAATGGACTCGTTACCGGATTTGATTTCGAACACTTCCAGACCCTCGGTCGTACCGCAGTCATCCTGACGAACGATAACATCCTGAGAAACGTCAACCAGACGTCTGGTCAGATAACCGGAGTCAGCCGTTCTCAGAGCCGTATCGGCAAGACCCTTACGAGCACCACGGGAGGAAATGAAGTATTCCAAAATGTTCAGGCCTTCACGGTAGTTCGCCTTGATCGGAATTTCGATCGTCTTACCGGACGTATTCGCGATCAGACCGCGCATGCCGGCCAGCTGACGGATCTGGTTCATAGAACCACGGGCGCCGGAGTCTGCCATCATGAAGATCGGGTTGTAACGGTCAAGGCCGTCCTGCAGGGCTTTCGTAACGTCGTTCGTCGCCTTTTCCCAGGTCTTCAGAACCGCGCTGTAACGCTCGCCGTCGGAGAGGAAGCCGTCGCGGAAATCTGCGGTAATCTCGCTGATCTCTGCCTCTGCCTTTGCAAGAATCTCCTGCTTCTGCGGCGGAATAGTCGCATCGCAGACAGCAACGGTGATTGCGCCGATGGTGGAATACTTGTAGCCCTGTGCCTTAATGGCATCGAGCATTTCGCTTGTGATCGCCGTGCCGTGCTTTTTGATGCACTTGTCGATGATCTTGCCGAGCTGCTTCTTGCCGACGAGGAAATCGACCTCAAACTTGAGGATATTCTCCGGGTCGGTGCGGTCAACAAAGCCGAGATCCTGCGGGATCGGGCGGTTGAAGATCATGCGGCCCATCGTCGTATCGACAAGGCCGGTATATGTCTGGCCGTTGTACTCCACGGTTCTTCTAACCTTGATCTTGGAGTGCAGCGTGATATATTTTGCGTCATACGCCATGAACGCTTCGTCCATGTTGCGGAATACCTTGCCTTCACCGGTCTCTCCGTCCTTATCGAGCGTAAGGTAATAAGAACCGAGAACCATATCCTGCGACGGGACCGCAACAGGGCTGCCGTCGGAAGGCTTTAAGAGGTTGTTTGCAGCCAGCATGAGGAAACGTGCCTCTGCCTGTGCTTCTGCGGAAAGCGGCACATGCACAGCCATCTGGTCGCCGTCGAAGTCCGCGTTGAACGCGGTGCAGACGAGCGGATGCAGCTTAATGGCACGGCCCTCAACGAGGACCGGCTCAAACGCCTGAATGCCCAGGCGGTGCAGCGTAGGTGCACGGTTCAGCATGACCGGATGGTTCTTGATGACAATCTCCAGTGCGTCCCAAACCTCGCTCTTCGCGCGCTCTACAGCCTTTCTTGCAGCCTTGATGTTGCCGGCGGCACCGGTCTCGACAAGGCGCTTCATAACAAACGGCTTAAAGAGCTCCAGTGCCATTTCCTTCGGCAGGCCGCACTGGTACATTTTCAGCTCCGGGCCAACAACGATAACGGAACGGCCGGAATAGTCAACACGCTTACCGAGCAGGTTCTGACGGAAGCGGCCCTGCTTGCCCTTCAGCATATCGGAAAGGGACTTGAGCGGGCGGTTGTTCGGGCCGGTGACCGGTCTGCCGCGGCGGCCGTTGTCGATGAGGGCATCGACGGCTTCCTGCAGCATACGCTTCTCGTTGCGCACGATGATGTCCGGCGCGCCGAGCTCGATGAGTCTCTTCAGACGGTTGTTTCTGTTGATAACGCGTCTGTACAGGTCGTTCAGGTCACTCGTTGCAAAGCGGCCGCCGTCCAACTGTACGAGCGGACGGATATCCGGCGGGATAACCGGCACGGCATCGAGGATCATCCACTCCGGGCGGTTGCCGGAGATGCGGAAGGATTCCACAACCTCAAGGCGCTTGAGAATGTGCACGCGCTTCTGTCCCTGCGCGGTTTCGAGATCTTTTTTGAGCTCTTCGCTGAGCTTTTCGCAGTCGATATCCTCGAGCAGCTTCTTCACAGCTTCAGCGCCCATGGACGCCTCGAAGTCGTCCTCATATTTTTCACGCATGTCGCGGTATTCCTTTTCGGTGAGCGTCTGCATCTTAGAGAGCTCACGGACGGAACCCGGATCCGTAACGATGTAAAGTGCGAAATACAGAACCTTTTCCAGTACGCGCGGGGAAAGGTCAAGAATCAGACCCATGCGGGACGGGATGCCCTTAAAGTACCAGATGTGCGAAACCGGCGCTGCAAGCTCAATGTGACCCATGCGCTCACGGCGAACCTTGCTGCGCGTCACTTCAACGCCGCAGCGCTCGCAGACCTTGCCCTTAAAGCGGATGCGCTTATACTTGCCGCAATGGCACTCCCAGTCCTTTGTCGGTCCGAAAATGCGCTCGCAGTAAAGGCCGTCGCGCTCCGGCTTCAATGTACGGTAGTTGATGGTCTCGGGCTTCGTGACCTCACCGTACGACCAGGAGCGAATCTGCTCGGGCGATGCAAGGCCGATCTTTATTGATTCAAAAACGTTAAACTCCATATATGCGATCCTTTCCTTTCACCCGAAATTAGAACTCGTCGTCGATGCCGTCAAACAAATCGTTATCGGAGCCTTCAAACTCATCGTCGTCGCCGGTAGAGAAGAAGTCGTCCTCTTCCCCGTCTTCGTTCTCGATGGAATAGCCGTCGAAATCGCCGTCCGTTGCGACGTTTTCTTCATCAAAGACCTGATCGCCCGGGGTGAGACCCACATCATCGTCATCGTCGAAGCTCTGGCGCAGGTCAATCTCCTCGTTGTCCTTATCCAGTACCTTGATGTCGAGGCCGAGTGCCTGCAGTTCCTTGATAAGAACGCGGAAGGATTCCGGAATGCCCGGCTTCGGCACGTTCTGGCCCTTAACGATGGCTTCGTAGGTCTTTACACGGCCCACAACGTCGTCGGACTTCACCGTCAGAATTTCCTGCAGGGTGTAAGCCGCGCCGTAAGCCTCCAACGCCCAAACTTCCATTTCGCCGAAGCGCTGGCCGCCGAACTGCGCTTTGCCGCCCAAAGGCTGCTGGGTAACGAGGGCATACGGACCGGTGGAACGGGCGTGAATCTTATCGTCAACAAGATGATGGAGCTTGAGGTAGTACATGTAGCCAACGGTAACCGGGTTATCGAAATACTCGCCGGTACGACCGTCACGCAGACGGAACTTGCCGTCCTCACTCATGCCCGCCATGCGGAAGCACTCGCGGATATCCGCTTCGTGTGCGCCGTCGAATACCGGGGTCATAATCTTCCAACCGAGTGCGTTTGCCGCCATGCCGAGGTGAACCTCGAGAACCTGTCCGATATTCATACGGGACGGAACGCCCAACGGGTTCAGAACGATGTCAAGCGGTGTACCGTCCGGCAGGAACGGCATCTCTTCCATCGGCAAAATGCGGGAAACAACACCCTTGTTACCGTGGCGGCCGGCCATCTTATCGCCGACGGAGATCTTTCTCTTCTGTGCGATATAGCAGCGCACGACCTTGTTGACGCCGGGGCTCAGCTCATCGCAGTTGTCTCTTGTGAAGACCTTAACGTCCACAATGGTGCCGTACTCGCCGTGCGGAACACGGAGGGACGTATCGCGAACCTCGCGGGCCTTTTCACCGAAGATGGCGCGCAGCAGGCGCTCTTCGGCGGTCAGCTCGGTTTCGCCCTTCGGCGTGACCTTACCGACCAGAATATCGCCGGCGTGAACCTCCGCACCCACACGAATGATGCCGCGGTCATCAAGGTCGCGCAGCAGATCTTCGTTGACGTTCGGGATGTCGCGGGTAATCTCTTCCGCGCCGAGCTTTGTATCTCTGGCTTCCATCTCATACTCTTCAATATGGATGGAGGTATAAACGTCGTCGCGTACGATTTTCTCGTTCAGCAGGACGGCGTCCTCGTAGTTGTAGCCTTCCCAGGTCATGAAGCCGATGAGTGCGTTCTTGCCGAGCGCGATCTCGCCGTTCTTAATGGCCGGGCCGTCCGCCAGAACATCGCCCACTTCAACGCGGTCGCCGCGGTTGACGATCGGGACCTGGTTGATGCAGGTGCTCTGGTTGGAACGCATGAACTTTGTGACGACATAGTCGTCGACATCGCCGTTATCGGTCGTCACGCGAATGAGGTCTGCGCTGACGCTCTTAACGACACCTGCGCGTTCGCACAGGACGCAGACGCCGGAGTCAACGCCTGCTTTATACTCCATGCCGGTGCCGACGATCGGAGACTCGGTGCGGAGCAGCGGAACTGCCTGACGCTGCATGTTCGCGCCCATCAGAGCACGGTTTGCGTCATCGTTTTCGAGGAACGGGATCATCGCCGTTGCAACGGAGAAGACCATACGCGGGGAAATATCCATGTAATCGACGCGGGTCGGCTCAACCTGAATGAACTCGCCCTTGAAACGTGCGAGAACGCTGTCGTTTGCAAAGGTGTTGTCTTCATTCAGCTTTTCGTTTGCCTGCGCAACGATGAACTCGTCTTCCACGTCCGCCGTCATGTAAACGACTTCGTCCGTGACCTTGCCCGTCGCCTTATCAATCTTTCTGTACGGCGCCTCAATGAAGCCGTAGTGATTGATTCTTGCGAACGTTGCAAGGTAGGAAATCAGACCGATGTTCTGACCTTCCGGGGATTCGATCGGGCACATGCGGCCGTAGTGTGTGTAGTGAACGTCTCGAACCTCGAAGCTCGCACGGTCACGGGAAAGGCCGCCCGGGCCCAAAGCGGAGAGACGGCGCTTATGCGTCAGCTCGGCCAGCGGGTTCGTCTGGTCCATGAACTGGGACAGCGGAGAAGAACCGAAGAACTCCTTGATCGCTGCAACGACCGGACGGATATTGATGAGAGAATGCGGTGTAAGGGATTCCATATCCTGACCCTGCAGCGTCATGCGCTCGCGGATCACGCGCTCCAAGCGGGAGAAACCGATGCGGAACTGGTTCTGCAGCAGCTCGCCAACGGAACGGATACGGCGGTTGCCGAGCTGGTCGATATCGTCCGTAAAGCCGAGACCGACAGCAAGGCAGGTCATGTAGTTGATGGAGGAGAAAATATCATCAATGATGATGTGGTTCGGGATCAACTCGTCATGACGCGCGGTGAGCTGCTCTTTGAGCTTCTCTTCGTCGTCGCCGCACGCTTCGAGAATCTCGGAGAGCACTGCGTAGCGCACACGTTCGTTGATGCCACACTCTGCCTCTGCATCAAAGGAAACATATTTTGCGATATCGACCATGCCGTTCGAGATGACCTTCGTCTCCTTGTCGTCCTCAAGGGCAACCCAAGCAGTGGTCACACCGGCGTTGTCGATGTCTTCGGCAAGCGTGCGGGACACAACGGTGCCCGCTTCTGCCATCACCTCGCCGGTCGCCGGGTTGACGATCGGGCGGGAAAGCTGACGGCCGGTGATTCTGCCGGCGAGGTTCAGCTTCTTATTGTACTTATAACGGCCGACTCTGGAGAGGTCGTAGCGTCTCGGGTCGAAGAACAGGCCGTTCAAATGGAACTGCGCGCTTTCAACCGTGGGCGGCTCGCTCGGACGGAGCTTTCTGTACACCTCAAAGAGGCCTTCCTCCATGGTGTGCGTGGTATCCTTATCGATGGTCGCAAGGATGCGCTCGTCTTCGCCGAAGTATTCCTTGATCTCTTCGTCGGTGCCGAGACCGAGTGCGCGGATGAACGCGGTCATCGGGAGCTTTCTGTTTTTATCGATACGCACGTAGAGTACGTCGTTCACATCGTTTTCGTACTCCAGCCATGCGCCGCGGTTCGGAATGACGGTGGAAGAGAAAAGCTGTTTGCCTGTTTTATCGTACTCCATCTTATAATAGACGCCCGGAGAACGAACAAGCTGGGAAACGATAACACGTTCTGCGCCGTTGATCACAAAGGTGCCGGACGGTGTCATCAGCGGGAAATCGCCCATGAAGACTTCAGATTCCTTGATCTCGCCCGTTTCCTTGTTGAGAAGGCGTGCAGTGACGCGCAGGGCTGCCGCATAGGTAGCATCGCGCTCTTTGCATTCCGTTACCGTGTAATTGGGTTTTTCGTCGAGCTTGTAGTTCACGAAGTCCAGAACCAGATTTCCGTTGAAATCCGTAATGCCGGAGACGTCGTCAAAAACTTCCTTCAGACCTTCCTTCAGGAACCAGTCGTAGGAATTTTTCTGAATCTCGATCAGGTTCGGCATATCGAGAACTTCATTGATGTGCGAGAAGCTCATGCGTGTGTTCTTGCCAAGCTGTACCGGCTTAACATTCACCATTGACTCAACCACTCCATTCTTAGTATTTGACCCGTGTTTTTAAGCAAAATCACTTAAAAACGGCGGAAAGAATATCCGTTCATGTGAATTTTATAGATTATGCTTGATTATTTTTCGGAACTGTGTTATAATGCAGATCAGAGAAAGAAATGGCATATCTATCCATGATGATACATTGTAATATGATACACCGTATCTGTGGATTTGTCAAGCCTTTTCCCGAAATTTTTCGAGTTTTATTCCCTTTTTCTTTTCTCAAATTCCAAAGCAGAATAAATTGAATTTTGACCCGTATACCCGATAGCACATGGACCTTGTAAACTGCAATCGGGCTTTATTTTTATCCGCTGCTAATCATTTTAATTTGAAGAGGAACACTGTATGAAAAAGCATTTCGCAAAGCAGATTTTCGCTGCGGCCCTTGCAATCAGCTTCGTGTGCGGGCTTTCGGCATGCCGTGAACGTGAAGAAGAGCAACTCACGTTAAAGCCGGTGATTTATCTTTATCCGGAAGAAGAAACGGACGTCTCGGTTACGCTCGCGTACGACGGAACGCTCACTTGCACCTACCCGAATTACAAAACCGGCTGGCATGTTTCGGCGAAACCTGACGGTACTCTGACGGACGAGGACGGCCAAACGTATAACTACCTGTACTGGGAAGGCACGGACAGCGCGGAATACGACCTTTCCCACGGCTTCTGCGTAGCGGGCAGCGACACCGCCGCTTTCCTCGAAAATGCCTTGCGCGACCTCGGACTCACCCGCAAAGAAGCGAATGAATTCATCGTGTACTGGCTTCCCCAGATGCAGGAAAATCCCTATAATCTCATCGCGTTTCAGTCCGACTGCTATACGCAGGTGGCGCAGCTGGATATCTGCCCCGCGCCCGACACGCTCCTTCGGGTCTTCATGGCGTGGAAACCGCTTGAAGAGAAAGTCGACATTCCCGCGCAAACGCTCACCGCTCCCGCCCGCGACGGCTTCACAGCGGTGGAATGGGGCGGCAGCCGCATAAACTGAGCCGTAGCTCTTGCCCGTGCAGAATCTCACGGCGCTCATACCGCTTAAAAACACGCAAAACCTTCCCGGTTTCCAAACGGAAACGAAACCGGGAAGGTTTTTGTTTTGTTTATGTTGAATTTTGAATGCCGAAGAAATTAAGCTAAAAAGCGAAAGCCGCTTTCAAAACGAATTATTGCGTTTTAAGTATGTACTTGCGCGTACTTTTACGCGGATTCGCTTACGTTTCTGCCTCTTTCCCCTCACCTTTTTCGTCCGCCTCGGTATCCTCGCAGGCACAGATGGACGCGAACGTGTAGGACTCCAGCTTATTGCGCACAAGCTGCGAGACCTCACCGTAGATGTGATGCAAACGGCACGAGGTGCGCTGGCAGCTGTACGCATCGCCCTGGCAGCGGGAAATCATATACGGCCCCTCCACCGCCTCGATCACGCTGCGCAGCGTGATCTCCTTCGGCGGTTTTGCAAGCTCATAGCCGCCCTTTGCGCCCTTATACGAGCGCACGATGCCGTCCGAAACGAGCGTGCGCAGAATCTTCAGCGTAAAGCGCAGCGTGACGCTTGTGCGCTCCGAGATCGTTTTGGCATCTGCGCGCCCGGGGTTCACGGCCAAAAATTCCACGATGCGGACTGCGTAGTCCGCTTCCAGTGTCATGTGCATGGTATGTGCCTATCCTTTCGGGATCAATCCAGAAAATCCTTCAGCTTCTTGCTGCGGCTCGGGTGACGGAGCTTTCGGAGCGCCTTTGCTTCAATCTGGCGGATACGCTCACGGGTGACATTGAATTCCTTGCCCACTTCCTCGAGCGTGCGGCTTCTGCCATCCTCAAGGCCGAAGCGCAAGCGCAGCACCTTTTCCTCACGCGGGGTGAGGGAATCGAGCACATCGCCGAGCGTTTCGCGCAGCAGCGTATGGGAAGCGGCATCTGCCGGGGCCGATGCGTCGTCATCCGGGATAAAGTCGCCGAGGTGGCTGTCCTCTTCCTCGCCGATCGGCGTTTCAAGGGAGACAGGCTCCTGTGCGACGCGCATGATCTCGCGCACTTTATCAACCGGCATATCGAGCTCGTCGGAGATTTCCTCCGCGGTCGGCTCATGGCCGCTCGTGTGGAGCAGCTGGCTGGAGACCTTCTTCACCTTATTGATGGTCTCCACCATGTGCACCGGGATACGGATGGTGCGGGCCTGGTCGGCGATGGCGCGCGTGATGGCCTGACGAATCCACCACGTTGCGTAGGTGGAGAACTTGAATCCCTTTGTATAATCGAACTTTTCAACAGCCTTGATGAGGCCGAGATTGCCCTCCTGAATGAGGTCAAGGAACTGCATGCCACGGCCGAGATAGCGCTTCGCGATGCTGACGACAAGACGCAGGTTCGCTTCGGAAAGGCGCTTCTTTGCGGCTTCGTCGCCGTCCTTGATGGCGATGGCAAGGCGCACTTCTTCTTCGGAGGAAAGCAGCGGCACGCGGCCGATCTCTTTCAGGTAAACTTTGACCGGGTCATCGATGGCGACGCCTTCCATGCCCATGCCGGCGTCAAAATCGTCCGTATCTGCGCCGGATACTTTGGAAAGGTCGATGTCATCAATCTGGATATCGCTGAAGTCATCGATAATCTCAATGCCGTGCGATTCCAGTGTATCATAGAATTTTTCAATGTGCTCCGGGTCGAAATCCAATTCGCCGATGGCGTCGAGGATCTCCTTTGTGGTGAGCTGGCCTTTGCTTTTGCCGAGCTCAATCAGATCGCGGATCACGGTTTTCTTATCGGGTGCTGCCATAGTTTATCATACCTTTCCTGTGTTTTCCCTTATTCCCTCGGCAGCGTCTGCACGCTGCCTTTTTATCTCCATTCTGTTTTAAAGCATAACGTTCCTATTTTTTCTGTTTGCGCAGTGCATCGAGCTGCGCCTGCAGGTCGGCGGGGTTCGCACCACGCACCTTATCGGTATCGGTCAACGCGCCTTCGCTCAAAATGATCTGCACGTATTCTTCCGCGTCTTTGGCGGTGATGCCGGCGTTTTCCTGCACAATCTTCGCAAGGCGGCCCATTTCGTCCGGCGTACATTCCGCCGAAAAGTCTGTAATCTGCGGCGATGTGACCGTTTCTTCGTTTATAATCTTGCCCAGGAGGCTCTGATATAACCGGCGATTGAACGCCGTCACGAATTTTTCGGGCGGCACGCGGCGGTTCAGGCTCTGTGCGAGGTCATTATTGTGGAAAAGGCACGCGATGAGCCGCTCTTCGGCGTTGGCCACGCGGACATAGCGGCGCTTTTCGGGGTTTACGGTATCGCGCCGCGCGGAAAGCTGCTCCGTCATGTCCCTTTGCTGTTGCCGCTGCGCCGCACGCGCTTTTTTGCGCACGGAAACGGACATCTGCTGCAAAATGGCGTTTTTGTCAACATTCAATTCCTGCGAAAGGCGGCTGACGTACACGTCGCGCTCAATGGCGTTTTCAAGGCCCGCCAGCAGCTCTACGGCGGTCATCAGGTATTGAATACGCCCGTTTTCGTTGCTTAAATCATACCCGCTTTTCAGCTTTGCAAGGCGGTATTCCACATCGTTGCCGCTTTGCTCAATGAGCCTACGGAAACGCGCCGCGCCTTCATCACCGCATGCGTTGATGAACTCGTCCGGGTCTTTGTTGCCGGGCACGGCCATGACGCGCACCAAAAGCCCTGCGCCGCGCAGAATGGGAATGGCGCGCTGTGCGGCCTTTTGACCGGCTTCGTCGGAATCGTAGCAAATGACGACCTCTTTCGCATAGCGGGCAATGATGCGCGCCTGCTCTGCGGTGAGTGCCGTGCCGAGCGACGCAATGGCGTTTTCAATGCCCGCTTTGTGCAGCGAGATGACGTCCATATAGCCCTCAGCTAAAATGATGCGGTCGTTTTCGAGCGCGTTTTTTGCAAAATTCATCGCGAAAAGACCGCTGCTCTTGTGGTAGACCGGGGTATCCGATGTATTTATGTACTTCGGCTTTTCATTTGTCAAAATACGCCCGCCGAACGCGACCACGTTGCCGCGCAGATCAATGATAGGAAACATGACGCGTGCGTGGAAACGATCCATCGCGCGGCCGGAGCGCGTCTCCACCGCGACGTTCGCCGCAATCATCTCGCGCTCGGAATAGCCCTTGGAGCGCAGGTGATTGACGAGCGCAAAGCGGCTTTCCGGCGCCCAGCCGAGCCCGAAATGGCGGATCATTTTCATGGGCAGGCGCCTGCGCGCGAAATAATCAAGCCCCGGCTTACCCTCCGGGCTTAAAAGCGCGCTGTGGAAAAAGCGGGCGGATTCGCGGTTGATTTCCAGCACGCGCTGACGCAGGCGGCTCATGGAATCGTCCACGCCCTGCTCCGGCATTTGCAGCCCCACGCGGTCCGCGAGCATTTTCACGGCCTCGATGTAATCGAGATTTTCAATCTTGCGGATGAATGTGATGACATCGCCGCCCGCGCCGCAGCCGAAGCAGTAAAACGAGTTATTCTCCGGGTAGACGTTGAAGGACGGTGATTTTTCGTTGTGGAAGGGACACAGTCCCACCATGTTTTTGCCGCGCCGCTTTAGGTTGACATACGAGGAAACGATGTCTGTAATGTCGCAGCGCGATTTTAAGTCCTGCATAAAGGACTCCGGCAACGGCATTCCACCGCCCCCTTTCGTGACCGCCGGCGCGATGCCGTTGGGATTACGGGCAAAGCTCGGAGCAAAACGCCCTGATTTTTGCCCTCATAGTATTATATACGCCGCAAACGGCGAAATTACTTCTTTTATTCTTCAAATTCAAAAAATTTTTTTCCGTCTTCTGTCACATCGACCTGCCCGTTTGTGGCATCCGCAAGTTTTTTGCGGAATGCACCGAGCAGCTCGGGCGCCAAATGGAATTTGACGGTGACTTTTTCCTCAAAGACCGTGTCGTCCGTCACGCCGCCGCATTCCGGAACAAGCGATGCAACGCGGCCGTACCGGCCGTAATCGCAGGTAAGCGACAACAGCAGGCACTCGCGCATGGTAATGATCTGTGCCGCCTGCAGGGCGATGGACGCGGTGTGCGAATACGCGCGAACGAGACCGCCGCCCCCGAGCAGAATGCCGCCGAAATAGCGTGTGGCAACCGTGACGACATCCGTAACGCCGCTTTTGCGCAGGACATCCAGCACCGGCATACCGGCCGTGCCCTGCGGCTCGCCGTCATCCGAAAAGCGCATGGTGCCGTCGCGCAGGATATACGCATAGACGTTGTGACTGGCATCCCAGTGCTCGGATTTTTTGGACGTGATGAAATCGAGCGCATCCTGCTCGGTCTGCACCGGGCAGGCATAGCCGATGAAACGCGATCGCTTTTCCACAAACTGGTCCTGCGCGTTTTTCCGCACGGTTTTGTACTCTGCCATTTTTACCGCTCCCCTCTGTTTTGAAACGAACGCGATTTGCCTTTGGAGAAAAAATGGGCGATGCCCGAAAGAGCACCGCCCTGAACGATCCATATAAATTTACTTCGTGATACCGTAGCGCTTGTTGAACATATCAACACGACCGCTTGTATCAACCAGCTTCTGCTTACCCGTAAAGAACGGATGGCACTTGGAGCAAATTTCAACGCGGATGTCCTTCTTCGTGGAACGCGTGTGAATCACATTGCCGCATGCGCAGGTAATGGTCGTTTCCTGATAGTCCGGATGTATATTCTTCATATCTGTCACCTCTTTCGGTTGATCTGCGGTTAGTCGGTTAACAGCGAAGTTAACACATAAACATAGCGCTAATTATGTTAGCACAAAAAATTCTAAAATGCAAGGTCTTTTTCAAAAAAACAGAAAACTTTTTTCTTTTTCTTCCCGAAAGCATCCGTTTTTTCGTTAGGCGCCGATGTAGCGAAGGTATTCTTCGAGGCAAAAGGAGAGTCTGCGGATGGCGGCGGCGTGCTCTGTGCCGACATAGCGCAGGACAAGATCATTGCGTTTAAGGCCGGTTTCATCCTCTTTTCCGGCGGGATAGCGGAACACAAAGCCGTAATGCGCCATGTTTCTTTGCAGCCAGCCGTAGGTATCCGTTGTCGAAAACGTCGCGGGGTCGTCCTGCACGGTGACGCACAGGCCGCTTTGCAGGTCGCTTGTGCCGGGCGCAGACACGGTGGATTTTGCGTCTTCACGCGCCATAATCTTGGTGGAACCTGCCGCGATAAGGCGCTCGACCTCGGCGTTATAAAGCGATTCCTGCTCTGCATAGGACACATAGCCGCCGGAAAACTTGAGCGTGACACCGTCTGCTTTTGCGGCATCGCACAGTGCGGTGAGTGCCGGCACAATGCGGGCATCGACCGTGACGCTGTCAAACTCGGCGGTCTCCTCGGGAGCGAAATCCGCATCCGCAGGGTGGCCTTCGTTGATGACGAACAGATTCACGCTGTCCTCGAGCGTAGGCAGGTCGTTTTCCTCCGTGCTTGCAGCGGGGGACGCGGTGGGCAGTACGGTGGCCTGCGGCAGGGAATCCTCCGGATCTTCGGGCGGGAAAAGCACCGGCAAACCCCACATGACGAACAGTGCAAGCGCCATGAAAGCGGCGGCGCAGATAAGCAGAATGCCCGTCCAACGCTTTAGGTTCATAATGCGCTCCAAATGCAATGGACGCGGTTTTTGGATGGGGCTGTATTTTTTTCGTTTCCGCACGGTGTTCTCCCCTTTCTTTCGGTATCTTTTACTATTATATCGGATGACGGGAAAAAAGCAAGTCGAATTCCTTTACAACAGAAAAACGCCCGAGCCGTGAAGCCCGGGCGCTGTGCATTTCAGTTAACGCTATTTTTTGAAGAATTACTTCTTTTTGCTTTTACGGGAGGGAATCTCGGTGGTTTCCGGGTCTACCTTTCCCATTTCGGAAGCTGCACTGCTAAGACCGTCCTCGCCGCTGCTGAGCTTGCCGTTATTGACGATGAGGTTCGTGACAATGCCGACGATGAGGGCAACAGCCAAAGACGTGATGTTCAGCAGAGCGCCGCCGGTGATGCTGTTCGTGCCGAAGCCGAAGTACAAACCGCCGATGCCGCAGACGAGGATGGAGCTGACGACGAACAGGTTCTTACTGTTGCCGAGATCAACACGGTGGAGCATCTGGAGACCGGAAACGGCGATGAAGCCGTAGAGCGCGATGCACGCGCCGCCCATGACGCACTTCGGAATGGAGTTAATGAGCACGACGAACGGAGTGAAGAAGGAAAGCACCATGCAGCCGAGTGCCGCGGTGAGGATGGAAACGACGGAAGCGTTGCCGGTGATGGCGATGCAGCCGATGGACTCGCCGTAGGTGGTGTTTGCACAGCCGCCGAAGAACGCGCCCACAATGGAGCCGAGGCCGTCGCCGATGAGGGTCTTATCGAGGCCCGGGTCTGCGATGAGGTCGCGGTTGACAACCGTGCTGAGGTTCTTGTGGTCAGCGATGTGCTGTGCGAGCTCGACGACGCCGATCGGAATGTAGATCATGGCGATGTTGCCGATGGCAGCCGCATCAAGCGGATACTGGCCGTTTGTCTCGATTGCTTTGAGGAAGAAGAACTTCGGATAATCGACGATGCTGGTGATGCTGAATGTGCCGAATGCATCGATGAACGGCTGGAAGGAAAGGAGCTTGAGACTCTCTGTGCCCGTTGCCATGCCGATGATTGTAAAGACGAGTGCAAGCGCATAGCCCGCGCCGATGCCGACGATAAACGGAATGAGCTTGACGGTTTTGGAGCCCTTAACGGACGCGACGACAATCATGAAGAAGGTGAAGATGCCGCAGATGATGGCAGCCCAGTTGTAGGTCTCGCCGTATACGACAGCTGCCGCGCCGTTGCCCATGATCCAGCTTGTTGCCGTGCCGGAAAGAGACAGACCGATGAGCGCGACGATCGGCCCGATGATGACGGACGGCATCAGCTTATTGACCCAACCGGAGCCGACGACCTTGATGACAAGACCGATGATGACGTAAACAAGACCTGCGAACGCAACGCCGATGAGCATACCCCAGTAGCCGTAATTCTGACCGATTGTAGCCGCATACGCGCCGAGGAAGGTAAACGAGGAGCCGAGGAATACCGGGCTTCTGCGCTTGGTGCAGAACAGGTATACGATGGTGCCGATGCCCGCGCCGAACAGTGCGGCTGCGGCGTCTGCCTGCAGGCCGTAGCTGGTGACAAGCAGCGGTACGAGCAGCGTAGCCGCCATGATGGCGATCATCTGCTGGAATGCGAAGACCAGTGTTTTGCTGAACTTCGGCTTATCTTCGATGCCGTAAATCAACTTCATGAAATCATTTCCTTTCTTCCGAACCGTGGTTTCATTTCTTACCCCAAAACACGTTCTCTTCTCCCCTACGCTTTTCCGAGCATAAAGAAAAGCTCTGCCTGTAAAATAGGCAGAGCTTGAGCCTTGTCAGCACGCCGTCTGTAAAGACGTATTAAGAGTCAATCTTGCCAATATCACAGTATCGGGGTTAAAGATCGTATTTCGTTTTCCAACACTAAATTATAGCACAATATTCGACGAAAGTCAACGTAATTCGCGCACTTGTGAATAGTTTGTGAATATTCATCAAAAAAAGGCAGCACAAGACAGAAAAAGCTCTCCGAACCATGCGAAGAGCTTTTATGTTTACAAGGATTACTGGTTTTTATTCGGTTTATAGCTGACTGTGCCGCACAGGCGATCGCCTGCGTCGCCGGCTGCGGTGGGAATGTAGCCGTTCTCGTTCAGCGGGCCGGGTGCGTAGTTTGCCGCATAGATTTTGACATCCGGGTGCTTTTCATACAGCAGCTTGATGCCTACCTCGGACGCGAAAATGCACATGAACTTAATGTTCTTGCAGCCTGCGTCCTTTAAAAACTGGATGGCTGCATCTGCGCTGCCGCCTGTTGCAAGCGCCGGATCAACAACGACGACGGGGCCGTCTGCGGTATCGACCGGAAGCTTAAAGTAATACGTCATCGGCTTTAGGGTCTCTTCGTCGCGGTAAAGACCGATGTGGCCGACCTTTGCCGTGGGCGAAAGCTCACGCAGGCCGTCTACCATGCCGAGGCCGGCGCGCAGAATCGGAACGATGGTGAAATCCTCTGCAAGCACCGGGGTAATGATCTTCTGCAGCGGCGCCTGGATCTCCACGTCCTTCGTTTTGAGCTCCTTGAGCGCCTCATAGCCCATAAGCATGGCAAGCTCTTTGACGAGTTCGCTGAATTCCTTGGTGCCGGTGTTAACGTCGCACAGGTGGCTGACCTTGTGCTTGATGAGCGGGTGGTTGAAAACCGTAAGATTGGAAAGATATGCTTCCATGTTTGACCTTCCTTAGTCCGTAAGACGGCGCACCGCCTTGTTTCGTTTATTTTCAAAGAGTATCATAGCACACGCTTTGACAAAAATCAACCGAAAGAGACGCGTCTTGACGGAAAAGCGCCGAAATGCTACAATAAATCAAAGAGTTTAAAAAAGGATTGACAAGCATGCCTATGAAGCTGAAAGCCCAGCTGATGGACGACGTTACCGTAAAGCGCGCTTTGACGCGGCTTTCTTATGAAATTATTGAAAAAAGCCGCGACCTCGAAAACGTGGTGCTCATCGGCATCAAAACGCGCGGTGTGCCGCTTGCGGAGCAGATTGCGGCGAACATTGAGACGCACACCGGTGTAAAGGTGCAGACCTGCACACTGGATATTACATTCTACCGTGACGACCTGACAAAGCGGCACGACCTGCCGACTGTGAACACGCAGACGCTTCCGGTCGACCTCAACGACAAGGAAGTCATTTTGGTGGACGATGTGCTGTTTACGGGCCGCACGGTGCGCGCGGCGATCGACGCGGTGTTCCGTTTCGGGCGGCCGGCGCGCATTCGGCTGGTCGTTTTGGTCGACCGCGGTCACCGCGAGCTGCCCATTCGCCCTGATTTTGTGGGCAAGAATATCCCCACCTCTCTACGCGAGATCATCGCCGTGCATTTGGAAGCAGTGGACGGCAAGACGAACGTGGAAATCTACGAGCAGGACGAGAACGAACCGGAAATCTACGGGCAATGACCCGCTTTTAGTGCAAAAATCAAATTAAAAGAAGGTATAAACATGGCTGTAATTTTGGCAAGCAGCTGCCTTTTGGGCTGCGAATGCCGCTATAAGGGCGACGGCTGCAAGTGCGATGCGCTCATTAAGCTTGCAGAAAGCAACACGATCATCGGCGTATGTCCCGAGCAGATGGGCGGCCTGCCCACGCCCCGCGACCCGGCGGAGCGGCAAGGTGACAAGGTGATCTCCTGTGCAGGCAAGGACGTGACGAAGGAGTACACAAAAGGCGCAGAGACGGCGCTGTACTTTGCGAAGCTGAACCACGTGGATTTTGCCGTGATGAAGGCGAAAAGTCCGTCCTGCGGCAAGGGACTCATTTACGACGGCACGTTTACGGGCAACAAGATTCCCGGCAACGGTGTAACCGTGGAGCTTCTGAACGCGAACGGCATCCCGGTGTTTACAGAGGACGAATTGGATCAGCTACCGCTGTAAAGTGAAACATCTTAACATAAAGAATTAGGCCTGCTGCGCTTTGCGGCGGGCTTTTTGCTTGAAGATATAAAGAAAAGCTGTGCGTAAAGTTTTGTTGCTTTACGTACAGCTTTTTGAGATTTTATGTAATGCTATTTTGCTTTACAGCTTACTTCTCGTCGAAGAACGCTTTGAAGCCCTTGTAAGCCATGTAGACGTCGAGCTTGGAGACAACCTCAAACGGTGCATGCATGGAAAGCACCGGCACACCGATGTCGAGCACGTCGACATTGAGGTTCGCGATGAACTTTGCGACCGTGCCGCCGCCGCCCTGATCGACCTTGCCGAGCTCGCCGATCTGCCAAAGCACGCCTGCATCGTCAAACGTGCGGCGGATTTTGGCGACAAACTCTGCGTTCGCGTCGGACGTACCGCCCTTGCCGTGTGCACCGGTGTACTTGGCTATGCCCAGACCGCCGTTGATGTAGGTGGAGTTCTGTGCCTCGTAAACGGAAGCATAATGCGGATCATATGCCGCGGTGACGTCGGCGGAAATGCAGGTGGACTTGGAGAGCACGTGGCGCGGCTCTTCACCCTCTGCCTGCGCGAGGTCAGCGATGAAGTAACGCATGTACTCGGAGTTGAGGCCCGTGTTGCCGTCGCTGCCGGTCTCTTCCTTATCGGTGAGCACAGTGACGACGGTCTGCACCGGGTTCTTGCAGTTGAGGATAGCTTCAAGCGCCGGGTATGCGCAAACGCGGTCATCGTGGCCGTAAGCGCCGACGAGGCTGCGGTCAAAGCCGATATCCACCGCCTTAAACGCCGGGACGAACTCGATCTCTGCGGAGATGAGGTCGGCTTCTATGATGCCGTACTTCTCGTTTAAAAGACGCATGATGTTCAGCTTATATGCATCCTTAGCCTCCTCGTCGCGAACCGGGCGGCTGCCGATGAGAATGTTAAGGTCTTCGCCTGTAAAGGCAGAACCCAGCGGCTTTGTAGCCTGATCCTGACCGAGGTGCGGCAAAATGTCTGTGATGGTGAACTGCGGATCGCCCGCTTCTTCACCGATGCAGACCTTGATGACCGTGCCGTCGCTCTTCACGACAACGCCGTGCATGGCGAGCGGAATCGCTGTCCACTGGTACTTTTTGATACCGCCGTAGTAGTGCGTTTTGAGGTACGCCATCTCGGAGGATTCATAAAGCGGGATGGGCTTTAAGTCGAGACGCGGGTTATCGATGTGTGCTGCGGCAATGCGAACGCCGTTTTTGCAGCCCTCTTTACCCATGATGGCAAGGCAAATTGCTTTACCGCGATTGTTGTAATACACTTTGTCGCCCGCCGCATACTTGTGCTTCGGGTCGAACGGCACAAAGCCGTGCTTTTCTGCAGCCGCGACCGCGTACTCAACGGATTCGCGCTCGGTTTTGGCGCTGTTTAAAAATGCCTTGTAGCCTTCGCAGAACTTATCTGCTTTTTCGATCTTCTCATCTGTGACCTTGAAAAAGCCGTTCTTGCGCGGGTTGAGGAGCATTTCGGACAGCTCTTTTGCGGATTTTTCCGCTGCTTTTTTAGCCATTTTCAATTCCCCCATACAATTTTTCGTAAGTTTCTTTATACTGAAGGACTTTCTGGACGTAAAGACGCGTTTCTTCAAACGGAATTTCTTTTAAGGTCACTCCGTCTTCGGAATATGCGGGGTCCGAAAGCCACGACGTAACGTTTCCCATGCCTGCATTGTAGGCGCAGACCGCTGTGGCGAGGTTGTCGTACTCGTTTAAAAGCACGCGCAGCAGCGCACAGCCGTATTTGATGCTGATTTCGGGGTCGAGCAAAGCGCTTGCGTCATATTCCCCGCCGATATGCGTTTGCATCCAGTCAAACGTTTCGGGCATCATCTGCATAAGCCCGAGCGCGCCGACCGGAGACTCCGCCTCGGGGTCGAAATCGCTTTCCGCCTTGATGACGGCATAGACAAGGCTTTGCGGCAAGTCGTACTCCTTCGCTTCTTTTTTGACGATGGATCCGTACTTGCGCGGGTAAAGCATGTGGTCTACATCGGGATGCAGCCTTTGCACCGCGAAAACAACGAGCACGGCAGCTGCAATGCCGGCGATAAGAATCCATGGCCACAAGGGCTTCTTTTTGGACTTTTTTAAATGTTTGCTTTTCTTATTCAATCGGATTCACCGGGGTGTGCGCAGCCAAGCACTGCGAGCATATTATCCATATCGTCCGCCGAAACAGCGACGGTGTTATCGAGTGTGTAATCGGAGCGGTCGATGTAAAAATCGTCGCTCTGCTGGGCGTGCATGCGCGTCAGGGCCTCCTGCTCCGTGAGACCGTCGCGGCGGCAGATGCGCCCAAGGCGCACGGTTTCATCCGCAAGAACGGAGACCACGCGGCGGCAAAGGCGATCTGCACCGGCTTCAAACAGCGTCGGAGCGTCGAGCACGATGACCTTTGCATCTTTATATGCGGCAATCTCCTTTTTGAGACGTGTTAAAATCACGGGATGCGTGATGGCGTTCAGCTTCGTCTTGCCCTCTTCGCTTGCAAACGCGAGGTTTGCGAGACGGCGGCGGTCTAACGTACCGTCTTCCTTTATAATAGCACGGCCGAACGCATTTTGCAACTCCGTAAGACATGTTCCTGCATAAAGAGACGGATCGTGCGTAACGGCGTCGCAGTCGATGATGACGCAGCCGCGCGCCTTAAGCTGCTTTGCGACCGTCGATTTGCCCGCGCCGGTCTGGCCCGTAAGGCCGATGACAAGCTGCTTGTTCGGCGTTACGATGCGGAACGCACAAGCGCGAATGAGACGGTTATAAACCGCAAGGCCTACGCCGCTTTTGCGCGGCATACGGGCGTAAACGGTCTTTGCGCCGATCTCATCGAGGTGATGGAGCGACGTGAAAAGCCCGTGCGCCTGCGAAAGGGAATCTGCGGCGCTGCCGTAGGGCACGCACCGGTTTTTGAGGTACGGCACGTCTTCGTTAAAGCAAAGTGCAGCTGCTTCGGAGTGCGTATGCAAAAACGCGGCGTAATCTTCGGCGGAAGCGTCCACCATGTAGACATCCGCTTTCGGCGCGTAGTGCTTATATTTCATGCCGGGCGAGGCGACCTTGGCGTTTTCCGCGGGCTTTTCCAGCACGGCGCGGTCCACATCTACCCTGCCGAGCACGCGGCGCAGCTGCTCCACGGAAATGCCGCCCGGGCGCAGCACGCGCGGTATCTCGGTGACGACGGTGATAACGGTGGACTCCACGCCGACCTCGCAGTCGCCGCCGTTCACGATGCCGTCTACGCGGCCCATGAGATCATCGCACACATGCGGGAATGATGTGGGGCTGGGCAGGCCGGAGAGATTCGCGGACGGCGCGGCAAGCGGCACGCCTGCGGCGTTAATGATCGCCCGCGCGGTGGGATCGGACGGCATGCGGACGGCAACCGTATCGAGACCGCCAGTCGTCTGCATCGGCACAAGCGGCGATTTTTTCATGATGATGGTAAGCGGGCCCGGCCAAAAGGCATCTGCAAGCTTTTTGGCAGCTTCGGGAATCTCTTCGACAAGCGCAGGCAATTCTTTGATATCCGCGATATGCACGATGAGCGGATTATCCGACGGGCGACCCTTCACTTTGTAGATCTGTGCGGAGACGGTAGGGTCCAGCGCATTGCCGGCGAGGCCGTAGACGGTCTCCGTGGGGATAGCAACAAGGCCGCCGCGGCGCAGAATCTTCCCCGCTTCTTTTATATCCTGTTCGTTTTTTTCATCCAATAATCGCGTATCCATGTTCATCCGTTCTCCAGGCTCTCTTTCAGTTTTTCGGCGCGGTCTGCGGCGATGAGTGCGTCAATGATTTCATCGAGGTCGCCGTTTAAGACGTCGAACAGGCGATAGATTGTCAGGCCTATGCGGTGATCGGTCACGCGCAGCTGCGGGTAGTTGTAGGTGCGGATGCGCTCCGAACGGTCGCCGGTGCCGACCTGACTTTTGCGGTTTGCGGCAATCTCGGCGTTTTGCGCCGCCACCTTAGCGTCTAACAGTCGGGCACGCAGGACGCGCAGGGCTTTATCTTTGTTTTTGTACTGGCTGCGCTCGTCCTGGCACTCGACGACCGTGCCGGTGGGCAGGTGCGTAACACGGATGGCAGACGACGTTTTGTTGATGTGCTGCCCGCCCGCGCCGCTGGAGCGGAATGTATCAATCTTTAAATCTTTCGGGTCAATCTCGAGCTCGACCTCATCGGCTTCCGGCAAAACGGCGACCGTGGCGGTGCTTGTGTGGATGCGGCCCTGCGTTTCCGTTTCCGGCACGCGCTGCACGCGGTGCACGCCGCTTTCAAATTTTAATCTGGAATACGCGCCGTCACCGTCGATTGTGAAGCTGACTTCCTTAAAGCCGCCAAGCTCCGTTTCATTCAAGCTGACGATCTCCGTTTTCCAGCCGCGCTTTTCGGCGTACATATTGTACATGCGGTAAAGGTTATAGGCGAACAGCGCCGCTTCCTCGCCGCCTGCGCCGCCGCGAATTTCCACGATAACACTGCGGTCGTCGTTGGGGTCACGGGGCAATAATAAAATTTTGAGCTCTTCCGAGATGCTTTCGATATCGCTTTTGGCGGCGCTCATCTCGTCGCTCGCCATTTGGCGCAGCTCTTTATCGGCTTCGGAGTCGTTTAAAATCGCTTCGGCATCCTCGAGCGACGCTTCGGCCTTTTTTAAGGCGCGGTATTTTTCCACGATGGGTTCGATTTCTTTGTGCTCCTTCATGAGGTCGCGGTAGAGATTGCGGTCTGCCGCAACGGCGGGATCATAGAGCTTCATATTAAGCTCTTCATATCGGTTTTCAAAAACCGAGAGATTTTCAAACATAGCAAAGCTTCCTTTCAGACAGATAGTAAAATGAAACGGTCTGAGAGGCGCTACTGCTCGCTGCCGGCACTTTCGCGCACGATCTTGCGAATGTTCTTTTCACACTTGTGGCGGGGCACCATGACTTCTCTGCCGCAGCCGGTGCAGCGGATTTTAAAATCCGCGCCGATGCGCAGCACTTCAAACACGTTTGTCCCGCAGGGGTGCGGCTTTTTCATTTGTAATTTGTCGCCTACCCGAACATCCATGGTACAGCCTCCTTTATCGTGTATTGGGCGCGAATGCTCCCTTGAAAATTCAGTATAGCACAATGCTGTATTGATGTCAAAGCAAAAGACCGCCTGCGCGGGACTTTCCCTTGCAGACGGCCTTTTCGGTTTCTATTTTATTCTAAACGCTTTGTGAAAACGCTTTTACGCTGCGATGTGAATGCCGCTCTTCTTCAGCGCGAAACTGAGGGCGGTCGCTACGCCGTAAGCCGCCGCAACGGAGACGATGTCCTTGACGAGATACGGCACGGAGGCCACAAGGAACGCCGCCCACGGGCCGTTGCCGGAGATAATGCCGAACTGAATCGTGCCGCACAGATGGCAAGCCGCAAGACCCGCAACACCGAGTACAATGGCGAGCACACGGTGCGGCATTTTTGTGCCGAGACCGCACAGCGCAGCCATGGGCAGGAAGCCGTAGATGTAGCCGCCCGCGAGACCGACAATCGAACCGAAGCCGCCGGAGAAGTTTGCAAACACCGGCAGACCGACAGCGCCGAGCACGATATAGACGAGCACGGCGAGCGTGCCGCGCTTACAGCCGAGTGCATAGCCGCACAGGGCGACTGCGAAGGTCTGTAAGGTGACCGGGATGCCGCTCGGCAGCGGGAACGAAATCTGCGACAAAACGGCAAGCACGGCAGCGAATACGCCGACCATGACGATATTGGTGATTTTCTCTCTGTTGCTGTTCATGTTATTTACCCCTATTCATTTCGGAATACGGCACACTAAGCAGTTTATTCGGCTTTCGGGTTTGCAAAGCCCTTGTGGATCTGCACCTCACCTGCGGAGAACGCGCGCTCCTCTCCGCTATCGAGACGGACGAGCAGGTGCGCTTCGTCGCTGATACCGGTGACGACACCGCGGTACGTCTCCTCCCCGAGCGAGAACGTGATGGCGCGGCCGGTGAGGAACGAGTGGCTGCGGTACGATTCGATGAACGCGTTCGAGCCGAGGTTCTTATACAGCGCGAAAAAGCGACTGATGACGGCAGCCGAAATGCGGCTGCGCATCTCCACGGGACACGGGCCGTCGAAAATAGCACCGGCGATGGAGCGAATCTCCTCCGGGAAGCCCTCTTCCGGCACAGCGATGTTGATGCCGATGCCGAGCACGGCCCAGTTGAGACCGCCGTTTTCAAAATCAACGGAAGCTTCCGTTAAAATGCCGCAGACCTTTTTCTCGTTGAGGTAAACATCGTTCACCCATTTGATTTGCGGGTTTAGCCCCGTGACCTGCTCAATGGCTTCGCACACGGCGACCGCTGCGGTAGTCGTGATGAAAAGTGATTTTTCAGCGGTGCAGTGCGGGCGGAGCAGCAGGCTGAAATAAATACCTGTACCCGGCGGCGACGTGAAGTGCCGACCGAGCCTGCCCTTGCCTGCCGTCTGCGATTCCGCAATGAGCACGGTGCCCTCCGGCGCGCCCTGCTCCGCCTGTGCCTTTAAAAGCGTATTGGTGGAGGTGACTTCGGTCTGCACCTGCAAGTAAACCGGCATATCGGTATCGAGGAACCGTGAGACACTCTGCACGGTGAGCACATCGCTTTCCGGCGCCAGCGTGTAGCCGCGCTTTGGCACGGCGCGAATTTTATGCCCGGCTTCTTCAAGCTTTTGAATGGCTTTCCACACGGCATTGCGGGAAACGCCGAGCGACGACGCAAGCTGCTCGCCGGAGAGGTATTCTCCGCGATTTTTTTCAAGCGCGTCTAAAACTGCATCTTGTATGCGCATAAATTTCCTTTCCGGCAAAACCGGCAGCGAAAATTTCGTCTACCAGTTTACCACACTCAAAGCGTTTCGTCAACCTAAAATTAAAATTAAGGTGACGAATAACAAAACACCGATTGAATGGAAAAGCAAAAGCCCGCACAGCGCATGGTTTTGCTCTGTGCGGACAACTATTCCTTTACTTCTTTTTCTTGAAGCCGTCCTTCAGCGAAACGGAGCGGTTGAAGACAAGGTGGTCTTCTGCGGAATCCTTGTTATCCACGCAGAAATAGCCCTGACGCATGAACTGGAAGCTCTCGCCCGGCTTCGCGGTTTTGAGGCCCGCTTCCACCTTGCAGCCCGTGAGGACCTTGAGGGAATCCGGGTTTAAAAGCTCTAAGAAATCGCCTGCATCCGGGTCTTCCACAGTAAAGAGGTTATCGTAGAGGCGAATTTCGGCGTCTTCGGCGTTCTTCGCGTCCACCCAGTGGATCGTGCTCTTGATCTTGCGGCCGTCTGCCGGGTTGCCGCCGCGGGACTCGGGGTCATACTCCGCGTAGACCTCGACGACGTTGCCGTTTTCGTCTTTTTTGCAGCCGGTACATTTGACAACATAAGTGGTCTTGAGGCGCACTTCATTTCCCGGGAAAAGGCGGAAATAGCCCTTTACAGGGGTCTCCATGAAGTCTTCGGCTTCAATGTACAGCTCGCGGCCGAACGTAACCGTGCGGGTACCGTCTTCGGGACGGTTCGGATTATTCTCGACCTCGAACGTCTCGGTCCTATCTTCGGGATAGTTCGTCAAAATGAGCTTTACGGGGTTCAGAACGCCCATGACGCGCTTTGCCGTGAGGTTCAGGTCTTCGCGCAGGCAATGCTCGAGAAAGCTGTACTCCACGGTAGAGTTCACCTTGGAAACACCGTTGCGCACGCTGAAATTGCGAATGGAGGCCGGGGTGTAGCCGCGGCGGCGCAGGCCGCAGATGGTGGGCATTCTCGGGTCGTCCCAGCCGCTGACATAACCGCCTTCGACGAGTGCGCGCAGCTTGCGTTTGCTCATGACGGTGTTGTTGATGCCGAGGCGGGCAAACTCGATCTGACGCGGCTTTGCGGGCAGCGTGACGTTGTTGATAACCCAATCGTACAGCGGACGGTGATCCTCAAATTCCAACGAACACAGCGAGTGCGTGATGTGCTCCATGGCGTCCTCGATGGGGTGCGCGAAGTCGTACATCGGGTAGATGCACCATTTGGTACCGGTGCGATGGTGCGGCATGTGGTTGATGCGGTAGATGACCGGGTCGCGCATATTGAAGTTGCCGGAAGCGAGGTCAATCTTTGCACGGAGCGTCATTCTGCCGTCTTCAAACTCGCCGGCGCGCATGCGGGCAAACAGGTCGAGACTCTCCTCCATCGGACGGTCACGGTACGGGCTCTGCGCCGGGGTGGTGAGGTCGCCGCGCATTTCACGCATCTGGTCAGGCGTGAGCTCGCAAACATAGGCAAGACCCTTTTTGATGAGCTCTACGGCGCCGTTGTACATATCTTCAAAATAATCGGAAGCATAGTAGAAGCGGTCTTCCCAATCGTAGCCGAGCCAGTGAATATCTTCCTTGATGGCATCGACGTACTCTACGTCTTCCTTTGTGGGGTTCGTGTCGTCCATGCGCAGGTTACAGATGCCGTTAAAGCGCTCTGCGGTGCCGAAATCGACGTAGATCGCCTTGGCGTGGCCGATGTGCAGGTAGCCGTTCGGCTCCGGCGGGAAGCGGGTGTGCACCTTCATGCCTTCGCAGCGGCCGCCCTCTGCGAGGTCTTCTATAATAAAATCATCGATAAAACTGCTGCTGATCTCCTCGGAGACCGCTTCGTTTTTGATCTCTTCACTCATAATTTGTCCATACCTTTCCTAATATCAGGTTTTTCCTCTTGCTTTATGCGTTCTCGATCTTTTGAAGGCCGAGCTGTAAACGGCGCAGCGCCTCCTCTTTGCCGAGCACGGCGAGAATTTCCATAGCGCCGCCGGGGGTAACGGTCTGGCCTGCCGCCGCGATGCGTACCGGCCACAACAGAGTGCCGTTTTTCACTTCGAGGCTCTGTGCGAGGGCAATGAGTGCATCGTGGATGGTATCAACCTGCCAGTTTTCGATGGCGGACAGCGTCTCGATGGCGGCACGCAGCATGACGGGCGCGTTCTCGAGCGTTGCCTTGCTCTTTTTGTTTATGAAGAGGTCTGCGGAATATTCCGGAAGCTCTTTGAAGAAGCCGAGCAGGCTCGGGATTTCCTTAAACTTCAAAATACGCGGCTGCAAAATGGCGTCGAGCACGTCGTACGGCTTTTCTGCGTCGCCGAAAATCTCTTTGTAGTACGGCATCGCCGCGGTGCGGAACTCTTCCCCGCTCATCTTGCGGATGTATTCGCCGTTGAACCACAGGAGCTTATCGTAATCGAACACGGCGGGCGATTTGCTGATGCCGTCAATGGAGAATGCTTCTTCGAGCTCTTTCAGCGAGAAAATTTCCCGGTTATCCTTCGGGCACCAGCCGAGCAGCGCGATGTAGTTCGTGATGACCGGTGCGAGGTAGCCGTCTTCGAGGAGACCCTGAAAGCTTGTGGAACCGTGGCGCTTCGAAAGCTTTGAGACGGAGCCGTCTTCGTTTTTGCCCATGATGAGCGGCAGATGCACATAAATCGGCTTTTCCCAGCCGAACGCGTCGTAGAGCATGTTGTACTTCGGTGTAGAGGTGAGGTACTCGCAGCCGCGCACGACGTGCGTAATGTGCATGAGGTGGTCGTCGATGACGTTTGCAAAGTTGTAGGTCGGGTAGCCGTCGGACTTTAAAAGCACCTGATCTTCGATCTCTTTGTTTTCAATCGTGATGGTGCCGTAAACGGCGTCTTCAAAGGACGTGGAGCCCTCGAGCGGCACACGCTGACGAATGACATACGGCATACCGGCGTCGAGGTTCTTCCGGATTTCCTCTGCGGGCAGGTCGCGGCAATGACGGTCGTAGCCGCCGAACTCGCCGTCCTGATGAATGGACTCGAGGCGCTCTTTGGTGCAGAAGCAATAGTATGCCTTGCCCTCGCGCACAAGCTGCTCTGCGTAGGGTTTATAAATATCCTTGCGTTCGCTCTGTACATACGGGCCGTATTCGCCGCCGATGTCCGGTCCTTCGTCATGCTGCAGACCGACTTGCTGCAGTGTATTATATATAACGTCTGTTGCGCCTTCTACATAGCGCTCCTGATCTGTGTCTTCAATTCTGAGCACAAACGTGCCGTTTTGGGACTTCGCCACCAGATACTCGTACAGCGCCGTTCTGAGGTTTCCGACATGCATGAAACCGGTGGGGCTCGGCGCAAAGCGTGTGCGAACCATTAAAACAACCTCCTTGGTTTTTCGGTGCGTTGCTATCCATGCCGCCGGCATGAAAAAATACTACACCATCATATAATGTTCTATTATATATCTGTGCGCAAAATTTTGCAATAAAAAAACGGGAAAAAGCGCCATCTTTTTCCCGTTTTCTGTTCTTAATCGCCCTTGAGGAACGCCACGTACTCTTCAAGGCACATGTTAAGCTCGTTCATGCGCTGCGCGTGCTCCTTGCCGACGTAGCGGTAATGCCACGGCTCGTAATCGATGCCGGTGATGCTCTCCTTGCCTTTGGGGTAGCGCTCGACAAAGCCGTATTCTGCAGCGTGCTCCTGCAGCCATGTGTAGGCTTCCGTCTCGCGGAAATCGTCTTCAACATCGTTGAAATCGACCGCAAGGCCGGTGTGATGCTCGCTGTACCCCGGCGCCTGAATGGTGATCCGCGCGTCTTCATACGCTTTTTCATAGGTCATGCCGTCTGCCATGCGGCGCTGCACGGCGCGATCCAGCACGCTTTCCTGCTCCTCCACGCTGCGATAGCCCGAGGCGATCCACAAATTGATCTCGTCGTTATACGCTGCATTGATAAGCGCCGTAAGCTCCGGGTACATTTTAGAGTTGACGGTGATGGTATCGAACAGCGTCGGGGTCATTTGGAAATCGTCCGGCAGCGGCACTTCGCTGTTCACAAGCACAAGCCGCCAATCGCCGAGCTGCTGAAAGGCAGATTCGGGAGCGGAGGTCGTTTTAGAAAGCACACTTGCTTTGTCTGAAATGTTCTCCGCAGCGGTGCTCGGTGCCGCTTCCGGCGAGGCAGCAGCTTCTATGGGCTCTGCATTTTGATGCGGCATGGCAAGCAGCGCTGTGATGATAAGCACAGCCGCAATGCACCCTGCCCCACTAAGCAAAAGCCGTGCACGCGATTTCAGTACACGTGCGGGAATCCTGTTATGCTTCTTCCGTTTTTGCGGCTGTTTTAATCTGTAATGTCCACCTTGCGGCCCCGCCATGTGCTTTGCCACGTTCATGCTCCCTTTTCTTTCGTATCTTCTATTGCAAGTATACCACATAACTGGTATACTAATCCATAGTTTCTAAATTGTTTTTTTCATCTTTTTTTCATTTTGAAGGAGTGACCTTGATGAAAAGGATCTTTATGCGCGGCAACCCCGGCGATTTTGCAAATTATGTGGCGGCGCTGACGGCTTGCGGCGCGGAGCCGGTAATCTCGATGACGCTTTCCGACGCAGACACTTGCGACGGCCTGCTGATCCCCGGCGGCGCCGATGTAAATCCTGTACTCTATGGGCAGGAAAACACGGCGAGCGAAGGCATCGATGACAGCCGTGATGCAGACGAGATTGCGCTTGCAAAATGCTTTTTTGCAGCGGGCAAGCCGGTATTCGGCATTTGCAGAGGGCATCAGGTGCTGAACGTGGCATTCGGCGGCGACCTCATTCAGGATGTGCCGGACCCGCAGCACCACATGGCGACAAAAGAGACCGGCGACGCCATTCACACGGTACGCGCGCAGCATGATCTGATGCGCGAATTTTACGGCGAAGAATTCCCCGTGAACAGTGCACACCATCAGGCCGCAGGTAAGCTCGGCGCGGGACTTATCCCCCTGTGCGTCAGCGACGACGGCATCAACGAGGGCTTTATCCATGAAAACGGCAAGGTGATCGGCGTGCAGTTTCACCCGGAGCGCATCGGCTTTGCGCACCGCCGCCCCGATGCAGTGAACGGCGAAAAGCTGTTTCGCTATTTTCTGAGTCTGATTTAAAGCCGCTTTCCTCTATTTTTCGCTTCCGCATAAAATTGTGAAAAAACTGCTTGCTTTTTTCCCGGGCATCGTGTATAATAAATTCGTTATCCGGGTGTAGCGCAGTTTTGGTAGCGCGCTTGAATGGGGTTCAAGAGGCCGCAGGTTCAACTCCTGTCACTCGGACCATAACTGGACACCAATTTTGATACAACGCGTATCTTGATTGGTGTCCAGTTCCTTTATTACAGAGGTTTTGGTTTCCATGGGTCTTTACCATACGATTTCATCATCTTTTTTTCGCAGAAATCCTTTCCGGTGGAAAATATTGCAGAGACCTTCGGTGATGAACTCCGATGTTTATTTTCACCATGTATTTGTTCTATTCAATGATAAAGCAGGGATTTTAATGAAGCAAAACAAAAACGGATTCACATTGATGGAAATGCTAATTGTCATTGCAATCATCGCCGTATTGATTGCAGTTGCAATTCCGGTATTTGCGTCACAGCTTGAAAAAACCAGAGAAGCGACAGATCTTGCAAATGTCCGCTCCGCTTATGCACAGGTGTCCACAGAGGCGTTGCTCGGAGATTCCGAGGCTACCGTAACCGTCAACCTAAAACAGAAGCAGGCCGACTGGCAATCAGTAGATCCTGTGAATATCGGCGGTATTGTTCATTCCAAAAGCCAAGGAGACACGGAGAACTGGATAGGCGTTGCTGCGCCAAACGGAACCTGTGTCGTATCGTATAAGGAAGATTACGGAATCATTCTTACTTGGAGCGGAAAAGCCGACCCATCTACACCTAAATACCCGTTTAACACAAACGAGACGAATTTCTTCTCACCTCTATACAATACGGATTTTTGGCAAGACATGAGAAACAATACAAACTTTGAGTTTGACTCCAGATGTCTGGATTCGAAATATGTTCCATCCATTACCGCAGAGATTAATAAGCTGAATAACAGTCTTTTGCAGCAAGATGATTGCACATGGGCCTATCTTGGCAACGGAAGAGACGGACAAGAAGCAAATCGGTATCTTTTCTGGACATCTCTAAATACGAATGAGGTCGGGCCCGGACAGAAAATCCCCGTAATTATTCAAACCGGTGACGGGAAATATTATGTTTCCGAAACCAAGACCGGTACGCGAAACGGCAAGAAATATGTCACCATCTCGGAATCGCTTACGCGGAGCCAGTATAAGCAAATCCTGGAAAAAGGAGAACAGTTTCCTTCGTTGGAAAAGGCTTACGACGCCTACCTCAAAGCATTGGGTAATTCCAAATACGATTCCGCACGCCAGTCCAAGTCTTAAAATGCTCTATTCCGTTACAACCTCTAAATCAGCATTCTCAGCAACTTCATCAAATACAAAAAGAGACAGTCTAAAGTGATATGCCCCCATACCGGGTGTCCGGTATTGGGGTACATATCAAAGCGGACTGTCTCCTTTTTACTTGATTGATTATGTAGTTATGCTGCCTGCAAGCGGTATTTTTCCGCGTAGGTGCCGTAGGCGCGGCGGAAGTCGGGGTCGTCGGCACGCATGGCGCGCAGCGTTTCGTGCAGATTAAGCCCGTGGTTTGCCGCATCCAGAACACAGCCGGCGATGTTGGAGCAGTGGTCAGCCGTTCGCTCGAGATCCGTCAGCAGGTCGGACCACACGAAGCCCGCTTCAATACTGCAATGACCCTGCTGCATGCGCAGAATATGGCGCGTGCGCATCTGCTCCTTCAATGCAACGATGACCTGTTTCAGCGGCTCTACCTGTGCGGCGGCCGCAAGGTCTTTTTCGCTGAACGCGCGCTCTGCCGTATTCAATATCTCACTCACCGCGCCGATGAGCACCTTCAGCTCTTTTTCTGCGGCGGCGCTGAAGCCAAGTCCCTTGCTGCGCAGCTCTTCCGATGCCGCAAGCAGGTTCACGGCGTGGTCGGAGATACGCTCAAAATCGCCGATAATTTTTAATAATTCGGTGGCTTCTTCGCTTTCGGCATCGCTCAGCTGCTGGGCGCTCAGGCGCACCAGGTATGTACCAAGCTCGTCTTCGTAGCGGTCGCAGCGGCTCTCGTTTTCACGGATGGATTCCGCAAGCTCCGGCGAATAATTTTCAAAGGTCGTCAGCGCCATATGCAGCGCTTCGCCTGCGCAGCGTGCCATTTCGCCCGCAACGGCACGGCAGCGGCCGAGCGCGACGGACGGTGTGATGAGCAGACGTTCTTCAAGCTCAACAGGCTGCTCTTTGCCGCCCTTATCCGGCACGATGCGGATTGCGAGCTTTTCAAGCAGGCCGCCTGCCGGCAGCAGCATCGCCGTGCACAGGATATTAAAGAGCGAGTGCGCAATCGCGATGCCGGACATGGTGGCGTTTTCATCCAGAACAGCCGGTGCAAATACGATCTTTACAATCCAGAAGGCCGTCAGTAACACGACCACGCCGATAACGTTGAACATCAAATGGACAACTGCCGCGCGCTTTGCGTTCTTCTGTGTGCCCACGGAGGAGATCAGCGCCGTAACGCAGGTACCGATATTCTGGCCCATGATAATCGGGATAGCCGCCGCGTAGCTGACCTGCCCCGTTACGGCCAATGCCTGCAAAATGCCCACGGAAGCTGAGCTGGACTGGATGATACCTGTCAAAAGCGCGCCCGCAAGCACGCCAAGAATCGGATTTTTGAACATCAGGAACAGCGAAGCGAACGCCGGGACATCTTTAAGGCCCGAAACCGCGCCACTCATGGTTTCCATGCCAAACATCAAGGTCGCAAAGCCGAGCAGGATCATGCCGGTATCTTTCTTTTTACCGGACTTGCAGAACATATAGAAAATGATGCCGATGAGCGCCAGAACAGGCGTGAAGGATGACGGCTTTAAAAGATTCACCCAAATATTGCTGCCGCTGATGCCCGCAAGGCTCAACAGCCACGCCGTGACGGTGGTGCCCACGTTCGCGCCCATGATAACGTTGATGGCTTGCCGCAGTGTCATGAGCCCGGAGTTTACGAAGCCCACTACCATGACTGTCGTCGCCGACGAGCTTTGAATGATGGCTGTGATGCCGAGGCCCGTCAAAAAGCCCGCCGGTACACTGCCGGTCATTTTATCGAGCAAGCTTTGCAGCTTGCCGCCCGCGCGGCGCTCCAAGGCCTGCCCCATCAGGTTCATGCCAAACAGGAAAAGACACAGCCCGCCGATCATCGTCAGTACATTGAAAATATCCATACCCGATTTTCCCCTTTTAACATTCTTTTACACGTATAGGAGTATATCGTGTCTATGTCAAATCAACTGCGTGTTCTTTGTAAAATCCATGTAAAATCGCTTGTTAAAAAACGACACAAAGCAGGAATATCCCCCGGCGAAAAGCCGGAGGATATCTACGCTATGCGTCCTGCTGAATTTTGCTTTACACGGTGCCGGTGATAACAACCTCCGCGGTGCCGGGTGTAGTGGCCCATGTGCCGTTTTCGTTTTGCGTATACTGCGCGGCGGGAACGGTGATCTGCCCCGGAAGCGTTGCGAACACGCCGGTCGTTTCGCCATACGTGTACTGCGTACCTGCTGCCCAAGCGGTGCCGTTAAACGTGACCGCAATGTTTTTGAGGATCGGGTCAAACGTATCGGTCAGCACGATGCGCTCGGCTTCGGAAGCTTCGGTGTTGCCCGTGTTTTCGATGACGAACGTATACGTAATCTGCCCGTTCCCCGTGACGACCGCAGGACACAGCGCTTTGCTGATGGTGAGCACCGCGCGATCATCCGTGGAGACCGTTTCCGACGCGCTGACTTCCAGATTGCCGTCCGTGACATTTGCGATATTCGTGATGCTGCCGTCCGTGCCGAGCGGTGCATACGCTGTGACTTCTGCCTCGTAAACGAGCATGATGCTGCCGTTTGCGGGGACATTCGGGACCGTAATGACGAGCGGCGGCTCCGGCGTTGCGGTGGGCGCGGTCTGCAAGACGCCATTTACATAATACCGAACAGAATTCGGCACATACGCGAGCGGATAGACGGTCCCGCTATTAAATTCATACGCGCCGAGGTTATCGGTGACCGTGAGATTTGTCACCGGCTGCGCACCGCTGTTTACGATAGAAATGATATACGTAATCTTATCGTTTGCGGCGTAATTTTTCACCACGGCGGTTTTGGTAACGGTCAAGGCCTCCAAAAGCTCGCCCGTGACGGTGTTGGAATTCGTTGTGCCTCCGTTATACGAAAGCGTCGCGAAATTTGTAAAAGATGCCATAAAACCCCTCCTTGTTTTCGGGGACTTCCCCCTTGTACAAGTTATGCCGAAGGGGGGTTAAATGACACTTTTGAGCTTGTGGCTTTTTGCATTCTTCATGTCTTTTTAAGGGACCTCTTGATAGGGTTTCTTACGGCTAAACAGTCCACCGGACCGTTTAGCCTATCTTCCTGATCTGTTGTGAGGCAAAAGGATTCCGAGCTCTGCGGAGGTCGTGGGCGAGCCCGGCGTGCTGCGCATGCAGCCGGAACCGGTGCGTGCGGCCTGTGAACGCGCCCATGCGCTCGACAAATTTCTTTAATTTTACATAATTTAGTTTACATAAGGCTATTGACATAATTAGATTTCGAACCATTAAAAATCTCCTTTGAAGAACCCATAAAACCGGGCTTCAAAGGAGATTTTCGTTTTGTTATTGGCCGAGCAGCGAAAGATTATAGTCTTCCATGCACGTCGCAAGGCCTTCGGCGGTCGTCTCAAATCCACCGCCGGCGTTTTTAAGCTTTGCACAATTCATCCAGAGGTTTTCGCCGCCGGACTTTTCCTGCAAATTGAGCTTCATGCCTGTTTTTTTCATAAACAGCTCCGCAAGCGCGTACATGGAGACGTCTGCCTCGCTGCCGAAGTTATACGCGCCACCGGGCAAGTTCACAGCCTGCAAGGTCTGCTCTGCAACCTCGCGCACATAGGTGATGCCGCGAAATTCCTCTTTGGAAAGTGCAAGCGGCTTTTGGGTGATGGCGGCGTTCAGGAACATCGTGATGAGGTTGCTGCGGTTCGGCACGCCGAACATGGGCATGTCATACATCCACGTCGCACGCAGCATGACGGCGTTCGGGTCGATCGCGAGAACGCGGTTTTCCATTTCCAACTTCTCTTCGGCGTAGAGATTTGCGGCCGTAACGTCGTCTTCCGTAAACGGCTTATCGCCCTTTGCGCCGCTGTACACCTGATCGGAGCTGAACAACACGAGCTTCGCACCGTTTGCGGCTTTGGCTAAATACTCCGGCACCAAAACGTTTGCGTGGTAGGATCCTTCCGGGTCTTTGGCACACGCACCGATGTCCGAGATTGCCGCGGTGTGAAGGATGGCGTCCGGCCGCACGGTGTCGATGAGGCGGTCGATATCCTCTTTTTCCGCCCCGCGCAGAGACGGCGCACAAATAACGGGCGCCGCCGCACGGATGCGCGCCCCTACAAAGCCATTTGCGCCGGTCAACAGAATTTTCATGATAAACTCCCCCCTGTTTTTAAAAACGACCCGACAAAACTGCCGGGTCGTCTGGATGCAAAATGAATTATGCGTTTTCGATCTCTTTGTAGCGGCGTGCGCAGTCCTGCACGATGGCGTTCATCGCGTCCATTTTATTCAGCATGTCCTTTGCAAGGGCAACCTGGCAGCGCGTACGGACAAGGTTATGCTGCGGCTTTTTGACCTTAAAGTACTTATCGCCGACGATGTAGTCCGCGAGGAAGCGCGTTGCAAGCTCGCAGGTAAGCGCAAAGCAGCTGAGCGCCAGCGTATCCACTTCGGTTTTCGTCAGAGACGCGGCGGTCTTTTTAAGGAAGCCCTCGGCAAATGCCCAGAAAATATTGAGGTTTACGCCGGCCTTTTCCGGATAATCGCAATCTTCTTCCACAAAATTTGCAGCGAAGCGGATGGCATCGCCGAAATCGTGGCCGACAAGACCCGGCATAACGGTATCGAGATCGATGACAACGAGCGCCTCGTGCGTCTTCTCATCGAACAGCACATTGTTGATCTTTGTATCGTTGTGCGTAACGCGCAGCGGAAGCTCGCCTTTTTCAAAGAGGTCGGTCAGGCGGCAAGCCTCGTCCTCTACGGAAAGCAGCCAATCGAGCTCTTCGCGCACCTCTGCCACACGATTGCACGGGTCGGCCGCCATGTCTTCCTTCAGCTTCTCATAGCGCTTGCGCGTGTTGTGGAAGTCCGGAATTGTGTAGAAAAGGGAGTTCGCATCGAAATCTGCCAACATCAGTTGGAAATCGCCGAACGCCTCACCTGCACTGCGCACCACGTTCAGGTCGTCGCAGGTATCGAACGTCACAGACGGCACGTAGTTGCTGAGCCGCCAGAAGCCGTCATTATCCATCAAATAGTTGACGCCGTGCTTCGTGTGATGGAAATGCAGGCTTTTCGTATTCGGGCATTTTTCGCGGATGTGCTCCGTGACACGGTCAATGTTCTGCATCAGCTCAATCGGGTGCTGAAACGCATATGTATTGACGCGCTGTACAAGGAAAGACTTAATCTTTGCCATGCCGGTACCGTCATCGCGAATATAATTGACTTTGTAGGTGTGGTTCACGTTGCCCATTTTGATTTCTTCGTACGAGAAGAACGGGCCTTCAATGCGGAATTCTTCGCCGACCTCGAGTAACTTTCGGGCGATCTCCGGGTTCATGTCCATTTCTGGAATACTCATAATCCTCTGCTCCTTTAATTTTCTGGCAGTTTGGCCACCACTTTTTAAGCATAAACATAAAGGGATAACTATAAAGATTATAGCAGAAATACGGTAAATTTCAAGTCGAAATTATAAATAGGCGCAAAAAGGCCGTTTTTCTTCAAAAATGATATACTGCCGACTACTTTTTTGACTACCCGCGCTAAAACGCCACAATAACCCTATACCTCTCATCAAGCACTTCGCCGGTATTGCCCCGCTCATCAAGCTGCCCCACGGTCGAAGTCCTTCCGACCTGGGGCGCTGTTTTTCTGAAAATAAAAAAAAGGCGCAGAGCCCGCTCGGAAATCCCGGCCGCCCTGCGCCTTTTGCTTTATGTATTTACTTTTAGACCTTCTTCACCCAGTCGAGTGCGATCCAGCCGCCGGCTTTGAGACGGCCCCAGCCCTTGGCGGAGCCGGGGCCGCTGCGCTCCTCAACAATCGTATAGCGCAGCGTGTCCTTGATCTGGCCCTGCACGCTGTAGTTCGTGCCTGGACCCTTGCGGATGTTCAGCGGGTCACGGCAGTTTTTGCGGATAAGATAGGGGGTAAACTTGCTCGCAACGGGCGTTTTTGCCGTTTCCATGTAGCTTTTCACCATGTTCAAAAAGCGCTGCCAGCCCTTGTCGAGCGTGCGGTGCGGGCAATATTTGCCGTCGAAGTCCTGATGCTTCTTCACGTGCGAAATGTCCCACTTGCGCTCGGTGAGCAGCTTGGCGATATACTCTGCGGCGTTCTTCTCGGCTTTATCGAAACGCGTGCCGCCCGAAAGCGAATAGCAAATCTCGATATGAATACCATGTGCATTGCCATCACGTTGGCCCGCTGCGAATGCGCCCTTGTCGAGCGGAATACCGACAACAATCTCCTTGTCATCGACCGCCGCGTTAAACGACGTAGAGCTGTCGTTGCGAATCATATACGCGACTTCATTCGCGGCAGAAGCATCATTCGCCGTGTTATGGACGACGATATACTTCATGTCCTTCGCGCAGGACTCCACCGGCACTTTCAAATTATATTTGCTCTGGCTAAGTAAATTTTGTTTGATCGGTACCATTTTTATTCTCCTTTTCATTTTTCTTGCATTTTTCTTATGATGTGATTTAGGTCGGCACGGCCGGATACACTTACGCTGTCGGCGTCGGTAAGCAGGGTGTTTGTGCCGCTTAACGCGGGGATGGGCTGTGCGCCTGCCGCGGTAAACGGTACAGGCTCTTTCAGCTTGTAAGCAATTTGAACAGGCGTTCCGGCGGCGTACTGGGCGGCAAGGTAGGCTTTCCAAGAAGCAACGTCTTTATCCGCATGCACCTCATCGTAAATTCTAAAATATTTATTATTACCAGCTTCAATACTTATTCCGGTTTTGGTTGTGTAAGTATCATTAGCGGAGCGCGTCACATATTTGTTGCACACGATTTGTCCCTTCTGGTCTGGCGTAGTCGGCGTTTGAATATCTTTTGCACGTAATAAAAACCCGACTTTTCCGCTTATGTTTGTCAGCTCATAACTCCACGTTTCCGTTCCATCCAGCGTAATTGATTTCCATTCGTTTATGCCCTCTCCCGTCACCGCGTCCACCTCACCGCCATACACGGTTTCGGGCAGGGTCAGCGTAATCACTTGATTATCCTCCTGCCGGGTAATCGTCACGCTGTCTCTGCCCTTGATGGGGCGAATGTTTTCGGGGCTGGGTGTTCCGCTTCCCTCCTGCACGGGTTCCCACTTCGCTTTCACGCCAAGCGGATAGCCTGCCACGGGATAGCACACAACGGGGTTTCCGGTCTCCTCGATTGGAGGACATAAGGTGTCCACGATCTGCTTGCTGCTCCATAGGCTTGTGGTGGTGATGGCTGTGTCGTCAATTTTAGGTATTTCGTCAAGCCGCGCCTTGATTTTTTCTGCGTCTGCACGGACGCTCTTGGCAATCTTCTCTGCATTACTCGCCGCCGACAAAATCTGCTGTACCACGTCCGGCGTAGGCTCGGCGGGTTCTGTGCCGCTCGCACCAGAGGACGGCGCCACCTTGTACAGTACGTCAACCGCAATCTGTCGCACGCCCTCCTTGTAGCCCGCGAATACGATCTCGCCCATGCCCTTTTCCGCCGTGGCTTCGATCGGCACGCCGATTTGATTGTTCGCGCCGACGCGCACCTGCACCGCAGCTCCGACCGGCGGGTGAAACGCCGCTAAAATATCGTACTCCGCCCAAACACCCTCGCGAATGATCGTCAGCATCTCCATGCCGTAGCTGCCCGCCGTGCCAAGATATAAGGGTTGCTCCTTGCAGTACGCGGCGTATTGTTTGAGGATGATTTCATGATTATTTTTCATCTGCATTATCTCCTTTACTTACGGTATTCTTCAATCTCTCCAACAGTTTAGACAGCCGTGGAAAACCCGGCACACCAATTGCCGCAAGGTTCTCCAGAATCGAGATCAGCTCGTTGATGATGAGCCAGATCGTGACCCCCGCCCCAACGACTGCCGTTACGGATTTAAGTACAGTTGCTTTGTTCATTTTTTTGCCTCCTTGAAATTTTAAAGTTTATCCAGCCACACCGGCGGTGCGGGAATTGCCCGCGTCTCCGGCGCATCGAGCCAAGAGAGATACCAGTTTGCAAGCTCGGCCACTTTGCCGATTGCAAACCCCAGACCTTTCGGCAGCACGCTCCAAATTACGTTTTTGGTACGCAGGCTGGCGGCAACGGTCGCGATGTTGAACTTATCCGCGACGGTGATGCGCACGTCGTAGGTGTGCGACGCGGAAAGGGCACCGCCGATGACCGTCTTGCCGCTGTTCGTGAGGACCGTATCGTTGCCGTAGCTCGCGTCCGATGTGAGCTTATACGCCGCCTTAAGCGTTACGGTATTGCCCGTAATTGCGCTGTACGACGCTTTGATCTCGATCGCGGCGTATGTACCGGCGTTTTTCTTCGCGCCGGTCGAATCGCATCGGTAAACGGAAAAACCAGAATGTTATCGTGCCCGCGCTGCGTGGTGATGCGGTAGCGCTCCGTCACTGCCCGGCTGATGCCGCGGCTTTCGAGATACCGTACTGCGGGGTTTGTCACCTTTACGGGGCGCTGCGGCAGCGTGCGGTACTTTTTCTTTCGGCCATCATCAAACTCCAGCGGGTAACCGAAGTCCCGGGCGAGCTGCACCAGATGCCCCTGCGCCCCGCACCCGGCACGGAAGCACTTGAACGTTCCGTTTTCCAGATTGACCGAAAACGTGTTCTTGTCGTGTCCGCCGCCCTTGCAGTACGGGCACCAGCGGAAAAACAGCTCCTCGCCGCGCTCATGTGTTTCCGCACCCAGCGCCGAAGCCAGACCGTAAACGTCCGACCGCTTGAATTCATACGGCATGTCAGATCCCCCTCTCCGCGTAGTAGGCGTCTGTCAGGTTGCCCTCGTCGTACGGGAACGCTTCGCCCGAAGGGCAATTTGCGGCGCAGCCGCCTTCTTCTTTTTCTTTTAGACACGTAGTGTCTTCTTTATATTCTTCATTAGTTGTCGGTCGTTTGTCGTTTCTTCCGCTTGACGTTTGTCGTTTGTTTGTCGTTCGCTTTGGCGCATCTTGGTATAAACTGTAATTATTTACAGTAATAATGCGCCCTTTCGCGCTTGTTTCGTTTGTCAGTTCGCCTGTCATTTCTAAGTGTTCGAGCGCCGTCCGTGTTTGTCGAATTGTGAGCCCCATTTCTTCCGACAATTTTGCTAACGAAGTTACGAACTGTCCGCGCTTAATTTTTGTGCCATTTACACATCCGATTTTCCAATTTGCACAAAAGATACAATGGATAAATAGCACTTTTGTCGGCACATCTCTGTACCACTCCCATTCGGTCATTTTGCGGTCGAATTTTACGAATCCGTTATGGCTTGCGGGCATTCCATCACTTCCAATCGTTCTTTCAGCTCACGGTAGAGAACCTCGCGGATCAATTTTCCGGTCGTTGCGGGCTCGCAGAAAATGATCTGGCAGTTATATCTTGCAAGCCATGCCGTAAGGCTCGCGACAAACGCCTTCGGCTGCATACGGCTGCGGTACTTGCCCGCATACGCCTTTTCCCATGTGCCGTTTTCAATGAGCAAATAGAGCTTTGCATCGGCATTTTTGGCGCGGATAAACTCGCGCTCAAAGCGGTCACGGCTGCGGCAGAAGCACCCGCCCGCTTCTCTTGTGTCGATGGTGTTCATTAAAGCTCCTCCTTGAGCACGCGGCGAATGGCGTGGTTTCTGGCCTTATTTTCGATTTCTGTCAGCTTATCGGTCGAAAGTTTTTGCTTCTGAGCCATGTAATAAATTACGGATACGACCGTGCGGCTTTTCTTTTCCTGCGCTGCGCGGCGACGAGCCGGTCGATAACGATCTGGAGCCCGAGCACGGACCCCGCGACCGTCCCGATCAGCATCGCAAAGCCGAGCAGCTTGACTAAGATCATATAAAATCACCCTTTCTTGAATACGTCCATGGTCAGCGGCGCCCAACCTGCGTTCGCCGTGCCCGGCGTCTTGCTGTTGGTCTGTTTGCGTTGGCGCGGCACGTAGAACGGCTTGCGCGGCTGCATGGTCTAGGCTTCCAAAAAGCGCTGGATGCCGCTTTCCGGGATGCGGAAAACATTGCTGAGCTTGATCGTGCCGGGAATCTTCCCTTTTCTGATAAGCCCCATAATCGTATCGCGCGAGATGTTCAGTCGCGCCATCACTTCCTGCAGCGTGTAATACTGTTCCATTTTTCTACTCCTTTCTTTTGTTCTCTCCCGCAGCCCTCCCACCTGCCGCCCGTTCAATGACAAGAAAATAATCACTTCGGCGCAAACAAAATGAAATCATGGGAGGTAAGTTCCGGGCGGCATGGGGCAAGGCTGCGGGGGGGTTAGGTCAATTTCCTTGTACATCTCCGTTTCTTGTGGTAATATGGAAGGAAAAGGAGATTTTTAGTATGAATATAGACTTTACCATCGAGTTTAAAGATATTTTGGCTATGATTATAAGCCCTATTTTTATTGCCATAACTACGCAATATCTCATTGAAAGACATCCTGGAAGTTATGAGCGCGAAAGATATGAAAAGGTCGTGTTCCCGATTTTTGATAAACTGGAAACTATTCTCTACAAGAAAAATCTTTCTGATGAAGATTTAATACTTGTTAAAGAATGCCGTAAAATTGTCGACAAAAATCGTATGATTGCCGGAGGACGCTTGCTGCATTGCTTTGCTCAAGATGAAAAGACCAATTTCAAATCGATGTCGCGGAAAATTGACCTCGAATACGATTTATGTACGCGGAAACTTGGATTACCACTTCGCCCTATTGACTATCGACTGAACCGTTCTCGTGGTGTACAAGTCTTTTTTCTGTCTTTGTACATATCCAGACTTTTGGTCTCATCCGGCGCCCTTATTTTCTTTGCTTTCATCGTCTATCGCTTACTGCTTCAAATTCTCTGATTACAGCAATTTTCTTAAAATCAGAAACATAATAAAGCTTAAAGCAATAAACTCGAGTACATCTAATAGTCGATACATTTCCTCCCCTCCTCTCACTCTTTACCTCTGCTACCGCTCTCCGTCGCCGCCAACTCCATGCCGGTGGCGAGGCTCCTTTCCGTCGCTTGATTTTTATTCAATCTTGCTATAAGATAATCTTAGAAAGGAGGTGACAAACCATGAAGTTAGATCCCGATTGCATACGTGCGGTTCTTTTAGAGTTGGAACCTGTGCCTTATGGCGAAGATGCTTATGTAGAGCGCATTGCAGAAAATTTGGAAAAATACTCCGAAAACGAAGTGATGTACACTTGCCTTAAGCTAAACGAAGCTGGCTTTATAAAAGCTGTTGTCCGAAATTATCCTTCTGATGGATATGACAGAGTTATCAAAATTTGTGATATTACCTATGCCGGACATCAGTTTCTCGAAACGGTTCGCAGTCCCAAATCATGGAAAATTATAAAAAGTGGCTGTGAATCTATCGGTAACTTTGCGTTGAAGACCATTTCTTCGATAGCAGAAGGCGTCGCTACCGCTGCAATCAACCAGTTACTTGCCGGCACTCTAAACAATACTTAATCGTCACATAGTTGTTATCAGGCTCTATGTGGAGGTCAAGCCCTAACATGCCTTGCATCGGTTTTCCGTCGAAAAGATACGTTTTGCTTTCCGTATCGATGAAAACCGAATGTAAGGCTTTGCTTTTGGTTTCGGTTTGCATTCTCTCCCCTCCTCTCACCTCTGCATCTCTTATCATTCCAAAAATGGGACGATTTTTACAAAAAAATTTTTGCCTTCTCGATATTGTTCGAGATATGTAGCACTGCGCAGATTTTATCGATCTCATCGGTATTAAAAGGCTTTTTTCCGTTGATTTTTGAAGAAAAAGAGTTTGGACTAATGCCGATGAGTTCTGCAAGCTGCTTTTGCGTAAGTGCATTCTGTGCAATTCTCGATCGAAGAAGATTTTTACTGACCACTTCACCACCTCCTTTTGTCCCTTTATTGGGACGATTAAATCTTAACACATTTATTTGCGTGTGTCAACCCTATTTTGGGACAATATCAAAATATTTTTTGAAAAAGTATTGCTTATTTGGGACGATGGTGGTATGATGAGTGCAACGAGGTGAGAACATGAGTCAACGATCTGAACGTATTCTTAAATCGATCCAGAACGCTAAATTATCTTATGGCGTTCTCCACGAACTAACCGGTATTCCAAAATCGGCTCTACAAAGATATGCTACCGGTGAGACCGAGAAAATACCGATTGACAGACTTGAAATGATAGCAAAAGCCACTGGGGTTTCTGTTGAATACTTAATGGGATGGGACACGAAGGAATCTACTTTTCAAGTCCCGCCGGGCTTTCAGCCCCTCCCGGAGACGGAGCTGCTGCCGCGCGTAGGACAAATCGCATGCGGCGAGCCGATATTGGCGGAGCAGAACATAGAAGACTATGACCGCGTGCCGACGGAATGGGGCGCACAATTCACGCTGATCTGCGCAGGCGACAGTATGGTGCCGCGCATTCAGGACGGCGACGTTGTGGCAATTCGCAAGCAGCCGAGCGTCGAAAATGGCGAAATTGCTGCCGTGCGCATCGGCGATGAAGCCACGCTGAAGCACGTTTACTACTCGCCGGACAAGCTCATCCTGCAGCCCGAAAATCCCGCTTTTCCCCCTATCGTGCTGATTGGCGAGGAAATGAACACCGCAATCATAGAAGGCAAAGCCGTGGGACTGTGCAGGAAAATATAATTGAATAAAAGAAAGGTATATTTTATGGATTTACTTGATATTTTTCGCGCTGGTAAAATCCGGCAGGAAAACGAAGCATTAAAGTTGCAGAATAATTTCTTGATACAGAAAAATGCTTTTCTGGATAAGAAACTGCATGATCTCGGCTGCGAAACCTATGAACAGGTGCAGTAGAAATGCGTAGAAGTGCAAAAGCAGGATATTGTAGACAACGGTGATATTGCCGTCGTGCTGGTAAACGGCGATGAAGCCACCGTAAAGCGCTTCTCGCGAACGGATAATACCGTCGTGCTGACCCCTCAAAGCATGAACCCTGCGCATCAAGTGCAAATCTATGACACCAAAGATGTGCCTGTTCGTGTGCTTGGTAAGGTGGTCGAATCTCGGCATAAATACTAAATTTAGGGGAGGATTTTTCAATGAAAGGTTCAAGAGAATTCAAGGGAAATAGTTTATTGGAAGATGTTTCCGACTACGTTGCTATCGATTTGGAAACAACAGGATTAGACCCAACGTATGACGACATTATAGAATTTGGCGCAGTAAAGGTCTCCAACGGAATAATTATTGATAAATTTCAATCTTTAATTAATCCGGGGTATGAAATTAGTCCTTTTATAGCTACTCTTACTGGCATATCAAATGAAATGTTAGCATCGGCACCTTCCCTTGTACCAACTTTTTCGAAGTTCATTGAATTCTTGGGCAATTATACTATTGTTGGGCACAATGTAAACTTTGACATTAATTTTATTTATGATGCTTGTGTTAACAATTTAGGTGTTGCTTTTTCCAACAATTTTATTGATACCATGCGACTTAGTCGTCGCATATTTCCAGAAGAAAAACATCATAGACTATCAGACGTATCTAAACGGTTTTCGATTGGAGAAAACGTGGAACATAGAGCTTTGTCTGATGCTATCAAAGTTCATGAGTGCTACGAAAGCATTAAAAAATTTCTTGCAGAAAACAATATATCGTTTTCTTCTCTTTACCCACATACAACTTACAAGCATTCATCTATTCGTGCAAAAGATATTGTTCCTACAATAGATGTTCCTCGTGATACCAGCCCTTTTTTTAAAAAGATTTTTGTTTTCACCGGCACATTAGAGCATAAAACAAGAAAAGAGGCAATGCAAATGGTTGTAAATCTTGGAGGACTATGCGGTGACAGAGTAACTAAACAAACAGATTTTCTCGTTCTTGGAAATACTGATTATTGTAAGACAATAAAAGACGGTAAGAGTAGCAAACAAAAGCGCGCTGAACAGTTGAAATTGTCAGGTTCCAACATAGAGATATTGTCCGAAAACGCATTTTATGATATGATGGATTCTGAAACATTCAACATTTTAAAGGAGGAATTCCATTGAATTTAGACAATATTACTTACTTTTCATCGGATGAAGAATGTTATGAACTTTTATCTGCATGGAAAATTGCCGCAAAAAAGAATATAGAAAGCAAAAAGTTCTACTATGTACCATCTGAAAAAGAATTATATGAATGTCGTGTTATTGGCTATTCAGAGTATTTAACTATTCAAGTATTGATAATTGAAGTAAATAATGAAATACATAAAGTTCTTGCTGCTTTTTTCAAAGAAATGCAAAGAACCGCAAAACAATTTTTAGACCTACGAGTTGGAGGAAGTATATGATCGAAGAAGTTTTTCAAACAATAAAGGACTCCATCAACAAACAGTATTTTGGCAACAGTAAGTTTTACTACAATAAAAGCGCAACAACCGGGCTATATTCGCTTATGGTCGAATCCACTCCAAGTTTATATCATTTGGACACAAGTGCTCATTTATTTGCTCGGGTAAAGCTTAGCGGAAAACTGCAGTATATATCTTTTAGTGGAACATTTGAAAAAGATTTTGCTGCACTGAATATTCCTTTTACGAAAATCGCATCAGATGATTTTGTTCGCATTGATATTGAATACTTCTTAAATATTGCACTCAATAATTCTGCTGTGCATAAACTACTTAATCGCATATATACAAGCTCGTTTAGTTTTCCGTCTTTTGGTTGTTGCGCAAAATACGTTGAATGCAGTAATGCAGGTCATTGCTTGCATACTGATATTCTATATGCGTCGGCTGCTTGTCAATACAAGCATAATTTAGATGCTGGACGTATATTTTACGCCACAAATAAAAGTTAAAAAAGAATTAAATTTTCACCATAAGGGTTGACTTTGGACGTCGGTCTGAATATAATATAAAGCATGATACAGACCCCGCCGCGCCTCTCAACGATGCGTACCATGGCGGGGTCGATTTCATTTTAGGAGACTTTTTATGAAGGACTTAAAAAAGCATGCATCATTCGATGAGCAAATTTCATTATTAAAATCTCGCGGATTAACGATTTCGGATGATGAACAGGCTAAGTATATTTTGAGCTGCATCAACTACTATCGTTTTTCCGGCTACCTTTTCGGTTTCCGCGATAAAAGCACAGGCATGTATCCGCAGGATCTCACATTTGCACAAGTCAAGCGCATTTATGATTTCGACCGCAGACTGACAAAAACACTTTTATTTGCATTGGAAGACATTGAAGAAACGCTGAAGACACGGCTTTCTTATACGGTTACAAGCTGCTATCCCGAAGATTCTCTTGTTTACCTCAACGCCTCTATTTATCGCAATCATAATTCTTTTGTGGAATTTCAAAGTTTGTTTTTCTCTGCCGTTAAGAAAAATAAGGGCTTACCTTTTGTAAAGCATCATATTGAGAAATACGGCGGGAATTTGCCGATGTGGGTCGCAGTAGAGCTGTTCACTATGGGAAATCTACACGCGGTGTATAATAACTTGATAAGCCCACTTCAAAAGAAAATCGCAAAACAGTATGGCACCGGGCCAAACCAATTGAAAAACTGGATACGTAATTTGACATATACGCGCAACCACCTTGCACACAATATGCGCATTTATGACTATGATTTTGCTCGCTCCCCTATGCAATGTAAAAATCACCCCTTCCCTTGTGAAAAAACAAATCGCATTTTCGACCAGGTGTTCATTATGTGCGTCATGTATTCTGATCATGAGGAATGGACAAATTACATAGTTCCCGAATTGAGCGCTTTGTTTGAGGAGTATAGCGATGTTATTCAGCTTCAAAACATAGGCTTCCCCGAAAACTGGAAAGACATTTTGAAATACTAAAAAGAAAAAGCCCCGTCGGTGCTACCAACACCGACGAGGCCGCCCGGGTCACCCCGGTGGAACAATAATATTCCAAGCAAGTAATATTGTACCACCTGACCCGGGCAAAAGCAATAGCCCGGGCATTTTTATGCCCAAATTTAGTCGTTTTCTTTTGAGGACGTGAATAGAAATATGCCCAAAATTTGGAGGTACAATTTAAAATTATGAAAAAACGAGCAGATGGGCGCTACCAGCGCAAGATCACGCTGCCGGACGGCACGCAAAAGCACGTCTACGGCACAAGCCCGGCGGAGGTAAACCGCAAAGCCAAGGAAATCGAACGCGCCTTCGAGACCGGCATAGATCTCTCAAGACCGCACGACCGTCGCACGGACAAGAAATGACCCTAAGCGCATTCCAACGTCTGTGGGCACATGTGGAGAAATCCGTCGGCTTCCACGTTTATCCGTACATGAAATAAAAAATCCAGTGTCAAAACCAAAAAACGGCTTAAACACTGGACTTTTTCTTGGAGCTGCTAACCAGATTCGAACTGGTGACCTCGTCCTTACCAAGGACGTGCTCTGCCTACTGAGCCATAGCAGCATACGCAAAAGACAAGATGAACTCGCCTTTTGTGGCGACCCGGAACGGGCTCGAACCGTCGACCTCTAGCGTGACAGGCTAGCGTTCTAACCAACTGAACTACCGGGCCATGGTGGCAGGGGCAGTAAGATTCGAACTCACGGCACGCGGTTTTGGAGACCGCTGCTCTACCAACTGAGCTATGCCCCTATTTATCTCGCGGCCTCTTTTGACCGCTCGATTATTCTACCACGAACTACGGAAAATGTCAACCTATTTTCCCAAAAATAATTATTTTTTACCCCTGACAAGGTGCTTTATGCAAAAAATGCAGACACCGTGCCGAAAAACAGGAAACGCCCGTCCTTTTGGAACAGGCGTTTCGATGACTAAACTTTAGCGGGAAAGATCCTGAGAGATCTTGTAGAGCTTCTCGTCGAAGACGCGCGGCATCTCGAGGGCTTCGGTAATGTCGAAGTCTACGATGCGTTCGCCCTGCATGACGACAACGCGGTTGCTCTTGCCGTCGCGGAGCAGCTCAACTGCGTGGTAGCCCATCCGGCTTGCCACAACACGGTCGCGGAGCGTCGGGGAACCGCCGCGCTGTACATGGCCAAGGATGGTCGCACGGCTCTCGATGCCGGTCTCCTCTTGGATGCGCTTGCAGATATCTTCGGAGTGACCTACGCCCTCTGCAACGACCACGATGAAGTGGCGCTTGCCGGTCTTCTGTGCGTAGCGGATACGCTCGATGACGTCCTTTTCAAAGTCATACTTCACTTCCGGGACGAGCGTTGCGATTGCACCGACAGCGATACCGGTGTTGAGTGCGATGTCGCCGCAGCGTCTGCCCATGACCTCTACAACGCTGCAGCGGTCGTGAGACTCTGTGGTATCGCGGATGCGGTCGATCATTTCCATAGCGGTGTTCATCGCCGTGTCATAACCGATGGTATATTCGGAGCTCGAAATATCGTTATCGATGGTGCCCGGAACGCCGATGCAAGGAACGCCTGCGCCGGTCAGGTCGCGTGCGCCGCGGAAAGAACCGTCGCCGCCGACGACGACCACGCCGTCGATGCCCAGTTCGCGACATTTAGCAGCCGCCTTCTGAACGCCCTCCGGGGTATTGAACTCGGGGCTGCGCGCTGTAAAGAGCGCCGTGCCGCCGTGCTGGATGATGTTGGAAACGCTGCGAAGCTCCATTTTCTGCACTTCGCCGGTCAGAAGACCGTTGTAGCCGTGACGTACGCCATATACCTCCATGCCGAAGGAGATCGCGGTGCGGACAACAGCACGAACCGCAGCATTCATGCCCGGTGCGTCACCGCCGCTCGTAAGTACTGCGATTTTCTTTGCACACATTGTAAATTCCTCCACTTTCTTATTGAAAATTGCAAAGTTAAAAATGCAATTCAGCAATTTATTCCATTCATTTTTGATTATACCCCTTTTCCCTGACGGTTTCAAGAGGTATTTTGTCTTTTTTGAATCGGTTTTTGTTTTTTTGAGAATTTCTTATTCTTTCAGCGCAACATTTCCCTCGCCGAGAAGTTTTTTCAATGCGGATACGAGCTCGTAGTTCACCGCAACGCGGTAACGGGCGGGCGCGCGGACCAGCTTTTTCGTGTCCGTATAATATAGATAGAGGTCGGTCACGCCGTCGAAAATCTCGATGTACTGCATCGCCTTTTTGCAGATCGGGTCTTCGGCGTTCGGTACACGCAGGTAAAGGCCCTTATAGGCTGTGTTATAGCCCTTAATCTGCACACCGGGCCGCTCTTCCCCGCGCGGCGACGTGACGCTTTCCGGCACAGCGGCAGGCTTTTGCGAGTCCCTTTTCTTTTCCTCAGGCGCAGGCCTTCTGCGGATCATCATTTCTTCCGGCGAAAACGGTGCCGAGGCATATTCGCAGATGAACTTCGGGTCTTTTTCTTCCGTAAAGCTGATGCGTCCGTGCGCCCAAACAGAGCCGCCCGGCGCAAAAAGGTCGCCGTATTTTTCCAAAACCTTCGGGAAAACAAGCGCCTCCATAGAGCCGTACATGTCTTCCAGCGTGACGAACGCCATGGCAGAGCCGGAGCGCGTCACCTTCTTTTTCACGCTTTCCACAACGGCCAGAACGTCCACATACTGCTCGTCTTTATATTGGTCGGATTCCCCGGCGGCGCTGCGCGCAATCTCATCAAAGCGCGCGGCGATGCCGGCGTTATAGACCTCCGCATACGGCGACATGGGGTGCCCGGAAAGGTACATGCCGGTGACTTCCTTTTCCATAGAAAGCAGTTCGGTTTTGGGGAACTCCTCGGCTTTCGGCATCTCGAAAGATTCCGTTTTCTCCTCCCCGCCGAAGTCAAACAGGCCGATCTGTCCCTCTATGTTGCGGCGCTTATCGTCCTCCAGCTGATCGAGCAGCGGGCCGACCGCCATCAGCATTTCGCGGCGGTTGTTGCCGAGACCGTCAAACGCACCGCAGCGGATAAGACTTTCCACGGCGCGGCGGTTCAGGTCTCTGCCCTGCATGCGCTTGCAGAAATCGTAGAAGGTCGTGAACGGGCCGTTCATCGTGCGCTCGGACAAAATGCGCTGTATCAGGCCGCGTCCGAGGTTGCGGATGGCGAGCAAACCGAAACGAATGCTATTCTCGTAAACGGAAAAGCCCTGCTCGCTCTCGTTCACGTGCGGCGGCAGCACGGCAATATTCAGCCTGCTGCATTCTTCCATATACGCCGCAATCTTGCCTGCGGATGCGAGCACACTTGTGAGCAACGCGGCCATATATTCTTTCGGATAATGATATTTGAGGTACGCCGTGCGATACGCCACAACGGCATACGCGGCGGCATGGGACTTATTGAACGCGTAGGACGCGAAGCTTTTCATCTCATCGTAGATTGTCTCGGCGGTCTGCTCGTCCACGCCGCGGGCGATGCAGCCTTCAATCTCCACGGTGCCGTCCTCACGCTTTAAGCCGTGAATGAAATACTCGCGCTCCTGCTCCATGACATCGTGCTTTTTCTTGCTCATGGCGCGGCGCACAATGTCCGCGCGGCCGAGCGAATACCCCGCAAGCTCGCGGAAAATGCGCATGACCTGCTCCTGATAAATGATGCACCCGTAGGTGACATCCAGTATTTTGGAAAGGCGCGGGTGGCGGTACGTGATTTTATCCGGGTGCTTGCGATTTTCGACGTACATGGGGATGAACTTCATCGGGCCGGGGCGATACAAAGAGATAACGGCGATGAGGTCTTCAATGCTTTTGGGGTCGGATTGCATGATGACACGGCGCATACCGGCGGATTCAAACTGGAACACGCCCTCTGTCGCACCGCTCGCGATCATTTTAAACACGTCCGGGTCGTTATCCGGCGCGTTTTCCACCTTAAAGCCCGGCGTGTGTTTCGCAATCATCTGCTCGGCGTGGTCGATAACCGAGAGGTTGCGCAGGCCAAGAAAGTCCATCTTGAGCAGACCGAGCTGCTCGATGGCCGTCATCGTGTACTGCGTGACAGGCGAATCGTCGTTCATGCTCAGCGGCACGTAATCGACGACCGGGCGGTCTGTGATGACAACACCGGCGGCGTGCGTGGACGTGTGGCGCGGCATGCCTTCAATTTTGCGCGCCATGTCGAGGAGCTCGTGCACCTGTTTGTCGCTTTCATATAAATCGCGCAGCTCAGAGACGCGTTCCAGCGCGGCATCAATCGTGATGTCGAGCTCCATCGGCACAAGCTTTGCGACGGTATCGCACGTCGTGTACGGAATCGCCATGGCGCGGCCAACGTCGCGTATCGCAAGGCGCGCCGCCATAGTGCCGAACGTGACGATCTGCGCCACGTGGTCGGTGCCGTATTTTTCCGTGACATACTCGATGATCTCCTGTCGGCGCTCGTCGCTGAAATCGACGTCGAAGTCCGGCATACTGACGCGCTCCGGATTCAAAAAGCGCTCGAACAGCAGGTCATACCGCAGCGGGTCAACGCCCGTGATGCCGATGCAGTATGCGGCGAGGCTGCCCACGCCGGAGCCTCTGCCCGGGCCGACCGGGATACCCATGCTTTTCGCCTGACGGATGAAATCGTACACGATGAGGTAGTAGTTTACATAACCCATCGTATCAATCGTCGAAATTTCATATTCAAGGCGGTCTACGATTTCTTTTTTCGGGTTTTCGCCGTAGTATTTGTGCAGACCCGCGTAACACATGCGGCGGAAATATTCGCGGTTGTCGCTGCCGTCCGGCGTATCAAAGCGCGGCAGCTTCGTTTTGCCGAACTCAAATTCCACATTGCAGCGGTCGGCGATTTTCTGCGTGTTGTCCGCTGCCTCGGGACAATCCGGGAACAGTGCACGCATTTCGTCTTCGCTTTTAAAATAGAATTCATCGGAGCCGAATTCCAACGTATCCTCATCCTCCACCGTGCGGTTCGTCTGGATGCAGACGAGGATGTGGTGCATTTTGGTGTCTTCTTTTTCGATATAGTGGCAGTCGTTCGTCACGACGAGCGGAATGCCCGTATCTTTGGACAATCGGATTATTTGCGGGTTGATATGTGCCTGTTCGCGCAGGCCGTGGTCTTGTAATTCGAGGTAAAAATTGTCCTCGCCGAAAATCTCACGGTAGCGCAGGGCGGCGGCTTTGGCTTCGTCATAGTCGCCGACGGAAAGCGCACGCGGGATTTCACCCGCAAGGCAGGCGGAAAGCGCGATGAGCCCCTCGCTGTGTTCACGCAGCAGCTCCATATCGGCACGGGGCTTGCTGTAAAAGCCCTCTGTCCACGCTTTAGAGACAATGGCGACAAGGTTGCGGTAGCCCGTTTCGTTTTTGCACAGCAGCACAAGATGCCGGTTTTCGTTATCGATGCCGTGAATTTTATCGAACCGGCTGCGCTTTGCAACGTAGATCTCGCAGCCGATGATCGGCTTGATGCCGCGCTTTTTCGCTGCCTTATAAAAGTCGATCACGCCGTACATCACGCCGTGATCGGTAATGGCAACGCTTTTCTGCCCCATCTCCTGCGCTTTATCGAGCAGCTTTTCAATGCGGCAAGCGCCGTCCAAAAGGCTGTATTCGGTGTGCACATGTAAATGTGTAAACGCCATTTTCGCCCTCCTTTTCCATTTAAGTTTACATAATTAAATTTACATAAACCTCTAATTGCCGTTTTCAATCACAAGGGTAAATCCGTGCTCGGTGGAAAAATAGTGGTTTTTATCCCCCCACGCGGTATCGATCACAACGTAGTACGTGCCGTCGTTTTCAGGGTACGCAAACCGCTCGCTGCGGTAGTAAAGCTCGGAGAAATCCTCGTTATAAACCGTGTAATACATCGCGCCGTAGGGATCCTGCGAGGCTTCAAGCACGATGCCTTTATCCATGCGAATGACCGGGAATTCATCGGCAACTTTTTCAATTTCAAAATGCCCGCCGCACGCTTTTGAACCGTTCTTCCTTTGCTCGCCGGTCACGTTCTGCAGCGCGGTAATCTCTTCATTGCCGGAGCGCACCACGATATCGCCGGGCACAAGCTCGGCTTTCAGCGCATCGGCGATGAAATACGCGCCCACGCCGAGCACCGCAACAATCAAAATGCCCAACACAAGGTCTTTAAAGCTCTTCGGTCTTTGTATTTTCAGCATGCAGCTTTTCCTCCACTTCAAAAACGCTCTGCTCCGCAAGGGATTCCTCCGGCGAGCCGAGCTGTTCCGCAAACTCCAAAATGCGGCGCAGGCGGTGATTCACACCGGAACGGCTGATGGAAAGCCGCTCCCCCATTTCGCGCAGCGACATTTCTGGGTTTTCCAGCCGCAAAACGGCGGCCTCGCGCAGGTCGGCGGGCAGCTCGTCCAGCCCCACCTTGTCGCTGATGAGCGCAATGGCGGCAATCTGCTTTGTTGCAGCAGAGTACGTTTTATCAAGATTCGCGGTCTCGCAGTTCGAGACACGGTTTAAATTGTTGTAGGTCTCCTTGTACATTTTGATCTGCATCAGGTTCATGGCGGAGTTTACCGCACCCGTCAGCGTGAGGAAATCCTCAATGGCGGCGCTTTCTTTTATGTAGACAATGTAGCTGTTTTTTCTGCGTGCAATAGACGGCGAAAGCTGTGCGGCCTTCACGCGGTGCAGAACAGCCACAAGGTCTTCCGCAAGGTGCAGGTACGGCGTGGAAAACTCAAGGTGATACTCCTTCTGCGGGTCTGTGACCGTGCCGCAGATGAGGAACACACCGCGCAAAAACGCCGAAATGCAGCAGTCCTTTTGCAGATTTTCCTCATGAATATGCAGGTTCACGTCATTCTCATCATGCCCGAACGAACGGATCATCTGAATGCGTGCGGCTTCACCCGGAATGGTGATGGCATACGCGCCGATATTCTTGCGCCTTAACTGCGAGCGCACCTCGGCGTATACACCGGCCGAAACGGCGGCAGCCTCCGCCACACGGCGTGCAACGGCGGCATTTTCGCATACCATCTGCGATTCCCGCGCGGAAAAACACTTTGAAAAAAGCAGAAGGCCGTAGCATTCCGCTTTCAAACAGCACGCGCGCTTATTTTCAATCATACACAGCTCTTGCTTGCAATCCGCAGCAAATGACATGAAAACGGCTCCCTCCCGCTTTATTGTTTCGTGATATCCCGGTGCGAGACCGTGGCGTGAACGCCGTTTGCGACAAGGTGATCGTGCATATACTGCGCAAGCGCCACGGAGCGGTGATGCCCGCCGGTGCATCCGACCGCGATGACGAGCTGGCTTTTGCCCTCCTGAATGTAGAGCGGCAGCATGTAATCGATCATGTCCGTAAAGCGGGCTTTAAAGCCCTCGGTTTCCTTGCAGTTCATCACGTAGTCGCGCACGGGCGCTTCAAGGCCGGTATGTTCACGCAGCTCCTCCACGTAGAACGGGTTCGGCAGGCAGCGCACGTCAAACACAAGGTCGGATTCAAGCGGCAGACCGTATTTAAAGCCGAAGCTGATGCAATGCACCGTAATGGCGTCGTTGTCGTTCTGCAAAAACAGGTCGGAAATGCGCGCTTTCAGTCCCGCCGCCGGAATGTTCGACGTATCGATGACGTAATCGGAGACCTCTTTGACCGGGCGCAGCATCTCGCGCTCCAGGCGCACGGCCTGCTCCAAAGAGCCCTGCATCGCTTCGGAAAGCGGGTGCTTGCGGCGCGTCTCCTGAAAGCGGTTGACAAGCACGGGCTCGGACGCATCCATAAACAAAATTTTATACGGCTCGTTCTGCGCCTTCAGTGTTTCGAGCGCGCTGAAAAATGACTTAAAAAGCTCGCCGCCGCGGGTATCCGTGACGACCGCCACGCGGCGCTGAATACCCTCGGATTTATCGCAAAGATCGTAAAAGACCGGAATGAGCGCCGGGGGCAGATTATCGACACAATAAAAGCCGATATCCTCCATGGCGTGCATGGCGCGCGTTTTGCCCGCGCCGGATAAGCCGGTCAAGATCACAAATTCCATTTTAAAAACCACCTTTTCGGCAGCCAAATGCCACCGTAAATCCCACAAATTTTACTCGTTGAGCGAAATGCGGCGAATTTCCGGCTCCAGCTCCACGCCGGTCGCCTGAAAAACTGTATCCTGAATGGCGCGGATGAGCGCTTCCACATCGGCACACGTCGCACCGCCTTTGTTCACAATGAAGCCTGCATGCTTTTCGCTGACGCACGCGCCGCCCACGGCAAAGCCCTTCAGGCCGCACTGTTCAATGAGCGTACCGGCAAAATAGCCCTCCGGACGCTTGAATACGCTGCCCGCGCTCGGCAGCTCGAGCGGCTGCTTTTCGCGGCGACGGCGCATGAAATCTTCCATTTTCGCGGTGATCTCCGCTTCCGCACCGCTTTCAAGACGCAGCTCCGCGCTTGTGATGATGCGCTTCGTGCCCATAAAGGCGCTTTTGCGGTAACCGAACGCGAGGTCTTCCCCGCTCATTACGCCGGGCGTGCCGTCCGCTTCAAGAAAATGGACGCGTTCGACGACCTGCTTCATCTCGCCGCCGTAGGCGCCTGCGTTCATGTACACTGCGCCGCCGAGCTGCCCCGGAATGCCCCACGCAAATTCAAGGCCCGTGAGCCCCTGCCCACGTGCAAAGCTGCATACCGTCGCAAGTGATGCACCCGCGCCGCACAAAACATGACCGCTCGCAAGGCTCTGCACTTTTTTAAAATCGCCCTGCAGCGTCAGCACCGCGCCGCGCAAGCCCTCGTCCGGCACAAGCAGATTGGAACCGTTGCCGAGGATGAAATACGGGACATTCTCGTCACATACAGCATTTAAAACCGCCTGCAATTCAGAGACGGTCTTCACTTCGACAAACCGATCCGCCGGGCCGCCGATCTTAAACGACGTGTGGGCGGACATGGGCTCATCGGTCTTATAGCATACGCCGGCACTTTGTAGTGCGGCGTCAAATTTACGGTAATCAGACATTCTCAAAGCTCCTTAAAATAGCATCGGCATCCTTGCGGTTTTCAAGGATGTTCGTGTGCGCGCGCAGATACTCGATGAGGCGGTTCGTGTTCGCGTTGAGAATCAGCTCCTCCGGAAACGCAATCTCGCGCAGCATCTCGAGCGCCGCAGTGTGATCCTTCACCTGCGTCTCAAAATGCGCGTCCGAACTGACGATAATCGGCACACGGTGCTTTTTGCAGCACAGCGCAATCTCGCGGCAGTTCGGGATATTCGCCTTGCGCACCTCAAAGGAATGCGAGTTAATCTCCACAAGCTTGTGGTTTCGACCGAACTCCGGAATGACCGTTTCATAATCGTAGCGGAACTCCGGACTGCCGCTGTGGCCGATAACATTCACCTTCGGATCGTGTGCAATGTTGAGCCAAAGCTGCGTGCATTTTTCGACCGTGGGATTCTCAAGTCCCGGCAGTCCGAGGTTGTGAATGGACGCCACAAGCCAGTTGACGTCGCGGCGTTCGGTCTCATTGATGTCGAGCGTGCCGTTCAAATCGATGACATTCGCCTCCATGCCCGCAATGAGCAGAATGCCGCGGTATAAAAGCGGCAGTTCATGCATGGAATTAAAGAACCACGGGCCGGGCGCACCGGGCATGGTGCGGGCGTGGTCGGTGATGGCGATGGCTTTGAGGCCCTTTTCCGCAGCGGAATCGACCATTTCGCGAATGGTACTGTACGCATGCGTAGACGCCAGCGAATGTGTATGCAAATCTGCAATGATGTTATACATGATGATGTTTTCTCACTTTCAGCTAACCTTAAACGCGGTTAAAAGTCTTTGATGAAATTTTCTTCAGGAAGTTTACAGGTTCTTAGGGCAGCGCCCTAAGCCGCTTTCCGCAGAAAGCGAAACCCTTTTGCCTACCAAAAGATCAGGAAGGTAGATCGGACAATCCGGTGAATTGTCCGACCGCAGGAAACCCTATCAAAAGGAGTTCCTGAACAAAATGCCAAAACATCTTGTTTTATACTAAAATCATGCTGTTAAATATCCAAATCTCTCTTAATCTCCTCGTGCGGCATCATGGAAGCATCCATGCCGAGCGCGGAGAGCAGCTCGTAGGCGGCGTTGTAGCCCATTTTCTTCTGGCGGTTGTTCATCGCCGCAACTTCAATGATGATGGCAAGGTTACGGCCGGGCTTTACCGGAATCGTCATCACCGGCACCTTGATGCCGAGAATTTCCGTGTATTCGCTGTCCATGCCCATGCGGTCGTAGACCTTCGTTGCGTCCCAGATCTCCAGGTTGATGCACATGTCGATTTTCTCCTGCAGCTTAACGGCGCCCATACCGAAAATGCGACGGGCGTTGATGATACCGATGCCGCGCAGCTCGATGAAGTGACGGATGTTCTCCGGGGACTGACCGACGAGCGATTTGCTGGATACGCGGCGAATTTCCACCGCATCGTCCGCGATGAGACGGTGGCCGCGCTTGATGAGCTCAATGGCCGTCTCGCTCTTGCCGACGCCGCTGTCGCCGACAAGCAGAATACCTTCGCCGTAAACCTCCACCAAAACGCCATGGCGTGTGATGCGCGGCGCAAGCTCGACGTTCAAATACGCAACAAGCGACGCGACAACATTTGAGGTCGACTCCGTCGTGCGCAGCACCGGCACGTGGTACGTTTCGGCAATCTCCATGAAGTCCTTGCCGGGGTCAATACCGCGGGCAACAATCACTGCCGGCGGCTTCAGGGACAGGTAGCTATCCAGCGCCATGGCGCGGCGCGACGGCTTTAAGCTCTCCAGCATGTACATTTCCGCACGGCCTAAAACGGCGATACGGTTCGGGTCAAAATATTCGTGGTAGCCGTTCAGCTCCATGCCGGGGCGAACAACGTCTCTCGATTGAATCAAAATATCATCGGCGCTCTTCGGCAGAAAAGCGGTCTCAAGCTGTAACTCGTGAATGATCTTGGAAAGCGGTATGGTGTAAACTTCCGGCATCGTGATCTTCCTCCCTAAAGTTAAGACGGCTGCAAAAGCCTTTTTATGCTGTTTTAGCGGCTTTTGCTCCCTTGTTTTCGGCGTCCCACACAAAGCACGCCTAAGGTATCTGTTATTTTATATTATTATAGCGGATTTGCCGCCAAAAATCAACTTAAACTCCGCTTTCCGCCGTGGCGTATTAATTCTTCTTGAAAAGTCCGTTTTTGTGCGCTATACTGGTGAAAGCAAAGCGCTTTCGCGCACGAAAGGACGGTGAGCGATATGGTTCGGATCAATTACCACGCATTTTGCTTCCGAATCCGATTCGATGTGCTCCGTGCAGGCTCTATGGACAGAGACTAAGGCTATCCATTTGTACGGAGCGATTCTTTGGATCGCCTGATGTATTCTGCCTCGGCCTGCTTTTTTGAATGTACAAATCAATTCAAAAACAGGAGCGATAAAAATGACAGAATTCAGTTTTTCACATGTAAATAAAAATTTCGGCTTCAAGCCCGTCTTAAAAGATTTGAGCTTTGAAGTGATGACCGGCGAGCGCGCCGCGCTCATCGGGCGCAACGGCACGGGTAAATCGACGATTTTAAAGCTGCTTGCGGGCGAAGAAAGCCCGGACAGCGGTGAAATCTCCCTGCGCCGCGGTGCGAACACTGCGCTTTTGGAACAGATTCCCCGCCTGCGCGGCAAAGACGCAACCGTGTACGACGTGCTTTGCGAGCCGTTTGCGGAAGTTTTCTCCGTTGAAGCGAAGCTGCGCGAACTGGAAGAAAAGATGACGGAGGATTTCGAGCGCTATGCCGACGCATACACCGAGGCGCAAAGCCGGTATGCGGCGCTTGGCGGCTATGACGCAGAAACGCGGCTGAAAAACATTGTGCAGGGGTTTAAGCTGAACGACCTGCTCGAGCGGCCGTATAATGTGCTCAGCGGCGGGCAGAAGACCGTTGTGAACCTCGCCGCCGTCGTCCTGCGTGAGCCGGATATTCTGCTGCTCGACGAGCCGACAAATCACCTCGACATGCAGACGCTCGACTGGTTTGAGGGCTTCCTCGCAAAATACCGCGGTACGGTTTTAATGGTCTCGCACGACCGCCGGTTTTTAGACCGTGTGGCAACGCGCACGCTCATTTTAGAGGACGGCATCTGCACAAGCTACCCCGGCGGCTACACGGCTGCGAAAGAGGAACAGGAACGCCAGATGCTCCTCGAATTCGAGCAGTACAAAAACCAGCAAAAGCAGATTGAAGCAATGAAAGCCGCCATCAAACGTTTTCGCGAGTGGGGCGCGCAGGCGGATAATCCGAAGTTCTTCCGCCGCGCCAAAATGCTGGAGCTTCGCCTTGAGAAAATGGAGATGATAAAGCGCCCGCAGCTTGAAAAGCCCAAAATCCCGATGCGCTTTGCGGGCGACCGCACCGGGCGCGAGGTTTTAAAGCTTACGGGTTTCTCCCTTTCGTTCGGCAAGACCGCGCTGTTTGAACAGGCAGAGCTGCTTGTGGAGGAAAAAGACCGCATGGCGTTTCTCGGCGCGAACGGCACGGGCAAAACATCGCTTTTACGCGCAATTTTCGGGGATGTCCCATTTTCCGGCACAGCGAAGTTCAACCCCTCCGCGCAGCTTGGGTATATTCCGCAGGAAATCCGCTTTTTAAACGACAAGGACAGCGTGCTCGAAGCATTCCGCCGCGAGTGTGTTTGCGGCGAGGGCGAAGCGCGGCAAATTTTAGCAAAGTATTACTTCTGCGGCGCGGCGGTGATGAAGCGCGTCTCTTCTCTTTCGGGCGGTGAAAAGGTGTTGTTAAAGCTCGCCGTTCTTTTGCAGAACCGCGTGAACTTTCTCATTCTCGACGAGCCGACGAACCACATCGACATTGAAACGCGCGAGATGCTTGAGGACGCTTTGTTGGAGTTCTCCGGCACCTTGTTGTTCATTTCGCACGACCGCTATTTCATCGATAAACTTGCGACGAAGATCGCCGTACTCGAAAACCGGAAAATCAACGTTTTCGACGGCACCTATGCGGACTATCTGCGCGTGACGGGTCACGCATAAGCGGGCCGAAATGCAATGAAATAACAAAAGCCTTACGCCTTGCTCTTTTTTGAGCTTGGTGTAAGGCTTTTTGCCGTTTATGCTTTCTTTTTCAGCGGATTCCACACGCCAAAAAGGTAAAACGCGAGCGACAATGTGCTGGAAATTATCCAGCCGAACGGCCACGAAAGCCAGATGCCCGTGACGCCGAACGGGTGCACCAGAATAAACGCCAGAACAACGCGCAGAATGAGGTCTAAGAACGTGGTAATCATAAAATATACCATTGCGCCCGCACCGCGCAGCACGCCGTCCGCGGCAAGCTTTAATGCGAGGAACAGGTAGCACAGCGAGACAATAAGCAGAAATTTTTTGCCGATCTCGATGGCCTCCGCCGAGGTGCTGTTCATAAAGAGCAGCAGGAGGTTTTCGCCGCAGAACACATACGCGCCCATAAAGACGAGCGCCACAGCAAACGACATCACAAGCCCTGCTTTGAAGCCGCTGCGCACGCGTTCCATTTTGCCCGCGCCGATGTTCTGCCCCGTAAAGCTCGAAACCGAGTTGCTGAGCGCCGTCAGCGACGTGATGGCGAACGTGTTGAGCTTTACGCCTGCGGAATAGCCCGCGATGGCGGAGGAGCCGAAACCGTTGACAAGTCCCTGAATGCACAAATTGCCGACCGAAACGAAGCTTTGCTGCAAAATGCTCGGAATGGCTACGATCGAAATACGGCGCAGCATCGCACCGGAAAACAGCGCAGGCTTTTCTTTTGTCTCAACGGACTTTAAGCGGCGCAAGACCGCCCAGAACGCACACGCGGAAGCCACGCCCTGCGCGAGGAACGTCGCCCACGCAACACCGCCGACGCCCCAGTGGAATACGATGACGAACACGGCGTCGAGCACGATATTGCCGACGGACGACGCGATCAAAAACCACAGCGGCGTTTTGCTGTCGCCGAGCGACGTGAACACGCCGGAAGAAATGTTGTAGATAAAAAGGAATAAAAGCCCCCAAATGTAAATAGCAAGGTACAGCGCCGTATCTTCCATGATGTTCTCCGGCGTGCTGAGCATGCGTAAGATTGGCTCGCACAGCACCGTGCCGACGACCGTGAGCACCACGCCAAGCACCGCAACAGAAATAAAACCCGTATACGCCGCCGTTTTCATTTCTTTAAAATCCTTCGCGCCGAAAAGCTGCGAGATGACGACCGAAATACCGATGTTCATGCCGAACGCGACCGCCATGAAGATCATCGTCACGGGGTACGAAGCGCCCACCGCCGCCAACGCGTCTTCACCCGCAAATTTGCCCGCGATGACGCTGTCTGCGATATTGTAAAGCTGCTGGAACGCCACGCTCAAAAGCATCGGCAGCGTGAACCGCAGCAAAACACTCGCCGACTTGCCGGTCGTTAAGTCCTTATTCATGTCCGTTTCCCCTTCTCTTTTCAAATACGCACATTATTATAAGGAATTACAACCAAAACGGCAATATTCAAAATGACCAAGCATTTTCACCCACGCGCGGAAAAGACTGCGCGTTCGGCAAAATCCCGCCCAAAGTCATAAACAAAACCCGCCGAAAAACGCATTTAAAACGTCTTTCAGGCGGGTTTGTTCACTTCTATGCACGTCAGCGCGCCGTTTTCCGCTTTGTACAGGCGCGTGCAGTATTTCAGCGCGCCCGGGCGATGCGTCGTCAAAATGCACGCGGTATCCGGCAGCGCGGTTAAAAGATTTTTCAGAACCTGCGCTTCGGTCTTTTCATCAAGCGCCGAGGTCGCTTCGTCAAGGAGCAGGATCGGCGCGCCGCGCAGCACCGCGCGGGCGATGGCGATGCGCTGCGCCTGTCCCTCGGAAAGCCCGCCGCCATGCTCCGCGATCTTCGTGTTCACGCCGTTTGGCAGCGATGACACAAACGCCCATGCGCAGGCGGTTTTGAGCGCCGCTGTCATTTCCTCCTCCGTGGCGTTCTCTTTTGCCATGCGCAGGTTCTCCGCAATCGTGCCGGAAAACAGCGTGCTGCCCTGCGGTACATACGAAAACGCACAGCGCGTCTCGGCGCTGATGACGATTTCGCATCCATTTTTCCCGCGCAGCACAGCACGTCCGCTTTCCGGGTAAACGAGTCCGAGCAAAACACGCACCAGCGTCGTTTTCCCCGCGCCGGATGTGCCGACAAGTACGGCAATCTCCCCCGGCCCTGCCACAAACGATACGTTTTTCAGCACCGCTTCGCCGTTTCGGTATGCGGCTGTCACATTTTTGAGTTCTACCATCAGTGCGCCCTGCGGCAGTGCCGTTTTACCGTGGCGCTCCTTCGGCAGCTCGCAAAGCTCACGCACACGGTGTGCAGAGATCGCCGTGCTCAAAAACTTCGGGATAAGCCCTGCGGCACTTTCAAACGCACTTGTCAGGCTGCTGCGCTGCTGCAAAAAAAGTGTCAGCGTACCGAATGTAATGGCACGCGTCCACAATAAATACAGCCCGTAGCCCATGGCGGTAAACTGCGTGAACGCCCCCGCAACCCGCAAAAGCGCATTCACACGCACGGAAAACATGTTGTATTGCAAACTGCATGTGCGCAGCGCTTCCTGTTTTTCCTTTAGCTTTCGGCTTTGGCTTTGCATTGTGCCGAGCGATTTCACCGTGTCGACCGTGTAAAACGTCTCCGCTTCAAACGCGGTCATTTCGCTGCCGAGGCGGCGCAGCTTATTTTCAAATGCCCGCCGCTTTTTGAGCACGGCGGCAGACAGCAGCAACACCACCGGCGCGCCGCCGAGCGCGATGAGCGCCATCACGGGGCTGTAAATCCAGATGAGGAAAAACACCGCGCATAGCCTGTAAGCCGTCACTAAAATTTGCGGCAGCCAGCTCACTGCCCCGCCGCCCACAGCGCCCGTATCCGTTTCAAAGCGGTTTAAAATGTCGCCGCAGGAAAACGCGTGCAGCGCCTGCCAGTCCGCGTCTAAAATGCGGTCGAACACATCGGCGCGCACGTTGTTATTGAGGTCAATCTCCAGCTTTTTCAGCACGCGGCTCACCACGCAGTCGAACGCGATGGAGACCGCCGTGCTGCCAATAGCCGCGAAAACCAAAAGCGGCAGACGGGCGGTATCGTACCCCGTGACGATGTCGATGAGGTACTTGCCCGCCACGCTGCCGAACAGACCGACCGTGGTACCGAGCACGCCGAGCGCAATATACAGCGCGATCATTTTCTTGCAGCGGCGGCTGTACGTGAGCAGCCATTTCCAGTCCGCCAAAACCTCACTGAGCGCGCAAAAGCGCACTTTGTTTTCTTTACGCTCCATTTGGCACCTTTTCTTTTCGGGCATGGCGGCGCGCAAGCATCGCGATAAAAAGCGGCCTTACCGGTATTAAAACGAGCCATACGGTTTTGAAAAACCGCCACAGCGCACTGTTTCGGCCGTACCACTTACCCTTGCGGCGCACGGCAAGGACAAGGCAGCAAATTTGCTCGCCGTGCACGGGGCCCTCGGGGTCGGTCTGGCTGTCGCCAAGGAGATACCACCCGCTTTTCGTCACGCGCCAAACGCGGTGCAGAACATACTGCCCATCTAACCGCCGAAACAGCACGATCTCCCCGCGCTTTGGCGGGTGCGTGCATTTTACAAGCCGCACGGCGTCCCGCCCGTGGATGAGAAACGGCGCCATACTGCTGCCGAACACCGGCATTTCCATCACGCCGCCCGCTTCCGTTTCGGAAAGGATCGCGCCGATGTACGCGCGCAGCCCCGCAGCATCTATAAGCATGCGCGCAGGCGGACGGTCTCCGCCACGGTCGCGGGGTACAGCGCCTCATACAGGCAGTCGACCGCTTCTTCCGATATAGTACAATCCAGCAAAAACGCCGGTACGCGGCGCAGCAGTGCTTCCACGGCATCGAGCACACGCGCAGATTCCGCCTGATCCCAGCGGTTCACCGTCACCTGTCCGTAAAGCCGCAAAAATGCCTCCCCGCGCGAGAGCCTGCGCACGGCGTTCTTTTTCGCCTGCCGCAGCAAAACGACGGCGCTCAACCGCGCATCCGCATTTTGGCAGATGCCCGACGTGCCGCAGACCGGCCAACCGCGCGCCATCCAGCAATCCTGCACCTTCTGCAATAAAGCGCGGTCGCCGTTGATGATCTCCGCCCCGGCGTATTGCGCCCAGAGCGAGGCCTGCGTGCTCTTCCCCGTGCCGGACGGTGCCGAAAACAGAATAGCCCGTCCGCGGTGGCGTATGTAGGCGCTGTGCAGAATAAAGCTGTCCTTTTGCAGCATGCGGCGCTCAAGCGCGAAAAGCGACGCGAATACCGGGTCAAACACAAGGCAGCCGCGGCAGTCTTCGGCGATCATCACCTCGGCGTGCGTGTCGTCCAGCTCGCGATACAATGCGTAAAAGCCAAGCATGCCCTGTATACCCAAAAGCCTCGATTCCTTTTCGCCGTCGCGATACACGATGAGGTCTTCCCGTACGGCCGTGCACACGCCGACGGGGTTCGGGATGCTCTTTACAAAGCGCAGCGTGTAGAAATACGCAGGCTGCACGTCTTTCGTTTCAAAACGCAGAAAATTCGGTGGAAAAACGAGTGTATCGGGGTGATCTGCCGCAAAGCAGAAACCGCCCAACTTAAAGAGCCTGTGCATGGGGTACAGTCTCTCCTTTCTTCAAAATTTCGGGCGCTGTGCTTTCCGCGCACAGCAGGCGGTAGAGCGCTTTTGTGTAGGCGCATACATAAGGCGGCACCGTGCCGAACGCGCCGCCCTCGCGCAAAGACGATGCCGGACACGCGCGGCACAGCGGACGCAGCTTGCATACGACGCACGCTTCATTCTGTTTAAGCGCCGCAGATTTCTCCCGCACCGCACGCCAAGCGGCCTGCACGTCGTTGTGTTCGATCGGCACGGAAAGCGCCCCGAGCATCACGCACGGGCGCAAATCGCCGCGCCAGCCGACGGCAAACGAACACCGCCCTGCAAGGCAGCGCATGCCGGCTTCCGTTTCCGGAACAGCGCTTTCCAGCGCCTGTACCGTGCGTTGCGCATATTCGTGAAAACCGACTGTGCCAAGCTTTATTCTCGTCGCTGCAAGGCTTGCGGCCGCGGCTTCCTCCGGCGAGAGCCGCGCTTCATGCTGTCCGCTTTTTGTGGACAGCATATAGGTGTCCGGCTCCAACTCTAAATTTCGTTCCTTTGTGATTTGAAATAACGTTTCAAGGTCATGTCGGTTTTGTTTTACCACGCTGACACCGACCTTCACCGGCACGCCGTGCGCCTGCAAAAGCTGAATGCCGCGCATTGCTTTTGCGTACCCGGTCTCGTCACCGCACAGCGACTTGTAGGTCTCTCCGCTTGCGCCGTACAGCGTAACGTTCACGCGGCGCGGCGGATTTTTCGCAAAAAACGCCGCCCAGTCTTCATTCAAAAGCGTGCCGTTCGTGTTCACCGTAACGATCATACCGCGCTTTCGCACCGCGAGATACACCGCGCGAAACGCGGGGTACAAAAGCGGCTCGCCGCCCGTGAGCAGCAAAAACAGTGTGCCTGCGTCGCGTAGCTTTTCCGCAAGCGCTGTCCACTCCTCCGCCGTTTGCAGGCGGCTGATTTTCTCCTGCTCTGTCCTGTTCATGCGTACATAACACATTTTGCAGTTTAAGTTACAAAGTGGGTTCAGCTCAAAACTGCCGGTGATGGGCACGCCCGCTTTGGCGGCGCGGCGCAGTAAAAACGCTTCCGCTGTGTCTTTCTCCGGGTGCATCACGAGTGGTTCGGCCGCTCGTTCTGCGTCAGCGTTGTGGTGACATGGTAATCGTCAAAGTTCCATACAGGTGTCGCATTTCCGAACCAGTCCACGACGAATGCGTTCTTCGCCGGCATCACGGAATCCTGCCCGGTGATGGAATACTGCTGTCCGCACGCCTCGTTATAGTACTTTCTGCTGTCAATGCCGCGGTCATACACACCGTTGCCGTTCGAGTCCAAAAACACCTCTCCCGAAATATCGCACACGCCCGTGTAGCACGCGGCGATATACTCGTTTGCCTCAAACACCTCCGTTTGCAGCATTGGAGCGCTCCATGCTTTTTTCATTTTATACCGCCTTTCCTTCCGTTTTTTCCGCAGCGGAAGCCACGCGCAGCAGCCCTGCGCGCAGCCCTGCCCGTACAAAGTTTTCTATGCCGCGCAGCATTTCTGCCGGCTGCCCGGTGTACTGCGCCTCTGCCGCAGCCGCGGCTTCTGCCACCGTGCACGGGTGCTGAAACTGCATCCACAAAAACCGTCCCGTTTCGTTTAGCGCGGTGATGCGGTTCTGCGGCGCGTCCGTCTCCCCGGCAGGGATCAGCACGTACAGCCCGGCGATCTCCCGCAGCAGGTGCCTGCCGTTTACATAAAACCTTTTCCTGTCATTCGGCGGCAGCCCTGCCGTTTCCATTTCCGGGCTTTTCGCTTTTTCCGCCCGCTCCATGCTTATCCCTGCCTTTCTGCTTCGTGGCTTCGGTTATAATCATAACAGAATTTTTGGTATTGTCAACCAAATATATTTTGTAAAATTCAATCATAATCAGTAAAAATCAATATATATGTGCGTCTTTTTGTCAAAAAAAGAAGAGCCGTGCAGGAAAACGGGGTGCGATTTTTCCGTTTTCCGCACAGCTCTGAGCTTTATCGGTATTCTGTTTTCACATTGTGATCATGACCTGTACGTTCGGGTTCTTCTCTCCGACAATCACGATCATCTCAATCATTTTGTTTACATAATCTAAAAGTGCACCGGAAATTTTGCCGTAGTCCGTAAACTCAATTTCCGCTTCCGTTTTCGGCATTTCCAGTGCCGCCTGCAAAGCTTCCAACGTCGGTGCAACGCGGCGCAGACGCAGCTCCGCGTTGATATACTCGTGCAAATCGCGAATGTCCTTCACGTCCGTCAGCTTTATTTCTGCTCGCATACGCTTTTCCCTTTCGTGATGTAAATTTCGCGCATAAAGACCTCGTCGCGCGCAGCGGTAATCTGTACGCGCACGCCGGAAAGCTTTTTGTTCGTGTGGCCCGTCAGCGGGTTCTGCACGGCGAACGGATCTTCCAGCTCGCAGATGTGCTTATTGCCGATGCACGTGCCCTCGAATAACGCGTAATCCGCCTTGTTTTCTTCGTCGATGCCGAGAATGCGGAAGCCCTCCACGCGCTGACCGTGCGTGAGATCCTCGCGCAGCACAACGCAGCCGATCTCCACCGGCCCCTCGGTCTTCAGCTCATACACGGGCTGCGTGGGCGTGCCGCCGATGCGCTCCACCGTGCACGGAATGCGGTTTTCGGTCGTCTCGCGGATGAGGTCGCCGAACTCCTTCAAGCGCTTCACGTCGCGTTCATCGAACTTGCCCTCGCGCGTCGGCGGTACGTTAAGGTTCAGGCAGGCGTTTGCGCCGCAGGAACGCAGGTAGGTATTGTACAGTCTCTCAAGCGAATGCGGTTCCTCGTTTTCGTGCCAGAACCAGCCTGGACGAATGGACATGTCGATCTCCGCCGGTGCGAAAACAAGCCCCTTCGAGTAGAGGATGTTCGGCATGGTGCCAATCTCGCGGTTCGTGTTGTACATGTAGCGCAAAGAGCCGTCTTCTGCCATCGGACCCGCGCCGGTCTGCACCTCGCTGTAAAAGCACAGCTCGCTCGGCACAACGGCCCATTCGGCATGGCGCGCCTCTCCGGCCTCATTGCCGCACCAGCGGGTATCCGGGCCGAAATCATTGAAAATAACGGCGTTCGGCTGATACTTGCGAATGAGCTCAAAGTAACGCGGGAAGTCGTATTCCTGCTTTTTGCCGTTTTCGCCCTCGCCGCAGGCGTTATCGAACCACACGCAGAAAATATCGCCGTAGCCGGTCAAAAGTTCCGTCAGCTGATTGCAGAAGTAATCGTTATATTCCGGCGTGCCGTAATATTTTGAGTTGCGGTCCCACGGAGAAAGATAAAAACCGAACTTGATACCGCCGCGCTTGCAGGCTTCTGCGGCTTCACGCACGACGTCCCCCTTATAAGGGCTGTTTTTCACGCTGTGCTCCGTGTATTTGCTCGGCCACAGGCAGAAGCCGTCGTGGTGCTTCGCCGTGAGGATGAGTCCCTTGAGGCCCGCAGACTTCACCGCTTCCACCCACTGGTCGCAATCGAGCGCGGTGGGGTTAAAAATCTTCTCGTCCTCTGTGCCCTCGCCCCATTCGCGGTCCGTGTAAGTGTTCACACCGTAATGCACAAACGCATAGCGTTCCATCTCAAACCAATCAAGCTGTCGTTTAGACGGCACCACATGCGCCGCCTCTTTCAAAAATTCAACCATACTGTCCTCCCGAATTTCGGTTTTGCTGCTCTGCTCGTATTATAGCACAACCGCGCAGAATGTCAAAAATAAAAATGCGGCGCAGAAAGCTCGCTTCCGTACCGCATTTAACCGTTATTTTAGAACGTGACGCGCACCGTGGTGCCCTTGTTCGGCTCGCTTTCAAGCGACACGCGCGCATGGTGGAACATGGCGCCGTGCTTTACAATGGAAAGCCCAAGTCCCGTGCCGCCAATCTGCTTGGAGCGGCTCTTATCCACACGGTAGAAGCGCTCGAACACGCGCTCGCGGTCGGCCGCCGGAATGCCAATGCCCGTATCGCTGACCTGCATATATGCGTGGCCGCCTTCCGTGCCGGTGGAGATCACCACGCGGCCGCCGGGACGGTTGTACTTTACAGCGTTATCCGCAAGGTTATACAGCATCTCGTCTAAAATGTACGGCACGCCGGTGACGAACGCCGCGCTGCCCTGCACCGAGATGACAATACTGTTCTGCTGCGCCGGGATTTTCAGACGGCAGGCCACCTCCTGCGCAACGGCGTAAAGGTCTGTATCGGCGCGGCCCAGCTCTACCGCATTTTCGTCAAGCTTTGAAAGCTTCAAAATATCCTCAACAAGCGTGATAAGCCGCTGTGCTTCGGTATAAATGTTGTTCGCAAAGCGCGGCACATCGGCACTCTTGACGAGCCCGTCCTTCATAATCTCCGCATAGCCCGAAATAGAAGTCAGCGGCGTTTTGAGCTCATGCGAAACGTTCGTGGTGAACTCGCGGCGCAGGCGCTCGTTCTCTTCCTTTTCGGTAACGTCCAGCAGCACGATCACCGCGCCCTGCACGCCGTTATCGTTCGTAACGGGGTTCGCGATGAGACTGTAACTGCGCCCCGCCAGCTTTGTGATGCGCTCGCTCGCCGTACCCGTCAGCGCGGAATCCACTGCATCGCGGAAATCGGGGCTGCGGTTAAACGCCAGCACGCTCTGTGGGCGGTCGTCCTCCGGGTGCACGTCCAAAAGGCGCACAGCGCTCGTGTTGTACGAAAGCACATCGCCCTTTGCATCCACCACAATAAAGCCCTCGCGCATGTTTTCGGTGATGGCGGTAAACTCCGTCTGCTTGCGGTGCAGCTCTTCCATTTTCTCCTTGATGGTCTCGTTCTGGCGCTGCAAGCGCAAAAGCAGCGGCGAAAGCTCGCCGTACACGTCGTTTTCCATCGGGTGGTCAAGGTCAATGGCGTTGACCGGCGCCACAATCTGCTTTGTGCGGTACGTGGAAAGCAAAATGGCCAGCACCAAAATAATGACGGAGCACAGCAGCATCCACGGCACCATGCGCTCAATGGAGCCGAACACCGTCTTCATACCGACCGAAAGGCGCAGCACGCGTCCGTCCGAGAGCATCACAGCGTAGTTATACGACTGCACATTCAGCGTATCGGATTCACGCACGGATTCCCCCGCACCGTTTTCTCTTGCAGCAATGACCTCCGGGCGGTCGTTGTGGTTTTCCATGTTTGCGGCATCTGCAACACTGTCAAATCGCACCGCGCCGTCCGTATCGATGACGGTCACGCGCACAGACTGCGCGGCAGCTGTATCATACCCGGCGGAGCGGATGTCGGAAAGGTAATCGTCCCCGCCAAGGGCGATGCCGTTTTGAATGTAGCGGCTTTCCGCTATGGTCGCCTTTTTCACGATTTCCAGCGAATCGTAGTACGAAACGACGCCGGAAAGCACCATAGAAAGTAAAATGGAAAGCAGCGCAATGCACGACATGCTGAAAATGATCTTTTTCTTCATGCGTCTTTCTCCTCTTTAATCCTGTGCCAGCCGGTAGCCCACGCCGCGCACGGTCTCAATGAGCGCACCGGCATCGCCGAGCTTTTGCCGCAGCGTGCGGATATGCACGTCTACCGTGCGGGTCTCGCCGCTGTAATTGTAATCCCAGATCTTCGTGAGAATCTGATCGCGCGAAAGCACCACACCGCGGTTTTCCAGCAGATAGCACAGCAGTTCAAATTCTTTGTACGTGAGGATCACGGGTTCACCATCAACCGTAACGGCGCGGCGCTTCACATCCACCGCAAGCGAGCCCGCCGTAAAAAGCTTATCCTCCGCCGCAGGCTTTGCGGCCCTGCGCAGCAGCGCACGCACACGGGAGACAAGCTCCATCATGCCGAACGGCTTCGGCATGTAATCGTCCGCGCCGCTGTCCAGCCCAACCACACGGTCATATTCACTGCTTTTCGCCGTCAGCATCATCACGGGCAGGTCGGCCGTTTCCGCGCCCGCGCGCAGACGCTTCAAAATATGCAGACCGTCTTCGTCCGGCAGCATAATGTCGAGCAGCACGAGCTGCGGCAGCTCTTTTTCAAGCGCCTGCCAGAAATCGGCCGCATTCCGGAAGCCCTCGGCTTCAAAACCGGTGGTGTGCAGTGTATAGAGTACAAGCTCGCGGATGCTGTCGTCGTCCTCCACAAGATAGATCATAAACCCTTAAATCCTTTCTGTGCGGCTTTGCCGCTTAATCGTGCTCGCCGGTGAGTGAGAACACGACCCACTCCGCAATATTGACCGCGTGGTCACCGATGCGTTCAAAATACTTCGCCACCATCAGCAGGTCAAGGCATGTTTCGCCCTCCTCGGGCTTTTCGGCGATGAGTGCGATGATCTCACTTTTCACCTTGTTAAAAAGCGCATCTACTTCGTCGTCCGCATTTTCCACGGCGCGCGCAATATCAATGTCACGGCGCACAAACGAATCCACGCTGTTCGTCACCATTTTCACGGCAGCGCGCGCCATTTCGGCAATGTGCAGACTGCCCGGCAGCACCTCTGCGCGGATATGCTCGACCATTTCGGCAATATCCGAAGCCTGGTCGCCGATGCGCTCCATATCTGCGATCATCTTCATCGCGGCAGAGATGAGACGCAGGTCTTTCGCAACAGGCTGCTGCTGTAAAAGTAAGCGCAGGCAGATTGCTTCAATCTCGCGCTCCTTGCGGTCGATTTCCTGTTCCGTTTCGTCCACGGCGCGGCGCAGCGCTTCGTCTCGTGTCACAAGCACCTTTGCCGCCTGCGCAATGCCGTCTTCGCACAGTGCGCCCATGCGGATAAGCTCTGTATTGAGCAGCTCCAGCTGCTCGTCCAAACGATTTCTCATTGTAGTCACGTTCCTTTCTGCAAGCCTTAACCGAATCTGCCGGTGATGTAATCCTCCGTGCGCTTATCCTTCGGCATGGAGAATAAGCTCTCCGTCTCGCCGTACTCGATGACCTCACCGAGCAGGAAGAATGCCGTTTTGTCCGAGATACGCGCCGCCTGCTGCATGTTGTGCGTGACCATAACGATAGTATAATCCTTTTTCAGTTCCACCGCAAGGTCTTCTATCTTGGAAGTGGAGATTGGGTCAAGGGCGCTGGTCGGTTCGTCCATCAGCAGCACCTCCGGCTCCACAGCCAACGCGCGTGCAATGCACAGTCTCTGCTGCTGTCCGCCGGAAAGTCCCAGCGCGCTTTTCTTCAGTCTGTCTTTAAGCTCGTCCCAAATGGCGGCGTTTCTTAAAGAACGCTCCACAATGTCATCGAGCTTCGCCTTAGAGCGGATGCCGTGCGTGCGCGGTCCGTAGGCGATGTTGTCGTACACGCTCATCGGAAACGGGTTCGGCTTTTGGAACACCATGCCGATACGTTTTCTCAAAAGGTTCACGTCCATGCCGTGGTAGATGTCCTCGCCGTCCAATTTTACTGCGCCGGTAATCCGGCAGCCCTCAACGAGGTCGTTCATACGGTTCAAGGATTTCAGCAGCGTACTTTTGCCGCAGCCGGAAGGCCCGATGAACGCGGTGATCTCGTTCGGCTGAATTTCCATATGGATGGATTTCAGCGCATGGAAATCGCCGTAATACAAATTCAGATCTTCGATTGCCAATTTACAGCTCATATCGTTTCCCCTATCTTTTTCTGGTGTGATTTTCTAAAAGGCTCGCTTTAGCCCTGTTTCTTCGTAATTTTCTTCGCGACGAACGAGGACAGTGCGTTGATGCCGATGACGATAACAAGCAGCACAACCGCTGTGGCATACGTTTTGTCGATGTGCAGACCCTCGCTCGAAAGCACATACATGTGCACGGAGAGGGTTCGCACGGAATCGAACAGACCGCCGCCCGCCTGGCCCGGCATCTGCGCCACGGAGCCCGCAGTGTACATCAGCGCCGCGGATTCACCCACAACGCGGCCAATGGCCAAAATCACGCCGGACAAAATGCCCGGCACGGCGCTCGGCAGCACGATGTGAAACACCGTGCGCAGTCTGCCCGCGCCAAGCCCGAAGCTGCCCTCGCGGAAGGAATCCGGCACCGAGATGAGCGCCTCCTCCGTTGTGCGCATGATGAGCGGCAAAATCATGATGGCGACCGTAAACGCACCGGCGAGCAAAGAATAGCCCCAGTGCAGCGCCGTCACAAAGCACAGATAGCCGAACAGGCCGTACACGATGGACGGAATGCCCGAAAGTGTTTCGGTCGTGATGCGCACGAGCTGCACAAGCTTGTTGCCGCGCTTTGCGTATTCCACAGCGTAGATTGCCGCGCCGATGCCGAGCGGCAGTGCAATAACGAGCGCGATGATCGTCATGACGATCGTAGAAATCAGCGCCGGCATCAGCGACACGTTATCCGATGTATAGGTGAACGAGAAAAGATCCGGTGTGATATACGGGATGCCCTTCACAAGAATGTAAAAGATCAGGTATAAAAGCGTCAGCATCGTGATGAGCGACGCGCCGCAGACAAACAGCAGTAAGATGAGCGAAAGCGGCGAGCGCTTATACGCGCGCATTTTATCCTTGAAGGTAAGCTTGTTGATGGTCTCTGCCGCCACGGGTTTACAGGTACGTTCCATAGTCATTTCCGTATCCTTTCCGGGTCATGCCCTGTCTTTTCTGCGCAGAAGCGAGAACGTAACGTTGATCATTAAGATAAACACGAACAGCACGACCGCCGTCGCAATGAGCGCCTCGCGGTGCAGGTCTGTGGCATAGCCCATTTCCATAACGATGTTCGCCGTCATGGTGCGCACGCCATCGAGCAGGCCCTGCGGCATACGCGCCTTGTTGCCCGCCACCATGACGACCGCCATCGTTTCGCCGATGGCACGGCCGATGCCGAGCACCACACCCGCCAAAATGCCGGAACGCGCCGCCGGCAATGTCGCAAAGAACACGCTGCGCTCATGGCTCGCGCCGAGCGCCAGAGAGCCTTCATAGTAGCTGTCCGGCACGGCGCGAATGGCACTTTCCGAAACGCCGATGATTGTCGGCAAGATCATAATGCCGAGCAAAACGGACGCTGTCAGCATCGTGTTGCCCGCTACGCCGAAAATGTTCTGCACAAGCGGCACCAAAACAACGAGACCGAAGAAGCCGTACACAACGGACGGCACACCGGCCATCAGCTCCGTTGCAGGCTTTAAAATCTTATAAAGACCCTTCGGGCAGAACTTTGCAAGAAAAACCGCCGTCAGAAGTCCAATCGGCACACCGATGATGATTGCGCCCGCCGTGACGTAGAGGCTGCCGAGGATCATCGGCAGAATGCCGTAGATGTCGTTGCCCGGTTTCCACTTAGTGCCGAGCAGAAATTTAAACACACCGATCTTACCAATGGCCGGAATACCGTTTGCAAACAGAAACACGCAGATCAAAACAACGGCAAAGATCGATACGCAGGCTGTGAGAAAAAAGAGGATATGCATGAGAAGCTCTTTTATGTTGCTCCACTTCACGGTTTGCACGCACCTTTCAAACTTTCAAAACTACTTTAAAACTACTTTATTGGCTTCCTTGCGAAAAGAGCCGGACCTTTCCGCCCGGCTCTCCTGCGTTTTATGGATTGTTTCTTACTGAAGCTCGGACCAATCGGTCGTTTCGCCGGTGTAGATGCTCAAAACCTGCTCGCTCGTAAGGCCGGTCAGCGTGTTTTCCTTGTTGACGATAACAGCGATGCCGTCCTGTGCGATGACAGTCGGGGTAAGACCGGCTTCAAGCTCGCTGTCCTTCAGCTCACGGGAAGCCATGCCGATGTCATACGCACCGTCGATGGTGGAGGTCATGCCCGTGGTGGAGTCGCTCTGCTGCACTTCAACGGTAACGTCCGGGTTCAGCGCCATATAAGCTTCCTTCAGCTTTTCCATGACCGGCGTAACAGAGGAGGAACCGCCAACAACGACCTTGCCGGAAACGCCGGATGCCGCATAAGCCGGAGCCGCATCATCAACGGTGATATAACCGTTTTCGGAGACGACCTTCTGACCGTCAGCACTCATGATGAAGTTGATGAAGTCCTGTGCAACTTCGCTTGCCTCGCCCTTTGTTGCAATATTGAACGGACGAACAACCTTATAGGTGCCGGCCTTTACATTCTCAACGGTCGGCGCCGCACCGTCGATCTCCACGGCTTTGACAACGCTTTCGTCAAGGGAGCCGAGGGAGATATAGCCGATGGCCTTCGGGTTGCCCTGTACGGTGGTCATCATAACGGAGGTGCTGTTCGTAATCTGCGCATCATCCGTCGTCATATCTTCCTTTTCGCCAGCGTCGTTTTTCTGCTCGATGCCGAACAGCTCGATGAACGCGCCGCGTGTGCCGGAGCCGTCTTCACGGGAAAGAACGGTGATTTCGCCGGTCATGTCGCCGCCGGTCGTTTCTTCGGAGGAAGCGCTCTGCGCAGATGCAGCGGAGGATTCGGAGGACGGTGTCTCGGAGGAAGCGGAGCTTGCTGCGCCGCCGGAGCAAGCCGTCATAGCTGTCATGGTGAGAAGTGCGGCTGCAAGAACCGCGGTGATCTTTCTGAGTTTCATACGTTACTCTTTCCTTTCGGGAGCTTTCTGCTCGCCTTTTATCTTTTCCTTTGGTTTACAAGCGAAAGTATAGGGCCGTTTTGTAAACTCAAAAAGAAGTCTTGTGTAAAATCCACGTAAAACTGCTTAACATTTCGGGTTTTACAAAGCCAAAATCAAAAAGAACATTGAAAAAAAGCCCGTTTTGCGGTAAAATAAACCTATAAAACACGGAGGAGTTTTTATGCGCAGCGAAAAAGAAATGTATGACCTCATCCTCGGCTATGCAAATGCCGATGAAAATATCCGTGCCGTCATCTTAAACGGTTCCCGTGCGAACCCGAACCGTAAGCCCGACCCGTTCAATGATTTTGACATTGTGTACCTCGTGCGCGATCTTACTCCGTGCAAGGAAAAAGCCTATTATAAAGACTTCGGCGAAATCCTCGTCTTTGAACGCACCGACGAAAGCGAGCTTTTTAAAGAGCACTTTCCCGAGTTCGTATGCTATCTGATGCAGTTTGCGGACGGCAACCGCATCGACCTGACCGTATCGAGCATCGACCGCTGGGAAGTATATTGTTATGACGACCGCCTTTCCGTCGTATTATTAGATAAAGACAACGCCCTGCCGAAGCTGCCGGAGCCGAATGAGAGCACGCACTACGTCAAAAAGCCGACCGAGCGTATGTTTTTTGACTGCCGCACGGAGTTCTGGTGGGTCTCGCCGTACGTCTCCAAGGGCCTGTGGCGCGGCCAGCTCCTGTTTGCGCAGACGCACATGGAAATTTGTATTCGCAAAATGCTGCTGCAAATGATGAAATGGTACGCCGGAACGCTGCATGGGTTTGATTACAGCGCCGGCAAATGCGGTGACGCCTTAAAAGACCTTCTCCCCGCAGACATCTGGAACGGCTACCTTGAAACCTTCGCCGCATGCACCGAAGAAGACATTTGGCGCGCACTGTTTAAGGCAGGCGAGCTTTTCACGGAGCTCACCAAACGCACCGCAAAAGCGCTCGGCTTTACGGTCACGGACGAATACGACCGCCGCGTCACAAGCTTTTTAAAATACACAAAAGATTTGCCGAGAAACGCCAAAACGCTGGATTTTCATATTGACTAAAAGAAAGGACCCCTATATGCAGATATTATGTATCGGCGACGTGGTGGGCAGCCACGGGTGCGACTTTCTGCGCCGCACTCTCCCCGCCTTCAAGCGCACTAAAGGCATCGATGTCGTCATCGCAAACGGCGAAAACTCCTCGGACGGCAACGGCATCACCCCTGCCTCCGCAAACCACCTGCTCGATAGCGGCGTGGATATCATCACCACCGGAAACCACACCTACCGCCGCCGCGAATTTTACGATTATATCGATGAAAGCGACTGCGTCATCCGCCCCGCAAACTTCCCGCCGGAAGCCCCGGGTAAAGGCATGACCGTCTTAGATCTCGGCCGCACGCAGATCGCCGTCATCAACTTAATGGGCAATGTATACCTTGACGAGCACCTCGCCTGCCCGTTCCGCACACTCGATACGCTTTTAAAAACGCCCGACCTTCCGAAAATCTGCATCGTGGATTTTCACGCGGAAGCCACCGGCGAAAAGCGCGCGTTCGGCTATTATGCAGACGGCCGCGTCTCCGCCGTGTTCGGCACGCACACACACGTGCAGACAGCCGATGAAACCGTTCTGCCGAAGGGCACCGGATACATCACCGACGTCGGCATGACCGGCCCCATCGAGTCCGTACTCGGCGTCAGAGCGGAGCTCGTCATCAAAAAGCAGATAAGCAAAATGCCCGTGCGGTTTGATTTTGCGGACGGTCCGTGCAAGCTCGACTGCATTTTGTTCGATATCGATGAAAAAACAGGCCTCACCCGCAGCACAGAGCGTTTCTCCCTGCGCTAAACGTGATTTCTGTGCGGTATTACCCTTGTTTTTTCACGCAAACTATGGTATAGTGTAGTTTGAAAATACATGCAAATATCTATCGGGAGCCGGTTTTTCGCCTTCCGAACGTTTTTAGACAGGATGTGTATGCAGTGATTACAGGTAAACAGCTTCGCGACGCAGTCATCTCCGGCGCGAACAGCATATTGAAAAACCGGAAATTTGTGGATGACCTCAACATCTTCCCCGTTCCGGACGGCGACACGGGCACGAATATGTCCATGACGATCGGTGCAGGCAGCGACGCCATGCAGGCGCTTGCGGATAACGAAACGACCGCTAAGGTCGCAAAGACGGCGGCTTCCGCCATGCTGCGCGGCGCAAGAGGCAACTCCGGCGTTATCCTTTCCCTTCTGTTCCGCGGCTTCTCGAAAGGTCTCGAGGACACCGTAGAAGCAGACGGTACACAGCTCGCAGCGGCGCTCGCCATCGGCGTGGATTCCGCTTATAAAGCCGTCATGAAGCCGACCGAAGGCACCATTTTGACCGTTGCCCGCGTGGCGGCGGAAAAAGGCGCTGCAGCAGCCGAGATCGACAACGACCCCATTTACGTTTGGGATGCCATCTGCATGGGCGCGGCGGAAGCACTGGCCACCACACCGGATCTTCTCCCCGTTCTGAAAAAAGCAGGCGTCGTCGATGCCGGCGGTCAAGGCCTCTGCATGATCTTCGATGGCATGATGCAGGTCTTCAAGTACGGTGAGATCGTCAAAACCGACATGACCGAAGCCGAAAAGGCCGAGGAGACCGCCCAGTTCTTTGCAAGCGTTGCGGCGGAATTTGACAGCGAAATCAACTTCACCTACTGCACGGAGTTCATCGTCGGCCGCGACCCGGAGGTCACCACCGAGCCGAACGAGCTGCGTCTGTTCCTCGAAACCCTCGGCGACTGCGTTGTTGTGGTCGATGACGAGGAGATCATCAAGGTGCACGTACACACGGAACAGCCGGGTGTGGCGCTCACAAAAGCGCTGGAATTCGGTTCCCTGCTGACCGTAAAAATCGAAAACATGAAAGAGCAGCACAAAAAAGCTGCCGAACTCAATAACGCAAACCGCGCGGCTTACGAAGCGGCGCAGGCCAGCAAAGAGGAAAAGGAGACCTTAAAGCCCGTTTCCCCCGAAGAGGAACTCGGCTTTGTTTCCGTAGCGGCAGGCGACGGTCTGCGTGCACTCTTTGAAGAACTCGGCTGTGCACAGGTTGTCAGCGGCGGCCAGACGATGAACCCCAGCACGGAGGACATTGTCGAAGCCGTTCTTGCCACCCCGGCAAAGACGGTTTTCGTACTGCCGAACAACAAAAACATCATCCTTGCGGCAGAACAGACCGTGCCGCTCGTCACCGACCGCAAGATTATCGTCGTACCGACCCGCACCATCCCGCAGGGTCTCTCCGCTCTTCTGAGCTTTGACCCGGATGCTTCCGCAGACGAAAACGCTTCCGCCATGCTTTCCGCAGCGGAAAACGTCGCAACCGGCACGGTCACGTTCGCCGCACGCGATTCCGAATTCGGCGGCTTCAAAATCAAAGAGGGCGACACCATGGGCATGACGAACGGCAAGCTCGAGTTTGTCGGCGACACGCCGGTGCGTTCCGTCTACAAGGTCGCAAAGGCGCTGATGAATAAGCACACCTCGTTTATCACGCTCATTTACGGCGAAGGCATCACCGAGGAAGAAGCCAACGAAGCACTGCGTCTCATCAAGAACAAGGCAGGCGACGGTGTGGACATCAACCTCGTAAACGGCGGCCAGCCGGTCTACTACTTCATTCTTTCCGTGGAATAATTTCAAAGCAGCTTAGGGCGGGGCTTTATGCCCTGCCTTTTTTCGTTTTATGTCGGAGGTTTCATGGCGTCTTTATTTGAAGCGGACATTGCGTCTTTAAAGGGAGTCGGCCCAAAGCGTGCGGAGCTGTTCCGCAAGCTCGGCGCGCCCACGGTGGGCGATCTGCTGCGTCTCTATCCCCGCGCTTATGAGGATTGGCGCGACGCGGTGCCCATCCGCAATACACTCTTAAACGAAGTGAATATCGTAAAAGGCACAGTGCTGCGCCGTCCTGTCGAGCAGCGTATCCGCGGCGGCATGACGCTTTACAAGACGACCATCACGGACGGCGAAGACGACATGCAGCTGACATTTTTCAATAACCGCTACATTACAAGTCTGCTTACGGAGGGCGCGGTCTACGCGTTTCGCGGCAAGGTGACGGGCACGTTCATGCGCCGCGAAATGGCCTCCCCGGAGTTCGTTCCCGAAAGCCGCATGCAGGACATGGTGCCTGTTTACCCGCAGACGAGCGGCCTCACCTCTCGCATCATCGCAAACGCGGTAAAAGAAGCCCTGCGCCTGCTCCCTGAGACCGTCAAAGACCCGCTGCCCGATGCGCTTCGCCTGAAATACGCGCTGTGCCGCCTCGAATACGCGCTCAAAACGATCCACTTTCCGAATTCGCCCGAAGCGCTTTCCACGGCGCGCAGACGACTCGTGTTCGAGGAACTGCTCGTCTTGCAGCTCGGCATGGCGGAAATCCGCCGCGCAGGTGTGCGCGAAAATCCGTATCCGCTCAAAAAGGATTATACAAAAGAGTTTGCCGCCCTGCTCCCCTTCACGATGACCGGCGCACAGCAGCGTGCCGTGCAGGACGGCATCCGCGACATGCAGGGCCCGCACCCGATGAACCGCCTCATTCAGGGCGATGTCGGCAGCGGTAAAACGGCCGTGGCGGCGGCGCTGTGCCACACGGTCATTCAAAACGGATTTCAGGCGGCGCTCATGGCTCCTACGGAAATTCTGGCGGCGCAGCACTACGAGTCCCTCTCCAATCTCCTCGCTCCCTGCGGCATCAAAACGGTGCTCATCACGGGCAGCATGCGCGCCAAAGCAAAACGTGAAGCCATTAAGGGACTCAAGACCGGCGAGATTCAGCTTGCCGTCGGCACGCACGCACTCATCAGTGACGGCGTGGAGTTCTCGTCCCTCGCGCTCGTCATCACGGACGAGCAGCACCGCTTCGGTGTCAATCAGCGCACCGCGCTCGCAAAAAAAGGCAACTTCCCGCACACACTTGTCATGAGCGCCACACCAATCCCCCGCACCTTGGCGCTGATGATTTACGGCGACCTCGACGTTTCCGTTCTAAACGAGCTTCCCCCGGGACGTCAGCCCATCGAAACGTATCTCATCGACCCGCCAAAGCGCCGCCGCGCGTTCGGGTACATCAAAAAGCACATCGACGAGGGACGACAGGCGTACATCGTCTGCCCGCTTATCGAAGAGGGCGAAAGCGACGCGGCAAGCATCGCGGCGTATGAAAAGATCGTGCGCGATTACTTCGGTGACATGCCCATCGGCATTCTGCACGGCAAGATGAAGCCGAAGGAAAAGGACGCCGTCATGACCGATTTTGCAGAAAATCGCACGAAATTATTATTGTCCACCACGGTCGTCGAGGTCGGCGTGGACGTGCCGAATGCCGTTATCATGATGATTGAAAACGCCGAGCGCTACGGCCTTTCGCAGCTGCACCAGCTGCGTGGGCGCGTCGGCCGCGGCAAATACGCCTCCACCTGCATTCTGGTGACGGAAGCACAAAACGATGAAACATTACAGCGCTTAAGGCTCTTTTGCAGCACCACGGACGGCTTCAAGGTCGCGGACGAAGACCTGCGCCTGCGCGGTCCGGGCGATTTCTTCGGCGAGCGCCAGCACGGCCTGCCGAAATTAAAGATTGCCGACATGTTAAACGACATGCAAATTTTGCAGGAAGCGCAGCAATGCGCCAAAGAATTGACCGAGCGCGACCCGGAACTCAGCTCCCCCGCCCTGCGCGGCCTGCGCGCCGAAATGCGCCGGCTCTTTGCATCAAATAACGGCACAGTAACCCTATAATAAAACAAAACAGCTTCCGTTTGGAGAAATCCCAAAACGGAAGCTGTTTTTAATTTTTATCTCTCGTAAAATACTCTTTCACCAAAATCGCAAGCCCAATGAGCGTAACGATAACCGCAAGCACCAGCGGCCGGTTCAAGCCGACCTCGGAGATAGTCGAGAAAAACTGCCCCGGCGGCGTTGACCAACCGCTTACAAGGTTCATGCCGCAGGCAATAAAGATTGCCGCGCCCCATATCGAGCCGATAAGCGCCAAAAATCCGCCGACCAAAACTCTTTTCAATGTGCCTACCCCTTTTATTCCATGATAAGCTCTTTGTCCTCCGGCAGCGTAAACGGCACCGGCTTCGGCTCCGTCTGGTACCAATATGCCACAGACGTGTAGTCGTCGTAGCGCGGGCCCGTCCAGCCGAGGTTATCAATCGTCATTTTAAAGTCCTCATCGAAATAAACCGGGTCTTTCACGTGCCAGCGGTACAGCATAAAGCGCTTTTGGTGGTTATACATTTCCTTCGTGTCGCCCAAAATCGCATACAAGCCCGTATAAAGCCCGCTGAACGTCTGGTAGCGGTTGAGGTAAATGTCATTGCCAAAGCCATACGAGCCGCCGAAGTAATCCTCCGTGCCCGTGTAGTTCATCGTGGGATATGTGTCGCCGTCAATGTACATTTTGGCTTCACCCTCCACCCAGCAGGTGTTGTGCCCGTTCATGCCGGAAGCCAGCGTCACGCCCGCAAAGCAGCCCTTGCCGTGCACGCCGTCCAAGATCACATACGAGCGTCCCTTCTGCACAGGGTGCTCCTGCCGATATGTCGCGTGAAAATAGCCGCTGTTTTCGGGAATCTCTCCATACCATCCGGAAATCATATAGAAAAGCGTCTCTGGCTTTTCACCGCGATTTTCCATTGTAATACGGCAGTGTTTTCTGAACGGCATTTCAAAGTAGCTGTTGAACCCGCGCCCCGGCGCGACGAGCATCGCAGCTGAGTTCAAAACCGGGTAATTGCCGTCGCGGTCAGAAAAATTCTCGTCATACGCGCAACCGAAAAATGCCGAAAACGGTGCTTCCACGGACGGCTGTTCATTGTTTTCCCAGTAGATTCGCAGAATAAACGAGTGTCCCACGTAACCCGTGAACCACATGTGCGTCACCATGCCCGGGCCGTCCGTGTCACACAGCGTAACGGTCTCGCCGGGCTGAATTTGAATGCATGGACTTAGCTTTTCACAGTCCTTGGCGCGTGTGCCGCCGCCTTTTGTGCCTGTTGGATTTTCTGCGGAAAACCCAAAGTTTCTGCGGTTTTCCATTTTAAAAAGTGTCATGAAAATGCCTCCTTTATTTTTGTTAGAGTTTAATACTAAGCATTTCTTCAATTGAACCGAGTGCCGCGCGCCCCTCATAAAGTCCCTCGTCATGTAAGGCGAGCAGCGCGGGAACCTCCGCCTTTGTGCGGCTGACGTTGAGCGGCTTTAACGGACGAATGATGACCGCCCTGCCCGCTTTTTCAAGCTTTTCACACAACGCCAACTGGCGGTTATAAATCTCATGCCGCGTGCGCATCGCTCCTGCCACAGCAGGGTACTTGCGAAACGCCGCTTTCAAAAACGCCGTGTGCCCAAACGGTTCCTTTTGGTAGCCCTTGTTGCGCGTCAAAACGATCACATGGAACGTGTTGCCGTCTGCAAGCGACTTTTCGATTGGAATCGGGTCACTGATGCCGCCATCCAAGAGGTCATAGCCCATATAATGCTGAATTTTCGTGATGAGCGGCACGGAGCACGATGCACGCGAAGCCATAAACGGCGCTTTTAGCGTATCCTTTTCAAACCAAACGGTCTTGCCGTCCGCGCAGTTCATCGCGCCGGTCAAAAAGCGCGTATCCTGCTCATGAAACTTGTCCCAGTCGAAAAAAATGTGCTTTTCCGGCACCGTGCCGAAAATATAATCAAAGTCGAACATCGTGTGCTTTGTCAAAAGATTTCGCGTGCTCACATAATCGGGGTTCCCGACATAGTGTTCAATGATCTCTCGGCTGCGCCCCGGTTGGCCCGATATGTACGAAAGCGCGTTCGCTGCGCCCGCCGAAACGCCGATAATATACGGAAACAGCAGATCTTTTTCCATGAACGCTTCCATCACGCCGCAACTGTAATAGCCACGCAGGCCGCCGCCCTCTAAAACGAGCGCTGTGCCCTCCGGCAGCCGGTGCGAAAGCGTCTTGCCGGGAATCGGCTGCAATGTATAATCGGTCACAAATCTCACCCTCTTTGTGCTCATCATACAATATCAAGTTAAAAAAGTCAAGGAGGAAAGCCGCAGCTTCCTCCTTGCAACAAAACGGTTCAGTTTAGCGTTTCAAGCATCTCTTCAAGCTCCTCCGGGCTCCAATCTTCGCCGAGCGCAAACGCGGCTTTGTGAAACACAAAAAGCTCGTCTTCGCCCAACTCACCGCTTTCGAGCTTGCAAAGCATCCCCGGCGCGATTTCGATCAACCGTTCGGTGATGGCAAATTTCTGCTTCCGCACAGCCTCCCGCGCGTTGCGCACAGTGCCGAAATCTAAATCGCTCGTGCTGCCGCACGGCATGGCGCAATACGCACAGTCCGGCGCAATGCGATTTTTCTCCGCGTGGGCGCACGCCAGCATGTTCTGCAACGCCGTTTCATCATCCTCCGCAAGCGCGGCAAAGCCCTCAAAAAGCACTCTGTCCGTTTCCACGGTCTTCGCGTTTTTCTGCTCCGCACGGACAACGCCCACAAGCGCCCCCAGCAGCGCATCCCACGTTTGATTTCCCGTCCTCATTCTACGAGACTGCCGTCGGTCGCGATGACCTTCACCTGCCACGGGATGAACTTGCCGCTCGCCTTCAGTGCGTTCACTGCTGCGCGCTCAAGACCGCCGCAGCACGGCACCTGCATGCGCACAATTGTCAGGCTCTTGATGTCGTTCTGACGGATGATCTCCGTCAGCTTTTCGGTGTAATCGCCCTCATCGAGCTTCGGGCAGCCGATAAGCACTTTTCGATTGTGCACAAAGTCGCGGTGAAAATCACCGTACGCATACGCCGTGCAATCCGCCGCAATCAGCAGGTTCGCGCCGTCAAAATACGGGGCGCGGATCGGCGCTAATTTGATCTGCACCGGCCACTGGCGCAGCTCGGATTCAATCTTGCCGCTGACCGCACGGTTATCCGTATTTACGGGCTTTCTCTCAATAGCGCGTGCCATGCTGCCCGGGCAGCCGGTAAACTTCGGCGTGCCGAGCTTTTCTGCCATTTCCTCTGCCTCTTTCTTCGCGGCTTTCTCTGCCATAGCCATTTTCACGGCTTCCTCGTCAAACGCCGCCGCTTCGCGCTCCACAAAAGAGATTGCGTTCGTGGGACATGCAGGCAGGCAGTTGCCGAGACCGTCGCAGTAATCGTCGCGCAGCAGCTTCGCCTTACCGTTTACAATGCCGATGGCGCCCTCCTGACAAGCATTCGCGCACAGGCCGCAGCCGTTGCATTTTTCTTCATCAAAGTGAACGATGGTGCGGATCATATTCAAAATTCCTTCCAATTTTTAAATTTTGCAAAAGCCACAAGGTTTTCTCTTGACTTTACGAACACAGTATACTACGATTAGGCTGTAAAGTATGTTGTTATAACAACGAAGATTGAAAAAAGGAGGCTATTTTACGGATTACAGCATCTTAGGGCGCTCGCCTCTGTTTCGGGGCATCCCCGCAGGCGATTTCGGCGTTTTGCTCGAGCACCTAAAAGCGGAAACGCGCAGCTATAAAAAGGGCGATCTCATCTGCCACGCGGGCGAGCACACAAACGCGCTCGGCATCGTGCTCACGGGCAGCGTGACGATTGAAAGCGACGACATTTTCGGCAACCGCAGTGTTCTCGATAAAGTCGGTCCCGGGCAGGTCTTTGCAGAGACCTATGCCTGTGTGCCGAATGAACCGATGCTCGTCAATGTCGCCGCCGCAGAAAACTGCACCGTGCTGTTTTTGAAAACCGCGCAGATTCTCTCCCCGTGTCCCGTAAACTGCAGGCACCACGGCAAGCTGATTGAAAACCTGCTGCTCGTCAGCGCGCAGAAAAACCTGTCGCTTTCGCGCCGTATTTTCCACACCGCACCGAAAACGATACGCGGGCGACTCATTTCATACCTGTCGTTTCAGGCCATCCGCGAAAACAGCGACAGCTTCACAATCCCGTTCAATCGCCAGCAGCTTGCGGATTACCTCAGCGTAGACCGCAGCGCACTTTCCAAAGAAATGGGCAAAATGCGCGACGAAGGCATTTTAAACTTCTCCAAAAATCATTTTGAACTAAAACGCACAAGCTGACGGAAAGCGAGACGAATAAAGTTTTTGATCCAACTTTTTTCAAAAAGTTGGTGGGGGCTCGGGGCAAAGCCCTGAGTCGACTTTCGCAAAAGTCGAAACACCTTTTGCCTAACTAAGATCAGGAAAATAGGCGCAACAATCCGGTGAATTGTTGCGCCGCAAGAAACCCTATCAAGGGGGTTCTTGAAAGGCGGTCAAAACCGCCTTTAGAAATACACACTCCATTACTCTATTATAGAAAGGACTTATCTCTATGAAAAACATTTTCTTCCGCACCACGTCTCTTTGGGCGTCCGTCCTTTACATGGCGCTCGGCCTTGTGCTCACGTTTTGGCCGGGCATGTCCGGCACCGTCTTTTGCTGGGGCATCGCCGCTGCACTCATTTTGTACGCCGCACATAGCTTCTGGTATTTTATAAAAGCCAGAAACCTCGGCTTCACTGCAGGCGGCACGCTCGTCATCGGCATTCTCTGCCTTGCGTTCGGTATTTTCTGCTTTTCCCGCCCGTACGTCGTCCTCTCTTTCCTGCCCATCGCGCTCGGCATCATGCTGCTTGTAGACGGCATCGGAAAAATGCCGCTCGCCGTTGACGCCCTCTCGGTGTACAGCCCCTACCGCTTCTGGGTACTCATCTCCGCCGTACTGCCGCTCATTCTCGGCATCGTGCTGCTCGTAAATCCGTTCCGTGCCGCAAAAGCCGCCATCATGTTCTTCGGCATCAGCATTTTAGCAGACGGTCTCTTTGAGCTCATCACCTACATCCAGCAGCGCCGCGCAGAAAAATCCGAGTACAAGGATATCCGCTAAACAACCTTTTTGCAATAACAGGCAACCTATACCGTTTGACCGAATGCACGTCGCGTGGTATAGTATGCTTGTAATATTCTGTATGGAGGTACAAACATGAACCCGAACATTGAAAAGGCGTTTCACGATTACGAAGCGCTCATCGCAAAAGAGAACAAGCCTGCCGCTTTTTACAACGGCATTTACACGCGTTACGAGAATCCTGTCCTCACCCGCGACCACATTCCGCCGTTCTGGAAATTTGACCTGAACGAGGAGACAAATCCGCTGGGTCTTGAGCGTCTCGGCGTGAACGCCGTCATGAACTCCGGTGCCATCAAGCTGAACGGTCAGTACTGCCTCGTCGCCCGCGTAGAAGGCAATGACAGAAAGTCCTTCTTCGCCGTCGCGCGCAGCAATAACCCTGTGCAGGGCTTCCGCTTTGATGATTACCCGGTCATCCTGCCAGACACTTCCCCCGAGGAAACGAACGTCTACGATATGCGTTTGACGCAACACGAAGACGGCTATATCTACGGCGTGTTCTGCAGCGAAAGCAAGGATAAGACCGTGAACGACCTCTCCGCCGCATTCGCCGCTGCCGGCATTGTCCGCACAAAGGATCTCGTCAACTGGGAGCGCCTGCCGGACCTCAAGACGAAATCTCCCCAGCAGCGCAACTGCGTGCTGCACCCGGAATTCGTCAACGGCAAGTATGCGTTCTACACCCGCCCACAGGACAGCTTCATTGAAGCCGGCGACCAGGGCGGCGTCAGCTTCGGTCTATGCGACGACATCACAAACGCTGTCATCGACGAAGAAAAAGTCGTCAGTCCGCGCCGCTACCACACCATCACCGAGTCCAAAAACGGCGCCGGCGCTGTGCCGATCAAGACCGAAAAGGGCTGGATCCACCTTGCACACGGCGTGCGCAACACCGCAGCCGGCCTGCGCTATGTGCTGTATGTCTTCGTGACCGACCTGCAGGACCCTGCAAAGCTCATCGCAGAACCGGGCGGCTTCTTCATCGCCCCGCTGGGCAAAGAGCGCGTCGGCGATGTTTCCAATGTCGTGTTTACGAACGGTGCCATCGCTGATGACGACGGCAAGGTCTACGTCTACTACGCTTCCTCCGATACACGCATGCACGTCGCGGAGACGAGCATTGCACAGCTGCTCGACTATGCGTTCGGCACCCCGGCCGACCCGCTGCGTTCCGCAGACTGCGTCCGCCAGCGCTGTGCCCTCATCGAGAAAAATCTCGAATATATGAAAGCGCACAAATAATTTCTCTTAAAGCATAAATAAACGAAGCACCGTGTCCTTGTGAGGCACGGTGCTTTTGTTTTATTCGTTTACTTCGTAATTTTCAGCTCGCCGTTCCAGACCTTGCTGCCGCTTTCCTCAACGTAAAGCTCCACTTTACTCTCTTCCGGCGCAAACTGCATTTTGCGGTTCCAGATGCTCAGCGCGTCGCGGTCAAGCTTCAGTTCTACCGTCTTCTTTTCGCCGGGCTGGAGATACACCTTCTCAAACGCTTTCAGCTCGCGCACGCGGCGGACGATTGTGCCGCTCACGCCCCGAATGTACAGCTGCACCGTCGCATGGCCCGCCGTGCTGCCGGTGTTTTCCACCTCGCACGTCACGGTATGCGCTTTTCCGTTTTCAAGTGCCGCAATAGAAATTTCCGGCGTGCCGTCCTTTACGGTCGTCTTGAACGTCGTGTAGTGCAAACCGAAGCCGAACGGGTACAGCGGCGTGTTCTCCAAATCGCGGTAACGCATCACATCGTAGGAAGCGCGGGCGTTGTAGTACACCGGCAGTTGTCCCGTTGTGCGCGGCACAGAAACCGGCAGGCAGCCGCACGGATCTGCCGCGCCGCTCAAAACTTCCGCAATGGCCGTGCCGCCCCACGGGCCCGGATAGAACGACCACAGCACCGCATCGCTCTTTTCCGCGATCTCGGGGATAGCATGCGGGCGGCCGGAAATGAGCACCGTCACGACCGGCTTGCCGCTTTCAAACACGGCATTTGCCAGCTCGTTCTGCGCGCCCGGCAGACGCACATCAGAGGTATCCACGCCCTCGCCGCAATCCATCTGCAATTTCGTACCGACGATTGCCGCGCCGTTCGTGTCAAACTCCGCGCCCGCAAAGCGGCTTGAAGAACCGCCCAGCGCCAAAATGACGAGGTCGCTCTCCTCCGCAAGCTTCTCCGCCTCCGCAATACCGGAAGTATCGTCGTCGCAGATCGTGCAGCCGAGCGCATAGCGTACATCGGCGTTCTTAAATTCGTTCCGAATGCCGTCAAGCATCGTCACACCCACACCGTCACGCAGCGGCGGTGTGTAGTCGCCAAGCTGCTGATACAGCGCGTCCGCGTTCGGGCCAATGACCGCAATACGCAGCTTCTTCTCTTTTTTCAGCGGCAGAACGCCGTTGTTTTTGAGCAGCACTGCCGACTGCCGCGCAATTTCAAGGCTCTGCGGAAACATTTTCGGCACATTGTATTCCGTCAGCGGTTTTTCTTCAAGGTACGGGTGCTCAAACAACCCGCGCGCAAATTTCAGCTCCAGCACGCGCAGAACCGCCTTGTCGAGCGTTTCTTCGGAAACGAGCCCGCGCTCCACGGCTTCTTCCAGGTGCGGGAAGCTGTCGTCCCACAGGCTCACGTCCACGCCTGCATTTAAAGCATACGCGCCGTTTGCCGCCTTGTCGTTACCCGTCAGCATATCGAGACGGTCAATCGCTACGCCGTCCGCCATCACGATGCCGTCAAAACCAAGCCCCTCGCGCAGCACGTCCTTTAAAAGCCACTCATTCGCATGGCACGGCACACCGTCAATCTCATTATATGCTGCCATCACACCCGTCGCGCCTGCTTTCACGGCCTCCTTCATCGCGGGCAGATGAATTTCGCGCAGCTCGCGCTCGCCGATGCGCGCCGCACTGGCGTTTACGCCGCCGGTCGTTTCGCCCTGTGCGCAGAAGTGCTTCGCAACAACCTCCAAACCGGCGCTCGCACAGCCCTTCACCGCCGCAGCAGCGTTCTGGCCGCAGAGGTACGGATCTTCGCCGTAGCACTCTTCGCTTCTGCCCCAGCGCGGGTCACGCAGAATGTCCAGCATGGAAACGAGCGCAAAATCCACGCCCATTTCTTTTTGCTGTTCGCCAACGACCTTAAAGCCCTCTTCAACGAGCTTCGGGTTCCACGCCGCGCCCATGCCGAGGTTCACCGGCAGCAAATAGCCGTCGAGCGCCTGGTGGCCGTGCGGGCACTCGCTGCTCATCAGCATCGGAATGCCGAAGCGAGAGTGCTCCAGTACATAGTGCTGCGCCAGATTATAGGCGCGGATTGCGTTCACGCCGGTAAGGCCGGTTGTATAATCCTTATTCGCCCACGGGTCTGCGCGGTATAAGCCGTAAAGCACACCGAGGCCGCCCCATTTTTCCACTTCTTCTTTAAAGCTGTCCGCAAGCTCCACGTGCTCGCCGTTGCAGGTGTAGCTCTGAAAGCCGTAAAGCTTCTGATTCACCTGACCGACCTTTTCGCGCAGCGTCAGGCGCGGCAGCAGGTCTTCCGCACGCTCTTTCGGGGAAAGCGCACTGTCTTTAAATTTTTCTTCCATTTTCATTGTCCTCTCCATTGAAACTGTCAATCGATACAAAACTCAGTTGTGCGTACATGTTAAAGCATAGCACACCTTTGCACTGTTGACAAGGAAGAAAATCAAACGAATTTTTCGTACAGCTTTCACGGAATTTCATCACTTTCCTTTTTGCATATCCTGTGTTATACTATAAAAAAGCATCCATGACCGAAGGAGCACCCCTATGAATCCAAAAAAATTCCCCATGCCCACCGGCATGCTCTTAAAAACCGACGACGAAGAAAAATTCCTTCCGTTTCAAAATCCAACTACCTATAAAGACATCACCGTCGAGTTAAAGCCGAACGGCGAAGCTCTGCGCGTATACATCACCGCTGGCACAACGCCCGTGCAGCGCGTCACGCTCTATTTCGCGGACCCGCTGCCCGAAAAAGCGCAGGTTTTAAGCGGTGTTTGGGAGCGCGGCTACGGCGACTATGAATGGCGCGGTTATGTCCCCCATCGCGTCATGCCGTGGTACTTCTTCCTGCAGAGCGGCAACAAGACCGAAGCCTTCGGCGTGCACACGCAGCCCGCTGCCATGTGCTGGTGGACAGCCGAAAGCACCGGGTACAGCGTATATCTCGACGTGCGCTGCGGCGGTCTCGGCGTGCGCTTAAACGGCCGCACCCTCTGCGCTGCGGAGCTTTGCCGTGCAGAATACGAAGACGCCGACGGCTTTACTGCCATGGGTGAATTTTTCTCCGTTTTGAGCCCGAACCCCATTCTGCCGAAATCCCCCGTCTACGGCGCGAATAACTGGTACCATGCCTACGGGCATGCCACGGAAGATGACGTTCTGCGCGAAGCGAAGGCCCTCGCCGAACTCACCGAGGGGCTCGCAAACCGCCCGTGGTTCATCATCGACGACTGCTGGCAAATCGACCGTGCGGATAACTACAACGGCGGCCCGTGGCGCGCGGGCAACAAGGGCTTTCCGGACATGCCGGACCTCGCCAAAAAGCTGCGCGAATCCGGCATACAGCCGGGCATCTGGGTACGTTTATTATGGGATCACAGCGAAAGTATTCCCGCCTCTTGGCGCTCGAAGCGTGACCCCGAATACCTCGACCCCTCCGTGCCCGAAGTGCTCGACCACATCGCAGAGGACATCCGCACCGTCTCAAGCTGGGGTTACAAGCTCATCAAGCACGATTTCACTTCCTACGACGTACTCGGCCGTTGGGGCTTTGAAATGGGCGACGAGCTTACGGACAGCGGTTGGCGCTTTGCGGACGAGACCCGCACGACGGCCGAAATTTTAATTGAATTATATAAACGCATCTTAGCTGCCGCGGGTGACGCCATGGTCATGGGCTGCAACTGCTTCGGCCACCTCGGCGCCGGGCTCATGCACCTCAACCGCACCGGCGATGACGTCAGCGGCAAGCTCTGGGCACGTACGCGCCGCATGGGCATGAACACATTGGCATTCACCGCGCCGATGCACGACCGCTTCTTCGCCATTGATGCCGACTGCGTACCGCTCACCGATGCCATCGACGAAACGCTCGGCATGCGCTGGCTGGAGCTTGTGGCAAAAAGCGGCACACCCACGCTGCTCTCCGTTCCGGCTTCCTATTTAAACGGCGAGCGCAAAGCCATCATCCGCGACGCTTTCCGCCGCGCAAGTCAGCCCCAGCCCACCGCGCACCCGCTCGATTGGCACGAGACCACCTGCCCCGCCGTGTGGAAGCTCGGCGAGGAAACGAAACACTTTGACTGGACAGAGCCGTGCGGCATTCTGACCGGCAACGTATAAATTCTTAAGGACTTTTCATGAACAAATTAGACAGAACGGCTTTTTTGCCTGTTTCAAAAGAAGATATGGCGGTACGCGGCATCGAACAGCTCGATTTCGTGTACATCAGCGGCGATGCCTACGTCGACCACCCGTCGTTCGGCACGGCGATCATCTCCCGCATTCTCGAAGCAAACGGTTTCACGGTCGGCATTATCGCACAGCCGAACTGGCGCGACCCCGAAAGCGTGTGCACACTCGGCGAGCCAAAACTTGGCTTTCTCGTTTCCGCCGGCAATATGGATTCCATGGTAAACCACTATTCCGTCGCCAAAAAGCGCCGCCGCAGCGACTTTTTCTCCCCCGGCGGCAAAATGGGCCTGCGCCCGGATTACGCCGTCATCGTATATTCCAACCTCATCCGCCGCACGTTTAAGAAAACGCCCATCGTCATCGGCGGCATCGAGGCCAGCCTGCGCCGCCTTGCGCATTATGATTACTGGTCGGACAAAATGAAGCGCTCTGTCCTCCTCGATTCCGGCGCGGATATCATTTCCTATGGCATGGGCGAGCGCTCCATCGTCGAGATTGCCGAAGCCCTGCGCAGCGGCATCCCCGTGCAGGAGCTCACGTTCATTCGCGGTACCGTGTATAAAACGCACATCGCGCCCGACGGCGACGACGTGCTCCACCTCCCCGGCTTCGATAAGATTTCCACCAGTAAAGAGCTGTACGCGAAAAGCTTTTACAATCAGTATCTCAACACCGACCCGTTCACGGCGAAAACGCTCGTCGAGCCCTACCCGGACGATCACCTGTTCGTCGTGCAGAATCCTCCGCAGATGCCGCTTTCGACCGAAGAAATGGATGACACCTACGCCCTGCCCTATACGCGCACCTATCACCCGGATTACGAAGCCCTCGGCGGCATCCCCGCCATTGAAGAAGTGAAATTCAGTCTTGCCAGCTGCCGCGGGTGCTTCGGCGCATGCAGCTTCTGCGCGCTGACGTTCCATCAGGGCCGCATCATTCAGTCCCGCAGCCACGAATCGCTTTTGGAAGAAGCGAAAAAAATGACCGAGGATCCCGATTTTAAAGGCTACATTCACGACGTCGGCGGCCCCACGGCAAACTTCCGCAAGCCTGCCTGCAAAAAGCAGATGAAGGTCGGCGTGTGTAAAAACCGCCAATGTCTGTTCCCGGAGCCATGCCCCAACATGGAGATCGACCACACGGATTACGTTTCCCTCCTGCGCAAGCTGCGCGCATTGCCCAAAGTGAAAAAGGTCTTTGTGCGCTCCGGCATTCGGTTCGATTACCTCATCAATGACAAAGACGAAACGTTCTTCCGCGAGCTTGTTAAATACCACGTCAGCGGCCAGCTCAAAGTCGCACCGGAGCATATTTCCGACGGCGTGCTGCGCATGATGGGTAAGCCGCAGAACTCTGTCTATCGCCGCTTCGTCAAGCGCTACAAAGAGCTGAACAAAGAAATGCACCTCAACCAGTACCTCGTGCCGTACCTCATGTCCTCGCATCCCGGCTCCACCTTACAGGACGCCATAAAGCTCGCGGAATATCTGCGCGACCTCGGCTATATGCCGGAGCAGGTGCAGGACTTCTACCCCACCCCGTCCACGATCTCGACCTGCATGTACTACACGGGGCTCGACCCGCGCACAATGAAGCCTGTATACGTCGCGCGCGACCCGCACGAAAAAGCGATGCAGCGCGCGCTCATCCAGTACCGTGATCCGAAAAATTACGACCTCGTCACAGAAGCGCTCATCAAAGCGAATCGCCGCGACCTCATTGGCACAGGCAAAAACTGCCTCTTGCGCCCCCGCCACGGTGATACCCGTTTTGCTCCCCCAAAGCCCGCCGCAAACAGCAATAAACCGTTTGACGGTAAAAACAAAAACGGCGCAAAGCACGGCAGAACGAGTCAACCGCCAGCGCCCCAAAGCCGCCGTTGGACAGGCGAGCCGCCCAAAAAGCGCGGCAAACGATAATGTAAGACAGCAAAAAGCTCTGCACCGAATTTCAGGCGCAGAGCTTTTGTCATTGCTTTATAATTCAATACAAACCCGGCTTGCAGAGAATCTCGTGAATTTTCGTGTCAAGGCAGTCCGCCGTATACGCCGGCGTGATAATGCACGCGGTGTCCGCACCACGCGCCGAGCCGCCCACACAGACAACCGGCTTATTAAGCTCAATCGCGCCGTTATCCAGCGCCATCATGGCGATCTCCACGCAAACCTTCGTGCCCTGTCCGAACATGCGCAGCGTGTGCGCCATGATCTCCACCGGGTACGCGCCGCTGAATTTACGACTGATGCCGCGTTCCGCACCGCTCAAGGCATGCGCGGCATGAATAATATGTACACCGGCTGCGGTCAACTCCGCGCGCCGCTCGTCCGTCATGGTGTTCACGCCCTGCTTCGGGTAGCCGTACGCCTGCCCCACCATGACCATCGGCACATTTGTCCCGAGCTCTTCCTGCATTTTGATGAGTTCTATAAGCGTGTCGCCCGCGCTCGAAGCCACCACAAGCGTCGTTCCGCGCTCCTTTGCGGCGTTTAAAGCAATGTGCAGCGTCTCCAAGGTATTCTCTTTGCCTTTATTTTCAAAAATCATTTTTATTCACCTCGTCAGTCATTTCGGGTCTTCCAAAATCGCGTAGCTCACAAATGCAAACCGCATGCTGTCTCCGGCCCAGGAGTTCACGTTAATCGAACCCTGCCCGCCAAACAGCGACAGGATCTTGTGCTGATTTTCGCCGTCCGCATCCATCAGCCACAGCTCCACCGGCATGTTCGGCAGGTGCTCGTGCGGCTCCAGCTGCTCCGGGCCGTAGGAAATATAGACCACCCGTTTTCCGTCCGGAGATACATGCGGGAACCAGTTGTTCCGCCGGTTTTCGGTGATCTGCGTCTGCTCGCCGCCGTCCCGCTCCATGCGCCAAACCTGCATCAAGCCGGAGTTTGTAGCGTTATACCAAATGTACTTTCCGTCCGGGGAATACTCCGGGCCGTCGTTAAAGCCACCCTTTGTCAGTCGCTTTTCCGCGCCGCCGTTCACCGGGATCGTGTACACGTCCACTTCCTGCCTGCCGTCGATGTCGCGGAAAGCGCAGTAGGCCACCTCCGTGCTGTCCGGCGACCAACCGTGCAAAAAACTCGGGCTGTTCGGCGTCACCAGACGAGGCTCACCGCCTTTCATCGGCACGATATAAACACGGGAGGTAAAGTCTCCGTTGTCAAACGTCATGTGACTGACCGCAAGCTCCGTTTCGTCCGGGGAGACCACATGGTCGTTGTTGCATTGGTCGCAGCTGCCGGTGTCGAGCAGCCGTTCCGTGTTCGTGTTGAGGTCATAGGCATACATGTGCCCCTCGGCGTTATAAAGAATGGTATCGCTGTTTTTCAGCCAGTTCGGTGCCTCTATCACGCGGTCAAAACTTGCCACTGTGCGCACCGCGCCGGTCTTCACGTCGTAAACATTCAAAAAGCTCACCGTGTCTTTTCGGTTTTGGGCAAACCCGTTCAGCATCTGACAAATTTTTTGAAGCTCGCCCGGCACATCGGAGCTAAAGTGCTCCTGATCGACAAGCTGCGGAATGTCCCGACTCTGGGCAAAACGGAAGCACGCGGCAAGGTCCACGTTGCCCGTGCCCACCGGCACGTCAATCAGCTCGCGGCCCGCGCCGAAATCCTTGTGGTGCACGGACTGCACCCGCGCCGCGTTGCGTTCCAAAAATGCGACCGGGTCTTCTCCGCCAAACTGCACCCAGCCCACGTCCACCTGTGCGCCTACCTTGCCCATACAAAGGTCAAGCAAGTGTTCATACGCCGTCTTGCCCGCGATTTTCGTCTGTATATCCCCGGCTTCATTGTGCAGCAGCAACCGAATGCCGAACGTTTCCAGCATATCCGCCGCTTTCATATAGTTCAGCGCCGTCTGCTGCAAGATGCTTTCCGTACTGTTCTCCGGCGTTTTCACCACAAACTGCTTCAGCCCGGTCTTCTCCGCGACCGCCTTCAGCTTATCCATAGACTGTACCAAATTCTCCGCAAAAACATGGATTGATACAATCCGCAAGCCCATATCCCGAATTTCTTCGACATGTGCAAGCAGCCAGTCTGCGGGCCAGATCACGTCCTCCGGGCCGAGGATTGGCCCCGTCGTCACGCAGGGTTCAATTTCTGTAATACCGGCCTTTGCCAACGCAGAAAGCTTCTCCAAAACCTCGCCCTGCATGTTGTTGAGCGGGCCGTAAAGCTGCACACCAAATTTCATGCTTTCAACTCCCCCAGATTATAATGGGATCTTACGCCTCCGGCGTGTGGTCGTATTCAAACCCGCACTTCGAGAGCCATTCCTTCGCCATCAGCGTCGCGCCAATCTGGTTCGGGTGCACGCGGTCCCATGCGATGAGCGAGGAGTGTTTATACTGCAAAAACTTGTCATACACCGCTTGGAAGTTCACAAAACGGCAGCCGTATTCTTCGGCAAGGCGCTCGCAGATGTCCACATATTCCTGCATTCTGGCACGCATAAAATCGCTCTTGTTCGGCTCCATGTAGTACGGCGTACAGACGATAACGCCCTTCGCAACCATTTTCGCCTGTTCGATCATCGTGCGCAGGTTTTCTTCATATTCCACCGGGTCAACCGCCTGGTCGGTAAGCGCCGGAGAATCAAACTGCCGCCACACATCATTGATGCCGATGCAGATAGACACCCACTGCGGGTTCAAGGAAAGCACGTCGCGCTCATAGCGCGCAAGCAGGTCTTTCGACGTATTGCCGCTGATGCCGGAGTTCGTAAAACGAATGCTCAGCTCCGGGTAAGTCGCCGTCACAAGGCTCTCGATGACGCGCGGATAGCCGTGACCCATGTTGTCAAACAAGCCCTCGCCCACCGGCTGTGCGCTGCCCATATCCGTTACGGAATCCCCTGCAAAAATAATGCGATCCATATTTTCAAAAATCATGGTAAACTCCCCCTAAAAGAGTAAATTTCTGGTTATATTATAATCGGATTTCTACAAAATTACAAGGGCACGGTGCAAAATACCTACCACGTTGACAAAGACCCGCAGCTGACGCAAAATGTGAAATTAGTGCTACCGCACTTGTGAAATTTGATGCTACGCATCAAGTGAAATGAAATAAATCTCACGCGCCGCAGCGCATTTCATAACAACCGTAGGTTGTTTTTTCACTATACCGAAGGTATATTTCACAAATCCCGAAGGAATTTATTTCACAGAAAAAAGGACTCTGCAAACGCAAAGTCCTTTTTTCTGGTGGAGGAGGGTGGATTCGAACCACCGAAGCTAGAAGCAGCAGATTTACAGTCTGTCCCCTTTGGCCACTCGGGAACTCCTCCATATACAGAGCTGCGTAAACGCAAACTCATATTATAAAAACAGAAACAAGTTCTGTTTATTGCTGCCAAGCAAAACACTCGGAAACAATATACAAAAACGAAAACAAAATGTTCTCAATTTTAATCAACTGGAGCTGGTGAACGGACGAAGCCGCTTGCGCGTCTTCACGGCTTGCAGCACAGCTGCTACGCCGCTTCCGGCTAAAAACTTTCCACCGGAAAGTTTTTTTAACGCCGAAACCCTCTCAGGGTTCGAGTCCGTGCCGAACTCAATAAATATATAGAAAACGAAAACAAAATGTTCTCAATTTTAATCAACTGGAGCTGGTGAACGGACTCGAACCCCTGACCTGCTGATTACAAATCAGCTGCTCTACCAACTGAGCTACACCAGCGCATAGCGCGTAAAAACGCGCTTGGTGACCCATCGGAGATTCGAACTCCGGACACCTTGATTAAAAGTCAAGTGCTCTGCCAACTGAGCTAATGAGTCATACAGCTTTAATATTATAGCAATTTCGCGCCGTTCTGTCAACTCTAAAATGAAAAAATTTGAAAATTTCCTTTTTCTCCGCAAAACCGCAGAAACATAAGGAAACAGCCCGGCAAAAGCCGGGCCTTCCCATCAAAATTATTTGTGCTCCGTAAAGAAATCATTCACAATGTCGCTCACGTCATAGTG